>Ga0209542_10000005_pt1 | contig 956516 bp, 919 predicted proteins | sample RifCSPhighO2_01_FD_184028 | JGI IMG/M metagenome (GOLD analysis project Ga0209542, IMG submission 184028) | Soil microbial communities from Rifle, Colorado - Rifle CSP2_plank highO2_0.1 (SPAdes) (version 2) | ecosystem: Environmental > Terrestrial > Deep subsurface > Rock core/Sediment ... | reverse complement strand
TACAACGGAGGGGGTTACTCCGTCAAGGCGGTGGACTCGATCGCCACAGCCGGGAGTGACTGGGCGGCCCTGACCTGGAACAGCGCAAAGCAGATCTCGGACGGGACCACCAATACCACGGTCTACGGGAACATCGTCTCCCTGTCCGCCCAGGACATGTATGCCACGTTTGTCAGTAACACCGCCCTTGAGGGCTGCCTGTGGGATGATGATGATTCCGGAGGGCGGTGGGAGGACGCCAATGGGAATGACTGCAGCGCGGCAGGGACGACCAGCTACTACTTTAAAAACCAAAATGCCGACTACCTGGCAACGGACACGAACAACGGGACCAAGGAAGCAAATACCACCCTGGGAGCTGCGACCGCCAGCCAGACCCTGGACGGATCCGGGGATACCTTCTACATCCTGACGGATAACCAAAACAAGCAGTGGACTTCAGACAAAACCTTCACCACCTCCACCACCGGAGAGAAGCGGAACATCGATATCGCCACGGACTCCTCCGGAAACACCGTCGCAGTCTGGGAAGACTCCAGGAACTCCAACGCCGTGAATGACAGTTTTGCGAGTACGGGGAATATGATTGGGAGGCGCTACCAGCACACCGCCACTCTGCTTTCAAACGGCAAGATCCTGGCGGTGGGAGGATTCGGCGACACCTCCCTCTCCACCGCCGAGGTGTACGACCCGGCAGCGGGAACCTGGTCCTCCACCGGCAACCTGATCGGCCTACGCTACAACCATACGGCCACCTTGCTTTCCAACGGCAAGATCCTGATGGCGGGGGGATACGGAGCCGACTACATCTCCACCGCCGAGCTGTACGACCCCTCAACGGGAACCTTCACTTCCACTGGTAATCTCATCGGGAGGCGCTACCAGCACACCGCCACCCTGCTTTCAAACGGCAAGATCCTGGTGGCGGGGGGAACCGATGGGGCGTACCTCTCCACCGCCGAGGTCTACGATCCGGCTACCGGGATCTTTGCCTCGACCGGCAACCTGATCGGGAGGCGCGATGAGCACACCGCCACTCTCCTTCCCAACGGCAAAGTGCTGGCGGCGGGGGGATATGACGGTACCAACTCTATCTCCACCGCCGAGGTTTACGATCCGGCGACGGGAACCTGGTCCGCGACAGGCAATCTGATCGGGAGGCGCTACAACCACACCGCTACCCTGCTTCCGAACGGCCGCGTCTTGGTGGCTGCGGGACAAACCCTATCTACTGCCGAGCTCTATGACCCTGCAACCGGCACCTTTACCTCTACAAGTAACCTGATCGGGAGGCGTTACTTCCACGCTGCCACCCTGCTTTCCAACGGCAAGATCCTGGTGGCGGGGGGATATGACGGTACCAACTCTATCTCCACCGCCGAGCTGTACGACCCGGCAGCGGGAACCTGGTTCGCGACCGGCAACCTGATCGGGAGGCGCTACTTTCACGCTGCCACCCTGCTTTCAAACGGCAAGATCTTGGCGGCGGGGGGATACAATGGCGCCGCCCTTTCCACCGCCGAGCTGTATACCCCCCGGACCTCGGATGTCTATGCGCAGAAGTACAATTTGGCAGGTGCATCACAGTGGGGAGGAGGGGCGGATATCAAGGTCAATTCCGATGACGGAAACCGGGAGACCACGGGAGATAAAGCGTCAAACTACGACCACCTCAACCCCAAAGTCAAACTTGATTCTTCGGGGAACGCCATCGTGGTCTGGCAGGAGAGCCGCAATTCCGTGTATGGGGATGATATTTATTCCCAGAAACTCCAATCTTCGGATGGCGCCAAGCTCTGGCCGGCGACATCCTCGAGTACCGACAAATTTGCTTCGACCGGAAACATGATCGGCCTACATCGAGAACACACCGCCACCCTGCTTTCAAACGGCCGCGTCCTGGTGGCGGCGGGATTTGATGGAACGGACACTTTTTCAACCGCTGAACTCTACGATCCCGCAACGGGAACCTTCACCTCTACCGGAAACCTGATCGGAGGGCGGTACCGACACACCGCCACCCTGCTTTCAAACGGCCGCGTCCTGGCGGCGGGGGGGTACAATGGCACCTCTCTTTCCACCGCCGAGGTCTATGATCCAGCTACCGGAACGTGGTTCTCGACAGGCAATCTGATCGGGGGGCGTTTCGGACACACCGCCACCCTCCTTCCGAACGGGAAGGTTCTTGTTGCAGGGGGCGGCAGCGCCATCTCCACCGCCGAGGTCTACGACCCCTCGACGGGAAGCTTCTCCTCGACCGGTAACTTGATCGGACGTCGCTTCTACCACACTGCTACCTTGCTCGGGAACGGGAAGGTACTTTTCGCAGCGGGATATGATGGCAGCAACGCCATCTCCACCGCCGAGCTCTACGACCCCTCCTCCGGTACCTTCACTTCTACCGGTAACCTGATTGGGAGGCGCCGGGATTACAGCGCAACACTCCTCTCAAACGGCCGCGTGTTGGTGGCGGGGGGATTCGACCCCAATGATTATCTCTCTACCGCTGAACTCTACGATCCCGCAACGGGTACCTTTTCCTCTACCGGCAACTTGATCGGATCTCGTAGACAACCGGCTGCCACCCTCCTTCCGAACGGGAAGGTTCTTGTGGCGGGGGGGTCATCTCTTAGTAGCGTCTCCACAAGCGAGCTATTCGATCCCGCAACGGGTACCTTTTCCTCTACCGGAAGCATGATACGGGCACGACAGTTGCACACCGCCACCCTTCTTCCGAACGGGAAGGTTCTTGTTGCGGGGGGACTTGGTGGCCCAAACCTGTCTGCCGCCGAGATCTATACCCCTGCTATGGATATATCGGTCTCCAATGATGGATCCCCGATGAATGGTTCAGGATTGCCGGTTCCCGAGTATCCTGGCCGGAAAGGGATCCTGGGTGAACAGCGCAAGCCCGTTCTGGCCATTGATTCCTCAAACAACGTGATTGTGGCCTGGGAAGACGACCGTGATGCTGCGATCCAAAACTGGGGGCTGTCATGGAATTACGACGCCAACGCATGGTGGCAGACGAACGTGAACCTTGGGGCAGCCGGCGCCTGCAACGGGGGAGGAGCAACAAACAACTCCTGCGGAGCAATCCCCGCCATCACCGGTCCTCCTCTGCGGATCATGGGACAGAAGCTGTCTACCTCCAATGGAGCCAAGAACTGGGGGGATGACCAAGCTTCAATAAACCAGAACAACCCGGAGGATATCGGCCTTACCTCAACCGGGGATATCAACCGCAATCCAACACTCGCCATTGACGGAACCAACGTCATCCTGACCTGGGACTCAAACAGCGCTACCAAGGCAGAATCGGGCAGCCTCAAACGGGAGGGGAACATCTATGCCCAGAAGCTCAATACCAATGGATCACCACAGTGGGGACAGACCTTTGCTTCCACCGGTAACCTCATCGGGGGGCGGTCTCAGCACACCGCCACCCTGCTTGGAAACGGTAAGGTGCTGGTGGCGGGGGGAAATCCCGATGGCATAAATGTCCTCTCCACCGCCGAGCTCTATGACCCAACAACCGGCACGTTTGCCTCCACCGGCAACCTGATCGGGAGGCGCTACGATCACATTGCCACCCTTCTTCCCAACGGCAAGGTGCTGGTGGCGGGGGGAATTGCCGGTTCTTACATTTCCAGCGCCGAAGTCTTCGACCCCGCGGCGGCAACCTTTTCTTCCACCGGCAACCTCGTTGGCCGGCGTGTTAACCACACGGCTACTCTGCTTGGGAACGGCAAGGTGCTGGTGGCGGGAGGATCTGACGGTGCTGCTCTCTCCACCGCCGAGCTGTATGACCCGGCAACCGGCACGTTTGCCTCCACCGGAAACCTGATCGGGAGGCGCTACAACCAAACTACCACGCTCCTTAATAACGGTAATGTCCTGGTAGCAGGAGGACAAGATACTGGTACTACCTACCTCTCCAGTGCGGAGCTCTACGACCCGGCAACCGGTACGTTTACCTCCACCGGTAATCTCATCGGGATGCGTTACGGACAGACCTCTACGCTGCTTGGGAACGGCCGCGTCCTGGTGGCGGGGGGGTATGACGACGCCTACCTCTCCACCGCCGAGGTCTACGACCCGGCAACCGGTACGTTTACTTCCACCGGTAAACTCATCGGGAGGCGTTACAGACAGACCTCTACGCTGCTTGGGAACGGCCGCGTCCTGGTGGCGGGGGGAACTAACGGCAACTCTCTCTCCACCGCTGAGCTCTACGACCCGGCAACCGGCACGTTTGCCTCCACCGGTAAACTCATCGGGAGGCGCAACAATCAAACCGCCACTCTCCTTCCCAACGGCAACATCTTGGTAGCGGGGGGGTACGGTGGTAACTACCTTTCCACGGCCGAGCTGTATTCGATCGACCAGATGGTCAACAGCGGGGTGGATCTGGCGGACCAGGAGAGCCCGGATGCGGTGGTGTCGGGATCGTCGATTTTCTTTGCCTGGGCGGGGAGGCGGGGGAGCGGAGCCGGTGGAGGACCGACCAGTGGCGACAGTGATCGGGGAGGAGGGAGCTACAAAATCTACGGAATGAAGACGGATAATCCGACAGGTGGCGGGCTGGCCCAGCAATGGCCGAACGGGAGCACGGAGGTATTTTCTTCAACCGGAAATCTCATCGGGATGCGCCAATTCCACACCGCCACTCTCCTTAACAACGGCAAGCTCCTGGTGGCGGCGGGGGGATTCGCCATCACCTACATTTCAACCGCCGAGGTGTACGACCCGGCGACGGGAACCTTTGCCTCAACCGGCAACCTGATCGGGAGACGCGGCGATCACACCGCTACCTTGCTTCCGAACGGCAAGGTTTTGGTGGCGGGGGGATACGACGGTACCGACCGTCTCTCCACCGCAGAACTCTACGATACTGCTACTGGCACTTTCTTATCTACTGGCAACTTCATCGGTCTTCGCAATGGTCATACTGCTACCCTCCTTCCGAACGGCCGCGTCCTGGTGGCGGGGGGGTACGGTACCGACTACCTTTCCACCGCCGAACTGTACGACCCCGCAGCTGGGACTTTCTCCTCAACCGGTAACCTGATCGGGAGGCGATACGATCACACCGCCACTCTCCTTCCCAACGGAAAGATCCTGGCGGCAGGGGGATCTTCCACGGCCGCCCTCTCCACCGCCGAGGTTTACGACCCCGCAGCTGGAACCTGGTCCGCGACCGGTAACCTGATCGGGAGGCGCTACCTCAACCCCGCCACCTTGCTTGCCAACGGCAAGGTCCTGGTGGCGGGGGGATTTGTCGGTGGTACCACTTACCTCTCCACCGCCGAGCTCTATGATCCCGGAGCGGGAACCTTCACCTCCACCGGTAACCTGATCTGGACACGCCGCGAGTACACCGCCTCCCTGCTTGCCACCGGAAAGGTCCTGGTGGCGGGGGGTCGAGAGAGCGCTACCACCTTCCTCTCCACCACCGAGCTATACGACCCCTCGGCCGGCACCTGGTCCTCGACTGGTAACCTCATCGGCATACGGTACGATCATAGCGCGACCCTTCTTCCCAACGGCCGTGTGCTGGCGGCGGGGGGGGCAAGCGATGTCGCTTACCTTTCCACCGTGGAGCTGTACAACCCTGCCGGAGAGATGATGCTTTCCCATGACTTTGGGTTGGCGGGAAACCAGTGGTATCCCAAAATTGCGGTTGACTCGGGGAACCCGTATGTAGTCTGGGAGGATGACCGGAGCTTTATCGGGAACACCGTCACTTCGGACAAAAACATCTTCATGCAGAAGTTCGATGGGACGACGGGTGCTCCCCAGTGGCCGGCGGCAACGACGGGCGGGGGATACACCTCTCCATATACCGTGATGGATATCCGGGCGGATACCCTGGCCGGGGGAACGGGAACCCACTATTCGGGAAGGCCGTCTTTGGGAGGGATCACGGGGACTTTGGGGGACCAGACGAAGCGGATCGTCATCGGGTTTGAGGACAATAGGAATGATACCGGAGCTGCAGCAGGAGAATGCGGGGTGTCCAACACGAGCTCCCAGGTACGGGTGTGCGGGCAGAGCCTGAATATCAATGAAGTGAATGTCCCCCAAACGACCAGCTGGGCGGTCAAGTTCTACGCCAGTGCGGCTGCCACCCTGACGGTCAACACGGATATCACCGAATGGGACGGCACCCAGGTTGCCAAAGCCTCCGCTTCGCAAACCTGGTCTGCCTGTTCGCCTGCCTGTCCTTCCCTCCAGACCGTAACCTTCACCACCGGAGGAGCTAATGCCCCTCCCTCGGACACGGTGGGGAACATGACCATGAGACGACACAGAGTCCGGTTCACCTGGAGTTCTGGTACGGTGACCATTTCCTACGACAACACGGGAGTTGAATCCCGGCTTGAGGCGGGCGCACTTGGGAGCCAGGATCCCATTGATACCGTCAATGCCAACCTTCTTGATACCCTGTCAACCGTCTCGGACGGCTCCCTGGTCCATCTCATTTTCATCGATGACGCCGGAACAGACCAAGTCTCCTACAAACGGAGGACCGGGACGACCTGGGGATCGGCCATCCTGGTTACCGACGGCGCGGATGATGATGACAGCTATCCTTCCCTCTCCCTGGATGCCGACGCAGGTGTCCTGTATGCCCTATGGACGGAAGAAGCCGGGAGTGGGACGGACCTTGTCCGCTACAGCAGCTGTACCGTTTCAACCGGGTGCGATGATATCTCAGAATGGGCGGGAGAGGCGACCGTGAACGGGGGAAGCGGTGATGATTTCTCCTACACAACGAGCAATTACAGCGGAGCCTCCCATATCTTTGGGATGTGGACGGTGGGAGGAACCTCTCCCTTCCATGTGGACTGGGCGTATATCGTCATTCCGGAACGGCTGTGGCTGCTGTTCGGGGCGGCACCATTTCTCCCCTTGCTTCTGAAGAGGAGGAGGAAGGAGGCGGTCATCCGGGCCCACTCACCTTAGGGAGTTGACATCTTTGTTGCTTGTCTAAATGATGAGACCATTTCTTTATTTGTTCGAAGAGGGACCGTGATTTTCTTACGAACCCGAAGGTTTTGTTACTTCTTTGCGCACACAAAGAAGTACCCAAGAAAGTGTGCCCGAGAACAATTTGTCAGGAAGCAAGCTCACTCAGCTTATGCGATCAAACTTGCCCCTCAGAGGGCGGCGATGGACTCTGAATTCATCCGATTTTGTAAGACCTTTGTTTTATGGAGATACTTGCTTTTATGCAAATCGGTGACAAAGATCGTAATTCAGCGGTATTCGTTCGCTTGCCCTTGACGAAATTGTTCAAAGGGTTTCCTTATTCGTAATTCATTATTCATTATTCATAATTCATAATTCATGATTCATATATTCGGATGCGTTCAAAGGGGGCGTTCATTAATTTCTAATTCCTAAACCCTAAACCCTAGACCCTAGACACTAAACACTTTATGATCTATGAATAGGGAAAGACAAAGACTATGCGGAAGCGACTGAGACCGGATTACCTCATCATGCTGGGGGTGTTCGTATTGAACCTCCTGTTTATTTGGCGGTTTTTTGCGGTTCCTTTCCCTACGGCATTCTCGGCTCCCGTCGTCCCTACGCTGGCGAGGGGACTTGAGATTTTCGGTGCGGACTCCGCGTGGGCTGTACGTTGGGTCCTTCTTGTGTTCTATTCGTTCGGGCCGCTATCGCTCTTTTTCCTGGTTCGCGAGGTCGCGGGACGCCGGATGGCGGCTGTCCTTGCTGCAATCGTCTACTCCCTTCCGATCCTCCGCTCCCGGTTTGAGGCTTTGGTTTCCCTTGGGGACGGAGCCCATATTGCCGCTTTGACCCTGATTCCCTTGGCTGCGTTTTCGCTGCTTCGGTTCCTGAAGAGCGGTTCTTTTGGGTCCGCAGTTTTGGCAAGCTTGGCCATTCTTTTGGTTGCCCTCACCAGTCCGTTCGGTCTGTTTGCCCTGTTTTCCGTGATGCTAGTGACCACATTTTCAGAGATGCTGCTTGGCTATGGGAGGCTGAAGCTGTTTCGCTTTGTCCTGGTTGTTGTGTTTGCTTTCGGGCTGTCTGGATTCTGGTATAACCCGGAGTTTATACGGCTGTCTCTGTTTTCCCCGTCAGGCAGGGCAGTGGTATTGGCGCTTAAGAACCTCATTCCGCTTTCCTTCTTTTTGGTCCCGGTGCTGGGGACGTTTGGGTTTTTACTGTTTGATAAACGACCAAACCTGCAGCCGTTGTTCGTGGCGCTGGGATTGACGATTGTGTTTGGGCTGATCTCCTTTGCCGGAGGACTCTCTCCAATGGCCATTTCGGCCCAGAGCCGCTATCTGCCGGAGCTGGCGATGTCCATCGCTTTCCTCTGGGGTGTGGTGGGGAGTGCGGTGTATGGCCTCCTTCCTGTTCTCCCGCAGGGAAAGTGGTTTCCCGTGCCCATGGGGAAGCGGAAGTTAGTTCGGAAGGGGTTGGTTGCCGCGTTTGTTGTTTTTTGCTTGGTTGCAGTTTTTTTATCTCCCTTCCAGGAAATGCCCTCAAGCAGGCGAAGCGGAAGGCTCGTGGTCGGCATCACCAAGCCGGTTGTTTCCGGACTTGGGGAGGTGCGGGAGCAAACCGGGCCTACTGACCGGCTGGTCGGATATGGGATAAGTTTCATAACGGTGGTCGTGATAGGGATATTGGGGATATGGCTGAAGAGAGAAGGACATCAAGTTAAAAGTTAAAAGTGAAAAGTTAAAAGTTATGAGACACAGACTAAAAAGTTTAAAGTTTAAAATGAAAAGTTCAAAGTTACAATGAAAAGTTAAAAGTTATGAAGGATGAGGATTTTAAAAAGAGGATTATTGGGAGGGCTTATCGTTACAGCTTGAATATTATCAAGTTTATTGATGGATTGGACAAGAAGGATTTCACCGTTCAAATCATAGCAAGACAACTTTTAAGAAGTGCGACCAGCATTGGAGCCAACATCATTGAGGCACAAGCTGCGAGCTCAAAGCGCGACTTTCTCAACTTCCTTCATTATGCTTTAAAGTCTGCCAACGAGAGCAAGTTTTGGCTGGGGCTTCTACGAGATTCCGGTAAGGCGGAGAAGAATACCGTTTTTCCATTACTCCAAGAGACCACTGAACTGGCAAGTATTCTGGGCTCGAGTATTTTGACCATTAAAGGAAGAAAGAAACTTTAAATTTTCAATTGTAATTTTTCACTTTGAATTTTTAACTTTTAACTTAAGCAGGAAGATGAGATCAATCCCTTTGGTTGCAGTGACTCTCCTACGAATTATCGGTGCCCTTTCCGGCTCGTTATTTGTCGGTTATTTAGGCTGGCTGGTCATCCGGGGGTGGTTTGGGGGGGAGGGGCCGGCGAATTTGGGTTCGATTGAGGTTTCCTACGTTTCCATGGGCCGTTTTCTGGTTGATTACGGATGGAAAAGCTGGGCTCCGTTTTGGTATTTTGGGTTTCCCTTTCATCTTTTTTATACGCCGCTATTACCGGTTCTCGAATGGTTGCTTAAATTTCAGATGGGTATGCCGCTCTGGGAGGCGTATCGGTTTGTGACGGGATGGTCGTACATCCTGGCTCCTGTGTCGGCGTTTTTTCTCGGCTGGGTGCTCTCAAGGCGATGGATCGGGGGGCTGGTGGCTGGGGTTTTCTACAGCATTGGGCCGACGGTGTTCTACTGGCTTGAAAAAGAGGTTTTGGCGGATCGATTCTTCAGCCCAGGGGGCGTGTTTCTTGATCCGAGGCGGTTTGTTATCCTCGTGCGGTGGGGGGAAGGGCCGCATCTGTTATCGCTCGTGTTCTTGCCCCTCGCGGGTGCGTTCTTTGTTCAGTTCCTGCGGCGGAGTAGATTTTTCTTCCTGGTAGCCGGGGCAGTTTCGTTTGGGTTGGCTTCGCTGTCCAATGCCTTGGGGTTTATGGGGACATTGCTTTTGGTCGCTTCGATTGCGTTTGTCCGCCATGCACAGTACCCGAAAGAACGGACTCAAATTGTACGCTCGAGCCTGGCGTTCTTCCTGATTGGGTTTGGGCTGATGTCGTTTTGGTATAACCTATCGTTTCTGACGAACTTTTTTGCAGAGGGAGGCACGACACAGGGGATGCTGCTCTCGCTTTTTCCTTGGGGGTGGTTAGTTGGGATCTTTGGAATCGGCATTCTCTATGTCGTGTTCGGAAAGATTCTTCGTAATTTCGGTGTTGCGGTTTCGCTGATCTGGTTTCTTACACTGTTCACAGTTGTCTATGTTTACTATGCCTCAGCGCCAGGCGGGCTTTCGGCGCTTCGCATTGAGCTACTCCCTCAGGCGCTTCGCTATATGACTCAAGTGGACTTGGCTTTTTCGGTACTATTGGGGGCAGTTGTGGGTGGGTTGCTTCGGAAAGTTGGTAGACGATTTATTATCGCTGAGATCATTTGTACGGTTTTTGTGATGGTTTTATTGTTGGTTTCGCTTTCGTATGTTCGCCCCTTCATACCTCTTTCGTTTGAAGCATCAAGCAAAGTTGTTGATCTTAGCACTTCTCATGAAAGAGTGATAGCAGACTGGTTGTCTTCGCATGTTGACGTAACTAAGGGTGAACGGGTATTTTTACCCGGGAATTATGGCTTCTTCCTCAACTGGTTTTCCGATGTTTGGCAACTCCGAGGGGGCCTTTTCCAGGCCTCAACCCACTTCTGGCCAGATCATATTCACTACCAGATGGCAAATGGCGAGGATTCGGAGATCGCTATGGCGTGGCTGAAAGTGTCGAACGCTAAATATGCGGTGGTGACTGGCCCGGGGAGTTCGGAACTTTACCGGGAAATGAAGCATCTTGAGCGATTCGAAGGGTTACGGAAGGCATATACGGAAGACGGGGATATCATTTATGAAGTACCTTTGGTTCGGCCTTCGACCGCGAAACCGGTTGATGCGAAAGCGATGAGCGGGATTGCTACGCCCATTAAAGCCGATGACAAAGAAGCGCTTCTTTCTTACGTGGATTGGGTTGAGCGATCATCCGGCAACGAGCTTGAATTTCGGATGATTGACAATGATACGTACGAGGTCAAGGGGAATCTTGACGCGGGTGAGGTAATACTCGTGCAGATGACTGCAGATCCGGGGTGGAGGGCATATCTGCGACAAACGGCGGGACAAGGTAAACCGGAGAGGATACGGACGGGAAGAGATCCCTTGGGGTTTTTGATGCTTTATCCTGATATTCCTCTGGGTGGGGAGGTCGAGATTACCTTGAAGCACGGGCTGACATGGCAGCAGTGGCTGGGGTACCTCATAACGTTGGCGGCGGTGGTGGGGATTGGGTGGTACGGCGTAAAAAGTTTAAAGTTCCACGCTAATGGGCGGGCAGGCAAAGTTCAAAGTTAAAACATTGCAGTTTCCCTTCGACAATGCTCAGGGCAGGCAAGTTTAAAGTTATGAGGAATGAAGATTATCGGAGGCAACTCATCAGAAGAGCCTACCGTTACAGCTTGATATCATCAAGTTTATTGACGGATTAGACAAGAAAGATTTCACCGTTCAAATGTAATTTTTCACTTTAAACTTTTAATTTTGCACTTTTGGTACTGGACCCTAGACGCTATACGTATGGTTCTCCCATTAGTCTCCGCGATCATTACGACCTACAATAACAAGCGCTGGTTGGGCAGGAGCGTTGCGTCGATCTTGCGGCAAAGCGGGGTTTCTGTCGAAGTAATTGTGGTTGATAACGCTTCTCTCGATCAGGCGGCGAGGTATGTCCGTGAGCATTTTCCCGATGTACGGGTGGTTGAACTCCCGGTGAATCGGGGGTTTGGAGCGGGGAATAATGCCGGGGCAAAGGTTGCACGCGGGAAGTACCTGTTTATCGGAAATGATGATTCGGTCTTGGATCGGAATTGCATCGAGGAGATGGCGGCGGTGATGGAGAAAGATGCGTCGATCGGCGTCTGTCAAGGGAGGATTTCCTCGTATGATTACCCGCGTACGATCCAGTCAACCGGCCTGTTTTTTAACTACAGCGGGGTTTTGGTGGGTGACCGGAAGCGAGACGATGCTGATTTGTCCCGGCCGAATGAGATCTTTGCGGCGGGTGGGCCGTTTTTGGTTCGGAGGGATGTTTTTGAGAAGGTTGGGGGGTTCGATAAGGATTTTTTTCTCTACTTTGAGGAAGTCGATCTGTGTTGGAGGGTGTGGCTCTGGGGGTTTCGGGTGGTTTACGCCCCACGGGCAATGCTCTACCACAAAGGCGGCGCGACGACCCGGCAACTGTCCGAAGCCTTTATCCTGACACACTCGGTTCGCAATCGGCTCCATTCGTATTTGAAGAATATGGGGTTTCCGAGGATTCTAATTGCTCTTATGGTTCAGGCGGGAGTTCTGTCGGCGGCTGGCTCGGTGTTTCTTTTCAGAGGAAAACCTCTGCAATCCTTGGCAATTCTTAAGGCCGTGGGATGGAATATTTGGCACTTACCTAAGGAGATTGCTAAGCGTTTCGGCATCCAACGGATGCGGAGGATCTCCGATCGGGAGCTTTTCAGAAGGGTAGGCGCGGCTTTACCGCTTGAGCGACTGTTAGCCATTTCCGGATTTCGGAGGACGGGATGAAGGTGGCGATAGTCCGGGGGCCGTCCTTAAATCCCTGGGAGATGCAGTCCTATGCCCCTTTGGTTTCAAAGGTCGATTTGGTTGCGGTGGGATCGACGCGCGGCCAGTATGATCTCTCCCAAACAAAAATCCCCTTAAAGCGGTTGACCTGTCCGGGAGAGTATGCCGGTGTTATTCCCCGCGGAATTTCTTTTTTGTATGCCGTGCTTGGCGACCCACAAATGTTGATCGGATTTGATCGGTTTGTTGAGGGTTTTGATATTGTTCACACTGCGGAGACTGGGAGCTACTATAGCCTGCAAGCGGTGCGGGCAAAGGAGAAGGGATTGGTGAAGCGGGTGGTCATCTCCGTGTGGGAGACCATTCCTTTCTTGGGGGAGAAGAATGTTTTACGACGGGAGCATCAACAGGAGGTGCGAAAGAAGGCGGATTGGTTTTTGGCGGTTACCGAACGGGCAAAGCAGGGGCTGATCGCAGAGGGTGTTCGTTCCCAAAAGATCACGGTGATTCCGATGGGGGTGGATGTGACGCGGTTTACACCGCGTAAATCTCAAATTGCAAATCGCAAATCTCAACTATTGAGAAAAACGCGTGGCTTTCGAGAGAATGACTTTGTGGTGTTGTTCGTCGGGAGATTGGTGCGTGAGAAAGGCGTGTATGAGCTGGTCGAAGCAGCGCGCAGGATCGCAAAGAGCAGAGACTACAGGGCTGAAGGCAGAGCGATACGGTTTGTATTTGTAGGAGAGGGTCCGGAGTGGATGGGACTTAGGAAGGAGGTCAAGCGGCTCGGTTTGGAGGAGTTGGTGAGCTTGCGTCCGGGTGAGCCGTTCGAGCGGATGCCGGAGATTCTCAGGAGTTCGGATGTGTTGGTTCTTCCGAGTCTGCCGACTTCAGGGTGGGAGGAACAGTTTGGAATGGTTTTGGTCGAAGCGATGGCAAGCGGAGTTCCGATTATTGCCTCGCGAACGGGCGCGATTCCGGAGGTGGTTGGGAGGGCGGGTATGATTGTCGAGCCTGGAGACAGTGGGGCTCTTTCGGATGCGATCCTGAGAGTTTTCAAGGACCGTCAACTGCGACAGGAGCTGGTGAGAAAGGGACGGGAGCGGGCAAGGCTTCGCTATGACGGGCGAAAGATCGCCTCGCGTATCGCCTCGATGTATGAAGACATTTTACGATTGTCCTGATCTTTGGGGTAAGAAAGCTCATGTCGTCAGAGAATGATAAGCCGATCAAGATTTTCAAATGTTCTTATCTATGCGACGATCGAACATCATTAAGTACGTTTGTGGTGATATGATGTTTGGTGGTGGGAGTCGGCTAAGGATAGCTCTGGTAGGAGTAGGCTAGCCTTTGGTTGGAGACGAGGGGATATGAAAGTTGGTGATCTGATTTTGAAAAGCTTGGTGGTTGGCTTTCGTGTTCTGGGAGAGGTTGATAACATTCTGACGAATCCTTATCAATACACCCATGGCCTGCCTTTCTCGGAGAAACAAGTGTCTGGGTCGGTGCGGCGTCTGGTGAGGCGTGGGTTTCTGTCCCGTAACGGCCGAGGAGACAAAGCAGCCTATCGTTTGACCGCTCGCGGCCAGCAACGGGTGCGCGAGCGGATGTCCCGGTTTATATTGGAGCCTCTTGTTTGGGACGGAAAATGGCGGATGGTTATTTTTGATATCGAGGAGACGCAACATAAGACGCGGAATCGTCTGCGGTGGTTCCTTAAGTCCTTAGGCTTCGGACGGCTTCAGCTATCGATCTGGATTTCTCCGTTTCCGGTTCGCGAGATTCTTGAAGAATTTTTAGCTCAGAGCGGTTTGGGCAAGGCGGCTTTGGTGGCTGAAGCCGACTACGTTAGTGGTTGGGACTCTCAGGAGCTGGCGTCGCGTGTGTGGGGGAATTCGGCGTTGGCAGAGCGCTACCGGCGGTTTACTCTCCAGTGTGAGCAGGCTGAGCGGGCTACCGCTGAACTTCGTGAGGAGTTTGCAACGCTTGTGAAGGCTGATCCATTTTTACCCGAGGGCCTGTGTTCCTATGCGTTGGATCGAACTCGGGCTCTGCGTTCCTACAATACTCTCATCAAGAAAGAAATGTCTTTATCTATGCGACGATCGAACATCAATAAGAACATAGTTAAGGGCGGAAAATCATAAAGAAAGATCTGAAGCGAAAGGGTTCAGTGTATGGGAGATGAGGCTGCAATTTTTCCTGCCGAGACTGCTGTTTCGCAGCTCGGAACGAAGGCGGTGTCTTCGGCGGTGGTATTGGGGGTTCGGCGGATTGTGTTTCAGTTCATTATTACCGGCTCAAATATCTTTCTGGCAAGACTCCTTTTCCCTGAGGTTTTCGGGGCATTCACCATTCTTATCTTCATCCTTGGTTTTTTTGGATACTTTGCGGACATCGGTTTTGCGGCGGCCCTTGTTCAGCAGAAAGAAGAGCCGAGTGATAAACAACTTCGAAGCGTGTTTACCATCCAGTTTTTACTTGGGTTAATTATCACTCTGGTATTATGGCTGCTAGCCCCTTTCATCATCGGTTATTATGGCGGACAAATATCAGTAGAGAGCATTGGAATGCTCCGCTTGCTTGTTTTGACCTTTCCAATAGCCGCCGGTGGAGGGATCTCGAAAACATTACTTGAGCGGAATCTCCGCTACACGCACTTGTCCATAGCCGAGTTCTTGTCTTTGGTTGTAGGGAGGGGGTTGGCTATTCTGCTAGCCTTCTCAGGCTTTGGCTTGTTAGCCCTGGTCTATTCGGAATTCTTCTCAAGACTTATCGGGACTGTGGCGCTTTTTCTGCTTCATCCATGGCGAATCGGTTTTTCGGTTCGCTTCCGCGATATATCCAGCCTTTTTTCCTTTGGTTTTCCCTTTCAGCTGGCGGCAATAATCGGACTTGTTAATGGAGCGGTCATCCCGGTTTATATCGGAAAGTACCCCGGACCGGGAGGGTGGAGTGGGCCGCAGGCTGTCGGGTTTATCGTTTTTGCTGCGGGACTCGCAGGTTTCTCAAAGTTTTTTTCTGATATCATCGGGCAGCTTACCTTTCCGGTGATTTCGCGGGCGCAGGGTGATTCAGCGCGCGTGCGCAGGGCGCTGGAGCGGGCTTTGGAAATCTCTGCTTTGACAAGTTTCGGTTTGATTGCCATTCTTTTTGTTCTGTCTCGGGAGATTATCGCGATTGTGTATACCGACAAGTGGTTTCCGGCCTTGCCTCTGTTGTGGCTCCTGTTGCTGCAGTCGGCTGAGATTGCGGTTGGCCTAATCCTTGCCAATGGTTTGTTGGCGCTGGGAGAATCGAAGACCTACCGAAACCTCCAGATCCTGTGGGCGGTACTCGAATGGGCTTTTGCAGTGCCGCTTGTGCTGGCGATGGGGTTTGTTGGGCTTGGCTATGCTTCCGTTCTGGTTTCGGTCACTGGGGTTCTCGTGCCTTGGTGGCTTCTACGAAAACGGCTCTCATTTTCGTTTTTCTCCACGTTTTTACCGGAGGCCGGCGTGGCCTGCTTGACCTTCTTTGGGCTTTTCTTCTTGCGAGGATTCGTTTCTGTGCATTCCATTTGGTCCCTGCTTTTTTTGGGAGGTATGGGGGCATTTCTCTATAGCCTTTTGGCCTTGCTTCTGCTGCGAAGACGCGTGACTGCCAATATTGTTTACCTCTTTGGTATTGTACGAATGAGGAAGCGGTAGATGCCTTTTCGGTTCCTTCATCCATTCTTGTCCCTCTATGGGCTGGGGATGTATTTGTATTGGCTCCTGCGGCATTATGATCAGGTTGGGGTGCTCATTTCCTTGATGGATAAGGATTGGAGGAGCTTGAGGATTTTGGATGTCGGTTCAGGGGAAGGTGCGATTGCTGCCGATCCCAGAATGAAGGGGGCTGATATCACTTGTGTGGATGGGTCGGCGCGGGCAGTTTCAGCTTGCAGGAAAAAGGGACTGCGAGCGTTGCGGATGGATGTCCGTACAGTTCCTCAGAAGCTTCGGAAAGAGCGGTTCGATATCATCTGGTGTTTGGATGTATTGGAGCATCTTCCAAAGGGAGAAGCTTTCAATCTTCTTTCCGAACTTGAGAGGATGGCAGGACGGCAGGTGGTTGTGTTTTTGCCCCTTGGATATCTTCCTCAGGATCGCGAGCCTTCCGGAGCTTACGATTCAGAGTTGGTGAGGCACCGGAGTATTTGGGAGAAGCAGGATTTCCTTGAGAGGGGATATCGGTGCAGGGTGCTCTGGGGGTACCATTTTGATATTCGGTTATACTGTTCATCGTTGGCAGATTGCCCTCACCCAGTCGTCCGGCATGCGATGTGGGCGGTGAAGGAGAGAGAAAATGATCCGTGATGATTTTTGCACTGCTTGTGGGGCACAATCTTGGAGACCTCTTTTTGAGGTAGATCATTTTCCGATTGAGAAGTGTCGAGTATGCGGGTTGGGACGAACGAAAGTTGATCGGCGGTTCCCTTCATTTATTGAGCAAAAGTTCTACGGAGATCACTACCGGAAGTTTTACCTTGATTCACGGACGAAATTCTTACTGATGGCTCGATACCGAAGAATTATTCGGCAGGATTGGCCTTATTTTTCTTCGGTACGGAATATTCTTGATCTCGGCTGTAGCTACGGATATTTCTTGGAGGTTGCAAAAGAATTTGGCTGGGATGCGGTTGGTTTGGAGCCGAATGCTTCTATTTATCAGTACCTTCGTAAGCGATTTTCGAAATCCCAGGTTTACAACTTTACACTTGAGCGTGGTCGATTCAGAGATGAATTTGATCTTGTCACCTACTGGGATGTACTTGAGCATATTGGGGACCCGAAGAGAGAGCTTGCTTTGGTTCACCGAGCGCTACGGAAGGATGGATACCTTCTTGTTCACTGTCCAAATAAGGGATCGTTGGGGGCGCTGATCTCAGGACCAAAGTGGGGATGGTGGTCCCCGCCTGATCATCTTTACCATTTTACTCCCGAGTCACTGCGGCGGCTCATCGAGCGTTCGGGGTTCCGGGTGGTATTTTTGAAGACCTCCAATACTGAGGAGGAAATTGTGCGGGGAATCTTCAATCTTCTGTCTCCGAAAAAAATCCCGAGAATTGCGGGATGGTTGAATTTGCTCCACGATCTCACTCAGCGCGTTTTACGCCCGCTCTTGGCTCCACTTTTGATTCTTGAGGGGAGGTTGGGAAAGGCAGGGCTGATTACCATACTGGCACAGCGGAGGGAGTCTTCGGAGTGATTGATCTATGAAAAGATTTCGAAGGGTACTTCTCGTCAATCCTCCTGGAACTGAACAGGGAGGGTATACTCCGAGTCCGATGGGTATTTTGTATTTGGCTGCCTATCTTCGAGAGAAGGAGCGGGGAGTCGATATTTCCGTCGTTGACGGAGCTATTGAAGGTGAGCAGAGGGTCGTTCAGGCCATTAGCGTATTTCGGCCCGATCTTGTTGGGGTTTCTTCCCTCACGCCGGGGAGGCATCAGGCGTTACGCGTGGCGCGTCTTGTAAAGCACCTTACTCCTTCTGCCCGGGTGGTTTTGGGGGGTATTCACCCGACGCTCATGTGGAGTCAGATGATGGAATTCTATCCCGAGATTGATTATATCGTGCGCGGAGAAGGCGAGGTGGCTTTTTCCGAGCTTGTCTTGGGGAAGAAGCTATCCGAGATCCGAGGACTTGTTTGGAGGGGGCCAAGGAATGTCGTCATCAACAATCCCAACCAACCATTGATTCATCCGCTTGACTCCCTGCCCTTCCCGGCATGGGATTTGATCGATCCTCTGAAGTACCCGCCTCGTGGCGAGGGAATTGTCAACGGGATCGATCTAGGAACAGAAGTGCGCTTTTCCCTTATTTTCTCGCGAGGTTGTATGGCGGCTTGTACGTTTTGCTCAAGTTGGAAGGTTTGGCGGGGCTATCGCTGCCGAAGCGGAAAGAATGTGGCTGCGGAGGTTGAGTATTTGGTTCATACCTACAACGCGAAGCATATCTGCTTTTACGATGATACATTAACCGGGAACCGCAGGGAGATCATTAATTTTTGCAAGGAAATAGTTCTAAAGAAGCTAAAGCTTGCTCTTTTTGGAACAACGCGTGTGGATTTGGTTGATCCGGAGCTCCTACGGTGGATGAAGAAGGCTGGTTTTTATATCATCACCTACGGGATCGAATCCGGCTCACCGGCCATGCTTCTCAAGATCAATAAGCGGACCGATATTGAGAAGAGCAAGCGTGCGGTTCGGCTGACCAAAAAGGCTGGGATTCAGGCGGTGGCGCTTTTGATGTACGGAATGCCGACTGAGACCGAAGGAGATCGGAGATTAACAAAGCGAATGCTTGCGGAGATTCAACCGGACGGCATCGGAACTTTAGGAGAAGTGTGGATCTTTCCGGGAACAGAGCTTTTTGAACAGGCAATGCATGCGGGGATCATTGATGAGCGGTTCTGGCTCGGAAAGCGGCCGCATTACACATATCGCGGCGGCATCGGAGACGACCCGATCAATCGGAAACTTCAGCTTTTGGACACGATAAAGTTCACGTTTACGCAACTTCCTCCGCCAGCGCGGCGATTCATTCTTCAATTTAAAGAAATGATCGGAAAAGGAATCGTACCATCGAAATAAGCGGTATGAAAAGGCTCTCGGTTGTCGTGATCGCAAAAAACGAGGAAACCTTGATTGGGGAATGTTTGCGCTCGGTGTCTTTTGCGGATGAAGTTGTGGTGGTTGATGATTACAGTACGGATCGGACGGTTGAGATCGCCAAGAAAGAGGGTGCGCGGGTGTATCGGCGAAGGGTCGATACTTTAGGGAAACAGAAACAATATGCGATTGGGAAGGCTCTGGAGGAGTGGATTTTGCAACTGGATGCGGATGAGCGGGTTTCTCCGCAGTTACGTAAGGAGATTGAGGGGGTTCTACGGCAACCTCGGTTTGACGCCTACAATATCTATTTCCATCAATATTTCTTGGGAGAGCCGTTGGTGCCGACGCTCTCTGGTGGGCATCCACGGCTGTTTCGGAAAGGAGTTGGGCGTTTTTCTCATGCACCTGTCCATGAAGGTCCATTTGTGGATGTTCGAGCGGGGCAGTTGCGGACACCGATAACTCACTATTCACATCGGAGCATTTCGCAGATGATCGAGAAGTTCAATCGGTACACGGATGACGAAGCTCGACTTCTCTTCGAAGGTGGTTTTCGGAATAACTGGTTTCGGACGTTCCTCGCGCCTTTATATACGTTTTTTCGAAGACAATGGGTGGAGCAGGATTTTAGAAGTGGGTTGCGGGGACTTGTGCTTTCGCTTCTGTTTTCTCTCTACACTTTGATGAAGTGGCTGAAGGTGTGGGAGATTTCCGTATCGGCGGCGGAGGCAAAGAGTTCTCAAGTGGATTAAGTGTACTTATCAATGCGACGATCGAATATTGATAAGTACATTGTCGGTGGGAGTCTCGGGGTATAAAGGGATCAGGGAATAATAAGAAATGGGAGAAAAACAGAACAGAAACCTGCGGGGCCCGGGCGGGAACATGAGGAAGTATGACCGGATAGCCATGGTAGGCGTTCTTAGCCTGGGGTTATTTCTTCGCCTGTGGGGGATTGGGTTTGGGCTTCCCCGTGTGCAGCACGCCGATGAAACGGCACTTATCTACACCGCTTTCTCCATGGCAGCGGAGGGGGGCAGGCCAAACGTCTATGTCCATGGGACGGTCTATCCGTCGATCATCGCGGTGTTCTCCGGACTTTACTTCCTTTGGGGGAGGCTGGTTGGGTGGTTTTCTGACCCTTCTGTTTTCTTAGTTTCCTTTATTAAGGATCCCACGGTCATTGTCATGTTCGGAAGGAGCCTGACTGTCTTTTTTGCTCTTGCCTCCGTTTGGTTGGTATACCGAGTGGGGCGCCAGCTTTTCAATGCACGCGTTGGACTGTTGTCTTCGTTGTTTCTTGCGGTTTCAGTCTTACATGTAAAAGAGTCACATTACGTTAAGCCGGATGTACTTTTGGGGTTCGTCGTACTTCTATTGTTTCTCGCGTGTCTTTTTGTATCTCAGAAGAGGGAGCTGAAACACTCTGCCTTGGCGGGAATTCTCCTGGGAGTGGCTGTGGCGGTCAAGTTCAGCGCGCTTATCTTCTTTGTGAACGTACTCGTCGTGCATCTACTTTCAACAAACAGGAAAGGGGGTTTTTCCTGGGTACAACTATCCAGGCGGCTGGTGGTCTTTCTTGCCACATTCCTTTCTACCTTCTTTGTTGTTTCTCCTTACACATTTTTGGACTTTCGGTCTTTTGCGAAGAATGTGGCCTGGTTTGGGAACACGCTCGCTCTCTTGGAGGGGAAACCGCATTCGCCCTTGTGGTATTACCTGTTTGAATACCTTTGGGAGGGATTTGGAAAAGCGATTTGGGTTTTGGCATTTCTCGGAGGGGTTCGGTTTCTCAAGGGTAAGAGACGAGAGGGAATTATATTGCTGTCCTTTCCGGTAGTATTTCTTTTGTCGGTCGATTTTTGGTCGAAAGCGCATGTGCAGCGGTATATCCTTCCCATTGTTCCTCTGTTTGCTTTGTTGGCCGGGTGGGGAGCGGAATGGTTCTTTGTTCGTCTTTGGTGGCTTCACCGGCGAGTCGGCGCGCTTCTTGCGGTGCTTCTTCTGCTGGTGCTTGTCTGGCAGCCCCTGATGAGATCTTTGAAGTTTGACTTTATGATTACACGGCAGCAGACCGGGGAGTTGAGCACGGCTTGGATCAAAGACAACGTTGCCTCCGGTTCCAGGGTGGCGATCGATGGCCGCTTGCGCCCCTACTTCTTTAGCGGGAGCGGGCCGTACATTTTTCCATCCGGGGAGCAGCTCACCCGTGAGCTTGGTGACCTTACCTTCAGGCCTTACTACCGGGCTCTCAAAGAGGCAACGCGAAGGGAGCCCGGGTACGAGATTCTCGGGACACCCAACTTAGGATTTGCTTATGATGTGACGAGGGAGGCTTGGGATCTTTCTGCTTTTCCTAAGCTTTCGAGCGTTGATTATTATCTTGAGCAGGGGGTTGAGTACATCGTGATGAGCTCTTGGGCGAATCCGCAGCCCCCGCACCGCTATGCTTGGTCAGATGAGTTCAGAAAATCTTTGGAAGAGCAGTACGAGCTCATCAAGCGCTTTGAACCAAGTGTTGAATTTGCGGACGATCCGCATATCGTGCGGATGGATTATGCTGCTTTGGACCGCGTCACCCTGTTTCAACGTCCGGCGGTGTTCGGCCCAACCATATCCGTGTATCGGAGGAAATCATGAGGCGGCGGGCATTTTGGTTGTCGGCTTTGGTCTTTGCCACTCTGTTTATTTGGGCTTGGAAACCGGTGTTTTCGGTGGGGTTTTTGGCGGATGACTATGAATGGTTTCGGTATGTTTCCGATCTTCGGTCTTGGGACCTCTGGAGGATTTTTTGGTACCCGGCGCTTGGAGCGGTTCGGTTTGCGCGGTACCGGCCTCTGGTTGGCCTGACGTTTTGGTCGGATTTTCGGCTTTTTGGATACCAGGCGTGGGGCTATCACCTGACGAATTTGTTCTTCCATGGTTTGGCTGTGATTGGGGTGTTCCTGGTCGCGTCTTCCCTGTTGAGGCGAAAGAAGGGAGGGGTTGTGGCGGCTTTGATTTCTGCCGGACTTTTTTCCGTTAGTCCCATACTCGTCGAGGCAGTGACTTGGGTTGATGGTCGGTATGATGTGATTGCCTCGGCGCTGATTCTTTTCTCCCTCTGGATGTTCCTGCGGGGATATCGGGGGAGGAGCCGTGGCTTATGGCTTGGGGCCTCCTCTTTTCTTGGGGTGATGTCACTTCTTGCCAAGGAAACCGCGGTCATTTTGCCGTTTATTGTTTGTACTATTATTATATATTCTCTATTAGAAAGATATAATAAAGTAGGTATTGATAGTTTTTTTCGGGAGGTAAAGCGGGTTCAGATCTGGTTTTGGATTTTTTTGCTTGGGGCAGGTTTTTATGTTTGGTTGGGATCGCTTTCCTTGGGGAAATTCGTCTTTCTTGAGAAAGGGTACTCGATAGGGATATCAAGACCATTCCTTGCCTGGATCATCCTGACGATGGTTGGCATCTCCTTGCGTTGGGTAAGACTGGTACCGATGGTTTCGCGTCGAGTTTGGCTTTCTTGGTGGTGGGTTGGGCTGTCGCTGGTGCCCATCTCTTTTCTACCCACACAGCTTCGTTTTCTCTACCTGCCGGCTGCTCTTGCCACGGTCTGTGTGGTGCTTCGTCTTTCGGATTTTCGTCCAGGGAGAAGAGTGCTGTCCATTGGGGGTTTGGTTGTCGTTGTGCTTGTTTTCTCTCTGGGTCTTCGTTCTCGTAACTTTGCCTGGGTCGAAGCTAGCCGAGGTCAGCGCCAGATCATCGGGCAAATCTCAGAAAAGATCGAGGAGGCGCAGCCGAGGCTGATGTACCTTTTTAATCTTCCCGATCACATCCGCGGCATTCCGGCGTTTCGATCCTATGTGGAGGAGGCGATTCTCCTTGAGGCAGAACGTCTGGGGAAAAGTTTTCCACGGAATCCTATAGATATTATCCCTGGGCCGATGACTGATGATCTGGGAGAAACAGGTGTCCAGGTTTTGGATTCATCGAGGGTGGTGGTTACGAGCAGCAAGGGATTTGTCATTTTTCCGCCGTCGGTTGTGCGGCGGTTTCCCGACGGTTCGTCTGCGCTTGATTGGGGAGGAGACTGGCAGGCGACTGCGTCGGCGGATCGGAAGCGGATGTGGGTTTCTTTGCCTCACGGACTTGATGAGGCGGGTGTTTCAGGGCTCATTTTCTCCGAGGGGAGGATTGAGAACGTCTTTCCCCGGTAGCCCGTTTGATTTGGGTACTACGTAGTTCCCTTCTCTGCTATCACAAGGATTCCTAAGAGCAGGGTGAACGGAGCAAATTTTGCCACACGTTTTTGCACGGAGGGGGGCAGTAATTGTATACACCATTCAACTACCTTGACCGGGAAGGTGGGGTAGCGAATGACTTTCCCCCGGACTTCGATGAAAAGTTGAACTGTTGAGAACCCCGCGGTTTTAAAGAGTTTCTCCAACTCGGTGACCGTGTATTCCTTGAGATGAAGCCCTTCTGCTTTGTCTTCGAAGAACTGCGAAACATCGTGGGGCCCCCAGAGCCGGTTGGGGGTGATAGCGATATACAAACCTGTTTCGGTGAGGGCCCGGTGGACGTTCTTGAGATGACTCAATGCGTCGTCGGGATGGATGTGCTCCAGGACTTGGCTACTGAATGCTATATTGACACTCGCTTTGGGTACCGGGACACTCACGCCGTCTGCGACGATCAGATGAAAGTTTTTGGGTTTGTGTAGGCTTCTTGATGGTTTTGGTGAAACATCCACGGCATAGACCTTCCTTACACTCTTTGTTACGGCGAGGGAAAGCGAACAGTCACCCGGACCGATTTCCAGAAATGTCGAGTCAGGTTTTAAAAAGTGGTTGAGGAGTTTGACGTGTCCGGATACAAAACCTGAACCTATCCGGTCCTTCTCGCTCTCGTTCGGAAAGGGTACCTTACGAAAAAACTCATCGTAGACCTGTCGGTAGAGGCGCCGCCTTTGGTGTGCGTTTGCGGAAAGCAACGACTTTGCCAGTTTTTTTTCCATGAGGAACTGTTTTCTGTACCGCTTTTGGTTTTGGTTTGCTTGATTCTTTTTCTGGTTCATAGTTGGGGTGTGGGCGGAAGCCCAAGCTGTCTTCTGTGTTCCAACAGGTACGTGGCTATCGTTTGGGCAAAAACCGCGTGCCCGGCGGGAGTGAAGTGAATGTCCTCGGGGAAGAACAAGGGGAATTCCTGTGAGTTCCTGAAGGCTTCGACAGAATTGACGACCGGTATGCCTTCCTCTTTTGCCAGGGATTCCATCATCTCAAGGTCCCTGGTGGAATAGGTTTTTCCGAGTTCAAAACCCATGCGCTCTCTGCTTATCCATTCCCGGCCATTCACCTGCAGTGGAAAGGGGAAAAGGGAGATGACAAGGGGAATGTTGTGTTTCTTTGTGAGCGCGTGGAGGAGCTTGAGACTTTTACGAGGCCAGTGCCAAATGGCCTGGTAGTTCGGTCGCACATCTTCTCTGAGGGCGACGAGGAAGTCGGCTTCGTACTGACCGAATTCGGTTTTTTCTGTGGTTTGTACGAGAGGCTTTTGAGGGAGTAATCTATCCTTGAGTCCGATAAGCCAAAATTGGAGATGGTGTCCGTAGAGACGCGAGCGATTGAAGATGGCCCAATGGAGTTTTTTTATGAGCGGAGTATCCGGTGTTATCTCACTGACCGTCAACACCGTGCCATCCGGTGCGATGTTCGCGAGATGGAAATAGCGGGCGTCATCGTGGACATCCGTGGAATTAAAGTTTGTAATTACCAGATCGGGTTCGAGGGTTAAGCCGCGCTCCCGAAGGTAGAGATACTCAAGAAGTCCCGAGTAAGAAGGAACACCGGCGTTTACCACCTCAATTGTTTTGTTGGGGAATGTTAGTTGGAGCAGCCGTTCGAGTTTTTCCCCGAAGGCGTCTTCGTAGTTCACGTTGATGGCTGCGGTGGTTGAGTCTCCGAGGAGAAGGATTCGATATGTATCCAGGGGTTTGGGAATTGTGATTTCTTCTCCGCGGGTTCCAACGCTTGAGAAGCGGACGTTCACCTTCGCTTCGGAACTGTGGGGATCCGAATAGGAGCACGTTCCATTCAATTTGGGGATGTGGTGGAGGATCTGATCACGCTTGAAGCAAGTGGTGGCGAATGAATCGCCGATGACAAGTCTGGTTGCGGCCTCGCTACCCAGGATCGTTGTGAGGATGAGCATTAGGACAGCTCCGAGCCTCTTTTTATTGTTAACCCGAGATAAGACGCGGAAAATCACGCCTATTCCCAGGGCCAGTAATGTCAGGTTTGTGACAGCTATTGCTGTTTTTCGGATTTCGGTTTTCGTGAATCGAAGTTCCACCTCAGTCTCACCTTCTGGTATAGAGATGGCGATATTCCCCTGGCCACTGGGGCTGACTTGCGTTGGAATGCGATCGATGAAGCCTTCCCAACCCGGGAAGAAAAAGGTGTTGACGATGATTTCGGTCGCTTTTTTGCTCTTGACGCGGAATCGCAGGCGAGAAACGCCCCGTTCCATGAGGAGCGTTTCGAGTTTCCCGTCTTTTACAAAAGCAATATCCTGTGGAGGTTGGGAGGGCAGATCGCTGAGAGCAGGAGCCCAGCGAGGTAAATAGACCCCCGTACTGTCGGTACTTTCCTGGCTTCTTACGAGGGAAGCATCGGTAAACGTCGGAAAGGTTTTCTGTGCAGGGAGAGCCCGAGTGACAAGGAGGATTGCGGTCGCGGCCAAAAGGGCTATCAGTGCCACTCTTGTCTTTCTGGGAGTTCGTATAAGGGTTGCGGATAGCAGTGCGGCAGCAAGTGATGCTATCCCGTGGAGCCTCCATGGATAGAGAAGTGGGGGGAGAATGGGGATCAAGCGCCAGATAGGAGCTGAAGGACTGGTTGCGAGAAAGAAAGCAATGATGAAGGTTGCGATAAAGAAGAGTTCAACTTTCCGGTTCTGATTGTTATTGCGGTTTTTAGTTACGATGAAGATGGCGATTGTGGCTGCGGCGACTTGGGCGATTCCGACTGCACTGACAAGCGAAAAAAGGATGTAGGTAATGCGAAATAACGGGAGAAGGAACGGTTTCGTTGGACTCAATTGTGGAAAGGTTGTGATTGTTAGTTCCGTTGCTTTCTGTGGTGTTCCGAAGCGATCAGCTTCAAGGAAATGGCTCTCATAAAGACTGGCCACCGCCTGAGGGAGCTTGGTGTAGGGCATTTCGACCGCTGCCGGGAGCCAGAAGAACGCGGTTAGAAAGAGGGCGAGAGGGATGGTCAGAAAGACATGAACCGTTTTTTCTCTGCTTTTCCAGGAAAGCACCAGTGAGTATGCGGCAAGGAGAGGAATAGCTACAAGGGCGGTCGGATTGTGGGCGAGGATGAGCATGACAAGGAGCGCTGTAGTTGCCAGGAAATATTTGAATACTCCAGAAAACAGCTGGCGTGAGATTGAGAAAAAAAGCCAGGGGAGGAGGCTTAATGCCATGACTTCGCCGAAGGCGCCGCGGGTGTAGATGTTGTAGAGATGGTACGGAGAGGTAAGGTAAAACAGGCTGGCAACGAAGGCGGAGCGGCTGTTATAGAGGAATTTTACCCAAAGGAAAAATCCGAGCACTGAGAGGAAGAATGAGGCAGTAATGAGGAGCTTGATCGTTGAGACGACCGGGATATTCAACAGGAGGAAGGGGATTGAGAGGTAATAGAGGAGGAGCCAATTATAGAGGAAAACAGGGGATCCGAATCCGCTGTTTAGCGTTCCGGCCCAAGAAGGGAGGAGATTCCCTTCTTTCACGGCATGGAAGAAATGGGCGGTGCGAACGAAATGTTGATCGCCGTCGTGGGTTTGGGGAAAACCTGGGAGAAGCAAGGGAGAAAGTAATGCCAACGCCACTACAAGCAAGATAGCAAGGTGAGTGAGATTGATGTTGGGTGATCTTATCCCTGGGTTTTTTTTAAAGTGGGATTTTTCCATCGGAGTACTTTGCCGATTAGACTTCCAATCATACAACATCCATCGACACTTATGACTATCTTCTTTCATTTTTCAATATTTCCTGATACTATTTGACTTATTATGCCAGGAAGAGTAGCTGGAATTAAAAAAAGACGGTTTATCGGAGTTGGGGCTGTTAATATCTCGGAGTTGGAAAAACGGTACGTTAATCAAGCTTTGGATGATAATCGACTTTCATATGGGCACTTCACCAATCGGTTCGAGCGGGCGTTTGCGCGGGCCCACAAGGTCAGATATGCCCTATTCTGCAACTCCGGGACATCGGCTTTGCAGGTCGGGCTTCATGCGATGAAGAAACAGTACGGCTGGGAAGACGGGATGGAGGTTTTGGTTCCGGCGGTGACGTTTGTGGCTTCGGTTAACGTGATTCTTGAGAACCGGTTGACTCCGGTTCTGGTTGATGTTGATCCGGTGTATTTTGAGATGGATGCGGCAGAGGCAGAGAAGAAGATTACGGAGCGAACGGTTGCGATCATGCCGGTTCACCTGTGCGGCTGTCCGTGTGATATGGATGAGCTTATGGGTTTGAAGAAGCGGTATAACCTTCGGATGATTGAGGATTCCTGTGAGACGATGTTTGCCAGGTACAGGGGGAAGCCCGTCGGTTCCTTCGGAGAAGTGGGGTGTTTCTCAACCTACGCTGCGCATATCCTCGTGACTGGCGTTGGGGGATTTGCGGTGACCAACGATCCGGAATTGGCGGTTTCCATAAAGAGCCTCTACAACCACGGCAGAGATGGGATTTATACGAACCCGGATGACACGAAATTCCGAAGTTTGAACCAGCTGTTTACGATCGTGGCCAGGCGTTTCAATTTTCTCGATGTCGGGTACAGTTACCGAGCTACGGAGCTTGAGAGTGCTTTGGGCCTCGGGCAAATGCGGCGGTGGCGGGAGATTGTCGCCTTAAGAAAGCGGAATGCACGGGCGTTGACCCGGGTGCTCAAGCGGTTTTCAAAATATCTTCAGTTGCCAACAAAGCGCCCAAGCGCGGAGCACGTGTTTATGATGTACCCCATCGTGGTGAAGGCAGGTGTGGATCGGGATGAACTTATCCTTTTTCTTGAGAAGAACGGGATTGAGACGCGCTACCTTTTGCCCCTGACCAACCAGCCGGTGTACGAGCGGATGTGGGGGCATATTGAGGATGATTATCCGGTCGCGAAACACCTTAACCAAAACGGGTTTTATATCGGCTGTCATCCTGAAATAACGAAGGATGATGTTGAGTATATTGGAAAGGTGTTTGGGAGGTATTTTGGTCATTGACCATTTCTTTGCTCATCCAAACTGGTGACGCTTTCTTTGCTTGCCCAAAGAAAGCGTCGAAAGAAAGGGCACCCCATGAGCGTTCTTTCGGGAACCTGCTTCGCTCACGCTATGCGATCAAACTCCTTCGCGTCGAGCGCTCGTCAGACAGTTGATCGCTTTTTAACAGTGTTCGCTTTCGCATGTTCTCGAATAGCTCCGCTCAAAGGGGGATTTTTTATTACTCATTGCTTGGGTTCCTCCATAGGTTGGTAGGCATCTTGAATTGCTGCGTTCAAAGGGGTAAGTATGAAGCGTTTTCGATTGGGATTACAACCTAATCTTCTCGTCGGTGTGGTTTTAGCACTGGCGACGGCTGTGTTTTTTTATCCGGTGTTTCGGGGTGAGGTGCTGTTTTTCGGAGACAATTTATCCCTGAAATTACCCAATGCCATTTATGCTGCGGTTCGTTTGCGGGAAGGAGTTCTGCCGCTTTGGAATCCGTACCTTTTTGCCGGAATACCGTTCCTTGCGGACATCTCCACGGCTGTGTTTTACCCTTTCAGCCTTTTCTTCCTGGTGCTTGATCCTTTTTGGGCGTTGACCGTTGTAACGATCATGAGCGTGTTCTTGGCCGGTGTCTCTTTCTTCCTCTTCGTCAAGGAATTGGGGATGTCACGAATTGCGGCTTTCTCCTCGGCCATGACGTTCATGTTCAGCGCGACCATACTTCATTACACGAGCTATCTGCCGTTGTTATCAAGTAGCATTTGGTTACCCTTTACATTTCTCGCCTTTTACAAGGCAATCGCAAGGGGTTCAACACTCTGGTCGGTGGTTGCTGCTTTTTCTTTGGCACTGCAGATTTTCGGAGGACATCCGCAGCCGGTTCTCTACACGCTGGTCCTTCTTTTTTCTTACTGGCTATTCTTCTCAAAGGTGAGAAGTTGGAATAGACTTAAACCGGTCCTTCTCCTTTTTGGGCTCGCGTTCGGGGTGACTGCTGTTGTGGTGTTGCCGGCGCTTGAGCTTGCTAGATTATCAACGAGAAGCTCAATGGATTTTGTGACGGCGACCGGCGACTCGCTTCACCCGGTGCTTCTCCTGCGTCTGTTCTTACCGAATTTGTTTGACCAACCTCAAGTTGGAATGACGTGGGGTCCTGCTTGGCGACACGTGGCGGATAACACCGGATATCTTGGAATCTTGACCTTCGTTATCCTTTTTCTTTCGGCGAAGCGCATTTTTTTAAGAAGAGAGACTCCCAAGCGAAGACTTTTCCTGTTTTTCCTGGGGGCGGCGTGTACTTCGCTTATTTTGGCTCTGGGGCGATACACCCCGATCTATCAGATATTGTTTACCCTCATTCCCTTTTTTCGGGTTTTCCGAGGTCCAGCTGAGGCGCTTTTGCCGTTTTCGTTGTCGATGGCAGTTTGTGGAGGCATTGCTTTTGATGAGGTGAAAAAGCGAGGGCTCTCGTTCGTCGCCGCGAGGAGACTTCTCATTATGGCTGGATTTATGTGGGCGGTTGGGATTGTTTTCTTTCTGGTCGGCCGGTTTGGTTTTGGTCTTTTCTGGCGGCCGTTTTCAACATTTCATACTTTTGAACGGGATCAAGTGATCGTGGGGACCGTTTCGGCAAATATGGTTTTGGCGAGCCTCCTTTTTGGTCTTAGTATCATCGTTCTCTTTCGCAAAAAGTATTGGTTTTTTGTTGGACTTGTGTTTCTTGATCTTCTCTTTTTCAACTCACGATACGTATTTACCATGCCGCGACAGCTTGTTCGGATTGAATCGGAACCAGGACGGCAACTTCAGAACGTTTTGGCGCCTTCTGAGCGATTCTTGAGTTATCAAGACTCTGTTCCGTTTAGCGGACTGGGGAATTACTGGGAGAACATGGCCATTGGACCGCCATTTGCTGCCACGTTCTATACCCCAGAAGAACGGCGAAGTTATCGGGAACTGAATCGGAGGCTTTCCGACTTGGCTTTGAACTGGAATATGGTTTATGGCTTGCCGACGCCCAACGGATACGCCAGTTTTGTGCTTAGCGCTTACGCAAAATATCTGAGGGGGGATAAAATTTCTTCTTTGAGACTCAATGAGGTTGGCCTGCAAGAGGTTGAAGCGGAAAAGCTTAACCAGTTGTCCGTTGCGTATTTCCTTTCGGAGCAAGGGATTGTGCGCAGTAGTCAGTTGCTGCCTCGCTCAAGAGTGGTTGATCATTCCGGGGAATCGGCAGGAGAGGCGGAAATTCTCGTCAATCAGCCCGAGCGGGTGGTTGTTGCGGTAGAGGCGGATCGGCAAGGGGTGTTGGTGTTGGCGGACAGTGTTTATCCGGGATGGGAAGTGTTTGTGGATGGGCAGAGGGTTGAAATGGGAAAGTATCAAGGGACGTTCCGGTCCGTTCCGGTTCTTTCGGGGGTCCATGCGGTGGAGTATGTATTTCGACCGCGCCTTGTTTATCTTGGTGCCTTGATATCCGGTTTTACCATTGTTATTTGTCTTCTTCTCGTTTGGAAAGAGAAACGGATAAGATCGCGAGTTTCGCAGTTTTATGCAGATAGAGGGTAGGAGATCGCGTAACAGAAATTTGCTTGGTCGCTATGGCGCGGTTTTGCTTAGCTTCCTGGTTTTTTGATCGCCAGCCAGGCTTTCAGCCTGGCCTAGCTCCTCGCGCAAATTTGTTCCGCGCTCTCCTCTGGTTGTTATTGGTGCGAAACTCGTGAAGATAATTGTTAGTATAATTGGGTCAACATAAGGTATGGGAAAAAAAGCGAAGACCAGGAAAAGCTTTTGGAAGGGGAAGCGGGTGTTGGTAACCGGAGGGAATGGGTTCGTCGGTTCTCACCTTACCGAGATACTTTTGACACAGGGGGCCGGGGTTACGGTTGTGGGGAGGGAGAAACCAAGTGGGGTTCGGTTTCTTGATCTTAAGAATCCTTCGATCCGCTATCATTCAGTTGATCTTTCGTCTACACGCCCTACAGTCATTTCGCTCTGCCGCAATAAGGACGTGGTATTTCACCTGGCGGCGCGGGTAGCAGGGATCGGATACAACTCTACACACCCCGCGACGATGCTTCGGGACAACCTGGCAATGGCGATGACGATGTTTGAGGCTGCGCGGTTGGCTCAAGTTCCCCGTATGCAGTTTGTAAGTTCTGCCTGCGTGTACCCCCGTTTTTGCACCATTCCGACTCCAGAGTCGGAGGGATTGTTAGATGAGCCGGAACCCACCAACTACGGTTACGGATGGGCGAAGCGGATGGGGGAGATTCTGGCGAGGAGCTATGCCGAGGAGTATGGTATGAAAATCAGTATCGTTCGACCATACAACGGCTACGGACCGAGAGATAATTTTGATCCTCGGACTTCGCACGTCATCCCCGCGCTTATCCGGCGGGTCGTTTCTGGAGAGAATCCGGTGGTAGTCTGGGGAGATGGGTCACCGACGCGGTCGTTTCTTTATGTTTCGGATTTTGCCCGGGGGTTAATGGAGGCTGTAGAGAAGTATCCCGAACCAGACCCGGTAAATATCGGGACCGAAGAGGAGATCCGGATTGGTGACTTGGCAAAGCTTGTTGTTGAGCTTTCGGGAAGCAAGGCCCAGGTTATTTTCGATACGACCAGGCCCAATGGCCAACCACGAAGGAACTGCGACACGAGAAAGGCAAAGGAGAAGATTGGGTTTACAGCGAGGGTGCCCTTGCGAGAGGGACTGAAGAAGACGATAGAATGGTACAGGAAGAGCGTAGGGCTTAGCGCGTAGAGCAGAGGGTAGAGAGTGATTTATGATTTAGGATTTATGATTTACGAATAGAGAGTGCTCGGAAGGTGGCAGGGAAATATGAGGAAGAAGAAGGTCAAGACTACACTAGTTATTCTGACCCGTAATGAGATTGAGGGGATGCGGGCATTGGTGGGGAGGATTCCGTTTGAAGCGGTGGATGAGCATTTTGTGGTTGACTATAAGTCCGATGATGGAACCATTGATTTTGTCAAAAAACGTGGCATTCGAATCGTTCCCCAAGAAAACCCAGGACGTGGAGAGGCATTTCGGTTATCCGCGTCTGTTGCCAGGGGAGACTTGCTGGTTTTTTTCTCTCCCGATGGCAACGAGGATCCGGCGGATATTCCGAGGTTACTCTCGAAACTTGCGGAAGGCTACGATATGGTCATTGCCTCAAGATTTCTGCCGGGTTCTCGCAATGAGGAAGACAGCAAGCTCTTCCGACCACGGGCTTGGGCGAATAAAGCATTTACCCTTGTCGCAAACATCCTTTGGAACAGAAGCGGTCGCTCTATTTCCGACACGATTAATGGGTACCGTGCCATTCGGAAGGCAGCGTTTGAACGGATGCGGCTCTCCGCGACAGGGTATGCCGTAGAGTATCAGATGTCTATTCGGGCAATGCGCTTAGGCATGAAGGTTTCGGAGATCCCGACGATTGAGGGAGAGCGGATCGGTGGAGAGAGTAAAGCGAAATCGATACCAACGGGATTACGGTTTGTGGCACTCATCTTGAGTGAAATTTGGGTTTCGATCCGGGGAAGTTATTGAAGGTTTGTTTCGCCTTCCTTTCTTGCCACTGCAGCGAGACTTAAGAGGAAGTTCCCCGGCGCATAAAAAGGTGTGTTCGGACTAAAGAACTTCTCAAGCAGACGCCCGATACTGTTGAGGCTGACAACAACAGGCAAGTTCAGCCAAGAGAAAACCTTCGACTGTATGAGAAACAGACTGACTCCTTGAATGAAGATTGTGAGGTAGGTTGTGAGGGTTGTTCCTGAGGGATAGAAAGCAGTAACCGTCAAACCCGCGTTCCTAAGAATTTGCTCCAAACCGGTGTGGGTCCAACGCCAATGATCCTCAGGACTGGGGTGGTACGGATAGAGACTGGGGACTTGGACGATAATTGAGCCCCCCTTCTTTAAAACTCTTGAAGCTTCGCTTAAGACTGCTTGGGGGCTCATGACGTGTTCAAGGGTTGCGATACAAAGGATGAGATCAACGGTTTTTGATCTGACGGCGAGGCGTTCAGCAACCATGACTGCGTGTGGTTTGACTGATTGATTTATATCTACTCCGATATATATTGATCGCTTTTGATGGAAAAGAGGTGTTAAGGGCATGCTGCCACAGCCGATATCGAGAACCAGCGTTCCCAGAGTTGGCATTGCCTGTTCTATTGAAATTCTCAAGGCTTCGTCGCTATTTCGCAGAGAAAGATATTCGGTATTCGTGAGGCTTATTTTTTGCGGCTTTATCATGCCTGGTGTGTCAATTCGCAACGTGGTTCGTTAACACTTTGGGGCGAGTATAACCGAAGCGGGAAGGGGAGACAAATTCGTTTGCTTGAGGCGCTTGATAAATGGGTGCAGAAGCTCTATAGGTATAGTGACTGCGATATTTTAGCCTTGTGCGGGGCTTTGAAATGAAACTTTCCATTATTATCCCGGTCTACAATGAGCTTCAGACCATCGGCGAGGTGATGCGGAAGGTGCGGGCTGTGAAGCTTGGAGTCGTTTCCAAAGAGGTGGTTCTGGTGGATGATTCGTCGACCGACGGAAGTCGGGAGGAGATCCTTCGCGAACAACAACTTGATCCGAAAACCACCAAGGTACATCTCTCATTTATCAATCTTGGGAAAGGGGCTTCTATCCGGGTGGGACTAAAGTATGCCACGGGAGATATCATCATCATCCAGGATGCGGATTTGGAGTTGGATCCAAGAGAATATCTCACCATCATCAACCCGATTCTCGAAGGGAAGGCGGACGTGGTGTACGGATCGCGTTTCTTGAAAGAAAATAGGAACATACCCCTCAAAACGAGGCTGGCGAACTCCATTCTGACAACGCTTACGAATCTTTTATACGGGACCCGTCTGACTGATATGGAGACGGCATATAAAGCCTTTCGCAGGGAAGTGATCGATGGGATTCGGTTGCGTGCCTTGGAGTTTGATATAGAGCCTGAGATTACGGCACGAATTGCCCAGCGGGGATATCGGATCTTTGAGGTTCCCATAAGCTACCGACCGCGTACGAAAGAATCCGGGAAGAAGATCTCCGCTTTTGACGGAATAGAAGCAGTATATACCTTGTTCCGTTGCCTGGTGCGCAAGTAAACTCATCTTACTCTAATTTGTATCTAATAATAGCGTGCAATACCCCGAAACACCAGATGTGCGATATGGCTGAATAAGCCTATGAAGCGCACATTCTAGTGTGAAAGGGGTATAAAATTCTATGTGGAGTCTTCTGGGAGTTGCCCTTGCCTTTCGTCGTCATTCTCTTCTTATTGCCACCGTGGTTCTGGCAGCCTCTGTGCGCCTATGGGGAATTCGCTTTGGATTGCCGATGGAGATTGCCCGGCCGGATGAGGCGTATCTTGTCACTGTCGCGCTTGGCTTCGGGGGAGGGTCGCTCAATCCAAATACGTTTATCTATCCCACGTTTCCCATGTACTTTTTGTTTCTGCTTTACGGACTCTACTTTACCGTCGGGATTTTTTCGGGACGGTATCAGGCACCTGCGGACTTAGGTTTGGAATACCGGCTGAATCCAAGTGTTTTTTATCTCATGGCCAGGCTTGTTTCGGTCGGTTTCGGGGTTTTGAGCGTCGTTTTGCTCTACTTTATTGCAAAGCGGCTTTTTGATCGGCGGACGGCATCCCTTTCGAGTTTCTTTTTGAGTTTGGCATATCTTCATGTTCGGGAATCCCATTTCGGAACGGTGGATGTGGCAGCCACGTTTTGGCTCCTTGTTTCCTTTTATTTCATCATCCGCTCTCTCACGGAGAGAGGCAGGAAAAGCGTTGTTTTATCCGGGGTATTTGCGGGCCTGGCGGCGGCAACGAAGTACATCGGAATCCTACTGGTTCTTCCGATTGCTCTTGCGTCATTTTTTCGGGCACCGCGGCGGGCAGGAAGTGAAGCTATTACCCTTTTTGTGTTGAGGCGAATAACACTTTTTGGGGCAGCGTTTCTGTTGGCTTTTCTTATCGGGGTGCCGTTTGCGTTATTGGATTTGAAAACCTTCCTTTCCGATGTGATGTTGAATGCCAGGAACCTGGATGTTGTGTGGGGGAATGTCTTTCTCGGAAGGGGATGGTGGTTTAATGTCCAGGTGGCACTTTTTTATGGCTTGGGTTGGAGCTTATTTGCGGCCTCCATGCTTGGCATGTTGTTTTTTCTGCGTCGTTATCCTGCAAAGGCGGTTGTTTTCCTTGCGTTCCCCATCTTTTACTTTGTACTTGCCGGGAAGGGTTACGCGGTGATGACACGCTACATGGTGCCGATCGTGCCCTTTCTCTGCATTCTCGGGGCGGTGTTCGTTCGGACGGTCGGCACCTTACTCAAGCTTCGCGGACGACGGCGGATGTTGGTTGAGATTATGCTGGCCGTTATTATTGTTCTTCCGTCGGCACGTACCGTTTTTGAGTTTGACCGCCTCCTGTCCCGAACGGATAGCCGGTTGCTTGTTCTTTCGTTCTTGGATTCACACCTTGCAAATCAGAACAGCGTATACCAGACGGCGGCGACTCTCCTTCTCCCGCCGACGAAAGAAGATTTGGAGAGGAAGGTTGGGGAGAAGGAAGCTCTGGGGGGAATGGGAAACCTACTGCGGGCCCGGATTTTAGAGCGGGAGATACGGATTCGAGATGAGAGAGGACATGAGGGCTTTGTCTTATGGACGTATGATCCTTCTCGCAAGAAGTTTTTCTATGCGGGTGATGAAGAAGAGGGTTTGCCTGGCTACATCGTCGTTGAGCGGTCGCCGCTTAGGGGATACAGTACCGTTCCTGAAGGAATCCCAGAAATACTTGAACGGTCGTATCTCTTGGTGGCCAGATTTGCAGGGGTTGATGCCGGTTCTGGGGCACAAATCTATGACCAGCAGGATCGTTTTTACGTCCCATTTGTCGGATTTTCGGGCTTGAGTCGACCAGGTCCGGGGATAGAGATCTATGAGAGGGTAGAGGGCTAAGAGCGTAGGGCGTAGAGCGGAGCGGAGAGGAGAGGAGAGGAGAGGAGAGGAGAGGAGAGGGCAGTCCCGGTGAGATACATGGCTGATCTCACGGGGCAAGGTTGGTGGCGAAGATCATTCCCATTTTCTGAAACGGTACCTTTGTTTGGACGACTTCAAAATGATTTTTTTCTAACCACTTTTTCAAACTGTGTCCGTTGAGGTCAGTTTTTACGTCCAGGTTGTGGTATTCGAGGTGGATTCTGCGGATGCGACGGTACATTCGAGCCGGAAGCGAGTAGATGATGTCGTATTCGGCGCCCTCGACGTCGATTTTGAGAAGATCACAAGTTGATAACTTGTTGTAGTCCAAAATACCCTGCAGGGAGATCGAATCTTTGTAGGAATAGATCCAGGACGGTGCGGCCAACGGGGGAGATTTCAGCGTTTTTCCTGATTTCAACAATCGTACTGCTGTTTCGGAATAACAAGCCAGAGGATAGGGAATAATGCCCATTCCAAGGCTATTTAGCCTGATGTTCTTTTCAAGACCCGGGAAATACCCGGCAAATGGTTCAAAGGCATAGATTTTGGCTTTGGGGAAGAGCGCTTTTGCATACAGAGAGAACATACCAATACAAGCCCCCAGATCGATAATGATTGATGGCGGGTCTGCCTTGAGCGAACGTAACCGATAGTCATCTTGAATGACAATCTCCTGGATTGGCCATTTGACAGGGTGGTTTGCCTGCAGCAATAGCTTGAAGTCCCTGCGGAACCTGAGGGTATATTCTCCGTGCACAAGTCCGAGGTGGTCCGCAAAGTAAAGCGGCCAATTGGAGATTTCGGTGTAGGTATGGGGAGACAAGACAAGTGAACAAAGCTTTCTGGCATTGACCAGTGCGATGTATGATTTCGTCATGGTTTTGGCGTATCCATTATAAGGGATTATTGCCGAAAGCGATTTCCCAACTTTTCGTGGGCACAATATGCTTGAACAGTTATGATAAGGTGATTGGTAATCGCTAAGGGACTATGAAACTCAGGCTGAGCTCCATGTGCAGGATTACTTCTCACTTTTGGTTTCGCCTTCTCATTCTCCTTCTTGGATGGCGGTTCTCCCTCTTTCTCATCCAGTTATTCACCATCCGCGGCTTATCGATTCCATGGTCTGTCCCAGCCATTGCCTTTCAGACCTTCGGATTATGGGATGGCTACTGGCATACCTACATCGCGCGATTCGGGTACGATACCCCGGGCTTAACGCTTCGTTTTCCCCTTTACCCACTCCTGATTCGCTTGTTTGCACCTGTTTTTCTCGGCAGCGAACTCGCGGCTTCCCAGGTCCTCTCGCTGGTTTTCTTTTTTCTGGCAATGCTGTGGTTGTATCGTTTGGGAATTGGGGAACTTCGAAGCAGGGGATTGGCATGGCAGGTTCTCCTGTTTCTCCTGGTCTTTCCGACGTCGTTTTTCTTCGCGGCGGCGTACGGAGAAAGCCTGTTCTTGTTTCTGACGGTCGTAAGTTTCTGGTTCTTTCGCAGGGACCGGTTTATCCCGGCAGGCTTGTTTGGCGGGCTGGCGGCGCTGACACGGTTGCAGGGATTGTTACTCTTCCCGAGCTTTCTTATCGAAATTGCCATTCGGAAGAGGCAGTTGAGACGGCAGCATTTGGCTCTCTTTCTTATTCCGTTGGCACTTCTCCCTTGGTGTTGGTTCCTTTGGGACAGATTCGGTGACCCCTTGCTTTTTTTGCGTGATCTCTCAAAGTGGGGAGAGGGACCTTGGCAGCGCGAACGAGCGTTGACCTCACCTCTTTTGGTTCTTGGCTCCTATTTTTCAGAAATTCCGGTTGTTTTTCGGGCAATCGCCGGCGGACTGACTCCACTCCTTCTCGTACAACTCAAGGAGTTATCTGACTTATCGTTCTTTCTTCTGTTTCTGTTTTTGACCATGGTTGTCTTTCGCCGCCTACGGTTGTCCTATGGCATGTATCAGTTTCTGTCCCTGGTTATGATGCTATCCGTCGGAACACTCAAAGGGGCGCCGAGATTCGTCCTGGTTCTCTTCCCAAGTTTTTTGATTTTGCCCGGACTTCTTCGACGGCCGTGGGTGGCTCTTCTCGTATTGTCCCTGTCGGTTGTTGTCCTGGTGTGGTTTTTACTTCTTTTTAGCCTGCACTTTTGGATTGCGTAAGAATTTCCATTTCCTTCAAGGGTAGCTTTTTGATAGTATGGGGGAGAGACGAACGGAATGGCATTGGGAGAAACATGTGAAGCTTGTTGCCGTCATAAAGACTGCCATAGGGATTTTTTTCCATCTGGTTGCAATCCTCATTCTCGGTGCGGCCGTTTGGCCGATCGCTTCATGGTACTTTGATTTCCGACCGATTCTTGGTGTTGATTTCTTCAATACCGTGACCCATGTGCGGATGTTTGCAGAGAATTTCAATTTCCCCCCGTGGGCATATCGCTCCTTTTGGTTTGGGGGTTCACCCCTGTATCCCGATTTTTCGATCGGCTGGTATTATCCGATTTCCATCCTGGCGCGCTGGTTGCCCCTGATTGCCTCGGTCAAGGTCGGGATGCTTGTCAGTCTGTTCCTCTTTCTTGTGTTTACCTATCTTACAGCCCAGCGATTAAGCAGAAACCATCTGTTTGCAGTCGTGATTGCCGTGCTGGTGGCTTTTTCTCCTAACCTCTACGGGTCGTTGACCTGGGGAGGGAGTTTGCCCTATTTTGCCAATCAGCTGTTTTTTCCACTGTGCCTTTGGACGTTATCCAGTTATCTTGAGACTGGCCGTCGGGGTTGGTTCTGGGGGTCCGTATTTTTGGTTGGGCTGGCATTTCTCGGGCACGCGATGAACGCGGGAACGTTTGTCTTGGTTTCGGCGGCCCTCCTTCTCTTCCTGGGATGGCGGAAACAGCCGCTCGGACTCAAGGGGCGTCTGGGGGAGTTCGCGGTCTTTCTTGTGGGACTTACGATCCTCTCAAACCGCGTCACGACCTCCTTGTTCAGCGGGCTTTTCATCGCTTCGCTCAAGGGACGGTTGTTGACCTCCTTTGGCGCCGCCTCTTCGGGAGCGCAATTTCGCGAGGGTGGCCTGGCGGGAATGAAAGATTCCGCCCAAGCTGCCTGGGAACAGAGCAGATTCCTGGTTCTTTTTTCAGATACCAATCCGTGGATATTTGCCATAATCGGTTTTGCCGTGGCGGTGTTTCTCGTCGCTCTCGTCATGGATAAAGAAAAGAAACAGGTGCTTCGGATTGTCCCGTGGGCAATCTTGGCCGGATATTCCATCCTGCACGTGTTTGCCAATAGCTATGGTTTTCCGTTCCTGTCACAGGGATGGTATCGGGCGTTCTGGCATTTTCCGGTAAGTCTTGGCCTTCTTCTGGCCGTAATCGTCGGCTACATATTGGACACGTTTTCGAGGATTACCCGGACCTTTGGGAAAATCGCTTCCGTGGCTCTGGGCGTTCTGTCTGTGGGTATGCTCGGAGTGGTGTACCAGTCAGTGGACCTTGCAAAGACGCTTGCGGTTGTGACTGAAAAGTCATCGCCTTCCAGTGCATATCCTGAAGCGATCAACTTGATCCGTTCAGACGAGGATCTTACGAGGCTTCAGAAGGATCTTGTTCCGGCGTGGCTTGACCCTTTTGACCGCAACTGGCGATTATATGAGACTGATGCCCAGGTTAATGTGTGGTGGAATGCGCTTTTTGATATGCCGTTGGTGCGGGGATATATCGATCCGCCGATCGGGACCGATCGGATGGGGCAAATTTTCCTGACCGATCAGGCTTTGGGTGCCGACGGGCTTGTCGAGAACTTCCATTATCCCGTGGATACGGCGAAAAATATGGCGCTTTACTACATCGATTGGAATGCCGTCCGCTACTTTGAAGGCGGGCATGTTTCGATTTCGGACAATAAGAGACCTTCGTCCTTTCTTGAGGGTGCCATAGCGGAGCAGGCACAGACGAAGACCGTGGGATTGTACCGGCTCTATGAAACGCCTTCAGGAAAACCGGAAATTATGGACATCCCGCAGTATCTTGAGTACTTCCGAGTTAAGGATGAGCTGGTCTCACCGGTAGTCTCCGTTTCAAACGCCCCGTCTCTTCTTTGTCTGTGCGATTGGCCGGCGTATGAGGCTCTGATTAAAGCGCTGTCCATGAACAACATCCATTCGCGGTTTCTGATTACTGCATATTCGGAAAAGCCCGTTGACAGCTTCTCGACAAGCGATTTGTCATCCTTTGATGTGGTTTACCTTGCCAACTACCGTTACAGGAATCGGGATAAGGCGTTTTCCTCACTTTCCCGGTATGTTTCAGCGGGCGGGAAGGTTCTGATCGATACCGGGAGTGAAACACGGGAGTCAGCGCGCCTCAACCTTCCGGAACTCTTCCCATTTTTAGATGCCCAACGTCAGGGCTTAGGTTCACAATGGGAAATTACTGCGTCCTCCGATCCTGTCTTTTCGGGAGTTGATTTTGAGGCATTTTCTCCGCCAACTTGGGAGGATGGCGAGTGGAAGTTTTCCTATCCTGTTTCGGAGGTTGATGCAAAGGCAGAGGTTCTGTTGTTTCAGAGAGGAAAGCCGGTTCTGGTGCGTTATCCTTTGGGGGAGGGGACTGTTCTCTGGAGCGGGATGAACCTTGCCTACCACGTTCATGCCAATACCAACGTTATGGAAAGCAGACTCCTGGTGAATCTTCTCGACGAATTGGTTCCTCTCAATCTGACCGATATTTCGGCGGGGGAGCCGAGGTTTGAAAGCTCCCGATCAGTTTCTTTCCGCTCCGATCAGAGCGGAAGAGGCATCCTGTTCAAGGAACAGTTCTATCCCGGCTGGCAGGTGACGGTGAACGGAAAAACGGCGAAAGCCTATACGGCCGGGCCGGCGTACCCGGGATACCTGTACGTTCCGCTGAGCGGGCAAGGACCGGTAGAAGCACGATTTACCTACTGGGGGAGGTTTCAGTGGTATCTTCCCTGGATTTTATCGTGGGTGGCGGGTCTGACCTTGGTTGATCTTTCCCTGTTCAACGGCTGGTTTGTGGGTAAGCGAGTCCTGAAACTTCTTTCAAGAGTTCTTGCACGCGTCGGACGGTGGTGGGAGAGAGAGGAGGAGTGAGGAGGTAGGAGAGGGAGGGATTGGAGACAAAGAGATATTGTTATATTGCTTCACTGTTATATTGTTGAAAACACTCAATCTTTGATCTACCAACAGTAGAACAATGTAACAATATAGCAATTAAAAAGGCTTAGTGATGGCGAAAAGAATCGTCAATTTCCTCATTCTGCTGGTGGGGCTGTTTCTTCACCTTGCAGCTCTTTATGTTCTCTACCAGGCATTTCTGCCGGTGGCGCGGTGGTACTGGGAGGCGATTCCGGTTCGGGGGGTTGACCTTCTGAATACGACGACCCTTGTGGCTTATTTGGGTCGGCATTTTGCCACGCTTCCTCTGTCGTGGAAGTACATCGCTTTTAACGGGGAGCCTTTGATTTTGGATTACCCGAGTCTTCATCTCTACGCTGCGCTACCGTTCCTTTCCCAACTTGCTGCCGTTCGGGCGGTTCAATTTTGGATGCTCGTAACGACGTTTGCTTTCCTTGTCTTTTCCTATCTCCTTTTTGCCAGGCTTTCGCGTAATCGGGGATTGGCGCTTTTCCTTGCGATTTTGGGAACGTATTCAGTCAACCTCTACGGCGCTCTCATTTGGGGCGGTAGCGTTCCTTACTTCGGGACCCAGATGTTTCTTCCTTTAACATTGCTTCTCCTTGTCCTGTACTTTCAGACCGGGAAGAAACGGTGGTTTGCCGGAGCAATCCTTGCCTTGGGTGTCTCGCAGTACGGGCATCCACAGGTGGCGCTTTCTTATGGGTTTGCGCTTTCCATCATTTCGCTCCTGACTGCTCCGCGTGAGCAAGCATCGGGTTTTCGGCAGAGGATTGTTGAAACGGTTTTGTTCATGGTATTGGTTTTCTTCATCGGTTTTCCGGTGACTGCCGTGAGACTCCCGGCGCTGGTTCGGATGCCTGCCCAGATTCTCTCCGGTCTTTCCGGAGAAATTCCGGTGACCTACCAGGCAACTCCGGGGCCAGCACTCTCCGATGAAGTGCGGGAGTTTTACCGCACACGTATCTACCACTTCTACACCGACAGCCATCCTTGGCTCTTTTTGATTGCCGGAGCGGGGGTGGTTGTGTTTTTGCTTGTGTACTTTAGCTTTACCTTCATCCGGGTGATGGTGAAGAGACAAGTGTCGAGGTCATCCGTCTTTTCCATCCTTTGGGTTACCCTTCTGGTTGGATATACCACCGGCTATTTATATCTCTATTCCATCGGTATCGATATCTTCCACGGAGGTTGGTACCGCGTGTTTTGGCCGGTGCCACTCCTGATAGGGTGTTTTACCTCCGTCTGTTGGGGGGAAGTATTTTCAACAGTTGTTGGGCGATCCGACACCGCCTTTCGGAAGGTTATTGATTTGGGTGTGGATGTCGTTCTCTTAGGTGTGGTTGTGATTTTGGGTTCACGGCTCTATCTTTCGGATTTCGACAATTCGCTGTACTTCAAATCGGTATTTTCGGCCGGTTTTCCCGGGAGGACAACCAATGTGGTGGACCGGAAAGACCAGGAGGATTTTGCGAAGGTGGCCGTTCCCCCCTGGGTTCCGGTTCAAACAAAGGATTACCGGCTCTATAGTGCAGATCAGATTTTCAACATCTGGTTCAACAGCTACTACGATATGCCGCTGGCGCGCGGATACATTGATCCGGCAATCACGGACGCACAGCGATGGGGGATATTCCTGATGGATATAGTGCTTGACAATAATGTCGCAGTGGAAAAATTTGATTATCCCGTGGAGATGTCCAAGAATGCGGCGCGGTTTGTTTTGGATTGGAATGCGATCCGATATCTGGCTGGGGAGAGCTATGGGTCTGGTTCATCCGTCGTGACAACATTCTCCTCGTATCTGCCGACCCCGGAGTTCTCTGGCAGGGATGAAAAGTGGGCAGTGCAGGGTGCCCGCTTGCCTCTACCGGGAGACATTAGGGGGGGTCGATACGAGCCTTCGATGCAGAACTGGGTGCGGTTTCTTGAGATTCAAGAAAGCCTGGTGGGGCCGATCCTCTCCCTGACCAATGCGCCTTCGGTTCTGTTCGTCGGTGATGAGCCACGGTGGGAGATTTTCATAAGAACCCTGGCACAGCTGGGGTTGACGAGCCGTCAGCTTATTCCGGTCAAGGGGCCAAAGTTCCTTGATCAGGTGCGACCATCCGACCTTGTCCAGTTTGACGCCGTTTTCCTCTACGGATATGACTATCGAAATCATGGGAAGGCATGGAATATGCTGGTTCGGTTTGTGGAAGGCGGAGGAGCGGTTCTGGTTGACACGGGAGCAGAAGTCAAAGAGTCGGAATCAGTAGCCCTCCCGGGTACATTTCCCAGGGAACTCCCGGCACTCTTTCCTATGGTTGCGACCCATCGGGGAGATTTAGGAATGCGTTGGGAGGTTGAGGCTGATCCTCTCCTCTCCGGGATAGCGTTCGGGGAATTTGCTCCGCTCATCTATGATGGCGGACCGTGGAACGTTTCCTATGCGGAGGATAGTGATATTGACGATAAAGCCTCAGTACTACTACGGCTCTCAGGGAAGCCGGTGATTGCTACCGTTCAGGTTGGGTCGGGAACCGCTGTTTGGTCGGGCTTGAACCTTGCGGCACACCTTGAACGCAACCGTAACCTCCAGGAAGGGGAGCTTTTGAAAACGCTGCTTCGGATTGTCCTCCCGGAGTCCTTTTCGGAGGCTACGGAGAGTCCGGAGTTTGATGCATCGTTTGTTTCTGCTTCGCATCGCCGGGTCTCGGGAGACGGAACACGCGGCGTTCTGTTTAAAGAGTCACGATTTCCCGGGTGGTCGGCACGTTTGACTTCGGAGGGGAAGGGAATGGGCCTGACGATTTGGCGGACGGGACTCGGATATCCAGGCGTAATGTGGGCAAGGATCCCTCCGGATTTTGAAGGCAAGCCCATGGTCGTTGATTTTCGGTTCCGCGGGGCCTTTTTGACTTGGCTTGAGATTGCGGCTTCCGCCGTGATCGGGATCATCCTTTTGGATAAATTTCTGTTTAATGGTAGAGTTTTCGGAGCGCTGGTCAGAAGGATTTGGAATGTTCTTCTGAAGCATGTAGGACGGTGGTGGGAGAGGGAGGAGGAGTAAGAAGGATGGTGAGGGGGAGACAAATTTCAAATTACAAATAACAAATTACAGTACGAATGACATCAAATTTCTAATTCCTAAACCCTAATTCCTATACCCTATACCCTATACCCTATGAACTATGGTCGGGAATATTTTGAGCGGATTTATAACGCATCGAGAGAGGGGGAACTCATCTCCAAAGCCCGTGCGGAGATCCTGTTTGAAAAGGTTGCTTCTTTGCGACGCGTGTTAGATGTCGGGTGCGGCTTTGGGGACTTTCTATCTTCTGTGCAAAAGAGGGGGGCTAAAGTCTCTGGAGTTGATATTTCCGGATACGCACTGGCTCAAGCCAGAAGGCGAGTACACGGTGTCCTTAAGAAGGTAGACGTGGCTCGCCAACGGCTTCCATTTAAAAATGATTGGTTTGATGCAATAACAATTTTTGATGTTGTTGAACATCTTCATTCTCCGATGTTTCTTTTTTCCGAAGCCTTTCGTGTGCTCCGGCCAGGCGGCGTCCTGTTCATCACGACGCCAAACCACCAGGGTTGGCTACGATCGGTGACGACGAGGATTTTTCCTGATGACCCTACGCATGTGAACGTTCGTGCATCCCGCTACTGGGCGAAACGTCTTTTCGAGGCTGGATTTCGTGATTTACGTGTTCAAGGAGCCATCCTTCACGGGCTTCCGCCCCTTCCCGGAGTTCGCCGTACACTTGAACAGTGGAATTTCCCGGTGTTTCGCGGCCCGTTGTTTTTTCCCTTTAAAAAGCTCTGCGGGACGCTCTATATCTTTGGGAATAAGCCTTATCAATCCTTTTGACTTTGCTCATTGTCCCGGATGACTTCTTGGCTTTGGGCTTGGAAGGACGGGACCGTTCCCCAAGATCAGTTGAGCAAATTGGCGGGAGATTGGGCGGACATCATATTGCCTGGCTTGTTTTTCCGCGATATGACCAATCTTTTTTCGCCTCCTTTCATCGGACAGCAGGGCGATCACGTGTTTGGCAAAAATGTGCTTATCTTTCATCGGGGCGATAAGCCTCCCTCGTGTAAAGGCTGTCCTGAAAATTGTGAGATCATACGCAACCACTGGAACTCCAGCGGCCATGGCTTCGGCAACGGTGAGTGGCCAGCCGCCTTCGTGGTTGGGCAAAAGAAGGACTTTGATTGACTTTAAGAGATCATAGAGCGGATGTGAACCATTTTCTTCATGGGGTAGGAATCCGACAAAGCTGAAACTTGAGCTGGGATTGTTCCTGTTGAATTCCCTGGTTAGGTTTCGTGTGGTTTCCTTTGGGCCATAGCCCGCGATCGCAAGCTTGGTTTTTGGGAGGGTTTTGACAACCAGGCGCCAGACTTGTGGAAGGTCAAAGATTCCTTTGTGGGGATCGAGGCGGCCGATATAGGCGGCAGCGAAAGGAAAGTTTTTTCTTGGGATATGGTTTGCGATTGTTTGGTAGTCGATACCGCTTAAAAGAAGCTTGAGATTGTTGGGGAGGAAGCCCATTTTCCTTAAGTGGATCAGTGTTTCCCGGTTATCTGCGACGATCAGGTCCGCGTATCTCAGAAAAAGGAGGGAGAGCCTTTGGAGGAGGAAGACTGCAGTATTGGTTAGGGGGTTGCCGACGCGTTTGGTTGGTGAAGGGATCAAGTGGTACATTCTGGCGGTCCAGCGTATGTCGGGCTGAAGCCATTTTATTACGGCTGCCGGAAGAATATCGGGGAGGTAGTGCGAGGCGGTTACGAGGTGACTCAGACGGGAGCGTTTGAGGATAACAATCGTTTGCAAGCAACGGATAAGGTACGCCAGCATAATGGCAAATGGGTTGTCGCGGTTGTCAAATACTGTTGGTCTCAGGACAATATATTTTGCTTTTGCCAGGCCTTTTTGCAGCCAGTGACGGTAACCGACTTTGGGAAGGATGATGGTTGTGTCGGCGCTTTTTGAGAGCGTTGGCGCCACTTCCATTATGAAACGATCACCTCCGCCGATCGATTTCGCGGAGACAAAGGCGTTGACGAGGATAACGAGATTCGGTTTATTCTTGATCATTCCTGGCTAAGCCGGTTAAGGAGACGGTCAAATTTTCTGGCGGCGCGGTTCCAATCGAATTTGCCGACTTCTTCACGTGCTTGTGTTTGTATGGTCTGATGGAGGGCTTGATCTTCGAGGAGTTTGACGATATTTGCGGCGAACGTATCAGTCTGTTTTAGCGGAGCAGTAAGGTAGCCTTTTTTATATGTTTCCCCAAAGATGGGGAGGTTGTAGGCTACGACAGGCAGCCCGGCGCTCATGGCTTCGACAACGATAAGCCCAAAACCGGCTTCGTGATCGGGAAAGATCAGCAGGCGAGCGTTTTTCAGCATATCAAATAGTGGCTTACCATGGGGCAGGAACCCTAAGAGTTTTACATGATCTTTCAGGTTGGCGTTTTGGATTTGGTCCCGCAGTTTTTGCTTGAGATCTTCCGGTCCGTCTCCGACAATGCCCAATTTTGCCTTAGGGACTGTTCGGATGACTTTTTCCCAGATCGGCACGAGGTCGAAGGTCCCCTTGTGGGGAGAGAAGCGGCCGACTGAGATTGCTGAGAACGCCTCAGTTTTCCCGGCCTTATAGCTTCCTATTTTTTCAACGTCGACACCGCCATAGTGGACCTCGGTTTGTTGTTTTGGGAAACCAAGTTTCATAAGCTCTTGTTTTAGGAACGGGTTATCGACCAGGATGCGATCGCAGGAGCGCATGAGCATGAGGCTTGCCCGTTGAAGAAGAAAAGACCCTCCGTTCACAAGAAAATTGCCTTCTCTCTTTGTCGGAGGTGGGACGAGGTGGAAGATTCGGGCTATCCACCGGGTTTGCGGATGGGTCTTTTTGTACCAATAGGCGGGGAGAGTTTCCGGCGTGAGTTCGTTGGTTGAGATGAGGATTTTTACTTGAGGAAGAAAGGTTAATTTCATTATTGTCTGAATGCTTCGGATGAGATAGGCCAAAAAGAGAAGCAAGGGAGACTCGTTGTTATCGAAAATGGAGGGGGAGAGGAGTTTGTAGGAGACATTGATTGCCTTCGATTTTTTCCAGTGATAGAGGCCGATTTCTGGGGTGATGAGCGTAAATTTCCTGGGTTTGAGGCGGGAGACGATTTCAATCATAAACCGGTCACCACCGCCGATGGATGCGGTCGTTACAAACGAGTTGTGCAGGATGGTTGCGGGCGGATTTTCTTTCATTCTTCCGCTTATGGCATCGAGGAGCTTTGCGGTATGGGCTTTCCAGGTATAGGCCTTGGCGACTTGGGCTGCCTTTCGTCCCATTTGTCGCGCCGACACCGGGTTTTCCAGGATGGTCTTTACCGCAGCGATTAGCGCCCGTTCGTTTCTCGGTGGAAAAAGCCCGTGAACACCGTTTTTGAAGAGATCGGTCACGCCGGATCCTTTGGGAATGATGATCGGGACGCCCTGTGAAGCCAGTTCAAGGCCCGGCATTCCGAACGCCTCGAAGTGGGGGTGAACCCAGACGATGGCTCTGCCTGCGAGGCGAGGGATATCCTTATGGTGGACTGGTTGGACGATTTGGATGTTGAGGTGTTTTTCATGGATTTCCCTGCGAAGGGCTTTCAGGTCGTTTTGGTTTGACCAGAGTCCGGCAAGGACGATCGGGAGGTTCACCTGTTGGGCAAGTTTCAGGAAGAAGTCGGGATGCTTTTCTTTCTGCCAGCGGGAATATCCGAGGATGTAGGTTCGTTTTCCCGGCTTTCTTTTTGTGATGAAATCATGGCCTGGAGGGATGACAATCGGTTGGATCCCATAGGCTTTTTGTAAGGCCCGTTTGTGCACGGAGGATGGGGCCACGATGAGCCTCGCATTTGTGAGCATCCGTCTTTCGACCAGACGAATGATGATATCGAGGAGGGGGGAGAAGTACTGAAGGGGGGTGACTCTATACACCGTGTGGAGGATAAAACCCATAGGATCCCAAATGAACGCCGCATAGGGGACGTTGAAGTGTCGGCTCACGGCAAGGGCCGTCGGGCAGGTGGTGGTGCCGTGGGCAATCAGGAGGTCGAAGTCCTTGAGGATTCGGTACCGGTGGGCGAGAAAGGGGGAGAGGAGATGGTTTGTAGTAAGGAAGGTAAAGAAAGGAATTTTTACTGCCCTTTGGAGAAACAAGGGATTGCGGTCGGAAAGATAGCGCACAGGAATACCTTTGAGTAAATCTTCGTATTGGTAGTCAACGCGGGTACGGGTGAGGCAAAAGAGTTCTGCTTTGTGGCCGGATGTTCTAAGGTTTCGCACTTCTTCAATGGCTGCCTTCTGCACGCCTCCGGGTACAAGTAGGTCGATGAGAACTGCAATGTTCATTGTTCTATTGTTATCGCTCACTAGCGCTCGCTCATTGTTCTATTGTTTTAACAATTTAACAATTTAGCAATACAACAATTCTTAAATTAGGGGTTGGATTTTCTTTCATACATTTGGACGGTGATTGAGTCAGCATCAAATCGCTTTGTCATCTCGTGTGTAAACTTAAGTTGTTCTTTTATGGCATTTTTCGTTTTTTCATCGGTATTTTTTTCATCGATAATGAGTGTAAATGTGGGGTTCTCGGCGACTGATTCAATGGGTTTCGGTGTGCCACCGATTACGTCGGTCATTTGAGTGGGAAAGGTGCGGGGGCCGAGGTAGATATCCGAGTTTGTTCGGAGAACCGAAGTAGGATAGAACGTGGTCAGGGCGGTGTGGTAGGTGGGGAAGGCGGAGTTTCGGTACGCTCCGAGGGCGGTTTGGATCAGCGGCCCTCGCATTGGGACGAGGAAACTTGCGACGCTTATGGCCGTCGTGGCGGTAAGAAATACCAGGCGAAGGGAGGCACTTTTCTCAAGGAATGTTGCAGCGAAGACATAGAGCAGGGGTGTGAAGGGAAGAATGAGGCGGGGCGAGAGGATGGGGAAGAGGCTTGCGGCCAAAAGGACCAGTATGACTGCGACTATGGCGGTGAGCTTGGACGCTGGTGTTCGAAGTTGAGCTCCCAATGCCAAAAGAAAGAGTAAGCCCACGATGACGATCAGGAAGCGGAGGGCGGCATGGAGAAGGGAGAGCGTAGAGGGCGGAGCAATTCCCACCAGACCGGTGGTCGCCGCAATCGGCATGAACGCAACAGATAAGAGGGGATTCGGAGTCCAGGGTGTCGGATGTGGCTTTGAGAGCGTTAGCGTTATCCAAGGAGCGCTTAGGAGAAGAGCGAGAGCAGCACTTGTTATCCATACCCAAATGTGTCGCTTTGACTTTTTCCATATCAGGAAGAATGCCAAAGCAATTCCTAGGATACCGGTATAGTGGGTAAGGATAGTTGCGGTGAGAAGGGCGGTAAGCGGAACTCCCTGGGGTTTGTTCTTTCTGAGAGCGATTGAGAAAAGGAGAGCGGATTGGAGGATTAGAAGAGAGTAGAAGCGGATCTCGCCGGAATAGTAGAGCTGCGCAGGCATGATCGCAACGAGCAGTGATGAAAGGACCGCGGTTTTCTGATTTGCAAGAGAGCGTGCAAGGAGGAAGACTGCGGGAATCGTCGCTGTCGAGAAGAGGAGAGATAGCGTGCGAAGCCAAATGGGATTTTGGGAAACCTTCATCCAGAAGTGGAGTAAGAGATAGAAGAGCGGTGGGTTGTTGTCGTAGCTGGCGACTGAGAGGAGCCTGGGGATTGCGAGCCGTGAGATGAGGATGCTTATGGATTCATCAAGCCAGATATTGTGGTGGAAGAGGAAGATGACTCTCAAGAATATGCCAAGAAGGATGATGGTAGTTAAGGGCTTTCCTTTCATGATTTGTCAGTTATTTTAGCTTAGTCAGCCGATGCTTGCGGGTAAAGGGTATTGTTTTTGCCTCGCCCCTTTAAATCGAAGGTTCTTGAAGAAGAAATCGATGGTCGCGAGTTCTCTTTGGGGAGTGCGCCGAATATCACCAATTTCAATGAGTTGAAAATTCTTTTCTTTGCCATGGAGATGTTTTACCAGAGAGCTCATCGTACTTCCACCAAGCTGGTCGAAGGAGCATTCGATGAGAAGATAGATCGTTTTTGTCAGCGTTTGGCTTGCCCCTTTAAGAATTTGCTCTTCGGCCCCTTCGGCATCGATCTTTAAGAGATCAATTCGATCAATGTGGTTCCGCTTTGCGAATGCATCGAGGGTTGTAACCTTCACTGTTTGCGTCATTGGGTGGTTGTTCCAGGTGAAGCGTTCGGGAAAGAGGGAGCTATAGGCAAGGAAGCTTTCCGTATAGAACATTTTGTGGCGCGTTGGCTTGTTCCAAAATCCGAGGTGGATTGGGATGATGGCTTTTTCCCCAGTGCAATTTTTTTTGAGGAGGCTGAAGGTAAGCCTAAGCGGTTCGCAGGCGAAAATGCGGGATGGTTTGCAAAGCTTTGCCGCCGTGAGGGAGAAAAACCCGATGTGGGCGCCGATGTCAATAACGAGCGGTTTATGCAGATTTTGGAGATAGGGAAGATAGCGGTTTTCGAAGTTGACAAGCATAGTTTGATAGGGGGCAATGCCCAGGGTGGATTCGTAGTAGAAGAAGCGTCCGTTGATCCTCACTTTGGAATCTCCGAGTCTCACCGGTCTTCCCAAGTAGTGATGGTTCAACAGAAGCGAGTATTTTCTCACAATAAATTCCAGGCGGTCGCTGAGGGTTTTCGGAAATGGGCTGAAGAGAAATTGACGGTCGAAGTTGAGGGAATGAAGGATGGTTGTGAGGCTGCTTTGGTTCATTATTTCTGTTCCCTCATTGGTTTTTGAGCGAGTGCCTCAACAATCGAGTATCCGGGGATGGGAAGGAAGGAAAGATGTTTGTGCCAGCGGATGAGGCGAGGATGTTTTAGGTAGAAATCCCGGTGTTCGGCTGAAGTTGGTTTTCCTGCAAGAAGGTTTATCGCACGAAGGAAGTAATCAAAAAGCGGAAACCTACCCGGAAGTTGCTCAGATCTGATCACGGTTAGTCCTGATGACTGAATCAGGTCAATAAACTCCTCAACACTGCTGAATTCATGGACGTGGTCTGGGTGGACGACAATTTTTCCCTTTTTATTGTTGTGCCAGTAGAGGCCATACCATTTTTTTGCAACCGAACTTAAGAACAGCTTTCCTCCCGGTTTGAGAACCCTGGCAATTTCCGAGAGCGCTTTTTGTTGATTTTCAATGTGTTCAATGACTTGTGTACAGATTATGGTGTTAACGGAGTTTTTCGGGACCCTTCTTAGGCTGGTGAGGTTCGCTTGGAGTATTTGGACTTTGGGATCTTCTCTGGCGAGGGGTTTGAGATTTTTGGTATCGATGTCGACAGCTATCAACTTGGCGATGGGGCGGAGGAGATCAAGTTTTCCCAGAATCTTAAGATTCATTCCCGTATCTGATCCGAGGTCGGCAAGGGTGAGGTTTCTTTGCGTTTGAAGATTTTTCATTAGGCTATAGAAGCCCGTCGGGATCAGGGGGAGATAGAGTTTGGTCAGGACTTGTCGGAGTATCCCTTCGTAGCTTCGGGCGGTTTTTCCCCAGGTCCGATGGGAAGCGAGTTCTCTGGCTTTTTCCCCCATACGCTGACAGAGTTTTGGATTCGTAAGTAACCGTTCGAGGTACTCTTCGAGATCAGCCTCGTTTTTTGCAAGAAAGCCGGTTTTTCCGTGAACGATCGCTTCGGAAGCGGCTTTGCGTTTGAGTGCAACAGAGGGGATGCCAAATGATGAGGCTTCCCAAATCGGGAGTCCGTAGAACAGGTACTCATCCGCCGTCGCGTAGATTTTGGCTTGTCGGAAAAGCGTGACCAGTTTGGCGTCACTTGGATTGACGATAATTTCCACAGAGGAACCGGAGATTTTTTTAAGGTAGGAGAGATACCGGGGAAGGGGGGCAGAGCCGACGATCACAAGTTTCAGATCGGGAATGCGTTTTGAAAGCCTGTTTACCACTCTGATGAGGAGATGAAAGCCTTTGTAGGGAGTGATACGGCTGACGGAGAGAATGATTTTAGGGCTTAGGGCGTAGGGCGTAGGGCGTAGAGAGAGAGAAAGCGGTTTTGTTGTGAAGGATGGTGGGGCGGAGCCGAGGGGGACGGTGGCAAAGGGTTTGCGGCCGTAGAGCTTTTTAAGCTCCTGCTTTGCGCTATTGCTAATCGACAGGATTTCGTCGGCCAGCCAAGCCATTGCTTGCGTTTTGAGGCGGATAGTCAGGTTGAGGAGGCTATCGATTGTGTCAATCACCGTATTCTTGGTTGGGAACACGTGTTCGCGAAGGACGTTTAACTGGGTGCCGTAGTAGGTCCAAACGACCGGGATACCTGTGAGGCGCGCAGCCAGGAGCTGGCTTACGAAACAGTGTGCCGAAATAATGTCATGATTGCCAGCCTCAAGCTTTTTTTTCAGGATTAGGATTTGTGTAAGCAGAGACCGGGCGTTTACGACGGAAACGCGAATCCCTGTTCTTCGAAGATCGTTGACTGCCGGGTTGTCTTTTCCTTTGGAGAGAGCATAGAACGTGATTTGGTGGCCGAGGGCTTTGAGGGCCTTGGCAAGCTCAATTGGGGCGCGGAGGCCAGAATGGGTGCTTAAACCTGCGGAGACGATAGCAATATTCATCGAATATTTTTCCTAAACAATTCTTCTTATCGAAATGTACCTAACGATGCGACGATCGTTCGTGAGAAAGTACATTTAGAGGTGTTTCAGATTCCATGTGAGACCTTTGAGGGCAGGTAGGAAACGGCCGTCATGCAGAATCAGACCTCTGAAAGGAGTGAAGAGAGCATACTGCACAAGGAGGTTTGTGGCAAGCTTGATGGGTGAGGCGTGTTTCCTCAGGAAAAGGATTTTATTTCGGTACCAATACTCGTACTTCTTTGATTTATCGCGGTTGAAGGTGGCGGTTTGGGCATGGAGAAGCTCGACTTCAGGAATGAGAAGGCTTTTGACGCCGAGGGTTCCGGCACGGAGGCACAAATCCGCGTCCTCGAAAAAACCGGGAGCAAAGCGTTCATCAAACCCTTGGAGCTTTTTCCAGAGCTCTTGACTTAGCAAGAGGGCACAAGCTGAAACCCAGTCGCAGGGTGTTGGCTTGTTACCGGTGAAAACCGGTCTAATGATTCCAAGCAAAAGATTCATGGTGTATCCCGCTGCAGCGGGTTCGTGTGTCGTTTTATCAAAGAGTTTTCCTCCGAGAATGGTATTGGGATTGCGCTTCTTGGCCTTGACCAAGGATTTGAGGGATGCCGGAGCAAAGACGATATCGTCGTTGGTGATGAGGAAATACTCACCGCGCGCCTTCGTTGCGGCAAGATTGACGGCGCGTGAGAAGCTAAAGGATCGACCTGTCTTTTTTAGATCGCGATTGGTGATGACGATTGTTTGGATGTGTTTGGGATTGTAGTCAAGTTTTTTGATTGAGGAGAGACAGTCCTCAAGATGGGGACTGTCTCCCGACGTTGGAATGATGATGGAGATGGAAGGCATTAGGATGTAGGGTTTAGGCATTAGGATATAGGGTTTGGCGGAGTGTGCGTTCAATCAGGATCGGGATGCCGTCTTTAACAGGATAGGTATTTTTGCAGGTTAGGCAATACCAGCTCCCCAGCCGTTGTTCCAATAGCGGGTGGGGAGGGCAGGAAGGACAGACGAATGGTGGGAGCAGATGTTTAGCTTGTAGCTTGTAGCTTCTTCGCTTATTAGGAGATTTTGTACAGATGGCTTGGATGTTCCCCCCAAGAAGTTTGAGGAGGATTCGGGTTGGCAATGAAGGATTAAGCCATTTTTCTTGACCGGTTTTGGATATTGTCTCGGTTGGTCCGAATGGGAAGACGGTGAGGGCGGCTTTTGCTGTTTCGAAGACGTTCAATGCCTTTTCCCAAGTAGGAAGACTGAATGATGTCTCGATAATGCCGGCATCGGTTTCGCTTTTTCCGATTTCGGAGAGGAAGTGGAGGAGGATAGTTGCTTTAAGTATCTTTTCCCACCAGCGAAGTATGGTCGGCCTTCGCCAAAGGCGCACGTTGAAGCTTTGGCGAATCGGTTCTTCGTCGAGGATAAATACTCCTCCGGGGGCAAGGACCCGATTGACTTCCCGGAGGATAGGTTCGGGATCAGGAAAGTGGTGGATGGTCTGGAATGCAATGATGAAGGCAAACGAATTGTTTGGAAAAGGAAGGTTGTAGGCATCGGCTACGACGCTTTGCGGGATTTTATTGAGCTTCAGGGGGCGGCGCAGCGCTTCGGCTTCCCGTAGGCTGTCAAGGGAGAGATCGAGCATGAATCCTTGGGCGCGGAATTCCGACGCAAGAAGCATGGAACGCTGGCCGCGCTCGGCCCCGATCTCAAGGAATGGAGAAAAGCTGGTTTCCTGTTCGTGCGCACGGAAGATGATTCTTGCTTTTTCTACCCGTTTCGTGAGTTCGGAGAGGAGTTCATTGCCGCTCGGCTCGCGGCTTACGTACGCACCCTCTTGAAGCCGAGTGCGAAACTCAACCTCAGCTCTTTTGTTCGCAATGAACTGTTTCTTCACCGTCTGACTGTTTTATTGTTGTATTGTTCTATTGTTTTTTTCACTACAGCAATTTAACAATTTAACAGTGGAGCAATTGATCTGACTCTTTTTTCATTCTCATGAGTCCCTGTTTCAGCGTGAGCGGCTTCCAATCGATGGTTTGTTCAAGGCGGGCAGTTGAGAATGAGGTGTCTTTTGGGCGTGGTGCGAGGTTCGGAAAGAAACCACTTTTTACCGGCCGGACCAAGGAGGGGTTGAAGCCGAAAACCCTGGCGATCTCCTTCGTCCACGTAAAACGGCTGACGCGGGTTTTCCCTGCGATGTGGTATATGCCTCTTGTGTCGGTCTTAACGAGTTTCCAAATAGCCTCTGCCGCTGATGGCGCGTAGAGCGGACTTATGAAGGTGTCGCTCACCATATCGAGGGTGATGCCTTCACTCAACTGCTCCACTGCCCAGGTGACCGGGTTTTGGCGGGCACCAACGGGGGGCCAGCCATACATGGCGTTCGGACGGACGATTATGGATGGGACTTTGGAGCGAGTGATGAGCTGTTCGGCTTCAAGCTTCGTTTTTCCGTAAGTATGCAGCGGATGGGGCTTGTCGCGTTCGGTATAGAGGGTGCGTTTACCGTCAAAAATACCGTTTGAGGAGGTAAAGAGAAAGCGTAAGCCAGCCTTTTTTGCCGTGTTCACGAGGTTCTCCGTGCCGAAGACATTGACGGCATAGGCTTGGTCGGGGTTTTTCTCGCAGGAATCGACATCGGACAGGGCGGCACAATGAATGATCCAATCGGGTTTGAAGCGGGCGAGGGTGTGTTTCACCGCAGCTTTGTCGGTGATATCCATCGGTGCTGTTTCCCATCGTGTTTGGCTTGGCTCAGCGGAAGGGAGGAAGGTGAGGATGAGAGAGGATACTTTCGGAGCTGTTTCCCAAAGCGCTTTTCCGAGGAGCGAGTTTGAGCCGGTGAGAAGGATGCGCATAGCGGCAGGGTAGCATACTTTCCCTGGGTATGACAAGAAAGACGATTATTGGTTGGTCTGATAGGATATGATTGAAAGCGAATAGCGAATAGCGAATAGCGAATAGCGAATAGCGAATAGCGAATAGCAGAGAGCAGAGTGCTGCGCTTTATTATGCGGGTGCTTTTGATTTCACCGCTCGATCCAGATGTTCCTTTGAACCTCAAGTTTCTGATGGGTGGGGAGAATACCTATACCCGGACGCTGCTTGCCAATCCGCCACCCGGCGTGACGTACGTGCACCATACGGACGCGCTTAAGAAGGGGGAGGTTCGGTATGGCTCCTTCCACGCTTTTCTTCGGACGCTGGTGAAGTTTCGTATCCTGCCCCTTTCGGCAGGAACCGTTGATGTTGAGATTTTGGGGAAGTTCGATCTTGTCCACTGCCATGCGTATACACTTCGGCTTTCGGGGTCTTTGCGACACATTCCCGTGGTCATGGGGGACAGTATCCCCAATCGTTGGGGGCTTTCTCAATACTTTGGTCAGGGAAGGCTTCGCATCGAGGCTACGTACGGATTGCGGCGGGCGATGCATTCCCTCCTTTCCGTTTATGACCAGGATCTTTCCCTGGGCAATTTCTCGAAACTCTTGGTGATGAGTGAGTTTGCCAAACAGGAGCATATTGCACTGGGAGCTGATCCCGCAAAAATCGCGGTTATCTATCCGGGCCTATCGGATCGAGCGGAACCTTCGGTTCGAAAGGTTGGTCCGGTTCGACTACTTTTTGCCGGAGTGTGGTTTGAGCGGAAGGGGGGAATGATTTTGTGGGAGGCATACCGGAAAGTGAGAGAGATGTTGGGAGATACGGTGCGGTTGACGATTTTGGGACCGGTGCCTAAAAATTACAAATTACAAATGACAAATGACAAATCTTACGGGATTACGCAGCATGATTTTGTTTCCTATGACCGGCTGGTTTCGGAGTTTTACCCGGCGGCGGATATCTTGGTCCATGTTCCGCCGAAGGCTGAAGGGTATGGCCTGGTAGTTTGTGAGGCGATGAGCTTTGGGATTCCTGTGGTGGCCTCACGGCTGGGAGCGTTGCCCGAGATGGTCGTTGATGGACAGACGGGGTTGTTGGTGCGGCCTGGAAGCGTGGGCGATTTGGCGGAGGCACTTGAACGGCTAGTTTTGGACGCGGACTTAAGAGGGAGGTTGGGGCAGGCGGCTCGGCGGCGCTACCTTGCGCATTTCAGTCTATCTGTTATGCAAAAGAAGCTGTTTCGGATTTACGAGGAGGCAATTGAAGACTGAAGACTGAAGACTGAAAGCACACCTCAAAGGGTTGATCCTTTGGTTATTCCATATATGTTTACGATAAATATTGTTGTCAAATGTGCGGCCGCATCTATGAGAACAATAATTTGTTAAAGTTAAGTCGTTTCAAAACTCACAATTACTTAAGAAAGCTGAACCCAAGTTTCAGAGTACCTGCAGAGTCTTGAAACCAGTTCCATGGAAACTCATCGCGGACACGCGCCGATGGTCAGCATTATAGTCCTCTTCGCCGACGGGGCAGAGGTGACTGTGGAGTGTCTTAGGGCCCTTGCCAAATGTACCACAGCCCTCCCTTTTGAAGTGATTCTGGTTGATAACGGTTCCCAGGAGAAGGAGCGCGCACTTTTGGAAAGGGGTATTGCGAAACTTCGGTTTCTCACCCTACAGTTCATCCAGTTTCCTGTCAATGTTGGCTATGCACGAGGTAGTAACCTGGCAGCTGCCAAGGCACGTGGAAAAATTTTGGTGTTTCTCAATAACGATTGTATCGTTACCCGTGGCTGGCTGACTCCTTTGGTTTCTTTTTTAGAACGGTATCCTGGGGTTGTGGCCGTTCAACCGAAGCTTCGCTCAAATATCCTCAAAGCCTACTTTGACTACAGCGGCGGGGCCGGAGGGTTTTTGGATAGGTTTGGCTACCCATTTACCAGGGGCCGGATCTTTGATTCCATCGAGAAGGACATTGGCCAGTACGATGATCCCTGCGAGATTACCTGGGCATCGGGTTCCTGTTTTGCGATTCGAACGCAGGCGTTATGGGATATGGGCGGATTCGATGAGTACTTCTTTTCCTACTTTGAGGAGATTGATCTCTGTGTTCGCCTTCGGGAACGGGGATACAGGATTTTTTCTGTTCCAGAAAGCCTGGTTTACCATTACGGGTCCTATACCAGCAATCGTAATCTTGGGCGGAAGATCTATATGAATCATCGAAACAACCTCTATTTTGTTCTGAAGCACAATTCCCTATGGCCCTATTTTCCGCTGTTTATTCTTCGATGTCTCTTTGATATCGGATCGATTCTTTATTATCTTTCCGAGCGAAGATTTTCTTTCGTTTTAAGTGTTCTCAAAGCCTATGGTGCGCTTGTTTGGCATCTGCCAATATTTTTACGTACCAAGGTTTTCCAATTCTCCGGCAGGAGCCTCCATTCGCTTGCAACCGTATACCCTGGGAGTATTGTCCTTGATTACTTCCTCTTCCGGCGGAGAACCTACGATGCGGTGATGCGAAGGAATGTGGGAGGTCGGCAGAACTTCAAGCATTACCGGGAAGTCACTTTCTTTGAAAATCGCTAATGAAGGCTTAGTCTTTTGCCCACCAGGATTTGAGTCTTTTGAGGAAGAGTTTCGAATAGAGAAGGCCCAGAAGCCTAATTGGAGACTGACTGAGCGCCAAAATGGCGGCGGCGATCATGCTTCCCAGGCTCAACGCCGGAATGCCCCAGGTTGCCAAACTGCCGCGAAACTCAAGGTCGAGTGTCGTGGTTTTGGTCTGGCTTTCTTTCGGGAAAGGGATATACATGAATCCGAGCCCTGCCTTCAAAACCTGTGTCTTCTTCCCGTTGACGGCTGCTTTCCATCCCGGGTGATAGTTTTGTTTGAAATAGATTCCCTTGGCGTCTGTTGCGGAGGCTACGATCAAGGTTGGGTCGGTCCAGTTGACGGAGAATTCTCCGATCGCAAGGCTCTCGGGAACCAGGGATAGGATGATGTTCTTTAAGAGTTTTGCCTCCTCTTCGTTTTGGTAATTCACGATATGGTAGGGGAGGTTGAAGCCTGAGAAGATGACGGATCCCTTCCCGAACTTTCCGGTTGCCAAGACCGGGATGTCGTTTTGCGTCAGGATCGTTTCCATCTCTCCTTTGAGGAATTGTTTTGAGGGCGGAGCAACGATTCTCCAGGCATGTTCGTTAAAAAGAAGGGGGGAGAATTTCGTGGTGTCAATCTCTTTCATCAGCGGTGAGGGAGACAGGATTTTGACCTTCCAAATTCTTTCTTGGTCAAAGACTTGGAGGCTTTTTGCCCCGAATAACTTCGGGACCGAAGTCGGTAAGTTTTGCAGGGAGCCGATGTCGATAAAGACCTTGCCTCCATTCTCCACAAATGCCTCGAGCGTCCTGAAGCTGGAACCGGTGAATTGATAAAGGATGATGGCGTCTGCCTCTTCAACCAGTTTCGGAGAAATTTTGTCAATGGACTGGGGGCCTTGGATGGGAATCAGGACCGTGGAGTTGAGGTTCTCGAGCGAAATTGCCCGGAGGATTGTTTCATACCCCCCCTGGTCTGAGATCACCATCACCCGCGCGGCGTTGGTGGGAGAAACGACGGGTGTGATGAGCTTTTCTGATAATTCCACGAAACTCCATTCCCGAACCCGCTCAAACTTTTTGACTAAGTCGCGGTTTTTTAACAGCAGCGGATCGTAGGCAATGCCTTCGTAGACGATGGATCCTCCGGGATGCTGGAGGAAGCGGACGCCGTACGCATCCAATAAAAAGAGGGCCCGGTTATACCGGGTTTCCAAACTTAGTTCATCCGGATTATTCGGGATTAAGGTGGAGGATTGAAGATAGTACAGCCAGTCGAGATGTTCCTTGGTCGGCACATTGGAATAACCACGGGTCAACGGAAGGCTGGCAATGGTATTCCACCATGCGAAAAAATCAGGGCGGATGCTATCCATCCGCCAATTGACATCGTTTATCGGGAGCCAAGGGGGAATGATTTCTGAAATCGGCATTGTCTGGTATTTGGGAACGATGTAGCTTTCAACGCCCATGGGGAGGGAGTTGGGAATCTTGAGGTAGTCTTGTAACGAAAAATGAACGGCTTTGGGGAGGAACGGAATGGAAAGCGAGAGTGTGATGAGGAAGATAGACAGTACCGCGATCGCAAGCTTTGCTGAAGCTTTGAAGGTATACCGGAATGCAATACCCATACTCATAAGCGTCAGGAGGGTGATAGCCCAGAAGAGTCTGCGGGGAAAAAGGGCGCTTGAGAGTGAGTCGATCCGACGGAGATAGGCGAGGCCGACGTAGAGAAGGAGGGGGGTGAGCGCGGCCAACGGTGCCATAATTTCTTTCAATCTCGACTTCTGCATACGCCATGCCACGAGGCTTGCCGGCAGGAAGATCGTCGGCAGGAGGGCAAGCGGTGAAAACCAGATCAGGTGGGGCGGGTAGTCCCCCCAGCACTGAGGGCTGTCACAAGATCCTGGTCCACCGGAAAGGAACGTCTGCACGAGTAGGGTATAGACGCCAATTGCGCCTGAAGACAGAGCAAATCCGGTATAGAGGGTTAGGTGGGTGAGTTTTGTCTTCAACTTCTCCCACACAGACAGTTTCAGGAGGCTCAATTGCCTGGTGTGTGCCGCGTCTTTGGGGTCTCCGGAGTCGGCGATCATAAGATATATCGTTGCCGGGACGAGAACGATGAGGGCGGAAACCCCCGGGTGCATGATGAGCGCGATTCCCGTTGAGACCGCCGCCGCAAGAAGCATCGTTCCGTCTTGAAACTTGACGAAGCGGATCAGGAAAAAGAAGGTGAGCGGGAGGAGCCATTGCATTGCTGAAGCCACTACGAGGCCTTCTCCTGTCAACGCATAGTAGCTTGCGGGAGTGACGAGGACGATGCCGGTAAAAAGGAGGGCGATAAGGTGGTTACGGGTGGTTTCCCAGAAAAGGAAGTGCGCTGCAATAAGGTAGAGGAGGATAAAAACAATCGAAGTCAACTCCATGCTTGTCGGGACATCGAAGAAGCGCGTGATCGGAAGGATAAGATAGAAGAAAAGGTTCGGATATCCGCCGATAACCGGTATCCCCCCGAACCAAAATGGCATCCAACCCGTCGGGGGAAATGGATGGTGTCGGGCGAAGAATACCGCGTATGTCAGGGCGTTGAAGTAATCCCCGCCGACAGCCCGTAGGGAAGACAGGTAGGGGGTAGCGATACGTTGTTGCCAAATGAGACTGATTGCGACCGACGCTGCGAGGAGAAGGATGAGATTGGCGGTTTTGCCAAAGAAGCTTACGATCTTTTGGAAGCGCTGGTGCGTACGTTTTTCCCCCTCCGATTCGAGACGGCGGGCGTACACTCGCTGGAAAGTTTTCTTTGTTTCTTTCATTTGTTACTCAAGCGAAAGCGACCGTAGATTAGGACTTTCATGAGGAGAAAGGCGAGGGTATAGAGCGGATATCTTAGTAGCATTCGACGGTTCTCCCAATAGCGGTTCAGACGCATTCTTGGAGCGGATTGTTTCAGGAAACGACCGGGATTTTTTCTCGCGTAGCGCCGGATATGGTGGGTATAGTACCACTTCCGTCTGATGTTGGGGAGGAAACCCATCGCTTCATGATGAAGGAGGGGACTTTTCGCGTAGACGACTGGCGTTCCGTTTTGGTTGAGACGCTCGGCAAGATCCCAGTCTTCTCCGGCGATCAGGGAAGAATCGTAGCCGCCAAGATGACGGAAAAGTTTCGCTTCGATAAAGCGGGGAGCCTCCAGGATGGGGTCACCCCAGTAGCAATTCCGCTCCAGCGCAATCGCTTTTCCCCAGAAATCGTGCCCCACGGCAAGCTCTTTCAGGTTGGCTGCCTTGACTCCTTTTTTTGCAAGGAGTTGGAGTTCGGGAAGCAACGTTGGTGTCATCTCCATATCAGCGTCGAGAAACAACAGGTGACTTCCCTTGGCAATCCTTGCCCCGGCATTTCTCTGGGCTGAGCGCTCCGGGCCTTTAGACAGGAGCGTTAATTGAGGAAGGTCGGTTACGATATATTCTTTTCCTCTACGGTCTGGAGTCTCACTTTTTTTTCTTTTTTGAGAAACCAGCCAGGCTGAGAGCCTGGCCTGTGTTCGCGGCGAAAATTTGTATCCTCCCTTCTTTGTTGCGTCGTTCCACATTCGTTTTGCCACCTGTATCGTGCCGTCGGTTGAATGGTTATCGACGACGATGACCTCGCGGGGTAATCGTTTCTGAAGGATGCTTTTCAGGAGTCTTCCGAGATTCTTTCGTTCGTTTTTCGTGGGGATGATGATTGTGATACCTGTGGATTGTTTCATTGCTTCACCGCGTCAGACGCGGTTTCATTGTTGAGATAATTTCGGATGGCTTTCAGGAACTGGCGGGCTGATTTGTCCCAGGAAAATTCTCTGGCATAGATTTTGGCAGCCTTCCCCATTGCAAGTCTTCGTTCTTCATCTTCAATCAGTAGTACCATTTTCTTCGCCAGCGCGGAAGGTGAATTGATATTGGTGAGGAGCCCAGTTTTTCCATCCGCAACCGTGTCAACGATTCCTGGAATTCGGTATGCCAGGGTTGGTGTGCCGACGCTGGCGGCTTCAACCACGTTTAAGCCCCAGCCTTCCCTTACCGAGGTTGAGAGGAGGGCCCAGGAACGGGCGAGGAGATCATATTTGCGTGGTTCGGAGACAGAGCCATGGAAGATGATGGAGCGTCCGAGTCTCAAAAGTCTTGCGTAGCGCCTGAGTTCCTCAAAATACTTTGGTGTTCCTTTTCCGGCGACATGAAACCGTGACTTTCGGTGCATGCGGTGGAAGATGGTGAAGGCTTGGATGGAATCTTTGATCCGTTTCATCTTTGTCACTCGACCCAAATAGATGAAGGACGGGTGCTTGCTTTTGGGCGGAAGCTTTTGCGGGGGAATGGCGATTCCGGGAGTGACGACCCGAACGTTTTGTATCCCAAAACGATGGAGATCCGCGGCTGTTGAGGGAGAGATGGTCAGGAAGGGTTTATTCCGGAAGAGGAAGAGATAGAGTCGCTCGATCATCCAGCCAAGCACGTTGCCCGGAAATGGGATTTCCATGAGCCAAATTTCATTGGCGACCTCCAGGGGAAAAAGAACGACCGGTTTGGCGACATAGAGCGGAGTGAAGGAGGGGAGTCCATGAACTTGGTCGACGACAACATCGATCCGGTTGGCTAATTGAGCCCGGTAGGTTGCACTCGCGTTCACCAGAAATCGCGGCCAATTGAGGTAGGTGATCGGGCGGGTTGCGTAGAAAAACGACGGACGAAGGATCTGAACACCATCTAGGATTTCGATGTTTTTCGCGCCGGGAAAAATGGGGGAAAGGATGGTTACCGTATGCCCCCAACGTACGAGCCGTTTTGCGATTTCGTGGGTTAAGATCTCTGCACCCCCGGCGGCTGGGCTTTTGATATCTCTCCATGAGGTAATGAGGACGTGCAATTTCCCTTGCACCCTGCTTGTTTCTGGAATGGCTATCTTCTTAAAGATCGGCAAGAGTTGATTTGCCGTTTTCTGCCGATTCCTCCCCTTGGCGCTCTGGATTGCTTCAAGAGCGAGTCGGTGGCGGAGTCGGTCATCGCGGATCAGTTTAATTACCGCTTGTGCCAGATTTTCAGGCTTCTGGGGGGTGACGAGAATTCCTGTTTTTCCATTACGTACGGAATTCCTAAAGCCCGGAACATTATAGGCTACCGCTGGTGTGCCGACGCTGGCTGCTTCCGTGATTGCCAGTCCCCAGCCTTCCCGAATTGATGTCCCAAGAATCAACCAGGATTTTTTCAGGAGTCCCCGCTTCTTTTCTTCCGAGATATACCCAAGAAACTTAACGACGCGCGTGAGATGTAAATGGCGCACCAGCGTCCTGAGTTTATGGAGGTATTCCGGTTTCCCGGATCCGATGATGAGAAGTTTTGCTTGGGGAACGTGTTCTCGAACGATGGGCATCGCCATGATCGCGTGCTCAAAGCGCTTTGTCGGTGAGAGACGCGAGAGACAGATGAGAAGGGGGAAACTTGCCTTTTTTGGGAATCTGTTGACCGGTTTTAAGTCGATACTTTCGAAGAAGACGGTGATTTGGTCTTTCGGATGTCCGAAACGGAGGAGGTCTTCCTTCGTGGAAGGCGAGGCCGCCAGGAAGTGCCGGTGGCGGTAGGGAAGGAAAAATAGGGGTTCGAGGAGGTATCCAATGAGACTGATTGGGAGGAACGTTTCAGCAAACCAGAGTTCTCGGGTTACTTCGTGAATCACGCCGATGACCGGTTTTTTCGCATACAGGGGGGTAAAGAAAGGAATGGCGTGGAAATTGTCGATGACGAGATCGAAAGTATCCGCGGGTAGTTTGTTGTACCAGCGATATGCTTCAAAGTGAACGGTCCAGGGATTACCGCGACGGATGATCTTTATTCCCCCTCGCGTTTCCGACGCACTTGATCCCGGAAAGGCGCTTGAGAAGAGCGTTACCGAGTGGCCCTTATTGACCAAGCGTTTTCCCAGTTCGTGAAGAAATGACTCGGCACCACCGCCAAGTGGATTTCCGATATCCCTCCAGGAAAGCATGAGAATGTGCATAGGAATATGCAGATTGCAGATAGCTTATAGCGTATAGCTTATGGCTAATGGCAAATAGCAAATGGATGACTGCTACTCTTGCGGGGAGATTGTAACATGAGAGAGAAATAGGTTGTGAGTGTCCGGTGCCAATTGCCTGGTCTCTTATTTCTCTCCGGCAGCGAAGATGATGCCGCTGGTCGGGCGCGGTTTTTCCGGGAAGAGTTCAGGTTCCCGGATTGTCTCTACCGTTTCACCGGTTTCATGTTCAACGACCGTGAGGTTGTCTTCCTGGTGCGTTTCCAGAGGGCGGTTGTAGTACCCAAGCAGATATTTGCGATAGAAAATCCCAAGGGTATCCTGGAGCATTCCAGGAATAACCCGCCAGTTGATGTGCGATTCCCCTGGTTTCCAGCCTAAGATGATTGGGGCTTCGAGTATTCGGTGGAAACCGAGGTGTTTGGCAACCACTAAGACTTCGAGGTCGAAGGCCCAGGCCTTGATGCTTAACCTCGGCATGACGGCTTCAAGCACATGGCGGCGGAAGAGCTTTAAACCTACCTGCGTGTCGGTGAGGTTGAGGTTAAACAGGAATCGTACGAGCTGCTGATATCCCCAGGAGTACATTCGCCGGTAGGGGCCATACTCGACTTTGGAGAGGGGGTGGCGCTTGCTTCCGATCACCACATCGGCATTAAGGAGTGTGGCAAGGTTTGTGAAGAGGGCTATTTGTTGTGGATGGAGTTGTAAGTCGGCATCCATGAGACAGATGAGTGATCCTCTAGATTGTTCGAATCCGAAGCGGAGGGCAAAGCCTTTGCCGCGATTCTGTGCATAGGTGTAGATTCGAAGATTTGGGAGGGAGAGGCTATTTAATCGGGTGGTTGTGACCGCGTCGGAACCATCGTTCACGGCAATAATTTCGTAGGGAAGGCCGGTTTTTGTCAGCTCCCGATCAATGACGGGTAGGTTCTCGTGGATTTTCGGTTCGTTGAAGACCGGCGTGATCAGAGAGAGGGTTTTTAACTGCACGAAAATGAGCATAACAAAGAGCGTTTGTTCCCGCAAGAGCGATATTTCAATATTAGAGGGTTTTTGAGAGGATGATTTGCCTTACAGGAGTATAATTCCTCTCATGAAGAGGCGTCCTTCGGCAGTCCTTGTAATCGTGTTTGGCATTTTCCTGTTAATCAGGGCGGCAAATGCTTCCGCTTTGGATGCGGAAGCGACCGAGGCAGTACTCGCGGCAACGGGATCGTCCGCCGTTGAAACGGTGGTGGTGATGCGAGAAGATACCACGGATCTTACCGAACCGGCGGGTCCAGCCAAGGGAAAGCTTGAGCAGTACCTGGCGCAAAAAGATCCGGGGCCTTTATCGATCAACAATTTCCTTCAGCATGCGATCCGACGGGCGGTTGCGCGTGGTGTTCCGGCAACAACATTGGTTTTGATCCTTTTATTTCCCTTGGTGGGAGCGATTATCGCCTCAGCCAGACACCTCATCGGACTGCGGGGGTACGGACTGTTTACGACCGCGGCCCTCTCTATAGTCTTTCTCGCAACAGGAGTGACGGTCGGTATCCTTTTCTTTCTGATGATCCTCTCTGTCGCAACGGTAACGCGGATTTCACTTCGCCAATTGCGGCTGCAGTATCTGCCCCGGATTGCCCTGCTTTTGTGGTTTGTTTCCCTGTCGATCTTTGCGGTACTTGTCCTATACCCGTACTTGGGTTTGGGAACCTTGGTCTCGCTTTCGATCTTTCCTATTCTTTTGCTTGTCCTTTTGACGGAGACCTTTATCGGTTCGCAGATGGGCCTGGGGATGCGGCGGGCGGTAGAGCTTGCCAGCGAGACGGTCCTTCTTGCCGTCATCTGCTATCTGGTACTATCCATGGAATTCCTGCAACGATTTACCATTCTCAATCCTGAACTCACCGTCATTTCGGTTGCAGTTTTTGATGTGTTTTTGGGGAAGTACGTCGGGTTACGGCTACTCGAGTACTGGAGGTTCCGAGAACTTATCGGATAGAATATGGCTTTTTTGGTTTCCCACATCATGGGCCTCAATGCCCGAAATCATCTCTTTCTTTCCCGCTACAACAGCAAGCAGGGAAAGGCGATTGCCGATAGCAAGCTTCTGACGAAGCGCTTCCTCCGGCGTCACGGTTTCCCTCATCCGGAGCTTTATGGCGTTTTCCGGAACTTCTCCGATGTCCCGCGGTTCGATTGGGGATCTTTACGGCGAAACTTCGTGATTAAGCCGAGCGAAGGGTACGGCGGAGACGGGATTGTGATCGTCAAAAGACGACTAGGAAGCGAGGCTTTCCTTTCCGTTGAGCAGGAAGAGATACTGCTCGATGATCTGAAGCTCCATGTTTTGGATATCTTGGAGGGGAATTACCACAAGTACGAGATGCCGGATACCGCATTTATTGAAGAACGGGTTCCCAGACATCCGGCTTTTCGACACTATGCGTACCGCGGGACGCCTGATGTCCGGATCATCGTGTTCAACCAAGTTCCCATCATGGCAATGCTGAGGCTACCCACTCCGGGATCGCATGGTAAGGCCAACCTTCATCAAGGCGGCCTGTGTTTGGGGGTCGATTTGGCCACGGGGATAACTACCCACGGGACGATCTTCGACCGGCCGACACTCTATGTTCCCGTATCAGGGAAGAAGGTTTCCGGTCTTCGGATCCCGCAGTGGGATGAGATGCTTGAAATTTCCCTGGCGGTCGCGCGCGAGGTCGGTTTAGGATACATGGCGGCTGACTTTGTCCTCCACAGCAAGAAGGGACCGATGATACTCGAGCTGACGGCGCGGCCGGGTTTAGGAATCCAGATTGCCAACAGGGCTGGCTTACAAAAACGGCTTGAACGGGTTGAGGGACTCGAGCAGGCTGGGAAGGGAAAGGGGATCCAGATTTCCCGGGCTCTGTTTGCGGAGAGCTTTGCCGATCGGGTGTTGGCAAAACGGGGAGCAAAGATTATCGGTGTCCATGAATTGGTCAAGGTGAAAGACGCGCATGGCAAGAAACTTGAGATCCTAGCCAAGGTGGATACGGGGGCATTCCGCTCAAGTATAGACAGGAAACTTGCCAAAAGCTTGGGGTTACTACGGAAGGGAAACATTCTCTGGCAGAACTATTATTACAGTTCTTTGGGCCGGGAGCGGCGGCCGGTCATTGAGCTTACCTACTGGCTTTCCGGTCGGAGGGTAAAGACAGCGATTTCGGTATCCGATCGGTCAAAATTCAGAGAAAAGCTTTTGATCGGTCGAAAGGACCTGAAGACTTTTTTGGTACGTTCGGAATAGATAAGTTCATGGAATTTCAGGATTACTGTAAGCTTCTTGATGGGGCAGGGCGCCATATTGTGGGAATTGGACTGACGGCGTTTGGGAGGATTTCTCCGGCTTTGGTGACATCAAACTACGAGATTGTCTGCTACAAGTGGGGGAGCGATCTCTCTTTCCTGAAGCGGTTTTGCCCGATCCGAGCAGTGCAGCGCGACTTCTCTCCAAATGAGGTTGAAAAACTCAACACGCAGGCCATTCTTAAGCATCCCGGGGTTTTACGGTATTTGCAAAGCCTGGGGAAGATAGCCGTCTTTTCCTATAAGCATACGGAGTGGGTGGATCGGTTTTGTCAGGAGCAAGGATGGCTGCTTCTTGCCAATCCGCGGGCGATCCGGGATCAGTTTGAGGATAAGGATGCGTTCTTTACACTGGTTAGACGACTCGGACTGGCTCCAATCCCGGGGGAGCAGTGGGAGGTTGAGAAATTTACCGAGGATGACTACCGGAGGCTAAGGAAGAGGCTAGGGAGGCAGTTGGTGTTTCAGCTTACGAGTTTCTCGGAAGGTGGAGGAAAAGGAACGTATTTTATCAATGATATTTCTGACTTTCGGACATTTTTGGAGGATGCAAAAGGGCGATTGGATCTTTCTCGAACGCAGTTGGTGAACGTCAGTCGCTTCATTGATGGGATTTCTGGGTCGATAACGGGTTGTGTAACTCGGTACGGAGTGTTAACTGGTTTGGTGCAGACGCAGATTCTTGATGTTCCGGAGCTTGTGAATCTGAGGGAGCGGCGGGGAATCTGGCGGGGACACGATTGGAGCTTCCGACATTATTCTTCAGCGATACAGAAAGGGGCGGAGCGGATTGCCAGAAACCTGGGTGAAGCGATGGCGCATCAGGGGTACAAAGGTGTTTTTGGGGTGGATTTGATGATTGATGCTAAGTCAGGGAAGGTTTATCCCAATGAGATCAACCCGCGCTACACCGGAGCGTTCCCGGTCTATTCGTTTCTTCAGCTCCAGAAGGGGGAAATCCCATTTGATGTGTTCCAGCTTTTAGAGTTCTTGGACATCAACTATACGATGGACTTTGCAGCGGTTGATCGATCGTTGAAGGCGCCGAAGGAGGGGGCGCATTTGGTCTTACATAATAAGGATCCGGAACGGTGGGCAGAAGTGAAAGGTGATTTGAAGGCGGGAGTCTATAAGTTAAGTTCAAAGTTTAAAGTGAAAAGTGAAAAGTTTGGAGTCGAGTGGGTGAGGGAGGGAGTGACACCGCTTGATATACAACATCCTGATGAGTTTGTGCTTACCGATGGGGTGCCAAGGAGGGGAGATTTGGTGAAGCCACACCTTCGCTGCGGAAAATTGGTGTTCGGACGAACGATTTTGGACGGAACGCACAATCGACTCAACGAATGGGCGAGGACGATAGTGAATGAAGTTTACTTTCGGTTGGATTTGCAGCCAGTTGACCTACCTTGAAAGGTCGAACCTTTAAAGTTCCTATAGTATTGTATTGGAGTCCCCTTGAAGGGAGACTCCCTTAAAGGTGGAGGAGGTACCTGAGGATGGTTTCGGCGACGGGTTGGGGAATGCCTTTGTCCGGGCGCTCATGGATATCAATTCCCGGCTGGGAGTTTAACTCCAGAATAACGGCATTGTCTTTTCTTGGTTTTTTCGGATTTTTTATCAGCATATCGACACCCGCAAAGCTCATGCCCATTACGCTTACGGCTTTGATGGCGAGCTTTCGGAGGTCCGGGTGGATGGTGTTGTTTGTTACGGTACTGGAGTCGGCGCCGGTCGTGATGTTGGCGTTCTTGCGAAGCTTAACCACGATTCCTGTTTGAGGCACGCTGTTTAACTGCAAACCTCGTCTTGTGAGTGTTTGTCGGAGTTCCGCGTCGATCGGGAGCTTCGGATTACCTATCATCAGCAATTGTCTGACGCTATGTTTTCCATCCCCCGTTACGGTCGGTGGTTCTCTTTTTACGATTCCGATCAGCTTTCCCTTCAAAACGAGGAAGCGGTAATCTTTCCCTTGGCAAAACTTTTCGACGACAAAACCACGGTGTTCTTTGAGGACTTGATTTACCGCTTTTCTTAGTTCCGTTTCAGACTTGATATTGACCGTTACATATTTCCCGCCCAGACCTTTGAGCGGTTTAACGACCAGGGGAAAGCCGATCTCTTTAACAGCCGTCCGGGCATCTTCCGCCGATTGGCAACAGAGTTGCTTTGGAACCGGAAGTTTGGCTTTCCGCAGCGTCAAGTTCGTTTGGTACTTCGATAGGCAGAGGAGGGAGGGGATCAGGGCGTTTGCCTCGATTTGGGTTCTGTAGATCAGGGTTGATTTCCCGTTTTTCGTGAAACGGACAAGCGTCGGTGGGTTAACGATCCGGTAACCGACCCCCAATTTTTGGGCGGCTTTGATAAAGAGAGCGGTGTGTGGGTTCAGCATAAATGGTTGTCGTCATTCCTAAGCCTTGCGGTATTATACCGCTTAAAGGCGGAGGAGGTGGTTGAGGATGGTTTTGGCGACGGGTTGGGGTCGGCCGCGGTCGGGGTGGTGATGGATAAAAATGCTTGGTTTGGAATTGACTTCGATGACGACGGCGTTGTCTTTTGGGGGCTCTGACGTGCTTTTAATGAGCATATCGACGCCCGCAAGCGTGATTCCTATGGTTTGGGCTGTTTTAACGGTAAGCCTAAGGATCGCGGGATGGATTTGGCTCTTGTCTACGGTTTCTGCCGAGCCTCCGGTTGAGTAGTTAGCGTTTCGGCGGATGGGGATAACTTTCCCTTTCTTAAGGATACTTGCGAGGGTTTGCCCTTGTTTTCGGAGCACGCTTCTCACCTCAGCGTCTATCTTTACTCTGGGTAGTTTGCGGATGAGCTCTTGTATCGTTTGTTTGCCATTGCCCGTTACGGTCGGGGGAAGACGTTTGACGATACCAATGACCTTGTTTTTTAGGACAAGAAAGCGGTAATCCTTTCCAAGATGAAATTTCTCAACCAGGAAAGTGTGATTGACCTTTCTTATAATTCTTGCGGCTTGGATCAACTCTTTTTCTCCTTTTATTTCTAGGACCGTGCGGTGGCCGCGGGAGCCTTTGGTGGGTTTAAGGACAATGGGGTAGCCGATTAATGCAGCGGCTTTTTTCGCATCCCCGACGGTTCGGCAAAAGGAGAGCTTGGGTACGGGAATCTTGGCTTTTTGAAGCAGCCTGTTTGTGTGGTACTTGTTTCTTGCAAGGAGGGTGGCGACGGCGTTGTTGGCTTCGACCTGGCTCTTGTAGATCCTCGTGCTTTTACCGTTGGTTGAAAACCGAACCAGTCCTGCAGGATGGATGATTGTATAGCTTGCTCCAATTTTCTTGGCTGCCTCGATGTAGAGAGCGGCTTGGCGATTGAGTGGCCTGGCATGCATGAGTGTATTATACCTTTTACGGGTTTTGTTTGCTGTTTGTGCCTATCAGAGGTGATATAATCTGGATATGGAGAAGAGGCAGAAATTCCCTCGAGTAGCCCGTGAACCAGATCCGCCAGTTGGCGGAACGGTTCAGGGCAGACGTGTCGCTGTGGGTATGTCAGGCGGGGTAGATTCCTCGGTTTCGGCGGCTTTGCTTGTGGAGCGAGGCTATGATGTTACCGGTGTTTTCCTTGAGTGTTGGAATGAACCGGGGTGCCGGGCTCCGGAGGATCGGAAGGATGCATTGAGCGTAGCCCTTGGGCTTGGGATTCCATTTCAGGTGCTGGATTTTCAGAAGGAATACCGGAAGAAGGTCATCGAGTATTTTTATCGCGAGTACGAAGCTGGACGGACGCCGAATCCGGATGTGGTGTGCAATCGGGAGATTAAATTCGGGCTCTTCTTGCGATGGGCTTTGAACCACGGGTTTGATTATGTAGCAACAGGGCATTACGCGAGGATAGGATTCGGTGAGCTGAGGTCGCCGAACGGAAATTTGCTTGGTCACCAACGATTGCGTTCGAAACTTCGAGCCAAACCGGAAGTCTTTCCAGGCGATATGCCTGGTCTGGGTGACCAGCGCAAATTTGTTCGTCTCCCCGCTCACCACAACCGAGATGGAATCGGAATGTATCATCTTTTACAGGGAATTGATGCCAAGAAAGATCAGAGTTATTTCCTCTACCCGCTAATGCAGGAGCAGTTGGCTCACGTTTTGTTTCCGGTCGGACATCTGACAAAAAAACAGGTTCGGCGAGAGGCGAAGAGACGTAGGTTATTGACTGCGGATAAACCAGACTCGGTCGGGATTTGTTTTGTCGGAGAAGTCGATGTCGGCGAGTTTTTACGGCGCAGAATCAACGAGAAGACCGGTGATGTGGTCGATACCGATGGGGATGTTATTGGAAAGCACAAAGGTGTTTGGTTCTACACGATCGGACAGAGGCATGGGTTCAGTATCAGCAACAAGGTACAAGTAACAAGTGACAAGTTGAGACATGCGATACCGCCATTCTATGTGGTGGGTAAAAATGTTGTTCGGAATCAGCTGATTGTCGGATTTGGAGCAGAAACATTCCGCGATAAATTTCAGGTAGCCGACCTTCATTTCATCAACGGAATCAAGAATGAAGAATTAACAGTCATGAAAGGGTTACAGGTGCGAATCAGACACGGAGGAGAGCTGATAAGTTCAAAGTTAAAAGTGAAAAATTCAAAGTTGTTTGTGGAACTTGCTGAGCCCCAGCGGGGAATCGCTCCAGGGCAAGCAGCGGTGTTTTATCTCGGAGATGAATGCTTGGGAGGCGGCATTATCGTTGAGCAGCAAGTATCAAAAGATTCATCCGAGAAGAATTAAGGCGTTGATTTTTTGAAGGAATCTTGCTATAGTACGGGTGTTCGTATGACATAACAACTGGCCAAGGATGTGGTTTCACTTTTTGCCCCGCCTTGGTCGGGGCGTTTTTGTGCTCTTTGAAAAGTGAATAATAGACTCAATAGAGTAAGGTTCATTTTGATAGTTCAAGATGTGGTAGGAATCAGACGTGGTCTGTCCGCCAGTTGGCGGATTTGACTGCGTCAAATTTTTTTGAGAGTTTGATCCTGGCTCAGGATGAACGCTGGCGGCGTGCCTTAAGCATGCAAGTGGAACGGTCCGGCGTAAGCCGGACAGTCGCAGACGGGTGAGTAATGCGCAGGAATCTGCCCCTTGATGGGGAATAGCCCGCCGAAAGGTGGGGTAATACCGCATAAGCCCCGTGAGATAAGCAATTATCTCATGGAGGAAAGGCCGTAACTGGCCGTCGAGGGATGAGCCTGTGTCCTATCAGCTTGTTGGTAGGGTAATGGCCTACCAAGGCGATGACGGGTAGGGGGCGTGAGAGCGCGACCCCCCACAGGGCCACTGAGATACGGGGCCCACACCTACGGGTGGCAGCAACTGGGAATCGTTCGCAATGGGCGAAAGCCTGACGACGCGACGCCGCGTGGTGGAAGACGCCCTTCGGGGTGTAAACACCTGTGGCAGGGGAAGAAGATCTGACGGTACCCTGCTAGAAAGCACCTGCAAACTACGTGCCAGCAGCCGCGGTAATACGTAGGGTGCAAGCGTTATCCGGATTTACTGGGCGTAAAGAGTCTCGTAGGCGCCCTTCTGCATCTTATCTGAAAGCCCTCCGCTCAACGGGGGAGTCGGGTAAGAGATGAGAAGGGTTGAGTCTGTTTGGGGAAGCTGGAATTGACGGTGGAGGGGTGAAATCCGTTGAGATCGTCAAGAACACCAAGGGCGAAGGCAGGCTTCTAGGACAAGACTGACGCTGAGGAACGAAAGCTAGGGTAGCAAACCGGATTAGAGACCCGGGTAGTCCTAGCCGTAAACGATGAATACTAGCTGGTCCGATTTATCGGACTGGCGTAAGCTAACGCGTTAAGTATTCCGCCTGGGGAGTACGACCGCAAGGTTAAAACTCAAAGGAATTGACGGGGGAGCGCACAACCAGTGGAGCATGTGGTTTAATTCGAAACGAAGCGAAGGACCTTACCTGGGTTTGACATGCTACCGTTCACCCTGCTGGAAACAGTGGGGGATCCGCAAGGATGGTAGCACAGCTGCTGCATGGCTGTCGTCAGCTCGTGTCGTGAGACGTCCGCTTAAGTGCGGTAACGAGCGCAACCCTTGCCTGCTGTTACATATCAGCGGGGACTGCCTTGTTTCAAACAGGGAGGAAGGAGAGGATGACGTCAAGTCAGCATGGCGCTTATGCCCAGGGCCACACACATCCTACAATGGGTGGGACAACGGGTTGCAGAGCCGCAAGGTCGAGCTAATCCTTCAAACCCACCCTCAGTTCAGATTGCAGGCTGCAACTCGCCTGCATGAAGTCGGAATTGGTAGTAATCGCGGGTCAGCAGACCGCGGTGAATACGTTCTCGCTCCTTGTACACACTGCCCGTCAAGCCAGCAAAGTCGGCGGCGCCCGAAATAGGAATTCCTAACTCGGTAGCAATACTGGGAGGGAGCTTCCTAAGGCGAAGTCGGCGATGAAGACTAAGTCGTAACAAGGTATCCATACTGGAAGGTGTGGATGGATCACCTCCTTTCTAAGGAGATATTTTTCACTCACGCAAGGTTTGCCGGTGTCTTGTAAAAAAACCGGTTTTTCCTACCACATCTTGAGCTGTCAGGAGTAACAAGAAACAAGAAACAAGAAAACCGCTTTAAGAGGCGGTTTTTTTGTGGGGAAGATTACCTTGAAAGGTCAGACCTTTCAAGGTGGTTTATGGGTTGACGGAAGTGATGACTTTGCAGCCACTGGGACCGCCGGGACCGGAAACGTTGGCCCACTGTTCCCAGGTGCCGGGGTTGTATTCGTGTTCCCATTCCGTTGTTCCATTGCTGCCGAAGAAACCGACAGGGCCGGCTTGGGTGAATTCTTCATCGCCCCAGTGGAAGAGGGACCATTGGTCGCTGTACGAGTTGTTCCAAGTGAGCGTCGTATGGAAGCGGGTCTGTTCGACATTCACCGGATTGGTGGTGATGGTACAGGTTGCCGCCGGTTGTTGGAGTTTTGCGGTAACCACGACTTTACAACTCCCATTGCCTCTCGGTCCTGCAACGTTGGCCCACTGATCCCAGGTTCCGGGGTTGTACTCGTGGTCCCAGGAAATTTCCCCAAACGGTCCGCGGAATCCCGGGGGATCGGCTTTGGTGAATTCCTCATCGCCCCAATGGAAAAGGGACCACTCGCCATCGTTTGTGTTGTTCCAGCGCAGTACCGTGTGGAAGAGGCTGGGATTTGATCCGTCAACAAAGGCTTCGATTGTACAGCTGGCGGGGTCTTGTGTGACCTGGACGGTTACCGAGACCTTGCATCCGCCGTTTCCTCCCGGACCGGAAAGGTTTGCCCACTGTTCCCAAGTTCCGGGGTTGTACTCGTGTTCCCATTCCGCCCTACCGCTTTGGCCGATGAATCCCACGGGATCTTTGCCGGTATTGGCTTCATCGCCCCATTGAAAGAGGAACCATTGGTTTGTGTGGGCATTGCTCCAGGTGAAGACCGTGTGGTAACGGGTGTTGGGATCATTGACAGGGAAGGTGTTGATTGAGCAAGCTGCGGGGCTGGCGGCCTTGGCGATCCGCACAGCGGATACCATTCCGAGAAGAAGGAGGCAGATGACGCCGATTGCCAATCCGAGTTTCTGTTTCATTACGGTGGGCAGATTCTAGCAGGAGACTGAGCAGAAGATATATCGCGAAGATTAGTATACACCTTGCGGTCAAGTTATTTCATCCGAACATCGTTTATTGTGTAAAGGATGTACAACCTGTATCGTTTTGGCACTCCTATTTCCCCTTTTTAGGCATGAAAAAACGGGCGGATGGTTGCGAATGGGAGTGGGGGGGAACTTGAGTGAGGGATGGTTCCCTCAGTCAGAGAGACAGATTCTCTCTTGTTCTTTCCCCACACTTGATGCCCAGTCGCAAGCAAAAAAGCTTGCCCGTTTTTTCCTGGGGGAGAACGCTCCCTATGTCTTGCCAAACGCGCGGCGTTTGCTTCTCTCCGCTGGGGAGAGGGTTAGCGCGTGGGTATTACACGGGTGCGTTTCCCTGGTTGTGAATGATGAGGTCCTGAGAGGCGCTGCTTCGGATGCAGGCGCTAGGGACCGTTCTGCGATGGAGGCAGCTGGTTGGGCGGGAAAACCCAGTCGGCGAGATATTGATGCAGAAGGTCTGCCGCCTGGATTCTCGTCAGACCACAGCCGCCGACCACGGCGCCATCGACACAAATAGACGGTGTCGCCGTGTAATAGATCACCGGCTTCGGGGTCTTGGTCGGGTCGTCGTCGTCGTCATTCCCACCACCTCCAGGTTTGGGCGTGTTGCTGGGTGGTACCGGGGTGTCGGTCGGTGGTACCGGCGTATTGGATGGAGGAACCGCTGTTGGCGGAGCCGGCGTGGCTGTCTTGGGCTTCGGCTCCGGTGGGTCGGTCGGCTTCGGGACGGGAGTCCGGGTCGGAATCGGATTCGACTTCGGCGTGTTCGTGCTTGCCAGGAGACTCACCCGGTTGAAACTGACGGCGTTGGTGAAAAGGGTGATGCCGGGGGAGTTCCCGCCACCTGAGCTTGTCATCTGCTCCCGGCACTCGGGAGAGTTGGAGGCCATTTCCCACCACTGGCGGAGTTGATCTGGGGTGAGCGTGTCGTCCCAGTTGGACAGGTTCGGCTTGGCCGGGTTCTTGTGGAGATAGAGCCCCCGCTGGAACAGCTCTTCCGAGACTGCGAGGACGAGCCTTTGATGCTCGGCCTGCCGGAGTTCTTCAGGACTGGCCCTTGGAGGGGGTACGACGACACCCAGATCGGTGAAAACCGTCCCGAACGGCTTCTCGATCTTGTCCCACAGGCAGGCTCTCCCCATGGCGATGGCCATGTCACCCATGATGTAGGGATCATTGCGGCCGAAGGTCAACGGGTCCCGAAGCTTTGGCCTCATCAGGTCCTTGTCGATGTTCCAAAGAGCGTCCTCGCGCTCCTTGGGATCAGGCACGTCGACGACGATGATCGGTGTGACGGTGGCGGTTGCGGTGAGGGAAGCCGTCGCGGTGTGCGTAGGTTGTGGAGTGGCCGACGGCGTTGCCGATGGCGTGACTTGAGCTTCCTGCGTCCTGAAGACCGCCGTCACACTGCCTGCCACCCAAGTTCCCAACATCTGCTGCTGGGATACTGGTGAACCTACGCGAGTGCAGGCTCCAATCAGGAGGATGGCGAACACGGATGAAATCAGGATCAACGACCGTTTGGACATGGATGCCTCTCCTTGGTTACGGCCGAAGGTCGCAACCGCTAGTTAGCCGGATCGGAGTTCTTGGTTCGGACGGAGTCAGCCTGATAGAGGAGGACGGACCAATACCCCCAGTCAAGTTCCCGTTCAGGCTCCAGCAGGCTTGCCGGGCCCGGGTCGAAGATCCCCTCTTCGAGGTTGGCTTCCGCGGCTTGATTGCAGAGTCTCGAGGCTTTGTAGTAGTCCGAGAATTGACGCTCTGCCAAAAGGTCCCAGTTGGGGAACTCGAGCTTCTTGTAGAGGAGCACCCGCACAAAGACGTGGCCGTCGCAGCGGGTCGCCGTGCGGAAGGGCCCGATGTAGTGCGGGTTGGGGTAGTTGGTGAGGAACCAATCGGGAAGGATGTTTTGCCGACTGGCATCCTCTGCCCACGCTTCACCTTCGTGGCCGTGAAAGTCAGGGTCATCGAAGGTTCTGCCCGTGGCCTCCGGCGGTCTGAACGACTGGGTGTCATGGTAGAACCTGACTCCGGACTCGATGAGCTCCCAGATTTGCATCGGCTTGTCCGGGCAGGCGTAGACTTGGGTCGGATCTCCGCCCTCGACCGAGCATGCGGTCGCATAACCCTGGTCGATGGCCCACTTGCGGCCTTGATACGCCCAGTGGTTCAGACCCATGTCTGCAAAGGAAGAGACCTCTTCGGTTGGTTGGGTTGCCACCACTGGTATGGGGATGTCCGTTGGTTGTTCCAGGGCTGCCTGAGTAGCTTGGATGGCTTGCTCGGTTGCCTGATTGGCTTGATCTTTCGCCTGGTTGACTTGCTCGGTTTCCCGGAGATCTGCGGCGAGTGCCGTGGCGGCGATCTCACCGCTGCTCAGCGCGGAGGCATCTCTACTGCACGAGACCAGGAAGAGTGCCGTGCAAACGAGGATCATCGGTTGCAGTTTTGTCTTCATGGCTGCTTCTCCCTTGGTCGCGGCCTTGAGTCGGTCGCAACCGCTGCTTGAGGTGGTGCCGGTGGTTTGCGACGCTTGTTCACTTTCTGGACGACGGCTTCAGCTATCTCACCGAAGAACACTGCGCAGACGTATGGCAAGACGGTGAGAAGGATGAAGACCAGCGCGAACCAGATAATCGTGGCGTCCGGGCTTTGGATGTTGAAGTGCGGCCGTGAGGCTACCATGACGATGGCGACGGGCACTCCGACAGCCAGCCCAATAGCGCTCCCGACGACCATTCCGATCCGTCTTGCCATGGGAACGTCTCCTTCGTACTTGATTTAGCGCGCGGATTGATAGGCCGTTTCCTGTTGACCTCCTTTTCCTCAGTAGTCCGCCGATTGGCGGAACGCGGGGGATGTCTCTGCAACGCACGATTGTCGAGTTTTCCGGGGCTATAGAGAATTCCTTGTCCCACAAAAGGGACAAGTAACCTCATCATTCACTTGTTAAGGTGCTTTTGCACCGCAAACCACGTATACGACGCGCCCGCAAGAATACGCTAAGCGGATTTTGCCGGCAGGAGTTGTAGCGTGGTCAAAGTGCTTTCCGCTCACGCCAACGATCGGCTGAGCACGATACATTCAGCCGCCTGGGCGCGACGGAAACGTTCGACACCCCTTTTTTCGGAGGTGTCAGGCAGGTTTGGAAAAGTCGATTAGAGATGTTATCACTGTCGTAACAATCTTTTATTGAAAACTTGGGCAGGAGTATTGTTCAATTTCTTCTGGAGCAGGCACTCCCAATTATACACCCCGACTGCAACTTTTTTGGCGGGGTGTTTTTGGCATATGGCTTCCTCTTTCCTATTGCGGTGAGTTTTTTCATACACTATGCTCTTTTCATGTCCTACCTTCTTCCCGATCTTCGGATTGTTCCCCTACGCTCGGTTGTTATCCAGGAGTACTTTGACTCCGGTATTTCGCGTGACTTACTGCGGAAAATAGAGGAGGACGGAGTGCTCATGAACCCGCCGATCGTGGCCGCCTTTGGTTCGCGGTACCTCCACTTGGATGGGGCGAATCGGCTTACCACCCTTGCGGAACTCGGCTATCCCCACGCGATCGTTCAGGTGGTTGATTATTTTGATCCCCGGTCGGTCGAGTTGAAATCCTGGTGCCATGTGTCCGCGGTTGACGAGCGACGGTTCATGAGGCTTATTCGGGGGCTGCCCGGCGTTTCGGTTGATTTACTTAAAGTTGGTCGGGATCGGCATGTGTCTTTGGAGAAGCGCACGGTTTGTTTGGTCGTGTTTGCCGACGGGAAGGCGTGCAGAGTGTGGGGGAATGAGGAGCTTGTTTCGCAGGTTTCCCTGATGAACAAGGTGGTTGATTTCTATAAGCATTTGGTGATTCGCGATCAGGAGGATGTGTTCTTTGACGAAGAGACCCTGGCGGAGTTCTTCCGCCGTCATCAAGGGAAAAACGTGGTGTTGTTTTTCCCGACCTTTCGGCCGCAGGATGTGCTGAATGTGGTTCGGGCCGGAGAGAAGTTTCCTCCCGGGATTACCCGGCATATCATTCGGTTCCGGGCGCTGCGGGTGAATTTTCCGCTGGCGGTGTTGAAATCCCCCCGAAGCTTGGCGTGGAAGCGGGACTACCTTAAGCGGTTCATGGAAAAAATTGAATGGCGGGTGTATGAGGAGCCGGTGGTGATGGGTGAGCGGTAGTGATTTCCTTTCGATCTGCCCTTCGACAGGCTCAGGGTAAATGTCCTGATTCCTGTTTACGGATCGTCGGATGCAAATTGCAATCCTGACGAGATCTCATCAGGGCCCGTTTAACGGACCAAGGAGGGTAGTGCTGGTAGAGATTTGGGGCGCGGGCAATGGGGAAGGTGGAGGTCAGTCTGGATGAAATCCAGAAGACACGCGATCTTTCGATCGTCCAGTGACTTCACGGCATTGCTCTGCCCGATCTATTACCAGATACCCTTGTGACCTGAAAAGGTTCGACCCTGCCGCTGCCGAATGCGTCAAGTCAGACTTGACTATTCTTCCTGACGCGAAACGTCAGTGAGCGGGTGTAGGGAGCGAGGTCCCTTCCAGGTGAATGGCGAGGTTCGGTTGTCCCTTCGTGGGACGAGTGCTACTTAGGTGCCGTTCCCTGTGAGGAACAGCTGGAGTCCGATGGTGCTGGGCACCAACGGATTCGGATCCCACCAGTCGGGTGAGAGGTTCGGGGCTTCGACCGCCAGGGCTCGGAAGCCGGTTTCGGCTTCGGGGCCGGTGAGGGTGCCGACGACATTTGCCGAATCCACCGGATCGACTACCACTAGCTCTCCGCTGACAACCAGGAGGGCTGCGTGATTGGATGGATCCCGTGCGATGTCGGTGGCGGAGCGGTCGATGGTGGTTACTTCGCGGTTTGCGAAGGTAAACGCTTCGAGGCCGGCGTCACTGGTGTAGAACAGCGTAGTTCCGCGGGGATCAAACGTCGGATTCGTGCCGGTCAAGCCGGTGGCAAAGTCACCCAGACGTGCGGTGTGGGCGCTGACGATGCGGATGTTCCCATCCGGGTCGGTATAGCCTACCCACTCGCCGTCCGGCGATGCGTCAGGGCTTGTTCCGGCGACGCGCAGGTCGCGGACGAACGTGTACAGACGGTCTGTCGAGAAAAGCTGTCCTCCGGCGCTGTAGTCGATCACCCAGTTGGAGGCCCAGTCAGGCTGGATTTCGCTTGCATCCTCTGTCCGGGTGACTTGGTACAGCCCTTGGCCGTTGAGCCCGACCGTCCAGAGCTCCGCTTGGGAAGCGCCTGGCATGGTGTGGCTGAAAACGACCAAGCAGCCGTCCGGGCTGATCCTCGAGTGAGTGCTGATGCCCTCCAGGTCTGCCGATAGGATGGTCTCCTGAACGATCACAAGCTTTTGGAGGTCCACGTCCAGACGGACGATCTCACCACCGCGCTCAAGCACGATGGCTGGGCTCTTCAGGCAGAAGGAGAGCTGCGGAAGGGACTGTACAGCGGCGCTGACTTCAGGCTTGGGCTCCGGGGTCGGTCGCGGTGGCGCTGGGAAGGTCACTTCGATCGGCGAGCAAAGGCTCGGATCGGTGCCTTCGGCGCCGGTGACCACAACCTGGATCAGGTGCGGCCCGGGTCCGAGCGCTTCGTCGATGATGTGCTTGGCTGATCCTTCTCCGTCAGGGTAGGGACTGCTCCACTCGAAGTGGGTGGCGTCCTCCCAGACGACGGAGGTCATAGTGGCGTTCTGCCAGGAAGCAGTGACCTCGACCTCGCGGAAGATGTCCGTGAAGGCGTAGGATGCGCCGGTACATTGCGGGTTCTCCCGCGGTTCGGGAGTCGGCTCCGGGGTTGGCTCCGGTGGAGGAGATTCGGGGACGACGACCGATGTACCGCAGATGCCATTTCCGATGCCCAGAAAGTTGACCCGAAGGTCTAGAGTTCCTGGAGCAAACGTCTGGCCCGCAGTCCATGGGTTCGGCGAACTGCCATTTTGCCAACCTGCCCATTCGGTCCACCCAGTTCCGAGGTTGTACTCGAGTTGCCACCACCAGCCGGTAGGTCCACCTGAGTAGTCGACGCTGACGCTCACCCACTGCTCGTTGTTGGCAGAGGCCAATATCGAGCATGAAGGAGGCGGTTCTTGTGTCGGCTCAGGGGTCGGTTCGGGCTGGCGGCAGTCGCGGGCGTCGTACTCTGCGAACTTCTCGTCGTGGTTTCCGCCCGCATTGGCGACGGCGCCGATTGAGAAGAAGTTCAAAACGGCCGAAGCCGTGTCGTCTCCCTCATCCTCGTCTTCGTCGTCATCGTCGTGATCGCCCTTGCGATCCTCAGAGTCGGAATCATCCGAGTCTTCGGAATCTTCGCCGTCATCGTCCTGGTCATCTCCGTCGGAGTCGTCGTCTTCCTCTTCTCCGTCGTCGGAGTCGTCCGAGTCTTCCGTGTCATCGGAATCGTCGCCGTCATCATCAGGGATGGGCGTTTCCTCCGGTGCCGGCTCGACGGTCTCCGTTGGAGTCGGGGATGCCTCATCCGTCGGATCTTCGGTTTCCGCCGGGGGCGGTTCCGTCGGGGTCGTATCGCCGTCCTCATCGTCATCATCTTCCTGCGTCCAGGTTAGGTCGAACCTGACCTTGCCCTCGGTAACAACCGACAGGCCGGTTTCGATGAGGAACTCATCAGTCTCATTCGGGGCGACCGATCCCAGGTTGACGGATTTTCCCGTCTGCTCGTCCGTGGCGACGACGTCCATCGAACGGTTGTCATCGTTTCGGAAGCTTCCCTGGATACCCACTTGGTTTTCAGGGATGCAGACGGACTCGGCCGTTTGGCTGACGTTCCAGGCGAGAGGCCTGGTTGCCGGCGAAGCGGCGGTGGGAACGATTGGCATGACAGCGGCAAGCAGCATGCTTGCCACCGTGACCAGCGCCAGACGGGGATACCACGTACGGTTACGATGGTTCACTTCACCTTCTCCTTCTTTCTCCTGCCCGGGAGATTTCTCACCTTGTCGGTGAGTTCGGGATCAGGAGGCGGATGAGTTTCGGTTGTCTCTACCGTCTTTCACGAGTCAGGATTGTTCAGTTTGTCCTCCTCGGTTGCGGGATACGGAGCGGGTGATCACTTCCCGGATTCTTCTGGCTGGTCGATGAGAAGGCCTACTAACAGCCCGAATACCTCGAACAGATCGTACTCTTTCGTTGAGCGGGTGGGCTGCGACCAGGCATGTTCGTCTTCACCGACGCGGGCCTCGATCTCCCGAACGTCGATCTCGATGCCCTCCTTCAATGTGGGGCACCCATTCCAGACTCGAGCGCGTTGCACCCCGTCGACGTTGTAGTTGACGGAGAAGCTGCATTTCGAGAGCGCAAGCTCGAAATCCGTGAGGCCAAACAAGCCCGAATCGGTGTCGGATACCTCAAGGGCCGGCAAGATCTGGAAGTCTTCGGCTCCTTCTGGAAGCAGGACAACGAGGGTTCCTCTGACAGGCTCGTCCCAGGGACTGTTTTTCTCAACCCTGAACCTGGCCGGGTGTGGGTTGCCGAAGACATCGACCTCCATGCCGATGCTCTGCCGGAGCTCTTCCCTGGCTCTGGAGACTGCCATGTCCCTAGCAGCTCTTGCAGCGGTCCAAGACCAGATGCAAGAGAAGAGTAGGACGATTCCCAACAGTGTTCCAAGAACCATGCCGATCTTGCCCCAGATGCTTGCATGTGCCCACGCATTATCTATGGCATCATAGATCGGCTGTTCAACAGGAGTCTCCGCGTTCATGATCCTTTTCTCCTTTTCTCTAGCCCTGAGCCCGGTGGCTCTAGGGTGACGGCTGGTGGTTGTTACTCCTTCTTATGAGGGCTTTGACTGCCAGCAGGAGTATTCCTGCCGCAAAGCCTGTCAGAATCGGGACGCCCAGGTAGATCGCGATATCTGTGGGATTGAAGATTCCCACGACAGCGCCAACTACCAGGTATGCAACCACGGCGGTGCTCACGATCGCGACGACGATCCGGATGTACAGCCAGTAGACCTTGACGGTGAATCTGAATCCGCTCATCAGGACTTCTTCAGGTGCTCGATCGTCCCGTCGAAGCAGCACGGCTGCAGTAAGTAGAACAGAGATCAGCACGGTGAAGCGCTGCATGTCAGTCACGAGCCAGCGGAGCGGACTTGCGGTCGGCGCATCAGTCAGCAGCCGGAACAATACCTCCGACAAGAGGACACAGATAGCAGTTGCTACTACGGCGGGCAAGATCACTTTCCTCAACGACTTCATCGTCCCTTCTCCTTTTCTCTAGCCCTTTACGGGCGTGGGTTTTTCCCCGAGTGATGCAGGGGAGAGTGGAGGGGAATTGCTTCCCCAAAATGTCGTTGACTCCTTTGGGATGATGTGGTTGAATTGTGTCGTTATGCTTACGGAGCAGGATGTTGATCAGATCGAGCAAGTCGTTGACCGAAGACTTGAGGAAAAGTTCCAGATGTATAGCAGTCGAATTATGAATGCTATCTCCGATGTGATGGGCCAGTTGAAAGCTATTCGAGAAAGTCTGGATATTTTCGCTCCAAAAGTTTACGATCATGAAGAGAGGCTTGAGAAGCTTGAAAGTATCCATCCTGGCGGGCAACACTCCTCGTAAAGTGAGATAGTTTTATTCCACTCTTCCCTGCATCACTATTGCGCCTATTTTCATTTTTATGAAGATTCCCGAGGATACAGAGAACCTCGTCCCAGCACCAAAAACTCGACTTACCGCTCACTGCCTATTCGGCCGTATCGGTATTCGGGTTTTGCTGCGGGACTTCGGTTCTCGATGTATTCATCGGGAACCTCGCCATTCAATTGTCAAAGAGCGAATCCCGACAATATGTCGAGATGAGCTCTGCAGACCACGTATACGACGTGCCTGAGAGTACAGGCCGTAGGCCGTAGATCAGGCAGGAGTTGTAGCGTGGTTAAAGAGCAACCCCTTTCATCTTGGGGATCTTCCCAAGGCAATCTTGGGACTCCCCTGATGCCAGGGAGTGTAGGAGAAAGGGGTTTTCAGGTCTTTCGGCCTGCGCTTTAGAGGATTTGCTCCCGCCTAGACTCGCCCGCCTAGACTTGTATCTATGCGAGGCTGGCGTCTAGTCGAGGCTGGCCCTTTTCTCCCACGCTCCCGGACACCTATTTTCGGTCAAATTGTTAAGGTTTATTGTCAATAATTCCCGGGACCACCAGAGGGGAGAGTCCCAGATTATATTACTATAAGTTTTTACATATGCCTGGGATCCAGGCGGTTGATACTTTTCTTGTTTGCCCAAGAAAAGTATCCAAAAGAATGGCCCCCTAGTGAAGCCTTGCCGGCGATTCTTCAGATTCGACGGTGGGAGATCTTGACTTTCAGTCAGGTTCATTTCATTTCCCTCCAAAATTCCCTTCGGTCAGTTTTGGTTTCCCACTCGTTTCATCTTTGAGTCGCGGCGGCGGCGGCTTCAAAAGGTTTTAAAAGAGCAATTTACTTCGGACAACTAAAACGCCGTGCTTTAGAGGCACGGCGTATCAAAGCCCTTCGTGATTGCTCCTCTAAAGCGTTTTTTATTTTTCCTGGACTCAACCCCGGTACCACATAGTTCCTATGGCTACGGGGTCTTCGTCCGGGTATTTCATCCTGGACTCGACTCTGGCGGAACGCTGGAAGGACGAACCTAATTAAAAAAAAGGCGCTCGCAGCCTCCCACCAGAGTGGAACCCAGGAGAAATTGTTACTTTCTTGCTCATCCAAGAAAGTAACCAAAGAATGACGCCCCAGTGAACGGTCTCTCGGGAACTCGTTCGCTCATTCCATGTCATCAAACTCCTCGGGATAAACCCTTCGTCGAACAGTCGATGACATCTTAGTGGTATTCGCTCACTTCATTCTCGAGTAGCTGCGTTCAAAAGGGTTTTTCTTTTGAGCGATCAATCAGATTTTATTTTTCAATGCTCAGGCCTTAAAAAAATATTAGCCTTTGGGGCTAATATTCTCCTGTCCGAATGGGGATACTATACCACGTGATTAGCACATTGTCAAGGTAAGTGCCAGAGATGAGAAAAGATTGGTGTAGTAGGTAATATTATGCATCAGCCCATATGATTTCCTGGGAAAAATACATACTTGCTGTGTAAGCATCCGTTCAAACTCAAAACGTAAATCTTAGGGTTTTAGTTTTGCCATGATGTGATTTTTTCAGAAGTCTATGGTAGGATAGGGGAGTTCTGTTAAGGAGGTATGATGGCAGAAACAAAGCCGGGAACATCGGTAGCGGAGTTATCGGGAAAGGAGCTCCGGGAACATTTGGGTCGAGTCATCGCCGAGCATCCTGAGGCGGTAAGAGCTGTGGGGGTTGAGGCGACCAAAGCAGCGACTGCCGGTAAGCCTGAGCACGTCGATGATGTTCTCCGGGGAGCGACGGGTGTAGAGGGAGCTGAAACATAAAAAGGGTAGCTAGTTCATCGGCAGAACGCTTACCTGATAAGTAAGAGGTGCGTGGTTCGATTCCACGGCTACCCACAAAGCTCAAAAATTGTATTCAGAGGTCGAAGGCTTGCCCCGTAGACGACGCGCCTGAGAGTACAGGTTGAAAGCCGTAGCTCAGGCAGGAGCTGTGCGGGGTTCGATCCCTCCCTCACCCACAGTTTGGAACTCCTCGAGTAAAACGTATTCTTTCGGTTGTAATTATCCTTCTTGACACAACACCGTATAGCCGTTATCGTTGATCATAGAGGTCAACTATGCCGGACGGACAATCGTCAAAGGATGAATATATTTCCCTGTTTAATGAGATCATCGCGCGACAGGTGGTTGTGTTAGGACCGGATATTTCCGTGATTATCGCCAAGAAGGTTGAAGGACTGAAGTTTTCTGAAGAGGGGAAAGTAGTTGATTTCAGCGGAGAAGCAAAGGATCTTTTACAGTCCCTCATCAATGGGTACGTGAATCTCTCGGGACTGATTGTCCGCAAAACGATCGAGCCGCTACTCGCAAAACATCCGGGGACTGTCGCTGAAGTCGTGGCGAATGCGGCGGCATCGGCCGGAAAGGGGGAAACATGAGGCGGATTGTTCGACTACTGCTTTCCGGTTCGTTCTTGTGGATGGTTTCACCTGTTTTTGCCTCGGAACCTCCTCAGGATGTCCTGTTCTCGTCCCAAATATTCCAGAAGTTTGATATCAAACTCGTCAATGACGTCGGCCTCATTCTGCCGGTGATCGTGGCCTGGTTTGCCATTAAGGTAGCTTCCCTGATGCGGGGCGGAAAGCTTGAGCATGTTTGGAAGCTGATTGCCGCCGGGATGAGCGTATTGGCCTTGGTGAAGGTGGTTGATGGGCTTGAGAATCTGGGGATTCTCTATGTGGGAGGACTCCGAAGTGTTTTGGAGTTTGTCATGATCCTGGTGTTTCTTTCTGCCTTCGTGTTGGCCTATCAATCGCTTGAAATGGCGATTCGGGGGCCGATTCCGGTTGAAAATCCAAAGATTGAGTTGCCTTCGGATAAGGCGAGCGAAGCTTCGGGCAAAAAAGAGAAGAAGTAACAGTCTTTATGGTTTTCCGGCTTGACTTTGCCTCAGTGCTTTGTTAGGATACTGGACGTTGAGGGTGCAACGCACCCTTAAAGGAGATCTTTCCGACATCCATGAGAACAACGGCCCATACCTCTAATCTTCAAAACCGCCTTCGTCGGCGGGAGTGAATAACCGTTTTCTTTGGGTGAGGGAAACAATCTCCGGAGACGGAGATTTTTTGTGGTTTTCTGTCCGGATCCAGACTAGCGGAGGAACGGGCCCATGGCGCAGCGGTAGCGCGTCTCATTTGCAATGAGAAGGTCGTCGGTTCGAATCCGACTGGGTCCACCAAGTCAGTTTATAAATAAGAGTTCAAAGTTGAAAATTGACATTAGAAGAGTGAAGGGAGAGTGTTCTCCCGCTTCGCGGGAGAACACCTTAAAACTGCACTCTTTGCGGCGTTAGATTTTCTCGAGTAAAGCTCGAGTCCTTTGACCCCGCGAAGCGGAGCCTCGCCCTTTGACAAGTGAATAGAATGTAGAAAAAGTAGAAACCGATTTTTATAGCCAAGTGCCCCGGAGCTAAAAACTTGACTTGCCTTCCGCCAGCCGGCGGACTCGCATTCAGGTGATAGCGTGGGGGAAATATATTTGTCTACTCATTGAAGCAGACAGTGGATGCCTTGGTATCAGAGGCCGAAGAAGGACGCGCGTGGCCGCGATAGTCGTCGGGGAGTTGCCAAGAAGCGGTGATCCGGCGGTGTCCGAATGGGGAAACCCCGCCTTGCGTAAGCAGGGCGAGCCCCGCCTTTTGGTGGGGTAGGGAACCATCCGAACTGAAATATCTCAGTAAGATGAGGAAAAGAAATCGAACAGATGCCCTTAGTAAGCGACGAGCGAAACGGGCAGAGCCCAAACTCCTTGTGCTTCGCACAAGGAAATTCGAAGCACGAATCTCGAAGCACGAAACAATTGCAAACTCAAATGTTTAAAAATTCAAAACTCTTGTTTTGGTCATTTGGATTTCGATATTTGAATTTGTTTCGAATTTCGAATTTAGGATTTCGGATTTCCTCATGCGGAGCATGAGGGGGGTTGTAGGACTCCCATCGTGGAGGTCGGAGAATAGCAGAAGACCGTGGAATAGGTTGCCAAAGAACGTGAAAGCCGTGTATGCGAAATTCGAAGATCACTAGGGATGTTCCTGAGTACCATGGGAGACGGCAAACTCCTTTGGGAAGCTGGGGAGACCACTCTCCAAGGCTAAATACCTCTGATGACCGATAGTGAACAAGTACCGTGAGGGAAAGGTGAAAAGAAGGGTGAGAAACCCAGTGAAATAGTACCTGAAACTGTTTGCTAACGAACAGACAGAGCTCGTGCCTAGCACGGGTAATGTCGTGCCTATTGAAGAATGAACCGGCGAGTATACGTTCATCGCTAGTCTAAACCAGTTTCTGGTGAAGGCGTAGCGAAAGCGAGTCTGAATAGGGCGTTTAGCGCTGGACGTATGGCCCGAAACCGGGCGAGCTAACCATGGGCAGGGTGAACTCCGCCGAAAGGCGGAGGGAAGCCCGAACCGTTATGGGTTGCAAGCCATTCGGATGACCTGTGGTTGGAAGCAAAATACTTAACGAGCCCGGAGATAGCTGGTTCTCCCCGAAATATATCTAGGTATAGGCTTTTCACTTTAACCGGTGGGGTAGAGCACTGCATGGATGTTGGCGGGAAACCGCCGATATTCAAGCAAACTTCGAATACGCCGGCGTATGTGAGAGGACTCAGCGGACTAGGGCTAAGCTTAGTTTGCTAGAGGGAAACAACCCAGACCTTCGTCTAAGGCCTCTAAATCTCTGCTAAGTCAAAGGAAGTCATCTACCTCAGACATCCAGGAGGTCGGCTCAGAAGCAGCCATCCTTAAAAGAAAGCGTAACAGCTCACTGGCCGAGGGAGGTGGCGCCGAAAATATACGAGGATAAGCAGGGTGCCGAAGACAGGGATCCTGTGCTTTGCACAGGGTGGTAGGGGAGCGTCCCGCCTACGGTGAAGGTGGACCGTAAGGTAACTGCTGGAGTTGGCGGGAGTGAGAATGCCGGTATGAGTAGCGTGAAACCGGTGAGAATCCGGTTCGCCGAAAGCCCAAGGGTTCCGAAGCAACGTTCGTCGACTTCGGGTTAGGCGGTCCTAAGGTGAGGCCATATGGCGTAGCCGATGGAAAACGGGTTGATATTCCCGTTCTTGGTTGTAGTCGTTATCAGCTGGGGAGGGACGATGAAGGATAACCTGGGCGGCGCGAGGAAGTTGCGTTCGTCTAAGCCGTAAAGCAGAATGTGTTGGAAAATCCGCAGATTCGACGCTGAATGGTGATGGGAAGGCCAAACGCAAGTGAGGCCAACCCGGGTGATTTCATCATCCGAGAAAAGCTTCGCAGTGAGACTACAACCAAACCGTACCGACAACCGACACTGGTGGGCTGGTAGAGCATACCAAGGCGAGCGGGAGAAGGAGGTTTAAGGAATTCGGCAAATTAGCTGGGCGTACCTTTGGTATATGCCCTCCCCGTGAGATGTCGCGCAAGCGCTGTCTTATGGGGTTCAACAAAAGATTACAGAGCGACTGTTTACCAAAAACACAGGTCTGTGCAAACTCGAAAGAGGAGGTATACAGGCTGAGGCCTGCCCAGTGCCGGAAGGTTAATTGCGGGGGTGAGTCCGACTTGTCGGACAAGCCTCCAATCGAAGCCCCGGTGAACGGCAGCAGTAACTATAACTGTTCTATGGTAGCGCAGTCTCTAGTCGCTTAATTAGCGACCCGCACGAAAGGCGTCACGACTTTGTAACTGTCTTGAACCTTCACCCGGCGAAATTGAAATGGCTGTGAAGATGCGGCCTACTGACTGCAGGACAAAAAGACCCCGTGGAGCTTTACTACAGCTTGGCACTGATTTTTCATACCGAATCGTCGAGCATAGGCGGGACCTCGCAGATTTATTTTGCGGGGGTCACTGGAATACCGCTCGTTTAGCATGAGAAATCTTACTCAAAGATTCTGGAAACGAATCTGGGGACACTGTCTGGTGGGTAGTTTAACTGGGGAGGTTGCTTGCTAAAGAGTACCGCAAGCGTGCAATGGTACCCTTAGTCCCGATGGAAACGGGACCGGACGTGCAATGGCATAAGGGTGCTTGACTGTGAGGCAAACTAGCCGAGCAGATGCGAAAGCAGGTCATAGTGATCCTCGTGTGCTTTGTGGAAGGCACCGGGCTTAACGGATAAAAGCTACCCCGGGGATAACAGAGTAGTCGCGCCTAAGCGTCCATAGCGACGGCGCGGTTCGCTACCTCGATGTCGGCTCAACGCATCCTGGGGGTGGAGAAGCTCCCAAGGGTTGGACTGTTCGCCCATTAAAGCGTTACGCGAGCTGGGTTCAGAACGTCGTAAGACAGTTCGGCCTCTATCCGCAGTCAGCGTGGGATTCTTGAGGGAAGCTGGCCACAGTACGAGAGGACCTGGCTGGGGCAGTCCCTGGTGTTCCTGTTGTCGCTGTCAAGCGCACCGCAGGGTAGCTACACTGCTTCGAGATAACCGCTGAAAGCATCTAAGCGGGAAGCTCATCCCAAGATAAGGAATCCATCCGAGTTCAGCTCGGGAGAGACCCCTAGGAGACTACTAGGTTGATAGGCGGCCGGTGGAAGTCCGGTAACGGATTAAGCCTAGCCGTACTAATTGGTCGAAAGTAGACAAATCATTTGGCGCTTGGTACTCAGTACCTGGTGCCTCTTGGCTTAAGAAGTCGGAAAACATGAGAATACTCCGTAGATCGGAGTTTCAGAGCATCAGAGACATCGGAGCATCAGATTGTCAAAAGGTTCACTTTTCACTTTCTGGCTCTCTGATTTTCTGGTTTTCTGATTCTCCGAGTCCTACCGAGTATTCTGGTAATTCATTCTATTCACTTTTCAAGGAGCGAATCCGCCAGTTGGCGGATGAGCGACGCAGACCCCGCGATGAGCATGGTTGCGGAAATGGCTGAATAAGCAATCTGCCGCAACCCAAGCGAATTTGACGGGGGTCAAGGAGTTCTCGCAGAGCGAGAAGATCATTTACATTTTTCTTTAAATTCATTTTCTTCCCGGTCTTTGGAGCGCCGTCGAACTACCTCTTCCCATCCCGAACAGAGTCGTAAAAGGCGGCAGCGGTGACGATAGTTCCAGCGCAAGCTGGAGCGAAAATAGCTCAAGGCCGGGATTTTTTGTGGGTTTCATTCTAGGAGTATGCTACTTTGCAAGTTCCGAGATCCGACGGAGGATCCGCGAGATGAAGAGCCGCTGCAGCTTTTTTGCTAGTGGTATTATTGTTCTTTTGAATGCGGCCGCACTTGTAAGAACAATGATCTTTCAAGGTTTCGTTTTAAGCTCAAGGTATCTCCGATAGGCTCTATTGCCCATCCACGTTGGGCCGAGGAGTTGAAAAGGGAGCTGAGGATCGTCTTTCAAAATAGAGAGGTAATGGAAGGTGAGATGGGATTTTTCTTGCTTTGGTTGTTCTGCTTGTTTGAGAAACGATCCATACCGTTCATTGAGATCCTTGAGCCTGAAAACGTTCCAGATCAGGGTATCCAAATCAGCATCTCCGATCGCTCCATTAGTACCCGTATCAGAGACGATGACAAGCCCATTGAGATCGTGAACTTGAATGAAGTGTCGGAGCACTTCAGTCGGGTCCCAAAGGATCAAATAGACGCTCTGTTGAAATTGTCGAGCACCAATGGTCATGAGAAAGACGCGAAGTTTATTTCTGTGGTAGCGCTTTTTTTCAGGGATATCGTACGTCACAAGGTACAGCTTTCCATCCCAGGGACGTTCCTTTTGATACTGTGGAAGCTTGGACTCTAAACGTCTGGCCCCCTCACCGGTGAGCTCCCAGGAATATCTGCTACGAGCACGCTTCCGTCGTAAAAGACCGAGGTTTTTTGCTTTCCAAAATGCGTACTTGAGGCTTTCTTTGCTGATCCCTGTATCTTTGCTTGACTGTTCAACTGCTTGCCATATTGCTTTATGGCTTTTCCCTGATGATGACACAGTGGAACTGAAGGAGACGAGGCCAAGGCAGAGGTTGATCGTTGTTGAGAGGAGTCCGAACGATATATCCTCAACCGTTTCGCGAAGTTTTGGGTTGCGCACAAATGGAGTCTATTCCATAAATATATTGTTGTCAAGTGTGCGGCCGCACTTCCAACAACAATAATGAACAACGATACCAGGCAGCCAAGTCATAACTAGCTGACGAGTCAGACTCGATCATACAAGTTGTGATGAGGCCGGGATTTTTATGTCGTGTGGTATAATTCGGCGAAAGGAGTAAGGATTATGGCTGATGTTGAGCGGATACGTATGGCAATGGTTTCTCGGTGGGAAGATCTGCTCGACGCCCAAGAAGTTGATGTGGAGATTAAAAAAATGACACAGGCAATTGTCGACGGATTGCGGCAGGGATTTGAGGTTGCTTTTGTTACTTTGAATGAAGATGGAGATGTCCCCGTCCAAGATGTGCAGACGTTCCTGTCGGATGAATCTCTAGTAAACCAAGCAGGAGGGGAGGGGGATGCTGACCTTCTATTGTTTGCTGAGTGGGTACTTGAGCAACATATTGAGCAACTCAAGAATCCTGATACCGATTTAGTGTGGATTAAAAAAGATGCTCACGGAGACTTGGCGGAAATGCGTTTTCCCCTTGATGAGCTAGAGGAAGGAACCGGGTGAATACAAGGGATTGTTGTTTTTGTTATTTATTGAGCCGCCGAAGAGACGGCTTTTTGGTGAGCAAGATTACCTTGCAAGGTCTGACCTTGCAAGGTAATACTTCTTTCTCGCTTCACCTCACACCTTTGTGAGAAATTATTTCGAAAGCTTGTCGGGAGAGTTCAGCGATTGCATAGGCCTGAAAGAGGGTGATGGCTACTTCCGCGGGAAGGTAGTATCTTGGCCAGTCGTTTTGTAGGTACAGTATGAGCCCTCCGATTGCGACAGCTGCCCAGAGAAGGAGGATCAGTTCGCTGGAGAGCATTTTTCTTCGACTGAATTCGTATATCGCTTTTTTCCTCACGAACCAAAGTCCAGCCAGGAAGAGCAAGCCATCGATGGGAACTTTGCCGATCGGGAAGTTGGTATATGTCCCTTGAGGAAGGAGATTTCTACCGAGGATGAATTCGATGGCTTTTTGTCTGGTCTGGACCGCCCAGATCGGAAGCAGGCGCTGGTCTCTCTCGGAGATTTCTAGACGGTTGGTGAAGATGGCCAGGAAATGTCGGGCGGTATCGCGGTAGAGATAGGGATGGAGGGCGACAAAGACGGTCAGGAAACTTGCGATCAAGAGGCCTCCACTTCGAAGCAGGATTCCCCTGGGTTTGTTACGCTTTTTTTGCAGCATAAAAAGACTGAGGAAGATGAGGGTTTGGAATGGGAGGATCAAGACCCCGCTCACCTTCACCCCGAGGCTTAGTGCAGCGTTCACACCGAGGAAGAGGCTCAATGCCAGGGCGCGCTTGGAGTTTTGCTTTCCCACTGCTTTGAGAAAAAACCATGTGAGCAGCAGGTTTATATTGAAGAAGAACTGCTGCATGGAATCGGTCATTGCCAGACTTCCGGAGGAGAACATCAGCGGGTTTAATGCAACGAGCAGAGCGGATAGGAATCCAAGAAGGAAACTCTTCATTACCCGTGCAAAACAGAAGAGGAGGATGACCGCGCCGAGGGTGAAAAGCAATGACGTTCGTCTTCCCATCCAGATAATTTTCAGATGGGGAAGGAGCTCCTGCGGGAAATCCGATTGTGTTTGCGTGAATGTGCTTCTTCGAAAAAAACATGCCGGGCGGCTGACCAGTTCGGATCGGGGGACTTTAATCCTCCGATAGAGGAGGTCGTCCCACCAACGTTTCCCCTCCTGGGTTGTCCGGGTAAAACCCGTTTCGTGCAGGGACTTTTCAATATCCCTCATTCCCGCAAGGCGGAGCATTATTCCATAGATGTAGGCTCCCACTTTCGGCTGGGCTGGGTCATCCCGGCTATACCATCGGGGATCGGAAAAATTGCGGTTGAGGTAAAGATCGAGATAGTAGCTCTTTCTGATGAATGACCATTCATCGATCTGGAAGCGGTGAGATCTCAGGCTTGAAAAGTAGCAGTAGCTAATAGCGGCGAACAAACCGATGAAGAGAAACGCGTGGACCAGGGAGCGGTTTTTGTTGGATTGTTTCTGTTTTACCATTTGCCTCGCAAAGTTCTTCTATTGAGCGCGGTTCATTTTCGGTTGGTATCGTTTATGAGTATTGTATGGTCTTGTGATTTCGAAGACAATCTCTGTGTTGGGAAGGCTGGTGTATAGAGGTCCGACCTCTGTGCAGAGGTCGGACCTGGTGGTTTTAGCACTTAAGGACTTTGATTGACAAAAGCTGGATTATAGGGTATACTCTTCGAAAATTTTAGAGGGAAAGGCGATCCGCCGGTTGGCGGACAGGAGTTTGAAGCTTTGGAAAGGCGGTTTGGCTCCTTTTTTTGTGGCCAAGCCATCCTGCATGTCCTGAGCGGAGCCAAGTCTGACTTGGCGGAGCCGAAGGATTTGATTATTGACATTATTTATTCTGCCCAAGCTGCCCGGTTCGGAGCAAGGCGTTTTTGATCAGCCGGTTGGCTGATCGACGCGGGGGAGCTCCGAACCGGGGGCTGGCAAAGCACTTAAAACTTAAGACTGAAGACTGAGGACTGAAGACTGAAGGCGGATTCGCCGCAGGCGTCTGGTTGGGAGATTTAATATGCCTTTCCAACCGAGTTTGACTCGGGAATATCTCCCAACCGGATTCGTGCGACGAAATATAAAGGGGTTCTTGCGCGGATGACACATGGGGCATACTGCGTCTTATGGGTTTATTCTCGCAAGAAGGCTATTTCTCCTGCAGTGCAGGAGCGCACCTTTCCACCTACGCAATACTGCTTGCTCAAAACTGCTATTTAGCCGTTTTCGCAGCCGGTCGCTTCGGTGGATTCGTCGCTCGCCCCGCTATGCGGGGATTCGCTCCTTGACAATTCGGAAAGCAAAAAATTTCTACCCACAACCGGTGGGTGAGACTAGATGGGCTGGGAGCCCAAGGGAGATATGGAGATGGCGGCGATGTTGTTGTGGCGAAGTTCACGTCGTTTGCGGGAGCGAGAGAAAGGTAGTTGCCTTTTAGGCTGCTTCGCTCTAGTCGTTATCGCTGTTGTGGTTGTCACGTTTGTCATCGAGCTCTTCGTCAACGTTCCGTGAGAGATTCGATCAACCGTGCAGGACCGACCTGCAACTCAATCGGGCGAAGAACCCAAGGAGAGATTAACGTGAACATGCAGTCGATCATTCAGGAGATTGTTTGGTTTGTGTTTTGGATCGTCATGTTCGGCAGTGCTGGAGTCGAGACGAGGGCGCTGCGGCGAGGCGAACGGACTCCTCTAAATAAAAAGAGAGTTTTCGCTCTCGTTTGGATAACGATGATGGCAGTAGGAAGCATCCTAGGCTTCCTCAGGTTCTACACGACGCTATTTCCTCTTGTGACTCCAGGTTCAGATCCGTTTTCTAGAGATCTCTTCGCCATTCTGATGAGCATATTGACCCCATTTCTCGCTTGGAATGTGGGGGTGCGAATTCAGAAGGAGATCTTGATGTTGGTAGGAATCGCTGTCGCCGCCATTGTTGTTGTTTTGGCGATTACCGCCTGGTCATTCTAGGAGGACTGTGGATGCGCTTTGGAATCACTACAGTTCGCCCTACAACACTCGGTGAAGAAACCCGAGGGAAAAGGAAGGGACTCATGGCTGAGAGCAAGGTTCCCGTGTTGGGTGTGTGCGCTGTTTGTGGAGGGGTGTATGCCCTCCGCCAACTGTCGCATCGCCGCCAGCTGATTGAGGCACATCCACTCTCCGCTGATCCTGAGGATTGGTGTGACGGGGGTGACATGCCACCGCGAAACCTCATCAGCATTCCGATGACGACACGCCACACAACAAGGATCGGAGTGGACTACTAGCCGTGAAGGACTGTCTTGTACGGATTGACAATAGATCCCTGGCTGAACATTGGCCGGGACCCTGAAGAACTCCTGCCTGATCTACGGCCTACGGCCTGTACTCTCAGGCATGTCGTCTACAGGGCAGGTGACTTGCCCCCAGTCACACTGGGCTCCAGGGCCGTTAGAGGCTCTGAATCCGCTCAAGGTTCCTCGCGTAAAGCGAGAGGAGGATGTGGAAATGGCTACTCAGCCATCTGAGAAAGCCTTGCAACTAGGATGTTTCTACATGGGGGTGGGGACTTTGGGCATTACTTTGGCCCTCTACCTCGCCGTCTTGATCATCGGCAACACCTACAAAGATCAGATCGATGCGTTTCTGTCACCAGTTACGGCGCCGATTGATACCAGCGTCGATAGTGCGCTTAGGTGTGTCTCCTCTTTCAGTGGAGACACGTGCACTTTCGAGAAGCTAGGTGGCTTGGTTTCGGTTTTGGTCGTTGTAGGAGTAGGCTTCCTTGCCTTTGGCTACTGGGTCTCTAGGGAAGAGAGGAAGGCTGAGAACCTTTCAGATCAAAGACCCAACTCACAGAGTTGACCTCTGGCACACCAGCCGAGGCGACTTGCCCCCAGTCAAACTGGGCTCCAAGGCCGTTAGAGGCTCTTAAAACCGTTCAAGGTTCCTCGCGTAAAGCGAGAGGAGGATGTGGAGATGAGTATTGCCATCATGCTGATCGGACTCTTTGCGAGTTTCACTTGCGTAGGTCTTGGTTGCTACCTGATGGGCGTCGCTGTCAAGAAGGAGTTTTTCCTGGGTGCCTTTAGGGGCTCACTCGCGTTCAGCTTCGGGTTGACCGTGGCTCTGTTTAATATATTTCTGTTCCTGCTCCCGATGGTCCTGGGATTCTGAGTGCGGGGCATTCGAAGAGGTAGTCGCGGCTCCCACACGCAAATCTCGCAAAATCATATAGCCCGCCCGGCATAAGGGTAGACCCAGTCTGACTGGGTTCCACCGAGTCAAACTCGGTTACACTTGAGAAGCGCTCATGCGCTTCTAAACTTTCCCCAAGTCGAACTTGGTTCTTGGCGGAGATGACTTTGCTTGCAGAGTCAGACTCTGCTCGAGCCGGGTCGAAGCTTGGCGATGTAGATTGACAAGAAGCACCGACCGATGGTGAGGGTAAAGAAGATGGTGGTTGCGACTCGCAAAACACGCGCGTGGGCCGCAACCCCATATCCTCTTCTTCTCTCATTTATCCTAAGGTGCTTTTCTTGTGGCTCAACGGTACTTTCTTGCTCACCCAAGAAAGTACCCAAAGAAGGGTGCCCCAGTGAGCGTTCTTTCGGGAACGCAGTTCGCTCACACCATGCGATCCAACTCCTTCGCCGTAAAGGCTCGTCAGACAATCGATCGCTTTCAATCGTGTTCGCTCAACGCATTCTCGAAGATAACGCTCAAAGGGGACTTCTTCTAAACTCTAGACCCTAAACGCTAAAAAGCTACAAGCTAATAAGCTAAGAAGCTAATCTTGTTGGCTGCGTTCAAAGGGGATTTCTTTTCAGAAGGTATTCGCCAATTCTTGACGAAATTCTTCAAAGGGGTTTTCATTCTTGATTCATTATTCATAATTCATACTTCATGATTCTTTCTTTTAGCTGCGTTCAAAGAGGTTAATTGATGATATATTATTCATTACTATGATAGCTAAATATCTATTTTGATAGTATTAAATATGGCTTAAGATTCCCGTTGCTCATTATTAAAAAGGCTGGTATACTCAATCAATCTTAAAGAAAGGTGGACCTTATGTTATATGGCAAAGAAAGCAAAAGCTTCTAAGAAAACCCCCAAACGTTCCAGAGGAAAGATTCCCAAGAAAGCAAAGACTCCTGCGAAGAAGTCGGTAAAGACAGCGGGTAGAATGAAAACCGCTCAAAAGGCTTCTTTGTCTTCAAGTGGGAAAGCTCCACTCACTGCTGAAACAGGGGCAGCAACGCAGGCAACGCTTAAGAAAACTCCGGTACCTGTCAAGCCCGGAAAAGTCACACCCGCTAAACCGCGCGGTAAAGAGCCGGTAACGATGGAAGAATTATTGGCGCAGACGGGGTATGAGCTTCACGGTGTGAAACGGGGGGAGCTTATCGAAGGTACGGTGACCGATATCTCAAAGAGGATGGTGCTCGTTGATATCGGCGGGAAGACCGAGGGGTTAGTAGTTGATAAAGAATACGAGGCAGCGCGGGAGTTTATCCGGGAGCTTGCGGTTGGCGATGCAATCACGGTCTATGTGCTGTCTCCGGAGAACGATCGGGGGCAGATCCTGTTGTCCCTCAAGAAAGCGGCCTCGGATCGGACGTGGGAGAAATTTGAGGAGGCAGAAAAGACCGGTGAGATCATGACGGTGAGGGGGCTTGAGGTCAACCAAGGAGGGGTGATCGTCCATGCGGACTCGGTCCAGGGGTTTGTGCCCTCCAGTCAGTTTGGCAGGATGTGGATGGGGAAAATGGAGGAATTGGTAGGGAAGTCGTTTCAGGTGCAGGTGATTGAGGTCGATCGGGAAAAGAATCGGCTGATCTTTTCGGAGAAGCAGGTTTCGGAAGCGGAGGAGCTCAAAAAGCGGGCCGAGGCGTTAAAGCAAATTCAGGTCGGAGCGTCCTACGACGGATCAGTTTCCGGGATCGTGGCTTTCGGGATGTTTGTGACGGTCGATGTTCCGATAGGAAAGTTAAAAGTTAAAAATGAAAAGTTAAAAGTTAAGGGAGAGAAGACAGAGAAGAAACAAGTAGTTGGGAAAGTGGAGGGGTTGGTCCATATTTCAGAGATCAGTTGGGAGAAGGTGGATGATACCCGCAACTATTTCAAGGTTGGCGCAAACGTGAAGGTGAAGGTCCTCGGGATCGATGCGGCTTCCGGGAAGCTCAACCTTTCCGTGAAGCAACTGACCCCCGACCCTTGGGAAGGGATTGAAGAGAAATATCCCTCCGGAAAAAAGTTCAAGGGGAAGGTTTCGCGGGTGGCGCCGTTCGGGGCATTTGTTACCCTGGAGCCGGGGATTGAGGGACTCCTTCACATTTCTAAAATTCCGGCTGGTGGGGAGCCAGAAGACGGGCAGAACATTGAGGTATACATCGAGCAGGTGGATCGCGAACATCGCAGGATGTCTCTTGGAATGGTGCTGACAGAAGTGCCGGTCGGTTATAAGTAACCGAAAATCCGAAGCACGAAACAAAGTAAAATTTCAAATCTCAAATTTTAAAACTCAAAATTACAACCTAAAACTTAAAACTTCAAGATTTACTCTTTGAGATGTGGTTTTGAGATTTGAGATATGCGTTTTGAGTTTCACAGCTGTTTTGCTATTCGAATTTTTGATAGAGTTATTTACAGTGCATTGAAATTATTAACTTAGGAGGTTATATGTCGAAGAAACGTCTTGAAGTTTGGGATGATCAGATCCTCATCGATATGGATTTGTTGTTCCGTGCCATCCGGGAGGCAGGCGGGGACTGGCAGCGGGTTGAGAAGGAGATCCGTCAGTTCCTTGAGACCATGCAGAGCATGGGTCACGAAGACGAGTAGGTTCCAATGGATTTTGATCGAGAAGCTATCCGCCAGAAACTGACTTCGTTTCGAATCTTCAACGTGCGGACCGATGAGGTGTTTGTGTTCGGCACCAAGCGCATTCATGCCAGTGAGGTGATGATTCCCGTCAAAGAACGGATTATCCTCGGCTGCATGGATGAACGGAAGATTGTTGCCCTCATCGATCCAAAGACAGGACAAAAGCTTGACTATTCCGGGTTTTCTGTCGGACGAGCGGCCGGGGCGACGCTGGGGCTGGTTGATGCGATCCGTAACGTCCGGGTGACCATCCTTCGGGAGCAGATTCTTAAAGCCCTTTCCGAAAACGGGGTGGTTGCGACAAACCACATTGATACCCATGCGAAAGAAGGGGAATACACCGGGTGCGGCCATGGGGCTCTGCGGGCGATGGCGGAAAGCGGAAGCCTGTTTGACCGGCCCGCGGTTGACTTGGTTTGGAGGATGTCCGGGTTTGAGGAGACGGGGACATTACGGATGGTTTTGGATGGGGAGCACACGGCGCAGGGTTTCTTGGTAAACCCCCTTTCGAACAAGGTACTTGACCCCACGTCGGCGTTCGCTTCGCAGTCCTTTTTCTCGCTTGATCTGGGTATTTATCGAGAGGTCCTGCGTTGGATTCAGGGTGCTTTGGGGTTTGGCGATGAAGTCCTGCAGAGCATCTTGATGAAGTTGACCCGGAATACCCTCGCGGATGTTTTTATCCTCTCAAACGCCAAGATTACGGAGGCGGTCTACATCGAACGGGGGGATGATGCCGATAGTTTCTTTGCGGGCGTTCTCCATGAGGCTTTGGCGGAACTTAAGGAACGAGAGGGACCGGTCCTTAGGATGATGGAAGAGCGGGCAGGGATGGGAGTGTAGGAAGCGCAAATGGCACGGAACGCTTCTTTTTTTGTCTGTCAACAGTGTGGAACCACTTTTCCAAAATGGTCGGGAAGGTGTAGTCAGTGTGGGGCGTGGAACAGTCTCGTCGAAACGATGGTTTCGACGAGAACGCAAAACGCAAAACGCCACGCCAACGGGCGGGCAGGCAAAACGCAAAACTTGGCAGTCAAACCAATAAGGCTTTCGGAGGTCACAGGGGTTGCCGAAAAAAGGATTCCGACCGGCATTGGGGAACTGGATCGAGTCTTGGGCGGAGGGATTGTTCCCGGGAGTGTGGTCTTGGTTGCGGGGGAACCGGGGATCGGGAAAAGCACACTCTTAACGCAGCTAGCGTTAAGAGTAGCAAATAGCATATGGCATATGGCAAATAGCAAAAGGGGAGAAACGAAACCATCTGCTATACGCCATACGCCATCTGCCGTACTGTATGTCTGTGGGGAGGAGAATCCGGGGCAGATAAAGCTTCGAGTCGGTAGACTCGAGGCAAGTTTAAAATTCAAAGTGCAAAGTGCAAAGTTGTTTTTACTGCCCGAGGTGGATGTGGATGCGGTGGTTTCTACCATTGAAAAAGAGAAGCCCGGATTGGTGATTGTTGACAGTATCCAGACGATGATGACTGGTGATTTAACATCTTCGGCAGGAAGCGTGGGGCAAGTGAGCGAATCCACCCGTCGGTTGATTTCGGTTGCCAAGGCCCTTGAGGTTCCGGTGTTCCTCGTTGGCCACGTGACCAAAGAGGGGGCGATTGCCGGACCAAAGATTTTGGAACATATGGTTGATGTGGTTTTGGAGCTTTCTGGGGATATGCAGCATGAATTTCGCCTGCTTCGGACGACCAAGAACCGGTTTGGGACGACGGATGAAGTTGGGGTGTTCGTCATGGAGGAGGTGGGCCTTGAGGAAGTATTGAATCCGTCTGACCGTTTCCTTGAGGATCGACAGGACAAAGTCTCGGGGAGCGCGGTGGTTTGCGTCCTTGAAGGGACACGCCCGATGCTGGTTGAGATCCAAGCCCTTGTGGTGCCCAGCCAACTCGCAATCCCGCGGCGCGTGGCAAGCGGGGTAGATTTACGGCGGGTCCAAATCCTGGTCGCGGTATTGACCAAGCGTTGCGGGCTTCGCTTGGGCGATGCTGACGTTTATGTGAATGTTGCAGGAGGTCTTACGATCCGGGAACCGGCTTCGGATTTTGGCATCGCCATGGCAATTGCCTCAAGTAATCGGAATCGGGCTCTTCCAACAAAGACCGCATTTATCGGAGAAGTCGGACTTTTAGGGGAGGTTCGGAAGGTTGGGCGACTGAACCAACGCCTCGCCGAAGCAAAGGCGCAGGGATTTTCTCGGGTAGTTTCAGCCTCCGAGTACCGTTCTTTAGCTGCGGCGGTTCGCGCACTTCTATAACTGATTCCTCATTTCCCCCAGGTTTTCCACACCTCCATTTGAGTTTTCCACACTTACCTTTCTTGTTCTTTTTTCCGCGAGTGTGATCAGGTTTTGGTTTGTAATTATTGTTACAGGCCTTTTTGTTTTATCCAAGTTTATTCCTATAGGATTTGACAGCTGTTGACAAATGTGTTAAGTTTGGAATTGATGCGGAAAGTCCAAAGACAGATACGAACATTTTTCCGTGGCTTAAGAAGCAGAAAAGCCCGAAGAATCAACCGCGAGAAGGGAGCGGTTGCATTTGTGACGCATCAGTTGAAAGACCTTGTCCGTTTGGATCAAAAGCTGATCCTCATGGGGAAGTGAAGCAAGTTGAAAATTTAACGTTAAAAGTTTGAAGTTTTGCGAGATAAATAAGGCTCACTACCGCTTGTCTGATGGAAAAGAGCATTACTACCGCAGCACGGTGGGCTCGAATAGCAATGCTCTTTCTTAAGAGTCGGCTCGCGTTCGGACAGGTGACGCGAAACCTAAAAGACACCATAACACGGGCTTGGCACCTTGTCAATCTTTCGCATTTTGTTTGAGTACTATTAGTGGACAACATGGATATTTCAGGTTCGACTACTTGAGTGGTGGGTGATGATCGGGCCCAGCCTACGCAACACTGCTTTTCGCAGTCCACCAGCTGGCGGACTCGTGGGCCGGTTGCTTCGGCGGGCAGGCATGCTTGGCACGTTGGCTTATTCGACCAAGTCAGACTGGGTTCGATAGGGATTGAATTCGACTGCTTTAGTGGTGGGTGATGTGTAGGGCAGGCGCATCACCCGCCTCTTGAGTAGTTGAGTTCAAGCTGGCAGAGGCTCGCTCTTCTTTCGCTTATCGTTTCGTTCTTGACAGATCGCTGGGAACTTGAAACAATGGGGGTTGTCTTAGACCTCTAGGGTTTTTCCTCAATGTGCATGCGAAAAACGTCTTTACGATTTGATTGAACATTCCGTTTCATGGCTATTTGCTTTTTCCATTGACCTTTCTTGTTTGTCTATGGCAGTTCGCTCAACAGCCTCCCGTTCCAAAACTTATTCCAAAATTCAGAAGGTTCCGGAGCTTGCTCCTGAGGATTTCGTCGGTCGAGTAGAGGAGCCTCAGACGGAGGTACCCGCACCCGCTGAACAAGAGGTGAACAATGTTGTTCCTCCTGAAGATACACCTCCACCCGTTCAACCACCGATTCAGACCCCGGTTGGGCCCCCACAGTTTCCGGCTTCGCCCCCTCCCCAACCCCAAGCGGGCTTATCCTTTAGCGGAATGGTCGATGATCGAGTTATACCCGATGCCGGTCTTCCGACGGAAAATGTCTCCGGGATACTAGATAAGAAACAGGAAGGTCATGGGTTACTCCGCCCTCATTTTTCTCCGAGCAACATGGATGTCTATATCTCTTCTTCCCAGATACGTCGGTTTGCGCTCCGCCCGGGAGACTTGGTGGAAGGCCCGGCGCGACGGCCAAAGGAGAACGAGCGCTATTGGGGACTCCTGAAAGTGGAGATTGTGAACGGTCATCCGATCGGAGAGTTGGGGAGGCGACCGCACTTCGACGAACTCACACCCATTTTTCCTGAGGAGCGGTTGGCACTTGAGACCGGGAAAGATCCGCTCTCGGCCCGTCTGATTGATTTGGTGGCTCCGATAGGAAAAGGTCAGCGGGGCATGATTGTGTCTCCGCCCAAGGCGGGGAAGACAACGATTCTCAAGGATATAGCCTTGGGGGTAGCGGTCAATTACCCCAAAGTCCACTTAATGGCTGTTTTGATCGGTGAGCGGCCGGAGGAAGTGACGGATATTCGTCGCCACATCGAAAAGGTAACCAAAGGAACCGGGGAAGTGGCCTCTTCCAATTTCGATGAGCCAGCCGACCAGCAGACGGAGATAGCGGAGATGGCTTTAGAGCGGGCAAAACGGCTGGTGGAGATGGGAATGGATGTGGTCATCTTGCTCGACTCCATCACCCGTTTGGCACGTGCCTACAACTTAGCCATACCCACATCCGGACGGACTCTTTCCGGAGGATTCGATCCCGCGGCGTTGTATCCACCTAAGCGATTTTTCGGCGCAGCCAGGAACTTTGAACCTTTCGAGACGTTCGAGGGTAAGGCGTCGGGGTCCTTGACGATACTGGGGACCGCCCTCATCGATACGGGGAGCCGGATGGACGATTTGATCTATGAAGAGTTTAAAGGAACGGGGAATATGGAACTTCACTTGGACCGGCATTTGGCAGAACGGCGGATCTATCCTTCCATTGATGTCCAGCGCTCCGGAACCAGAAAAGAAGAACTGCTGTTTGACTCGACGTCTTACCAGAGTGTGGTTGTCATGCGGCGGATGATCGATGTCCTCGGCAAGGATGAGCGGACCGAGCTTCTCTTGGATCGGTTACGGAAGACAAAAAACAACAAGGAGTTCCTCGCTTCTCTGAAAGAAGGATAAGAGATAGCGTATAGCATATGGCGAATGGCAGATAGCAAATAGCAGATAGCGAATGGCGAATAGCCAATAGCAAATTTCTCATTTCTCCCTCAACCCTCAACCCTCAACCCTCAACCCTCAACCCTAAGCCTTCTGTGTTTTATACTTGTGTGCGTTTGATTGGAGAGTATTCGTTATCCAGGTTGTCGCCTGCTTCAGTCCTACGGAAGTTACCAGAATAAGGATGAGCAGGGTTGGAATGAGGTACCGTTCAAAACCTGGGAGCTTCACGCGGGCGTAGGCGATGTTGACGACAATCCAGAAGATGGAGAGGGAGAGCAGAGAATGGCTCTGTGGATCGTTTTTTGCTCTCCTTAAGAGGCTATACCATCCGAACAGGAGCAACAGTGTGAGGAGGCTTTGAACGATGCGATATTTTGAGATCGAGATAAATACTGTCAGGATGTAGAGCGGCATCTCGAGAAAGCTAAACTGTCCGAACGCCCGATAGAAAAGTTCCTGCTGGAGGATTCGAGAGCCAAAGAGGGCTCCCGTGCCTCGGATGGGATCCGCCCAGATCTCCGGTTCCAAAAAGAAGAACGTGGCAAGGAAAGAAAGGGTATACCCCGCGCAGAAGAATAGGAATCTTTTCCATTGTTGTTTGGAAATTGTGCTTGGGTGGGTGAGACAAAGCAGGGAAAAGTATAACCAGGGGAAGAAGAGGAGGAAGACTCCGGGGAGTTTGATGCTCGTAGTACACGCAATGAGCATTCCCAGGACGAATGAGGAGAGAAAAATACGGCTGTTTGAAAGTCGGGGAAGCTGATGAAGTGTTGCGACAAGTGCAGTTCCACTGATGAGGAGGAAGAGGACAAAAAAGGCGTCGGCTGTGGCAATCCCAAAAGTATTCCTTATGAGCGGATGCCATGCGCTAAAGACAGCGATAGAAAAGCCGATTTTCCAGTCTCGGGTTATATTGGTAGCGATCCATGCGAGAAACAGGATGGCCAGCAAACCCGCCGCTACGGAGGCGTATCGGATGAGAAGGATCGCATCGGTCACCTCAGAACCGAGTATGATTGCGGCCTCCTCCAGCGTTTTCCCTGTCGGGAGTACGTCAGTGTGAACGATGGCGTAGAGCCGGGTGCTTGTTTCCTCATCGACCATTTTTCTCCCGGTGCTTTGCAAAAGGAAACCGATGAGGTATTTCCCGAATTGCGGCTGGTCGAGGAGGCGGCGCTTCTGTGTTTCCCACCGAAGATATTTGAAGTCTTTTGGCAGCGAAAACCGTTCCCAATTGTTGTTTCGGCGATGCGTATAGAATTGGGCATCCAAGATCCAGGGAACCTCGTCAATGGAGAGGGTTATTTTCGGGACTAGGGAAATCCACAAGCCGTAGATCCAATAAACCCCAAGCATAACCAAGGGAATTTGCCACAGAAGAGAGCGCCAATACCTCCTTTTTCGCATCGGCTTAATCATTGCACATGTATATCTGCTGTGCTAGGATGCTTGCTTGTCCCTCAATTATGGGGGAAGTATGCAGAGATTGGTCCGTTTCTTCCTTGAACTCCGGGAGTTTTCCCTAGCTTTATTTTCCTTTGCCTCACACCGGCTGGGAGGCGCGTTTTGGCGGTTTGAGCGCGGGAAGGGATTTTTTGTTTCCGCGCTTTACCGAAGACGGGGGCGATACGCTCAGCCGTTTATCCATTCGGCAATGGCTGGTTTGGTGTTTGTTGCGGTCACGTTCGGGCCGCTTTTTATTGCCCAAACCTTTCCCGGCCAGGCCTCGTCGTTTGAGGAAGCATTACCCTCCGCGATCATCTTGGGGACTACTGCTGATTATGACCCTCCGGTTACCACCCTCATTTCCGAAAAGCCAAGATCAGAAGTGATTGAATACCAGGTTCAGACAGGGGATACGGTCAGTTCGATTGCCACAAAGTTCGGGGTTTCCATTGATACGGTGCTTTGGGCGAACGGAATGACGGAAACGCAACGGATACAACCGGGACAGACTCTCAAGATCCCTCCGGTTACCGGTGTTGTTCATTCGGTGCGGAAAGGCGATACGATTTATTCGATTGCCAAGAAGTATGAGGCGGAGGCACAGGCCCTGGTTGACTTTCCTTTTAATACATTTACGAATGATGAGACGTTTGCTTTGGCTGTGGGACAGATTGTCATTGTTCCAGACGGCGTGTTACCGGAGGTGAAGCCGGTGTCACCGGAGTCGATGATTGCGAAGGTGTTGACGCCGAGCGCGGGTGCGGTTTCGGCAACCGGGAATTTCGTTTGGCCGGCGGCGGGGCGGATTACGCAGCGATACGTGTGGTACCACCGCGGCATCGACATCGCAAACAAGGATGGGGGGCCGATTTTGGCGGCTGACAGCGGAACGGTGGTCGTTGCCGGATGGCCGGACGGTCAAGGGTATGCAAACCGGGTGATCATCGATCACGGAAACGGACTCACGACGCTGTATGCGCATATGTCGCGGGTACGCGTGGTTGCGGGACAGACGGTCAGTCGCGGAGATGTGATCGGAGATATGGGATGTACCGGCCGCTGTACCGGGACTCACCTTCACTTTGAGATCCGGGGCGGGGGCGGTTTTATGAACCCATCGGAGTATTTGAAGTGAGAAATTAGCTTCTTCGCTTCTTGGCTGCGAAAATCTTGAGGGTTTAACGAGAGAGTGCTGTCGGGGTTTTAGTTTCTGCAGGTAAAGATGCGGCAGCCATTTTCATCGCGGTCGATGGTCCACTCTGTCGAGCAAATTTTTCCGCGCGGGATGATTGGGGCTTCACAGTTCTTCGGGAAGTAGGCGCGCCCAAGGATGTTGGTTTGTTGGGTTAGTGCCCAGATGAGGAGAGGAATGGTTGCCAGCATGAGAATGATGAGGAGGATGGCGAGTTTATGGTGGGAGAGAAGAATGGTTTTTGCCACTGAACTCAAGGGTAGGGAATTAGGGAAGGGAAGTCAAGAGAAATAGCGTTTAGCGATAAGCGTCTAGCGTCTAGTTCCTCAACCCTCAACCCCCAACCCTCAACCCTCGACCCTCGACCCTATTCCTTGTCTTTTCTGTACTTTGCAAACTGGCGCTCACGAGCCTGAAACTTGGCGCGGCAGATGAGGCAGAAACTCGGGGGTTTAAGACCCTTTTGGCGGTAAAAGTCCTGTTCGCCATCGGTCCAGATGAATTCGTTACCGCAGTTTTGGCAGATAAGGGTGAGGTCGGACATGGGTTAGGCAATAGGCACTAGGGTATAGGGTTTAGGGAAAAAGCAGTAATGGCTGATAGCGAATAGCCAGTAGCCAATTGTGGACCGTAGCGGGATCGAACCGCTGACCTTTTGCATGCCATGCAAACGCTCTACCAGCTGAGCTAACGGCCCTGGTGGACCTAGCCGGACTCGAACCGGCCACCTCACCCATGCGAAGGGTGCGCTCTACCAGATGAGCTATAGGCCCTCAGGCAGATATTTTAACATAGTAACTCTGTCTCTGTCCTTATTCATCTCGTAAAGGAGGAGATGGTTGGGGGAAAGAAGGTATTAACGAAAATCTCTGAGTGCTGCCTCGACCTGGGGACTTCTATGGAAACTGACAAGCTCGATCGACGAGGATTGGGTTGGAATTTTTAGGATATCAAATAGGCTGATTTGATTGAGGATAGCGTTGCGTGTCTGTTCTTGAAGATCGAGCGGAGCTTGTACCTCTGCAAGTACGGAATCTGCGGTTTCCAGTGTGTATTTAGCAAAGTCGCGGATCTTTTGTTGTCTTTCACTCCGGTCTCGTAAGAGCGTTTCTGCCATGAACATATGGGCGTTTCCCATGACAATCGCTCCACTTGTTTGCCTGGGTTTTTGCAGGAGGTCGATTGCGTCCTGGGTTTTGGCGATTAACAGGGCGGTGCGGCCATCCACCCACCACAATGTTTTGGTCAAGATCGGTTTGGTGAGACGGGCAACACGCAGAAGAACGTCCCGTTGAGTTTCGCTTGGGGTAAAGGGAGCTGCGATCATTGAGGCTACCTGGCCAGCTCGACTGCCAAAGATAGCAAACGCAGCCGAGTATGCTAATGTCTTCTTGAGGAAGTCTCTGCGCGTGATTACAGGACGATTGGAGACCCCTAGTATTACACTTGAGAGTACAGATGCAGCGAATATTTCTGTTACTACACCTCCCCTCGCTTCCTTATCCAGTTGATTTGTGTCGGATAAGGCCTGTGCAACCTGTTCTTCGAGTGACCAGTTACTTTGCGTATAATCGAAGACGTCTCCCCTGACAAGATAGATATACTCACTTTTTGTATTAATCTCATCAGGCCTGCCTGGAAAGCCTTCCGAGAGAGAAAGGGAGAATTGAAGATCGGAACCACCTTGCATGCCATCGATCGAGAGGAATTCTGGATTGTACTGCGAAAGTCTCCTGGCCATTTGTCTGTTCCAATCCGGACGGGGCGTATCCACCCTTTCATGCAATCCGGGTTCAAAGCGGAGATTGGGGTACTCTGAATTTTCCCTTTCATTCGCATGGTTCGGGCTTGATTCGATCATGGGGCGGTATGGTACCAGTTTTGCGACCTTGCTGCAAGGCGTGTAGAATATTTAGGAGTAAGGAGTCATTCGGATCCTTCGACTACGCTCAGACAAGTTCGCTCAGAATAAATAAGGAGTAGGGAGAATGGAGATATACGATCATCGAAAGATAGAACGTCGCTGGCAGAAGATGTGGAAAGAAGCGAGGATCTATCAGCCTGATCTTCGCAAGGCAAAGAAACCGTTCTACAACCTGATGATGTTTCCGTATCTCTCGGCAGAAGGACTGCATGTCGGGAATATGTATGCCTTTACGGGGGCGGATATCTATGGGCGATTTAAGCGGATGCAAGGCTATGATGTGTTCGAACCCATCGGGTTGGACGGGTTTGGGATCCACTCGGAAAATTATGCAATGAAGATCGGGAAGCATCCGGCGGAGCAGGCGAAGCTGTCTCAGAAGCGGTTCTACGCGCAACTCCATGACATCGGTAACAGTTTTTCTTGGGAGAATACCCTTGAGACTTTTGATCCTGTCTATTATCGGTGGACACAGTGGCTGTTTGTGCAGATGTTTAAACACGGACTCGCGGTGCGTAAAAAGGCGATGGTGAATTGGTGCCCTTCATGCAAGACCGTTTTGGCGGATGAGCAGGTGGAGGGAGGGGTGTGTGAGCGGTGCGGGACACCCGTTGAGCGCCGAGAGATGGCGCAGTGGTTTTTCCGGATTACCGACTTTGCAGAGCGGTTACTTGGGAACCTTGAAACGCTCAATTGGCCGGAGAAGATCAAAATCGCACAGAGGAACTGGATTGGCAGGAGGGATGGCGCAGAGGTTGGATGGGTGGTCGATGGCACCAGAGAGGTTCTTTGGACCTTCACAACGCGTCTGGACACGATTTTTGGGGCGACGTTCCTTGTTATAGCTCCTGAGCATCCCACAGTAGCGGATCTGATGAGTTCAAAGTTTAAAGTGAAAAGTGAAAAGTTAGAAAATGTAAGAGTCTACGTCGAGGCGGCGCTCAAGAAAACGGAGCAGAAGCGGAAGACGACAGAAAAAGAGAAGACGGGCGTTGATACCGGTTTGAGGGTGATCCATCCTCTGACCGGCGGGAAAATTCCAGTCTGGATTGCCGATTTTGTGTTGATGGATGTGGGAACCGGTGTCGTCATGGGTGTGCCTGGACACGATCAGCGCGACGGGGACTTTGCCCGGAAGCACAATCTCCCGATTATCAAGGTCATCGATGTTGGTGGGCGGGAGGTGCAGCAGGCAGCGGTTACGGAATTTGGCAGTTTGGTGACTTCCGGGGAATTTGACGGGCTTTCTTCTTTGGAGGCGATGGAGAGGATTCTTGAGCGTTTAGCGTCGCAAGGAACGGGAAAAAAGAAAGTTGCGTACCACCTCCGTGACTGGCTGATCTCAAGGCAGCGCTATTGGGGCCCGCCGATCCCGATGATTTTTTGTGAGCAATGTGCCAAGGAGGGAAGGGCCTTTAAAGGAGACTCCCTGAAAGGTACCCTGAAAGGTATGGCGGGGTGGTGGCCGGTTCCTGAAGGGGATTTACCGGTTGAACTTCCTTTTGTTTCAGACTACAAGCCGATTGGGGACGGAAGATCTCCTCTTGAGAGGGCGTCGGAATCCTGGCTCTACACCAAGTGCCCCAGGTGCGGGGGAAGGGCCAAAAGAGAGACGGATGTGTCGGATACCTTCCTGGACAGCTCGTGGTATTTTCTTGCCTACCCAAATCTTGGAACGGAGGAGTGGACCCGAAAAAAAATTGCTAAATTGATCAATGGTCAAATTGCTCGTAACAATACAACAATGCAACCATTTAACAATACGGTAACCCGCCGGTGGTTGCCTGTCGATGCGTATATCGGTGGCGCGGAGCATGCGGTGTTACACCTTTTGTACAGCAGGTTCGTGACGATGGCGCTTCATGACTGGGGTTACCTTTCCTTTGAAGAGCCTTTCCCGTTTTTGTTCAGCCACGGTTTGATCATCAAGGAAGGGGCGAAGATGAGCAAGAGCCGGGGGAATATCGTCACGCCCGATGATTATATTCGAAAGTTCGGTTCTGATACATTAAGATCTTATTTGATGTTTATAGGACCATATGATCAAGGAGGAGATTTTCGCGATACGGGGACTCTAGGGATGTACCGCTTCCTGATGCGAGTCTGGCGACTCTATCAGGAAAGTTCGAAGTTGGGGGAGAAGACGGATCCGAACCTGGTCGGGCCGCTGCACCGTATGACCAAGCAGGTGACAGAGGATCTTGAAAAGTTCCGCTTCAATACGGCTCTGGCAAAATTGATGGAGTTTATCAATGCATGGGAGGACGGGAAAATGCTTTCTTGGGATGACGCAGGGATTTTCTTGAGACTATTGGCTCCGTTTGCGCCGCATATGAGCGAGGAATTGTGGCACAATTTGCCGAAAAAACATACCTGCCTCGATTTGAATTGTATTCTTAAAGGGTTGCGGGGAAAGCCATTTTCTCTCTCGAGCATCCATGTGGCTCCTTGGCCGGCGTATGATGTAACGCTGGCGGCATTTGGCGATCTCGAAATCGTGGTTGAGGTCAACGGAAGGGTGCGGGGGAAGATTTTGGTTGCGGCCGAGAAGGCGAACGATCGTTCGGAGACTATTCGTCTGGCTCAAAAGATACCAGGAGTGGCAGCTCATCTCTCGGGAAAACAGATAACAAAGACGATTTGGGTGGAGGGAAAACTGGTGAATTTCGTTGTCTCGTAGGCGACCTTATCCGATTTGTTTGATCTTTGCTTGCCTCTATGGACGCAACGTTTGACTTCCGACAGGCTTTCGAGGAGCATAAGGCGCGGTTTCTGCTGGTTTTCCTTGGCTTGTTCCTCATTGGTGTGGGAGCCCTCTCGCTGGTTGTTTTAACTTTTCAACGATCAGAACCTCAGATTGAGGTGATTTCTTCTTCCCGGCCTTCGCCTGCGGAAGGAGGAGAAATTGTTGTCGATGTGGCTGGTGCGGTTGAGAAACCGGGGGTTTACCGGCTGGCTTCCGGGGCTCGTGTGAACGATGCGTTGCTGGTTGCCGGGGGTATATCCGCCGAGGCAGATCGGGAGTGGTTGACTAAATATATCAATCTTGCTCAAATACTTTCAGACGGTATTAAAGTGTATATTCCAAGGGTCGGAGAAATTTCCGAGGGAACGGCGCCTGTTTTGGGTAAAACCGATAGTGAAGTCATTGGACTTACGCAGGAGCATAAAATCAATCTCAACACGGCTTCGGTTTCAGAACTCGATTCTCTTTGGGGGATCGGAGAGACGCGGGCTCAGACAATTATTGGCAATCGACCGTATTCCTCCGTTGAGGAGTTGTTGGAGAAACGGATTGTTCCCAGCAATGTCTTTGAGCGGATTAAAGATGAGGTCAGCGTTCAGTAGGAGTTTTTGGGAAGTTTGTCGAATATTACATAGCATTTCATACAAAAGCCCAAGAATTTTATTGTTTGCACGGTAAAGCTTTTTCTGTTCTTGTTGCATTATTTTGATGTACTTTAATCGTTTATTATTGCTATTGATACCTCTTGTACTGGTTTGGGTTTTCCGCGTGTTTTTGATGACTCGGAACGCAGAGCGCTATCCCGATCGATCACCGGTCCGCGTTCGCGGGAGGGTGTCTTCCCAACCATATCAATATAAATCAAAGCAGATCATGGAGGTGGGGATGATTTTGGTCTATACTACGCCTTTTCCCCAGTACTCCTATGGTGATTTCGTGGACTTGTCTGGCAGCCTCAGAAGGGAAGTGACAGGCTTCGGTAAACCAAAAATGAGTCTGATGTATCCAACAATTCGCGTTGTTGATAAAGAAGAGTTCGGGGGTGGTTTTGGTCTTATCTCCCTGCAGGCTTGGCTGAGCCGCTTGCGGAGTCGGATCCACCAGAATTTCTCAAGTTTTTTACCGGAGCCCCAAGCCTCGCTCCTATCCGGAGTCGTGTTGGGCGCTAAAGGACGGATTCCGGATGATTTTCTGACTGCCCTTCGACGGACAGGGACGATCCATGTGGTGGTGGCCTCGGGGTATAACGTAACCATGGTTGCCGGACTTCTGTCTGCTCTTTTTTTACGGTTTCTTTCGCGTCGTTTGGCGATTCCCTGCGTGATTGTGGGGATCGCCCTCTACGCGATGCTGGCAGGCGCTGATTCACCCATTATCCGGGCCTCCATCATGGGAAGCTTGGCTTTTATCGCCCAGTATTTCGGGCGACAGTACTTGGCGGTCTGGGGGCTTGTTGCCGCATCCCTGTTGATGCTTGTGGTTTCCCCTTTCGCGTTGTTTGACGTCGGATTTGAACTTTCGGTTGCGGCGACGGCCGGAATTTTATTGGTTTCTCCGGCGATCTTGGGTTTACTAGGACGGGTCCGGTGGTTCGGTTATATTGCCGAGGAATTAGCGGTTACCCTCGGAGCGCAACTGGCTGTTTTACCGATTCTCCTTATCTACTTCCGTCAAGCGAGTTGGCTTTCGTGGTTGGTCAACCTTTTGACGGTTCCGCTTATCCCATTTCTCATGGTTCTTGGAGGTGTGGTGGCTGTCACAAGCTTGGTATGGCAGGAACTTGCCTTTGTGGGCGCTCTTTTATCCTGGGTGCCGTTGACCGTTTTTGTCAGTGTGGTTTCTTGGTTTGACCGGCTGCCTTTCGGGGTGTTTCAGATTTCTGCCCTCTCGTGGTGGTGGGCCATAGGTTACTATTTGGTGCTTGGCTATTTGGTTTGGCGTCAGTCTCAAAAAGGGAGGTTGACACGGGAAGACAGGCGTTTCGTCTCTTGAGTTTGGGGTTTCTGATCGGTGTCGGACTCGTCCTTGGCGTTGGCGCTTCTCTTCCTGACGGGCGGCTGCATATGGTGGTTTGCGATGTCGGTCAGGGCGACGCTATTCTTCTGACTTTCCGATCGAGACAGATTCTCGTGGATGGGGGGCCGGATGACCGGGTGGTTGATTGTCTGTCACGGCATATGCCGTTTTGGGACCGGGCGCTTGAAGTAATCGTCCTGACGCACCCCCAGGCGGATCATATGAATGGCCTGGTGGATGTGTTGAGGCGATACGATGTTTCGGAAGTGTTCTTGACCGGTGCAACCAATACAACGGATGGTTTTATGGCTTTCAAAGCGGCAGTTTTGCAGGAGGGGGCAAGCTTGCACTTTGCCCGAAGGGGAGATGAAATCCGGCTTGAACCCCTGGCCCTGACAGTGGTATGGCCGAAAGCGGCGATCGGAACTCTTGCTTCTTTTAGGAAGGAAGCAATTGACGCAGCGGTCCTCGGTGAAACAACCGCAACGGACGTGAATGAGACATCGGTCGTTCTTCTGGCACAGTTTGGGACGTTTCGGGCTCTGATGACTGGTGATATCGGGATTGATACCGAGCAAGCACTACTCCGTTCGGGAGCGCTAAATCGCGTGGACGTCCTAAAAGTTGCGCACCACGGGTCTAAATACGCTACTTCTTCGGATTTTCTTAGTGTCATTCGACCTCAATTGGCTTTGATTTCGGCCGGAAAGAAGAACCGTTACGGACATCCGACTAGTGATACTTTGATGCGGTTAGATAGTGTTGGGGCAGAAATTCTACGGACCGATGAGCGAGGAGATATTGAAATCATGTCGAATGGAGAGGATTATTGGGTTTTGGAGTGACCCGCCTATGTTCCAGATATTTCGTCTTGATCATTAGTCAAGACTCCATTCTGGGCACGATTGCGGGCTAGTGGTGAGCGATACTGGGTAGTAAAGTAGCGTAAATATTTGCGACTGTATTTGAAGATTCATAGGCGGTTCCCGTTCTCTTAACCTGATATACTGGGCATATGCTTGCAGAGGAGATCAAGGTTCAGGTTCAAAAGGCGCTCAAAGAGTTGGATTTTCCGGAGGTGCCGATTGTTATTGAGCATCCTAGTTCGGCAGAGCATGGGGACTATAGCTCGAATGTTGCGTTGCAACTTTTCGCTAAATCCGAAGCACGAAGCACGAAGCACGAAAAAACATCACAGCTCGCTAAGTATAAAACTCCTAGGGAAATCGCAAAGGCGATTGCTGACTATTTCGGATTTCGGATTTCGGATTTCGGATTTCTTCATAAAGTGGAGTTAGCGGGGCCGGGGTTTATCAATTTTTGGCTTTCCGAGCAGTTTTTGTCAGACACGCTTAAGCAGGCAATACATCTGGGAGACAGGTATGGGCAGAACGAAGCACTCAAAGGGAAAAAGATCATGGTGGAGTTTACCGATCCCAACCCGTTTAAAGAGTTTCACATTGGGCACCTGTACAGCAATGCGGTGGGGGAATCTTTGTCGCGACTCTTGGATGCAAGTGGCGCCCAAGTAAAACGTGCGAACTACCAAGGAGATGTGGGGTTGCATGTCGCCAAGGCCCTTTATGGGCTCTTGGCGAAGTTAAAAGTTAAAAGTGAAAAGTTAAAAGTTAATGAGGAGAAGCTTAAGGAGCTTGAGAAGAAACAACTCGCAGAGCGGATCCGAATATTGGGTGAGGCGTATGCGGTGGGAGCTAAAGCCTATGAAGCGGATGAGAAAGCAAAAGCCCAGATCGAGGAGCTCAACCGAAAGATTTACGCACAGGAGCCGGATGTGATGGAGATATATGGGAAGGGCCGGGCCTGGAGTTTGGAGTACTTTGAGACGATTTACCGGCGGCTCGGAACCAAGTTTGATTTCTACTACTTCGAGTCGGAGGCGGGAAAAATCGGGCTTGAAGTGGTGAAGGGGGGCTTACGGAAAGGTGTTTTCGAAGAAAGCCAAGGGGCAATCGTTTTCTCCGGAGAAAAACACGGATTACATACGCGGGTCTTTGTCAACTCACAGGGTTTGCCAACCTATGAGGCAAAAGACTTGGGATTGGCGCCGACGAAATACAAGGATTTTCCCTATGACAAGTCCATCATCATTACGGGTAATGAAGTTGATGCGTATTTCAGGGTGGTTTTGAAAGCACTGGCGCTTCTTTCCCCCGAGCTTGGGGAAAAGACGCAACATCTTTCCCATGGGATGGTGCGGTTGCCAACAGGAAAGATGTCGAGCCGGACAGGTGAAGTGCTCACCGGCGAATGGCTCATCGATGAGGCGAAAAAGAGGATCTTGAGGATAATGGAGCAGGGACCCTCCTTCGCAACTGCGACTTCGCGCAGACTGCCTGTTCGGCCGTTTCGCGAATCGGTTGCTTTGGAGGGTGATAAGCGCGATGGGGAAATTGTATCGCGCTTGTCAAAAGATGAGGTGGCGGAGATGGTTGGCATCGGGGCGGTCAAATATGCATTGCTTCGAGGGAGTATCGGACGGGATATCATTTTTGACATTGATGAATCGGTGAACTTGGAAGGGAACAGCGGGCCGTACCTCCAATACACTTTTGCAAGATGCAAAAGTGTATTGGCAAAATCCGAAGCACGAAGCACGAAGCACGAAGCAGTTTCGAATTTCGATATTCGAGCTTCGAATTTGAATGCTGAGGATCTCAGCATTCTGCGTTGGTTGTATCGGTATCCGGAGGTGGTGGAGCAGGCAGTGAAGGGGTATGCACCATACTTGGTGTGTGCTTACCTCTATGGATTGGCGCAGCGATACAATGCCTTTTACAACAAACACAGGATTGTTCAGACTAAGAAGGAAGAGGAGAGAAGGTTTCGTCTGATGATGACCAGTGCAATCGCCCAAATTCTTGAGAACGGACTTAAGCTCCTTGGTATTGCAGCTCCGGAAACCATGTGAGGTTCTTTCTCTCTTTCCAGAATGCCCGTTGTCGGTATAATACGAATCATTCTATGCCAGAGTATCTTCGTGCTGGATATGATCTGCAGAGGGGACTGACTCAAGAGCAGGTTGACTAACGGTCTCATTTCCCCTATAATAATTGGTTATAATACTTGATAGTCAGATACTATGACTGGTGAACGGCTGATTCCTGGGCTTAACGGCCAAGCGCAACTTTTACCGCAAGAAAGCGATACTTTCCTGGTGCCTGAGTTCAATACGATTGCTGAACGGTTATTGCCTTCGGAGAGTTCTGTTTTTACCTACCTTGCCCAGCGTTTTGAAGAGACCGTTGCATCAGCAGAGCTCTATCAATCGGGAATGGGATACTTTCTGATAGGAGACTGGCAGAATCATCTTCAGCAGAGTATCTTTCGGATTCGTCGTGTCCTTCCTGAAAAATTTTCCGTCTATGGACTTCATGGATTTGCTCGTTATTCCCTTGACTGGCGACGGGCGGATGGGAGCCGGTTTGTCCCAAAGGATTGGTCTCTCAGGGCGGAGGAGTTTCCGGAACCGGTACAACCGCTGATGCGTTTTTGTTACGAGGCTCGAGTCGATGATGATCGGCGACTGGCTCCGCGCTTAACGGGAATTCAACTCGGGATTATGGAAACGCTGGGAAGAGCTTATCCTAATGCCGTTGGCAACAGTGAACTTTTCCATATGGCATGGAATCATGACCCCGTTATCGTTGAATCTGAGAACGCATTACGAACACAGATTCACTACGTTCGAGGGAAAATTGGAGACTTTGACCAGGGAAGATTTGAAATCGTTTCAAGGCCAGGACAATATGCACTTGTCTGAGAGGAATGACCGCTACCTCTGTGGGGGTGTGTTACCGTCATAGCATGGATGAGCAGGATGGTTTTGTCTTTCTCTATGCAATGGGCCTTTGTTTTTAATACCTTGTTTGACACGGGTGGAAGGTTCGTTTATTATAAAAATTGAGTCGTATGGGTACTTTATCTTCAAAGGCCGCTGTTTTTCTGTTTTCCCTTTTCGTGATTTTGACCGTTACAATCGCCATGCGGCGAAGTCAAACAACGGGAGCGAAGGCAGACGGCGTCCAGTACGAGGCGATCGTTGAACCAGACATTGCCTACGGTTCGCAAACAAAACAGCGTCTTGATCTGTGTCGGCCCAAGAATGCGATCGGAAAGCATGGGGGTGTGATGATCATTCACGGCGGCGGCGGGGATAAATCACAGCACCGTGACCAGTGTAAGTCGTTTGCCGAGCGGGGGTTGGTGGCGATTGCCGTGAATTACCGCGAAGACCCTCCACCGACATGGAAGGTGATTTTAGGTGATAATGCCATGGCTATGGATTGGTTATTGGCGCGGCCTGATGTCGATACCAATCGGATCGGCGCAATGGGTGCCAGCCTGGGAGGGTATGTGGCATCGTATTTTGGAACCTATGATGATCCGCGGAAGGTCGATTGTACGGAAAACAACTTCGGGCCGATGGACTTTACCGATACCAACTTTGAGGGCAGTCCGCTCTACGATGAGGCGGTTTCCAAGTTCTTCGGCGGGGTGACCTATGATGAGAATCCGCAGCTTTATGTCCGCTTATCTCCTATTTCCCATGTCACAGCGGATGATGCTCCCAAGTGGTTGTTCACCCGCAGCACGAATGATCATTTGGTGCCGCGGAGTCAATTTGAACGGATGATCGCAGCACTGAATGGTGTGGGTATTCAGACAGAATTATATGAGTACAACGGGAGCGGTGGTGGACATGCCAACAAGCTGCCGCCGCTTGAGGCTCTCAAGCTCTATCGAAAACGTATTAACTTCATGGAAACCTGTCTTCGGTAGCGCAAACCCCGCGCCTTTCAAGTATCACGGTTTTGCGGCCGTGTTACAATTGCGGCATGGATGAACGGTACCGGAAATTCATTTTTCCTTCCGGTTTAACACTTCTGACGGTGCCGATGCCGGGGGTCGAGAGCGTGACCATTCTTGTGATGGTGCGGACCGGGAGCCGCGACGAACCTTCTGAGCTTTCGGGGATTTCCCATTTTCTCGAGCACATGGTCTTTAAGGGAACGGCGAAGTATCCTTCGGCCTTGGCGTTGACCTCGGCGATTGATTCAGTGGGAGGGGAATTCAATGCCTTTACAAGCAAGGAGTTCACCGGTTTTTACGTCAAGGTGGCAAGCGCCCATCTTGACAAAGGGATTGATGTTTTGTCTCAGATGCTCACAGCGCCGAAGCTTTTGGCGAGCGATATCGAGCGGGAGAAGGGGGTTGTGGTTGAGGAAATTAACCTTTATGAGGATTTACCAACGCACAAAGTTTCCGATGTGTTTGACCGGCTGATGTACGGAGCCAATGGCTTGGGAAGAGAGACAGCGGGGAGCAAAGAAACAGTGAAGTCATTGTCGAGGGAAGACCTGCTCCGTTACCTTCGCGGGCGCTACACGGCGACGCGGACGGTGGTTGGTGTAGTCGGGGGGGTTGGTGGGATCGATGGAGAAAAGGAGATGCGAAGGATTCGGGAATCGGTCGGAAGAGCCTTTGCACCACTGGGCAAAGATCGTATATCTCGTTGGGGAAGTCCGGTTGAGCTGCCTCGTCGGTCTTCCGTTGCCCTCCATCCCAAGAAGACCAACCAGGCGCATTTTATCTTGGGTGTTCCGGCGTTCCGGCGAGGGCATCGGGATCGGTTTGCCTTGGCGGTTTTGGCAACAATCCTTGGGGGAAACATGAGCTCGAGGCTGTTTTCGGAAGTCCGCGAGAAGCGAGGCCTGGCCTACTACGTCAAGTCCGATGTCGATATTTTCTTTGATACGGGAAGCATTTCGGTCCATACCGGGGTAGAGGTGGGTAAAATCGACGAGGCGATTCGGGTTACGCTTTTGCAACTTCGGCTTGCGGCAAACGGGAGCCGGGGACAAGGGATTTCTGCAACGGAAGTGGTTGCGGCAAAAGATTATCTCAAGGGCCAGTTTATTCTTGATCTTGAAGACAGCCATGAGGTGGCGGATCACTTTGTCCGTCGCTACCTTTTGGAGCAACGGATTCTTACCCCAGGTGAGTTTTTGGCAATGATTGACCGGGTGCGACCCACGGATGTGGTACGGGTAGCTAAAACGCTTTTTAATGGGGATGGGCTGCGGTTGGCGGTGGTGGGACCGTACTCGGAAAAGGATAGACAGCGATGGGAGAGGATGATACAGTTAAAAGTGAAAAGTTAAAAGTGAAAAGTTGGGAGAAGGGATGGAGCAAACGGTGGTACTCGTCAAGCCGGATGCGATGCAGCGAGGGCTTGTCGGGCAGATTATCAGTCGGTTTGAGCAAAAAGGATTGAAGCTGGTCGCCATCAAAATGATGGAGCTTTCCGATGAGGTTTTGGACGAGTGGTATGCACACCACAAGGGGAAGCCGTTTTTTGAGAATCTGAAGATCTTCATGAGGAGTGCTCCGATTATTGCCATGCTCTGGGAGGGATTGGAGGCAGTTGAGGCGGTGCGAAAGCTTTGTGGCGTTACCAAAGCCAGGGCGGCCGAGGCGGGGAGCATCCGTGGGGACTTCGGGATGAGCCAGCAGCTTAATTTAGTCCATGCGTCTGATTCACTTGAGATGGCCAAGAAGGAGAAGGATCTCATTTTCTCCCCTGGGGAGATTTTCAGTTATGAACACGGTGCGCACCCGTTGATTTACTCCGAAGAGGAGAGGGAGTAGAGATAGGCATTAGGCACTAGGCAATAGGGTAGAGGGTAAAGGGAGAAGTCTTCGGTTTTCAGTCTTCAGTTTTTTAAGCCGAGTGAGACAGACCTTTAAAGGAGGCTCCCTGCAAGGTAAGGCCTATACTTGAGTTTCCAAGAGGAAGTAGTATACTTCCTGGAATTATGAGTAGAAGTGGGCCTGAAGCGCCAGGAAAAGAAGAGAAGCTAAGCTCCGCTGAGGTGTTTGTTGAGGCGAAGCGATTACTCGGGGCATTTAAAGAAAACCTGAGAACGACACCCGAGTTCTCGAACGCTGTTGTGGATGGTTATTTCAGCGAGGAGCCCTACGACAGGAGTAACTTTGGTCACGTACCGGTTGAGATCACAAGGGGTGGTTTTCGTTATTCCATTAGCTACGTCGCAGTCAAGAACATTATCGGCCGTACGGAACATGAATTACAGATTATCCGGGAACGATCGGGAGAGAAACAGCCAGGAGATTTGACAGAGGAAATGGATTTGTTAGTGGAACCTAATTCAGCCCGTATCCGATTTATGAGGGGAACACGAGATAGCGATGAAATTTGGAATGAAGAAGGTTTGGAGCTCCATATTTCGACGCCGACTGCGGTTGAGAATGCTGAGGCATTTCTTCGAGATCTTCAGGGAACCACTTAAGGAGATTTAAAGACCTTGAAAGGTCTGACCTTTCAAGGTCGGTCGATGGTGAGACCTGGAAGGAATGGGTCCGGCGTTTCATCCTTGGTTTCCACGAACGATTCGTAGGAGGTAAAGTCGATACTCCCGATTCTTCTTCTCGATTTGAAAAAGGCGAGGATTTCTTTCGGCTGAATCCATGCGGTCGTTCGCAGCCCAAGATACTCCGCGTAACTTGAGTAGGGATAGTCTTTGAGCGGTTTTTCCCAAAATTTCATTGGATTTTTGTGGATGTAGCGACTGAGGTGGAGGAACTGCTCGTTGGTTTCCACAAGTACGGCTTTATACACACTCTCAAATAATGATCCTAATCTTCCGTGTGTCTTGTTGAAGTGAACAGCATACCGAGTTGCTAGGGACTGCATGAATTGTTTCATCATATTTTTTGTCTGTTGCATTACCAGGAGATGGAAGTGATTTGGCATCAGGCAGTACGCGAGCAGCTTGAGTTTCCCGGAACAATTCTTGGGTTGATGCGGTATACCTTGAAAGGTCGAACCTTTCAAGGTGAAGGATTGGACGAGGGCTTGTGGGTTTGGCGGGGGTGAGAGCGCTGTTTTTAGGATATTTAGGAAGACCTGATAATCTTTTTTGCCGACAAAAATAGATCGTTTCTCAACACCCCGATTGTAAATATGGTAGTACCCACCTTCGACATTGATCTTGCGGGTGTGCTTTCGAGGCATAATATTTATCCTACCTTGAAAGGTCTGACCTTTCAAGGTTGGTGTTTGTTACGCTTCTTTTATTGTTCTTGAGTATCTTTCGCGGGAGACGCGCAGGACTTTTTCCCGGTTTTGGTTCTTGGAGCGGGGTAAAGGCAGGGTAATGGCAGGGAAGGGAGCGGAGGTGGCGTTATCGATCGAGAGTTTGATGACGATTTGGTACTTACCGAGGCTCACCAGCTCTTCCTGGGTGTAAACCCCGCCAAATTCCTTCATCAGGTGCTCGGCGTCTTCGGCACCGACGAGGAAGCCTACCAAGGTTCCTGCATTGCCGAAGATTGCCTTTTCGAGCTCCTCGTTAAGCTGGGCGATGTATTGGTTGGCAAGGATGAGGTCCAGGCGGTATTTGCGTGCTTCGGAGAGGATTTTAATGAAGCTCGTTGTCGCAAAGTTCTGGAACTCGTCCACGTAGAGGTAGAAGTCGCGGCGCTGTGCCTCCGGGATGTTTATCCGGTTCATCGCGGCAAGCTGCATCTTGGTGATGAACATGGCGCCAAGTAGGGCGGCATTGTCTTCGCCGAGTTTCCCTTGGGCGAGGTTGACGATCAAGATCTTTCCGCTGTTCATGAGTTCCTCTAGGTTCAACGAAGAATGCGGATGGCTGATGATTTCTCTGATGGTCGGGCTGGTGACGAATTGGCCGACTTTGTTGAGGATGGGCGAGATGGCTTCCGAGCGAAGCTTGGGGTTCATCTGCGCGTACTCCTTGGTCCAGAACGTTTTGAGGGCATCTTCAGGGAGCCGGTCCACGATTGACTGGCGGAAGCTGTCATCGGTGAGGATCCGTGGCACGTCGACTAGGGTTGAACCGGGCCGCTGGACTAAGGTGAGGATCGAGTTTCGCAGGATATACTCAAGGCGCGGCCCCCAGGAGTAGTAGTAGAGCTTATAGAAGATGGCAACGATCCCGGAGGCGACCAGCTCGGCGTGGGCGGGATCGTCGACCTCCAAGGGATTCATCCGGATGACGTGCTTTGTGTCTGAGGGATCAAAGTAGACGACGTCGTTTAACCGTTTTGCGGGAATATAGTCAAGCAGTATGTCACAGAGGTCGCCGTGGGGGTCGATGATGGCCAGGCCCTCGTCGTTTCGCATGTCGGCGATTGCGAGGTTTGCAATCAGGGTTGATTTTCCGGTACCGGTTTTTCCGATGATGTAAATGTGCTTTCTTCGGTCAAGCCGCTTGATGCCGAAGATTTGCATGCGGTTTTTAAACTCGGTGCGGGCGATGAAGTTGATCTCCCGCTTTTCCTCGTCGGTAAGGTCAATGGCAATCGGTAAGTTCTCCGGCGGTTCGCCGAGGAGGTTTGAGCCCCAAGCGATGTTGCGGATTTTGGCGAGGGTTAGGTTGGGAAGGTGATATAGTGTGGCTAGTTCTGATATATTCAGATAGTGTTTTGCCGGTGTATTTGCAAATGTACGGGTGGTGATTGACCTTAGAAATTCCCGTCTGAAAAGGGTGGGGGTTTTGAGCCGGAGGCTGTTTCCCTCGCCGATGGTGAAACTGCCATACGAGCCGGCGATGTGCTTCAGGAGCTCTTGGGAGCGGGTTTTGCTGTCGGAATCAGTTACGAGCTTGATGCCTACCCGGAAACCAACCTCCGAGATTTTTCTTTCAATCAGCTCTTTTTGGGGATGGGCCTTGGTTTCTCCGGGTTGGCCGCCGACGGCTGGCACTCCTTTTTCAACGGCGCTTGCTCCTTTTGATTGCCAATTTCCAGAGGCAGGAGCCACCAAATACTGGACAAGCATCAGGTCATCGGGCTGGGCTTTTGCCATGGTTCCGAGGATGGCTGCCAACGGATCCACGTCCGTGAATTCTTTATAGGTTTTGAGGGGAAAATACGATGCTTGCGAGAGTGTGAGCAGGCCGACTGAGGGATTTTTCCACTCGTTCGGAGGCGGTAGGTATTCTTTTACGGGGGTGATGATGATTTTCGGAAAGGAAGCGGAGAGTTGGGATTCGAGGTAACCTTGGACGTCCTTCGGGGCAACGACATAAAAGTGGGTGACTTGATTGATGGTGGCGATTTCGAGTGAGATGGGCTCCGGAATACCGAGGAGCTGTTTTAGAAAGGGCGTACGAAGGTGGGGAAGGGCGGCGAGGAATTGGGCGGCGGCTTCGGGGGTTTCTTCGCTGTCGCGGGGAGTACGCAGTTCAAGGATGACGCGATCGGCAGTCATGAGGAAATCATAGCATATTCGCCCCTTTCTTTGCTTGTCCAAAGAAAGGGGCGAAAGAAAGGACACCCCAGTGAACGATCTCTCGGGAACTCGTTCGCTCATCCTTCGTCATCAAACTCCTCGGGATAAACCCTTCGTCGAACAGTCGATGACATTTCAGCGGTATTCGCTCACTTCGTTCTCGAGTAGCTCCGTTCAAAGGGGGGGAGCATTTTATGCTTGAAGATACGGGTATGGTACAATTTTGGCAACACGGAGCGTAGTTCACCGGTAGAACGCTCGGTTCGGGACCGAGAGGTACTGGGTTCAATTCCCAGCGCTCCGACTCTTTCCATGTCCCTGTAGCTCAACGGATAGAGCAGAGGTTTCCTAAACCTCCGATAGAGGTTCAATTCCTCTCAGGGACACTGCTTGGATAGGGAAAATATCTCCTCGTGAACCTTCGGAATAGGGTTTGTGTTCATCGGCACGCTTCTCCTCTTTCGCTTTTTCGGTCTGGGCATGATGATAGACGTTCCAATCCTGCTCGCTCATATCTGCGTATCCCGGAGCCGAGGCGATGTTGGCCATGGTTCCCAGGGTCCTATCGCCGATCGGGCGGTAGAAGGCGCCGACAACGATCTCCACTTCGCGCTCGAAAACGACGATTGTGGCGTTTAACTCATCGAACGTTTGCTCAATGCCTGGCACAATGAGGAGACCGAAGACGCCATATCCTTCGGTGTCTTCCCGAGCGTGGTCGCCTTCATGGCTCACCGGTTCGTCAATAACGTGGGAAGGAGTGTCCCTTTCTGCCGCAGCTCTGGCGAGGTCGCCTAAGTTTGAACCGACAACTTCCGTGTGCATTTGGTCTCTTTTCTCACACCGTGTAAAGTCGGCAGGCAGCGTTGAAAATATAAATTGAGGTTCCTGCTGGGATTACGAATCTAAAGATTGAGGATAGTCAGGAGCCAATCCGATAGATCACCTACAATTTAGGTTACGGTTGTGACAATGTTTCATCTTCAGCTGCGTTCGGCTTGAGCCTCTTGTCAATCTCGGAAATCAATTCATGAATTGCTGCAGTTTCGAGTTGACGTGTCTCTAGCAATTGTTGCAAGGTGAGTCCTTGGCTCTCTAGATTAGCTAGAGTCATCTTTAAGCGTTCTCCGTACTCCGAAGTTCTGTTTGATATCTTATCTGCAACAAGCGTTACCGCGAGTAACCTGATAACTGTACGTCTGTGTTCATCAGGGACACTTTCATTGAGCCACTCAAGCCTCTTGTCTTGGTCGATACGATCAAAAGCCATTTGTGCATAGGTTGTTACGAGACCCATGTCAGCCTCGTCCAGGCTGATATCTCCGACGACGCCAAGTATATCTTGAGCTATCTGAGAGAATTTGTCTTTCCTCAACGTTTCTTTATCTGGCATATCGTTACATTTTCAATCTTTCTCAGCGATGGACATATTGTACCGCAAGAGTCAATGTTTTGTTCGGGATTGAGAGTTGGGGCTTACTGCACGTTGAGCTTTTATGTGGACTTTGCTTATTATGGGCGTGCGTTTAAGTCTTTCGATCTCTGTTTTCGTTCCTCAAGCTCACTTTGCATTCCGTTCATCGCGGTGTCGAACTCTTGCATAAACTGATCGAATTCATCTTGGGTTGCATACTCCGCAAGGAGGTGGATAACTGGGGGAAGTATAGATTGTAGTTTCGTGAGTAATTTGTCTGCTGCCGCAGTGTCAGAAGAAATGCCGAGTATCTCTCGTAATGTTTCATCTGGTTCAGCGCTGAGCGCGCGTTGCCGCTCGTGCCAGATCGAAGCTATTGGAACCGACTTCAACTGCCCGCATGCCACTATTCTCTCACATCGTGTAAAGTGAGAAACTGCGTATCGTAGTCAGACTCAATGAAGCTTTGTACGGGTGGAGAGTTTCACGAATGGGCAGAATGTAGCGCTTAGTGTTCTTGACCAAGATATGCATTGATTTCATCTAATCGTTGTCGTGCTTCTGCCTGCCATTTTTCAATCAAATCAAGATCCTCAGTTTCCAGTTTACCCGCAGCATCCATTTGGGGAAGTATATTGTTTAATGCCGTCGTTATTGCGTTTATTGTGATCAAATACCGTTGGATCTCGTCCGGTATGTTGATTTGTAACCACCGCTCGACTTCGGCCTCATCTCTACCTTCCGCAAACATCTGGAGCAGTGTTGAGGCGAGCCTGTCTAATTCCTGAGGATCGGAGATGATTCTTCCTGATTCCACGGTTGGCATAAATGGTTAGCGCTAATACGTTCAAACAAACGCTCAGCTTAGTGGAATATTTTGTGGGGGAGGGGGTTCTAGGGACTGAGGGGACTCTTCTGATTGGTGTTGTCTCGTATCTGGAACATGTCCGGGGGCAGTGAGCATCCAAAGTAAGGTATGACCGAAGCCGCGCAAGGTTCTTCCGAGCTCCTGGTGGAAGTACATCCCGAGCGGTTCTTGTTTCTGATTCGAGCTTATATCCGACTGCGGTACTTCCTGGTGGTAATTAGGTTTCGGTTCCATGATCTGATCACTCGAGCGGAAAGCCCTTGAGGGGATTCCTCTGAGTATGAGATATACAGGGGAAGTATACCAGAGCGGTCAATTTAATTATCTTGGAAGGAGGGGCCTTGGACGGGGGGGCTAATTCTTCCTTCCCTTCGGAGTGAGGGAGAAGTCGAGATCGACGGTGATATTCGAATCAATAGTCGTGGTTTTGCGAATTTTCGTGAATCCTTGCGCATCAGCCTCCACATCATAACTTCCCGGATCGAGGCTGAATGTATAGTTTCCTGAAGCGTCGGTAGATGTCGTCGCAATGACTCTGGGTTTCCCTTTTGCGCCCGGAAGCATGACGGACATATTCGTTCCCGGGAGAGGATTGCCGGTTGTGGCATGGATGACGGTGCCTGTCAGCGTCCCTTTGGCTGTTGGGGGGACAGTAGGTGTTGGAGAGACAGTGGGCGTCGGGGTTGGTGGAACAGGATTGACGACTATCGTCGCAGTTTCTCCGGTAAAGCTTAAGTTTGCAGAGGTCATGTCAACCAGCTGGGTACCGACGGTGTCGAGATTAACTGTGGTTGTCTGGTTTTGCTCTTGGGTTTTCGGTCCGAATGCAACTTCGGCAAACTCAAATATGCCTGTCGGCGGGGTGGCTCTGTTTGCCGGGGAAAGACCGAGAACGATGAGAATTCTTCCGGTTGTGTTTGCATCCGTCAGGGAGGTTTTAGTAACGACGGTACTCATAAGGTTCGTGGGGGCGATTTCTTGGGTGAGTGCAATTTTTGTTTGATCAAAGGCCAGCTCAACACGGGCAAACCCTAGTTGATTCGATTGCGCATCGAACATGAGTTTCAACGCGGTGTTCGGGGGGATGGTAGCTTGCGATGGGGTGAAATACATTTTTACCACTTGCTCCTGCGCCTTCGAGCGAAGCTCAGTTTTTCTCTGGACGAGGGAAATACTCAGCGGCATTGCCAATAACACGATTGCCAACAGTATCAATTTTTGGAAAGTCGAAGGCGGTAATTTGTACCTAAACGGCATTGACTGCGTTCCTTTGTCTGCGAAACCGCTTCCAAGTTGATTCATCCATTCGGGCATAGACTTTACCACTTTTTAGGTTCCGTAATGGGTTAACCAAATAACGTAGTCCATACCGTCCACCATACTGTCTCTATTGAAGTCGCCGTCTGCGGGGCCGTTTGCGGTCGTGAGGTTATAATGGGCAAACCAGATGGTATAGTCGCTCGTATCCACTTTTCCGTCACCATTGGCATCTCCCGGGATAGGCGCTGGAGTCGGAACAGCGGTAGGGGTTGGGGTTGGAGTCGGCGTTGTTCCCGTGTTGTTCGTCACAGTCACCGTATATCCGGAAGGGGTCTGGGTATTAACGGTTACTGAGATGCCGATCGGGTCGGAGAAGGTTTCTCCAACGGTCCACATCGCACCGGCGTCTCCGGTATTTCCGTTTCCATCCGGATCCACGACATGCGCTGGGTTCATTCTGGTGGTATCCACCTTGTGAATAATAACCGCCTCTCCGGGAAGTTTGATATCGTAGCCGGCCCAACGTCTCACCTCGACTGTAAAGAAGACGGTGGAAGATCCGGCGACCGGCAGGATAATCATCTTTACGTTCGTGGTTTGCGGAAGTGTAAGTTGCTCAAGGGTTGCAGTTTGCGTGCCGGAAGAAACCGTTAGCTTTTGGGCAGCGGGAATCCACTGCAACCTGTCTTTATGGAAGGAAATCGTATGCTGACCCAAACAGCCGTAGGTAGGATCCGTGGAGCGGGAACAGTTTGACCAGGTGTCACTCATGACGTCCCATCTATTGTCGTAGGTATAACCGTAATCACCGGACGAGTGCGGCAAGCCGAAGCCATGGCCCATCTCGTGAGCCAAGACGGTTTGGTTTCCATACCCCCAAGGCGGTTCCCAGGTTGAATACCAGAATCGGCTGGCTCCATCAAGCGTTGTCCAGCGGCTTCCACCCCATGCAGAACCATCCAACTCGCCATTCAACATGATGTTGACCCCAAGATAATTTGGAAAGAAGACGTCGGGATCGGCAGCTGCCACACAGTCATTGAATATTGTGGTTAACATCTGTGAAGTGCCCAGGGAAGTATAGTAGGCTCTGGTATTTGGGAGGATATACCAGCCGACGGCTGTGGTTCCGTCGATATTGACTAAATCGTATGAGGATTCTTTCCAATAATGATTCAGGCCAGGTTTAGTTGATGAGAACAACCCCTGGAAATACGAAGGGCTTTTCGGTTCGGTGGCAATGTCCTGATATTTACAAAGGATATTGATCCACGGCTGAGATCCGGTGATGGCCGCCGCTACTTCTCCTAAGACCGGAGAGCCACCAGGGTTATTGACAGGCTGAATTTGGCTGGCTTCCAGGACCTCAGTTATTTTTCCCTGTAAGGAGAGCCGTTTCAGCTGTCCCTTGACTGAGAGGCGGCGTCTATCCAGTGCCAGAATGCCACCGCTTTGCTGCTGCAGTGCATCGTTGATCACTATTTGTGTCGGTTTTCCTGCCTCATCAGACAACGAAAATATCAGTGCCGAGCGGCCTGTTCCCGGCGGTCCGTCGCCCCAAAGCAGTGACATTTGTCCAGACTGGGATACTTCCACGCTGGCTGGTTCACCGGGAAATTGCGAGAAGACCGGATCGACGCGGGACATCAAGAAGATACCGATAATGGGGAGCAACAAGAGGGCCGTACTTTTCCACAGCCTTTGGGCAAATAGCAGGTAGGCAGCTTTGCTTAGATTTGGCAGGTTCACGTTACTCTTCCATTAAGTCATCTGCCAACTTCAATGTCAAGACGATGATTTTATCCTGGTTTGCGGAGAGCGACGTTCCAACCACGGTGACTCTGGTGCGGTCGAGGGAAAGAGGACCACCCAGCTTTTTTATCAATATGTCATTGATGAGGAGTTCGGTTGTTCGTCCTTCGTCATCCGTAAGCAAGTATTGTGGTTCTCCGTTCCAGATTATGGTTAACCAACCCGTCAGGGAAATTCTATCTAGATCCATGAGTAATGACGGTTCTGGCTTTGTTGGCGGAGGAACACTAGCCGTTCTATTTTGTCTCACTAATGCGATTGCTACGGTCAGAGTCAGAAAGACCAAACCGAGCAGCCATGCTTTTTTGTTTTGGTTTGCCCTTGAACTCATCGTTTTGATTCTGGCAAGAAGTGTTGTGGCTGTCAAGCATATCCGGATGAATCTTCGAGCGGAATCCTGAAAAGAAGCAGGATTACCAACCTTGAAAGGTCAAACCTTGCAAGGTTGGGTGGACAGAGGGTTTGGATGGTCTGTACAATGAAGCTATGGAATCTGCCCGAGGCTGGCGGCTGGCGGCTGTTTTTATCGCTCTTCTTGTCCTTATTGTCGGTGTTTGGATGGCGACCCGTTCTCGACAGCAAAAACCCCAGACGAAGGTGAATGAGGTGACCCTGACCCGTGGAGATGTGTCCATTACCGTGACTCGGGAAGGGGCGATGACGGTACGGACCCCTGAAGGGTTGTTTGAGCAGCAGTGGGATGAACAGCGCGTGCGGGCGTTTTTTGCCCAGTTTGAAAGCGAGGATTTTTCCCGTTTCCGCCGATTCGATGAAACAACAGAAGGGTATATGTTAACCCTTGTTTCTGATGGTGGGCAACGGACTACTTTTGTCGTGCCTTTTTTGGATATACCAATCCCTCCATCTGTTGAGGAATTGATCAAGGTTCTTGAAGAAGTGACGAGCGGGGGAGGTTTGCCGTCCCCGACGCCATTTCCTACGGTTGGCTTCTGGCCGACCCAGCCGCCTTTTCCGACCCCAACCCAAATGCCGTTTTATCAGCCCTTACCGACTCCGACCCCAACCCCGACGCAGGGCGGAAGTAGTGGAGGTACAGATCCCCGGCAACCCTTTACGTGCTCCTTTTCCGATCCGACGATTCGCCCCGACGTGCTCTCTGAGACGGTGTGCACGCCGGAGTAACCCAGGGTATAGGTTTTAGGGTATAGGGTCTAGGGTTTAGGATAGGGACCTCAGTTTTCAGCCTTCAGTCTTCAGTTTTCAGTTTGTAGCCTGGGTATGGAAGTTCGCTTCCTAGAGTTCGGTCCAGGAGATGAGGTCGTAGGTCCCGAAAGAGGGGTAATAGGGCGGGGGGTTGATGGCAATGTTGGGATCGAAGGTGATGGTTCGGGTTCGGAAGCCTGAAATCGGCTCGGTGCCGAAATTCCAGTAGGATTTTTCGTATGAGATGAGGGAGCCGTAGATAGAGAGGCTGTTTCTCACGGCGCTGGGGTGGTCGCCGCAATACGAAAGATACCCGTGCCGGATGACGGCGCCTTGCTGGGCCAGGAGGGCAGCGTCGACCTCAAAATCGTCGGGAACATCACGGACAAAGTAGATGTCATTGTTGGCGATCAGTCCCAACGCGTGGTTCCCATCTTTGGCGAGGTACTTGAGATTGTCAGTAATCCAGACGTCGGTCTTTGCGGTTTGGATGGGGAATTTGGCAGCGACGACCGTAGTTCTGCCGTTGACTGTCCCGCTTATCCAGGTGAAATCTTCGAGGAAGATGACCGGGGCATCCGAGAGGCTGTAGGTGGCAAGTAAGGTTTGGTTCTGGATGGTCTGGCGGCGGTTGGCGCAACCGTCGTTCACGGCCCAGCCGTGCTCGCGTTTGGCCGAGATCACCTGGTAGATGTCCACGGTTCCGTTGTCCTTAAAGATCAAATTATATCCGTAGTAGCCAGACGGACCATAGTAGACCCCATTGGCTTGGGCTTCACTTTTGAGTTTTCCAAAATCGTAAGAAATTGCATTAAAGTCAATGAGCGTGACAGGAAATTTCCACAGACTCTGGTCCACTCCCGTTCCCCACACTCCCGGTTTATCTTCCGGAGGGCTACAGCCCGTTTCCTTGCCGCAGACGTAGGTTTCCTGGGCGCTGGTGATGAGGGAGGTGTTGACCCCATCCTGGCGAATGCCGGTGTTCGTATGGGCTCTGCCGTTGACCGTCATACCTGAACCTAACCAGAGGCTGGCGTTCGAGAGGAAGGCGAAACTCGCGTAGGAGGTTTGTCCGAGGCGCACGGTTATCGACCGCTGAATGGTCGGATAGCGGAGGGTCCGGCCTGTGGATTTGATGGTGACGATGGTCGAACCCTCTCCCGGAGGTGTGATTTCCAGGCTGAAGTTTCCTATCGGAGCACCTTGGGGGTCACGGTACTCATGTTCATACGGCCCCGGACCTCCGGTGCCGTCGGAAAAGTCGGTCGGAGCTTGGAAGAGGTGCCAGCGGTAGTAGTTGATGCCTGCCTCCGCGATATGGTATGCCTGATCGCCGGCGACTTGGCGGAAGGTGAAGTCAAATTGAGTGGCGATAACCGCCAAAAGCGAGTAAATGACGATGGAGAAGATCGCCGCGGTGATGAGAAGGGAGATGAGAATAGAACCGTTCTGGGCGTAGAGCGTAGAGCGTAGAGCGTAGAGTTTAGAGCTGTGTAGTTTCATAGATTGGTTTTAAGCGATCGGATTTGGACGAAGGGTTCCAGGCTAAACTCCGACTCCGGATGGGTAGGGTCGGCATTGACGCGAACGGAAACTTTCACGAGCGTTACCGCATTGAGGGGGGCCGGTGTAGACAGCGGATTGGTGGTGGTTTCCACCGGCCAATCTTGGTTGTAGTAGGAGAAGACGGGCGATGCTCCGTTTCTGATGTCCTCGGCAACGGTTTTTACCTGTTCGTTCTCCGAGGGATAGGAGACGGGAAAGCCGGTCGGTTGGACCGTTCCCTTCTTTAGCTCCGTTCCGTCAAGGTAATAGCGGACGTGCTCGATTTGCGGATCCGAGTCGACGTTGGCATAAAAAATAATTTCCTGCGCATCGGCCTTTTCAAGCGGAAAGGAGCCTGCCTCGGATGGGCGACTGCTTCGAAGCTCGTCGGTGAGCGTTCGCAGGGAAGCATTGGCGTTCTCAATCGTAAAGATCGTCCGGAGGGAAAAATTCTCGCTCGTTCCTAAGGATGACTGGAGGGCAACCACCGTGCCAAGGAGAGCGACGAAAATCGACATACCGATAAGAATTTCGATCATGGTAAACCCGGCTCGCCCTTGGCGAGAGTTAAAAGTTAAAAGTGCAAAGTTAAAAGTTGAAGATCGGGTTATACTGTCTTGGAGTTTTGTACTCAATTTTGAATTTTTCATTTTGACTTTTGTACTTAATTTACAGCGAATCGAGTTGGATGGTGCTTTCGGTTTGGCCGGAGACTTCGATCGTATCGGATTTCGGCATGAAGCCTTCCTTAGTGATCTGGGCGGTGAAGTTTCCGGAGGAGAGGGGGCTGAAAAAGGCCTGGCCGAAATCCGGAACATTCGCTTCGCCGGTGAATATGGTTTCATCGAAGTTTCCCGGACCCGTGAGATGGGCGCTGGCGCTGGCGATGGCCGATCCCGAGGCATCGGTCACGGCCAGGAGCAGGGAATCGGGGCTATGGACTGCGGAGGCAAATGCCAAATCCAGAGAAGTATTCGGATAGAGGACGACGGGTCGGAGCGGGTTGGTTCCTGCAAGGTCCCAGGCACCGGGAGGGATAGTCAGTTGGTAGCTATCCCACTCCATGCCGGAAAGGCTGAGCGTGCCAGTCGGAGCAGTCTGGAGCTGTTTGTTGTACTTCGGAACGGGATCACCCAGACTGTCGAAACCTATGGTTTTTCCGCCCCTGAGGGTGAAGATTTGGTTCGGGAGGGTTCCGTAGCTGAAGTCCCGATCCCTCTTTGAGAAAATTATGAGGGTCGAGGTGTGATCGATTGCAAAGCTTACTTCCGTTACCTGGCCTTCGATCAGGGTGGCATGGGGCTTTGCCGGATTTGTCACTTCGAGGCTTGAGTACGTGCGGTCGGTCGAAAAGTCGGTTTTGGTTGCGGTAATCTGGTAACAATTGGTACATGTTGGGGCTCCGGGGAGGATGATGCGGCCATCATCGGCGGTCTGAAGGGTGAGGTTTACTGGCGGGGAAACCTCGTTATTGACGATTGTTACATCGGCTTGTGAAACAGGCTGGGCGCTTGAGTCGAACACGAGGATTGCGAGCGTGCCCCCTCCTGCCGCGGCATTCGAGGCAATGTCGGTCACGAGGGTGACCGACTCTCCGGCAACAAATCTCCCTGTCCAGGAAACATCTACCCGGATGCGTTTGTAGTCGGCAGGACTAAGGTCGGACGGAGCTACCTGATCAAAGGGGTCATCGATGTAGATCACTGCGGTTCGCACTGTGTACGTCAGCCCGTTTCTGTCGACACTTTCTTGTTGGGGAATTACTCCTTGGGGGATTCCGCCGACCACACCGAGTGAAGCATAGGGAAGGTTGTGCAGTTGTTCAATTTTTTCATTTCCCAACTGCCTTGCGGTGATGCGGGTTCGAGAATTTCCGAGAAGATCGTAGGCGGCGATAATGAGGCTTCCGAACGCATGAAAGAGGATGATGAGGATCCCAAGACCAACGAGGGCTTCGATGAGGCTTTGACCATGCTCTGAATATCGGTGGGGCAGAGCGGACTTCATTGCTGTTTTCAGTATAGCAAATGGCCGATGGCTGATGGCAAATGGCTGATGGCTAATGGCAGATAGCAGAGACCTAAACCCTAACCCTAAACCCTAGACCCTAGACCCTTCTTTCACCTTGGGAGGTCGACCTTGCTCATGTCGGAGACGGTGAGGCGATATGCGGGATTCACCGAGCGTGTTCCCTGGATCGTGGCATCTTTCCCGATCATTGAGGCCTCGATTCTTACCGGGACATCGGCAATATCTGCGTCTTCCATTACGATTGAGTACTCAATGGCGGTGTTGGTCACCTCGCACCCTGAGCCAATTGAGGTGTAGGGACCGATGTGGCTGTCTTTGATGCGGACATGATCGCCGATTGAAATGGGGCCGACCAGACGGCTGTTTTGGATGGTTGAATGGAGGCCGACTGTGACGTTGCCGCTTAATTTTGATTGCTTGTCAACTTTTCCTTTGACGTCGAGCTTGCAGTTGAGTTCCAGAAGGAGGCGATTTGCCTCGAGTGAGTCGTCAAACTTTCCCGGGTCGAGCCACTTCCCTTCAATTTTCTTGAATTCAACCTTATATCCGTTTTTAAGCATGTAGTTGTAGATCTCGGTTATTTCATATTCGCCGCGGGCGGATGGCTTGATTGCCCCTTTCCCGCTGAAGGCTTTATGGACTTCGCGGGTGAAGAAGTACAGACCCGGCATACCGAGTTTATTGGGAGGATTTTTCGGTTTTTCTACCACCTTCACCAGCTTACCGTCCTTGAAGAAGGGTACGCCAAGACGGAAATTCTCTTCGTGTTCGACCATCGTCAGGAGGGCGTTGGCTTTGGTTTTGAGAAAGTGCTCGAACGGGCCCTTAATTCCTCTGGTGAAGATGTTGTCTCCCAGGATGTAGACAAACGGCTCGTTTCCGAGGAATTGGCGGGCTACTCTGATGACATGGCCGACGCCCAGGGGCTCAGCTTGGTTTATGTAGGTGAATTTTACTCCCCACTTCGAACCATCCCCGAGGACGCTTTCGACGGCAGATCGACTTTCGTTGACCACAACCCCAATGTCTTTGATGCCGAGTGAAATCAATGACCCGAGGGGATACAGAAGGAGGGGTTTGTTCGCAATCGGGATGAGATGTTTGTTTGAGGTAAAGGTGAGCGGCCGGAGCCTGGTCCCTTTTCCCCCTGCAGCGATGAGGCCTTTGATTTGCATAGGACGTTGTCGCAGATTTCTATTGTAACACACACGAGTTTCGCGTTCTTTTTGAGATCGCGGAACAGAAATTTACTTGATCGCAAAAGGTTTGAAACGAGAATGAGAAATAGATTGCTTATCTAGCCAGACGAATAGTCTGGCCTAGCGACCAGCGTAAATTTGTTCCGCGCTCTCATCGGGAAATGCTTGAGTGCGAAACTCGTGTTAGACTAAAGATATGGAGACACTTTTGACCGAGAGTTTGTGGGGGGATGAGAGCTTTTCTGCGATGGCGGTGAAGCTGCCGTTTGGGGAAACGATGGGGGTGGTGATGCGGGACACCGCGCCGCCTTTATTCTATTTTGTCGGTTGGATCTGGGGAAGGGTGTTTGGTTTTTCTGAAGTGGCGCTGAGGAGCTCGTCTCTGCTTCTCATGATAGGAGCTGCCGTCTTTGCCTACGCAATCGTCAAACGGATTGGGAAGGACAGGTTTGCGGCAATCGGAGCGGGTTTCCTCTCACTGTTGAGTCCATTTCTCGTTCCGTTTGCTTTTGAGTTTCGAATGTACGCGCTGTTTGCCTTTCTGGTCGTCGGATCGGTGTACTTTTTTATCGCGAGGAAATGGCGAAGCTATGTCGTGTTTACGGTGGCTGCGCTTTACAGCCACCATTACGCATTGTTTACCGTTTTCGGGCAGTTTGTCTGGTTTTTGGTGACGGAGTTTCATTGGAAAAGTTGGCGGACCTTCCCTCGACAGCTCTGGCCGTTCGTTTTGATCGGCGCGCTTTACATCCCTTGGCTTTATCCGTTTTACCTGCAGATTGCCCGGGTGAAGGGAGCGGGTTTTTGGCTTCAGGCGCCCGGAGTGTGGGAAATCTTAGGGACCTTGGGTCGTTTTGCAACGGGGGGGGTTCCCGCCGGCTTTGTGTTGCCGACGGCTTTTTTGGTGGGAGGGCTTCTTCTTGGTAAAGATTGGAAGCGGATCGGCAAACGGTGGCTCGAGCTGTTTGTGATTTTCCTGATGCCGGTTGCGGTAGCGGTTGGGATTTCCCATGTTCTGACGCCAATTTTCTACGACCGTTACCTGTTGTCGGTGGCGATCGGGACGGTTATCTTAACCACTCTGGGTATCCGGGGACGGTTTCGGGCGGGTCTCTTTATGCTTCTGGTTCTGTATGGCTATGTCAGTTTTACGCTCTTTACGCATCCGACGAAGCGACCGTTCCGGGAATTGGCGGCGTACGTTCATTCGGAACAACTCGAGGGTGATTTCTTCATTAATTACAACGGGCGGGCCCATCATTTATGGGAATCGAAGTATTACGGGATTTCCGCACCGATCTACACTCCTGCCGGACCGCTGCCTTTATATGTCGGCACCGCCCAAATGACAGCGGAGGATACCGTGGCGAAATTGCCGGAACAGGCTTTGCGACTTGGGGTCATCACCAGCGACCCGGCAGAGACAATTGTTTTGCCCGGAGGCTTCAGGCGCGCCGGTATAAAGGAGTTTGGGGAGTTGAAGGTAGTGTGGTTCTCACACCTTTAAAGGAGACTCCCTGCAAGGTTGGTGTTACTTCAGGTTGATGGCGTAGAGGTTGGCGGGAAGCTCTGACTGGGGGTTGAGGTTTGTAAGAATCAATAGCTTTGACCCATCCGGCCAGGAGTAGGCGAATCGGTCCAAGAGGGAGCCGGCATAGACCGCCGCCCGATTGGTGCCATCGTATTCAAGAATGGTGATTTTGTCTTCTTCGGTTTGGATGAGGTGGTTTGAATCGGGGAACCACTGGAGTTGTCCCGCAGAGATCGGTGCGTACTGGGCAGCGAATTCGCTTATGGTGCTTTGGGTTGTTTCTTTCTGAAGTTTTGTGTAGGCACTCGGCGATGCTTCCTCAATAAACGGAAGGTTTTGCGTGATTCGATCGACGAGAAGGATTTTCTGACGGAGCGTCCCCAGTTCAGCGGGCGGTTCTTGTCTTTGGGCAATCAGGAAGTTCCTATCTTCCTTGAGGTCATAGACGTAAACGTTTCCGGGCTCGAGAAGACGCTGTTCCTGTTGTGTGCTTGAGGCAGGGAGAGGAGGGATGAGTTTTTCGGGAATCTCCGCTTCATTGGTGGCTGTTAAGAGAAGCTTCTCTTCGTCCGGAGAAAAGTAGAGATTTGTCGCGGAGCCGGTCGCGATGTTTTGCATTTCACTTGGCAAGGTGAGCAGCTGATCGTTTAACTTATGCGCAAGTTGCTCTTCCCATTGGGAGAAGATTACCGGGAGTCTTGCCGTTGCATCACGAAGTGCCTCCTCCCGGTTTAAGCCGCCGGCATCAAGGAGGATGTTGGTTTCGGATACCACGGTTTTCTCTCCTTCCGGAAAGTGGGCAAGGAGTTGGGCGGAGTCCGGCGACCACAAGAGTGTTGCGTTGCCGAAATCGAGATTTTCCGTGTTACGGACAATCTGGATGGGGTCTTTGGAGAGCGAGAACGGCCTGGTAACCATGTCGAGGACCCAAACGCCTTTTTTTACGTCTTCACTTGAGGCGGTTACCACATAGGCGATTTTTTGGCCATCGGGACTCGGGGTAAGATTCTCGGCTCCGGTGAAGGTAAGCGGGCGAAGATCCGTGACGGATGGAAAGAGGCGGGCAATGGCTTGGGTGACGAGTTCCTCTTCAATTTTCAGGGTCTTTTTCCAGGAAATGTAGCCATCTTTCTTGATCTCTACCTCGTACTCTCCCGGAGGAAGGTTGGTCGTGTCGTTGGTGGCTGTCGTGAGTTTTCCATTGAGAAAGACTTGGGCACCGATAGGGACGGAGTTTGTCACCAAGAGGCCGGTGCCGCGGATTTCTCGTTTCCGAAGATCCGGGCGGTAACCTTTCGCGAACTGGATGGCGATGTAGGTACCCGCAACCAGAATAACCGCGGTGGCGATGGCGACGATGAGTTTACGATTCATTCGGAAGTGAAGTCATTATAGCAGAAGGCAGAGAGCGGAGGGCGGAGAGGGTGTGATATACTTTTGCCGCCTCAAAGGAGAATCTTTACAATGTTTGCGAAAAGACTTGGCATAGACTTAGGGACGGCCAATTCCGTTGTCTGGCTTGCAGGAAAGGGTATCGTTCTTAACGAGCCGACGGTGGTCGCGGTATCGATTGAAGATAACCGGGTGGTAGCAGTTGGGAACGAGGCGCGCGAGATGCTGGGACGGACTCCCGGCAACATCGTTGCCAGCCGGCCGCTTCGGGATGGGGTGATTGCAGACTATGCGGTCACCGAGGCGATGCTTCGGTTTTTCATCCAGCGCGTGGTGGGGAGGGCTTTCCTGTTTAAACCCGAGGTAATGATCTGTGTTCCCGCAGGATGCACCCAGGTTGAACGGCGGGCGGTTTTGGATGCGACCCTTTCCGCGGGAGCGCGGCATGCGTATCTCATCGATGAGCCGCTGGTCGCCGCAATCGGAGCCCAAGTCCCGATTGCACAAGCTTCGGGAAACATGATTGTGGATATCGGGGGAGGAGCGGCTGAAGCTGCGGTCATCTCACTTGGAGGTGTCGTGGTCCACAAGAGTGTTCGGATCGCGGGGAACAAAATTGATGAGGCGATTGCTTCGTTTATCCGTCGCAGCCACAACCTTATCGTCGGTGATCAGACCGCGGAGATGATAAAGATTAAGATCGGATCTGCGACCCGGCTTGCGGAGGAAGAGAAGCTTGCGGTGAAGGGGAGGGATTCCATTGCCGGGCTTCCGAGAACCGTCACTATCACGAGTACTGAGGTAACCGAGGCAATCCACCGGCCGCTTATGGCGATCATCGGAGCGGTGAAGGGCGTTTTGGAGCAGGTGCCGCCGGAATTGGCCTCGGATATTATTGATAAGGGGATTGTGATGGCCGGTGGAACCAGTTTGCTCCGGAATTTGGATCTCCTGATGACCGAGGAAACGGGCGTGCCTTGCCATGTGTGTGAAGAACCCATGCTTGCGGTGGCGAAAGGGACGGGGATTGCCTTGGAGAATTTGGATTTGTACAAACGAAGCATTACGAGGAGATAAGAGTAGGGTATAGGGCTTAGGATTTAGCTTATTGGCTTGTAGCTTCTTAGTTTAATTAGCCTCTAAGCACCTCGTTTTTCCTGACTACTGAATACTGAATACCCTGCCTGCAATTTGCAGACTCCTGCTATCATAGCCTCATGAATGTTGGCATTGACGCCTCAAGGGCATTTGTTTCAGAGCGAACCGGGACGGAGAAATACTCCTTAAAGCTTCTTGAGGCGTTGGGGAAGGTAGACGATAGGAATCGGTATATCATGTATACTCGTACCTTGAAAGGTCTGACCTTGCAAGGTGGGTCTGGTGGGCGGTTTGCTGTGCGGGAGATCGGGTGGCCGAGGCTGTGGACCCAAGGAGGCCTGGCCGCCCGCACGTGGGTTGACCGCTTAGATGTTCTTTTTATTCCGGCGCACACCCTGCCGGTTCTGCGGCGGCCACGGCTTAAGACGGTCGTCACTATTCATGGGCTCGAGTATGAATATCTGCCGCAGTATTACCAGTTTCCCCAAAAAGTGTACCTCACGTGGTCCACACGCTATGCCGTGCGGTCTGCTACGCGACTGATTGCGGTTTCCCGCTTCACCGCTTCGGAGCTGGTTTCTCGGATGGGAGCTGATTCTTCAAAAATCCGTGTGATTCATGAAGGTGTTGATGCACTAGGTTATAGTAAATCATATAGCGATAATGTAAAGCATAGTGTTTTGGAGGGCTTTGGCGTTCGGAAACCCTACGTTCTGTTTGTCGGAGTGGTTCAGCCGAGGAAGAACCTTGTGCGGCTGGTTGAGGCGTTTTCGCTTACTGTGAACAGACTTTTGGGAGAAAGAAAGGGGTTTCCGGATCTTACCTTGGTCATTGCCGGAAAGCTTGGGTGGATGGTTGAGGAGACACTAAAGGCCCCGCAAAAGTTCGGGGTGGCGGATCGGGTGAAGTTTTTGGGCTTTGTGGAGGATAAGCATTTACCTTTTCTTATGCAGGAAGCGGAGCTTTTAGTGCAACCAAGCCTCACCGAGGGCTTTGGGTTACCGGTTTTAGAGGCAATGGCCGCCGGCACGCCGGTTGTGGCTGCTCGGGCGGGGGCATTGCCTGAGGTCTGCGGGGATGCAGCAATTCTCGTCGATCCTGTTGACGTTGTTAATATTGCAGATGGTCTGTTTCAAGGGCTGACTCACAAGGAGATGAGAAGAAGGCTGACGAAACTGGGTCTCGAGAGGGTGAAACAGTTTACTTGGGAAAAGGCGGCACAAAAGACACTTGAAGTGTTGGAAGAAGCGGTGGGGGAATCGAGGTAATAGGCATTAGGGTATAGGGTTTAGGCTAAGGCAGAAAGATTCATGATTTACGATTGATGAATCATGAACTGCTGAAAACTGAATACTGAATACTGAATTCTGAATTCATAATACTGTCCTGAAGAACAATGCTATATTTTCAACGATTTACGAGTGTTTTTCCAGATGTTCAATGGGGAAAGTTACCAGAGTAATACTGAGTATAGAAGCTGTGCAATGTGGGCGATTATTGCTATGATTTTGGAAATGAATAGTCTTATAGTATCATCCTCTTTGTCTTATTGAGGCGGACGATAGAGCAGCAACGACACAAAACTTAGATACCCTCAACCACTATTCTTGGCGTTCGTGTTTCGCGGGTGTCCAAGCGGGAGACTCTGACCTGGATCACGGGGGAATCACGAAAGGGGAGAGAAAACTGGTGCTAACACCTAACCCGGAGCAGGTAATGATGGCTCAAAAGGATTGGTCCTTCCGACAAATCCTGAGTAAGGCCGACTTAGCACTCTCCGACGGGGTTGGCTCGCTGTAGTAGGAGTACTGTTTTCACGATTGACTGTTACGGTACAATGAGGGTTGTATTTAGATTGGTGAATCGATTACTTTCTCAACGCTGAAAGGGTGGGATGAGTCCAAGATACGGCGGCAGGGAATTGTCTCCGGAATACCGGGCGGCAGGTGGTTTGGTGGTGTTGGGGTTGGCTTTGTCAGCCTGTACCACTGAGGCGCAAGCGACCATCACACCAGAACAATTCCCCACGCAGCCAAGATCGACCGAGGTATTACCGAGCCCGACACCTGAATTCAGTGTGGGGCGGACGCAGAGTCAAGAGGATATTCGGGTTGGTTTGGGGCGGGCAGTGGGAGCAGGTGGACCGGAGAGTTTTCAACGATTCGAGCAGATACACAACAACTCCTTACTTCAAGATGCGCTAAACCGTGTGGGGTTAAACCCTTGGATTGGCGAACTATTGAATGGGCGGAGCATTTTGACCCAAGTCGGGACTCACTCCGATGGGAGACGGACCTGTTTCCCAACGATGCCTGAGCTCATCTATAATCCCGATGTTCCTGCGCGCCCCGGGCAGGAGTCCGGCCAAGATGATTGGCTATCCACAAACAACTTTGTGGTTTCTTACGGGGATGGGGTGACTCGGTCAGAGAGACTTAAGGCAATTTCAGCTGTGACGCTGCGGAATACAACGGAAGATGTTATTTGTGTGAATACTTATGTCAGCAGGGATAGACCGAACCCATATGGGAAAAAACCCGGGACGCTCCTCAATGTCCTTATCAACCGGCAAACGGGGAGGATCTACGGGACACTCCGAGCGGCATATGCCCAAACTGATCAAGTCGAGTTTGATGCGCGGACTGGTTCCGTCTTTGTCAACGGGGTAGAGACTTGGTATGAGGGGGAGGGGATGGCGGATCTGGTTATTCCCCCTGATCCCATGGAGCTCGGCAGACAGCTTCCCGGGGTTACCGAAGTCCTCAAACTTGGGGATGAGACGTTGGCCTATGGGCGCCCCGGCCAGATGCCTTTGTTTAAGTTCAATACCGACACCGGAGAATGGGCGACGTTTGTGAGGGACACGGGATTTGCGCTAGTAAAGGAGTGGATGAATATTCCGGAGAGCATGCTCAAGCCGCTGTCCGTGGAACGCACCCAGTCCATGCGGTTTGTGGACGGACAGGGAGATCCGCTGCCCTACGGCTATATTGGGTACATGAGGCAGGGTATGTTGGCTTTGGATGGGATCCATAAAACGTGGTACCTCAGTGATCCGGTTGTTTCGGGCGATGAGGGTGTTAATGTTCTGCTCCATGGTAGATTACGTGGTGTTCTTGCTGATCTTCATCAGCTACCTCCGGGATTTAACCCCGACTATACAACTCGATGGGCTATCCTTGAGTTTCCCATCGAGCGGGTTGACCCGGCTACCGGGGATTTGCGCTGGACCGGTGATTCGCAGTTTGCAGCCGTCGGGCTCCAGTACGGTCCAGGAAATGATATTATCCGCATTCCCGTCCGTTTCCTTGAGGGGAGAAACATCGAAAACCAGAAGGTTCTTGGGAGAACGCCCACTACCATTACGGACATCATTCAACAGATGCCCGAGGGTGCATCGGTCATCCTTGGGGTTCCGACTAGTTTCCGTAGTCGGGGGAGCGATCATGCCGCAAGTGTGTTTGATGCCTTCAGGAGAGGCGAGCTTATCACCGATTCAATCCCATTTGATACTCTTGTTCAGATAATAGATTCTTCGTTTTCTGACTAGCCTTGGAATTTCTCAACCCCCCCCGTTTAGGGTATTGTTCGTCTTGCATCCATTGCATCTTTTCGGTAGTCTGGTTCTTAGGATGTTTTTGGTATGAATAGAATGCTGTCCTTCTTGAGAGAGCGATCTTCGGCAATCGCCGGTGTTTTGTTGCTGGTTCTGCTGGTGGGGCTTGCAGTTTTTTTGTACTTTCGCACCCGCGTACTTGAGGTTCCGCCTCCGGAACCGTCAGCTGAACCGGCAGTCACGAGTATCCTAAACCAGCCAAATAATCCAATTCAGAAGTATCCCGGTGCAGATAAGCGGAGCTTTCTCTATAAGCTCGAGGGGAGCTTCGTCGGAACAATTGCGCAGGATCAGTTCCGTGAGGATAAAGCATGGGTTGGGAAATTCGTCCTGCGTGGTGACTCCTTGAAACGAGAAATTCCCCTTCTTATTGGAATACCGGAAGACACCGTGTTATTCGGTATTTTTGAGGGCACATTATCCGGCGACTCAACCTGGAAGATTCGGGGGATGGCTGATGTAGCAATCGAGCTCAAGCCCGGAGAACTGGTATTGATCCAATCCGAGCAGAAGCTCCCGCCTGACCTTGCCGTTGTTCCTGACTATTTCAGGTCAAATCAGCAAGTGTTAGATACACTGGCCGGAGAGTTTAATACCAAGGAATTTGGGTACACTATTCCGTCTGATTATACATTGATTGTTACCGGCATTGGTGTCGCGCGATGAGACAGAAATTCTTACTGCTCTCAATATCTATTTTGATCCTGGTTGGCGGAATGTTCTTTCTACTTCGAGAACAGAAAGCCTACGGTCAAATCATTGACGGCCATCCGGCGTGTGGAGGTTCGAAGCCCGCTTGTTGGTCGACAAGAACAGCTGAACGATGGGCCTGTTCCGCTTGTCCTTCCACTGCATTACGTTGTCAGGGCCATATTTCCTGGGGATGTGCGAGATGCTCAAACTTCCCTGATGCTGCTTGTAGCTCTGACGCTGACTGTGACTTCGGACCCTATTATCCAGCTGGGACATGTGGGGCATCAAATGCCGCTTGTGCTGGACAAGGTCCGTGTATCTACGTGTGTGTGAATTCACCCTACCCAACGTCCCAGTGTGAAAACTTTTCCGATAATCTGGCATGTAATAACGTTTCTGGGTCATCTTGTAATTGGCAGGGATATCTTGAGAATTGTACTTCTTCAGTTGATTCGTGCGATCTTGACCTGACTTGGACTACATTGAGCTGTTGTGGTCCGGGTTCGAGCTCGCCGACTCCGACACCGGTTCCACCCACCCCTGCTCCAACTCCCATACCGACTCCGACACCGATTCCCGGGTGTACAGCAACTGCACCAACCAATTTGACCACCCCTGGGATAACAGGCAGCGGGGCTACCCTACAGTGGACACCCGGAACAGGAGGGACCAAGCAGCAGGTGATGCTCGGAACCGTACTCTCTGAAGTGTCCGCGGGGTGTCCTTCCGGGTTCGGAGGTACTTGTCTTATAATTGCCGACAATCTGTCTACCACGAAGAACTTCTTTAGCACTGACCTTGATGACCGAGGGGATGGCAGCGGTCCTGCGGTGCTTTCACCCAATACCCTTTACTATTGGAGAGTGGTGAACTACCTGGATGCAGCTTGTTCCGCCTCGGCCGTCTCTTCCTTTACGACGGCGATTCCGGTTTGTTCCGCACCCTTGAATCTCACGGGAACCACCGCTTGCGATGCCAGCGACAGCCTTTTAGATATCACCTGGAGGTGGAATGTGGTAACTGGGGCGACGCAATACCTTTTCCAGGCAGATAACACCTCAAATCTCTTCCCGAGCCCTGAAGTGAGTAATGGTCTTGATGCCAGCGCTGTCTGCAGCGGGGCAACCTGTACCTATATCACTAATAACATCACGCCGGGTACCTGGTACGGCCGCGTCAAGGTGTTGGTATCGGATGGGAGCTGTGACTATTCTAATCCGCCTTGGAGCTTGGTAACTTCCGTCACGAATACGTGTACGGCGGCGTTCACGGGAACGGTGTATAACGATCTTGCGCTTGATGCCTATCTGTCGGGAGGCGTCTGCGTCAATCCTACCCCAGACAGCGGAACACAGCCAGGGGCGAGTTCGCGGGTTCGGGTGAATGACAGCCTGGGTGGGCTGGAGACCGGGCCTGTCGGAGGCGGCGGTGCGTATACGGTTTCCGGGGTTCCGATCAGCCTGACGGGGAACCAACCTCTGCTTGAGAATATGGATGCGGGGTGGGTCTGCAAGTGTCCGGCCGGCTGTGCCTATGGGGCAAACTTTGCCTCGCCTGCTTCCGGGGTCAATTTCTTTGTGACGCAGCGCCAAGGCGGGTGGGCCCAGACCGTAGGCGGAGATGTCATGGTAGGGGCGGATCCTTTAGCCTCTGGCGATATCAGCATTCCGATTCCCGGAACATGTTCTTCTTTCCCGACCTGTACACCGCAATTCTCGCTTGCCGGTACGGATTCCGTGGGTGTTGTCCAAGCCACAGGGACGGTCAGCTTTGACCCGAGTGGTGCGGTTTCTTCAACGGGCTGGCAGGCAGCTAGCGGGTACTCCGGCCCCCAGTTCCGCCATGCCTTTTGGCGGAAGGAAGCCAGAACCGTGGTTCCGATTGCGAATCTGACCACTCGTCCTGCTGCCGGTGGCCCCACCTTTGAAGTCCAAAGCGCAACAGACATCACCCTGACAGGGGCGAATTGGCAAAATATTCCACAGCCTTTAACCATCTTTGTCACCTTCACGGACCCGAATCCCTTGAACCGAACCCTGACGATCAACCCCGATCAGCACGAAATCACCATGAATCCTCTTGGGATGCTGACCATCATCACCAACGGGAATATCCAGGCGGCTGATACACTCACCCGGCTTGAAGGTGTCTATCTTACCGATGGTCAGTTTCGCACCTGCGCTTCGGCGACCTGCGGAACTACCCTTGCGGATCAATTCAGGTTCCGCGGATCGGTTATTGCCTGGGGTGGAGTTGAGCTCGCCCGTGATTTGGATCTGGACAATCGAATGGCCCCGGCGGAGCTGTTTACCTACGAACCGGAGTTTTTATCACGGCTTCCCGATTTCATCCAACGTTCCATCTTCTCCTGGCATGAAGTAGCTCCGTAGAGATAGGGGATAGGGTTTAGGGTTTAGGGTTTAGCATTCATTTTCAATCATCAGTCTTCAGTTCTCAGTCATCAGCCATTAGCTATTGGCCATCTACTATCTGCCATACGCCATTTGCACTCATAACCCCTTACAGCATACTTCTTACTCCATACTTCTCCCTGTGTTATACTCGACCGTAGCATGCCGAAACGGAGACTTAGGATTTTTATTGTTGCGGCGGAGGTGGCGCCGTTTTCTTCGGTCGGAGGACTTTCGCAGGTCATGTACTTTCTCCCGAAAGCCTTGGCAAACTTAGGCCATGAGGTACGCGTCCTGACTCCGAAATACGGAACCTTGGACGAGAAACGTTATCCGCTCTCCGTGGTGTATAAAGGCCTGCGCGTCCCGACCGGGGAACGGGAGGGAACCACGGAGCTGGTGTGCAACATCAAAGCTTCCCGAAAAGGGGCCCGGGATCCTCAAGTGCTTTTTCTTGAGAACATGGAGTATTACGAACAGCGGAGTAACGTCTACGGCTACAACGATGACCACATTCGCTTTGCCCTCCTTTCCAGGGGGGCAGTTGCGTTTTTACTGAAGGACAAGTGGATCCCCGATATCATCCATACGAACGACTGGCATACCGCTTATCTTGTCAACGATCTCCGAACACGTTATGCAGGAGACCCTAAGCTTTCGAAGGTGGCAACGCTTCTCTCCATGCACAACCTCCACCAAGGCTGGTTTGATTTTTCCAATGCCTCCGATCTGGATTTTGACGACGGCAAGGGGCCGCTGGCTAGTTTTTTTTCCGATCGCCTGTTTAAGCAAAATTCCCTCAAAAGAGGGATCATCTACTCCGATGCAGTCAATACGGTTTCGGAGACCTATGCCCGCGAAATCATGACGGAGGAGTTCGGAGCCGGCCTTGAGAACCTCATTAAAGAGGTGAGAACCAAGGTTTTCGGGATCCTCAACGGGATTGATTACACGGATTTCAATCCCTCAACCGATCCGCTCATCAAGAAGAACTTTTCTTTGTCAACCCTTGCGGATCGGGTGGAGAACAAGGTTGACCTCCAGAAAGAGTTTGATTTGACCGTTGATCCTTCGATTCCGATCCTTTCCATTATGGGGAGGCTTGATACCCAGAAGGGATTGAACTTGGTCATGGATGTGCTTCCGTTTGTCCTTGATGAATACAATGTGCAGTTCATCGCCATGGGGGGTGGAGACCCCCAGTATCGGGATTTTTTCCTTGACCTTGAGAAGCGGTACCCGAAGCGCGTCGGAACTCACCTGATGCCGAATTTCACGCTTCCGAGAAAGATTTTTGCCGGGACCGACTTACTCCTCCTGCCAAGCCGGTGGGAGCCGGGCGGAATCGTGGCGATTGAGGGTATGCGGTATGGGGCGGTTCCGCTCGTTAGGACAACCGGGGGCTTGGCGGATTCCGTTTCGGAGTTCGATCTTGTCAGCGGGAAGGGGACCGGGTTTACCTTCGAGCATTTCCATTCGTTGGCGTTCATGGGGGCGTTGACGCGAGCCCTGGTGCTTTTTTCGCAAGCGAAGCTTTGGAAGAAGCTGGTCCGAAACTGCATGCTGGCGGATTTCTCCTGGAAGAAGGCGGCAAAGCGGTACGAGGAGATGTATTTTCGGGCGATTGATTTTCGATCAAAGCAGCTGAAGAAAAACCCGGGCGAAGCGTATCAGGTGGAATATTAAAACATAGGGTATAGGGTTTAGGGTATAGGGTTTAAGTGGCATGTGACGTTTTCGTTTTCACTTTTGACTTTTGAGATTTGACTTTTGCGTATATTACCCATGTATCTAGCTTTGGTTCTTCACATCTATCAGCCGCCGACGCAGTACCCGGAGATGGTGCGGCGGATTACCGAGCAGTCGTATACGAAGATTGTTGATTTGCTGGAACGGTTTCCAAAGGCTAAGATTACCCTGAATATTCCCGGTTCGCTGTCAGGACAGTTACTTGAAATGGATTATGAGGCGCTTTTGGGACGGATCCGGCGTCTTAGTGAGCGTGGGCAAGTGGAGCTGACCGGGACTGCGGCCTATCATCCCATTCTTCCTCATCTTCCCAAGACGGAGATCGTCCGCCAAATCAAGATCAACACGAGCATCAATACCTCTTTCTTTGGCAGTTCGTATCAGCCGAGGGGATTCTTTCCTCCTGAGCTTGGGTATAGCAAGGGTGTTGGGGAGGTGTTGGAAGAGCTTGGTTTTCAGTGGGTTTTGGTTGACGGGACGGCTCTGGCGGACTGGCAGAAGTTTTTAGCGTTTGTTTACGTGCGGAAGGGGGGAAGGCTTTTTGCATTTCCCCGTGAAGATACCTTGAGTTGGCGGATCGCCTTCGGCAGGCTGAGAACTTTGGTTGGTCTGCGGCGGGCGATTGGGAGAGGGGAACTTGCCAAACAACAATACGCGGTAGTGGCAATGGACGGAGAGACGTTCGGACATCATCAGCCTCGGCAGCTTGAATTACTCGAACAACTGTTTTCCCGATCGGATACTGACGGCGGAGTTCCGCTGGTTTCCGTTTCGGAGCTGGTTACGCTTTTCTCAAGAAGGAAGGAGGTCGATGTGGCTCTGTCCACTTGGGGGTACACGGAGTGGGTTGACGGAGAACGGGTGTGGGTTCGTTGGCGGAATCCCCAAAATCCCCTTCACACGCTTCTTAAGAAGTTTCAGGAGCTTTCCTTTCGGTCCGTCACCGAGAATGATGCCAAATCCAGGCAGATTCTTGACCGGGCGCTGTGTTCGGATACCTTCTGGTGGGCTTCCGGCCGTCCGTATAAGCATCCCGGGATGGTAGAGCGCGGATCACGCCTTTTTCTGGATGCCATTCTTTCGAGCGAGAGCGCGACCACCTTTCAGAAGCAGGAGGCGAGGGAGCTTCACCATACAATTTCGCGGATGGGGTATCGGGTACCCGGGAAACGCAAGAGAGGATGAGGGAGGAAAATATGAATTACGAATTATGAGTTATGAATTATGAATTATGAATAAAGCACTAAAGGAATAGAGAGAGGGAAGAGGGCGATTTGGAATTTACGATTCAACATTGATAATTGATGAATTTTTGGCTAACGGATGCTATATGCTTAATTCTTGATTCATTATTCTTGATTCTCTCCTATGCTTTGGGCAAACTTCATGCACATCTACCAGCCTCCGGATCAAAAGCGGTTCATCATAGATGCAGTGGTGCGCGAAGCCTATCGGCCGATTATCTCCATTTTGATGGATAATCCTCAGGCGCGGATAACGATGTCGATCGTCGGTTTATTGCTTAAGAAGCTTGATACCGAGGGGTATCGGGATGTGATTGATGGATTGAAAACTCTGGTTTCGCGTGGGCAGATCGAACTTACCGCAGGAACGATGTACCATCCCTTTCTGCCGAAACTACCTGATAGTGAAATAGTCCGTCAAATCAATCTGAATAACGAGAGTCAGCACTTTTACTTCGGGAGTGCTTATCAGCCGCAGGGATTCTATAGCCCAGAGGCGGGGTACAGTTACCGGGTGATGGAGATTGCGCATTCGTTCGGATACCGATGGACGATTGTCGATGAGATTGCGTACTCCGGATTCTTAAGCCGGAGAGGGTATGATTTCCAGCACACTCCGGGGTTTTACAGCGGCGGATTGGACCTCGAGCGGATCGTCGGAACAGTCAGCGGAGCGGGGAAGGGGAAAACGGAGAAGCGGCGGTTTGTCGATTACAGCAAGCTCTATAGCATTCGGGGACTTCATGGCTTTTTGGTCAATTTCCGGGAACGGGTGATCTCCGATGCTTTAGCTTCAGGGCAAATCACGACTCCGGAACAATTTCTTGAGGTGCTTAAACCCGAAATGACAAAAAAGCGGTATCTTTTAACCGGCACGGATGGGGAAGCGTACGGGCATCACCAGAAGGGATTGGATCATGTTTTAGGACAGCTCTACTGGCGGAAAGCTTTGGAGACGGTCACGATTTCCGAGCTTCCGCAGCATTTCCCGGTTGCTGAGGAGGTGGAGCCGATACCCTCGACTTGGGGGACGAGTGAGGAGGAGGTTGCGGCTCGCAACTACTATGCCCGATGGCACCACATTGACAACGAACTTCACGATAAGCAGTGGGCGCTCACCGATTTGGCGATCCATGCAGTCACTTCTGGTACGGCGAAGCGGAAGACGGTTTCAGCCGAGGCACGGAAGATGCTTGATGAGGCGCTGTACTCATGTCACTACTGGTGGGCGTCGGCGCGGCCTTGGTGGTCGATAGAGCTTATCGAGCGGGGGGCACGAAGCCTAGCGGACGTCGTTGCGGTCGCAGAGGGGTACACGGGAGGGATTCGGGAGGTGGAAAAAAAGAAGGAAGACAAAGGGCGAGCGGGAAAGGCCCTACGGCTGTATCAGGACATCGTCTTCACCGCGTTTGATTGGCTGAGGACGGAGAAGGTGTGGGACCTCTCCCATCTCCACAAGTGAGCTTGAGGTTCTTTTTCCTATCAGTCAACCGAGATTAATCCACGTGCTTGTGAGATCAAACGGGCGACGCTCGCATATTGAGACAGCTTATCATCGGGAATCAACTGACGAAGAGTCACGGCTTCTTGGGCTAACTGTTGGAGAGGGGGGTCTTCTCTTTTCTGCTTTGATCCTTGATTAAAGTATGTGTTGAGAAGATTCAGCGGAACGATACGAAGGAGACGTGGGACGTGTTGTATTCCGGTTTGGAAGCTATGTTCAAGTTCATCGATGAGTGTGACGCTCATTCCCTGAGTGATTTCTTTTTTTATGGTCGACAATTGGGGGTTTTCGGCGGAAGTTTGTGTCGTTGAGAATTCGTTGGCCGTGCCTCTAGACGGAAAGAGCAAGCTGAAAACAGCTACAGTGTCTGGATGAATTACGATATGGTTGTTGATCGTGTCGTAGTGACCGCTCTGGAAGCCAAATTTTCTGAGTATCGAATTGTCGGAAACAGCCACTATATCTTCGAGTACTCCCTCATCGCTATCGAGATTGTAGGCCAGGGGAAGAAAACGGCGAGATACATATTCCCTTTCGCCAAGAACCAAGCCACCACGAATGATAATCCGATCGAGTCTCGACTGTCGACCCTGACCTAGCTCTGACATGAGCTGCGCCATAGCCTGGGGCTGAAATTCAAGGTCGAACCACTGGGGCGGATATTTCTCGTCGTGAAGCACTTCCGGAATCGTGAATGGAGTTGGGGCTTCAGGAGTCATAGATTACCTTTAAGGGAGTCTCCTTTAAAGGTGGGTTAGCCGCTGATGTAGCGGGCGTGGTTTCTGACATTGGGTTCCAGAAGCGCATTGGCCTTTCGAATCTCTTGGCAGACGGTCTCTACAGGTTTATTCTCTGCGTCGATGAGGATTTGTGTACGGAAGCGGTTCCATCCGCCATCGCCAACATAAACAAAGAAACGAGGGAGAGTAAGCGACTCAAGTTTGAACTGTGGCTCTCCCCAGGCTTGAATGTAGATGTCTGGCCGGAGTGACCCGGTGAATCGTTGGACAGTTTGGTCGTATCTCTTGACGAGGTAGACCGCAAATTGAAGGGCGACATTTGGTGTCCAGTCGCGGCGGGTAATTTTCCCAGGTCTGGCAAAAGACATGTCATAATCATAAGATCTACTGACCGGGTAAACTGATTCTTCTGAATGAAGTACGTTGAGAAGGTAGGCATATGCCATGTCGGGCGGTCCTGGGTTGGGACGCATATTCTCAGGATATTCGATTTTTTTGGAGACTAGAGCGAGTGGCTCGGATCCGAAACGGGCGTAGAAATCCTGGGCAAAGCAAGAGAACACACTTTTAAGGAATGGGTCGTATTCAGCCCGTGAGCGTTCAATGGTGTTGCGGAGTTGGTTTCGTTCGGCGGGAGTAGTCATGTCAGAGTTATCGACCTTGAAAGGTTCGACCTTACAAGGTGGGTTAGCCGCGGGCGCGGGTGATGGCCGCCCCGCACAACTCCTGCCTGATCTACGGCGTACCGCCTGTACTCTAAGGCACGTCGTATGCGGGGCAGGCTCGAGAATTTGTCAGATCTTGCCATCGCGAATCCTGCGCGGTAATCGGATTATCCTCGAGCTCTTGTAATTGCCGCGATGATGAGGATGATGACGAAGAGGACGACAGCCACAATGACGCCGGCTCGGCGTACTCCGGAGAAGAACCCGCCTGTTTGGGGAGCGATGGTTGGGCTGGCTTCCGGCTGTTCGACAATCTCTCCGAAGCTTTGGGCTGGGGTAGTTCTGGCTGTCGGCGCGGTCGGTTGGGGAGTTCCCTCGAGGAAACGGATGGATTGGACTGCCCCTTGCATGACGATATCAGCAGAAGGGGTCCTGGCCCGGTTGCCGCGTTCCCTGGTGACAAGGAGGCTTGAGAAAGCGGTCTTCGTCTTGAACTGCGCTTTTCCGACCCCAAGGTCACCGAGTTTGGCTGCATTTCCGCCGGTGGTCGGATTAGTCCAGAGCGTATAGGTGAATTCCTCTGGAGTCGCAGGGTAGATCAGGTCACGACAGCTGACGACGACCTGGTAGTTGTAGTCGGGCATGAGTACCGAGGCGGCAAAGCAGCGGGCGGCTTGGCCCGTGGTCGAACGAAGCTCGGCGGTACCTTCAGAGGCATGCACGGCACGCGCTCCAGAAAGGAACAGCGCTGCGGCTACAAAAAAAGCGGCGGACAGAAGCCGTAATGATTTCATACAAGAGTATTATAGGGTATATTTTAAAAAATGCAAGTACCAGAGCGATGTCTGACTTCTAATGGTGAGTGGGAATGGTTCTTATCGAAGGCAGTTTACGGTCGGACCATCATTGGAGGATCCTTAGCCTGCCTTTTGCCCACTGCTGAACTTGGGCAAGTGAATCTTCTGGTCGGATACCGACGATTGAGAAGAGGATGACAACTTCCTTCCCTTCGCTTTCGGATTCGCCAAAGCCGAGGACAATCTTGGGTAAAGACTGTTTAACGACATGGGCTTCCATCATGGTTCGTAGCTCAAGATCTTTCTCTACCGGTAACAACTTTACCCTCTCGGGGACATCCAAACTGAGGATTTTTTCGTAGATCGTTCGGATCTCTTGGGTTTTATGCAACTGTATCAAAGCATAGAATTCTCCCAGAGGACTCGTTGCGGGAAAGACGCCGACAAGTGTATTAATCTCTGAGGGAACATCGATCAGACCTCTGAGTACGAAGTTATTCACTCCCTGTTCGGGTGTAAGGCGGGAGAATCGATCGATACTTTCATAGAGAAGGTGGGGAAAGGGTACTTCGGCTGGCATACGATCATATTATAGGCTTTCCTGCCGAGGAGTCAAATGCGGTTCTTGGGTAGTATAGGGAATATGATCTATCTTATCCTTGAGACCAAGATTTTAGGGCGGCTCAGCGCGCAGGTCCTGAAGTATTGACGGAGGGATTAGGTCGGCTGAACTTCGGTTGGTGCGCTTTCCCGGGAGGCGAAGTAGGCTTGGATGCCAGACAGAATTTGGTCCCCGATAATTTCAAGTGGTTTAAGGCCCCTTTCGTGTTGGCCGATGAGGTTAATGGTTGTGTTCTGGAGTTCCTGTCCGCGCTTTCTTTTTTCCTGGGCTTTGCGGTGGGAAGAGGTGATGCCAAAGGGAACGATCCCCGCGGCGGTTTCCACCAGATAATGGATGCCTTTGCTACGTTCTTCGGGTGACGCGGTTTCCCACCAGAGGATTTGTCCAAAATCTTCAAGGAGTGCCAGGGCTGACTCGAATTGACGCTCGTATTGGGTCCTTTTTCTCCTATCCTGAATTGCTTCTCGGTTTACTTGACTTAGCCTATCAGTCTGGTGGTTCGGCGCTTCTGCTGACATCGATCAGCGTGATTGTATCATAGAGGATTTTTCGGAGTCCATGAGGAGGTTTCTTGATTTTGGTTGGGAAAATTGTAGAATTGCGGGCAAGATGGGTGATCTTGAGGAGGCTAAACAAAGATATCTTGCAAGGAAGCAGGCCGAAGAAGCTGAGCAGCGAGCTGTGGAGACAGAGAGGAAAGCGGCTCTGGATTTGAAGTCCACGCAAGTGGCTGAGGAGTGGCGTCACCATGAAGCAACATTCAAGGATCAGATTCTTCCAGCTCTTGTAGGTATTGAAGATGATTTCTGGAAGAATCATCTTTCTCCTCAAGTATTGGGTCTCTTTGATGATGCGGCTAAAGAAATTGCAAGGAGAGAGCAAATAGCAATGAATAGGAGGATATATTTTGATCATGGAGTTGATCTCAGGGTGGAGCGAGCTCCTGATGTTACAACTGCTTACCAACGATATAAGCGTGACATGACATTGTTAGGACATTACTTGTACGGAAATTATGAGTTCAAAGAAAGACTTGATCTGAAGCATTTGATCTCACTTTGGGAAAGTGGTGAGCTTATGCATCTCCCGGTTACCATGCTGGTTAGCTTTGGGAAAGTAGGGAGGCCGATACCCCCAACTATCGATATAGTCGGTGGGGGCTCAACATTTGAGGTAAGTTTTAGGGTTGAAAGGGATGGGGTTGTTCGTTGGGGTTGGGGAGATCTTTCTGATGAGTTAGGGGAGAGGAAGTTTCAGGAGTATAACGGAGATTTCCATACGCTCGCCGACCAATTGTGGGCTGGTATTGAAAAACGGATTTATATGAAAACATATAATATTCGAGGAGGAGTAGCACGTGATGGTGATGAGCAGGGATGGGCATGAGTGCGGGTTATGGGTCCCAAGGTGACCACGGTTCAGGAGCGGATAAGGGATGATGAAGATTGTCTAAAGATAGAGGTTTGTTGATTTTAGTGCAGAAAATTGTAGAATTGCGGGCAAAATGGCTTGGAATCAAGAATCAGAGAGAATGAGGGTCAGGGAGAGAGAGGTTGATGAGGTCTTAATTACTCACACCGTCGAGCACGTAGTCCGGCTGACTACAGGAGCTGAGTCTGTTGATCCAATATCACGATGGGATGTTCTTCAGGAACTTGTGATTCCTATCCTAGAGCTTGATTATTGGAGAAGAAACATCACTCCAGAGATTGAAGTCTTACTTCGAAATAATGCGCTTGATCTTCAGGCCAGAGAGCGCCGTAAGTATGGAGAGACGCTGGAACTCTTGCCTCGATATTTTTCAGCAACAGCGACGGTCCTAGATGAGAGAGACAAAGTAACACTTTTATCACGGCTTCAAAATCCCTACCGAGATATGAACCCCTCACAAATAGTTGATTTGTTATCACGAAAGAGAGGATGGGTAATGGAACAATTGGATGAGATGTTTACTGTCGGGAGAGGGTTTGTTTTTTCTCATGAGAGGTTGCTGGAAGGATTACCGCCCGAAGAATTGCCAGGAACAAGGAGGGTTTGGTGTGTAGGAGTTCAAGCTGTTGGCGACAGGATGAAAGCCTTTATAGGAAGTGAGGAGACTGACTTTAACCGTCACGTTGCGGCAAATAAAAAATGGGATAGCGCTGGTCTTTCACGGTGGTTTTCGGAGCATATTCAATCTGGAAAAAAGGGGCATACTTTTTTCCCACTTCAGTGGGATGAAATATATCGAGGAGGCTGGTATTGGAATATTGATCAGCCCTCTATTAATAAACCAGTCGAGTTCATAGCAGCGATCTCCCATATAGGATCGTTTTCAGAACTTCTTGTACTTCTTGCAGAGAAAGACAGGTTTATCACCAAGCCAAAGGTGGTTGTTGTCAAGCCTGAAGAGCAAGAAGCGAAGCAGACACTCACGCAAACTATCTATACCCCAGAATTTGGTCTATCGGAACCGCCACTCATTTCAGATCCAAGGTTGGCTTTAAATCCTCGAGCACAGATGTTGGCGGCACAAGGGTTTCCGGAATGGAAGATACGGGCAATGTTTGATGAGGAGGAGATGGAAATGCGTAAGCGTTCTAGTGGAGATCGCTATCTCCGAGGAGGAGATCACGCGTCGGGAGCGGATAGGGGATGATGAAGATTCTTTAAGATAGGGATCTCTTGACTTTAAACAAAGGAAATGTAGAATTGCGGGCAATATGAGTAGACTTGAGGAAGCGAGAGCTAGAATTGCAGCTCAAGAACATGCGGCACAGGAAGCCAGGGAGAAATGGGAGCAAGAGGAAGAGCTACGTAAAAGAGACTTTGAGTCTCTCAAGCCTGAGCTGGAAAGAATTGAGCTCGAATTCTGGCGGGCACATGTCCCAGTCCAACTTACTGATCTCTATTCGGAAGTGCGAAGAACAATTGAAGAGAAAGAAGGATTTCAGATGGATGAAGTCATCAGATTTTACTATGGGGAGTATTCACTGCATCATGAGGTTGTACGTTACTCTTCTGGTAAACAAGAGAATCGATGGGATAAAATGTATGGTCTCCGAGATGATGCGGTTGGATTATGGAGGGAAGGGAAATTAGCCCAGATTCCTTTGCGGAGCGTGTCACTTGAATATATTCATAGCAAGAGAGCTGGCGACTCTGAAACTGTCAACAGAATACACTTTGAAGTTGGTCAGGATGATAAAGCCACTTGGACTGTGGGTGACGGAAAAAAATATTTCTTTGATCCAGAAAGGGGAATACATGGGAACTTTGACAGAGATGGACATGGTAAATGTGGAACTTCCAATTCTGATATAGATTTACTCGCGGAGCTTATGATCCCGTTTATTAATGGAAGACAATACCATTACGGGATTGATCATTCTCCTGGTCCAAAAGACCGAGCTGGTGATGATGGGAGCTCTGGTGGTCCTGGCGGGCATTAGGTAACTTGAGGATCAGCCATAGGCTTGATCTGAGCAGAGGATGTCTTCCTTGTTAGATTCCCCTTATCGTTGTCTTCTTTCTCCATCTCGCATATAGTTAATTTTATGCGTGTGCTTTTTGTTGCCGCGGAGGCGGCGCCTTTAGTCAAGGTCGGGGGTTTGTCGCAGTCTTAAGGAAATGATCAGGAGTTTATTCCAAGCGCTGGTTTACTATCGTTAAACAGCTCGTACTACTTCCGGATCTCCTTGACTAAACCGAGAAAGCTCTTGTTTTATGGCTTCGGGGTTGCTATTCGCCCTTATTAGAGGACCCATCGTTTCGGATAGCCATTTACCGTCGATTGTTTGCTGGGAATCACGCAAGATTCTCCTGCCGTCACTGGCCAGTAAAGACCAGGCTACCCCGCTTGATAATGCGTGCTGTCGTTCGTTGGGTCCTCTGGAGGTGTTGAGAAGCTCACGGATATAGGTTGCAAGCAGCCAGCGCTGGGCTCCTGCCGCTCTTTCGGATCCCAACTCCCTATAGTGTGAATAGTTGGGTAGATTTCTTATTCTTTCTACAAGAGCTTCTCTTGTCCGATCGAAGAAAGAATCCGCAACGCCGCTATTGCCGGAAAGATACAGACGCATTGAAGATACTTCAAGTTTCACCTGTTGTCGTAATAAGCCTTTTATGATTTTGTCCGCAGCCTCCAGTCCACTTTTTGTTGAATCAAACTCGGCAAACCTTTCTAGTGCATCAAAGACGCTGCGTATTCCATCCTCAGTCTTCCTCTTTACTTCTGCGAGGAGGGTTTCTTTTTTCTCGGTTGGCGTTTGTTCTTGAGGGATTCCTTCTTCCTCGGGAGGTTGTTCCATAGCCTTCTTGTTGTAGAGGACTGAAGATAGTGTACTACAAAAAGGACAGTATAAACATTCCTTGCGAGGTAGTCTTGAGAAGTCATTGGGGAACCAGAGCGGTTCCTTCGTGGACGCTCTTCTTGAAACGAAAGGCGTGCGAGGAGAATTATCTGAAGGTGGGACATAATTCCTAGGTTCTTTGACAACTTGTCACGTAGAGGTCGGACCTCTGCACAGAGGTCCGACCTCTTAAGGCTCCTATTTTTCATGAGTCTTTGCCATAAGAAGAATTCATAGTACACTTAAGCAATGCGCGTCTTATATGTTGCTGCGGAGGCGGCGCCGATTGTCAAGGTCGGGGGTCTTGGGGATGTAGCGGGAAGCCTTCCTTTGGCTTTGAAGCGGCTAGGGGTGGATGTGCGGGTGGCTATCCCCTGGTATCCGGAGATCGATGCTTTGCGATGGCAAGTTCAGGAGAACGGTGGGGTGGGGGTGACGAGGCTTGGCGAGAGCGAGGTGCCAGTCTATCTTCTGGCTCGGGATGTGTTTGCCGATGCCGGGCCTCATAAGGCGATCGCGGGGACGAAGGCAGAGGAAACCTGGTTCTCCGGTTTCTGCGATGCGGTCGTAACGTTTCTGAAAGACTCCGAATGGAAGCCGGAAGTCTTGCACGGGAACGATTGGCATGTGGCACGGGCCTTGTCCTTTGTTGAGAGAACCTCTCGTGAGACCTTCAGCCAGTGGGGATTTACCCATAAGAACCTGGCGACCATCCTCACCATTCATAACCTCAGCTACCACCCAAAAATGATGAAAGAGGCTATTCTTGCTGCGGATGTGATCAACGCGGTTTCACCGACCTATGCGAAAGAAATTCTTACTTCAGATTATTGCGAGGGACTCTGTGAAGAGCTCAATGCACGGAAAGCAGATCTTTACGGGATCTTAAACGGGATTGATTACGGAGTTTGGAGTCCGGAGACGGATGCGCGTGTCTCGACTAAGTACAGCACGGTAACTTGGAAGACGGGAAAAGCGGGAAACAAGATGGCTTTGCGGCAGAAGCTCGGTCTTGCAAAAGAGGGGGGAATGCTTCTCGGGTTTGTCGGCAGGATCGACGCCAACCAGAAGGGCATCGGGATTTTGGCTGAGGCCATGGACCGGTTGGTGGCGTTGGGTAGCCAGGTGGTCGTACTGGGGACCGGTGACCCGAAATATGAGAAACGACTGGCCTTGGTGGCTGCCCGTTATCCGAAGAACGTCGCATGTATTTTGCGCTACGATGAAGATTTGGCGCACCTTATCTATGCGGGGGCGGATGCGCTGCTTATTCCGAGCAAATTTGAACCCTGCGGATTGATCCAATTGATCGGCATGCGGTATGGAACTCTCCCAATTGCGCGGGCAACCGGGGGACTTTCCGATACTATTCGGGACGGTGAAACCGGGTTTCTGTTTACCGCATATTCTTCTCAAGGGTTGGTCGGGGCCGTTGAGCGGGCCCGGGACATGTTCGCGGCCGAACCGGTTTCATGGGAAGTGTTGGTCGGAACCGGCATGCGCGAGGATTTTTCCTGGGACCGTTCGGCTGAAGAATATCTTAGGCTGTATGAGCGCGCGCTTGCAAAAAGTGGGTAGCTTTTCTCCTGTTTATCCTCCTTTCTTGTTCTTGATCAAGGTTATTCCTCTTGTGACTTGTGTGCCGCTATGTTTTTATTGAATCGATTCATTGAAATAACTGTGGAGGATCTGGGAAAGGAGGTGAGAGTTTCTGACCCAAGTTTCAAAGCGCATTCTTTCTGATGGAGAATGGAGAGTCCTCTGGGAGCGATTTTTGGACGTCATCGGAAAAACACAAGGTCGTTCAACGCTTTCGATGGTGTTCCGCGGCTTCCTAACGCCTACCGAGCAGGTAATGCTTTCAAAGCGTGTTATGGCGGGGTTTTTGATCCTGTCCGATTGGGACGCGTATGCGATATCCAGTGTGCTTAAGCTTTCGGTTTCAACCGTCTATAAGTTGAAGCATTATCTTGAGTTGAGCAAAGACTACCGGAAGTTTTTGGAAAAACTTTTACCTAAGAAAATTCCCTTCCAACCGCAAAAAGGTCCGTCGGCCATACCGCCATTGGTCAAGTTACTTGAGAACATCTTTGAGGGCTACAGGCATCGGTCAAGACTGCTCTACAGCTAACATGAGTAGCATGGTAGTGAGGTAGTAAGGTAGTAAGAATCTCTTTTACCTGCCTTATCACAAATGAATGAATCGATTGATCGATTCATTGTAATGAACAAGAGGGTTGCAATTGAAATATTGAAGGTCGAGTTAGGCAAGCGGGGTGAGATTAGATAAAGAGATGGGTGGCTTCTTTCAGGTATTAGGGTTGGTTGATTAAGGTGAGAGGCTAGTGAACTGGAGTGTAGATGGACTTCTGATTTCGCAATAGGTTATAGTAGAAATGAAAGATACGGAGGATTTTGCATGGCAAAGTTTGTTCCTGATGTGAATACGAGACGGTGGGTGGTGATTGCCCCTTCCCGCAGCAGCAGGCCGAAGGATAAGGATCATGACATCAATCACGGAGCGACGCCCGCGCCTGAGCCTCAAGTGGAACTTCCCAAGCGGAACGGCTACAGCTTTAATGAAACCTGCCCGTTTTGCTATGGAAACGAGAAGAGCACGCCCCCGGAAATATACCGATGGGGGAGGAAAGATCCCCACGACCCGGATTGGGTGGTTCGGGTGGTTCCCAACAAGTATCCGATTACCGATATCCACGAAGTGATCATCCATTCTCCGGATCATCTGACCGATATTGACGATTTCCCTCAGGAACATGTGGAAATTATCCTGCGCGTTTACCGCGAGCGGTACAATGCCCTGCGGAAAAGGGGCCAGGTCATTATTTTTGTAAATGTCGGACCGCAAAGCGGTGCCTCGCTGCAGCATCCACACTCCCAAGTTGTCGTGGTGCCGCATCAGATCAATTTGGATGTGCTCGCGATTGAGCCTGTCGGTAATGTCATTGAGGAAGGGGAACACTTCATCGCCTGGTCGCCCGATTTTTCCCAATGGCCGTGGGAGGTGTGGATCGCTCCAAAAATCTGTTGTCAGCGGGAGCACGAGAAGGGAGAGCAGTGCTTTTTTGGCGGTATCCGTGACGAGCAGATTCCGGAGCTTTCCAGGCTTCTTCAGGCTATGCTGCAACGGCTGCTCGTTCGTTTTCCTGAGATGAGCTACAATTTCTATATTTTTCCGGGAGAATGTTGGTATCTCCGCTTGATCCCCAGGCTCGTCCACCGTGCGGGTTTTGAGCTCGGAACCGGGCTTTCGGTGAACATCGCCGATCCGACGACGGTAGCAGGGGAGCTGAAGAAGAACGGCTCGGCTTAGATATTCTTCTTTACTTGTCCAAAGAGGGGGTTACTTTCTTACTCGTCTAAGAAAGTAACCAAAGAATGACGCCCCAGTGAGCGTTCTTTCGAGAGCTTGCTTGCTTATTTTATGCGACCAAAGGTCCGACGTTACGTCGGACCGCTGGAACGCGCTCTGGTCGCATCCTATAGGTATTCGCGCGCTACGCTCTCGAATAGCTCCGCTCAAAGGGGATATTTAGGAGAGTGTCTTTTTTGGGCTATTCTTGAATTGTTGCGTTCAAAGGGGAACTAGAGAGTAAAGATGCTACAAGCTAGAAAGCTATGAAGCTATGTTGATGGGGATTCTTTCGGAGTCATACCGAGAACCCAGAGGACGGATTCTTTCCGGTAGCGGCGGTCGCCGCGGGAATTGATGCGGATTGCCGGAAGCTTGCCCCGTTTCCCCCAGCGCTTGATGGTGAGGGGGGAGACTCTCAAGAGTTCTGCAACTTCTCGTACCGTCAGAAGATCGGGAAGATTGTCCAACGAGAGGTATCGTTTTCCGCTCAGGCTCTTCGCCGCGCTTCCTACATCACTCAATTCCATACCACTACGCACTATATCAGAGCGTTTCGCTTCGTGTCAACAGGAGATTTTCCGTATCAGTTTCCGACGGCTCAGGTTTCACTTCAGCTCAACTTGCGCTTCCCGAAAAAATTCCAGTTTGCTCGCTCGATCATACTGTCGTGCTTCGCATTCTGGAATTTAACGGGACGGCTCAGGTGGAGTTTCAGAGTTACTTCAACTCCACTTGAGCGCCTGCTTCTTCTAATTTTTTCTTAGCCTCTTGGGCCTCTTCCTTTTTGGCTCGCTCAAGGAGTTTTTGCGGAGTCTTTTCGACGAGTTCTTTGGCTTCCTTGAGACCCAGATCCTGTCTGATTTCGCGGACAGCCTTGATGACACCGATTTTGTTTGCACCCGAAGAGGCGAGGATGACATCGAACTCGCTTTGTTCCGGTACTGCTGGTTGGCCTGCAGCGGGAGCTCCGGGAGCTTGGGCCGCCGGCGCTTGAGCCATTGCCATCGGTTGAGCGGATACTCCGAACTTCTCTTCCAAAACCTTTACCAGGTCTGAAAGATCGACGACGGTAAGCTTCTCAATTTCCTCGACGATCTTCTGAACGCTTCCGGCAAGTTTTTTCACTGCTTTTGGTTTGTCTGCCATAATTAACTCACCCCCTTTATGATTAGCGTCTAGCGTTTAGTGTCTCTGTTTAGTTTGCGGGTTTAGCTTCTTTTATTGCTTTAAGAACAAAGACGAGTTTTTTGTAGTTTCCCGAAAGGACATGGACAAGGCGTGATATCGGTGTGTTCAGCGAGCCGATGAGCTGGGATCGGAGTTGGTCTTTGGTCGGAAGCTCGGCGAGCTCGTTAATCTCTTCTTCGGACAGCAGTCTCTCCGACGGTTTTAGCCAGATACCAAGCTTGGATTTTGGCAACTCATGTTCCTTGGAAAATTCAATGAGTGCCTTGATCGGAGCGATCTCGTCCTCAAAGGCAAAAAGGAAGGCTGTTGGACCCCGCAAAACGTCTTCGACGTCGCGGGGCAAGCCCTTTCTCTTCTCTTGAAATGCGAGCTTAAAGAGCGTGTTCTTGGCAACGAGGAATTGGCCACCGGTTTGGGTTATTTTTTCCCTGAGATCCCGTTGGAGATTCACCGGAAGGCCCGAATAATCTGAAAGGATGACCAGCTTTGCACGGGAGAGCTTGTCTGAAAGGTCCCGGACGGCAGTGATGTTTTGTTGGGAAGGCATACAGATAGGGTTTAGGGTATAGGGTCTAGGGTTTAGTGTCTCGAATAAAAGAAAGCAGAAATAAAAAACTTCTCCGCGGGGAGAAGTCACAAAAAAAAGACTTTTTCTCCTCGGCAGGACTTACGTTATGCCTGCTGTCTTCGGACGAATCAGATTGTAGGGGTTTGGGGAAGGCTTGTCAAGCCTTGTCATTGTTTGTTCGTTTGGAAAACCGCAAACTTGTAGGCTTAGGCGATCGGGAAGCGTTGCGGGCTTGAGTCTGGGCTGTCCGGAGGGAGGGGCAGAGTCTGCTCGAGCGGAACGGCGGAGAGAATCTCAACCCATTCCGGGATAAATACTGTACCGAGTTGCGTGGGGAAGGTAGCTCGAATTTCTCTTCCGTCTTGACCGCTTACTGTGTACGAGAGGGTGTCGGGTGCACCGTCGGCTTGGTCGGTCCATATTTTTGTCAGTCCGATCCAGTTGACCTTGCAGGAAGCGTTGACCTGGTCAAAAATTTGTTCCGTTGTAACGAGACGAATGACTTCTTGTTTTCTGAACGATTGGTCAAGGATTATGGCGGAAGGGTCGTCCGGATACGGGCCAGTGGTTTCGCTGGGGAAAGGCGGGAGAACGACCGCGGCGGTCAGAATAGGCAGCTGTCTGGGTAGGCGGAGATCTTGCTTCCGGACAGCCTCGGCTGCTTCAGGGGAAAAGGAGGAACGCGCCTTTTTGGCATCGCTCGATGACCAAGGAAGCGCGATTGCGATCTTTCTATCCAAAGGGGAATCGAGTCGGGGGAGATAGGACACTTCTCTGGCAATCTCTGGGTTGCGATAAAGCTGAGCGAAGCGATAGTCTTTTTCGGGATTGAACATGTCGCGGTAGAGGTCAAGGAGTTCTGTTTCAGAAATGCTGACAGGAGCATTTGATTCGGTTCCCATCCGCTCGCCTGCAATGTCGGAGAGTGCGATAACGGTTCCTCCCACGATTCCGAATCCTACGCCTGCACCCAGAAACTTTCCGGAAAGCTCAAGAAATTCGCGACGGGTCATTCCTTTGGGATGTCGGGCGGTTTCACTTACTGCCATTGGCCCATATTACCCTATAGCGCATGGCCTGTCAATGGTATACAGGCTATGTTTTTTTACCACAACTGCCGCAGTAGGAATCTCCACTGAGATTTCTGTATACTGTTCATGAAAGGAGTATATGCCTGATACAAACACACAGGAAACCAAAGAGCAGGATCCGGTTGAAGGCATCCGTAGCGCCTTAAACCAGGCCATGGGATTCTTAAAGAGGCTATTGGGTCAAGAGGAGGGTGAACTTAAGGAAGAGCTTGAGGAAGTTGAAGGGACGTCGAAAACCGATGAGTCCCGGCCTGATCAACCCGCGGAAGGTGCGGGAACTTGAGCGGATGGCGGGGGCTCTCCGTTCACTTCAAGGGAGAGGTGACGGAGCTCTTCGCGGATTTTCTCGATTTGGGCTTGGTTTTCACCCTGTTTCTTTAACAGCGTTTCCTCGTCGAAGAGAATTTCTTCCTCAGACTCCCGGATGGCTTCGAGTTCATGAAGAAGGTCCTGTTTCTCTTTGGCTTTCTCTTCCTCCGTTCTGACCTCAGCTTCGGCCTCCTCTTCCGCTTGGGCGATGATTTGAAGAGCTCTTTCGATAAGTTCAATTACCTTGGCTATCTCTGTTTTTGCGGTGAGGCTATGGAAGAGCTGCTCGCGTTGGCCTTGATTGAGTTTGGGAAGAAGACTGACCCAGTGATCTTTATCTTGGTCAGTTAACGGAGAATTGTTAATGGCATCCGTGAGGATTTGGTCGTCAAGCATCGTATTTTATGATAACACAGAGTGGAGAAGGGAGTACGGAGTCCTTCGACTTCGCCAAGTCTGACTTGGCCTCGCTCAGGATAAATAAGGAGTAGGGAGAGCGGTGTCTCGTTTACCAGCGGGCTCGGGAATTTATTGGAATTCGGTAAGGTCAATTTTTATTCCAGGACTCATCGAGGAAGCGAGGGTGAGTTTGGTGATGTTTTTTGTGCCGACACCCAGGATCAGTGCCTTGAGGTTGTCAGCGAGATTTTCCGGTTTGTTCGAGGTCTTGCCGATCGTGACGTGCATCAGTGGGGTTTTGGCTTCGGATTTGACGGTGGTTTTGGATTCGAGTTCTTTTTTCCGTTTCTGGGGATCATCGGTTATCGTGTTGTTTTTGGGGTTGGGCATCAGGCCCAAGGGGCCGAGGATTTTGGCAACAGCGGCGATCTTGGGCATCATGCTTGGGTTTGCCAGGAGAATGTCGAAGTCGGGCTTTTTCTTTTCAAGGCTGGCGAGGAGCTCGTCCGTCGCGATCGCCACCCGGGTGGTTTTACCGGTAGGATGGGGAAATGGAATTTCTTTGCTTATCCCGTCTTGGGTGAGATTGAGATGCGCCGAAACGGTGGCATCAAATCGAGCAATGGTTGTCTTCTTTACCAAATCAATGGCTTGACCGAGCGGATAGGTAGTTGTTCGATCTACCCGTGATCGAGCCAGGCGATACCGGTGGCCTCGTTCGCGCACCCTCTTTTTTCTGGCTTTGGCTTCCTCGGGTACTTCCCCTACGGAAACGGGCTCCAATTCGGCTGTCGATTGAACCTCAAACCCTTCGATCGGCTCGCCTTTATCTGCAACGCGACCGGTTCCCTTGCTGCCTTTATAGGTTTTTCCGACCGTCCTGGCAGCCTTTTTCTGGCTGATTTTCTTTGGCCCTTCTTGGCTCGTTGTGAGATCGACGAGTGAGATGCGTTTTTGACCCACGTTCGCTCCTTTCACCGCGTCAAACGCGGTTTCAGTCGGTCAAGTTCAAAGTTTACAATGCAAAGTTTAAAGTTATGTCAATTTTTAACTTTTCACTTTACACTTTTAACTTATCTTGACTCCCATACTTCTCGCTGTTCCCATCACCGTTTTCATTGCGGATTCCAAGCTTTTGGTGTTGAAATCCTGCATCTTTTCGCGGGCGATTGTTTCGACCTGGGCCCGGGTGAGGGTTCCTACCGTTTCTAAACCCGAGGTCTTGGCACCCTTTTCCAGTCCGATTTGTTTCTTGATGAGTTCCGAGACCGGAGGAAGTTTGGTCGTGAAAGTGAAGGTACGATTCTCATAGATCGTGATTTCCGCGGGGATGACTTGGCCTTTTTTGTCTTGCGTCCGTTCGTTATACGCTTTGACAAAATCCATGATTGCAACGCCGTGCTGGCCAAGGGTTGGGCCGACTGGCGGGGCCGGGGTTGCCTCTCCGGCCTTCAAATTGAGTTTGACGACGGTTTTGATTTTTATTGCTGCCATAAGTGTAGGGTTTAGGGTATAGGGTCTAGGGTAGAGGGAAGACGAAGTAGGTTTACCTGAAGTTCTTCGCGACTTCCTCTATCCGTCGCTCCCTCGATCATCTCCGAGGTGGGAGGCTCAATAACAGTTGAAAGTGAAAAGTTCAAAATTCAAAGTTATTGAACGTTGATATCTTAGCAGAAAAAGTTGTGGAAGTGAAGGGTGAGATTCTCGCGCACTCTTCTATACCTGTCCTACCTGTAAAAAGTCGAGCTCGACTGGGGTTTCCCGACCAAAAATGGAGACGAGGACTTTGACCTTGCCCTTCTCTTCGTCGATAGAGTCCACGGTTCCGAGGAATTCCGCAAAGGGGCCTTCGATGATTTTGACCGCATCGCCGATTGAAAAGACTGCCTTGTATTTGGGCGCTTCCATGCGCATGAACTTCTTGATGGTTTTGACTTCCTCCGGAGGAAGGGGAGTGGGTTTGTTCCCCGTACCGACGAACCCGGTGATTCCGTGGGTAGTGCGGACGGCGAGCCAGGAATCTTCATCGAGGATGAGCTTTACAAGGAGATACCCCGGGAAGATTTTTTCCTTCACGGTGATTTTCTGGCCCCTTTGGATCTTTATCCGATCCTGGGTTGGGACGAGGATCTCGAGGATTTTCCCCTCGAGTTTCATGGTTTTGACCCGCTGTCGAAGGGTTTCTGCGACCTTCGCTTCATGGCCAGAGTAGGTGTGGACGACGTACCACTGACCCCGGGCGTCGTCGGACTTGGAAAAGATGATGTGGTTTACGCCCTCTTCAAGCTCAAGCTCTGCGGGTCGTTCCACCGGAGTCTCCTTTTTGGCTGGTTGCTTTTTTTTGGTAGGCATTACCGTGTTTGTTATTGAATGATGAGCTCGACGAGTTTTGTAAAGAGAAAGTCCAGAGCGCCGATATACAAGCCGACAGCCACTGAAACGGCAATAACGATAAGGGTAAGTTTTGCCGTCTCCGTTCGCGTCGGCCAGCTGACTTTTTTCAATTCTTCGATTGATTGGCGGATGAATTGAATCGGGCTAGTGTTCCCAAGAGATGGTTTCGCGATCGAAAATTGTTGTCTGTCCATCAGGCGTGTATTTTATCATAGCGCTATGGGAGAGTGCAAAGATGCTTTGGCCGTTTATTTTCTGATCAAGCGTGGTGGATCACCGATCTGCGACTTGGTTTGACACTCGGAGTGGGGCGGGGTATCATTGGAGCTACCTCAAGTCGAGTTGTCCTATGGCTTCAAAAGGTTCCTTAAAGCGTGTTCGAAAAGCGGTAATCCCTGCGGCCGGGTTCGGAACGCGGTTCTTGCCGCAAACGAAAGCGATGCCCAAGGAAATGCTTCCGATCGTTGACAAGCCGGTCATCCAATATGTGGTTGAGGAGTTGGTGGATGCCGGGATCAAAGATATCATCATCGTCACCGGGTATCACAAACGGACCATAGAAGACCACTTCGACGCTCCCAATCGTGACCTCATCGAGAACCTCAAGATGGGCGGTGAGAAGAAACGCCATCTCTGGGAAGCGGTGGAGCGGATTTCCGAGATGGCGAACTTTGTCTATGTCAGGCAAAAGGGTCCGTACGGAAATGGGACGCCACTCTTAAACGTCAGGCACCTTATCGGGAACGAACCGTTTATCTACACCTGGAGTGATGATTTTATTATGGCTCAGCCGTCGCGGTTTAAGCAGCTGATTGCGGCGTACGAGAAATATGGCTGCAGCTTACTCGGAAGCGTCCGGGCGATTGAGGATGAGTATTATGCCCGCTACGGGTTTGCCGGAGGGCGGGAGATTGAGCCGGGAGTACTTGAGGTTGATACCATCATTGAGAAACCCGGGAAGAAAAGTGCGCCGTCTGATTTGGCCAATGTTTCCGGATTTTTGTTTACCCCGGAGATCTTTAATTATCTTGATAAAGCGCTTGAGCAATTGGGGGAGGGAGAGGAGCTATATTACAACGACGCTTTGAAGCTGATGCTTGCCGACGGTAAGCGCGTGATGGCGGTCGAGATCAAGGGTGGACGATACTACGACACGGGGAATATTCTTGAGTACATGAAGACGATCGTGGAATTTGCACTGCGGCATCCGGATATCAATGGGGCGTTTCGTTACTACCTGAAAACGCTACGGCTTTAACTTCTTTAATCTTTTTTCTTGACAGGGTCTTTTTCACACGTGATATAATAGGATTGCCCTACGAAAAGCGGGTAGACGAGGACGATTTTCCTCCACAAATTCACGCTTTTTAGGGAGGGAACGTCCCCGCACTGTAACGGTGCAGGGCGGCCCACCCACCTGGAGTTATCCGGGGAATAGTTTCTCGTTCGAGCGCTTCTTGTAGGGCATTGTTGAACTTCATTTAGTATCCCTGCGGGTTTTTTGCTCAGCTTTTTCCGGGATTCCTTTTAGGTTCTGCCGAGATGCCCCTCGTACGGAATTCTCACACTTCGTTTTCCTGAGACTGTAGAAGTTATACGGATGTCGGTTAGGGTTTTTTCTTGTGGTCGTTTCCTTCGTGGGTTAGACCGAGGATTTTGGCTGTGGTGGGATTTGTGAGATCAAAGTCCTTATTTTTTCGTCCCAGACGGGCAGCACGTACAACGGCTGCGTCTTGTGTCTCTTGGTCGCCAGTCCGTTGGCCGGCACTGTTAAGCCTTCTTATGGCTGCAGTTTCATCCGAGATCGGATCTTCTTTCTGGCTTGTTTCGTCCATGTCTTTTATTCTAGCGTTTCTGCTTTAATGATAGCAAGTCTGTTGTTATCCCAGGCTAATTTTGCTATACTTTGGGTGATTTTGCGGTTGCCGAGGTAACTCAGCGGCAGACTTGCCCGCCAGAGCTTCGCTCAGGCGATGTGAGGCGGGGTAGCTGTTTTGCCTGCCCGCCAGATGCCGTCTTAGCTCAGCGGCAGAGCAGCTGTTTTGTAAACAGCAGGCCGTCGGTTCGAATCCGACAGACGGCTCCAGACAATGGAGGCGGGTAAACAGCAAGTCGTGGGTTCGAATCCCACCCTCGGCTCAAAGTTCACCCTGAGTTTATCGAAAGGCTGGGATGGCGGAGTGGACAATCGCAACAGTCTGTAAAACTGTCGCCGCAAGGCTACCCAGGTTCGAATCCTGGTCCCAGCACCGCGTTAAACGCGGTGATTGGCGCGTTCAACGCGCCACCACTTTTTGCTCCCCATACTGAGATTAACGATCAAACCGGAGAACTATGATATCTTTGGAGCGATTTGGCGATGGACAGAGAGGTGTTGGTCGTATCGAGAGGTTTGTTCGAAAGGGTATTGCCTGGGACGGATGGGAGAATTACGTTTCGCTTTGTGAACATCCGAAGTTTTTTTCTACGATTCGGGACAATCCTTTGATCGTTGTCCACCCCGGGTTTCGGCTTTGGTGGCCGGGGGAGAAATCGGTGACCCCGCGATATGATCGGATCGGCTACAATGCCTACCTTGAAAGGGTTCGGGAGAAGGTTGCCCAGTCCGTGGAAGTTGGAAGGACAATTATTGTCTACCTCCCGAGCATGTATCGGCAAGAGGCATTGGACGCAATCGGTAATCCTGAAGGAGCGCTGCTTGTTCCGACAACCAATGATGGAGGGGCAATCATCGATCATGGTTTTCTTGGGGAACGGGCGCGGGAGTTCCATGATGCACTCGTAGCCCAGATTACCAGTGCGGAGATTTGTGGGGAGTACCGTGACCGTTGTGTGCAGGAGGTTTGTAGGTATTTGGACGGTGTTGAGATCACCCGAGTTTCGGACTGTATCTTCCCGCCGGCGTCATATGCGAGAATCTCTGATTATTAGTATTCAACCTGGTACAATAGCAAAGTATCATCGGGTAATAAGCTGCCTGGATGGCTCCCCGTAAAGAATTTTCGACTTGCTTGGGGAACCGCTTCGCATTCGGAAATTCAACGGGGCAGGCAGTGGTAGAGCACGTCAAATGTGCCAGACCTGCCCGCAAGAGTGCCTGGATAGCTTAGTGGTAAAGCACACCCTTGGTAAGGGTGAGACCGTGGGTTCAATCCCCACTCCAGGCTCAAAAAAAAGATGAATAAAGAATAAAGAATAAAGAATCAAGAAGAGTAGTAGAAAAATCGTCATAGGCTATCGAATAGTTGATGCATCTGGTACAATTCACAGAATAAAGGAGCACTGCTATGGCTACGAAGAAAGGACCGCGGATTGTAGTTGGACTCAAGTGCACAGTCTGCGGCTCGTTCAACTACATCTCAGAACGGAATAAGCTCAATACGCCGGAGAAACTCAATTTGCGGAAATTTTGTAAGCGTTGTCGGAAGCATCAGCCGCACAAGGAAACAAGCAAGCTGAAGTGAGGGCAGTATATGTTACATAGTGAGTTTATGTCATCCTATACTCCAATGCCGGTTTCGGAGGAACAGATTGAGGAGACTGGGTTAAGAGCTGAGAAGAGAATGGGTAAACGGTTCGGACAAGTCATCACAGCAGATATGCCGGCACGAGGATTCTTGTACACCATTGCCGAGAAGATGAGTTCCGGCCAGCGCGAGTGGTTTATGCGTACTATGGATCGCAGGCGGGCTCTAGAAGCCCAGGGGCGTGAGGATGAAGCGCACGTGCTGCTCGATGCGCTTTGGGAAGGGTTGATGGGGAGACGGGAATTTCCGGAGTATTCAGGGAATATGGGCGGTGGAGAAGAGCCGGGAAATACAGGGGGTATCTAAACGCTGATTTCCACGCTGGGCTTGTATTAATTTCTTCTTAAGGAAATGCAATCTTCTGAAAGAGATCCTGGCTTTGCCGATTGGGTAAAGGAGCGGGGGATAACCGTTCCCCTGGCGCCGGTCGTGGTGCAAGCCTACTCGCCGCACTCTTCAGTAGCGGCCAGCGAGCAGAATGAGTGGGACCTTATCTTTCGTCCCTTTTACACCCAGACGACCTGGCTGACGACGGAGCTGGGTTCAACCGGTGACTTGCCGAATCACCGCTTGGTTTCCATTATTTCCGAGGACGGGCGGTACGGGGCGACCGGATTTGCGGTACCAAATCCTGGCAGCGAAGGTGAGCCTTTTTATTTCCGCTGGAGCGGTTTACACGACGCGCCTGAAATCTCTATTGTTGAGGGTATTTCTGTCGCACGGTTTGCTCCCGATCCGCTGGCGCGCGACGCCGACCTTACCGTGTTTGTGCTTTCGCATCCGTTTCTCTCTGATCAAGTCCCGCGTGAGGGGTACGCGGTCCTTTACGCTAAAGATAATAATGCTTCGCGCTTGGTTCGCCGCCATATTGCTCCGGCCTCGCTCATCAGCGGGCGCGAAGGGGGAAGGGTATTGAATAGGATGGGGACGTGGTGGCAGCCGAAGGTGCCGTTCGAGTATCTTTTGGGCCTGAGTCAGCCGGGGTTATGGAAAAAACAACCGGACGGTAGTGGGGAGTAGGCTTCAATTTTCTTACCGGGTTCCGGTGATGAGTAAACTGCGTGAGAAGAATAAATTCAAGAACTTACCCCGCCTAAGATTGTTCTTCGTCAGTCTCTTTGGGGTGATTCGGAGCAGGCATTCCTTCAACAACAATTTTCGTGACATCTGCCAGCCTTTTTGTAGGGTCGTCTTGACCCGGAGGAAGTCCAGGGTCAATGGCAATGCCTCGCTTGCTCGCCTCGTCAAGCTTAGAGAGGGGAACACCTGATAAATCCGCTCTTCTGGGTTTTCTCACCCAATTCACTCGTTTAGGTCTATCTTCGGATTCGCCTGGCATTCTTGGTATTTTATCAGACTTTCTGTAGCGTTAATAGCGTATTGAGGATGTTCTGGGCCCCGCTTAAGAAAAGCGTATCGAGATTTAAGGCTTGCTCAATTGCATGGGCAAACCAGGTTTCGTGGTCATGAAGGGCGGGCTGTTCGAGGGCTTTGAGCTGGCTTTGGAAGGTTTCAGGGTTAGCCCGGCGGGCGATGCCTTTTTGCTCGAATGTTTCCTGGATGCGTTCCTCCCACTCGCCCCATGGTTCCATGAGAAGGAGGAAACAGCCGGCTGCAGCCGAGTCGTACGCCATATCTCCGGAAGGTTTGGTGATTACCCCATCGGCCCAAGGGAACATCCAAGAAACGAGTTTCTCATTGGCGTCCATAATGTTGTTTCCCCGAAGGATGCGGTAGGTGGCGGTTTGATCAAACTCGTTTCCGACGGCGATTTGGTGGGCGTTTGCAAAGAGCCCGAACATGGCGGCGAAGTCCTCGTGGGTTCCGGCATAACAGACCAGCTGAATTCTTGGTGGTGTGGCGGTGAGGTGGGGGAGGAGTTGGTTTAAGATCAATTCAATCTCGCCTTTGTTCGTGCCAAGGCCCCCAGTAGTAATCCCAAGGCGGAGGCTCGCTTCGATGGGGGACGGATGGGTGAAGCGCTCAACAAACTTATCTACGGACTTGGTTTTGCGGGCTTCGACGATACGCGGATCGACCGGCGGGCCGGTAACGTGGACGCGGTCGGCATCGAGGGTTTTCCTCTCACGCTGGGCTCCCTCAAGTAGCTCGATCTTGGTTTTGTCGTCAAAAACAGCAAAACTGAGATTGTTCTTGTCGGCATTCTTGAGGTACTGGGGGCGGACGTGGGGGTCGGTGACGGCCTGGAGGACGGTTTTACCAGCGTCAACGAGGAGGTTTCCGGTTTCGTAATGGAAGGAGGCGATGGGGCGCGTGACGTTTTGAAAAAAGAAAAGCAGCGGCTCCTTGATGGCGTCGGAGATGGGGAGCTTTTCGCGGGCCCGGGTATCGATGATGCCCTTGATTTTTTTGAGGAGTTCATGTCGGGCGACGGCTTCGGCAATTTTCTCGGTCATGACGACTTTTTGCCAATCCTCAGCAGCGACGAAGTTCGTCGGATCAACGAACCAGAAGGTTTTGTCACTGTGGGCCGCGGTCACGAGGAGCGAGAGCGCTTGGGAGTAGTGGGCGCGGGAGAAGACGATTTCCTCTCTTTTAAACTTATACGCATACTCCTCGCCGATCTGGTCGAAGGCGGTGGCGGAGACGGTGGCGATGGGAACTTCGGCTTCTTCAAGAAGTTTGCGTTCTTTTTCGAGGATGGTTTGGAGCTCTGGGTCCATCAACTTTCATGATAAATATTTTTGGCGTGCTTGTCCAGGGAAGTATAGGTTGCTACTTTCTTGTTCGCACAAGAGGGCAGATACTTCTTTGCTCACCCAAAGAAGTATCCAAGAAAAGGTGCCCCATGAGCGTTCTTTCGGGAACACGTCTCGCTCACGCAATGCGATCAAACTCCTTCGCGTCGAGCACTCGTCAGACAGTTGATCGCTTTTCAATGGTGTTCGCTTTCGCGTGTTCTCGAATAGCTCCGCTCAAAGGGGAACAGCCAAAATACTAAAGACTAAAGACTAATGACTAAAGACTGAATGCTCAACCCTATACCCTATTCTTTGTTTTGCTTTGACGATGAGATTTACATACACTGAATGTATGGAGAAAGGGAGGTTTTCCGATTTCTTTGCCCGTGAGGATGTGATGGTGGTTTTAACCAGCTCACCTGCGGGGCTGGGACATGTACGGGTCACGGAAGCGCTGCGCGGGGGGTTGGAGGAAGGGGTGCGGGTGGAGGTGTTGGGACTTGAGGATCAGTCGGCTCAAGGGTTGCATCGGGCGGCAAGCCGAAACGTGATTTTGCGGGCAGTTATGGAGTTCGTTCAGAACAACCCATTGGTTGAGGAGAGTTTTTCAGAGCTGTATCGGGAGCGGCTGCGAAGAAAAGGCAAGGAAGCCTACCATCGGCTGGTTGAGCTGGTCAAAAGACGACGGCCAAAACCCAAAGTGCTGTTGATTGTTTCCACCCATTTCGGTCTAGGATACCAGATAGCTGCGATCAAAAATAGGCTTGCCGAGGAGTTTAAACTGTGCGTGGTTTTGGCAGTGGTAGTGACCGACGATTCGCCGCAGAAGGTGTGGGGAGTGGTCGGTGCGGATTTTCTGTTTGTTCCAAGTCTAACCACAAAAGAATCTCTGGAAAGATACATGATGAGAATTACCAGAATTGTGCCGGAGGTGTTTGTAGTGCCGTATCCGGTTTCCGCAGATTTCTGTCAGCCTTTAACAAACAAAGCGTTTGCCGATCGGAAGTTGCAAGTCAATCCCCGGTTCAAAGAGCCGATGAAGATCATGATTCCAATATCCGGTGCAGCCGTCCAATTGAACTATATTGAGGAAATGATTACTACATTAGAAAAGGAGAGGATTGCCGACATAACCGTTGTCTCTAGGGAATCAGACTACACAAAACGGTTTTTGTCATGGTGCGGAGAGAGAAAATCGGTACGGGTGGTCGCGGAGATACAGGACCGGGATGTCGTCGCCGGCTATGAGAAGGAGTATGCCAACTCGGTATTCGGAGTCGAGATTACCAAACCCTCCGAGCAGGCTTTTAAGGCATTGATTACCCCGAAGCAGCGCGGTGGGGTCATCCTTCTTTTTTCGAATCCGGTCGGAAGGCAGGAGAATGATAACCTGGCGTTTTTGGTGCGGCACGATCTGTTGCCGTCTCCCGCTGATCGGGAGGTTCTCGGGAGATATCTTTCTACCGGCGAGCGGAGGCTTATTGACGCAGCATTTTTAGAACGGGCGCAGCATTGGCGGGGGTTACTCCTCCCGTCTTCGGGAAGGGATGCCGGGAGGGCAATTTTGAAGCTTAGGCAGTGCGGGGTTTTGTCAGCGATGCTTGATTTTTCAGGGTACATGGACCACCCGGAATTGCGCAGCGATGGTGTCAGGAGGATTTGGAAGAAACTTGCGACAAGGGTGGGGGAGAAGTGCGGGATAGCAAGTAGCTAATGGCTAATGGCTGATAGCTGATAGCAGATAGCATATAGCTAATAGCTTATGGCTAATAGCGGATAGCAGATAGCGAGTAGCAAACGGCTGATGGCACATAGCGTTTAGGGTTTAGCGTATAGCGTACAGGATGTAGAAAGATTGATGATTTATGAAGGTTTCTCATGGGGACTGTCTATGATTTTTGTGCGGCGGAGATGTCCCTGAGGATACGCTGCGGTTCAATCAACGGGGTGACGTGGAGGCCTTGCTCTTCTTTAAGGAAAACGACCTGGGGATTATCTGAGACTTCTTGCTCGAGTTCGTAACTCCTGGTTAAGCGATCGTTCTTTCCAGCCCATATGACTATTTTTCCTCCCTCTTTTACTTTCATCTGCTGCCAAGACTTTGCTTTTCGACAGACCTTGTCTAACTGAGCGTTGAAGATGGCAGATTTGATTTTATCCTGATGGGGGAGGTCTGGTGTTTTTCTTCCCCAGACCAACGAATAAGCGGGTAATCTGCCGAGCATTCCGGAGAATCCGCCGATCTCGTAGGCCAGGCCGGCAGCGAGCTCCATTCTCGATTGATCGACTGAACTGGCTGGGGAGAACAGGACGGCTTGGCTGACACGCTTTTGAAACGCCTGGTCGTTGAGGATCTCGCTGACGATAGGACCTCCGGTTGAGTCAGCCCAAAGCTCAATTTCTCCTTCTGGTGCAACTTGCCTTAGAGCACATTTGAAGAATGTGACATGGGGTTCGTAGTTCGGAGATCGGGAGGCCTTGTCGGCAAATTCCGCGGTCGTCCTTCCCAGGCTTGATTCCGGATAGCCAATGACTACAACTTTTCTTCCCATGAAAGCTAACTCCTGCGCTAGGCCACCCACAGGATCGATATCGGCAGAGATGCTGGGGATGAGATAGATTGGCGGTTTTTTCTCCGTTTCTAGGGTGGTCTGTGACTCCGGAGGATCGAGGATGAGGAGGCGGCTTGTCTGTGGGCCCAAGTCGGGGAGATTGACGGTGATTTCACCCTGGTTGAGGTAGCGACGGGCAATCTCGTCGCGGATGTGGGCTTCGGCGATGATGCGCTTGCGACCGTCGGGGTCGGTTTTTGGCAGTTCATAATAGCGGCGGAGAAGATCGGCTCTCACGTTGCGGTTAAGCAATGAGCGGTTGATCTCTCTGGGCTCTCCGGGGATGCGGCTTGGGTGGGTGGCAGCTCTGACGAGATACCAGAGCCTGTCGAACCGTTCGAGGAGGTTTCTCTCCGGGACTTCGGTTTCTTGAATGGGTGGATGTAGTTCTCCGTGCGCTTCGTTCATGGAGTTTTCTTGGACATAGTATACATCTTGGGGTAAAATACAGGCAGAGGGCCATGATGTTAACGGCAGCATGGCGGTCTCCAAAACCGCTCGTCCAGGTTCGAATCCTGGTGGCCCTGCAATGACTAGGTCATGAAACATTTGAGACTCTCAGCAGTCTCATGCCAGCTGATTTCCATTGCATTCGCTATCGAGCTCCCAAATACTCATGGAGCGTGTATCGTGCGCTCATGAGTATACTGGAGACCTCGCTCGGGTTCGGAGCCTCCGAGAGCTGCAAAAAGCATCTTGATGGAGTAAAATATGGTTATGAAGAATTGGAATACTGACGTTTCTCGTTTCAAATCACCTCAGCATAAGCGCCTTTGGGAACTCTCTCAGCTTATCAATTATGGCCTCGAAGGGCGTAAACTCAACAAACGCGAACTTGCTATAAATTGGGCCGATTTGAAACCACTGCTCGATCCTGAACGGGCAAGAATGTTAGAATTTATCCTATGGAGAAAACTGTACTCACTCCCAACCAACGCGCGGTTCTGGAATCTCTCGCCCAAGAAAAATACATAACCGAAACCTTCTTCTTGTCCGGAGGAACTGCCCTTTCTGCATTTTATTTTAAACACAGAATCTCCGAAGACTTCGATCTTTTTTCCGAAAAGGTATACGAAGCTAAAAAAGTTGCTATCTGGGTGCAAAAGGCCGCAAAAAATCTCAAGGTTCAGAAAGCTGAACAACAAAAACTCACTGGTCAGGATGTCTATTACTTCTCTTTTGGCAAAAACGACTTTGTTAAAGTAGATTTCTCGTATTTTCCGTTTCCTCACCTGGGAGAATTTACGAAATATCAAAAGCTGAGGATTTCGAGCCTTGAAGACCTTGCCGTGAACAAACTTCAGGCTATAGTAACGAGAAAAAGATCTAGAGATTACGTAGATTTATACCTGTGTTTACGAACTCTCAAATGGTCTTCAGAAGATATGCAGAAATACTACAGGCTCAAGTTCGATATGCACGTCAGTTTTGAGCAACTTGCTACTTCGTTTACTAACGTTGTTGATGCACACGACGCGCCAAAATTCTTGGGAAAGACATCCTGGGAGGTCGTGAGAAAATATTTTCTTTCCTTAGCCCAGGAATTAAAAAGCAAAATTATTGAATGATCTTGAAAATTGTGATGTTCAGGTAGGTTCGAACGTCGTCCATCAGGTGCTGCTATATAGCCTAAGTGATATACTTAATTTGTGAAGAGAAAATACCTAATTTTCTTTATAGTTCTAATCGCCTTTTTCCTCTTACTAATATTTAGACAAGGGTACTATCCCTGGGAACATATAAGCTGTATTTTTTCCAGAGGAGACTACCAGGGATTAGCAGGTCCGCTTGGCTCTCCCCCGCTCGGATTTAAATGCGTCCACACTTTTAGCGATGCAGGTAAAAAATGCTTCAGCAACAATGATTGTCAGGGAAATTGTCTGGTCACCAAAGATACAATTGTAGAAAAAACTGGACTACTAAAGTCCAAGGTCACTGGTGGATTTGGAGCCTGCGAGGCAAACGATTTAAGATACCCATCCTATCCAGGTGATTTTGAAAATCCTCAAGGCTGGATAATCTAAAATAGGTTCGAACGTCGTCCATCAGGTGCTGCAACAGTCTTCTGGGATGTAACCTCTATCCTTCGACTACGCTCCCTTCGGCATTGCTCAGGGCAAGAAAGACCGGTTGGGGTTCGACTTGTGGTGTGCTTGTTGAACCATTCCCTCCGGCCCTGCACTTCGACGCGATTCTCTCGCTCAGTGCGAGGGAGTCGATGCGAAGTATAGCGGAGGGATGAGAAGTTTACCCTAAGCGAAGTCGAATGGGATTCCCTCCGGCCCTGCAAGGTGCCATTCGATAACTATAACTGGATCTAGCCAGTTGATACGCTTTGACTTCTTGAAATCCCTCCATAGATAATTTATAGTCAGGTCATGTTAACAAAGACAGATTTAAAAGAAATCAGAAAAATAATAAGGGAAGAGGTTGAAACTGAGTCTGAAAATAATAAAAGTGAAATTCAGGCAGAAATGAAAATGAACATGATAAGAGTTGTTACGGAAATAAGAGAATTAAGTTCTCGGCTTAAGAATGTAGAAGTGAAGTTAAACAAAATGCAGAAAGACCTGAAATATTCAGTAAATTTCCTTGACAAATTTGGCTTGAAAATCCAAAGTAGGGTTGAAAGAATCGAAGCACATCTTCGTCTAGAACCCATTTCTTCTTAAGCCAGTTCCCTTCAAGATTTACTGACCCCTGCCCGTTTTCAATGATGCTTCCTTCAATCTTCCGATGTCTTGGCCAAATTACTCCAGGATTGTCTTGACGGAGCGCAATCCATTCCGAGGCTGTTTTTAAAAAAACCTATAGCGCTTGACACCTATTTTAGCTGTGGTACGCTTGACTAAGCATGGTAGAAATGCCATCGGTTGAGACCGCTCCAAAAATGGTCGCCCAAGACAAGGCTGCAGAAGAGCCCCATTTGCATACCGAGTTCGGCGCCATCAGCCCGGATGATGTCGGTATTTACGGAAGAGTGATCGGCCGCCTTCGTCAGCAACCTGATGCTGAAGGGGTATCAATCCTTATCCTTTCAAAGGGGGAGCGGTCTTTTGAAGGAAAGGATCTTACGATCCCTGAAGGGAAACTTGGGCTCATTTTTCAGGAGAACAAACCAGGGGCAATTGATGCCCGATTTTTTGGGGCGCTGTCCAGGGCACTTCAACTGGAGAAGGATGTTGAGAGCCGGAGGTTTGCGAAAATTGATGAACTCGCGAAGGCAAAAAGTGCACATCCAGAGGGTAATAAACCGAAACGCATGGCTGCTTAGTCCGCTTCTGTTCATGTAGTCGCTCGGGTTTCTATATCGGCTGATCCAGCCGTCTCGCAATCCAGAGAGCGTTTTAGGTTGGATACAAGCGGAATTTTTGGTGAATATAGTTGCCCTGCTGTGCTAGACTATAAGCCTAAAGGTTGTTATGCAAAGCCCTGAACAATCGAGCCAGAACTCGCATGTGAATTTTCGTGAGCTCCGCTATGGGCTACTCCCTGTGGGTGAACTCCTCATCCGCCTCACCGAGGCGAGCGGTGATGTTCATACTCAGGAAGGTCTATCCAAAGCTTCCGCCATGCTCAGTCAAAGGGGAATGGTGGTTTTGGATGCCCACCTTGCACCCTTTGATATTATCGCAACCAGTATTGCTCTGAGCGAGGGGTTGAAGGTTAGGAGTTGCGTGGCCCCGGTATCTGCCTACGATTACTATTTCCCGATCATTCGCCGGGGATTTTTTTCCAGGCTGGGAAAGATCAACGGTGTCGAGCTGTTTCCGGTGTATCGGGATCAAGACTTAGAACACTGGAAGAACAAACCGTTTCAGCCGCCCAAACAGGATTGGCGGCAGAGACGGGAAGCGGTGCTTTCGTACTATCGAAGGTCTCTCTCGGCTGTTGCGGAACCCGGTTCGCTGGTAGTGGTTGCCGCATACAACGGAGTCAACCGGCTCGGTGAGGATCTGGCCAACGGAGTGTCGCGGCTTTTAAAATCTGGAAGCCCGGCGCTGTGTTCCGTTTCCCGGTTCGATCAAAAGTCGGGTAAATTCCGTCTCTTCACGGCAGAGGACTTGCTTGAGTTTCCGCAGGAGGTGACAAGAAATGAGCTCCATCGTGCAGTGCATACCCAACATCGGGAAATACTGGGGCGCATTGGAGCGATGCGAGGAGCGGGGGAAATAGCACTTGAGGCCCGAGGACAAGAGTTTAGTCTGGACAGTGGCCCGGATTCTTCGAACTTAGGGTAAGGGATAAACGCCCCTCATGTTCGGCGGCAGAAGCAGGGAAAGCTTTTCCATCATCTTATCCACAACCCGTTGACCATCCTGTATCCCTTCCCGTTCCACTTCTTGTATTCGATACGGCTGTCCGGCGGCGATCTCGATTTTGCCTAATTTCAGCTTCCGGTTAAATTCACCTTTGGGGATGATGGCAAGCGGCAAAAACAGGACATTCTCTCCGTATTGATGGAGCTCGGCCAAACCGTCTTTTGCCGGTTGGAGTTGTCCGTCGGTGCCTCGTGTTTCCTCAGGGGAAATCGCCCACACCCCACCGGGGCGGCTCAGGACTTCAACCGCTTTATCGCGATACTGCACCAGGAGTGAGCGCCGCTCGGTCCGGGAGTAGGAGTCAATATCATAACTCTGGACAACCGGAGCGATTTCCACACCAAGCAGGTCAGCCAGGCGAAAGGCTGGTGCCCAAAGGCTGCGGGTGAAGTCGTAATGCTTGCGGGCAACCGGCCCTCCACCGAGCTTCAGATTCCCGTCTTTTCCGCTGAGTTCCTTGAGCAGGAAAAAGGCAATAATCGGCCCATCGGCCATATTGATGTGGTTGAAGTAGGCGACTCCCGACCCCTGTTTCAAATGGTCATTGAACTGATTGAGGTTCTGGCGGGACTCGGGAGTGACCTCACAGCCGAAGATGGTTTGCATCAGTTCCCATCCGGTTGTGCCGAAAAATTCGTAGGAGAGGAGCCTGAGTTTCTCGCGTGTCTGCTCAGATGCTGCTGAATGCGGAGTGGGGTTTTCCAGTGTCATTTGAGGAGGTAGTGTAGCACATCTTTGCAAGATACGGTTGACCAGATGGTTGGCTGACTTTTCTGGAGCGTTGACTTTGGAAGGTGGAATAGCTAGAATATCGCACTGTGCTCGAACCAGGGAACGGATCGGGAGCTCGCTTACTTTGTTGTGTTTCGCTACAAGCAGATATTATGGAACAAGAAGATCAACCTCAACCCAGCGCTCCTGCCGGATCCGGCGGTACTTCGAAATGGAAGAAGGCTTTTTTGAGTCTGGTTGTCGTTACTGTTCTCTTGATGGTCGGCGGCGGAATACTCTGGTTCGGGCTGCAGAAAGCCTCAAAATCACCATCCCGGGAGGGGGCAGCCAGTACGGAGGCGGTGAGTGAGGAAGCTACTTCCGCAAACGAGCTTGTGACGGATACAGACGCGACACCCAGCGTTACCCCTCAACCGACCAAGACTCCGACCACGGCACCATTACCCACACCAACTCCAACACTCGCTCCAACACCAACCCCGACTACCCTGATTGAGACGTTCGACTCAAGCGCTGCGCTGGACGGATTCCGAGCGAGTAATGCGGGGGGCAACGCTGGACTTGAGCTGCGAGCGGGACGGAACGCTACCCTGACAACGCGCGGGTTTGTCAGCTTCGGTATCGGGGAGATTCCCGATGGTGCGACCATCGAGCAGGCGACTTTGAAAATATACCAAGTGAGCGTGGTCGGGGATCCCTATGGGGCGGGCTTAAGGGTAATGCTTGACCACCTTGACTATGGTACAACCCTTGAGCATGCGGACTTTAGTGCGGCTTCGTTATCTTCCAGCTTTACCACACTTTCCACAAATGCGAGCGTCGGCTGGAAGGAAGTTGACGTAACCGATCAGGTACGCAGTGATCTCTCAAACAATCGGGAACGCAGCCAGTATCGGCTGCATATGGCTACCGAGACTGTCGGTGGGACGGTGACGGGTGACTTTGCCTATTTTGAAGCGGCGGATAATTCAACGGGAAGCGGGTATACCCCGCAGCTTGTCGTCCGCTACCATTAGTTTTTCCGGCTGATCCTGTTTGTTTTTTTTAAATAAGGCTTTATTTTTCTATGGGAAAAGAACAGATCCTTTTTCGGCAATCCACACCGCTTCAGGAGTCCGCACGAAACTTTGCTTTGCATCTGTTTGATGCGTTCCGCTTTGAAGTATCCGGTGTAGAAAACCTCAATCACCTTTCGGAGCCTTCGATTTTGGCGTTTTTCCCTCACTACGGACATGCCGATTTGCCTGCGATTCGTAAGGCCGTACCTTCGAATCTTCGCAAACTGCTGGTTTTTCCGGAAGCAGCCGATTACTGGAGCACCAACCCGTTTCGTTCCCAAATCAGCTCGCTTTTTTTACCGACAATCCCTTTGAATCGAGACGGCGCCGGGAGCGTCATCCTCGATGATCTCGATACGCTCGGTGGGCTGATGTCCTCTGGGTATTCCGTTGTCGTTTCCCCGGAGGGGACACGTTCCGAACTGCCGCTCGAAGAACGCGAACTGCGGACCGGGACCGCGGAACTTGCCTTGCGGACGCACTGCCCGGTGATTCCGGTTAGGCTTTACGGATTTGAAGATGTGATGCCAAAAGGCACTCCGCTCCCAAGACTCTTTGATCGGTTGCAGCGCAGGTCGGTCAAAGTGGTGTTTGGCTCGGCCCTCCGTTTTGGAAAAGAGGCTTTTTCTGGAACACGAGCCCAGACGCGGAAAGCGACCACGCACGTCCTACGGGAGGTTCTGCTTCGGATGTAATCGGGCAGCTTGTCCTTTTTCCTGCCAACAATGCGGGGGAAAGGAAGGTTTGAGCGGTCTATTTTTCGAGGTAATCCTTGAGTTGCTTCCGGTAGAATGGGTGCCTGAGATGGTTAAGTGCGTCGGCTTCGATTTGTCGAATCCGTTCCCTTGTAATATCGAACTTTCGGGCAATTGCTTCGAGCGTGTAACTTTTCCCATCCTTCAGACCGAAACGCAGTTCGAGAATCTTTGCTTCTCTGGGGGGGAGGTTTTCGAGGAGGGCTTGTAGTTGTGCGCGAAGCAGGTTTAGCGCGACTTCATCTTCCGGGGGAAGGTGTGTGTCGTCCGCGATAAAATCCCCGAGGTCTTCCTCGCTATCATCTCCGATGGGGGTTGACAGGGAGAGCGGACGCTGGGCGGATGTCTGCATCCTTTGGACTCTTTTTGCGTCCGTTTCGATTTCCTCTGCAAGTTCTTCAATGGTTGGTTCACGCCCGAGATCTTGGGTGAGCCTGTGGGTTGTTATCAGCATTTTGCGGATATTATCCGACATATAGAGGGGAACCCTGATCGTTCTTCCTTGGTCCGCAACGGCATGAGTGACCGCCTGGCGGATCCACCAATTGACGTAGGTTGAGAACTTATAGCCGCGGGTGTAGTCGAACTTCGCCACGCCACGCATCAGACCGATGTTTCCTTCTTGGATAAGATCCGGAAAGGGAACCCCGCGATTCTGATACTTTTTGGCAACCGAGATCACGAGTCTGGCATTGGCCACAATGAGATGTTCCCGTGCCGACCACCCGTCCACCACAATCGCTTCAAGCACACTGCGGCGTGAATGGGACGCAAGGTTATTGAGAAGTTCAAGGCGGGCTCTTTGACCGGCCCTGATACGCTCGGCAAGTTCCACCTCCTCTGTCTTACTTAAGAGTGGTGTCGTTGAGACATCTTGGATATACATTCCAGTAATATCAGAGAGGTCAAATGGCTTTGTTTCACCAAGCGGTATATCTTCTTCTGCCTCTTCGAGCGGTATTTGGTCAGGCTCCCCGTCGGCCATCGGTATGCCTTCTTCCTCCATGATGTCGATAATGGCTTCCAGTTGTTCCACATCTTCGTCTGCGTGCGGCACGGTTGTCAGGATATCTTCGAGCGTGAGACCCCCACGTTCCTGCCCGAACTCAATGAGACCTTCAATGATTGGATTATGCCCCCCTTTTCCTTCCGGATCTTGGGGGCCGGTAGCCAGTGGACTGCGAGAACCCTGTTGTTCGGGTTTCATGTTCATTTCAGAAAGTATGGATTGTATATTACAATATCTTGGCAACTATGCCATTTTTATTGATCGATAAACCGGAGGGAATGACTTCGCATGATGTGGTTGACCGGGTGCGGGCGATCACCGGGGAGCGTAGGGTCGGGCATGGAGGAACGCTTGACCCGATGGCTTCCGGACTGCTGATCGTGGGAGTGGGGAGGGAGGCGACGAGAAAGCTGGGTACGGTTACCAAAGGGATGGATAAGAAATACAATGCAGAGATTGTGCTTGGGGAAGAACGCGATACGGATGATCGCGAAGGGATGGTTATCACAAAAGCGGTCGGGGTTTTACCGCCGCCAAGGAAAGAAATTGAGGCGACGCTGGGAAAATTTATCGGCAGGGTTTCGCAAGTCCCGCCGCAGTTCTCTGCAGTAAAGACTGGTGGGAAAAAAGCCTATCAACAAGCGCGCATGGGGGAGAGGGTGCATTTGGAGCCGCGGAAGGTAACAATTTATTCCATAAAACTCATTGATTATCGGTACCCGATTATTGAAATTGAGTCCAAAGTGTCTTCAGGAACATATATCCGTGCGCTGGCTCGGGATATCGGGAGAATGCTGGGTACCGGGGCTTATTTAGGTCGTTTGCGACGGCTGCGGATCGGAACATACGCGGTTGAACAGGCAGTTGAGCTTGATCGGCTGGGCAGGGAAAACTGGAAAACCCATGCGATAGAGTTCTGAGATGTTGTGATAGCACATCGGCCGATTCAGGTTGCATTTTTACGGAAAGGTGCTTTACTATAGGTTTTGATGAGAGAGCAGAGCGGATCGGGCGATTCTTACAGTCAACTTACCGCGCGCCTTGAGCTCCACAGACAGCGTTTTCGGCTGGCTGAACGGGGACGGTTTAGCGTGGAAGAATTGATAGGGGAACTCCACCAGAAAGGCCGCGATATTGTTCAGCCGGATGAAGCTACGGAGTGGTTGGCTAACAAACAGGTGTTGGCGTATTCTTCCGGCGGCGGCTTCGGTATGTTTTACCGGAAAAAGGGGCAGGACCTCTACACGGTATCCTTTACCACAGAACCACACGATTGGCCGAATCCCATCAGAGACGCACGGATCAGATATGCCGTTTCCTTTCAAGAGGATGTTGATGCCGGTGCTTCTTCAAGGCACAGTGCCTCTGTGGCGATTCGTATCCTGGGTGGGGGTGACAACAAAGGCTACCATTGGTGGTCTTATCTGAGTGAGGAGGGGCGTGACCGTCTGCAGTTTGTTCCCGAGACTTCGGGGGTAATTTGGGGAGGACATGATTTCAAACGCGGAGTTGAGCCTTTATATGCCGTCGATCCGGCGCTGGTACCGACTGTCTTGTCTTGGGAAGAGGTGGGGGAGCGATTTAGCCATTTTGCGGAAAAGAGGATCGCTTGGGCAGAGGTGAGTGAGTTGCTGGCATCGCCCACGGCAGCAGGGCATGTTGATCCTTTTTTACCTGAGGGAGCCTGATTATGATGTTCAAGGACGCGGAGCCTGCCCGGTTTGCTGTGGAATCATCTCATCATCTGCGGGATTCTGAAAAGGAGCGGATGGTAGGGGAAAGGATGTTACTGGGTTTTGGACACGCAGTCGGATCGATGGATTCGGTTGCCCATCGAGTCGATATCCAGGTACGCAGGGAAGCACGCCCTTCTTGGAGGACCTGGATGTGGTTTGCGATGGAGGCTCCGAATATTAATGAGGAGGATGGCAGTATCGGCCTCAAGCTTGCCCTGAATGTTCGGCGGGTTGGGGAGGATGTTCTGACCCGCAGGTATGGGCTTTCCGAAGGGGATATCGCTGAAGTTGTTGGTTTTTACCTTCGGCAGTTGGTGCGACGTGTTGAACAACCCGAGGCGGTGTTTTTAGGCAAGCCTCTTTCGGATTATCAGGAGGTTGGGGGATTGGATGAGCTTTGGACTGAGTGTCTTGGATTCTACGTGCTTGATGTGTTCGAGCGGAAGTCCCAGTTTACGGAAAAGGTTCCTTCTTAGTCGTTCTCAAGAGTGTCTTCATGCCTCTGGCTTTTTTAGTTAGTTATATTGTCGTCGTTTTTTTTGACTCCCTTGATTCCATCTGATAGACTTTCGGGTGATTTTTGGATCCGCCAACCGGCGGAAACTAAAACGAACCAGATAGGGCGAAGCGATATTACGTTTCTCTTTGTGTAGCCCTGTTTGGGCATGAGGCTTTGTAGGGAGCCATTTTGGGAAGGTTTTTGCTCGCTTGGAGCAATAGCGCTTTGAATGGCGAGCCTTCCTTTCCATGACAACCTTACAGAACCGCTCTTTGAAAACCGTTGTGCGAAATAACCCGCATTCACTTGATGCGTGAGGCAATCATCTCAAGGCCTATGGCCGAAAAGGAGGCAGATAGCGTATGGCGAATGGCAGATAGCGTATGGCTAATGGCGAATGGCTAATAGCAAATAGCTGGTAGCAGATAGCATATTGCAAATAGCGTATAGCTAATAGCCAGAGGTCGACAGACAAGAAAGAAACAGGTCGATCGGATCCGGGACTTTTTCTCATACACCAAAAAGGAAGGTGGGCCATGTCCGCAAGTATGTCGAGACCGCCCTTGTCACCAACGGCGCCGAACAGTTCGGGAGGTAGAGGGGGATGCTTTATGTCCCTCTTCGGAGTCCTCTTCGTGATTGGGCTCCTGCCTCTGGGGTACTTTCTGCTTGTAGCCTGGTCAAGCGGCGAATCCTTTGCGATGTTGGCCATTTACTTGGCCGTAGGGTTGACGGTAGTGTTCTTCGGCGCGCTCTTTCTCGCCATCGGAGCACTGTTCCTTCTGCCGAAGCGCAAGGCACCATCCTCGGCGGAGAAGCCAGGGGAAAAGGGCCTGCCGCCCGTCAAGCCGTCCGGCGATCCCGAGCGAACCTTCAAGAACACCGTCCACACCATCAGCCGTGTCATCGGGCTCGGCACCCTCGCTCTTCTGGCCCTGGTGGGCATCGGTGCGTTGGTGATCGGCGCCTGGCCGATTTCGGTCATCGTGGCCGTCCTGGCCGTCTTTGCCTTGCCGCTGGTGGTGATCGTGCCCAGGGTGCTGCGTGATGCAGCCGTTGTGGTTCCACAGACGGAAGTCTGGATCGTCTTTCTGCTGGGGAAGTTCCGGCGCGTACTTCGGCCAGGGCCGAGAATTCTCATTCCCTGGCTTGAGCAGGTGGTCGCGCATGAAAGCATGCGCTGGAGACAGGAGGATATTGTTGCCAACAAGACGACCACCAAAGACAAGATCTCGGTGGATGTCCCTGGGGTTCTCCTCTGGAAGCCAGATGACAAGCATCCGGAGTTACCCTTCCTCATGGTCGAGAACATTGACGAAACATTGCGAAGAACCGGTGAGGCATCACTGAAGCAGATTGCCTCGGTCTCGACAACTGAGGAGCTCGTCGAAGCGGCACCTACGACCATTGAGCGGCTGAACAGTATCATGATGGAGCAGGTGCAGGCTTTCGGTGTGCAGTTCGCTTTGCGAATCAGCGATACCATCTTCAGTCCGGAACTTCAGGTGGCCATCTCTACGGAGAAGCGGGCGCATTACGAGGCATCGGCGAAGAAGATCAGGGCTGATGCCGATACCTACGTCATGCAACAGCTGAAGGCCGCTGTCAAGGCGCAGTTCCCGCACGCTTCGGAGGAGTGGCTGGGTGCAGCTGCCCTGCAACTGAAGGCGCTTGACACGATCCAGTCGTCTACTCAAGGTACTGGGGCGGTAAGTCTGTTCTCGCTTGGGGAGCTGCTAACCCGAAAGATGCCGGCATATCAACCGTCAGAAGGGGAAGCTGCCCCGCAGCCAGGTGGCCAGAGCACTTAGATCCGCACAACGAGAGTCCGCTAGTTGGCGGACAAAGAGCGATACAAGAGACCGACGTCTGTTCCGCCACTGGCGGGATGGGCACGAGATTGGAACGAGTGGGTTTCTTATACCTTTGGGGCGCTGCGCGCCTCACTCCTGGTATTATCCACTCCCATTCTTTCTCGTCATTAGGTCTCTTGCTCTTTTTCTGGTGGTTTTGATTCTCGGCGGTTCTTGTGGTATAGTCTTGGTGGTATGACAGATCACAGTCCGGAGACAACGGTTCCAAAAGTTCCCCATAGAGACCTCAGCCAGCGCTTTCAAAGGGCTCATGAGGTTTGGGATACAAGAACAGAGGAGCAGAGGGCGATGGGGCTACTGGTGAGGCGTTATGAGAGCGGCGACCCGATCCAACTTGAGGTGGCCCCGGCCCCATTTGCGGGAGTTGAAGTGAACCCGAACAATTGGGGGGCAAGGACAGATCCTTCACCAGCACAAGTTCCGTTGCGGCTCAATTTACGGGAGAGGGATATTCCTCATCGTGAAGGGGAGATCATCCGTATTCCCACGAAGGATCCGCAACAAACCATTTTTCTAGAGATCATGGAGCCTCTATCAAGCGCGAACGGACGGGCAGTAGGCGAGTCGGTTTTCGTGATGCCCTTAAACCAGGAGGAATCCCAGCGAGTTCAGGAGTCCGGGAGGTATATGGACTATAAAGAACTCCTTGCCGAGAAGACTATCAAGATGCTTGAAGGGAGAGAAGTGCTGCGGGTGATGGGAGCCCAGAGGGGCTGATATTGAGATTACGGCTCTAGCAGCAAAGAAGAAAGTTTAACAAATGCTTTTTTCTTGGAGGCGCCCGAGAGGGCGTTTTTTGTGGCTTTGGGCGAGTGTCAAGCTTATCGTCCCTGCCGACGGGCCGGGGCGCGGTCCGGAGTTTTTGAACTCTGGCTTTCCTGGGATATTCTGCCACCGTGCATCAGGGCTTTTTTCCTTGTCTCGAAAGCCGCTTGGTCTGTTTCAGCGCTTCCTGTGATGGCTCCACCCCGGTTCCCCTGGAAAGCCCTTTCTAACCAAGTCTTTGGAGTCTGATCAGGAAGACTCTCTTGGTCTTCTTTGGGTATAACAGGGTCTGGTACCTCGGTGGTTTCTCTGCGCTGTCCTTCGGACATATCTGTATTCTACCACATTTCGTCTACCAAATGATATCCGTTACGGGCGGATGTTCAGCGGGCGGAGGATAAGGGAGGAGGCGAGCCCGAACACGAGCAGGATCCAGAAGATTTGGACAGCGAGGAAGATCAGGATGTGCTTCAGCTTTAAGGTTGTGCCGGTTTTGGCTTGTTTGACGAGGGCGACGATGAGGATGAGCGATGGCCAGAGGAGAAGGGGGGCGGCAAGAACCGCGAGGATGGGATAGAGTTGTTGCATATTAATTAGCATAGCAGTTTTAGCAGAGGTTTGCTTGACCTATTTGTTGAGATTTTTACGCACCCAAGCAGGTGATTTCTTATCTTACTTATCCAAGCATGGCAGTTACTTCTTTGTGCGCACAAAGAAGGGCGGTTACTTTCTTACTCGTCTAAGAAAGTAACCAAAGAATGACGCCCTGTGAAGCCTTGTCGGCGATTCTTCGGATTCGACGGTGGGAGTCCTTCTCTGCCAGCTGGCGGATCAGGACATTTCATTCCCCTCCAAAATTCCTTCTCCGCCAACTGGCGGATCAGTCAGTTTTGGTTTCCCACTCGTCTCATCCTCGAATCGCTGCTGCAGCGGCTTCAAAAGGGTGAAGAAATCTCCGTGGGCTCCTCATTCATAATTCATGATTCATAATTCATGATTCTTTCTTTTGGCTGCGTTCAAAGGGGACTTTTTTTAATTTCTAAACCCTCTACCCTCTACCTCCCCTCTTGCCTATTGTCTGCCGGGCTGTGTAGAATGGATCTATGGCAGAGGAGGAGAAAAAGGACACCGGTAAGACGACCACAGTTCTGGTCCAGGAAGAGGAAAAGAAGAAGGGCTTTCCCATGCGACTTGCGCTCATCTACCTACTTATTTTGGCGACCGGGTTTTTTTTGGGGATTTTGTTTGCTTCGCTTCTTCGAAGTTAAGAAACGTTTCGGTCTCTGCCTTTTTCCCCGGAATTCCCCGAGAAGCTCATCCGCTACGGCGGCGATTTCCCCTTTAAGCAATTTCACCGCATCTTTTCCGGTCTTTTCCGTGAGGTATACAAACAGCGCGTCGTTATGGGGAGCATCATGGAACCGTGTTAAGAAGTCGTGGTGGTGGTGGGAAGGCAGGTTATCCATGACGCAGCCAAGTACCCGATGGTGGATGATTTCGTCAATCATCTGCCAGAGTTCCTCTTTCTCCGAAGGAGAGAGCGCGGTACGGTTGACTTCCCGCTCAAGCTCGTCGAGGACGATGAGGTGATCGTAAAAGACTTTACTCATATGGCTCCTTTCGTATAGTCTACCGGACCCAATGGGATTTGGTTTTGCGGATCATCGACAAAAAACAAAAGCACCGGGCCTTTTTTGTAGGTCGGTCCTCCCAAGGAAAACATGACCTCCGGGCTGCCCCCAAAATGCTTGCCAGTCCAGGCTGCGGGACCGGCGTCGGCTATTGATGCGACCACGGTATTTCCGTTTTGGGTGTTTACAATGAGAACCTTCCGGTATCGGTACCAGTCGCGCAGATAGGGAAGGCGTCGGTTCCAGTCGGGTAGGTACATGGTTTGAACAACGGCGTACCAGCGCTCCTTCTCCTCAAGCGATGGAGTGAGCTCGGCTTTTGTCGGGGCGAATTGTCCCCAAGCGCCAAGCCCCGGCGCAACCCCGGCTTGTAGGATTTTTCCTGCTCCATGGGCAGCGAGGCTATCACCCGGATATCTTTTGAGATGCTGTTCGGCGCCGATTAATCCAAAGGTGGTGTTGAGATGTTCTCCCTCAAGAGAGGCTTTGGCTTTGATGCCGAGCAGTCTGTCTATGATTTGCTCGAGAAGCTTTTCCTCATCGTGCGTTAACGGGCGAACTTTTTCGGGGAGGATCTCCCGTAACGATTTCACCAGAAGCCCTTTTGGTGTCGCATCGGGGAGTGATTGGCTGCGGCTGCGGAGCTTTTCAATGATTTCCTGGGGAACCGGGAGGGATTTGATCCCGGATGGGGGAGTGAGGAGAAAGCTGGCGGTGAGGGCACCGGCACCGATAATTTTAGCGGAGTGGCTGCGGATTTCCGAAAGATCGAGACCCCGATCCTGAAAAAATTTCTCTACATGGGGATGTTTGCCGAAGAGTTGTGTTTTTACCTTGTGGTGCTTGGCCTGGATGCGATGGAGGATGGGATGGACGGCTGTCCTTTGCAGGCGCGGATGGGGGAGGCGTTTGGTTGGTTTTCGCATGGCGCAGTTCTATTGTACCACTGGCGGAGGGGGGGAGAGAGGAATTTAGAGTTTACAATTCAAAGTTAAAAGTGAAAAATTACAATTCAAAATGAAAAGTTTCTCTCCAGACTTGTAACTTTAAACTACAACTTTGAACTTTACACTTTACACTTTAGACTTTTTAACCCTAGACCCAAGTGCCTTCTTGTGCAGGATGGTTTTGGGATGGAAACGAAGGCCGTACCTTTTCGGATATGGAAGCTCGCTCGTTCAAACGATGAAAGAAAGCGAGAGCTTTCCTTCGACAGGTTCAAGACAAGTCAGCCCTCAGAGCTTCAACTTGTTTTTGAAGGACATTTTTGTTATAGAGGAAGGACTATGGAAGGACTGATTGAGGGGATTTTAAGCGGTAAAGAGAACCGCGTGGGGTTGGGGGGACTGTTTTCTGTTTCCTCCGGGGAACGGGTGTTCGTCGGAAGTGATCCGGGATCCGTACGCCAACCCGGAAAGGGAGAACGATCCATTGTAGTCAAGGGCTTGCCGGAGCGCACACTGTCACGCTTGGCAGTAGAACTGTCCCTTAATCCGGAGGGGAACCTGCGTGTGGTGAGAGGCTCTGGCTCACGGAAAGGGAAGCGCTACTTGCCGCAAAACTCGGTAGATATCTGGGGTAGGGATCGTGAGAGGGGTATATGGGAAAAACAGCCGTTGGGCGTTTTACTGGCTGAGCAGATTTGGGCCAAATTTGACGGAGAGCCGGTGGTGGTGGATATCAACGTTCCCTTTCCCGGAGGCGGGAAGGGGATTGTCCGCTTGAACTCTGCCAGCACCAGTCGAGGAGAGCATGCGAGGTGGGAGTTTCGGGTTGAGACTGTTGAGCCCAGGAATGCAGATTTGAATTCGAGAGCGATAAGTAAACCGCGTCCTCATGCTTGAGGGAAAATCTTCAGGAAAGCTTGCCCACGGGTCGTTATTATTGAGATCACTGCCTAAGAAAGGGAATGATGGTAGGAGCCGAGTCTGCGTCTTCAATGCAGTCTGAACAAAGAACCGACCTCTTTTCGGAGCAGTTTGATCTGGCTTTAGCATTTTACGCACTCGACGATGGGACGCAGTCCCGCGAGCGGCACCGGGCGATCGTCCAAGAGATGGCCGACCGGGCAGTGGAGCTGGCATTGCCCCATCTTGCCCATGTAGTGGAAGAGCAACACGTTTCGCGAGCGGTACTGGTTGCCCCTTTACGGGGTGGGTTGGGATTGGTCACGCCCAGAACTTTGGGGCGGCTTCGAGGGGCGCTATCCGGGTTTGGGCCGTCTGATGTCTTGGTTGAGCCTTGGGCGGTGGGGGTGAAAAGGCACCCCGCCCAGGATCGGGCAGAGGTCTACTTTTCCTGCGGTCTTCAACGGGCTGACAATCATGATGCAGCTGCAATTATCCTTGACTTCGGAACGGCAACCGGGTTGACGACCGTTGCAGTAGCGCGGGAACTCAAGCAGGCCGGCATTGATTATCGCCGAATGACTTCGATTTCGATGACCTTGGCGGAGAAGGGGAGGAAGAGGATCCTTGAGTCCTGTATAGATTCCGACGGCCGGCGGATTCAGATTGAGGCAGCGACACGCGCCAACTTGAACGACAAGGATTATGTCTACCAGATTGCCCCGACGTTCAGTGCTGCTTTTTGTGATGTCAACCCGAAGGATTGGGGAGAACGGATGTGGGGCATGGAAAATACCCATGGTTCACCGGATGTGCTTCATCATGAGGTCAATGAGTTTATGTACCATTTCTTTCAAACGTTCGAGGGTGTTACGGACTATTCCCAACGGGTGGCTCTCAAGGATTACTACCTCCGGCAGTACGCTCCTTTAGGGTAGAGAACTTTCCTCTAGCGAGGCTTTTCGTATTGACAGGATTTTGGAAACTGTAGTACCGTTATGGTATGGTAAAAAAGAGCTCGCTTGAAGCGCAGGTCGAGGGATGGAGGAATTTTGGGTTGTTACTCCTCCTTGTCTTAGGGGTTGTGGGGGCGATCAGCTACACCCTCATCGTTCGCCAAAAAACCCGCTTGGACATGCAGGAGCAGCGGATTGTTCAATTGACGGATTCCGTCAATGATCTTGAGGATTCGCTCAAGAGCCCCACTCCCATGCGCGGGCGCTAAAACACCTGAATGCATGCCTTTTCTTTAAGGTTGGATGCTTGTATCTCCTTCTTGGTTGATTTCTCCCGACGTGCATGGTATAACGACGATCGTGTCTATTTCAATGCCTGAAGGATATCGAGGGGGAGTAAAAATTTGTCAGGATGCTGCCGATGATATTCGGGAAGTTGTGGTGAGGGATCTTCGGGAGAACGGCAGGCTTTCGCCCCCGATGCGACATATTTGCAAAGAGATCGCCACGAGCGATGCCCAGGTCCATTCGGAGATTGATCCAACGTTTACCTATGGCAGAGGACCTGCGGCAGGCAGGAGAGAGGAAATAAGGTAGGGTTTGTATTTTCTTTCTTATCGCCTCTGTTCTCCTCTTGGTTTGATTGGTTTGATCGATTTCTCTTTTCCTCCAATGTCGTTTGTTCCCTCTTTGCTTGTCCAAAATTATTGTTACTTCTTTGCGCACACAAAGATGGGTGGTTACTTTCTTGCTCGTCCAAGAAAGTAACTAAAGAATGACGCCCCGTGAGCGGTCTTTCGGGAACAGGTTTCGCTCAGGTTTTGCGATCAAACTCCTCACCCTAAAGGTTCGTCGGACAGTCGATCGCTTACAAATGGTATTCGCTCAACCTGTTCTCGATACGCTTCGCTCAAAGGGGAATTTGTTTCAGCGGAATTCGTTCGCTTGCCCTTGACGAAATTGTTCATAGGGATTTTCAGATTTGTAGTTTACCCATCGCTTTTTTATTGTCTATGCTTCGGTTCCCTCCTGAGGCGGGCAGGCGTATTAAATTGCTCCGCTCAAAGAGGGATTTGAGTCTAAGAAGCTACCAGCTAAGAAGCTGACTCCTAAACCCTAAACCCTAAACCATGCTCCTTGCTGTTAGGGGATGAGAATGCTGAAGAAGGCGTTTAAGACGGGAGAGATGAGGTAGGAGATTGGGGAAGTACCTCCGAAGGGGAGAATAAGCAATACCAGGAAGATCATGCCATATTGCGAGAGGATGGCGTTCCATTCATCGGCGAGATCGCGGGGCAAGAAGCCGATGAGGATCTTGCCTCCGTCTAAGGGGTGGATCGGAACGAGGTTAAAGATCGCCAGGACAAGATTCAAGCGGATGACGGAGGTCATGATAGCCCAGACAAGGAGTGAAGGGGGAAGAACGCGGAGAATGAGGGAGAAGAGGATGGCCACAGTGATGTTTGAGGCGGGGCCGGCGAGGCCGATGAGGGCAGCGTCTTTTCGAGGGTTTTTCAAATTGTAGGGATCAAACTGGACCGGCTTTCCCCAGCCGAACCAGGTGATGAGCATGGCAACGGTTCCGACGAGATCCAAGTGGGCCCGGGGGTCCAAGGTGAGCCTTCCCTGGATTCTGGGTGTGGGATCCCCGAGTTTATCGGCAGCCAAGGCGTGGGCGAACTCATGAACCGCGATGGTCGCAACCAGGCTTCCGAAAATAACGATGAAAGCAAGGGGTCCGGCGGAAAAGAGTATACTGATCATGGCTTGTTTTTTGCGATCTTGCCTGATATTATAGCGGAATATATTTGATTTGTCCTACGGGGAGACAACAATGTACGCTTGTGAGCATTGCGGAAGAGGAGTTCAGGTCGGTCGACATATTCGCCATCATCGCGGTGTTGCCGGAGGACGCTGGAAGCGGAAGGCGCCGGTGACCGGGAGGTTGTGGCTGCCGAACCTCCATATGGCCCGCGTCGTTGAGGGAGGGAAGATCCTTCGGCGCAGGCTTTGCACGCGGTGTTTGCGAAGGGCCGAAAGACCCCACCAGGCGCTTGACGGCAATTCGAAACCTGTCGATTCTTCCGTTTCCAAAGTTGGAAGCTCCGGCGGGCAGGCGAAACCGAAGCCGGCTCTAGAAACACACGCTGTTCAAACGATCTAGTGTCTGTTTCGGGGAAACTCCGATATCGTTGAGAGGTTCGACCTTCTGACACTCGAGTTGAAAATCCGAGAGAATAGTGCTATAGTACGTTTCATGATTGGATCCAGCCGGAGGGCTGGATTTTTTAGAAGGGAAAATCCCGAGTCTTATGACAGAAAAACCACTTCCTATAGAGATCGAAGAACAAGACAGACAGATACCAATTACTCCGGAGGGCTTTTTCGATCTTTCCCGGTTCGCTGGTGTCCTACCGGAGAATGTCTGGAATCTCTCCGACGATGAGTTCGCTCTGTGGGCTGAGAAGCAAGCGAATTTGCAGGAGGGAGAGCCCGTCCTTCTAGCGCGGTTCCATCGACCAAAGCAGGGAGAGTTCGCAGGAAGAATGGTAACCCATGATCTTGGGAAGAGCGGCGTGTTGGTGATGGATGAACCGGGAGCGACTACTGAGGTACACCTTCCGTATGTGGTCAAGGTTGTTGGTGAAACCAATCAGTATTCCCAGCTGCGTCTGGTGAGAAAGCCCAACCTCGAAGACTGTGTGCGCTATCTTCGACAGCGGGAGGGAAAGGAAAGGAGAATCGAGATTCAGCAGATATCCTTTCGTACGATCGTGTCCAGAGAGGATGAAAGCCCTGTCATGGGAAGGGAACCAGGTGGAAGGAAAACGTTTTTGAGAAAAAATCTCTCACCGGAAGTGAAAAATTCAGTAATTTATTCCGACGATCACGTGGTTGCGGTCGAACCGACCGAGGAGTCAAGGAAATATTCTTTTTGCGTTCCTATTGCCAAAGCGAGGGTTTGGGAACGAACCTCCGTTTCGGCCGTCCAAGAAAACGGAACACCGATTCCAGTTGTGTCAACTGAGCGCTTTTATGGCATCGACTCAGTGTATACAGGTGTCAAACGGATCGGTTGGTTTGATTCGCTGGCGAATGTGCTACCAGACCTCTCGCCCGAGAACCAAGCAATCCTGGCACGGTTGTGGAATGTTTATCGGAGAAAGGAGCTAGACAAGCAGAATAAGGGTGAGGAACTCAAGAAGCAAATCGCGGCAGACAAGCATGAGGCATGGGAAGCTTATGAGGATGGCAGGGTTGTGGTTGAACGAGATCGTCGGTATCGGGAGATTGGCGAGGATGGGGAAGAACACGATTTTGTGCCGGTTCTTGTTGATGGGGAGCGGTATGATATCGAGCCGTATTACCCCGACGGAACGCGCACGCGTTATGGCGGAAACTGGAAGGCATATACGGCTGCGGAAGCATTTGCCATCGTTGACAGTGATCGATATTTTTTAGAGAGTCTGTCGCGGGAAAAAGGGATTCAATTCCAGCCGGGACTGATTGCCGACCTTCGGCCGGATTCGGTTGAGATCGACATCGATCAATTGGCCCATGCCCCACAGTACACTACGAATGGCTTTCGTTGGGGAAGGGAGCCGATCGCCAGGGACCATTTCAAAAGATTATTTGAATCAAAGATTGTGGAATTTGAGAGTAATGCGGTAAAACTCACCCTCGAATTTTCCCCCTGCCTTTACGAGCAAACAACTGTGGGGCAACAAGACGGAGGGATTGAGCCTGTACCGGTTGTCGAATATCGAGTGGCGTACCTCTTAAGCGATGAGATTGTCCAGTACGATGATCGAATCCTTTGCTTACGTGATCATGTTGAAGAACGGGTAGAGAAGATCCTGAATAAGGTGTTATCTGAACTCCATAAGCCTGCATGGATTCCTCCAGATGATGGTAGAAAAGTACGCTGGTTGGCAGGACAGGAGTGGGCGTCGTCAGAAATTGATGGTGAGGCTGATGATGGAATAAAAGAGGAGAACGAGGTGTAAGGTATTAAACGAGAAAGGCTATACTTTTATGGCTGGTATTCGTGAACGCCAAACACAATTTCTCGGGAGTGGGGACCGCAACGACCGGGGCGCAGCTTTTGTGATTGCGTCAGATGGCTTTGTCGATCTTTCTCCTTTGGAAACCGCTCTTCCTACTACACTTCGGGAGCTGCCGGACGAAACGTTTCTCGCATGGGCTGCCGATCGGCCTGAAACCCACGAAGGGCGTGAAGGACGGGATTTTGACGATATCGTAACTTTCGTTCGGGGAAGGAAGGGAGATTGGATTACGTTGGACATGAGTAAGCTTGGGATTTTCCGCAGCGAGGTTGAGAATTTAAAAATTGATGAAGGGGTGCCGTATGTGGTTAATATTACAGGTCGTAATCCCGCAGGGAACAAGGGAAAAGGGGTGTATTTTGTTGATGTCTTACGCCAACCCAGCCTTGAGGATCTCGAGATTTATTCGCGGGCGTTGTCAAGGAAGTATAGCACCGGGACTCACCTGCAGCTGATGAGAGATTTTGTGCACGCAGAGTTTTATCCGACGTGGGATGGAAAAACAGAGGGTTATGTCAGCGGCAGAGGAGGACTTTTTGGAGGCTTTTCCGGACCCTTGAGTCTTGATTGGAGAGCCAAGATTCATCCCGATATTTATACAGAATGGGTCGGAATGGCGAATTTGCGCAGCCATCCGACAACATTTATCCCCGTTTGTGTTGCGAAGGAGTGGGAGCGTCAGAGGGTGACACTCCAACGATACCCGTCGTTCGATGATCAGGCTATACCCGTAGTCCAGAGGACAAAATACTGGGGAATTCGTGGGCGTGATGTTAAAACCGTTCCCGTGGATTCTTTAGGAGCTTTGGATCGGGTGTCCCGGAGTCTTCCAATACCGGAGCAGGCGATCCTGGCACGGTTATGGAATATCCATTGGCAAGGGCAGGGAGAGAGACGGGAGCTTATATCTTCGGTTCTTGATCGGCTCAAGAGCGAAAACTTGGAGTAGTTTTTTCTTTTTCTTCTTTGCTTTTCAACATGTGCGGAAGATGGTGTTTGAACTCGTTTTGCTTGCACCGATTGAGGACCTTTGAAATGAGCGCATCGGTTTGTTCGGGAGTTTTTTGGGTAAGAGGAGCGATTGTTTGGGCGATTTTCTTTGGAGACAAATGTTGATCAAAATGAAGATAAAGGATCGGATCAGCCTCTTCATAAGAAAACCCTAATTCTGCTTCGTCGGTCTGACCTTGCCATAAACCTGCGGTTGGGGTTTTGGTGATGATCGCATCGGGAATCGTCAGATATTTTGCGAGTTCGCGGACTTGGGTTTTGTAGAGATGGCGGATGGGCTCGACGTCGGAGGCTTCATCGCCGAAGCGGGTGTAGTAACCAAGCAGGTGCTCGGAGCGGTTTTCGGTTCCGATAACAAGAGCGTCATGGAGTTTTGCTTGATCAAAGATGACTATCATCCGGGCGCGGGCGGCAAGGTTAGCCAGGCGGAGGCGGTTGAGAGATGCTGTCGCATCGGGTGACGCAGTTTGCTTGGTCGCTAAGGTTAGGTTTGTTGCTGTCTTTTCATCATGAGGAGCTTGCCAGGTTTTCAGCCTGGCCATCGCTCCCTTCGCAAACCGGTCACCCTTTGCTCCTTGTGTGGGGTGAGTCTTATGGGTTGATGCAAGCGGCGAAAATAGGCTACCCTCGCTTTCCCTTGTTTTAGCGTAGTGGTTAATGATGCGCCAGGTTTTTTGGATGATGGCCGTGATGGGGATGATGCTGAGATGTTCCTCCGGGATCTTTGTAAGAGAAAGCAGCGAACGCAAATGTTCGAGGTGGATGGGACCTGAAGCTCGTGATGGAAGGTAAATGACATGGAGATGGGTTGGACCGACTGCCTTTGCTGTGAGAACGAGGCTTACTGAGGAATCTACTCCGCCGGAGGCCGCAATCACCGCTTCGGTTTTGCCCGCATTTTGAACGGTCGCTTTGATGAATGATGAGATTGTCTGTGTTTCTGGTTTGGGATCGATTGTCGGAGGATATTTCTGAGAAAACTTCGCCATGGTAGAGGATCTCTTCTTAATAAAGTTTATGGACTCTAAGGTATTGTAGCACCGCTTTTGGGACAAGGTGGGCAATCGGAAGACGTTTCCCAATTCTCTCGCGGATGAGGGTCGAGGAGAGGTTTGTGATGACTTGGTTTGGGGAGTCAAGCAGGGTCATATTGAGAAACTTCAAGTCGTTGGTATAGCCGGCTCGCGGGTAGATGTAAAAGGGAAGTTGTGAAAGGAGAATCTCCCAGTGGCCCCATTTGGTGAAGCCGCCGAGCTGATCGGAGCCCATTAGGAATGAATAATGAATAGGGAATAATGAATTATGGTCGGAGAGATCCATTTTCCTTTGAAGATACTCCCTTTCTGAATGGAGTTTTTGCAGGGCTGCGTAGGTTTCGCCGGAGAGTCTGAAATCTACTTCTATGGGACAGCATTTTACCTTCGTTTGGACGTTGGGGGAAAGGGTGTTGATGAGGAGGTTTGCCATAGCAAGGCGGTGCTTGGCAGGGGCGAGGTTTTTTAAGAAGGTATGCTTGAAACAGGGAAGGATCCACAGTTCGTCGATGTTTGGGATGAGCTCAAACGCCTGCTCAATGACGATCGCATGCCCAAGGTGCGGAGGGTTGAAACTGCCTCCGAAGAGCGTTATGTTCATGACTTCAGATTATACGCGATTCCCGATTGTATTTTCAGGGGTGACATATTCGTATTTTTCGGTACAATATAGGGCATGGAAGATTCTGAACAGAGAAGCGGGAACGGGTTGCCTTCACCTGATCAGCCTCCGGGTCGAACCAGGCTTTCCGAAGTCATGGAAAAGTATCAGGGGCTGGTGAGGGAGATTTTTTACACCGGTCTTTCTGGAAAGAGAGCTAGGCTTCCGTACGACGATTACAGCAAAGCTTCCGAGACCCAGCAACAGCAGATCATGCGGGCACTTCATGAGGCAGCCGTTGCGGACGGAAAAAGGATCATTCTTGAAGTTGGGCCGGGGGAGCGTTTGAGTCCTTTGGAATCTGCGGTCTTTCGGCCGGATACGGTCGTTTTTGCTATTGATCCGTTCTTCGTGCCGAAGGAAACCTATGGTTCCGACCCGGCTCGCGAACTGACCGAACGTGCAAAGCAGCGAAAGACGTTTGCGGCGTTTTTCGGACTTGCAGCAGAAACCATAGACCCACAACTACGATTTGACCGTGTCCAGACGGTCTTCCCCAATGCTTTTTCGCATGTTGAACTTGCCGTCTCTGCCAGCCGATTTGTCAAGAAAGGCGGGGATTTGGTCGTGGTGGTTGACCCGTTGCTCCACGGTGAACCGACCGCCGAAGACATTGTTGGCGCCCTGCCGAAGGATTTTGAGGCAGCTCTTACGACGATTGATCGGACCCAACTCAAGGATAGGTACGGGATATCCGATACTGAATTGGCTCCCGATGCGCGGATGCCGGTCGTTCGGGCGGTTCGGAAATCATGAATATGAAATAACCTTACGGAGGAAGGATGAGCGAAAAATCACTCTTGCGGTCTGAAGTCGGACAGGGAAGGGCAGTTCCGGAAAGAAAAGAACTGCCGGGAACAGTCGTGGCTGTAGCCTGTATGGATGAGGCTTTAGGTTATAGTCCTGGGATACTGGTTGCCGGTGTCGGTGGTTCGGCTGTGACCGCGTATGAAACCGGCAATCAAACCTTCTTCCCGGATCAGAAGCGGAGGTTGGTTGAGCGGGTTCGGCCGGTACTCTACCATTCTCTGGGCAAGATGGCAGATCAACTGGGGCTCGGTTTTGGGGTGACGAGCCATGTCGGATGCGGGTGGGCAGGAGTTCAAGGTATCGAGAGCATTTCTATTCCCAGGTTAACCCAAGCGATGTCGTTTGGGTTGGGAAGGGAGTATTTCGGCCACATCCCGTTTGCAAAAGAACCATCGGCACTAGATAAACCCGGTGTTGCAGCGTATACCAAAAGATCGGCGTCGGACCATTATCACAATGCAGAAAGTATCGTCTTGACCGTTGGGGGGTTTATTTCCCAGAACGAGATTGACCGGATTGCCAGCCGGCATGGCAGGCCATTTATTCTCAGCGCTGATTGGTTGAATGATGTCGTCATAAGCGGTGGTGATATCCATGAAGCGCTTGATTTTTTAGAGGTTGAAATCAATATCGCAAGAGGGATTGCGGAGGGTGTGGTGAAGCCGGGCGCATTTCAGATCTTTGATGGGCAGCGGCTTGATACGATGACTACAGTACGGAATCGGGCGTTTGTCCACCGCCTGTTGCAGCGGTTTACCCGGGCATAGGCTCTCTGCTTTTCAAGGCCGGAAAGGTGTCTTTATGTCCTTCGGCGTTAGAGGGAGAGGATGTTTTGGATGTTACTGAAGGAAGTGGGATTTTTCCCTTCGAGTTGTACCTGATCGAGGATAAGAATAGGGTTTAACCTGCCTGCCGGTGGGGCAGGGGTATAGGGTTTAGGGTATAGGTGGGCAGTTAAGATTTTCATCCGTTTCTCTTCACTTTTAACTTTTAACTTTTGACTTTTAACTTTTACTTTCGTCCAGATACCTGGCCAGGGAGAGAAGGCGCGAACAGCACGCTCGAGAAAATCGGCTCGGCCGACCGAAATTTTCTTGGCTGCTGAAGGGTTATCTTGAATGGCTTTTCTCTTCTGTTGTGTCTGCCATGCCTTTGGCCTGGCCGTCGCAGCCGGCGAAAATTTGTCGACCTCGCTCTGTTGAAAAACTTCTTTGAGCCGTTGATTGAGCCTATTTGGGGCGAAAAGTTTCCCTGCCATTGCCTGTTGGATGAGTTTCCAGGGAACAAAGCCATCATCGCGGGTGAGGCGGGGAGCGTAGGTGGCTCTCAGATGATCTTGTGCGCGGGGAGTGATCTTTCCTTCCACCCACGAGCGGAGGATGGTGATGAGGACTTCGCCGCCTTTAGAAAAAAGACGTTGGTAGAGCGTTTTTGAGGTGTCGTCCGCGCGGATTTCTTCCTTGAACTGAGCGATAATCGGACCGTGGTCAAACTGCTCATCCATCCTGATGATCGTCATTCCGGTTTCTTTTTCGCCGGTGAGAATGGCGAACTCTCCGGGTGAGGCGCCGCGGAATTTTGGCAGAAGAGAGGGGTGAAGGTTGAGACACCCATGCTTGGGGTAGTCGAGGAGTTCCTTTGGAATGAGTTGGGCGTAGTCAGCGACGATCGCAACATCCAGCTGTGGAAGGTTTAATACCTTTATGGGAGTCTCCCTTAAAGGTGCGGGGGTTATGACGGGAATGAAATGTTCTTTAGCAAAAGTGTGGGGCGGGGTTTTGGTTAATATCTGTCTTCTGCCTACCGGACGAGGCGGAGCGGTTATTACGAGTTTTACTGGAAACCTCGCGTCTAATAAGGCTTTGAGGACGGTTACCGAGTTTGGGGAAGAGCCAAAGAAGGCTAAAGAAAACGGTCGGTTCATCGAATTGATCATATACCCTTGTTGGATCAGAAGAGGGGCGCATATGCGAGGGATACTTCTTCAAGCTTTTCACCTTTTGCCTCGTAGATCGGGAGATTGTCTTTTACCGATCGGTCGGTAAAAAGGATGCCGTTTAAGTGGTCGAGTTCGTGTTGAAAAACCCTGGATGGGAAGTCAATGAGCGTTTCGCTTCGCTTGCGCAGGGCATAGGGTTTAGGGATTAGGGTAGAGTATTTGACGGTTACCCACCGGTGGCGATAGACGGGACCCCAGAAGCCCGGAATTGAGAGACATCCTTCGAGGGTGGGTTTTTCTTTGTTCGGACCTAAGGTCAGTTCAGGTGAGGCCTCGATGATCTCGGGGTTGATGATGATTTGGAGGATCGGTTTTTCCTTGTCTTCCGGATCGCCCGATGGGGGGAGGAGGATGGCAAAGACGCGGAGGGTTTTACCGATTTGGACCGCGGAGAGACCGACTCCGCGGGGACTGCGGCTTTGCAGGGTATCTCCGAGATCCTTGATCAGGCGTTGGGTTTTTCTGTCGATTGACTGGATCGTCTTTGAAGTTTGCCGGAGGATCGGGTTGGGAACGGTGAGGATTTTTTTCATTCCTCCATTATACCAGCTAGACTTTCGGGTATAGATTGACATAAGTTGCCCTATAATATATACTTCTGAGGCTATTGATCGTATAGTTTATACTATAAAAGATTATGCCATACGTTGAAAAATGGGTTGTGCCTCATGATCGCGAAACACTGCTTTGGCAAGTGCAACAGGTTTTTCCTGATCCCAAGCCATTGCCCACCGGCATTTGGTCGAATACCGAACTGGCGGAGGTGTTTGGCGCGAAGGTATTAAACGAATTGGTATCTGCGTTTAAATATGAAGCTGAAGGGAACCCGATGATGCTTCGGATGGTTCTTTCCCAAGGAGCCGAGAAGGCGATGATTTCCCAAAAGGAAAGTGAGCGGGACGTGCCCTCGCCACATATGGAAACGAAGAAAAATTTCGGAGCGGAGGAGCGAGCCAGGATGTTTCATGAGATGAGTGAAGCGGAATGCCGCCACTACGAAGGACTTTCGGAAGCGTTCGAATTGTGGATGAATTTAGACGGGGAACTACAGCAGATTGCAGATGCGCGTGACCTGCAGCGTCTTCGCCTGGAATTAATCCCCAAGGCGGCTTGATTATTTCGTAAAAGTTAGCGACTCTTAACGGCTGTCTTTGGGACCGACAGGCGGTTTCTTTTTTTTGGCTTGAAACTTAAGCAGAAGTATCGTTAACTATGCGACGATCGTCGCATAGATAAGAACATTTAAGTCATCACTGTCTTGGGGGCAGTCACCCTATTTCCTTATCTCATTCCTCTTCCCAGACACCGTCGCCAGGCGCTCAAGGGCGTTCAGCGCTGTTTGGTTACTCGGGAAAAACTCCAGAATAGCTTGGTACTCAAGTTTGGCGTCTTCGAGTTGGCCTTTCTTTTCAAAGGCTGCAGCTAGCGCGAGTCCCGCTGGTTCGTAGTCCGGCTTGAGTCCGACCGATTGTTTGAATCCTTCTATGGCTTTATTTGGCTCATCCGCGGCATAGAAGAGACCGAGGTTGTAGGGGAGTTTGGGGTCGGTGGGGGCGAGCTCTATAGCCCGCTTCAGTGCTTTTTCTGCTTCTTGGCGATAGAGAGGATCAACGGCGGAAAGATGGAGCATGGTTGCGGCGCGGTTTTTCAGGAAATTGAGGTGTACCGGGTTTTGCAGAAAGACGAGATCAGAATGGATTTTTGCAAGCTGGGCAAACTGAGCGGACGACGTCGCTTCCTGGCTCTGGGCGAGGGCTGAGGCAGAGCGAGCCAGATCGAGACTGAGACGATCGCGGAAGAGCGGTTCGCCGGGAACCAGTCGCACCGCCCGCTGCATGAGGAGGAGGCCTTGACTGATTTTATCGGCATCGGAGAGGGCTTTGCCTTCGGTAAACAAGCGGTCTGCATACCAGCGGGTCATGACTTGGAAGAGGAGAACGATGGCTATGGCAATGACAATGATACTGAGGAGCCATTGGTAAAGCGACGGCTGTTTCTCATTTACTTCCTCCTCGTTGTTTATTGACGTAGGTTCTTTGGGACTTAGGGCGATGGCAAAGGCCGGAAACATGAAAAAGAGAAGACCGTCCGTGACCGTTGAGAAGCCGAAGAAGTTGGTGATGAGGACACCGAGGAAGCCAGAGAGAAAGGCGGGGAGGAGTGAATTATGAAGGATGAATAATGAATTAGGGGGGGAGTCGCTTTTAGTTTCACTACTATTCATGATTCTTGATTCATGATTCTTGATTCCTATCTGCCTGATTGACCAGAAGATATAGGAGGCGATGAAGAAGAGATAGGTTCCCAGGCCGAATGCGCCCGTGGTAGCCAAGAAATTCAGGTATTCGTTGTGGGCTTTGTTGTAGAGGAAATCCCATTCGGAGACGAAGTTGTGCTCGATGGGACGAAAGTTGTAGTACGAGTAGGCGAAGGTTTCAACACCGGAGCCGAACAAGGGCCAATGGCGCCAGACTTCAATGGCGCCGCGCCAGACAATTTTTCGAATTTCGCCGGATTCCGTTCCTCCAAGTTCCGCGAGCGGAGCTTTCGAAAGTGCAGCTTCACTTTGGGCGGTTTCCGTGGTTGGCCCAATCCGGTTTATGATTGACATTGCGGACGGAGTGAAGGGGGTGCCTACCACTGCCGTTAAAAGGAGAATGAGGCTCGTTGTCACAAGGAAAGATTTTGCCGCTTGTTTTTGTTGTCGGACGGTTCGCCAAGCGAGGAGCCAAAACGCTCCATACATGAGTGTAAATCCCAGGAGTCCGGAGCGGGATTTGGTGTAGAGGAGGGTGAGGAAAAAGATACCAAACAGCGTGTACGGCATAAGGATTGAAAACGCTCGTGGTGCAACAATTTTTTGGTCGCTAACGGTTGCATTTCCAGCGCTTGCCTTTGATGGAGGATTTACCAGGCCGATTGCCTGGCCTAAGCGACGCGCAAAATTGGCGCCCCGCGCGTTTCTGTCTAAAAGTTGTTTCTCTGAAAGGAGAGGGGTGAGCGTGAGGGGGGTGACCATGACGAGAAGGGCAGCGAGCCAGTTGGGTTGACCCAGGGTTGAAAATACCCGATTGCGAACATCCTGTACCCAATAGTTTTCATCAATACCGAAGTGCTCGAGGATTCCGTAGAGAGAAACGATGGTGGTAGAGATGATGAGGAAGAAGAGAGAGAGCTTAAGCGGCGAGGTCGGCGAACGAAATTTCTTTGGCTGCATACGGTTCGATTTAGTTGCTGATTCTTTTCCTGTTTCGCCTGCAAGGTTGCTAGCCTTGCCTATCCAGCCAGCAGAAATTTGTTCCCCGCCCTCTCGTTTATAAGAGAGAAATGATGACATGTTTGAAACAAACGCGTAGTAGAGCAGGATGTAGGAGATGGTTGAGAAGAGACCACCGTGGAATCGGGAGTAGTATCCGAAGAGCGAGGTGTGCGGCTCGATAGAAAGGACGGTGCTTGCGACTTGGGAGATTAAAAAGAGCAGGATGGGGATATCCAATGGCGTTTTTCTAAAGAGAATACGCTTTTTTATCACCATCCTTATCAACCATGAAGCGGTAATGATGATCGTTCCCAGGTACACCGTTATCATTTTATTGAACTGGAAGAGTTCGACGTGGCCGGGGAGAAAGATGAGGGGGACAGCGAAGAACAGGGTGTAGAAGGTGAGGCGGATGGTTTTGTGGGCTATGGCTTCACTATCCATGAGCATCTATTGTAACAAAGATCGGCGATCCTGTTCGGGTTGACAGGTGCCGAAGCGATGTGGGAAAATGCGGGCGTTTTAATATGTCGTTTGTGTGTAGCATAGGAGAGGGGGTGGATGGAATGGGAATTGCGGAAGGGGAAGGTTCACCGGCTAGGGAGAAGGATGTGATGGGATCCGTCGATGATGTGGTGGATTCTTCCTACTTATTACAACGACAAGAGCTCGCCGAAGGGGTTCCGCTGATCATCCGTTACGGAGATAGGGCATTGATTTTGGTTTCCGGACCGTATACACCCGAGAGCGGTGATGTTCCGATGGTCGAGGCGTTGGAAGTTCAGGTACTTTCCGAGCGGAGCGGAGTTCATCCGGATCGAGCTGTGGATATATTCAAAGAGGCATTGAGGAGGGAAGCGAGTCAGGAACCCACCGGGGTATAGGACGTTTCTGTAATTATTCTTGTTGATTCTTCCAAAGTTCTTCTTGCGCCACATGGCCTTTCTGTTATACTGGTCGCGGATTTTGTCCCAGATGGTGCTGGGGTCTGATGCTTTGGGATGTGGTTGTTCTTCTGCCTCCCACGCCGACAAAGATTTCCTTGCCTTTTTATGCATCCTGGCATCAGTTGATCGGACGTATGCAGGCATTTCACTTGTTAACTTTTGTTGCTCACACCATTTATGTTCAACCGGCTCTTTGGTCTCTTCAGCCATGATATCGGGATAGACCTGGGCACCCTCCTTCGCGAGACTGCATTGCGCAGACTGCCTATTCGGCCGTTTCGCAAGCCGGTCGCTTCGGCAGGGCGAGCTGTCATAGGAACTTATTATGTTTAATAGGTTTTTCGGATTATTCAGTCACGATATTGGAATAGACCTTGGGACCGCAAATACCCTGGTATTAGTGCGGGGGAAAGGGATTGTGGTGCGGGAGCCATCGGTTGTCGCGCGCCATAAGAAAACCGGTGCGGTGTTGGCGATCGGCACGGAGGCAAAATTGATGGTGGGAAAGACCCCGCAAGCCATTGAGGCCTTGCGTCCTTTACGTGACGGGGTGATAGCGGATTTTGATGCGGCGGAGGCGATGCTTTCTTACTATATCCGCTTGGTTCATGAGACGCACGGTATCATCCCAAAGATTCCCCGCCCGAGAGTTGTGGTCGGTATTCCCTCAGGAGTTACGGAGGTGGAGCGGCGGGCTGTGCAGGAGGTTTGTCTGTCTGCCGGAGCGCGGGAGGCGTATCTAATTGAAGAGCCGATGGCAGCCGCAATCGGGGCAGGGCTTCCGATTGAGGCGCCTCAGGGCCACTTCATCGTTGATATCGGAGGAGGGACGACCGAGATCGCAGTCATCTCTTTGGGAGGGATTGTTCTCAATCGTTCGATCCGGATCGCGGGAGATGAATTGGATGAGGCAGTCCAATCTTTCGTGCGGCTGAAGTTCGGACTCTTACTCGGCCTGCCGAGCGCCGAGGAAGTCAAGATTGCGGTTGGGAGTGCCTACCCGTTTGAGGAGCAGGATCGTGATGAGACGACACAAGCAAAGAAGCGGTCTTCGGGAACCCTTCAGATCGTGGTCCGGGGGCGGGATCTGGAGACGGGACTGCCGAAGTCTTTGAAGATCAATAGCTTTGAGGTTCGTGAGGCGCTCTCACCGGTCATCCGACAGATCATTGAAGAAATCAAGGATACGCTTGAGGAGACGCCTCCGGAGCTGATTGCAGATGTTTTAGAGCACGGGATCACTATGGCAGGGGGAAGCTCGCTCCTCCGTGGGATTGATCGCTTGGTTTCGGAGGATACAAAGATGCCGGTGTGGGTGGCGGATGATCCTCAAACGGCGGTTGTACGGGGGTGCGGGATGTTGCTTGAAGATGCGCGCCTTTTGTCCAAAGTGCGGGTGAGAGGAGCCTTAAGATAGTTAAAAGTTTCAAGTTAAAAATTCAAAGTTACAGTTTAATATTCAACATTGAAACACTATCACTCATTCTTCTCTAATGCCTTTAACTTTTCACTTTTGACTTTGATCTTTACACTTCTCTTCCTGTATACTGCTGTCGATGAAAAGCCTTGCCCATCTGATTTCGAGAATCTTTGATCCGATGGTTGAAATCCCAATTCTTCTGGGGCTGGCGGTGTGGTTTGCGTACCTCAATGGTTTTGCCTGGAAGTTCCTCCTTGTTCTCATGCTCATCGATGCTGTCATCCCTTTCCTCTTCTTTCTCCATCTCTACAGAACCCGGGAGGTTCATGATTGGGACATCTCGCGAAGGTGGGAACGGATCCCTGTTTATGGGTTTACTCTCCTGGCACACCTTGGTGGTATCGGATTGGCAATCCTGACCGGACGGACCGAAGTTGCCCAGATCCTGTCGGTGTTTTGGTTACTTGGGATACTTTTCTTCGGGCTGACGTTCTTCTGGAAGGTGAGCGTTCATGCCGGTGTGAACGCGGCCATGGCGACGTTCTTAGTGCTTATGGTAGGAGTGCAGTTTTCATGGGTTTATGGTTTGCTCATACCGGTTGGTTGGGCCCGGATTTCCTTGGGGCATCACACGTTCACCCAATTTTCCGTCGGTGCGCTTCTGGCAAGCTTGAGCATGTGGCTCGGATTTCGTCTTTTTGGTCTCGTCTAAGAATCCAGTTTCGGGGGGAGAAGTGAGGAAAGGTTTTTCATCTTCACTGATCTTGTTTCTGAGTTTGGTGTTCGCCTCCATTCTCCTTTTTCTGGTTGACCGTTCCGGATGGATCAGGGAAGTGCGGGGAGGATTTGAGCGCTTACTCCTTCCTGTTGAGGGAGCCGTGTATCGGACCTCTCAGGGCTTGGTGACTCCGTTACGGTTGTTGCGGTTCGCCCGAAGCGGGACGGCGCGGATCGCAGATTTGGAACGGCAAGTTTCGGAGCTTGCCGTTGATGCTGTCCGCGTTTGGGATTTGGAGAGGGAGAACGAGGCGATGCGAAAGCTCCTCGGTTCACCACTTCCTCCTCAATGGATCTACGTTCCTGCCCCAATTGTCGGCAGGGGTGACGAGTTGGCCTTAGGGGTGGGAGAAGTTGCAGGAATTGCGGGTGGCGAGGCGGTTGTCTGGCAAGACATGTTGTTCGGTACTGTTGCCACTGTTTCGAAGCGGCAAAGCAGCGTCCGTCTGCTTACGGACCCTGAGAGCCGTATTCCCGTGTTCGTTCCCCGAAGCAGGGTTGATGGATTGGTTGAAGGGCGCTTCGGTTCTCAGGTGGTGTTGACTCAGGTGCTTCAATCCGGAGATCTTATTGAGGATGATTTGGTCGTGACGAGCGGAGAATCCGGCATTCCCAGAGGTCTCGTCGTTGGGAAAGTGGGGGCCGTTATTTCTGATGAGACGGATGTCTATAAAGAGTTGCTGGTTGAGCCGATTGTTGATATCGGACTTATTGATACCGTGTTTGTGATAAAAGGGTAATGCAAGGGCAACCCATTCGGCAAGCTCAGGGCGAGAGTACAAAGTGAAAAGTTTCAGAGAAGAATAAAGAATATCATTCCCAATTTTGAACTTTTAATTTTTAACTTTTACCAAATCTGGGGTTGATCAAATGTCAATCTTTATTGTCGGTCTGACCGTCTTATTTTTGGCGATTTTAGGGAAGAGCGCATTCGGACTGTCCTTGGTTATGCCGCTGACTCTTGCAATAAGTTTTCAACTTGATGCACGGAAGAGCTTTTTTACCGCTTTTGTCGGCGGGCTTGTCCTCAGTTTGGTCGAGGGTTCTCCCTTGGGACGGGAGAGCCTGGCTTTGCTTTGTGCGGCTGGTTTCTTGCATGCCTACGGACGGCGGTTTTCCAGCAAGCACTGGTTTTTCTTTGTTGTATTTGCGGTTTTGGGGAGTCTTATCTACCTTGGGATTGCGGGGAGGCGGATCGGGTTTTGGGTGGTCGCTTCGGAGGCATTATTGGTTGTGATGTTCTTGTTTGCTGTGCGGGGGATCAGGGAACGCCTCTTTTCGGATGCCATCACACTTAAAGTATGAAGACTTCTGTTTCCCTCGGACCATTGTTTGCGGATGAATTGCAAGGCAGAACTCTCAAGGAAGCAACGGAAGTATCTCCTGTCCGGCTTCGGTGGTTGGGGACGGCTCTGGTTATTATTTTCGGAGCCTTTTTTCTTCGTTTGGTTTGGCTCCAAGTTGTCAAAGGACAGGAGAACCGGATCCTTTCTGAGGAGAATCGGATTCTCGCGCGCCGGATTCCCGCTCCAAGGGGGTTAATTCAGGATAGAAACGGAGAGATTTTGGTGCAGAACATCCCCGTTTATCGGAAGCGGAACCCTGCATGCCCTCGTCTGAATGGAGAAGCAGCTTCCGAAGACTGCACGGAATTTTTGGGAATTTCCAGAGAGGAGGCGCTTCAGCTTGAGGTTTCGGGGAGGGGGAGCGAGGTGGTGACCCTGGTCGGTCGTACCTACCCTTTAGGTGCTTCGGTTTCTCATCTTACCGGATACGTTGGCGAGGTTACCCGTGAGGAACTCTCCCTTCATTCCGAATACTCCTTGGGAGATTTGATCGGAAAGACGGGTGTTGAGCGGACGTACGATGGACTGCTTCACGGGAGGGATGGAGCTGAGCTCGTGGAAGTCGATGTTCGGAATCAGGTTGTCCGTGAGGTTTCGCAAAAAAAACCGGTTTCCGGAACGGACCTCGAACTCACCATTGATCGGAGGCTTCAGCTGAAAGCCTTTGAAGCGATTTCGGATCGGAAAGGGGCACTGGTTGCGCTTGACCCGAGAAACGGAGAGGTACTGGCTTTGATCTCTTCTCCCAGTTTCGATCCGAATAATGTCGCCATCAGTTTGGATCGCCAGGATGAGCCATTCTTCTTTCGGGCTATCGGAGGGGCTTACCCTCCGGGTTCTGTGTTTAAGGTGGTGACGGCGTCCGCAGGTCTTGAGGAAGGCAAGATTGACGCGCAAAGTGAGTTTGAGGATACCGGGGAGATCCGGGTCGGCCTTTTCCGGTACGGTAACTGGTATTTTGACCAATACGGTCGGAAGGAAGGATTTCTTAATATTGTTCAGGCGATCAAGCGTTCCAACGATATCTTCTTTTATAAAGTCGGGCAGCTTGTGGGGCCGACGCGACTTTCGGAATGGGCGAAGGTGTACGGATTCGGCAGGCTTTCTGGCATTGATTTACCGGGCGAAGCGGAAGGATTGGTTCCGTCTCCTTTGTGGAAGGAGCGGGAGCGGGGGGAACGCTGGTTTCTGGGAAACACCTATCATTTTGCCATCGGGCAAGCGGATCTTGAGACAACGCCCTTGCAGGTGTCGCAAATGACTGCTGTCGTTGCCAGCGGTGGCAGGTTGTGCCGGCCGCATGTGTTGTTTCGGGAAGGATCAGAGGAGACTTCAGACGACGGGCTTTGTCAAGAGCTCAATATTGCGGATGAGACGATCCGCTTGGTCTCGGAAGGGATGGTTGAGGCCTGCCGACCGGGCGGGACCGGATTTCCATTCTTCAACTTTGGGGTTACCAAGGATGGGGAGTTTCGGCAGATTGAAGTCGGATGTAAGACGGGCACAGCGGAGTATGGGGATTCGGAGGGACGTACCCATGCATGGTTTACCGTATTCGCTCCGGCGGAGGCACCGCGGATTGTGGTGACGGTGCTTTTGGAGGGGGCGGGGGAGGGATCGTATCAAGCGGCTCCGGTGGCGAAGGAGTTCCTTTCGTACTATTTTTCGGAAGTATCCGAATAAGTACGAAATTCGAAGCACGAAGCACGAAATTCGAAACAAATTCGAATGACAAAAATTCAAAATTCAAAACGATATGATCTTGAAGAGAGATCCTTTCGCTTCAGTAAGAGGGTTAGAGATTATACGAGAGAGCTTCCTAAAGGAATGGCCAATCGGGAGTATATAAGACAACTTCTTCGGTCATCCGCCTCAATAGGGGCGAACTACATAGAAGCAAATGAATCGTTAAGTAAGAAGGATTTCTTGATGAGAATCAAGATCTGCCGCAAAGAGGCAAAGGAAAGTTGCTACTGGTTGCGGTTAGTAGAGGTTGGAAGTAATCGAGAGTTGGAGCGAGAGCGAGCGGATCTCACTAAGGAATCTTCAGAGCTAATGATGATCTTTAGTGCAATTATGAGGAAATCTGGATGATGTTTATGTGTTTTGAATTTAGAATTTAGATATTGTTTCGGATTTCGAAATTCGAATTTCGGATTTTCTGATATATGGCTGAAATCGATCAGACTGAACGTGCTTACCGAGCGGCGGTGTATGAAGTGGATGGGATCGGGCCGGCGAGGATGAAGGTTTTGTTGTCTGCCTTTGGCAGTGCAGAGAAGGTTTGGGGAACGGAAGAGAAGAAATTTCGTGAGATTGGGCTTTCCGGGGCGATTGTATCGGAGATCCGTAAAAAACGGGCAACAGTAGAACCGAAAAATCATCTTGCGGCTTTAGCAAAGCTTGGGATCCGTGTTTTAGTCATAGAAGACGAAGAGTACCCGGAACTTCTTAAAAAGATTGATGATTCCCCGCAAGTCTTATTTGTCAGAGGGCACTTTGATGCTTCGGACGCACGGGCAATCGCGGTGGTGGGAACGCGGAAGCCGACACCCTACGGGAGAGAGGTGACCGAGCGGTTGGTTGAACAATTGGTGGCGCTGGGATTTACCATCGTGTCGGGATTGGCTCGGGGAATAGACGGGATTGCCCATCGGACCGCTTTGGCAAGCGGAGGGAGGACCATTGGGGTTTTGGCGGGAGGGGTGGATCGGGTTTACCCGCCGGAGCATGTGGGGCTTGCGGAGGATATCTCAAAGCACGGAGCCGTGGTTTCCGAATTTGCGCCGGGTAAGTTGCCGATACCGGGGAATTTTCCGGCGAGGAATCGCGTTATTTCCGGGCTGGCTTTGGGGGTGTTGGTCACGGAGGGGGCGGCAAAATCGGGGAGCAAAATTACCGCTACCTGGGCAGCGGAACAGGGGAGGGAGGTGTTTGCGGTACCGGGGCCGATAACAAGCCACCTTTCGCAGGCGCCAGCCGACTTGATCAAACTTGGGGCAAAGGTGGTGACGGATGTTTCGGATATTTTAGAGGAACTTCGCGTACAGGTCGCACCTGTACGCGCTGGCGAAGTACGGGAGGTTGAAATTCCATTAGAGAATCTCGGTGCAGACGAGCGGAAGGTATGGGAGGCGCTTGCGGACGGGAGTTTGCAGGCGGATGATCTTGTGCGAAAAGTTGGAATGGAAACGAGCGCCGTTTCGGCGATCCTCACGATGCTTGAGCTTCGGGGGTTGGTGAAGCATCTTGGGGGAATGGTTTACTGTAGAAAGTGAAAAGTTCAAAGTTAAAAGTGAAAACTTACCATTCAAATTCAAAACTTGCTGTCAACTTGTCACTTTCAACTGCAACTTTTAACTTTTCATTTTGAACTTTAAACTTTTTTCACCCTAAACCCTATTGCCTAGTGCCTATTTTTTGCATTCTGCAGGAAACCTTAAAGAAAGATTTCTTCCAGAATGCAGGAAATCACGGAATTGAGGGGGACGAGGGGGGGCTTTTGAGGGCCCAAGGTAAGAAGCCTCGTCGGCTCAAATGGTGCGATTTCCTACACGCATTCTGATTCGGGTGAATCCTGAGACGTAATGCAACGCAAGTGTTGTGTTGTCCAGGACTTTCCCGGATCGATGCAGTGAATAGCGGAATGAATGATGCTCCTCATGATGGAGGAGGAATGAGTGCGGAGGCTGGCGATCGAGCTGCCAGCCTGTGTCGGTGTCGATCGGATTTGGCTCACGACCGCCATCATGGATTCTATTTCTCGATGACTTCGACCTCCTCCTTGGGGTCGAATCGGTCGGCAATGCCATCGCCCAGCCAGAGTGAATGACCTTCCTCGTCAGATCCAGGTTTGGTTTTGACATGAAAGGCCTCGTTGAGCTTGATGAAGAGCTCACCACTCTGCCGGCGATAGACGGCGCAAGCCCGAAGTCTCCCAATTCTTCGCATTCTTCGCTTTCCCATCTGTCGTTTCCTCCTTTTCTTGGACGCAACAGGTTGAACCCGTGGTTCAGTGGATGTTATTAGAGTGGTAGAGGCTGGCGAAAGAGCTGCCAGCCTGTAGTGGTTGATCCAGTTGAGCATTCAGATGTCGTTACGGCGCAGCAGGATCCTCTCCGGGATGTGATATCTCCAGAGACCCCAGATCACAAGGAGCAGTGGACCTCCAAGCGCAGCGGCGAATGCCCATGTTGGAAGGAAGAACAGGATGGTAAACGCCCAATGGGTCAGGAGGCTTGTATTCGGGTACTGCAATCTCGTATACAGCGCTATGATCAACGACAACACGAGGAGCGACCCAAGCCAGAGTCCAGCCACCCGAACGAGAGCCACTATCCATTTCCGTCTTTGCGCAAACATGTCATTTTCTCCTTCTCGCCAATGGCGAGGCTAAGGTGACGGATCAGTAGATGATGGCGGAGGCTGGCGAAAAGCTTGCCAGCCTTTTCGCTCGGGCCGGAGTGATTAGATGGTGAGCAAGGTGGTAAGGAACCCGAAACCGCCTAAAGCGAAGAACATCACCATGATGCAGATTCTGCCGAGCATCATGGAGGCTTCGCGTTCGAGTCCCCTTCGCTTCGTTGCAGCCCTGACTGGACCATCATGTCCAGGCCAGTCCACGATGACGTCATCTGCTGTCCCACGCAGCTCTCTGAGCTCTCGGCGCAGGCGATGGTACTCCTTTAATCCTCCGTCTTGCATCACTCGACGCAGCAGCAGACAGCCAAAGAGCAGGTAGGCTAAGGCAATGGAGATGCTGATGAAGATACGGATCAGAATTGGAATTGTCATTCCCTTCCTCCTCCAACCAATGGCTAGGCTTATCAGATCGGATCGGTTGGCCTCTAAGGGGGCAGTTCCTTCCGGCAAAAGTCCTCCGGGATCAGTTGTCGTTGTCGGCGTCAGCCGATGGCCAAGAGGGCGGTTGAGGTCAGGGCGCCGACGGGCGGGCCGATGAAGGCTTCAGCGGTGAAGCCAGCTACAAAGGCCAGTGCGAAACGGAACGGTCGGCTAGCAGGCTTGAATTTCGTGGACCAGAGCGCGGCGATGATGACAAGCCCCGCAATGAGCGAAAGGATGACCCGGGCGGCAATCGCCAGGGTTGACCCAAAGTACAGCTCACCGCCATTTGCGACGACTTCCAGGACTTGCCAGAGCCAGCGACAGCTGTGCCCGATGACGACGAAGAGGTAGGTGATTCCCATCTCTCCGGCTTCGGACATCTCCTGGTGTCCGTTTTGGACGGCCTGGGCGAAAAACACGATTCGGTTCATGGGGTTCCTCCTCAGTATGAGCCGGTTTCGACGGTCAGGCGTCGATGACGCCTCGACCCAACAGATCGTCTCGGACGATATACCAGCGTTCTGCCTCGGGACGTTCGAGGAACGGTGTTGACGGTGGTGGTGGAGGTTGGACTTGCCACTGCGGCCATTCGGTGAATGCCTTCCACCACCCTTCATTGGTGATTCCAGTACCGAAATGCCATCCACCACCTCCGATAAGATTGCGGGTATGGAGCTCTTGGCCGAAAGCTGCGATGGCTTCAGTGGTTGCTGTTCCACCGTCTCCGGTGTAGAGACGGCCGATCGGGATGATCGGCTTACCACCTGCGATTTCAGACCACTGGGCGAGTGAGTGGTTGAGCATCCAGAGCATGTTGGCTACATATGAGCCCCACCAGTAGACCATCGGCATGCCGAAGTCGCAGTACTGCATGAACGCGGTGTACATTGACTTGTCGTGCCAAGTGCCTCCGGTGTTCGGGGAGCGGAAGAGGGGGAAGCAGACGAAGACCGTCGGCATTGTCGGTGCGACCAGTTTGAAGCTTTTCATATAGGTGTGGGCGTTACCCGCTGGATTGGCTTGGACTTCAAACGGTGCCTTCATCAGGGCTTGTGGGGGGACATCTAGCCCTTCGGCAATCCTCAGTGAGGCGACTTTGAGCGTCAAGCCTAAGTTCACTTGAGGAGTTACTTCGATAAACCCTACCTTTGTGCCCACTGCGGTGGCGACTGCCTGGGCGGTTTCGAACTCGATTTCGACGTCGAAAGCGACACCATCGAGTCCGATATTGAGCGCCTCTTTGGCTGCTACCTCGGCTTCCAGTGAGGGATTCTCTCCCAGAATGTAGGCATAGCCCCAGACCCGGAGGCCTAGGCTCTGCCAGAGTAGGACGTGCTCTTTCTTGAGATTGATACCCCAAGTCGCAAATCCAGGCGGCGTATAGACGTACTTGCCGTTGACGAACTTCACGATGAGGGTATCGATTCCAGCGGAGAGGGCGGTTTCACCGATATTTTGGGGATTACCCCCAAGCAGCGCCGGAACCTTCCAGATGAAGACGTACTTACCGAAGGGAGACATGGGGTTTACTCCTTTCAAAGTCTCCAACAAGTGACGGGTTCCCTGTGTGTCTGTTTTGACACTTTATCGCGGCAGGATAGCCGCGTTTGATTCCGCTATTCGGTTGTAAAGGTGCGCTTCGGTCTGCCGAGACGACCTTGCATGAGTGTTCAGGGCGTGCCGACAGATCTGGCACGATATTTTTCAAAAAAGGCTTCAGTTGCCTGAAGCGGATGTCGATTATATCACAAATTCTCCCTGCAACTTGGCATTTTTCCGTTTCTCCGCTTGACATGGGTGGTAGAGTTTGAAAGAGTTTTACAAGCTACAAGCTAACAAGCTATGAAATTAGTCATCGTCGAATCTCCAACAAAAGCACGGACACTATCCCGTTTCTTGGGTAAGGGCTATCAGATCGAGGCGAGCATGGGGCACGTGCGGGATTTACCGAAGAAGAAGCTCTCGGTTGATGTCGAGCATGATTTCGCTCCGGACTACGCGGTCGTTCCGGAAAAAGAGAAGATCGTTAGGAAGTTAAAAGAGGCTGCGAAGAAAGCTTCGGAGATTTTTCTTTCCATGGATCCCGATCGGGAAGGTGAGGCGATTGCCTTCCATGTGAAGCACCTGATCGGAGGGAACGGAAAGTTCCGGCGTGTCGTGTTCCACGAAATCACCAAGCCGGCTATCGAGGCGGCATTTCTCAAACCGCGAGGCATCGATAAGAACCTCGTTGAAGCCCAGCAGGGGAGGAGGGTGCTTGACCGTCTGGTTGGCTACACGCTGTCGCCTCTTTTATGGCGCAAAGTCAGACGTGGGCTTTCGGCGGGACGTGTGCAGTCGGTGGCTGTTCGTCTGATCGTTGAGCGGGAGCGGGAGATTGAGGCGTTTGTTCCGGAGGAGTACTGGGTGATTGGTGCGGATGTTTCCAAACTGACCGATCCGAACTCGGTGTTTACGGTTTGGCTGTGGAAGATCGACGGGGGAAAAGCGAAAGTATCTGACGTAGAGCAGGCAAAGACCGTCGTTTCCGATTTAGAATCTTCAAACTACACGATATCTTCGGTTGAGCGGAAGGAGGTTCGCAAACATCCATACCCGCCGTTTACCACTTCGACCTTACAGCAAAGCGCTTCGAACCTGTTCCATATGACCGCCAAGCAGACGATGCGGCTCGCCCAAACACTGTACGAGTTGGGACACATTACGTACCACCGTACCGATAGCGTTCACCTGGCACCCGAGGCGGTTGCGGCGGCACGGTCCTTTATTCAGAAAACCTACGGAGATGCCTATCTTCCCGAGAAACCGAGGTTCTATAAAGTGCAGAGTAAGCTTGCCCAAGAGGCACACGAGGCGATCCGGCCGACGCATGTGGAAGTTGAGCCGGATGCGCTTGATTTTCCCGACAAGGCCGGCGGCGGCCTTCGGCGCTTATACCAACTTATCCACCGGCGGTTTGTGGCCTCGCAGATGGCGGATGCAGTTTACGATCAGACGACGGTAGAAGTAATAACTCACTCAAAACTGAAAACTCAAAACTTAAAAGTATATCTCTTGCGGGCGGTCGGGAGTCTTCGGAAGTTTGACGGGTGGAAGAAATTGTTTGGTAAAAATAACGACGAACAGCAATTCCCGGAGCTTGTCACCGGGGAGGGATTGAACCTTGTCAAGGTTTTGTCGGAGCAGAAATTTACCGAGCCGCCTTCGAGGTACACCGACGCGACCTTAGTGAAAGCTTTGGAGGAGCGGGGGATCGGGCGGCCCTCAACGTATGCGCCGACGATCTCCACAATTTTGGCCCGGCAGTACGTTACCTATGATGAGCGAAAGTTTGTCCCGACACCGGTTGGGATTGCGGCCAACGATTTCTTGGTGGGGAACTTCGATACGATCGTTGACTACGATTTCACCGCCAGCATGGAGGATGATCTGGACAAGATTGCAGACGGGAAGCGGGAATGGGTTCCGGTGATCCGGGAGTTTTGGGGACCGTTCCATTCAAAAGCGGAGGCCGTGGCAAAGAATGCCAAGCGGGTGAAAGTGGCGACGGAGGCAACGGGGGAGAAGTGCCCGGTTTGCCACGAGGGAGATGTGGTGATTCGGGTCGGGCGGTTCGGGAAGTTCCTCTCTTGTTCCCGGTTTCCGGAGTGCAAATACACGGCGAATTATGTTGAGAAACTGGCGGGAGTGAAGTGCCCCCTAGACGACGGGGATGTTGTTATTAAGCGGACGCGGCGTGGGAAGCAGTTTTACGGGTGCTCCAATTACCCTAAATGCAAGTGGGCGAGTTGGCGGAAACCGACTCCACCCACGGTCACTCCGTCTTCCACTGTTCAAACTTCCTAACACAAAGCTACTCTGGAATTCCCAGGAAATATCGTTATCTATAGTACGATCGTCGCATTGATGAGAACATTTGATGAGCATCGTGCATCGTGATATGGGAGTTTTTGGGGTTGATCTTATTATGAAGTGAGTAACCCGCTTTTGAGGAGTGAACGCCTGACTGCCTCAAATATTTTTTGGTGACCGCCGAGGTTGGGATGGAGGCCATCGTCAAAATCCTCATCGGTTAATAGTTGGAAAATGTCTAAATACGTAATTCTGTGTTTGGTACACACCTTTTGAAGGATTGTATTGTACTTTCGGACATTGTCTTTGCCGTAGCACTTTCCGGTAGTACTTCTTGGTAGGGGGAGGGTTTTGGAGTCGTCTCCTTTTACTAATCCGACAAAGAATATGCTTTCGGTCATTTTCTTTGCTGTTTCAATCAGTTTGTTGATATTGTTCTCAAATTGGCTTAGAGGAACAACCGGGTTATCTTTCGTTTTCCTGTAGGCGGAATCATTGATTCCAACGGCAAAAATGATCAGGTCCGGTTTTCTTGACTCGGCTTCAGGCTCAAATCTTTTTAATACCTCCTCGGAGGTATCTTTATCTACCCCAAGATCGTAGAGAGCGATGAAGGGATTTATTGTTTCCAGATAGTTTCTCAATAGATTCGCCCAGGCTCCTCTAAACGGGAGAAAGGCTCCCCATGTGATACTGTCCCCAAAAACGCAGATGTTCATAACCTCTTTATGTTATCACGTTCTCCGAATCGTGATGTTTCCAGGCCGGCAGCCTTCTCACCGTAGCGTCAAGAGGTCGGACCTCTGCACAAAGGTCCGACCTCTCTGCCCAAGTGAGAAAGAAAGGTGATCGATTTTTTACGATTTCTTCTTTCCCTTGAGGATGATCGGATTTGATGTCGATATTGATGGTTGCGCCGGGTTTGAGCGGTCTGTTATCGTGGTTTATGAAATGGCTTTATGGCAGGTTCGTAAACGAAGTGGGGAGCCTGAGGATTTCGATCCGGCAAAGATCACCCGGTCAATCGTCATGGCGCAGTCCAATGTAGGGGTTACCGATGCCGAAACCGCCAAGCGGATCGCGAAGATGGCGGTTTCCGATCTTTCCGATCGGCTGGCGTCGGAGCGGGTGATCGGGACGGATGAGATCGGGGATACGGTTGAGCGGATCCTGATTGACGAATCCCTCTATGTGATCGCCCGCGCCTATATCATTGCCCGCGAACGCAGGCGGCAGGAGCGGAAGGCGGAGAAGCAGTTAGGCGTGGTGGATGATGTCGGCCTGCCATACAATTCGGTCGTTGTCATTCGCAACAAGTACCTTCGCAAAGACGACAACGGGCACCCGGTTGAGACGCCAAAACAGATGTTTCTGAGGGTGGCGCAGGCGCTGGCTCGGGCGGAATCTTCGAGAAAAGGGTTGTATGAAAAGCGGTTTTTCGATGTCATGGTTTCTCTGCGGTTTTTGCCCGGCGGGCGGACGCTTGCCAACGCGGGGACGGTCAATAATCAACTCGCCAATTGCTTTGTTCTGCCCATGCCGGATTCGGTTGAAGGGTTTTTTGAGGTGGTCAAGGCAAGCTCTATCCTCAAGAAGAACGGCGGCGCGGTCGGGTTTAACTTCGGAAAGATCAGGCCAAAAGGGGACATTGTCGCCAGGACGAGCGGGAGGGCGTGCGGGCCGGTGGCTCTCATGAAGATCGTGAATGATGCTTCGGATATTTTGCTTCAGGCAGGCGGTCGACGGAGCGGGAATATGGTCATTTTGCCGGTATCCCATCCTGACATTTTGGAGTTTATCACCTGTAAGGAGGATGAAACGCTTCTTCCCCACATCAACTATTCCCTGGGTGTGACGGGGAAGTTCATGGAGGCGGCGGCGAAGGATCGCAGTTGGAACCTTATCAATCCGAGGAATGGCGAGGTTGTCAACACGGTTTCGGCGCGGTCAATCCTTGAGCTTGCCTGTTCCATGGCATGGAGAAATGGGGATCCCGGCTTGGTTTTCTTGGATCGGATCAATGTGGATAACCCAACGCCCCAAGTGGGCGTGCTTGAGGCGGTGAACCTCTGCGGGGAGCAACCACTCCTTCCATGGGAGGCGTGCAATTTGGGCAGTATCAATTTGGCAGCGCACCTTATGGGGAACGGGAAACGGACCGTCGATTGGGAGCGTCTTTCCGAGTCGGTTCGTCTCGGTATCCGCATGCTTGATGATGTCGTGACAGTGTGCGGCTATCCTCTGCGGAAGATCCAAGAGGTGGTTCGCAGCAACCGGAAGATCGGGCTTGGGGTGATGGGATGGGCGGATGTTTTGGTACGCTTGGGGATACCCTACACCAGCGAAGAGGCATTGCGGCTGGCCCACCGGACGATGAAATTTATTCGGGAAACTGCGGAAGATGAGAGCCAGAGGCTGGGGAGAGAGAAAGGGAGTTTTCCCAATTTCAGAGGTTCGGTTTGGGAGAAACGGGGTTTCAAGCATTTTCGGAATGCGACCTTGCTTACCATCGCTCCGACGGGGTCGATCAGCATGGCGGCCGGCGTCTCGTACGGGATTGAGCCTTTGTTTGCCCTGGCTTTTTATAAAGAGGCGATGGGAGGGGTACAGCTTCCTGAAGTTAACAGCGACCTCATGGAGGCGCTCCGGAATGCCGGTGTCGAGGAGAACGGGCTCTTGGATGAGGTGGCGCAAACCGGAACGATCCAGCACCTTACTAAGATTCCCGAGAGGATCCGCAGAGTGTTTGTGACCGCCCACGATCTCTCGATCCGCGACCATGTCTTTATGCAGGCTGCGTTTCAGAAGTATACCGACAACGCGGTTTCGAAAACGATCAATCTCCCGCATACCGCCCGGGTTGAGGATGTGGAAGCTGCCTTCGTGCTAGCCTGGAAGACCGGGTGCAAAGGGATCACGGTTTACAGAGATGCGAGCCGAAAGGTGCAGGTCCTGCACGTCGGGAAATATTCAATAGACACAAGACACAAGACACAAGACACAAGACAGGGGAAAAAAGATGTCCCCGTGCAGGCTAAGAAGCTGCAAGCGAGTAAGCTACTAAGCTCCTCTTCCCTCGAGTGTCCGCAGTGCGGGGCGATGATGCAGATGGCGGAGGGGTGTGCTACTTGCCCTTCTTGCGCGTTTTCGGTCTGCAGTCTATAGACCTTTTTGGGCGGTTCTTCTTCTTGAGAGATGGGTGCAATTCCAAAATTCTTATTTCCCATCGTCTTTGATCATATATCCCTTTTACGGCAAATAAACTTGACAAATTGAAAAAGCACGTTATACTATCGGTCATTCTTTCTTCCTCAAATAACTTTGAGGAAATTTTATAGGCTTTATTGCTTAGTCAGGGAAACGTCTAAATGAATATGAATAAGACGAGCCGAAAAATGAAAATATTGAGTCTTTTTTCAGAAATTCTTATCACCATTGTGGTCCTATCGGGAACCGTCGTTTTGGTCGCACCGGCGATAGTTTCCGAGGTGGTCGACGGAAGCATCTCAGTATTGGCATGGGCCGACGACGACAAGGATGACGGGGAGGAAGCTGATGATGAAGATGAGCGAGGACGCAAAGATCGGGACGACGATCAGGATGGTGAGGATGATGAGGACAATGAGGATAATGATGGGGATGATGAAGATCAGGGGAGAGACGATGACGAAGACGACGATGAGGATAATGATAATGATGATGACGATGACAGGGATGATCGGGATCACAAAGTTGATGTCTGTCATGTTTCCCCAGGAAATCCGGCGAACGCCCATGTTGTGCGGGTCGATGCCCATGCTTGGAATCGGGGTCACAGTCCGCATAACGCAGGTAATCCGGGACACTCCCTTGACTTTCTAATGGGTTCTGGTGACAGTTGTCCACGATCGGTTGGGGGTCCCGCACCCACTCCTGGTGGACAGGGAGGTTCTTCTAGCCAATCCAGTTCGAGTTCTAGCTCAAGTTCTAGTTCAACGAGTGAATCGAGCTCGCCATCGACCGGGCAGGTTCTGGGGGCGGCTACATCTCAATTGGCGGCAACGGGTGATGGTGTCCTTGATTTAGTGGTTCGGTTTTTGGGAGCCTTACTTTCGGGGGGCGGGATTCTCGTTTGGAGAAGGAGTCGCTAGATGCGAAGGATCGTCCGATTCCTTGCAGTTCTTTCGGTTTTGGGCGGAGCGTTCCTTTTGGCTCTGCCTTATTTTTGGAGTTCGCATAGGTCAGAAAGCGAGAGATCGCTTGAGAAGGATCAAGCTGTGATTGCGAAATCGCGAGTCGAACGCGAACCAGATGAATTGCCTTTACGGGTTCGGGTTAACAAGGTTTCAGTCGATCTGCCGGTCAAGTCGGCGACGGTTTCAGAGAACGACTGGGGACTTTATGTTGATGCGGTTTCGTACCTTAAGACGAGTGGAAAGCCTGGAAAAAAGGGAAATTTGGTGCTCTATGGGCATAATACCAATCGACTTTTAGGTCCATTGCGTTGGGCAGGGGTGGGAGATAGGGTTTTTCTTGAGACTGAAAGCCGGTTATTGAGCTATCGAATTGTCGAGAAAAAAATCGTTCCTCCGACTCAGCTTGATATCGTTTTTCCAACGAATGATGAGCGACTTACACTGTTTACGTGCACCAACTTCAACGACGCTGACCGCTTGGTTCTTGTGGCACAGCGAAGTGCGACGTTTGGAGATTTGCTAAGCTCCGACATTTTAAGTGAGTAACTTTACGTGTCTCCTTCCGGTTTCAATCTAGCTTGCTCCAAAGCCAGACTTGGCGGAGAGGTGTGCTACTTGCCCCTCCTGCGCGTTTTCCGCGTGTTCCTTGTGAAACCTCCCGGCTTGACAACCTTTGTATTATAGGGTATCATATGATTATTCCCGGACAGGTGGTTCGGGATTTTTTAAAGGGTTTTGTCGAAAAAAGTGTATATGCGGGGGTAATCCATGGCATCATCTGAAGGAAACCAACCGTCATTTGCGCAAGAAGCTGTGCTTGAAGAAGTCGGCAGGATATTGCCCGATACTGATCGGTCTTCTTTGTACTTTTCAAACCGAGATTTATTTCGGGCGTATGGAGTGGAGTTGGGGGATATTGCCCATCAGCTTGGGGAAGTGAGCGGTGTTTATCCGAAGGAAACACGCCTTGCCTTGTCGATTTTAGCCTTCAACAAACTCGGTGAAGCTGGTGATGGACAAGACCTGACTAGAAAAGAACGGTACTTACGAGAGTCTTACCAGGCTTTGGATCAGACAGAGCAGGGTATCGTTGATGTTCTGGTAGGCTCAATTTCTCGTCCTCCCGAAGAGAGGCGAATGGTGGAGGTTGATCTACCGTTCTATGAACAGGTCGTCAGTGCAGTGGTAGGGAAGGATTGGGAAATGCACAAAGACCTTCGTGACAGGATATTTGGTGATGAACAGTTTGACCCTCTCGTATTCAAGAAACGATTGCGTGCTGAATATGCAGTGATTCAGAGAGAGCAGTTTATAAGATGGGCGAGTGACAATTTCTCGAATGATAATGGGAATCTCGAGCGGTTTGAGGCCTTATTGGCAAAGTATCCGGATGTCGCTCCATTGTTGGACAGCAGAGTGGAAGATACCTCCACAGAGAAGCACAAACAGGTCAAGGCGATTCTATACGGGCTGAGATCAACCACTCCACCTCGCGCTGTTACTCCTGGTGTCTATCAGTCGTGGGTACGGCCTCATTCGTAAACTCTTGAGCCTCTCTTCGTATCCTGACGAAGATGCATCTGCTTTTTTCCGGCCTTCTTGTACGTTTCCCTTGTGTTCTACTGTCCGCTACACAGGAAGCCATACCATTTGGCATTGACTTTTTGTGCTAGGATACGCGTGTGAGACTTCTTGAGGAGCCTTAGGAGGAGTATCTATGGATATAGAGAAGAAGCGCGTCTATGTGGTTCCGAATGGGGATGCTCATGAGGCTCTTCATTACGGGGCAGACACCCAGATTTTCGTTGCCGGTCCGGACGGCATTCGGGGACCATACGAGACTGCAACACATGTAGTGGAGCGAGGGTTCCGGATAGTTGGAACTCTTGACCGCTTTCGGCCGCTTCCGGAGATTGCCCAAGAATTGGGTGCGGAGGATTTTGCCAGCCTTCATTCTCAGCTGAAGGCTGTGGTAAGTGCGATTCAGGGTCGGATGGAAAATGCCGATTTCTACTTGAATGAGTGTGGGGCGACAGCTGAACAAAGAGAGCGAGTATTTACAATGGCAGAGCAATTACGTCAGGATGTGAGGGGTGAAACGTATGACAGAAGGTAGCGGAGGTGGCGCACCAGACGGGATGTTTGATCCTTTCTCACAGAAAGGACGAGAGCGGGAGCCGCTGGGTGCCGAGAGTCCCGGTGAGGCGGATGAGATGAAGCAGAAGGGCCCGGCAATTTCCGGGCGGGTGGATAGTATTGAGGTTATTCCGCCAATCTTTGGTGATACCGGAGGAGAATCAGATATTGATACGGGTTCAAGTTTACCGGCGCCTGTGATAGATGTTAAGGCTTCTCTCAGTATCCAGGACCGAATTGATCTTGCAGCGAAGGCAATGGAGACCGAAGCCTGGATTAGAATGCGGGACGGCGGATAAAGTTTAACGGAGTTTGCCTGAAGTAAAAAAGTTAGTCCGGCGTCTTCGCTATTATTCCTTTCCCCATAATCAATACTCGTTACTCATTATTTCTCGCTCGGGGCTTGTATTTGTGAAGTCTTGTGTGCTACGTTCTTTCAGATGAGTCTTCGGGTGCGCGGGTGGCCGATCTATTATAAAGATATCCTTCGGGTGAAAGACCCTGATCATCATGTGGGGGTTTGTTCGTTATGGACGGAGCGGCAGGTGGTTGAGAAGCTCGTCTCGGGCACGCGATACAACCTCATCGGCAACCTCTACAGTGCGCAAGGGATCAATGCGATGATCCGAAACATCTTTGCTAACCCTTCGATCCGTACGGTTGTGTTATGGGGAGCGGAGATGAGTTTGTCGGGGCATTCGCTGTTGATGCTGATGAAGGAGGGAGTGGATGAGGCAAGGCGGATCAAAAACGGGCGAGGGGAGATTGAGGAGGAGATTCCGCTTCCTGTCGTTGACCAGTTCCGAAAGGTGGTTGAGGTGGTTGATCTGCGGGGAAGGGATCGGGATTTCCTCGTTGCCACACTTCGGCAGTTGGATAAAGTAAAGAAGCCGCCATTTGCACGAAAGCCAAAACTCTTTCCTAAATCGGAACCGAAGACTACGATGTTTCCGAGCGAGAGTGTTGGGTTTCGGGTATCCGGAACAAAGGTCGCCAAGACGTGGCTTAAGCTTCTCAATGAGATCTACAAATATGGAAAACCCAAGCATACGCGTTACAGCAGGGATAACTCGATTCGTGAGATTTTGAATCTGACGGCGGTTGTCACCGATGAGGACCCCGAGAAGATTTATTTTCCCTCTTACCTTCCGTTTTCCGAGACCGAACTTATCGCGTACTATGCTGAACTGTTGACGGACCGGCAGATTCCGGGAGTCGCCTACAACTATGGGAGAAGACTGCGCAGGGAGCTGGGGGTGGATCAGATTGCCAAGATGAAGGAGCTTGTTAAAAAGCGGCCGGCATCCAAAAAAATGGCAGCCTTCACCGCGGACGTGAAGAAGGATTGGGGAGCGGTGCATAAGGGTGACACGCCGTGTTTGACACAAATATTAGGAAGCATCTTCGAAAAACGGTTTTACATGACTGCCCATTTTCGGAGCCAAGACATGGTGCACGGTTGGCCGCGGAATGCCTTTGCCCTTCGGAAACTGCAAAAAGAAATTGCGGATGCTACCGGCTATAGAATGGGACCGCTGACGGTTATTACCCACAGTGCGCACATCTACGGAGATGACTTTTTGCTGGTTGAAAATCTTCTCATGGATCATTACGAGAAAGAATTGGGCTTCTCGCCGGCCGTTCATTTTACCTTTGATCCGCGCGGCAATGTGGTGATTGAAATTGTGAGTATGAAAGAAGCGCTGCAATTTCATGAATACTCCAAACGTTATGAAAAGGGGGCAGTTCCTTTTGCCGTTTCACAGACGCTGAAGCGGCTGCCCAAGCGGGGGAGAAATTCCGGCAAGCTCATCCGGGCGACGCTGTTTGCTCCGGACGGCGGCGCACCTCTCAAAATATTTGAAGGAAGAACAGCACAGGAAGTGGCATATCAAATTGCCGATTGGGGATATCTTTCGGATCCCGCGCACGCGATGTATGTCGGCCAGGAACTGCAGCGGGCGGAAGAGGCGATTGTTCGTGGCGGGAGGTATCACCAGGATCCGGCGTGAAGGAGAAGTAAGGAGCAGGGAAGTTGTCGAAAGGTCGACGGCGTCGAGAGGTCGGACCTCTAAACACAGAGGCCCAACCTCTATAGAAAAATTGTTCTCAGAGATGCGGCCGCACCCGCGAGAACAATAGTTGTGAGAGGGTGATTCATTTGATAGGTGGTTATTGGAGCTTTTTTCCCCGAAACTGAATCTCATTCTTCCGATCCTGAAACTTCCTAGACCCTAGACCCTGCATCCTAGCGCGGTTTCGGGTCATTTTCTTCTTTACAAGCTTTCCTTTATCGTGCTACCGTGCTTGCGGTATTACCGATTTGTTTTATGTGAAAATGAGCGGACCAGAAGGTAAGCGAACATTCCCTCCATATGCTGTTCAAGGACCGGACGGGTTAATATTCCCCGAAGCAATGAGTCAGACTCCTCCGAGGCCGTTCTCAGAAGTTGTGAATGAGCGGGCGAAGATGCTCGATCTCAAGCCCGGTGAGTGGTTATTGGGAGCTGATGGCCCGGTCGGCGTGGTTGATCCTGAAGGCAATGTTGTGCTCATTCAGGATCTGCCGGGTTTCCGACCGGAAAACCTGTCTTGATGAAAGATGCCTCTGATTTGTGTTGGCTTAAAGTAACGGAGGACATAATCTGTGAGTGGTGTTGTTGAGCGCAGAAGCCTAACTGAGACTGGCGCGAGATTGGTTGAGGAGTTGATTCCGGATGAGGGATTGTCGCTTGATATTCGGGAAGAGATTCATACCGTTTCAACCGGGTTTCGCATCCTCAAGACCGAACCTTCCTCGAGTTTCTCGGCTTTTCTTGGGAAGAACTACCCCAAAGTTTCCGATGCTTTTTCCGGTGAGATAGTCCTGAAGTCCTGCGGAAAAACGGAGCATTCGTTTTTCCATAATGACGGACCGATCGGAGAGATGACGCTTGCAATGGAGACGGATGTCGATCTTCGGCAATCAAGCGTTGGCATGCCTTCAAGCTTTGGGGTTGCCTATATGAGTGCTTCGCGCGGGCCACGCAGACAGGCTGTCCTTACCTCAAGTCGGGTACGGGGAAGCGAACCCTGTGTCGTTATGCCACAGTTCCCTGTGGGCTCATCACTGTCTGAGATGTATACCTCTTTCACTCCGTCTTCAACGGCGGAACAGGAAATTGCGCGCACTCTACTTAAACGGCTATTTTCCATGAAACGTCCGGTTTCCCAGGATGTGGCTGAGACGTACGGTTCTGTCCCGGCAACCCTTGGGCTTATCCGCGATGAACGGATGCAGAGATTTGAGTTTGAGGATCCCCTGTTTTCCGAACAGGCAAGGGTTGTTAACCGGGCTTTGGAGAGGGCGCTTCTTGGGCAAGAAATGGGAGTGTTTCTTGCCGATGAGATCCGTGCCGGCCGGGTGGGGGAGCAACATGGGGACGCGCGGGCGTTTGATAACCTCCACTTCGTGCGGAGGAAAGACGGAGGTATCGAGGCATTCATACGCGATCCGGTGCGCTTGAGCCGGAAGACCAGCGGGGGGCCCAAGCTCATGCGGGAGTGGTTCGTTACTCATGATGATTTGCAGGCCGGGATGCTGATCGGCGGTCCTTTTGTCCAAGAGCGATTTCACGGATTCGTACGGAATCTCATTACCGCGTATATGGATTCTGACCCTCAGAACCGGGCAATTCTTACCAACCCTCTGCGTTCTCAGCTGTTTGGGCTCGGAATCGCATACGGGGTAAGCATCGACCTTGCGGTTGCCAACTACCATCGCAGAGATCTTGAACATCGCCTTGATACACTCCGGCATTCTGATTCCGGCCGGGGAACTGAGGAAATAGACGCCCAATTCAATGAGCGCGTACGACTGATGGATCGGTATTGGGATAGCCTCGCGTTTTTGGCCGAAACCGATTTTGTCGGGTGGAAGGAGGCCTTATGAATGTTGAGGCAAGACCGATCGGTACGGAGCGCCACATTCCGGCCCGTATTGAGCAGCTTGGAGGTTTACGACGGATCGGGCCGATTGAGGTTTCCCGGGATCTTACCTATGAGCCGGAAGGTGCGGCGATCGGTTTGCATGAGACTTTGTCCGACGACCCGACTTCCACCGGAAGATTGGTTCGGTTTCTCGCAAACGGAGAGGATTTCGGGGTGAAGACATGGCTCGACCAGGGACATGGGTTCCTGCAATTTTCGATGCCATGGCAACGCCTGTGGTCGCTGGCGGCGGAGTGCCAGAAAGCCCAGGAAGGACAACGCGATTGGAGTGAGGGCAGCCGAACCCATCTCGGATTGGTCGGTGTGCGCCGGATGGGTGAGGGTCGAGTTGAAGTTTCGGACGCCTCAACCATTGACGGGGGAGCGGTTGATCCGGGGCTTCTCATGCGTTGGCTTCCCAGCGAGACGAACCTGCCGACGATACTTGTGAACGATCCGGAGCGTTTCGTACGTCTTGTGCCGAGGGCGATTATGGCAATTGCCGATAATGAGGTTGTGCTTTCCCCGGAGGAAGGCTTGCGGCTTGGGGGGGCGGAGGGGATTCGCTTTTGGATTGACAAGGGGAATCTCGGTGCGCTTCGGACCGATTTTGATCCGGCGGCGCGCAGGTTTGCGTCGGAATTTTGGGAGTCGTTTTCGGGATTTATTGATCGGTTTGCTCCTGTCCTTAATCAACGTGCCTTGGCCGGCAATATCGTTTGGGGGAACGGAGATACCAAGCCGTACAACATGTTTGAGGTGGACGGGCGTGTCGGGATCATCGATCCGATCACGCTTCTTTTAAAGACCGGCAGTAGAGGGGAGTACACCCTTGCGCCCTGGCCGTTTCGGGATCGGATTTCCGAGCTGGCGTATTTTACCTGCTACTTTCGGGCGGGTGAGCGCTTGGTGGGGTCGGCCGACCGCTTCGTTTACGATCGAGCCATTGCGACGTACGAGCAGCTCCACGGAGAAGCGGTTTCGGAGGGTCCCGGCCGGGCCCTGCTTTCATTCCATGAAGCGGCTCTTTCGCAGGTCGAGTTTGAGGTCAACCTTCGTTTGTCCCGTGATCCTGGTTGCCGGGATAGCGCGATGCGGCAGGAGTTGGCTTGGGCGCTTGAGGAGGAAGCCCTCGAGGCGATCGGGGATGCCCATGTTCAAGCTTCAGACAGCGGACTTGCAAACGTGGCCTTGTAACCCAACAATAATCTTTGGTATTCTGAATGTGGAATGGCAAAACGCGTCAAAGTCATCATGGATTTTGATGGAACCTTGACCGATGAGGGACGGCAGGCTCTGGAGCTTGCCACCATTGCCAAAGGAATGCTCGCCGATATCTTAGGAGTTCCGCTGCCTCGGATCGAAGCAAGTTACAACCGGATTCGCCAGCGTATTCTTCGTACCCCTCAGCATTTCCATTGGGAAGTCAATGGTCTCCCGGCGACCTATGCCTATGAAGGGGCGTATCTTCTTAACACTACGATCGTACAAGAGATCATCCGCTCCAAACCTGCCTATCTTCACAAAATCCGTAAACTCTATCCTACTGACGGGCTTGACCCGATGACCAAATGTACGAACCACCTCTTTCACGCCGGGACTTTTCAGGTCCATCCCTATTTCTTGGATGGTGTACGGACACTTTTGGTTTCCCTGATTGAACATCCCTTAATTGACCCTGTTATCATGACAAACTCGGAAACGCGGAAGATTACGAAAAACCTTCGGAAGCTTCGGATCGGGCAGCGCGGAGCCCGGCACAAGTTTCCCCACGAGATTGATGTTCTGGGAGATACCCGGCAGTACCATATGGATCCGGCGTGGGAACAGGCGTTCGACTCTGGAAAAAATGGGCTGATTCAAGTTCTGCCGATCAATGAGCATTTTACGGTCGATCTGCGGCGGCCGGTCTATCATGCGGCTTTACAGAGGATTATGGATGAGGGTTATGATCAGGTTGTGGTGGTTGCCGACGGTTTTTCTCTTGCCGGTGCGTTGCCGCTTGCGATGGGTCTTCGCTTTATCCTTAAGAAAACTGACTTCACCCCTGCGTGGACTGAGGAATACGTTTCGACACACCCGAATGGGTCGGTGGTTTCGGGTATACCTGAGCTTGGGAGCCTGCTTCGATCTTTGGTAGAATAGCGGCATGGACGAACAAGCGGCGGGAACTCTCCTTGAGCAAGCTTCTCATACGGAGTTTTCACCTTCATGGATTTCAGAGATTCGGGCGTTAGGCTGGGACTTGGATGGGACGCTTTACCGGGACGTCCCGGAAATACGTGAGCGGATGGAAGGGCAAGTTCTCACGACCATCTCGGAGCGTCTTGGTCAGGATCTTGCTTGGGTGAAGAAGGAATATCGACAGCGGCTCAGGAAGATCGGGAGCAATACCAAAGTGATCGGGAGCTTTGGTCTTGATGGGCCTGAGGTTGTTGACCTGTCTTTTGATCAGATTCCCTTCGAGCAATTGCTTCGACCTGACCCGAAGCTTAAAAGAATGTTTGCGTCACTGCCAAACCTAAGGCATGTGCTGATCACCCATAACCGTATTGACCAAGCCCGAAGAAAACTTGCCTGTTTGGGTTTGCCGGAATCGGTTTTCACCCTCGTCGTGCCGGTGTATGATTGGGAGATGAGCAAGCAAGATCCTTCCCTTTATCGAAAGGTTCTCGAGCTCTTAACAATTCGCCCTCATCAGATGCTCTACTTAGGGGATCGGGAAGCTGTTGATATCCTCCCTGCGAGGGAAGCGGGACTGCGAACGGGAATGGTGTGGGGGGATTCGAGCGCGGCTGACATCTCGCTGCCGACGGTGTACGATGTGGGGGAATTGTTTCAAGTTACAAGTGAAAAGTGAAAAATGAAAAATTACAATTCAAAATTAAAAGTTTTCTCCCATAATTTTTAATTTTAAACTGCAACTTTGAACTTTGAATTTTAAACTTTAAATTTTTTAACCCTAAGAACCTAATACGCTAAATAGCTAAAAGTTAACAAGCTATGAAAAAGGGTGTTCTCATCAGTTTTGAAGGGGGAGAGGGGTCGGGGAAGACCGTTCAGATCAAGCGGTTGCGGGACCGACTGACGAAAGCGGGTAAGGATGTTGTCGTGGTTCGGGAGCCCGGAGGGACTGTGATTTCCGAACAGATCCGTGAGGTACTGCTTTCTCCGAAGAATATCGGGATGGCATACACGACGGAGGTTCTCCTCTTCCAAGCGGCTCGGGCGCAGATTTTTCGGGAGATTGTCCTTCCTTCGCTTGCAGCCGGCAAGGTGGTCTTGATGGATCGGTCGCGGGACAGCTCGACCGTGTACCAGGGTATGGTGCGGGGATTTGGGGTGGATCTTATTGAGGGATTGAATGAGCTGTCGACAAAGAAAACGTACCCTGACCTGACGTTCCTTTTGGATGTTCCGGTCGAGACCGGACTTGAGAGACGAAATCATACTTCCAAGATGGATCGGTTAGACATGGAGGCGCGGGAGTTCCATGAGCAGGTCCGCAGAGGCTACCTCACACTTGCACGCAAGAATGACCACCATCGTTGGGTGATAATTAATAGCCAGCAAAGCATTGATGCTATTTCCGAGCGTATTCGGGACGAAGTTCGCGCGCGAAAGATTGTGTGAGTACCGAATCACTTCATCACGCCTTGACAGCAGTTGTACTTCTGCGGTAAAATTCGCCGCACGAAACGGTCATTTCCTGCCGTTTCTTTTCAATTGACCTTAACAAACATTACATTGTAAAACTGGCTGCCTTTGCTTTATAATTCCTATGGCTTCAGCAGAGTCAAGCTTGCCAAGACGAGTTGAGACAGAATCTTCGGTTATTCACGGGAAGCAGGGGGAGGACTTTGAGGGTCGTCGTGGAATGAATCCTGAACGTTCGGAGCCAGATCCAATTCCGGTTGTACGGATCATCCCCCTGACATTCAAATCCGTACAAAAGCTGCGCGATGAACTCGATTCCGGGCAGAAGATTGATGACATCGAGCTCACCCGGGTCGTCATGAGCGTAAAAAGTAGTAGTAGCACTACCAGTTATGGAATGACGATGCCGCTCGGCGGGAAGATGGAGCCGGGAGAGACTTTCCTTGCGGCTGCGCGTCGGAGGATCCGGGGTGAATCGATGCTCTATCCGATGGGCGGGCACTGGTGGGAGGATCGCCCGCTGTTTCGGCCGATTGATGGCAGCTACACCTACTCCATTCTCGGACAGGAAAGAACTACCGAGAGTCCTCCAGAGCCTCGGTTTGTAACCATCCTGCCTTATCCGGTGCTGCCCCCCGAATATACGCGGCTTCACCTCAAACCCAATCCGAAAAAAGATAAGATCGCTTCCTTTGAGTCATTTACTCCAAGCGAATTGAACGTTCTCATCCGGCATGGGGAGGTTGATCGGCTCCGCGACGAAACAGGTCCCTTAGGCGAAGCGCTGACAACCTTTGACCTCGCCGGCCACTTCAGTGTTGCGGCAAAATATGATATCGAGATAGAACCCGCGGAAGCGCAAAAGAAGAACCGCGTACTTGAGAATCTCCTTGAGCGGGTTGATGATTTTGAATGGCAGACACGGTCGGCGGTGCTGTCCGAAATTCAGAGTGAGCGGGTACTTCGAAGTGAAGCTTCCGTTCCTTCCCTCACGAATTGTCGACCGGACGAGATTATCCGTGCCTTTGAACGCGTCCACATTTTTTGGCTCCTTAGGGACGAGAAATCCCGTGAAGCCTCGGGTGTCCGACGTCCTCCTCCCGGATTGGATCTCCTCAAGTTTGCCTGGTTTATGTCCGGAGAGGGGATTGAACCAAAAGATATGGTATCCCTCTTATTTGAAAGCCCCACTGATCATATCCGAAAGACCGTGCGGTCTGTCGTCCTGTCTCTTCGTCGAGCGGTACTTACTGTTGAACAGAAGCGCTTGGAGGCCGAGCATGGTCCAGATCAAGCCAATAGTTTGATGAAAGCGGTGAAGCTCGATACCATGCTTGAGCTTGTCCGAAGCCGATTTGGGAAGATGGCCCCCCTTGGTCGGTTTGAATATCTGCGTGAACTCGATGCGATCTTTGTAAGGGAATTTGCCAAACATCTCGGTACTACGCCTGAGGCGATTTGGGAAGTCAAACCGAAGATTGATCGCTTCTTCTACTCCATGGTTGATCAGAGTTTGCAGGCGAACCCGAAGTTTGCCCGGATGCACCAACCCAGCAAGCCGTTCAATGAGATTATGAACTCTGAAGTGGCGCGGTTGATCCTCATCTCCCTTGGCGTGAACCCCCTGTCTCCCAGTGATCGGATCACCGATGATCGACTGCGGCGGCAATTCACCTACGAAGCGACCAGACACTTGGGTTTTATCGTCCGAGGAGTTGAGTCCCATAAACGGTACATGGAACTTCTCCGGAATGGGAATGCTCCCATTGAGGCGATCATGGATAGCCTGTTTACCCCGCCGGATCATGAGGAAGTGAGACATGCGGGAGACCGGACGTATACCGTGCTTCATAGACGAACGCGGTTCCGGGTTGACGGGGAAGAGCAGCACGTTTTCGTTGATGAGAAGCCGCCGAAGGATTTCGAGTCATTCCTCCGGAAGTCTCTGCTTGAACCGCTTGATGAGATCTACGATGTGTTCTCGCGGAACATCGTCCTTGTCGCGAATGAAGACATCGAACATGGGGAAGAGACGTCTCGAACCGCCGAGTCGTTTGCCGACCTCCTTAAGAAACGGATACGGGTCGCAAATACTATCAAGAATTCCATCAAGCGCCACTTCGTCGATATCTGCACTGATTCTGGCTGGAGGATTGAATTTATTGGTGAGAAGGATTCGTTTGCCCAACTGGGTAAGAGCCCAGATATGCTTCGGATTGAAGAAGCGAAGGGAAAACGACCGGGTTCGAAGGGACGGAACATCATTCGGACAAAGTTCTATGCGGTTCTTACCGATGGCCGCGGAAGGGAGTACGCTGAAGAGATCATCATCTATCCGTTCGATAACTTTATTGATACCCCCTATCATGGCGTACTTTGGGGGATTGACGAAAAAGTCGAGGACGATGCGAGGGGCGGTTATTCCTTCCGGCGTCTGACCCAGCCTGATCCGGACAATCCCGATCTGCCGTCCCTCTATGTGATCATGCACCCTCCGCACCTCTATGGCCAACAGGCCGATGCCCTGTTTGCTGAGGATGATACGAATGGTACTTCCGAGAACGCTCCGGACAACTCCTTGAATGACTCTCATCTTTGACTCCCTGAAACTTGATAATATGTAGTAAATGTGTATAATAGAGAAAAGTGGAAACCGTACCGATAGGTACAGAACGAGGCACCCACTTTTGGACCAAGAAACAGAACCCCAACCTTCGCGAAGGGAGGGGAGGAAACCAAGATTCGAAAGCACGGGTGTTTTTTATAGCTTGTCAGCTTTTTAGCTTATTCGCTTGTAAGTTGGGGAAAGATGAGAGGATCCTGTCTGACGACGTCGAAATAGAAAATAGAGGGGGCGCGCGTACCAGCGCGCTTTTTGCAACATGAGACCTGATTTTGAGCAGTACCGAAACGCAGGAGAAAGACTCATTCCCTGTTGTCCTCCATTGCTTTCGGGCATCGGGAAGGTGTACGTTGCGACCGAGAATGAACGGAAACTTACGGCCGTACGGGACCTGCTTGGCAAGTACCCGATCTTGCGGGGGACCGAATTTCTCGTTCCCGAACCCCACAAGCTCACCGGCGAGGAGCCGCCCTGGGAAAACGCGGTGCTTGTCTCAAGGGATAAGGTCGAGAACGTCGTGTCACAGCTTCACGGGAAGTTCGGCCCCAAAACTGCGGTGTTCGGGAGCGATATCGTCGTTTGGTTTAACGGAAAGCCCTATCAAAACTTGTCCCGGCTTGGTCACTTGAGCGAGGATGAGCTGATAGTCGAGGTACGTCAGCTTCAGGAAGTGTTTTCGACAGAGGCAGAAGTTCGGTGGGATGTGGCAACTTCTGTGTCGCGGCCGGAAGTGCAGGTTACCTTAGCCGACCGTCATACGGCTCGTTTTTCTCCCGTTCCCGCGGCTGAAATTGCCGATGCTTTCTGGGGCGATATCTCCGGAGTTCTGGGGAGGAATTCCCGGATTCAGCTGCTTGAACGATTCCCGGACCATGTCATTGAGGTTGAGTCAATCCCGTTTGTCCAGATTGCGGATCGGGATGGGGTATTCCGCTCGGGAAGCGAATGGATGTGCGGGGAGGGGCAGGCTATAGGTAGTTGGGAATATCTTTGCGAAATTCAGGCTCAGGTCGTGGGAGGCTTGCCGGTGAACGGACGGCTGAACGATCTTCTCAATGTTTCGCCGAACTCCTCTGCCAACGGAGGATGGAGGCTTCTCTGAGAGCCGGGCAAGCTGACCGTTTGGTGGTTTGCAGGGGGTTTCAACGGACCGCTTTTAACAGGGGTGTATAATGGCTCGGCTTGCTTTAGTACGATGATGAGAATTTTTCGTAAAGTCCTTTTTATGTACAAAGGTGCAGAGTCAGAACCAAATGGTGAGATACCCGGCCTGTTCGGGACGCTGCGAGGACAAGCCGAACGGCATCTCCGGGGATTCGCTCAGTTACTGGCACGGCAATCCGAGGCATCGGGGAGAGTGATCGAAGTGACTTGGGAAACCACTTCTGAGGCAGTTTCCGGCGATCCGGACGGGCATTTCTCCCACGGAGACGGGATTTTTCCACCGCAAAAAGAGGGTTGACCCCGCTACAATTCACCCCGAGCACCATTCGGTACGGGGCAGGCTCGATTTTTCGCACACTTAATATGCAGACGATTTCCACCAGAGTTTGACAGGCGAAGATCGGCTTCATATACGGGGTCTTAAGGTCCAATAATTGGACCTTGACAGGCGGTTTTTCAATGCGTATCTTTGATCACAATTAGGGCTTAAAAAAAGCCCTTTTTGTTTTTTTCTATGAAGCCACGACGGACGATCATCATGTTCACCGGCGTACCGGGTTCGGGGAAAACGACCCTAATGTCTGACTTTCTTTCGCAATTTGAACATGATGGAATCACCGCGTCACCCATTAGTGAATACCGCTATGTGAAGGGATGGTCCAAGTTACCTGACAGTCAGCCACTGTTGCAGGTCCCCGGAGAATCTTTTGTCCTAAAGCAAGAGGGGTATTGGACGATGTCTGCTTTTGTGGCAAAGCGGCTGGCTGAGGAGATTGAGTTTCGTTTTTTCCAAGGAGACTCACGGGTAGTTTTTGAAGCCGCGAGGGGGGTTGGAGAACCGCGGGTCGATTATGCCCAGTTCACGCGAGATCTGCTGTCTCACCTTGATGGTAAGAGAGGAGAGTTGGGACTTGTCAACATTGAAGCGGTGGCAGGGCGGTGGGATATTGAGCAGCGGATAAAGAAACGATTCATGCATGATCGAAGCGCACCACCTCCCGGAACTGAGCTGCGGTACCTTCGGACTGACGGTTTACCGCTGTGCTATTCCACCCAGGATTTAAGGGAGGTGTTTTTGGGGGTTCCATTGGTTTTCAATGAAATAGTCCATAATGGGTCGGACCGTGAGACGTTGCGGGCTGAAGTTGTCCGTGAGCTGTATCCACGTCTTATACAGGAACTAGAAATTCCCGGCCTTGGTCTTGAGGGAGGGAGGATGGTCAGAGGGCCAGAGCGCTAGGTGCTATACTACCCCTTGATATGAAAGATGAGATTTTCTCCATCATTAAGAAGGAAGAACGTCGGCAACGGACGGAGCTCGTGCTTATCCCATCGGAGAACTACGCGTCGGCTGCGGTGATGAAAGCGGTCGGGTCGGTGCTGATGAATAAGTACTCCGAGGGGCAGGTGGGGAGACGGTACTACCAAGGAAATGCAAATATCGACGATGTCGAACGAACGTGTAAAGAGCGGGCTTTGCGCCTGTTCGGGTTGGACGGGGGGGAATGGTCGGTAAATGTACAAGCGCTTTCGGGGTCTCCTGCAAATCTTGCGGTGCTCGTCGCACTGGTTGAGCCAGGGCAACGGATTTTTTCCATGTTCCTTCCGGACGGGGGCCACCTTTCCCATGGATGGCACCTACCCGATAGGCCGGTCAGCTTTGCTTCAAAAATTTGGGATGTCGTGTTTTATCATGTGGATCGTAAGACCCGCGTGTTTGATTACGATCGAATCGGGAAGGATGCCGCAACTGTCACGCCTCGGATCATCATTTCCGGCGGCACGGCATATCCACGGGAGATTGATCACCGGCGGATGGGGGAGATCGCGAAAGCGGTTGGGGCGTGGTATCTTGCAGACATCGCCCATGAGGCGGGACTGGTTTCCGCAGGGGTGAACACTTCACCTTTTTCATACGCTGACGTGGTTACGATGACTACCCACAAAACCTTACGGGGACCGCGTGGGGCGATGATCTTTTCTAGAAAGGATTTGTCAGCAAAGATCGATGCAGCCGTGTTTCCGGGAATTCAGGGCGGACCCCATGAGCATACGATTGCCGGGATTGCGGTTGCCCTAAGGGAGGCTTCGGGCGGGACGTTTCGGAAGTATGCCGCGCAGGTTGTCGCGAATGCAAAGGTCATGGCGGAGGAGTTGTCAAATGCAGGTTTTGACGTGGTGACGGGCGGAACCGATAAGCACCTGGTGTTAGTCGATCTCCGGAGTCGGAAACTCGATGGTTGGACCGGAGCTTGGGGTCTTGAATCTGCCGGGATTATCGTCAATCGCAACACTGTTCCCTACGATACCGCTTCTTCCTTTTATCCCTCCGGAATTCGTTTGGGAACGCCGGCGGTGACGACCCGGGGCATGAAAGAGCGGGAGATGCGAAGGGTTGTATCCTGGATCCAAGATGTACTTTCCCATGTATCGAACCTTAAACTGCCAAAACAACCTTCGGATCGGGCCCCTTTCCTTCAGATGCTGTCAAAGGACAGCTTCCTTTCGCGCATCAAACGAGAAGTTAGTACCTTCGCGAATCGTTTTCCTGTGCCGGGGATAGACCGCCCCAAAAACCTATAGTATTGGTTTGCTTGATTCTCTCTGGTATAATACCCATCGCTTAGTAAGACAGCAACCACTTTCCCCACAGGCGTGGGGAGTTTGAAGTGGTTTGAACTCTGTTTTTCTGGGTTTGGTGTCGACGTGTCCACTCGGACGCGGAACGACACGATCTTTGACAACGGAGAACGGGGAGGTATCGTCTGATACCTCTATGCAATCGTTTCACAATCCACAGTCTCGGGAGGAGTCCATGGCAAGGCCAAAGGCAAGACCGAAGAAAGCTCCATGTTTGACCTGCGAGACGAAGGGGGAGATACGCGGTGTTCGCTGCCCTGCATGCGGGGGCTCGGGAAATCGAGTCAACTACGATCCAAGCGGTTCTTCAGCCTTGAAAGGAGGCTCACTGGCAAGTCGTAGTCATTCTGTCATTGTTTGGGGTGATCTCCCCAACCAGCAGAACGACCCCTCTTAAGGGAGGCGGGAGATGCGAATCAGACACAGCAGCACATATACGTTCGGCACGGTGGTGCTCATGGTCTTGATCTTCGGCCTGACCGGCCCGGTGGCTGCAGAACCGCTCCCTAGACCGTCGGTGGACATCGACGACTTGCCTGAAGACGGCTGGGAGCTGGTCGCTTACTTGAACGGCGATCCGGATAGCGATGACCCGAACGACTGGCCGACGCTGTTCAAGTTCCATACCGATGAAGATGGTGGGCACACGGTCAAGGCTGAATGCACCCAGCCGCTGACACCGATCCCGGATATCGGCACAGACTTTCATCGAGAAGGCGAGTACCTCATCTCCAACAAGCCCGGCGAACAGAACAAGTTCCGCATCATCGAGGAGATCGAGCCGCCCAAGCCGAAGCTGAAGAGCTTCTCGGTGGACTGCGACTGCGCCACACCGGGTGCCCAATCGGACGAGATCTCGATCCGGGTGAAGGCCAAGGACGAAGACGGCGACGGATTCAAGGGGGCGGACGTCCGGATCTTCATCGGCGATGACCAAGTCGCAAGCGGCAAGACGAACAGCAGCGGGAACTTCAATCACACGCAAGCCGCCCGGAACCTGATCGGTTCCGTTATCAGGGTCGAGGTCGAAAACCTCGATCCGAAGACCGTCGAGATCACCGAGGCGCTGTTTGAGCCCTGTACCGGGCGGTGTGACTCGCTCAGCGGTGCGTACGACCCGGCGTCCGATTCCATTTCGCTCACGGTCAAGGGCGCTCAGCCCGGATGGGACGCGGTCATCCGCGACGTCACCATGGGCGGGAGCACCAGCGTCTGCTCCGGAAAACTTGACGGCAACGGTGAGCTCTCCTGCACCAAAGCACTTTCTCAGGGTCAGTGGGGGCTTTTCAAGTTCACCGCCCAAGTCGGCGGTTCGGCCGGACCGACATGTCAGGTCGAAGTCGACACACCGGCACCCGTCAAGCTCGTCCTTCACAAGGACTGCACGCCGCACGGCAAGAATTCGGACGACATGATCTTCTGGGGCGAGATGCTCGACCAGAACGACCAACGCTTCACCAAGCCGTTGACCCTCACCATCAACCTGCCAAACGGCGAGCAGATGACCCGCGAGCTGGTCAACGGCGCCTTCGGCGAGATCCCATTCGAGGATGCCAAGGACTACATCGGCAAGGAGGTCGAGTTCTTCTGGGCAGGAGGGGGCCACGCTTCCTTCGAGATCAAGCGGTCGATTTTCGACCCTTGCCAGAAGCCCGAGCCGACGCCGACGCCGACCCAGCCACCACCGCCAGGGTTCGGAAGGGATCCGAAAGCGCCGCCAGTTGCTCTGGCAAGGTACCGTGCTACCCCAACGCCGTATGACCAGGGAGTCTCATCCATGACGATCGTTCCTTACGAGATGAGCCTTCGATCTGGCGCTGTGGTACTGGTTGCCTTGTTGGTGACTGTCGTGGTCGCTGCCATCTGGCGGAGGTTCTGATTCTGAGGGACTGGGATGCCCGAAGCGCTTATGCGGTATCGGCTTTGCGCCGAGGCTGAGGGCATCCCATGTCCCGATTGAGAAACGGTTGCAGCGTATGGTCTTGCGGAGGGTAGTCCACTCGCGGACTTCTCTTTTCTCTCTCTTTCCGCAATTCCCATTCTCTCCGTTCTCCGTTTCATTTAACAATCCGATTATTAAGAAAATGGAAAAAATTATGACGGAAAAAGGAGGCTTCAAGCCTCAATTCGATCAGCCCGATGAACATCGGTTATCCAATGCGGGGATGGTCGATCTCTCCTTCCTCGAGAGTCGCGACGGAGCAATCATGGCCTGGCGCACACTCAAGTATGAGGAAGATCGCTTCGCTCCCGATTGGAGGGGTGGCGTCCATGGTTCCTATTCGCTTGAGGATATCCGGGCAGTGATTCAACGTTTTTTTGCGAAAGAGCCGTCTTCTTTGCGGAGAGTTTCGCTCGACTCGCAATACGCCATTGCTCAAGCTTTCCGGGTGCTCGGAGCGCCTTACACTGATGAAAGCCTCTCGGCAATGAGGGATCGTGTTCTCTCCGAGATCGAACACAAAACAACCCATGGCAGGACGGATACCGAGGAGCTTGAGCCATCGGTTGCACAAAACAGCGTCCTGGTTCCGGCGATTCATGGCCTGGCACATAAGCGCTTGAATCGCAAGCGGGGATTGCTTCTTGCGGCCGCTTTCGCAACTGTTGCCGGGACGTGGGCGGTCGTCAACCAGACCGATTGGTTGAATCCAAGCCAAGAAGGCGGGTCCCTGGCATCGACAACTGGGGATGGACAAGTGTCGGATCCAGGAGAGGCTGTGGCTTCTGAATCGGATCTGTCGGGCTCAGCTTTGCTTGAAGGATTGGCCCCGCTCTTCGACGCCATTCAGCCTGAGCCGACCCCCGTTCCGTTGGTTGAGTCACTGCCTTCCGCGGAAAACAACCCTTGTGTCCTTTGGGGCGGAATAGACTTTTGCGATCCCTCGCAAGCGATTACCGTAGAATGGGATTCTCCGGAGATCCGTGAAGTGAGAAACGGAGAACCGTTACGGATCAATTTCTTTCCTGAGCCTAAAGCCAATGGCAGTCAATTCGCTTCCCAGTGTCTGACTTCGCTTGGAATTGATTGCTCAATGGCGTTGGAAGGGAAGGTGATCGTCGGTGTCCATTCGAGTTGGAACGGCGAGGAGATGCTGGCGATGGAGGCGTTCAGGACTTTTTTGGAGGGTGGCACGAAACAAAACCCTGACATCATGTTACCGGCTGAGGAACGGGAGAGGCGAGAATACCTGCTTGAGAGCGTTCGGCCGACGATTACCCAAGGGACTTTACGGGTGAGCGCAAAAGCTTCGATTTTGAGGATTGAGGAGGCGCACCGTGATGGAGTCTACGAGGACTGGAACACCGCCCAAGATACGGCATTGCTGTACGAACCTGATCTGAGAGCCAGCATTAATCTTGACAGACGTTATGTTGATGTTGTCACTTGCGGGTGGAGGCTCCCGGGCGATCGGCTGAGCCCGAAAAACCATAACGCCGCTAGTAGCTCGATCTATAACCTTTTCCTCGGAGAAGCGCCAACTTCGTCATAGCAGAACTTCTTCCTGATACAATGATCCCATGGGTGTGATTGTTTTTGACGGGAAGCGATTTGCAGCCGAGAGAGAGGTGCTGCTTCGGAAAAGGATTGCGAAGCTTGGATTTCGTCCGAAGCTGGCGAGTATTTTTTTCAGGGAAGATCCGGCGAGTGTTCTCTACACTAAACTTAAGGGGCAGACAGCCAAGCGTATAGGAATAGACTTCCATGGGCAGGAAGTGTCGCTGGCGGCCCCTGTTGAGGATGTTCTGGCGACAATCCGTAATTTGTCGGGTGAACCTAAAGTACATGGGATCCTGATTCAGAAGCCGGCAGCGGAGATTGCCTCTCCACGGTCTGAAGAGGTGCTGTCCGGCGGGGGAACGATCGAGACCGTGGTCCTGAATCTTACACACAGCTTAAAAGCTGGACTTGCCGCAGGTTCAGAAGAATGGTGGAGGAGGTTGACCGCGGAGATCAGCCCGCAAAAAGACGTTGACTGCTTGACTACGGCAAGCCTCGATTTGGTGTATCGGGGGCGCTGGAAGATTATTCCGGCGACTGTTCGGGCCGTCCTTTTTATCTTAGAAAAGGCAGAAATCCCTCTTATCAACCGGCAGGCGGTCGTGGTGGGTCGAAGTGAGATTGTAGGCAAACCACTGGCGCATGTGCTGGCACAGCGCGGCAGTACGGTGACACTGTGTGCTTCAACAGGCGTTGTTGCCAAAAGTCGAGGAGATCAATTGATTGAAGCCCATGAACCTTTGGAACTTATAGAAGCGACGAGAGAGGCCGACGTGCTTGTAAGTGCGGCCGGTCAGCCGGGGATTATTACCGGAGGAATGGTGAAAAAGGGGGCTGTCGTCATTGATGTCGGAGCTCCGGAGGGGGATGTGGAGTTTGATTCGGTCGCACGCAAGGCGAGCTTCATTACACCGGTACCCGGCGGAGTCGGGCCGGTGACGGTGGTGTCGCTGCTTGAAAATCTCCTGCAGCTACTTGTGGCAAATGGGGGATTTTCTTAGGAAGCATTTGTTACTCATTCATTAAAATGGCTGTCAACTGCGGAGAGCCCGTGTTGTTCTCTTACGCTGGTGCAGTTGAAGTCTCCTCGGCGGAAGAGCTTGCAGGCATTGGGTATTTGTTCATGGATGTCGCAGTTGTAGGTTTGCTGGTCAAGGTTAGGACAGGCCCCGACAAGTTGCACAGATACTCTCTTATCAATCCTGGTATACACGACGGCCTGGGTTGATAATGTTTGGGCAATTTCGGAAATCACTTGAGAGGCCTCATGACTGACCTCCTGAGCTTGAAATCCTTGCGGCAGAAAGCGGCCAAACTCCTCCTGACTCATATTGATTGGGGTATTGTGACAACAGAGGGCCTGGCAGCCAGCCTCTTTACAGATGTTCCTTTCAGCAGACATGGCCTATAATAATAGCACAGTTGTGAGGTTTTGCAACTGGTGAAAATTATAGTGGATCAAGAATAGGTTCTCTTATGATTGTGGTAGAATCCTTCTGCCAATAAGGTTCAAATGGTCAGTCAAGAAGTTGATAAAGCCACACCGCTTCAAGGCCCAGAAATAGATCGTCTTTGGGAGGGATTTCCGCAGGATCTTCCTTTGACTCCCAGCTGTTTGACGAAGGTTCAGCAGCAATACGATCGATTCACCAGTTTGGAATTCTTTGATCCCAATCTTTGGGTAGACGTGCATTCATCTCATCTTGCCTCGCAGAGTCGGGAAGGGTGGGAGAAGGGGTTTTTTCTGTTGAGCGGGCCACCGGCCATGGGAAAGGATACCATCCTGTCTACCATGGATAGCTGGTTTGCAGGTCAGATTTCCATCATCTGTACTTCCACAACCAGACCAAGAAGGACAGAGGATGCTGTCGGGGAAAAGTACCTTCTCCATTTGAGCCAGGAAGAATTTGAGCATCATCTTCAGGAAGGAGATTTTATTGAACACGTCCCGCTTGATGGGCAGAATCTCTACGGAACGCCCAAATTCACCGTCGCTAAGGCGCTCAAGGGTGACGAACGGCTGATCATGTGGCGAGGTGAGCCAATGGGAGCGATGGAAATGAGGCGGTATATGAGTGAACATCACCCGCAAATCCCCACGGCCTGGGTGTTCATCTTTCCGTATCAAATGAGTCTTGATGGACTGTTGGAGCGGATCGCTGCTCGGCGCCCTGCTTCTGAGGTTGAGGAGCGATTCAGGAGAGCGAAGCGGGAGATTTACCTCGGTGCACATGCAGACTTTCTTCTCATGAATCCTCCGGAGAAATCTGGTTTTCCGTCTCGAGCCTGCGAGGCAATGGAGGCGCTCGTTCGAAACGTGGTTGGGGTAGAGAAGAGTGAACTGTCAGGATAAACCTACCTTCCTCAATTTGCTTTTTTCGGTGTTATCTTTTACAATACTCCCTATCACACAGCTTCCGGCGGAAACTCCTTAATGACTTTCAAGCCGAAGCGAGGTAAAAAAAGGAGTCTAGTTTCATTATGGCTGAAGAGTATGTTGTTCCTTTAACGGAGCTTTTAGAGGCAGGATCCCATTTTGGGCATCAGGTACGGCGGTGGAACCCCAAGATGGCTCCGTATATTTACGCCGAGCGGGATGGGGTGCATATCTTCGATCTTGCCAAGACCGCAGAGGGCCTGAAGAAGTCGTGCGAATACGTCCGTGACCTCGTGGCCGGCGGAGGAACGCTACTAATAGTCGGAACAAAGCGGCAGGCACGGGAAATCGTAAAGGAAGAAGCGCTCACTGCCGGAGCCCCTTTCGTTTCTGAGCGATGGTTGGGCGGATCGATCACGAATTGGGAGCAGATAAAGAAAAGCATTGATAAACTACTTGAAATGCGGGGAAAAAGAGATAGTGGTGAGTATAAAAAATATACGAAAAAAGAGAACGTATTAATCGCTCGTGAGGTTGAAAGATTGGAACGTTTTTTCGGCGGTATGGTCGCTTTGAGGAAAATCCCCGACGCGATTTTTGTCGTTGACACCCATCGGGAGATTGTTGCCGTTAAGGAAGCCCGCAGGAACGGGCTGACCGTGGTCGGGATTGTTGATACGAACGCTGATCCCGAGCTGGTTGACCATATTATTCCTGCCAATGATGATGCCGTGCGTTCGATCAAGCTTGTGGTTTCTTCAATTGCGAAAGCCTATGCGGATGGCAAACGGATGGCGGAGAAGAGGAGTCAATAGGCATTAGGGTATAGGGTTTAGGGTGTAGGGTATAGAGCATAGAGCATAGAGCATAGAGCATAGAGCATAGAGCATAGAGCGAAGGGCGTAGGGAAGAGAGTTACGATTTAGGATTTACGAATTATCAATAAAACGAAGGCTAAAGGTTAAAAGTACGGAGTAAAAAGCAAATGACAAAAATTACCATCGAACAAATCAAGAAATTACGGGAGAAGACTGGGGTCGGGGTGATGGAGGCAAAGAAAGCCTTGGAGGAGGGCGGCGGGGATGAGAAGAAAGCCATTGCCTGGATTCAAAAGCATGGGTTGATGAAGGCTGCCGCGAAAGCAAAACGGAAAGCCGGAGAAGGTCTGATTGCTTCCTATATTCACCATGGCGGCAAGGTTGCTGCTCTGGTTGAGTTCGCCTGCGAAACCGATTTTGTGGCGCGGACAGAGGAGTTTGGCAGGCTGGCACGAGAGCTTGCAATGCAGGTAGCTTCGATGGATCCCAAAGATGTAGCGGAACTCCTGAAGCAGGAGTACATTCGGGAGGTAGGGAAAACAGTAGAACAGTTGATTGCCGAAGTAGTGGGAAAAACCGGTGAAAAGATTGAGGTCAAACGATTTGTACGGTGGGAGTTGGCGGAGAAATAAGCAAGGGCTCCACTTCGTTTCATATTCACTCTATCTGTGCCTGTGTTCTCAAATCGCTCCACTCAAAGGGGGCATTGAGCATGGTTGAAAGAAACCTATAATATGGTATACTGCGCGTCATATGACGAGTGTTGAAGATGAGCTGAGGACACTTCGCGAACAACAGCTGCAGGAACGAGTAGAGCAGATGCGTCGAGAGGAGGCTTCCAAAAAGGCGCTTCAGCAGAAGGCCGATCTTCTGAATACCGAAGCCAGACGGCTACTTGCTCCATACGTCGAGGCCGTGAAACGGTCCCGTTGCGTTGAAGCGATGCAGGAGTTGGCCTTGAGCGAAGGATTATCAATCAAAGACCCTGAGTTGGCTTCACCCGATGTCTCGTTCTTTGTGGCTTTTAAGCCGATTGAGGGGCATAGAGGTGCACAAGATCACTGGTACGAGAGATTTCGTGGTTTAGACCTGGCCGGAGGATTTTATTGGGATAGTTTCAAAGTTCAAAAACTTAAGCCAGGTAATCTGCGACCACTCAGCGGGCAAGTCATGCTCGAATGGGGTTACTTCATGAAGCATGTTGGTGGTGAGGACGAACCTCACTGGGACCAGATTCGATGTGTTTTCGATCAAGAGCGTACAGGATTTGTCATGACGGCTCGGACTGATCATGTAGGTGGGTACGGTCGGGAGCATTTCGTTGGACGACTTCACGAGCGCGGTTGGGGCAACCAGGCAGTTGAGCGTTTGGTCGCCCAGCTTTATCTACATGCGAATACTTGAAATACGGTCAGCGATCTGTTTCCTTAAATTCTTTTCGGACACCTTTCAGTATTTGAGTGATTGAATACACTGCTGACTCTTCTTTTCAGTTTCGCTATAATGGATGTTGTCCACCTTTGCCAAGTCTAACTTGGCTTCTGAGGATTTCGCACTATATTTTGTATTTCTTGAGGAGCTCATATGGACGACCCTCTCCTCGTACAGGCCCGAAATGATATGGAAGCGGTGTTGGATGTGGTTCGCGAGGATCTTTCCACTGTCAAAACCGGGCGGGCCAAACCGGCTCTGGTTGAGCATATTGAGGTTCTCGCCTACAATACCAAGATGCCGTTGATTGAGCTGGCAACGATTTCGGCACCTGACCCCCATCTGTTGGTAATTCAACCTTGGGATGAAACGGTTCTTGAGAATATTGCCAAAGCAATTGCGACATCGGATCTCCATTTGAACCCAGTGGTGGACCAGTCACTCATCCGTATCCAGATCCCTTCGCTGACTGAAGAACGGAGGGAGGAGCTGGTCAAGCTTGTTCACCAGAAACTTGAGAGCGGACGGGTGCTCCTGCGGCAGGTGCGGCAGGATGTGAAAAAAAAGCTTGAAGGGATGAAGGGGCAGCCCGGTGTTTCCGAGGATGATACGCACAGGCAGCTTGAGAATCTTGAGAAGGCAACCGAAGAGTTTATGGGGAAGATCGTCACACTAGGTGAGGAAAAAGAAGGCGAGCTGAGAACGGTATAGCAGATGGCGAATAGCAAATGGCTAATAGCTGACGGCTAATAGCTTATAACGAATAGCAGATAACAAATAGCGAAGAGCAAATAGCAGATAGCAGAAAGCAAATGGCGAATTGCGAGTGACATGAGTTTTCGGTTTGAGGGTTTGGTGATTTGGAGTGGGTCGAACACTTTTGCTTCGAAGGTTTACAGATTTACCAAGTCCCTTCCTCGGAGTGAGCAATTCGGTCTGAGCGATCAGCTCAGACGAGCAGCGAATTCGATTCCGGTCAACATAGCCGAGGGCGCTGGAAGTGCGTCCAATAAAGATTTCGCCAATTTCTTAAACATTGCAATCCGTTCTATCTTTGAAGTAGTATCATTGTTGTTTCGGTGCGAACAAGAAAGCTATCTTTCTCGCGCCCAGCGCGAACGGTTTTATCAAGAAGCGGAGCTCCTGGTGAAGCAAATCCAAGCCTTTCGAGCGAAACTCATTCAGCGCTAGCTTTTTTTGGACTGTTACCATGTGCCATTAGCCATATGCCATACGCTTGTTTACGATGACGCTTTTACTTTTTTTGGCCATTCTGTCGATTTTGGTGTTTGTCCACGAGATGGGGCATTTTATCGTGGCAAAGCGGTCCGGCATCCGCGTCGAAGAGTTCGGATTCGGGCTGCCTCCCAGAGTTTTCGGGAAGAAAATCGGCGGGACTATCTATTCCTTTAACCTGCTTCCGATCGGGGGATTCGTCCGCTTGTTTGGCGAAGACGGGGATGACGTAAGGGGAGGGAAAGCCCCCGATACTCAAACCCTCCGGCATGCGTTTTATTCCCAACCGAAGCGTGTCCGCATAGCGGTCGTTGTTGCCGGTGTTGTCATGAATTTTCTTCTTGGAGTGGTTCTGTTCGGTGCCTTGTATTCTTTTTTGGGTATTCCGACATTGACTGATCGGATACATATCGTCGGCTTGAGTCCGGAGTCTCCGGCGGCTTCCGTTTTTCAGCTCGGGGATGAAATCATCAGCGTTTCCGGAGAAGCCATTACGACCACGGACCAGTTCAAGACGTTGGTTGATACCCGTCGGGGGCAGACGGTGACTTTTTCGATTGTCCGGGAGGGTTCTTCCTTGGAGCTTCAGACGGTACCTCGTACCAATCCTCCGGTTGAGGAAGGTTCGCTTGGGGTTGTGATTTCTCCCAAGATTGAGCTTGTCCGCTACGCCTCATGGCAAATGCCGTTTCGGGGAGCGTGGTACGGCCTCGGTGAGGCAGTTGCTTGGGGAAATGATATCCTTAAGGGTTTGGGAGGAGTTTTCCGTGAACTTGTTTCCGGAACCGTGCCGAAGGATGTCGGAGGGCCTTTTGAGATTTACTTCTTAGTTTCCGAGGTGTCGAAAGCGGGGGTTGTTCCCCTGACGCAGTTCATGGCAGTACTTTCCGTGAACCTGGCTATCGTCAACCTCTTACCTCTTCCCGCGCTCGATGGCGGAAGGCTGCTTTTTATCGGCGTTGAGATGGTGACGGGGCGGCGGGTGCGCGCAAAGGTCGAGCAAATGACTCACACGATCGGGATGGTATTCCTTTTGGCGGTCATGCTTGCCATTACCGTTCGCGATGTCCTGCGGCATTTTGGGGCGGGAAGCCTGACGGCGCTTTTGGAGAAGGTTGGTCGGATGTAGGTTCGTTTTGTATAGACGTAAAAGATCCGTACTCCCGAAGATTTGTGATCCGCATGGGCGAAATATCCGGTATTTTTCCCCTTGGAGCAAAGGGGATGAAATTTGCTGAACTTCCCTGCAGAAGATACATCGGACTTTGTTCCAGTTGTCCCTGCTCGTTTATTCCGAGAACATTGGTTCCGAATTGGAGACGGACGACTTTTTTTAGGGTTACTTTCCCGCCAGTGGGGTAGTCCTGTTTGACTTCGACCTCATCGAGAAGCCTGGCTCTTATCGGCCGCTTCGCTTTCGCGGGGAATAGCGCTTCTTCATCTTCTTCGAGGTTGCGTCTCTCTTTAAGGTCTTCTCCTTCCCTTCCGCAACGGAACATCTGAAACTCGAGGGAGGCCTGGAGTTCGCTGGGTTGGTATGACCCCGTTTCTTTGCCGGTCATGGTGGCTTATCATAGCATTTCCACCCATGGTTTGTTATTATTGCCCCATGAGACAGAGCCGGCTTTTTCCGAGGACCATCCGGAGAGAACCCGCAGGGGCGGAGAGTGTCAACCACAAGCTATTGGTACGGGCGGGATTCATCGATCAGCTGATGGCGGGGAGTTGGACGCTCCTGCCGTTGGGTTGGCGGGTGGTGGCACGGATCAATCGGATCATTCGGGAGGAGATGAATGCCATAGGCGGACAAGAGATGCTCATGCCGCTTCTGCACCCGCGCTCAGTTTGGGGCGAGACCGGCAGATGGGGAAGTGCAAAAGATAACCCGCTTGGGGCCAAGGAAGTGATGTATCAATTTAAAGACATCAGAGGTCGCGAGTACGCGTTATCGTTTACCCACGAGGAGATCGTCATGGACTTACTGAGAAAGAGCATTCAAAGCTTCAAAGATTTGCCTGTTTCTGTTTATCATTTTTCCACAAAATTTCGAAATGAACCGCGTGCGAGGAGCGGAATCTTGCGAGGTCGGGAGTTTTTGATGAAGGATCTCTATTCTGCACACGCCACCGAAGCGGACTTGATGGAGTATTACGAGAAAGTCAAGAATGCCTATTCAAAGATATTTTCGCGGCTTGGTTTTACCTATCGGGTAACAGAGGCTTCAGGAGGAGTATTCACCGAAAACAGGACTCATGAGCATCAAGTATTGGCAGACACCGGAGAAGACACTATTTTTTACTGTAATACCTGCGAATGGGGGCAGAATAAAGAGATATTTGAAGGAAAGGAAGGTGAACGGTGCCCGAGTTGTAAAAAGGGCAAAATTATCAAAGCGCGCTCGATTGAGGTCGGGAATATCTTCCCTTTGGGAACGTGGTACGCAGAAAAGATGGGGGTTTTATACACGGATCGTGACGGGAAGAGAAAGCCGGTGTGGTTTGGCAGCTACGGTATCGGTCCTACGAGGGTTTTGGGGGCGCTCGTTGAGGTGTCTCATGATGAGAAGGGGATCATCTGGTTTCCGCAGGTAGCACCGTTTGCAGTTCACCTCATCGAAGTCAAAAGTCAAAAGTCAAAAGTCAAAAGTTTTGCAGAGGAGGTTTATAACAAATTGAGCGAAGAAAACATCGAGGTGTTGTGGGATGACCGTGATGTCGGGGCGGGGGAGAAGTTTGCCGACTGTGATTTAATCGGGATTCCGGTACGCCTCGTTGTCTCGGAAAAGACCGGGGAGATGGTTGAATGGAAGGATCGAACGGATGATCGTATCGAGCTTTTTTCACTTCACAGAGTGATTGACAGGTTGAAGGAAATGCAGTAGAACTTCTTTCGACGAGTCACTTCAATATGACCTCAAAACCAACAATTGTTGTTGTCGGTGGTGGGACGGGAACGTTTGTTGTCCTTACGGGACTCAAGAAATATCCGGCCGAGCTGACGGCAGTGGTGTCGATGGCAGATAGCGGCGGCAGCAACCGGGTGATTCGTGATGAGTTTGGGCTTCTCCCGACCTCGGATATCCGCCAATGCATGGTCGCTTTAGCTGAGACGAACGGGGAGGGTGAACTCCTCCGTAAACTGTTTATGTACCGTTTCCATAAGGGAACGGGGATTTCGGGGATGACGTTCGGGAATCTTTTTATGGCAGCCCTGGCGGATGTGATGGGATCGCAGGAACGGGCGATTGAAGAAACCGGCAAGATTCTGCGGATACAGGGTAGGATTCTTCCCGTTTCCAACGACAAAACCGATCTTTCCGCTGTCTACGAGGATGGTCATACGGTGGTTGGGGAGCATGAGATCGATGAGCCGCGGCATGACGGGCGACTTCGGATTACCCAACTTTCGGCAAAACCTAAGGCGCGGGCGGATCCCCACAGCGCGCAGGCAATCAGGGAAGCTGATCTGGTTATTTTGGGACCCGGGGATCTCTATACGAGCGTTTTGGCCGATGTGGTGATCGAGGGCATTCCGGAGGCCATCAGGCAATCGCGGGGCAAAGTCGTATATGTCGTAAACCTCATGACGCGCTTCGGACAGACGTATAACTTTTCCGCCTTAGATCACGTCAACGAGGTCGAGAAATATATCGGGGAAGGGGTACTCGATGCGGTGTTTGTCAATTCCAATATGCAGTTTCCGGCGAACGTTCTGACCGCGTACGCGAAGGAGCATGCAAAACCCATTGAGGACGATCTCACGGGGCGGAAATACAAGGTTATTCGGGCAGACTTTCTCTCCTCAACGCTCTACAAAAAATCTCCGGGCGACGCGCTTACACGGAGCGTGGTTCGTCATGATCCGCATAAATTGGCGAAGGCGTTTTTGGGATACTTGAAGAAGTAACTTTATATCATATTCATCGCTGCCTGCTTTGATTTCGTCTAGACCCCATACTCCATACTCCATACCCCTTTTTCCCACTTGTTCTTTTTTCGGCTTTTGACTATACTCGGTTTACCCGGTGAGGATTATCCAAAAGCGAAGGAATTGTGGAATTATTTTTATTGGTGTGGGTTAAAGGTTTATGCTTTTTAAAAAAGCACGACCTTCAGGGGAGGGGGTTATGACTCAATGCCGAAGAGGATTGTCACTCACCTTAATCCCGATTTGGATGCCATAACTTCTGTCTGGCTTCTGACTCGCTTCGGGGGCAAGGATTTTGCGGATGCTTCGGTTCAATTTGTTCCGGCCGGAGAACGGCTGCCTGAGGAGGACGCCAATACGGTCCACGTCGACACCGGGCTCGGGGAGTTCGATCATCACCAGAACGATAAACGGAGAGCCAAGACTTGCTCGGCGAAGCTTATCTACGAATGGTTGGAGAGAAAAGGCCGTGTTTCAGGAAACGACGCACTCCGTCGGCTGGTCGATGTGGTGAATGAGATCGACCACTTCAAACATTGCCATTGGCCGGAGGCAGATAACGACCGCTACGAGTTTTTCCTTGAGGAAGTCCTGGCAGGTCTCAAGACCGGAAGTTATGTACGAAGCGATAATGAGCTTCTTTTGATGGGTATGCGTTTGCTTGACGGGGTGCTGGTTTCGTTTCGCCACAAGGTTGCAGCAGAAGAGGAGCTTTCGAAAGGTATCGTTTTTGACGCGAAGATTGGGAAGATATTGGTTCTTGAAACCGGAAACGATACGGTAATGAAATTGGCACTAAAGAAAGGATATGCGCTGTCGGTCCGCCGGGATCCTAAGCGGGGAGCGATCCGGATTAAGGCAGATCCCACAGCTGAGATTGATCTGACGCCGGTGTACGATGCCCTGCGGAGGAAGGACGCCGAAGCGACATGGTATTTACATCCTTCAAGGCACATGATTCTTAATGGTTCAACCAGGAATCCCAAGATGCGGCCATCGAAATTGACACTTGCGGATGTAATCGGGATCCTTAAGGAAACTGACAAATAGCAGGCAGCGAATGGCGTATGGCAGATGGCGTATAGCATATGGCAAATAGTACGAAGAGGGAGATCGGACGGAGATTATACTTATTTCGATTAATGAAAATTATTAACTTGAAACTGATATGAACGATTGCCCGTTTTGTCAGATTGTTTCTGGAAAATCTCCGGCGTTTATGGTATACGATGACGACCGATTCATGGCTTTTTTGGATATCCGTCCATGGAGTCGGGGACATACGTTGGTTATCCCGAGGCAACATGCGCGCTGGGTTGATGATGTGCCGGATTTTGGCGCGTACTTTGAGGTTGCCCGTAAGGTGTCGACGGCGCTGAAGCGAGGCTTGGGCGCTGAGCGGATTCAGTATTTTACGATAGGGGATGTGGTTTTCCATGCCCACATCCATGTGATCCCACGTTACCCGGGAGACCGGGGACTTCTCCCTCGTTTCCCCGGAGAACGGCGGTTCGGCGATCGGGAAATGCGCGAGATGGCGGAGAGGTTACGAAAGAAGATTAACAAAGAATAAGAAGTCAAGAGTAAAAAGAAGGGGGGTGTTTTTTCATCTCGTATGGCAACGATTGTAAAGGCAAAACCCGATGAGACGCCGGACAGCGTGATTCGAAGATTCAAGAAGAAGGTGCTTCAGAATCAGGTGCTCACCGAGGTTCGGCGGCGAGAATATTACATGAAGCCCAGTGAGGAGCGGAAGGAGCGAAAAAAAGGGATTGAACGCCGACGCTACGCACGCATGAAGGGCGGGATGGACTAATCGTTCTCCTTCTCCGGCATATGCCGGATACAGAAAGATACCGTATGGCACTTTCGGTTTCGATCATTGCCGATTCCAAATTTCCCGTGGATCGCAAGCGTCTCCGCGCCGTTCTGGCTTCGGCAGGGGGAACGCTCGGGATTCCGGGAGAGGCAAATGTGTCGGTTGCAGTGGTCGGGACTCGCAAAATGGCACAGCTTCATGAGCGGTATCTTAAGAAAGAGGGGCCGACCGATGTCCTGGCTTTTCCTCAGCAGGATTCGTTGGGCGGTCAATTCGGCTTTGTCAGCCCACACGACTTCCCTTTGGAGCTCGGTGACATTGTTGTCTGTTATCCCCTCGCGCTTTTGCAAGCCGCAGAACAGGGAGTGTTTGTTGACGATCGGATCGAGGCGCTGGCTTTGCACGGACTGGGGAACTTACTGGGGGAGGATGAATGACGTTTTATCTGAAGTACAGACCACAAACGGCCGCGGGGCTTGACCTTCATTCCGTCCGTCAGGAGTTTGAGGCCATTTTGGCTTCTGGGCGATTTGCCCATGCCTATCTGTTTGCCGGTCCACGGGGAACGGGAAAAACTTCGGCAGCAAGGATTTTGGCAAAAATTGTCAACTGCAAGCGTAACGAAAAAGCCTCAGATAGTGGAAAGAGGCTTTCGGAACCTTGCAACGTTTGCGTCTCCTGCCGGGAAATCACGCAAGGGAATGCTTTGGATCTTTTCGAGATTGATGCGGCTTCGAACCGCGGGATTGATGACATTCGGGAGCTTCGGGAGCGGATTAAACTTGCCCCGGCCCGAAGTCGGTTTAAGGTCTATATTATTGATGAGGTGCATATGCTCACACAGGAGGCCTTCAACGCGCTCTTAAAAACGTTGGAGGAGCCTCCACTGCATGCCCTGTTTATCCTTTGCACCACGGAACCGGAGAAGCTTCCTGCTACCGTTTCTTCCCGCTGTACACGGATTACATTTCCTAAGGCATCCGTTTCGGAGGTGGTTACCAGCCTGACGAAAGGGGTGCGGAGTGAGGGGCTTTCGGTTGCGCCTGAGGTCTTGCAGGCATTGGCGAAGAATGTGGACGGGAGCTTTCGGGACGGCATGAAGTATTTAGAGCAACTGTCTCTCCGCGCAACCGGACGGCGGAAACGGATCTCTCTTGAGGATGTGCAGCGGGTCGTGGGGGGCGGCAGACAGGTTTCCGTCCGTCGCTTACTGACGGCCCTGTCGGAGCACAATACCGATCAGGCATTCGGGGAACTGGCTCGGGTAACCGAGGAAGAGGTGAGTTTGGAAAATTATGCGCGGGAAATCCTCGAAATGTTGCGATTGTTACTGCTTTCGGAGCTTGGGGTGGTGAAGACGGAGCCCATCAAGGGACTGGATCTGGCTTCTGTCCGGCTACTGATTACGCTTTTTGCTCGCGCGGCCGTCTCCCTGCGTTCGGCCGTGGTGCCCCAATTACCCCTGGAGCTGGCGGTGGCTGAGTGGCTCGGGTCTTCAAGCGGTAAACAGACATCCGAGCCCGCGGTTGCAGTGGGTATCAAGGCAAGCGCTTCGCCGGCGGATCCCCAAAAGCAGAGGGACAACGCCGGCGGAAAAGTACCCGGGAAACCGAGCTCGGTAACTTTCAAAACGGTCGTTGAACGGTGGACGAAGGTATTGGACACCCTGCGGCCGCAGAACCACAGTTTGGAAGCACTGCTTAAGGCGGCTAAGCCCTTGGAACTTGAAGGCGATAGCCTCGTGGTCGAAGTAGCTTACCCTTTTCATAAGCAGCAGCTTGAACTCGGGCGCTACAAAACGATGGTTGAGGCCGCAATGGCGGAGGTTTTTTCGACTCCGCTTATTTTGCGGTATGTGTTGCGCAAGGCGACGCCTGCAATTTCCCCTGCCATGCGCAAGCACGAGAACATCAGCGGCGCGGTTGAGGATGAGGAAATCGTGCGCGTGGCGGAGGAGATTTTTGGAGGAAAAGAGACCTAAAATTCAAAATCAAAATGCACAATACAAATTGTTGAATTTGGAATTTCAATTTGAAACTTTTCATTTAAAATATTATCTTGTAAAAGGAGGAAGATGTTTGACAAACTCAAACAGCTCGGGGATTTGAAGAAGATGCGCGATCAAGCCCTGGCGATCCAACGGCTGCTGGCTCAGGAGGAGATAACGCTTGAGGAGGGTGATGTGCGGGTGGTGATCAGCGGTGATCAACGGATCAAGGAATTTGCCGTCAAGGGCTATTCAAGCGAAGCGGCGATTTCGATCCTCAATAAGGCGATTAAAAAATCTCAGGAATTGGCGGCGAAGAAGCTCCAAGAGATGCCCGGAGGACTTGGGGGACTCATGGGAGGAGGGAGTTAGTAGAGAGCAAATGGCGTATGGCAGATGGCGTATAGCGAATAGCGAAGAGGATAGAGAAAATTTCTAATTCCTAATTCCTAAACCCTAATAAGCTAATAAGCTACAAGCTACTTTCCTCCTAGACCGGCGTGCAGCGGCTCTTCAACTGCGTGATATAATGAATGTTCAATGAGAATTCCCAAAGCAGTCGAAAAGCTCGTTGCAGCTTTCGAGCGGCTTCCGGGGATCGGCCCAAAAACCGCGCAACGGTTGACGTTTTATCTTCTCCACGTTCCACAGACTGAACTTGATCGCTTTGCGGAAGCGGTGAAGGATCTTCAGGCAAAGACGAAGGTTTGTTCGCTTTGCTTTAACGTAGGTGAGGCGGATCCCTGCGAGATTTGCTCTGATTACTCTCGAGATAAAAGCACGATTCTCGTGGTTGAAGAACCTCTGGATGTCCTGGCGATTGAACGGAGTGATGGCTATCACGGTCTTTACCATGTCTTACATGGTAGAATAGAGCCCCTCCGAAATATCGGGCCTGAGGAACTTCATCTTCATGACTTGCTTCCTCGAGTCAAAGATGGTAGCATCAGTGAACTTATTTTGGCGACCAACCCGACGATGGAGGGTGAGGCGACGGCGATGTACATTGCGAAATTAATTCGGGAGGACAAAGTGCAAAGCGCAAAGGGTAAAGCGTTACAAATCACCAGAATCGGGAGGGGGTTGCCCGTCGGAGGGGATCTTGAGTATGCGGATGATGTGACTCTGGCGCGGGCGCTCGAAGGGAGGAAGGAGTTTTAATGGCGGTAGGTAGGGTCGAGGCACCAAACCATCCAGATCAGGCAAATGGTGGGCTCACGCGGCGGTATGAGCGAGCGACTGCGCTTGCCTTTGTACCATCAGAGTCTGAAATTGCTTCAATTTACGATCGGATAGCTGAAGAGTTTTTTCACCATCGTCATGATACGACTACCGATTTTGACATCGTTGGTTGGCCCTGGATGCGGACGATCCTCAATGGGAGGGTGAACGGAAAAGATGTTCTCGATGTGGCATGCGGAACCGGGGTAGTTTCTCATAAACTTTTCCATGACTTTGAACCGGAGAGCGTTCAAGGGGTCGACATTAGCGGAGAAATGATTCGGATTTCCAGGAGGGAAATTCGAGATAAGCGGGCGCGATTCTCTTTACAGTCTGCATCGCAGATGGATTTTCCCGATGATTCCTTTGATTTGGCGATATCTACATACGGAATGGATTATATTCCGGACTTGTCTTCGGCTCTTCGCGAGATCAGGCGCGTCCTTCGGCCCGGTGGTTCGTTTGTTTTTCTTGTTCCTCACCCAAATCGGAATCAGCTTTACTACGAGGGTGGGGGTGGGGAAGGACCTTTTTCAGAGGGTTGGTATGTAGAGACATGGCCAGGTGCCGGCGGTGTAGAAATCCCTAAGCACTATCTGAAGTTAGGTACTTGGATAAGAGAACTTGATCTTTCCGGATTTAACTTCAAGAGGATGCATGAGCCTCACCCCCTACAACCTGCGATGGAAGCGGCTCCAGAAATCTATCAGAGATATATGCGGGGCCCACGGACCGTCATCTTTGATGCGGTGACTGAAGGGGCAAGAGCAACCGCTTTATCGTGATGAAAGTCTATTTCGTCGCCTCTATTCGGGGGAAATCTCAGTTTCTCGAAAACTATAAGAGTATTGTGGGAGCCTTGCGGGCTGGTGGACTCGAAGTCATCGAGAATATCCTAAAGCCTACCGAGAAAGAGGTCTATGCACTCACCGACGGTGGGAAGATTGAATATTATAAGAGGGTGCTGAAATGGATCAGTCAGGCAGATATTGTCGTTGCGGAAGCTTCATTTTCCTCCCTCGGGGTAGGATACGAAATATCGCTCGCGCTTGAAAAGAATAAGCCGGTTATTGTCCTCTATGAAGAAGGTCAAGCCCCGCATTTTCTTGGGGGAATACAATCCGACCGGTTATCGCTCGTAAAGTATACCTTGGTCAAACTTCCGTCGATTCTCAAACAGGCATTTGAACATTCGTCTGCCCAAATGGAGACCCGCTTCAATTTCTTTGTCCCTCGACGGCTGGTCGTTTATCTTGACTGGATATCAAAGAATAAGCGGATTCCTCGGGCCGTTTACCTTCGTCAACTTATCAGGCGCGAGATGCAGCGAAACAGGGATTTCCAATCATGAAGATTTATTTTACCGCCGCCATTACCGACGTCCCGGCCCCTCAACAGGATAACTACCTAAAGATTGTCGGAGAACTCAAGATCCTGGGTCATCAGGTGGTAGCTGATCATATTTTGGGAAAGACGGCTCAGTCGCTTGCATCTCAGTCTGAAGCAGATGCGTTAAGGATATACAGAAAACTCATCGTGTGGAAAAACCAGGCAGACCTCGTTGTGGCTGAAACTTCGTACCCCAGCTTTGGAGTGGGGCAGGAGATCTCGTATGCCTTGATGCATGAGAAACCGGTGATTGCGCTCTACCTTCCGGAGCGGAAGCCACATTTACTGACTGCTATTGGCCAGGAGTATCTCCACATCGTTGAGTACGCTCCCGAAACTCTGAAGCGGACGCTTTCCGATTATATCGACTTTGCCAAAGGGGTTGCCGATACCCGGTTCAACTTTTTTATTTCCCCAGACCTCGGGAGTTTCTTGGATTGGATTTCAAAGAAGCGCAAACTCCCCAGGGCAGTTTTCCTGCGCCAGTTGATTGAAGAAGACTTGCGAAAGAACAAGCAGTATCTTCGGGAAACGAAAGGAAGTAAATAATGACAACCGCCTTTGCAGGGCGGTTTTTTGCATTTGAATCCTTTTTCTTCGACCGGACAACTGAGAAGAAGTGTTTGAGCATCACTGTGAATGAGCACAATAGATGGGGATCCTTCTTCTTTTATCCCTTGATTTGATATACTGATTGTCATGGTCAGGCAGATTCTGGGAGAAATCTCGGAGCAGCTCGCGGAGCAGGCGAAGCACACCGCGAAAACCGCAAAACAGGCACCGGTGGTGATCTTCCAGCGGACGGTCGGAGTGAAGACCGCTGAGGAGAAGAAAGCTTCTAAGGACCAAAGCCAGGAGGCGGTTGAGAAACTGGCTTCCGGCACAGCCGGTCAGCAACAGCAGGCAGTTTCCCCGGTTGATATCCGACGGCAGCAGATCGAAGCGGAAAAGGAGGCTCATCTGAAGAAAATGCGAAAGATTTTACATAGACGGTTATTCTCGGAGGCGCAGAAAGTGCGACAACGAAAATCCGAGGAAGAACGTTTGCTTAAAATGGAAGAAGAGAAGAGAAAAAAGGAGAAAGAAAAGAAGGTTATGGGTGAGCTTGAACAGAAAAAGAAGGAAGAAGCGCTGGCGGTAAAGATGCTCAAACGGGCGAAGGGGGCTGGGGAGTTCGGGCCAAAAAAGGTGCAATAAGATAGTTAAAAGTTACAATTCAAAGTTTAAAGTTCTGAGAACAATATTATTACTCATAGTTAACACTTTTATACCGTGAACAAGATAGATATTGGTCGCGTAAAAGGGAAAAAGATACTCGCGATCGGAGCGCATCCCGATGATGTGGACTTTTCTTGCGGTGGGACGCTTCTTTTACTTTCAAAGCAAAACCGCATTGTTCTCGCTTGTGTCACGAGCGGGCAAATGGGTACTCACGATGAGGATTCCGATAAAACGGATTTGATGACTGTCCGGGAGAGGGAACAGCGGGAGGCGGGCGCGAGGTACAAAGCTTCACAAGTCTTATTTCTTCAATTCCCGGACTTTTTCGTGTCGGAACAGCCGAAACGATTGAGGAAGAGGCTTATCAAGCTTCTGGTTCGAGTGCGGCCCGACATTGTCATTACCCATGATCCGTGGTCGGAGTACTTTCCCTACCATCCGGACCATCGGGTGGTGGGATTTGCCGTGTATGATGCACTTTTGGCTTCGACGCTTCCGCTTTACCTTCAGAAGAAGAGCGTGGCAGGGGTAGCGCTTTCGCCTCGGCCAGAGCTATGGCTGATGCATCCGCATGAACCTTCGCATGCGGTCGACATCACTTCGGTTTACCCGAAGAAAATTGCGGCCATCAAACTACACAAAAGCCAATTTGACGGTGTTTTTGTCTGGGAGAAAGTGGAGAAGAGGCTTGTAAAGATCTTTTCCGGGGTAGGAAAGGAAATTGGGGCAAGGCAAGCCGAGGCGTTTCGGATTATTTCCCCTGAGGGGGATGCCGTTTTTTCGACAGAAAGGAAAAGCAAGAGAGCCTGATTTCAGTATGGACGAAACTTTTTTGTCCAACCAACCTGTTTGACCATTTCTTTGTTTGTCCAAAGAAATGGTCGAAAGAAAGGACGCCCTTGAACGGTCTTTCGAGAACGCGTTTCACTCACATTGTACGATCAAACTCCTCTCCGCCAGCTGGCGGATCGTCGAACCCCACATCATTCACTCGACTTGTCGAAGACTGCTTATCCAGCCGTTTCGGCACTCGGGTTCATGAGCGGGGCAGGCAGTGATCGCTTTTCAGAAGAGTTCGCTCAACTCGTTCTCGACTAGCTGCGTTCAAAGGGAGATAAAATAGAGGGACGATGAGAATCTATAACACCCTATCCAGGAAGATTGAGGAGTTCGCGCCCATCAATCCTCCCGCGGTCGGGATGTATACCTGCGGGATGACGGTCTACGATTTTGCTCATATCGGACACGGTCGCAAGTACGTCGGTGACGATATCCTGCGGCGGACCCTGGCGTATTTGGGATACACGGTGACCCATGTTCAGAATGTGACTGATGTCGGGCATCTCTCTTCCGACGCGGATTCCGGCGAGGACAAACTGGAAAAGGGAGCGAAGAAGACGGGGAAGAACGTTTGGGAAGTGGCCGAGGAATTCACCACCCATTTTTATAAGTCTATGGATGCCCTGAATGTTTTGCGGCCGGATATCATTTGCAAAGCGACTGATCACATCAAGGAACAGGTTGATTTGGTTGGGCGACTGGTTGCAAAAGGTTTTGCCTATGATACATCCGAGGCAGTGTACTTTGATATTTTAAAGTTTCCCTCTTATGCTCGATTATTCGGTCAGAAACTAGAAGAAAAGAAGACCGCAGCACGAAGTGAGGTAAAAACAGGAGTTCATAAAAAACACCCGGCGGATTTTGCGCTGTGGTTTAAGCGGGTCGGTCGGTTTGCCGATCACTCCATGCATTGGGAGAGCCCCTGGGGAGATGGATTCCCGGGATGGCATATCGAGTGTTCGGCAATGAGCATGAAATATCTTGGCGATTCGTTTGATATTCATACGGGCGGCACTGACCATATCTCCATTCACCACCCCAACGAGATTGCACAGAGCGAGGCGGCAACGGGAAAGCCCTTCGTGCGGTACTGGGTGCACCATGCGTTCCTCATCGTGGATGGGAAAAAAATGAGCAAGAGCTTGGGGAATATCTACACGATCACGGATGTCAAAGCAAAGGGGTTTGATCCGTTGGCTCTGCGGTATTTGTATTTGACGACCCACTACCGGAAACTGTTGAACTTTACTTGGGAGGGGCTTGAAGCTGCGGCCAAAGGTTTGGAGCGGTTGCGGGAAGTGATGGCGCAGTTTCGCGAGGCACGGGAGCGGACGATGCTGTCAGCAGATAAGTTAGCAAAGGTGGACCTGCTGCGGAAGAAATTTACTGAGGCGATTTCCGATGATCTTTCGATGCCCGAAGCTTTGAGCGTGGTTTGGGAAGTAGTCAAGACCAACATTCCGGGGTACGATAAGTATGACCTACTTTTGGATTTAGACCAGGTGTTAGGACTCAATTTAGCGTCTAGCGTTCAGCATTCAGCGTCTAGCGTAGTGATTCCAGAAGATGTTGTAAACTTGGTTAATAGAAGGGAAGAGTTGAGAAGGGTGAAGAAGTTCGCGCAAGCGGACGAAGTGCGCAAAGCAATCGAGAAGAAGGGATTCGCGGTGGAGGATCGGCCGGAGGGGGCGAGAATAAAACAATTAAAAATTACATTTTAGGCGTGACTTTGTGATCTACAGCAACTTTATCTCACCTTGAAAGGTCTAACCTTGCAAGGTGGATAGAATTTACTAAACCCTATACCCTATACCCTGAGTCTTTATGCCTGAACAGAAACAAGATTGGTGGAAGGTCGTCAGTTTGCTTTTAATTCTGGTGACTCTCGCTAATGTATTGGTTTTGGATTACGTGGTGGGGAAGGGAAAGGATACTTCGGGAACGACTGCGCCGCTTGGAGGGTTGGAGGAGAGGATCGCCTCGCTTGTGACGAGACAACAAGCGCTGGAATCGGCAGTAACCGATATTGCAACATTTTCCGCTTTGCCTGTGGCATTACCAACCACGGCACCTTCCGTCGTTGAGAAGACCGTGGTTGAGCGGGTGGTTACACAAGCGCCGAGTTCGACGGTGAAGGAGTTCTATATTCCTCTTGGGCAGGCGGCGGCACAAACAGAGAATTTTTCCTGGGTCGATACGGGTGCGGAGGCAACGTTTGATATCGCAAATTACGGCAGTGTCAAGGAAGTGAACTTTGAGGCAACCCTTTCTTCCCCGGAGGGACAGGTGGAGGTGAGGCTGTATAACGTTTCTGATAAAAACGCGATTTATGGGAGTACGATCGTGGGAGATGCTCAGGATCCGAAGCTCTATCGGTCTTCAAACTTGGTATTACCAGGGGGGCAAAAGACCTACAGAGTTCAGATGCGCACATCGGTGAAGGTTCTCGCGACGATGCACTCGGGCAGAATACGCATACTCCTCAAGTGATGTACAGGTCGCACCTGTACATCGGGGTTTTTCTCGAAGCTTGTTTCTTGTGAGAGAGGCCGTTTCTCTCTATAATGCCGAATCATGGCAGAGCGGGCATCCGTTGGGATTTTGATTTCCAAACTCCCAAAAAAGAATTCGCTGTTTGGCTCAGACTTTCTGCAAACGGGGGAGAAGTCGATACCAGAGATCGAGGCGGTACTGGCGGCGGCTCAAATCCTTCGGAAGTTGAAAAGTGAGGGGAAGAACACAAGGCTTTTTACTTCGGGGCTGGCGGTCTCTTGGTTTCGGGATAAATCGACGCGAACGCGGTATAGCTTTGCGGCAGCAGCAGATCTCTTAGGCCTCTCCGTTTTAGATCTCGATGAGGAGAAGACGCAGGTCGCGCATGGGGAAACGGTGCGGGAGACGGCAACAATGCTTTCCTTTCTCACCGAGGTGTTCGGAATACGGGATGACCTCTATTTGGGAGAAGGGCACGCATTCATGGAGACGGTGGCGCGGGCGGTTGAAGTGGGACACAACGAGGGTGTGTTGCCAAAACGGCCTAGTGTTTTAAACCTCCAATCGGACCGCGACCATCCTACGCAATCTCTTTCGGACCTTGCGCATCTTACTTCGCACTTCGGGAGCCTTAAAAATCTGCGGGGGAAAAGATTGGTCATGTCTTGGGCGTACTCGCCGAGCTATGGGAAACCCCTTTCGGTTGCCCAAGGGGTGTGCGGACTCATGACACGACTGGGAATGGATGTAGTGCTCGCGTACCCTGATGGGTACGGGTTGATACCGGAGCTCGAGCGGCAGTTTTTCAAGCAAGCGAAAGAGTCGGGCGGCCGATTTTCCGTCGTCCATGACATGAAGGAGGCGTTCCGAAATGCCGACAGCGTCTATCCGAAGTCATGGGCTCCGTTTTCCGTCATGGAAGAGGGAACGCGAATGCTTCGGAAGGGTGATCGGGAGGCACTGGTGAAGCTAGAGAAGAAAGGATTGGCGATGAACGACAAGCACAAAGATTGGGAGTGTACCGACGCGATGATGCGCTCGACAAAAGGAGGGAAGGCGCTATATATGCACTGCCTACCGGCGGATGTATCGGGGGTTAGCTGTAAAGAGGGGGAGGTTGAAAAGAGCGTGTTTGAGCGGTATCGGAAAGAGCTGTTTTTGCAAGCGGGGCACAAACCTTTTATCATTGCGGCGATGATGATGTTAACCCGATTTGAGAATCCAGCGTTTGTGTTGAAGAGGACATTGAAGGGTCGGACTTTTTGACGGAAAAAACGGTTATCGGAACGAAAGTGGACACTGGCGTAACTACCGCGTTACAGTGTGCGGTAGTTGTGCGGGTGAGAGCGGGGTGGCGGAAGGATAGAGGGGTTCGTCTTTTCCCCTTGTTTTACCCTTGGTAAGCGGTTAGAATTTCCCTCAAATGCACGAGATTCACGGTACGCTTCTAAGAATTTCCAAGGAGACCGGTCTGCCGGTGAAAAAAATTCTTGACATGCTGTTTTTCCTGCGGGGCGGTGAGGTAGAGAACAACAAGCTGGTTCAGAAGCTCGGGGTGTCGAAGAATGTGCTCAATCAGGTAAAGCAAAAGTTATCCGATCTTTTTGAACCACCTTCGACGGTGACTGCGTTGTCGGGGAAGGGAAGGGAGCTTACGGATTTGCTGTTTCCGGAGGGGTACCGCCCGGAAGAAGAATTGTGGGTGAATCTCCGGGATGTGCGCTTTATCCAGATACAAAAGCTCTTACAAAAGTACAAGGGTTTGCGACCGGAGCCTTTCAGAAAGTACGATCAATTCACCGCAACTGTTGAAACCACCGCACGAAGGGCAGCTTTGATCGATTTTTTTGCGGACGTTCAGGGAAAAAATCTACTGTTCTTAGGGGATGATGATTTTACCTCGGTTGCGGTGTCTGCTTATGGGACAGCAAAGACCGTTTCGGTTTTGGATATTGATGAGCGGATTCTTCGTGGCATCCGCACCATTTCTGATAAGGATAAATTTCAGATTCGTTGCGAGCGATATGATGCACGGGGGGAGTTACCAAAAAAGTTTACCGGTGCGTTTGATGTTGTCTTCACTGACCCTCCGTATACCCAGACCGGCATCTCGCTTTTTGTTTCGCGGGCCATTGAAGCCCTGGATCCGGCAAACCTTGCCGGGCGAATATACTGTTGCTACGGGAACAGCGATCGGGCAAAGGAGCGATTCCTGCCCATTTACGAGGTTTTTGGGCACTCCGGATTGATGATCCGCTGGATATTCGATAAGCTCAATCGGTATGATGGAGCGGAGTCAATCGGAAGTACGAGCAGCCTGTTTGTCTGTGATGTGACACCGAAGACCAAACCGGTCATCAAAGGAGATTATGACGGAGCAATCTACACGGGTTAAGGGAATAAGAGGCGATCCGCAGGCCCCGAATGTCTATCAATTTTCTGCCCTGGCTGTGGTTCGGGACGCAATTCCTGATACAGAAGAGAGGGTAGGGGAATTCGCTCACGGGATTATCAAAGGGCTTCATCTTACGGCTTTGCAAAAAAGCTCATTCCGGTTTCACCCGAGCGGAATGACCATCGTTTTTATACTTTCCCAATCGCATCTTGCAATCCATACTTGGCCGGAATACCGGAGTGTCCATATTGATTTGGTGAGTTGTGTGCCGCTCCGGAAAGCGGAGGTTTTAGCGTGTTTTCGTGAGGTTTTTAGGCGGTTTGGCATTGAGCGGTTTATTTTCAAGACAGAACGGATGACAACGGGGATTTAGGAGTATGCTTGCGGAAGGTTTCACGGAGTTCGTTCGGCGGCATAAGAATATTGCGAGCCTTGTTGCGGTTTTGGCGGCGCTCGTTATCAGTTGGGGAATATTTGTTTACAGCGACCGACTGGCGTACCTCGCGCGGTATGGCTACATCGGTATCTTCTTTCTCTCGATGCTCGGGAATGCAACGATCCTGTTGCCGATGCCGTCGATGGTTTCTGTCTATATTGCGGGCGGGTTGTTTAATCCAATTATCGTCGGCTTTATGGCGAGTGCCGGGGGCGCTATCGGAGAACTGACGGGGTACCTGGCCGGAGTCGGGGGACACCGGATCATTAAGGAGCGCAAGCTGTTTATCCTGATTGAAAAGTGGGTGCACCGGTATGGGGTGGTTGGGATTTTTCTGTTTGCCATGATTCCCAACCCTTTTTTTGATATGGTGGGACTCACGGCAGGGCTTATGCGCGTTCCGGTTTTTCAATTCCTGGTTGCGACCTGGCTAGGGCAGACGGTGAAGTTTCTTTTGATTTCGTATTTGGGGGCGGGATCAACCGGCTTGATGGAGCGATGGTTGCACTGAATTTATTGTACTTTCCTGTGAGCTTCGTTACAGTTTTGTGCACAGGATTTTGAGTAGTGTGAACCATTATCGTGTTGATGTGGGGAGCCACAGTTGGATAGGAAGGATCTCTCATACATTGACAATACTCGTTCGTAGGGGCACCAGTGAGATAGCATAAATGCATCTCACGGTGCCCTCGTGAGATGGCTGGAAGCCTATCTCACCGAGGGGAGGTGAAACAGCATGAAAAAGAGTCATCTTCTCGGCTTGGTTTTGGCAGGCTTCTTACTTGCCGGTTGTTTCCATACGGGCTTGAAGAACCAGACAGGGGTGACGACGACCCAACCGGTAGAACCATCGATAACGGGAACAGAGGCAACGGAGGCAACCGGAGAAGCAGTGCAGGTTGAAGAGGGCACGACGGTGCGTTATACCGACACGGGATTCGTACCTCAGAGTATTTCCGTGATTGTTGGGGACAGTGTTACCTTTGTCAATGAAAGCGGCAAGCAGATGTGGGTTGCCTCAGCGGTGCACCCGACGCACCAAGTCCTGCCCGGTTTTGACCAGTTGACGGCCGTGGGCATGGGAGAGTCCTATACCTACACCTTTGAAATGGCAGGGCAGTGGAAATACCATAACCATGTCTCTCCTGGTGACACCGGGGTTGTAGTTGTGGAATAAGTCGCCCGGCTCGAAACAGTGCTTGACTCTCTCCGCGGTTATCTTGGACGGAGTCTGTCCTTCGGGGTGAGGCTTTGTGGTTAGACTTCTTTTTGGGAGGGCGCAAGGGCCAGGATCTGCTGGACTGAGTGGGTGAGTTCATCCTTTTTCAAGGAAAGATTGGCCTGGGCATCTTCAAATGACTGCAGATATAACTTTTGATTGGTTAAGCCGACTATGAGCATTTTTGGCTTGCGTTCCCTGATTAGTGGTACGGCCTCAAAGCCCTTCATTTTCCCGTAGCCAAAGTCTCCGTCTATAAAGCAGATATCGTAATCCTCAAGATTCTCCGCAGTGAGGAATTGCTCGCATGTTAAAAACTGGTGAATGACCGTATCTGTGAGTCCACCTTGTTCGCGGAGAATTTCTTCTGCGAGTTTGGCGAATTCCCTCCGATCTTCTATCAAGGCAACCCAGGCTTTCGACCACCAATCTTTGACTTCTGTTGATCTTTGCGACTCGGGTCTTGTCATATTGCTGTACCCCGCTTTTTTTGAAATACTTCGTTATTATACCAGGAATAATCAAATTTCCTCGAAGCATTGAAGCGACCCTCTTCGTGTTTTCTGGAGAGTGGTATAATCTGTCCACTTTATGACTTCGAAAGAGAGCGACTTGTCACCGCAGGAGAAAGAGTTCGTAAGGGAAACCATCCGCCGGGCAGCTTCCATGGCCAGACATGATGCCTACGGGAACGCAATTATGGATTTGGCTGAAAGCCTTGGAAAGAATCCTCTGCAGCAGGTCGAGCTGACCCTTCGAGAACTCGGACTCGGCGTATATATTATTGCAGTGCCGGTTGAGGGTGTTGGAGACTTTGAGGCGAGAACGTTTGACATCAAAGAGCGTTGTCGGTACAGCTTTGCCATTATTGAGGGTGATGCAGAAGGTGCATGGATTAAAATGGCGGAGAACGGAACAACTCCGGAGGAAAATCTCGCCAATCTCGCCCAAGCCGGGGTGCTTGTACCCGTCCCGGGAACGGGGTATGCCCGGATGATCCATGCGAAGGATAACTGACTTTTCGGAGTATCCTTGGCGGTTCGGGGATTTTGAGCAACTCCAGGTAGGATGCTGCTGAAAAGTATTGGCGATCCCTCGTTTGGCAGAGCATGATACAATATGCTCTCCATGGTTCGGAAGCTTGTTGCTGTCATTTTCGTCGTTGTCGTCTATAACCTCTTCTTTTACAGACAATTCTTTCCGTTTCCAGGCACGATTGCGTTTCTCCTCCTCATTTTTTCTCTCCATGCCTTTCTCTGGACTGCATTTTTCCCAAAAACGTTCTCCGAGAAGCACAGGCTTGCCGGTGCGGCAACGTTTCTCTCGCTTCTGATGGCCGCCATCTCCGTTTTTCGAGCCAGTGAGGTTGATCTTTTCGTTTTCTTCTTTGCAAGCCTTGGTCTGTCCCTCATTTCCCTCTATTTTCTGGCGCTCAGGCATCGGGAGTTCGGGGCTGTTTCCGAGTTTGTGAGCATGCCGTTTGTCATTGCGATGGAATGGATACGCGAATTTTTTCTTTTGTGTTTTGAGAGGATGCCGGGTTTATTGGGATGGTTGGGAGCGTTCTTCAGGCATTCAGGAAAGCCGCCCTCTCCCAGGCGCCGGTTGGCATCGGGGGTCATTCGAGGGCTATTGCTCGCTGGGCCGGTCGTATTGGTGATCACGGTTCTTCTGCGCGCGGCTGACCCTATCTTTACCCAGATGACTGATCGGATCCTCAGGCTTCTGCCGAAGCTTCAATCGGACGTTCTGCGGAGGATTGTAGAAAGCATCAGCATTACCGTGCTGGTCACGCCGATGGCCCTGCTTGCCGTACGCCGTAAGTTTGTGTCACCGCTTCTCAGGCAAGACATCGGGAGACTGCGTGTTGAAGCGCTGACGATGGTTGGGTTGATCGCAATGGTTCTTACTGCCTTCCTGGTCATCCAATTCCGCTATCTGTTTGCCACAGTCCCCGAGGTGGAACTTCAGCAGTTCGGGGTCATGACGTACTCAGAGTACGTGCGGCGGGGATTTGTTGAGCTTATCGTTGTCTCGGTCATTGTCTACTTGGTCGCCAACGCTGGCTATCTCATTATGCGAGCAACTCAGGCAGGAGAAGGTGTGTGGCTCAAGCGGATGAATTTGGCACTCCTTGCGGAGATCTTGATTTTTGTCGTCTCCATATACCGGCGGGTTTCCCTCTATCAGATGTATCACGGTCTGACACGTATTCGGATTTATGGGAGTGTGTTTCTTGTGGTTCTGGTTGCCCTCACCGCTGTTTTGATCCTGCGGCACCTGTGGACTGGTGTTTGCAAATGGTATCGCTACGAAGCAGGGATTATCGTCGGGGGAGTCCTTCTCATTGCTTGTCTCAATCCTGATCGGCTGATTGCCACGACGTTTCCGCCGACGGTCAACGGGGAGGTTGACGAGGTCTATATCGCTAGACTTTCGGCAAGCGCGGTTGAGGGGTGGCTTGAGGCCTACCAGGCAGCTGAAAGGACCGCTACGCAGTATCGGGGACGCGATCCACTGCGGATTTTTCCGGATGAAACGCGGAAACTCATCTATACCCAGCGGTCGCTTCAGGCGTTGCGAAGCCGCTACCGCTCACTTATCGGACGGTACGGGAGTGCGGGGGAGTATGAGCAGATTGAATATCGGGATTCGGAAAGGAGTTCCATACCGACTGCCCTGTCTCCGCGGCCGACACTGTGGGTCAATCTTGCCGAACTTGCGGCCTACCGAAAGCTCTCCTTTTCCGTTCCGCCTTCAGCCCTGGTAACGAGGGAGGAGGAAATCTCTACGCTCCTTGAGGCGATACCGAAAGAACATTATCCCGAGAGTCTCGATCGCTCCAGCAATACCCCGCTTCTTTGATTGTGGTTTATAATACATGCAGATCCAAAGGAGAAGTATGTCTGTAGACGACCAAGAAAAGCCAACGAAGGGGACGGATCCGGAGGCCCATATTGCGATTGGGAAGAAGCGGATGTTTCAGGTAACGGATGAAGCAACGATCCGTAGGCTGGAGAAGCTTGCGGCCGATCTGGTCGAGAGTGGGCAAGACGGTGTCGGAAATCCTCGCGGAGTAGAAATTATGGGCCCCGACCAACTGGACGACCGGGCTGCCCACAAGATTGATGATGAAACGCCCACGGCACGGTAAGGAGATCCGCAGGGCTTTCAGGAAAACCTGATCTTGGGGATTTCTAATTCTTCTTCCTGTTTCTGAGGTTTGTTGTCAGGGTTGTTTCTCTCCTTTGACGGTACTTGGGGAGGACCGTTTACGGCTGCCTTCTTGATTCCGACGCGATCGATCATCGGGAAGCGGTCGGAGACTGCTTCGCGGAATTTCTCCGCAAGCTTGGGGGTGAAGCTCGCGTAACCCGAGCCTTGGGAGCGGGAGCAGAGACGATCTTCGTAGTCGCGAATGACCTCAAGTACCGCTTCGCCTTCAGTATTGAACTGTTCCTGCCACATGTCCGGGTCGAGCGCGTATTGAGCATGGACCTCCTCGAATGATTTGAAGAGTTCTTGGTGTTTTTTTAGCATTTCTTTGAAGATTTTCTGATATTTGGTCATTTTACAATTATACAATGCGATGAAGACGATGGATGGTTTTGTGGCATAAACGGAAGTTGGGGGAAACGGCCTGAGCTTTTTTCCCTGAAGCGGCCGTCGTCAGGTGTGGTTGAGCTTGGTTAAGGGGAAGCACTGGAGAATGAGGTTTTGGGCATCTTCGTACTTTTTGAGCTTTGCGCTTTCCATGAGCTCGTGGGTGGCATACTCCAACTTCTTCGGTCCGTTTCCTGGTCCCGGATATTTTTGTTCAGCCATTTCAATTGCTTTAAATGCCGTTTCTGTGCGGTGATGGAGGACAGTAATCTGGTGCTTATGATTCAAGCGGCTAAACAGCCTGCTCGTGGCGTAGCCGGCGAGGTAGATGACCAAGGCTGCGGTGAGCTCGCCGGGGAGAGAGGAAAATAGAGCGGCAAAGGATTGCTCCATGGTTTACTCCTTCTTTTTCTATCATATCGATGATTCTGTCCTTAAACAATGGTTGGAGATGATTAGATGACGGAATACGAGTCTTGCTTTAACATGGCGTTTTTCAATGTCATAATAGACCGTATGGAACCGTTTTTGGCGACTCTGTTTCGCTATGCTCTGGCGATTTTGCCCTGGGTTCTCGTGGGGATGTGCCTCGCGTTTTTTCTTGAGAAAAAGATCAACAGAAAGGCAATTCGGGATCATTTCAGCCGCGTCAGTATCCGAGGGTTGTTTGTTGTTCAGATTCTCGGGATGATTTCTCCTTTAAGCATTATGTCGTTTTTGCCGATGGCGTCGGAGCTTGAAGGAATGGGCTTCAATCCGGGAATACTGCTTTCTTTCCTGATTGCCGAACGGGCCTACGATCTGCAATCCTTCTTTATTGTTTCCGGCTTGTTCGGGATTCGCTATGCTCTGTTGAACGGACTCGCTATCTTTCTGACTCTTTTGGTTACCGGGTTGTTCTTACGGAAAACCCTGGTACGCTTTACCGCTGTGCATAAACTATTTCATCATGGTTTCTGGCAGAGGCAGGGTCGTTTGTTTGTGCTTGTGGTTTTGGGGATCGTGGCCGGGGCGATTGTGCGGACCGTTATCCCGGAAGGACAATTTCATGCGTATACCGGGGGTAATACGGGGGGGTTTTTGGTCGCACTTCTTACAGGTTTCCTTTTCTATTTCGGCCCGATTGTAGGGAATTACCCCGTGGCCAAGGCCTTTGCTGAACTTGGGATGTCTCCGATGGGTACCTTTGCGTTCCTTACGGTGTCTCCGATCCTGAATCTCGTGGTCATCATGCTGTTTGGTGCAAGTGTAGGATGGAGAAACACACTGAAAGCTTTTTTCGTCTATGCTGTTACGGCATCCATCGTGACCGTTCTGCTTTCATTCCTTTTGTAACGGCTGCTCTTGAGGGTCTTTTTATCCCGAGCATATTTTGATATTATATTTATCTGATGATTAGAAAGTTTCTTTCCGTCACCTTGTTGTTTTTCGCTTTCGTGTTGATCGATGCAATTCACGTATTTGCCGCTTCTTCTCCGGTCACGAGTCGGAAAATCGTCATCGACCCGGGGCACGGCGGGACAGATTGGGGTTCGACTGAGTGTCCGGGCCTGGCTGAAAAGGACGCCAACTTGGATATTTCCCGGAGACTACAGGAGCTGCTTGCGAACGACGGTGCGCAGGTTCTCATGACAAGGACCGATGACTCGTATAAATCCAACAATGACCGGTATACCCAAGCCAATCAATTCGGCGGTCAGGTACTTGTTTCGGTACACCTTAACGGTTCGACCAACCATACCAAGAATGGAACGTTGGGACTTTATGGCAAAAGAAACAAAGATCTGGAATTCGCAAAAACTCTTCACCAACGGATGGTTTCGGAGGTCGGTGTGCCGGATTTGGGGATTACCAATTTTGCTTCCGGGGTACTGCTGAAAGCCAACATGCCGGCGACCATTGCGGAAACGGTTTTTATCTCCAATACCGCTGAGTGCAGCCTCCTTACGGACGGAACCGGCAACCGTCAGCAGAAGATTGCGCAGTCGCTCTACTACGGCATATCTGACTGGTTTGCCAGATAAATTCGATTTTCAGGGTCTACTTTAAAGCGATAATTAATAAGGTGTAAAACTTCATGATGTCAGAAAAGAAGGTTGCTTCTCTACAATCTTTGGGATTTCTACAAGCAATTTGAAGGCAAGAAAAAAGAAGCCGCCGATTTGGTGGTCTACACGACCGGTTGGCTGTTTGTCTTCTTTTTAGTTTTCCTAATCTTTGCCGCGTTTCTCCGTCAACGGTGAACTTGATTTCTCATGATCTTCGAAGAGAAACGGTTTTTATTCCCTATTTGTTGCGTGGGTTCTATTGATTTCCTGATATACTTCAGATATGGATAAGAGGGTTGTTTTAATTGGTGGACAGCCTCTGGCAGGGAAAAGTTATCTTGCTCGAAAATTGAGCCGGAAGCTCAATCTCCCTTGGATTTCAACGGATACGATTCGGGAACAAATGAGACAACTAGTGAGAAAAGAAGATTATCCCAAACTATTCTTCTTTTCGGATCCGAAAATTAAAGTTGTAGATTATTTGACAAAAAATTCACCAGAAAAAATTGTTGAAGATCAAAATAACGAAAGTGCGGAAGTTTGGAAGGGAGTAGAGGCTATTGTGAAAACCGATTATGCTTGGGGGTCATTTATTATAGAAGGGGTCGCGATTCTTCCGAGCTTAGTTAAAAAACTTACAGCAGAACTCTCTTATGTTAGATCGGTATTCCTGATTGACGAAGATGAAAGTCGGATACGGGACCTTGTTTTTGCCCGTGGGCTTTGGGATGATGCTTATAAATACCCCGACAGCGTAAAAGAGAAGGAAGTTGAATGGGCAGGAGCCTTCAGTAAATGGCTGGTAAAAGAATGTGAGAAATATTCTCTGCCTGTGGTCTACATAAAAGATAGAGCTTCGTACATTGAAGAGGTTAAAAGGCTAGCTCTTTAATAGAGACCCCATTTCCTGTGAGGGCTCTGGTTTGATCTCTGTCCAAATACAATTTATTTATGATTATTGAAGTTCTCGGCTGGGCTGGAACTTTGGCTGTCTTACTTGCTTATTTCCTGGTTTCTACCAAAAAAATATCGCCCAGCGATAAAAGATACCAGTTCCTGAATTTGGCAGGCGCTACCGGAATTATCATTAATTCGGCAGTGCATGGGGCTATTCCTTCGGTAGGGCTCAATGCTATCTGGTTATTGATTGCTCTGTACGGGTTGATGAACGTTGTGAAAAAATAAACACTTCGGACTTATTTTCTTCGTGGTTTTACATGGTAGGTCTTCACTTCAAGTACGGGTCGATACGGCCGAGGATTTTTAGGGTGAGTGTAAATTTTCGGCGAAACCATTTACAATGGAAGCATGACCGAAGGCAATATACTTTCCGTATCAAACCTCAAGGTTACCTTTAATACCCATGTCATTTTGGATGGCATTCGTTTTGACGTGAGGCGGGACGGAACCTTGGCCGTCATCGGCCCGAATGGGGCAGGGAAGACCGTTCTGTTTCGGGCGATTTTAGGGCTCATCCCATACGAGGGTACGGTCGAATGGGCGCCTGATGTCCGGGTGGGGTATGTGCCGCAGAAGCTTTACGTAGGCAAGGATATTCCATTGACTGTCTCCGAATTTTTTCAGTTTAAGGAAAACGATTCCCGGAAGATTGCAGCTGTCCTTACCAGCGTGGGCCTGGGAGAAGGCGAATCCAAAGACTTCCATCGGGGCCAGAGGCTGCTACGGACCCGACTCGGAGTGTTATCGGGAGGGGAGCTGCAGAGGGTGCTGATTGCGTTTGCGCTTTTGGGGAAGCCCAATGTGTTGCTGTTTGACGAACCGACAAGCGGGGTCGATATTTCCGGGGAAGAGACGGTTTATGCACTGATTGATAAGCTCAAAAAAGAAAAAGATTTGACGATCATTTTTATCAGCCATGAGCTTGAGGTTGTTTATAATTATGCCGATACCGTGTTATGTCTCAACAAAGAGCAGGTTTGTTTCGGGCCGCCGAAGCAAGTTGTTGATAAAGAAAGTTTAGAAGCACTTTACGGTGAGAACGTTCAGGTATACCGGCATCAAAATCAGGGAGGCCATCATCATGGACATTAAGCTTTTGCTACTTATCACCACCGGAGCGTTCGTAGGGGCCGCCTCGGGTTACTTGGGTTCGTTTATGGTGCTGAAACGCATGTCTTTGGTTGGGGATGCGTTGAGCCATGTGGCGCTGCCGGGAATAGCGATTGCGTTGGCTTTGGGGATCGATCCGTTGCTGGGAGCCCTGGTGGCTCTGACCTTGGCGGTGATCGGGATATGGTATTTGGGTGAACACTCGGAGATTTATCCGGAGGCTTTGGTGGGAGTCTTTTTTACCGCGAGCTTGGCAATCGGAATATTAGTCACTCCGGAGCCGGAACTTCTCGAAGCTCTGTTTGGCGATTTGGAAAGGATCGGCTATTGGGATGGCCTTTTAACCATTGTTTTGGCAATGCTTATTTTTGTGGTGACCCGGAGGATTTCCAGAAGGTTACTCTTGGGGGTGGTTTCGGAAGACCTCGCGAGTTCAACCGGGGTGAACACCTCTCACGTCAACTTCATTTATCTTCTGTTGGTAGGGGTGGTGGTGGCCTTGGGCGTAAAGTTTGTGGGCACTCTGCTGACGGGTGCGTTGGTGATTGTACCGGCGGTTGCAGCAAAGAATTTGGCAAAAAGCATCAATCATTTTTATGTCTTGGCTTCGCTAATCGGGGTCGTTTCGGTGGCAGTGGGGATTGTGATCGCCAAATTTGTCAGTGTTCCTTCCGGTCCGGCGGTGGTTTTGGTCAGCATTGCGATATTTATTTTGAGTTACGTTCTTAAAAACCGGAATTAAGAGAAGATGAATATTGATAAAATGGGCTATCAAGTAGAGACCCTTGTACTCTGCACTCTCGCGGAACATCATACCTGCCAGGACGTTGTCTTCCGTTTCCCTTTCGCGTAATCTTTCAGTCTTCCCTTGCTCCAGAGGTCGAATTTTTGTACACTTGCAGCATGAAGGAGAAAGATCTCAAGAAGTTCGTGCAAGAAATTGTCAATTATGCAAAGTCGATCAAGGACAAGCATACGGGGGAGGCGGATGCGCCGGTGAATTATGCCTGTATCTTCGCACAGAGCCAGGAGGAATTTGATGATCTGCTTACCACCGCCCGCAATCTTGGAAAGGTAATCAAGGAGACTCCGACCGGTCCGCTGTTTCGGATTGAACCACTAAGGACCGTTTCCGGCCCCCTTCGACTACTCAAAGTACGAAAACCTGATGTGACGAGAATAGAGAGAGGCGATGCGGATTTCACCGTTTCAGACTATCCTTCTTTCAAGAAAAGCGTTTTGAAGAAACCCGGATTTACGCTCATTGAGCGTGAGGAATTTGAGATGATTGAACTCATGGATCCGGGGTTTGATGTCCGGGCGTATTTTTCCCATCCAACCTTGGACCGGCAGCTTGAGTTACCATTGGTTGAGGATAGCAATCTTTGAAGAAGGATAGGTGATTGACAAGGCGGTAAGAAGGTTATAACATTGTTCTAACTTAGACAATCGGGGAGGGAGTATGGAGCAGAGGGTGATTAAGATCGGGAATTCGGTTGGCGTTATTATTCCACAGCCATTAAGACGACAAATCAGGCTTCGTCCTGGGGAGAAGGTTATCGTTGAGGCAGATGTTGTCGCTAGGGAGATTGTCGTTCGCCGTAAGGGAACTATTTCCAAGCGTTCCTCTGTCACTCCCGAGTTTTACAAATGGCTTGAGAAATTTAACCAGCGCTACGCAGGGGCACTTCGGGAACTTGCTGACCGTTAATGGATCAGTCACCTCTCTTTCTTACGCTTGAACAAGTGCTGGCAATCCACGATGACCAGATTGAGAGATACGGTGGAAGCCATGGTGTTCGAGACCTCTCTCTTCTGTTGTCCGCGATTGCCAGACCTCAAGCTACGTTTGGAGGCGAAGATCTCTACCCTCATATTTTTCTCAAGGCGGCGGTTTTGATGCAAGGGATCATTCTCAATCACCCGTTTGTCGATGGGAATAAACGCACGGGTGTGGTGTCTGCCGCCAGATTTCTTTTTGTCAATGGATACCAATTTCATGCGAGCGGTGCGGCATTGATTCAAATGGCTCTCAAAGTCGAAGCGAAAACTATTTCTCCAGAAGAACTTGTCGGTTGGCTGCAGAAGAACTCGAGGAAGATGAGGAGGCGTTATTTGACGGTTAATCAAACCTAGTGGTATATTTATCTTGATATGGATCAAGGTGAGCAACCCAAACCGAGCTGGGAGGAAGCTTTTAAAGGCAAGGATGTTGTGCAAGGGGGGGAATTGGTAGACAAACTTCTTTCCGAGAGCATAGGTGTGCCGGTTTATGAACGACGCTTAGGAGACAGAAAAACTAAGGTTCTGGTCGATCGTCATCCTGGTGAGGAAGATGTTACAATTAGGCAAAAAGACGAGCAGGATAGAAGACTTTTGGGTCTGATCGTTCCAACAGAATCAAAAAATGAGTTTGTGTATTTAGGTGTTAACGAAGGAGGCTTTGTCTTCTGGGCATCGGACGACAAAGTAGGCGACTTTCACCCGGATACAGCCCTCTCTTATGCGCTTAACTACAAGAGATTTGGGGATTATGCGGCTACTTCTATTAGCACTAAAGTGCTAAAAGATTTAAGGCTGACTTTCAGAGAGGAAGATGATCCAAACCGCTTTATGGAAATGGTTGTCTCAGCCGTTCACAAAGAACGTGAGAGACTGCAGTCAGTCAGGGGAAGGAGAGCTGTTGTTCGAGGAGAACTATTAAAAAAGTTGTTTGGTGAACAGGGCTAGCTTCAGGGGGTTCTTAAGGTTTGATTTCCAAGATTCTGTTTATTTGCCCATGCAGATGATAAAATTCGGCCATGTCGTATCTTTCTTGCGGGATAGGAGGTCTTTCTAATGCTCGCCCCGAACCAGAGCGGATCTCGGTACGGGGTAGGGAAGCTTGGTATGGGGCTCGAATGCGGAGTTTACTGGAGGTGGAGATTGTAGAGATTAGAGGATGTTAGAGGAGATCAGAGGAGGTTAGAGGAGGAAATAGAGCTATGTCATTAAGTGTAGGAATTGTAGGGCTTCCGAATGCGGGGAAGAGTACTCTCTTTAATGCGCTCGCCGCACGGCGGCTGGCGGAGACTGCGGCCCGGCCGTTTACGACGATTGAGCCGCACGAGGCGGTTGTGCCGGTGCCCGACGAGCGCCTGCGCAGGCTTTCCGGGCTTGTGAAACCCCAGGAGACCGTTCCCGCGACCGTGACGTTCATTGACATCGCAGGACTAGTCAAAGGGGCCCATCAGGGTGAGGGGTTGGGGAATCAATTCTTGGCAAAAATCCGGGAGGTGGATGCCCTTGTTCATGTCGTTCGGGCGTTTGTCGATCCGGGAGTTTCCCATACAGGCGCGACGCACGAGCCCGGGAGTGCGGAGCAAATAATCGAAGATATCGAGAATGTGAATATGGAGCTTGAGCTCGGAGGAATTGCAAAAAGGCCGACCATTTACGTTCTCAATATCGGCGAGCAGAATGTCGGAGCTTCGGAATCCCAGCGGCTCACCGAGCTTGTCGAGGGAAAGTTCGGCAATACGGCAATTGCTGTTTCGGCAAAGCTTGAGGAGGAGCTCATCGATTTAGCGCCTGATGAAAGAAAGCAATATCTGGCCGAGGTTGGTGCTCAAGAGTCCGGTCTTATACAGATTATCAAAAGAGCGTATGAGCTGTTAAGCCTCGTCACGTTCTATACCATCAAAGGCGGAGTTGAGCTCCATGCGTGGAGCATCAAGCAGGGGGAGAGTGCTCTTCAGGCAGCGGCCAAGGTTCACAGCGACTTTGCCAAGGGGTTTATCAAGGCAGAGGTGATTGGAGTGGAGGAGCTTCTGGGATTCGGCGGACCCGCCTCGACTCGCGGAGAGGAGCCAGCTTCGCAGAATCTAGGTGAGTCGACACAAGGCGGGTGGAAGGCGGCGAAGGAGCATGGGAAGGTGAGACTCGAGGGAAGGGATTATGCGGTTGCGGATGGAGATGTGATTGAGTTTAAGGTGGGTGGATAGGGTATTTTTGTCCTTAAGGACTAAAGAATTGTCTTCGCTTGTTCCAAGCAGCGAGTTCCTTCTTTGCTCACCCAAAGAAGGAACTAAGAAAGGGTGCCCCGTGCTTCGTCGGTGGCTTCACCTTCGCTTTTTGCTTCGGGAACTCCTTCCGAAATTCACTCGAGGCCTTTCAGTCTCGGGTTCAGTTTCGGCTTTCCTCTCGTAAAAAGCGGGTTCAGCTACCCCGACTTCGCAAAGGGGATTAAAAGGGAAAAGAATAGGTCTGTTTCCAGGTAGGAGGCTGGGTCTTGAAGATCGGGACTCCAGCCTGGGTATAAGGCTCTTAATCCGGTTTCCCGGTTGTTGCTAAGTTGCGAAGCGTGGTTTTTATGAGTGCTAACGTTTCACCTCTTCTGTTTTCCGGATAGATGATCCCCCCGCCAGAATTTCGTGCCTGGTCGAGTTGTCTGAAGAAGCCGACCCAGATGCGTGGTTCTTGCGGATCAATGCCGAGGAAGAGTCCGGTTACGTCAAGCAGCCAACGAGACAGGGGTGCGGGGATTTCCCGAGGTGAGTTCGCAAAGAAAAAAAGCTGACGGTGGGTGTTATCAAAGATGAGGCTGTGAACCGGGATTCCTCTGGTATCTTGTTCAAGCGGTTTGTCCTTGTCTTCTCGGAGTCGAAGCTCAACGCTCTGCTCTCCCCGTACGACCAATATCCCTCGTTCCCTCTGGATCTCGGAGTACGGAAAATGCTCTTTCAGTCCTCGGCCAACCTCATCAAGGATCGTTTTTGGATACAGGGAGGAGACGATCTCCTCAGGAATTCTTGGTCGCTCTGGCTCTACCATCACCACCGTTCACCTCCATTTCAGGCGAGGGGATTATAGCATTTTCCGCCATCTGGCCAGCTTCGCTTTGGTATGCTATACTACGTCCTGTTTATAAGCAATGGGTTTGGGTGTGATGAAGAGAACATACGAGTTGACGGTTGTCTTCCCGCAAGCCTCCGTAGACCTCACAAAAATAACTAAGTCCCTGGAAAACCTCATCGGGAAAGCAGAAGGGAAGGTCGTTTCTCGCGAAGATTGGGGGGAGCGGGAGCTTGCCTATCCCATAAAGAAGCAGAAAAAAGGGGTCTACTTCCTCTATCTTGTGGAACTTTCGGTTGACAAGGTCGCACAATTGGATAAAGAATTGAGGCTTATGTCTGAGCTTTTACGTTACCTTATTGTATGCGTTTAATTATTCGTTAATTAAATAGTTTTTGGAAGGCCCGCCATCGCCCATTCGACTACGCTCAGGGTTGCGGCGAGGCAAAGGAGGAAGGATGTCCGTACGATCTTTAAACAAGGTGATGCTGATAGGGAACCTTACCCGGGATCCGGAGCTCCGGTATACCCCGCAAGGAACGGCCGTCTGTACGTTCGGGGTTGCAACCAACCGGCAATGGACACCTTCCGAAGGGGGAGAACGCCAGGAAGAAGTCGAGTTCCACCGGATTGTCGCTTGGGCGAAGCTCGCGGAAATTTGCGCCCAGATCCTTCACAAAGGACGGAAGGTCTACGTTGAAGGGAGACTGCAAACGAGAAACTGGACAGGCCAGGACGGGCAGGAACGGACGACAACCGAGATTGTCATTGATACGATGATTGCCATGGGACCGCCGCGTCCCGGTATGCCGGAGGAGTCTGAGGAATTTTCACAAGGAGAAGCCGCTTCGAAACCGAAACCGGCTGCAGTGCCGGATGAGGTATCAGCTCCCGAGAAGGCCGATGAGTCTGAGAAGAAAAAGGCGCCGGTAAAGCCGACGAAACCGGCAAAGGAAGCAGCAGCTCCGGAGCCCGCGGACGGGGAAGAGAAAAAGGCGGACGAAGAGTTTTCAGAGGACGATATTCCGTTTTGAGGAGGAGTGAGGGGGATAAGTTAAAAATTCAAAGTTAAAAGTTAAAAATTACAATTCAAAATTAAAAGTTTCTCTCCTAACTTGTAACTTTAAACTGCAACTTTGAACTTTACACTTTACACTTTAAACTTTTTACCCCTATACCCTAACCGATATCTTATGCGAAGACGAAGACGAGAAGAACCAGAACGACCGCAGCGGGGACCGAGGATGCCATCGGTGCCGAAAGTCTGCCCGTTTTGCACGTCAAAGACTACTCCTGATTACAAGAAGGTGGAGTTTCTTTTGCCGCACCTTACCGATCGGGGAAAGATTGTCGGCCGGGGACGCAGCGGTCTCTGCGCCACGCATCAACGGAGGCTTACTGTCGCCGTGAAGCGGGCTCGACATTTGGCGCTCCTTCCGTTTGTTCAAACTGTTTAGGCTTTTAAAACTAACCATGAAACTGCCCTTTGTGGAACTGTCTTCCTTGCTTTTGACATACACCGTATGATTGTCCGACCAATTTCGCTGGTGAGAATCCGTTCGTTCTTCCTTGTACTTTCTTTGATTGTCCTTTCGGTTGGTACCGGCTTTTGGTATGGGCGGCGATCGATCACGACAGACTTTTCAAAACTTCCGCCGAAAGTTGAAATCATCAATCGTGCCCAGCCCCCAGAGCACCGGACGGTTGATTTTTCCCTGTTTTGGCAGGTTTGGGATGAGCTTGCCGGTAGCTATATTACTCCTGACTCGCTTGATCCCGAGAAGATGGTTTTTGGGGCGATTTCAGGAATGACCTCCGCAATTGGGGATCCCTACACGGTTTTCTTGCCGCCCATGGAAAACAAACAGACAAAAGAGAATCTATCCGGGAAGTTTGGGGGAGTAGGAATTCAGCTCGGATTTAGGGATCGTGCACTCTCCGTTGTCGCCCCGCTCTCCGGAATGCCCGCGGAGCGGGCTGGGATAAAGGCGGGGGATTTTATTCTCCACATCAAGGATGAGGGCGCAGGTGTTGATAAGGATACCCAAGGTATGCCCCTGCCTGAGGCCGTGAACTTGATCCGGGGGAAGCTCGGGACAAAGGTTCTCTTGACTTTGATCCGCGAGGGACAGACCAAACCGTTCGATGTCGAGCTTGTCCGCGAAGAGATTGTGATTCCGAGTATCGAACTCACGTGGTTACCTCCAGATGAGGCGGCTCGGAAACTGGTAACCAAAGAGACGGAAATCCCGGTCGGCGAAAAGGTTGTAGCCCATCTTGCGGTGGCGCAATTTGGTGACCAGACTGATGGGGAATGGGACCGCGCTGTTTCGGACATTCTCGACCGGGAAAGCGATGTTGTCGGGATCGTCCTTGATTTTCGAAATAATCCCGGCGGCTACTTGTCCGGAGCTATTCGTATGGCTTCTGAGTTCCTTTCGGAAGGAACTGTGGTGGTGCAACAGGGAAGGGTCCGCAGCGAGACCTTCCCGGTAGAGGAACCTGGTCGCTTGACCGATCTTCCGTTCGTCGTTCTTGTCAACGGCGGGAGTGCCTCCGCTTCCGAGATTGTGGCCGGAGCTCTGCGTGACCGACGTGGCGCAGTGCTGGTTGGGGAGAAGACGTTCGGAAAAGGAACGGTTCAGGAAGCGAGGGATTTGCCCGGAGGGGCAGGACTCCACGTGACGACGTCGAAATGGATTCTGCCCAGCGGTGAAGCAATTAACGCCAAGGGTTTGACCCCGAATATCGAGGTTACCCTGACGGAGGAGGAGAATGGCATTGATGAACAGCTTGAGAAGGCGATCGAAACCTTGCTGAAGCAACAGTAAATTAGTTCTATGGTTCTATTGCTTTATAGCTTAAGAAAATGAGACGGTTTTTCATCGGCTTGGCAAGCGGTGTCCTTCTTGTCGTCGTTCTGCTTTCGGGGGCGACGATGGATCGGTTGTGGGGAATCCCACTCCTTGATCGTCTTTTTTCCCGTCAGGTGGGGACAATCGGCGGGAAATCTACGCTTGAGCAGCGAATTCTTACAGAGGAATCGGCCGTCATTGAGGTTGCGGAAAAAGTAAGCCCTTCCGTAGTCACCGTTTCGGTGGTTCGGCAAAGTGACAGTTTCGACCCGTTATCGGATCCTTTCGGGTCGCTTCGGCTTCCGGGGCGGGGACAACCTGCGACCCAAGACCGGGATATCGGCTCGGGATTCATCATCGATGCCGATGGGCTTGTCGTTACCAATAAGCATGTTGTCGATGATCCTTCCGAGACGTATCGGGTCGCGACCAAAGATGATACGGTCTATGAAGTGAAGAAGATCTACCGGGATCCCACGAATGATCTGGCGATCTTAAAGATTGATCCGCCAGCCGGCGGACTGCGGCCGATTGAATTGGGAGACTCGGGTGCCCTCAAGGTCGGACAGTTCGTTATTGCGATCGGAACAGCCCTGGGAGAATTTCGGCATACGGTGACAACTGGGGTCATCTCCGGCTTGGGAAGAGGGATTCAGGCAGGTGATCCTTTCAGCGTTACTGTTGAAGAGCTTGATAATGTGATTCAGACTGATGCGGCCATCAACCCTGGAAACTCGGGCGGACCGCTGTTAAACAGCGCCGGTCAGGTCATCGGCGTGAACGCTGCGATTGCCGGAGGTGCCGAGAATATAGGATTTGCCATCCCGATTAATGTGGTGAAGGCGTCGCTTGAGACGTTTAACGCGACCGGAAAGTTTTCGCGGGCATTCCTTGGGGTTCGCTATCAAATGATCCCGAAGGAGTCGGCGCTCCTCAACGAAGTGCCTCAGGGAGCATACGTCATCGACGTTGTTGAAGGCTCCCCGGCTGACGGGGCAGGGATTGAGCAGCAAGATATCATTACCGCGTTTGACGGACAGGATGTTAATACCGACGGAGGTTTGGCCGCGATCATCGGGAAGAAAAAGGTCGGGGATAGGGTTAGTTTTCAGGTTTGGAGAGATGGCAAGACGCTTGATCTTTCGGTTGTGCTCGGGGAGGCAGGGGAGTAAGCGAGCGGAGCTCGCTCAGTTAAAAGTTTAAAGTTCAAAATTTAAAGTTATCCCAGTGCCAGCTCCGTGAGAAAAGTGAACATCTCACCGGACGGGTGAGGGTTTGGTCTTGAATATTGTTGATCCTCAAACCTCATAAGTGAAGCGACCAACCTTTTTCATGAGATTTTGCGGGAAGTGTAAAAGAGCACAAATGCAGTAGCTGCCATGACGCTTCCGTACCAGAACGTGGCGGACGCGCCAAACTTCGTCCAGAGAACTCCGCCGATAAATGAGGCCAGAAATCCGGCAACGGCGGTTAAAGTCTGGTGCAGACCGAAGAAGGTTCCTGATTCTTCCTTTTTGATAAATTCCGAAATATAGGCTTTGGAGACACCGTCGGTTGCGGCTATGTAGAGCCCATACACCGGAAACAACAGCCAAAGCCAGTCGGATGTTTGAATTAAGCCGAACGCAGCGTAGACTACGGAAAACACCAGAAGACCTCCAGCGAAAACCTTTCTTGCCCCGATAGTATCGGCAAGGCTTCCCAATGGTGTTGCAAAGAGTGTTTGGGTGACGTTATAGAGCACGTAGACCAATACAACGAGTGTCGTGGTGAGCCCGAGCTCTTTTGCCCTAAGCAGCAGAAACACATCGGAGCTGTTGCCGATTGCGAAGAGAAAGCTCACCAAGAGAAACAGTTTGAGCCTTGGCGAAATTGATCCCCATGATAGATTGACCAGCAGGTGAGTATCGCCGTTCCAGTCTCTCTTTTTCCTTTCGCGAACGAAGAGGAGGAGCAGGAGGACCCCGATAGATGACGGGATAAATGCCAGAAAAAACATCAGACGCATGTTTTCCTTCAGGAGGTAGAGAAGAATTAGAGCCAGAAGCGGACCCAGGACCGCGCCGAGGCTGTCAAACGCCCGGTGAAAACCGAAGATGAAGCCTTTGTTTTCGGGAGTAGCGTTTTCGAGGAGCAAGCTGTCGCGGGCGGCCGTCCGCAACCCTTTACCAAGACGATCGCTGAACCTGGCAACGAGAACTAAATGCCAGGAATAGGCAAGGCCGATCAGCATTTTCGAGATTGTCCCGAGGGAGTAGCCGGCAACCACAAACGGTTTTCGTTTTTTCAGATAATCAGAGATGTAGCCGAAGATGAACTTTGAGAGGCTTGCCGTTGCTTCGGCAATGCCCTCGATCAGTCCTACGATGGCAATCGGCGTGCCCAGGACTGTTGTCAGGAAAATCGGAACGATCGGATAGATCATTTCCGCGGCGATGTCGTTGAAGAAACTTACCAAGCCCAGGAGAAAGACATTGCGCGGGATTTTTTTACTCACGGACTTATTCTAGCGAAGTCCTTTACAAACCTCTACCGTCACCTTCGCTTTGCCCTTTCAATACTTCGATGATCTCGTCGAGATCTCCGTCGAGAACTCGCTCCAGTGAGTGCCAGGATTTGTTGAGGCGATGGTCGGTAATACGGTTTTGGGGAAAGTTGTAGGTACGGATCTTCTCGGCCCGCATCCCACGACCGACGGCGGTTTTTCTGGCAGAATCAATGGTTCGGAGGCGTTTTTCTTCTTCGAGCTCCCAGAGCTTTGCCCGGAGAAGTTCGAGCGCGATGGCTTTGTTCTGCTGCTGAAACCGTTCCTGGCGGACATTGACGATTGTACCGGTCAGCTTATGGGTGAGTCTTACGGCGGTGTTCACTTTGTTGACGTTTTGACCGCCGTGCCCTCCGGACCTGGTGAATTGCCACTCCAGGTCATCGGGGTTTACAACAATTTCTGATTCCGGGATTTCCGGAAGCACCGCGACGCTCGCGGTTGAGGTGTGGATTCTTCCTCCCCGCTCCGTCTCCGGTATCCGTTGGACCCGGTGGACACCGGACTCGTATTTGAGGAGGCCGTAGGCGTTTCGGCCTTTCACTTTGAGGGTGTCGTTGTCGAGTTCCAGAGTCTCTAATCCTCGAATAGATGCGAAGCGCATGTACATCCGCCTGAGATCCTTAGCCCAGATTTTTGCTTCATCACCTCCGGCTGCGCCTCTGATTTCAATGAGGGCGTTTGAAGCGTCGGTTTGAGATGTCCTGGTTTCTTGGCGTGGAGACGGAGTGTTTGTGCGTGTACTTAAAAGAAGTCGTCTTTGGTCCTCGAGCCTTGTAATTTCGTCGTTGGCAAGCGGGAAGAGTTCAGGGTCAGCGAGCAATTCCCGGTTTTTTCGGATCTCTTCGTCGAGGCGGTTTACTTCGTCCTGAATGGACATAGAGAAAATAAATTACAAATTACAAATACGTGACAAACTTCAAGTTACAAATTTCTTTGAAATATTGCAATGGGGATACTTACTGAGCAGGTTTCTGGAGCATTTCCTTGAGTGTCAGCGGGCGAGGGGATTTCCTTTCTTCCAGCTTCTTTTTCCTTGGCCTGAGCACGGCTTGTTGCTGTTTTTTCATAAAGCGTTCGATTCTTCCTTGGGTATCCACGAGCCTCAACTCGCCGGTGTAGAAGGGGTGGCAGTTATAACACAGGTCAACCTGGATTTCCGGTTTCGTTGAACCGATGGTAAAGGTATTCCCGCAGGCACAAGTCACCTTGGCTTCGGGGTAGTAGGTGGGGTGGATGTCTGATTTCATACTTCTGCAAGCTCAGTATTTTTAGCTTATCGGAGAGGATTTTAGCACCTTTGAAGGTAAAACACAAAAGTACTGGAGTGCTTTCAGGAATGCTTTGTCGTGTTTTTCTTCCGGTAGATCGCGAGGGCCTTTTTGATGATTTCAACAGAACGGGCGAGGGCGCGGGAGTTGAGGACGTAGGCGATACGGACTTCGTCTTTGCCATGGTTTTTCGAGAGGTAAAAGCCATCTGCGGGGGCGAGCATGACCGTTTCGCCCCGGTCGCGGAAATCCGTGAGCAACCACTTGGCAAAGGCTTCTGCATTTTTGACCGGAAGTCTAGCAACACAGTAGAAGGCTCCTTCCGGCTTTTGCACGAAGACCCCTGGGATTTTTTGCAAAGCCCTAATGAGAACATTCCGTCTTTTCTTGTACTCGCGGTTGACTTTGGCAAAGTAGCTGGTTTGGGTTTTGAGGGCTTCTACAGCTGCGTATTGTTCGACTGACGGAGAGGCAAGTCTGGCTTGGGCGAACTTTGTCACTGATTCCAGGATTTTCTGATTATATGTTACCAAGCAACCCAAGCGTGCTCCGCAGAGGCTATACCGTTTTGAGAAGCTGTCAACCAAGATGACGTGCCGCGGTGTTTTTCCGTAGGTGAGAAGACTTTTGGGCAGAGTCCGTTCATAAGCAAACTCCCGATAGGTTTCATCGGAGATCACGAACAACTCATGTTTGATGGCAAGGTTGTTGACCATGGCAAGCTCTGAAGGTGTGTAGAGGGTTCCGGTTGGATTATTGGGGTTGTTGATGATGATCGCCTTGGTGTTCGAAGTGATGTGGCGTTTGATCACATCAGGGCGGGGGAGGTGAAAGCCAGTCTCAGCACGTGTGGTGATGGCTCGAAGGCTAACCGCGGCCATCGCGGCAAAGCCAAGGTAGTTCGCGTAGGTCGGCTCAAAGACGAGCAGTTCATCTCCCGGATCGCAGGTTGCGAGAATCGCGAAGAGGATCGCTTCGGATCCTCCGGTTGTGACGATGATGTTCTCAGGGTCTGCGGGAATACCAACGCCATGGTAATAGCTTGCCAGTCCCAAACGGAGCTTGGGGTTCCCGAGGGAATTCTCATAGGCAACAACTGACTTCGGATAGGAACGGATGGCTTTGAGGAATTTCGGAGGAGATTTAATATCCGGTTGGCCGATGTTGAGGTGGTAGATCTTTACCCCTTGTTTGGTTGCCGCATCTGCGAAGGGAACCAGCTTTCGGATAGGGGAGGCAGGGGTGATGACGGCGCGGCGGGAGATGGATGGCATATGGCTTATGGCTGATGGCTAATGGCTGATGGCTAAATGCTTATAGCATAGGGGAGGGAGAATATCTAATTTCTAAACCCTAAACCCTAAACCCTATCTCCCTTCTTCTCGGTTTGTATTCCGTGAGGAAGACGCCTAGGGCGATAAGGATGGCACCGACGAGAAAGGGGAAGGTGATAGGTTCTCCCAGCCAGAAGATTGCCAGAGGCGCGGCAAACAGGGGTTGAAGATAGACAAACAGAGCTGTTTCTGAGGCCTCGATGGTCCTTAAGCCCACGTAGTGGGTGTAGTAAGCAATAAGGTACGAGAAGATCGCCATGAAGCCAATGCCTAAGAGTGCGCCTGAGTTGGTGAGAACCAAACGGACCTCAGCAGGTGCCAGGAAGTTCGGATTTTCCCAGAGTGCCAGGGGAAGAAAAGTTGCGAGGGCGACGAACGACGACCAGGCTGTATGGAGAAATGGAGGGTGCTTGCGGAGATCCTCTTTGGCGATCAGGGTGTAGGCGGCCCATTCGATGCCTGCCGTAAGGATCAACAGGTTCCCGATGAGGTTTTGTCTGGCGAAAGCAGCCTCTTCCAGGAACGGTTGCAGGATGGTGACGGTCGTGCCGGTTATGGCGATTGCCAGGCCGATCCTCTCGATTTTCGTGACTTTTTCTTTGAGAAACATGACTCCGCCGATGACAATGAAAATCGGGGTGAGGCTGTTTATCAGGGTTCCGTCCAGGGCACTGGTCTTATCGAACCCGAGAAAAATGAGCCCCAGGTTGATCGTGGTGGCGAGGATCGCAAGGAAGGTGAGCTTCGGAAGGTCTTTGATTCGGATGGAATTTTTCCTAAGGTGCCAGATAAATGGGAGCACAATCACAAGTGAAGAGAGCAGGAAACGGTAAAAAAGGAAGGTGAATGGAGGAACGAAACCTAGGGTGAATTTGATCACGGGGCCGGCAAACCCCCAAATGGCTGTGGCGATTAAGAGGGCAATGTAGGCAGAGCGTCTCTTTGGCATGGATTACTTTGGAGTTAGTCTGTGGGGAAGATCCGAGCGGGAAATGGTTTCCTGGATGCCCGAGCGCAGATCCTTGACCGTTACCGTCCCATTGGCGGCTTCGTCCGGGCCAATGATGACCACAACGGGAATCCCTTTTTTGTCGGCGTATTTGATTTGGTGGGCCAGATTTTCCTTCGGATCTAGGTAGATTTCGGTATTGATCCCCAGACTGCGAAGCTCGTTTGCCAGTTCGGTTGAGGGTGCGATGAGATTTTCGTTGAAAATGGTAACGAGGACCCGGCTGGTGGTAGTTTCTTTCGGAAGCAGGTTTGCTTTCCCCATTGCTTCGATGAGGCGCTCGATGCCGAAGGCAAAGCCGACCGCGGGAATTTGCTTGCCAGAGAAGATGCCGATCAATTTATCGTACCGTCCGCCTCCGCCTACCGAACCTACCTCATACCCTTCAATGGTGGCTTCGATGATCATGCCCGTGTAGTAGTCGAGACCCCTGGCAAGAGTGGGAGTGTAGAACACGTGCTTTTGTGGGACGTTGAAGTCTTTCAGATGGTTCATGACGGCATCAATCGGCTCGAGGGAAAGATCACTTTGCTTTTTCTTGGGGAGGAGGGGTCTCCTGCCGAGAAGTCCCATGAGCGTTTCGATCTTCGTTTGGGGAATCCCCTTGTCTGTAAGCTCCGCAATGACCTTTTCCTCGCCGACTTTTTCCAACGTATCAAGGACGCGGGTGACCGGCGCGGTCATCGAGGTTGTGATCCCGCTCTCCCGAATGGCGCTTTCGAGAACACGGCGATCGTTTAATAGGATCAGGAATTTCGTGAAGCCAAGGTTCGTTAAGATCGCGTCAACGACGGCGATAATCTCGGCGTCGGCGATGGGGGAGGAAAGACCGACGATATCAAAATCGCACTGGAGAAATTCTCTGTACCGGCCGGCCTGCGGCTTTTCGGCGCGCCAAGCCGGTTGGAGCTGATAGCGCTTGAACGGCATGGGGAGCTTCAGTCCGTGCTGGGCTACCACTCGGGCCAAAGGAACGGTTTGGTCGTAGCGGAGCGCCACCTCGCGGCCCCCTCGATCTTGGAACTTGAAGATAAGATGTTCGTCCTGGCCATATTTTCCCTCGAGGATCGAGGTGTACTCCAGGGCGGGAGTTTCGAGGGGATCGTATCCGAATCGTTCCAAAACAGCGGTCATTTTGCTGAGAACGAACCGCCGCTTGGAGGCCTCCTCGGGGAGCGTATCGCGGAATCCTTTGGGCGTTTGGGGGGTCGCTCTGGTCTTGGTTATAGATTGATGATAACACCTCCGCAGGCTTGGGGACAAGGGAGGGGGAATATAAGAAGCTATTCTGTGGGTGATGGAGAGGTATCCGGGAGTTCTCTCGGTCTTTCGGAGGGAGTACTGGCTTCCGGTTCTTCCTGAAGCGATTCTTCTCCCCCTTGGGGCGCAAGAAGGTGGATGTTGACAAGGGTGGGGGATTGCCCTTTCGCGCTTTCGGTTTTTACGATAGCGACGGCCCGTCGTCCCTCGACGAGGTCATCTGTTGAGGCTTTTTTCACCGCTCCCCCTTCTGCAGTTGTGAGGATCGTGTCTTTCGTGAGTAGAGCTGTGAGGGTTTCTTGGGTTGGGAGTTCACCGGTGAGGAGATCTTTCTTCATATCAAACTTGAGGATTTTGATGAAATGAGGGAGGCGGTCGGCTGGCGGAGGAACCTCTTTCTCCACGATGATGCGCAGGGCCGCGAGGACCTGGTTGCCGTTTAAATGTCCCATCGCTACGGTGTAGGAACCGAGCTCAAGGTCCGCGAGCTTTATGGTTTCTCTTTTCGGCATGCGAACAAACGTCGTTTCTGCGGAGACGCTCGCAAGGCGCGGTCCCTCTCTCGTTTCGATAGTTAAGGTGTGGTTTGCGATCGAGTCGAGGGTGCCAACCCAGGCTCGTTTGAGTTGGAGCGGTTGGTTGTCTTTGGCGGCCTTTTCCAACCTATCTTTAAGATTTTCTTTGATTTGTTCCTGAGGAATGGATGCATCGGTTGCACTGTCTTCCGTTGCTATTCCTCCTACGAGGTTTGCGCTCCCGAGGTAAAGGATTAGCGCGATGCATCCAACAAACACTATGATGGGCGAAAGAGACTTGGTTCTTCGATCGTTTCGTGATTTTCTCATAATTTGGCTGTCGAATACACGATGGTGAGCACAGTTTCGGCCTTTTTCCCTTCCGAATCAAAGGCGGTGATTGCAAGGTCGTTGGCGCCTCCCACGAGGGAGACGGCTGTACTGAACTTGCCGCTCGCATCGGCTGTCAGCAGGTATTCATTCTCCTCGGCGATGATGGTTACCACCGAGTTCGGAGAGGTTACACCGGCTACCGTGATTTCATCCTGATCAACGAGGCTATTATTTTCCGGTTCACTGATGGAAAGGCTTTGAGTGGTTTGTTCGGGAGACTCAGCAGGGACGGGCGCCGTTTCAACCACCTCGGCGGGTGGTTTCGTTTTGTTTTCTTTGATTGCTTTCCTGGCAGTGTACACCCCGAAAGCGACAAGAATTCCGATTCCGATGCCAACGAGGATGACGATGACAATTTCTTTCCGCATAGATGGGGTGTCAGGATATTGGCCGTTCCGGCAGAACAGGAGGATAGCGGAGGGTACTCTAACAAATGAGTCTCGTATTGTCAAGAAAACCGGGCTGTGATAGGATGCAAGATAGTTTAAAGTGTAAAGTTCAAAGTGAAAAGTTTGTCTTCCTGTCTTTTCACTGACAATCATGGACATTACGTACCTTGGGCACAGCTGTTTTAAGCTTCGCGGGAGAGAAGCGAGCTTAGTCACCGATCCCTATGCGTCTTCGGTTGGCTTTGCCATGCCGCGCGTCTCTGCTGACATCGTAACGGTATCTCATTTCCATAAGGATCACTGCTACACCTCGGGCGTGTCCGGCACCGCGCGCCGAACAGAACCGTTTTTGATTCAAGCTCCCGGAGAATATGAAATCTCCGGCATCTCTGTGTTCGGCGTGTCCTGCTTCCATGACGGGAAAAGTGGGACAGAAAGAGGGAAGAATACCGTTTTTACCATTCATGTAGATGACGTTTCGATTGTTCATCTCGGGGATCTGGGGCATCGGCTTTCCGACCAAGAGATAGAGGCGATGGGGAGCTGTGATATCCTGCTTGTTCCGGTCGGAGGCGTTTATTCCCTTGACCCGAAGGAGGCGATCGAGGTCGTAAACCAGCTTCAACCTGCTGTGGTTATTCCCATGCATTACCGAACACCGAAGCATAATCCAAAAGTTTTCGGCAAATTGGCAACCCTTGAAGATTTCCTTCATGAAGGCGGATTTGAGCAGGCAGCGCGAACGGAAAAGTTGACGCTCGCAAAGGGGAGTCTACCCAGTGAAATGGAAGTGGTGGTGCTAGAGAAAAGTTAAAAGTGAAAAGTGAAAAGTGAAAAGTTAAAGAGAGAGGAAGAAGCACAGGGTGGCGGAGACGGAAGAGTTAAAAGTTTAAAGTTCCTCCTTCGCTTCAGCCGGCGCTGAAGCTACGGCGGACAGGGAAAAGTTAATATTTTCAAACAAAGTCAACAAAAGAAAACACTTTAAGTCTCGAAATTCCAAGGAAACGTGAAATCGAAGCTTTGGAATTTTTGTTGCTTCAAGCCTTTGAAACTTTGAAATTTATGGCTGAAGGTCGCATTCCCCCCCATAGTGATGATGTTGAGCGGTCAGTATTGGGCGCATTCCTTATTGATCGAGAAGCGATCATTGAGGTTGCGGAATTTTTACGGCCTGAACATTTCTACGATGAGTCGCACCGGCGGATTTACCGTTCGGCGCTCGATCTCTACGAATCCGGTAAGCCGATCGACCTGGTTACCATATCAGAGCGACTTCGGCAGCAGAAAAATCTTGCCAAAATCGGCGGGTCCTCCTATTTGGCACAACTTGCGGCTGCGGTTCCGACAGCCTCGAATGTGGAGCAGTACGGGCAGATCGTACGAGATCTAGCAACGAAGCGTGAGCTCATTAACGTTGCCGGTAAACTCGCTGAGTACGCTTTTGATGAAGCACGGCATGCGACAGAGGCACTCGATTTGGCGGAGCAGCAGATATTCTCGCTCTCCCAGAGGCATATGCAGCGGGTATTTATTCCCATCCGGGATGCTTTGGCGGAGAGTTTTGATCGACTTGATGAGTTGCACAAGACCGCCGGAGGTCTTCGGGGAGTGTCTACGGGTTTTGCCGACCTGGACGATACGCTCGCCGGAATGCAGAACTCGAACCTCCTGATTCTTGCCGGCCGACCGGGATTGGGAAAAACCGCCATGGCGCTCAATATTGCTCAGTTCGTTGCGGTTACCTCGAAGATGCCGGTTGGGTTTTTTTCCTTGGAGATGAGCCGTGAGGAGTTGGTTGATCGGCTTCTCGTGTCGCAAGCAGATATTGATGCATGGAGGCTCAAGACGGGCAAGCTTACCCCGGAGGATTTCGAGCGTCTCTCGAACGCGATGGGAATGTTGGCGGAGGCGCCGCTTTACATCGACGATACGCCGGCCTTGTCTGTTCTTGAGATGCGGACCAAGGCCCGCAGGCTTATGGCAGAGGAGGGATTGCGGCTATTGGTGATTGATTATCTTCAGCTTGCTGTCGGAAGGCATTTGGAAAACCGCGTCCAGGAAGTAACGGAGATCAGCCAGGGCTTGAAAAATTTGGCGCGTGAGTTGAAGTTGCCTATTTTAGCTTTGTCTCAATTGTCGAGGGCAGTGGAACACCGAGGTTCAAGTCAACCGCAACTGGCGGATCTTCGGGAATCGGGCGCGATTGAGCAAGATGCGGATGTTGTCATGTTCCTTTACCGACAGGATGAAGAGGATCGGGAAAATCTCAAGCTTTGGGTTGCCAAGCACAGAAACGGGCCCTTACGGACAATTGACCTTCGATTCCGAGGGGACCGGATCCGGTTCTTTGGGACGGAGAAGAAGAGGGGAGAGAAGTAGTAAAGGGATTTTAGCCCACGGTGGTGCCGAGGGAGGGAGTCCCTCCTTCGCAATACTGCCTTCTCAAGACTGCTATCTAGCCGTTTTCGAAGCCGTTTGCTTTGGCGGGCAGGCGAACCCACATGAGGTGTGAACCTCACCCCGTGAGATATCTGTGGCCAAGGAGAGAGTCGAACTCTCATGAGGTTACCCTCACACGATTTTGAGTCGTGCGCGTCTGCCAGTTCCGCCACTTGGCCGTTATCTCACGGGGCGCGTCTGCCCGCCTCGCGTCAACTCGTCTCCGCGAGTCGAGGCGGGCCAATTCCGCCACCTCGGCCTGGTTATCTATTGGCAATTGGCAAACTGTCTTTCTTCTGGTATTTTACCAAAATATTTTTTATAATTCTTTCCTTATGATTTCAGTGACTAAACTGCGCGTCGGCGTGACCTTTGAACACCTGGGGGATCCCTGGAGGGTGATCGAATATAAGCATGTCCATCTCTCCCGGGGGTCGGGGACGATCACGGTTCGGGCGCGGAACCTTCGTACGGGCAATGTTCAGACTCTCGCATTCCGATCTGGCGATCGGGTGGAGGATATTTCGGTCGAGCGACGTTTGCTTACTTATCTCTACAAAGATGGGGACTGGTTGGTATTTATGCATCCTAGGAACTTTGAGCAATCCATGGTTCCCTTACACGGGGTCGGAGAAGGGATCCGATTCGTGGTGGAAGGGCAGGAGGCATGGGTGCTGTTTTGGGAAGAAAAGCCGCTGGATGTTGAAATTCCCCCTAAAGTGACTCTTGAGGTCGCGGAGGCCAGTCCCGGCGTTCGGGGTGATACCGTCGCAGGGGCAACAAAGGATGTCGTCCTCATTACGGGCATGCATCTTCGGGTTCCATTATTCATTCATAAGGGAGACCGTGTGGTTGTGGATACGAGGACCGGGAAGTACGTAGAAAGAGCAAGTTAAAAGTTAAAAGTGAAAAGTTATAAATTACAATTTAAAATTTAATATTTCTCTGTCAACTTGGAACTTTAAACTGCAACTTTGAATTTTGCACTTTAAACTTTAAATTTATTGACCCTGGACCCTGAGAAGCTACAAGCTAAAAAGCTATTTTGTGATGAGAAGAAGGAAGAAGACGAGGATAACTTGGACCAGCAGGCCGTCGGGGAAGGGTAGCTTTTGATGGAGAATATGTTGGATGGTTTTGACCCAGGAAAATGGGGGGAATCTCCAGCGAAAGATGACATACGGAGCCTCGATCCAGTCGGGAAGTTGGGCCGAGAACATGGTGAGGAAGAGGAGTAGGGGGGAAACCGTTCTTGGGATGAGTAAAAAACCGACCGTAAATCCTATCACTGCATCGAGAAGAGAATAGAGGATTACCCGGTTCCTTCCCCTGTTTTTATGGCGAGTTCTTAAATCCCAGTGGGGAACACAGTCAAGGAGCGGGTGGGACAACAGCGCAGCAACGACACCGATTGCGGGAGAAGGGGCAAGATTGGCAATGGCGGCTCCGGCTATGGCGTGGGTTGCTGCCAGCATAAGGGGAGTTTAGGACACTTGTAGCTTTTCTGTCAAATGGGTTTTTCTGTTTTTTGGTATAGTCTTGTATAGGGTATGTATCCTGTTTTGTTTTCTCTGGGGAAAATTTCAATGTTCACATTTGGCATTTTTGCATCTCTGGGTTTTTTCTTTGCCAGCTTCGTCATCTGGAAGCGGGCTCGGGAAACCCATTTTTCCGAAGAGGAGATTTTTGATGCCATCCTTTTGGTTGCCCTCTCGGGGGTGTTTGGAGCACGGCTCCTGTATGTTCTCCTTCACTTCCCCCGCTTCGGTTTTCAGCTCCTCAATTGGTTTTCGATCTTCCGTGTTCCCGGCATGACCTTCTTTGGAGGGCTGGCGCTCGGGGTAGTCTCGCTTTTCTTTCTTGCCCGTCGAAAACATTGGGATTTCTTTGAGATATCCGACATTTTTGTCACCGGGATTGCCCTGGGGCAGGCAATTGGGTGGTTGGGAGCCTTCTTTGCCGGGACGGGGGTTGGGAGGGAATCGAAGATCGGCCTGGTTTTCCCCGGATACGAAACGGCTCGACTCCCAACGCAGTTGATTTGGGTCGTGGGAGCCTTAGGCTTGTTTATTTTTCTCTGGAGGGTTGAGCAGCGCTACCGCATTTTTGAGTGGTACCGGGCTGGAAAAGTCTCTGCCGCAAGCGGGTTTTTAACCTTTTCCTACCTGGTAGGGTTAGGAGTCCTTGCAACACTCGTTTCTCTTTTTACCGGGGCTCGTGTATACTTGACGGTGCCCATTGAGCTTTTCACCGGTGTTGTTACTACCAGCATCGGTATCGGTGGACTCTACATTCGAAGCGGAAGGGACCTTCGGGAGGACGGGAGGAAGATGTCCGATTCATTTAAGCGCGGAGTCCGAAACGGGTTCGTTTCCATGAAGCAATTAGGACGAAAGCTGCGGGCCCCCCTTGGACGCACAAAAAACAAGCCATTTTCCTGAGAGAGGAGTATTATGCGGGCTGTAAAGCGAATGTTTGCGTTTCCGGCTCAGGTTCTGGCGCCGATTCGACAATACCTCTTATCAGCGAAGAAACGGCTGGAGCTTAGGAGACGCACGATTCGTTCAGAGGATCCGTTCTCGAATCCCGATCGGGTTGATGATAATGCTGCTACGGATGCCGATGCGGCCGAGATTTCCGGGCATGATCGCGCCGAGGCACTTCGTTATGAGGTTGATCGGCGGTTGATTACCATTCGAAAAGCCCTTACCAAAATAAAAATTGGGAGGTACGGGTTGTGCGAGAACTGCGGAAAGATGATTGATACCGACAGACTTGCCGTCAACCCCATGGCCGAGTTGTGTATGGATTGCGAGAAGAAGAGGAAGAGGTGAGGCTTCGGGGCATCGGTTTGTCGTTGGCTTTTTTGTCCCTCGTTGTCGTAGCAGATCAATTGTCAAAGTGGCTTGCCGTCTGGATGGATTTCGGGTTTACCGAGAACCGCGGGATTGCGTTCGGGCTGTTTCCATCCTTTGACTGGGTTTTCCTTCTTGCTGCTGTGGTTCTTGGGCTTGGTTGGTTCTTGCGAGTAAAAAAGTTCTCTTCTCCCCTCACTTCGGTTGGACTGGGACTTTTTATTGGAGGCGGCTCCAGTAATCTTGTCGATCGCGTCGTCCGGGGGAGCGTCTTCGATTTCCTCTGGATTGGGATTGGGCCCCGGTTTAACTTGGCTGATTTCGCCATCACTTTCGGTTTGGCGCTTCTGTCCTGGTCAATTCTGGTTGGGAAGGATAGAGTGAAAGCACAATGATCTCCCCGACGGTTGTTTACGAAGATGAGGTTCTTTGTGTCATCAACAAGCCTGCCGGGATGGTGGTCAACCGGTCGTCGACCGCTCCGGAGGAGACCGTCCAGGATTGGGTTGAGGCGAGACCATTTTTTTCCTCCCAGAAGACGGGGTATACGCCCCCTAATACCTATTTTTCGGATCGGAGCGGGATCGTGCACCGACTCGATAAGGAGACCAGCGGTGTCTTGGTAGTGGCAAAAACTCCCGAAGCATTTTCAGGTCTTTTGGCGCAGTTTCGGGAACGCAAGGTCACAAAGACGTATCTTGCTTTGGTACACGGAATGCTTGAGCCGAAGGTTGGGGACGTACGTTTGCCATTGGCCCGCAACCCCCGTGATCGAAAGCGATTCGCGGTTTCCGCCTTCGGCAAGCTGTCACATACCGCGTGGAAGGTGGTTCGTGTTTACCATGAGTGCGTGAAGCCTGGCGTTCGTACCAAAGGATATCAAGGGTTTTCCCTGGTTGAGGTCGAACCGCAGACGGGACGTACCCATCAGATACGGGTTCATTTTTCCCACCTCGGACATCCGGTGGTTTCTGATCAGCGGTACGCCGGACGACGAGCCCGGGAAGACAGTCTGTGGTGCCCACGGCAATTTTTGCACGCTTTTCGGATCTCATTCTTTCATCCTGTCCGTGGAGTGCGGTTGGAGTTTGAGGCGGAGTTACCAGCGGATCTCAAAACGGCGTTGACATTACTTCGGTAAAATACATGATTGATGCTTAAGGGTTTCTCTTTTTCGGTTGTTGTAAAGGCTCATAAGACCCGGGCCAGGGCCGGGGAGCTCTATACGCCGCACGGGTTGGTTCGTACGCCGGTGTTTATGCCCGTCGGGACCGCCGGGTCGGTAAAGGCTCTGGCTCCGGGAGATCTTTCGGACGCCGGTGTTCAAATTCTCTTGGGAAATACATACCATCTCTATTTACGGCCCGGAGATACTGCAGTCCGCAGGCTCGGGGGCTTGCACCGATTTATGGCATGGACGGGACCGATTCTGACGGACTCCGGAGGATACCAGGTTTCATCCCTGGGTAAATTCCGGGATGAGGGATTTCCGGTCATGTCACGGATTGATGATCATGGCGTGACCTTTAAATCCCATCTTGACGGGAGTATGCACCGCTTTACTCCAGAAAAAGCCATACGGATTCAAGAGAACCTTGGGGCCGATATCATCATGGCATTTGATGAGGCAACACCGGCACGGGGCAAGGCATATGCTCGGCACGCCATGGAACGGACCCACCGCTGGCTTGATCGGTGTGTTTCCGAATGGAAGAAGTGTGAGGAACGAAAGCAGGGAAAAGCTTTGCCTCAGGCGCTTTTCGGGATCATCCAAGGCGGTAATTATCGGGATCTCCGGTGCGAGTCCGCAGAGTTTGTAGTCTCGAGAGACCTGATGGGAATTGCCATCGGTGGAGCCTCAATCGGAAAAAATCCTGAGGAAACAGCCGAAAATGTTTCGTGGGTTGCCGATTTGTTGCCCTCCAACAACCCGCTTTATCTCATGGGAGTTGGCGTTAATCCCGAGGATGTGATCGGCGCCGTTCTCTGCGGAGCGGACCTCATCGATTGTGTGGCTCCGACCAGGCTAGCGCGGATGGGGCATTTGTACAGCGGCAAGCTACGGGGGAAAGCAGGGAAGTGGGGTTTTACCTCGGAGTTTTCCAGAGGGAGGCTGAATATCGACCAGGCGCGATTCCGACTTGACGACCACGTTATTGATGAAGGCTGCGATTGTTATACCTGTGCTATGGGGTTTTCGCGGGCATACCTACACCATCTGTTTCGAAGCAGGGAACTTCTGTATTACCGCCTGGCCAGTCTCCATAACGTGCGGTTCATGGTGCGGCTGACGGAGGGGTTGCGGCGGACTATTGTCTAGCGAACAAACAGAGAAGGTAGCCGGTAATTACCCTGTACTTCAAGCGAGAAGCTGTGATCCTTTCATAGGTTTACCAAGGCCTATGTGACTGGCGAAATTTGTTCCGCGCTCTCCTTCTGAAGGTTCCAATGTACGAAACTCGTATGATACGATAGAACTATGACCAAACGGAGACTGCCCCTCCGGCACGTTAAGGGTGCTTCACACGGCCGCCAAGCCAAACATGGCTATGAACGTATTCAACGCGGCCGCCGTGTCCTTGCGCATCTCCCATTTGTACGGTTTTCCTTCCGGTTTATCGCGGTTGTCTTCCTTTTCACGCTGGCTATTTTGACCATTCGATTGATTTCCCAAAGTGACTGGAACGGCCGGGATCGTATCACGTTTACTTTGCAGGACTTTTCAGAGAGTCAGGTTGGCGGGGAAGTGTTTCTGGTGTCGTACCTTCCGCCCGAAGGGCTGTCGGTTGTTGTGCTTCCCGCAACACTTCAAATTGAGACCATCGGCGGTTTTGGCCTCTGGAAAGCAGGCTCTGTCTATCAGCTCGGGGAGCTCGAGGGGAGGGGAGGTGCGCTTCTCTCCGGGACACTAGCTGAATTTTTCGGTGTCAATGTGGACGGGTGGGTGGTTTCTCCTGAGAAAGTTCAGCTCTCATCAGACACATTGAAGACGTCATTAAAGACATCGCTTATGAGGACTCTGTTCGGAAGGGGACGGTCCAATTTGGGAGTCTGGGATCTTTTCCGTCTGTGGTTTTCGCTTGGGAAGGTACGCTTAAGCCAGGCAACGCTGGTCGATCTCTCCACCGCTTCGGTGCTTCGTGAGGAAACGCTTCCGGACGGAAGTACGACCTATCGAACCGACCCGGAGCGGCTTGATCAGCTCGCCCGGCGACTGTTTGCTTTGCCTGAGATTACCAGAGAGGGGTTATCCGTTTCGGTTCTCAACGCCACCGGACATCCGCGACTTGGCAACCGAGCGGCCCGGGCGATTGAGAACTCTGGCGGGGATGTCGTGTCTATCGCTGACTTTAGGACGCTGGAGGAGCAAACCACGATTGTGGTTTCTTCCGATTCACTCCGCGAGTACGCAACCGTAGGGGTTCTTCGGAAGTTTTTTGCCTCTGAGAGGGTCTCTGTTGGGGAGACTGCTTCAGCGCGGGCTGACATTCTGCTCGTTGTTGGTGAAGACTACTTCAGGAAGCTTTCGGAATTTTAGGCTGCAGCTTTTCTGTCAACTCTCGTCTATCCCTTCTCCCGTTTCCCGAATATCTACCGGCTCTTCTTGAAATACGCTCGGATTAATGTCTGCGTAGTACATCGTGTGCGAAGTTGGTGGGAAGGAGGGAATGTTTTTGAAGCGGGTACTTTTTTGGGTTTCCCGGATAAAGACTTGTACGTTACTTCCTTCGAGGCCTTTGACGAAGACGTCGTACCGGTTCCCTCCATGGATAAACTTCCGTAACCTGTAGGAAAGGTCGTCGGGCAATGACCCGATGTAGACATCTTCGGGGGCTTTTACCGCGATGAGTCTTCGTTTTGCGTCGAACATGAGCGACTGACCAATCTTTAACTCGGCGAGGATATCGGCATCCGCCAGGCGGACGAGTTGGGCAGTTTTGGTTTTCCCTGGTTCCTCCAAGAAATTGGCGTAGATGGGTGGAGATTTGATAATGCGGTTTTCTGCCGTTTGAGGTCGTTTGGCCTTGAGGCGTTTGAGATTTTTCGTGGCTATCGGATTGTATTTATCGAGTGTCAGGACCTGTTTGTAGGTGTCAAAAGCTCTTCCTGTTTCTCCAAGCTCTGTAAAGGCACGTGCAAGACGGTTGAGCGAGTCGAGGTCGCGAGGGTCCTCCTTGAGGATTTGGTGGTTTAACTCTACCGCTTCCTCCCATTTTCCCTTGAGAGCAGCTTGGATGGCTTTTTCGCTTAGGCTTTGCATTTCCTTTACGCTACATTAGATTGAACAGACCTGTCAAGAGTGTTACACTAAAGCAAGTTAAAAGTTCAAAGTTAAAAGTTTAAAGTTACAACTCAAAATTCAAGGACAACGATGAGCGGTCACTCAAAGTGGGCAACGATTAAACACCAGAAAGGGGCGGCGGATCAGAAACGAGGGATTCTTTTTAGTAAACTCTCATCAGAGATCGCGATCGCCGTCTCGGAAGGGAAGAGTGGAGATCCGACGCAGAACCCGAGGCTTCGATCGGTGCTTGAAAAGGCAAGGGCTGCGAATATGCCTTCCGACAATGTCGGGCGCGCCATCAAGCGAGGGCTTGGGGTTGTGAGTGGGGAAGGGCTCGAGGAAGTGATGTATGAAGGCTACGGACCATCGGGAGTTGCTGTGCTTATTACGGTACAAACAGACAATCGACACCGGACGACGGCACAAGTAAAGAACCTTTATGAACTCTATGGAGGAAGTCTCGGCGGTCCCGGATCGTGCGCTTTTCTGTTCGAGCGCTCGGGAGGGGAGTTTGTTCCGAAGGTCCGGCTTCCTCTCCATGAGGCTTCAACGATTCAAAAACTGACTACCTTTTTTCAAGCTCTCCACGCTCTTACGGAGGTCAAGGCCGTCTATTCCAATGCCGAGCTTCAAGCATGAGTAAGCGAAAGCGATTCGTTCTTGTTTCGCTTCTACTGACCCTTGGTCTTTTCGGTATACAGTTCATACGGGTTGACTATCGTTATCAGGCTATTTTGCTTCTTGGCGGACTTGCGTACGTTTTCTGCGGTTGGGCGCTCTCCGAAGATCTGCACAAGATAGAGTGGCTGACAGCATTGACCCTTCCGGTTATCTATCCTGTTTCGGTCGGGCTGTTCTATTTCCTGTTACCTGAGCGCATGTTGTCACGACTTATCATCTTGGGAATTTTCGGCGTTGGTATGTATGCTCTCCTTTTAACAGAGAACATCTTTACGGTTGCCGCAATTCGAACGATTCAGTTATTGCGCGCGGCGCGTGCGGTGGGGTTTCTTCTGACGCTGGTGACTGCGTTTTTCTTGTTCGACACGATTTGGTCGTTCCGCTTGCCCTTTTATGCCAACGCCATTCTGGTTGGCTTGGCTTCGGTTCCGCTCATCTTTCAGGCTCTTTGGTCCGTGGAGCTGACGGAGGATCGGATTGAACGGCGTACGGTTGTTTACAGCCTGTGTTTATCTTTGGCGATTGGGGAGCTGGCGCTCGCGCTGTCATTCTGGCCGGTTACGGTTTCAGTGGGCTCTCTCTTTTTGGTGACCATGGCCTACGTTGGCTTGGGGATAAGCCAATATCATTTCTCCGGTCGACTTTTCAGGCGGACCTTGTACGAGTACTTGGGTGTTGGTATGATTGTGCTCCTGACTACTTATTTGGTGACCAAATGGGGGTAGAAAGCGATGACGAACCACGGTGAAGGAGAGCCCAGTCAAGCAGAGTTACCCGGCATGCCGGATCGGCAACAAAAGCGGAGTGGTATTCGAGGCAGATGGGGTGCCCGGACAATTCCCACAATTCAGGATCACCAGCGTCATCGGGTACATCCGGAGAATATAACCCGCATGAGACGCATCAAAGATATGGCGATGCAAGGCATACCTAAAGCGGAAATCGATCGGAGGATTGCAGAGGAGTTGGCTGCCGAAGCGGAAATTGAGCACGAGCTGACCCCCGAACTTCCGGGAATGGATGAATCCGATGGATGAAATTCTCCGATAATTCCTTCCGGCACGTTTTTATTTTTTTCATGAGGGCATGAGATAGGGGAGAGACACCCGTTATTTCCCGGTACGGACAGCGTTGAACCAACATTCTTCAAGAGTAATAACCTATAATAATTATTATTTTCACGGTATCGGTGATTATGTTTTCACAGAATAGCAATTGGGGAGCCTGACTGCTTTTTGCCCACTATTTCCTTGAGATGATATGATCGTTTATTCTGATGTACCCGTCTTATTTGAATTTGCCGATTGAAGGGTACAGATTGTGTGCAGCTCTCCGAAACGGTCGCCCCGGTTTTATTTGTGGATAACCTAAGGCTTCATCTTGAGGAAATGATATAGTTTGTATCACTGAAAAAGTCTCCGGGCACATCCTTTGGGGAGCAGTGTTGAGAATAATACCCGAATAAGACTTTGCCGGCTTTTGAAGAAGCGGTGAAGGATCATAGGCTCGTTCAATTTCCATATCGTCTCAGATAGATTTTTTATTTGCATCAGTGGAGATAAATGTGCGTTATTTTGTCCTGCTTTAGCAAAATGGTCCACTTCTCCAAGGGAGGTGTGTATATGGGGAAGGAAGGCTTTCCAGGCTCATTAATGTCGCACAATATAACTTTTACGACATTGAAGCAGGATGGCTTGGGGCAGAGTGTTCGGAGCTTCCAGCTCATCATGTGCTATGGTTTCGCCCCGGTTACTTTCCCTCATTTACTCACAATTCTTTGGTTTTGTTCCTGCCCCGAATTTCCCGGCTGCTTAAAATCCTTCAATTCGGAGAAAAACCCGAAGAGTTATGCATATTAGCGCTTCGTATCCGCCTTTTTGCAAATTCTCCACCGGTTTTTACCTTAGCTATCTAACACTAGTGGTTCAGCAGCCGTTTTAGACCTATCACAGAGCGTCTGCCAGATGTAAAACGCTTGTTTTTTGAGGTGATTCAAGGGTTTTCCGCAAGTAATAAGACGTGTTCAACATTAGATAGGGTGTTTCGGTGCGGGCCGGCGGGAAAATCCGCCAGTTGTGGCGTGCCGTTTCCAGTGGAACTTCAATCTTTCGTTATCGATGCTGCTGATTCTTTCATTCATTCAATGTGCAATAGTGGTTCATGGTTATTGGTGCGTTGCTTTCTTAGGTTCCGGACGTTTCTTTCGCTTAGCCACTTTCGTTTATGCCCGCTTTTTAAGTGCAATTAGGGTCCACGACCGATCGAATCCCTGTTTTCCCGTTATTTGTTTGAAGAATAGTGACAAACGTTTCGCTTCCCCACCGTGGTTGACAATGGGGCTCATCCGTTTACATCGATCATGTCGCACAATATTGACATGGCCTCTCCGGATTTAGTAAGATGGTTTTCTATGCATCCGTTTTCTTTGCAAAGTGTCGTTCCTGCGGTCTCCCCTCCTCCCTACCGCATGTTTGCGGTTGGTCATCGCCCACCCTGCTTTCTATCTTATTGTATTTATCTCTCGGATAATGAACGATCACACTTATAGGCCTTCTCGATATTCGAATCCGGTGTGTAACCAAAACACACAATCAAAATGGATTGGTGCATCAATCCAATTTCAAAAATATACCTTTTTGGCAAGTCATGTCTGAGACTGCTAACAAAACCCGAAAACCTATAGGAAAAACCTTCCTGAAAGCAAATTTTGACTCCAATCGTGAGCTTGATGAGCTGATGTTGCAGTTTCTCGAGTATCTTGAAGTTGAGCGGGGGGCAAGCCCTTACACAATCCGTAACTATGCCTTTTACCTTAAGCGGTTCGATCAATGGTACACCCGTTCTTCTCCGCCCGGGGATATTCGGAAGCTTGATCTACCCATTATCCGTAAGTACCGCCTGTTTCTCTCCCGTTTTGTTGACGATCGGGGTCGATCGCTTTCCCGTGTGACCCAGAGTTATCATGCCATTGCCCTGCGATCGTGGTTAAAATGGCTAGTTCGGCACGGCTACGATGTCATTGCCCCCGACAATATCGAACTACCCAAGGTCCAGAGCCGCAGTTTGAAATTCCTTCCGAGAGAGGAAGTCGAGCGACTGCTTTCCCAACCGTCCATTTCCAATATCCGCGGTCTGCGGGATAAGGCGATCCTTGAGGTTCTCTTTTCCACCGGGCTTCGGGTATCAGAATTGGTTGGTTTAAACAGGGCTTCTATCGATCTTAAACGGAGAGAGTTCGGAGTGATCGGAAAAGGCGGTCGGGCGCGTGTCGTGTTTCTCTCAAAACGGGCTTCGTCTTGGACCGAGCGATACCTTGGTGCGCGGGTTGATCACTTCAAACCGCTGTTTATCCGGTTTGCCAAATGGAAGGTCGAACCACCGGCCGGCGGAGAAGCGGTGCGCCTGACCGTGCGAACGGTCCAGCGCATCGTCGAACGGTACGCCCGAGCTGCTCACCTTTCGGTCCGGATTACGCCCCATGGCCTGCGTCACAGCTTCGCAACAGACTTGTTGTCAGCAGGAGCCGGTATTCGTGAAGTTCAGGAGATGCTTGGACACAAGAACATCGCGACAACCCAGATTTATACGCATATAACGAACCCGCAACTTCGCAATGTGCATGAGACGTTTCACGGAAAGAGCTAGAGACGTTTTCGGTTATCGTTTCGGAGCGGCCGGGGTTTGATCAGCTTCATCTTCTTTTACCAGACTGGCAACGGCGGCAACCTTGTCGCCGGCTTTGGCGAAGCGCATGAGGATAACACCTTGGGTGGCTCGCTTGAGACGTGGTATATTTTTAAGGGGAAGCTTGATGACTTGGGCTTTGTGACTGGTCAGGATTATCTGATCGGTCGTTTGGTCGACAAACATGGCGCTTGTTATGTCGCCTGTCCGGTCGCTTAATGTGGCGACCTTGACCCCTTGCCCTCCCCGATGCTGGAGAGGGTATTGATCCAGGGGTGTCCGCTTCCCCATCCCCCGGTCGGTAACTACGAAAAGATCTTTGAAGAATTTTTTCCTTCGATCCTTCGGTTGCTTTCCCAAAGGGGTGAACACTTCGACACCGACGACGAGGTCGTTTGCGGCAAGTTCGATCCCCCGAACACCCATGGTGTCGCGGGCGGTCGGCCGCACCTGGCTTTCCGAGAAGCGGATGGATTTGCCTTTCTTCGTCGCCAGGATCACGTGATCGTTTTCCTTGGCGACTTTGACCCAGACGAGCTCATCGCCTTCCGTAAGGACAATCGCAATGAGGCCATTCGACTTGATGTTTGCATATCCAGATAGCCGGCTCTTCTTCACGACCCCTTTCCGGGTTGCCATGAGCAGATACTGGTTTTGTGAAGCAAACCGCATCTCCGGGATCGGCAGGATGGTTTGGATTCTTTCATCCTGGTTGATGTTGATGAGATTAATGACAGCCTGGCCTTTCGACTGTCGTGAACCCTGAGGGATTTCGTGGGTTACCAATTTATAGACCTTGCCGCGGTCGGTGAAAAATAAGATCGCGTCGTGGGTATTGGCAGTCAGAAGATGCGCGACCGTATCTTCCTCCTTAGTGGTCATGCCGCTGACCCCTTTCCCTCCGCGGTGCTGAGACCGGTAGGTTCCGATCGGCATGCGTTTGAGGTAGCCTGTTTCGGTCACGGTAACGAGAACCTCTTCGGACGGCACTAAATCTTTCATTCCCAATTCCTTTAACTTTGCCGGGTTGACCCTGGTACGTCGATCGTCGGCGAATTCGTGCCTGACTTTCCGAAGCTCCGCTCCTATGGCGCTTAAGATCTTTTTGGGGTCCTTAAGCAATGCAAGCAGCTCTTCGATGGTGAGGCGGATCGCCTTGTATTCGTCCTGGATTTTTTGTCTCTCAAGTGCGGCTAGCCGCCGAAGTTGCATATCCAAAATAGCCTGCGCTTGGATATCCGTGAGCTTGAAGTTTTTCATCAACCGCTCCTTTGCGATGTCCGCATCCGGAGAGCGGCGGATGGTTGAAATGACGGCGTCAAGATGGTCGAGGGCGATGATTAGCCCTTCAAGAATGTGGGCCCTCGCGCGTGCAGCCCTCAGCTCGAACTGGCTTCTGCGGACGACCACCAATTGTCGGTGTCGGATGTACTCCGAGAGGATGGTCTTTAAGGTCATCAGTTGCGGCGTGCCTTCATGATTTAGAGCCACCATGTTGGCGGGGAAGGACTGCTCAAGCTCCGTGTGTTTGAAGAGGTTGTTTAAAATTGCTTTGGGTTTGGCATCGCGTTTGAGATCTATCGCAACCCGCATCCCGTGGCGATCCGATTCATCCCGAAGGTCCGCGATACCCACGATGCGCTTGTCTTTGACCAGGTCCGCGATCTTTTCGACGAGACGGGCCTTGTTGACCTGATACGGGAGTTCGGTGATGACAATTTGCATTTTCCCGCTCTTCGTTTGCTCGATTTCCGCCATTCCCCGAACCATGATTTTGCCCTTGCCCGTGGCATACACCTCGTGGATTGCCTCTGAATCGTAAATGGTTCCGCCGGTTGGGAAATCCGGGCCTTTGATGGAGTTCAGGAGCTCGTCGGTTGAAACTTCCGAGACGAAGGTGCCGATGATGCTTTGGGGATCCGAAGTTTCCGGATTTTCGACTGGCTCCGGGTGATCCACTTTGCCAGTCTTTAAGAGCGCGTCAATTGCGTCCGCCACTTCGCCGAGGTTGTGCGGCGGGATTTTGGTCGCCATGCCAACGGCAATACCGTCTGAACCCATGATAAGGAGGTTTGGCAGAAGTCCCGGAAGCACGCTTGGTTCTTTCTGGGATCCGTCAAAATTATCGGTGAAATTAACCGTTTCTTTTTCAAGATCCGCGAGGAGCGCTTGGGAGATGCGGGCGAGTCTTGCCTCGGTATAGCGCATTGCAGCCGGAGAATCTCCGTCCACCGAGCCAAAGTTTCCCTGCCCATCGACGAGTGGGTAGCGCATGGAGAAGTCTTGGGCGAGGCGTACCAAGGCATCGTAGACCGCCATATCACCGTGCGGGTGGTATTTTCCCAGGACCTCTCCTACTATACGGGCGGATTTCTTGTAGGCAGAAGCGTGGGTAAGGTTCATCCCATGCATGGCAAACAGGATGCGGCGGTGAACCGGCTTTAACCCGTCGCGGACGTCTGGGAGTGCCCGGGCCACGATGACGCTCATCGCGTAATCCAAGTAACTGCGCTGCATCTCTTGGGAGATTTCCGTCGGGAGAAGTTTTCCGATATCCATTTAATTAAACTTTCAACTTTTTCACTCTATACCATAAGAAGCCAAGAGACTGCAAAATAGGAAGCTAATCTAGGTGGTGGTTTGTTGGGCCTTATTGATGGAGAATACCAGGATTGCCGCACCTATCCCGAGCATGAGCCAATGGAGTGGGGTTAAGGTCTTGGTGGCAACGATCATAGGAGCAATCAGGAGCGCGACCAAATTCATCACTTTGATTAAAGGATTCATGGCAGGACCGGAAGTATCTTTCAGCGGGTCGCCAACGGTATCTCCGACCACCGTAGCCTTGTGCGGATCGGACCCCTTTCCTCCGTATAAACCTTCCTCAATCATCTTTTTGGCATTGTCCCAGGCACCTCCGGTATTGGCCATGAAAACGGCCAAGAGTTGTCCGGTGAGGATCGTTCCCGCCAGGTACGCGCCCAAAGCTTCGGCCTTCAGCAAAAATCCGACCAAGATGGGAACGATGATGGCGATAAGGGCCGGGGCTGTCAATGCTCCGAGGGCGGCCTTGGTGGTGAGATCAACGACCCTGGCGTAGTCGGGTTTCTGGGTTCCCTCCATGATGCCTGGCATTTCTTTAAATTGGCGTCTGACCTCGTTGATGATCGCGAAGGCACTGTCAGAGACGGCCTTGATGGTCAGGGACGAGAAGAGGAAGGGGATGGCTCCGCCGATCAGGAAACCGACGAAGACCGCGGGGTGGGCGATGTTTATTCCCGGAAGGTGGGCGTCGGTGAGGTACGATTCAAACAGCGAAACCGCTGCCACGACAGCCGAGGCGATGGCAAAGCCTTTGGTTGTGGCTTTGGTGGTATTCCCGATGGCATCCAGTTTCGGTAATACATCGAGTGCCTTCCCCTTGATGCCTGTCAGCTCGGCGATTCCTTGGGCGTTATCGGCAACTGGCCCGAACGAGTCCATGGAAACGATAAACCCGGTAGTGGTCAGCATTCCCATTCCGGCCAGGGCAACGCCGTAGGCGGCAGTGAGGGGATCCGGGAAGAGGAGGAAGGAGGCGAGGATCGTGGCGCCGATTGCAAGAATTGCCCAAACGGTTGAAGAAAATCCCGAAACGAGCCCAGAGAGGATAACGGTTGCCGGTCCGGTCTGGCTTTGTTTGGCGATCTCTCTCACCGGTTTATGATCCCCTGTGGCGTAGTCGGTCAGATAAAAGATAAGGACGGAAAGCGCAATACCGATGGTTGTGGCAATGGCGAGCTTCGGATTTCCAAAGATCAGGTTTGAGAGGAGGAAGAAGCCGATGACCGAAGCGCCGGCTGAGATGCCAAAAGCCTTTAAAATTGCATTCATACCATCGCGGATTTGTTCTTTTCCGCGGGCACGGACTGCGAATATCCCGAGGATTGAGGTCAGGACGCCCAAGGCGCGGACGGCAAGCGGGAACAGGACACCGGGAAGTCCGAAGGTTGCCGCACCCAAGATCATGGCCGCGACCAGGGTAACTTCGTAGCTTTCAAACAGATCCGCCGCCATACCGGCGCAGTCTCCGACATTATCCCCGACCTGATCGGCGATCACGGCTGCGTTCCTGGGATCGTCCTCGGGAATCCCCTTTTCGACCTTTCCCACCAGGTCGGCGCCGACATCGGCGGCCTTGGTATAGATTCCTCCGCCGACCCGCATGAAGAGGGCAAGCAAACTTCCTCCAAACCCAAAGCCGATCAGGACTTCGGTTGCGAGAGCACCGTATTTCCAATAGATGAGGGTTGCTCCAAGGAGCCCTAAACCAACAGTGAGCATACCGGTGGTGGCACCGGCCTTGAAGGAAAGTTCTAACGCTTCCGAGAAGCTACGCTTGGCTTGCTCCGCGACCTTCGTGTTGGTCCGTGTCGCGATGTTCATGCCGATTGTCCCGACTAAGGCGGAAAAGAACGCCCCCAAGAGGAATGCCCCGGCGCGGCCCAAGGCGAGGCCGGGGTTCGGGCTTGCGGCGTAGAGAAGTACGGCGAGGATGACGACAATCGGGGCGATGGTGGTGAACTGACGCTTGAGGTAGGCGTTAGCCCCTTGAAGTATGGCGTTCCCGACTTCCTCCATCTTCGGATCTCCGGAAGGCTTTGCCAGGACAAGCTTGGCAAGGTAGATGGCTACCCCAATGCCGGCGAGGGCGGAGGCAAGGATAACGCTTAGGAATGTGTTGGTATCCATTACAATACAAGTTAAAAGTTTAAAGTGAAAGGTTTAAAATTGCAATTCAAATAAGTTAAAAGTTTAAAGTGAAAGGTTTAAAGTTGCAATTAAGAATTTAAAGTTTTCATTTTGTATTGAAATTTTGAACTTTGAATTTTAAACTTTGCACTTTCTTATTATATATCCAAGGTTGCCAGCTTCGCGTGCGTTTGGATGAATCGTCTTCTTGGCGGTACCTCATCTCCCATAAGGGTGGTGAAGACCTGATCTGACCGCACCGCATCTTCGATGGTGACCTGCTTTAACGTGCGGCTTTTGGGATTCATGGTCGTTTCCCAAAGTTGAGAGGGATTCATTTCGCCTAAGCCTTTGTAGCGCTGTATTTCTACGTGTTTCTGTTGAAATGAGGTCTTTAACAGCTCGTCCTTTTCTTGGTCCGAGTAGGCGTAGACAATCTCACCTTTGGCTTGGACCTTATACAGCGGCGGAAGGGCGATGTAGAGATTCCCCCCCTCAATCACCGCGCGCATGTGTCGGTAGAAAAAGGTGAGAAGCAGGGTGGTGATATGTTCCCCATCCACGTCGGCATCGGTCATGATGATAATCCGGTGGTAGCGGAGTTTCTTTGCATCCATAGTCTCCCCTATCCCGATACCCATGGCGATGATGAGATCCTTGAGCTCCGCAAATTCGATGATCTTATCGAGTCTGGCCCGTTCGGTGTTGAGGATTTTACCGCCTAAGGGAAGGATTGCCTGAAACCGACGGTCCCTGCCCTGCTTTGCCGAGCCTCCGGCAGAATCGCCCTCGACGATGAAGAGTTCGGACTGACTGGGGTCCTTTTCCTGACAATCGGCGAGTTTTCCGGGCAGGGTCAGACCTTCGAGGGCGCCTTTCCGAATCACCGCATCTTTGGCCGCTCGGGCGGCGAGCCTCGCCCGCACCGCCAAGAGAACCTTCTCGATAATCCTTCGCGCATCCGACGGATGCTCTTCCAGGTATTCGTCCAGCTTATCCTTGGTGATCGCATAGACGGCTGATTGCGCTTCCGGGTTGTTGAGCTTGGTTTTGGTTTGGCTCTCGAACTGAATTTCGCTGGCAGGCATTTTCACAAACACGACCGCAGTTAAGCCTTCCTTAAGATCCTCACCGGTAAAGCCGTCCCTCTCGTCCTTGAGATAACCTTGTTTTGAAGCGTAGTCTCTGAGGGATTTCGAGAGCGCCATCCGAAATCCCGTCAGGTGGGTTCCCCCATCCGAGGTGTTGATGACGTTCGCGAACGTTTCCAGGTTTTCGGTAAATGCATCGGTGTATTGAAGCGCTGCTTCAGCGCCGATCGTGTATTTCTCGTATTTCCACTCTCCGGAAAAGTAGATCGGGTCATGAAGCGGCTTTTTGTTCTTGTTGAGGTGTTTGACGAGTGAGAGGATTCCGCCTTCAAAATAAAAATGATGCTCGAGATCACTCTCCTCATTAAAGAGATGGAAGAAGAGGCCTTTGACGAGGTAAGCCCGCTCACGGAGCATATCCATGACTTTTGTCGCGGAGAAGCGGTTCGTGAGTTTGAAGATCGTTTTATCGGCAGTGAACTGGGTAAGGGTGCCTGAATATTTCTTGAGAAAGTCTTTGGCAAACTCCGGGACAAGTATCTCGAGTTTTTCCGGTTGAATCGGTTTTACCGGATAGAGCGGTTTTCCGATGTTGTACTCTTGGGTGAAGGCGTTGCCATCGCGTTTCGTTACAACGCGCAGCCATGATGAAAGGGCGTTAACGGCCGAGGCTCCAACACCGTGGAGGCCTCCGGATGCTTGGTAGGCGATCTCCTCGAATTTTCCTCCGGCATGGAGTTTTGTCATGGCGACTTCGAGTGCGGAGACCCCGCTTTGATGCTTTTCAGACGGAATTCCCCTGCCGTCGTCTGCAACGGTTACCTTGGCATCTTTATGAAGGACGACCCAGATGTTTTTGGCAAAGCCTCCGATGGCTTCATCCACCGAATTGTCAACGATTTCTGCGATGAGATGATGGAGGCCCTTTTGGTCCGTTGAACCGATAAACATTCCCGGCCGTTTTCGGACCGGTTCCAGGCCCTCGAGAACCTTGATATGTTTTGCGGTGTACGTTTTCGTCACTTTGGGGGTACTTCGCATCAGACCAAAAAAAGACTTGCTTTAAATATTCAATTTTCAGTCCGCCTGCGCCAAGTCAGACTTGGCTACGGCAGGATTGCAGCTTCGGGATATGGAAAGGGCTCTCGTGATACCAGTCAGAGAATCCGAGGGCTCTTCGCCCTCGGAGCTTCAACAATCTCTTTAGCGTCAATTGTAACAGACTGATAACCGGGTGTCCAGGACATTTTGTCCCACAATCATGGGCTTTTCCTCTAGGAATTGCCTCTATTTCGATCGTTCCCTTTCCTATCTTGGGGAAACCGGAGCGCTAAATGTTCCAGGGTTAAGCGCGGATTGACGTTTGCATCAAGATCGAGAATCGCCTGATGAGTGAGTTTTACCACTTGGTACCACCAGGGGTCCAGCTTCATTTTCTCTCTTGCGAGCATGAGGATTTGGCGGAGCCTGGCCTTCGCTTCTTTTTGGTCAATTTCGCCCACCGCTTTCAGACGCAGGGAAAGGGAGGGTTCCATGAGGCTCCGCGCGAGGTCAACTGCCTCGCCTCGGATCGTTGACCGCGGAGAAGGAGAGGTTGCCAGCATGAGCTGGCAGCGTGAACGAATGGTGGGGATGAGGGAATACTGGTTTCTGGTTTCCAGTATCAAGAAGGAGTTTGGTGCGGGTTCTTCAAGCGTTTTTAGGATCGCATGTTGGGCTTCGCGAGTCATGCGGTCGGCCCGAATTATAACGACGATCTTTGCTTTGCTTCTGAACGGTTTGAATTTAAGCGATGAAATAATTCCCCTTATTGCCTCGATTCCGATGGTCGGATCGGGCCTTAAGATGAATGTGTCCGGATCGGAACGAATTAGCTCACTTTTATTTCCTGACTCAGCCCGCAACCTGGCAATGAGATGCCTCACTTTTTCCCGGCGGGTTTTGGTTGTTCCTTGGCAGATGAGGAAGCTATGCATGTTCCAAATTTAAAGTTTAAAATTCAAAGTTAAAAGTTACAACTAATAAAATTAAAAGTTTCTCTCCTAACTTGTAACTTTAAACTGCAACTTTGAACTTTACACTTTACACTTTAAACTTTTTTGACCCTCAACCCTCAACCCTCAACCCTCAACCCTTTTCTATACCCCTTTCTTGCCTTGACATTCTAGCATAAAGCTTCATAATTTTATTTGACACCGCCCTCCTTCTCGCCTGGCGTATTTGGTGGAATTTATCATATGCCCAATGACCCTGCCACTTCAGACAGTCCACGTTCGAAACCGTCCTCTGCCCCCTCGTCCATTCTGGATTTCCTGCTTCAGGTAAAGACGCTTACTAAAGAGCAGTATGACCAGATTCGGTTTGAGTCGGCTAGCGGAGGAAGAAGCCCTGAAGATTTGATGGTTGAAAAAAACTTGGTCGGTGAAGAGGCGTTGGCTCGGGCAAAGGCCTCGTTCTATAATGTCCCCTTTCTCGATTTAGAGCGGACGGCCGCTTCTCCGGAGGCGCTTGATAAACTTCCCGAAAGTGTTGCCAGTCGGTATAAAGCGCTCCCTTTTGAATATAACCAGAAGGACAATACGTTGTCCGTGGCAATGGCAAACCCACTGGACCTTGAGGCAATCGAGTTTATCGAAAAGAAGTCTGGCTGTCAGGTCATTCCGTTCATGGTTGTTGAATCGCAACTTACGTCCTTGATCGGAGACCTCTATGCCCAGAGCCTTTCTGTCGAGGTTACCGAGGCTTTAAAAGAGGCGGCTCCGGGAGAGGGAAAGGTTACGACAATTGATATTACGAAACTCGGGGAGGTCATCCGCGAGGCACCGATTGCGAAGGTCGTGGCAACCTTACTTGAGTTTGCGATTAAAGCCCGGGCTTCAGATATCCATATTGAGCCTTTGGTGGATAGAACACGGGTACGATACCGGATTGATGGGATTCTGGTAGAGAAGCTCATATTGCCACGGCGTGTCCATAACGCGGTCGTCTCGCGGATCAAGATACTTTCCGGAATGAAGATTGACGAGAAAAGACTCCCGCAGGACGGTCGTTTCAATTTCAAGATTGGGGAGGAAGAGGTTGATCTTCGGGTTTCCACCTTGCCGATCGTCCATGGAGAAAAGGTGGTAATGCGGTTACTGAAGAAAACCGGTCGCGTTCCGACTATGCCCGAGTTGGGTCTGCGCGGTATGGCCCTGAAGAACCTCCAGGAAGCGGTTCGGGTTCCCCACGGAATTATCCTGATCACCGGTCCGACAGGATCTGGGAAGACGACGACGTTGTATGCGATTCTCTCCAAACTGAATACTCCTCAAGTGAATATCATCACCCTTGAGGATCCGGTGGAATACGAAATGGCCGGGGTGAATCAGGTCCAGGTTAACCCGCTGGCTGGCTTAACCTTTGCCTCAGGGATGCGCAGCTTCCTTCGGCAGGACCCCAATATCATCATGGTCGGTGAGGTACGAGATACCGAGACCGCAGAGCTTGCCATCCAGGCATCGCTGACCGGGCACTTGGTCTTCTCAACCTTGCATACGAACTCCGCCTCTGGGGCTCTCCCCCGGCTTTTGGATATGAAAGCCGAGCCTTTCTTGTTGGCATCCTCGATGACTTGCGTAATGGCCCAGCGGGTGGTTCGAAAAATTTGTGAACATTGCAAAGCTCCGATTTCCCCCCCGCCCGAGCTCGTTACGGATATGAAGAAGGTTCTCGGTTCGTTGTATGACACGGTCAGATACGGTCAGGGAACGGGAGAAGGAGCTGTCACGCTGTACCGAGGAAAACACTGTGCTGAATGCGGCGATACCGGATACAGCGGCCGGGTTGGGATTTTTGAAGTGCTGCCGGTGTCGGAGCGGATCGGGCGGCTCATCTTGGAACGTGCACCGGCCAGTCGTATTGAGGAACAGGCAGTTTCCGAGGGTATGGTGTTGATGAAGCAGGACGGATATTTGAAGGCTTTGGAAGGAATTACTACAATAGAAGAAGTGCTTAGAGTTGCGGAGTCCTAGCTGTTCCATTAATTCTTAATTCGTGAAGGATCCTGATGGATATTGTCAAGCTTCTTGAGAAAACGATTTCGGCTGCTGCCTCTGATTTACATATTGTTGTTGGTTTACCGCCAATGATCCGCGTTGAGGGAGAACTGTCTCCCGTCGAAGAGAGGCCGCTGACTGATGAAGAAACCCAGGAGATGGTCTTTTCGCTGCTTTCCCCGGAGCAAAAGGACCTCTTCTTAGTGAACCGAGAGCTCGATTTCTCCTATGACCATGAAGCGAAAGGGAGATTTCGGGTCAATGCCTACCACCAAAAAGGATTTGTTTCGGCCGCGCTGCGGCTCATCCCTTCCCAGATCCGGACCATTGAAGAGCTGAACCTTCCGAAGGTCCTCCATGATTTCGCCAAGCTCCGCCAGGGGTTTGTATTGGTCACCGGGCCTACCGGGCACGGTAAATCGACAACCTTGGCTGCGGTTATCCAGGAGATTAACGAGACTCAAGCCTCCCACATCGTGACCGTTGAAGACCCCATTGAATACGTCTACCCCATCGGAAGAAGCATCATTTCCCAGCGCGAGCTCCACTCGGATACTCACTCTTGGGAAATTGCTCTCCGAAGTGCCCTTCGAGAAGACCCGGATGTGGTTTTGATCGGAGAAATGCGGGATTATGAAACCATCGCGGCAGCCCTCACCATCGCTGAGACCGGCCACTTGGTTTTTGCGACCTTGCATACCAACAGCGCGGCCCAGACCATTGACCGGATTGTCGATGTGTTCCCCGAGCACCAGCAAGCGCAGGTCAAGATGCAGCTTTCAAACACGCTTGAAGCGGTGCTGTCCCAACGGCTCCTTCCTTCGGTAACCGGCGGAAGAATTCCCGTTGCAGAGATTCTTTTGGCAAATGCGGCAGTCCGGACGACCATTCGTGAAGGAAAGACCCATCTTATCGATAACGTCATTCAAACTTCTGCCGACATCGGCATGAACACCTTGGAAACCAGCATGGCCTATTGGGTAAAGGCAGGGAAGCTTTCGCTTCAGGTTGCGACAGAGTGGGCGCTCCGGCCGGCTGAACTTCGGCGGCTGGTCCGTGGCGGAAAGGAGTAAGATTGTTGGCTTTCTGGTGGGCCTGCCTGTATGGAGCAATTTCGGTATAAAGCAAAATCTCATGAGGGTGGAAAAGCACAAAGCGGAAAAGTTGAGGCACGTGACATTCGTCAGGCAGCCTCCATTCTTCGTGAAAGAGGCTTAGTGGTTGTTGGGCTTTCTCCGATCAGCCACCACATCCGCTTCACCTTCGTTTCCTCCTTTTTACATCGGGTGAAGTTTGTCGACATCGCTAATTTTACCCGTCAGCTGTCTACAATGATTACGGCAGGATTGCCGCTCACGGACTCGTTGTCTCTGTTGGAAACCCAGGTTTCCCCCGGGCTTCAGACGATCGTTTCCGAAGTCCTGCGGGACGTCGAGGGTGGAAAGCCGCTCGGTGAGGCGCTCGAGAAGCACCCGCATGTATTTAACACGGTCTACGTTTCCTTGGTCCGGGCCGGGGAGGCGGCGGGAAAGCTTGATGAAATGCTCGCCAGACTTGCCGACAACCTTGAGAAAGAGAGGGAGTTCCGGGCGAAGACCAAAGGGGCAATGATCTACCCTCTTATCATTATTATCGGCATGATCATCGTCACGGCGGTCATGATGATTTTTGTGATTCCGAAGATGACTCAATTGTATGACGACTTTGGGGCGAAGTTACCCTTTGCCACTCTTCTTTTGGTGAATATCTCCAAATTCTTTTCCTCATTTTGGTATATTGTGCTTCTCATTGGGGTGGGGTCAAGTTGGATGTTTCGCCTTTGGCGTGCAACCCCCATAGGACGGCGATCGTTTGATGAGTTTATCTTCCGCATACCGGTCTATGGGAACTTGCGCAGAGAGGTGTTGCTTGCAGAATTTTGTCGGACGCTGGGTTTGTTGGTGGGTGCGGGTGTTTCGATCGTTGAGGGATTGAATATCGTATCCGATACCTTGCCCAACCAGGTCTACGCCGATTCCGTGCGCGAGACCGCAAAAAGAGTCGAAAAAGGGCTTTCCGTTGCGGCAACAATCGCTTTGTATCCCCATTTCCCCCCTATTCTTTCGCAGATGCTTTCCGTCGGAGAGGAGACGGGAAAAATCGATGAGGTGTTATTGAAACTCGCCGTCTATTTTGAAACGGAATCGGAACACCTCATAAAAGGCTTGACAACCGCAATTGAGCCTCTTATCATGGTTTTCTTAGGCATCGGTGTCGGGTTTTTGGTCATCTCAGTGATCATGCCGATTTATAACCTCACCAGCCAAATGTAATAAAAGTTTAAAGTTCAAAGTTGAAGAGCCGAATTATCTCATGACTGTTAACTTTTCATTTTTAACTTTTCACTTTTTTGCTGTCCAGAGAGGGGGTGAAAGGAAAAGCTACTTTCCTTATGAAACTCAAACTCTCAAGAGGATTTACCCTTATTGAGCTACTGATCGTCATTGCGGTGTTGGGAATCCTTGTGGTTGCCATCCTTTCCGCCCTTGATCCTTTAGAGCAATTACGCAAAGCGCGGGATGCCGGACGAAAATCCGATGCGGCTGAACTGTTGGCTGCTTACGAGCGGTACTACACCACCTACAACTGTTATCCTTGGGATACCGGTGCACCGACCTGTACGGCAAGTGTCCTTCGGTCATCGGCGGTAAACCCAGATTTTGCCGTTGCGGGAGCTGATTACCGTCTGATCACTCAAGGTGAGATGAAAGCCCAGTTTGCCAACCGGCGAACCGTGGTAGCGACCACGCCGGCAAACCAAAGACTTTATGTCAGTGAAGCAGCCGGGAGACAAGTTTCCGTCTGTTTTGAGCCCGAGTCAGGATCTGCGAGAACCGCTGGTGCGCAGGGACCGCTTCGGAACAACACGAACAGTGCGACGGCGGTCTGCGGAGCGGGAGCGTATCCAAGTACGACCTGCTATATCTGCGTACCGCAATAACATACGCAGTGATCGTTGGGCAAACGCGTTATTCTTTGCCCTGAAGCGGGATAGTGTAGAGTGCCTTAAATACAAAGAGGGGGGGTGAGAGGAAAAACTATTTTTCCTTATGAAACTCAAACTCTCAAGAGGATTTACCCTTATTGAGCTACTGATCGTCATTGCGGTGTTGGGAATCCTTGTGGTTGCCATCCTTTCCGCCCTTGATCCTTTAGAGCAGTTACGCAAAGCGCGGGATGCCGGACGAAAATCCGATGCGGCTGAACTGTTGGCTGCTTACGAGCGGTACTACACCACCTACAACTGTTATCCTTGGGATACCGGTGCACCGACCTGTACGGCGGTTGTCAACAGAGCTGTGGCTGTCAATCCGAACTTTGCCGTGGCCGGTGATGATTACCGTCTGATCACTCAAGGTGAGATGAAAGCCCAGTTTGCAAACCGGCGGACTGTGATAGCCACGACGCCCGCTGCAGAGCGGTTGTTTGTGAGCGAAATTGCCGCTACGCGACAAGCTTCAGTCTGTTTTGAGCCCGAATCCGGATCGGCGAGAAACGCGGGTGCCCAAGGACCATTGCGCACCAATACGAATGCGCCGGATGCGGACAACCTCTGCACCGGGACGTATCCGAACGCATCTTGCTTTATCTGCGTTCCGCAGTAAAGACATACAAAAATCGAGACAACCTCTGATCGTGGTATGATTGGTACGATGATCATCGGAGCTGTCTCGGTTTTTTTATTCGGTTTGGCTATAGGGAGTTTTCTTAACGTTGTTATCTATCGAACCATCCATGGGGAGAGCCCGTTTGAGGGCCGCAGCCGTTGTCCTCATTGTAAAAAAACCATTCGGGCAATCGACAACATTCCCCTTCTCTCCTTTCTTTTTCTCGGCGGCCGGTGCAGATACTGCAAGACGAAGATCTCCTGGACCTACCCGGTCATTGAATTGTTGACCGGGGTTCTATTTGTCTGGTGGTGGCTGGGCGGTTCGCTTTTCTTTAAACTGACCGCTGCCCCGTTTGTTTACCTTCAACCGTTGTTTTGGCTTACGGTGGGGACACTCCTTCTTTCCCTGTTTTTTACCGATTTTCTCTACGGTATCCTCCCTGATATTCTGGTCGGCGTATTGGGAGTATTGGCCCTGGCGTACCGAGTGCTATTGACCTATACAGGAATCATGCAGTGGCCCGATTTTTGGTATTCTATCGCAAGCGGAATCGGCGCTTCACTGTTTTTCTTTGCCCTCCACGCATTAACCCGCGGGCGCGGGATGGGCATGGGCGATGTGAAGCTTGGTTTGGCCTTCGGAATCCTTTTGGGGTGGCCGAGGACACTTGTAGCGGTGTTTGCCAGTTTTGTCAGCGGGGCTCTGGTCGGGGTGTGGTTACTTGCGAGCGGTCGTCGGCAGTTTGGTCAGACTATTCCATTCGGTCCGTTTCTTGTTCTCGGGACGATGGTTTCTCTCCTTTGGGGCGGGGCACTTTGGAGTTGGTATATGGGGATGATATTCTAGTTAAAAGTTAAAAGTTAAAAGTTAAAAGTTTCAGAGTGAACAGAAAACAGTTAAAAGTGGAAAGTGAGAAGTTGAAAACGCCCATTTTAAACGAGCGACGGTAACTTTGAACTTTGAATTGTAATTTAAACTTTTCATTTTTTATTTTTAACTTGTTCCTGTTGACAGGATTTAGGGAGGCTGTCATACTTTTTTTGAATGCGAAAAAACAGGGGATTTACGATCATCGAGCTTCTGGTGGCTTTGACGATCGTTGCCATCATCACCGCTCTGGCGGTGGCAAGCTATACCTCCGCCAGACGAAATAGCCGGAATGCCAAGCGGCGGGGCGACATGGTCGCACTTCAGCAGGCGTTCGAACAGTATTATCTTTCGAACCAGACCTACGCAACTCCCTGCTCGACTATGGCAACGGGATATTTACAAGGTTCCTTCCCCGCGGAAACGCTCGTCGGTTGGAACGCGTACGCGCAAAACTGTACGGCTACGACGTACTGCGTTTGTGCACGTTTGGAGGGCGGAGGAGGCGGAAATGCGTCGAACAGCACGTGTACGTTCGGAACGGGGGAATATTTTTGCGTTGCGAACCAACAGTAATGAATGGCAAATAGCTGATGGCGAATAGCACATAGCGTAGAGGATAGAGAGAATATCTAATTTCTAAACCCTAAACCCTAAACCCTAAGAACCTGACATTTATGACTATAAACCAAAGACTGAAGACCAGCGACCAACATGAATCGTCTGGTTTTACCCTGATTGAGCTCCTGGTGGCTGTTGCCATCTTTGCGATTTTGACCGCGCTCGCAGTGGTGAGCTACACTTCGGCGAACCGAAGGGCGCGGGATGGGCGACGACGGTCGGATTTGGAGCAGGTGAGAACTGCCCTTGAGATCTATCGGGCGGATAACACCAGTTATCCGGTCGGGACAAACTTCACGACCATGGTGAATACCTTGGTCGCGGGAAATTATCTGTCTACAGCCCCAACCGATCCCCGGGGATACGGCTACTACTACAATTCCGCGACCGGGGTTGATTACTACGTTTGTGGCTACCTTGAAACGGGTGGTCCTGCCAATTGTGGCGCGAACTGTGCTGCTCCCGGAAACTGTAATTATCGAGTGGATAGCCCATGAAACAAGTTAAAAGTTTAAAGTTAAAAGTTAAAAGTTCTTCATTCGGCTTTACGCTGATTGAGATTATGGTTGCGGTGATGGTGATCAGCTTCATGTCCGGAGGAGGAGTGGCAGCGTATCGACGCTTAAATGATCGGGCCCTGGTCGAAGGCGCAGCCAAACAAGTCGAGCAGGCGCTGCGGGAGACGCAGAAACGGGCTTCTTCAGGAGTGAAGCCAACGGGGTGCAGCGGAGCGTTGGCCTCGTATTCGATCTCAATGGGCGGGGCGCTCGGTGAGGATCGATATTCGATTCAAGCTGACTGCGCGACGACCGATCCTGCGGCGGAAACGTTTGATCTCCCAACCGGCACCCGTTTTCCACTGGAAAAAAGAGTCAGTTTCCCGGCTTTGGGAAAGGGGGCAACTCCGGAAACGATATGGGTGCAGAATGACTCGCAGCAGATTACGTATGAACTCCGTGTCAGTCAGGGTGGGTCCCTGAGCGGTTTGGGGCAGGCAGAGGGAGCCGTGCCAACCCCGACGCCGACACCGATCCCGGAGGCGGCAAACTTGGTTCCCAACCCGGGCTTTGAGATAGGCTCGCCTGCCTCCTGGGGTACGAGTTCCTCCGGATGCAGTATCACCCCAACCTATCAATGGACCTCCACTACAAAGCATAGCGGGACGTATGCGGTGGGGATTAAATATACCGGAGCTGTGGGCTGCACGGCTCAATATCAGACCTCATCGACTGCGGCCCCTGTTATTGCGGGGTCATCGTATTACTTCTCCGGTTGGATCAAAGCCTCGGGAGTGGTGAACAAGGCATTTCTTCGGGTCAGTTTTTACAACTCCTCTGGGTTGCTTATTACGAGCGTGAACTCGGCTTCGCAGGTGGGAACGACGTCCTGGACCCAGGTAACACAAACCATGAGTGCTCCGTCCGGTGCTGTGTCGGCGCGTATTCATGTCCGCCTGCTTGACGCCGGAACAGCGTACTTCGATGATCTCATGTTCGCCAAGCTCTAAGGCACATATGCTTCGGAAAAATGGTCAAACCATGGTTGAGATGTTGGTTGCGGTGGCCATCGTTGTGTTGGTGTTGGTTGCGGTGGTATCAAGGGTGGTGGCAGCGGTCGCGAGTGCGAATTTTGCCAGGAATCAAGCCCTTTCCACCCGATTTTCCCAGGAAGGCCTTGAATGGGCGCGTTCCCAACGGGACTCGCTCGGTTGGGCCGGTTTTTCACCCTATGTCTCAAGCAGTCCTACTTACTGCGTTCCTGATCTTACGCAGGGAATCGGTTCGCTGACTTCCGGGAGTTGTTTGACAACCGCGACAATTCCCGGGACGATCTTTTTACGCGAGGTGAGATTTATCTACGTTGCTCCCGGAGGTCAAGAGCCCTATACCGATATTATTTCAACCGTTTCTTGGAGAGATCGGGTCGGGTGGCATCGTTCTACTCTCGCGACCCGATTAACACGGTGGAGCACACAATAAAAATAATGGGGAAAATTTCTGAACGCGGCTATACGATGATGGAACTGATTATGGTCGTGGGGATTGTTGCCCTGCTGTCCTTGACTGCCACTGCCCTTCTCTTGGCGAGTCTTTCCGGAACCGGAAAGGCATCTGCCTTGGCGGTGGTCAAGCAAAATGGGGACTTTGCAATTGGGGTTATCGAACGTCTAGTTCGGGATGGCATGGGGGTTTCTTGTACTACCGTCGCAGGATTTGACGAACTTACGGTGACCGATGCCAACGGAACGACGACTTTTAAAGTCGAGAATGACACGTCTCTCGTGCCTGCAGTTCCCCGAATTGCATCCAATTCGGCCAGTTTTCCGCAAAACTATTTAACCAGTGAGAAAATCCAGGCCTCAAACTTTCAATGCACGCATGCCGCCGGTTCGGATGGCGTCCCTGACGTCGTTTTCGCCTCTTTTCACCTCACTGTCGGTAATCCCGGCGTGGATCGACCTTCGGATGTCGCACAGGATACGTTTGAGACCCGGGTATCCCTGCGAACCTACTAGGGGCGGAGAATACAGGGTATAGCGTATAGGGTTTAGGGTTTAGGGTATAGGGTATAGGACAGAAGGCAGAGGACAGAAGACAGAGAAAAGAAAACAGAGAACAGAGAAACAGACATTCTTTCACAAGCGTTTGCCCTTCACGTTCACTTCTCGTCGGTTGACACGATCAGCGGCATGCGGCTACAATGGATCTATGAAGCGGAGCTTTTCCTGGCAGTATGGAAGAGGTCAAAGCGGTCAGGTTGGTATTGTTATCCTTCTTTTGACTGTAGTTCTGTTGACGATCGGACTTTCGATTGCCTCCCGTACCATTACCGATGTTCGTCTTTCGCGTCAGGAAGAGGAAAGCTCGCGGGCATTTAACGCGGCAGAGGCCGGGATTGAGGAAGCGCTTCGGCTAAACCTGTCCGCATTGATCGCAGCCGGCGGGGCGGGGTCTGTGACGGTTGGCGGAATTACGGCAAATTATCGAGTGGCTGAAGAAAACACGCTTGAGACCCAGATTGATGAAGGTGAGACTATCGAGGTGAATGTCGCAGGACTCGGAAGCGGCAACCAGGTTTCCATCGATTGGGCGCGGGATACTTGTCCGTCCGCCGCATCCGTTGTGGTTGCGGTGTACAACGGGACTTCGACAACCATCCGAAGGACTCCTTATCAGGGTTGCCCCCGAGGTGATAACTTTGCTTCATCGAGTCCTGGCGTGGATGGGTACCAATTCCGCACAATTGTTTCCCTTGCGAATGGCGACCAGTTCATTCGGGTCCGTGCCGTGTATGCCGGGACCCAGTTGCGTGTGTTGGGTGCCGGAGGTACGGCTTTGCCCGTCCAGTTTTGGCGAATCCGCTCGGAAGCACAGACCCTTGGAGGAGAGACACGCTCGGTTGAGGTTACTCAAACTCCCCCTGCTCCTCCGTCCATTTTCGACTTTGTCATTTTTTCAGGGAGCTCTCTAACGAAACCATAGATACTTGCCCATGGCGCGCCTCATTGGTCTTGACCTTGGAAGTTTTTCCATCAAAGTTGTCTGTCTGTCGAAACACGGAAAGGGGTATCGACTTGAGGCAATTGGTATCGCTCTCAACCCCTATGGTGCGAGGCCCGGCGGTGATGACGCAAGTCAGGTAAAGGTCGCCGAGGCGGTAAAAAAACTTCTTTCAGATACCCGACTGTCCTCTGCCAAGGCAATGCTGGCGCTCCCGGAATCCTCGGTGTATACCAGAGTGGTTGAGATGCCTTCCCTCTCCGATTCCGAACTCGCTTCCGCGATCCACTGGGAGGCTGAGCAATACGTTCCTGTCCCTTTGGATCAAGTCAATATTGATTACGAAGTGATATCCCGACCCGATAAGAGTAGCGAGAAAGAAAAGATGGAGATATTTTTGGTGGCGGCGCCGAAAACGGTCGTCTCAAGAACCGTCGAATTTGCCTCAAAGTGCGGTATTGAAGTGGTGGGATTGGAAACCGAGATGGTGTCGCTGGCGCGGGTGATGGTTCCTGAAGATCAAGGACTCGGGCCAACAATGCTGATTTCTCTCGGGGCGTCAAGTACGAACCTGGCTGTGGTACGGGACGGAATGCTCGTTCTGACGCACTCCATTGAATCCGGCGGAACGGCTCTGACGCGTGCGATCGCAACCGAGTTTGGACTGGATTTTCCCCAGGCTGAGGAGTACAAGCGAAGTTATGGTCTTGAGCCAACCCAGCTTGAGGGCAAGGTGCGGAACGCGTTGCTGCCTTTGGTTGATCGACTCCTTTCTGACGTGCGAAAGGCCATCCAATACTACAATTCCTCCAACCAGGAAGCCCCGATTAAACGAGCGGTTCTGGCGGGGGGAACGGCGCTTCTTCCAGGACTCGTGTCTTATGCTGCGGTGAACTTTGGTATGGAGGTTGTAATGGGAAATGCGTTTTCATTCGTTGAACCGTCTGCCAACGCCGCAATTCCTCAAGATACGGTTTCTTTTGGTACTGCAGTGGGGCTCGCGATGCGCGTCTTATGAATATATCAATTAACCTTCTTAAGGAGTCTCAACATCTTCAAGCCCGTTTGCGCCGCATGGGGCTTATGCTTCAGACAGGGAGCCTGGTCGTCTTAGTCGCTTTTGCCGCGGTGGTTTTTTTTACCATAAGCTATCTCGTTTGGTCTCAGACACAGGCTAACCGGCTAAATTCGGATATCGACCAAGCCAAGGTGAGCATTGAGGAAATGCGACCCCGGGAATCCAAGCTGTTGTATGTGAAGCAGAAGCTTTCCTTTGCCACGCGCGTTCTTGGCGAACCGGGTCTGCGGCACGATTTAGCAACCGAGCTTTACCGGATTGCTGAAGGAGAAGTCGAGGTTTCGCATATGACGATCAGCGGGGGAGATGAGGCGTTCAGGGTTGAAGCTCAAGCCTCCGACGTTTTTTCTCTGGTCCGTTTGCTTGATTTAGTTATGACTTTTGCCGGTGAGAACGAGATAAACCGGATATCCGGAGAGAGCTTTACCCGCACGGAAGAGGGAGGCTACCAATTTTCCGTTTTGCTGGCTCTGGGAGGCGAGTGATGAAAATCGAATTTCCTTCACAAATTTCATTTCGACACTTACTTCAGATTAAGAAGTATGTCTACTTTCCGCTCATCACGCTGGTGGTGGTGTCGGCTCTGTTGGTTTTTGTGATCATCCCGACGTTTCGAAATTTGACCTTGCTCAGATCGGAAATTTCACGGAGAAAGGAGATACAAAGAGGGCTCGAGATGAAGATTGAAATCCTTCGGGGTCTTGATGAAGCTCGTCTGCTTGAACAGGTGGAGACGCTCGAGAAGGCGATTCCCAGCCGAAAAGATGTATTCTTACTCCTCACTTCTCTCAATGGGTTGGCCTCTCAGACGGGGGTGGCTTTGGGGAGCTTTTCACTTAGCCCCGGAAGTCTGGCTACCGGGGCAGCAACGGGCTCCGCCACCAGCCAACCGGATAGACCTGCGGAAACCGGTTCGGGCAGGGCCGCCGCTTCCTCACAGCTTGCCTCAATAGAGGTCGGCATTGAAGTACTAGGCCCTTTTGAGGGAGTCCAGATGTTTCTTTCCGGTTTGGAACATGTTGTTCCTCTCATGAGGCTGACCTCTGTGGATCTCGCACCCGCGACTTTAGAAACCCCCGTTTTCGCTTCTACATCCTCGGCTTTCCCTTTGGTTTCGGATATCACCGCAAACGCAATCCTTGGAATGTTTTACGCTCCTCTCCCGACCGAGCTCGGGGCCGTTACCGATCCCATTGAGACTCCTTCCGAAACTGAACAGGGGGTATACGAACAGCTACTTTCCTTTACTTCATTTCCGGCTTCTTCATCCGCCAACATTCCGACCGGCCGGGAGGATGTCTTTGCGCCGTTCTAAAAATAAAGAATAAAGAGTAAAGATTAAAGAGTAAGGAGTAAAGAATAAAGAAAAAAGACTTCGTACTTATTACCTAGTCCTTAATACTTAACTCTAAAGACTAGGGGGTTTCTTCGGCTTGAGGAGGTTCAACCTGAGAGGGGGCTTGGTGTGAGGCGGCCGGCGGTTCTACGAGATCGACACGGACACGTTTCCCCTGCTTCATGGCAGCCAGACGCATGAGGGTACGGAGGGCGGTGATGATTTTTCCTTCCTTTCCAATGACCCTTCCGATGTCTTCCTGGTGGACCTTGAGTCTTAAGGTTGATGACCCTTGTTCATCCACTATTTCTTCAACAGAGACTTCCTCAGGATGGTCCACAATTTTGCTCACGATGTCCAGGAGGAGTTGGTTCACGCTTTTTTCTCCAAAAGGCGCACCGTTTGGGTGGGCTGTGCACCTTTCTTTAACCAAGCATTGTAACGCTCTTTATTAATCCTCACGGTCGCCGGTTCCGTAAGGGGGTCGTAGATGCCGAGATTTTCGAAGTATTTCCCATTCGACTTACTTCGGTCAACCGCCACGACTATCCTGTATTTTCGCTGGTTTCGTTTTCCTGTCGGAAAAAGCTTTATCTTAAGCATGTCGTTTATTGTATCAGGAAGGGTTCAATTTCTCAAGGGCTGACCGGGCTCCTTCTTGCTGGGCTTGTTGCTTGCTCTTCCCTACCCCTTTGGCGACCCGTTCTCCGTTCACGAGCACCGCCACGGTGAATATCTTACTATGATCCGGTCCTTCTTCTTTTTCCACCCTGTAGATTGGAGCCGGGAGGCCTTTAGCCTGGACCTTTTCCTGGAGGAGACTTTTGGCATCCCTGTCTAAATGATTGGTAATGATTTCTTCAAGGATGGGAAAGAGGTGTTTTTTCACGAACGCTTTAACCGTTGTTTTCCCGCTATCCTTGTAGATTGCGCCCACCATGGCCTCGAACACGTTTGCCAGAAGCTGTGGGTTTTCCCTCCCGCCTGTCGCATCTTCCCCTTTGGAAAGACGGAGATGGCTTCCTAACTTCAGCACCTGGGCAATCCGGGCAAGGGTTTCCGTCTTTACCAGAGATGATCGGAGAGCCGTAAGCGTTCCTTCCGGTTCTTCGGGGAATTTTTCATAGAGCTCTTCGGTTACTACCAATTCAAGCACAGCATCTCCCAAGAATTCGAGGCGTTCATTGGACTGAGTTCTTTCTTTCGGATGTTCGTTTAACCAGGAACGATGGGTTAGCGCTTGGAGAACGAGTCCTTCATCCTTTATCGGTATTCCCCTGATTTTCTTTGGGTGTTTCTTCATTGCGGCCTCAGGTTTCTTGGAAAAACGCGACGATATCGTTTACGGTCCGAAGCTTTCTCGCATCTTGAGGAGTCACGTGTTGCGAGAATTCCTTTTCAAGCTTTGTAAAGAGATCGGCAACCTCAAGATCTTCGGCGTTGAGGTCTTTTCGGAGATCTGCATTCGGGGTCAGTTCTTGAGCGGCGATACCCAGTTGATCTGAGATGATTTTTTTGATTTTTTCTTCGTCGTTCATGACCGGATTTGCCTGTTTGTTTCCCCCTCGTTTCCTTGCGGTTTGGCCCCTCTCCCCTCTTTTTCCGGGAAGAGTTTTTTCAATGCGCTTCCGAGTACCCCGTTAACGAAAGATGCGCTCGATTGACTGCCGTAGGTTTTGGCAAGCTCAATGGCTTCATCAATGACCACTTTCCGCGGTTCTTTTTTTATGAGCAATTCTGTGAGCGCCAGTCTTAATATTGCCAAATCGACTTTATTGATTTTTTCCAATGGCCACTCCGTTGCGCATGAGCGAATCAGGGCGTCCGATTGGGCTAATCCTTCGATTGCTTTTCTGGCCAATCCCCCCAACTTTCTGTGGGGATGGAAGCTAAAGGCAAATAACTCGCGTACCGCTTCTTCCCGCCTTCGATGGCGAGGGTCATCTGCACGTTTCAAGTATCCCCTTTTTTACTGGCTACCATTTGCCGCAAGCAGGACAGATTCTGTGTGGAAGTTTCTTTGCACCACAATGGGGGCATGTTACGAGGTTACGCGCGGAAAGCCTCCTCTGCCCGCTTCTTCGCTTCCCTTGCCTTCTGGTTGAAATTTTGCGTTTTGGGAGTGCACCCATAAGATTAAAGGATAAAGATTAAATATTAAAGAATAAAGACGAACAGCTCACAACTTAACACTAATGACTATTAGCTAATGGCTAATAGCTAATTCTAGTTGGGTTCGATGTCTTTTTCAAGGGTAGAAAGCTTCGTTCTCACCGATTGCAGTTTCAGAAGCTTGGAGTTCTCCTCAAGGATTTCTCGAGCGAGCCTTTGAGTGGTTGCGATAAGCCGTGTATCTGAAAGTTCGGCGTACTTTAGGTTTACATACCCATGTTGTTTTGTCCCGTAGATTTCCCCTGGTCCACGCAGTTTAAGATCGAACTCCGCGAGCTGCCCTCCGGATTTTGCCGTTCCCAAGATCCGCAGCCGGGAGAGGCCCTGTGTCTTGGGATTTGAAGGAAAGAGGAGGCAGTAGCTTTCCTTGATCCCCCTGCCTACTCTGCCCCGGAGTTGGTGGAGCTGTGCAAGGCCAAAACGCTCCGCTCCCTCGATCATCATGACTGTCGCATTCGTGATGTCGATTCCCACTTCAACGACTGGTGTGGTGACGAGGATATTGGTTTTGCCTTTCCGAAACTTCTGGATTTCTTCCTCTTTTTTCCGTGACGAGAGGCGTCCGTGAAGCAGTGAAAGCGCAAGATCCGGGAAGACCTTGTCTTTCAGCCTGTCGAATTCCTCTGTTGCGGCACGGACTTGGAGCATCGTTTCGTTGGTACTCTCTTCGATCAGCGGACAAACGATGAAGGCTTGTTCCCCGAGCTTTATCCGCTCTCTCATCCATCTGTAGGCAGACTCCCGCTTGTGGGGAGGAATCACCCATGTCTTTATCCTGACCCGCCCCGGAGGCATTTCATCAAGGATGGAGAGGTCGAGGTCTCCATAGAGGGTGAGGGCAACCGTGCGAGGGATTGGGGTTGCCGTCATGGTAAGGATATGCGGAGTGCGGCTCTTTTTGATAAGCAAAGCCCGTTGTTCTACACCGAACCGATGTTGCTCATCGATGACCACGAGGGCATGGGAGCCGGTTTCTACCGTCTTATAGAGGAGGGCGTGTGTGCCGATCGCGACGTCGTATTTGGTGAGGTTTTCTTTCATTGATGAAGTTACCATCGCGATTCTCATCCCGAACGGAGCCAGAAGCTTCTTTATGGTCTCAAGGTGTTGCATGGCGAGGATCTCTGTCGGTGCCATCAGGGCTGACTTTTCCCCACTGATGAAGGCCGCATAGATCGCGATTGCCGCAATGACGGTTTTACCCGAGCCTACATCTCCCTGAAGGAGCCGGTTCATCGGTTTGTCCTGCCCTAAATCTCCCAATACTTCTTGGGTTACCCTCCTTTGTGCTTGCGTCAGCCTGAAAGGCAGACTGGAAAGGAAGACGTTCAGCTTGCTGTCCTCGATGACAAGTTTCTTTCCGAGCTTTCTCCTATCCCAACTTTTCCGTCTATTCTGAACTGCCAGCTGGATGTTTACCATCTCTTCGAACGCAAGTCTGCCCCAAGCCTTTTTGGCTTCGGAGAGCGCACTTGGGAAATGGAGGGAAACAATCGCTTTGGGCAAAGGGACGAGGCTCTCTTGCTTTAGAATAGATTCGGGAAGCCACTCCTCAAGTTCTGAGGCAAGGAGAGGAAGGAGCGGAGCGATCCGGGAACGGATCCACTTCGAGCTTACGCCTTTTGTTTCCGGGTAGACCGGGACGAGTCGGCCGGTGTGGATTGTGGTACCTTTTTCACGCATGTCGGTACTGGAGAGCTTCTCGTATTCCGGTGAGGTAAACTGGACCCCTTTTCCAAATTGTTGCGCTGTCCCTGCCAGGCTTACCCAGGACCCTGGTTTGAGCGTATTGGGGATATAGGGTTGATTAAACCAGGTTGCCTTAAGAGTTCCGGTTTGATCCGTGATGACGATTTTTTGGATGGTTTTGTGACTCCTGGTGAAAACGTTTCGGCTGGTTTTAACTTGTCCCCGGATCGTGACGACTTCCCCATTTTGAACTGATCCGATCGGGGAAACCCGCGAATAATCCTCATACCGACGCGGGGGATGCATAAGGAGGTCTCCGACAGAATCAATGTCCAGTTTATTGAGGCGCCCGGCGTAGGTTGGGCCAACCATGTGCAGGGCTCGCACGGGGGTTTTTAAGGTGAGCTTCATGAGGAGATTATAACTGACTCTTTCTTTACTTGTCCAAACGCGGTGCAACTTTCTTTGCGTGCCCAAAGAAAGTGGCGAAAGAAAGGGCACCCCATGAGCGGTCTTTCGGGAACAGGTTTCGCTCATGCTGTGCGATCAAACTCCTATCCGCCAACTGGCGGATCGTTACACAGTGATCGCTTCTTTACAGTAATCGCTCAACCTGCTCTCGATACGCTTCGCTCAAAGGGGAATTTGTTTCGGTTGAATTCGCTCACTTCGTTCTCGACCAAGTCTGACTTGGTTCTCGAATGGCTGCGTTCAAAGGGGGAAGGGATGGATTGGTCTTGTATTTGCTCAATAGTAATAGAAAAGCGGTAGGAGTGCAGTGGTGGTAAGGACTTTTCCTGGCCGTGAGTTCCGTCTCTCGGTGCTCCCCCGCCGACGAGGCGGGGTTGCGCTTCATAGTCCATCTTGGTGTCAGTCGAAGGAAAGGATTACTGTCGGATTAGCCGGTACGGGCCGAAGAATTCCGTTCTCTCGCCACATTCCTCTACTTGGATCCAGAAGACGGACCAGAGTCCGTCAATTCTCAGAGAGCGCCTCTGCCCGGACACGAGCTCGGTCTTGCCCGCACTATGTTGGTAGTTACACGCTCCCTCGCCAACCACAGGAATTCTCTTTAATCCTACATAAGGGAAGAACGTCGATGCCAAATACTCCCGGTCTCCCTTGCAGACTAAGGATAGAAACTTACATCGATACCCAAGGTCCGCGGGTTCCCGACCCTCCGTGACAAAGCCCTCGGCGAAACCCCCAGGATCATGGACGGCTTGTAGCCTTACAATCCGAAGGAAAGTGAGGAGCATGAAGGTGGCAAAACCAATAGCTGCGGTGAATATCAGAGCAAGCACCCACTGGTAGATTGGTCTCTTTCCCCATCTGTTCCCCATACGGATAGCTGAAGTGTAGCAAACCTACTTGGTGAAAAAAAGGGGAAGCAGATACCGAGGAGACCACCAGATCAACTCTTCTACAACCGAGCTCGCTACCGATCCAATTCGACCGCAGCTAGATTGACGAAATCTGAGATTGTTGCGGCACCGACCTCATTCGGGTGGAAACAGTCACCTGGACCTTCCTCCTTCCTTCGTATTGGGAGAGGCAGGGGGGAGTTTGACTCTGGATCACCTGGGTACTGAATCCAGGTATTGGAGATTTCAGGCGGGTCATCACCACAAACCACCTTAGGCGATTCATGGCCATGAAAAGCCAGATGCAGTACTGCCGTCACGGACATTTGTTCCGGCTCTCCCAATGGAATCCAAACATCCGATTCGAAAGATCCGTTCAGGAGGTGGCGGATGAGAGACCCGCGGGCAAGGACGCTAGAGGCCTACATGCGCGTTGTGGCGGAATCCCTCCCGCAGGTTTTCCTTCTGGAGCATGTTCACGGAATTGCGTACACTGGAAAAAAGGAGGGCTTCACTTATCTATTGACGCTTACTGACCAGATCAACAGGTAAAGAGGTGTTTCCTATCAGCTGTCTCGGGCCGACCTGATCCACTCGGGGCGCTCTCTCAGTGCTCCCCCCACCGAATAGGCGTGGTTGTGCTTTGTGATGGACCGTAGATCACCCACATGCTATGCTGAAGCTACACGATGAGAATTCGCCAGCCGATGGTCTTCATCACCCTTGCGGTTGTCCTTGTTACACTACTCATTGTCGCAAGAGGCCGCTACCCCGCTTCTCCACCGGAACGGTCATCGCCTCGCGATACCTCCTCGCTTCTCCCTCCGAGAACTGGCGAGTCGCCAACACCCCTCCAGTCCTACACATCTTCAATTCCTCCAGGGGAACTCCCCAACCTTTACCCTGGAACTCAGTGGACAACTCCAAAGAGTGCCGAGTATCCATTTGTGACACTGACCGGTGAGGGCAAGTTCCTTGATGGATTTGGGCTTGAATCGACCGCACTCGTGGACTCTCCAAACGATTTCCTCGAGCACTACCAGAGGGAACTAGCTCGAGGAGGTTGGACTTTCCTCGAAGTGGCAGGAGACGAAGTGTACAGTTACGCGAAGGGAGAATCGCTATTCATGTATCGTTACGATGAGATTACCGAAGGCGAGGGACTATCTCGCCACGTTGTCGGATATAAGCTGTTCGTACAATACAACTAAAGCATTCCCCCGGAAAGAGGGTCCGCGTGATGCGGCTGCATTCGTCCAGGTTTCCGGTGCTAATGTACCCAAGTGTGCTGCATTGAAGCTCCGGCGCCTCCTACTGCCCACCCTTTAGCGACAACCATCCGTACAGGGGGACGCGCAGGAGATGTTCCGCCGCCTCAGCAAGACAGGTCTTCGAGAATTCTATGAGCCGTAGAAGACCCTTCTAGCGAGATACATTAATGCGTAGAGCCCAAGACTGTATCCCCTCTAGAGTGGAAGTTTCACTGCTCGTTTATCGAGTTCGGCTTGACCTATACCTTAGGTATTCGACAACGAAGGCAATAAGAGTGGTTATTAGTATGATTTGTGCGAGAAATGGAGGCAATACTCCTACCATAATAATCACTACCACTAACACAAACGTCCAGATCTTCCAGTTTGGCTGATTCAGGAATGGCGTGTCAAGCCTACGTTTCTCCCGCAGATAGTCAATTACTGAATAGCCCACGAGGTCCTAGAGATTCAATTTAACCGTAAAGATTGCTGTGCGAATCGATTACAACAAAAATTGCTTCTCCTGCTTCTCTTTTAAAAATTGCTCTTATATCGCCAGTAACATTTATGCTTCTGTAGCCGGAGTACTTCCCTTTGAGTGCGTGGTTGTTCAAAATTGGATGAAACTCGTCTTTACTAAAAAGTCTTAATCTGTCTTCTAGTTTTTCTTTTACTTGGGGGAGCAATTTCTTATAACTCTTTTTGAAGTTAGCATGATAGACTATGATCATCGAGATTTCAGCCAGTCAATAGACTCTTTCACCGACTTAAATCTAGGGGATAGATTTAGACCCCTTTTTATGTCTTCATCTACTCTATCAAGAAGCTTCTCGAGCTCGCGACTCATATGAGGCGTATCGGAAAAAACTATTTTCCTTGTTCTAATAAAATTTCTTAGAGACGCATTAATGACATCACTCAGGTTTAACCCCAATTTTCGTGCAAGCGCCGCTGCATTTTCTTTCACCTCTTTATCAGCTTTGATGTGGATTACTGTTTGCATAATAACTGAAGTATATACAATAGTTACTGATGTGTCAATAGTCCATTTTCGCCACCTATGATATCGGCACGGGACTAGAGGGAGTAGAACAGGGGTAGGAGGGAGGTTGCAACCAGGGCCAAGCTTGCGATGGCAACCAGGATAGTCCAGATTCGTTTATGGCGTTTGGAGAGGAGCACAGGAATAAATGTAAAATTTAAAATTCAAAGTTAAAAGTTACCGTGTAAGGTTAAAAGCTTGCGGAGTAACTTTCAATTTTGAACTGCATTTTTTCATTATTACCTTTTCATTTTGAACTTTTTATCCTATCCCCTACTGCCTATTTCGTGAGGCGGATGAATTTCCGCTTGCCGGCCCTGATTACCGAGCCAGGTTGTAATTGAGGTTTCTCAAGCGGAGTATTGATACGCTTTCCGTTTATTGCTACGCCACCTTGACTGATGAGCCTTTTGGCTTCGGATCTGGTTTCAGCAAGCTTGGCTTTTGTCAGGATATCCGTGATGGTATCGTTTTCGGATATATTTTCCATTGAGAAATCCTTTAGTTCTTCAGGAGGTAGGCCACGTTGAACCACCCGCTCGAAGGCTTCTTTTATTTGTGATGCCTTGGATTGGCCATGGAATGTCCGGGTGACCTCGAAAGCCAGGCGTTTCTTGTTTGCGAGAGGATCGTTGGGAAGGGACCTTATCTCCACAAGAGGAATATCAGTCACAAGCTCGAGGTAAGGGAGGATTTGGCTATCCGGGAGACTCATGATCTTTCCGTACATGTCTTCCGCCGAATCGGACAGCCAGATGCAGTTTTTAGAGGTTTTGCTCATCATCTTTCCGTCAGTCCCCATGATCATGGGGACGGTGAGGATATATTTTTCCCTGTGATTGATTTTCGCTTGGAGTTCCCTTCCGATCAGCATGTTGAACTCCTGATCCGTTCCCCCGATCTCGAGGTCAACATCCATGACGACGGAATCATATCCCTGAAGGAGCGGGTACATGGTTTCGTGGTACCAGACCGTATCTCCTTGATCGAGGCGACGCTTAAACATGTCTCTCTTAAACAGCTGAATTGCCGAGATGTGCGAGGCGACAGTGATGATTTCCTTTAAGCTTAAGTTTGTGAGCCAGTCGGCATTCTTTCTGATCGTCACTTTCGTAAAGTCAACAATCGGTTCCACCTGTTTCTTCCAGGTTCTGATGTTTGACTCAATCTCTTCTCCTTTAAGGACCTTCCTTCCGCTTTCCCGCTGTGACGGGTCTCCGACGAGGACGGTTCCCGTTCCGAACAGAAAGATAACCTCGTGTCCGAGACTGGCGAATTCCATGAGTTTCCGAAGCCCGATTGTGTGTCCCAGATGAAGCTTTGCACCGGTTGGATCAAACCCTTGGTACAGGCGAATTTTCCGGGTTGTGATAAGTTGTTTTAAGCCCTCTTTGGAGGGGAGAATTTTGTCTACCCGTCGGGAGAGCAACGAATCGATCGCATCTTTTGTGTTTCCGATAGTCATTTCGTTAAAATTATACATCTTTTGAGTAAAGAGGAGGTTCGGGATGGACCCCTTGCTTGATTGATCCATCGGACGAAGCGCGATACAATAAACCTTATGTTCCATCATCTTCCCTGGCGAAGAGCTTGGAGGAAGAGACTTCAAAAGATCGGGTTTCGTAAGGTGGGCAATTCTTCCTCCGTTCGAGCAAAGATCCTGCGCGGTGTCGCATTGTTGGCATTTTTCTCCGTTCTTTTTCTGGCACTTGTCTCTTCTGTTCTGTTTGCTTGGTATGCAAAGGATCTCCCCAGGCCGGATAGGGTTGTGCGGCGGGAGGGGTTTGCTACCCAGATTCTTGATAGGGAGGGAAAGCTACTCTGGGATGTTTACAGTGAGCAGCGCCGGATTCCGGTTGCTTTGGACCAGGTTCCTGTTTATCTTCGGCAAGCCGTGATTGCCGTTGAGGATAAGGATTTCTATACCCACGAGGGATTTGATCCGCGGGGGATTCTCCGGGCTGTGAAAAATATTATTTTATACCGCCGGCTGCAGGGAGGTTCTACGCTGACCCAGCAGCTTGTGAAAAACGTGCTTTTGACTTCTGAACGAACGCTTCCGCGAAAGATTAAGGAGTTTCTCCTGTCTGTCCAGATAGAACGCCGTTTCTCAAAGGATGAAATTCTGACGATGTACTTGAACGAAGCCCCTTTCGGAGGAACAGCCTGGGGCGTTGAGGCTGCGTCTGAGGTCTATTTCGGCAAGAAAGTGTCTGAGTTATCGCTTATCGAATCCGCCATTTTGGCGGGATTCCCCCAGCGTCCGACCGCGTATTCCCCGTTCGGACCCAACCCAAAGGCGTACTTGGGTCGAACCCGTGAGGTTTTGCGACGGATGCGCGAAGACGGTTACATCAATAAGGACCAGGAACAAGAGGCCGAGACAGCCCTTTCGCAGATCACCTTTGCTCCCACCGACACAAGTATCTTGGCACCCCACTTTGTGATGTACGTGCGGGAAAAGCTGGCGGAGCTCTATGGGGACCAGGTGGTTGAGCAGGGTGGGTTACGGGTAACCACGAGTTTGGATCTCACGCTGCAGGAAAAGGCCCAGCAGTTTGTTTCGGAGGAGATTTCGAAAGTGACCGGAGTTCACATCACCAATGGTGCGGCAGTCGTCATGGATCCCCGGAGTGGTGAGATTCTGGCGATGGTGGGGAGTAAGGATTTCTGGGCTTCGGATTACGACGGCCAAGTGAATGTTTCCCTCGCCTTGCGTCAGCCCGGCAGCGCGATCAAGCCGGTGACGTATGCGACTGCGTTTGGCAGGGGCTATACCCCCGCGACACCGATTATGGATGTTCAAACGGAGTTTCCCGGAAGGGTTCCGGAGGAGCCATACATTCCGGTTAACTACGATGGGAACTATCATGGGCCGCTTTCCCTCCGGTTTGCCCTCGGAAGCTCCATTAACGTACCGGCGGTGAAGATTTTGCAGCTTATAGGTTTGCGCGATATGTTAACGACGGCACATGAGATGGGCTTCACCACACTTTCCCCGAGCCAGGAGAACATGCAGCGGTTTGGGCTTTCCGTGACTCTGGGTGGAGGGGAGGTTAAGCTTATCGACATGGTTTCCGCATACAGCTCTCTAGCAAACGGCGGTCTTCGAGTCGAACCGGTTTCCCTGCTTCGGGTTGAGGATCGTTCGGGTAAGGTGTTGCTCGAGCAAAAACCATTGGAAGGCCGGAGGGTGCTCACAGGTGAGGTCGCTTTCCTTATTAACAACGTGCTTTCTGATAATTCCGCCCGGCTCATCACCTTTGGACCCAATAGTCTTATTAACATCAGCGGCAGTAATATTGCCGTAAAGACCGGGACCACCAACGATCGACGTGACAACTGGACAGTCGGTTGGACCAATGGAACGGCAGTGGTCGGCGTCTGGGTGGGTAATAATGACAACACTCCCATGCGTGAGGTTGCCTCGGGGGTAACCGGGGCGGCTCCGATCTGGCGGCGGATCTTTTTAGAAGTGCTTCGGACGCGTGATGATCCGCCTTTTTCTGCCCCTTCCGGGATTGAGACGCACAAAGTGGATGCAGTCTCCGGTTACCCTGAACATGACGGTTACCCTTCCCGAGATGAGTCGTTTATCCCAGGCACCCTTCCGAGCGGTGAAGACCCTATCCATGTGAAGCTCAAGGTTTGCCGTTCCTCCGGAAAACTGGCTACGTCGGCACAGATTGCAAACGGCGACTATGAGGAAAAGGAATTCTTCGTTTTTCAACCTCCGGTTGTATTGTCATCGGAAGTGCAGGCTCGTTGGAAAAAAGGGATCGACGAATGGGCAACTTCTCAATCGGACGGGCGGTACCATCCTCCGACCGAACTGTGCGAAGGCCAGGGAGAGATCGTTGTTCGCGTTAAGAGTCCGGTTGACAAGACCCAACTTTCGTCAAACGATGTCGCCATGGATGTTGAGGTATTTTCCGATTCGTCGGTGGAGTGGGTACAGATCATGGTTGATGGTGTTGTCCGCGATACCCTTGCGAACCGGCCATTTCGCACGACCATGTTTCTTTCCGACGGAAGGTACACCCTGAAGTTTCGGGCCCGAAGCGGCGGGAAGGAAGCGGAAAGCGGAGAGCTCGCAATCGGAGTGAATGTGCCTTGGGAGGTTCCTCCTACTCCTACGCCCTCCCCAACCCTTACCCCACCCCCAACCCCTACCCCCTGAGGCATGGATAAGCGGAATGTTCCTTAGAGGTTACCCACAAGCTTGGCGTTGAAATGGTGCTCGAGGTTTTGTTTGATTTTTCTGCGGAGCGGGGCGACTTCTTCATCGGACAAGGACTTATCCGGATGCCGATAAATAACCCTGAAGGTGGCATTTTGCCCAAAGACCTCCCCCAGTTCGACCTTTTCAACGTATCGACTGGTGTCATAAATTTCCTCTATGACCTCTCCGAGGTAGGTTTTGGTTGGGAGAATGAAGGTCATCTCCTCTTTTACCGGAGGATGCTTGGGTAAGGGTTGATAGGTCGGGTAGTACCTCGCGACTTTCTGGAGTTTGTCCATATCAATGATGACTGCCGAAACCCGAGGCGCGAGTCCTAACCCACCCAGAATCTCCGGCTTTACTTCCCCGATTTCGCCAATCACTTCCTGGTTGGAGATAATGGCGGCTGATCTTAAGGGCTCCAACGTTCGGGCTACACCATCGGTCGGAAGAATTTGGTATTCAACGTGCAGCCGCTCAAGGAGAGGCTCCAGTATTGCCTTGGCTTCCGGATATGAACCCACAATGGTGAAGAGGAGCTGGGTTTTCTCCTTGGGAAGTTTTGTTCCCTCTGTTTTGCGATACACGTTTGCACATTCGAAGATGTTCATTTGTTCAAAGGTGGGATTGCTTTTGATGACTTCTAGATGGGAAGGAATCAGAGAGCGGCGGAGATACACCTGATCTTCAGAAAGCGGATTTGAAACTTTCAAGTGTTTTTCTAAAGGTTCAGATGAGAGTATTGCCAGAGTCTCACTGACCAACGAATGGGTGTAGACCTCTATCAGACCCCAGTCTGCACAACTTTGTTTCACGAGCCGCTCAAGGCGAAACGTGTCAAACGGGCGGGTCGCGACAGGGATTTCTCCTCCCATCAGAACACTGGGGAGATTATGATACCCGTAGATCCTTGCGATCTCTTCGATCGCGTCCTCGGGAATTGTCAGGTCAAGGGCTCTCCAGGATGGGGGTGTGATTTGATAGGAGATATTTTGTTTGTCTTTTTTATCGGTTTCCACCGTGCAGCCGAGACTGGTGAGGATCCGCTCGACCTTGGTCGGTTCGACTACAAGGCCCATATACGCGGTCAGTCGCTCCTGCGGCAAACGGATAGTGTGAATGCGAGGTTTGTTGGGGTATTGATCAACCAGGGAACTACCGATTGTAGCCTGACAGTGATCGCGATAGAGCTCAATTGCACGAAGGATCGCATCTTTGCCAAGCTCGGGATCAACGCCTTTTTCATTAAGGATGGCGGCTTGGCTACGGATCGCAAGTCCCATCGATGCATGGCGGATTTTCTTTTTGTCGATAGACTCAATCCAAAGGAGGATGTTTTTGGTGGTTTCCGTTACGACGGTATTTTCAGTTCCCATGATTCCGGGGAGGTCAATGAGTGTTCCTGTCCCGTCGTCGAAGACCACTTCACCGCCCCGTAGTACGTGCTCTTTTCCATCGAGCGTAACCAGGCGTTCGTCTGTTCTTCCTTCTCGGACAAGGATCGTCTTTGCCGCGAGTCGGTCGTAATCAAATACGTGGATCGGGTGTCCGAGTTCCCACATGACATAGTTGGTGATGTCGATAATATTATTAAGCGGCCGTTGCCCGACTTTTGTGAGACGATCTGCGAGCCATGCGGGTGATTTTGTTATGCGGACGCACGTAAGTTTTATGGCAAGAATGCGATGGCAGAGTTTCTGATCATTGACGATTTTGATATCGAGGGGTTTTCTGCTTGCGACGGGTGTGAGTGCCATGGGTTTTAGCCGCGCACTACTTCCGAACTCAGGAAGGATAGCTGCCGCCTCCCGGGCGATACCGCGTACGCTCATGCAATCGACTCGGTTGGTTGTTACTTCGATATCAAAGACGACATCCTTACCTGCGGGAATGGTCTTCTCTACGGATAAGCCACAGAGTGAGAGAGCATCCTTTAACTCCTCCGGTGTTGCCCGAGTGTCCAAATGCGTTTTCAGCCATTCATGAGGAATGAGAATGTTCATAATCAACAGATATAAACTGATTTTTAAGCGGATTTAAACAGATATTTGTTTGGTAATATTAATCGTTTGATCTGAAGCTTTGGTTGTCTAAAGTTCGCGAGAAGCCCTACTCTCACTTGTAGTTGATTCATGTAAGAAAGGATTTGATGGTGGTATGTGCTCAGGGCGATGTCAGTTGTTTTGATTTCAAGAATTACTTTGTCCTCAATAACGAAATCGACTTTGTAGTGACCGATTTTCTGTCCATCAAGCAAAATATTTACCGGTTTCTCTTGATTGAACTTGATTCTTTCTCGCGTAAGAAGCCTGGCAATTGCTCGTTGATAGTATTTTTCTTGCAAAAGATTCCCTAACTTATTCTGCGCTTCGAAAGCAATGCCTATTATCTGATGTGTTAGTTTCTGTTCGATAAGAGTTGACTTGTGCATCTGTTTACATCTGCTTTAATCTGTTGCCATCTGGTGATTAGAATTGTTCAAGGAATTCCAAGTTGTTGCTGTATAAGAGTCTGATGTCGTCGAGTTTCAGACCGGGCTTTAAGCGGTAGGCACGTTCAACTCCCATCCCGAAGGCAAAACCTGTGTACATCTTCGGGTCGATCCCTCCGGCCTGAAGCACAGCCGGGTGAACCATGCCTGCTCCCCCAACTTCCAGCCAGCCGCTCTTGCAGAATCGGCAGCGCTCACCTGTATCAAGCTGCCCTTTTCCCTGGCAGATTGTACAGGTAAAATCGACCTCAAAAGAAGGCTCCGTAAATTGGAAATGAAAGGGGCGAAGCCTTGCGCTTATTTCTTTGCCGTAGAACTCCCGGGCAAAATAGTCAAGTGTTCCCTTTAAGTGTTGGATGGTTATATTTTCGTCGATGACCAGGATTTCAAACTGATGGAACATGGATGTATGGGTAGCGTCCTGTTGGCGACGATAGCACTTTGCGATATTCAGCATGCGGATGGGAGGTTTACCGACCCGCTCCATTTCGCGTACCTGTCCATTTGAGGTGTGGGTCGTGAGGACAAGACCGCCATATTTCGGGTGTTTTGGACTTTTGATGAAAAACGTCTCCCATTCATCGCGAGCGGGGTGGTTTGCGGGCATGTTGAGTGCCGAGAAGACGTAATAATCGTAATCAACCTCCGGGTAGCGGGCACGAACAAAACCGATTCGTTCAAAGATTTTCGTGATTTCATCTATGGCCTGGGTAACGGGATGGAGGTGCCCAAGCGGAGGGCGTTTAGCGGGCAGGGTGACATCGATCCAGTCTTCGGAAGATGCGGGTGGATTTTTTGTTTTTGACTCAAGGGCTTCTTGGACCGCAATCTTTGCATCATTGAGAAGCGTTCCGAATTCCCGTTTCTGACTTTCGTCTCCTTTCTTGATGTTCCCCACGAATTTGTTGATCTTGCCTTTTCTGCCCAAATAAACAACGCGAAGCCGTTCGAGCTCTGCTTCAGATTTCGCATCCTGAATGAGTGCGATGGCTTCGTTTTTGAGGTTTAAGAGTTTTTCCCTTAACTGCTGATTGTCCATTGTCTTTATTGTAATCAATTCCTACCCTGAAATGAAGACTCCATGCGCACGGAGACTACGGCCTGCCTGCTTATAAAGGCTAACGGATTGTGCGGGGGAAATATTACTTCGGTTACTCTTTGGAAGAGCTTCTTGCTTTGGCTACGATAGCCTGGAATGTTTCCGCATCCCTGACTACGAGGTCGGCGAGCATTTTTCGATTGAGGACAATCTTTGCGACTACAAGGTCGTGAATGAATGCGGCATACGAATAGCCGTCTTTTTTCAAGCTCAAACCGGCTTGGATACGTTGGATCCAGAGCCGTCTTTGGTCCCTTTTACGCAGGCGTCTCCCGACATAGGCATATTGGCCGGCATGGAGATCCGCTTCTTTCGCCACCTTGTACAGGCGGTGCTTGGTCATTCGCATGCCGCGAGTTCTTTTCAGGACCTTGTGATGGCGTCTTCTTCTGGTGATACCGGTTTTGACTCTCATACAACAAGTTAAAAGTTAAAAATGAAAAGTGAAAAGTTAAAAAGCAAGGTAATAATATTTGAATTTTAAATTTGTTTTATTGGCCGAGCATTCGCCGGATTTTGATCGCAAGTTTCCCAGTAACTCTGACCGGAACCTTGTAGCGACGGCGCTGTTTTGATGATTTCTTGCGTCTTAAGTGACGCATCGTTTGGACGCGCCGGAGGACCTTACCGGTTTTGGTGACCTTGAATCGCCTGGCGACCGATTTTCGAATCTTTACTTTTGGCATGTTATGACCTCTTCTTGGCCGGCGAGAGAGTGGTAATGAGAAGCTTTCCCTTCAGCGATGGTTCGCGGTCCATGGTGGCGAGGTCCTCAAGGCTTTGACAGGCCCTTTTAATCAGCCCTACTCCGAATTCCTTTCGGGTGATTTGGCGACCAACGAATTTTACCACAAGGTTGACCCTGTTCCCTTCTTCCAGGAACGCCCTGGCTCTTTTCAGGCGAATTTGAAAGTCGTTTTCAGCAATGAATGGGGTGAATCTGATCTCTTTCAAATCCTGACCTTTTGATCCTTTCTTTTTCGCCAACTGATGTTTGCGACGTTCCTGGTATTTGAATTTGGCAAAATCAATCAGTTTCGCAACCGGAGGCGTTATTTTGGGCGCGACTTCTACCAAATCAACGCCTTCCTCTTGAGCAAGCTTCAGGGCCTCACTAATTGGCATCACGCCGAGTTGTTTGCCCTCTTCGTCGACGACACGAACTTCTTTGGCTCTGATGTACTGGTTGAGCTGGTAGATTCTTCTCAAGGCTTTTCTCATTGGCACGAATTATATCATGTGATGACCGTTGGCGGAAATCATTTATCGTTTCTCTGCGATTTGCTTAAGGAGCTTTTTTTCAAGGGTAGCGAGGCTCATTCTGCCGAGATCGGCCTTGCCTCTGGTTCGGACCGAAATGTCTCCTTTAATTCGCTCGTTATCGCCGACGATGATCATGAAGGGGACTTTGGCAAGTTCCGCATCTCTGATGCGTTTTTGCATCGAGCTTGGGCGATCATCCAGTTCGACACGGAGGTGTTTATCGTTGAGTGATGCGGACACCTTTTTGGCATACGAATGGTGGCGGTCGGCAATAGGTATGACAATGACCTGTGTCGGTGATAACCAGAGAGGAAAGGCTCCGGCGTAATGTTCGATAAGTAAGCCAATGGTACGTTCCAATGATCCCGTCAGGCCGCGGTGGAGAATGACCGGGTGTTTCTCGGAACCATCGGCGTCCGTGTAGACGAGACCAAGCTTTTTGGCCATGAAGAGGTCAAGCTGCAAGGTGCTCATCTGCCAAGCCCTTCCGATGGCATCCTTGACCATGAAGTCAATCTTGGGACCGTAGAAGGAAGCTTCCCCTTTGGCAATTTCATAGGTAAGCCGGCTCTTTTTGACAATTTCCTCAAGTTTCCTGCCTGCTTTTTTCCACGTCTTCGGATCGGCGATGTATTTGGCGTGGTCGGCAGGGTCATTGAGGGACAGGCGAACCCAGTACTTGTTAAGACCGAAGGCTTTAAACATTGCCAGCACAAGATTGATGCAAAGTTCGAACTCGGCGTCGATCTGCTCCTCCCGCATGAGGATATGGGAATCGTCGATAGTGAGAGACCTCACCCGGGTTAATCCACCGAGCTCTCCTGACTTTTCGTACCGATAACAGGTTCCGGGCTCGGAGAGACGGAGCGGCAACTCGCGGTAGCTTCTGGGTCGGGACGCATAGATCATGTAGTGGTGGGGACAGTTCATGGGTTTTAACACATAGGTTTCTGACTCGATCCCGAAGGGAGCGTACATTATTTCCCGGTAGTGATCCCAATGGCCGGTACGCTTATAGAGATCGCTTTTGGCAATGTGCGGGGTCCAAACTTCCTGGAAACCCGTACGACCTTCAAGCTCCTTTTCGTAGGCGAGGATCTCGTTTCTTACAACCGTTCCTTTCGGGGTGAGAAGCGGAAGCCCTTTTCCGATGTCTTCATTGATTACAAACAAGTCGAGCTTCGGACCGAGTTTGCGGTGGTCGCGCTTCTTGGCTTCCTCGATTTGCCAGAGGTAGCGATCGAGCTCTGGCTTCGTCTCGAACGCAGTCCCGTAAATGCGTGTGAGCATCTTTTGATTTTCGTCACCGTGCCAATAGGCACCGGCAACCGTGAGAAGTTTGAAGGGACCTATTTCACCCGTTGAGGCAACATGCGGGCCGGCGCAAAGGTCAACGAACTCGCTGCCCGTCCAGTAGAGTGTGGGGGTTTCTCCTTTTTTCTCTATTTCGTCAAGCCATTCTTGTTTGTAAGGGTTGTGGTTGAAGAGCTCACGGGCTTTTTTCATCGGACAGGCTTCTTTTCTGATCGGGAGGTTCTTTTTAATGATATTTTTCATCTCGGCTTCTATATTGGGTAAATCCTGTTCGGAAATCTTGCCAGAGAAATCGAAATCGAAGTAGAACCCATCCTCTATTGCAGGGCCCATAGCCATCATGAGGCCGGGATAGAGCTTGAGCATGGCTTGTTCGAGCACGTGCTCAGCTGAGTGACGCATTGCTTGGAGTTTTTGAGATCGGGGGGTTTCTTGACTCTGTTTCATAGGTTGACTATGGACGTAACGATTCTGGCTGCGATCCTTTTTCCAGTTGGAGTTGTTGCAGTTCCTGCAGTACCCCCGGGGTAAGTCCGCCCTGCTGTTCTGATGGGGCGTTAAAAAGCGGCATGGTTGAGATTACGCTTTGGAGGCGCGGGACGATAATCGTTGACGTTGCGTAGTACAGAACGGCAATGACAATGAGGTAGAGAAAGAGCATACCCAAGGCGTGGGAGAAGCCGGCGAGGAAGTTTCTGGCAAAAATCGAGGCATACGAAGCGTCATAGATAGTTTGTTTTTCTTTTTGTGAACGAGTATCTTCCTGCATTGTTTTCCTTAAATCTATTGCAACAAAAAAACCCACTCAGCGCAAGCGGCGCTTGGGGGTCGTTCTCCTCTTCCATATACCATTCCTGGCCTGCTGGTGACCGCTGGTGGGCTCGAACCACCGACCTTCACGATGTCAACGTGACGCTCTGCCGACTGAGCTAAGCGGTCTCGATAAGTTTTCCCATCTTGAGGCTACGGATAATGTAAAGGAATCCCTGCCTCGAACCACCGACCTGTCCGATGGATCGGACCGCTCTAACCAACTGAGCTACGGACCCCCCCAGATAGCGGTATTGTACACAAGCGGAGCTTCTCACGCAAACGTATCTAGAATGAGCTCGTATGATCTAAATCTGCCTCGAGCTCCCGAAGTCTCTCGGGAGTAAGGACTTGAGAAGGATGTGCTTCGGCATCCACACTTTGGTCAGTCTCCAATTGTTCACCTTGCAGCGCGGCACCTTCTCCCCTACTTTCATCGTTCTCCACTTCTGGCATAATCATAGAGTATTCCACCTCCTTTCAGTAACTATTTTTCTCATCCTCTCCTTTCTCTGCCTGCGTATGCGTATGAAATGAGTTCCTGTACCTCTTCTCGTAGATGTGGATTAGACGCGGTTGTATGTGAAAGATATTCACCTTCCAAATATTCTTGAGGAGGAAGGGTGGGGGTGGGTGTCCGTTAGGATTCCACCATGCCCCACCCCATTTGCTGTTTTCTCTTATTGTTTGGTAACTCCGTAATCCACTAATGATTGTTCGTGTTCGTCTTGCCATCTTAATCACCTCCTTTTATCCCAACAAAAAACCTCCCTTTTTGGGGGAGGTTGGTTTGGCTTTTTTCTGTTAGTTAGTTAGTTACGATACACCACCATACCTCCCCTTTGCGAGGCTAAAAAAGAAGACAAAGTACTTGGTATGGTTTGCTGCCATCGTCATATATTTTATTCGTTTGTTGTCATGTTAACCACCGGTTGTGGATTGCATTTCTCTGGCCACTGCGAATTCCCGATTCACATAAATCTAGAGATTTGGGAGTTCCGGTAAGAACCTTGTTAATGCCGCACGCTTCTGACGCAGCGGTTCGGCTAACTGCGCTACCTCCGGCAAGAGGCTGCCTGTATTCGGATCGCGCGGCAGGGTTCTGAGTGTTTCGTTCAGCTCCTCCCGAAGAACCAGGGCTTCGTTTGGCGATAGAGAATCCGGTAAAGTCACTGAGAATGTCGTCTGTTGTAGGGTTTCTTGGAATGCCATCTGTTTTCACCTCCTTTTTCCAACAAAAAACCTCCCTGGTTTGGGAGGTTTCTATTTTCTTGTTTTGTATTTTTCCTTACACCAACAGACCTCCCAAACCACGTCTGGCCATGATAATGAGGCCGAAAAAGATGCAAGGGTTTGTGGAAGTTCTGTTCATCAGTATGATTTTACGATGTGTGTAATAGATGTGTCAACTGGTAAATGGCTTATAGCTAATAGCAGATGGAAAAAGCGTCTAAACGATTATCCGGCTTGCGTACTCATGTAGCGCTCTTGAGAAAGCATATACTTGGTTCCGGACTTTCCGACCTGTGACCAGAAGAAGGAACGGGCTTGGGCTCTGGAATTGACCGAGTGCATCCAGGTTTTGGAGTCGGCCACCTTTTTTCGAAGCAGGATAAGTGTTTGCCGTATCTTGTCAAAGAAGTTGAGATGATAAACACCGGGATCGACGACCATCTGCTCTACGGCGACTTCAACCTCCGCAGCAAGTCCAGCCGCCTCCCCAATGAGCTTTTTTAATTCTTCCTGAATCGCGTTGATTTGAAGCTTGATTTCTTCCTGCTTTCTTGAATAGACCAGCTGCTCCTGCCTTCGTAGGTGCTGGAAATGCATGCGCTCACTGCGGATGGCATCCTCTTCTCTCCGGCGAATTTCTGTTTCGATGTCGAGGGATTGTCCGGGCCGTAACTCACCTGATACCGGTTGCCTTTGGGCAAATGTGGAGATCTGGGAAATTACATCAGAAGCGGCATCCGTGACAGCATCTGCTCCGTTTCTTACGGTTTGATTGCCGAGTTCGCGAAAGGCCTCAAAGAAATTGTCGGATTGGTAGTTTGTTTGGGTTTTCGGCTTGTTCATCTTCTCTCCAAAGCTACATACTTCCTATGTAGGAAGCGTGATGGATGGTACCATACAAGTCTTCCGTAGTCAAGTGTACTACATTTTCAGCAGCGCATCGACAACCTTGCGTTTTTTTAGGCTTGCCCCAATGGTACGTCGTTGGTCCTCGGTACTCAACCTTTCCCGGAGTTTTTCATCCCCTACAGCCTTAATGAGTTCGTCAATTTCTTCCTTTGTGATCGTGATTTGGAGATCGATCGCGATTTCGTTTAAGATAAGCTCAAGCTTGATCTCTTCTTCCGCTCTGGTTCTGTACTCCGTACGGAGCTGATCGCTGGTTTTCCCTAAGGAAGTAAGATACTGGTCGAGCGACAAATCGAGCCTTTGCAGTTGTTCGATAAGGTGGGTCAGGGAGTGGTTGAGTTCGTCTTCAATCAGGATTTCAGGTACCGGTATTGAAATTGCCGAGAGTAAGGCTTGGAATATTTTGGCGAGCTTCTCATCGGTTGACGGTTGGGAAGGAGCGTTTTTGGGTTGGGTTGATCCAGGTTGTTCAGGTGACGGCTGGTCTTTTCCGGGGACCCAGATTTTCGCAGTGGCCAGAGCCCCTGAAACCACTTTCCTATAATTTCCCAGGGTAAACGGAGGTTTTTCTGCGAGCGTGACCGTCAGTGTCCAATCCTGTCCTTCCTCGATCTTTTGGGGTTCGATTTTTGGACTTGCGATGGGCTTTAGGTTAAGCCGATTTACCTCTTTTAAGTATGCCTCTGGGAGAACCCGTTTGAGTACGGTGGTGTAGAGCTGTTGTTTCCCAACCTTTTCCTCAACAAGATTGGTTGGGGCTTTGCCTTTCCGAAACCCACTTACTTCCGTATTTTTCGTGGCATCTGTCAAGACCTTTTCGTACTCTGAAGCGACCGTATCTTTGGGGATGACGAGCTCAAAGACCGCTGTCCCATCCGGTTTTTTGTTTATTTCTGTCGCGTCTGTTGGCATTTCTGGTTCGTTTTGGGAAACTACCTGGATTTCGGACTCCCCTTCTTCATTGGTGCGAACTCGGCTTTTAAAATATTTTTCTCATATTTTATCGTTCTCCTGAACCAGTTTGGAGTGCGATAGGCCAGTTTATCCCTGCCTTTGATCTTTGAGTAAAACTTCGGCATTCGGTACCTTTCTTTGGGTAAAGATCGCTTTGTGTGTATGCAAAAGCCCTTAAATATGGAGTGCCGCAGGGAGGATTTGAACCTCCATGGGATTTCTCCCACACGGTTCTAAGCCGTGCCTGTCTGCCATTCCAGCACTGCGGCTGGTTTTCTCATTTTACCCTGGCGAAGGGAAAGAGACAAGTGGTGTGTATTCCGTGTGTAGAAATGTAATCCCATAAAAAAACCCCAAAGTACTCCCCGGTGAGGGATTACTTCAGGATCTGCGCGATATTATATCTATTTCTATAGGGTTGTCAAGAACCTTTCTGTATTGGACTGTTTTTAAAAATTTCCAGTGGTTAACTCTTCGATAAACTGATCGACACCGCTTGCCCATGAGCCATTGGAGAATGGTGTGTACGTCCGCATGATATCTTCCGGGTCGGTCAGTCCTCGCTCGAGATATTTATTGCTCAAACCCTTAAGGACCGTTTCGATACCCTCTTCCCAGGAGGTGAAGCAGAGTGTTCCTCTGGAATGGATGCCATATCCCCAGGCGTTGTAGCAATCGCTTGACGGCATTTTTTTCCCAAGGTTTGATTCCTGCTGGGCAATTGCGATGAAAAGGTATGGATCAACGTCGTAGCGCTCTGCCGCTTGCACGATGAACTGCCCGTATCCGGCAAGAGGAGAATCGTAGCGCGTCAGGTACTGGTCAATCATCACCGGCCTGGCATCTTCTATCTGAACCGCTGTTTTTATGGTTGTTGACGCTTGCGGGATGGCTGCGTATGCCAGGAACGGTGTTTGAGACGAAAGCACCTGGCGCGCCTGGACCTTTACAAGGGACTCGAGGTCCTTGGTTCTTACCAACTGTTCATACATCCGCAGGCTAGTGAAAATGGTGAGAAGAGTGATGGGGAACCAACTGATGAAAAGAACAAGTTTTTTCATACGGCAGGCTGACTGGGTATGGGAATTTTCCTGTCCATTTGTGATAAGAGGATCTTGCCGTATCCTGACATATCGTGATACGGAATGTCAAGCGATTTGAAGTTTTTTTAGGTTAAAGGGCTTTGTTTCGGCGGAAGGATTATAAGGAGAGCTTTTTTAAAAGCCTTCGGAAGAGCGATGGTTTGCGGGTTTCTTTTTCCTGTTTTGTCCACACGGAAAGGATGACCCATTCTTCTTTCTCATTCTTTTTTGCCACGACCCGCATGGACTGGTTTTCCCATGTCTTCTTGTATACCCAGGCACCTTTGATCCGGGCGTATTCGGAGAGATCGGGATTTCTCCATGTAGCCCAGGCGTCTGACTGTTTGATGCCCCGTTTTCGCATCCGATCGAGCGCATGGTTTGTCCAGATGACACCGCCGAAATGTTGGTCCATAAGGTGTGGGAGTGATTGAACGAGCTTTTCCTTTGGTGAGCCGCACAGGGGTCGAACCTGTAACCTACTGCTTAAGAGGCAGTTGCTCTACCATTGAGCTAGCGGCCCAGTACAGATACTTGTCTTTTGTCTTTAGCCAATAGCCACGAGCTATGAGCTGATTGCTGACTTGGCGCTCCCGGCGTGATTTGAACACGCAACCTCCTGTTCCGAAGACAGGCGCTCTATCCGTTGAGCTACGGGAGCTTTGTGCCGAGGGCAGGAGTTGAACCCGCATCTCGTGTTTTTCAGACACGCGCCGTGACCACCTTGGCTACCTCGGCCAGTTAAAACACTGGTTATTGAAACCTATCTCTTTTTAAAAAGCTACTATGTGGTCGCTGCAGGGATCGAACCTGCGACCTTGCGGATGTAAACCGCACGCTCTAACCGGCTGAGCTAAGCGACCTCATGTGCCGAGGAGAGGACTCGAACCTCCAAGGGATTTCTCCCACAGCCTCCTCAAGACTGCGCGTCTGCCAATTTCGCCACCTCGGCATAATACGAAAACATGATTTTGTGGGCAAGAGAGGACTCGAACCTCCAAGGACTTTCGTCCATACGGTCCTGAACCGTACGCGTCTGCCAATTCCGCCACTTGCCCAGGAGCAAGTTCCAATTATATCATCGTCTTTTCTCTGGGACAAATTGGTTATCAGGAATTCGATAGGCAATACTAGGAGCTTGAAGGCAGTCTCAATCGTCGGGCTGTTTTGGGGAACTTATTTCTGAAGGCTTCGATGACAAGTGAAGCTGCGTTCTCAATCGTCATAGAGGTGGTGTTAATCACGATGTCGTAATAATTGGGGCTAGAAACATCTTTTCCGAAGTACTGACGGATGAATTCTTTCCTCTTCTTGTCGGTTTCACGGATGACATTGATTGCTTTTTCTCTGTTGATGTGTTCGAACTTGACTGCCCGTTCGACGCGTACGAGGTAGGGCGCGCATATCCGAACGTGAAGACCCTTGCTAAACGGTGTAATAAAATTTGCACCTCTGCCGAGGATAACAACTTCTCCTCGAATTGCGGCAGAGAGAACGATAGAAGAAAGCGAATGAATATATCGGATGTCTGAAACATAGTCCGGGTTGAAGGTTGAATGAATGATATCGTCTATCGCGGTTCGGCTGTGTTCGTCAATTGACTCAAGGAGTGCGCGCCTTTGGTGCACATTCTTTGCCACATCCTCGATGATCTTGCGGTCATAAAGGGTGAAGCCGAGACGTTTGGCAACGAGGGATGCGACTGGTTTGCCTCCGCTCCCCGGCTCCCTGGAGATGGTGATGAAGGGCTTCTTGAATCGCCCGGATGGTGACTCCGTTTCTTCTTGCAGCTCGCTGCGTTTCAGGCGTACAAAGGGTGCAGAGCTGAGGACTTTATTGATCAGGCGGCCATAAAAATGGTGCATTTGGAAAGACGATACACAGTTTAGCGGTTCTGGTCAATGCTCCGTCGTTACACCAGATACCTATCTTTTGTTATAATGCGGGAGATGCGGGTGTGGTGTACCGGTAACACGACTCCTTGCCAAGGAGTAAACAGAGGGTTCGATTCCCTTCACCCGCTCTGGTTCGACAGGCTCACCATTCGCGTGAGGCTGTCGAAGCAAATTGATGAAGGGATGAGAAGTTTACCTCTTCGAGCCTGAGCGATTCGACTGAGCTCATCGTAGATAACCTCAGAGCCGAAAGCCTGAGTGAAATCGAAGGGATTCCCTTCACCCGCTCACTTGTTGTTCCTTCGAAGTCCGTAGCGCGTTTCGGCTGCGCTTATGAGAGTTTTTATCAGCTCATCATAATCCATCCCCGCTACACGGGCGGCGAACGGAAAATAGGAACTTTTTGAGACCTCTGGGGGAGTTAGCCCCGGCGGAGAGTTGATTTCGAGGAAAAACGGATTTTCCTCTTCATCGCAGCGGATATCGATTCGGGAGAGATCTTTGATGTCCAATGCCTCCCAGATTTGTCTACCCATGTTCTCCAATTTTCCGCGGAGTCTGGTATCGATTTTGGCGGGACAGAGGAGATGGTCGCTATCTTTTTCTTCTTCCACGTACCATTTCACTTCGAGGGAATCGAGCGGTTGGTAGCCTTTGGGTAAGTGTGCGTGGTTTGATTCGATAATCGGGAGAAATTTTGGCGGATTGCCAAGCATTGCAATAGAGAATTCCCTGCCTGTCAGGAATGGCTCAACGAGGGCGGGTTCGTGAAATGTTTTTAGAATCAGAGTTACCTGCTTTTTCAACTCGGCATCGCTTCGGACGACGCTGTCGTTTGTTATCCCGGCTGAAGAACCTTGACCAACCGGTTTGACGATGAGCGGATAAGAGAGACGGCTTTCCCGCTTGTCGTCTGGGGAGCTGAACAGTTGGTACGGGAGCGTCGGTATTCCGTACGCCTTGCAAAGCTGTTTGGCTTTTGCCTTGTTCATCACCAGCGCTTGGGTTAACGGAGAGGCGCCGGTATAGGGAATACCTAGCATTTCACACATCGCCGGGATGTGGGCGTAACGATCTTTACCGTGTATCCCGAGGGAATAGTTCAATGCCAGGTAAATTTCATATCTGTGGCTGTAAAGCGACAGGTAGGCTTTCTCGTCGGCTTCTATTTGCAGGACGTTGTAGCCCACGTGTTTGAGGTGGCTCACCATCTCCTCGATAGCTTGTGGGTCATCGTAGTCCGCTTCTGTGTACGTTGAGGGGTCTTTAGGGTCCGGATAGCGGTGCCTGACGTTATACAAGAATGCGATGAGGCGTTTGTTCACGGGTTTGCGGGTAGTTGCCATGTCCATTACCGTCCGGTGTCGGTAGTACCTTTGTTCCGACTCCCGTTGCGTCACGCATGGTATTTAACAGCAGTCTTTTGAGAATTTCCACAAAAGAAATTCCGTACAGATTCAGGATGTTTGCAAGCGCGCAATCCACTTCTTTCGGGCCGAAGGCCGGATTGGAGTTTGCGTCGATGAAAAAGTAGCGTCCGGAGCTGTCCATGCGAACGTCAAACTTTCCGTAATCGGCCATTTTCGTAATCTCAAATGCCCGTTTGACGTACGCTTTCAACAGCTCATCATGATACCGTTGATAGTGGAACGATTCATCTCCGTGCAGTAACCATTGGTCCTCAAAGGTTGAGAAGACGTACTGTTGGTTTTCTTTATGGAAGACTTTTTCAGCCAGGTATACTTTCTTGTTTAAGCCTTCAAGGAGCATACCGGTAATTTCACGGCCGACAATAAACTCTTCGACTAAGACCGGCTGGTCGTATGTTTGGGTTAAGAATTTGATGCGATCGCGGAGGTGTTTCTCGTTTTCCGAGATTGCGTCCACGGTTATTTCAACGCCGCCGTGGATTTCGTTTAACTTGGAGATAAGGGGAAAGCGAAGCGTTGGATCGAGTGGGTCATTGGGCGTGTTGAATAGCTGGTTGTTCGGTACGGGAACGCCGTACTGTTGGAGGAGTTTTTTGACCAAAAACTTGTTGTAGTCAAGTGACTCTCCCAAGATTCCGGCTCCGGTATAGGATATTCCCAACAATTCGAGCACAGCGGGAATGGTTGATGCCAAGTATTCGTTTCCTTTGACGGAACCGACCAAATTCATGACGATATCAGGCTTATCGCGGCGAAGCTTTTGCGGGAGCAGAGCATCTCCGGGGTAAAGCTCGGTTCGGATGCCCATCTTTTCCAAGTAGCTTACGATGATTTTCGCATCATGGAGTGCGTCTTTTTCCGTGAGGTACTGCGCTTCTGTGGGAAAGTATTCTCGCTTGACTTCGCTATAGGTGACTGCGACTTTCTTTGGAAGCTCAAGGGGAGTTTTGCCGTTTTGGGTCGTTGGCTGGCTGGGCGGTTTGTCTTCGGTGTCTGCGTTCATTGTTCAATTCTCTTTTTCGTGTACTATCCATAATTTATTCATTTTTCACAATTGTCAAGTAGGAATATTGGAAGAATCCTGATAAAATATACTCGTTTCAAAGTATTTGCGTAGTGGTGGAGCTGGAGTCATTGGGAGGTCGTCTAACGGTAGGACATCAGGTTTTGGACCTGAGTATCGGGGTTCGAATCCCTGCCTCCCAGCACTTCGACAAGCTCAGTGCTTTAGCACCGGGGTTGTAGAAGCATTGGCAGGGATGAGAAGTTGACCCTGAGTGAAATCGAAGGGAATCCCTGCCTCCCAGCATCACTTGCCGCGGTGCTGGAATTGGCAGACAGGCCAGACTTAAAATCTGGTGACCGCAAGGTCGTGTGGGTTCGACTCCCTCCCGCGGCACAAATGACTTAAAACTTAAAACTGAAGACTTAAGACGCAAAACGAAAGAGGAGCATGACATTTAGTATTTGGTCTTTCCTGTTAAGTTGACTATAAGGCAATCGCGGAGAGTGGAGCAGCTGGTAGGACGCCCCGTGAGATAAAGAAGTTAAGCGTATCACTATTACAATTTCGGAGCGTAGTTCATCGGTAGAACGCTCGGTTTGGGACCGAGAGGTAGTGGGTTCAATTCCCTCCGCTCCGACCAATTAATTTTGGTGAGTAGAGCCAGTGTTCGAGTCTCGACCTCCAACATTGTATCTCACGGGGAGGTCCCGGGTTCGAATCCCGGCTCTCCGACATCGTATCTACCGGGGGGGTCGTCAGTTCAAATCTGACATCCCCGACATTGCTCATGCTTTGCTCAGTGTTATTGGCTCAAAGTCCCCGTTTTTCCCTTCGTATTTTTTCTATGAAATAGGTTATCCAATATCGGGGAGAGAGTACGTAGTCCTTTGCGTGAACGTACGTTTCCGCATACCCTCCGAATCCCTGTTTAAATAGAGTAATACCCGCCCATGGATGATTAGGTTCATTTTCCGGGGCAATACCCCAAAAGTTATAGCGTTTTAGGCCGCTCTTTTTTGCTTCACGGATAGCTTCCCATTGCAGCAGAGCGGACGCGGGGACGCTCGGGTACTTTTGGCTTGAGGCGCCGTGATGGTAAAAGGCGCTTCCGTTACTTTTGATTACCATTGCTCCCGAAACAATTTCCCGGTTGTACTTTGCAAAGAACCACATTGCCTGACCGTCTTTTCGGAAAACCTCAAATTCCGTTGTGAGGTACTGTTCGGAGAACGGGGTAAACCGCTGACGGTCGACGGTGGTTCCGTAGAGAGGGAAAAAACGTAGGCTGTGTTTCGGATTATCGCTTTGTATTATTCGGACGCCGTCTCTTTGGGCTTTACGGATTGAATATCGAGTCGTTTTTCGCATGCTTTTTAAAAGTTCCTCTTCACTTGGCCGTAAATCGAGAATCCAAGAACGCTCCGCATGCATATGGGTAGGAGCGTTGCGAAATCCAAGAGAAAGGAAGAGCTTTTCGTTGTCATCCGCGGCCTCCATCAGCGGGCTTACTCTCACGAACGAGCAATTTTCTTTTCTTGCGATCAGTTTCCCTTCACTGAGAAATTTTTTGATGTCTGTTTTTCTTTCCTCAAGCGACCGCGCTTTGAAGATCGGGCCGTGCGGACAAAAAAGAAATGTTCCCCGGCGGGCGGGGATTTTTATGAACAAGGCAACGGCAATGAGGCCATTCTTTTTGCTTATGCCTAAACGGAAGATTTTGTAGCCAAGTTTTTTATGGAATTCTCCCCAATTCCATGAATGCAGGAACGTGTTTGGGGCTTGGGATTCCATGAACACTTCCCACTTCGATTTGGAATCAATTGGAGAGAGTGCCGTAGTCAGCGATACCTCCTCAAGTGGTTGATAATTGTCTGTGCGTCGTTTTCCGATATGTGGATGTGGGTCGGCAGATTGATCGATTGGCGACAGAGTTTTTCGGCAACCGGACAGCTACCCGGTTTATAACCCACCTTTCTTACGTTTACTCCGGCCGGTGCCACCGGAGTTTGGTACCAGTCCCCCAGCTCGATATGGTTTTGCCTCGCTTCCCTGATAATACGCGTTGCCATATTAGAACGGACTGTATAACGAAGGTAGATGGGTTTTATGTTTTTCTTCTCGATCGGAAGCACGAGTTCACTGTTTTCCAGTTCCCTATTGTAGATCTTGGTGATTTTTCTTCGGTGCGCGTTAAAGCGCTCTAATTTTTGGAATTGGTGTAAGGCCAGAAGGGCAAGTGCATTGGGTATTTTTTTGTCTATGAAGGAGGGTTTCCGGCCCTGCTTTTCCAGTTCCTCCACCGCTTTTGAAAGCAGCGTCAATCGATACGCCAACCAGAGCAGTGCCTTTCCGAAGGAAAACATTTCGTACATCGGTTTTGCAACTGCCGTCATGGGAAGATGGCGGAGCTGCTTAAGAATCCAGTATCTTGATGGATACGGTAATGATTGCTGATACCGGCTTATTTTGAGAGCCAACAAAGAGTTATTTGTCACGGCAACGCCGCCGAAAATTGAGGACAGCACTTTATCTCTTCCAAAGCTAAAAAAACCGGCGTCACCGAATGACCCGACAAGCTTTCCTTTGTACCTTGCGCCCATTGCGTGCGCGCAGTCCTCAATCACAAAAAGCTTATGTTTCTTCGCGAGTTTGAGAAGAGCATCCATTTCTGCAGGGTGGCCGAAGGTATGTTGGATAATGAGGACTTTGCTTCTCGCGGTGATCTTACGGGTGAGATCCGCCGGGGACATCGTAAAGGTTTGTTCTTCGCAGTCGACGTACACGGGTGTTACCCCTGCCCAGATAACCGGGTCCGGTACCGCCACGCAGGTATAGGCTTGGAGTAATACCTCATCCTCTTTATTGAGGTTGAGCGATGACAGAATAGCCAGGAGACAGGACCGTCCGCATGAGAATGCGAACGCATGTTTTATTGGTAACCAGTTTTTGAACGCGTTTTCAAGACTTACGGCTGCGCTGCCCGTGACCCATTTTCGGGGTGAGAAGAACGTTTTTATCGCGAGCACGATGTCATCTGTCTCTGCGTTCGGTGAAAGACTGGTAAAAATCATCGCAGTCGTTTTGTTACCACCTTTTTCGTAACCTTGATGGATGTTGGGCCGCGGTCGGCAAGGATAATCGGATTTTGCAGGATATCCACACTTAACGTTTTGCCTCCGAATTTCAGAGGAATGTCACAGCCTATTGAACAAGCAATGCGGTCGCTTCCGACAAAACCGAACCTGCCTGATTTTGAAAATCTTCCGGTTGTCCGTAAGTTTTCTGCCGAAGGATCGACCGGAAGCCATCTCCCATCGGGAAGCAGGACTTCGGCCCAGGCGTGCATGGTGCTTTTCGGATAGCCCGCCCAAAAGCCGGAAACGAGGCGGGCGGGCAGATGTTGGGCAATACAGAAGCTTATAAACAAGGTGTTAAATCCCCCGCAATCCACGCTTGGCATCTCAAGGGCATCCAGGGACGTGTAAAGCCCTTCAATGGGATTTCCATAGGTCAGATGAGTTACCACATATCGGTTGAGTTTGCGGGCTATGAGGCGCGGATCGGTTTCTCCGCGAACGATGGTTTTTGATAAAACTTTTATCCTGTTTGAGTTTGATTGAAGGTGTGTGCTCGGACGGAAGAAAAGCAATGCCTCTTTGGGAACGACTTTCGTGTGTTTGATGCCCGAAAGCCCGATCATTTCCACTTTCCTCGGTGAAACCTCCACTGCGGCGGTGAGGCTAAATCGTCGTGTTTCGTTGGACGCAAGGACTATGTTCCAACTTGCATACTCGTTTCCGAAGACATCATCTGTTCGGATGTCGGTCGGAATTGGCCGATATTTTGTCCCTGCTTGCCTTCTTTGGTACGGCGTCTCCAGAGGAACGGGGATTGAAACGGAAATGCTGTTTTTCCTCGCGGCCGTGTTTTTGACCGAGACTCTGAAGCGAAGCAGATAGGTTTGTTTTGTGGTGAAGAAAGACAGACCCAGTTTTTCCCGGGCCAGCGATATGTTTTTCTTGATGAACACTGAAGAGGATGAGCCCATTATTACCAGCACGTCGTCCGCTTATTCTATCCTATTTAACAATCTACCGCCTCCATACCGATCGTTAAACGAGACAGCATTATTCAACTTCCTGGCTTGTGGAAATCGATCTGCGGACATCTGTTTTGTCTATCGGTCGGGCTGTGGTAAAATTTGGATGTCTCACGCGGGTATAGTTGAAAGGCTGGACGTCAAACGTCCCAGGCAATGCCACCCTTCCCCGCCTGCAGACGCTATGCGGGATTAGTACAATGGTAGTACGCCACCCTTCCAAGGTGGATGTGCCAGTTCGATTCTGGTATCCCGCTCAGAGCGTTGCATTGCGGGCAGGCAAGGTGGAGATGCGGGTTCGATTCCCGCTATCCGCTCATCTTGCCAAAAGGAGGATGAGCGAGGCTCGCCCCGCACAAGAGGCGGGCGGCCCGCTACGGGCTTTTTGGCGTAATTTAATGGATGGAGATACTTATTTTGGTATGCCAAAAAGGTGATTGCCCCTGTAGCTCAATGGATAGAGCACGCCCCTTCTAAGGGCAAGATGGAGGTTCGATTCCTCTCAGGGGTGCAAGATAAAGTGAAAAGTTAAACCCATTCGACAAGCCCTTCGGCCGCGAGCTCAGGACCGAGTGGCTCAGAGCAAGAATGAAAAGTTAAAAGTTATCATACGTTTATGGGATATGATGATCCGCTGACAGATGCCTATTACGATCGGAAGCTTGCCAACGATATCAAGTGGCAGGCTCAGCAAGCGACTCGTAAGGGCTATCATAAGGTTGCCAAAGAGCTTTGGGACGCGTACAATTCCCTTCTTTCTGAGGCTCACCTTGAAGAAGAGAAAGCGCGAGAAAAAAGCGAATGACATGGTGGTCGTAGCTCAACGGTAGAGCGTCGCCCTGTGGAGGCGAATGTTGCGGGTTCGATTCCCGTCGGCCACCCCAAGGAAAAGGTCACGCCTCGCTGTCTATTCATCTTTTTTTATATGAAGCGGTTGTGAAGACTTTTTTCTCTTTCAAAAAGCGCTTTCCTATGCCTCTTCCATGGAAATTTCGGTTCAAGCTCGGTAGAAGGGCTTTGCTTCAGAAGCATGAACAATATCTTATCCTGATTCTCTTTTTCCTTGCGGTGCTGTTTCGTTTTATCCTGGTTCGCGACAACTCCGTTCATTTCTACTTTGATCAAGCGCGAGACGCTTACACTTCCCGCCATATTCTTGAGAAGAAAGATTTCAAGATCCAGGGGCCCTCGGCCAGCGCAACGGATGATTCCGTTTATCACGGAGTTCTCTACTACTATCTTATTGGCCCAATTTATACCTTTTCCGGGGGAAACCCGGGAGCTGCTGTATCTTTCCTGATTGTTCTTACTTCTTCCGCTGTCGTGCCTATTTACCTTATTGCCAGAGGACTGTCAGGATCTATTATCGTTTCGCTTTTTTCTGCTGTCCTTTACGCTTTCTCGGCTGATGCTGCACAGATGGATTCTCAGCTTATCAATTCAAGCCTAGCCGGTGTGACGATGGCTTGGGTATATTATTTTCTTTGGAGGGTATTTTTCGACGGCCAGACAAAGTACCTCCCTGCATTATTTCTCTTCCTGGGACTGACCCAGCAATCGGCGGTATTCTCTGTTTATTTGTTCTGGAGCATTGCCGTTTTTTATTTTATACGGGCTCAAGAAAAGAACCGAGTTATCCTGTTTGAGGCAAAGACGTTCGTACGAGCTGCTGCGGTGTATTTCCTGGCAACGGCTAGCATGATTCTGACCCAAGTTCGCCTGTTTCAAGCCGGAATTTTTTCCCCGCAAAAAGTCCTTTCGGGGGTTCGATTCGATGTCGATGCAGCGGAAAAATTTTCCAATATTTTCAATTTCTACTTAAGGAAAATATCAAATGCCTTGTTCCCTTCCCTCCCAACAATTTCCTTATTCACTTTTTTTATCGCTTTTATTTGGTTTTTCTCACAGCGGAAGTACAGACATACAAGGCTTTTTTTAACGGTTTGGTTACTTGGCCCACTGTTTCTGTTCAGCTTTGCCTTCCGGGATCATTACCACACCATGGTCGGGATTCTTCCTTCCATCTTTATTATCCTTTCCATTGCGCTTTCCGTCCTTACAAAGACTGGGATTGGTAAAATCCTGGTCGCATCATTTTTTTTCCTTTTTCTTTTGTCTAATTTTACTGTGCTTAACACCTATCGCCGGCAACAGTTCGACGATCTGTCGGTCCAGAAAGGTGCGTACCTTCAGAGACAGATTAATCTGATTGATCGAACGTACAAGATTGCTTTCGGAAAGCCTTTTTCCATTTCTTCCCTCACCGCTCCGCACGGATACGGCACCACCTGGGCGTACCTTTATGATTGGTATGGGCTTAAAAAGTATGGCTATAAACCATACTGGTTTGGGGGGTCCCAGGTCGGTATCCCGGCGGGAGAGCTACTGGAGCGGGTTGAGAAGCCTTCCGATCTTCACTTTACCATTTATGAACCGGACCCGGGCACCATCGAATTTCACCGTTTACAGTTCATTCAGCTTCAGAACGATTATATGGGGTCCCCGTCGGCAGACTATCGGTTCGGGCGTCTTCAGCTTGAGCAGCGGGACCGGTATTGATTGAAGGTTCACCGATACCCGGTGTATTGGTGGGTTTTTGCGGTGGTTGAGAAGGTCTGTCATTCGTATCCGTTTCCGATTGGATTATGTTTGATTTGAACTTGGAGCGGCGGATGATGCCGATTACGCTCCCAAGGGTTAAGCCGGGTAACAGTTCTTTTCCTTCGTACAGCGCTTTTTTGTCTTCGAGCTGTTTAATAAGGTCCGTGAGGTCATCTGCGACGGAGATCGCGCGCGTCAGCTCCTCGTATTTTGAGATTTTCGTGCGGGCGAAGTGGGCGTATTCATAGAACAGGAGGATGAGGCCGAGAAGGATAAGGACGGCAAGGAGCATACCTTTCTGGGTGGCGTCACCGGCTATGAAGACAAAAAGACTGTAGGTGACAACAAGGACTGCGATCACCGCTTTCATAGAAGTTTTTTTGTTGTTTCCTCCTCCTTCTTTTCAAGTTGATGTTCCAGCTCTTCTAAGCGCTCGGAAAAGCGTTTTTTTGTTTCTTCAAGATCCGCTTTAAGCTGTCTTTCCTGATAGAAAGCAGTAATGGCAACAACGCCCGTGAGGAAGAAGAAGGTTTCAGCCAATGTTCTTTTCCCGAAGAACAAGAATGCGAGCCCGCCCGCAACAACCGCGACAATAAGCATTACCCGACGATTCGGCATTTTTATCGCCTTCTGTATAAAAGCGTAGACCGTTTCGCTGAATTTGGCAAGCAAACGCTACGGAGTAACTTCAAAGAGCGTCATAATAATTCCTTTCAGTTCGACCCTTACGGGTCTGAAGCCCATGAATGCCTCTCCGGTCGGGACAATTTCAACACTTGGATCCAGGTGGACTAACTCTGCATCGAGGCTTGGTCCGGAGAGGAGCAAGCGAGCCGATTTATTTTCATACGACACAGCTCTCGGTTGACTTTCTGAAGATCCCATGTATGTTTTGGCTTCTTTATTGCGAATACACAAAAAACCAGAGCGCTTCCTTCGACAAGCTCAGGATAAATAGGCTCTGGGAATTAATCCTACTTTTACGAGGCAGGCCGTGTCAATACGACGATTTTCCTCTAGGTCTTTCGGATGCTGTTACGGAGCACCTCCTCCGGAGTTGTAATACCTTGTTCGCACTTTTCCAGGCCGTCCCGGAAAAGTGAGATAAAGCCTTCTTTCTGAAGCGTGTCGCGGAGGATGTCCTCGTTGGCTTTGGCACGGATAAGGTCCCTCATCCTTGCAGTCATCGTCAGTACTTCATAGATTCCGGTTCGTCCCTGGTAGCCAAGGTCCTGGCAGGAAAGACAGCCTTTTCCCTTGACGAGTTTTTTCGGAGGTCTGCCAAGAATTTTCTGAAACAGGTCCAATTCCTGAGGAGAAGCCTGGTACTCGGCATTGCACTCCGGACATACTCTCCTGACCAGCCGCTGGGCAACGATTCCCAATATGGAGGAGTTTAAAAGGTAGGTTTCAATGCCGAGGTCAAGCAGTCGAAAAAGGGCGCCGACCGCATCTCCGGCATGGATGGTTGAGAGGACAAGTTGTCCGGTAAGGCCGGATTCGACGGCGATTTCGGCTGTTTCTTTGTCACGAATCTCTCCAACCAGGATAATATCGGGACTTAACCGGACGATCGTCCGTAAACCCTCTGCGAAGCTGAACCCGGCCTCTGCGTTTGTCTGCATCTGATTGACTCCCGGGAGCTGAAATTCCACGGGATCTTCAATGGTCATGATATTGTAGTTCTGATTGAGGTTGATTTTTGAAATGGTTGAGTACAAGGTTGTTGTTTTTCCGCATCCCGTTGGGCCGCAGACAAGAATCAGGCCGCTCCTGGCATTGAGCATTTCCTGATAGTTTTGGTAGGCTTGGGCGTTGAACCCCAGTTCGGAGAGTTCCATGATAATGGTTCGCTTCTCGTGAATACGTATGACGATCACTTCTCCGTGGACGGTCTGCGCAATTTCAACCCGAAGATTTACTGCTCTTCCCTCGATGTCCAAAGACAACTGACCTTCCTGGATTTTCCTTTTTTCCGTAGGATCAAGCTTTGCCAGGATCTTGATGCGGGAGGACACTTCCGGGTAGTCATCGTGGGTGATCTCGCCGAGCTCGTAGAATACTCCGTCGATCTTTGCCCTGATCCGAACGACCGCCTTCATCGGCTCTATTAGGAGATCTGAAGCCTGAAGCGAGGCGGACTCGCGCAGTAGCGTGTTCACGAACGGAATCGCATCAATTGGAGATTGGGCAAACGCATCCCGCAAGAAGCGGGTTGAGACCTTCTGTGGGGTTTGGGGTTCGGTGGGCAAGGTCTTGGTCATTGAGGGCTTCTTTGACCAGGTTAACATAGCCAAAACCTCGGGTCAATTCAAAAGCAGGATCCCTTAATGGATCAGGAGCGCTCGATGGTATAGGTCGTTAAGTGGAAGAGGAATGCAGCGGGGCTGTCTTCAACCAGAAATCGCTGGAAATCCTGATAAATTTGGGTGCGTTCTTTTTGGTCTTCGATTTGGCGTCCGTCTTCGAGCAGTTTATCGATCTTGGGGCTGTTGTAACGAGTCAGGTTTGTTCTTTGGGTTGAATGCCAGAGGCTGTACTGGTCCGGGTCAGGAGGGATCTCCTGACCAATGAGGAGCGTCTGAAATGAATCCGGGATAAAGGTTGCCACTTTGACCGTTGTGGGGATACCCAAAGCCAACCACTGCTCTTTGATATGCTCCGCCGTCGTCAGATATGGGAGGGTCGTCGTTAATTCCAGATTTGGATTAAAGTTCGGATTTCCTTCTTTTTCCACTTCGAGGAGACGTTTCGCATCTTCGAGGTTAAACTCGTATGGTTTTACCTGTGGGTTGAACGCCCAAGAGGTCGGACTAATCGGGCTAATTGTGCGTTTGTCATCAGACGGTTTGTCCGGAATGGCATATGTTAATGCCTGACGAAATCCTTTACTCACAAGAAACTGATCGTTGGTGTTGTAAAAAAGTGCGACGTATCGGTCCTTATGATGGACCTCTTCAATCTTTGTATTCGGCCATTGGGCTAACTCACCAGGAGAGGAAAGTTCAAGGACTTTGTCGACTTCGCCGAGATTGAATGCAACGACCGCAGATTCTTGCGTCGGATAGAACCTGTAGTGGATGTTTCGTTCATCAGACTGGATGAACAGATCCGTTATCTCGTGGCCATTCCTCTTGATTTGCCTGACCCGCATCGGGCCTAAGCCAATCAGTGACAACCTTCCCATGAAGAGTGGGGATTTTGTTTGCCGGAAGAGCGGTTGGCTGACGACCGTTGGAAGCGGGGCGAAGGGTTCTTTCAGATCAAAGGCAACCGTTTCTTTCGAAAGCACCGTGGTTGTAACATTCTGGAAATTGTATTTCACGTCTTCGGCAACAAACGGCTTTCCGTCTTGCCAGCGTACGTCTTTTTTTAGCGTGAAGATATATCGTTTTCCTTCCTCTTCGATCCTGAAGGATGTTGCAAGGGCCGGTTGGGCTTCCCCTTCCGGCGTTATACGGGTTAAGCCAAGGCTGATTTGGTTTTGAATTTCCATAGGCAGTTCTGCCAATGTCGGACGCCCGATAATGGCAATTTTTTCTGTCGGGATAAGTTTCGGAAAGAAGCGAATAAGCCCCGGAGTTAGCAGAGACCCTGCTACGCCAAGTGCGACGCTTGAAATAAGAAGTTTCGGATGTTTTTTAAAGAAACCGGCCAGGAGCCAGTACGTGAAGCGGATTTTTTTGATCATACTCAGGCCTTAGCGCAGGGCGAAGTTCACCGCTGCAAGTGTGAGGAAGAGAACGGTAAGAACCACGGTTGCCACGAGGAGTACGCGTTCGACACCTCTTTTGGAGCGGTACATTTCACCGCCTCCTCCCCATGCCGATCCGAGCCCGGTTCCTCTTGCTTGGAGGAGAATTGTTCCCATAAGAAGAATTGAAACAATAATCTGGATTACCAGAAGTACATTGCGCATCAGTGCCCTGAGTATACCATAACCCGGTTTACTCTTCGCTTGAGACCCAGATAAGGAAGCTACTGGTCAGGCTGATTGTCAGGGAGGCTACTACAAGCGTCCAAAACTTGGTCACCTCAAGCTCCGGCATCACGAATCCCCGGAATGTGTAACCCGGAAAAGTGAAAGAAGTTATCTTTATCTGTGAAACCGCAAGGGTTAAGAGAAACAACACCATCACGTTCACGATCCATCGAAAAGCCCCCATGGTAATAAGATTCACCGGAAGGAGGAGAAGCGAAATGAGCGGTCTAATGAGACGGTTCATGAGCCCTAGGACCAAGGTAGCCAGTACGAGTGATTTTGTCCCGCCGTTATTGGACACACCCGGTATCAGGAGAATTGCGGACTGGAGCGATGCCAAGCTAATGATGAAGGAACGCAGCAGCGATTTCATGCTTATTGCTTACAGTATTCTCTAGGTTGAGTAGCCTGTCAATTGGAATTCGATTTGTGGGTGTTTTCGAATGCGCGTTCACGAAGGACACGGTGGTAGTTCCTCGCAAAGCGGTGGGCTTCGTCGCGTACGTGCATAAGGAAGAGGATCACCGGGGAATGCTTCGGAATACTCAAGACGTAAAACCTTTGTTTGTAGATGACCAACTGCTCAAACCGCTTGGCCAGTCCTACGATCGGAATCCGATGGTGAAGTCCATAGCCTGCAAGGGCTTGCTTTGCGGCTTTAACCTGACCTTTGCCCCCGTCGATTAAAATAAGATCCGGAAGCGGCCACTCACGATGACGAAGTCTTCGGAAGAGCACCTCGGACAGCATTGTCAGGTCATCAGGTCGGTCAGAAAAGCGGATTTTAAACATGCGGTAGTTTGTTTTATCCGGTATTCCATCGGTAAATACGACCATCGCGCCGGTTGCATTTTTCCCGGAGAGATTTGAGATATCGTACGCCTCTACCCGACGAAATGGATTTTCCGGGACGATTTGGTTGGTTTTGGCATAAAATGGCGCCAGCGTTGACCAAAGCTCCTGCCTCGGATCTTTTCGATGAGGTGCGTATCCCACTGCGTCGCTTCCGTTCGCTGATGTTCTTCTGTTTACGACATCCTCAATTGCTTGCATTTGGTCACGAAGATCGGCAGCTTTTTCAAAATCGAGCGTATTCACCGCTTGTTTCATCATTCTTTTCAAGTCCCGAATGACGGTTTGTTTTTTCCCGAGGAGAAAACGGCGAAGATTATCGATCATACGAGCATAGGCTTCTTCGCTGATCTTCCCTACACAGGCACCCGGGCAGAGAGCGAGGTGGAAATAAAAGCAGGCTTTTCCCTGTTTCTTTTGGGAAGGTTTTGCGTTGCAAAAGGGGAAGGCGTGGCGTATTACCTGTAACACTTGACGCGTTTGCTGGGCGGATGGGTATGGCCCGAAGATGGTACGTTTTTTCCCGCTTTCTCGTCCTTCAGGTTTTCGGATCATCAGGACACGGGGAAATATCTCATCCGTGATGGAGATATAGATCGGGGATTTGTCGTCCTTCAGGCGGACGTTGAATCTCGGCTGATAAGAACGGATGAGTTCCGCTTCCGAAAGGATTGCCTCAAAATCGCTTTCACAACGAATCCACTTGAGCCTTTTGGCAAGCTTTAGCATGAGTTGTATTCTTGGTTCAAGGTTTCTTTTGTGCTTGTAAGAGCGAATGCGCTTATTGAGATTTCCGGCCTTACCGACGTACAGCACCTCTCCTTCTTGAGAGAGAAAGAAGTAGACTCCCGGCTCTTGTGGAAGCTTTGGCGAGCGCTGCGCCCACGAGGAGCGCGAGTGTGTATTTTGCAATTTCCCCTGAGATCGGTTGAAACGTAATTTGTGTTTCACTTTTCTCGTTCCCAACGGTTATTGTAAGCTCTCCAGCCGTATTGCTCAGCCAGTCCCGGTTTTTGAGCCGTATCGGTATGCTGGTTGAAGTAGAGGGCAGGAGTAGTTCGAGGCTTTGCGGAGGCAGTGTGAGTATATCAAACCCGTGAGACTCAAGGCGAATTGGTATTTGATGGAGGGCTGTCCCTCCAACGTTCGTGACTTTAAGGAGCCCAGACACCTGAACACCACCGATAATATTTTTCGGTAACTTCAGAGTGAGAAGCATCTTTGATTCCAGGTCAGGATCTTCGTCATCCGGGGTAATGACGATGTCTTTTCCTTCGGAATTATCAATTTTGTAGAAACCGGCCGGGTAGGGCGTTTCAGCATTATTTCCGTGAATCACGAAGACCATGTGATTGAGGTCAAAGCGGGAGAAGTAGTCGATTCCTTGGGTTGTATTTTCCCAAGTAGGATCAACCGGTATCCAGCTTCTTTTTTCCTGATCGTAGTATTCAGGCCATGCATGAAGAATATCTTCGCGAAGGCTTAACGGGCGAAGGGTGGGGTTTTGGGTGTAGGCAAAGCCGTTGATCTCCCTGGCCGGAATACCAGCGGACCGGGCGAGAGCGATGAAGAGGTCTGTGAATTCCATGCAGGTGGCTTGGTCCGGTTGCTCTAAGGCCTGTTTTGCTCCCAAGCGTCGTGCGCCGATCTTTACCCTATCATAGTTGTAGGAAAGTGTTTTTACGACATAACTATAGATGTTTTCGGGAGATTTCAGTTGTTGCGCGAGTGACCGGATCGCTTCGTCGTCCACCTGCCATGGTGGTTCGGGTTTCAAATATTCCTCCAGGTTGATTGATGTATCATTGGTGCTTGCTGTGTTACTCCAGCTTTGCGGCGTCAGATACAGAAGAGCTTTTCCTGTTGCATGGATTTCGAGCTCTTGATTTGCCCTGACGATGTAGGTTGCGAGCCAATTGCCATCGGTGTCCATCCGTATCGTTTGAGGAGGAGGAGAAATCCTGTCGTAGACCATCCGTTGGTATGCAGTATCGGGCGGTAAGGCAATTTCAAGCGACTTACTGATTGGGCCTTGGTTGTCTAATGCATAGCGAAGGTCGAAGTCAAACACCTGTTTATCTCCGAAAAGCGCGGTGACACCGCGAGACTTCAGGTTTTCATCCGTAAAGATATAGTGCGTTCCATCCGATCTGACCGCCACGCTTTGGGGTTCCGGGGTGATTTGCACCGGAGCCTTAAATTCCTTTGGAACGATGAGCGTGATGGTATAGGAGGTAAACTCGGTCAGGTCTTCCGGACGGGGAACATTGATTTCCCAGACCCTGCCAACTTTTGAGGCAATATCTTCATCGTCGTATCCGATCGTAAAATGCAGAATTTGCCCGAGTCCCACGACCTTGTCTCGAAAATCTACCTTAATCGTTGAGGCATTGGGGCTCGTTTGTATTGAAGGCTCAAGGTTACCGATTCCATCTTTCGCCCAGACATGATTAATTCTTGTGGTTCCGATTGTCATTGAGTACTGGGTGGCGTAGATATTGTGGCGTTTGTTCTTAAGGGAAATTGTGTGGTTCACTGAAGTCGTTCCAGAAAGGTCCACCCGGTAGGTAGCTTGGGCAGATGCATCGAAATCTTCGGAAGCTTGGGCCGCTTTTCCCGTTAAGGCCGAAAAGACTATCACGCAAAGAAATACGCGCCAAAATCGTTTAAGGAATGACATCTTTCCCCATTGTAGTGAAAGCATGTTTGAAAAGGAACTATACCCCTTTTACTCCAGATTGTTTCGTTCGTGGGCTTATTCCCTCAATCGCACCAGATGTTTCGCCTTTGTCATCAGCCAGGGCTTTATTCTGGCTGCTTCGGCGGGCAGGCAGCCAAACTCCACATCTGGAGAATCGGGCTCGCCTCGCTGTCGAAGCGGGGTATTGCACGCTATTGTTATTTGCAAATTCAAGTAAGATGAGTTTAGGATGTTAACGGAAGAAATTGCCTCAAGTATTGACCGGTGTATGATCGTTTTACTTTTGCCACTTCAAGCGGCGTTCCTGTGGCGACCACTTCTCCCCCATCGTCTCCTCCGTCGGGGCCAAGGTCAATGATGTGGTCGGCATTTTTGATGACATCGAGGTTGTGTTCGATGACAATGACGGTGTTCCCGGCATCGGTCAGCTTACGGAGTACCTTCAAAAGCTTTTCAAGGTCTGCGAAATGCAGACCCGTGGTGGGCTCATCGAGAAGGTAGACGGTGTGGCCGGTGGTTTTTACCGAGAGTTCCCTAGCGATTTTTATTCTCTGGGCTTCGCCTCCGGAGAGGGTTGGGGCTGGTTGTCCCAGTTCGATGTATCCCAGACCAACGTCCTTGATCGTCTGAAGCTTCTCCTGAAGAACCGGTACGTTTGCGAAAAAGTCCAGCGCTTCTTCCACCGTCATTTGTAACACGTCGCTCACCGTTTTTCCCTTGTATTGAATTTCCAGTGTTTCGGTATTATAGCGTTTTCCAAGGCATACCTCACACTTCACGTATACATCCGGGAGAAATTGCATTTCTATTTTCACCTCTCCGCCACCTTGACAGGCTTCGCAGCGCCCTCCGCGGATATTGAAGGAGAAACGACCGGGTCGGTAGCCTCGGACAGCGGATTCTTTGGTGAGTGCGAAGAGCTGGCGGATGTGGTCGAATACTTTGGTATAGGTGGCCGGATTTGATCTGGGGGTTCTCCCAATCGGGTTTTGGTCAATCAATCGTACCCGTGCCACGCCTCCGAGACCGACGATCTCTTCGAATCTGCCCGGCTTATCCCGATGAAGAAAATTAAGTTCCCTGGCAATGGCGTGATAGAGAATACTGTGAACCAGCGTCGATTTTCCGGATCCGGATACCCCTGTCACGCAGATCAATCTTTGCAAGGGAAAGGATACTGTGATGTTCTTCAAGTTGTGCTCTTTGCATCCGCGCAGGATAAGATTTGATGGTTCCGAAGGTTTCTCGGTCAGATGTTTCTCAATTGCAATTCTTTTCTTGCCTGAGAGATACTTTCCGGTGAGTGAAACGGGAGATCGTTTAATCATGTTCGGTGGTCCTTTGGCAACAACCTCTCCCCCACGCTTCCCCGCACCGGGACCGAAGTCGATGATCCAGTCCGCGTTCTCCATAGTTTCGCGATCGTGTTCAACCAAAAGGACGGTGTTGCCCAGGTCTCTCAACTGCTTCAGCGTGGTCAGGAGTCTCCTGTTATCTTTTTGATGAAGACCGATGGTCGGTTCATCTAGCACATACAGAACACCCGACAGTCCACTGCCGATCTGTGAGGCGAGCCTGATCCGCTGCGACTCTCCTCCGGAGAGCGAAGACGCTTCTCTTGAGAGGGTGATGTATGAGAGACCAACGGAAGTCAAAAATCCCAAGCGTGCTTTCAACTCTTTGAGGATTGGAGATGCAATTTGCGTTTCGCGCTGCGAGATTGCATTCTCCTGAGACAGACTTTGTACCCACTCCAAAGACTCGCTAATTTGAAGGTCTGTTGATTCGACGATGTTGTGATCCCGTATCGTTACGGAAAGGGCTTCTTTTTTCAGGCGTTTTCCTTCACATGCCGGACATATTTCTTTACGCATGAACTTTTCTATCTCTGCCCGGATGATTTCAGAGTCGGTCTCTCTGTATCTTCGATTGAGATTTTCGATTACTCCCTCGAATACGGTATCAAAGGATGTAGTTCTCCCGAACCGATTCGGACCGTATACCGTAAAAATGCGGGAGGGATCTCCGAACAAAAGCAAATTTCTTAACGATTCAGAACAATTCTTCCAGGGGGTATGAGGGGATTCATTGTAGGCCTCAAGGATCGTGCCGATGGTTCTTGCGAACCATGTTTCCCTTTGTACTGTCCGTGCATACGGCAAGATTGCTCCCTGGGCGATTGTGAGGTCCGGATTTACTACGAGCTCCGGGGCAACCTTTAATAAGGAACCGATACCGTTGCAGGTTGGACAGGCTCCATGGGGAGAATTAAAGGAGAACGAACGCGGTTCAATTTCCGGGAGGCTCAGGTTGTCCTCCGGGCAAGCAAACCATTCTGAGTACAAATGATCCGTTGTTTGCGACGGTTTTTCCGGAAACGTAAACCCACTATCTTTGACTATACATGCCGTGAGGAGGCCACCGGAGACCTCAAGGGCTTGCTCAACGGTACCGGCGATCCTGGCGCGGAGATTTACCTGTGCTTCTGGTTGACGTGATTCCCTCATTGTCCAGGTGATCCTGTCAAGAACAACGTCAATACTATGCTTGTTCGTCTTAATCAGGAGGAAATCTTCGTCTAAGGCGAACATCCGGCCATCGATACGCACCCTTTGAAAACCTTGTGAGCGCAGGTTTTCAAACAGAGCCGTGAACTCCCCTTTCCTGTCCCGGATTACCGGAGCGAGAATGATGGCTTTTACCTGCCCACTATTTTGGATTTCCGAACCAAGAAGTTTCATCACTGAATCTGTGATCTCGCCCGGAGATTGCTTGGAGATTTCGCGGCCGCATTTCGGACAATGCGGGTGGCCGATGCGTGCAAATAGCAAGCGCAGGTAGTCGTATATTTCGGTGGTGGTACCGACCGTAGACCTTGGGTTGTGGGAGATGGATTTTTGGTCAATGGCGATTGCGGGTGAGAGACCGTCAATCGTCTCGACATCCGGTTTGTCCATGATACCTAAAAACTGCCTGGCGTAGGCTGAGAGTGATTCTACGTATCTCCGTTGGCCCTCTGCGTAAATCGTGTCAAAAGCAAGAGAGCTTTTACCGCTACCGGAAAGTCCCGTGAGTACGATCAATTTGTTCTTCGGAATATCTACGTTTATATTTTTGAGGTTATGTTGTCTGGCTCCCTTGATGCTGATCACGTCTTTCATTAACGGTGGCCCTCCTTTCAGTCCCAAACTGCCATTATACCTCGGGCAGCTTGGTTTTGGAAGGTACCAGCTAGTCTATTTATTTAAGGAAAGGAGAGGAGTTTGGGAGAGCCGCTTGAAGAATTTAAAGCGCCTTTCGGAATGTCCGGAAGGTGTGTTCTGGGTTTCTTTATCATTCACTTGTTAATTTAGCAATCGCATCGCGAAGTTTTGCTGCGAGCTCGAAGTTTAAGTGCCTCGCTTCGGCATGCATTGCCTTGGTGAGTTTGTCTTTCAACTGGTTTTTGTTTTGAGGAGTCAGGGAGTCAACTTCTATGTTATCGAGGCTTACAGAGTGCCATTTTGACAGTTGAATTTGATATCCCTCCCCTTGCTTGGCCGAAGCTTCCCTTATTAACTTTTCGCGGATTGGTTTTTGTATCGACTTTGGTGTAATGCCATGTTTTTTGTTGAACTCGAGCTGAACGCCGCGTCTTCTTCGGACCTCTTCAATTGCCCTTTGCATAGATCCGGTAACGCTGTCCGCATACATAATCACTCGTCCATCGAGATGCCTGGCTGCACGGCCCATCGTTTGAATGAGTGATGTTTCGGATCGTAGGAATCCTTCTTTATCTGCATCGAGGATAGCTACAAGTGAAACTTCCGGAAGGTCAAGCCCTTCCCTGAGGAGGTTGATGCCCACAACGACGTCGTATGTTCCCTGCCTAAGATTGTCCAAAATATCGCTTCTTTTGAGTGTCGTGATATCGCTGTGAAGGTAATGAATACGGATTTGGCGTGTCTCAAGGTATTCCGACAGGGCTTCGGCAGTCCTTTTCGTCAGTGTTGTTACGAGAGTACGCTCTCCCCGGTTCACCCTTTGGCGGATTTCTTTCAGGAGGTCGTCAATCTGATTTTCCGTCGGCCGGATTTCAATCTCCGGATCAATAAGTCCTGTCGGGCGGATGAGTTGCTCGACCGTTTGGGTGGCGGCGCGTCGTTCCCAGTCGTTGGGTGTTGCAGAGGTACAGATGATCCGCGGCGTTCTCGAAAGGAATTCGGTAAAGTTCAACGGGCGATTATCGATTGCAGATGGGAGCCGGAATCCATAATCAACCAGCGTTTGCTTGCGCGACTTATCTCCTTCGTGCATCCCTCGAATTTGGGGGATAGTGATATGGCTTTCGTCGATCATGACAAGGAAGTCCGGATCGCAATGAAGGAAATGGTCAAGAAGAGTTTGGGGCGGCTCACCCGGCCTTCTGCCGTCAAAATACCGCGAATAATTCTCGATGCCGTTAACGTAACCGAACTCCTTAACCATTTCTAAGTCAGCTTGGACACGCTGCTTTAAGCGATGCGCTTCGAGCTGTCTGTCTTCTTGGTTCAGCTGTTTGACTCTCTGCCGCAGGTCTTTTTGGATTTCCAGAAAGACTTCCTTGTACGATGCCGGATCGGTTATGTAGTGTTTTGACGGGTAGATGATGACTTTGCCCGGATTACTATCTGCTTTGGACTTTGGCTTTGCGCGCGTGAGCGGGTCAAAGGAGGTGATGCTTTGCACGGTATCCATGAGCCACTGGATTCTTAACGCTTTGTCCTCATATGCCGGCCAAACCTCGGCAGAATCACCCCTGACACGGAATGTCCCTCTTTGGAGTTCGTAATCACTCCGTTCGTATTGGAGTTCAACCAAACGGGACAGGATTTCTTTTTGAGGCCTGGTTTCCCCGACCTTGATCTCGAGAATAAACCTTCCGTACTCGATCGGAGAACCGAGATTATAGATACACGATACCGAGGCAACGACAATGACGTCTTTCCTCGTCAGAAGGTTTGTTGTAGTTGCGAGCCTTAACCTATCAATTTCCTCATTTATCTCCGTTTCCTTGTCAATGAAGGTGTCGGTTTGAGGGATGTACGCTTCCGGTTGATAGTAGTCGTAATACGAGACGAAGTAACTGACCGCGTTTTCGGGAAAAAAGTCCCTGAATTCCTGGTAAAGCTGGGCGGCCAAGGTTTTATTGTGCGAAATCACCAGCGCGGGCTTACCGAGGTTTGCAATCACGTTTGCCGCGGTGAAGGTTTTTCCGCTCCCGGTTACCCCCAGGAGAACCTGCAGTTTATCCCCTCTTTGCAGGCCACGAGTTAGGGATTCGATCGCATGCGGTTGATCTCCGGTTGGCTTATACGGAGACTTCAAGTGAAATTCCATAGCTTTCGGATTATACCGTACCAGTTTCATTTTAATTCAAAAAGTCCTTATTGACAGTCGGGAAATCTTTGGGCTAAGATGACCCCAATAGAAACATAATATTCACCGAACCCCGCACACGTTCGGAAAGCAAGGAGGCATGATGCCGGTCACCCTTTACAAGCGTCAACGTCAGATTGTCGATTTCATTTCCCAGTACATCCAGAAAAACGGTTATTCGCCAACCCTACAGGACATTGCCAGTGCAATAGGAGTTTCATCCCTGGCAACGATCCATGAACATCTCCAAGCCTTAACAAAAAAAGGTGTTATACGAAAGTACGAAGGGGCGGTGCGCGGAATAGAGCTTTTGGACAGAAAATTGGGTAGGCTTACCCAAGGTCTCGATCTTCCGATCATGGGTTACATCGCTGCCGGGCGGCCGCTTGAGCCATACACCGACCCCAGTGCGGTATTCCGGGTTTCGCCATCCATGGTGACCGGGAAAAAACGCGCATATGTCCTCCAGGTTAAGGGAGAGAGCATGATAGAGGAAGGCATTTTGGATGGAGATTTTGTCGTCATTGAGGATGAAGATGAAGTGCGCGATGGGGATATCGTGGTCGCCCTGCTTGAGAACGGGCTGGCAACACTCAAGAAATACTTTCGAGAGGCAACCCGCATCCGGCTTGAGCCGGCAAACTCCCAGATGAACCCCATCTTTGCGAAGAACGTGCGGATTCAAGGAAAAGTTGTCGGGCTCATCCGTAGATTCAATTGATCTCTATCCTCGACACTCCGTCTATTCCGCCTTCGCGGAAAACCGAGGCCTCTCAGGCAGCGGATGGATAGTGATTTTTAAAGTCCGGTGATTTCCGCTGCGGCGGATTTCAGCTCTCATTGTGGTAGGCTTTTCAGTGTTGATATTCAAGATTCCACAGCCTCCGAGGCCGTGGAGCTTCAATCTTCTTTTTGATTGATACGGCTTCGGTGTATCTGGCTGTACTGGTGGATTTTCTTCAGTTTATAGCGAACGTACAAAATGATACCTAAAGCGGACACGAGCGCGAAGGCAAAGTCGAATTTGTGAAACAACGGTCCAAGGCTGTTCCAATTTTCTCCGAACAGACGACCGACGTGGGCCAGGACTGCACTCCAGACGACGGTTCCAAGGAAAGCATAAAAAACAAATGTCGGGAAATGCATCTTTGCAATGCCAGCCGGCAATGAAATAAAGGTGCGGATTACCGGTAGAAGCCTTGAGATAAACGTTACAAATTGCCCGTACTTTCGAAACCACTGTTCCGCCTCATCGAGCTCGTATTCGTGAACCAGGACATATTTTCCATATTTTCTGATGAGTCCCCGAACAACGGATTCTCCGCCGAAGTAGCCAACGGCGTAGGCGAGTGCGGAGCCGATCGTGCCGCCAATCCCTGCAGAAAGGACAACCAGCCAAAAGTTAAATCTGCCGGTAGACACGAGATATCCAGAAAAGGGCATGATGATTTCGGATGGAAGAGGAATCGACGCGGACTCGATCGCCATGGCTATTGCGACACCGAAGTATCCGAGAGAAGAAATCAACGTTGTAATAAATGTCGCAAGTGGCGCGATGATTGCATCGATCATAACGGGGCTTTAGAGGAATTCTTCTAACGCGGGGGCGAGGTCTATAGACGAAATGGATTGTTCAACCAGAGGCTTTTCTTTAAGTGCCGTAACCTCTTCATGATAGGCAGGCTTTTCTTCCCGGTAGAAGATGCCGAGGGGGATTTTTTCCTCTTCGAGGGCTTTGGCAAAAGCCTTGGTTCTGTCGGTCGGAGTATAGCCTTCGTCGTCGAGCTTATAGACCCGCTGTCGGTACCAGTCGTAGGTATTGATGCGGTTGAAGGTAACGCAGGGTTGAAGAATATCTACCAGGGCAAAACCTTTGTGCTCAACCGCCTGTTTGATGAGACCGGCAGTGTGCGCCATGTCTCCGGAAAACGCACGAGAGACAAAGGTTGCCCCTGAAGAAATCGCAAGGGCCATCGGGTTGACCCCAATCTCGATCGTTCCTCCCGGGGTTGATTTTGTTTTCGTTCCCTTCGTCGTGGTGGGCGCGCTTTGACCGGTTGTCAGCCCGTACACCTGATTATTATGGACGATTACCGTGATATCGTGGTTTCCTCTTGCGGCGGCGATAAAATGGCCCATCCCTTCACCATACGTATCCCCATCCCCTGCCACAATAATGACGGGTAGTGTATGGTTGGTTAATTTAATCGCCGTCGCGTTTGGAATCCCGCGCCCGTGGAGTGCATGGAACCCATGGGCGTGGAAAAAGTCAGCCATGTTTCCTGAGCAGCCGATACCGAACACGACGACAAATTGCCAAGGATGAAGGTTTAACGAAACTAATGAGTTTTTGAGGGACCCCCAAATTCCGAAGTCACCGCAGCCCGGGCACCAGGTTGGGAATACCGTTGATTGATACTCGGTTTGTTTAGGTGGTTCTTCTGGCATAGTCGGCAATCTCCTCCGGGAAGAATGGGCGGCCGTCGTACTTGAGTAATCGCTCATCGATGACAATTCCGGTCTCTTGCCGCAAAAGCTGACCGAGTTGTCCGGTGGCGTTGCACTCTACGAGAACCGGTCGCTTGGCGGTTCTTATGAATCCGGTTACTTCTTGAATCGGAAAGGGCCAGACTGCGGAAAGATGCATAAAATTGAACGTTCGTTTGTCTCCTTCAAGTTTCTTCAGAGCAGACAGGATCGCCCCTTTATTTGAACCCCAGGAAATGAAGGTAAGCTCGGCATCAGAGGGCCCGAACACCGTCGGTTTCGGAATGAGTGATGCAATCCCCTTTTCTTTGCGGAGGCGTTTTGATACCTGCTTTGCGGTCATGTCACTCTCTTCCGTTGCGAGGCCATACTCGTTGTGTTCGTAGCTGTTTGCAAGGAACAATGCGTCGGCGTCTCCTGGGAGCGCACGGGGCGAGACCCCTGTATCCGTATCTTTGTAGCGAAGAAAGGTGGTTCCTTTCTCTTCTTGGTTGGCAAATCCAAAACGCTCGTTGGAAAAGGTTTTAGCAAACGGAGCGCAACTTTGGTGGCTCTCCAGGAGCTGTTTATCTCCGAGAATAATTACCGGAGTTTGATACTTTTCCGCAATCTCAAAGGCCAGACGGGTGAGCGAAAATGCTTCTTCAACATCCCCGGGGGTGAGGATGGCTCTGGGAAACTCTCCGTGTCCGGAGCGGAGCACAAACTGAAGGTCTGCTTGAGAAGTCCAAGTCGGAAGACCGGTTGCCGGTGCAGGCCGCTGGCCCTCGAGGATGACAATCGGAGTCTCCGTCATCCCAGCCAGAGAGACTCCCTCAACCATGAGGGCAAACCCTCCACCGGAAGTCGCAGTCATGGAGCGGACACCTGCGTAGGAAGCTCCGATTATTTGGTTTATTGCGGAGATTTCGTCTTCGGCATGTTTGACGACGATAGCGTACTTTTCCGCGACTGAAGCCATGTAATGGAGAAGGGCAGACGTTGGTGTCATCGGGTAGGCAGCGAAGTACTTGCACCCTGAGGAGATCGCACCAAGTCCCACTGCTTCGTTTCCGGAAAGCACAATTTCCCCCCGATCTTCTCCTTTTTGGAGGCTTATCGTTTCTATCGGTTTAGAATGCTCTTTCGCAAAGGCATATCCGGCTGCGGCCGCATCTTGGTTCGCTTTTATCACGTCATCGCCTTTCCGCTTGAACACGGAAATAAGGACGTTGTGGAAAGTTTCAAGATCAAGCCCTAAGAGGTAAAGAGAAACGCCTAAGGCAACGTTGTTCACCATCACTTTGTCTGCCCCTACCTGGCGGGTGATGTCGGCCATCGGTATGTCATAGTGAATGCCCTTGGCTTGAAATTGTTGTGGGGTAAAGTGGCTTTCTTTTTGATCAAAGATAATCGTTGTCCCCTCGGAGATTTCTGCAAGATGCAGCTTTACGCCGTCTGGATTGAGGGCGATGAGCAGGTCAACGAGCTTCTCTTGGACATTGGTCTTATCCTTACTAGCCTTGACTTGGATGGTGTTGTGGCCACCACGGATAAGTGACGGATATTCGGTGTAGTCAAATGCTGACAGTCCATGACGGGCGCAGGTTTTCGAAAGAAGAAGGCCGGTCGTCATAATACCCTGGCCGGCGTAGCCCGCTATTTTCCAGTTAAATTCAGCTTTCGTCATGGCTAAAATTCTTCTAAGGTTGAGGTATCTCCGATAGGCAGTCCAAGTTCTTGGGCTTTAAGAAGCCTACGCATGATCTTTCCGGAACGAGTTTTGGGTAGCTTATCGCGGAATTCAATCTCTCGAGGATAGGCGTGCCCTGCGAGATGGCGTTTAATGAAGCTTTGGATATCTTCCTTGAGCATCTCGGATTGTTTTACCCCGGGCTTCAGGGTAATGAACGCTTTAATGATTTCGCCCCGCAGTGGGTCGGGTTTACCAATCACGCCTGCTTCAGCAATCTTCGGATGTTCTACCAAGGCGGATTCGACTTCAAACGGTCCTACCCTTTCTCCTGCGGTTTTAATAACATCGTCCGCGCGACCAACGAACCAGAAATACCCATCTGTGTCTTTAAAGGCCCGGTCTCCTGAGATATACCAACCTTTCGTGAAATAGCTTTTGTACTTTTTTGGCCTTTTCCAGATAGTCTTCATCATCGATGGCCAACCCGGACGAATCGCAAGATTTCCCTCTTTGTTCGCCGCGAGTTCATTCCCCAGATCATCGACGATCGACGCTTCTATTCCAGGCAACGGCTTGCCCATCGATCCCAACTTAATGTCCATCGATGGGTAATTCGCGATGAGGATTCCACCGGTTTCCGTCTGCCACCAGTTATCGTGAAAGGGGAGGCCGAACGTCTTTAATCCCCAGCGGATAGGTTCCGGGTTTAGCGGTTCTCCCACTGAAGCAAGGTGCCGGAGCGATGAGAAATCAAAGTTTTTCGCCGATCTTTCCGGGTCACTCGCAAGCATACGGATGGCAGTCGGAGCGGTATACCAGACGTTGACGCTGTAATCCTCAATGATTTGATACCACGTCTTTGGTTCGAAACGGCCTGAAAAAACAACCGAGGAGGCTCCGTTTGACCAGGATCCCAGAATCTCGTAGGCAATCCCCGTTACCCAGCCCGGATCCGCTGTACACCAGTAGACGTCTTCCTCTTTGAGGTCAAGCGCCCACTTCGCGCTTAAATGCTCGTGGAGAATAGCCTTATGAACGTGGACTACCCCTTTCGGTTTCCCGGTAGTGCCAGAGGTATAGAGCATAAAGGCCGGGTCCTCCGGATCCATCATCCGCGTTTCGTAGACCGTGCTTTGTGACGAAAGGAGGTTTGGCAGAGACAGGATTTGCGTCTTTCCTGCTTTCCGATCTTTTGTCCCGTCAGTCAGGAGGATCGTCGTTAACTCCGGTAAGTTTTTCAGTACCTTCAAAACGCGCGGGAGAAGTTCCGTGTTGGTTAGAAGAAGTTTTGCGGCGCTGTTTCCCAGGCGATCTTCAATTGCCTGAGGGCCGAAGGCTGAGAACATCGTGCCGGCGATGGCTCCCCTTTTGAGCGTACCGAGGAATGCGTAGTAAAGCTGGGGAACCCTGGGAAGGAAGATAAATACGCGTTCTTGCTGTCCGATTTCCAGAGCATGGAGAAGATTGGCGAATTGGTTTGAAATTTTGAACAAGTCCAAAAAGGTGTATCGTTCTTTCTCGTTTGCTTCGCCTTGCCAGTAGAGGGCAATTTTGTTTTTACGAAAGTTTTGCGCATTTCTGTCTATCGCACTGTGCGCAGCGTTCAGCTTTCCATTTAAGAATGCAACTTCCTCCCTGGCTTTTGCCCAAGAAAATGTCCTCACCGCTTTCTCGTAATCAGGGAGATTGGGAACGAACTTGAGGTTTTGTGCGGTTTTCCTGTAGATTTGTACTTTCATTGCATTGATCAGATGAGCTCCCTCCCTGTCATCATCGGCGGTTTGGGGATATTTAACAGTTTTAACATAGTTGGTGCGATATCGGCAAGTACGCCGGTTTGCACCATGCTGCCTTTCCCGGTCGATTCTCTGTCAATAAAAATGAACGGTACGGGAAACGTCGAGTGTTCCGTGTCTACCTGCCCGGTCTCAGGATTTAAAAGTTCTTCAGCATTCCCGTGATCTGCGGTGATGATCGTTGCCCCCCCGACGGACATGGCTTTCTGGGCGATCTGCTCCACACATTGATCGACAGTCTCGCAGGCAGCGATGGTTGCCTGCATGTTTCCGGTGTGTGCAACCATATCCGGATTTGCAAAGTTGACGATGATGACGTTATAGATACCGGTTGCGATTCGTTCAATGACCGAGTCGGTAATCTCAAGGGCAGACATTTGAGGATCCAGGTCGTAGGTCGGGACTTTCACCGAAGGAATAATAATACGGTCTTCTCCCGGAAATGGGTCTTCCCTTAGCCCATTGAAATAGTAGGTCACGAAGCGTTCTTTTTCGGTCTCTGCCACCCTGAGCTGTCGGAGGTTGAAGTCGGCGATTATCCTTCCAAATGGCATCTCCACCGTTTGCGGCGGGTAGGCGATTGATACCGGTAGCGCCCGCTCGTACTCTGTCATGGTTACGAAGAGGAGATTTTTGATTCTCTCTCCACGAGTAAACGGAGTGGTTTGAAGCTGCGGGTAGGCCGCGTGCTTACGAAAGTACTTGATCGCGTAGGGATCGAATGCAGGGCGCTTTTCTGCAGCAGTTTCAAAGTTCGGCAAAACAAAGGCCTTGGTAAGCTGCCTCGGTCGATCAATGCGAAAATTAAAAAAGATTACCGCATCGTTTTCCCGCACCAGTCTTTTCGGATTGTTGTTTTCATCAACAATCAACGTGGGTTCAATGAATTCATCGGTTTTCCCGGCAGTATATGCGGACGTAACCGATTCATTTGCATCACGGGCTTTATGTGCGGCGCCGACGGTTAAGGCTTGGTAGGCTTTCTCGGTTCGCTCCCAGCGTTGGTCCCTGTCCATCGCATAAAATCGCCCCATGACAGAAGCGATCTCTCCTACACCTATAGTTTGAATTTTCGCCTGAATCTGTGAAATGTAGGTTAACGCCGAGGTCGGAGGAGAGTCCCTGCCGTCCGTAAAAAGATGAAGCGCAACGTGTTCAAGTCGATGGAGGCTCGCAAAATGGAGCAGGGCAAACAGGTGCTCGATGTTTGAGTGTACTCCCCCTGCTCCGACAAGGCCCATGAGGTGCAAGGTCGAGTTGTAAGTTTGCACATGCGCCCCGGCAGTTACGAAAGCCTGGTTTTCGAAAAAGCTGCCATCTGCAATTGACATGTTGATACGCGGTAAATCCTGGTAGACAATTTGCCCCGCACCGATGTTCAGATGGCCCGTTTCCGTGTTCCCTTCTTCCCCGTGGGGAAGACCCACTGCTTCACCGGAAGCTTCAAGTTTTGTGTGAGGAAAAGCATTCCAGTAACGATCCAGGTTCGGTGTAATCGCTCTTTCGATAGCATTGCCCGGTCCCGGTGGGGCGATGCCCCAACCGTCGAGGATCAAAAGCACAATGGGTTTCGGGATTGGGCTCATTGTTTGCTGGGATCTCCCTTGTTATGCGTTCGTCTGCGGAGCTTGGGGTTTTGCGGTAAGTTCGCTTTCTATGTCGAGAAGGCGGTTGTATTTTGCGATGCGCTCACCGCGAGCCGGCGCGCCAAACTTCGTGTAATGCGCGCCAACGCCAACGGCAAAATCAGCGATAAAGTCATCGTTGGTTTCACCCGAGCGATGGGAAACGACGACTTGCCAACCCGCATTTTTTGCAATTGTAATGACCTCAATTGCCTGTGAGATGGTGCCAATTTGGTTCGGCTTCGCCAAGATTCCCGTACAGCACTTTTCAGCAATACCTTTCAGGGTTCTTTCTTTATTCGTCGTCAGGAGATCGTCGCCAATAACAACCGTTGAGGTCCCAATTTCCTTGGTCAGGGTTGTCCAGGAACCCCAATCATCTTCGAATAGCGGATCCTCGAGAGTGTACAGATGGTACTGATCATTGAGGCCTTTGTAATAGTCAATAAATTCTTTTGTAGAAAAAGGTTCTTTCCGATCCTTGATTTGATACTTCCCTCCCTTGTAGAAATTGGAGGCGGCTACGTCGAGGCCGAGAAAGACATCCTCCCCATATTTATACTTCGTCGTCCGAATTGCCTCGAGTATTAGCTCCAGGGCATCAGAATTGTTGTACAAGTTCGGAGCAAATCCGCCCTCGATGCCGACGCTATGGATCGCTCCGTGTTTGGTGAGGACTTGGTCGATGGCGTGATAGACTTCAACGCCCGTTTGAAGCGCTTGGGAATAGCTCATTCTGGTCGAGGGAATGATATGGAATTCCTGAAAGTCCAGGTTCCCGGCTCCGTGTTTTCCTCCGTTTATCACGTTGAACGTCGGAGTAGGAAATGTGGGCGGATCTTTGGCCAGACGGTATTTTGCGAAGAGATACTTATATACCGGTAAATTGTACGCGAGGGCTCCGGCTTTACACAGGGCTGTTGAAACGGAAAGAATGGCGTTGGCGCCCAAGCGCGATTTGTTTAACGACCCATCGAGATTAACGAGGATCTGATCGACGTCGGTTTGGCGGGTCGGATCTTTTCCGAGAATTGCCGGGCCGATGACTGCGTTTACGTTTGCAACCGCCTTCAACACCCCTTTGCCGTAGAATCGATTCTGATCGTTGTCCCGAAGCTCAACGGCTTCGTGAGTGCCAGTAGACGTTCCAGCCGGTACTGAAGCGGTTACCTTGCGCTCGTTGTCAATCGTCAGGGTTGTCTCAATTGTCGGGATTCCCCGGGAATCGAGAATCTCTTTGGCAAGGGTTTGAGTTATCTGTGCCACGGGATAATAATAAAGAATTAAGAATTATGAATTATGAATTAAGAATTATGACGCATGATAGTTCTGGTTTCATTTATCTTCTGACGAGGCGGAGTTCAGCCTGGTAGACGGTTTCGCGCGTTTGCTCGATCGCATCCGGGCTCACCGACACACTGGTAATCCCCCACTCGACAAGCTTTTGGGTAAACTCAGGGTACTGTGAGGGGGCCTGTCCGCATACCGAGGAGGTGATTCTTCTTTTGTTCGCCGTTTTGATGATTTTTTCAAGTGCCCACATTACGGCGGGATTTCGCTCATCGAATTGACTCGCCACTTCTTCGTTATCCCTGTCGATGCCGAGAATGAGCATCGTGAGGTCATTGGTGCCAACCGATATTCCGTCAATCCCGACGTCGATAAACTCATCGAGTAGGATAACGTTCGACGGGATTTCGACCATCATCCAAAACTTGAACGTGGCTGAGCGAAACAGGCCTCGGGAGGCAACGATCCTTTTTACTTCAGCCAGTTCTTTGACTGTGTGGACGAACGGTATCATCAGCCAAAGATTCTTGTGCCCGGCTTTGTTCCTCACTTTTTTTATGGCTTCAAGTTCCAGGTCAAACACCGTTTCGTCAGATATGTACCGAAATGCTCCCCTGTATCCGAGCATGGGGTTTTGCTCCTGCGGTTCATAGTGGGTACCTCCCGGCAGATTCCTGTATTCGTTGGTTTTGAAATCCGTCGCCCGGTAAACCACAGGTTTTCCCTGAAATGCACGACAGAAGACCTCCAGCCCGTCGGCGAGTTTGTTGATGAATTGTTGTTTTTTTCCGTCGTGAATCATCTTTTTGGGGTGGATCCCAATTTGGGCAACCATAAACTCGGCGCGCAACAGCCCTACTCCGTCGACGTTTCTTGATGCAATATCGGCAGCGAGATCCGGCTCTCCTAGGTTAACGTAAACTTTGGTTGCGGTGCTTCTTTGGGTCACAAGCCTCACCTCGCCGCGTGGCACCGAGGGTGTGGTTACCTTTCGGGGCGAAAGTACCCCATTGAAGACCTCGCCGGTCTTGCCGTTGACCGTGATCTGTTGGCCCGTTTTCAAGGTATCGGTTGCTTTACCAGTTCCGACGACGCAGGTTATCCCGAGTTCACGCGAGACGATGGCGGCGTGGGAAGTTTGCCCGCCTTTATCGGTTACGATAGCGGTTACTTTCCTCATTGCCGGAACGAAGTCCGGGGTTGTCATCTCGGTCACCAGCACTTCCCCTTTGAGGATTTTTCCGATTTCACGGGCAGAATGGATGATGCGGACTTTCCCGCTTGCGATGCCAGGCGAGGCAGGATCTCCTTTGAGGATCAGTTTGAGTGATTTGGCGATGGCCCTGCCTGTAGCTTCGTCCGTTATCGATAGTTCCTTTTCTCCGAGGGTAGTGATCGGCCTCGTTTGCAGGATATAGATCTCGTCTCTATCAACGCCCCACTCTATATCCTGTGGAAAAAAATAGTGATGGTGAATTGCCTCACCAATTTTCGCGAGTTTCCCAATCTGGTCATCCGAGAGTTTCTGGGCTTTTTGTTTATTCAGAGGTACTCTCGCCTCGACATCTTTCCCGTGTTTTTTCACGAGCTCTATTTGTTGTTTGACAATGTATTTCTTGAGAATTTTATACGTTTTTTTCTCGACTATATATCGGTCCGGTGTCACTGCCCCTTGGACGATCATTTCCCCCAGCCCCCAGATTGCCTCAATAATGAGGGTGCGTTTGTCTTGTGTTACAGGGTCGACGGTAAACATGACTCCCGAAACATCGGATTGAACCATATTCTGAACGGGTATTGCGATTCCGACTTTGAAATGATCAAATCCTTTTTCCGCGCGATAAAAAATGGCTCGGGGTTCGAAGAGTGATGCCCAAGCCTCACGGATGGCATCGACCACGTTGGCGGCCCCTTTCACATTAAGGAAGGTTGCTTGTTGTCCTGCAAAAGAGGCTCCGGGAAGATCCTCTGCCGTAGCTGATGAGCGGACGGCAACGAGCGGAGCACTGTCATGCTTATCGAGAGATCGGTAGTGCTTTATCATCGCATCGGCCAGGTCCGGCGGAACTTCGGCGTTGGTGATCAACTTTTTGACGCGTTGGCTGGCTTGGTGAAGTGCTGTTGTATCCTGAACGTTCAGGCCTGTAAGGATGGATTTAATCTTCGGCCGAAGGTCATTGTGGTCGAGGACATAGAAATAGGCCGGCGCCGTGACGATGAAGCCGTTCGGGACGGGAAATCCCGCTTTGACCATTTCCCCCAGATTCGCTCCTTTACCGCCGACGAGCGGGATATCGTCTTTATCGATCTCGCGAAACCAGACCACATAGTCATTGGAACTCACCATACACCCAATATAACTTAGCGAAAGCTCTTGTTCAATCCCAGAAAAAGGAATAGTCTCTTATGGCTTAAGAGGGAAAGTCATGATGAGGCTTGGGTGGAGCTAGTTTTTCAGTTTTTCTTTGAAGTAGTCAACCCAGGGAATGGGAGCCGGATTTTGGTCATAAAGAATTGAAAGGTACAAATTCGTTACAGCCCCGAACTGAATTAGCTCGAACGCCTGAGAAAGCTTTGTTTCTGAGTGCAAGCTGATCTCAATCGACGCTATCTTGTTCTTCATCGTTATCTCTTTCGTAATTGCAAACCGCAATTTTATTTTCTCTGAGTAAAGCGATGATTCAGCGAAAATAACAAAGAGGTGCTCCGGATTGGTACTTGGATGTTTGAGACCTTCCAAAAGGTGATGATTGAGTTCGGGAATCTGGAAATCAGTGGAGAAGGCTTTGGCATTTTCGTTTAACTGATTGTTGATTGTATGCGTTGAACCGACGAGATGTTCAGCTGAGATATATACAATTATTCGGCCGAGCATTTGCTTTGCAAGTTTCTTTGCGGGATTGTGTGGAACTGCCACCGTGGGATTCGTCTTTACCCAGACTTCCGTCATTGCTTTTGCGGCTGTTTCAATCTCAGCCTGACTCAATTGAATGACTCCAATCTTGGCCGCAAGTGCCAGTACTCCAACGACGTTGTACCCGATTGCCATGCGAGGCTGGTTCGACGGATTGTGGGTCGGCAGTACTTGGTAGTAAGGGACTCTTTCTCGTTTGGCAAGGTCTATGAGTGGTCCGCCTGTGCCAATAGCGATCCATTTTGCCCTGGCCTTGATTGCTTGATTTGCATTACTTAACGTTTCTTCCGTTGTGCCGGAATAGCTCGCGCAAATGACGAGCGATTTCTCATTTACGAAGGCGGGAATATCATATCCGTTGATTCTGGTGAATGGATACCTTATCTCGTTGCCGTATACCGACTGGATGACTCTTGCCCCCAAGCCGGTGCCCCCCATGCCGGTCATCACAATATTGTCGATTTCACTGTAGGCAGGGGGAATTGTTACGGCACTTGCTTCATCCCAGGCATGAAGGCATTGCTTGGCTAAGGCTTCGATGGAGCCCAATACATTTTGAACATCGATCTTACGAATTTCTTCAATACTGTCGAGTTTATCCATGGATTTGATTGTACGAGGTTAACCCTTATGCAGCAAGTGATTGGGAATTGATGCAGTCTGTTTTGATCCCTATGCTTGCCGTATTGTTCCGTGACTGCTGAGAAAGCTGACAATTTCAGTCGTATGTTCTGCAAGGATTTTATGGTTGTCCGCTTCAATATTGAGTCGAAGCAATGGTTCGGTATTGGAAGGTCGGACGTTAAACCACCAGTCTGTAAACCAGACACTAATCCCATCTAGCCAATCCGTTGATCTGGCCTTGTTCTTATACGTTGTTTCCAACCTTCGCATAACACCGAGTTTATCTTTTACCATAAAGTTAATTTCACCGGAGCTCGGATACTTATCATATTGCCTTACGAGATCAGAAAGCTTTTGGTTCTTTACGGACATCAGCTCCAAAACGAGTAAAGCGGCGATGATTGCAGAATCAGCATAGAAAAAATCACGAAAAAAGTAATGACCGGAATGCTCGCCGCAAAACAACCCGTTGTGCTTTCGCATTGCTTCTTTGATCAGCGTGTGTCCGACGCGGACACGGACGGGTTTACCGCCCCGCTTTTTGATGATTTCAGGGACAACCCGTCCGACGATTGCATTGTAGAGGATCGTTTGTTTCGGATGTTTTCTGAGAAGGTTTTCGGTGATCAGGGCGGTCATAATGGTGCCGGAGACGATTCGCCCGGTTTCATCAACCAGGAAAACCCTATCCCCGTCGCCATCGAATGCCATGCCAACGTCCGCCCCAACTCTTTTCACCGCTTTTACCGTATCCAGCATGTTTTTTGCTTCGATAGGACTCGGGATGTGATTTGGGAACGATCCGTCGAGCTCGTAGAAGATCCTCGTGACTTTCCAAGGCAGATGGTCTTCAACGGCGGGCATAAAAAACCCTCCCATCCCGTTTCCGGTATCAACCGCCACCTTGAACGGCTTCATATTTTTTACGTTGATGAATTTGAGAACGTGTTTGACAAAATCGTTAAGAACCCGACGCTTCGAAAGTCTGCCTGTCTCTTTCGATGTTTTCTCAAGGCTTTTGGTTGACACGGCGAGATCCCGGATTTCATAGATCCCGCTATCGCCCGAGACCGCGATAGCCCCGCGTTTCACGATTTTCATGCCATTGTACTGGGGCGGATTGTGGGAGGCGCTGATGGTTACCGCCAGGTCTTCATTGTACTTGCCGGCCGCAAAATACAGCATGTCCGTTGAAATCAGTCCGAGGTCGACCACGTCAACACCCGCCTTGAGCATGGTGTTTACAAAGATCTGGTGAAGTTTCGGCGAAGACATCCGCATGTCTCTTCCTACCTGGATTGTTCTGGGTTGGAAACAGACGGCGATTGCCTGTGCCACCCGTATCAGACCTGCCTCATCGAGCTCTCCGGGGATGATTGCCCGGATGTCGTAATCTCTGAAGATCTCCGGACTTAGGCGCATCTTTTCTTCGTAAGGCTCATTCTAGATTTCGCTTAAAATCAAGTCAAGCATCGATGAAAGGGGCAGAATGCTCTTTCCGGTCTTGACCGCAACATCCGTCCGGTAGAGGCTTTCGTGGAGCATCTGAAGGTCTTTTGAAGTAAATTTCCCGGCTTGAGCCAGGAGTCGCTGTCTTTGCCACTTTTGCATGGCATGGAGTTCTTTTCCGTTGTAATCCGCTGCCATGAGGAGGCTTGTAACCCTCCTTGAGAGCATGTAGAAAACGAGCTCGGGTGCGTCCTGTTTTAACGTTTCGTGGTAATAACCCAGCAATTGCCCTGTATTTTTCGGGTAAATTGAGTCAAGGAAGCGAAAGATCGCTTTGCTTAATTTAAACAGTCGAACCGTGGCCGTTTTATTTACCAATCGTAGTTGGGCGGTGGTGAGTTCTTTACGTTCCCAAAGGATTACCTCTCCCTTTGGACTTTCGACGGCAATATAGCGCACAAGCTCCTCCTTGGTTTTTGACCGGACCCTTGTCAATACGTTTTCGATGATGACCAACCGAACGGTCCCAAAAAGGCTCTCGCTCTCGAGGGCTTGCTTGAGATCTCCAAGCGATACCTTCTCGCCATTAAGTCTCACGATATCTTTGATCCCTGACCTTCTGGCTTTTTCCACACTCTCCCTGAGTGCACTACGGCTAGCTACTATCTGGTCGCCATGAAGGATTAGAAGAGACATGAGGGTATAGTCCTTCGTCCGCCAGCTGGCGGATCAGGATAAAGGTTTAGGGTTTAGAACCTTGGGATTTATATTTTTGAAATAGTGCTTCCACTGTCTGGTGATCAATACGGCGTCCCCTTCCCCGATGGGGAACGAGAGCCCCGGAGAAGGTTTTGGGGATATGCAAGAGCTCGTGGATCAACACTCTCGTCTTGTCATCCTCCGGCAACCTGTCAAACCTTTCAGAGAGAATCTCGATGACGTAGTGGGGCTTAAGGCGAAGTGCGAGCTGCCAGATTCGGGGAAAACTCCAGATTCTCGCCCTTGCCCGAGAGGAAGAACCAAAACTTCTGAAACAAATGACTTTTGTGGCGTCAATATGAGGAAATTTCATTACTCGGAGAATTGCAGAGAGCTTTTCCTGTATATCTGGAGCTTTGTGAAAATCCATACCAGGATCTTGGAAATGTTACTCGGTTGCTTTATAGACCGGTGTTCCTTCGTAGACTTTTTTATCCACCTTCAGTCCTACCGATTGTCCTTTCTTTGCCTCTTTGACCTTCTCGTGATCTATTTCCATCGATTCCACGGTTTGGACCAGTTCATCACCCTCGGCTTTCCCGGCAATTTTGATGGTATCCCCTACCTTTAATTGCCCCGTTACATCGACGACGGCAACACAGATTTTGTCATAGTAGTGCGCCACCTTCCCAACCGCTTTGTCAGCCATTTATGCTCACCTCCGATCTCCCATTTACAATACATTCACTTTGAATTAAGTATAACACAACTTTTGTTTCACTCCCTTGGAAATTGGTACAATTTGTCGCCGAGATACCCCGTCACTTCCGGCCTTATGAGCGGCCCCCTTAGGAGTCTTGCGGAGCGGAGGCTTGCGAATCCATGCTTCTTATTGATTGCATCGACCGCACTCCAGAGTTTTTCTCTCTTTTGCCAGCTTTCAAGCCAACACGCCGTGAGGTTTGTTACCGGAGAAAGGAGGCCTACATGAACGCCGAAGCGAATCACGGCAAAGCTCCGCTGCCAACCTTTATACAAACCGTTGTAGATGAGGTCGAATACCTCATCCGGATGACGAACGTGGTACTTGAGCGTCCGATGCCGATACCAGATTTTCTCCTCTCCCTCCAGGAAAATGGATATTTGACGGCCGGCAAGATTCATTTGGCGAATCTTGTAGGTTGCTTCCTCGACAAGGTTGCGGATGATCTTTTGAATCTCTTCTTCTGAATCGCAGAGGCGAAACCCCGTAATGGTGCGGCCGACACCCTTCATGTATAGATTGGAATCAAGCAGTCTTAAGAGATGCGATTCCTCACCGATGGAAATCCTCTTGAGCTCCGGTCCCCAAAACGGTCCGAAACGCAGCTTGAGAATTTTATCCTCAAGCTTTCTGATTTGAAGGATGTTCGTCACCCCCGTGTTGATGAGTTTTTCTTCCAAGCGAGGGCCAATCCCGCAGATGTCTCGCGGCTTGCATCCCGCCAAGATTTCATCAAGATTTTCCTTGCTAATCCGAAAGTAGCCGCCTTTCGGAGCATGGTCTCCGGCAAGCTTGGCAAGCGTGCGGTTATACGAAATCCCAATTGAGGCGGTGACCCAATTTCCGAGCTTCGCATAGATCTTTTCCTGAATCTTGACCGCAAGGGTTTCGGCTGAACCGCAGAGGCGGATACAATTTGAGGTGTTGATGAACGCTTCATCGAGTGAGAATAGGGTAACGTCCGGGCTAAATGATTCAACGAGCGCAAAGAAACGTTTTGTGTAATCGAGGTATTTGTCAAAATCTGCTTTGATAAGGATGAGACGGGGGGCAAGTTTTCTGGCATCATGGAGGTTGGTGCCGGTTTTGATCCCAAGCCTTTTGGCTTCTTTACTTGCGGCAATAATGCACATTCTGCCTATGTCTTTCACAATCCCTACCGGCTTTCCCCGTAAGAATGGGTTTTGTTGCTGCTCTACTGTGGCAAAATATGAGTTGAGGTCTACGTGGAGGATGGTCATGGGAATGTTCAATGTTTAATGTTTAATTCTTAAATCTTAAATCTTGAATCTTGAATCTTCAATCTTGTGTCATCCTTCCATCCAAATCTGTTCCAGGATCCAGGTTTCGGTGGTGCGGTTGTATTCGAGAAGGTAGAGATTTCCGTTTGAGAGGACGGCATAACGGCGTTTCTTAATACTCTCATCTTTGACCTCGTGGATGCTCGTGATTTCCTCAATGGGATATGCGCGGTTGTGCCAATGGAACGTTTTGGGGACGAATGAGGTTTCTCTAAAAATTCCCAGAACACTTATTGTTTCGCCTATTGTTTGGTACATCTGACCAAACTATACCCGAATTTTGATGGGGGTGTCAACAGCGATTTTCGGATGATGAGTTTAGAAGAGTTCCTGCTGATCTTTAACCTTTTTCGGAATCGGGATTGAGAGGTGCTCGTATGCAAGGAGAGTTGCCATCCGGCCCCGGGATGTCCTTTTGAGAAAGCCCAGTTGTAAAAGGTACGGTTCGTGGACGTCTCTTAACGTTTCGATGTCCTCTGAAATAGTGGCGGCGATCGACTCGATACCGACGGGTCCTCCAGCGTGTTTTTTGATGATCGCCTCAAGAATCCGACGATCTGCTTTATCCAAACCCGCTTTGTCAACTTCAAGCATCTCAAGCGCCTTCTTGACAACCTCTAAGGTCAACTGGCCTTTTGCATGGACCTCGGAGTAATCCCTGATCCGACGAAGCAATCTGTTGGCTACCCTTGGAGTTCCCCTTGATGTTTTGGAAAGTTCCCGCGCGACGGCTTTATCGAACTTCATTCCCAGGATAGCGGCTGAGCGGACAAGGATCATTTCGACTTCTGCGGATGAATAATAGTCGATGTGGTGGATGGCTCCGAAACGGTCCCGTAGCGGCGAAGACAGCATTCCGATGCGCGTGGTTGCCCCGATGATCGTGAACCTGGGGAGGTCCAATCTCACGGTTCTCGCGGATGGGCCTTTACCAAGTACAATGTCTAGGTGATATTCCTCCATCGCAGGATAGAGGGTTTCTTCTACAATTTTGCTCAGTCGGTGAACCTCGTCGATAAAAAGGATGTCGCGGTCCTTGAGGTTCGTGAGGATTGAGGCGAGATCGCCAGCCCGCTCGATCGCCGGACCTGACGTAACGCGGATTTCGCTTTCCATCTCGTTGGCGATGACATGGGCAAGTGTCGTCTTCCCAAGGCCCGGTGGCCCGTAGAAGAGGAGATGTTCGAGCGGTTCGTTCCGTTTTTTCGCAGCGGCGAGAAAAGTTCGAAGTTTTCCCTTTACCTTTTCTTGCCCGAAGAAATCGTTTAGGGTTTTCGGACGGATGTTGATGTCGGGAGCTTTTGCGTCTTTGGCTGCCTTCATGAGCCTACTTTCCGATTGTCTTTAAGGCTTCTTTAATGAGTTGTTCTGTTGTCATCTTGCCCTTTCCTTTAATCGTTCTTAAAGATTCCCGGGCCTCCGATTGTGTAAATCCAAACTGTCGGAGTGCCTGAACGGTCTCTTCATACGCAGGGCTTACGACTTCAAAAAGATCCGTCCCCTTATCGGCTCCAAGTGTCGCTTTCAGATCGATGATGATCCGCTGGGCTGTTTTTCTCCCGACACCCGGAATCGTGGTGAAGAAATCGACGTCGCCATTGAGTATTGCTTGAGCGATCTCGTCCCTGCCACCCGAAGAAATCACGCTCAAGGCGGTTTTTGGTCCTACTCCGGCTATTGCAAGCAATGTTTCAAACAGGGAGAGCTCTTCGAGCGTGTCAAAGCCATACAGCGAAAGCGTATCTTCGCGGACGTAGGTATACGTATAGAGTGACACCGTCTCCCCTTGGGCAGCTTTGCGGTTCAGTATTCGAGCCGGAACGGCAATTTTAAAGCCGATTCCGGCCACGTCAACGATCAGTGAATTTTTGTACACGCGATCAAATTTTCCGGTAACTTTGGCGATCATTTCGGTTTCTTGATTACTCCGTGGGTAATTGCAACTGCAAGAGCATCGGTCACATCATCGGGGGAGGGTATGACTTTGAGGTTTAAGAGCATTTTTACCATGAGTTCAACCTGGTGCTTGTCCGCTCTCCCGTACCCTGAAACCGCCATTTTTACTTCAAGCGGAGTGTATTGAGACACAGGGATCGCCTCCTGCTTTAAGGCAAGTAACGTCACTCCCCTAGCCTCCCCAACCGCGAGCGCGGTTTTGGCGTTCGTGTTGAAAAAAAGTTTCTCGACCGCCGCTTCCTTGGGTCTCCATTTTTTCAGAATTTTTTTCAGTGAGGTATATAGGTCCTCAAGGCGGCTTTCCGGAGCCAGGTTCTTTTTTGTCTCAATACAATCGAAGGCTAGCGCTACAGAGGAATTGCTATCGTAATGGATAATTCCCCAACCGGTTCTCGCAATCCCAGGGTCAATACCAAGGATATTCACGGCCCTCATTGTAACACGTCTTCTGAGACTTAAGAAAATGTCTGTCCGTGGTGCTTTCGGGCTCTGGCAACTTTGAGCTCCAGGACCGCCTTTTTTAGCGAGGCTTCGGCGAGGAGGATTTCCGTACGGGATACCCTTTGCTTTAAAAGTTCTTCAGCTCTGGTTTTGGCTTCCTCGGCTTTTCGGATATCGATCTCCTCTGCCCTGACGGCGCTGTCGACGAGGATGGTGACCGTATTTTCGGATGAAACGTCAATAAATCCGGCCCCGGTCACGAGTTCAATAGTCTGATCACCTTTTCGAACTGTGATTGTTCCCGTATTGAGACTCGAGAAGAATGGCGTATGATGAGCCAGGATCGTGACCGCTCCTTCTGAAGCATAGGCGGTTACCGACTCCGCCGTGTCCTGGTAGAGCACGGTGTCTTGAGAGATGACTTCAAGCGAGAAGAGTTCCATAATAGGCAGTTAATAGTTAAAAATTAAAAGTTAAAAGTTAAAAACCCAAATCAAGCAGTTAAAAGTTCAAAATTATAAGTTTGGTTCTATATAATAACCTCTGTTCCCATTGTTTCCTGTAAACTTTTGACTTTAGGCTATTACAGGGTTTTGGCTTTCTGAACCGCTTCGTCTATACTTCCAACCAGGTAAAAGGCTTGTTCCGGAAGCTGATCGTGGAGCCCATCAAGAATTTCCCTGAAACCCCGAACTGTTTCTTTAATCGGGACATACTTTCCCGGTACTGCGGTGAATTGCTCGGCGACAAAGAACGGTTGTGAGAGAAAGCGCTGGATTCTTCTCGCCCTGGCAACAACAAGCTTATCTTCGTCCGAGAGCTCGTCGATTCCCAAAATTGCAATGATGTCCTGCAGGTCTTTGTATCGTTGCAGGACCCGTTGCACAGCCCTGGCAGTTTCGTAGTGATCCTTGCCGATAATCGCTGGGGTCAGGATGTTTGACGATGAGGTCAATGGTTCAACGGCCGGATAGAGGCCCTGTTCAACCAACGCTCGTTCGAGGGTGATGGTTGAATCCAAATGCGAGAAGGTTGTGGCCGGAGCAGGATCGGTATAATCGTCGGCGGGGACGTAAACCGCTTCAAAAGAAGTAATTGAGCCGGCTTTCGTTGAGGTGATCCTTTCCTGAAGGGCTGCCATTTCACTCGCAAGGGTCGGTTGATACCCCACCGCGGAAGGTACTCTGCCAAGCAGAGCTGAGACTTCGGAACCGGCTTGGGCAAAGCGGAAAATATTATCGATGAATAAGAGGACATCTTCTCCATGGCTGTCACGAAAATGCTCTGCAAATGTCACACCGGTCAGCCCCACACGGAGCCTGTTTCCCGGAGGTTCGTTCATCTGACCGAACACCATCACCGTGTTTTTCAAAACTCCCGCTTCTTTCATATCGATATAGAGCTCGTTTCCTTCCCGTGTTCTTTCCCCGACCCCAGCAAAGACGGAATGGCCCTCGTACTGGATCGCGATATTGCGGATGAGTTCCATGATGATGACCGTCTTACCGACTCCTGCCCCTCCGAAAGCAGCGACTTTCCCTCCTTTTGCAAACGGCGCGATAAGGTCGATCACTTTGATACCGGTTTCCAGCATCTGTGGCTTTGTTTCCTGTTCCATAATGCTCGGAGGTGTTCGGTGGATCGGAGCCCTGGTTTTGGTTCTCACCGGACCTTTTTCATCGATCGGTTCTCCGACAACATTGAACATTCTTCCCAAAATTTCGTTGCCCACGGGGACGGTAATCGGGCCGCCGGTATCCATAACCTTCATTCCGCGTCTTAGCCCGTCTGATGATCCAAGGGCGATACAGCGGGCTGTGTTTTTCCCGATATGTTGTTGGATTTCCAATGTAAGCTTTGTGTCTGAATCCCGTTTGAGTTCAAGGGCTGTGTAAATCTCGGGAAGAGTTTCCTCAAACCGGACATCAATGACGGGACCGACAATTCTTATCACTTTCCCCTGGTTTTTCATCTTTTTTTCTTCACTATTTTTTTTGGCGCATACTTCTAAACAGTTGACCGAAAATATCTCCCTTACAGATAATTCCTATGAGTGTTGCCATCCCTTTTTTCGTTTTGATAACCGGAAGGCAGCTTACACGGTTGACCAGCATTACCGAGGCTGCTTTCATGATGGGTGTTTCTTCGGTTGTGGTAAACACATTTTTGTTCATGACGTCTTTCGCCCGAAGCTTCGACACATCGGTCAAATTTTTCTCCATCTCTTCGAAATTCTTCGCTGATAACGGATCGAAAAAATATTGTTCGTACGATGGATACAACCGCTCAATGAGATCTTCTTCAGAAATGATACCGACCAATTGATGGCCTTTTCCTGTTATGGGGAGACCGCTAATCCTTTTTTCAAAGATGAGTTTCCACACATCCTTAAAAGGGATGTTCGGTGTCGCGCTGATTGGATTTTTACTCATGAGATGAAGGACTTTCATACTGTTTCTTTCCGCTATGCTGACAACGCCTTCCGGGATGTAACCAAGTCAGCAATTTCACTGGTGATCGACTGCTGCCTATCCTTGTTGTATATGAGCGTTAGGTCTTGGATGATCTCAGCCGCGTTGTCTGAAGCGCTTTTCATCGCAACCATTCTGGCGCTCTGTTCCGACGCCAACGCTTCGAGGGCCGTCTGATACACTTGCATTTCTATGTAGTGAGGAAGCAGCGCTTCCATGACCGTATCCGCATCGGGTTCAAACAGATAATCCTTCAGAGGTCTGATGAGGGTTTCGGAGGTTTCTTTCAGCTTCTTTGTCTCTATCGGAAGGAGACGGAATGAGTTTACTTCCTGTTTAAGGGTGGTGACAAAGTCCGTATAGACGATATAAACCTGCTTAAATTTTCCACTCATAAACCCTTCGATCGCGAGTTTAGCAATCGGGCTTACGTCTTCAAATTTCGGTCGCTCGGGGAGGTTTGTAAACTCTGCGTAGAGCGCTTGACCGGTTTTTAAAACATAGTCTCGGGATTTTCTGCCGACTGCAATGTACTCAAAACTTAACATTTGCTCTCGCATTTCTTCATGAAGAGCAAGCTTGAACTCTTCCATGGCTCGAAAAAGGTTCGTGTTTAAGGCGCCGCAAAGCCCGCGGTCGGAGGAGATAAGTATTATTCCGGTTGCTCCTATGCTGTCAGGGAAAGACCTCAGCATTGGATGTTTGTCGGAGCGAATTCTGGTTGCCAGTTGAGAGAGGATTTCGCGCAATTTTGTAGAGTATGGCCTGGTAGTCAGCGCCTTTTCTTGGGCTCTTCGCATTTTTGAAGCAGCAACCATCTCCATGGCCTTGGTAATTTGTTTAATATTTTTTGCGGATCGGATTCTGCGTTTAATGATCTTAATTGCAGCCATATTATTCTTCCTCAAGCATCAAGCCGCTTTCTATGGCGTTAAATGTTGTTGCGGCTTTTGTTAGCTCATCCTCGAGTTCGCCGGTCATTTCCGGTATTTGTCTGAGATGTTCGAGAATCTCCGGATGTGCCGTGTCGAGATATTGGATGAACAATCGTTCCCACTGGCGACATTGATCTTTCTTTACAGGGTCGAGAAAACCATTCGTTGCAGCCCAAATGATAACCACTTGGTGTTCGAGGGGAGCAGGCTCATCCCACCCTTGTTTGAGGATTTCCGTGATGCGGGCCCCTCGCTCGAGTTGGCTTTGTGTTTTTGGATCAAGGTCGGAGGCGAACTGTGCGAATGCCGCCAACTCTCGATACTGCGCCAGATCCAAGCGGAGTTTTCCCGCCACCCTTTTCATGGCTTTCGCCTGTGCAGCACCGCCTACTCTCGAGACAGACAAGCCCACGTTTATCGCCGGCCGTACTCCTGCGTAAAACAGGTCCGGTTCGAGGTAAATTTGGCCGTCGGTGATTGAGATAATATTGGTCGGAATATACGATGAAAGATCTCCCGCCTGAGTTTCAACAATTGGCAGGGCAGTGAGAGATCCGCCGCCGCGCTTTTTGTTCAGCTTGCAGGCACGCTCGAGTACGCGGGAGTGCAGGTAAAAAATGTCTCCTGGGTACGCCTCTCTGCCCGAGGGCCGATGGAGGAGCAAGGAAAGCTCTCGATAAGACCATGCGTGTTTCGTGAGATCATCGTAAATGACTAAGGCATCACGGCCGTTATAGGCAAAATACTCCCCCAATGCACAGCCTGCATAGGGCGCGATGTACTGGAGCGTTGCCGGATCTGCTGCGGTTGCTGCTACGATTATCGTGTGATCCAAGGCGTCAAACTGCTCGAGTATAGATACGAGTTTTGCCACGAATGAGGCTCTCTGCCCGATGACGACGTAGATACAGACAACACCTGATCCTTTTTGGTTGATGATGGTCGTGATCGGGAGCGATGACTTCCCTGTGCCACGATCCCCAATGATGAGTTCTCGCTGACCTCTGCCGATGGGAATCATGCTGTCGATGGCTTTCACCCCGGTTTGGAGCGGTACATGAACAGGCTCACGCTCAATAACCCCGGGAGCAAGACGCTCCAACGGGTAAAACTCTGTCTCTTTCGGCTTTGGTTTCCCATCCAAAGGGAAACCTAATGGGTCGATTACCCTGCCGATGAACGCATTCCCCACCGGAACCGAGAGTAAACGACCGGTAGTGTGGACCAAATCGCCTTCTTTGATGTGTTTATGCTCACCGAGGATAATCGTCCCGATCCGGTTTTCTTCGAGATTTACTGCAAGACCGAAGGTTTTTTTGGGAAATAACAAAAGTTCGTTATACATCACCTTGTAAAGGCCCCTTACCATTGCAACGCCATCACCCGCACTCTCCACGACTCCCACGCTCTCCGTCTTTAGTTCTGTTGTCTCCGCTTCCACCTTGGCTGTTTGATCAGAAATGAAGTCCAGAATTCTGGTGTACTCTTTGGCGAGGTTTCTTTTCATGGAAGAAGTCTTTCCTTCAGTTTTTCGATTTTGGCCCGAAGCGTTGCGTCGATGGCTTTATCCCCGATTTTGATGTACAAGCCGCCAATAACAGAATCGTCCAGTCGATTTTCAATTTTGTAGATTCCTCCGAACAGGCCCGCGAGAATTTGCTCGATCTCCCTGCGTTGAAACGGGGATAGGGCAACGACAGAAACAACGAGGGCTGCTTTTGCCTTTGTCTCGATTGCTCTTTTCTGTTCTGCCTCAGAGGCGACCTTTATCTGACGTTTTTTCCGCCACATTCTAGGTTTTCTTCATCTTTTTTAGGCGCTCGATTTGGGCATGAATGATTGCTTTCTGATCGTGCGGCGTCAACGTGTCTTTCAAGAGCGTCTCTGTAGTTGCGACAACGGTTTGGGTAAACTTTCGCTCAAGCTCATGTTCCATCTGGTGAACCCGTGCCTTTGCGATATTTTCTGCTTTCTGAATCTTTGTTTCGGCTTCTTGATGCGCTTTTTCGAGAAGACCCTTTTCCACTTTTTCGGCTCTGATCCTGGCACCTTCCAAAATCTTATGTGCGTCCTTTTGCGCAGCGATTACCAACTTCTTTTTTTCATGCTCAAGCTTTTCCTGTTCGAGGATGCTCTTTTCGGCAGCCTCCAAGCCATCTCTAATCTTTCTTGCCCGCTGTTCAAGGATTCTTAAGATTGGGCCATACAGGTATTTTTTCAGAAGGAATAAAAGGATGGCAAAGTTCACGATCTGGAATAGTATCTGAAAAAAATTGATATTCATAGACCTTCCTTAAGTGAATTTCAGGATGAGGGCCATTACCAGCGAGTAAATAGCAATGGCCTCAGCGAATGCTATACCTAAGATCATGACGGTCTGCACACGTGCCGATGCTTCGGGATTTCTCCCCATTGCTTCCAGAGCCTTGGCCACGATCAGTCCGATTGCTATTGCCGGTCCCATTCCTCCCATAGCGATTGTAAATCCCACAACAAAGTTTTCTGTCATTATTGTTTCACCTCCTTCTTTGATCTCGAACCGTTCCCCTGTCCATTCTAATGTTCTTCTTCATGGGGAAGCGTTGCCGTGTTCATAAACACCAACGTCAAGATTGCAAATACCAAGGCCTGAATGAGCCCGATGAAAATTTCAAGTCCCATGAACGGCAGCGGAGCGAGGAAAGGGATTAACGCCAGACTGACTGCCAGGAGGACTTCTCCGGCAAAAATATTTCCGAAAAGCCGGAAGGCAAAGGAAATGATTTTTGACAATTCCGAGATGATGTCAAGAAGTCCCATGACAAATTTCATAGGATTCTTGAAATTAATGAAGCGTTGAAAATACGCAAAGCTTAAGTGTTTAAATCCCACAATCTGGATCATGCTTACTGAAATGAGCGCAAGGCCCAAGGTCGCATTAAAGTCTGCTGAAGGCGGTCGAACGAGCGGGGCAAAGAGCGTTTTACCTTCATGGTCCATTCCCATGATTCCGATTGTCCCGACACCGGGCAGTAACTCCAGCCAATTAGAAAACAGGATGTAGAGGAAAAACGTCGCAATCAGCGGAAAGAATTCTTTCGTCTTCGCTTCGCCTGCAACAGAGACCATGAGATTATATAAACTTTCGATGATCATTTCCGCAACATTCTGAACACCCTTAACCGACTTGCTCAGTTTGAGGTTCCTGGAAAGCCAAAAGGAAAAACCCACCAAAAAGACCGAAACCGCAATGCCGGTAAGCATCGAGTTCGTGATGTCGATGTTTCCCAAACGAAAAAGCGGCTCTGCCGATATCGAAACGTTTAGTTTCGTCATGGAAAGTTCACCCCAATTTTAACTTCTCTAGTCTTTCGCTGTCAAGGTAAAGGGATGGCGTATTTCTTTAAGCTTTGCCAGTCCATCCTTCGCTATTGCCCGTAAGTACGGTGAATTACACGCCACGAAGAAGGCCACGATTTCCTCCAGTTGTTTGACAATGTCACGCCGGAGCGGAAATTTCTCCTTGACAAGCTTGTGCGTTTTCAGACGCGTTTCCGAGTCAAAAACCGGTGTCGTATGTTTTTCCCCCTGGAGTTGTTGGATCTGCCGAAGTAGGTGGACTCTCATCTTTTCTTCCGTTTCTTTAATTGTTTTATTGATGATGAATTTCTGGTTCTGGATAAGGAGATCGATCACTTTCATAAGCAGGTTTTTCCGGACTATATACGATTGTTCTCCCCGAGAACCACCGGCTGTGGGTTTTCCTGCCAACAAGAACTTCAGCCCCAGTATAATCGTTTCCTCCTGTTTCAGCGTGGCATTAAACCAGATCGGACCCAAGAGGTCTGAAGTAATTTGCATACGAGTCAAGTGGCTTTTGTCGTTACGGTTGTTGATCCTTGGATCAGTTGCCCAGAAGATCAGCTTTGCGATCAGCCTGGTTCTTTTATTGGGATCGTGTAGTGCTGCAAGGATCTCGTTACGGACGGTTTCTGGGTAAATCGGGCCATCTCCGGGTCTGCGGGGAGGAAACGCACCAAAATGACGAGAAGCCACCTCTGCCCCGAGCAGGTTGAGCATGATATCCCTACGGACGAGATTGTCGTTTTGTACGGCTAATGCAACGAACGGATCGTACTTCATCCAGGCTACCACCGCCTTTTCAAACAGCGGAGCGCTTTTATTTTTTGGTTTGGCTTCCATGGCCTGCCCATTTTACCACGCTTCCTCTTTTTGGTTTGTTGAGGACCATTCAGTTTCTCTGGTATAATTTCAATGCGGGCCCGTAGCTCAGCGGCAGAGCGACAGCCTTTTAAGCTGTGCGTCGGAGGTTCGACTCCTCCCGGGCTCACACGATAAAGCAAAATTAAAAAATGCCCCCTTAGTCTAGAGGTCAGGACGTCGGGTTTTCATCCCGGAAACAGGGGTTCGATTCCCCTAGGGGGCGCAGAGTTAATAGGGTTTTGGGTAAAGGGTTTAGGGTATAGGGTTTAAAGGCCAGGAATTAGTCACGGTTTAAGTGCTGAGGAGTTCAAGTGTCTTTTCGACAATTGCTCGTTTGGAAATATCTTCATAATCAAGCAATTCTTCCATCGTCCCGCTCGTCGGTTGTTTTGTGACCGCGAGTGAGTGGATAGGAACTTTTTGGTTGAAAAGAGCGCTTCGCACCGCTTCGCCTATCCCTCCCTCGGGATAATGATCCTCAACCGTAATGAATGCTTTGGTTTCCCTGGCGCAACGGGTGAGCGTCTCGATGTCGATGGGCTTTATGGAGTACAGATCGACGACACGGATGAAGATACCTTGCTTTTTTAGCTGCTCATATGCTGCCAGAGTTTCATGAAGTGTTATCCCTGCGGCGATTACCGTTACGGAATCGTTCTCGCTGCTTTTAAGAATCTTGCACTTTCCAATTTGAAATTGTTCATCCTCGCCATAAATAACCGGCGTATCATTTCTTGTTACCCGCAGGTATACGATCCCGGGATGCTCTATTGCTTTTTCGATGAGTTTTTCACAGGACACCGCATCGGAGGGGTAGAGGACGATGCTTCCCAAAAGACCGCGAAACAACGCGATATCCTCAAGTCCCATTTGGGATGGTCCGTCAGTATTGATCGAGACACCTGCAAAGGAACCGGCAAATTTGACATTGGCATTTGCATACTGGAGCATCCGCAGCTGGTCATGAGTTCTGGTGAAAAACGCGGCAAAGGTTGAGACAAAAGGAATTTTCCCGCGCAAGCTTAAGCCGAGTGCGATTCCCACCATGTTTTGTTCAGCGATGTACATCTCGAAATATCGCTTGGGAAAGTACTCTTCGAAGGTTTGCGCAAAGGTTGAGTTTTTCACTTCCGCGTCCAGAGCTATGACTTTGGGATTGCGAAAGCCGATTCGAACGAGTGCGACCCCATACGCTCGTCGTACCGAGATCCTATCACCTACCTTGTACGACGGAAGTTCCGTAAGAGGTTTTTCCGGTTGGCCTTTCTGTAGCTTTGGCAATATGCTTTGCGGTTTTCCGAGCGCACCACGTGCGGAAACATCAATTGGTCCGAGCTCTTTTTCCGCACTGTCAAATTCAGCTACTGATAAGGCTTTCCCATGCCAACCTTCTTTATTTTCAGTGAATGATACACCCTTCCCCTTGAGCGTTTTTGCGATGATCGCAGTTGGTTTTTCAGCCTCTGTTAATGCTTCGTGATAGGCATGGAAGACTTTGGCTAGGTCGTGGCCATCGTCAATGGGTATCGCTCGCCATCCGAAGGCACTCAGTCGTTCTGCGTAGGCCGAAATGTCATGTCCGTACATCGTCTCGCCGCGTTGCCCGAGGCGGTTCACGTCGATTACGCCAACCAAGTTATTGAGTTTGTAATGTGCGGCAAGCTGGATCGCTTCCCAAACAGAACCTTCCGACATTTCGCTGTCGCCGAGAAGGACATACGTTCTGTAGGGCAGTTCGTCGAGAAGCTTCGCATTCAGCGCCAGACCAACCCCGACGGAGAGCCCCTGGCCTAAAGACCCCGTGGGGGCTTCCACGAAGGGCAAGTCCTTCGCCGGGTGACCTTCCAGACGGCTGCCCATTTTCCGAAGTGTCAGGAGTTCTTTTTCTTCAATTGCGCCTGCTAAGGTATAGAGCGCATACAGAAGCGGGGCCGCATGTCCCTTTGAAAAAATAAGACGGTCGTTGTTGGGATTGTTCGGATTGGAAAGGTCGGCGCGGAATAAACCGCCAAAGAGAAGTGTCACCATGAGCTCAACGGAAGAGAGGGCCGAAGTGGGATGTCCGGAGCCAGCCTCGGTGGTTGAACGAAGAATCCAGTACCGAATTGTTTTTGAAAATTCACTCAACCTTCTTTTTTTCGAATCATCCATTTGACTTCATTCAGACACATCATCCCCCGCTTGTCAAAAGAGATGGGTCAGCTACTGTTTATGCCGTTACATTTTTGAGATGACGGATCGATTTCAGCTCGCCCTGTCCGGTTACCTCTATTGCTACGACGTCGACGCGCATGCTCGAAGGAGTCCTTCGGTTCAACTTCATAAAGATGTTTGCGGTGGTCAGGATCGATTTCAACTTCCTTTTTGTCACCGCCTCTACGGGATTTCCGTACCTCAAACTAAAGCGTGTTTTCACCTCAACAAATACCAACGTTTTTTTGTCAAGAAGGATGAGATCGATCTCTCCGTACGGACAGGAGAAGTTGCGATCCAGAAGTTTGTAGCCAAGTTTTCTTAGGTAAAAAAGTGCCAGGTCCTCACCCCTGGCTCCCAGAAATCTTCGCTTCACCGTGATCTTGTTCTCCCTTTTGAGAACTTTTAACCTGCGCTTCTTTCCCGACTCTGTTCCTGAGATAGTAAAGCTTACTTTTCTTTGCGTACCCGCGCTTGATTACGGTAAGCCTGTCTATAGAGGGAGAGTTCACCGGCCAGATGCGTTCCACTCCGACCCCTCCGGCTGCCACCTTCCTGACCGTAAACGATTTCCCTGAATCCCGCCCTTTCATGGCAATTACGATGCCCTCGAACGCTTGGGTCCGCAGCTTTTCTTCTTCCCGAATCAATTGGTAGACACGAACGATGTCTCCGATGTGAACTGCCTTATTTTTGATTGTGGTTGTCATTGCCATATTGTATCTCCAGTCGTCTGGGAGAGAATTTTACCAGAAACAGGCGATTTCCTCAATCTTTCGTTGTCGCAGCCTTTAAGAGGCCGATGAAGATTGGGTGGGGGGAGAGTGGGCGAGACATGTATTCAGGATGAAACTGTGTTCCAACAAAAAATGGATGGAGCTCCGGAGAGAGCTCCATTGCTTCGACGAGTTTTCCGTCCGGACTTACACCGGAAATCAGATACCCTTTCTCTTCAAGCTCTTTTCTAAAAGTGTTGTTGACTTCGTAGCGGTGTCGGTGACGTTCTGAAACAATATTTCCTTTGATTGCGTTTACCATGTTTCCGTACTTTCGGTAGAGCCCGTTTAAGATGGTATTTTCATTTACTTTACACGGCCAGGCACCCAATCGAATGGTTCCGCCGAACTGATGCTTCTTCAAATACTCTCTCTGGTCCGGCATGATGTGAATAACCGGATATTTCGTCCTGGGATCGATCTCCTCGGAATTGGCCCCCGTTAATCCCACGACGTTTCTCGCAAACTCAATCGTAGCCAGTTGCATGCCGAAGCAGAGACCCAAATAGGGTACCTTTCGCTCCCTGGCAAACTGCGCCGCGAGAATCTTTCCCTCTGTTCCCCGACTCCCCCACCCTTGCGGAACGATAATGGCGTGCGGTTTTGCTTCTTCGAGGATCGCGGGGCCATGTTCTTCTAAACGTTTGGAGTCAATCGGGATGAGTTCTATCGACTTTTTGCAATAGGCTGCAGCGTGGTTCAAGGCTTCAAGAACCGAGATATAAACATCCTTGTGCTTATCCGCTCCATGTTTGACGTACTTTCCCACTAAGGCAATCCTCACCGGCTCTGTTCTGAGGTCGGTGTTTGCTACGAATTGCTCCCACTGCTTAAACGTATCTTCCCGGGCTTTAAGTCCGAACTCTTCGAGAATTTCTGTCGCAAGTCCAGCCATTTTTAAGGTTTCGGGAACTTTGTAGATGTTTGGATTGTCAGGATTGTCAATAATGTGCTCACGATCAATAAAACAGCGGGCGGAAAGGGTTTCGAGCCTTGGTTCATCAATCGGAATTTCCCCCCTGGTGATGATAAAATTCGGAAAGATACCGCTCTCCCTCAGATGAGCCACCGCATGCTGGGTTGGTTTTGTTTTTAACTCCCCGACATTCCTTAAGAACGGAAGGTAGGTTACCAGAATATAGATGGCGGGGTACTGGCGACCGAGTTCCCTTGCCGCATGCAGGAACGGTTGGTTCTCCAGATCCCCGGTCGTCCCCCCGATCTCCACCAAAACAATCTCATCGGTTTTTTTCACCGGGGCGAGGATCATCCGTTTTATTTCATCGATCACATCGGGGAACATTGAGGCATCCCTACCTTTGTATACCATGTGACGCTCGTTTTTTATCACGTTTGAAAATACTTTCCCGGTCGTGATGTTATGGTCTCTGGTTAACGATTGGTTCAAAAACCGTTCGTAGTGTCCGAGGTCCTGATCGATTTCTCCGCCATCATCGGTGACAAATACTTCCCCGTGTTCAGCGGGGCGCATTGTCCCGGCATCGATAGAAATATACGGATCAATTTTGATTGCGGTTGCGTTAAAACCGAGGGATTTTACAAGAAGCGCAATTGAGGCAGTCGTTATGCCTTTTCCAATACCCGATAGTACTCCTCCGATAACGAAGATGAATCTCGGAGAATTATGCATACCGTAGCCTATCACTCAATGCAACCTTAGGTCAATCTTTCACAGGCCTGACCCCTTTTTTGTCAGCGCAGACACTGCCCGTCCAACTGCGGGAATTGCGCTGACAATTTTTAATTTGTCAAATTGTTGTGCCTTTGTTATCGGCAGCGTATCGGTGACCGTGATCTCGTCGATCTGGCTTCTCGAGATTCGATCCGATGACCCTTTGATAAAAAGCGCATGGGTGCAAAATGCAGCAGCGGACTTTGCCCCGCTTTCCTTGAGGAGTGTAGCAGCCTCCACCAAGGTGTCACCCGTTACCACCACATCATCGCAGAGGATGCAATCCTTTCCTGCAACGTTACCCTTGACTTTACCGTACTCAATTTTCAGCGTCTGACGGTCCCTGACTTTCTTCAGGACCAATACTCGACCGTTGACCAGACTTGCCAGCTCCATGGCTCTTGTTCTGGCCCCGTCATCCGGAGCAACGATCAGCGTGTTTTCGGTATACCTCCCGATGAGCATATCTTTGAAGATTTCCGATGGCGCGATCACCCTCGTTTGTGTCTTGAAATATGAGGCCGTCCGAAGACTATGAAGATCGATCAAAATCAGTTCACTCAGTTTTAGGGCATCGATCAGACGCGCGATCGATTCGGAGGATATCGGCTCTCCGGTGCGGAACTGTTCGTCCTGCAGGCTATAGGCAAGCCAGGGGATTATTCCGATAACCTTTTGCGGAAATCCCCTTTTTACTGCGTCGATGAGTAAGGCAAACTCGATCAACTGTGCGCCGGCACTGCCGAAAAGACTCTGGACCACAACGACAGTTTTCCCTCGAACATCACCCAGAATCCTGGCCCGGAGCTCTCCATTGGGGAATACACTCAACTCTCTTTTCGTGACTGATGCCTGTAAGAATTCTGCCAGGCCCTCGGCAAAGGCAGGATGAGAGGAGCCGGAAACGATTGTTAACGTCTCCTTCATTTGAGAAGCTTCCCGATTTGTTGTTTAAGCCTTCCTGTGTAATGTACCCCGTATGGCAAGGCTATTCGCCTTGCAGACCCGCCGTTCTCCACATTCAAAACGATCCTGTCGTCCCCTTTGTTTTCTTTGAAGAGTTCGCTTAACGTTTTTAGCCTCTCTCTTGAAGTTTTTCTCGGGATGGTAATGGTGATCGCATCGTCATTTTCCAATTGAGCGGTGTCTCTATCTTCACCTGTTAACTCCTCATGGGTCACCGGTCGCTCCGCAATCAGAGACAGCCGATCGTCACGTTGGTTTACCGTTCCAGTAACGAGTAAGGGGGCATCGACCACCCAAATTGACCGTGTTTTTTCATACAATTTCGGGAAGACCACCACATCGATTTTGCCCGTATCATCCTCGAGCGTTGCAAATACCATCTCCTGCTGGCCTTTCTTTGTGACTACTCTCCTTAAGTCCGTCAGGATACCTGCTATTGTTACAACTTTGCCTACGTGGATGTCTTCCGAAAGGTCCTCCACTTTATGAGTAGCGCGCTCGCCCATCGTCTTTAGGACCTTCGCCATCGGATGGTCGGTCAGATAAAACCCTAACATCTGCTTTTCCATCGCCAGGAGCTCCGTCTTCTGGAACTCTTCTACTTCGGGAAGATCATCTTTATCACCGGACTTTGCCTCTGTGATGGTTTCAAACATTGTCGTCTGTCCGCTCGCCTTCGCCTTCTGCTCCGTGAGAATATTTTCCCGTACCTTGTCCAGCGATACTAAAAGAGGGGCTCTGGGACCGAAGTCGTCCATTGCGCCTACTTTAATCAAGCTTTCAAGGACTTTCCGATTCACCTTTTGTCCATCGACCCTCCGGCAGAAATCAGCGAGCGAGGTGAATGTTCCGCTTTTCTTTCTTGCCTGAAGAATCACTTCGATTGCCGTCATCCCTACGTTTTTGATTGCGGCAAGGCCAAACCGGATTGCCTTTCCTTCGAGCGATTGTTTTATCTTCTCAAGTGTAAATCCGCTTTCAGAAGAGTTCACGCTCGGAGGCATAATCGCGACCCCCATCCGTCTTGCCTCTTCGATTGCTATAGCGACCTTGTCCGTATTCGAAGCCTCGGCGGTCAGAACCGCTGCCATAAACTCAACCGGAAAGTTTGCTTTCATGTAGGCCGTCTGGTATGCGATCATCGCGTAACTTGCCGAGTGAGCCTTGTTGAACCCGTATCCTGCGAAGCGCTCGATGTATCCCCAGACCCGATCAGCCACGGGTTTTGTGTATCCTTTTTCCCTCGCGCCATCGGTAAATTTCTTCTTCTCCCGTTCCATGATCGACCGTTTCTTCTTGCCGATTGCCAGTCTCAAATTATCCGCCTCTGCTAACGAATAGCCGGCAAGCAGGGCCGCTATCTGCAGGCATTGTTCCTGGTACACTGCGATACCGTAGGTCTCCTCTAAAATGGGCTTTAAGTCTTCATGGGGGTATTTCACCTGCTTTGGGTTTTGCTTCCCTTTGATGAAATCGTTAATCAGCTCCATCGGCCCGGGCCGGTAGAGGGCCACCATGGCCGTGATATCGGAGAACCTTGACGGCTTCAGGGCCCGGGCAACCCGGCGCATCCCGGACGATTCCAGCTGGAAAACGCCCGTTGTTTCTCCCTTCGAGAGCATTTCATAGACCTTCCTGTCATCGAGTGGAATTTCGGAGATGTCAACTTTGACCCCCCTTTCCTGACGAACAAAATCGATTGCAAGGCCCAGGATTGTCAAATTTCTCAGTCCTAAAAAGTCCATCTTTAAGAGTCCGATGGCTTCTTTGGATATATTGAGGTCTAAAGCGTACATGTCGTATTGGGTGATAATCTTGCCGCTTGTTGATTCCCGCTGAAGTGGGACGTAGGACGTCAATTCTTGATCTGCGATCACTACGCCGGCGGCGTGCGTTGAGGCGTGGCGAGCCACCCCTTCGACTTTCTTTGCCAGGTCAATCAGTTTGCGGAATTTCTCGTTTTTATAGTACTCCTGAAGCTCAAACACGCTCGTCAATGCTTCTTCAATCGAGTACCCGAGCGGGATGAGTTTTGCAATACGGTCCGGCTCTTCGTATGGTAGTCCGAGAACCCGGCCAATATCGCGGATGCTCGCACGCGCCTCCATCGTCCCGAAGGTGATGATTTGGGCAACTTTCTTTTCGCCGTACTTCTCGGTCACATACGCGATCACTTCGTCCCTCCGGTCGTCGGCGAAATCAAGGTCGATGTCAGGAGGGGTCGGTCGATAGGGATTAAGGAAGCGTTCGAAAGGAAGATTGTGTTCTAACGGATCAATAGAGGTGATCCGGAGTACAAATGATACCAAGGATCCTGCTGCTGATCCTCTCCCCGGTCCAACCCGGATTCCTTTTTCTTTTGCCCAATTGACAAAATCGGCAACGATCAGAAAGTACGGAGCAAAGCCTTTGCCGCAGATCACGTCAAGCTCGTTCTCAACGCGCGCTTGAACTTCCTTCGATGGGTTTGGATAGCGTAGCTTGATATTGACTGATACTTGGTTTCGCAAATACGATTCGGGGGTTTCTCCTTCTGGCAATGGATATTTTGGCAGGATCCAATTGCCGATGGGTATTTCCAGTTGGCATTTTCCCGCTATTGTATTGGTGTTTTCAACCGCATCGGGATAGTCTTTGAACGCTGTTTGCATTTCTTCCGGTGAGCGTAGGTAGAAATCCGGGCTATCGAACATGGACAGCCTGTTTTTGTCTGAGATCAGCTTTCTTGTCTGAACAGCCAGGAGAGCATCTTGGGCCTGAGCGTCTTCTTTATCGACATAATGAACATCGTTTGTCGCGACGATCGGTATGCCGAGTTCTCTGGATAACTTCACCAATTTTTCTCGAACCGCCTCCACTTCTGGAATATTTGAGTGGTGCTGAATCTCTAGATAGAAGTCCTGACCGAATAGCTCTTGGAATCTTCCGGCAAGTTTCTCTGCTTCTTTCTCCCGTTTTGCAAGGATCAGCTGTGCAATCTCCCCTTGTATGCAGGCGCTGGTTACCATCAAACCTTCTCTGTATTTAGCGAGGATTTCCCAGTCGATCCTCGGACGATAGTGATAGCCCTCCAGGTGAGCCAGGGTTGTCAGCATCATCAGGTTTTTGTACCCTTGGATGTTTTTGGCGAGGATGAGGAGATGAAACTGGTCCGCTCCGAATCGGGGCTGCTTGTCGTGTCTTGAGACGGAAGCCATGTACGTTTCCATTCCGATGATCGGTTTTAAGCCAAGTTGTTTTGCCGTTGTGAAAAAGGGAACCGCCCCGTACATCGCACCGTGGTCGGTGATGGCAATTGCTTCCATCTCGAATTCTTTTGCCCGTTCTAAGAGCTTCGGGATTTTCGATAGCCCGTCGAGCAACGAGTATTCCGTGTGTACATGAAGATGGACGAAAGGCGTCATTCTGAAGCTCAATACTATCAGGAAACAGGAAAAATACCAAGGTTACCTAGGCTCTTTTCCCCCCGAGTCTTTTGTGAAGGATTGCTTTCAAAAGAATGGCGTCTGCTCTGCCGGAAGAGAGCTGCATGACTTTTCCAATCAATACTTCGATCGCTTGGGTTTTCCCTTTTTGATAATCAACTACCGCTTGAGGAAGGCTTGATATAGCCTCCGTGATCCACCGATTCAGCATCGCTTTGTCCTGGACTTTTTCAGATTTTTGTTTCTTCAGTATTTCGATCAGCGATTTCGGTGTACGGTTCTTCAGATTGATCTTTTTGTTCACGATTATGATTGCCAGTGCATTTGGTGCAAAGCCATGCTTCTTGCCCTCCATGAACACGGCTTCAGCGACCTCGGCAAGCCGACTGTCAGATACCAGTACCTGTGCGTACTTCGGTTCAACCTTGAAATCTTTCAGGAAACGTGACTCGAGCATATCCGGCAGCTCCGGAAGTTCTGCCCGGCGACCGGCAAGCTCCTCTGATGTGAAACGCATCGGGGGGATATCCGGTTCCGGAAAGTATCGATAGTCCGCAGCCGTCTCCTTGTAACGTTGGGTTTCCGTCTTCTGCTGTTTTTCGCTCCATCCCCGAGTTTCTTGGCGCGGAAGCTTCCCTGCGGCCAGAAGCTTCTCCTGTCTTTGGAGTTCGTAGTCGATGGCCCTCCCAACGAAATTGAACGAGTTGAGGTTCTTTACCTCGACCTTATACCCCAAGTCCAGTCCCAGAGAGATGTTTGCCTCGAGCCTCATGGAGCCTTTTTCCATGTCGCAATCTGATACAGCGAGGTACCGTACAATCCTTTGGAGCCGCTCGCAGAATTCCTTGGCTTGTGTCCCGGTCTTTACATCCGACTCTGTCACAATTTCTACCAAAGGGACTCCGCTCCTGTTAAAGTCAACTAACGTCACGTCTTCTCCCTCCAGGGTCGTATGTAAAAGCTTCCCCGTATCTTCTTCGAGATGCACTCGAGTTATCCTGACTTTCCCTTCGGTCGTTTCCAGATATCCATCTGTGCAGAGTGGTTCGTCGTATTGGCTAATTTGGTAGCCTTTCGGTAAGTCCGGATAAAAATAGTGTTTCCGATCGAACTTTGACTCCCTTTCTGCCTTACAGTGTAAAGCCAGACCAATCAACTGGGTCCAGCGGATTGCCTTGACGTTTGGGACCGGCAAGGCTCCGGGAAGACCAAGACAAACCGGACATGTGTTGGTGTTTGCACTCGCTCCAAAATGGTCGGCCGGACAGCCACAGAACATCTTGCTTTTCGTTTTAAGCTCTACGTGAACTTCAATGCCTATCGTTGGTTTGTACGTTTTATCTTTCTTCATTGCTTTAGCCTCGGTTTCCTTTCGTACATCCGAAGCTCCTGTTCGACTTCAAGACTAACCCGAAACAACCGTGTTTCTGAAAAATGAGGGGCAATCAGCTGTAAGCCATTGGGCAAGTTGTCAACAAACCCGATCGGAACGGAAATCGCCGGATGTCCGGTGAGGTTTGCCGGAACTGTCAAGACATCAGATAAGTACATCTTTAAAGGATCCTTTTCCCGCTCGCCGTGCTTAAAGGGAGGAAAGGGGAACACCGGCCCGGCGATCAGATCCACTTTTTGAAAAGCTTCTTCAAACTCCCTGATCAAGAGGGTTCTTCCAGCAATCGCCCGCTTATAGTATTGGTCGGCGTACCCGGCGGAGAGGGAGTGTGTCCCGATCATTATGCGACGCTTGGCTTCGTCCTGAAACCTCTGCCTCGGGAATCCGTACCGAATACCGTCAAAGCGGGCTAGATTTGAAGACACTTCAGAAGAGACCGTGACACAGTATATAGCGTAAGCGTATTTTACATTGGGCAAGGAGATCTCAATCAGCCTATGCCCTCTGGCCTTGAGCACATCCAGGGCTTGAAGGACTTTCGTTACCAATTTCGTTTCGAGACCTTCGAAAAATTCTTTCGGAATGCCGATTTTTACTCTCCCTTTGTCTGCAAGCCTCTCATGGTACTGCTGTACTGGCTCGGTTGAAGAAGTCGCATCGAGGGGATCATTTCCGGCGGTTACAGAAAGAATCGCGGCAGAGTCCCAGACTCTTTTTGTCAGGTGTCCAATCGAGTCCGTTGTAGACGCCATGGCAATTATTCCATAGCGGCTTACCCGCCCGTAGGTTGGTTTTAGACCCACCAGATTACAGTAACTGGCCGGTTGTCTGTTTGAACCTCCGGTATCGGTCCCGGTCGCCGCGATGCAAAGGTCCGACGCAACCGCAGCGCCTGAACCGCTCGATGAGCCTCCGGTTACCCTTTCATAGTCATACGGGTTTCGCGTTATTCCATACTCCGTATGCTCCCCTGAAGATCCGTGTCCCCAAGCGTCAAGGTTCGTCTTTCCCAAGATGATGGCCCCAGCATTCTTTAGCCTCGATACTGCCGTTGCATCATATTGGGGAATATAATCGTCGAGTACCTTCGAGGCGGCTGTTGTCCGAAGACCCTGGGTGAGAAAATTATCTTTGAGCACAATCGGAATTCCCAAAAGGAGCCTGTCAGATCCTTTGGCCCTCTCCTGATCGGCTTTGGTTGCCTCAGCGATGATCTCCTGCTCGTCCCTTACGGTAATAAAGGCGTGAAGTTTTGGATTGTACTTTTTTATCCGCTCTAAGAACACATTGACAAGCTCTACGCTTGAGGCCCGTTTTGACCTCAATAGCGTTATCGCTTCCTGAAGTGATACTTCATGAAGTTTCATTTCTTCCTTTAAAGATTGACTTGGTGACAAAGTAGCCTCGGTGCGTCCGTTTGGCTTGGCTTACGGATGCTGTTTGGGAGAGGATCGTATTCCGGTTCACTCTGTCTTCGCGAAACCGATTGGTTGTGCCTGTGACCTGACTCGTCTCGGTAACGTCTTGGGTTCTCATCCCGGCGATTTGGTTTACATATTCGAAGATGCTTGCCAGCTGGGCTTTAAACCTTGCGGCTTCTGCCTCGTTTAGGCTTAGCTTTGCAAGGCGCGAAACGTGTTTGACCTCTTTTATGGTGATTGAGGACTTGGTTCTCATTGCAGACCTCTCTCTTGATCCATTTTTCTTCGGCAGTTTTTATGGTCACTAAACGGACCAATAGGCTGCTATCTTAGTGCATTTTCTCGAATTGTACAAGAGGTTTGCTTAGTGGAAGTCCAATGGATCGGGAAAGTAACAAACTCCGAGATAAGGAGCTTAACGAATGCTCGGATTGACTAGAAGCTTAAGCTTTCCGCCTCGGCTGGGGACAGGGAGCCATTTTGGCGAAGCTTCATCACGAGCCTCTTTTGTGCGTCTGCGATCACTTCCCGCTGGATCGGTCCTGAAATATTGGCCTTCGCCAGCTCGGCGAGCTCGATGGCAAGACCGCAGTCTTTTCGCTCCATAATTTTTCACCTCCCCTCCCCTATTTTAGTAATCAGTTAGGTGTATAGCAGTCTCAAACGTTGAGTGCAATGCGTAGGAGTTATGTACGGGAAATATTCGCCTTTACCGGCAACCAAAATTCTGTTTGTGAAACCCGAAGGGCGTTCACGTATGAAGTCAGTTTAGAAGCTTATTTCCATGCCCTGTTTTCCCTCGGAGTGGTGGTTCGGTTCACCTTTTCTGCCGATCCGCGGCACGCCTGCCCTTTCTTGAGACTCAGAACATCAATGAACGTGCGGGTTAGGCCATTGCTCTCAAGGCATCAATTCGCTCCTTCACTGGGGGGTGGGTGTTGAAGAGGTTTGCAAACCATCCGATCGCACCGTGTTTGTTTTTCAGCGGATCTGCGATATAGAGGTGGGCTGTAGCCTTGTTTGCTACCTCGAGCGGTTCTTTGTCCTGGCTTATTTTCTCCAAGGCCCTCGCCAAACCTTCAGGATACTTGGTTAGTTGTACACCTGAAGCATCCGCTAAGAATTCCCGCCTTCTCGAAATAGCCAGCTTTATCAAGTTCGCAATTAGCGGTGAGAGGAGGGCCAGGAAAAAGCCTACAATAACGATAAGCGCTGTCACCCGATTCTCATCTCCAGATCGCCTCCGACCCCCAAATGAGGACATCCTCAGAAACCAATCTGCCAAGAGGGTCACGATGCCGATCAACACCGTGACCAGTGCCATCAACCGAATGTCGTAATTTCTAATATGCGAGAGCTCGTGGGCAACCACCCCCTCGAGCTCGGTCCGATCGAGCTTCTCGAGAAGACCCCGAGTCGCCACTACCACAGCGTGCTTAGGATCTCTTCCCGTGGCAAAGGCATTGGTCGCTGAGTCTTCAATTACGTACAGGCGCGGCAAGGGAAGCTGGGATGCCAGGCATAAATTTTCCGCCACGGTGAAGAAATTGAAGTCCCGCTCCTTGGACGCGGGTCTGGCCCCTGACAATGTCAGAATTATCTGATCCGAATAGTAGAAACTTCCCAGGCTCATTAGGCCTGCAATAACCATCGCCCAGATAGCCGCAGAAGGCCCGTAACCCAGTGCTTCGGAGAGAATCCAAGCCACCAGTACAACGAACGCAACAAACCCTACCATGACGATCAGGGATTTCGCTTTATTCCGGTCGACCTGTTCGTAGATATTGAGCATTCCAAGTCTCACCCTTTACCGACTCAGCCGAATCTTTCCTTCTTGGTTACTCCAGGGTCACCTTCGGAGTCTTCATTTCCTCGGCCTTAACCTCAAGATGTCCGCCTTCATGCGGTACCTTTAACCCCTCCTGTGGTTTGAAACCAAACAACTTTCCCACAATATTTGAAGGGATTGTGAGTAACATCCGGTTGAAATCCGCGACTAAATCTATCAACGTCCTTCTCGCATACATGACTTTGTCGGCCGTGTCCCGCAGCTCGTCCATCAGCTTCTTAATCGGCTCCTGGGCGCGCAGCTCCGGATTAGCCTCAACAGCGATGGTGAGTTTGGGTAAAAGCTCCTGAATCTTTGACGCAGCATCTACCATTTTCTGGGGAGCACCTTCCTTCACCGCGCTGGTGATTGCTTTTCGTGCGTCAGTGAGCATCCGATAGATTTCCTTCTCGTGTTTCAGGTAGGATTTGGCAGCAGTCTCGAGGTTCGGAATCAGGTCGACCTGTCTCTTCAACTGGTTTCCGATTTCCTGAATTGAGGCCGTGATCCTAGTTAAAGTCGTCTGAAACCGGTTGTAAGTCGAGAAGATATAGACGAGAACAACGGCACAGGCGCCCAGTACTATCAGCACTGGCATGGTTCTTCACCTCCTCTCATACTTGGGTCTTTGTGAGTAATATTTTCTCAAGTTCGGAATACGGTCTGGTGTTGAGGATGTGTCTTGCCTCTGCCCAGCCTCTCCTGGCAACGTCCACTCCGTACCTCATAAGATCCATATGTTCGATTGCATGCGCGTCGGTGTCTATCACCAATTGTACACCCATCCGGATAGCCTGTCGTACCAGCGTGTCAGGGAGATCGAGTCGTGTTGGCCAAGCATTTATTTCAATGAATTTCCCGTTTTCTTTTGCGAAGGAGAAGATTTTGTCCCAGTCCGCTTCATAGCCTTCTCTTTGATTGAGGAGTCTTCCCGTCGGATGGCCCAATATTTTGACTTTTGGATGGGATAATCCTTTGAGGATTCGCTCGGTCATTTTGGCTTTCGGTATTCTCATGCTGGAATGGACAGAGGCTACCGCATAGTCAAGCATAACCAGTCCCTCATCCGGGATTGCCAGCGAACCGTCGGTTCGGATATCGATTTCTAAGGTATTGAGTATATGTATTGTTCTATTTTCATGAGTTATTTCTATTGAGTACTTTAGTTTGTCTATTTCCTCTGATCTCTTTTTTATTTCAATAATAATTTCCTTCCGGTTATACTCAGTTAAGCTCGGATTGTGATCCCCTATTCCGACGTATTCGTACCCAAGCTCCATCGCTTTTTCAACCATTTCCCGCATGGTATTTGCTCCCGTATCGTGAGCGGATCTCCAAGGATAATCCGTGTGGAGATGGAGATCTCCGCGTATTTCTTCTTTTTTTATTAATTCCGGCAATTTTGCTTCGAGCGCGGCCTCAATTTCACCCTGATCTTCGCGCAACTCCGGCGGTATCCATTGCATACCCAGTGCCTTATAAAACTCCGCTTCAGAGGCGAAGGCAGCTATTTTCCCTTTTTTTCTAATGCCATGTTCTGAAAGTGAAAGGTTCTGCTCCAGGGCAATCTCCCGCAAGTGGATGTTGTGGCTTTTGCTTCCGGTGAAATGCTGCAACAAGGCTCCGTATCTGTCTGGTTTTTCAGTTTTTACGTCAATTTGCCGGCCGCTTCGGTGAACGAGCCTCGCGGTATTCTCACCAGAGGCAAGGATGTCTTTCGCATGGGGGAACCGAGTAAAATGGCTTATAACCTTTGATGGATCTTTGGTGGCTACAGCCACGTCGACGTCACCTACCGTAGAAGTGCGACGACGGAGGCTTCCCAGGGTGTCAATCTTTTCGACCGCCTTTTCCCGTTCCATGTAGGTTTGGAGTTCCTCTGCAATCTGGGTTGCTTGAGGGAGAAGCATCCGATTCTCCCTACGCTGGTACTCTTCAATCCCCTTCAGAATCTCGGACTCCGATTCTTTGCCAAACCCTTCAATTTTTTGGATTCTTCCTAATCTGGCGGCCTCCTTTATTCGGCGAATTGCCCCATGCGCTTTTGAGATTCCTAGCTTTTTTACAAGTTTGTAGGCAGTTTTTGGTCCTATACCGGGAATTCCGATCAGTTCAAACATCGCCTCCGGGAGGCGCGCCAAAACTGTTTGGAAATGGTCGACTTTGCCTTTGCGAAATAACTCGTCTATGTGGCCGGCGATATTCGGTCCGACCCCCGGAAGATCGCCGAGCCTTCCTTCCTCCCAAAGATCCTTCACTTCTCTATTTGCGTGTTCGATTGAGTCTGCAGCATTTTCATAAGCGCGGATACGAAACACACTCTCGTCTTCAATTTCATACGCGCCAGATATCGCACGAAAGAGCTTTACGACCTCTTCGTTGTTCATGTTCTTATGTGTATGCATGCCGTTTTTTATGATACCATACGTGCATTGACGCGGTCCGTCTCATCTGTTAGGATACGGCCAGAACGTACGCTAAGATGCCTTGTTCCTTTTTTTTGGCTAGGACCCGTGGTGTAGTCTGGCCAAACACGCGTCCCTGTCAAGGACGAGATCACCGGTTCGAATCCGGCCGGGTCCGCAGTATTAATTCGGGCGAATGCTTCGTCCGTTAACTGCTTCTGCCTGTCTGCCACGATATTTCTGCCTGAAAGGAGGTTTTGAGCCTGTTTGGCTCTATAACGTGTATGGAAGACGTTTTAAAAACATGGCTGAAACGCCTGAAGCTTAATGAATCCACGATCAGTATGTTCTTGGGTGTCTTGGTGGTTGCTGTTGCAGGGATTCTCGTTTATAACTATTTTTCTCGCGTTGAGAAGCCTGAGGAAAAAGCCAGCCAAGAAACACCCGAGCAATATCAGCTTGAGGTGGTTGAAGAAGAAGGGAAAATGGTTCCTCAGGGATTGCCCGTTGAACACATCGTTTCTCCGCTTGAGCATCTTTGGGGTATTTCGGAAAAGTATTATGGCACCGGATATAATTGGGTTGATATCGCCAAGGCGAATAATCTTAGTGACCCGGGACTTATCTATCCTGAGCAGAAGCTGACTATCCCTCGGTCTGAAGTGAAGGTTATTTCAAAGTCTGCTTCGACACTGAGCACTTCCCTTGAGCCGATTACCAGCGACTCGTACACCGTCGTCCGTGGAGACAGCCTTTGGAAGATCGCAGTACGGGCTTATCAAGACGGCTACGCTTGGCCAAAAATCTTTGCCGAAAATAAAAACCTAATCAAGGATCCCGGCCTTATCGAAGCGGATTGGGAACTCAAGATTCCTAGATAGCCCTCCTTTTGTTGCAGTCTTTCTAGAGGTGTGATTAAATTGGAAATGGAGCCTTCATATCGGCAAACTCTAAGGATGTAATGGGAGTGGCGAAGTTTGCAAGAACGATTTTTGAAAGCAATAATACAATAATTTGCTACCGTAATTCCGGGGAAGATGTACCAATCCTTGCGAGATTAGTTGAGCGGCTCAACGTCACCTTCCCAAGGTGAAAAGACGGGTTCGACTCCCGTATCTCGCTCTGGTTTTCCGGGCAGCACGGAACGCGTTTTATGACGATTTTGCAAAAGCGGTAGAGCAATCTCTTCGCCTACCCGCCTCAACTAGCCGCCTTAGCTCAGTTGGCAGAGCAGGGCTTTCGTAAAGCCAAGGTCCTCGGTTCGAATCCGAGAGGCGGCTCAGGCAAGTAGGGCAGGTAAAGACAAGATCCTCTGTTCGAATCCGTGAGGCAATTTTTAGGTTTTTGATATCATCTCAAATGGCTCGCACTCGCTTTCACTACCGTTCGAGACTATCCCGCAAGGAAGGTCAACGCTACGCCCGGCAGACATTCATCTTTTCGTTCTTAACGCTCCTCCTTATTGCCGTCCTCTTGTTTTGGGGTATTCCTTCCTTAGTGAAGCTGGCTGTTTTCCTGGGTGATCTGCGCTCAAGCTCGCAGCCTGTCAGTAGTGAAGACGCTGTTCCTCCTCCCGTTCCGATTCTTCGACCGTCTGCTCCGGCCACCAATAGCGCTACCTTACGAATATCCGGTTTCTCGGAGGATGGAACCACCGTTGTCCTTTCCATCAACGGTTCCGACACCCATGAAGTGTTAGTCGAGGCAAACGGCGAATTTCTGTTCGACAGTGTTTCGTTGCAACCAGGCGAAAATACAATATCAGCCCGCTCTGTTGATAAGGCGGGGAATGCCAGCCGCTCTTCTGCTGACGTTCGGGTCATCTACGATAACGCTTTGCCTTCCCTGACCGTCGATTCCCCTCAAGATCGAGCTTCCTTCGTCGGGTCATCCGAAAAGGTCCTCCGCGTCAGTGGGACGAGCGAATCTGATTCTGTTGTCCGAATCAATGGGCTTTTTGCCATCCTTTCCACGGAGGGAGGTTTTTCATCCTCTCTCACGCTTTCTCCTGGAGATAACACCATTACCGTTACCGCTTCCGATCGCGCAGGCAACGAGACCGTTGTCACGCGGACGGTTTCTTACGAAGAGTAGCTTCTTTTAGGGCAATGAGCATCCACATCCACACCAACACCCATGGATAGAACCACGAATTGTTAAAAACCCCATGCGTAGCCAGCGCAGCAAGACTGGCAAGCCCCAATGCTTTACCAGTTCCACCTCTTTCGCTTCCAGCCAGCCAGAGCTTGTTTATTTTATAGATGAGCCAAGCGAACGCGCTGCCTCCAATAATCCCTGTGGTTACAAGAATAAACAGGTATGAGTTCTCCACTCCTGCGCCTGAATGGCTGGTTTTCCAATCCTCTCCCAGGTAATGGTACCGTTTTTGGGCGTAGCGGAGGAGATTGAACCCCACACCTAAGGCAGGATGATCCCTGATCATGACAGCCGCGTGTTCCCAAGTTTCTACCCGGTTAAAAAAGGAGTATTGGCGCAGTAAGTTCGTCCCTTCGCTTGCAGCCTTGGGAAGAAAAACGAGAAATAGCAAAAACAGGAAGATGCCAAGTAGGGCCTTGCCCAGCTTCTTTATCATCCACCCAAAAACCAGAAAACCGGCCAAGAAAGCCAGATAGGATGACCGGGAATAGGTGAGAAGTAGTGCAAGCGTAGAAAGTGTAACGGCCGCGATCTTTACGGGTTTGGGTTCGCTCAGCCTCATAGCAAGCAGCGCCGTCAATACCAAGATAATTCCGGTAAATCCCGGGTCAAGCAGCGTGCCGACAAGCCGGAAGGCATGATCATCCCAACCGATCCATTTGAATTGCGTCATGTCAGGAAAGATAACGTACTGAACAATACCCAAAGCAGCAAGGCTCAGTCCTGAGAGGAGGAGGACTTCTTCATAGGAAACCGTCGTTCTTAAGACCTTCAGTCCCCGTTCAATCGGTAGCGTCAGGGTAAAGAAGTAGACTGCGGTAAGAAGCATCCAACGCAGGAGGTATAGGGAACCGGTCATAAGCTCCGGAAGTTCGACCGTTCTTGACCCTTGGAGAAGCGACAAAGCGGCAACCAGTGAAAATAGGACGATAGGATAGGTCAGTTTCGCTTTTGGAAGCGACTTTGTCTTGAGCGCTTTGGCAATGACCACCATTGCCATCAGGCCGGCGATGAGGTCGTTCGGATACACGGCGATTCCTTGCGCCACTTCGAGCCTCACGAGATGTCCCAAGGGGAAACTTACCAGTAACAGAATCAAGAGTACGGACATGGCTCATCTCCTCCTCATTTTCACTCGGACGAAGAGCGAATGTAGACTCATCATGTATGCCATCACCAAGCCTGGAAATCCATCCAATAATCCGAGCAGTAGGAAATAATTTTTCACGAACTTTGCCAACGGAAGGGCGAGCGTCTCAACCGGGGATGGTGGTTCCCCTTGCCTTGTCCTGAACCTGGCTTCGATATCCGTATAGCGATTAATGTCCTCAAGGAACTGGTGAATCGTCGGATGGGGATGGTGCTGTATCTTTCCCTCAAGTTCTCCTACCTTCCCTTTAATCTCCCAAACTTCATGCACCGGTCGGTTCCATTCCCCGGTTGACTTTTTCCCCAGACGGATAAGCCTGGCGTGGGCGGTCTCACCAAATTTCAAACTTCTTCCCAAAAACTCGTCCTCTCTCCCCAGCCAAAAGCCTACCACATCCTTTCTGCTTACCGCATTCTCTATCTCTTGCTTCAGTTCATCTGAGACCCATTCGTCTGCATCCAAAAAGAGGATCCATTCACCCTTGGCTTTATTGAGACCGAAATTCCGCTGGGCAGCAAAATCGCCATGCATGGTTCTTGTGAATACCGTCGCGCCCGCTTGTCCTGCCAGAACAGCGGTTTTATCTTTCGACCCGTCATCGATCACGATGACCTCATCGCACCACCGAAGGCTCCGCAGGCATTCCTGAATGTTTTGTTCCTCGTTTTTGGTCAGGACAACTGCTGAAATTCTCGGTGAAATGGACTTCTTTATCCGGTTCTTTTCCATTTGAGATCCTTTTTTCAAGCAGAAAATGTGCTAGCGCATTGGTTTTTCAACCCGTAATACGGCAAGGTTTCCTATCCAGTAGACTTTGCCTTTATGGATTTGCGGCAGTTTGGTGATGTCCTCATAAACGGTATATCGTATTTTGGTGTCCTTGACCGGTTCGTTCCCCAGCCACCAGAGGAGGTATTGGTAATTTTGGGCGTAGTTGTCTTCGAATTGATCGAATGGCCCGACCCTGGAGAGCGAGAATTGCTCTCCGCGCGCGGTTGCGACAATGGTTTTTGCAGCCTCAAGCTGCACACGGTACGGCACACGCCCGTCCTTGAGGATTTGCGTTTCGGGAAGAAAAAACCATTTTTCCGAAAAGAAGAAGCGAAGATTGGTTACCGTCATCAGGAATAACACCAACGTAACGAGTACTTGACCTGCTCTTTTCCCAAACAGCTGCCCCAGAAGAAGACCTAAGAACAGGATCGGTATGGGCAAGAGTGTGACAAAGTAGTGTGCCGGTGGATCTGCGTGAATAAAAAGGCCAATATACCCAATCACAAAGAGGGCTGTAAGTGTCAGCCATGACCAATCTTTCCGGTTCTCCCCAAGCGTACGGACAGTTCTTCTTGCCGCGAAGAGCGTCACTCCTCCCACAAGGATAAAACCCAGGATTTTCGCGTCTATGACGAAGCTTTGGCTGAAAAAGTCGTACAAAGAGGAAAGATTTTTTTCCGCGATCTGGGTAGTGATGTTGTTCCTGGGGTAGAACCCCAAGAATCCCAGAACCCGGTAGGGCACCCAAATGAGCAGTTTTGTCAGCATGGAAAACCGGTTTTGGACGTCCCCAAGAAGAAACGGGAGACTGGGGATGATAAACCCAACGCCGCCGAGAAGGAGGGCTTTTTTCTTCAATTGCCTTCGATGGATATAGAGTAAAATCAAGGTCCCCGGAAGAAGAGCCAAAGGAGTCAAATGGAAGTTCAACATCACTGCGAGAAACATCCCGACCCAGAAGAGGTTGGTAGCTTTTTGCTGTTTTCCAGAGGAAGTCTTGGGAGCTTCTAAGGCTCTGACAAGGAAAAATAGGAAGAGAAAAAAGAGGAGAGCTACTAACGAATAGAATCTTGACTCTCTCGCAAGGCTGACCCAAGCCGGAGATATCGCCATGAGATATGTTGAAAGGATGGCGACCCGTCTATCGAAAAGCTTTTCACCCACCCAGTACATCGCCACAAGCGCCACGACGCTTATCAGGGCCATAAACAGAGCACCCGTGGTTGGATCGAAGCGGCCCAAAAACAACAGGGGAGCCATCAGCCAATAGTAGAGCGGGCCAAATGCGAGCCATGGATGTGAGGTCGGAGGGCCGATAAGCGGTACAGAACCTTCAGCCACAAAGTTTTTTATCGCCAAGTAGTTGTGGCCGAGTTCTCCGTGGAACACCAGGTTTTCCGAAAGACGATAGAATCGCAAGAACGTCCCCAGAATCAAGCTTCCCACCAATAACCCGTCCCAGGCTAAATATCCAGGTATAAACGGGCGTCGTGGTTGATGATTAGTTGTGCTGATTATTTTCTTCAGGCGCTGTTTGTTGGGCATCTTTCTTCCCTTTCACTCTCCTTGTCATTCCTATGTGTTCCTTGAAAGCATGCCAGCGAAAAGTAAAACAACAAGGAGACAAACAATCTTCCATCGGTCAAGCACCCAAAAGCTAAGCTGGGTTACCGTTCCGGTTACCATCCCGAAATGTTTCTTGAAATAATAGGTTCGACTGGCACGAAAGATACCCAAGGCCCTGCCTTTATTTTCGGTACTTCTGCCGGAGAGGTGAATGACTTTTGCCCTGGGTTCGAACAGAATCTTTCTGCCTAAATTTCTTGCCCGCAGGCAGAAATCCGATTCCTCAAAATACATAAAAAACCGTTCGTCAAACCCCCCGAGTTCCTCAAACAGTGCTTTTTCCACCATAAAGGCTGCTCCATGAACTGCTTCCACTTGTCTTTGGGATTTCCTATCCCACTGGGAGAGCCAATACTTCTTTGCAACGGGATTTTTTGGAAAGAATCTGTTTATGACTGAGTGAGCCATCAGCCCAGCCAGCGGTGTGAGGGTATCCGTGCACTGAAAAGGATACACCTGCCTATTCTCCATAAGAAGTTGCGGAGCGACGATACCGACATTATTTCTCGCGTTCATCGTTTGTACACATCGGTCGATTGCTTCCTTTTCGATGATGGTATCGGGGTTGAGAAACAGGAGGTACTTTCCTTTTGCAGCCTTCGCACCCAAATTGTTACCAGCACCAAACCCGACGTTTCCTCGGGAACGTATATACCGCACCCAAGGAGCTTTTTTTCGAAGATCTGCCTCAATCCCGTCTTCCACGTCATTATCCACCACGATCACCTCAAAGGTTGTCTTTGGGTGCGACTGTGCGATCGCTGAAAGACAATTGAAAAGTTCTTTATTCGCCCTGTAATGAACGATGATAATTGAAACCTTCGGTTTCATGGCTGAGGATTTTTTAATATCTTTTCCAGTTTCCGGATATGATGATCCCAGGTCCAGTTTTTTTCCACCTCGGCTCGCGCGGCAACACCCATTCGCCTTGCTTTCTCCGGATTTGCGATCAGCTCTTCGATCTTTTGGGCCAAATTACCGGGGTTTCGCTCGACTAAAAATCCTGTTTTTCCGTCAAGCACCGTTTCCCGATATCCCCCTTCCCTGACGGCAATGACCGGTGTCCCACAGGACATGGATTCCAAAGCGACCAAACCGAATGGTTCTAAGACAGCAGCGCAGATTGTTATCACCGCGCTATTGTACGCCAAGGCCATCTCCTTCTGGTTTCTCTTGAATGCGCCACGAACTGTTTGATTGATAACCGTGAGGCGTGGCCGCTGGTTCGACGGAATCTTTGCAATCGCAGCTATCAGAAGGTCGTACCCGTCGATCCGAGCCCGATGGCCGATAAATAACACCCCATCTTTTTTCATGGCCGGCAGAGGTTTAAAGACTTCCGTGTCAACACCCAGAGGACACACCTCTGCCTTTGTGCCATACGCTTGGGCGATGTACTCCTTCACGTAATGGGATGCACAAATGATCCTGGTTGCTGCCCTGGCATTGGTGCGGTCGATTTGCTTTCTTGTCAGCCTGTTGAATTTCTCATACGCTTGTTTTATCGGTCCGACCGCTTCTCTCAAGCGAAGTTCGTACTCGTAGCCGATCCTCAACGGCTCCTGGCAGTAATAGACGCTTGGGGTCTGAAGATAGCGAAGGAGATACGGCGCCTGGGTAAGACGATCGGGGTGAACGAAGGCAATCTCGTACCCTCCGCCGTCGATTTGTCGAGCGATTTCCCTATGTACCTTCCGTAAAACGGTAAAGCTCGCAAGATCCCGGCGGAGGCGGGAAAACCCGTGCGATTCTTTTTTCATCACTTCATAAGGGAAGAGGAAGATTTTTTTGCAGAGAGGCCGTAGAGAATATTCGCCTTCCAGCGAAACAAGGCTGAAAAGGTCAATCGCGTGGTGGTTCGCCAGGCGCTTAACCTGTTCGTACAGGGCGATGTGGGCTCCACCTTCCGGAAGATTGTGGAAAACTGCGAGCTTTCGCATTTTTCTTCATCCTTTTTTAGAAATATCCTAAGGATCTCATTTTTCGTGATACCTTCCCCTTGTGTGCCTTAACTTTCGGCAGGCTCTTTTTCCTTTTTAATAATCTTTGGAGTAATCCCTGCTTCTGCGGATACCTCATTTGTAGTGAGTTCTCCTCAAGATAGGGCACTGCATTCTCTTCAAGATAGCTCATGATCTCTTCTTTGGTGAAATGGAGGAGAGGATGAATGCGCACGTGATTCTTGCGCGGAGAGAAATAAACCTCGGACTCATATGCCTCGTCCTCTTGCCATCGGATTCCGGTCATGAGCGCCTTCAAGCGATACTTCTTGATTGCTCTTTTGATGGATCGAATCTTCATCATCTGGATTAGCTGTCTCTTTTCTGATTTACTTTTGGCTTTCCGGTATTGGCGTCGGGTTGGCTTGTCAGAGACACGAAGAAGGGGAAGTTGCCAGTCTCGCTTGATTTTCTCGATAAATTGGTTGGTCGTCGCAGATTCCGATTTGGTATCAATGTACAGTACGGGAAGTGATATTTTGTCGTCTTGGGCTCTTTTTACCAGATGCAGCAAGACCATGGAGTCAGCTCCTCCCGACCAGAAAACGCCGATTCTTGGCTGATACTTTCTTCCCGCAAGGTCAATAATTTTCAGGCTTTGCCTTATTTTCAGGCGATCAATCTTTTGCATCTTCCTTCTTGGTTGCCCTAAGATACAGCCAAAGACCGTTCCCACCGGACTTCATATTGAGAAATCTTTTCAGGTATTCGAATAGAAGGCGTTTCACCAGGGATGAGGGAACTGTTTTCCCGTACGGAGAGTCCTTAATGTATGACCAGAGCTCCCGGCGGTACGGCCGAAACGTTGCAATGCGATAGAGCCGGTACCAAGCTACCACCGCTCGTTTCGGAAAGTAGTACTGAACACCTACCAGGGAAAGTCCGGCACCCTGCAAGATTTTGATCCATTCCGCCTTTGATCGATAGTGAAGATGGCGTACCCTTCGGTTAAACTGCTTCCATCTCCTATCGTCCCGAATAAGGGTTCTTAACGCTGTTTGTAATTTCCTGGTGGGTACCGTCAGGAAGATCGTGCCGCCCTTCTTTGTTACCCTTGCGATTTCTTTGACTGCGGTGAGATCATCGGTAATGTGCTCAAACGTGCTGTTTGCAATGGTCGTTGTAAACGACCCCGACTTGAGCGCCAGGCTCTGGGCATCCATCACCGCAACAAAGCGATATGCGCCGCACGCTTTTGCCTGCCCGATCAGCCGTGCATCAACGTCGATTCCAAGATCTATTTTTTTGCCCTCAAAGAGCAGCTTTCCGATTCTCCCATCCGAGCACCCAATATCGAGAGTTGGGCGGGAAAATCGATGCTTCTGCCAGATTGCCCGTTCTCTGGCTCGCAGAAAGGCATCCTGGGGAGCAAACCAAAATGCTTCAAGGAGCAACTTAAGATCGGTTTCGTTCATTCTGTTTCGGTTTGAACATCGCTAAATACCCTCCGGAGATAATACCCGATGACCGGCAGCGCTGCGAGTGCTCCGATTGTGGCTGAAGCGGCAGCCCCGAGAATTCCATATCGGTTCACCAAGGGGACTATCGTCACAGCCAGCCCGAGAATGGAGACGAGGGTCAGCCCGGTAACATACTCCTGTTTTTTCACCGCCAAAAAAAGAGCGGATGATGACCCTGAGATTGCCCTGATAACACCGAAGATCGCGAGGAGTTGTAACGCAGGAGCGGCTATCAGCCATTGCTCACCAAAGACAAATGCGATCACCTGATTTGGAAATAGGAATAGGAAGATCCCGAAGGGTAGAACAAGGAGGGTGATACCGACGGTGGTCTTTACAAACGCTTTCCTTAATCTTTCGGTATCCCCGGAAATTCTCGTAAAGATCGGAAAGGTGACTTTCCCGAATACATCCGCCACTTCGGTAATGGGAAGGGTTGAGATCTTGTACGCCATCTGATAGAGGCCTAAGGAGGTGGTGCCTAAAAGCTTCCCAACGACGATATCGTCTCCATGATGAAAGAGATAATTAAAAAATCCGGCCGCTGTGATCCATTTCCCTCTCCCGATGATCCGGGTTGTCTTTGTTTTCTCGAGGGCAAGTTTTGGCCTCGGGCGAATGAGAAGAAAAGAGATCGCTATCTCAAGAAGTGCTCCTCCTATCATCCCGAAAATCAGGCTCTCGACAGAACGCATCCGAAGAGCAAGGAAGATTGTAATCGCTGCCTCGAAAACCACGACGACTGATTGAACGATGAATTGTTTATGAAACTGGAGTTCCTTCTGGAGTTTGACAATTGCCGGATTGATAAATCCGCGGAGGAACGGTACAAGCGCAATTAGCAGGAGAAGCTGAAACGAATCTTTCGAACTGAAAAATATAGCGACCAGCGGTGCTGAAAGGACAATAATTGACGCTATCAGAATCCCTCTTACTATCGAAACCACCCAGGCAGTATCGATGTATTCTTCAATGTCTCCTTCATCCTGTATGAGAAAGACATTGATGCCTGTTTCTGTCAAGGTTTCCAGGAAAGCAACGACAAGCGAAGCAATGCCGAAGAGACCGAATTGAGACGGAACCAGAATCCGGGCAAGAATTGCCAATTTCAGCAAAGCCACCAGACGGATTATAAGGCGTAAACCTCCCATCCAGCCCGTGCCTTTTACCGCCTGGTGAAAGTATCCCATGGGGCCTATTGTATCATCGTTTTGATTGAGTGAAGCTTGAGAGAATACCCACGAGGGAGCCGGACATAACGGCAACGTCCGCCGTCATTTGCAGGAACGGCAAAAGCAAGAGTGCGCGCTTATCCTTCACAAACGCATATCCCTTACCAATGACCCAGGCGAAGTATTGCGGAACCAAGAAAATCAAGAGGAGAGGGAAGACCTTCAGAAGCCAAAGACCAACCAGGTAGCGGAGCCAAACCAGACCTATCCTTATCACGTGCGGCCGGTAGCGGGCATTAACATCACCTTTGGCATAATTGAACAGCTGCCGGAATGCTTTCCCAACTGATCTTTGCTGTCGCCAATGGACGATGGCGTCTTTGGCGATGGTGAACTTGGCTCCTTTTTTCATCAGCCGCTCGACAAACACCAGATCCTCGCAGGTTGTGAGTTGCTTCGGGTAGCCGCCAGCTTTCTTCCAGACGGTTTTCCGAAACGCTATGGAACGGGAAGCGGGCAGAAAATTTCGCGGATCGAATCGATGCGGTAAGACGCAGGTATAGACAGCCAAACATTTTTGAAACACCGACTTCCCTTGCGGGAGGTAATATCCGCTAACGACGTCTACTTTGGAATTGCGAAATGGGACGATAAGTTTTTTAAGCCAGTCTTTGGTTGGGATGCAACCGGCGTCGGTGACCGCGATGAATGGGCCATGGGCGCGGGCGATCCCGATGTTCCTTCCCCTCGCGCGATTGGCCCCGGGGACGACCAGGAGACGAAGGTTCTTTGAATCTTTCTGTAGGGCTCGAATCTTCTCTACCGTACGGTCGTTTGAACCTGCGTCGATAACGATAATTTCATCCGGTTGCCGGCTTTGGTTGAAAAGCGAAGCGAGAAGCTTCTCTATCACAGACTCCTCATTGAGGACTGTCGTGACTACACTGACTTTCTCCATAGACTTTTTCGTAGTTTTTGCGCAGTGCTTCTGATTACATTTTACTCCCATTTCTTTCCGTCTGTTTATGCCCGTAAACGTCCTATGGCGTTTGCTTTTTTAGGTTTTATTTGCCCAGTCTGCTATAATGCCCCATAGTGTTAAACGGAGGAGGTGAGTAACTTGAGAAGTTTTGCCATTACCATTACCGTTCTTCTGCTTATTGGCGGGATCGGCGGTTGGTACTATTCCAACAAAGTTCGCCCCAAGGCCGAACCGGGCTCGGAAGAGATCTCACCCAGCGAACAATCCAAACTACCGCTTGAGGCTGCTTTGACCGCCTCTTCGGAGAACATTACAGTCACGACAAATACCAATGATGTTCCGGATATCGGCAAGTCAGAGCTTGAGGTTTCCTATACCAACAATTCCGAGCGTGATCTTTCCGGTGTCCAAGTTTGGTTGTCCGTCGGCCAAATGGGCACATTCGACTTTCCGCCGGCAAGCCGATTTAATAAGCCGGCCACCGAACGAGCCCTAGCCGGAACTTCAATTTTCGATGTGTCCGATGTGCCCGCATCGAGTACGGCTACATCCCGGATCGCGGTGTTTGCCTTGCAAGCAGGTACCTACCCTGTTTCTGCTACCGTGAAGGCGGGAGAGGATTTAGTAGCCACGACCAGTGCGGTCTATATTGTTGCCAAGTAGGGCCGGCATTTCCTCGATAGTGAAAAAACCGTGAAAATAGTTGGCATAGGTATTTCGGCTGCCAACGCGATTCCGAGAACGGAAAGTCTGTTCGTACCAATCGCGGGTGGTCAGTTGGCATGATCGCCTGCCTCTACCTGTTTAGTTTTTCTCTCTTCAAGTTTGGTCAATGGTTTTTTTGAACTTCTTATTTTATTTTGTATTCCCATTTCTTACCCGCCGAAAATCTTGACTTTAAGCCTGGATTGTGCTATTTGGTATATGGAAAATATTCGGTTTTTATTTGCGACCTAATTCATTGCCCCGCTGCAGCTGTCCAAGGGTCGTTGTTTGTCTATGGAGCCAATACTCGCGTCTTCACCATTACTACCTGCCACTTTCCTTCTGTCCTTTATTTCAGTGATCTTTCTGTTACACGCGATTCCCTTCGCGGATGGCTCATTGACAACTGAATAACAAAGCATTTTAACGGGCTTTCTATATCCCGCGGCCATAATCCCCCGCGTCGGATGAATCCTGAAAGCACAAATGCATCAAGAATTCATCCCACCTGACCTCGTGAACAACCCTGAAAGGAGGCGTACAGCATCCGCTTCGATCCCTCGTATCCGTGTCCGCGTTCACAAGCCTTTGGAGGCAACCATGACAGGAATCGTCGATTTTCTCACCTGGATTGGGACAGATGTTGTCGCCCCGATTGCTACGGCTTTGCTGTTCATCGGCGTGGCCTACTTCGTCGGCTACAAGATCGCGTGGTCCGGGCTGAAGCGAATCGCCGCGCTCGCCGATGCGCAGAGCGTCTCCATCGACACCTTCAAGCCAGCTCTGATCGCGTATGCTGTGGCGATCGTCGGATCCATCCTCGTGGCAGCTTTGGGGGCGATCATCGTGCTCAACTGGGAGGACACCAAGGACTTCGTCAACGGCATCTACAAGGAGGCCATCAACCGTTCGTCCTGGAGATACGGGCCGGTGATGCCCATGGCGGTGTTCGTCCCGATCTACCTGAAGGAGGCCAGCAGGCAAGTCAGGTGCCGCCTGCGCCGGGCTTTTCGCCGCTGATCGTCAGCTTCCCCACAAGGAGTTTCTCATGTTCAAAGGTTTAGGTCGGCTGGCCGCCGTGTTCGGTTCCCGTCGGGCAAAGGTAGCTGGTGCGGCGGCCAGCTGCCTAACCTTTGCCATCATCCTGTCCGGATGCAACGTCATCCTCGAACCCGGTAAGGGCTCACGCCTCCTCGAAGCACTGCTGCGGCTTATCAAGTACCTTCCGGAGGGGCCGGTTGTGGCTTTGGAGGAGTTCGTGCTCGAACTTCTTGGTGACAGCTTCGCCCAGACGTTCAACGAGATCATGGCGGCCATCACCCAGAAGCCGAATCTGACAACCTCGGTCTGGGGCAACATCTTCAACGGACTGGCTGTCGGGATGTTTGGGCTGATGCTGTTCCACACCTTTTTCTACTTCCGTGATTACTCTCGAGCAGTGGAGAAGCACGGTGCGGAGGCGGTCAACGAAGGCAGAGGAGGTGTCATCCCGATCTTCCAGTACACCGGGCGGTTCGCCGCGGTGGCGTTCCTGGTGATCGGGATTCCCATCATCCTTCAGCAGGTGATCAACCTCACCTGGCAGCTGGTATATGACTTTGCCACGGCTGCCTATGGAGAACAAGGCAACTCAGTCGGGGAAGTGATGTTTGACCTCATCGTCAAGATGGTCCATGGCGGAGGGCTGGCGATCGTCACCCTGATGTTCATGTTCATCGTCATCTGGTTGGCAACGCTGGTCTTCGTCTCCGTCTACCTCTGGGGCTATCTGATGCTGTTCCTCAATGCCCTCAAGGCAGTGATCAAAGCCCCGAAGTTCCTGCGCGGGAAACCGGACGATCTTGAGGCCATGTCCGAACCCTTACTCGATGCCTTGGAGTCGGTCGCCTACCTGGGGACACGGTGGTTGTTGATCTACATGACACCGTTTCTTCTCTGGTGGGTGGCAGATGACCTGATGGGTGGAGCGGAAACACCCGTCACCCCGACCATCATCACCGTCGGACTGTTCGTTTTGATCATGCTCGCTACGGCTGCTCCCTGGATCCTGTTCGGATTCCGCTTGTTCGGCATCAGGATCTGGAAGGGTTTTACCAAACCTATCCCAGAGCGTCTGAGGCCGAGAGTCGGCGGACTGGACGAGACCTACGGCAAAGCCGAAGCGGCGCTGGCTGGGGTCGCGGCTGGCATTGCCGCTGAGGAGACGGTCGGACAAGGATGGCTTCGTAAGCAAGCGCAGAGGGCTTTTCGCGCGGCTGAACAAGCTGTCGGTATGGATCCTCGGCATGCTCGTCAGCGGGAAAGCATCCGCAAAGTCGTCCATCACGAGGTGGGTTATCAGGATGTCGCGGAAGCCGCGAGAAGGCAGTACCCACCTTCGGCACCATCGACGGGGACAAGCAGTGGACCATCTAGCCCACCGCCTCCGACAGCCGGACCAGTACCACCCCCCTCCTCCCCGCCACCCCGTCCCACGCCTTCAGGTGGGGGAGCAAGTGCAATGCCGCCACAAGCTCGAAGGAGATCTGCCAGTGATGGTTCAGCTTCCCCCAGTGCAAAACCGGAAACACAAAGATCGGTTCCCGGTCAGAAGCCAGGACCTCCTCCGGCACAACCTTCCGAACAACAGCGTGTGGAAGAGGGAGCATCAGAAGCCCCAATAACCGGGGGAACACCTGCACCACCGGCGTTTGAGCGACTGCTTGCTGAACTGAAGTCCCTGAAGTTGCCGGTGGTTGATCTGTCCGATGCAGAACTGGCAGTTTGCCCCGCCCTGCGTATCTACGGACACGGGAGCAGTACTGACGCAGGGCTTCCGGAAGACGCAAGAAGGTTCCTGCGGAGCATCCCCGGAGCTCAGAGAACCGATTGGGCGAAGATCGGTAATGAACTTCGAGCCCATTTGCCCTAGGAAGGATTGTGTGATGAAGACAACCAAGAAGACCAAGAAGCGAAAAAGCTTCGAGAGCGATCAGGGCTACTCCTGGGTTGCCGATACCCTGGGGCTGACTTGGACGCCCAGACTCTTCGGTATCGGAGCTTCGTTCAACCTGCTGGGAGTCGGATTAGGGATGGGAGGACTGATCGTCCTTGCCATGTCCTACGTCATCAGCTTCATGACGATCCTCCGGCCCGTGGGTTGGGTGCTGATCGTCGGAGCGGTTCTGGGGACGCTTTTTGTGGGAGAGAACGGGAAGCGGTTCATGCATTTCCTGATTCCGGTGATGACCCTGAGAAAGATCGGGATACCGGCATCGGAGAAACCCGTCTCCAGGACCATCGTCCGTATCTGGTCGTACGGATCGTTCGCCTTTGAGATCGGCGTCTGGCTCTGGTGGCAGGTGTTCACCGCTCCCCCACGGCCTGATCTCGAGGCCTGGCTTGATGCCGGGGGCGACTATCTTAACTGGTTGTACGCCTTGCAATTCCAGGCTTATAGCCAGCTGGAGTACTACTGGTGGCTCCTGCCGGTGCTGGTCTTCTGCGTTCTGGGCCTTCTCAAGCTCTTAGAATGGGCCCCGATCTTCGGCTGGATGCTGCGCATGACTCGGATCGTTCCGCTCATCATCCCGTTTGTTCTTGTTCTTGAGGCGGTGATGATCTACCAATGGTGGGATTTCACGTTCAGACCCATCATCCCGTGACTTCGGGGAGAGGCTGGCTTCTCTCCAGCTTCTCCCATGGAGGTTGCTATGCAATACAAGGGAAAAGAACCTTGGCAAAACGCGGTACGGGCACCCAAGGCGGCTCAATACTCATCCGCAGCCGCCAGGCTTCAGGCTCTTGACCGGGCAATTGATCGCCCCAACCGCCAGATGCTGGTCTTACTCCACCAGGTTCATGAGTGGGAGGACCGGCTCCGCCTGCGACTGCTTGATGGATTGGTAGAACGGATGGCAATCAGCATCTCCGGCAACGAGGTGCACTCCCAAGGCATGATCTTCAAGGCTGCGGATGTGTCTCAACTCGACGAGGATCCGCTGCTTCTCAGGCACCTGCGGGATGCACGCTGTCCGCTCAAACGGCTCGACGTCGGCACAATCGGTGCGACGGATATCCGGAAGCTCATCCGCTGGGCAGAAGAGTCCATCAGGGAATTTGGTGTGTCTCTACCAGGTTACCTTGAGCAGCTGCAGCGGGTGGCAACCCGGATCTCAACTGACCAGCTGGTCTGGACCTCCTGGCTCATCTACCCGACGGACTTCTTGCCCAAGTTTGCCGCGGTCAGGTTCAGCCCGCTGGAGGTCGACGAATATCAGCTGTGGAGGTACGTCTCCTCGCTGTTCACCCCCGTCTCGGTGTATGAGCCAGAAGGCATACCGGGAATGCTGATGTTTCTGCCGAGCCTGCTGGGCGGAAACACCACCGCTATGCTGCCGGACACCGGCAATCTGAGCGCGCGGGGGATCGGCAGCAGCGGAGGAATGTACCACCGGACCCTGCGCATCGTCGGACTCGGCTCAGAAGCAGTCGACCCGGATATCCCGAATAACTACCTACTCCGGAACGTCGATTGGTTGAGGGACCTGGTTCTGCCTCTGCTGGCCTCCTCAAGGGAACAGATCCTGATCGCAACCAGCCTCTGGGGTGTCCATGAGAAAGGACGCAAAGCCTTCGAGAAGGCCGAAAGGAAGAAGATCAAACAAGCCGTGAAGGACTATGCCGAGGAGTCAGACCGTCAGGCGCGCGAAGTCGCATTACACGAAATCAGTCGGGACCACTCCCAGCTTGCGTTTCGCCAGAGCGTGGTCATGTCTCTTGCCGGGGCCAGCCAGGATGATGCCGACGAGCTGTACACACGGGTCAGGCAGACGCTGGATGAGCAACACGTCCTGCTGAGGGAAATCGATCATCCTGTCGAACACTGGGACAACTTCCGAACCTTCGTTCCCGACATCCGCCAACGCGACGTACGCATCTACACCGCCCCCGTACCTTCGGGCGTGGCCTCGGCATCGATGTTCCGCAGCCGGGTCCGGCTGTCTACCGGCATGGGAGCACTGTTGGGCTACTACACCTACCGCGGCGAGCCGGTTATCATCCCGGTGGGGAAAAAGGGCGGCGGTAACTATGTTGCCACAGGGACCACCGGCTCCGGCAAGTCGCTGTGGGAGAAATACTGTGTCTACCAGCTGCTGCCCCTCGACCAGCGTTTTGTGTTCCGCATCATGGACAATACAGCCCTCTCCCTGGAAGCCAGGGAAAAGGCACGAGGCTGGAAAGACCTGGTAGAACTCTACGGAGGAACGGTGTTGTTCGCCGATGACCCGGAGTTCAAGAATCCGGAAGCCTTCAAGAGCCGGTTAGCCTCGCTCAGCCAGGAGAAGACGCGGATCATCCTGTTCACCTCCGCTCCCGACCGAGATGACCTCGACAGAATCTGGTTGAAATGGCTGGTGTCTGACATCGAAGTTACCGGCCCCGGGGTGATCACGGTCGACGAGATGGTCGGTTGGTTCGTTGAAAGCGGGGATGTGCGCGCCAGGCTGTGGGTCTACGAGCTTTTGAAGATCATGCGGACCCATAACAAGATCAGCCTTTCGTCGATCCAGTCGCTGGTTCCCATCCTCAAAGACCAACCCGGCGTCCATGGACAGTTCCTGACCCTTATGGATGGAGGGAGTTTCGCGTTCTACGATCCCAATGAGGCTGACCTGCCGCCCAGCCATGGAATTCCGGACCATATCTACCCTGTCCAGGCCCAACAGATCCGTGATACCAACAGGACTCTCAAGCTCGGGAAGCTCGGTCCTCTGCAAAAGCCTGGTTTCTGTACGCTCATCACCAAACCCTCCGTCGCAGAGGTGAAGATTGAGGCTGACCCGGAAGTCCTGGCCTTTCTCGGACGGAAGGATCCTAACCTCTCCGAAACACTGCTCTGGGGTGACTGAGAGAAAGGAGGAAGCGGTATGGGAAGACTGCGACCATTCCTGTATGGCTGCTGCTTGCTGATCATGCTGGTTGCGAGCTGCGTCGTGATGTTGATGCTGACCAGAGTCACCCCCCTGCTTGATGCCTGGTGGGAGAAGATCAGGACTGTCGCTGCGGAGACAGCCGAGGAGGAAGTTGACTACTTCGATTGGGTTACCTACCCATATCTCCCCGGTGACGTGGTCCTGTCTGACCAGCTGAAGGAGATGGCGCCCGAGTACGGCTTTACGGAGTACGACATCCAGGCCATGATTGCGGGCGCAGCTCGCTACGGTATCCGCTGGGAAGACGTGGTCGCCATCCAGATAAACGCTCAATGGGATGAGTGGTACGTTGACATGTTCATCCTGTCGATATCGATCGCCAAGTTCCTGGATGAGCACGGCTACAACGACGAACCCCCACCCTGCCCGGAACCAACTGCGGTACCGCCTTCGGTCACCCCGGAACCCGGGGGCTGCATCCCGATCAATCCAAGGTACGAAGCCATCAAGGCCATGAATCCCGCTGGCGGCGAGGAATGGCTCTACCGGGTGCTTGCCACCTCGGATTTCTGGGCCGGGCCCTTGCACACCGCAGAGATCGATGCGATCGAGCCGGAAGACCTGTTCGACTTGTTCGTCATCTACATGGACCTCCTTTCGTATCAGGTCCATGGATACTACGACGTCTTGGTGATCGTCGACGGGCAACCGGTCATCATCTCTGACCCCAACGCACCGGCGATCCCGTACCCGGGTGAAATCGAAGGCTTCTTCGTCCATCCCTTCCCCGGCAGCTGGATTACCGGTTATGATTTCGGGGATCCCGTGTACAACGAGAAAGGGGAGCTCATCCGAGCCCACCACCCCGGAATCGACCTGGGAGGAATCGGAAGGGATCCGGTGTATGCAGCCCACGATGGGCAGATCATCTACGCCGGCTGGATGAACTCGGGATCGCTATGGATCTCCGGGATCGTGGTGGCTATCAAGGGCACCTATCCTGACGGGACGCCGGTCTGCACCCTCTATGGGCATGGGGAAAAGGGATCACTGCGGGTGGGTGTCGGAGACCCTGTTTCGGCCGGGGATCAGCTGATGATCGCTGACGACACCGGGGTCTCCTCTGGTGACCACCTGCATTTTGACCTGCGTTTCGGCGACGGTACATACTGCGGGCAATCGGTCGATCCGAAGCCCTACATCGACTAGGAGGTCTCCATGCGCACAAGAATTGCGGTGATCCTCTGGTCACTCCTCCTCTCAAGCGTCGTGCTTGCCTGCCGGTTCGAATCCGACGTTATCGAGAATTTCCTGCGCTCGGGAGGAGCTGAAGCAACTTACCAAGCCATGTTCACACCGGCAGACACGCCGACCCCTCGGGGCCAAGTGGAGTGCGACTTCCTCGATGTGGGATGCAAAACTGTCACCCCAAGCCCACCCAAGGAAGTGCCCTCGCCAGGGCCGACGGCGACCAGCTTCATCGTGCTACGGTCAGTTTCCATCAAGCCTGCTAATGGGGATTGGGCGCCGTACTTCGAGGAGCCGGACGACATCGGGGACTACGATCCCGGTAGTTCGTTCTCCCGCATGGGGGTGATGAGCCGGGGCTTATCGGTATCCGTGATCGAGGAGATCCAGGGCGGGCGGTTCCTGAAGGTCCTCCTGTCGGGGGACATGGAACTCAACGACCTTGACATCGACTTCGCGGGAATCGACCCCCAACAGGTCTATCTGATCCCCGGCGAAACACGCTGTGTTGATCACACTTGGAAGCACACGGAAGACGAATCCGACTGTCACGCCCACTTCTGGTACGGAACGGGAGCTCGGGCTCAAATCTCGGAGGGTATGCGGTTCATCATCACCTCACAGTCGGTCGTCCGGCTCACGATCGAGGAAAGCATCCTCCAAGTGGTCCAGGTGATGATCCTTGATCCTGTCTGGATCCGCTGCCAAGATACGGCTACGGGTTGTCCTTCGGGAACACCCCAACCTGCAACGCTGACCCCCTCGGAGTGAGGCAAAGTGGCGTCTGTGCCGACGGTTTTCCGTTTCTGCGCACAGTTCCTTTCAAACGCCAGCACCTGACTCCAAAGGGAGTATGAAAAACCCTTTTTGTTCTTTCGCGTTGCCGACGCGAGTCTTCATGCATTGCGTTCGGCGGTGCGGCGAGAACCCTGAGGGTTCATGGGCGGGAAGCAGAATTCTGGAAAGCTCAAGTGATGTGGTTGACTCATCGTCAATCATCCTCGTTTAAACACGAGACCACACACTTGACCCAATTCCAGAAAACTACTTCACCGCACCTCTCCCGATAACATCGGGACTGATGAGATCTGGCCAGGGAAATCTTGATCCCTGGCAAAGATCGAAAGGTGCGGAGAGAAAGATTGCTAAATTGTTTTATTGATTTACTGTTTTATAAAAAAAGGAGATAGAAAGTCCGTTGAAGTGCTTTGTGGGGAGAAAAGAGAAGGAAGTAAGGTGTAAGGAATAAGGAAGAGGAAGTCAGACACAAAGGGTGTTTTTCCCTTACGATTCTTCCGCTACCTCCTCCTGAGAAAGATCAATATCCGATACTTCGGGGACCGGCGCATCAAGCTTTGGGGCGTCATCCCCTTCTCTTCTACTGAGGGGAGGAATTCTGAAAAACTTTTTGAATTTCCCTCCCGTTGCCATTTCGTATTCGGCTAGCATATCCGCAGCCTCATCCCATCTGCTCAAGGGAAAATAGGAGAGATAATTGGCTATCACCAGCTGATATTCAATAGAAGGAAGGGGCGCAATCATATTTCCCAAGATTTCCGTTCCTCTTACCAGTTTCGTGGTTGCCAACCTCAACACCCCCTGTTTCACCTCTTGAGGTAATTTCCGGTCATCATCATTCGGGGTCATCCTCAACCAGTCTCCGACATACAATTGGCTGTGTGTTCCATGCGTCTGGAAAAAAAGTTCTCTTATCGAGGAAATATTCTCCCCATCAAATTCCTTCCCATCCTCCCTGCGCGGTCGCAGACGCAGGAACAACCGCGTCCGGAAGTCATCTGGGTCCGCAAACCAGTCCGCCGACTGCCTCTGTTCGATGATTCCTTTGAGAATCCACCAATCTTTCAATTTGCCCTCGAGCTCCAGATGAAATTGTGCTTCCTCGTTTGCAGCTGTTACTCCCAGCCTTGGATCCCTCGAAACAAGAATCGGTGTACGTACTTTTGGCTCGGAAAGATCCGCAAACAAGAGCTGAGCCGCTATGTGACGACGACGCACCTCTGGAGGGCAGCCTTTGAGGCTGACAACCAGTGGAAAGCCGGTGAATATGCCTTTGTCCACCACCCGGTTGGAAAAGCGTGTGACGAGGTATGAAAACGCCTGGGTATCCGCAGGGAGATCGGGATCCACGGTCGGCTGGAGTTCATGAAGATCCTTTGCGTCGTCAACAATGAGATCCGGCAATCCGGAGATTGCCAGAACCTTCAACGGGCCGGTTGGCTCTTTCTTGGTCAGTGCATGGAACATCAGATGTGCTAAGTGTTGATCAACACCCTCTGCCTGCAATGGACCCTCTGCCATAGGCTGAAGGTCTACCAATAGAGATCGAAACTGCTTGCTTTGAGCAAACATGCGGGGAATGAGATCTTCCGGACGGGGCATCACTCTTGTTTTGTAAATCCTCTCTGAAACGATTGCCCCTCTTGCCAGAGCCTCCGCTTTGGACTTGCCGGGTTCAAACGAATAGGTGTACACACCGTTGATATTGAGACCCTCAGGATAGTACCCAAGTCTTTTCCCTAACTCAAATTGGGTGTCCGCACTAACTCGTGCGGCGGCGGCAAGGTACGGGGTCCAATTTTGTTTGTCGAGGACCGTAGGAAATTTTGACTTTGAATCTGAAATACGCCCTATGACGGCGTGCATTTCAAGTGAGGGAAGGGTCACAGCATTCAGCGCTCTCTTCGCCTCAGTCTGGGTTTGGACCTCACTGGTTTCTGATGGTGTTGGACTCTCTGGACTGTTCGCCATGCTTCGATATTCCTTCGGGTACGGCATTATAACACCATTGCCGCTGTCTGTCTAGAAACGAGCTAGAATCCCCACTTGGCTGATAGCAGATAGCAGTGGGCGAATAACAGATAGCTGATTGCAGATAGTGAAGACCGGAAGCTGGGGATTTGGAGAGTTTTGATAAAGGAAAGTGGGTGCTGCTGGATTCGAACCGGCGACCTGTCCGATGTGAACGGACCGCTCTGCCGCTGAGCTAAGCACCCAAAATGAGTTCTTCTAGGATCCTACGGCTTTTTTGACGTTTGAGCTGATATTCAGTTTGTCTTGCTTCTTTTAAATGTTGGAATTCCCGATGGTAAACCAGTCTCCATGGTCTCGTAAGGCTGGTATATTTTACCAAACCTAGATTGTGTTCTCGCAATCTCCTTGTAAGATTATTTGTCGAACCGATATAGTATCTAAGGTTCTTCTGGCTTTGGATGATATAGAGATAACCCTTCATCAAACCATGACCTGTCCGATGCATCGGACCGCTCTACCACTGAGCTACGCGAGCATTTCTTTTTAGGCCGATCCGGTGCTATTATATCAACCCTTGTCAGATCACGGAAGGTATCGCATAATCACTCCTATGCACCGTTTAGGGAGATTGTTTCGGATCATCGTCCAGTTTTTCCTGGATATCGTTGAGACCGTTGTGGTCGGCCTCGCGATGTTTGTGGTCATCTATCTGTTTCTGGTCCAGCCGCACCAGGTGAACGGAAATTCCATGTGGCCTAATTTCTTGGACGGGGAATACCTGTTAACGGATAAATTTTCCTATCGTCTGCGGGAACCAAAGCGAGGGGATGTCATTATCTTTCTCGCACCTTCCGGAGCACGCTGTCCCCAGGAGCTTCACTGTGATTTCGTAAAACGGATCATCGGTTTACCTGCGGAACGAGTCGTCATCACAGAGGGAAAGATCTTTATCAATGGTACACAACTAACTGAGTCCTATATTCCCAGTGATCCCGGTTTTTTCACCGCCACAACCAATAATTCCTTGGATGTCGTTCTCGGTCCTGAGGACTACTTCGTGCTTGGCGATAATCGCGGCCACTCCAGCGATTCCCGCGCTTGGGGTACAGTCCCCCGGGACAATATCGTCGGCCGGGCTTGGTTTCGATATTGGCCTCCGAAGCGGGTGGGTTTTATTGCTGATGCAGCGTACAGATAGGAAAGGAGGGTTGAGGGTTGAGGGTTGAGGGTTGAGGGTTGAGGGTTGAGGGTTGAGGGTTGAGGGTTGAGGGTTGAGGGTTGAGGGTTGAGGGTTGAGGGTTGAGGGTATAGGGTATAGGGGCTAGGAAGTGATGGCGCGGTAGATTTTCTGGAGTTGAGCTTCTGTTTCTTCCGGTGAGCCTTTGATAACGACACTCAGTTTGGTTTCAACACGTGACCGCTTTAAGGAAATCTTCGTATTTTCTCCCAGCGCTTTTGTCAAGGCTTCCTGCATCCTGTCGATCTTGTCGCTGACGATAAGTTGTTCATCCATCCTTTTTCTCCGGTGACCCTGTTTCATCCTTCGGGCAAGCTCCTCGGCTCTCCTCACCGAACCTGCCTCGTGAAGGATGATTTTATACGCCTCCGTCATCACCCGTTCCTCTTGGATCGCCGCCAGGGCCCTGGCGTGCCCTTCCGTGATCATTGCCGAGAGCAAACCGTCCTTGAGGGCATCGGGAAGGGTGAGCAGTCGAAGAGAATTGGAGACAAACGCAGCGCTTTTGCCGACCCGTTTGGCTATTTCACCGGTTGTGAGATCAAACTCAGCAATGAGGCGTTGGAACGCCTTGCCCCGTTCGATCGGATTTAAATCCGTGCGCTGCACATTTTCAACCAGGGCCATTTCTAACATGCCTCTGGGCGTGGTTTCCTTGATAAGAACAGGTACCTCTTTTAAACCGGCGATTTTTGCGGCTCTCCAGCGGCGCTCTCCGGCGATAATTTGGTATCCTGCCGGGGTATGGGCAACCACCAACGGCTCGAGCACCCCGTGTTCTCTTACCGACTCCACAAGATCTTCCAAGGTGTCGGGAGTAATCGATCCTCTCGGCTGGAGCGGGTTGGGCTCGAGTTGATCGATCGGGAGCTCTGAAGGCTTTTTCGTATCTTCTGCCATCTTAGCTTTCCACGGAAACCGTCTGTTTCCCAAGCTTCGTTTTAAAGACCACTCTTCCCTCCTTCATTGCGTAGAGCGTGTGGTCCCTGCCCATCCCAACCCCTCTTGCGGGATGAAAGACGCTACCCCGCTGACGGACAATGATTGCGCCGCTTTTCACCGATTGTCCGCCGAAGATTTTCACCCCTAACCGTTTTCCTGGTCTGGTCGTATGCTGGGCGGTTTTTCCTGCCTGTTTGGTTTTCGCCATGTCTTTTCCCTCTTACGTCAACTCAAGTACGTAAATCAATCGTCTGACCACCGCATCTTCCCGTTCGTAATCGAGTGGTCCAGCGACGAGAGTATAGCCAAGGTTTTCACGCCTGTCAATGATAAGATCGGCTGCTTCGACGAGTTCTCCCATGTGTATTTCGGGAATCACCAGAACCAGCCGGCCTCCTTTCTTCAGACATTTCTTCCAATTTTTAACCGCTCCCAGATACAATTTGTTGAGTCCTTTGATGAGGTTCTTCACCTTTTTTTCGATCAAATTGGGGGGGCCCAAGAACGGCTCCGTGACAATCGCATCCACCTTCAAATCAATCGCTTGTGCCATTTTCGTCGCATCCGACTGTACCACTTTCCAGTTTGCCTTTTTCCCTGTCTCACGGGCAAGCCAGGTGAGGTTTTTTTTGGTCCCTTCGACTTGCTCTTTGTTTTGATCGCCGTTTATCGTGTTTATATCGAGCATCATGGCTTCCATCGCAATCGTCCCGGTGCCGCAAAAAGGATCAAGTATTAGGCTGTCTTTCGAAGGGGGGCGCGGAAACGCGAGGTTGACCATCTGTCGGGCGATTTTCGGCGGTAACATGCCCGACCTTGGATTCACGTAGGGCCGTTGATAGTCACGTTTGGCAAAACCTTCGAAGTCCTGGACGGTACACGTTTTTGCAATCTCAACTTCAGCGTCCGTCCAAATCAGATATAACTCCGTTACCCCTCCGAGAGCTACCTGGGCACTGGTTAATTCATCACTCTTGGTCGGCAAGACGTATCTTGAAACAATACCCTCGCTCGTTAGCCTGTCTTTGAGCTCACGCGGGATGAGGAAGCGTTGGTTCGGATGGGGATTTCCAACAATAGAGATCCCGAAGGTCAATTTCGGTTTGCCGATGGCTTCGTTCCGAAGCACCCTAGTTAGTTTCTCCATGAAATCCCGCGTCGTTGCTCTGCCTCCCAGGATGCCGATTTTTATCGTGCCGCCGAGTACCTGTTGGAGTAGATTGGGATCAAATTCTTGTTTCGTTCGGACGAGAACCGTGTGATGAAGGCGGATGAAACTCGGTGACTGTTTGGCTGGTCGTGTTCGCCGAAGAACCGTTTGAAGCTCAATATAGGCAAGTTCCGTCTTTCTCCCGAGAATTACGAGGTAGCGCTTCATGCCTTTGTCGAACGTTTGCGCGTCTTGTCCGCAAATGCTTCGATCTTCACCAATGTGAGTTGCTGCCGATGTCCGCGGACCTTTCTGTATCTCGATTTGGCTTTGTAAACCGCGACTCGAATTTTCTTCCCTTTGGTTTGCCTGGTGATCCTGCCTGCCACGCTCGTCTTTCCCAAGGTCGGTTGCCCAATCTGTCTTGTCTCGCCATCAACCAGAAGGAGGACTTCATCGAATGTTACCTTGTCTCCTTCTTTTCCCTCAATTCTATCGATGAGGATTTCTTGATCTTCCTCTACCTTGTATTGTTTCCCGCCGGTTACAACGATTGCGTATTTCATATGAAATAGGGTTTAAGGTAAAAAAGTTTAAAGTGTAAAGTGTAAAGTTAAAAGTTGCAGTTTAAAGTTACAAGTTAGGAGAGAAACTTTTAATTTTGAAATTTATTTTTGAACTTTTACTTTTGAATTTTTAACTATAGACTTCTCCTCCTTCCTCCTTAAGGTGGTAATTATACCGCTTTCCCCTAGTGGATTTCAATCGACACCTCGGGTTTTATCCGTCTTCCTACCGATTGGACAAGTCCGAGACTGACTGCCGTTGCAATGAGGGAGCTTCCACCAGAAGAAATGAGGGGTAAAGTGATCCCTGTTATCGGTATAAGGCCGACATTCATCCCGATGTTCACCGCCACCTGAAAGGTAATCATCGTAAACACACCCACGGTGATGAGGCTGCCGAACAAATCGGGGCTGCTTTTGGCGATTTTTATCAGACGCATCAAGAGCGCCAGATAACAGAACAGCACAATCGCCGCCCCAATGAATCCCAGTTCCTCCGCCAGGGCTGCAAAGATAAAATCGCTGTGTCGCTCGGGTAAAAATCGGAGTTGTGATTGGGTTCCGTGTCCCAAGCCGCGACCGAACAGTTGCCCCGATCCTACGGCAATCACAGACTGGATCACGCTGTACCCACTTCCGAGAGGATCGGAGTAGGGATCGATAAATGAAGAGAGGCGCTCCCTCTGATACGGAGCCAGAAGTTTCAAAAAACCGGGAAGCAGAAGCACCGCTCCGCCAAGAAGCATGCCCAGGAACCGGAGAGATACTCCCCTTCCTATGGCTATCATAATTCCGACTGCCCCGAGAACCAATGCGCTCCCCAGGTCCGGCTGTTTCAGCACCAGCAGGAGCGGAATCACCAGTAAGGCTATATACCCCAGGAGCAGTTTGGTTTGACGAAGATCGAAGCGTTCTGCGAAGTAGGCCAGCGTGAGGATCATCAGCGGCTTTGCCAGCTCCGAAGCCTGGATCGTCAGAGGACCGATGGCGATCCAACGGATCGACCCGCGGGTTACCTGGCCGAAGATAAAGGTTGTGATTAAAAAAAGGAGCGCTGTTACATAGAATGCCGGCGAAAATATCCGCAGCATTCGGTAATCGACGGAGGAGACCAGCACAAACGTCAGGAGTGCAATTGCGATGTAGAACCCGTGCTGAGGAAATTCTTGAGGGACGAGGCTTTGCAACACCGCCAGCGAAAAAGTGAGGAGGATGACAATCGGAGCCACAATCCAGAGGTCGAATAACCCTTTTTGCATCGTTTATATCCGTCCCTATTTAGCCGGTTTTCTTTCGTGCACCGGTTTAACCGCAAAGGCTTCCCCAAACTGAATCTTACGTGCCTGGGTTCTTTGTCTTACCTCGGTCTCGAAACGCTTCGGTAAATGGAACGGAATGGTCACGATTACTTTTTGGTTTCGGCTCGTTTGCAATCGTTTTCGCTCCTCTTGGATGCGCCGGATGAGTTCCCGCATTTCTCCTTCTTCGATCAGTTCCCTGGTTAACTTCGTATCTAAACGAACGGCAAGCTCACCTTCTTCCTTCAGTACGATTGATTTGATGTTGAGTTCCTGTGACAGCAGGCTTACCAAACTCCGGTCAAACCGTTCTTTACATCCGCCTACCACTGCCTTGGCCAGGGGTTGACGTACCTTGATACCTGCATCTTTGCGTTCCCGATGACCCAGCTCGGCGATTTGGCGAAGAGAGGTCATTTTGCGTTCAAGTACCCTGTCGATTCTCTGCTTCTCTGCTTTTGGCCAATCCGCCAGATGGACGGACGGTTCCCCTGTCAGCTTGGTATAGATGATATCGGATAGGAATGGCAAAAACGGTGCACACAGCTTGGCAAGATTCTCGAGTACTTCAGTGGCGGTCCAATAAAACGCTTCCTTCTGGGCTTTGCTGACTTGTGTGAAACCGACACGCTCCCGGCTACGGCGGATGTACCAGGTAGAGAAATCGTCAACTAAATCTTCGATCGCTTGGGAAGATTCAAAGGCATCGTAGTCCTCGAGAAACCGGGTTACTTGGGTAATGGTAGTGTGGGTCCTTGAGAGTATCCAGCGGTCAAGTACACCGAGGACTTTGGGCTCGTTGCGGCCGGGTTTGTCAAGGCTGAGGTTGTTGATGACAAACCGGAATGAATTCCAAAGGATCAGATGGAACTGGCGGCGTACGTTTGCCGCGGCAGTGTATCCGAACAGCAGATTGAACTTTGGATCCTGGCGGACATACATCCATCGCATGACATCAACCCCGATTTTATCCGCTCCCTCATTGAACTCCACGCTGTTCCCCCAGCTTTTATGCATGGGCCGGCCATCTTCTCCGAGCAGGGTCGCGAATCCGAGAACGGTATCTGCCGGCCGCTCGCCCTCAAGAACCGTGCTCATTGCGATGAGCGAATAGAACCAATTCTTGAATTGACCGGGAAAGCTTTCGGTGATGAGGTCAGCGGGGAACCATCGCCTCCACTCTCTCTTATCCGCCCAATAGAGCGGGGCTGACCGGTTGTCCTTTGCAATTGTGGAAAATGGGACAATACCGGCATCGAGCCAAGGGTTTCCCACGTCAGGAATTCTTTCCATGAGCGCACCACAGTTGTGACAATCAATCCTGACTTCGTCCACCCAAGGCCGATGGGGGGAATGGCCTTTAAATTGATCCCATCCTTCCCTCGCTCTTTGCTTCAACTCCTCCTTACCGCCGACCACCTCAAAATTTCCGCACCTCCCACATTCCCAGATCGGGAGGGCAAGACCCCAATATCGCTTCTTTGAGATTAACCAATCCTGCATATTCTTGATCCAATCCAGCTCTCGTTTGAGACCAAAAGAGGGAATCCAGCGCATGGAACGGACCACCTTTCGCATAGGGCTGCGGAGGGGATCCATTTTAATGTACCACTCCGAAACCACCCGCCAGACCAGTTCGGTTTTACAGCGCCAACAGGCGGGGTAGCGGTGGGTGATCTTGGCGGTTTTGTGGAAAAACCTCCCCCCGTCCCGTGCCTTGACAAAATCGATCACGATCTGCGGATGTTTTTTGGCGTTCTCTCCCGAAAACTCTCCCATTCCCTCAAGATACGTCGCCGTTTCATCGATAACCTCGATGACGGAAAGTCCCTTGTCTTTTCCGAGTCGGAAATCCTCCTGCCCGGCGCCGGGAGCAACATGGAGAAGTCCGGTGCCTTTGTTTGCCATGACGAGCTCTTTGGCTTCGACGACCGTATGGAAGGTGGTCGGGCTTTCCTGCTTTGCCTCTTTTACCCTGGGTAAGTCATCGAACGGCCCTTCGTAGCGAAGTCCCACAAGCGATGTTCCCGGATGATCTTTGACTTTTTTGAAGCTTCCCGACTCGAAGACCCCTCGGATGAAGGACTCAAAATCCTCCTGCCCTTCAATCTGGTCTTCGCGAACAACGATGATTGACTCGCCGCTTTGTTCGTTTTTCCACTCTCTGTAGGTGTACGCTGGATTTATCGCCACCGCGACGTTTGCGGGAATCGTCCACGGAGTGGTAGTCCAGACTAAAAGGCCGGTTTCTGTTCCGACGACGGGAAGCTTGAAAAAGACGGTCTCGTGCGTCAGCTCTTTATAGTCTTCCGTCAGCATCTCATGCTGTGATATTGCCGTCCCGCATCGCGGGCACCAAGGCACCGAATCCCGCCCTTTATAAATCAGTCCTTTCTCATGACACTTCTTGAGGAAATACCAGATCATGTAGTTGTTTTCGTTTGCGAGAGTGAAGTAGGAATGATCCCAATCCATGAAATATCCCAGCCGTTTTGACTGCTCGGTTTGAATCCTGGCAAAACGGTCGACCCTGGCTTTGCACAGTTCGACAAACTTGGCGATTGAGGCTTTTTTATCTCCAGGAACCAGATTTTCGATATCCTGCTTTTGTTTGAGGCCGAGTTCCTTTTCAACCTCAACTTCCACCCACAATCCCTGGCAGTCAAAACCGTTCTGAAACCGTTGTTTGAACCCCTTCATATTGTAAAACCGCTGCCAGAGGTCTTTATAGGTTCTCCCCCAACCGTGGTGCACACCCATGGGGTTGTTCGCCGTAATTGGACCATCGATAAAGCTGAACCTTTTTTGAGATTTGTCGTTCCGATGGAGATATCGGTTCACTATTCCGGATTTTCCCCAAGACCTCAGGAGCTCTTTTTCTTGGTTTGGAAAGTCGGGTATCGCCCCAACGGGCGAAGGAACGGTACCTTTTGGAGACATACGTTTGGGGGGGCTTTTCTATCTTCCTTGACGTAAGAAAGCCGGTATATCGAATTCGTCCTCGTACTGATCGGCCTCTCCGTTGCCTTGCTTGTCGCCGGGTTTGTCTTCCTCTTGAGGTTGGTCTGTCATGGCCTGGGTTACTTTCGCAGTCGAGGCGAACGGTTTCAGGCGCTGTCTTGCTTCATCAAATCCTGTCGCAATTACCGAAATTTTTACCTGGTCGACCATGTCCTCGTCAATGGTGGCACCAAAAATGATGTTGGCATCTGCGTCCGCTGTTTCTGAAATGATTTTGGCTGCCTCGTTCACCTCGCTCATCGTGAGGTCAGCTCCCCCGGTGATGTTAAACAGAATGCCCTTTGCCCCATCGATCGACAGCTCAAGTAAGGGGCTGGCAATTGCCATTCGCGCGGCGGTGGTTGCCCGATTCTCCCCTACTCCCGTTCCAATACCCATGAGTGCCGAGCCGGCGTTGGTCATGATCGTTCGGACGTCCGCGAAGTCGACGTTAATGAGTCCCGGTGTCGTGATGAGGTCCGAGATCCCTTGAACTCCGTGGCCGAGAACAGAGTCTGCCATTTGGAACGCCTCGATAAGAGACATCTTCTTATCCACCACATCGAGAATTCTCTGATTCGGAATCACGATCAATGTATCTACTTTCCCTTTGAGGTTTTCTACACCCTCTTCACCGACCACCATCCGTCGTGTCCCTTCAAAGGCAAACGGCTTCGTCACGACTGCAACCGTAAGAGCGCCGGACTCCTTCGCAATCTCCGCCAATATCGGAGACCCTCCGGTTCCGGTTCCACCGCCCATGCCGCAGGTTAAAAAGACCATGTCTGTATCGATGAGAAGATTCTTAATTTTCTCGCGCGATTCCTCCGCCGCTTGCTTGCCAATATCAGGATCCGACCCGGAGCCTAATCCTTTGGTAAGATTTTCGCCGATTTGTAGTTTCGTTTCCGCGTGGCAGGTTAGGAGTGCCTGAGCATCCGTATTGACGCCAACGAATTCCACCCCTTGAATCTGCTGCATCTTGATCATGGAGTTTAGGGCATTGCATCCGCCGCCGCCAATGCCGATCACCTTTATTTTTGCGAAGGTATTCAGATCCGGTTTTACAAGACCCATCGTTTCCCCTTTTTGACGCTTACAAAGTGGATCACACTATACACGATTCCGCGCGTTTTTCAAGCGGTCATAATCCTTAAATCGAACAACTTTTATCTTCTTTGAAAGCTTTATGTTCCCTCATTCTGCGGATTTTTTACCCGTGGCTTGAAAGGGATAGCGCATGGTTGACGCGTTGGTGGATTGGGGAAGGACCTTCGTCCGCCAGCCGGCGGATCTGGGTAGACCCTTCGAGTATCCTCAGGGTAGGAAGGATTTCACAAAGTCAATCACCTTAATGACCAGTCCCTTTCCCGGGAACCGTTCGATCATCCCGCCTAAACCCGGGAGACCAAGCTTCGATTTCCCGGCCGGGAGTTTGTGCGCTGCATAGAGGATGAGACCGCTTGCCACGGCGTAGGCCGGTGATTGAATTTCCTCGACAAGTCCGGACAGACCTTTGGGAACTCCGATCCTGGTTGGCATCGAGAGGGTTCTTTTACATGCCTCGATAACTCCAACCGTCTGTGCTCCTCCCCCTGTCAAGACTGCGCCCGCGGGTATCTGACCGGCAGCTCCAGACTTTTTTAACTCAATTCCGATCATGGTAAAGATCTCGTTTAATCTGGGTTTTATGATCCCTTCGATAAGCGTTTTCCGGGAGGCGGTTGAGGCTTCTTCCTTGAGGTTTAATTTCGTCAGATCGATTTCATCTTCCGGTTTTCCTTTTTCCTCCTCTTGAGGCTCACGCGTCTTTTTTGCTTCCTTCGAAAGGTAGCGCTTGATTTTCTCGGCACTTTCAACACTCAGCCGCATCCCGATTGCCAAATCCTTGGTGATATTTCGATCCCCAATGGGAAGTACCGAAGAATAGTTCAGGTTTCCCTCGATGTAAACCGCGATTGAGGTTGTTCCCCCGCCAATATCGATGAGTACAACCCCCAATTCTTTCTCCGTCTCAGTGAGGGCTGACTGCGCGGCAGCCAGTCCCGAAAAAATCATACTGACGACGTCAATTCCAATTTCACTCACACATTTCGAAAGATTGCGCATCACTGTCTGGGATCCCGTGATAAGATGCGCTTCTGCTTCCAAGCGCACACCGCTCATTCCGACCGGGTCTTTAATCCCTTCCTGAGAATCGACGATGAAACTTTTGGGGATGACGTGGATGATCTCGCGGTCGGAGGGAAGGGCGACCGCACGGGCGGCTTCGATCACCCGGTCGACGTCTTCTTCAGTAATTTCCCCTTCCGGCTCGGCAACCGCAACGACCCCTTTTGAATTCTGCGATGCGATATGGGCTCCACCGATTGAAAGAACGGCAGAGGTTACCGAATACCCTGCCATCCGTTCGGCAGCCTCGACACTCTCCGTTATTGAGGACGTTGCCTCCTCAATATCCACAATTTGGCCTTTTTTCACTCCCTTTGACGGGATTGCCGCCACTCCCATGACGTTAATTTTGTTGAACTCGGAACTTTCAGAAGCGATAATCGTTGTCACTTTTTCCGTACCGACGTCAATTGAGGCAATCATTTTGCTCTTTTGCATTCCTCGCCTGGCTCCTTTTTTGAGGAAATTATTATCCCTTTTTTCTCAATAACTCATTACCGGTTTTGTGTACCGGATGTCGATCTTTGTTGGTCTGTGACCTATTGTAGCCTGTGAGAGAATTCGTTGTAAAGTGGTAACCATTTTATTATAATCTCCCTCCTGGGGAAAGAGAACCGGAATTCCGTCCGTCAGCCAGACTTCAAATGCCTCTTCCTGAACTTCGATTCTTTGAAAACCGATGAAGTTGGTTTCTAAAACTACGGCAAGCTTTACCGATTGATTGAGTTTCGGATCATCAATCTCCTTTCCCATTTCGATCTCTTCCTTCTCCGGGACGATGATTTCGGGAAGCGAATTGTCTGTCTCTGTCGCGGTGGTGAAAACAAACCCTTCTTGGTCTGCAACGTACGCATATCCCGAGGAGAGTTTCCGTAGCCTCACCACTTTCTCCCGAACATCTATAAAGACTGTCAGGGTGGTGGGCAGTTTGGGAACAACCCGGACCTGCAGAATGGACGGGTCCGCCTTTTTGAGTTTTTCTGAAACAAATTGCCAGCGCCCTGTGAGGATTGATTGTCCTTTGAGTCGATCGAGTTCCGCCAGAATCGGCGGGTCGCAGGCGGAACTTCCTTTTTGACAACGCACTTCGTTGACTCTCAAGACTCTCCCGAAGAAAAGCCATCCAAGGAAGGTTATCGTTATTCCTCCGATAACCATCCAGCCGATATGTCTTGCGGTCAGAAGCAAGTATCGGCGGGGCGGCGGTGAAAATCCCGGAGCTTTACGATTTGGCGTTCTTCTTCTCATAGACCGTTTCCAATATCTCTTCTATGCGCTTGGCCGCATCGGTACGCACTATTCTCCTGGCATCTGGCGCGTGTTTCCGATACACTTCGCTTTGTTCCAACATTTGGGCGACTTTTGCCAATAGGCGCCCCGGGGTCAAGTCTTTCTCCTCAATGATTTCAGCCGTCCCTGCGCTGGTTAAGAGTTTGGCATTCTCTAGTTGTTCGTTTCCTCCGGCTATCCGTAATGGAACAAAAAGGGTTGTGTTTCCTGTATAGGCAAGCTCTGTCACAATGTTTGCTCCCGCACGAGAGATAACCAAGTCTGCATGCATAAGGATCCACGCGATTTCTTCGGCCTCCAACCACTCCCGCACGAGATAGCGATGTTTACGCTCACCGGGCAGTTCGTTTCGGGCGAGATCAAGGCTTTGGTAATCGTCCTCCCCTGTTCGAAAGCCGCACTGGTGGATAATCCGGTAGTTTTCCGTAAACGCTTTAAGCCCGCTTCTTATCACTCCATTCAATTTTTTTGAACCTAAGTTTCCTCCCGTAACATACAACAGGGGAGCTCCTTTGAGTTTCATCGGTACGGGTTTCTTTGTGCCCTTCAAAATCGCTTCCCGTATGGGATTGCCCGTGAGAACGACTTTCTTTCGGAAATGCTGCCTCGTGTCCTCCCATGAGATCGCAATTTCTTCTGCCAAGAGCTCAACCAATGTGTTCGCGAGTCCCTTTCCCATGGTTTGTTCATGGGTGACGATCGGTATTCCCAAAATCCAGCCAGCCAGCGCGGCAGGAACCGATACATATCCGCCGAAGGAAAGGATGACGTCGGGCTTAAGAAGCAGGATATGGAAAAATGCATGAAAGAATCCAAGCGGAATACGCACCAGCGGAGACAGCGATTTCAGGCTGGCGAGGCGCGGAATTTTTCCTGCAGGAATAGCAATAGTCGGAACACCCAATTTTGGTATTTCGCGCAGTTCGCTTGCCGGCGACCGGGATTCTTCATGACCGTATTGTCGTGCCATAAAGGTAATGTCCCAGCGGGCGGATTTTCGAAGTCGTTCGATCACCGCTATTGCGGGCGTCAAATGTCCTCCCGTTATCAGGAGTTTTATTCGATCTTTTTCCTTGTCACTTCGCATATTTTGAGACATTCAGGACTATGCCTATTCCCGCAAGGGTTACAATGGTTGCCGATCCTCCATACGATATTAATGGAAGCGGGATCCCGGTTAACGGGACCAATGCAACCATGGTTGCTAAATTCAAAGCCGCCTGAATACCGATCCAAGCAGCAATCCCCCCACAGAGCAGCTTGCCGAATTGATCTTTCGATTGCCGGGCAATTTTCATGGCTCGCATGATCATGAAGAGAAAGAGAACGATCAATCCGAGCGATCCGATAAACCCCACCTCTTCCGCAATGATGGCAAAGATCGAATCAGTCGTTGCCGCGGGAATATATTGGAACTTTTGTCTTGATTGTCCAATCCCGACCCCGAACAAACCTCCGGATCCAAGCGCAATTAAGACTTGGCGGATATGGTAGGAGGCACCGAGGGGATCATCTTTGGGATTGAAGAATGTAGCGACACGAGCTCTTCGGTAGGGCGAAATCGCGATGACCCCCATTCCGACGATTGTCCCAACGATCCCAAGTGTCAGAAATGTCTTTAGCGGAGCACCAGAAAAAAAGTAGAGCGCGGCTCCGATTGCGACGATAACGATTCCGGTTCCCAAGTCCGGCTCTAGAACAATGAGCCCGGCTGCTACCCCAACGGCAACCAGAAATTGGAGGAGGGAGCGTTTCTTTTCGAGAAGTAAAGAAAGATATAAGATGAGGGTGAGCTTCGCCAATTCCGCGGGCTGAATCGTCAGACTCCCGAAACCGATCCAGCGCCTGGCTCCTTGGATTTTCATCCCTATTGAGGGAACCAGAACGAGTCCCAACATCACCACGGTCGCGACAAACGCTCCTATGCTTACTTTCTTCCACAACCAATACGGAATTTGGGACGTCAAACCTAACACCACCAACCCAATTCCTGCCCAAACCAGTTGCTGTTTTGCGAAGAAAAACTTGTTACCAAACTGCTGATATGCTTCGACTACAGAAGCATCATAAACCATCAATACTCCAAAAAGGGTAAGCAGAACCGCGCAGAAAAAAAGCGTGTAATCCATTCTTCCGCGCCTCTCCTCTTTTTTACGGTGGGGTGGGTGTTTCACTTTTCCCGTTCTTTCCTTTTTGTCAATCCTTTCACCAAGCTGTTAAATCTTTCCCCCCGTTCGAACTCGTTTGAGAACTCGGCAAACGAGGTAAACGCCGGGCTTAACAGGACCACATCACCCGGTGAAGCCAGTTTGATTGCCGTCCTGACGGCTTGGTCAAAGGCACTTGGGTAATACACCTTCAGATCTTTCCATGGTTTCAGGGCTTTGACCAAGAGCCTGCTTCCCGTACCTTTGAGGATGACTACCGCCTTTACGTGTTTTTCAATTTCCCCGGGGAGCTCTTCAAGGGGAAGGTTTTTTGAATTTCCCCCTACCAAAAGGATGGTCGGCTGGTTGATTGCTTGAAGGGCTTTGATCGTTGCGATCGGGGTAGTCGCGGTCGTGTCGTTTACGAATTCGATCCCTCGGTACCTTCCCACTGTTTCGAGTCTGTGCTCAACTGCCGAAAAGCCGGCAAATACCCTTGCCTCGATATCTTTCGGCACCCCGAACAGATCAGCAACCTTCAGGGCCGCGGCGGCGTTTTCGAAATTGTGCGCTCCTCTGAGCGGAAGTTTCCATGATGACGGAAAATCTTCCTTGCTAAACCAACGAACGACGGATCTTACACGCTCTGCCATTTTCTTCGTGTACGGATTTTCCCGATTCAGAATGACCGTTTCGCGTTTGTTCTGAAACAGAAAGATCGTTTCCTTGTCGGCGGCGTATTCCTCCATGCTCTTGTAGGTATTCAAATGGTCGGCGTAGAGATTTGTCACCACCGCGATGTTCGGACTCCTCCGCTCGTCCCTGAAACCCTGGAGTTCCCATGAAGAAAGCTCCATCACTGCAAGGCTTTGAGACGAATGTGTGAGCAGCCTGCAATTGGCCTTCCTTGTCGCGTTCCCCGCAAGGAAAACGGTTCTGTTCCCTGTCGAAAGCAGGGCGCGAATCAGCAACGTCGTCGTGGTTTTTCCCCGGGTCCCGGTGATCCCTACCGAGGTCCCTTCGAAGTATCGCATAAAGAGAGCCGTGTCCATCAAAACGGGGATACCTACCTGTCGGGCACGTTCGAGCAAATGGTGGTTCCAGGGCACGCCGGGGTTGCGGATGATGACATCGGTGTTTACAATATCCTCGGCTCTGTGTCGGCCGAGAATGTAGGAAATCGGTAGGCCTCGTAACCTTTTGAGCGAAGGACCGAGCTTCGGCGCGGTCTTTATGTCTGTTGCGGTTACTTTCGCACCAATTTCCACGAACAGTTTGGCCACGTCCGCTCCTCTGCCTAAGACTCCCAGTCCGAAAATGAGTACCTTCTTTCCCGCAAAATCTCTTTTCAGTTTCCCAAATGGCGTCATAGGTTGACCAGGTTCACCTCCGAAGGCAATTGTCCCAGCAGGGTCTGTGCGACTGTTAAAAACTGCTGTCTGCCTTTGGTGGTATAAAACTCGTGTTTTCCGGACTGTTTGCTTCCTTCCTGTTTCGGCCGGCGGATCTCCCGGACTCTGCGGGCTACCGCCATGGACGGCTCGATTATTCGGATCTTTCCTCGAGTGACCTGCCTGATTTTGGACAAAAGAAAGGGGTAGTGCGTGCAGCCAAGGACCAGATGATCGCTTTTTCCGATGTTTTTCTTGTTGAGAATCATCCTGAGACGGATCAAGGTACTCGGGGAATTGATTTGCCCTGTCTCAACGGCCTCAACTAGATATGGGGAAGAAAGAAGATGAACGGTTATGCCTTGCGCATGGGTGTTGATGAGCATTCGCTGTCTCTGACTTAAGGCAGTCTTTGTCGTTACCAGAACGGTTATTTCTTTCGTCTTACTGGCAAGGGCGGCAGGTTTCACCGCCGGTTCAACCCCTACAAAAGGTATTTGATAGCGATTCCGAAGATGGGGTAGGGCACTGACACTGAGGCTGTTACACGCCAGCACTATCAACGAGCAGCCTTTTTGAATAAGGAATTGTACTATCCTATCTGCCCGTTTCCTCAGTTGTGCGTTTGATTTTTCCCCATAGGGAAAGTAGCGCTTGTCAGCCACGTAGATCGTGTTTTCCCAAGGTAACAGACGAACAATTTCACGCCAAATGGAGAGACCGCCAACCCCCGAGTCGACGATCCCGATCGCGCCGGTTCCCATCCCTTCATTATATCAGGAACGCCTGGGGTATTTCCCTAGATCAATGCCAGCCAAACTCCAAATACGGCAAGCATAATTCCGGCCAGCCAACCGCGCATGACGATCTTCGGCTCTTCCCAACCGATGAGCTGCAGCCAAAGATGCGCCGGAGCAGCCGGCATGATTTTGCGCTTTGTGAGCTTCTTTGCGGACAGCTGAACCAGACTTGAGGCAATTTCCAAGACAAAGATGCCCCCGATTACCACCAATGCCAGGGTCTTCCCGAGCAGTAAGCCGACCACGGCGAAGGTCGCGCCGAAGGAGAGGGCGCCCACATCGCCCAGGAAAATGCGTGCGGGGAACACATTAAAGTATAAAAAAGCGATCAGAGAGCCCAACCATAAGGCAAGGAAGATCGATAGGGATGTATCGAGAATGGATGCGGAGAGCGTCCAAAACGCAAACAAGGCAATCATAAGTAAGCCAGTCGCCAGCCCGTCGAGACCGTCGGTGATATTGAAGGCGTTGGTGAAGGAGACGATGGTGAAGGCAGCAAACGGAATGAACCACCCACCCAACTTGAAGACCCCGACGAACGGAATATTGAGAATATCAATCTTTAGATTGACGTAGAGGAGGGACGCGACCGAAATAGCCAGCACCCACTGGATGGCAAATTTATGACGTAAGCGTAGGCCAAAAAAGCGTTTTCCTTTCTCGAAGAACTTCATGAAATCGTCGTACAGACCCAACAATCCGAAGGCGATAAAGGTGAAAAAGATAATGTTTAATTCGTCGCGTAACGGATAGACTTGGGTAATCGGGACACCAAAATAATGGATCATGGGAAAAAGCAGAGAAAACAGCATTGACACCACCATGATTATCAGAAGGCCTCCGCCAACGGGCGTGCCTGCTTTTTTGGCATGAAAACGGTTAAAGATGGGTGTTAATCTTCCGAATGCATCTCTCGTTATCTGCTCCTGTCTTTGAAAACGCAACCGGTACAGAAGGTTGATGAATGGCACAATGAGGATTCCGGTTGCAACAAACGAGAAAATGAGAAGGCCAAGGAGAAGAAGCATATTGTTCAATGACAAATTACCAATGACAAAATAAAAATGTAAAGTTTTTTCATAATAGGCTAAAAGGATTTCTTTGCTCGTATCTGGAATTAATTTTTCAGTAAACTCAGGATTTTCGGGCCGAATACGAGGATGCCGATTGCGGCGGCTGCCAATGCGACAACGAGAACCATCCCGGCAGAAACGTCCTTGGCTACCTTTGCCTGACTGTGGTACTCCGTTGTTATGAGATCAGTCATCGACTCAATTGCGGTATTGATCATCTCCGCCGAAAACACCGCAGCAATGGCAAGGGCAATGGCAACCCACTCGATGGAGGAGAGATGAAACGAAAGTCCTCCCAAGATAACGAACAGCGTGATGCCACCGTGGATGCGCATATTCGGTTGCGTCCCGAGGACGTAGCGAATCCCGGAAAACGCCATTTTGAACGAGATGGCATGTTTATCCATGGCGCTTTTAAGTATACCACCTGTGTTTGTTCGTTTTTCGTTTTCAATTCTCAGTTAACACGAATCAGTTGCCAGTTCAGACCCTCCGACTTGCAATCATCGGTTTTTACGGGTGAAGCAGCCGCTTTTGAGTTATTTCACGGTCACGGATTTGGCGATATTGCGGGGTTTATCGACGTTATGTCCGAGAACTACTGCCATATAATATGCCAATACCTGTAGCGGCACGATATTCATCATCGCACTCACGTCTCCCAAATCCGGCACCTCAATATATTCATCAAAACTCTTCTCCCGGCGCGGCGCGATTGCAATGATATGCGCCCCCCTGGCTTTGACCTCATGAAGTGCATTGAGAACGTCTGTCTTTACCGTGTCGTTTGAAATAACAAAAATTACCGGCACACCGGGTTCCATGAGCGTAATCGCGTAATGTTTCAGATCTCCTGCCGGTATGGCGTGGGCGTGCAGGTACGAACCTTCTATCATCTTTACCATACCCTCATTGACAATTTGGAGATTTTGCCCTTTGCCGAGCAAGAATATATCATGCTTTGCTGCAAGCGCTTTTGCCAATCTTTTTATTTGCGCTATTTTTTCTTCACTGTGCAAAAACCGATCGATACGATCTGACAGAATTCGTAAAGCACTCTTTCCTTCATCGAGTTTTTCAGAAGCGGCTTTTGCCATGCAATATCCCCACGCAAGTTGGGAAACAAATATTTTTGTCGACATGACGCAAATTTCCGGCCCCGCCTCCGCCATGAACTTGTAGTCAGAAAGCCGTGTCATCATGCTCCCCGGCATATTCACGAATGAGGCTATTTTTGTACCTTTTTTCTTTACCGCCTCCATAACTTCGAGAACATCTGCGGTTTCCCCGCTTTGCGAAGGGGCAATAAGGAGGTCATTCTTCCCGATGAGACTGATGTAGTCTTGGGCTTCCGCCCCGATAAGGCTTACCGCAGGGATTTTCCCCAGTGTCCGAAGATAATATGCGATTTGTGCCGCCGCCTTCCCCGCGGTTCCCGATCCTATGCAATACACATGAGCTGCCTTTGTGATGGCTTTGGCAAAGTTCCTATAGATACTACTGGGCTGTTCAATGATACGATTGATAACAAGCGGCTCTTCATAAATCTCCTTGATCATGAAATGCTTATGGCCCTTTTTGTCGACACTGCTATCAAGAATGGTATTTTTTTCAAGCAGGTATCGAACCTTCCGACCGGTTTTGATATCGAAGGTGCTTACTTTGTTATCGAATACCGTCACCATCTGCCCGTTATCAAGAACAATGATCTGACTTACGCGTGGCGCAAAAGACAGGGTATCGGACGAAAGATATATTTCAGAAAAATTATCATTCACCCCGACGACGAGCGGTGATCCGTTGCGCGCTGCGATCATTTGTCCATCGCGGGACAACAGAATAATCGTATTCCGTCCTGTAAATGTTTTAAACGCTGAACGCACCGCTTCAGCCAGCGTTGGGGTCCGTTTCCGTTCTTCTTCAATTTGGCGGACGATGACTTCCGTGTCTGTTTCAGAAACAAATCTGTACCTTTTTTTTATCAATTCTTCTTTCCGGATCGCAAAATTTTCCGCGATGCCGTTATGGGCTAAAATAAATGATCGATCGGAGGCATAGTGCGGATGCGCATTCGCGGCCGTCACCGCTCCATTTGTCGCCCAGCGTGTATGTCCGATCGCAATTGAGCTTCTCGGAAGTTTTACTGACGCACGATCGACGACGCCAACACGCTTTTCAACACGAAGAGACTCATTTTTTAGGATTCCAACCCCCCAACTATCATACCCACGATAATCCAACCGCTTTAATCCTTCAAAAACAATCGCTGCGGCATTATCCGACTTCCCAACATACGCAAAGATTCCGCACATCGTGTTAGCGTCTAGGGCCTAGCGTCTAGGGAACACCATTGACCCGAATGGACGTTTCTCCTTCTTCTATCTGAGATATAACTATGAAAACTATTGGGGCTGAAGAAGCCCTTCCGGATTCGCTTTGGACTTTGTCTCTATGAAAAGAGCATTGATCCTCATCACGTTTTGTTTGGTTGGCCGGACAACCAAGGGGTTTCCGCAGATACTCCCGCAAGCTTTGCGGGGTCCGATTGCCCCCTACCGGTTGGCAGGAGACCCCCTTCCTCGTATCCCAGCTGCTCGCGAGCGGCTGGGCCACACGCTTCTTATTGTTTTTTCTTCCGTCCTCCTTTCTGTCTTACGACTCCTGTGTTCGCCTTATTGTAGCACCCAAATCCATCAAACGTCCATCAAGGTTCTCATATCCTCTGTCGATCAGGTCAACGCCCGCCAGGGTGGTCGTCCCATCGGCAATGAGAGCGGCCAGAACCAAGGTCGCCCCGGCACGCAAATCATGAACCGAAAGATCATACCCATGCAGGGGAGTCGGCCCGCTGATTCTTATTGCGTGATGGTACTCCGGACGGTCATTGAAAGGATTAAAATTGTAGAAATCTTGCGGATGGCTCAGGCGGGGACTGTAGAGTTTGATACGGGCACCCATTTTGAGAAGATCAGGAACGTACTGGAACCGTTGGGCGTGTACCGTTTCGTGGATTGTAGACTGACCCATCGCTTGGGTTGCGACCACCGCCCAAAGGGGTTGCCAGTCGGTCATAAATCCCGGGTGAGGGGCCGTTGTCACCTGAACCGCGATGAGGGGTCTTTTATAGAAAAAACGGATCCCAAAGTCCCCTACTTCGAATCCCCCGCCGGCTTGTTCATACTTTTGTAAAAATGCGGTGAGGTGTTCCTTTTTCACATTTTCAACAATGATATCGCCTTTGGAAGCAACTGCAGCGCAGGCATAGGAAACCGCTTCATTACGATCCGGCATAATTTTGTGAATTACCGGCTTTAAATGTTTGACACCCTCGATTACGATCCTTCTGTCCGGTTTCCGGTGAATTTTCGCCCCCATCTTTACCAAACATGAAATGAGGTCGTCCACTTCAGGCTCCAGGGCGACATTCTCAAGTATGGTTTTCCCTTTCGCCAGGACAGCGGCCATAACGAGCGTCTCGGTCCCTGTATGGGTATTTTTGGCAAACCTGTAACGTCCTCCCCGTAGTTCCTTGGTTGTTACACGCATCTTTTTTCCGTCAAAGTCGATTTTGGCACCCAGCGCCTTCAAGCCTTCGACATGTCTTTCGAGCGGTCTTCGGCCGATGTTGTCTCCGCCGGGGAGCGGGAGGATGGCTGTTTTGAATCGCGCGAGAAGAGGACCGACGAACATCGTTGAGGCTCGGGACTGATTGCCGAACTTTTGGGGAATTTCGTGTCCTTTGATCGAAGTGGTTTCGATAAAAAGCGTTCGTTCCCCGGAACTTCTTATTTTCCCTCCCAGATGGGTTATGATTTTTCTGGTTATCTCAACATCACTGATTTGGGGAATGTTTAAAAGCCTGCTTTGGCCATTTGCGAGGAGGGCAGCGATCATTACTTTGAAGCTCACGTTTTTTGCTCCTCCGAGCCGGACTGACCCATTGAGCCTTTTTCCGCCCTGAATGATGAATTTTTCCATCAGAACTCCCCGAGTTGAAATACCTCGAATTTCAATGCAACGCCAAATTTTTTGTTGACCGCGGTTCGAACTTTGGCTACAAGTCCAAGGACATCCCCGGCCGTCGCTTGACCCGTATTGATGATGAAGTTGGCATGCTTCGGACTAACCATGGCTCCGCCGACCGCGAGCCCTTTCAGGCCTGTTTTGTCGATAAGCCATCCTGCTGATTGAGCCAAAAGTCTCCTTCCGTACCCATCTTCACGAGCGGGGTTTTTGAACATACACCCGGAACTGGGGAAGTTCAGGGGTTGGGTTTGAACCCTCAAATGGGCAAAGGCTTCGGCTTTTTTCCATAACGCCCGGGAATCTCCACCTTTTAATTGGAAGATCACCGAAGTTACCACCTCCCCGGTTTTCTGGAGAATGGAATAGTCGTAGGCAAACTTCATCTGATCACCCCTTCGCGTCCGTTCCCTCCCTTGTTTGTTGATAAGCTTCACTTCCGAAACGCGCTCTCCGATCAATTGGTTCTTGAAGTGGGCGTTGTTGTAGATGGCTCCTCCGATCGTCCCGGGCACACCCAGGAAGTACTCCAGCCCGGCTAATCCTTCATGAATGGTGTATCGGACGAGGTGGTTGGTGATGACCCCGCTTTCCGCCTCAACCTTCACCGCCGTCAGCGCAAGCTGTTTCCCTTGGATTTTTCCCCTGTACTTTCTGACCTTGATCTTATCAGCCCTGTTTTTGATCACCAACCCACGGAATCCCTTATCACCGACCAGGACGTTTGACCCTCCGCCCAAAACCACATAGGGAACCTGACTTTTGATGGCTGCCTTGATTGCTTTGGTTAATTCATCACCACTGGTGGCTATGAAGAACAGGTCTGCCGGACCACCGATTTTGAAGTACGTGTACGGAGCCAGCGGCTCGTCAGTTTTCAGGCGCGTGGTTCCCATCAACCTGGTCAGTTTTTCGTACGTTTTTTTCATCCTCGCTCCATGCCCGTTTTTTATTTCCTGACAAAATCCCATCCAACCCTGTAGATGTCCCCCGCTCCGAGTGTCAGAACCACATCACCCTGACCGGTCTTTTGTTTGAGGTATTCTAGCACGTGATCCTTTTTACAATACCGTACCCTTGGATTCACTTGGGCAGCTATCCTGGCTACATCTCTCCCGGAGATGGTGGGATCTTTCGCTTCCCGTGCCGAACCATAGATGTCCGTCACAATTGCTTCATCTGCCAGGCTTAGGGCTTTTGCGAATTCCGGAAGGAGTGCTTTGGTTCTTGAGTATGTATGCGGCTGAAAGACAGCCACGATGCGGCGATTTGGGAACCATTTCCTGGCAGCCGAGAGGGTGGCTGTGATTTCCTTCGGGTGATGCGCATAGTCGTCCCATACCTCAATTCCCCGGATTATTCCGACCGGTTGAAAACGCCGCATGGTCCCTTGGTACTCCTCAAGCGCCTTGATCGATTCTGTTTGGGCCACACCCAATTGGGTTGCTGCAATGAGTGCAGCGGTGGCATTGGCGGCGTTGAATTTTCCCGGAACACGTAAGGCAAGCTTCAAACGTATTCCGGCAACGGTCAGTCTCACTTCCGTTCTTCCTCCTTCCATGACTACTTTCTGAATCCGCCAGCTTGCCTGCGGTGAGAATCCGTATGGGATGACTTCGACGTTTTTTCCCTGTTTCGGAAAGCTTTGAAAAAGAGATTGTACAGCGGGGCTGTCGATATTTCCGATCAGCACTCCTCCCTTAGGGAGACGGAGGAAAAACGCTTGGAAAGCCCGCTTGGTTTCCTCAAGATTCCGATAGACATCCGGGTGGTCGAATTCGATGTTTGTAACAATCGTAATCATCGGGTTCAAATAGAGGAACTTCGGGCTATTGTCGATCCCGGAAACTGCGACGTAGTCGTCCGCCTCGACCACCGCCAATTTCCCCGGTTGGTATCTTCCCGGAACTCCCAAGCCAAGGATGTTTCCCACCCCTACCACGAAGCTTGGTTTTCTTCCGGTTCGACTGAGGATCGTTGCCAGCATTGCGGCGGTCGTCGATTTTCCTCCCACCCCACAGGTTGCGATCACCGCTTTATCGGAAACCATCTGGGCTAAGGCTTGGGCGTAATTCAGCGTCCGGATACCCAAGCGTTGGGCGGCTTTGACCTCCGGATTTTGAGGTCTGGCTCCGCTGTAGACGAGAAGATCAACGTCCTTATTGAGGTTCTCTGCTGCGAACCCTTCGGCTACTTCGATACGCCGCTTGGTTAAGATTTTTTCTGTGACGAACTGATCGGCCACATCACTTCCCGAAATTCGGATTCCCCTATCCTGCGCGTAAAGGGCAAGGGCGGTCATGCCTACCCCTTTGATTCCTGAAAAATGAATGCGTTTGGCTGTCTTTATATCCATGGTTTTCCCCGTACCTTCCTCAGGCTAAAAGTCCAATAACCGCAGCGAAACGGCCCTCCGGCTCTGTGGTTTCTTTGCTCCTTTTAAACGAGAACAGCGATTGATCCATTACCGTGCAGGCGGATGATACTTCGATGTTAGCTTGTTTGACACCGGCGTTTCGGGCGGTCTCATTCACGAAGCCGGGCAGATCCAGTGCATACTGATTTGCCGTCTGCCTGATAAAGGGGGACCATTCCGGAAGCTGAAGCTGCAGGGGAGGGTCTTTCCAAATGTTGCAACACTTCCCGATCGATGGCCCGAGTGCGACCAAAAGCCTGGCAGGATTGGTTTTGAACTCAAGCATCATTCTTTGGATGGCAACCAGCACAATTTTTCCCATCGTCCCTTTCCATCCGGAATGTACCAGCCCAATGGCCGTGTTTTCCGGATCGAAAAGAAAGATAGGAATGCAGTCAGCCACGCGCAGCATCAGGACGACTTCGTGATCGTTTGTTATCATCCCGTCCGCATCAGGAATTATGTTTCCGCCCTGCCTTTTTCCCACCCTCACCACATTGGTTTTGTGGACCTGCTGGGCTTCAACGATCTTTCCGGAATCGGTTTCCAGACTCTTGAAAAAGCGGGCTCTGCTTCTGCCAACGTCCTTTGGACGCCCGAAACGGAGATCGATGTTCCCGTCGACCTTGGTTGATATCCCGCCGGTTACATTGGAGTCACCGAGAAGGGAAAACGCCAGCATCTTCAATACCTTCACTTACCTTTCTGTCTTCCTCTCATGGCTGTGGTCTTTCCTGCCTCTCAAATAGCTTGGCTTCTCGGGGAACATCCCGATACACGGTAACGCCGGGACCGACAAGGGCCTTCCCGCCGATTTTTATGCCCGGCATGAGGCTGGCGTTCACTCCGACACGGGCCCCACGTCCCACGATTGCCCCCAGCTTCTTTCTTCCGGTGTTTACGTTTTCTGAAGCGACTTTCGAAGCGATCGCCCCCGCATCGAAGCGGAAGTTGGCAGTCACCGCTCCGGCCCCGAAGTAGTTCTCCCCTTCAAGGATGGTGTCTCCGATGTAGTTTTGATGGAGCCAGCAGCCGTCTCCGATATAGCTTCTGGTGATTTCTGAAGAAAATCCGACTACGGTATTTTCCCCGATGATCGACTCTAAAACCAGACAGTTGGTTCCGATCGACGAACTGTTTCCGATATACGCCGGGCCTTTAATTACCGCTTGTTCCAACACCGAAACATTGTCTCCGATCACCACCGGTCCTTCGATTGTGGCTTTCGGGTGAATGACAGCCTTTTTACTAACCCGTTTTTCCTTCAGACTACTCAGGAAGAGCCTGGCCATTTCCAAGATATCCCAGGGGTACTTCACGAATCCGAACGGTCCCTCGTAGCGCACCAGTCCCGCACCTCCATTTTCCAAAAGCCTTGAAACGGCGTGTTCGTAGACATCATCGGTTTCCGATTTTACTTTTTCTATTTCCGTCAGGAGATCGTCGGCATTTCGGAAATAGTGGACGACCAAGTTGACGAGTGTGCTCGGTTCCGAGCCTGCCTCTGGCTTCTCGACAATCTCAAGAACCCTTTCATTTCGGACGCGCAAATATCCCCCCTGGAAGTGCTGTCCGTGTTCCCGGCCAGGAATGATCACCCTTTCACTGCCCATTTCCGATTTTGTGAGAACGTCATGGTACAACGATTGGTCAACCCTGTCCGCCCCATTGATGACAAGAATTGCTTTTCCCCCGATCTCCTTTTTGGCGGTCCGTAGGGCGTCCGCCATTCCCATGGGCTTCTCCTGAACCACGATGGTGATCCTTCCGCTTCTGGGCTTTATGCGACCGATGTCTTTTTTGTTGGCTTCGTTGGCGACTACGAGGATTCTCTCGATCTTTTCGTGATTCAGACTTTGAATGGTATGCTCAATCAGTGGCCGTCCAAGGAAAGGAAGCAGGCTTTTATCTGTTTCAATCGGCCAGAAGCGTTTCCCCACACCCCCGGCTAAGACGATCGCGACGGGTTTGTTCATTTGGCCTTCTTTCTCGTTTTCAATGCCCTTCGAACCGCTTCATGATCGGACCAAGGATATTCTGTCCTTCCGAAGCACATGCTCTTTTCATGACCCTTGCCGAACACGGCAACCACATCATTCTTTTTTGCAAGCTCTATTATCGCATAGTCAATCGCCTTTTGACGATCCGGAATCTTATAGACCGGGGTTTCTTCGCTCACTCCGCGAGCTATTTGTTCGATGATTTTTCCGACATCCTCCGTTCGAGGATCTTCTGCTGTCAGTACGATTTCATCGGCGAGGCGTGAGGCGACTTCACCCATCATCGGGCGCTTTGAAGGATCCCGAAGCCCTGCGGCTCCGAATACCGCGATGATCCGCTCCGAGGGGAGTTTTCTTTTACCACGAAGTGCCGATAGGGCTTCCTTGAGGGCATTTGGGGTATGGGCAAAGTCGACAAAGACGGCAATGTCTTCGTTTCGTCCAACCTGTTCCATGCGTCCCTCTATGCCTTTGAATTGCCTAAGCGTACGAAGGATGGCCTCTTGTTCGATCTTCAGCGCTTTGGCGGCGCTGAAAGCGGCCAAGGCGTTTACGGCATTGTAGGCCTCGGATAGCTTCGGAGAAAGCGAGCTTCGGAATTGTCCCGTCATGGTGTAGTCACCACGGCTTCTCCCGTAGGTCAGGGTTTTCACATTTCCGGGCAGCATCTCCCTTACGAGAGCGTAGGCGGCATCATCGGCATTCAGGATTGCCACCTCCGTCTGTCTAAAGAGTTTGGCCTTCGCTCTAACATACCGAATGGAGCTTTTGTGGTAATCCAGGTGTTCGTGGGTAATGTTCGTCAGAACGGCTACTTTAAAATGACACCCCAGTAACCGATGCTGATCCAACCCATGAGATGTTACCTCCAACACCGCGTACTGGTACTTTTCTTCCACCATCCTTTTTAATAACCGCTGCAATTTGAAGGACACAGGTGTGGTGACGTGAAAGCCCGTATCAATTTCCTTCTCCCCCAGTCGCGCGGCAACGGAGGAAACCATGGCTACCCGCTTCCCGGCGGTCCTCAATATCTCATAGATAAGGTGCACGGTTGTCGTCTTCCCATCGGTCCCGGTAACACCGATGAGGATCAGCCGTTTTGACGGATATCCGAACCAGAGGTTCGCCAAGAGGGCGAGCCAGAAATGATAGATATTTTTTAGGCTTTGCCACATGGATGATTGTTTTTACAATTAACCCTATTATATCGTTCTCTTGAAGGGAGTTTGGTTTTTTCCTATTCCGGTTGAATCCCGTAATAATAGAAGAGGTCTTTTGCGATCGCGAACCAGAGTGGGGCGGCGGTTTCCGATCCCCATGGGGAGCTTTGCGGTTCACGGAGTTTGACGAGCATGGCGAAGACCGGATTCTCACTTGGCGCAAAACCTACGAAGCTTACGATTGTCTTGTCTTCATCATAGTGACCGGCAACCGGAATCTGGGCGGTTCCCGTTTTTCCCGCGATTCTGTATCCGTCGGGTTTTGCCCATTTCGCTTCGCCTTTCTCCACCGCAGTAACCATCATTTCGGTGAGAAGCCTCGCGGTTTCGTTTGAAAGTACTCTTTTTCCAGGTTTCGGCTTCAACTCAAGCTCCACTTCACCCTCTACCTTATGAACTACCTGGGGCTTAAGCATAACTCCGCCGTTTGCAATGGTTGCGACGATACGCGCCATTTGGATTCCCGTCACCGCAATGCCTTGGCCAAAAGAGGCTGTGGCGAGATCAATTTCCTTCCATTCCTTTTTTTGTCGGAGCTCTACCTTCGACTCTTCTTCAAGGTCAATCCCCGTCTTTTCTCCAATACCGAACCTTACTAGATACTCGTAAAGGGTATCGAGGCCGAGTTTCCTGACCGCGAACACCATACCGGTGTTATCGGAATGCACAATGACCTCGGTCATGGTGGAGTTCGGATAATAAACGTCGTTCCAAGTGCGGATGGTGTAGCCTCCGATCTGAATGGGACCGCCGCACGTTTCGCAGATCGTTTCGGGGGTCACCGCCCTTGCGTCCAGGGCCGCAGCCATGGTGAGCACCTTGAAGGTCGATCCGGGTTCATAGGCTTCGGACACAATCGGGTTTTTATAGAGATACGGATCGAAATCACCGAAATGGGCGGGATCATAGCTCGGCAGGGCTGCCATTGCGATCACTGCACCGGTCCGAGGATCAAGGATCACCACCTCACCGTTTCGGGCTCCGTATTTTCTCAAGCCCTCCTCGAGTCTTTTTTCCACAATTCTCTGAATGCTTCGGTCGAGGAAGAGCACGAGACTTCTCCCGTCCTTCGCATCGATCTCATCAAAACGGCCAACCAGGATCGGTCTTCCGTGTGCATCCTTTTCATGGCGAATGACCCCCGGCCTGCCCTTGAGTTCTAAGTCATAGAGGCCTTCGAGACCAAAGTATCCTTTGGGATTCCCCTCCGTGTCGCTGCCCACGAAGCCGAGGAGACTGGCTGACATCGAGGCTTCGGGATATTCACGCACGGGGACTTCATTAAAACCGATCCCTTCAAGGTTCAGTTTTTTAACTTCTTCTTTTTGCCGCTCACTCGCGTTTCGTACCAAAGGGGTCCACACGACATCTTTTCTGGTAAGCAATTTGAGGATTACGTCCTTTGCATCAATTGCGGGTCCGCGGCTGGTACTTTGAGACGATGGAGATGCCTCATGCTTTTCGAGGAGCGGGCCGAGAATAGGAGAAAGGAGATCCGCGACTTCCTGAGGGGACTGGCGAAGCTGCGGCAGATAGGCATAGACCAGGAAGCTCCTTTGATTGGTTGCCAGGGGGAATCCGTCGCTCGAACGAATCTCGCCGCGCTTCGAGGGGATTTCGATCGTCTCGAAATGCTGTTTTTCACCCTGAGACTTTAACCCTTCCGCTTTGATGACCTGCCAGTAAAACAGACGAGCGATCACCACGACCGTTAAGAACGTTAAAAGGACGGAGAAAAGTTTCAAACGCTTGTCCATTTATGCGCCTTAGAGAAGACCGTGCTTAACCATCGATTATCCCTATTATTTTATCCCGCATCTCGCTTGGGCTGAAAACCTGAGCAAAACCGTGGGTTGAAATCTCAAAAGCTTCATTGGTGCATCGCGATGGGGGGTTTGAGAGGAACGTTTACCGTCTTGACCGTTCCCGTCAACCCAAGGTTCGTGGCTCTCGCCTCAAGTGTGCGGAGCGAACTTAAGGTATTGATTTCCAAACGTAGCCGCTCGTTCTGCGAAGTTAGGTTTGCTTTCCGATTTTCAAGGCTCCGCAATCGTTCGCCACTTGTTGCCAAAACGTTTGAGACCACCAAGTTCCCGAACATCAGCGTGATCACGGCGGCGATTACCACCAGGATAAGTTTCTTCGGAGTCCGTAGTAATTTCGGTTTCATTCTAAACTCTTTCTGCTATGCGTAGTTTTGCACTTCTCGCTCTTGGATTTGCGCCTTGCTCATCACTTCCCGGTACGATTGGCTTCTTTGTGAGCAGGAGAATTTTGTTCTCCTTGTGGATTTTTTTAAACAGCTGTTTGACGATCCGGTCCTCCGTTTCATGAAAGCTTATGACTACAAGTCTGCCCTTCTTTTCCAGCAGTCCGATGGCTTGTGTTAACCCTTCTTTCAGCGCCTTTATCTCATCGTTTACTTCAATTCGCAGCGCCAAGAAAACCTTGGTGGCCGGATGGAGGCGCGACCGTCTTTTGGCAACGCTTGCCACAACTTCAGCAAGTTGCCGGGTCGAATAAATCGGTTTTATCCGACGGGCGATGACAAGAGCCTGGCTAATTGGCCGAGCCAAGTCCTCTTGAGCATTTCGAGTAAAAATTTCATAGAGCTCCTCCTGACTTAACGTCTTTACGAGATCTGCGGCTGTCCGAGGCAGGTCGGGGTCGAGGCGCATATCAAGCGGGCTGTCGTTTGTGAAACTTAGGCCTTTCCCGTTTCCTTCAAGCTGAACGGATGATACGCCGAGATCAAACAGAATCCCCGAGACCCTGTTAAACCCCTTGTCTTTGGCGATCCGGGCTATGTTTCTGAAATTTCCGACCGCGAAAGAAGGCTCGCCGGCTTGTCCCCCATCCCTCTCTTTTTCGCGTGTCTCTTCTATCCGCTTCCTGGCTCTTTCGACCGCCTTTGGATCGACATCGATGGCAAGCAGCCTGCCCCCCCTTTTCACAATTTCCAGTGCATGGCCTCCTTCGCCGACAGTCGCGTCAATGTACTTTCTTCCCTTTTGAATGTGCAACGCTTCGATCGCTTCTTTTATGAGCACCGGGAGATGCATCAGTTGCCTTGTGCTTGAACATTTGGCTCCCCCATTTGTCCCTGGGAGATCGGTGTTTGAATTTGAACAGTTCGTTTTACTTCATCATCCAGTCGTTTGAGATTCTCCTCAAGCTTTTTCCGCATTTCTTCGCCGTTTATGATCGGCATAGGATATCCTTCCTCTGTCCGAAGCTAAATACCTAATTCTGAGAGTCTTTCGGCAATCTCACCGCCTTTTTTCTCTGCTTCGCTGATGTATTGGTTATAGGTTTCCCTATCCCAAATCTCAACTCTGGTGAGCGTCCCTGCGACAACCACATGCTTTGCCAGGCGCGCAAAATCTTTCAGGTATTGCGGGATTCTGGTTCTCCCCTGAGCGTCGAAGCCAAGCTCGCACGCCTGATGGGTCATCAAGCGCACGAATGCCCTGGCTTCTCGACGAGTCACCGGACTTTGACGGAGCTTTTGAGCAAGCTTTTCCCATTCATCTTTTGGGAAAACAAACAGGCAGCCGTCGAGACCCCGAGTGATCACGCTTCCTTTTTTCAAATTGCGACGAAACTTGGCCGGAAACGCCAATCTGCCCTTTGCCTCAAGTGTGTGATAATACAGCCCGATGAACATTTGGCTGGTCTTCCCGGGCAGCAGGAAGGCCGCTGATCTTTATTTATAGGTTAATTCACCACTTTTCACCACTTATTACCATTGAAGAGCATTTTGATCCCCTTTGTCAAGGGCTAATTTAGCTCTTTTTGTCTGCCTGGATACTCCGCAGGCGAGCGTTCGCTTCGATGAAATCTTGTGAAGTGGTCTTTTTCTTTCTGAAATTTCTTTACCACAGTACCAGAAAGCCCCGCCATCTTATGGCGGGGATGAATTGGAGTCTCCTTGGGGCTTTCGGTACGTGGTTTCAGTCTCTCAATTGAATGAAGCCCCGGCCTCTTAGGCCGGGGAGACTTCACGGGGTACTGGGGAGGGAGATTGCAACAACGGTGGAGGCAGTATTCACCTGAGCCGTGAGGGTTTTTCCTTCCTGTCCGGTTTTGAGAGGGGCCCATCTGCCCTCTGTCCAAGCGAACAACGTCGCTTTCTGATCGCCTGAGATCCTCAGGCTCATTGTATACTGCTTGCCTTTCGAAAGGGAAACCCCGGAGGGAAGAAAGACCGCGTAGGGTCCGCCGACCACTTCGCCGTCGATTGGGCCGGGAAGGCCCATGGTCTGGGCCACGATCACGAAGGTTTGGGCGGACAGATCCTTGTCTCCGGTATCAAAGTTGAATTTTGCATCTCTGGAGTTGAAGTGGCCTTTTTGTTTTCCTGCGATTTGAAAGTTCCACTCGCCTTTGAGTGCCGTCGTCTTCCCATTTTTATAGCGGAGGAGCAACGTTCCGCCATTCACATTCTCGTGGTAGCTGCATTTTCCGCCAGCGCTGCAACTTCCCAGGAGAATCTGGCGCACCACCGGTGCCTGTTCTTTTGAAAAATCGATTTTGCCGAAGGCTCCCTGAAGCAGGGTTCCGGCTTGGTACTCCAGTTCGTATTCCACCTGGCTCGCGCCTTGTAATGTGGTAACGGAGATGCTGACTTCCCGTCCGTCTGCCCTCGGGATGATGGTTGCGTACGGCCTTTCCTTTACGGGAATCTCGTTCACCGGCTCCGGCGCGCCGCCTTTACCTTGTGAAGATTCCGGTTTGCCTTTGCCAAAGAGCGTACATCCTGAAAGGACAAGGGCAAAAATGGTGAGGGGGACAAGCGTTTTTCGCTTAAGCATTCAGCCTCTCCAAAAACAGCGGCAGCAGGCTATCGATCGGTTGCCTCTCCTGTTTGGTCGTATCGCGGTCCCGAACGGTGACCGTGTTATCTTTCAATGTATCAAAGTCCACGGTCACACACCATGGGGTTCCGATCTCATCTTGGGCAAAATAGCGCTTTCCGATGTTTCCTCTGTCATCCCAGGCGCAATAAAACCGCGAGCAAAGGGTCGCATAAATTTCTCTGGCTTTGCTGACGAGCTCCGGTTTGTTAGAAAGAAGCGGGAAGACCGCCGCCTTATACGGGGCAAGCCTGGGGTGAAGCTTTAAGACAGTCCGCTTGCCATCCTCTATGTAGGCATCGATCAGAAAAAACAGGGCAGTTCTATCCACTCCGCCTGAAGTTTCAATGACCCAAGGGAAATACTCCGAGCCGTCCTCGTCCTTGTATGAAAGCCCATGACTTTTGAGGTCGTAGTCTGTTCGATTGTGAATCCCTTCAAACTCGCTCCAGCCGAACGGAGCCTTGTACTCGATATCTTCCGCGTTGACCGCATAATGTGCCCTTTCCTTGTCTTCATGCTGTCTGAAGCGGAGATTAACTTTTTGCATTCCCAGGGACATATACCAATCGAGCCTGGTCTTTTTCCACATTTCGAAGAGTCTGTCAGCCTGTTTTGCATCGGGCTTGACAAAGTACTCAAGCTCCATTTGTTCGAACTCCCGAGAACGGAAGGTGAAGTTACCGGCGGTAATTTCATTTCTGAACGCCTTACCGATCTGGGCGATGCCGAAAGGGATTTTTACTCTGGTCGAATCAACCACGTTCTTGAAGTTTACAAACACTCCCTGGGTTATCTCTCCCCGAAGATAGGCTTTTTGTTTCGGCTCCGTTGTCCCTAAGTACACCTCTGTTAATAAATTGAATGTTTTTGGTTGGGTGACATCTTTCCAGGTATGTGTTCCTGCCACATCACAAACTAAAATCTCCGCCAAGTTCTTTGAGGAAGAACCGCCGGAAACGCGATGGCCGGTTAATTTTTTCTCGAGTTCATCAGAAGCTTCCTTAAACTGATCGGCACGATATCGTTTATGGCAATGTTTGCATTCAACTAAGGGGTCAGTGAAGGCTTTGAGATGTCCCGATTTCTCCCATACGATCGGATTCATGATGATTGCCGCATCGAGCCCCACCACATCTTCCCTGGAATACACGATGCTCTTCCACCATTCTTTCTTGATATTGTTCTTGAGCTCCACACCCAAGGGGCCGTAGTCCCAAAAACCCGCAAAACCCCCATAGATTTCACTCCCTTGGAAAATAAAACCCCGCCTTTTCGCAAGTGCAGTCAGCCCGTCCATGAGATTTTGCATATGCATATGGTAGCAAATACGGGGTCGAGTTTACAGCGAACAGCTTGACGATGTCGCGATCTAAAAAATTTGCTAGACCTCTTTGAATACTTCGGCGGTTCTGAGCTTCCGCTCGATAATTGATTCGATGTGGTCCTTCAAGGATTCCCGCGATGGACTATTTGGTAGTCCGAATCCAAGTTCACTTAAGAGTTTTCGTTCAAACTGGGTCACCTGTCCCCGAGTCAACTGCTGTTCGCGGTCAATTGTCCCTAACACCTCGAGGAGATCGGAAAAAACGGTTTCATTTTCCTGGTTTTCGGCGGTAAGAAGATCGACCAACTCTGCACAGTGGAAGGCTGCTTTTACGGCTTTCAGGCGTTTTCGGATGTTGGGAAAATTCTCAACCATCTCGGTTTGGGTGAGGACATCGAGCTGTCTGCCTTTGGCAAGATAAAGAACAGTGCGATGAAACAGTTCAATCGAGGCTGATTTTCTTGAGGTAGGTTTGCGTACTCCCTTTGCAAGGCAGCGGATTTTCCCGTGATGGCGGGTAAATACCGTCAACAGCCTATCCGCCTCACCGATATTTTGGCGCTTGAGGATTATCCCTTCGGTCCGGTAGTGCCTGGGATGCATAGCATTCCTTTGTTTACTGTTGGGAACTCCGATTGGTTAGGGTGATATGGTTACTTCCCTATCGGAAGCGAGATCGAATTCTTCCCTCCCCTGGGGGGTGGCGATTGTATACTTTGCCTTCTTAGATCCTGGCTGTTTTTGTATCAAAAGGCGGTAGTCTTTTCCTTCGTAGGGCACTTCGTAGCGAAAAACCAGCTTTGCCTGGCCCTGAGGTCGTAAGGTAAAAAACCCTTCAAAGACCGTCTTCCCCAAGTCCTCCTTTGTTTCAACCGGGACTTCTGAGCCAAGCGCCTCCAAAAGCTTACTTCCTTTGGGTACGTATAGACGCACGTAGTCCCTAAGGACGCCGTTTAAGCAGAGCTGTCCTGCTTCCAGGTTGCAGTTTGAGGGCGGGAACGGATTTTGATATTTGACGGTGACCGTTTTTATGATTTTCCCGTCTAAGACTTCGATTGCCTGCTCTGTTTCTTGGGTGGTGAACATGTTGGACTTCGCCCCGGCAAAATTGGTGTCGTTGAGGTGAAAATAGTCCCCGTCGAACTCGCGAATGCGTCCCGCAACATTAATGAGCTCCGCTGCCTGTTGTTCCTCCGGATCGTAGAAGTAGAACAGGACATGTTTTTCCGTGATGTCACGAATGATCACCTCAAACAGCTTCGGCCAAATTTGCTTCGGCGCACCGTATGACTTCAGAAGTATGGTCTGAAGCATCGGCGCCAGCACTCCTTTGCGGTTTTCCCGTTGGGTGGCCAGAGGCTTGTCTGCCAGTAACTCGAGTGCGTAGACAACCTGAGGGCAGTCACACCGCGGGTCATTTTCCGAAGAATATGTCCCGTATCCCGGCACCTCAATCGGTCCTAATACTTCAACGATGTCTTTTAGGACCTTCGTGTCGACTGCCACAATGCCGTTGATTTTGGGCTCACCTCTGATCGTGTTGTAGTGGCTTGAAAACAGATCCATCGCCACCTTAAAGTCCGGTGAAAGATTCATGTCCCGAAGGTTGAATCGGTAAACGAGCGGAAGGTATTTTTGAATCGGCTCCGGCACGGGGAGGCGCGTTGTAAACTTGTCATCCAAGGCATAGATGTCTTCGCTTTTTTCCTGGAAGACCTTGCCTTTCTCGATCCTTAAGATCGCGTAGGCGGTCATGAATCCTCCGGTTGATCGAAGCTCCGCGTCGTTTTGAAACAGCACCATGTACTTGCGTTCCTTTTCTACGCCCATGACTTTGGGGAGCCTCTCCATGGCGGGTTTTGCCTTGGTGACTGCGAACAAGGCATCGTTTGAGACGGTTTGGGCAAGGCGGATGGTTTCCCCGATGTTTCTCCCTTTCATTTCAAAGGGATATCGGTCGGGATCGATCTTCCCCAATTCTTCACTGACCAGCGTAAGCTTTTGGGCCACTTCGTCGAGCTTTGGCGTCACCTTATCCAAGGTTTCAACGACTCTCACGATGCGATCTTCTGCCGTCCCTCCCAAAAAACTTCCTTGACCTTTGAAGCCTAATACGTCCGCGTAGGGTTCGACGGCATCGATGAGGATGTCGGTTGCCTCGACTCCGCTCTTCGAAGCCTTCAGTGCATGATTGCCATCGTGCCAGTAGCTGCCGACCAATGGGATGAAGCCAGTCCAGCGAAGAGCAGAATACTTCTTCTCCGTTTCAGCGAGTTTCGTTTTCACCTCATCAAGCTTTTGGTTGGCACTTATCAAGTCCTGCGACTTTGCCGCATCGTATACCGCCTTTGCCGCTCCGGCTGTTTCCCCGGCGCTTGAGATAACTCCCTTGGCTTGAACGGCGATAATTGCAGATGCGATCGCAAGAAGAACGAGGAAGACCAGAAGTCCTCCCGCAATGTACTTCAGACGTGGGAATGTTCTTTTGGGTACTGCTTCTCCCATTGAATCTTGTACTGCAAGGTTCGGACTTTCGTCAGCTTTCGCGTTTTTCTGACGACGTATTATCTTTCGCAAAAATCCCAGCATTTCGGTCTCCGATCCTTCCATTGTACCAACTTTTTTCCGTCGTTTCCCTACCACTTACTGAACATCGCGCCCGGAGTCTTTACCAAGATGCGGATATCTTCGAGCATGGACTTTTTTCTCGCATACTCTGCATCCATTTTTGCCCGGACGTTGAAGGGGACGATGTTCCGCCCTGAAGTCTGCCAAGGGCCCGTGATGCCCGGCTTAATTGAGAGGATATTCTTAATCCATTGGCGTGTTTCCGGATATTTGGCTTGTTGTTCTTCAAGCTCCTTTTTCAGATAGGCTCGCGGACCAACCATGCTCATTTCTCCTTTCAGGACGTTTAACAGTTGAGGGAATTCATCGATCGTTATCGATCGCATGATCCTGCCCAAGGTTGTGATCCGTGGATCGCTCTCGAGTTTCCAATCGCCGTCCTTGAATTTCTTTAACAGCCGTTTATCTTTTTTGAATAATATTTCATCCGCGTCAGGGACCATGCTTCTAAACTTATACATCCAAAATTCCTTCCCGTTTTTCCCGACCCTCCGGTGTCGGTAAAAAATCGGTCCCGGAGAATCGAAGGTGATCAAAAGCGGGATGACAATCCAGACGGGCAAGAACAGTGCAGTCAGAATGAGGGCGAGACATACGTCGAGCAACCGTTTGAATACATCAAAGGACCAGTCTTCATGCATAGGTTAGAGGAGGTTTTCTCTGCCTTTCTTTTTCATGATCTCCAGCAACTTTTTGACATCGGCTGACCGTTCCTTCGAACTCACCAAAAGCGCATCTTTTGTATCTACCACAACAAGGTTCTCAACCCCGATGGTCGCCACAAGCTTCTTCTTCGGAGCGTAGATCAAGGAACCTTTGGTGTCCATCGCTTCAAGGTCCGCTTGGATGACATTATCCACGGCATTTTCCGCAAGGCCGGTAGTTAATAATTCCCAAGTTCCCACATCGGTCCATCCCATATCCGTGGGTATGACGAGCATGTCCTTGGGATCAAGCTTCTCGAAGATCCCGTAGTCCACGGAATCTTTTTTAATCTTGGCGTACTGGGCCTTGATGACTTTTTCCCTTTCTTTCGTATCGAGCGAGTTTTTGATCAGAACCAGGGAAGCGTGGGTAGCCGGGGATATCTTTTTGTAAAAATCGAGCATCACGTCCGTTCTCCACACCATGTACCCAACGTTGATGAGGAATTTGAATGATCGAAAGAGACGCTTGGCCGTTTGTAAATCAGGCTTTTCAATAAAGCGGACAAACTCAAAAACCTCCATTCCATCAACCGTCATCATCCTTTTCCCGATCTCAACCCAGCCGTTATAAATGCTGGGGAATGCGGGTCGGGAGTCAATTTTTGTGATCACTTTTTTCTCTGAAGAGACTTTTCCGGCGGCCCGCAGGGCTTTGAGAAATGCCTCTTCGTCCTCAACCAAATGATCCGCGCCCCAGACGGCTGCCATCAGCGTATTCGGATAATAGTGATCAACGTAGGCGGTTGCATATCCCACCGCTGCAAAGCTATCCCGCCTTTCCGGTTCGGCGATGATGTTTTCTGCGGGAATCTGGGGAGCCTGTTTCTTGACGAAGTGCTCGTACTCGGCTCCTGTCGAAACGAAGATATCCCGGGGAGAGAATCCCTTTCTTACCCTGTTGTAGGCGTGCTTAAAAAATGATGTCTTTCCGAGAAGCGGTTGGAATTGTTTCGGATAGTCTTTCCGGCTCATCGGCCACATCCGAGTCCCTACCCCTCCCGCAAAGATGACCACTTTCATTTCAGAATGTCTTGATGTTTTTTCCATAGCTCTCCGATTTTGCCTCCGAATTCGTTTATAAATCGTTTCTTGTCGAATCGCTTAGCATTCTGCTTGCATGCCGTCGGATCAAACGCCGATTCTCGAAATCCTTTCAGGGCGTTGACCAGCGACTCCACCTTTTGTTGTGAAAAAAAGATGCCAGTTTTCCCTGCCCGGATGATCTCTGTCGCTCCACCTCCATTATAGGCTATGACCGGTTTTCCTGCAGCTTGGGCCTCAACGACGGAAAGGCCGAAATCCTCTTCCTGAGGGAAAATGAGGGCACGGCACTTTTGATAGTACAGAACAAGCTTCTCGTCTGTCAATTGACCGACGAACGTCACCGTCGGTCCGGCAATTCTGTTGAGCTTCCCTGCCTGCAAACCTGTGCCGACAATAACCAGCGGCAAGCGGAGCGCGTTTGCGGCCTGAATCGCCAAATCGAGGCGTTTGTGCGGGACGAGCCGTGAAACCACCAGAAAATAATCCCTGACGGAAATGGTTCCCTCTTTTCGTTTACCAAATGCCTCCACTTCAACCGGTGGATAGATCACATCGGCCTCCCGGTTGTAATAGGTTTTTATCCTTGTTTGCACCGCCTTTGAAATTGCCACCAAGAAGTCCGGGCGCTGACTGGCAATCTTGTCCCAGTTTGTGAGGTACGAAAAGATCGGCTTCGTGAGCGGTCGCAATATCCTTGGAATTTCTTTCTGGTAGAGTTCTCTGTCACTCCAGAGGTAGCGCGTTGGGGTTAATACGTAGCAGACATGAAGGGTTGACGGTTTGGTCAATATTCCCTTTGCATCGGCGCTTGTCACCGAGATGACAATATCAAAATCAGAAAAATCGAGACTCTCAAAGGCCATCGGGGTTAACCATGGATACAACTCGTGGGTACTGCGCGCCAGCGGCAAGCGGTTCAGAAAAGATACCCGAACGTCCCAGCCCTTCGTCCACCCCGCTTTCTGAGGATTGTAGACTGCGGTATATAAAGGAGCTTTCGGGTAGATCTCGTGCAGGGCTTTGAGCACCCGTTCCGCTCCGCCGAGCTTGTTCGTCCGGTCATATACCAGTGCAAGGTTCATAGGAGGGAGTATAGGGTATAGGGTATAGGGTATAGGGTATAGGGTATAGGGTTTAGGGTTTAAGGGTCTTAACTCTGATCACGTTTACCGGAATGCGCTATGCCAACCTTTTCATACACGTCGAGAGTCTGCTCGGCAAGTTTCTTCCAGCTGAACTGCTTCACTTGCTTCCTGCCTGCCTCGATGAGCTTTTTTTGAAGCGGAAGATTTTTGAGGAGTTTTTGCAGCGAGTCGGCGAGATGCACTTCCGACCGGGCATCCGTAAACAGGGCTGCATCCTGGTAAATTTCCCTGAAAATCTCAAGTTCGTTTGCAACGACAGGCAGGCCGCACGCCATGGCTTCCAGGCCGGTCAGTCCGAACCCTTCGGAGAGTGAGGGTTGGACCAGGCAGAGGGCATGTGCGTAGAGAAGTGCCAGATCCTGATCCGGAACAAATCCGATCAAGCGGACAAACTTCCCTGCATTCCATCTGTCGGTTTCCGCAAGCAATCGATTCAGGAAGACCGTTCTTGCGCTCGCGACAACCAATGTAACCCTGACTCCGCGTTGACTTAAGAGCTTCACTGCCAACGCCAAACGCAGGATGTTCTTGTGCGGGTACGCGCTGCCCGTGTAGATCACAAATGGCGTCGTGATTCCGTATTTTCGGAGAATTTCTGCTTTTTTCCTCCGAGGGAAAAAGATCCTTGCGGGCGCCTCGTAGGTGACACGGATTTTTGCGGGCGCGACCCCGTGACTGTCCGCAAGCTTTTTTTGTATTACCCTGCTCGGAGCAAAAATCGCTTTTGCTGCCCGCAAGGCATGAGAAACAATCGCCAGATACCCGACATACTTTACGGCATAGACCAAGGGATTTTGCGTCGTTACCGACAGCCCACGGACATCATGCCAAAGTAGATCGTGGATGGTAACGACGAATGGCTTCCGGTACAGGAGCGGGACATTGAAATGCGGCACGTGGAGGAGATCAAGCTTCGCGCGTGAAAAGATTTCTCCCAACAGCCATTGTTCTTCAAAGGAATAGTGGAGAATGTTGCAGGAAACGACGGAGAAGTTTTCGGGAAACCGGAGCACTTGATCGTAGGGATGGCGCAAAAACACCGTGTAGCGGTTCCGCCGATCCAAGCTTTTCAGGCTGTCCAAAAGCTCCATGACGTAGCGGCCCAAGCCCGCGTGTTCTACTCCATAGAGTCTCGCGTCGATTCCAATCTTTAGTGCCATCGGCTTCGGAGGGTTCTTATTTTCCCAAACAACCAGATTCCCGTAAACACCAACTTCCTCAGGAAAAGAGGGTATTTGTCTTTGTAATGCTTGTCATAAAAAAGCTGCATCGTGTCATTAAAGTAGGTTGTCGTGACGCTGCGAATCTTTTTTGTTTTGTCGGTCAATTGCTTGCCTTCGTCTTTCTTCCTCCCCGATCGTTTTTTAAAGTGAATGACGGTTGCTTCGGGGTCATAATAGATCTTCCACCCTTTGTCTCGAATCCGCATACACCAATCGAGGTCTTCCGCGTACATGAAGTAACGCTCATCGAGGAGCCCGACTTGTTCGACCACTTTGGTTCGTACCATGAAGCAAGCGCCGGATATTGCATCCACTTCGTGAATGGCGTCGAAATCCTTCCACGTCTGATGGTATCCGGAGAAAAAGGGAGAGTTGGGGAACAGTTGTTCGAGTTTCACAAAGTAGGTGAAAGCGTTCCAGGGTGTGGGGGAACCACGATGACAAGAAAGATCGATCGCTCCATCCGGCAGAACGAGCTTCCCGGTTACAGCGCCTGCATCGGTTCTTTCATCCATGAACTTCACGAGCTTTTCAAAGGCATCGGGAAGCACAACGGTGTCCGAGTTCAGGAGAAGGAGCAACTCTCCTTTTGCCTTCCTGATTGCGCGATTATTCCCCGCAGCAAAACCGATGTTTCTCTTATTCTCGATGAGTTTTACCCACGGAAACCCTTTTCGAATCTTCTCCGACGAACCATCGGTTGACCCGTTGTCGGCGACGATCACTTCCAAACTTCCGCTTGAGATATCGAGATTCTGTTCTTCGATTGACCCAAGACAGCGAACGATGTAGTCACGGGTATTGTAATTGAGGATGATGACCGAAAGTTTAGGCATGCTTTCCTAACAATCTATAGATTCTATCGAGTTTTGCCGAAATCTTCTTCCAATTATAGTTGTTCGTGATGAGTAGTTTTGCCTTTCTGGCAACGTGCTCCGCTCTCCTTGGGCTTTGAAGAACTTCGATCGTTTTGTCAGCCAGTTCCTTTGCTGTATCTGCGATGAAAACCTCTTTGTTGTCCTCGGCTCGAATCCCTTCAATGCCGAGGCGGGTGGCCACAACCGGAGTCCCCGAGGCCATCGCCTCAAGGATTTTATACTTTGTTCCCCTTCCGCTTCGGATCGGGGCAAGCAGGACACTGGCACCGGCGTAGGCTTCACGGATATCTTTGATCCCTTCATCAACGACGATGTCGGGATCTTTGGTTAAGGATTTTATTTCCGGTGTTGGGTGCCTGCCGACGATCCACAACCTGCACTTCGGAATGGCGGCTTTTATCTTTGGCCAGATGTCTTCGTGGATGAAATGAACCGCGTCCCGATTGGGAAGCCACTTAAATTGTCCGACGAATAACACCACGGGTGAGGTAAGGGGTTTGCGCTCAACGGCCTCAAAGAATTCAGCGTCGACACCGTTGGCAACTACATCAATCTTGGCATTCCTGGTAAACTGGAGGATAAATTCCTTATCCTCTTTGCTCATTGTGGCAAGATGGTCCGCCTTGCTCCAGTAGTACTTCTCCCATTGCTTGATTTTGTATACGTCAAACATCAAGAAGGGCTTTACGGCCGCGATCCGGAATTGGCGGACGAAGTCCTGATATACCAGGTACTCAATGGTCTGTTCAACGAGTAAGGTGGGAACCGATGTTTTTGGGATGTTGGGCATGACGTAGAAGGTTTCCGCATGGATGAGATCGAAATTCCCTTTCTCGAGGACTTCCGTGAGTACCGCTTTTGCCCTGATGGGGAGGTTTCTGGTCACCAGAAAAGGATAGGGGGTAACCGCGGCAAGAAACACGTTACGCGGCGTGAACGGGTGCTTGCTTCTCTTAAAGACGTTTACCGTTTTACAGAATTTTTTCAATTCCAGGATGTACTCTTTCTCTGCTTCTTCCTTGATCAGTGCAAAAAGGTGAATCTCGTGCTTGTCTTTGAGGTTTTTTAACAGGTTGTACGTCCGAATCTGCCCTCCGGAGAGAAGCGGGTAAGGAAGGTATGGGGTCAGCATGAGGATTTTCATAGAGAGCAGTATCGGAGGCTGATGATGGTTATACCATCAAGCGCGATAGATGGCTTGCACCGTTCGATCAGATATTTGGTTTCATCGTCAAGGTTCACCGAAACGTAGTCCGTGGCGCCTTGGTCGATTTTATCCGCAATCCCTCCCCCGATCGGCCATCCCTGACGGTTCGTTTGATAGAGAAAAGCAGTATCACCTTGGTATGGCGCTATGACTTTCGCATTTTTGGGAAGGATTCTGTCTGCCGCAATGCCTGCTTTGACGATCTCCGGATGGTTAATGTTGAAATAATCCCTGATGTGGAACCAGGAAAAGCCAAACCAGAAAACAAGTGTGGTTCCAATTAGGATCCAAGTTACGGGTCTTATGACCATTTGTTTCGGGAGACCGAGCATCCAATCGGCACCGATTGCCGCAAATATCACAAGCGGAGGGATGATGAAGATCTGGTAGTAATCATGGGTCACATTCCCGGTTGCAAAGACCGCAAGGTAGGCAAGCATTCCGACTAACCACCAGTGAAACAGAAAGGGCAATTTTCCTTTGGGTTTCCGCATCAGCCCGAGCCCGAATGGCAAAAGACCCCAGAAGCCAAAAATGAGCCTTCCTATCCGCTCGGCAAAGATCCAGCGGAAGAATGCCGGCCGGAAGCGGATCCCTGATCCGTTCAGGAGCCAGGTATTTGCCGGAATCCCTTCCGGAAACCCGGTTGCCCAAAACCGCCAGGCAATGAAAGGGACGAGCGCGGCCGCCGTATAAAGGTAGAGAGCTTTTCTTCTGAAAAGGCCGATCCCCCATTTCTTGTAAGCTGCGTACGCCATCGGAAATACCATAAAGATAAAAAATGGCTTTAGAAGGAGGGCGATTGCCGCCGCAATCACGGAGATCGCCATCTGAAGCCATCGCTCTGTATCAAGCCAGCGAAGGAAGCAGTAGAAGGCAAGGAGAGAAAAGAGGAGAAAAGGTACTTCAGGCAAAATGGTTCGATGATAGTAAATGTTGTAGGGAAGAAAGGCAAACAGGACGGACGAGAGAATGGCAACCCTCTGCCCCAGGTATTTTTTTGTCAATGTATAGACAACCAGAATCGCCAGAATCGAAATCGCGATCGAGGTCAAGCGGCCCCAAACTTCAAGGGAGAAAACGTCGATCCAGTTAAATGTCACTGCGGTGAGGGCATTTATGATCGGGAATTCAACGAAACGCCAACCTTGAGGATTGTCTTTTCCGGAGGGGATCGATGAGAGATCATCGTATCTCGGATGCAGGAGGTCTATCCCTTCGCTCACAAAGCGGCGGGTCACCGAAGAGGTATCGGCCTGACGCCAGGAATGCCAGTCTGCAAGCGGTTCATTCAGTCTGTATGTTCTTGCCAAAAAGGCTAGAACAACAATTATCGAAACAAAAATGTACTCTGCGATTTTTTGGGTATTAATACTACTCATATTGTGGTCTTTTCCGGCCAAGTTTCACTGCCGCAAATAGTATCCCCATCAGCGCCCAAAAGATGTAGGCAACCTTCGAGGCTTCAAACACGTCTATATAGATGCCGTTTACAAGCATTCCTACGATTGCACCTCCGATTCCTCCGACCAATGCAAACACGAACGGGTCTTTGATCACCTGTCTGTTTTTCCAAACGGTGAAAATGGAAAATCCGAGGATACCAAAGAAACTTACAAAACCAAGAAGCCCGGTTTCCCCGAGGGCCCGTAAGTAGTCATTGTCGGTTGACTCGGCTTCCGTGAACTCGGTCTCTTGTACTTTTAAAAGGGTTGAGTAGCCGGAACCAAGCAGAGGATTCTTGAGAAACCCAGCGATTGCTCTTGGCCAAAGGGCATCGAAGCGAATGGCGGAGGATAGCCCGAAGGTGAAGGCGGCCGCTGAATAGGTTCTCGGTTTCCCGGCAAGTGAGGCGACGGCAGAATCCGTCCCCGCCGACAAGGTTGCTTCCGGAAACGCCAGGGGGATATTTTCAAAAACATCGGGAGGAAGTTCTCGAGGCTCAAGAGGAACAGGCGGTTGATCCGTTTCCGTATAAACCAGGGCCAGATCTCCTGTAATTTCACTGCCTGGCGGGATCCTCTCCTTTTTCAAGATTTCGTAGAGGACGTATTCCTTTATCTGGTCCGTTTTGAAGAAATGGGCAAACCGCTGGGAAAGATCACCAAACAGCAGCATTCCAAGAATGCTTATCGTGATCACCCCTACCCAGCGTGTCATCCCCCATTGAATCGAGTGGCGGAGTGATATGAAGAATACGACTAACGAAATGGCGATGAGGTACGCGATGAAGGAGGCTCTCGAGGCCGTTAACAACAAGGAAACTAATCCGGCACCGAATACAACCCACAGTGGCTTGGTCTTGACTGTGGTTGAGGCACTGAGCATGAGGCTTCCGATGATTGAAAGCGCTATTACACTAAACGCGGCGAAGTCGTAGTGCCCCGCGAACGTCGATGGTACCCGGGCGTGTTCCGTCAGGACGAGCCGCCAGCCTTTGGAGAATTCCCGGTTCATTGTCGAGTACACCGGCCAGGCAAAATACTTTTGTCCAAGACCGTAGAGCATGAGTAAAACGACAACAATTGCCAGGATCGTTGTAAACCTCCGTAATTCCTTGAAAGACTTGACGGCTGAAAAGAAGATGAAGGCAAGTGACATGTACTCGATTCTTCTCAGCCAATGGAGGAAGAGCTTGGCCACGTGGAGGCGTTCCAGGGGGACGGTTTTCGTGAGGAAAAGGGCGGATACGGAAGAGAGAAGTCCGATAAAAAGATACAACAGGACGGGAATCAGGAGCGGATTGTTTTTCAGGGATACTTTTTTCCGGAGAAGTTGGACCAGCCAAAGAAGACCCACACCGAAAACCAGAATATCCTCAAGTCTCAAGCGAACGATATAGCCGGGCAGGATATCCACCAGCGGCCATTTCGGGTAGAGCGGGATAAACACCAACAGGAATCCGGTGGCCAACTCAAGGATGTGCTCGTCAAGCCATCCAAAAAGCTTCTTTATAGGCTGCATAGGCGTCTTTCCTGCCTTGAAGTATACCAAACACCAGCATTCGAAGCAGAGCGCCGGTCTTTAAAAGCACGCGTAATACGGGAGACTCCCATTTCGGCTTGTGCTTTGCGAATACGTACTTTACGGCTTTAAATTCTCCTAACCAGGCCGGTTTTTGGGCTCCGCCGCTTGACTTCTGACCGTAATGGATTATTTTTCCTTTCGGGGTGATTGCGACCTCAAATCCGGCCCGCCTGGCTCGGATACAGTATTCCACATCCTCTCCGTACATGAAGATTTCCTCATCAAGGAGCCCGATCTTGTCAATCACACCCTTTCTTATCATCATCGCCGTTCCCCCAACCCATCCGGTTCGGTGCTCATTGAGATATGCCTTCGAATCGTTGACGTGATACGGCCAGAGGTACTTTCCCAACCACGGGATATCATCGATGAATAACATCCAAAAAGCGATGTTTGATAACCTGGGAAGAAAGCCTCCCTGAGGCTGAATTGACCCGTCCGGGTTATTCAGTTGACAACTGGCGATTCCGACCTTCGGACTGCTCTTCATAAACTCTAAAAGACTTCCGATCGCATCATCACAAACTTTCGTATCGGAGTTGAGAAGCATGACGAACTCCCCTTTTGCTGCTCCTATCCCCTTATTGTTGGCTTTGGCAAAGCCGAGATTCTGCCTGTTTTCAACCAGGACCACTCCGGGGAACTTCCGTCTTACCATATCGGGTGATCCGTCGGATGAAGCATTGTCAATCACGAGAAGCTCCCAGGTTGGCTTGAGGCGGATTGATGCGATTGTTTCCGCGAGCAACTCTTTTGTGTTGTAACTGACGATGATGATGGAAAGTTCCATGATCTTTTACACGAGTTTCGCACTCAATAACCTCGTAATGAGGAGAGCGCGGAACAAATTTCGCCGGCCCGCATAGGCCAGTCCGCCAGCTGGCGGACTGGTATGAAGTACAACAAACACGTGCTAATCTAGACTGCACCGTTTGCGACCAAGAAATTTTCGTTACGCGATCTCCAAAATAACGCGAAACTCGTGCTTTACTCGAACCTCAATTCAATAAGCAGTTTATCATCTCTCTCGGATATCCGTTCATAGGTCGGACCGTGGAATGCCTCAATGAGTTGATCGAGCGTTTGGGTGTTTGTCAGCACCAGCTTTCTTTGTGCCCCGCCGGTTGCTTCCCTTAGCAAAGCATCCGAAACCAGCGATTCCTTTTCTCTTGAGTAGCGCAAGGGAACGATTTTCCGATCCGCATAGAATGCAGCCACCGGAAGATAGTTGTCATCAAGAAGTATGGTTTCATCGGTGGAGGTTCTTTCCCTGGCAATCTGTGCCAACGAAGCCTCCGCGGCAACGGTCTCCGGAACGAAGATCGAACCCCTGTACCAAAGGATATTGAATGCGGCAATTCCAATCAGTCCCGCGGTCACTAACGCCTTAAGCTTTCCGGTTGCCGCGATTTCTGCCGCGAAGTATCCGATCAAGAGGGCAATACCGGGGTAGATCGGGATAAGGTACCAGTCATTTCTCATCCTGGCAATCGTCAGCATGATGAATGGGCCGATGGCCCAAAGAACCGGCAGCCAGAGGTTCTTCTTCTTCATGCTGTCTTTCAGGACAATGATCAATGCAAAGGGAAGCGCGGCAAACCACAGCTTCAGCCCGTGACGGAGCACCGTCACATACCAAAATGTTTCGGTTCCGGAGACCGGATTCGGCACGTTTGCTTTTGAGAGCATGTATTTAAGGAAGAAGTATGTAAAAAATCCCTCTCCGTGCCTTAGGTATGCGACCAGGTGCCAGGGGAGAAAAACGAGAAGAAATGCGACAAAGGACCAAGTGACATAACGCCGCGGGACAAGAAGAAACAGCGGCATGGGCAGTAAGCCCAATATCCCTTTTGTGAGGAATGCCAGGGCGGTACTTGCCCCGGTTATCAGATACCATCGGGAGTCCTTCCTGGCGGCTAAAAATGCAAAAACCGCAAGGCTTACAAAGAACGTCAGCATGGTATCTAAGTTGCCGGTTCTCCCCCGGTAGAGATACTGGACGGTCGTGGTCAATACAAGGCCCGCAAAAAGCCCGGCTGTGTGTGAAAATAGGAGTTTTCCGATCCGATACGTCAAATACACCCCTCCGACTGCAGCCAGGGCTGAGAAAATCCTTACTCCGAGTGTCGTTATCCCAAAAACCGTAAACCAGCTTGCGACGAGCCAAAGATACAGGGGGGCGGTGGCAAACCAGATTTGACCGTTGTAGACGGGGGTGATGAAATCACCGGTCCTTGCCATGTTCCTGGCAATCACGGCATGCCAGGCCTCATCCCAGTTCGTCAAAAGTGTTGCGTCGAGTTTGAAGAAAAATACAAGGAGGCTTGCAAACATGAGAAGCGCCAATTGGAGCTTCTCTTTCTTTCGGAGCTGGGACTTCTGTGGCTTATTCTTCGTATTCAAGAGTTTCGCATTCAATGACATCAAAGGAGAGCGCGGAACAAATTTCGCCAGCCGCATAGGCCAGTCCGCCAGCTGGCGGACTGGTATGGACTACAACGAAAACTTGCTAATCATGACTGCACCATTTGCGACCAAGAAATTTCCGTTACGCGATCTCCGAAGTAAGCGAAACTCGATGTATTACTGAAAAAGCCGCGCTCTTCCCAGGCGATAATTAAGCTTTTCCACTCCCCTGTCTTTGATTTTTCTTGCCGGGACGCCACCGACGAGAGTTTTTGAAGGGACATCTTTCGTGACCACGGCTCCCGCCGCAATGATCGCCCCATCACCGACAGTCACCCCGGGAAGGATAATAGCACGAGGGCCGATGAAGACATGGTTTCCGATTGCGACCGGTGCCAGTTTCAGTTTGAAATCTTCCGTGTGGATGTCCCGGCTGGCGTTAAAAATCATGACTTCCGATGCAATATCGACATGATCCCCGATTGTCAATCTGTCCCTTCCGTCAAGGGTCGCGTGGTCGCCGATGATAGTTCCTTCGCCGATGGCAATATTGGTTGGCTCGTAGACCCGGCATCCGAGGTGGATGAAGGATTTTCTGCCGATTTTGACTCCTGCTATTCTTAACAGCGTCTTGCGGAACGAATGGGAGGGAATATGCCCGAGGAACCAGAGGCAAGCAGTCCAGAATTCCGTCCAGTAGCTTCGGAACCGAAATCCGATCTTCGGGATTGCTTCTCCGAAACTTAACTCTCGCCCCATTCGGTCTTTAAACGGCGATTTCATGGAGGACCTCCAGGGTTTGGGCTGCAGCTTTTTCCCAACGAAACTTTTCGAGCTGTTTCTGATTTTTCACGAACATTTCTTTCCTCATTAGTTCATTTAGTTGAAGCGCCTCTGTAATACCTCTGGCAATACTTTTCACGCTTTTCGGATCTACTTTTATCCCTAAGTCACCGGCGATTTCCGGCAGACTTGAAGCATTGGAAATCACCACCGGTGTTCCCACGGCCATTGCTTCAACGATCGGTATCCCAAATCCTTCATAGAGGCTGATGAGCACGAGTGCTCTTGCTCCCTTAATGAGTGAGGGCAAATCTTCATCGGACGCAAACCCTGTGAAAATAATCCGATTTTCAATTCCCCTCCTCCTGCCTTCTGTGATGATTTGTGAGTACATCCAGCCTGTTTTTCCAACAATGACTATTTTAAGGGATTTATTCTCAAGCGTGCCGATTGCCCGAATCAAGCGCCTTAGGTTTTTTCTCGGTTGCAGCGTGCCGACGTAGATACAATAGTCTCCTTCAATACGGTACTTCTTCCGCACCCTGATTACCTCTGCGCCACCAGTCCGTTCGTTAAAACGGTCCCGGTCATATCCGGGATAGGTTACGGTAATCCTTTCCTCTGGTATTTGATAGTTTTTGATTATATCATTTTTGGTAAACTCGGAGATCGAAAAGATGTGCTTCGCTTTTAGGATCGAGCTTTTGGTCCAATTGGTCAGCTTATAGAGGTCATTTTTCCGAAACAGGTTCGGAAAGTGCAGGAAAGAGAGATCCATGATTGAAATAGCCAGGGGAACAGGGCAGAATTTCGGTGCATAATGTCCCGGCGTGAAAAAGACTGTCGGTTTTTTGGAGTGGAAATAGAGGTCAAGGGGAAGCCTCCAGCGCGTCCAGGCAAATCCGGGAGTGAGGACCCGGTATGACCAGGTTTCTGAAGGTTTGGGCAGGTCATATAGGGGCGGTTTTTTGAGGTATACCGTGAAGTGAGTCTCGGGTTCCTGTTGGTTCATCTCCCGCAACATTTCATAGGCATAGACGTTGCTGCCGACACGGTTTGCAACATTGGCTTCGTTGCCATCCACTCCGATACGCATACAGTCTTTACAGTATACCCCACTTTTCCCTGGGAAGGGATTTTTTTTATCCTGCATGAATTTCGCATTCAATGACATCAGAGGAGAGCGCGGAACAAATTTCGCCGGTCGCATAGGCCAGCCCGCCAGCTGGCGGGCTGGTATGAAGTACAGCAAACACGTGCAAATCATGTCTGCACCGTTTGCGACCAAGAAATTTCCGTTACGCGATCTCCGAAGTAAGCGAAACTTCAGTCCTGTATACTCATCCTACCGATGAAGCGTGTACAGAGCGCGTTCGTTTTGGTTCTGGTTTCAGTCATTGTATTGCGGATGGCTTTCATCTTTCTCCGCACCCCTTCTGTTTCAATTGACCATGAACGCCTTCGGTCCGTCTGGCTCCATTCCCAATACAACCTTGGGAAAGGATATGAGTTCTTCGGAAACATGCCAGACGAAGACCTGTATGCTTTTTCCGCACTCGAGTACGTCTCCGGGAAAAACCCGGTCCAGGTCAACTACGAAAATCCCCCGCTCGCAAAATACCTGCTCGGTATTTCTTACCTTGTATTCGGCAATATCCTTGTGGTTCAATTCATCGCCAGTTTTGGGATTCTTCTCCTCACGTATTTGCTCACCCGCCATCATTTCCTCTTGTCGCCCATTGCCTTCCTCCCTCCTCTTCTATTAGTGGTTGACCCATTGTTTGTGAAGGCCAGCACAACCGTTAATTTGGACCTTATTCAATTGTTCTTTGCGTTGGTTGCTCTCTACCTTCTCACCCTGCGACAACGGTCCCCCTTCCTTCTGTTCTTTCTCGGTTGTGCTATCGGCGGGATCATGGCCAGTAAGGTGTTCTTCGTTGGGCTTCTCCTGCTTGTCTATTCCAGTTTTGTTCTCTGGCTCAATCGCACACCCAGATTGTTGAGCTCGATTGTACCGGTTTTCATCGGATGTTTGCTGGTCTATCTTGGGTCCTATGCGGTCTATTTTGCCTACCGTTCTCCTTCGGATTTCCTCAAGCTCCATATCGATATCATCCGTCTGTACCGCTCGTATCTTCCCGAGTATCCTTGGTTTGAGATTTGGAGAATCTTACTGGTTGGGCAATGGCGTACGTGGTTTGCCAAGCCTTCGATTCAACCCGTTGCCGAATATTGGCTAGGCTGGCCTATTGCGGCCGTTCTTTCGGGGAGTCTGCTTTTATCAAGGCGGGCTTTACGGCTTCCTTGGCCGCCGTCAACCATACTTTTGGGGTGGGCGCTGGCCTATCTTCTGTTCCAGTCCGTCCATGTGGTTTTTCCCCGGTACCTTCTCCTGGTTTTACCTATTCTTTATGCTCTTTCTGCGATTCGCATCTCGACTTTGCCTCCCAAGATTCCTTCGTAGACTTTGAGCGTTTGCCGGGCGGTTTCGTCCCATGAGAACTTTTCTGCTTGGGCGATACCTTTGGCGCGGAGTTCTTCACTTCTTTCCAAAGCTACCCGTATTCCAAAGGCAATCGCCTCCGCGCTTTCGGGATTAACGGTTGCCGCTGCACTGCCGGCGATCTCAGCTAAGCTCCCGCGGTCGGATGTCAGAACCGGACAGCCAACTGCCATCGCTTCAAGGACGGGCAAACCGAATCCTTCATAAAGCGAAGGATAGAGAAATAAGGAGGCACCGGCGTAGAGCGCCGGAAGATCCTTGTTCTCAACAAATCCAATTGGCTTAACACCGGGTACTGGCGTTATCTTCTCTCCCCAGCCGAAGCGGCCGGCAATCACAAGCTCCTGATCCAATTGTAAGATACTGTAGGCTTCAATGGTGCGCTGGATGTTTTTCCGCGGTTCATGAGTGCCCACGCTTAACAGGTACTCTTTCTGAATCCCGTATTTCTCTTTTACTTCGCGGACGGTCGTATTCCTTGTGTTCTCCATCGCCTTCCGAAACTCGGAGAACTCCGGAGGTGCGGCCAAATACACCACCACGACTTTCTTTTCAGGAATATTGAGGATTTCAACGATATCCTGTTTGGTTGCTACCGAATCGGCGATGACTGCCGCTGCTTCTTTTTTTACCCAACGCAGTCCGGCCTTGTACGCTGCTCTGGTTGCCGGAAGATGTTGCTTGGGAAATTTAAGCGGGGTGAGGTCATGGATAGTGGTGACGATTTTTGCCTTCTTTGTCGGAGGCTGAATGTAATCCCAGGTATGGACAATGTCGCAGCTCCCTGTCAGAGTTTCAACCGGCAGAATATGCAGCATGTTCCAGAGAAGCTCCATCAGCTTCGGCGGAAAGGGTAACTTTTTTTTGGCCATGGTTAGCTTTCCGAAACTGCGGAGCGAGTAACCAAAGGGGATGAAGGTATGTTCCTTTCCGTATAAAAGGAGTTTCGGGACAAGGTTTCGGTAGTAGGTCCCGACACCCGATCCCTCATAAATCGTGGCGGTCACGTCGATTGCGATTTTCATGGTTTCAGTTCGTAATGCCAAACGAGGACCCCGTTAAAGCCCTTTTCCTCTGTTTTTTGGTACCCGTTGTCATTAAGCGTTTCTACCAAGAGATCCTTCGGATCGAAGATCTCTGCTACATATTTTACAAGGAAAACGTGCTTTGGGTTATTGTGAAGATTGAGGGTGCTTGGATCCTCGACCTTAACCTTCCCGTTGTTATAGAACTCAAATCCTGCGGCTTGGGCGAGGTTTGGGAAAAGGACGAGGCTTTGATCTTTAAATACGAAAACGAAAGAGGCGGCAGACCGCCAGTCTTCCCGATGAAATCGAGCAATTCCCAAATAGGCTGCCGTCGAGATGATGTTGGTCAGTAGGAGTATCGCGATCAGCGGTCCTCTGAAGATGAAGCGGAATTTCCCCAGGCCATAGGAGAGCATAAGGTAAAACGCAGGCAGCACAAACAGAAATCGGAAGTAGGAGAAAATCGGGACCTTCAAACCAACCAAGGCCCCGGCGGCAAGCGGAACCGCCAGCCAGCCTTTGATTACATGAAGATGCTTTCCTTTTTCCATCAGGGTTCTTGCGAGACCCAAGCCTGCAACAACCGTTGGAAGCGACAGGACAAGGGCATACAGGAGATTGTTGTCAATCGAGACGCGGCCGACGAGAAATTTGACCGGTACAAGAAGCGCGGATTTCAGCGTCAGTCCTCCAACCACTTCTCCCCAAGCGGGGAAGTTTGCCGCGGTTGTAATGCCTTGCCTTACTTGTTCAGCCAGCATCGGCCACCATGGGAAAAGCAAAAACAGCGCCAATGCGGTCATCCCCGGCGTCACCACAAAAAAGAACGGGAGAAGGAGCCAGGGTTGGTAATCGGAAAGAAGCATCAATACGAATGAACTAAGAAACAGCAGTTTGTTCTTTCGGGAGGAGTCTTTGCGCAGATTGAGAAGGGTAAGCACAGCCGAAGCTGTCGTTAGGGCTGCAAGGGCGTACATCCGGGCCTCTTGCGAGTAGTAGACGTGAAGGCCGGAGGTTGCCAGAAAAAGCGCAGCCAGGCGGGCGAAAGAGGCATTTTCCTTCCAGAGCTTCTGACCGATCTTGTAGACAACCCAAACGGTCAGTACACCAAAGACGACGGAAGGGAGTCTGGCGCTCATTTCCGAGACGGGTACGGCTTTTAGCCAAAGCCAAAGGATGATGTGATAGAGGGGCGGATGAAAGTCGCCTTTCGTGTAATTGAGGATAAGATCAGTAAAGCCTCTGTCACGGGCAGCTGTGACGTTAATTGCCTCATCAAGCCAAAACGATTGGTTTATGGCAATCATCCGCACTAGGAGAGCCAGGGCCAGGATGCAACCGATTACCAGGTCTGTTTTTTTCTTTTCTTCTTCTTTATTTGGCACGACTTCTCCCGAAGAGCATACTGATGATTCCGAGATTGGTTGCGAAATCCACCACGACTTTAAAGGGTAAGAATGACGGGGATTTGTACCGGATGGCCTTGACAAGACCCACAACCAAGGAGAGTGGGAGTGAGGCTCTGACGAGGGCGAGAAGACTGCCAACGATCCCGAGTTTGTAAGGTCTTTTTGCCATCCAACGGGCTTGGGAAAATACCTCCCGGAGCGTCTCCGGGTTGCTGTGGTAGAAGACTGCCCCTTCGGCATGCGTTGCGGGGATGCCGAGTTTTTGGGAAAGCGTCCAGTCATCGGTGTAGCCTGCCTTCGGGTTAAACCCTCCGGCTTCAAGAAACTTCTCCTTGCGGATGGCACGAAATACCGGCTGGGTATCCGGATAATTCTTCGGATGCATTCTCCCCTCTGCAAAACCTCTGTTTAAGGACCAATAGCGCGCAAAGCGGTTATTCAGGTTGGAAACGATTTCTTCTTTGCTGAAGGTGCCGACTGTTTTTCCGTCTCGGATCGGTGCGCTGAGGCGGTCGATAAATCTGCGGTCAAACGTCATATCCGCATCGACAAATACCAGGATTTCTCCGCGGGCTTTCATTGCCCCTTTGTTTCTGGCTGCACCCGGCCCACGATGATCCTGTTTGACGAGCCGAATGCCTTTTTGGGTTTTGAGTATCTTTTCCGTCCTGTCGGTCGAGCCGTCGTCCACCACTATTATTTCCAGAGGTTTGTAGGTTTGGTTGTTGAGGGAGGATAGACATTCCCCGATCACCTTCTCCTCGTTGTATGCCGGAATCACGACTGAAACGAACGGGTTATTCACGGATTTACCTCTCTCGAGTACGCCGTTGCAGCAAAAGATGGTACTGTTGAGACCATGTTACCACCAAAGATAGCTATCACTTTCCATCCTCAAGAGAGGTGAGGATGCGTTGATACGCCTGTTTGACCTTCGTCCAGCGGAATTTGGAAAAGGCGGAGCCGATGGCCGCTTTTGTTTTTTCTTCATTCTCGCTTCCGAGGGTCCGGCTAAGCGCATTTCGGTAGGCAAGGCTTACCGTCGGATCACAGAATACCCCGGCTCCTTCGAGCATCCAGCGATTCCGCGGCGTGTCCGTGGTAACGACAAGTTTGCCTGCCGCCAAGCTTTCAAGAAATACCATGGGTGAATTCTCCTGAGGGTCAGAGGGAAGAGTTACCAGATCACAGGCGGCGTAGAAGGAAGGCATACGATTATGGGAAACACTCGTCAGTAAAAAACGCTTTCCCAGTTTTTTTCTTCCCAAAGCGAGAAGTTTATCCTCAAGCGGCCCTTGCCCCAAAACAAGCAGGCTTGCGTCCTTCAACCCTGAAACCGCCTCGATTGCAAGCTCAATGCGTTTGTAGGGAACCAGCGCTGCCGGACAGAGGATGATCGGTTTTGATAACGGGAGGGTTTCCGGTTTGGCCGCCTGATATGGCCTATCGTCTATTGCATACGGGATAAGCTCCACCCGAGTCCACGGACAGGTGCTTTTTGCCCATTCGTAGGCAGGCATCGTGGTTGCCACAAAGACATTTGGGTGGAGATAGAGGTTGAAGCGTTCATCCCAACCCGGTCCGGAGTGGCCGGTTGTAAGGATTTTGTAATTCCCGAAGGGTGGGCAGAGCATGAGAAGAAAGAGCTGCCAAAATCCGTTCATGGGGATGACAACCTCGAAACTTTCTCTGGTGAGCCTTGGTATTACTTTCCGGGTGAAGGAAAATATTGCCCGATTCGCTTCGTCCAAGAATAGTCTTTTGAGAAGATTATCTGGAAATCGAGCCGGAAAGGACGATTGAGGCTGGACGGCAGGGCTCTCGATCCTGTTCACGGTAATGTGCTCTTCACTGGTCTTCTGTCCTGCTTGGAAAAAGACGACCTCATGGTTTTCCGAGAGGCGGTTTGCAAGTTCATGGCTAAAAGATTCTGCACCCCGTTGGTTGATGCCTCCGTAGATATTTAAGAAAGCAATCTTCATGGAACGATCTTTCTTTTCAGTGCCCGTAACGGAGTTGCGACCAGCGCCATAAGTCTGTCTTTCGTTGAGAACTTTATCCAAGGAGAGGGAACGATAGACGGACGTGCTGCAAAGAAGATATCCGGAAGCTCGCTTCGGTTGGCTTTGGTTCCGATCTCGAGTTTGTACTTCTTCTTTCGGTCAATAACTTCAGTGTCGGATGAGGTTCGAAGGAGGTGAGTCACATGCCAGTAGGCAACGTCCACAAACGCAAGGTGGTCGTCTTGGCCGTTTAAGGGATTTCCTTTTCCGTCGCAGTAGGCTTCGTTCGGGTACACGCCCTGCCAACGGAACCCCGGAAGTTTCCTGTAGGCGCGGATGGTCAGATGTCCTTTCCTCCCGAGCAGCTCGTACCTTCCCGCTTCCTCCGGTTGGAAGTGCCAGACGTCGCCGACGCAATTTCTGGTGCGGACAACGATACCCCAGACCTCTGCGGGGGCTGTTTCAATCGCGGCGGCGAGTTTGGCCAAGGCTGGCTTCGGCCAGATTTCATCCCCGTCTACCAAAAGGAACCAATCCGTCTTTGTCCTCTTAAGCATCTCATTTCGCAAATTGACGAGCTCTTCCCTGGATCCGGCTTCCCTCTCCTCCACCACCAGCTTATTTGCGCGTATTGTTTTTAGTATGTCAAGCGTTCTGTCGCTTGATCCGGTATCAACAACCAACACTCCGTCTACCGCCGGCAAAACCGATTGCACGGCAAACCAAATCCAACGTTCCTCATTCTTCACCAACATGTGAGCGGTGATGCTTGTCTTTTCCATTTTAGCTCCTGCGAAGGCGATAGACGGTGTAACTTGCGAGGATCCCGAGGCAAAGAAACTGGGTAATGAGAAATGCCAAGGCTGAACCCGATTCTCCCAAGCGAGGAACCAAGATGAGGTTTGCCGTCACGACGATGGCTAATTGAACCAGTGCGATAATGGCAAAGAGTTTGGTTTTTGCGAAGTAATACAAGAGAATTGCGGTAAACGGAGCTTGGAAGAAGAAGGCTGCGTAGCCGAGAAACAGGATGCGAAGCACAGGTACGGACGGGGCATACGCGCTCCCGTAGAAGAGTTGAATGATGAGTCTTGAGAACGGAAGAAACGCCAGCATCCCAATGGTCAGCGCACCGAGTGCGACGATTGCTTTTTTGACATAGGTTTTGGCGGTGCGGTCTTCCTGGAAGGTCGAAAAGCGCGGGGCAAGGACCGTGGCAAGGGAACCTGCCAAGTACTGGACCGGAGCGAAAAGCCTGAAGGCTGCGGCATAGTACCCAACTGATGCTGTCCCCGCGAGATTCCCGAGGATGAAATTGTCGATCCGGCCAGCCACCGCCGCAAGGGCGAAACCCACGGTGAGGGGGAGATTGTAACCGAAAAGTTTTCGGGCGATCTTGAGATCACCTTTTGTTTTGAGAAAGGCCGTCGGCGCCATAAAGAGAAGGGGAATGGTTGCCAGCGGGATGACGAAGAAGTACACCACAAGTGCGGATACTGTCCCGAGGCTTAAGAAGAGGAGGAGGCCCAAGATCCCGAGCATCCGAAGCAAAGGAAGAAGAACCATACCTATCCCTGCTTTCACAAACTCCTTGCGTGCCTGAAGGTGCGCAAGGCTGAAGGTGTACAACAGCTGAAGACCCGTTCCCAGACCGGTGAGGGAAAGGATTTGAGGCATTGCCTTCCCAAAGGCGATCATTGAAAGCGGAGCGGCAAATATGGACGAGAGCAAAATGAACCCTAAGCCGATGGCGAGCTTCACCTTGAGGATTAACTTGAGATACTTCTCTTCCTCGCCGTCAGTTTTTTCAATTTCGGCGGCGACAAAGCGGACCAGAGAAGAGTTGAGGGCTATGTCGAAAATATCGGCGAGCATAAAGCTTAAAGCGGTAGCCAGCGAGAAGATGCCGAAGTTCTCCGGCCCCAAGAGACGGGCTGCGAGAATAAAGAAGACCGCCGCAAGGAGCGCTCCTCCGCCTGTTGCGACCGTCGTTACCATGGTATCTTTTGCGGTTTGGGTTTTAAGGAGTGGAATCAGTTTCCGGTACATCAAGAGCCTCAACGCTTATTGTACCAGAGATATCGGAGATCGTGACTGCCTTCTCTGGGAGTTCCCTCGGCAATCTTCGTTCGTAGAGCCAGAGGAATTGCGGATCAAGGTAGCTCTGGACGGGTTCTCTCTTAAGATAACTGAATAAATACCGGTATCCGTAGAGTCGGCAGGGATCATCGCTTTCAACCGAGAGTGAGAACGGCTCGTTTCCGGCCATGGCAATCGCCTTCTCCACCGCTTCCCGCTTGCGTGAGAAACCGTCGCTGTGACGTGCCGTCAGGAAGGCGCGAACATTAAGGGCAACTACGACCATCACCGCCCCCAGAACAATCCATCCTGACCTCCCCGATTTCTTGAGGATAGTTTGGGTCAAGGCCCCGATGGCGAGGAATACTGCGGGAAAACCCGGCAAAAAGTAGTACTCGCTCAGCTGTCCAGGGTACCAACTCGACTCAGGAGCCCGCATTCTGTACCAGGCGAGGGAGAGGACGTTTAAGAGGAGCGTTGCCAGCAGCAGCCGATATGAAGTTTCTTTCCGTTTGGTCAAAAGAAAAAGGATGCCTGACAGGGCAATTCCTTCGGCGAGCAAAGGGGGTGAAGACCTGGTCCCGGCGTAGGCCGGGCAAAGGGTCAGTTCATACGCGATGTCGCGGTTCGGAGGCATGTAGACTAATCTGCCCAAGGTTGTGAGGGTCAGTTTCCCGACTTCGGATGAGGCTTGCAGGAAACCGATGGAAGATGGTGCTTGAATAAGCATTCTCTGCAGGGCCTTGGCGTTGGTAAACCCGTGGCGGAGTTCAAACAACACAAGCGGTGCTTGAAAGACGGTAAACAGGATGATCGCGCCGACGATATCCCGTTTTGCGACGGGCAATCTGAAAGAAAGCCAGCTTACCACCACCAATAGCAGAAGGACGCCGCTGGTCATGTGGGCGTGAAAGGCGATTGCCAGTGCGATCGCCAATAGATAGGCCCATTTGTAGCTTCTTTGCGATATTTTAAACAGACAATAGATGGTAACGAGTGATAAAAGCGGAATGGGTGAAGCGTTCCAGTACTTCCGGTCGTAGAGGACCATCAGGAAGGAACCTGCGGAAAACAGGGCTGCAAAAAGCCCGGTTCTGCGGTCAAACAGTGTTTTCCCGACCACGAATGTCGCAAGAGTTGTCGCGACACCCATCGCAGAAACAATTGCCGCGATCCCAACCGGATTTCCCCCCGCCACAAAAAACGGGATTGCCATAAGCCAGACAAACAACGGCCCCGAATAGAGCCCTGTTCCCGATATGTGCCCTCCGATAAGCGGAAGGTGATAGCCCGTTGCGACGTTGAACGGAAGGTATGACCAAAACTCCTCGTCCATCGTCCAATGGAAAAGTTCCGTAAGCTTTGAAAACCTGAGGAAAACAGCCAGAAGGAGGATAACGATCAGAGGAAGAACGCTTCCCGTTCTTTCCTTATGCGTCTTCTTTTTTGGCTTTTTCATTTTGGGACAGCAGGAAGGCGGTGAATTCGTCGTTCAGCCACCCCTGAATGATTTCGGCATTGGGGACGACGCAATGGCCGCCGATTTCTCCGGGGAAATGATCAAGGATAGGCCGGCGGACATTGGGAAGGGTTCGCTCGTAGCCTTTGTTATAGATCTCGTTGAACTGCCGGTACACTTCGTTGTGGTTTGCGCCGAGCTTTTTGCAAATCCGGTGGACGAACTTCTCAAAAATGATGTTCCATCCGTAGTAGGTGGTTTCCAGGATTTTGGCCATTTCCGATTCCAAGGGCGAACGGAAGCGGATAGTTTTTACTCCCAACTGATTGAAATGTTTTGCCGCGGCGCGGTAGGCTCCTTCGTTGATCGGTCCTATGACCTTGGGCATGGAAACGAGGTACCTGTACAGGTTCGGATGCTTGCCGACGATGGGCGCATGGACGATGGGGACTTTGGTCTTTTGGTAGATACCTTGTGTCGTACCCGGCTTCACGGTTGAATCGATAATGACCAGCTTCGGCCTCAGCTCCCTGATAGCCTCAATGACTATTGAAGGTAAATCGCTTGAGTATCCGAAGCATATGTGGAGGATGTCGATGGTTTTCCCTTTGAGCTCATCCCTTGATCGGTTCCGGCCATAGACCGTGTGCTTCTTCTTACAGAGCTTTATTATGGCGCTACCCACTTCGCCCAAACCGATCACTCCGATTGTCATTCCCTCTCCTTTCCTGTGGCGATGTATTTTGCCAGGAACCTACCCAAAAAAGCAAGATAGAGAATGAACCAGAGAATTAAGCCGATACCTTTAAAAAACCATGGTTTGTACTGGCTGGCTTGGATGACCAGTGTCCGAAGCGGCAACAATTGGTAGTAGCTCCCGAGCATTGTTTTTAGAGCGATGAAGTTTAAAAGAACCACAGCGATGACGGCGGCTTTCATGATCTTTTCCTTGTATTTTTCGTTAAGACTCCATAATCCAAAGGCGATAAGCGTCATGTGTCCGGCAAGGTTGGGGAAGAAATTCCTTCCCTGGATGCCGTGGGAAAATCCGATGGAACGGACGAGCATGTAGTCCCAAATAAGGACCCACAATGTATACCATAAACCCGAAAAGAGGAGAAGCCCGAGTTGCCAATCCACAACTTCTAATTTTTTCGTACTCAATTTTCCGATCACATATTTGCAAAGACCGATGACCGAAAATAAGAGTCCCAGTTTAATTGCCCGAAGTACCGGAAGCGGGAGTACAACACCGAGCCAATTGAACACGCCAAAGTACCACGGAAGCGTTTCACGGTAGAGCTGAGGAAGTTTTTGGGAGAGATATTGGACAATGGAGAGTGAGTATAACGGGCTTTCCGGAGACACCTGCGGCCAGTACGGCAGCACCCCGCTTTTTACCCATTCCCTCATAAAGACAATTCCGCCCAAAAGGATCGAAGCAGTGAGAAATACAATCAGCCGCGGCCCCATGTTTTTCAACTTCTTCTTTTTCAATCCTTCGTAAAGAAAGACTGCTATCGGAAGCGGGATAAAAGGATACATCAGCTGTTTGGTGAGGATCCCGAGCCCTAAGACTGCGCCCATCGCCACAGTGTGCTTCATCGTGAGCCCTTTCCGCATGGCATCAACCATCAACCAGAGCAGCAATGTGGTAAAGAGGTTTAACAAATTGTCGTTATTCACCCCGGAGGAAAGGAAGGTAAACATCGGTTGAAAAGAAACCAGTGAAGCAATCGAAAGGGATAGCAAAAAGGATCTCGGAAATATTGCCCTGCTAAGCTTATATGATGCCCAAATGGTTGCGACCGCAAAGAACACGGAAATGATTCTGGTTAGGGCGACGCGGGCGAAAAGATTTCCGCCGTAACCTGCAAAGTAACCGAGAGCGCTTATGATGTAGAAAAGCGGCGGATAGCGGGCCGCCTCTCTTTTCATGAAAGTTGTGCGAGCTTCCCGAGGAGCGTAATCGAACAGTTTTTCAAATATCCCCGTGGTCGTCTGCGCGTATTCAATTCTGTACTCCGGATGATAGGTAAAGTTGTTTGCACCGGTTTCGTCCCGTAGTGTTCCCAACAGCCGCTCCGACTCGAAAACCTCCAAAGAAAGATCATCCTCCGCGCTTAGCCCTTTTCGCACCTCGGCATAGTACTGCACTTGGGCAAAGTGGGCCTGTTCATCGGGACCGTGCCAAATGGGAATGCTTGCGGCCCACATGATGCCTTTGAAAAGGGTGGTTGAAAGAAGTAGAATGACAAGTGTCTTTTCTAATTTTTTCATCCATGATAGTATACCCCTTTCACTCCAGAATGTGCGCTTTGTAGGCTTATTCAGCCATATCGCACATCTGGATTTCGGAGGCATTGTACACTATAATGAATTTGCATATTTAAGTAAGATGAGTTAATATCAGCCATTCTTAAATATGAATAAAACAGCTTTAGTCACCGGGGGCGCAGGTTTTATCGGATCGCATTTATGCGATCGTCTGCTTTCGGAAGGAATGCAGGTTATCTGTGTTGATAACTTCATTACCGGAAATCGGGAAAATGTTTCCCATCTCCTCACGAATAAGAATTTTCGATTGATTGAAGCGGATGTTTCCCAACCGACGGAGAAGTATCTTTCAAATATCCCTCGCGTCGACGAGATCTTCCACTTGGCAAGCCCGGCAAGCCCGCGCGGTTACCAGGATGCACCGGTAGAAACGTACCTTGTCAATTCGATCGGTACCCATTACCTGCTTCTGTTTGCGAAGAAGGCAGGCGCGAAGTTTCTGTTTGCTTCAACGAGCGAGGTCTACGGAGATCCGGAGAAGCATCCGCAACGGGAAGATTACTGGGGAAATGTCAATCCCCATAGAGTGAGGGCTTGTTACGATGAAAGCAAACGGTTCGGAGAGATGGCAACAATGGTTTTCTTTCGGCAATTCGGGATGGATGTGCGTATGGTTCGTATTTTCAATACCTACGGACCGCGCATGGATCCGCGGGACGGCAGGGTGATCCCAAACTTCTTAACGCAGGCGCTTTCGGGAAAGCCGGTCACGGTGTACGGGGACGGTTCGCAAACCCGGAGTTTCTGCTATGTGTCCGACATGGTTGATGGGATTTTACGGGCGATGCAATTGCCAAAAACAAAAGGATTGGTTGTGAACATTGGGAATCCTGACGAATACACGATGTTGACTCTTGCTAAGAAAATCAAACAAGCTCTCGGGAGTTCTTCCCGTATTATCTTCCGCAACCTTCCCGAGGATGACCCGACCCGCCGGAAGCCGGATATCTCACGGGCGAAACGGGTCTTAGGCTGGTCGCCGAAGGTTACCCTCGACGAGGGCCTTGTTCCTACCATCGCCTACTTCAAGAAGCAACTGCAACACAGCTAAACCTGCACTTAATTGCACTGTTTGCAATATTGAGTTTTTTGACTCAAACATTAATTCATATGAAGGCTTTTCGGGTTCAACCGAAAATTCTTTTTCACACTAGAATATGATATACTTTCGCAACTTATTCGCGCTCTAAGGTACCATATGCTAGAAGGTCTGAGAAATACCGCAGATGATATCGTTTTCCTCCTCCGTCATGATACAACGAAGGGGATAGTCCGGCAGGCGCAAGAAATTATTCGGAGAAATCAAATCCTCTTAGATGGTATGCTCGATTACGGACTTGTAACATCGGATCGACTTGAGGAGATTAGATGTGATGACGAGCTGCAAGGACGTTTTTCCTCTATTATGAAGAGTGCGCGTGACGGGGGGGACGCTGCCTTGGAGGCGCGTTTTGAAATCGCGTTACTTCCTCCTGACGAGTTTGCCGGATGGCTGGAGTATTACAAAACTTTCCACGAAAAACATTGGCATATTCACTTCCCCACTGATGAAGTGTAGCATTGCTGGTGCCTTTTCGTTTATCTTGTTAGGCTTTCACTCCGATAGCAGTTCACCTCAATTCTGATTTCACTGGATTAATGTATCCATCCGTTTGCAGCTTACGACCTGCGATCATTCCTGCGAGCCTCATAACACAGAGTCATGTTCCTGCTTGCATGCTTCCCTCTTGACTTAATGCCCTATAATGAGGCGTATGTCTGAGTTTGTTCCCAGATGGGATGTTGAAGGACGGCACCGACAGCTGCGTACCTATTTGGCGGAGGCTGATCAACGCGTGTGGTCTTCACCGGATTTTCCCGAACAACTCCGTCCGGATATTACCCAAATCTCGGAAAACTACCAAATCGGTCGTCCTGCCGAGTGGATAGGTGACCTTCCGATTCATCCGGCCATCCCTTCACCACTGCGGAACCGTATGCTTGAGGTTAAAGACTCCTATGACCAATATTTCTTTAAAAACAAGATATCATTTTTCGACCCGGATACCGGACGCACCGTCTTTCACCCATTGCTATTTAACACCCCAACTCTCCTGAAGCGAACGATTTACCATGAGGCTATTACCGCGAAATTCGGGAGTACTCAGAGGAAAACTCCTGACCGCTATTCGCGGCAGGAAGAACAACTTGTTTCCGACGCTTTGGCAGGTCTGTCTGTTTCTGATCATGTTCCTTTGCGTACGACGGTTATTGATCAGATGGGTTTTCGAAAACTCCTTATGGCCGATGGCTACGCCCTGGCTGATCTTGTTCCGCCGGAGGTTGTTGATCTTAATGAAATGTTACCGGTTGCCTTTGAAATCATCACCGACCAGGTGATGCGTTTCACCGGCAGCCTTGAGGTTTTTAGTGCGCGTTTGCGCTCCCGAGCTCTTCATCTTGATTCCGAAGAGGACCACCCTCAGTTTGCGGCAACCTTTTTTAGGTTTTCGAGACACTCGGACTGGCGATGGATCCTTGGTGCCTTTACTACAACGGAATATGATGATGTTGTGTCTAACTTCGACGAATTGTTCGGCGAAAGGGGAAGTATGTATCTTTCCCAATTGGTTGAGGCGATGGTTGTTGATGAAACGCACATCACGGATTCAAACGCACAAGCCCCTCCCATATTGTAGGGTGCTGCCCTTATCGGCTTCACAACTTCCCTTCTTCTTTCTATAATACTTCCTTATGTTCCTTCGTTTTCTGAAAAATCTTTGGGCTGTACTGTCCCGCGTCTTGCGGGCGTTCGGGTCGGTTCAAATAGCAATTCTCCTTAGTCTCTTCTACTACGTGATCCTGGGTCCGTTTGCCATCGGGTATAAGCTTGTCCGTGGCTTTGGCAGCGCAGCCAAGTATCCCCGGACTTTTTGGATCCCCCGCAAGACACCATCTGTCACGCAAGAGTTTCTTAAGCGGCAGTTCTAATGGATATCCTCGGCCTTTCCTGTTTCTACCACGATTCTGCCGCCGCCCTCATCCGAAACGGCAAGGTTATTGCCGCGGCTCAAGAAGAACGCTTCACGAGGATCAAGCATGACGAGCGGTTTCCCCACCACGCCGTCGACTTTTGCCTGCGGTTCGGCAAGATTTCAGCTTCCCAACTTGATGCGGTTGCATTTTATGAAAAACCGTTCCTGAAATTTGAACGGATTCTTTTGACGGCACTCGATAATTTTCCAAGAGGTGTTTTCTCCTTCGTTCCGGCGATGAAAATCTGGCTTACCCAGAAGTTGTGGATTAAGCAACTTATTTACGAGGCGCTGGCAGGCTACACCGGACCCATTTATTTTCCGGAACACCATATGTCTCACGCGGCGAGCTGCTTTCTTGTCTCCCCTTTTCATAAGGCCGCGATCCTTACCATGGATGGTGTCGGGGAATGGGCAACGGGAAGTCGGGGTTACGGGGAGGGCTTGGATATCACGCTCACCGACGAGATCCACTTCCCCCATTCCTTGGGTCTCCTCTACTCCGCGTTCACGTACTACTTGGGGTTCAAGGTCAATTCCGCGGAATACAAAGTCATGGGCCTGGCGCCCTACGGAAAACCCGTCTATACCGACAAGATTCTTTCCGATCTCGTCGATCTTAAGAAAGACGGGAGCTTCAAGCTTAACCTCTCCTATTTCGCGTATCCGTACGGATTGACCATGACGTCCCCGGCCTTCCACAAGCTTTTCGACGGGGAACCCATGCCGCAAGGGGCAAAACCCACGCAACGGGAAATGGACATCGCGGCAAGCCTTCAGAAAGTCACTGATGAAATCATGGTCCGGGCCGCAGCGGATCTCTATCGAATGACGCGGTTAAAAAGCCTCTGCATGGCCGGAGGGGTGGCCTTAAATTGCGTTTCAAACAGCGAGATCCTTAAGAGGACGCCGTTTACCGATCTGTTTGTCCAGCCTGCTGCCGGAGATGCGGGCTGCTCAATCGGGGCGGCAGCCTATGTCTACCATACGCTCATGCGAAAGCCGAGACGCGCTGCTTTCGAACACGCATACTTAGGACCTTCGTTTGAAGAAACGGAGGTACGGAAGTTTCTTTCGCAAACAGGGGTTCCGTTCCGCCGACTCTCCCGCGGACAACTCATTCAGAAAATAGTTGACCTGGTCATTGACCAGCAGGTAGTCGGGCTTTTCCAGGGGAGAATGGAGTTCGGTCCGCGGGCTTTGGGAAACCGTTCCATCCTCGCGGATGCGAGAAATCCGAAGAACCGGGACCGGGTGAACCTTAAGATTAAGTTCCGGGAGAGTTTCCGGCCGTTTGCTCCATCGGTTCTTGAGGAGAATGCGAAGGAGTGGTTCGATCTTTCGGTTCCCTCCCCGTATATGCTTTTGGTGGCACAATCCAAAACCAAAAAGGTTCCCGCGGTCACGCATGTCGATGGGTCAGCACGGATCCAGACCGTGGCCCAAACAACCAATCCTTTTTATTGGGATGTTATTAGCCAGTTCAAGCGGCGAACCGGCGTACCCGTTATTATCAACACCTCTTTCAACCAGCGGGGGGAGCCGATCGTGTGTACCCCCAGTGATGCATTTTCCTGTTTTTTGCGTACCGATATGGACTACCTTGTGCTCGGGTCGTTTCTCCTCGATAAACGCGAGATGCCGGACGCACTCATTAAAAAGGCCCGGGGGGAGAAGTTTGCGCTTGACTAGGAGTTTGTTTTCGCTTTAGAGTGATGGTATGAAAACAACGGAAAAAATGGAGAAACGGGCTTCCATTCTTGTGGAATTCTGGGATTTCCTCTGGACGAGGAAGCTCTGGTGGCTTCTGCCGCCGATTGTCATCCTTCTTCTGTTGGGGTTTCTGATTTACTTTTCTGAATCTTCGGCGGTGGCGCCGTTTATCTACACGCTCTTTTGATCGCGAATACAGCGTTCACGGATGCGACCTGTAATTCATTGCTCTGCTATAATTCCCCTGATTATTGCCGGCCGTTTCTTTTTCTATGTCGATTGTTATTTTGGGCAAAACACCTACTGATGAAGATCTGCGAAAGGCTCGAGAGGAGTACCGCGATTACATCAAGATTACCGCAGATATCAAGAAAGGTATTGTGGCAATCGGCGGGGAATACCATGCTGATGCCGAGCAGCTTCTCTTAAAGGAGTTTGGTTGCAAGCAGCGTGATATTTGGGGAGGAGGGTACAATTTCCAAACGTACCAATTCGAAACCAATGCTATCATTAACCTACGCTCCAGAACCAATTCAAGTCTGGAAATCATTGATCCGAAAATCAGAGAAGCATTTCTTGGTCTCGTCAAAAAGAAACTTACATCTATCCGAAGACTGAAATGAACAAGAAGCCGACACGAGACGATATTGCCTCTGACCTCCATCGTGTAATCTACGCAAGCTTGGCCGACGAGCGGTTTTCAAGCAAGAATGCCCGAACGTTTCTTTCCCATGCGCTTAGAGATCTTGATACTATTCAAAGCGAAATTGAAAAAAAAAGATATGCACGCGTTAAGCAAACACTTCAGAAAGCCATGGATACGCAGCGAGCGCTTGCTAAGCGGAGAGAGGATATACTGATGGCTTCAATTCTTCTCCGAAGTTAAGACAGCTGAGCTAACCGGAATTGTCTGCTCCCCTACCCCGGTTCTCTCCTTATTTTTTCAATGAATCGATTCATTAGTAAAGTCGATGTAGTGAAATGGATCATCGACACCCTTGGCTACACGCTGTTAAATGGGGCTTATGGCACTCACCCAGAAAGACCTGAATGCGATCAGAAATCTGATTGGTCTTGAGATAGATGAAAAACTTGAAACGAAGCTCGAAGAGAAGTTGAAGACCTTTCCGACAAAAGAGGAATTTTTCTCAAAAATGGATGAGGTAATGAAGGAGTTGAAGATAATACGGGAAGAAGTTGTTGTCCTTTCCCATCAGGTATCAACACATGAAGACAGAATTTCCCTAGCAGAGAATAAGCTCGGTCTTCAATCCTCTCCATAGGTCAACCTGCAACGCATCGAACGCAACCCCCGCTATGCAACCCTCAAGTGCCGATAGTGACCAGCAGACACGCATATGCGTGAGTTGGTCAAATGAGGCGGGGTGACATACAAAATTGACTTTTTTGGCACACGCAAATTCAAGATAGATGAGATTATTTGCTATTATGGCTTTGAAGGAAAATCGTGAAGGGCTTTGCAAACATGCACAATACGCTTGCTCTGCTGCGATGGATTATCGTCTTTGCCGGAATATTTATTGTCTCTACCAATGCCATTGCCGATTCTGATTTCTGGTGGCATTTGAAAACCGGCCAATACATCGTTGAGACCCGCTCGCTTCCCCACACCGATATCTTTTCCCACACCGCATACGGGCGGACGTGGACGAACCATGAATGGCCGGCCCAGGTCATTTTCTACGGTGTTTACCGGTGGTTTGGCTTTGCGGGGGTTAGTTACTTTACCGCCTTCATGGCGACTGCTGCCTTTGCCGTTCTGGGTTTGGTCTTGCGAAAGAATTTCATCTCCGAAGGTGTTTCCCAAACCGCTCTTTTTTTGGGCGCCGTGGCTGTCGCGCCTTTTATGATCCCGCGGCCGCAGATGTTCTATTTTGTTTTTTGGGTGGTCCTTGTGTATTTACTCGAGCTCTATAAATTCGGAGCCCGGAAAGTAGTCTTTTGGATCCCGCTTTTGTTTTTCGTCTGGGCCAATTTCCATGCCAGTATGCATCTCATGGTCCTTTTGATTGCCCTCTATCTCTGCTCCGAACTCGTCGTCGTTTCCCGCCCAAAGAAAGCGTGGTTAGCGAGCCACCGCGGATTGATGGCGGCAACGGTCATCGGGTTGCTCGTTAGCCTTGTCAATGTCAATACGACCGCGGCCTATACCTATATCCTTAAGGCGCTCCCGTTTAACAAAACACCGACTTCCCTTCCGGTAACTGAATGGGGCTCTTTTCTCAAAGAATACCGGTTCTGGCAAGCCTGGGTTTTATTGGCCTATTACGCGATCATCCTCGGTTCGTTTCTTTTGAGCCTTAAGAAAGCAATCCAGGCAAAAACCATTAAAGAAGGTCTGGTTGTGTTTCCCTTCATATTATTTTCTCTTGTAAACAGCAAATTTATTCCCTTGGCGGTACTGCTTGCCGTTCCTTTTTTGGCAAAAAATCTGCTCGTCCGATTCAGTTTAAGCGGAGGAAAAACGGCCTGGCTCACAGCTTTTTTCATCCTCATTTTGGCTTTGGGCTACCACAATTTCCTGGGACGGCCGCTTAAAAAGACGTACGACACCTATTTCCCTGACAAAGCCGCCAGGTTTGTCCTGGACCAAAAAATTTCGGGAAACATGTATAACACCTACAATTTCGGTGGGTTTCTCATCTGGAAACTTTTTCCCGAGTATAAAATTTTCGTTGACGGGCGGCATGAAATGTTCGACCCCGATGTGATGGAAGATTTTCGCAGGATGCTTGAAGGCGACCGGGACTGGGAAGACAGTTTAACAAAATACGATGTCAATTTTTTGTTCCTGCCTCCCAGAGAAGTTCATCAGGGTCTTTCGGAGTCAACGGACTGGGTGCTCGTGTATTTTGACAACCAGGCCGCGGTATTCGTCCGAAACGATGCGAAAAACCAAAAAGTAAGGGAGCAATTCGGCTACCGAACCATCCGCCCGTTCTCGGGCGATAATGCTTATGCAAGTCAGAACCAGGAACCGGCGATTCGGGAATATCTACGGTCTTTGGAAAATGAACCCGATATTTTCAAATCGCGTTATGACCTGGGGATACTCTATATTAATCAGGGAAATTACCGAGAGGCCGAAGTACAGCTTCGGGAAGCGGTACGAATTTTCCCGCAGTCCGTCAACAGCCACTATAACCTGGCAGTGGCCTTGGAAAAGCAGGGCAAAACAGAGGAATCACAGGCGGAGTACCGGAAAGCGAAGACGCTCTGATTTACCTCTTCAGACGGCGTATCCATACAAGGCATGGAAAGTTGCCACAATAGCATATAATAGGGGGATATGACTTGGCTTGAATCGAGACCGCTCGGGGCGGAAGCAGGTGCCGAAGACACTCAATACATTGATCGTGCGGTGGAAGCAACATGGCCGATTGTCCATGAGTCGGGCATCGCCAAAACCGAATGGGGCAAAGCCGGGCTTTGGTATGCGGTCACGCAGGCAACACTCCTAAGGTCCGCTTTGCGCCGCCCAACACTGTTGAGACAGTCCGGGGTCCTGGAAAAAACCGGCGGTCCGTCTTACAATCCTGCCAGAGAAATCGATGCCGTCGGCAACAAGGTCATCCATTCGATCATGAGAAGGATCCAAGTTCCGGCCCTGGTGTACATCGAGGAGGAGGAACGCTGGCTGTCCTTTAACTCCGAAATGCCGGGTATCCCGGTTACGATCGCAGTTGATCCCCTTGATGAAACCGGCCCGATACGCATCGGTCTTCGCGTGCAAACCGCGGCCGTGACGATTGCAAACCAACGGGGAGAGTTCGTTGCCGGTACGATCGCAAGCCTCGTGGATGATGAAATATGCCTGATCGAAGACAATGAGGCCCATCTTTTAAGTTTTTATGAGTCTTCCCCGGAGTTTGCCCAAAGAAGCCCCTTACAAGAGCTGGTGATCAACCCGCCTCCATTCCGGGACATTGAGAAGGCAAGAATTGCCACATTACCAAGGAGAATGGATCAACTCCGGCGTATTCCGGCATTTCAGAATCTCGACTGGCTCCCGACGTTCGGCGGATACGGCCTTCTTGGAGTGATCCGCGGGGATATTGACGTGATGCTTGATCCCTTAAAGGGGCAACCCTGGTATGAGGCAGTTGAGTGGGGGTCGATGGCAGAGAAAGCAGGCCTTATTGTCAGCGACGCTGAGGGGAACAGCATCGATTTCCAAAACATCATGCTTCGGGCAATGCACGGAGAAAAGCTTGAGCGTGTGAAGATCGTCATCAGCAGAGACCAACACCTGCATGACCAGATCCTCTCCGGACTCCAGGTCGGCCTTCAGGAAGCAGTCGCAGTGTAAACCAATCCTACGAAGGCACTCAAAGGTAGCTTGGGTTCAGTTGAGGAGTACAATCGAGAAATTTATAAAAGCGGCGAAGCTTACCCAAAGGATATAGGGAACCAGAAGGTAGGAAGCGAGTTTGTCAACCGCGTAAAAGGCTCGCAGCGTCAGTTGGATAACAATCCAAAGCAGAGCGATCTCAAGAAGCGCGAGGTCCGGCCGACGGAGACCAAAGAAGAGGAACGACCAGAGGAAATTCAAAAAAAGCTGGATTCCATAGAGCTGTAAAGGGATTTTCATCTTCTTCTGTTTTTTCCAGACCAAAAAACTTGCAATTGCCATCATGGCAAAAAGGATGGTCCAAACAGGGGCAAACACCCAGGCGGGTGGGTTAAAGGAAGGTTTATTCAAAGAAGCGTACCATCCGCTTATCGAAGGAGTAGTGACTGAGGAACCCAAGAAGGCAACTCCAAATGCAATTCCCAGGCTAATCAAAAGCGGGGTGTATTTTTTCATCCGGGCGGTTATTCCTCCGTGGTTTTGCCGTCGAAGTGTTCGCTATCTGCTTCGGCCTCGGCTTTAGTCGGGTGAACTACGCCGTCCCGGTGATGGGGCGGAGAGTAGATCGTGTAGAGCTTTAAGTCAACGGTCGCGGAGGTATTCATCACATTATGCCTGGCTCCGGCGGGTACGACAACCGCATCTCCGTCCCCCACCGTATATTCAGTTCCGTCAATCACCACTTTTCCTGATCCTTTTTCGAACCGGAAGAACTGGTCGCCATCCCCGTGGACTTCCTCCCCGATCTCCTCACCCGGTTTTAAGGACATCAAAACCAATTGGCTATGCTTTGCGGTATACACGACCTTTCGGAAACCGGAGTTCTCAAGCGTCATCTTTTCTATGTTGTCGTGATACCCTTTCATGTTTTTAAGTCTATCACAAGTGCCCGTTAACCGGTGAACTTTTCCAGATCTTTCTTGTGAAGAAGTCTTGACGATGAACTCCTTTTGGCGAGGGCGAAGCTTTTGAGATGGGAAAAACCGATGTATTCCACAATCTTTCTTTTTTGGATGACTTTCTCAATTGCCGGGATCAGATCGGTATCGGAACTGACCAAGAGCACTTTGTCATAGCGGTTTTCATACGCCCCTGTCAGCAGATCAACGGCAATCTTGACGTCCACGCCTTTTTCATGATAGCCGTCCGACTTCATGATATATCCGAGCTCTATGCGGACTCCCTGCTTCTTCAGAGAAGACAGGAATGCCCTTTGCTTGGCATACATTTTTTTACTTTTCGCATCCCCTTCCTGCTGCCTGACTGCGCCGACATAGTAGGTGCAGGAATATTTCTGCCCTTCCGTGAGCCAACTACAGAAGGCACGATAATCAAAAATCTTGTTATGGAGTTTTAAATCCTTCAGCTTATAGTAGAAATTGCTTCCGTCGATGAGGATGACGTTTCTCATGAGAAGAGTATAGCATCTATGGGTTCGGTTCTGACAAAAAACTCCACGTGTGCTTTCGCAGACGTGGAGGGTTTTAGTAGGTCTATTGTATGACTTCAGAGGGGAGATGTCAATAATTATGGAACGGAGAGCGCGGAGAGGCTCACTTCAATTGGGTGAGGCGGTTGGTGGCAAGGTCGAGCGAAAAAACGTGCTCAACGTGATAGCGCTTGGCGTCCTGAAGCGTTTTCAGCTCAATATTTTTCGGGACGTCTCCGGTTTGGGCGATAAGAACAAGCTGGTTGTACCCCTGGCTTGAGACGGTCGGAGGAACGCAGCAGACACCGAGGCCGATCCGTCCGGTGTACATGGCGCGAATTTTCTGCTCGATGGTCTTGACGAGCAACTGCTGGTACTCGGGTGGGACTTTTCTAAGGCTGTCGTGGCCGAGGATGATGCCGGGGTCAAGAAATGCCACATGGTGTTCCTCGGCGGCGGGGGCCCAGCGTTCAAGCAGGCTTTGCAGCTGATCGGCAAAACCTCCGATATCCGCAATCTCTGTCCCGTCCTTAGGCATGAATATGAGGTAGGTATAGATTCCTTTCTCATGGGCATCCCTGACGGTCTTTTTGGCCCAGCGGAGGATGTATTCTTCCGAAGTTTCCGCCGCATGAATGACAATCAGGTTTCCATCTTTCGTTAGCGAAAGGTCGATACGGAGCACCAGCGTGTTGGCTTGGTTGGCTTTGACATCCCCAAGAACCTTCGCGAGCTGCTGTTTCGTGGTCGGAACATCGGAGACGTAACCTACGATGGTCTTTGGGAATGGCGCAAGTGGTGCCACCGGCACAAGCTCGGAGTCTTTGAGGGTCTGGATTAAGAGGGCAGGGATGAGCGGCATTGAATGCGCCTGGGGATTTTGGGTGACGAGGAGGCCGTAATGGCCGAAGATGAGCAATGCCGAGAGGATAAATGGGAATGCGGTCAGAAGAATCTCTTGTCTGTTCACTGAAAAATTATATCATGGACATATCTGTTATCATACCTTTTGGCCTTAGACCACCCCATGAAAACCATACCGATCGTTGATCTTAAACGGCAATACCGAACAATTCGACCCTCAATTGACGAGGGGATCCGAACGGTTGTAGCGAGCCAGCACTTCATCCTCGGAGTGCAAACGGAGCGCTTCGAAAAAGCCTTTGCTGATTTCTGCGGGAAACGCTACGCGGTTGCCTTAAGATCGGGAACCGACGCGCTGTACGCGGCACTGGCAGCCATGGGCATCAAGCCCAGAGATGAAGTCATCGTACCGGCATTAACTTTCATCGCCACGGCAGAAGTGGTGACTCTGTTGGGAGGGAGGGTGGTTTTTTGTGACGTTGACCGGGAAAGCGGCCTCGCCCAAGCCAAGGACATCCAAAAGGTTATGACGAAAAAGTCCAAGTTTGTTATTCCCGTCCACCTCTATGGGCAGATCGCGCCGATGGACGAGATCTTCCGTCTTGCCCGTTCCCGCAAAGTCCAGGTGATTGAGGACGCTGCCCAGGCTCATGGAGCTATCTACAAAAAAATGATGGCGCCGATCGGGCGGGTTGCGGCGTACAGTTTTTATCCGGCAAAGAACTTAGGGGCATACGGGGATGCCGGCGCTTTGGTTACCGACGACCGGACCCTCTACGAGAATACCTTACTTTTTCGGAACCATGGGCAGCCGAAAGGCGAGAAATACCGGCACGTCCGGATCGGGTCGAATCTTCGGATGGATGAGATCCAGGCGGCGGTTTTATCCGTCAAGCTCCGGTATCTTCATGGCTGGACTTCCCGGAGACGACAGCTTGCCAAATATTATGACCGGGAACTGTCGAAGGTCGAAGGAATCTCTCTCCTGACAACGCTTCCCTTTTCCAAGCCTGCCTATCATCTCTATTGCATCCGGGCAAAGGCAAGGGACGACCTTCAAGCGTACCTGGCGCAAAAAGGTATTGAGACCCGCATCCACTATCCACTTCCCTTGCACCTTCAGCCGGCCTACCGGCATTTGGGATACCGGCGGGGTGATTTCCCCAATGCCCAGCGTCTCGCAGCGGAGATCCTATGTCTGCCGATGTTTCCCGAACTGACCATCGGAGAAGTCGCTACCGTTTGCCGAACGATCGCCAAATTTTATCAGTTACAAGGTAAACCGCATGTGCGGCAACATCCCGTTTATCAACATGCCAGCTCGCCTTGAAGCTGTGCTCTTATGAAAAAAACGATTTTGGTAACAGGAGGGGCAGGATTTATCGGCGGTCACTTAGTGGAGCGTTTAGTCCGTGATGGGTGTAAGGTCGTCGTTATCGATAACTTGTCTGAAGGAAGTCTGAAAAATCTTGCGCCAGTCAAAAAAGAGGTTGAGTTTCATCAAGCTGACATTCGCGATCTCGGAAAAATACAAAGGCTATTCAAGGGCGTCGATACGGTGTTCCACGAGGCAGCATTACGAAGTGTCGCCAGAAGCGTTAAAAACCCAGCAGCCACAAACGATAACAACGTCACCGGGACACTCAATGTGCTTTTGGCCGCCAGAGACTGTGGTGTACGGCGAGTGATTTTTGCTTCCTCATCAAGTGTCTATGGACCGCAAAAAGCGAAGGTGTTTACTGAAGATCTTCAGTCAAATCCGCAATCCCCCTATGCTCTTACAAAACTCACCGGGGAAATTTACCTTAGACAATTCTTTTCGCTCTATGGCCTGGAAACGGTGAACTTACGTTATTTCAACGTTTTCGGACCACGACAGGATCCGGCGAGCGAGTATGCGGCAGTCATTCCTAGGTTTGTCATTACGCTTCTGCGCGGAAAACGACCAACAATTGAGTGGGACGGAAAGCAGTCGCGGGATTTTACCTATATCGATAACGTGGTTGATGCAAACATCCTGTCGATGCGCGCGAAAAACGCGGTCGGAGAGGTGATTAACGTCAGTGAAGGAAAATCCGTATCCATTCATGACTTGTACGAAATGATACAAACCATCCTCAAGACTGCCATCAAGCCACTGAGAGCGCCGCAACGTCCAGGGGATATGCGCTACACTTGCGGGAGTACCCAAAAATCCAAGAAGCTCCTGGGTTTTAGACCCATCATTACTTTCGAAGAGGGATTACGGAGAACCGTTCAGTGGTTTATCCAGCACTCTGATTAATCGGAACCTACGCTCTGCTTTACTCACTGTACTGCTTTTCCTAATCCATGGCTTTGGCTGCATAGGACACCATTGACTATATGCCTGATTACCCGGGCGCTGATGGCAAACACCCGGGCCTTCTCGTTTGGGAACAGATGACTGTTGTTCGCATCCATTTCAGTTTCCTTCTCCGTTTGGCTCTGATATGATACCTGGGGTATGGATATTCAATCTCCCGTGAGGGTTCATGTCGGCTGCGGAACGGTGTATCTTGACGGATACATCAACGTTGATGTTGAAATTCCCGGCATCAGTTTTTTAGCAAAAGAACGGCCCGATTTGGTTAAGCGCAACCGGACCAGCATTTTGCGTTACTATAAACACCCCGTGACCCGAAAAGATATTGAAGAAAAACGCTTAGAACGTCAACCGATCGTTGTTGATCGGTTTGCCGATGCCATGCATCTTCCGTTTCAGAGGAACTCTTTGGATGAGATTCGCGCCGTCCAAGTTTTTGAGCATTTTACGTACGAAGAGGGTGAAAAGCTGCTTGCCCATTGGCAATCCCTGCTTACACCCCGGGCGCTCCTCCACATCGATGTCCCTGATTTTGATGCGACAATTCGCGGCTATCTTCGGGCCCGAACCCTCAAGGATAAACAGTGGTTTCTGCGGTTACTGTTCGGCAGCCAAAAGAATACATACAGCCTCCATAAAGCGATGTACTCAAAGCCCCTGCTTCGTTCCCTGTTTTTGAAACACGGCTTCAATCGTATCCGTGAACTTCGGAACATTCATTTTTATCCTGCGTTCGCATTGGAGGCGACCAAACGTTGATTGCACATCTTCGGGAACTCTACACCTACCGTTCCCTTCTTTTTGCCTTTGTCCTTCGCGACTACAAGGCAAGGTACAAGCATACCAGCTTGGGGATTGCATGGGCTATTATCCAGCCGCTGTTTTTGATGTTCGTATTTACTCTGGTATTCTCAATCTTTTTTAAAGTAAATACGGGTGGTGTTCCCTACCCCGTCTTTTCCTATGTTGCCCTGCTTCCTTGGACCTTCATTTCCAAAGCCTTTTCAGTATCAGGTCAAAAATTTATCAGCAGCCGCGGACTGATTACAAAAATCTATTTCCCGCGGGAAATCATTCCGTTGTCCGTCGTGCTTTCAAATCTGATTGATTTTGGTTTTGGAACTTTGGTATTTATTCTCATGTTTATTTACTACCGTATTCCCCTCTCCCCGTCTCTGGTCTTTCTGTTGGTGCTCTTTCCTATGCAAATCCTTCTTGCCACGGGATTATCGCTTTTGGGAAGTGTTTTATCCGCCCTTTTTCGGGATCTCGAGTTTGCCATGCCTTTATTCATCCAGATTTGGATGTATGCTTCTCCGGTTATTTATTCTGTTCGGAATTTACAGTCGCGCTTTCACCTATTTTTCTACTTCAATCCGGTGACCGGAATTATCGATGGTTTTCGGGACGCAATTATCCTCGGCCGTGTACCTGATCTTCGATATCTCGCAACATCGTTTGTCATATCAGTCTTTATCTTCTTTTTCGGTTACTGGATGTTTAAGCGTCTTGAATATGTTCTGGTAGACATCTTATAAAAGCTATGGCCAATCATCAGACCGCTGTCGAATTTCATCAGGTATCCAAAAAGTTCCTTATCGGTGAGAACTATTACCCGTCCTTAAGAGAATGGATTGCCACGTTTTTCAGCCGGGAATTTTTCATCGGCAAGGAATCTTTCTATGCCCTGCGAGATCTCAACTTTATCGTAAAAAAAGGGGAAAGCGTTGGGTTTATCGGTCCAAACGGGGCCGGGAAATCGACAATCCTCAAGCTAATTGCGCGGGTGACTATCCCTACGGATGGGGTTGTCCGTATCAACGGCAAAGTGACGGGGCTCTTAGAATTGGGAGCCGGATTCCATCCGGAACTTACCGGACGGGAGAATATTTTCTTCAAAGGCACGATTTTGGGAATGGGCAAAAAAGAGATAGAAAAACGGATGGATGAGATTGTGGCGTTTGCGGACCTCGGACAGTTTATCGACTCTCCTATTAAGCTCTTTTCTTCCGGGATGTATGCGAGGCTCGGTTTTGCCGTTGCCATACATCTTGATCCCGAGATTCTTCTTATCGATGAAATACTTTCTGTCGGAGATGCTTCATTTGTCGAAAAGTGCTACCGCCGTATCGAGCATTTTTGTCAAAATCCGAATAAAACTACCATGATTGTGTCTCATAATTTGGGCATGCTCAAGAGACTTTGCTCACGCCTCTATTTGCTCGATAAAGGCCGGATTATCGCTGAAGGGAAACCAAAAACCATTATCCAGCAATACCTGCAAAATCTTCCCAGTGAGAAACAACCATGAGCAGCTTTTTTGCCGATAAACGTATTTTGGTTACCGGTGCATCCGGCTTCCTCGGTTCTCACCTTATTCCGGTATTAAAAAGCCGCGGTGCGCGTTCCATCTTTGCCCCGGGGTTTAAAGCGCTTGATTTGCGGGAAAAACAAAAATGCGCTCGGGCTGTTTCAGGAATGGACATTGTTATCCACCTCGCGGCACGGGTTGGAGGCATCGGGTACAACCAAGCCGTCCCCGGAGAAATGTTCTTCGACAATGCGGTGATGGGGATACACCTTATGGAAGAGGCGCGGAAGGCCGGAATCAAAAAATATGTTTCGATAGGGACAATCTGCGAGTACCCGAAAGTGACTCCAACCCCTTTTCGAGAGGCGAACCTGTGGGCGGGTTATCCTGAAGAGACCAATGCTCCTTACGGGTTGGCAAAGAAAATGCAGTTGGTCCAAGCCCAGGCGTATAGAGCCCAGTACGGCTTCAATGCCATACACCTTTTGCCGGTGAATATGTACGGCCCGGGGGACAACTTTCATCCCCGTACTTCCCACGTTATCCCCGCCTTGATCCGTCGGTTCCATGAAGCGAAGCTTTCAGGTGAGCCACAAGTTGTAGTCTGGGGAACTGGCCGGGCAACCCGGGAATTCCTCTTTGTCGATGACGGAGCTTTGGCAATTGCGCTTGCCACGGAGCGGTATAACAAAGCGGAACCCGTGAATATCGGGTCAGGCTTTGAGATTTCCATCCGGAATTTGGCCAAGCTTATAAAGAAGCTGGTCGGATACCGGGGCCGGATTCTTTGGGACCGAACGAAACCGGACGGCCAACCGCGCAGGAAAGTTGATACATCCCGCGCAAAGAATGAGTTTGGTTTTGAAGCAAGCACGGATTTTAATAAAGGAGTACAGGAAACAATTAATTGGTATTTAGATAAAGCCTCCGGTAAATGACATTGTAAACTACGCAGATAAGTATATGGTGAAACGCTTCATAAATAATTTTTTCTTTCCCGTACGCTTGCTAACCCCGCAAAATATTCTCCATAACATAAGGTTAAACACCCTAGCGGATGATCGTGTTGAGACAGTGCTCCCCTATTTACAGGGAAAAGTGCTTGATGTTGGCTGTGGAGAAAATTTCTTAATCAAAGCCTGGGGAAATGGGATCGGTGTTGATATTTATCCTTGGAAAGGAGTTAATCTGATCTGCGATTCAACAACACTTCCATTTCATAGAGAAGTATTTGACACAGTTACTTTCCTAGCATGTCTTAACCATATTCCTAACAGAAAAGCGGCATTGAAAGAGGCTTATAGAGTATTAAAACCCGGAGGAAAATTGATAATTACCATGTTATCGAAAAAAATCGGTTTCATTTGTCATAAAATGATATTTCATTGCGATCCGGATTTACGTAACAGGCATAAGGAAAAAGGAGAAGAATGGGGTCTCAATGATTCTGAGATCTTTGACCTGTTTGAGCAGACAAAATTCAATAATTTCCAAACCTATAGTTTCGGTTTTGCCAATTTAAATAACTTATATCTGGCTTGCAAATAATATTCTTTTAATAAACTCCAGATGAGAAATATTTGAGAAAGTCAAATAAATACGCAAGGTGTTTAACAGGTATAAACCGATTAAAATCGCAACCAGCAAACCGCGGCGAAATTTTTTTCCCAGTGTTACACGATCAGACAAATTCAGCATCCCTGATGCGGCAAGCGGGAGCAGAATTACGAATAGAGTAAAAGCAAATCTTGACATAGCGTAGGGCCATATAAAAATCGGCACCAGTAACCCAGTTGCAATGAGTATCATGAGTGAATTGTATTTTTTATTAAAAGAATATTTAAAAGCAGCAAAAATGATAAAAGGAATTATGTATAAAAAGGCTGAGACAAAAGAAAACAGGTGTTCCCTGACTGATGTTGCATGGTCTTGAATCTCAGAACTTAAAAGAAACCAAGGGAAAAGATCAAGATTCACTTTAATCCAGGAATAGAAGATGAATAAAGGTAAAGAGGCACTGAGAATAAACAGGAAGAGCAGAGTTATTCGCTTGGCTCTTTTTATTTTTAACATGTAAGCAAATATTATCGGAAACAGAAATACCAAATTCATTTTAATAAGAGGAGCTAAACCGAAAATGATTCCATATAGGAAAAAAGCCGTGTTGTTCAGATGGTTCTTGCTGATGAGTAAGATCATCAAGAAAATCAACAATAATTCGAAAAACCATGTCAGGGAGTCCGGCATCACGGAAAAAGCGTAGTATTGGCTGTGGAAATCGATGAGGAAAAGGAGGGCTGCAATCGCAGCCACCTTGCGGTTGGTGAGCTTAAGAGCAATCCGATAGAGCAAAATCCCGCTGCCTACGAGGGCGGCGAGATTGAGCGGCAGATAAGCACCGGCAACCGGGATTCCGGTCGCCCATGAGAGAAGCGCAGCCGCTCCCGGAATCAGAGGATTTTGTAAGCAGTGGGGGTTGATACGCGATATTTCTTCCTGTCCGAGGAAGTATTCTCCGACAGCGATCCAGCAGGGACTGTCTTCGGTTTCGCGAAAAGAGAAGAGGCTCAGATGGATGATTGAGACAAGGAGGGCAATTCCGACGAACGTAAACAGGGCTCTACTCTGTCTATTTTTTCCACCTTTTTTCCCGGCGAGGTTTTCCATTTTCTCTTTTGTATCCTGATACAATACTACCATGGCGCTTGCGCGACTCTTGGCGGTGTTCACATACATCCTGAAGAAGCTCAACTTTCTTGATCTCCGCGTGTATTCTCTGGCTGGATTTTCCTCAGAGAAAAAATTCGATTATCAGCGGAGATATATCAAATTCCGTCTTACGAAAGACGCCCGAGTTCTTGACGTCGGAAGCGGAGGCGAACCGTTTCCGTATGCAACCTATCTTGTTGATCTCTACCCAGGTAAAACTCAACACCGATATAATGAACTTAAAACCAATAGAAAACCTTTAATCCAAGCATCTGTTGAACATTTACCATTTAAGCGCAAATCCATTGATTTTGCCTATTGTGCTCATGTTCTTGAACATGTGGATGATCCTGCTCGTGCGTGTGAAGAGCTCATGCGTGTCGGCAAACGCGGATACATCGAAGTTCCTACCCGTCTATCCGACATTATATTCAACTTCACCAAAATCCCGAACTTCCATCGATGGTATGTGAACAGGGCGGGCAACTCATTAATCTTTGTCGAATACTCGGACTATGAGCGCAGAGATACCAGATGTAATGAGTTCTACCAATTCGCCCATTCACGATACGATAATCCTCTTCGGAGGATGTTCCGCAGGAATAAGGATCTGATTACCAATATGTTCATGTGGGACCAGCGGTTTTCCTATTATGTCTTCAGTAAAGACGGTGAGTTACTCTCCCGTTCAACGAATGGTATTTAACCACTTACTCTTTAATAGAATCAGCAGTCTCTTCCGCAGGACGCGACATTCACCGGAAACTTCCGGAAAACCGGTCACAAAACTCAATCTCGGCTCAGGATCGAGGAAACTGAACGGTTACTGCAATATCGATGTTTCGTCCCATGCCGATCTCCAACTTGACCTTGAGAGAGAGTCTCTACCGTTCCCTGACGAATCCATTGATACCGTTGTCTGTATCTCGGCGATCAATTACTTTACCCGCGATCGGGCGCTAGAAATCATCTATGACGTTTTCAGGGTTCTCAAGCCGGGAGGAGTTGCCAGGTTCGCGGTTCAGGATCTTCGGAAAATCGCAAAAAAGTACGTTGAGCGTGATCGGGACTTTTTCTTCCAGAAGTTGGCTGACGGAAGAGAGCGTTTTGAAGGGGATACGATGGCAGACAAATTCAATGCGTGGTTTTACGGGTATCGAACTTCCCAGGGGAAGCATTGCAAATATTTCTATGATTTTGAATCGCTGGCGCTGCTTTTCCGAAAAGCTGGTTTTGTAAAGATCGAGGAAAAAAAGTACCGTGAGAGCCGAATTCCTAACATCAAAGATATTGATAACAGACCGGAACAGATGTTTTTTTTAGAAGCCGTAAAGTGAATGGACAACACTTTCACTTCCCTATTCCTAAAGACAAAGGAAACGCTCGTCAAGCACAAGCTTTCTTGGGCGTTTCGTTCCAGAGCCGGACAAGCGGGTGCGGATTCTCTTCACCTTTCATCCGCGATGGAGTGGCTTAAAACTTCGCAAGACGGAAGTAAGGATTCCGGTATCTCTGCATATTTTGATCTTCTGAAGCATTCCTGGGCGTATTCATATCCGGAGACGACGGGGTATATTATTCCTACCTTTCTTGCCTACGCGGATACATCGCAAAAGTATGAGTTTGAGGAACGGGCGATCCGGATGGGAGATTGGGAAATTGCCGTCCAGCTCCCTTCCGGCGCTTGCCGGGCCGGTGACGTGCGCAACCGGTTTCCGCGCGTTTTTAATACCGGCCAAGTTATTTTAGGTTGGTGCTCTTTGTTTCGCCGAACCTCGGATCCGAAGTACCTGCGTGCGGCCGTGGATGCTTCCTCCTGGTTGGTTCGCGTTCAAGATGATGATGGGAAGTGGACACGTCATACATACCAAGGTCCCCGAACCTACCATGCACGGGTATCCTGGGCCTTGCTCGAGACGTATGCCCTGTCTGAAAGAAAAGTTTTCCTCAAGGCTGCCCAAAAGAATCTCTCTTGGGTCCTCTCACAACAAACGGACAATGGCTGGTTTCGAAACACCAGTCTTTCTGATCCGAACTCGCCTTGGACACACCTCATCGCCTACACCGTTCAGGGTCTTTTAGAATCTCACCGATTGCTTTCCAACTCAGCACTGTCTACAAACGTCTATGCGGGTGCCAAGCGCGCCGCTTCCAAGCTTCGTACCGTATATGCGGCTTCGTCCTTTCTGTTACCTTCTTCGCTTGATGCCCGTTGGAAATCTTCTGATTTGTATTCCTGCCTTACCGGAGATGCCCAGATTGCAGTCGTCTGGCTGAAACTCCATGCTACAAGCGGAGATTCAACGTATCGGAAAGCAGCTCTCCGAATGATCGGGGAACTCAAGACGATTCAACGCGCCGATCATCGTGATCCAGCCTTACGAGGAGGTATCCCCGGATCTTATCCTGTTGATGGGGCGTACGCGCGCTACAAGCTATTAAGCTGGGCAACGAAGTTCTTTGCGGATGCATTACTGCTGAAGGCTAATTCTCGATTGGTGCTTGGAGGTTAGATGACCAAAGCTGAACGTTCACGTAAAAAATCCATCAAGGTACTGTTTCTTTTCCAGGGGACCACACACTATTACAATTTGGTACTCAGTAAGCTAAACAGTCACCCTGAGATTGATGTTTCGGATGTGGTGCCTACTGCGCCACAGAATTTGGGCGAAGGGGTCTACCAGACGCGCGAAGGCATTCAATTTACACTCTTTGAGCTTCCCGAGTACAAGATCTTTCAACGCTACTATTTCTTCAAGGGATTTTTAACAATTCTCTTAAAGGAGCGGCCGCATATTGTCGTCACCACAAAAGTGTACCTGCGGGGTTTCTTTTACCATCTCCCGACCTTTCTTATCATGCGGCTGTTCGGCACCAAGCTCATCCTTAAGGACCACCCCTTCCGTTTCCTTCCGTACCCAGAAAGACGGCAACGGATTCTCTTGAAGTTCCATGCCTTATCCTTCCGGACACCGGTCCTGGCTGCGAGAAGCGTATTGTCTTTGGCGCTTCAGCTCCTTTCCCTTGAAGAAGAACGACTGTTGTATCGTATGGTTGACGCTTTCGTGTGTTACATCGAAGATGCTTATGCCCTTTTCGGAAGTTACGGAGTTCCGAGGCAGCGCATCTTTATTACTTATAACTCTCCCGATACCGACCATCTCTTCACCATTCGGAGGAAACTCGAAAGTCGGGTACCGAATATCACCCGGCACCCATACCGTGTCATCCATGTGGGACGACTCATCCCGTGGAAAAACGTCGACCTCCTCATCCGAGCCTTCGGGCAAGTCAAGCGGCGGTTTCCGAAAGCGGAACTTGCGATTGTGGGCTACGGACCACAAAAGGAGGAGTTGCTGCGGCTGACCCGATCCCTCGGACTTGAACGGTCGGTGAAGTTTCTCGGTGGCATTTACGATTACACCGATCTCGGGAAAACGCTTCTCGGTTGTTCAGTCTATGTGTTAGCAGGGATGGGCGGAATTTCGATTAATGATGCGATGGCGTTTGGGCTTCCGATCATCTGTTCAGTCGGCGATGGGACGGAGAAGAAACTTGTCCGTCACAGACATAATGGGCTGTTCTTCTCTGAAGGTAATGAAGATGATCTTGCTGAGAAGATCAACTATCTTCTCGCACACCCACAACTCCGAGATAAGATGGGAAAACGGTCCACAGAGATCATTCGGAGTAAAATCAACATCAATACGGTCATTCGCGGATATCTCAACGCCTTTTTATATGCCACCCGCAAGTAAAGAGCAGTACCGAATCCTGTCTGTGGTCGGAACCCGGCCGAACTTCATCAAGATTTCCCCGCTCCTTCGGGAGATGCATAGGTTCCCCGGGATTCAGCCTCTGCTCGTCCATACCGGTCAACATTACGACCGTGAACTGAGCCAGCAATACTTTTCCGACATGCACCTGCCTCCGCCCGACTTCGAGCTTGCGGTTCGTGAGAAGACCAATTCGCTTCAAGTGGCCAAGATCATCCAGCGCCTCGAACCTGTCTGTCATAAAGTGAAACCTCACCTGCTGCTCGTCGTCGGGGATGTCAATTCGACGCTGGCCGGAAGCCTTGTCGGAACCTACCTTGGAGTCCCAATCGCTCATGTTGAGGCAGGGCTTCGTTCTTTTGACCGGACGATGCCCGAGGAAACGAACAGGGTTGTCACCGACCGCCTTTCCACCTTCCTGTTTACGACTGAAAAGAGCGCAAGTGTTAACCTCCTTGGTGAAGGTGTGCCCCGCGAACGGATCTTTTTCGTCGGCAATGTGATGATCGATACCCTGTGTTCTCATCTGCCGCAAATTCTTCAATCTACTGTTCTCCGGCGCCTCGGTCTCAAGAAGAAACGGTACGCAGTCCTTACCCTGCACCGTCCTTCGAATGTCGACGACCGAAGACAGCTTGAGTTACTCATGAGAACGTTCGATCAGCTCTCAAAGAAGTTGCCTTTGGTCTTTCCTATCCATCCGCGAACCCGGGATAATCTTGTGAAATTCCGGCTTTCGGAACTTCTCGCAAATATTCGGGTGGTTGACTCACTTGCCTATTCCGATTTTCTGTTTCTGATTCAGAATGCCAAACTCGTCCTCACCGATTCAGGAGGGATTCAGGAAGAAACGACGTACCTGAAGGTCCCCTGCCTCACCATTCGGGAAAATACCGAGCGTCCGGTAACTGTTCAGCTGGGGACAAACCGGATTGTCGGGACCACGCCAACATCCATTTCCAGGGTTTTCTCCGCGGTTCTCCGCGGCCCCGTTAAGCGGGGAAAAATCCCGCCTCTGTGGGATGGCAAAACCGCGTCCCGGATTGTGAAGATCCTCCTTCACCATTACAATAGAGCCATTCGTCCATAAGTACAGGACTCTTTCTATGTTCTTAAAATTGCGTAAATCTCCGAAGCCTACCCGAGAATTACCTTCCAGCGACTCTTCCGTCATAAAAAAGGTCCAAGCTTTTACCATGCTGTCTCCCGACAGATTGGGGAATCTGTTCCGCCTGGCGAGCGAACTGGTTTCCCGCTCCGTCGGCGGGGATTTTGTAGAGTGCGGGGCCTGCCGGGGAGGGAGCGGGGCTATTATGGCTTATATTGCCAAGGGTGAAGGTTGGAAGCGGAAGGTATGGCTCGTTGACTCGTTCATGGGGCACCCCGAACCTTCGAAAATTTCAGGCATCGACAGGGAAATCATGAAGGAGTGGGCGGGTACAATGATCGCATCGCAAGCCGATGTCCGAAAAGCCCTGAAAACCGTTGGTGCGTACTCTGAGAAGCATATCCGCATCGTCCCGGGATGGTTTCAGGATTCTCTCCTTTCGATAAAGATCCGAAAGATTGCCCTTCTCCACATTGATGCCGATTGGTACGACGCGACGCTGTTGTGCCTTGAGAAGCTCTATCCTTCTGTCGTTTCCGGCGGCTATGTGGTTGTCGATGATTACGATAATCCCTCCTTTCCCGGTGTCAAACAGGCGGTCAGGGAATTCTTTGCCGACAAAGCACATGAAATTTCATTCTCTTTTGAAGTCAGTCCGGCCCTGACAGTGAAGAAAGGTTGAGGCCGATGATATCTTCTCCTTTATCCGTGGTTCATTTCTCAACCTCCGATTCGCATGGCGCCCATCGCGCGACCTACCTTCTTCATCGTGCACTCCTGTCCAGTGGTGTTCAATCCGAGATGCTGGTCAAATTCAAAACGAATACTGATCCCAGCGTTTCCATCGTGGGAAAGCCTACTTTTCCCGAACGGCTTCGAAGCTCCCTCGACCCCAAGAGTGCACTCGGTTCTTTCTACCTTGAAACCCGGCGCTCCCTGAGAATACGTTTGGGGAAACCGATGCACTCGTTCAATGAGAACACCAACACCCTCATACTCCGGGATGCTCTTCCACACCTCAGCAAGGTTGATATCATCCTTCTCTCCTGGATTGACGGATTCCTTTCGACCGGGATGATTCGCCGTCTCTACGAACAGACGCGCGCGCCGATCATCTGGACGCTTATGGATGCGGAACCGGTCACGGGTGGGTGTCATTACCCCGGCACCTGCCGGGGATACACGCGGCGCTGCGGGCTGTGCCCCCAACTTCCCTTGCGCAAGGAACAGGACCTGTCAAGGAAGAATTGGCTCGCCAAGTATGCCGATCTTTCGGATTTACCGATCACGTTTGTCGCTCCTTCGCGCTGGTTACGTAAGAAGGTGAAAAGCAGTTCTCTGTTCCGTGCACGCCGGGTTGAACACATCTTACTTTCCGTCGATACTCGCCTTTTCCGCACTGCCTCGAAAGAGGTGGCCCGACGTTCCCTTCAATTGCCTTCTGACAAACACGTCGTCTTCTTCGGCGCCCGTTCGATGGCGGAAGAACGTAAAGGCATGCGGTATTTTGTTGAAGCGCTGCAAATCCTGAAGGAGCGGCTGCGAAAAACGCGCTCCTTCCGACCGCAATCCGTCCTTTTGCTGTCAGCGGGAGAGCGGTTGCCGGATGTTGACTTCGGATTTCCTCTCAAACACTTCGGATTCGTGTATGATATGCGAACACTGGCGCGTTTATACCAGGCTTCAGATGTTTTCGCCTGTTCCTCGATCGAAGACGGAGGACCGATGATGATCAATGAGGCAATCATGTGCGCAACTCCTACCGTTGCCTTTGACACCGGAGTCGCCCCCGATCTTATAACCTCCGGCGAACGCGGGTATGTCGCCAAGATTCGTGATGCGAAGGATTTTGCCCAAGGCTTGTATCGGTCTCTCACCCTTACGTCCCGAGGCAGTCCAAGCTTCACTGAAAAACGCTGCTTTCCCTTTTATCAGGCAAGGTCGTACCGAAAGCTCTTTTCCGAGGTAATCATCTCCCACTCCAAAGGACACCCAAATGAGAAGCACGCGTAGATCATCACTGGATATCACCCACCTCCCTTGGGACTCGGAACTCTTCGGTATCAAGGTTTATCAAGTTTCGGAAAATGTCACCCTCACTCCCGCACGCCTGCCACGACTGATAAAGGAGCTTTTAGATAATCAGGTTGATCTCCTCTACTATTTGCACGATGCCAAGCGCTCGCGGGACGTTTATACGCTTACCGCATCCGGGTTCCGATTCATCGATACCCGCATCGTCCTGAACATCGAGCTGAAGTCTGCAAAGATCACGGATACGGTGCCCTGGTTCCAACTGGTGAAGCGGAATGCAGGCCAAGTCAATCTCAAACCACTGATTGCCATGTCCAAAGATTTAGCCGCAACGAGCCGCTTCTCTGCCGACCGTCTCCTCAAAAAAACGCTGATCCTTAAGATGTATAAGACATGGATCCTCAAATCCCTGGAGTTTGAGATGGCGGATTACTGGTTCGGATTAGGAACCCCGTCCGATCCGTTTACCTTTGTTACGTTTAAGACCATTCGACCTGGCGAAGTTTCCCTTTCCCTCATTGCAACGCGGCGGGACTTACGAAGAAAAGGATACGGAAGCGCTCTTCTCCGCCATGCGTTCCAAGCCCTGCTTGCAAAAAAAGTGAATCGCGTCCGTGTCGGTATGCAGCTCACAAACACCAAGGCATTGGCATTCTATGAGAAAATGGGATTCCGCAGCGTTGGCAGCTGGTATATATTTCACTGGCACCGCTAGTCTATGGCGATTGTTTTTACCAAACCGACCATCACCGGCAATGAACAAAAGTACTTCCGGCAAGCCTTACAGGCTCCTTTGACAAACCGCCACTGGGCCGGAGACGGACCGTTTACCCGAAGGTGCAGTTCTCTCATCGAAAAACGGTTCAAGGCCAGCAAAGTTCTCCTTACACCTTCCGGTACACACGCTCTCGAGCTGGCAGCTCTGCTCCTTAACCTTGGCGCAGGAGACGAAGTAATTGTCCCTTCGTTTACTTTCTCTTCGTCGATCAACTGTTTCATGCTTGCAGGAGCAAGGCCGGTGTTTGTCGACGTTCGAGAGGACACGCTCAATATCGATGAACATCTCATCGAAAAGAACATCAGCAAGCGAACGCGGGCCATTTTTCCCGTCCATTATGCGGGTGTATCCTGCAATATGAAAAAAATCAATGCGATTGCAAAAGCCCACGGGCTGGCTGTGGTCGAGGACGCGGCTCAGGCCGTGAACGCCCGCTATAACGGCAGGTATCTGGGAACCATCGGAGACTTGGGTGTCTATAGTTTCCATGAATCGAAAAATTATTCCTGCGGTGAAGGCGGTGCGCTTGTCATCAACGATGCCGGCCTCATCGAGCTGGCGGAAATATTGCGGGAGAAGGGTACCAACAGAAGCAAATTTTTCCGGGGGGAGGTGGATAAGTATACCTGGGTTGATGTCGGATCCTCTTACCTTCTCTCGGATCTTCTGGCGGCGATCCTCTATGCCCAGCTTGAAAACCTTAACACAATTCAGCGAAGAAGGCGGCACTTGTACCGGCAATATGAACGTAAACTTCACCCACTAGCCCAGGAAGGGAAACTTCGGCTTCCCGTTATTCCAAAAGATTGCCAGACGAACTATCATATTTTTTACATCCTGTTGCCGACGGAGAGTGTGAGGAATTCCCTCATGGACTATCTTAAGAAGAAAGGTATTCTGGCGGTGTTTCATTACATTCCCCTCCATACATCGCCGATGGGGAAACGGTTGGGATATAAAAGAGGGGATTTTCCCCTGACAGAGGAGCTGAGCGGCCGGCTGCTTCGATTACCACTCTATCCTGATCTTTCCCAAACAGAACAGCATACCGTGATACGTGCCATTCAAGAATTCTTTACCGATTGATCACAGAGAAACACTTCTTTCCTCTTTATCTTTTTCAGTGATGATAGTCACGACCGCGATGTTTTGTTTGTGAATCTTTCATGAGTGTTGAGCGAATGATACGCTCAAATTCCTCCATCCTTCTTTCGTACGTGTGATCTTTCAGCGTACGTATCTGTCCGGCTTTTGCGATCTTTTTTCTTTCCCCTTCATGAGAGAGAAAATAGTTGATTTTCCGGACAGCATCGTCTGCATCTTTGTAGGTTACGGCCTCCCTGCCTACACGGAAAAATTCTTTGAGATTGTCTTTTGCATCGGTTAGGAGCATGGCTCCTGCCCCTGTCGCTTCAAAGAGGCGGTGGTTGTTTGCGTATATTTTTTTTACCGGAGCGACATCACCGTGGCGGTTAAACACGATTTTCGCGTTGTGATAAATATTGAACATCCTGAGGCCCCAAGCTTCTCCCTGATAATATTTCATAAGGGGAGAAGTACTTGGGAGCAGTTTCTTGACTCCGTAGCCCCAAATTTTCATCGGAACTTTCCTGACAATTTCCTCCATCACCCGTATCTCATCGAGGTGAGCCGTGGTAAACCCGCCGACAAAAACTACAGCGTGCTGTTTTTTTTGCTTCTTCACTTTCTTGAGAATACGTTTGTAAAACGCGTGTGCCATATATCTCGCTCGAATTCCCCTTTTTTCCATGTAACGAACCAGGTTCGGAAGCGAGCTTATAACAAGGTCATATTCCCGGAGCCAGGCGAATTTATCGAAACTATACGCGATCTGACCGACAACTCCGATTCTGGTTGCCTGTTTAATCTTTCTGATCCATTCCGGCGGAAAGAGCTTGACGTTTCTTACTAAAACGATGTCGGGTTTCTGCAATCGAACCTCCTCTGCGACCATCGGTAGCCCGTATTTCAACCAGTTGGTTCTCGTTATTACCTTTCGATAAAGGAAATTCGGCAATCTGTCAGCGATCTTCAGTAGATCGCTCTCCCAGTTCCTCCTCAACCAAAGTCGGATCAGTACGGTATCGTTCATAATGAGATCGATCGCATCGTGCCCCATTCTTCTCAGATTATAGGAATATGCATCTCCTATTCCGAATTGTCTCTTTAGGAGTGCATTCCTTGTTTTCCCGTAATCAAGCCGCCTGTCATCGCGGCGGCCATAGAAGCTGTCTAAAAATGGTTTGTAGTAGGTGTGAACGGTGATGATTTTCATGCTTTCGGAGAGGCTTAACTAACAAGGAAGCCCTTTTATTTTTCGTCTCAGACACCAAAGGAGACCCCGTAGCATCATAAACAATCTGTGCAGAAAGTATCTCATATCATAGAGGCTCAGCTCAACGCGCTTCCCGGTAAAGGGGGAGGTCAGTACAAGCGACGGGAAGAGACAGGCTGTGATATCCAGGAATCTGAAGAGCACCCGCTTGTAATTTCGCATTTTATACCGAGACGGGCAGCTGAGGCGAATGAGATGATAGGAAGTGATGATATTCGACTTTGAGCGTTTCGAAAAAAGCAATTGCCGCCATTCTTTCAAACTAATCGTCCGTCGTTTGAACGATGTCCCTCCTGGTGAGGCGCTGTTTTGGACCCTCGTCTCAAATGAGAACACCATCGGAATGCCGTACCGTTTGGCCCTGAGGAAAAACTCGTAGTCAGCTCCGTAATGTACCAGCCGTTTGCTGAAGTTTCCGATGTGATGAAATACTTCAATGGGCACCAGAGTCCCGCGACCATTGAAGGTATTGATGTCCGTTGTCCATTTCTTTCTGGTCAGATCGCTGGGGACTTCTAAGGGAATTGCGCCCCCTTGTTCCCAGTCCATGAACACCGGAGCTCCCGTGAGTTTCCGCTTATTCAATTCGTCATAGCATGGAGACCCAACAATGGCGCGTTTATGATCAAGGCTCACTGAGACGATTTTTTTTACATAATGCCCGTCAAACGTCGTGTCATCGTTCATCAACAGTACGAAATCACCCTTTCCCGATCTCATTAGGATATGTTCTACTCCCATCCGCATCGCACCTCCCCACCAGAGATTTCCATTGCCTTTCAATGCAGTCACGTGCGGATATTCTCTGCTTAACATCTCGGTCGTGCCGTCTGTGGTGCCATCGTCTATAACCACTGTTTCCACATTCTTATAGCTCTGCATGCGGACACAGCGCAGGCACTTCCGGAGCAATTCCTTTCGATTGTGGGTCGGGATGAGGATGAAGACTTTATGCATGCGTTATCGACTTTCCGATAAACATTTTGATTCGCCTTGCCCGGTTGTCCCAACTAAGGCCTTCTGCCAGAAAATACGCAAGTTTCGCGCGGCTGTTTGCCTTGATAGAGTCCTTCAGCACTCTGAGAATTCCTTCGGCAAGTGCCTGCGGGTCATTCGGACGGACAAACACGGCAGACTCGTCGCCGAGAATCTCCCGCAGCGCCGGAAGGTCGGAGGCGACGATAGGGCGTTTGGCTGCCATATAATCGAGCATCTTCATGGGTGTAGTAAAAAATTCGGATTCTTCATCGGTGACAATATTGGGCAGGACACAGACATCAGCTGCCGAGAGATATGTTGGGATCCTCCTTCTCTCTTGGAATCCGATGAGCGTGACCTGGGTAAGGCTATTTTTTACTATTACGCTTTTAAGCGGCTCGATATTTCTGTCTGCCTCACTCCCTCCCACTAAAACAACCTTCACATTCTTCGAGAGGTTATTGGCTGCTTCCAAGAGGACATAGACTCCTTTTGAAACATAGAAATTTCCGAGATACAAGACAATGTGTTGGTTTCGTGGTAAACCAAGCTGTTGCCTCGCCGTGAGTTTTGGAATCATCTTTTCCGAAAGAGAGAGGTCCGCACCATTTGGAGCAACAAGGATTTTTTCTTCGGCTACACCTTCTGATTCGACCTTTTTTAAAAGAAATCGATTCGTGACCACGATTCCGTTGGCTCTTTTTAGGATCTGTCTTAAAACCGCTTTCCCCGCCGTCGTCTTCGGAAACGTGTGAAGCTCGAGGAAAAGGTTTTTCCTTACAAAACTTAAGAGAACGAAAAGATAGGGATCACGAGTAAAGAGTGTCGCTGGTAAATGAATGAGTCCAAAAATCGTCACCGAGAAGAGGAACGTAATTGTCTCTAATGCGTATAAAAACCTACCGAGTCGGGGAAATGGCTTGTAAAGGAAAAACCAGTCAATGCATGGAAGATAGATCGGTTTAATCTCGCAGGAAAGATCGTAAAACTCCCCGGGAGAAAGCTTCTCAAAGACCCGCCTTTTCGGGATAACCAGATTCACATTGATATGTTTCCGTGTGAGCGCCTCAATTGTCTTGGCGATTTGGAGACCATGCGCTTTCTCCGTTGGAAAGCGGGCATTGGCGATATAGGTTAAACTCATTTTACTGTTCATCCGGTCACATGAGCCGCAACAGCCAGCCTTTCTCTAACGCTCTACCTTGGTGAATATCATCTATCGACTATATTATAATTTGTGATTGGACAGTTACTACTTGGATTATATAGGATATATCATGATGAAACGACTGCGTATTGGCCTTGTCGGTTGCGGGAACTGGGGAAAAAATATTCTCCGAGATCTTATCAGCTTGGGTTGTGAGATTCACGTCGTAGCCCGATCAAAAGAATCAAAACAAAGAGCCAAGCAATACGGTGCAACCAAGATCGTTTCTTCAGTCGGTGAGCTTTCCATGCCTCATGGCTTCATCGTTGCGACTCCAAGCGCAACTCATGCAGATGTTATCGATCAGCTCATCGGAGAATATCCTGGTATCCCAATATATACGGAAAAACCCTTAGCAATAGATTTGGCCGGTGCGAAACGGTTAGCAAGAAAAGCTGCAGGAACGCTGTTTGTCATGGATAAATGGCGCTATCATGCCGGGATTCATGCCCTTCGAGACATAGCACGAAAAAAAGAGTTCGGTCGGGTTTTGGGTTTGAAATGTACGAGAGTCCAGTGGGGCAAACCGCACGACGATGCTGACTGTATCTGGCATATGACACCGCATGATTTGGCTATCACTCTGGAGATCCTGGAATTGATTCCTGAGCCCGTGTTTGCAAGAGGTGAAATTGTTGGCGAAGAAGCAACCGGGATACTAGGTGTTCTTGGATCGAACCCCTGGGTAGTCATCACTGTATCATGCCGTTATCCGGACCGGAAAAGAGAGATACGTTTATTTTGCGAGGAAGCGGTCGCGGTACTCGATGATGCATACGGTGATCATATCAGCATTGCGTTGTCATCCAGCCTGAATAAAAAAGATTCACCAGCTATCATTTCTCGCTTAATTTCAACAAAGATGCCGCTAAAAAAGGAGCTTGAAGCTTTTGTTGCTTTTCTCCGCGGTGGACCTCCTCCCAAGAGCAGCAGTGCAGAGGGAGCGCTGATCGTCAAGCGTATCTCCCAGTTACGGAAACTGGCCAACCTGGATTAATTTCATGAGCGTCCAAGCCACGGTCTTAGTTCCCACGTACAATCATGGCCCGACGTTGCGCCCCTCGGTGCAAAGTGCCCTGGATCAGACGGTACAGGATATCGAAGTTTTTATCGTGGGTGATGGATTACCTGCAGCGACCCGTTCGATAGTCGAAGAGCTCAGAGCGAAGGACTCTCGAATCACGTTTTTCTCCCATCCCAAGGGTCCCAGACATGGAGAGATCTTCCGGCATGAGGCGTTGAATCAGGCTCGGGGAAAGATCGTTTGCTATCTGTCTGACGATGATTTATGGCTTCCGGATCATATCGCCTACAGCCTTGAACTTTTAAAAGATGGCAATTTTGCCCATTCGCTCCCGCTACGGATCAGCACATCGGGTTTGTTTGAGACTTGGCCGGGTAACTTATCGCTCTCGTTTTGGCGGGAATACATTATGAATGGGCACAACTTCATTCCGCTAAGCACTGCTACGCACACTCTCCGACTCTACAAGTCTCTGCCATTCGGATGGAGAACGACTCCAAAAGGAGTTCACACAGACCTCTATATGTGGCAACAAATCCTTGCTCATCCGGCATGCCGTCCGGTGAGCGGCACGAGACCCACCGTGCTGCACTTTCACACTAAAGGAAGAGACGGTTGGACCCCACGGAAAAGGGCGGATGAGCTAAGACTGTGGAGTCAAAAAATGAAAAACCCTCGCTTCTTCGGAGTATTACTCATCGACGTTGTACACCATCTTGCAACAGAACGTGCCCGCTTCCATGCCGAGAAGGACGATCTTAAAAAATACATTCAGAAGATAGGATGGCGGTCGATCTGGGGTGTGTATAACTGGCTCTTAGATCAGCCCCTGACCGGTTCTATGTTGAAGAAGCGTGCCAAGCCGGCATCTGACTCATGATGCTCTTCAGGGGCGGAAGTTTTACGTCCCGCTCCGTAAGAATCGGATCGGATGCGGGCCATGTGATTCCTGCGTCAGGATCTGCAAAATAGAATCCCAGCTCGTCTTCTTTGTCGTAGTATTCGGTGACTCCATAGACGTAGATTGAGGGTTTGAAAAAGTAAAATCCGTGCGCCACTCCGGGTGGGATGATCACAGACTGAGGATGTTTGCCCTCAATGTGGACCATCGATACCAGACCTTCTGTCGGAGATCCCTTTCGCAAATCTTTCAGTGCGTAGACGGCTTTTCCTTCAAAGATGATGACGTAATCGAAGTGCTTGATATGCACCCGCATTCCCCTGAGCGCATTTTTTTTGGACTTGACAACATTCCATTGGATGAGGGGTAATTCCTCAATCCACTTCTGTTTAAACACTTCCATAAAATACCCACGGGGGTCAACGTGTTTGGTTAAATCGCTGATCTTGACACCATCTGGGAGGTTTTGTGGCATACACGAACAATCAGCCTTCAGTATAACATTTTGAAAAAATATCGGGCAGGATTGAGAAAAAGAACCGCTTGTCTGTTTTTATGCGTTTATCAGTTCTTCGAGAATCTGCTTCACCTGTTTTCCAGCGATCCTAGGGGTGATGGTTTTCATGAGCGTTCGATATCCATGTTCAGCTTTCTGTTGCGCCTCGCGCGGATGAGATTTTGCCCAGAGGATCTTTTCAGCCAGCTTATTCGGACTCTGACGCGGACAAAAGATGCAGTCCTCGTCGCTGAAGATTTCTCGAGTGGCTTTGGTGTCTGCAACAATCGTCGGCAGTTTCATGCTCAGCGCTTCATATACTTTATTAGGAATAACTCGGGCAGCCTTGCCGCTTTTACCGAACGGTCCGGCGAGAAACACGCCGGCGTTGGCTGCCCGTTCCGGCAGCTGTTCATACTTCACCCTTGGAAATATCCTTAGCTTTTTCAACGGCTCCTCTTCCAACATCCGGCGTACCTTTTCAAAATCGTGCCCATCGCCGAGAAGATGAAATTCGATATCGCTCTCTTTTAGGATCCTCGCGGCTTGTACTATAACCGGTACCCCTTGGAGGGGGATGAACTTGCCGTGATAATAGGCGATCCACTTGTCTGTCTTTCTTTTTCGGGGTCTAAAAATACTGGTGTGGGTACCGACCAACACGCGATGGCACTTGTCTTTGTTGATGCCGAAGGTTTTCCGAAAGTATCGTATGTGCTGCTCGGTATCAAAAAGCAGTGCATCGGGCAGTATGCAAGAAATCTTATCGAGGAAGTAAAACCACCTGGCTATGAATGAATTTTCCTTTACCAATTCCCTGTCGAAGACATTGGTATCATACAATGAAATAAACACATCGAAGACGAGGGGGGTACCTGTCAAGAGGGAGGCGAGTTTGGCGATTATGACATCTCCGTGACCCGGTACACCGACGATCATGGCATCGAAGGGTCCGTATCTCATAAACTTGAAAAGCAGGGATATCCATCTGAAGCGAAAAGGAGCGGAACTCCTGCATTCAATCACCTTCACACCATTCTGCCTCAGACCCATCATGAGAATGTCGTTTCTGGGAAAGTGATCCCGGCTCTGGTAGTTGCCGAAATAGGCGACCTTCATCATCGATTCCTTGAAATAATCTGTATCACATCGACATTCTGCAAGTCTATACTGCCATGTACAGGGACAGTCAGTCAAAATTATTTGTCATTGAGCGTGCGATTGCGATTTAAAAGGTCCTCCACAGTCATGAGAAATTATAGCAGCTCATATGGTATCCTAACGGTAATTCCCGCGCGTCTGTAGTTTCGAGTGAGGAAGGATTCATCCGAATTAGATTATCGTTTTCCGAGAGCAGCTATGAAAATCCCAAAGCACATTTCGCATTTCGAGCCGATTGTCGGCAAGGCGGAAAAGATCGAACTCATGAGGACTATCGACTCAACCTGGATCTCTGAAGGCAAACGGACGCGCGAATTTGAGAAGAGGATTGCAAAGCTGTCCGGTGCTTCTTACGCGATCGCGGTGAATAACGGCACTGTCGGTTTGCTCGTCTCCCTTATCGCGCTTGGTATCAAACCCAACCAAGAGGTCCTTGTACCAGACCTTACGTATCTTGCGACTGTGAGTGCAATCGCTTTCTTAGGTGCTAAACCGGTGCCGGTTGATATCGACCCAACCACGCTCCAGCTTGATGTGAATGGTTTAAAACGGCATCTCACAAAACAGACAGTTGGCGTTCTTCCGGTCCACCTCTACGGGATGTGTGTTGATATGGATCCTTTGCTTGAGTTTGCACGGGAACATCATCTCTGGGTGCTTGAAGATGCGGCAGAGGCGATCGGTGTTGGCTATAAAGGACGGCAGGTTGGTGCACTCGGTGATCTCGGTGTGTTTAGCTTCTATGCCAACAAGCTCATCACGACCGGGGAAGGTGGCTGTGTTGTGACCAACAGCAAGAGGCTTTCTGAGTTCGTCTTCCGCTTCATTCACGGAGGGAGGGAGCGCGGAAGCTATTGGGGAACATCACTGGGACTCAATTTCTGTTTTACCGATCTTCAGGCAGCTCTCGGGCTTTCGCAGCTAAAGCGACTGCGATCCCAAATCCGACGGAGACAGCATACTGACCGCCTTTATCGATCCTTGCTTTCCGATATCCGAGCCGTACACTTCCTTGAAGCGCCAAGCTTCTGTACACCAACCTACTGGTTTACCAATATCTTTGTTCCCGATCCGCAAAAGCTGTCCATGCATCTGCGAAAGCACGGTATTGAGACGAGGAGGATTTTCCCGCCTCTTCATCGTCAGCCGTTCCTCAAAAAGGCACTCGGGAAAACGAACAAGACGTATCCGCATTCAAACTGGGCGTATTTCCATGGCCTTTCTCTCCCGTCCGGTCCCGGGCTAGCCGACGCGGATGTGCGATACATTTGCGGGGTGCTGCGTACCTTCTACCGCAAGTTCAGTCCTTCGGGACGAGGAAATTCACCTCGATAAGGGTTTTGAGAAGGGCGAATGCATAGCGGAGGGGATCCATCTTGGTTTTCCCGTAGGTTCTGGCCGGGTAGTAGACGGGAATCTCGATTACCAGGCATTTTTTTTTCTGAAGAACCACATGGAGCCGGAGTGCCCATTCGCCAAAACCACGAAAGATCCAGGAAAGCGGCATATCGCGTAAGCGTTTGCTTTTGATGAGGATAAAACCGCTCAAATAATCGGTAATCGGCATTCCTAAGACGAGCTTCATCGCGTCGTTTAAAAATTGACTGCCAAGGAATCGCTCTTTTTCGTCCATTCCCCCACCGCTCATATAGCGGGAACCGCTCACCACGAGATTGGGATCCTCTTCTATGCGCTTGAACATCTCCGGAATATATTTTGGATGATGATTGAAGTCCGAATCCATGAGCAGGATGTACCTGGTGGTGGCCCTTCTGATCCCATAGAGAAGTGCAGATGCTAACCCTCTCTCCTTTTTCCGGATGGTCACTTTGACCGCAAGATTAGGTTTCGAGGCCTTTTTTGCGATCAATCCGGTTCCGTCCGGGCTGTCATCATCCACGACGTGGATCGTTACCCTCCAGCCGGAGGGGCTCATCGCCTCTCCAATTGCACGAATCAATCGGGAAATATTCCCTGCCTCATTGTAGGTCGGGAGGATGACGGTGACTGTTCTTTCGGATTTTCGCATTCGACGAACTTCTTTCTTTTTATCTCTTTACGGCTTTGATGCAGGTGTAGGTCCCAAGGCGTGTGAGGGGCCAGAAACTCCAATCAGGATCTTTGAACAACTTTGGAATGTACGGCACTGAGAGGTTTGTCGTCGTAATTACTGCGGGCTTGAGGTTCAGTTTTGTCAGAGCGCGCAGGAGAGACAGCGGTTCAATAAAATGCATATGATCCGAGGCTCCGAAATAGCTTTTCAGATTTTTCGCGTTTTGGGGGTTCGGAGCAAGTAACCAGTAACGCAGAAACCGAAAGACCCCGAACGGATTGGGTGTCGTCACGATGAGTGCCCCATTCTTTCTGAGAACCCGTACGGATTCTTCGAGTAAGTCGTTCCAATTGCTCACATGCTCAAGAATTTCTCCGAGGACTACCGTATCAACTGCATTTGGTTTTATTGGGAGTAAAAATCCACTGCCGACGATGCTCCCGGGAATTTCGTAGTGTAAAACCTTTTTTCTGACAATATCGATTCCCACTACTGTACTTCCGGGATTCTCCTGGCGGACCGCGAGATGGGCAGAAGGGGTTTCGTACGCACCTACGAAGCCTATGTCAAGGATAATTTTCCCCCTCACGTTTTTCCTGAGCCAACTTAACCTCGGTGAGACGTAAGAAAACATATCTTGTATTATACAATTACGTAAAGCGTCATCTTTTCACTCGGCTATATGATCGTGTTTATTCTCATCGTATTAATATATTGGTTGGGTCGGCAGATTATTGACCGCTGGTTTTGGCAGCTCCCTTTGCTCTACCGCGCGCCTGCTGCCTGGGGTCTCGGGTTTCTCCTCCTCTACCCATTAGGGGTCCTCAATATTTTTCTGTTTGAAGGTCAAACGCATATCTACCAGAATCATATCGGAACCGGACTTGGTCTTTTGATTGCGGCGAACGTGGCACTCACGTTCCTTCGATACTTATCGCCTCTTCCCAAAAGAAGGGTACAGTCAAATGAAGGCCATCATCTCCCATTTGGCTTCTTCCTTCTTCTTCCTGCTGCTGCGTTTCTTCTGTTCCTCAATCTTGGGAAAGCCGATATCGCTTCCGATGAGCGGGAAATAGGCTATCGAGCGTATGACCTCGTCGATGGAATTAAGGCCGGCCGAACTGCCTACGCCATTTCGTTTAACGATCATGCGCCTCTCGGTAATTACATCCAGCATTTTGTCCTCAATGCACTCGAACCCAACGGATTTGAAAATCTTTCCGACGGGGAACTACGGTTTGCCGGAGCGTTTCTTGCTCTTCTTTCCCTTTGGGTTTTTGGGATAATCGCTGCGGACTGGTTCTCGCGGGAAACTGCGTTTCTTTCAAGTCTTCTGCTTGCCACTATGACCCCGTTCCTTTTTTCCGGCAGACTTGCCATTCCCCAGGACCTGTCATTTTGGAACTTTTACTTTTTGCTTTCTCTGTTGAGCTTTTCCTGGTGGTTTTCCACCCGGAAACGGCAGGCTCTTGTCCTTTCCGCAATCCTGACGGGAGCGTTTGCTCTGATTAAATTCACGGGCCTTGTCGTTCTTCCCCTCTATTTTATCTGGTGGCTTGCGTCCACTCGAATCTTCAGGCCTTCCTTGCGCTTTTTCGTTATCGTCCTTATCACCATCTCCCCTGTCATCTTTTTCAATATCGGCGCGTATATCACCACAGGTTTCGTTGACGTTCCCACAGCTTTGGTTCTGCGTACATTCGGAATCCCTGTCAGGACATCGATGGCGTTTGAGAATATTTACGCCGGCAGAGGAAACAACCCCCTCTCCCTTCTTCCTCCGCTGGTTCTCACGCTATCGGATTTGTTCTACCCTGTTTTATTATTCTCTCTGCTCTTTCTGGGGATAGTTGGCTTTTTCAGATTCCGTAACTTACCCCGTTCTTTTTGGATATTTTTCTCCGCCTTTTGTGCCTTTTTGTTTTTCTTTCTTTTTACCGGATTTCGCACATACTACCTGACGTTCACTGCGTTTGGCTTGGTTGCTATGGCTGCCTCCGGTATTGCCCTCTTCCGTCTGCCTATTCGACGGTTGGTTGTCGCGATCCTGGCTATCGCCTCACTTGGCTACGGCCTCTCGTCTCTGCACTTCCTTAAGGGTCCGCAGATCCTTACGGGAGGAGAGTACGGACGGTCGTCAGAAGCTATTCCACCGTTTACGGTTTCGAGAACGTATTCTCTTTCAATCCGACAGTGGCTCAATGCCGTTGGCTGGAAAGAGGTCAAGAAGAAGGCTTCAACGATTGTCGGCAACCGCGTGCTCGTGGTTGACCAGCGTCTCAATTCCGAACGAGCGTTTTGGTACCTCCAGTTTAACCCCGTACGCGCTCATTTCGACCCGACCTATCAACCCCCCATCCGTATGCTCTTTTCCTCCGATTTTCACTGTAATGAAGCGTTCATCGTGCTCGCATTACCTTCGAGCTCTTCACTCTGCAATACGACTCTCTATCCTTTGGAAATTATCACTTCGATTTACGGAGAACCCGGTCTTACCTTCTTCGGAGTCCGTGAGGATGTGTTCGTTCTCAAGAAATAACGAGCTGGGCAAACCTTGAAACGACTTTTCTCATCTCAAATTCCTTAACCCTCGTTTTCCCCTCTTTGATCAGTTCTTCGCGGAGTACCGGGTTTTTGAGGATAGTCGCGACAGCGCTCCCAAGCTTTTCAACGACCGCATTTTCTTTATGTTGCGGGATGAGCAAACGCTGCTGTTTTTTCGTGAGCACTGCTCTTGCACCAATCGTGTCGGTTGCTACGATCGGAACCTCCATGGCCATTGCTTCGAGAAAAACCCGTCCGAATTCTTCCGTGCGCGAGGGCATGATGAGGACGTCTGCAACTGCAAGGTATTGCGGGATTTTTTGATTCGGAACCGGACCGACCACCGTTCCTGTATCCCCAAGCGTTCCTTTCCGAAATTCGACTTTCAATGACTCCAAGAGAGGACCGCCGCCAACGATAAGAAGCTGTGCATTTCCCAATTTGGTCTTTAATAATCTTGCGAAGTCGGGTAACCGATCTGCTCCTTTCCTTTCAGACAGGTGGTGAAGGAAGAGCACTACCTTTTTACCGTTGAGGTTGAAGCGCTTCCGAAGTTCATCGGTTGAAACGTTTTCTTTCTTAAACCTTGAGAGGTTAATCCAGTTCGGGATGACGAGAATCTTTCTTCGGTCGACACCGCAGCTTTTCTCAAAGTATATCTTCATCGCTTCGGAGCAGGTCACTAGGCGGTCAATTGCCTTCAGAGCAATTCTCCAGGGCCAGTCTTTCGTGAGCTTCACTTGAAGGTTTTTAATATTGAGTGGTTGTTCGTATAAGTGAAGTTTCACGCACAGCCAAAGGTAGGTCTTCCCACCAAAAAGGGTTGTCACGCATTTCGCGATCAGGCTGCTTACGACGGCATAATGACAGTAAAACGTCTTGTATCCAGCCAAGCGGAGTGTCAGGAACACCAAGAACCGTTCGAGCAACCGCAGGGGTAAGACATGCATCCGCTGTCTATAGCATCCTACGTTACTGCTGATGTCCCCACTCCCTGCCCAAGTTTCGGCAAAAAGAAACACCTCATATCTTTTCCCGATTTCCTCAATCCCCTCGTAGATATGCGGGTAGTGAGAGCTTTCCCTCAAGTCGAAACGGGGAATGACGAAGCAGATTTTTTGTTTCTTCATCGTTTCTGGGCTGCAATCATCATTAACGAGCCAAACTCTTTATAACCGGGAATCCAACCTGTCTTCTCATCAACTGCCGTTAACAGGCGATAGACGGGAAGAGGAATGTCTTTGATGAAGGTTTGTACGAGAGTTACCAACTGACGCTTTAGAGAGATGTGTTTGAGGATAAAGCCGCTTTCGATAAGCTGTCGAGTGACCATACGGTGGTTGATCAGACATTCACGGGGGTCGTCGGGTGCCGGAATCGCCTTCGTTCTGTCCCGGTAAAAGAGGAAACGGAAGGAATTGTGCTCGATCAAAAGGAGCATGCCTCTAGGTTTTAAGATCCTGCAGCTTTCTCGGATTGCTTTGTCGGTGTTTAAGGTGTGGTGGAGCGAAGCGATGAAAACGACCGCATCGGCTGAATCGGCCCGAATCGGAAGCTTATCCATGTCTCCGACAAGATTGGTGTTGAGCGAAAGCGATCTGCGGAGTTTTACCATCAGGGTTGAGATATCCAAGCCCACAACTGACAGCCCCCCGAGCTCCTGTTTTACGATCGCCATCACCACGCCTGCGCCGCCACCGATATCGACCACTTTTTGGTCTTTTTTGATATACCCCCGGAGCCATTGGACAAGTTTCGGATAGTAAACGATTTTGGATGCATCCGTCTTCGATTTCTCAATCTCCAATTGCGAGGAATCGTAATGCGCGATATTTGCCCGTTTCATCGCGGCAGGGCCATCGCGCTTTTTCGTTTCAATGAGAACGTCGATCCATTGTTTTTCCGGTCTCTGATGAAGCATTGCCAGAGCCTTTTTTTTCACTTCCCTTCCGAAGCTCTCCCGTAAAGGCGCATCTTCCAAAAGGGCCCTCATTTTTCTTGCCAGGGCTGCTTCATCGCCCGGCTCGACCAAGAATCCGTTCCTGCCTGGCTCTACAAGATCCTGTGCCCCGCTCACCCTTGTTGCAATGACGGGTAGACCCATCAGCATCGCCTCGAGGAGAGCGATGCTTGACCCTTCGTATTTCGATGATGAAACATAGACCTTTGAGCGTGCGAGCGCATCAATCACTCCTTTTTGTGCGCACTCGCCAGCAAACCGGATGTTCGCTGTAAGATCCAATCTTTCGGTTTGCCGTTTAAGTATTTCAAGCCTCGGACCGGCTCCAATGATCTGAACGTTGAGGTTCGGGATATTCCCCTTCAGTTTTGCCAGTGCTTCGATGAGAGTCGGGAAGTCTTTCTGTTCGGTCAGGTTCCCTGTGCTTATTATGTGAATATCCTTCTTTGGGCTGGCTTTTTTGAGGAAATTTGTTGAGGGCGGGACGATGACCGTATGGATCGGAATTCCGGGAGGAACGAATGTTCGAACAGATTGTTCAATACTTCTTGTCACTGTCCTGATGCTGTCCGCTTTCCTTAATAACCATTTTCCCAGATGAAAAAATGCTCTGTTCTCAAATGATTCCGTCCTCCATGCCAGGCTACTGAAGTAATCGTTGTGAACCTGGATATTTACCGGAACCCTCCATTTGGCCTTCAAAAGAAGGGCTATTGCGGCACAGATAAATGGATCTTGGGCACTTACGACATCGACTTTCTTCTGACTGAAGAGTTTCGCCGCAATGCGAAGTGCATCGGTTGTATACCACCACCGTGAACCGGAGTTTGTCGGTACAATTGTGAGGTTTCCCTTACGTACCTCATGGGTTATTCCGTCTCTTTTTTTGGTCAACACGATGATGTCAAGATGCCCAAGCTGTGAGGCGTACCGACGATGGCGATTTATGGAGTCTCCCGATTTAGGCAGAAGAAGATTCTTCTCTAAGGAGATGAACAAGACGTTCAATGTTGGTTCTCCAACCGAATCTTTGTTGTGCGTTTCTTTTTGCATTCAGTTTTATTTGTTTGGTCAATTCCTCATCAGTTAACATCCTTTTTATCGCGTCTGAAAGGTCTTCCGTCGCTGTCTTTGTCAGGAGTCCTGTCTTTTCATGCTCGATCACTTCTCTGTTCCCAGGAATATCTGAGGCAACCACCGGAACTTCGGAGAGCATTGCCTCGATTATAGCATGGGATAATCCCTCGTAACTTGAGACGAGAACGAAGATTTTTACCATTCTCAACCGTTGCAAATAGGTCTCTCTTTCAAGCCGTCCGACCAGTTTCACCTTCTTTGAAAGATTCAACGTGTTGATCATCTCCAGTAATTCCTTTGTGGCGTTTCCGTCACCAATGATTTGGAGCTCGAGTGTCTTGGCAAGATCTTTCGGTACTCGTTTGAGAAGGTCGTTAAATGCCGAGATGAGAAGCCCAAACCGTTTATGCGGAACAAGTCTTCCGGAGCTCAGGATTATGGTTCTTTTGCTCTGGGTAATTCTTTTTGGTCTTTGGATTTCTACCGCATTATTAATAACCTCGATTTTTGATTCCTCAATCCCGTAAAACTTCGTTACGATGTTTTTTAAATACACCGATGGAACAACGATCTTTTTGGCAGTCTTTAAACTCTGTTTTTGCAACCATTGCGCAACTAGAAAAAACAGTGGTTTCCTTGATGCTCCCAGAAATTCCTCCAGCTTGAGATTTGTCATTCCTTTGCGGTGGGCCTCCTCCCAAACCTCGTCACCGACAAACTTGAGTATCAGTGGTTTTCCGGTGAGTTTTGCGATGAGCGCTGATGCAAACCCGACCACAACAGCTCCTTGGGTATAGATCACATCGTTTCTCCTTGCTTCTTTACCTATTGCTGAAGCCAGCGCTGTTTGCCTTCGGATTGTTCCAAAAAATTCATTATGAAGCGGAACCGCCATAATCTTTACCGCCTCAACTTTCTTCGGCTTCACTCCGAAGGTAACGATTGTCAGTTCGTGCTTTCCGGCAAGTCTTTTGGCAAGGTCGAAAGTATAGGTTGCCGGTCCGCCGATCTGGGGAGGGAAGATGGGAGTCACGATCAATATCTTCATGGTTAAGTTGAAAAAAAAGCTTAGGATACCCTCCCATCGGATATTGATGTAAGCATGTTTTCCACCTGATCGGTAATATGATCCCAGGTGTATCGCTTTTGAACCAGTATTCGTCCGTTGGTTCGATGCTTTTGGTACAGCGCGGCATCCGTAAGAATGCGCTCCATTGCTTTGGCCGCCTCCTTTGGGCGGTCCGGTTCAACGAGGAGTCCGGTTTCCCCGTCATTGATAAAATCCGTGATGCCGCCAATCGGAGTTGCGATGACCGGAAGCCCAATTGCCATTGCCTCCAAGAACGATACGCCAAAACCTTCCTTCCGTGAAAGCCTGATAAACAGATCGGCACCTGCAAGGAGTTGCGGAATTTTCCGATTTTCTACTCTCCCAAGAAGCTTGACCTTTTGCTCCAATTTGTACTTTGAGATTTGTAATTTGAGATTGTTATAGAGTGGTCCGTCCCCCGCGATGACGAGTTCCCAGTTGAGCGAGGATGGAAGCAAATAAACCGCATCAATCAGCGTGTCTAGGCCATTTCTCGGTATCAAAGCGGATGTGGTTATAATCCTTACCCTTCTCTTAACTTTTAACTTTTCACTTTTCACTTCCTCGACCTGAGCTCGGTACGAAGGTTTGAACTTTGTCGTGTCCACTCCGTTGGGAATGATAACCGACCGTCTTGCACCGAGTTTGTCCGCCTGTTCCTTCGCATACCGACTAACACAGGCAACGACATCGGCCCGCTTGAGCGCAAAAGACACTAAAGGAGTGAGCAGGTTCGGGAGTAGATTCTTAAACGGAATCAGGCCTTTCATCACCAACTCTTCCTTGTAGTCGAGGGGATTCTGGGCCGTCATATAGAGCGGCCTTTTCAAGTGCCCGGCAAGGATGGCCGCCACGACCCCTTGAGGGAATACCTGCTTTGCCCAGACGAGATCAATGCTCTTGCCCCGGAGTACTCTCTTGATTTGGATGGGAGCAAACATGATATAGGAAAGTCCATAGAGATTGGGGATTTCCGGAAATTTGATGGGGTGGATCGTTACGTTATGCGGAAACGTTTTTGCAATTTCGGTGGAATGACCAACAAAGACATCGAATGTGTGATCTCTCTCCGCTAACCGTTTGATCAGCTCAACTACATGAACCTCAGCTCCACCAAGCCGTTCAGGGAGAAGATCAGCAGCAACCACAGCAATATGCATACTTTGCATTGTACCACTCGATAAGATGAGGGGCTTTTGTCTATTCTTCCTTGAAGTCTTTGGGGAGCATGATGGGGATGCCGTCTTTCACTTCAAAAACGCGTTTGCACTTTACGCACTTGAGACTTTCTTTCTTCCCCTTTTTCGTGTACTTGATATCTCCGTGATCATCGGGACAAGCAAGAATCTCCAAAAGCGTTTTATCGAGCGGCATTGATGACCTCCTTATACACTTTCAAGGTTGCCTCGGCAGCTTTCTGCCAAGTATAGTTCTTCTTTACCAGATTGTATCCTGCCTCCCCCATCTTCGCAAGGTTGGGATTGGTATAGGCCTTGACGATCGCCTGGCTCAAGGCTTGGATATCGCCTGGCGGGACAAGGTATCCGTTCAAGCCATCCTTCACCATCTTCGCGTTATCCCCGACATCGGTTACGATGACAGGAAGTCTTGCTGCCCAGGCTTCGAGCAGGGTTAACGGCATTCCCTCAGAAAGGGATGGGAGAACATAGACCGATGAAGAGAGATACTCTCGGATGATTTTCTTCCTGTCGAGTTCTTGCGTAATCTTTACGAGTTCGATATCCGGACACTTTTGACGCACGCTCTCCATTGCCGCGTCTAATATGTCATGGCCCTTCAGCGGTTCATTTCTGCCGACAAACAAGAGTGTAAACTGAGGTTTCTTTGCAATCTGACTATCATGAAACGTTCGGGTATCGACTCCGTTGGGAATGTATGCGATGTGCCGATTAACATTTTCGTACGTTCGGAAATGCTGAGATACGGATATTTCGCGATCGTAGCGGATTCCGGTGAGTAACCATTTTTCAAGTCTGTACTTCCACCAGGGTATTCTTCCGCCGAGTTTCCTCTGTTGGGCTTCGAGGATTTGCATATCGAGCATGTTACTGCCGTGCACCGTATACACGACGGGGATGCGAAGTATCATTGAGAGTACTTTCCCAGGGAAGCCGGCAGCATACGCATGGGCATGGATGAGATCAATTTTTTCCTTTCTGTGATCCACAATCACCTGTGGTATCACCAATAATGACCAAATCGCACGAGCAGGTAATGATGGTTGAGGGGCATGATAAATCGTAAACGTGCAGTCCTTCGAAAGACTGTTGGTGATTCTCAGGACGTGCTCCTGCCCTCCTCCATGGAAGGGGAACCATGCATCAATGAGAATCGCGATCCTAAATTTCTTCATGAATGTTTTTTGCGCACCCGCACGGTCGAAAAGGCACCGATGCTAGGAAATACTTTCCCGAGTATTCGGCCTATCTTTGGAGAGAACGGATAGAGGCTCACCGTGCTTGACTGCTGGATGGTGAAACCATGAAACTCGAGAAATTCCAGGAACGCAGTATGCGTGAAGACGCTTTTGTGTCCATGGACCGGATTCTTCTCACCCTTTAAGAAATTGCCAAACTGGACATTTGCAGGATGGAGACAAATAGGCAGCTGGCCGAACAGGAGCTGTATTCGGTAATGAAGAGCAGCGAGGTTTGTCGTTGAAATCACAAGCTGGCCGTTTCGTTTGAGTACTCGTTTGGCTTCTTCGATGAATGTATCTGTATCAACGAGATGTTCGATGATTTGGTTTGCGCTGATCGTATCGAAGAACTCATCTCCGAAAGGTATTTTATTATTCAGGTTACCAACATTGACTCTCACTCCCTGTCTCTTCGCAGCGAGGGCCTTTGTCTCGCTGAGTTCAATACCGTACATCACCTCCGCATTGGCCTTTTCCGCAACCTTCGCGGTGAACTCACCGTTTCCGCATCCCAAATCAAGGAGAGATCCCTTAAGCGGTAGCGTATATTCAAGAAATACTCGTTTGTTTTCTCTATCTCCTTGTCCGCAAAAATGATCGACAAGCTGCTGCATGAGAGTGATGTGAATGTTTTTTGGTGAACTGTCCTATTCGTCTATATCATGGAGCTCTGTGCGTGCGATGTTGTCATCCATTGATGCAGGTTATTTAGGCCCCGACCGATTGGTGTTGTAGGTTTCCAACCGAAGTCCTGCCCAGCCATTGAGTAATCCGTGATGTAGACCCGTTGATCTCCCGGTCGCCACTGTGAAAATCTGATCTTTGCCACAGCCTTGCATTCCCGCTCAAGCAGAGGGAGGAGCTCGATCAAACTCACGGAGTATCGGCGGCCGCCGCCGATGTTGTACACGCGGCCGGACGTTTTTGAGATCTTGGCAATCGCCCGGACATAGCAATCAACCAGGTCACGGACATAGAGAAGATCACGGACCTGTTTCCCGTCACCGTAAATCGTGATGGTTTTTCCTCTGAGGAGCTTACGCATGAAATGAGCTACCCAGCCCTGGTCTGCGTTGCCGAACTGGAAGTCGCCATAGATGCAGCTTTGCCGGAACACGAGCGTTCTGAGGCCATAGATACGGGCATAATCGTGTACGTACTGGTCCCCGGCTCCTTTGCTGCAGCCGTAGGGTGAATGAAAGTCGAGCTGAAAGTCTTCCTTAATCCCCCGTCGCAAACGCCGATCTGCAAAATCGTATCTTGTCTTTTTCTTAATAATATAAGCGTTTTCCATGCCTCCGTACACCTTATTCGTCGACGCGTATACCATAATCGGAGGATTTTTTTGCGCTCTTGCCGCTTCCAAAACATTGAGCGTTCCGAGAGCGTTTATTTCAAAATCCGTACGGGGATCCGCGACCGAGCTCGTGACGGCAACTTGAGAAGCCATATGAAATAGGAGATCGGTTCCTTCTATCTTTCTCTTTAGCGTCTCGAAGTCCCTGATATCCGCTTTGTGGAAGACTACCTTCGGATGTGTTTTTTTCAGCCATGCGAGATTCTTCTCAACACCAGGACGGGAGAGGTTATCGTACACATCCGTCTCAATGCCCTGCTTGAGATAGTAATCGGCAATGTTTGTGCCGATGAACCCAGCACCACCAGTTATCAATATCTTCATATAGTAAATTGCCGACCTGGTAACTTTAATGATACTTCTTAATTAAACACTACAAACGGTTGTTGGTGCTGGGCGAAACCAGCGCCGCCGGTGATAAGAACTTTCATGAATTACGAATTATGAATAATGAATTATGAATTAAGAATAAGATCGATATAAGTGCTCAAGATTTAAAATTGCGGATTGCTTCAGTGTACACTTGTTCCGTTTCCCTGGCTATTATAGCCCAATCGAACCGCTTTGCGAGCAGTTGACCTTCTTTTTTCTTTTGATTGTAGAGCGTTTGGTTTGTGAACAGGATATTTAGCTTTTCTGCAAGATCCCGTATCTCCTGGGGCAAAAACAATAGTCCACCTTTTCCGTTCCCGGTGATTTCTTCTGTTGCCGGGATACGTGCATTGACATACGGTACGCCTGTTGCCAAGGCTTCAACCGTGGCTATCCCGAATCCTTCAACGAGGGATGGCAGGCAGAACAAGTGAGACCTGTGCAGCGTTTTTGTGACATCCGGGTACGGTAAATTACCAAGAAGTTTTACATCCTTTGCTAGTTTGCGATTGGTAATTTGTGATTTGAGATTTTTTCCTTCCGGACCTTCTCCGATAATGAGGCACTGAATACCGGGGATCTTTCTTTTTAGGATTGCAATCGCCTCAATAAGATCTGCGATCCTTTTATACGGAAGGAGCCTTGCGATCGTACAAACGGTTGGCCTTAGGAACTTCTTGACGTTCAACGCTTTGAGCTTCCCGTATTCCACCCCTCCGTAGATGACGGTGATTCTTTCCGGAGGGATCCCCAGGGCAATCAGCTTTTTTTGTGTAACCTGGCTCATCGCAATCCAATGGTTCCAGGGTAACTTCAGCCCGGTAACTTCCATTACCCTACCGGCAATGGCGACAGGGAGCGGAAAATAATCCGTCCAATATTTTCCTAAGACGTCGGGGACCCAAGCGACCGCCGGCAAACCGAGGCGCTTTGCCAAAAGGAATGCCGGGAAATAGGTTGTGACATTTGAGGCTTCGATCAGATCCGGCCTTTTTTTTGGCTTTATTAAGATAATGCGGATCAAAGAGGCAAGACGGGGGAACATGGATAGTGTGGTTGCCGCGATCGAGCCCCTGTTCAGGCTGACCACTTCCACATTGTGTTTTTCCGATAAGTACTTCGCGACAAAATAATTTCGGGCTTGTACACCACCAACAATCGTTGGCTGGGCTCCGTCGGGATAGAATTCATTAACAAGGAGAATATTCAAAATAGCAGAATGTTCAATGTTAAATGTGCGATGTTTAATGTTTGAGCGTAATCGTTCAGATTTATTTCTTTTTTTTTGATCGTTTTTCTCCTTCGAGCGCGATTTTTCTCACCAACTCCGTGATCTGGTGCCGCACATTCTCCAAAATTACGTTGGTACGGTACACAAGGTAAAACAACAACACGAGCGAAGCATAGATGACGACATCTGCTCCTCTGCCTATTCCGAGAACGCGTGCGATACTGGTCGTGAACTGTGGATTTAAGCTTCCAAGTGCTGCCAATCCCCAAATCAATGACCAAAAGAGAAACGTCCCGATATTGATTGTTCTCTCACGAAAACGCAGCCAGACTCTCGAGAAAGCAAAGAGAATAAAGATGAGCAAAAATACCTGGACTGGAATCAGTAATATTTGCATACTTTATGACTCACTAGCGGGCAAGCTTCAGGAGTAGTCTACCTAAAATACCGAAGGCGTTCAAATTGGACTGCCCCTTCTTCCGTGAATAAGAAGTGTAGATGACATGGATCGGAACCTCCGTAAGCTGCAAACTAAGGCGATTTATCTCCGAGAAAAATTCCGATGAGGCTTCCATTTCCTGTGTCTTGAGAGAAATTTGACGAATCGCTGGTTTTGAGAATGCCCGAAATCCTGACTGCGAATCCGATGTACTAACCGAAAAGAGGAGCTTTGTTATGACGTTACCAAACCAAAGGATTATCCGGCGGTCGAACGGGATTTGTTGCATTCCTTTTAACGTCCGGGAGCCGATCACCACGTCCGCATCTCCCTTTCGAATCGGCTCGATCACCCGTCTGATGTCTCCCGGGTCATGCTGACCGTCCGCGTCAAAGGTCACCGCGATGTCTGCATTTACCAGTTTTGCGTAGGTAAGTCCTGTCCCCAATGCTCCGCCCAACCCACGATTAATGGGGTGGGAGAGAATCTTTGCGCCAGCAGTCATTGCCTCCTTCGCTGTGGCGTCTACCGAGCCGTCATCGACCACAACGATTTCGACCTCGCCTAATGATGCAATCTCTTTCTTCAATGCAACAAGTACCTTTCGAATGACCGGCGCCTCGTTGAATGCGGGGACGATAATCACTAGCTTCATCGTCCTCTCTTAAAAAATTCCGCTGTTTTTTCTAACCCATTTCGGAGTTCTGTTCTTGGTTGCCAGCCGAACTCCTTCAGCGCCTTTTTGCTATCCAGGCTGCTTCGTCGTTGTTCCCCCTTTTTTACCGGCCCGTAGAGGGGCTTTACGGTTGGGGCGAGTTGTTTTCGCAGTTCGTCGAAAATGGTGGTAACATCCGTTTCTTTTCCGGTGCCGATGTTGTTGATCCCTTTTGCCTTTTGGGAGAGTGCCTTTGCATTCGCTTCTACGACATCTTCCACAAAGACAAAGTCCCGTGTTTGTTTGCCGTCACCACTTATTACCGGCTGTTCCCCGCTGAGGAGCCTCCCGGAAAAGATGGCAATCACCCCCGCCTCCCCCTTCGGATTTTGCCGCGGTCCATAGACATTTCCGTAGCGAAGGCTGACAAACGGTATGCCATGGACCTCTTGATAGTAGTGGAGATAGTGCTCGCAGGTTAACTTCGCAACGCCGTAGGGTGAGATCGGCCATGCCGGATAATTTTCCGGAGTCGGAATTATGCTTGCATCTCCGTAGATCGCACCACCGGTTGAAGCGAAGATCACTTTTTTGACCGATTTTACCTGTCGGGCTCCCTCCATCAGGTTCAACAATCCAAGAATATTGATTTCAGCGTCCCAAAGAGGTTCTTCAACCGATCTGCGAAGATCGATTTGTGCGGCGTGGTGGTTGATGATCTCGGGTTTTTCCGCAACGACGAGGTTGAAGGCATCTTTGGACCGAATATCGAGTTTGAGAAATTTTACTTTACGGTTTAGATTTGCTTCCGATCCGGTCGAGAGGTCATCGATGACAAGAACTTGATGGCCATCAGTAATGTAGCGATCAACGATGTGCGAACCGATGAATCCGGCACCGCCGGTAACTAAAATTTTCATGAATGATGAACTAAAAAATTTAAGAACCAACTATTTTTTCGTCTGTAGCTGATCATCTAGCTCCCTTTATCACACCGACCCCGCTTCCGATGATGAACATACCTCCAATTAAAGTATACAGAGTTACTGGTTCCTTAAAAAAGATAGCAGCAAGGATGATTGCTCCGATTGGTTCTCCATAACTTAAGATTGATGCGCTTGTCGCCGGGATCTGTCTTATACCTTGGAAGAAAAGAAGGAACGAAATACCAAGCACTAGTATTCCCCATATAGACAACCAGAACCAGTTTGTCGGAGAAATACCTGCTTGAATTGAATTCATAGCAAATGGCAGAAATAAAACCAAAGGAACAGCATTTTTATAGACGACTGCGCTTAACGGATCAGCTTTCGTTTGTGTAACTCTTTTTTCTAGAACCGTGTGAAACGCAAAGAAAATTGCTGAGAGGGATCCGTAGATAAGAGCACGATCAATTGATCTGCCGATATCGGGTAAAATTAAAACGAGAAGACCGACGAAACCAAGAATAGCTAAGACGAAATTCTTGATGGTAATCTTTTCTTTCAGAATGAGTGGCCCAAAAATGAGTACAACGAATATTGGGGCTAAATAATGGGTAAGAACGGCGTTCGCCACTGTTCCGCTTTTGATTGCAGTAAAGAATAGGCCGTTATTTACCGCGATTCCCAAACCTACACCCAGCATTAACCTTAAGGTTTTTGTTGAATATCTCAAGAGATCAGATAGTTTGTTTTTCAAAGCAAGGCTTGAGAGGAGAAAAACAATACCCCAAAATGCTCCGATTGCGTAAAGTGCAAATGCTGGTATAGAAATTAACTTTACTAGAATTCCTGTGCTGACGCCCCAGATTGAAACAGCCCCAAGCACGAATAGATATCCTGAGTGTATAAATTTACTACCTTTTTCTTTAGCCATTTGTTCCTACGCTACCCAATATCCGCGGACAAAGAGTGCGGTGTTTACCGCCAGCAGTATAGCACTTGCAACCCACCAAACTCGCTGAAATATCGGACTCTTAATCTTTCCTAAAACAATGAAGCAAGGGAAGAGCACAAGGACGTACCGGGGCATACTTGAGAAGGTGCCCGTCAAGGTCGGGAGAAGATAGGAGAGAATGCCAAAGATCGCATAGGAAAGGCGGGTTCTTCTAAAGGCAATTATGGAAAGAACCAGGAAAAGGATTCCGCTTGCCGCCTCGAGGAATACCGTATAGTAAACAAGCGTCTTTGGGTCAACCGTTGCAATCATTTTGACGTACCGCCAAAATACCTGATACAGAAGGATGAGTTTATCGGCGCTCCTCCCTGCACCAAAGACTGGTTGGGCGTGGAGAAAGAGAAGCGGGTCCTGAAAGGACTTGTTCAGGTAATACATGTATCCCACAAGACCCGATATAGAGAGGAAAATGGGTAATACGGCAAGAAACAACTCCGAAAACGTGAAGACGGTCTTCTTGCCTCTTTGAACATACCATTCTATGAGAAGGGCTGGTAAGAGAAAGACACCAAAGATTCGTGTCGCCGATGCCAGACCCCCCAGAATCCCGGCAATCCACCAGCTTTTCTTCCTGGCGGCAAAGAGGGAGCCAAAGACCATCATCAGGAAGAGGCTTTCGGTATAGACGGAAACAAAAGAGTATGCGGTCGGGAAGAGAAGAAGAAAGATTAGAGTCCTTTTTGCCGTTGTTTGCCCCCAATCTAGACGGATGAGTTTGTAGAACAAAATGAGTGTAATCACAAGTGCAGCATGGGAAACTAGGAGTCCTGAAGCAAGGTAATTCCCGACGAAGGTCTGTGTATATCGGATCGCCAGCGGATAGAGAGGGAAGAAGGCTTGGGTGAATTGGGCGCTGTACCCATGCATGGCTATGGTCAGGTAATGGACTCCATCGAAGTTCCCCCAACTCCAAAACAGCGGATGGCCGTTGGGTTCAAGGAGCGTTTCCCAATACGGGAAGCTTGGCTTAAAGGGGAGCGATGAAATCGCATATGCTGCTATAGCCAAGAGCGCAACCCGCCAGAGAACGAGTACACCGAGAATCCACTTAAGTTTGCCTGGTTCTTTTCTCATTTCTTTCCTCTACCCGGCCAAAACTTGGGTATACACATTGATTGTTTCCCGCGCCGTTTTTTCCCAAGAGAACTTGTGATTTTGTCGGTTCCCTTTTTCTATGAGGTGTCCTCTCTCCTTCTCTCCCAGCTTCATGGCTTTGATTATTCCACTTGCAATACTTTCGGTACTCAGTGGATCCACGAATATCGCTGCTTCCCCGGCTACTTCCGGTATACTTGCCACTTTGCCAGCCACGACCGGGGTTTTGCACGCGAACGCTTCAAGTATCGGAAGCCCAAATCCTTCATAGAGGGAAGGTTGGATGTAGGCTTTGGCTTGGCTGTAAATCGCAGCGAGAGTTTCCGGACGGTCTAAGGGAACACTCGAACGGATGTGCACTCTGCCGCTCAACTTACTTTTTTCAATCGCCGATAGGATTTGTTTTACTTGCGGAAGAGCTTTATCGGCGAACACCCGCCCTACCAAAACCAGATGAATATCTGGCATTTCCCGGCGTACCTTTTGCATCGCCGCAATGAGCTTCGTAAGATTTTTATTCGGGTTTACGTCACCGACGTAGAGGAGAAATTTTTTCGGGAGTGCGTATTTCTTTTTTATCCGTGCGATTTTTTCTTTTGATTGCGGCATAAACGCACCGTCTGCCGCTAAGTGGATGACGTGAATCTTTTCAGGCTCGATCCCCAAATATTTTGTGATATCTTTTTTGGAATTATAGGAATCCGCAATAATTGCCTCTACACTTCGAATAGCTAAGCGTTGAAGAAAGAACCTTGCCTTTCCACGCACCCCCGCAGGAAAATCCTTGGGAAAAATCAGGGGAATCACATCGTGGATGGTGACGACCGTTTTTGTCTTCCTTTTCAGAGGAAGTGTATGGAAAAAGAGATCGAAGTAGGGGTAGTGGGTAAGATCGGCATTGCGTACAAGGTTTGCTTTTGTTGTCACGATGTACTGATTTTTCTTGTCTATCTTATGGAGCGCTTCGATAAGCCTTCGGGTATACATCCCAATCCCGCGCGTTTTATGGCCGGTCTTTAACGGAGAGATATCGATCACGACTTTCATAAGAGAATGATTAATGATTAATGGTTAATGATTAATTTGTCTTGCGTTTTCTTGCGGATGATTGGTCGTATACTTTGCCTCCCAATACTTCATGTAGGCGATCTGCCAATGTAAACCGGAGAACAGTGCAAAAATAAATCCGGGAAATCCATCCAGGAAACCTTTGTGCCGAATGTAAATCCGTACAAATGTCACAAGAGGTCTTATGAAGAAATACTCAAGGAAGTTCCCGCTATTGAGCGCGAGCTTTTTCCTATTCAGCTCCTCGGCTGTGAGCGAGGTATAACGATTGGCGTTGGTCAGGTACCGGCTGAAGGTTGGGGCTGTGAAGTGTCTCAGATGTCCATTCAATTGCTCCACCCTGCCTTTAACCTCCATCTGCTCATGGACGCTTCTTTGCGGGAGGTAGGCCTTTCCTTTTCTGAACAACCGGATAACCGGATCGGGGTACTGACCACCTTTATGAAGCCAGGTTCCCAAAAAAAAGTTCTTTCTTTTTATAGCAAAAGCGGAAAATGGACTCCCTTTTTTGATAACTGAAACAATTTCTTTCGCAAGTTCTTCATCGACTTGTTCGTCCGCATCGAGCTGGAGAATCCAGTCGGATGAGGCGGCATCGATTGCCATCTGCTTGTTCGTGTGAAACATCGGACGGTTCACCGTTTTTATCACACGTGCTCCGTACCGGCGGGCGATTTGGCGGGTTTTATCTTCCGATGAACCATCGACGACAACGATTTCATCGGCAAATGATTTGACGCTTTCAAGACACCTTGGGAGGTTCCCTTCCTCGTTATAGGTCGCGAGGGCAACGGATAGTTTCATGGTTTTGTGGTCTTTCTTCCGACCGGCTTCGTTGTTTTACTTGCCGTAACGAGGCTCCTCTTGGGCAAGATATATGCGAGTGCATATCCCATTCCGATGAGGGAAAGGATAAATCCGACTTTCCGCACCGGTGTTTCGGTGAATCGTGCCTCGATAAAGTGTTTCCCCGGAGGAACATTCACGCTCAAGAGACCACTGTGATCAGTAAAGGGAGATTCTTTCGTCTCGGTCTGAACGTCCTGCGTAATTTCAAGGCCTTTACCAATCTCGAGTGGCTTGCCGTCGAGAAAAACCGTCCACCCCGGAAAATACAACCGGTGGATATCAAGTATTCCCTGATCCGTTGCTTCAACGAGGAAGCTCAGGGAGGTCGTTTTCCCGTCTATGAGTTTCACCTTCAGTTCTCCCCTTCTTATTCTGAAATCCTTTTCCAGGTGTTGCCATCTGTTCGTCTGACGCCATTTCGAGAGGAACTCATTTCTCCAGGTTGCCGTGTCCTGGTAACTTAGGAAGAAGGCATCATTTCTCACCATCGTTTGGTTGATACGTACGTGGTTACGGTTGGCGTAGAAAACGAAGAACAGGAGTACCGCGCTGAGTATCACTTTTCTTCCTGCTGAGGCAACGAGATATGCGGCGAGAAGACTTGTTCCGAATACCGTAACTCCAAGGAGGCGCCAGGGAAAGTCAATGATATCGAGGAACGGTAAATGTTTCCATAACCAATGCACTGCGGGGAGTTCGAGGATGAAGCCGACTGAAAGGGCTGTGATCGCCAAACTCAATGATCCCATAGCAAACAGGGGGAATCTCACGGCAGCCTTTTTTGTCCTGAAGAGGAACAGTCCCAGCGAGATGGTGGCTAAAGCGGCCACCAACAGGTGGGTCAATCCGACTTGGAATGACATGTCATCGTTTGTACCCGGCATGGAGAAGCCATAACTCCATGGTGAATGGATGAGTTGTCCGACAGTCACAAAGTGATCGTTGTAATAGTCGATAAGTTCATCAAACCTTAGGTATTTCAGTTCGAAAAGCGAGGGGGCGTAGATAAACGCACCTATCATCACCCCAAGAAGAGCCATACCTGTAGCCTTAAGAACTGCAGTTCTTTTGTGTTCCGCTTTGACCAACCAGAGCAGAAAAAAGCCCAAAAAAATCGGAAGGAAAATGAACGCCACAACCTGATGCGACAACAGGAGTCCTGCAAGGGAGAGGCTGCCGATCCCCACCCAACGGTGGTTTTGGGTGGCTGCGATGTTGTAGAGCGATAAAAGCACCAACGGTACGAAGATGTAGGCAAAACTTTCGGCTATCGCTCCCCGGACATAGATTTGGGAAAAGCGGTATGGGGCCCAAGTGTAAAACAGGGCTGCGATAAATCCCGGAAATTCCCCGAAGACTTTCCTTGCAAAAAGGAACATCGTTATTGCGGAGAGGAGGAAGCTTGACCCGATCACGATCTCAAAAGCGTCCGTAAACGAAAACCCCAGCGAGTGGAACATCGCTCCCAGAAGGTACGGAAGCGGATAAATGAACAGAAAAATGGGAAAGCCTAAGTTTCCGAACAGGGTTGGGGCAAGGCGCGGAGGGATCTGACCTTCTTTGAGTGCGAGATAGTAGTTGGCGATACGCGCGGTGTGGGTTTCCCCATCATGGCTGGTGTAGAACTCGGGAATCATGAGGGCGCGAAGGGCGGGGTATGAGGCGACAAAAAGAAGAACAATAAAGACCAACATCCGCTTCTTCATAACAGTACGGGATACGGTCTCCCTTCTCGTTAGACGGGTTTAAATAGCCTACTTTTCGTGATCCCGTATTTATGGAGGAGATATTGCCCGAGGACCATGAAGCTTTCCGAGAGAAATTTCGCTCCTGCAAGAAGCCCGATCGATGAGGATTCCTCATAATAACGGACCGGAATCGGCGCTTCTCCGATGTTCAATCCGTATGAGATTGCAGAAACCGTGAATTGCTGGTCGAAGATGAAATCGTTTGAGAATCGCTGGAATGGCACTGTCTTGAGGGTTTTTCGGCTATACGCCCGCATTCCGCTCATGTGCTCTGAGAAATTAACACCGAGGATAATATTCGCGATAAGTGAATAGAGGCGGTTAAAAACGTACTTCAATTGCGGCATCCCGCCGGCCAAGGCCTCCGTTCTCGTCCGTATACGAGAGCCGAACATGTAATCGTAGCGCTTCTGAATGATCGGTCGGACCAGTTCCGGAATGAGACTGGCGTCGTACTGGTAATCGGGATGGATCATGACTACGATATCCGGGTTTCTCTTGAGCGCCTCCCAGTAGCAGGTTTTTTGATTGCCGCCGTATCCGAGATTATTCGGATGGACAAATGTTGTGATTCCCAATTTTTTTGAAAGCTCGACGGTTTTATCTCTTGAGACATCGTCGACCAAGATGATCTCACTGACCCAATCTTTCGGGATGTCGTCGTAGGTCTTCTTTAACGTCTTTTCGGCGTTATACGCCGGCATGACGACGATGATGGTTGGCTTGGAAACTTTGTTCATGTTCTTGTCAGCACAAAGGCGGTCTGGCCGTTCCGAAACTTTACCGTGTCAAGTACCGTGGCATCAGATGGGATTTCGTCCGGTGCTCCGATGATGAGCGTTCTCGGCAGTTGGCTATCCTTGGCATATTCTACCTTACGGAAGCGGTATTTTCCAAATCCCGCGGCTCCGCTTTCTGCAACCGATTGATAGTAGCTCGGATCGGTCTTGTCATAGAAAAGAAAAAAGATATAGGGTTGATCGTACCTCTGGGTCACAATTACCGTCTCCGCGTCGTCCCCAAGGCTGGTGACTATCTCGACCATCTCTTTGTACCCATACTGCCAGTCATGCGAGCGTTCGATGGGGGTGTGAATGTAATAGAGGTTCAGGTAGTAGACAAAATTAATACATACCAATAAACCAATAAATACCGATACATACCGATTTTTCTTGAGAATTCTCAATGCATGAATTATTCCGTAGGCGGTGATGATTTGAAGCACCGGGAGCATAAGCAGAGCCCGAACTGCGTGGGGAGCTTGGGTCGTAAGCGCAGAAGCAAGCGGAGCCACCGCAAGCCAGGGAAAAATGAGTTTCATACCCGACCACTTATCTTTAATCATCGTATACAGCCCATACAGTAAAAATGGGAATTCCCATAGATACAAAAGCCCCATTCCCACCGCGCTATGCCTGCCGATCCCGTCACCACGCAAAAATAGGAAATCGAAGTTGAAATGCTTAAGGTATCCTTCGACGATGATCGTGGTAAAGACCAACGAACGCTGATGGAAAGGAGCAAAGATTGAGCCTCGGTCGCTGTCCTCTGTCCGATACTCTGCTTGGCGCTCGAGACGTTCCTGTTCCTGCGTATAGATTCCGGGGTTGGTGAAGACGCTTACAACGCTAAATCGTGCTTGGGCTGAGCCACGGATGAAGGTGAGGGCTATCGGTACCATCAGAAAAAGACCCACGATAAACCCAAGGCCAATCTCCTTCCATCTTTGAACCAGCAGTTTTCTGAAAATCAGTGCCATAAGAAGAATGAATGCCGGAACGACCGCTCTCGCTGAGTGATAGGTGTACATCGTCGAGGCAAATGCAATGCTTGAACCAAACAGGAAGACGGCCTTGGCTGAACGGAGCCATTTGAGAAAGAGATACATCGCGAGGGTGAAAAAGAAGAGCGCGAGATTGGCTTCAAACGCCACGCGAGAAAATTGGAGGTGCCAGGGCGAAATCGCAAGGAGCAGCGCCGCCAGGGCGGCGATTGCTATATTGTTAAATTGTTTTATTGTTTTATTGATCGTGAATAATTCTTTGACGAGGAAGTAGGTCACTAAAACTGTGAGGATGCCGGCAAGAGCGGAAGGAAAGCGAACGGCAAATTCTGTCAGGCCGAAGACCGCAATCGAAGAGACAGCAGCGTACGTATAGAGCGGCGGCTTGTAGTCGTTGAAGGAACGGATCGCAATGGGAAAGCTATTTCCGTATTCGTCTTTTCCGGTTTTCAAAATGGAGTAGGCGTTATAGCCTATCGACGCCTCATCCCAATCGAGGCTGGGGGGGTTTTGTCCGAGCTGGTATAACCGTAAAGCAGCCGCGACAAGAAGGATCGTCAGGAGCACTGCCGTTTTTCTCTTCATCGTGGGTTGGAAAGCGGGTACACCCGAAACAAATACATGAAGCGGTTGCTCTTCCCTTTCTGATATTTCTTTATTAATTCGATATTCTCTTGGGGAGGAATTTGCTCGGGATACGATTCGTAATACACGAAGTAGGCGGGCTTTTTGGCAGCCATCGCACTCACCTCCTGAGGCACTTCCGTTACCGGCCAGAAGCCATGAATTTCAATATTGGGATTGTCCCAAAGGTAGAGTTCGAAGCTATAGGGCATGAGGCCAAATGTCCCCTGGGTTCCAAGAAAAATCTGCTTGTCTTTGGCTTCTTGTTTCAAGAATGCGATCACATCGTCGATCCCCCACCCGGCGGGGAAACCATCAACGTATTGATCGCGGTCGGCCTGAATAATCGGCGCGTTCACCGGATCCGTGAGAACTTTTATGTCCAGAACCACCGCTGCTATCGTAAGAAAGAGGGCAAAGATCAGTTTTGGCTCGTTCCGTTTGACCGCAGAGAGGATTCGGTCCGTCGCAAGCGATGCTGCTATGAGGAGGGGCGGGGTGATAAAGAGCAGATACCGCGCAAAAATCACCTTTCCGAAGGCTGCGGCAACAAGAAAAGGAAGCATTGCATGGATCAAAAGGAAGACTAACCCTCTGGCATATTTGCGCAAGGAAAACGGATAGGTTTCGGGCAAGAGGACAAGACAAAAGCCCACGATTGCCGTTGTCATGACCGGCCAGGTCAACCAGCCGACCCACCAGCGCCAAAGGCTCGGGAGGTTCCCCCAAAACCATCTCGTAGGATGTCCGAAAAATTCTCCGATGGTCGTGACGAACTCCAGGTTTTTTCGTCCGATCATGTGCATCCAGGGAGAGAGACGCATGATGTTTCGCATCGCTTCGGCTATGGCAAATGTTGGAACTGTAAGGAGGGCCCAGCGGACGATATTTCTTTTTTCTCTTCCGGCAAAGAGGAGATTCAGCGGATAGAGATACTGAAAAAAAGCAGCCGGTGACTTTGTGAGAAGGCCTGCTCCCATGGCGAAACCGGTAAGCATTGCGTTGTCGAGCTTAAGGCTCTTTGCCGTTTTTACACCAAAATACAGCGTCCAGATTCCCCACATGGAGAGCATGGAATCGACCAACGCAATCCGATCGTAAAATAGGGTGAATGGCGTGAGGAGGTAGAGGGCACTCGCCGTGAAGGCTGCGTTCTTGTTTTGAAAAAGCTCTTTTGTCAGAAACCAGATCCCGACCGCTGCACCAAGACCGGACAGCGCGGAAACGGCCCTTCCGGCGATAAGCGGATCAGAAATAATCTTCATCGCAGCTATGGTAAACCAGTGCCAGAGCGGTTGTTTTCCGTCGGTCAACGGGATAAATCGGAGGGAGGCATCATGCAGGGCAATTTGACTCCAACGCGTATAGATGGCTTCGTCCGTGAAGATCGGCCATAACCGAAGATTCGTCAGCCTGGTTGTTAAATAAACTATCATCAGACCAGCCAGAATCCTGATTTCTCTGAGTGATACCAGGAACGGTCTTTTGATTTTTTGCGGTGTTTTCATGGTTTAGGTTTCTGTTCCTCTATGAGGGCAAAATAACTTTTTACTGCCTTTCAGTATACCATCTCTGAGGGATCACCCCGAGAATAAGCGGCGGGAGAGCGATCGTTGCGAGCATCGCGATTTGCCAAAAGAAGTTCAGGGGGTAGAGATAGAAGGAGGCGAAGAGAACCGCATAATAGAGAAGGCTCGTATAGGAAGACAAGAGAACAACCGCCTGGAGACGACCTCTCGGAAGAATGGCAGCAAACGGCAGTATCCAGGCAAGATACCATGGTTGAAGCATCGGGGAAACCAGTACGAGATAGAGAAGTATGATGACAACCATTCCTGCGATGACCCCCGTCCTTCGGATACGGCTTAGGGCGCCGGTCAACAGCAGAAGGAATGGGGGAATGGTCACCAACTTCTCTGCCCATACCGCTTGTCCCTTCTCAAATCCCATTTTAAGAAACATAAATCGTACAGCGGTGGGGAACGAGCGGAGGTAGAGTTCGAGTTGAACGCCGAGATTTCCGATGAAACCCCTCAGACCCTCCCCCAGGCTTAAGAACCCCCCGAGTGTCATAAGCGAAAACCAGGAGAGGAATCTTACAGCATCTCTTCGCTTCCCTTGCAGGAAAAGCCACCACCCAAAAATCGGCACAAAAAGGATCGCGACAACCTTGGCAAGAACCGCAAGGGCAAGGGCAGCCGCAGCGATCATCAGCCGTCCTTCGAAAAACCAATAGAATCCCAACAGCGAGAAAAACGCCATCACCATATCGTTATGGGCATTTCCGACAATCTCTATATGGATAAGTGGATTCCAGGCAAAGAGGGCAAGACCGTAGAGGAAGTTGTCCGGACTGTATTTTTGAAACCACTTTTTTAAAAGCACGATTGTGGCCAATGTAAAAATCCCTCCCATGAACTTGAAACCAATTACATTCATGAGGAGGTCATCTTTTGCGAACACGTGGATCAATGAAGATGTGAGAAACTGCACCGGCCCGTACACCGAGGCACGAAACTTCCAGGATCCTAAATAGATAAACGGATCTTGGGGGAAGTTTTGCGGGGGCTCGATCCAGGGGTTTGCGTGGTGGACAAAAAGAACCCTGTTTGAAGCGATGTAATCAAAGACATCGGTTGAGAGCGCCGGAAACGAAAGAAATGTTGTTATTAGGAATGCGGCCGCATATCGAAGAACAATCTTTGATGACGTCGATTGTCCTGATGATTGGTTCCGCAATAACCGCAGCGCTTTGGCGTACACCACGAACATCGCCGTAACCGTGAGGAAATATAGCAAGGTTGGGATGCTGTTGACGTGAAGCAATTTTGCCAGTTCTCTCCCCTTCTCCAGGAAACCGGGGGAGTCGGTCAGGAACGCGATGCGCTCGAGCAAAAAATCATCGCGCAGGAAGATGAGGTAGCTTACAACAGCGTATACCGCATAGAGAACTGCCAGAGTGATTCCGTATCGCTTAAGTTCTTTTCCCATCGTTTGTGAACAGATACACCCCAATCGGAGGCACAACGAGAAATGCGTAGATTGCAAGTGTCCAGAGCGGATTTGTATAGTCAAAGCGATGGGAAGTAAAGAGGATGGCGTACTGGAGGCTTGAGGTCGCCGAGAAGGTAAGCGCGGCCTTCGTGAGCTTTGTTATCGGAAGCAAACTTAGGAAAGGGAGATACCATATCGGATACCATGCCCAATAGAGCGTGACGACGAACATAAGGTATACCAGGGTCAACTTCACGTAGGCTGCCACAAGTTCCTTTTCGCTACCGATGGTTCGGACCGTGAACAAGGCAAAGAGCACAAACGGCAACGTAAAGATCCAATCCGGAATCATATTCAGAAGATTTGGTAAAGAATTCAACTTCAGTGTTGCTACCCACCCGAAGAGTTGCAGTTGATTGATGATGGATTCTTTTCCCATGAACCAACCGCCTGCAACCATCACTACCATAAACCCTAAAAGAAGCGATGCAGTCTTTCCAAGATCGGTTGTTTTTTTCAAGTTCAAAAAGATGTAGAACGGGAGGAGGACAACGGCGTAGAGTTTCACCAATGTCCCTAAAGCGATAAACATCCCGGAGAGCAAGAAACGCTGTTTCCTTAGGGCAAGGAGACTTACAAGCATAAACGTCACCATGATGATATCGTTATGGGCGTTTCCCGCCGTTTCGATGAGAAGCAAGGGGTTCAGTGCGAATAGCGCAAGCGCTCTGGTTTTGTTTCTTTCTCCAAGAAGTCTCATGACCGTGTAACACCCAAGAACCGTAAAGGCAATCATCAGCAATTTAAATCCGAGGAGCGAAGCCGCAAGATTGTTCAATCCGAGGATGGCCGGAATTATCGTGAGCAGATGATGTACCGGACCATAGACGCTGGTTATTCTTGGCCAGCTCGCGAGGTTAATGAACGGATCGCCCGGAAAGTCAATTGCAGGCACGGTCCATGGGTTCTTGCCATAAACAAAGGGAATTCTCGTGTTGAGAATGTAGTCGAACACGTCCGATGAGAGTACCGGATAGGAAAAGAGTACGATCCCTTGAAAGGCAAGCGACCAGAGAAGGATGTTTCTCGGCCTCTGGATTGTTACCCATTGACCTCTTAGGATCTTTACGTAGCAAAAGAATGCCGAGAGTAAAATAGCGAATAAGAGTACCGTTGGAATCGTATTCAGATGAAAAGGCAACGCTTGCTCACGGAATTGAACCAGGGTTTGCCCGACCGAAGGGTAAAACTGAGCGATTGCATCGAGGGCCCAGTCGTTTCGAAGGAGCAGAATATAGCTTAGGAAGGTATAAGCAAGGAAGCTTAGTCCTAAAAGCACAAGGTACTTCATCGGAGCTCCCCAATCTCAAATGCCACTTCTCCATCGGGGAAGTAAACAAGTTCAAGGCGTTTTGCCTCTTTGGGCAATTCCGTCGGGGCTGCAACTATAAGCCATTTTTGGTTCTGGCTTGAACTTTTGTCCGGAATGCCTCCGAATCTATACCTGTCAAAACTTTCAACCGTCCAAAACCCATACCAATCTCGCTGGGCAACCCTGGTAGTCCAAAAGAGCCGAGGATCGAAACCTTGGTAGAAAAGCAGGTAGATATATGGCCGGCCATACTTGTTCGTGATAAAGACCTGATCGTAATCCCCCTGCATTTGGGAAACGCGGTTAATCATCTGTTTGTAGCCGTACTGCCAGGATCCCGCCCATTTGTCCGGATAGTGAACGAAATAGGTATGGAGATAGCTTGTGGCAAATAGAACATAGCTTATGGATAAAACGATCAGATACAAACGCTTTTTTTTAACTATTTGGTAGAGTGCAATCGCCCCAACGGATGCAATAATTTGCGGTACCGGAAGGACATTGAGGGTGCGCAATGCGTGAGGTGTTTCGCGTGCTGTCGCCGCTGGGATAACGCCAACGAGCCACCAAAAAAATAAAATTATGGCAGCCGGATGTTTTTTTCTGATCAAGAAGTAGATGCCGGCAAGAATAAGCGGCAGTTCAGTTGGATAAAATATCCCTTGGTCACGTGTCCCCAGTCTCGGATTGCCGTCTCCCGAAACGAACAGAAAATCCGCACGAAAATGGTCTGCGTAATGCTTGGCAAACTCCAGGGAAAACTGAACCCTTCGATTATGCAGGATCCTTGACCACCATGCGTTGTTGTCCCTGGCTATCCGTTCATTTGCGGTCACCACCGGGTCAAGATTCTTAAAGATTGTTACCTCTTCAAAACGAAGCCTGCCTTCGCGGGAGAGGAGGAACGGTATCTGAGGAACAACAAGTGCTATCCCCAGCACTATCGCCACTACTGTCCATCTCTTTTGTGCAAACAGCTGGCTTCGATAAATCGCTGCCAATCCGAGTACGAGGAGAGGCACGAATATCCGATGAGTATTGAAGGTGTACATGGAGAAAGCGAAAAGGATAAAACTCAAAACTAAAAACTTTCCATTTTTCATGCCTTTCATAAACAAATACACCCCAGCGATGCTGAGGAATGTGGCGAGGTTTGCTTCAAATGCTGCTCTGGAAAATTGGATATGCCATGGCGAAATCGCAAGGAGCAGCGCCGCCAGGGCGGCGATTGCTATATTGTTAAATTGTTTTATTGTCTTATTGATCGTGAATAACTCTTTGACGAGGAAGTAGGTCACGAGGACCGTGAGGGTGCCGGCAAGGGCGGACGGAAAACGGACGGCAAATTCGTTTAGACCAAAGAGAGCAATCGAGGGAACCGTTGCGTAAATGTATCCGGGTGGTTTGTAGTCACCAAAAGCGATAAAACGAGCAATCGGAAGAAATTCTCCATGTTCATCACGACCGGTTGTAAGAATACTGTACGCGTTATATCCCAGGGACGCCTCGTCCCAGTACAATGACGGGGGAGTTGTCCCGAGTCTGTAGAATCGAAGCACGACCGCGAGGATAATGATGGCGAGTAGTGTAATTATTTCTTTCTTCTTCATGGTTGTCTATTAATCTCCTACTTCAGCATCTTTTGGAGTTCGAACAGAAAGACCAGCGGGTAGAGCGCGATGATTAAGTAAAGTACGTTCCATGCTTTTCCTCCCCTTTTGGCGATGAAGTAGAGGACTGCAAGGAAAGCGATCGCGCCCAGAGGACTTAATACCTCACCTAAGAACTTCGGCGAAAGGTAGTGGAAGTAGCAGCGGGCGTAATTGAGGAAGAAAAACACCGGTTTGTTGTGCAAAACCCGTGTGAGCCATAAGGGAGTACCGCTTGGTCCATCCGTCGTAATTGCTTCCCAGATTTGGAGAGGGACATCGGTGGTAATTGCCACATGCGTGCAGAACAATCCTTCCATAGTTATATCTCCCAAATGTTAAATACCGTATCGCCATTTACCATTTTTATCTGTTCGTAACCGGTCTTTTCGTCCGGCTTCTGCCAGAATGGCGCGATAATTAGGGCTCGTTTCCCAGTTTTGGCAATCTCCCAAGCGTATTGGAAGTACTTCACTTTCCCCATCTCTTTTGCGGGGTTCGAGAGTTTGTGATAATCCGAAGGCTCAACGGGAAGGTAAAACGCAACGTAAAGTGGTGGTAGTGCATCGCTCACAAATATTTCGTCGTATGCGTCCCATCGCTTTGCAATTATCTCCACCGTTTCTTTTATTCCGTCTTGCCAATCGAGGGCTGTCTCCCGCGGATAATGGATGTAGTACTGATGGATGTACAACAGGATGTTGTAACCAACTGCCAGAGCGAGTACACCCAGTACCAAAATTCTGGTTGCCTCCCGTTTTTGACGGTTGATTACCTTCAGTACCCCTACGGCTCCGATTGCCGTTATGATCTCCCACGCCGGAAGCATGTTCAAAGTACGGATCGCATGGGGATTGATGTTTGAGAGGGAAACCGATACGGGAGCAAGGAGAAGCCAGGCAAATACCATGTTTCTTCCGTTCCCTTTTCCTTTGATCAGGGTCCGGAGGCCGAGAAGAACCAGCGGCAGTTCAAATACATAGAGCATTCCAAGCTTTCTTACACTGTGCCTTCCATTTTGATCACCTCTGAAAAAGAGAAATGTGGTATCGAAATTTGCGAGATAATTTTCAAACACTTTGGGGAAGAGCTTTTCTTTTCCGATGATGCTTTCGGAATACGCACGGATGACCGCTTCTCCCGAAATGATCGACGGGACAAAGGGAAGACTTAAGATCACACCCGTTACGACAGCGGTGGCAAGATCCCTTTTTGCTTTCATTACATTCTTCCTGCAAATCCAGACCAAAGCCAGGAGTATAAGGGGTGCAAACAAGCGTGTGCTGATATACGTAGCTGCGGAGAGTAAGAACAAGATGACAGAAACGGTTAACCACATCCCATGTTTACGAAGTGATACAAGAAATGCGTACCACCCTGCAACAAGGAAGAACAAGGCGAGGTTCGCCTCAAAGCCTCCCCGAGAAAATTGGAGATGCCATGGCGAAATCGCAAGAAGCAGTGCAGCTACTGCCGCAATGGCTGATGGCTGATGGCTGATGGCTGATGGCTTTTTTTCAAACAGTTCAACGACGAGGAAGTACATCAGAAGAACCGTGAGGGTGCCGGCAAGGGCGGAGGGGAAACGGACGGCAAAATCCGATCTGCCAAGGAGCTTTACACTGATGGCTGCTATGTAAATATAGCCCGGATATTTGTAGTCTCCAAAAGCCCGAAAACTTACCGGTAAACTTTTTCCATATTGGTCCTTTCCCGTTTGCGCAATGGAGTATGCGTTATACCCGATCGAAATCTCATCCCAGTAGAGCCCGGGTGGCATTACGGCAAGATTGTAAAACCTTAAGACTCCGGCCAGGATCGTGATTAAGCTTAAGAGGAGGATCGTTTTCGCTTTCATCTTTTCATGATTGAAACTGTCGGTTCACCGTTTGGAAGTCTAATGACCTTCAGCGCTTCATCCCTTTGTGATTTGGGCGTCTGTGCATAGAGATCAACAAGCAGCACCGGAGTTTCCGATGGACCTTCGCTGTAATTGATAGGTTGAAATAGAAACTTCCCGAATTTATTTTTGGTTTCCAGAAATCCTCCGGAAACCGTACCTCCGTCGATATTTATGTACGTCCACGGATCGTATTTTGTGTAGAACGCGAAGAAGTTCTGCGGTTGTCGGAGGTTGGTGGAAACGATCACTTTCGAGTTTTCGTCTTTATGAAGATCAGCGTACTCCGCCGCCTCTTTATATCCATACTGCCAACTTTCCGCAAACTCAAGCGGCCCATGGACATAGTACTGATGGAGATAGTGATATACGCTTCCGGCAACGAGTACGGCCGAAAGCATGAAGGTGACTATGCGCAAACCCTTCCTCATTTTCTTAACTGCGGCAAGAGCGGTAAGGACGCCGACTGCCGAGAAAATTTGCAGTGTCGGCAACGCTACGGTCATCCTTACTGAGCTTGGGATATCCCACGTCAGTGCCGAGGCAACCGGCGACAAAAGAAACCAACCGAGGAGAATTCCGAATGGCCGGCGGTCCTTGAGATGTGCCATTTTGCAGAGTCCGAGAAGAATAAGCGGCAATTCACCAAGGTAGAGGAGACCGACGTTCGGCGCATGATTGTACGGCATCCCTTTCGTTCCTAAGAATAAAAGGTCTGGTTGAAAGTGCTTTAGATAGCCGTCGCTAACCGTCAGAAATCCGGCGAAGTATCGGTTGTGCAGGAACTTCACCCCCAGCCAGTCTTGTCTTTGAGCATCAACTACTCTCCTTCCTGTTTCTTTCTCAACAAGTCCCGGGTGCTCGAAGACGCTGGTTCCCTTAAATCGCATGAGCCCTGCTTGGGAAAATAGAATTGGGGAAAGCGGAAGGCTGAGGATTAAGAAAGCGAATGCCGCAATGCAGGCATCTCGCCTTTTTAGCCAAATGGTTTTCCCGTAAATTCCGGCAAGGGCGACCAAAAAGAGCGGAATAAAAAGCCTCGAAGTTTGATAGGTGTACAAAGAGAGGCTGAAGCTTGCCGCCGTGCCTATCCACCAACGGCCGTTTCCTCGAATACCTTTGAGAAATGTCCAGACGCCTAAAACGGTTAGGAATACCGCGATGTTGGTTTCAAATGCAACACGGGAGACCTGAAGGTGCCATGGCGAAATTGCGAGGAGAAGTGCGGCGATTTCGCCAACTGAAAACTGAAAACTGAAAACTGACAACTTTAGCCTCGGGAAAAGTTCCCTCACAAGAAAATAGGTCAAGAGGACCGTGAGAGTGCCGGCAAGGGCGGAGGGAAAGCGGACGGCAAATGGATTGAGGCCGGAGGCTGCAATTGAGGGAACCGAGAGGTAAATATACAGGGGCGGTTTGTAATCGTCGTGGGAGCGAAAGACGAGCGGCAAGCGCTTCCCATACTCATCCATTCCCGTTTTGAGAATTGAGTAGGCGTTATAGCCGATCGCGACTTCATCGAGGTTCAGGCTTGGAGGATTTTTTCCGAGTTGATAGAATCGCAGCACCGCGGCGAGCGTGACTATAGCTGCTAGGGTAAATCCTGTTCGCATTTCCCTCACTCCTTTGTCAAGAACTGCATAGCGATCGTCTGATCGGGCCTTCTTACGACGTTCACTACTTTTGCTCCTTTAACTTCACCGCACTCTCCTACGTTTCCGTAGAGTGTTTTTCCCTCCGCCACTGTACGTTCATTCAATGGACAAGGGTCTCTGACGAAACGAACTTTCTCTCCAAAATCCCAATCTCCTTGAACGTTTCTTTTGTCATTTACAAGCTTCTGCGCAAGAGAAGGATCAGTTTTTGTAAAGAACAGGAAGTACAAATATGGCTCTGTCCCTGATTTACTGATGAGAATTTTGTCATACTTGCTTTGGACCTGGTTTACGTAGGCTACGATCTCCGGGAACTGGATATTTCTGTTCCATGGCTGATGCAAGGGCTGATGGATAGTGTACTGATGGCTGAATCGTCCAATCTCCCAGACGACCCCAACAACGAATAAAACTGTTACCAGCGTACGCAGTAGCTTGGCTCTTTTTTGCACTTTTCTGTAAACAAACACGAACCCCATCGCCGTAATGATCTGAAAACCGGGGAGCATGAAGACCGATCGTTGAATGTTGGGCGCATCTTCGGTTGTTAACGCTGCCGGAAGACCTCCTGCGAGAAACCAAAATAGTGCGTAGGCACTTGAAAGCTTGAATCGTTTTACTGCGGCGAAGAGCCCGAGGAGGAAAAAAGGCGCTTCAAACCAATACTGCAAAGTTTGTTCCGGAACCACATAGCGAGTCGGGTAACCGCCTTGGACGAACAGGAAATTGAGACTTACGTATTTGAAATACTCCCGAAAGAACTCGCGAGCGCTGTTCTCGACTTTATTGTGAAAGAGGCGCGTCACCACAATGGGGAGCCCCACGCCCCCATCTTCCAGGAATGATGTTTGGAGGCGTGCCACGGCTGACTGGGGTGTAATATTGCCAATCTGTCGGTAGCGAGCAAGTCCGGCTCCGCTTTGTATCGTCACCCATACCGGCAGGACGGTAAAGAGCGCCAGCATGAGCGACAACACCAACGCTTGGGATTTTCGGTGCTTTACTAAAAGGAAAATGATCCAAAAGAGCGCGTGGATATAGATGAACGGTCGTACTCCAATGTAGGAAAAGTACGTTACGACCCAGGAAAGATAGGTTAGCAGCAGTAATGCTGTACCCTTGGATTTTACCCAAGACACCAGCAAAAGCATTGATCCCAAAAAGAAAACGAGGCCGAGAGCTCCGTCTGTCGTCGACCGCGAGAGGATGATGTGCCACGGGGAAACGGCAAACAGAGCACTTGAGAGTAATGCCAGTTGTTCGTCGTCAAAAAGCTTTTTGACAAGAACATATGTGAGGAAGACGGCAAATACCCCAAGAAGCGCAACCGAAAACCGTACGGCAAACACATTGACACCGAAGAGCGCTATCCAAGGGGACGTAAGGTACATCGAAAGCATTGGGCGGGCTTCGTTGTAAAAACTGGTATGGAGTGGTAAGAAGTTCCCGTTTTCGTCGCGGAGAGTTTTTAAGATCGAGTAGGCGTTATAGCCCACCTGAACTTCATCCATATCGAAGCCTGCCGGGAAACGGTCAAGCCATAGAAGCCGCAAGATCGCTGCCAGAATTAAAATCAGATACAGTTTCTTCATGTTTTTAATTCCATCCCGTACAATCTTGGTTCTGCCTTCCCTTTTAACCGAATTTTCCCAGTACTTCCCGATCGGACACGATACATAGTCGTTTTTCTTTCCATCTTTTCCTTATAGCTTGGGGGAACTTTAGAAAGGCTTTAAGCGTCCCCGCCACGAATGCCTTGTCGCTTGTGCAAACTGCCCTGAGGAATAACCAGGGAAGCCACACGATGTGACTGACGATCATGGCCGGATCATGGATATTCTTCCAGACAAAGAGAATCTGATTTTTCGCAGCTATCCTCCGAATCCGCTCCCTCCCAAACGCGCTGACGTTGGTGCTTTCCGGTTCATGATGAACAATAGATTGCGGTTCGAAATGAACTTCCCATCCCCTTTTCCAAGCGCGATACGAGAGGTCGATGTCCTCCCAGTAGGCAGGGTGAAATAGCGTGTCCATACCCCGAAGCTTGAGCCACATTTCTCGGCGAAACGCCGCGCTTCCGCCGAATGCCCAGAGGGTTGGTCCGGGCGTTCGGTTTTTGGCTTCGGCGTGGACGAGGAGGCCCTTTTCAAATCTTCCGATCGCTTTTCCCCGTGTTTTCTCTCCAACCATCTCTTGGCATCCGACCGCAAAGACCCCTGGATCGTTAAAGTGCGGTTCAAGCGCTGTGAGAAAATTCGGCTCGGGATAAACGTCCGTGTTCAGAAGAATTACAATCTCTCCTTTCGCGTGCTGAACACCTCTGTTACAGGCTTTCGCAAACCGGAGATTTTTGGAGTTTACCAAAAGGCGAACCTCGGGATATTTTGCTTTCAGGAGTTCTACGCTCTCGTCTGTTGAGGCATCGTCGACCACAATGACTTCATTTTTCCCAGCCGCCTTTAAAACCTCAGGGAGGTTCTTCTTAAGAAGATGAGCCCCATTATAATTCGGAATAACGATAGAGAATTTCATGCCGCCCAGATGGAACCATTGTACCACGCAAGCTGTAGAGGACCTGATGTATTTCAATCCCGGTCCCGTCGAGGGTCGCGGTCCACCCGGGATAGTAGGTGTCTGAGAGAACGAGCATCCCACCGGTTTGGCTGTCCACAAGGATCCCAACCTCATTTTCACGGTATTCCATGATCGAGGCGGATTGGTTCACGTCCTCCTTTTTCATTGAAAATGCCTGTTCAAGGGACTGTCTTTCGGAGTTCGGCACAACATAGTTTGGGATCAGGAATGCGCGCGGGAACGCTTGGTTATTTTTGTAGACCCTGGTTTCTCCTTCCTGAAATACCTTCTCAAGCTTGGGGTGCAAAAGATCCGTCAGACTGACGACATACTTTACGTTCAGAAGATCAACGATCGGCGATGCATAGTTGTCCGGCCGGATAATGCGATGGAAAGGGGTCGGTTCAAGGGTGGGCTCTCCTTTCTGCGAAGACGCTATTAACTGGCCGAAGCGCCGGATATAGATCGGATCGTAACCCTCGAGCGTTTGGAATCGGTAGGGTATTGAAAAGTTCGGCGGGAAGATCCTGGCGTCCGTGGTGATGTAACGCCAGGGACTTTTGTCCTGAGCAAGAAAACGGACTGTTTCTGTTTGCGGGTAGAGGTAATCCTTATCCGAGAAAGGTGTGAATTTCCAAGAAAAGCGGAGAAGATCGGCAGAAGTGAGAATGAAAAGAACAATGAATAATGAATTATGAATTATGGTTTTGTTCTTTACCCTGAGCTTCACTAGATGCAAGGCGGCCATCAGGGTTATGCCGGCTGCGACAATAAGCATAGTCGGCAGAATGAGATTGCGCTGGGCCACTTTGAGGTTTTCGGCTGCCATATCTATTCCTGTCTTTCCGAACGTAAATACCCACAAGCCTCCGATTGTAGCTGCCGTTATCGACAATGCGATGAGCAGATGACGATTCAATCCCTTTCCTGCTCTTAAGTCTTTGAAGAATCTGTCGAGCCCAAAGGCGGCAAGGAGCGCCAAGCACAAATCAACAATCATCATCAACCGCGAAGGCTGTGCCGTTGAGATCAACGGAAGGTTCAATTGAAAAGGAATCCTTGAAAGCGGGTTTGATAGAGCAAAGATCAATGACAGAACCAATGCACAGATAAAGAATTTTTCTTGAAATGATTTCTTTCCTGAGGATGTGAATAATGCGGTCAGCGCGAATGCCAAAGGTATCATCCCAACATACCCGATGAACTCCGTGTAATTAAAAGCGCCCCAATAATTGAGTGTTGCAGGATTACCAAAAAAATCGGGGGCAACAAACTGCACTAGATTCTGCCATGGTAAAAACCAGTCCTGTCTCATCAACACGTCCCCCTGATCGATTTCCCGCGCAGAGTATCGCAGAAGTTTTGCGGTCGGAACCCACTGAACCGCAGTCAATGCCCCCACCGCGATCACGACCAGAGAAAGTTTGAGGATGGTTGTCTTTCTTCCGGACAGCCACAGCCTAACTCCTGCGTAGGCAAGAATCACGACAATAGCGTAAAAGGAAGTCTGCAAGAATCCGGCAAAAAGGATGCTTACCAGTGCAAAAGCAAGCGTTAGGTACCAAATCAGCCTTTCTTGCTTTACGATCCGTTCAATCCCAAGGAGTGCAAGCGGTACCCAGACGAGCGTATGAAGCGTCGTGTTCCACTCGAGCCAAGCGACTGAAAAGCCGCTCAATGCGAGCGAAAGGGAGGCAATGGAAGCGGCTTTCTTGGAAACACCAATGTCGGTTAGGAAGGCAAACAGAAAAAGAGCAAGCAGAAGAGGTTGCAGGATGACTTCGATGCTCCAAGCGGTTGGAAATGGCAAGAGAAAAAAGAGGATATTGAGCGGATAAAAAAGGGCGGTTTGGATGTTTGCCGCAAGCGGCGTGCCGGCATGGGTATAGGGATTCCACCCCGGGTATTGTCCGCTTTTGAGGAGGTCTATCGCGAGCTCACGCCAGGGATACTGCTGTCTAATGGCATCGGTGATGAGGAAATTCTTGAAGGGAACTCCTGCCGTGAGCCCTTTCCACACCACGTCTCGAAAGGGATGATACATTCCAACGATGGTATCCGCAGGAATGGGAAGCTTTCCTTTCATCCAGGCTGGTGAAAAAAATATGAATATCGGAAGTAGTAACAGAAAAAGGTAGATCCCTTTGTTTCGTGTGCGCCTTGCCACTGCTCTCCTGATTTTACTCAACCTATTGTTACCGAAAAAGATTGAAGGCGTTCCTTTAACTGGGCCAAGTCTTTGTAAAGAATCGCTTTCATTCCGGCAGATTTGGCGACTTCTACAAATTTTTCAACATCATCAATAAAAAGACACTCATGGGGTTTGACTCTGAGTTTCTTTGCCGCCAGGAGAAAAATCTCTTTCTCGTCTTTTGTCATTTTCACTTCATTGGAGAGAATGGTAACGTCAAATTCTTCCAATATTCCAAGCCTTCGGAGTATGGGGACATGCTCATTGGTGGTATTTGTAATCACTCCTAATTTGTACCGTTTTAGGGAAGCGACCAAACCCATCATCTCAAGGTCAACGCTTACCAACTTTTCGTAATCATTAATCCATGCCTTTAACAGGTCGTTTACGGACATTTCTTTTTTATACTTTTTGGCTAATATTTGCATAACCTGTCGAGCGGTCATCGCCCCCTTACTCCAAGGTATGAGTTCTCTATTCAGATCCAGCCAAAATTGTTTTTTGTCAGAAGGTTTGAGAATTGCAAGAGTCCTATTGAGAAGCGGTTTCCAATCTATTATCACCCCTCCGAGGTCGAAGATAATTGCTTTGATCATGGCTGCCCGTAGCTTCTATCGTCTAACAAAGCGACGAACTTTTCGCAGAATGTCTGTTTTGAAAATTTCCCACTCGTCTCAATGGCATTCCGGGAAAGATTGTCCGTAAGCGTTTGGTCCTTCATCAATCGAAATGTCTTTTGTTTGAGTTCATCGACTGTTTCCCAAAGCAAACCGTTCTCCCCGTCCGTCACGATTTCCGGTTGACCGCCTTTGTTGATAACGACCGGAATGCACCCGGCACTCATTGCCTCGGCGGTTGCGATACCGAAGTGCTCAACCCGTTCCGGGTGTTTTTGTTGATCCACCCCAAACCCAGCGGCGTGCCAGAAGAGTTTTGCCTTGCCATACGCTCCTTCGAGCGCCTCGTGAGAGACGTCCGGGGTGATTGTTATCGGATAACCACTGGCATCTTGAAGTAATTTTTCGAGAAGCGTTTTTCCCTCTTTGCTGCTTCCGACGAGGTGAAGTTCCCAACCGCTTAGGCCGGTGTCAACCATTTCCTTAAATGCGGCGACCAGGACATCCTGCCTCTTGTGATGGAGCGTTTCGGTAAACCTCCCGACGGAGAGAATGATGTTTTGTTTCTTTGTTTTCTTAGGCGAGATGTTGAGCGGTGGGTAGAGGATTTCGGAACGGACGTCATATTCCTTATCGATTACCCTTTTTGTGAAGAGCGAATTGCAGATGATGTGGTGGATGTAGCTTAATTTGATGTGGTTTAAGATCGAGGTTCCATGAACATTGGTGAAGGGAATTTGGAAATGGAGGATGTTGTTTTTGGAGAATAATGGGGGAATGCTTCCGTCGCTTAAAAAAAAGACCACATCGTATCGGTGGGTTAATTGTCTTTTTTGAAGCCATTGTCCTCTTTTCGAAAAGAGCTCGTACCCCTTTGTATCTATGACGATTGGGTCGATGTTGATCCCCAGGAATTTCTTGATTGTTTTTTTGATGGTCTCATCTTTCCAAAAGAGGTTCACCTGAAAGCCCTGTTTCAGTAAGCATTCAATCACGGAAGATGTATAGACTTCTCCCCCGCCGATTGTATCGAGATATGGATCGAAAACAGCTGCTTTCTTCACGGCTTTCTTGCTACTGCAACGATGAGGGCAGCATAGGTATAGGGAGAAATACTGTTTAACAACCTTTTTGCCATTCTTCCGAACCCATTGAGTTCAAAAATCTTTCCGCTATGGCTTATAAGTTTTGGAAAGTCCAGCCAAAGCGCGATGCTTCTCTCTTTTGAAAGATCGTCTTTCGGATAAATCCTGATATTAATAAAACCGGCATCCTTCATAAACGCGAGGAGCTCGTTTTTCGTGTAGCGATATTCGTAAAATCGCATTTTTGGTTGCTGCCTGTTGTTCCGCAATCCGAGGGCCTCAACCATCAATCGCGCAGGAGTTTTTATAATGGTTTTTACTTGGTTTAAGGTACGAACACATCTACGGAGGAAAGAATCAAACGGCACTTCTATAATCGCCGTTCCGCCACGGCGCAGGACACGATACGCTTCTCCAAGCGCCTTTTGCGGTCCTTCCTCAAAATGTTCAACCACCCCCAAGGAAAGGTAGGAATCGAACGACCCATCGGGATAGGGAAGGGCTTTAATATCCGCCTTCTCCACTTTTGCCTGTTTGAAAAAGGCCTTCAGCTTTTTTATGGCGTAATCGTTTGCGTCAGCCCCTTCGATGTTATAACCCTGTTTGGCAAGGGTTATTACCCACTTTCCCATCCCACAGCCGGCTTCAAGGATCTTTCCTCTTTTTGACAAGTACTTTTCAAAAATGGGCTTGAGCCCATCGGTGTCTACGAGTTCCAGTTCCTGATCTAAAGAAGTCTTTTTCCAGTAGGCGTCCCACTCCTTGCCGATATCCGGAATATACTGCTTAAAGCTCATCGGAAATCTCCCTGTCAAGGTCCTGGTACGTTTTTTTCATGGTCTTTTCCTGTTGCATTTCCCACAACCATACCATGATGAGGAATTGATTGAAGGCCTGATACAGTATTTCGATCCATCCTCTGATCCCGTCGCGCCAGCCACTTTCCTTGACTCCCCGAAACCAGAGCTCGCGAAAGGGAGCAGTAAGAAGATGTCGAATCTTTACCATTGGATGCTCTTCCTTCAGACGAAGCTCAGCCTCAAGTTGCGTATAACGGATCGTCTTCTCAAGCATCCAGAGAATGCCTCTGTGGGTGAAGTGGAGAAGTTCGCCTTTGAGCGTCCCCACCGATCCTTCAACATTTGGGTGTTCGTGGAGTTCTCCGGCCCAACCCTTGAATGCCTGTTTTTCTATGAGTCGATGTTGATCATCCGGATACCACCCGCCATAGCGAAGCCACCTCCCCAAGATCATGTTTTTGTGGGGAATGCGGTAAGACCGATACAAAGACTCTTTCTGTTTTAACAGGGCTTGGATCTCTTCCCGCAATTCTTTTGAGACGCGTTCATCCGCATCAACATAGAAGATCCACTCACCCTTTGCTTCTTTCGCACCTACATCCCGTTGTTTGGGAAATCCCTGCCAAGGCGTACGTATAATCTTTGCCCCTTTCGTCTTTGCGATCTCAAGTGTCCTGTCCGTTGACCCTGCGTCCACAACAACGATCTCATCCGTCCATGAAAGCGACTGCAGGCATCCAGGAAGAAATCCTTCCTCGTTGAGGGTGAGAACGATTGCAGAAATAGCTTTCATCTGACTACGAAAATTGTACTCATTGCATTGCTAAATATTTTGCTTATAGGAAAGCCATCTTTCTCCAGTTCCTCGAGCATCGCCGTATCACCTTTGGAATCGCTGTAGATATGAGTAATTTTAGCATCTTTCAGTATTCTTTCTCTCCTGTCGACAGGAGTCTCTGGGGAAAAAAATTCTTCCACCGCTTCCAGGCGATATTGATATGGGGTGTCGGTTAAAACTGCGAACGTTTCTCCGGAAAAATAGGTCCTTCGTCCTCCGAGTCCCGGAATCTTCATGAGGTAGCGATGCTGACTGGAAATCGGGGTTAATACGACACTTTCCTCAGGCAGTGTGTTGACAAATTGCATCGCCTCTACTTCTTTAATCGGGACTGTGACTGATTCTTCCTGATTTGCCAAAATAAATGTCTTGATTGTAGTCGGGATGGAGAGGATAAACAGCAGGATAAGAAGCGCAGTATGGGGTTTCTTTTCCGTTATTTCGACAACGAGCAGAATGCTGAGTAACATGAGCGCGTAGGGGCTGAACTGGATGGTGTTGTACACCGAGACCGGCTGGACGAATAGGAGAGGAATTCCCAGAGAAAAGACAACAGCACCGATAAGGAAGAAATCCATCGTTGATGCCCTTGAGAATCTTAAAATTTTCTTGCCAATCCAGATAAACGCAAGAATCCTTACCCCCAAATTTCCGACTAGATAAAGGCCGAATTCTTCAAGATTGATCTGAATAAATCGCGGTATGTTCCCCGCTGCCGTGTAATGTTGGTAGAGTTGGGTAAGGTGCTCGTTGTAAAAACGACCGCTGTCTTCCACCATCCTTCTTAAGATCCATCCGGGAAGGAAAAGAAGCGGCGGTTTTGTTGTTGAAGAAGTCCAGAGGGTAAAGCCAAGAAATAGCCCGGTTGCAATCAGCGTCGGCAAGAGCATCTTCCGACTTCGCCGTAGTACCAGTTCCGGAACAAGCGCCGTCCAAAGTGCTCCGACCGCCACAATTCCGGCATATGCCTTTACTGCTGTTGAGAGTCCGAGGAGCAGACCGGAAAATATGGCGTCGTTCTTTCGCCCATCCTGCACGAAGCGGTGGAGAATGCTCACGCCAAACAGGAAGATTGAGAATCCCAGTACCGTATGCACATTGGTCAGCTGGTCAAACGGCTGATCGAGCATGAATGAGTTCGCAAACCATGGCGTGTTTTTTCCGAGGAGAAGCGGTATCGTGTAGGCTGCACTGCCGCCGAACACCGTAAACGCCGCTCCCGTAAGTCCCTTCCATGTTGATTTTGTCAGGCGTTTTGCCAACATGAACGCGGAGAGCGCAAAGAGGAAGGCAACTACGGGTGGAGCAAGATACATGTAGACCGTCTCGACCGATAGGCCACTGCCCTGATGCACCAGCATCAAGATGAAGTCCGAAAGAAAGTGGTAGTTCAAAAGCGGTACACCAGCCATTCCCGGGTTTTGCGGTGGGAACGACCTTGCCAGTTCATGGATCACGGCGAAGTGCCAGAGCGTATCGTGAAGCATCGGGATGTGTATTCCGTCTCCTTTAAACCAAGCGCCGGAGAGGAAATGCCAACTCTGGGAGAGGCTTGCTACAAGCAAAAACACACCAACAGAAAGGTGTTCGATCCATCTTTGTCTTTGGTTCCCTTTTTGATTACTCGTTGATTTTGGAGATGATGATCGATTCATTTTCAAAGACTTTTGTGAGGGTTAATCCATTAGGATTGAAGGCTCGATTTTCTTCTTGTGTGAGCAGAAGATAATCGATTGAGTTGGTATCGACGATTCTGTTTCGTAACCCAGGATCGGAGTTACGGAAAAAGGATCGGAGCTCTGCTTCTCTTCCCTCGTAATCCTCTCCGGTGATCCGAGAGAAGGTGTTGGCGGAGAAATAGGTCGGTCGCTCTGATAACGCCGCAACCAGGGCCGAGGAGAGATTGATCTTTGACGGATAGAGAAGGATTATGCTTTCAGGAGGGGTCTCCTTCTTTAGGTAATCGAACGCTTCGAGGGTTAAACGGGGGACGAGAAACGGTTGATCGTTGAAGCGATCCACAATGCTGGTTGCATTCGAGGGAACTGACAAAACAAGAAGGATAATCGAAAGAGCAATCGCAAGCTTGCCGTTGGTTGCTTGAAGAATCTGTTTCAGGATGAGTACGGTGAATATGGAAAGCATCACTAACGAGTAGGGTCCGAACTGGATAATGTCATATGACATCCTTCCTTGATTGAAAAGCAACGGCAATGACAGTGAAGCTGTGGTTACCGTGAGCATGAATATTCCCGCGAGAGAGGGTCTTTTTACAATCACAATCACGTATACGAGGCCGAGTGTTTTCACCCAAAGGTTACCAAAGAGAAATATCAGCATTTGCTTGAAGTTTACAATCGCCAATCGTAAGACGTTATGGGTTGCCTGGTAGTGCTGTTCTAATAAGAAATACCTGGGGACATTGTAGCGGTCCGGATCCTCGACCATCCGCTTCAATAGCCAACCGGGTACCCAGACGAGTCCGGCGGCAGTTTTTGCATCATAAACGGGAATGAAAATAACCGCAGAAACGAACCCGGCGAGAAACCAAACTCCCCACAAATCATGGCGTTTGTTTTTCAGTGACATCCACAGCGCTGCGATAGGCAAGGCAAGTAGCATGATGATCCCTCCCCAAGCCTTAAAGCCGATTATGACGCCGAAGGTAATCGCCGTGAGCATCAAGATTACCATGTTTCTTTTCTTTTCCAAAATCATCAGTCCCAAAAGACCAGCAAGCATCAATGGAAAAACGACAACCGCATGGGGATTCTGCATGAGATCGACAATGGGATCCAACATGAACGTATTCGCTGAAGGATGGAATTCCGGGCCCCGGAAAAATTGCAGAGCCCATGAGGCATTCCCCGCAAAAAGAGTCAGGATGACTGCGGCATTGGCGAGCCATTCTGAGCGGCTGAGGCGCCGTGCAACCACAAATACGCTGAGGCTTAAGAATGCTGAGACAGCAGCAGGGGTAAGCCGATAGTACAGCTCGAATGTCGATAACGGAAGGTAACGTGCCATCGATGCCAGGGTGAGGTCAAGCAGGAAGTGATAATTCTTTACGAGTACGGGTGCAAATCCAGGATGTCGCGGGGGGAAATTTTGTTTTAATTCATCGATGAGGAAGATATGCCATGTCGAGTCATGGAGGCTCAACTGTCCAAATTGGAGTCCTTGGGCCGTCCAAACCCCGCTTCGGAAAAGGACTTGTCCCTGGATTACGATCCCCACAATGGCAAGGATAAGGAAAGCAACTTGTGCTTTCGCTAGTGATCTTGTCCTCGGCTTCCACTCCTTAAGCCATCGCCCTCCTTCAACAAAACCAAGCATGAAGAACGGTAACTCGGCAACCCAGAATGGTAGTCCAAGGAAGCGGATGAGAAAGATCAACAGCACATAGCAAACAAATCCGAATGTAGTTCCAAGGAATATCCGCTCTGTTACCCGCAGGTTGATGGTCTTTGGGAGAAGCCGCATACCAGGCAAGAGCCAGATCATTACGGCGAACAGACCCGCCAGAAGAGCGTTGGTTAGCGTAAGGATTAGGTTTTCTCCGAGCATTTCTCCTGCTATTATAAACAACTGTTGGCCGATTGAGTGAGAGGTTTTTGAAGCAAAGTTATGGCTATGCGAGCGGATCTTTTCCCTGAGATGTATCGGCTTGAGGAAACCTATTGGTGGCACGTTGCGAAACGGCGGCTTGTCCTTACGCTCCTTACCCCTTTTCTTCGCAACCATGCTCCTGGCGCTTTTCTTGATGTCGGTTGCGGAACGGGGATGATGCTTAAGGATCTCTCAGCTCTCGGGCGGGTGGTTGGGATTGACGGAACCATGGACGCTCTGCGGTATTCCCGTCAACGGGGAGCGTCCTGTGTCATCCTTGCTGATTGTTCGCGCCCCTTCCCCATTCGTTCGTCAGCTATCCATGTGGTGACGATGCTCGATGTTTTGGAGCATCTCGATGATGACGATCTGCCCATTTCCGAAATTCATCGCCTCTTGCGTCCGTCCGGAATGTTTGTACTTACCGTTCCGGCCTATCCTTTTCTTTGGACGTACTGGGATGAAATTCTCGGACACAAACGGCGTTATCGAAGAAGTGCTCTGGTCAAAAAACTTGAGCGCAATGGATTCTCCGTTCTCCGACATTCCTACTTCTATTCATATCTTCTGCCTGTGGCTATTCTCTTTCGCGTCACCAAATCACTTCTTGGGGTCAACGTGAAGATGCGCTCCGACTTCATTGCTCTCCCACGATGGCTGAACCGCTTCCTGCTTTCTATGTCTTATCTTGAGCAGTACGCTACGCGTTTTGTGCGAATTCCTGCGGGACTTTCGGTCATCTGCGTCTGCAAGAAGATTTAGGGCAAGTGGTACTTTCCTAAAAGGTCATTGAAGCGAATCCGGACAAGCCCAATGAATGACGTCAGTGTGTCCTTGAGAAGGGAGACTTTCGTATTGGGGTTGTCCTGCCAGACGACCGGGACTTCCCGAATTCTTGCCCTGCCTTTTTGCGCAAGAAAGAGGATTTCAGCATCAAAGCTCCAATCCATGAGTAGCGACTGACGAAAAAGCTTTTGTGCGAGTTCGGTTCTGTAGAGCTTAAAGCCACAGGTGATATCGGAGATCCCCCGGGTAACCAAAATGTTTGTGAGGAGCGTGAACACTTTCCCGCCGAATTCCCGGAACCGGGGTTGATGAATAAGAATCTTTGCTCCTTTCATCTTTCTTGAGCCGATGAGGATATCAAAGCCTTTTCTTAATCGCATAAACTTTCCTAATTCTTCTATTGGGGTTGCCAGATCCACATCAAGAAAGATCACCCATTGTCCAGTGGATGAAAGGATTCCCTTTTTAATGGCCCCGCCTTTCCCCAAATGGGGATTTTCGATGAGCATCATATTTTTTCTGACTTTCAGGATTTTCTGTACAGCAGAAACAGTCTGATCGGAAGACCCATCATCCACCACCAGAAGCTCCCAGGAAAACGGTTGCCTTTCAAGATACTCGAGAACTTTCGACAGTCCTCTGTCTACCCGATTTTCTTCGTTGAAGACTGGGATAATGACGCTCAATTCCGGACGTCTCATTGTTCTCTATTCCTCCGTCGTTTTCTTAATCTCTAGTGTGGAACCGGTTTGTTCGCGCAGCTTCTCGATATCGGGCATCCTTCGAAGGAGCGCATCAATAATTCCGTTTCTTTTCGTCCACGGTCCTTTGATGAGGAATTTTGTCCCTTCGCGAAGGAGTGCAATTTTGGCACGAAGGGATGCATGGCGAAGCCCGAACAGGAGTCGGTTACGGGTAATGAAGTAGTCCTGAAATGGGGATCCAGAACCGCCGAAGCTCGCGGCGTTTTTGTGCCAAAGGATTGCCTTCGGCGCGAACATCACTGTAAATCCGCTCTTTGGGGCCCTGATAGAAAGATCGGCGTCCTCAAAATAGGCAAAGAACACGGGATCAAAGAGGCCGATCTTTTCGTAGAGTGCTCGCGAGACCAGCATTGCACAGCCCGTGGCAAACTCCGTTGAATAAGCATCATCAAACTGCCCATGATCAACCTCATCGACACCGCGATGCGATGGCCAGACGTTGTTCCAATCGATCTTTCCTCCGGCATACCAAATGACTCTTCCTTTTTCTGCCTCCCGATATCGATCTTTGTGGAATTCGAATCCCCGGGCAAAATAGATCTTCGGCGAGACGATTGCGGCTTGTCTTTTTTGCGCCACAGCTACCAACTGATCGACGAGCTCCGGATGGATCAACGTATCGTTGTTCAAAATAAGGACGGAGTCTGCTCCGTTTGCGAAAGCCTGTTTTACCCCGATATTATTGCCTTCACAAAATCCAAGATTTTTCTTGTTCTCGATGAGCAAAACGTCGGGAAATTGTCTACTGATGGCCGGAACGGAGTCGTCCGTTGATCCGTTATCAACGACGATGGTGTCTGTTCTTGCTTTCCTGCCCTCGAGTTTTTTCAGCGAGGCTAGACATTCAAGCGTGTCCGCCTTGCCGTTGAGGTTGAGAAGAACGATCGTAACTTTCTGTCTTTTTTCCATCCGATGATGAGAAGCAGAGCCGTTCCCAGAGAAATTATAGCACCGACTTTCACCGATTTGGGGTTATAGACAAAATCCACCTCATGCACGCCTGCCGGTATGTTCACCTTACGGAACACCCCTTCGTATGCGCCAACAGTTGTCCTTTCCCCGTCCACCAATGCTTCCCAGCCTGGATAGAAGGTGTCGCTTAAGATCAGTGTGGTCTTCTCTTGTGCCTTCGTCCTGACGCGTATCATGGTCGGGGTGTACTCAATAATTTCGGCAGGGATTATCAACGCACCGTCTTCGAGGAAGGCCCGGGGGAAAGCACTTTTATTCTCATATACACGGAGTCCTTTCGACTTCTCGATCAAGGTGAATTTCTCACTGGCTAAAGGAAGGATGTAATCCTCGGGATACCCGGTGAGGAGGTAGCGGACCCCCAATTTGTCAAGCTTTTCCGACGAAAGGTCATCGACCGGAATAGCATTTGGGCTCCGGGGATCCCCTGACCAAAATGAAAGGTACCTTTGGGGAACGGCGGCAGCGTACCCCGCAGCGTCAGGTAAACGGAGGGTCATTCCTTGATTTTCCGGGAGTGCCTCAAGCTCCTGTTTAAGGCGTGTAAAGTGAATTAGTTCCTCTTCGGTCAGATTGTTTGGAGAAAATGGTTCGCGAGCACGAAGATGTGTCCAATAAACCCCAAGACCGGTGTACGGCGTGGTTCCGGCAGTTGAAAGATACCGCCAGTCCCCTTTCTGCTTCGAAAGCCAACTTGCTACTTTTCGCGGTTCTCCGACAAGTTTGACTGGGATTGTTATGAGATTTCCCCGCGAGAACAGAAAAAGGTCGATGACTGTGATCATGAGGGCGGCTTTGCTAAGCCAGCTTTTTTTCTTTGCGAATACGATGAGTGCAACAAGCGAAAGTGTCATTGTGACCAGAAGATTGACGAAGATCGTTTCACCAATAATCGCTACCTTTTCCGGGTTGAACGCCTGACTTTCCGTTATCGGCCTTCCCCGTAACGTCAGATAGAGCCATTCGATTACCTTGATGATGACTGTTTTCATTTTGTTTTCTTTTCTCTATTTGCCAGCGCCATGCCGGATAGCATGGCAATGCCAAAGCTGTAAATCGAAAGGATCCGGATTGGAGAACGGAATTTTGTGAAAAATGGAACCATGCGGCGGGCAAGTTCAAACAGCGGTGTTTGGCTTCCGAGGCTTAAGACGAACGTGAACAAAGCGACCACCATCCAGAATTTTGCCGTCCTTGCCCTGATTGTGAATGCGCCCCAAACTGCCAAGACTAGGGGAAGGACCCCCATGTAGCCTTCGGTATTTGCCAATCCGGTTTCAAGCTGTGCGCTTGGCCCCCAAGATGAGCCTTCCTTCCAGGAGCCGTAGAGGTTTGCCAGCACCAAGCGTGGGAGCTCAACGAGTTTGAGTTGATTTGCGCTTGAGAACTCGGCGGTTTCGGGACGAAAAGCCTCTTTCGATAACTCCAGAGACGGCAAGAGCTGAAATGCAGAAAGGAGGAATGTACAGACGAAGATGGTTCCGATGGCGAGCGATCTTTTTACAAACGGTTGCTTTAGAAAATAAGCAAGGTAGAAAAAGACAATGATCCATGTGTAGTAGCTGTATTGTGGGTGGGAAGAAATGAATTGGAGGGTCAACACGAGAATAAGTTCGATTCCGCGGCGCACTTCGCTTTTTTGAACAAACCTCTCCGATGCAAAGAGAACCAACGGTATGAGGCAAATTCCCTGCAGAGAGTTGATGTCGTTTGCGCCGGCTATGACCGTTCCCGAGAACGCAAAAGCTATGGCAGAGAATAAGGCAGGAATCGTCTTTCCCGTCAGAGTTTTTGTGTACAGATAGGTAAAAATTGCCGCGAGCGCGACATAGACGACGACCAAAAGGTTTAAGGCAAGCGGAATCGGCAGGAAAAGGTAGGCGATGTTCGTCGGAGATAAGGTATTATTTGAAAGGTCGGCAAGAAACGGAATCCCTCCGAGGATGTAGGGGTTCCAGAGTGGGATTTTCCCATTGAGAATTTCTTGTTTCCAAAACGCCATCGTCGGAATCACATGAGAGAGGTTGTCCGAATACAACAACCCTTTTCCGCCCCAAAACTCGGGAAGGAAAAATGAAATGGCAAGAATACCAAGAAGGAGAATCGGCCAGCGCGGTTTCATGCGGATATACCCCTCGTCCTCCAGAATGCGCACTTCATAGGCTTATTCTCTCCTTCTCCGCCAGCTGGCGGATTCGGCAGGGCAAGGCAGCCATATCCCGCCAAAGGGCGGGCAGGTGCGCATCTGGAGTCCATTAGGTATTGCACACTATTTTAATTGCAAACCAGAGTATTAGGAGTTTAGCTTCGCCTTGAGTTTTCTTACGAGTCGTTTTGCAAGCGTTGCTTTTATCTTTCCCTGTTTTTCAATCCAATAGGCCAGCTCCACGCCCTTCGCGGAAAGTTCTGTTCGTGTCTCTTCCAAGAAACCCTTGCTGTCGTATTCCCAAAATCCCTGCTTTTCCCAAACCTTGGCGAAAACAGCAAGTGTGTAGAAAGCTTGAAGGAGAGCCAGCACCAGTCCGTGAAGGCCATCTTTGTAGCCTTCGCGGGCAAAGAAATTCGTCAAAAAATCAGAGGCGGGCATGCGGATGGCGTCGTACCAATGGATCGTCTTTCCGGAATCCAGAAAGACTTTCACCTCGTTGTCGGAGTAGTAGGCTTGGATTTTTTTCAAGTACTGGTCAATCGACTGGTAGTTGAAATGGATGATGTGGTTTTCAAGTTTCCCCACTTCTCCTTGGACTTCAACCAATTCATGATTGTGTTTCCCGGGGAATTTGCCTTTTCCTTTGCGGAGGAGGCGAAGCTGATCATCGGGGTACCAGAGGCCGTGTTGAATCCACTTACCGAAGATGATGTTTTTGCGGGGGATGAGATAGCCTGATTGCTGATGACTGATGGCTGATGACTGATGGATAATGTTGTTAATCTCCTCTTTCAGCTCCTTTGAGACGCGTTCGTCGGCATCGAGCGAAAGGATCCAATCCCCAGTGGCTTTGGTAAACCCGAAGTTCTTATTGAGGTTGAGCATCAAAGGGTTATTGGTCCGGAAGAAGATTTTGTTCGTATACCGTTTCGCGATCTCCGTTGTCTTATCCGTTGACTGGTTGTCAACCAAGATGATTTCATCAGCGAAACGTGCCGATTTCAGACAGTCTTCAATCATTCGCTCTTCGTTATAGGCAGAGATTACTACTGAGAGTTTCATGGCTTCCTTAAGGCTTCACGAATGATCCTAAACTCCTGCTTAAGACGCCAGCCCGTCAGCACCCACATGAGTATGCCGTACAGTATACCAGCCCCCCCGACAAGAAGAAAAAGTTTCGCAAAACTCTCTACCGCAATTGGCGAGAGCGCATAGACACTCATACCCATGATTGCTGTCGCGAACGCAGGTGCTGTAATTTGGGGAAGAACATCAATCGGTACTATGCGTTTGACAAGGTACACCGTCACTATCGATGTGGTTGCAACAACTGCTGAGGCCAAAGCGACGCCGTTAAAACCTATCCGCAGAATGAACAAAGGGGTAAGAATCCAGGTGAGCGCCGTCCACATGATCATGAGCTGGAGGCTTTTTTTAATGTGGCCGGTGGCGTTGAGGGTATTCGTCAGTGTCGTTGAGAGCGAAGCCCAGAGCGCATTTACTCCAAATAAAGCAAGGGTAATAAGAGCGGGTTGCCATTTTTCGTAACGGGGGATGGTTCTTACCAGGGTTGGTGCAATCGCCACAAGTCCGACAATGGAAGGGAAAACAACGGTTGCTACGGCAAATACTGATTTTTCAACTGCGACCTTCAATTTTTCCTTATCGTGTTGTAGACGGGAATACGCAGGAAAGGTCACTTTGATAATGCTGTCCGAGAAAAAACGTAAAGGCATTAGTGCCCAGCGTTGCGCCCAACCGATGAAGCCCACTTCTGTCAAAGGCAATATTTTCCCTACATATGCGGTCAGGAGATCGTCTTTGACCAGTGCTAGGAAACTATTGGCTTGAAACGGAACGCCAAATGATAGGAGGTGTCTTGCCGAGTCTTTGCTTACTGAAAACCTCGGTGCCCATGGTTGGATTGCGTACATCGCTACCAGACCGACAACTCCCCGCAAGAGAACCGCGACGGTGAAACTATCCACGCCCTTTCCTTGCCAAGCCAGGTAGACCGCCGTTCCGTAAAAAGCAATATTCTCAATAATCTGTGGGATGACGAGTTTATTAAATTGAAGTCTGCGCTCAAGAATGACGGATGGGATGGTCTTTAACGAGGAGAGGAAAAATGCCACGATCAGCGCGCGCAGAAGAGCCAACCCACCTTCAGTTAAATTGTAGAAGTTCGCTACCAGAGAGGATGCTGCCAAGGACCCTCCGACAAGGGTTACCACCAAAAGCTGTTGGATGGTAAACGTCGTCGTGAGATCTTTGTCGCTCACTTCACCTTTTTTCTGGATGAGTGCTGCGGCTAGCCCAATATCCGAAAAATACACCAGGAAGTTCACCACTGCTGAGACGACAAAGAAAACTCCAAATTCCGAAGGAGTGAGGTAGACCGTGAGGAGAAAGGTTGCGACAACGGTGAGGATTTGGAGAAATAGCGTCCTTGAAGTGAGTGCAATCACTCCCGCTACCGAACGTTTCTTTACCGCCTCACTATCGAGAACCTCGGGTTTGTCGGCCATGAAGATATTGTAACACTCCTTGAGTATCCTCTCTTACCTTATTATTCCTTCTTCATCCTTTGATTCCATTTCATCTGAATACCTAGAACAACCAGGATGCCTAATAGGGTAACAAGATTGGCAAAAGTTCTGATTTGTGTGTTTTTAAATCCGGCGTCGAGGCGGTGCTCTCCGGGAGGGATGGTTACGGTGATGAGACGAAGCTCGTTGTCGGATGTATGGTTTACACGTTGCCCATCAATCCGCACTTCCCATCCGGGAAAATCGAAGGTGTTGAGCCTGATTTTCATCGTCTCGTTGCTTTTGGTCTGAAGCTTCAAATTTCCCGGAACATTTCTTTTGGTTTCTATCTCCCCAATTCCTGAAATCACAGAGAGTGGCTGCGTTGGAATTTGATCCCTGTTGATGTCCACTTGGGTTATTTCCCTTTTTTCTGCTTCGCTCAACTCTTTTCTTGTTTTGACACCTTCGGGAACAAACTCGAAGCTGGTTTTTGAGATTTTCCATTTGAGGAACTCATCACTTACGTAGTGGCTATCGGAAACCTGAAGATATGTCTGCGGTTTGAATAGCTTGAGATTCGGATAGAGGAGGAGTGCCAAAAGCATGATCGCGATCATACCGGTTGCGAGGTGGCTCTTAAGTGTATAGACCGCGGCAATAACGCTTCCTGCAAGAAACGAGGCGAAGAGCGCGGTGAATGTCAAGAAACGCCAGGGGAACTGAAGGTATTGTAATGGCCTTACCACCTTCCAGATAACTTCTGAGAACTGAGTGGTCATGAATGCACTTATTAAGAACAGGACTAAAAGATTAAAAGAATACAGGGATAAATGTAAGGACATTTTGGTTCGTTTATAGCGCTGTACCACGAACCATAGGACCGGAACAAGGAAGGCTAACACCACATGAAGTTTTCCGATTTTGAATGAGATGCCATCAAGTGGACCTGCGGTTGAACCACCATAACCCCAGAGCGAATTCCATAGTTGGTTTGGATAAACGAAATGCAGTTTGTAGTTTGCAAGTTCCGAAAGAAGAATGGAGTCGACGAGGGTAAATTTTTTCTCAATAAGAGCTGGTAGCCAGAAGAAGGCAGAGAGGCTTAGTGCTAAGAGCACGGCGTAGAGCGTAGAGCGTAGAGCATAGAGTTTGCTTCTTGATTTTACGAGCAAGAATAGTACATAAAATGGAAAAAGCACCATGAAGGGGAGAAAGATGAGGTTGTGGGTAAGCATCAAAAGGGCCAGCCACAGCGAGAGCCATAGCCACTGTTTTTTTTCTTGCTTTATGATTAAACGGTCGGTTGACCACAGAATAAGAGGAAGCCAAACAAATGCGGTGAGCTCCGCCAGCGACCCGCGGACATATGCATCGACGGCGTGGTATGGGACGTAGGTATAAAAAGCAGCCGCAATGATCCCACCGATTTTTCCGAAATGCTCTTTTGACCAGAAATACATCGCCAATCCGGCCCCAAGGAACGCGAACCCAAAAACAAACTTTGTTGAGAGAATAAACGTCGTACCGAATAGGAGGTGGAAAATTTCTCCGAGATAATACACGAGCGGCGGGTAGAAGATGAATAAGGGATAGCCATACCCGAATCCGAGATCTTTCACCCATCGCGCCGGGAACTGCCCCGCAGCAAAAGCGCGGTCAAGCTCGTAGAGGCGTGCCACCTGCTGATCATCATGCATCGTGAAAAAGCCAGGATGGAAAAGGGGGAGAAGAGCTGGAATGGTAAGGAGCACCACTACGATTTCGGAAAAATATTTTTTTATGTACAGAGAAAGAGTTCTCATGTTAAATTGTTCAATTGTTGCATTGCTAAATTGTTCTATTGTTTTATTACTGGAATAAGTTTTCTTCTCTTCCCCACACTAACTAACTAACTTGATAAGCTTCGGACCGTAGAGCTTGCCTAATTGTACCAAGAGAATGTAAGAATATGGCAAAAAGAGAAGCATGTAGTGTGGCCAGCCGATGATGAATGTAAGGAACACGCTGTACACAGCCAACCACACCACTAAAACACCAAACTCTTCCGGAAGCCTCTTTTTCATCCACGAGACAACAGCAACCAGTGCTGCAAGGAGGTTGATCGGCCAGCTGATCCTCCAAAGATTACTTTTTATCGTCGTGAACATTCCCCATTGTTGCCCGAACCATATCCGCCAGCGGTTAAACAATACGAGCAACCAATATGAACCTAGCGGTACGGTTCCAACATTCCCCTGACGATAAAACTCATAGATCCATTTCTGCGCCCCAAAATAGCTTCGAATGGTGTTTCCTTGGATGAAGAAGATTGCATATGATGCAATATGTACTATGCCTGCAATCGGAAGGCTCAGCAGGAAAAACACCAGTTTTTGCCATTTATTAAAGAGTATAAGAAATCCCGTGAGGGCAATTATGACGACTGCAGCCGATACGTAAAACTTGGTTGCCGCCACACCCCCAAGCATAAGCGATGCCAATGCAAACCAACGGGCCTGTTTAAGGCCTTTGAGAAAGAACAGTAATGTGAGGTTTAAGAAGCTCACTTGTAAACCGTCGAGCATCGTAATGTTTAAGAGATTATGCATCACCGGTTCCAGACTCAGTAGAGCGGTTGCCGTAAGGGCAAGCCATATATCTTTAAGAATATATCTTGCCAGCACGAAATGGGTCGTGAGGGCAAATGATGCGAGAATAAAACCGACCATCGCCGGACGCATCGTTACAATGAGCATCAATCCGATAATGTATTTTCCCAAAGGGGGCATTTCCGGGTTAATAAGAACGGGGTTCTTTCCATGGAGATATGCCCAACCGGCCCAAGTGTAGAGGCCGCTGTCGCCGATGGCCTTGCTGGTTCTCGCATCGGGATTCACCCACTGGGAATTGAGGTACGCAGATTCCATTTGAACCGGATCAAATTTCTGCCTGTAGGTCGGAAGGTTTGTCAAAATAAAAAATCCGATATTTGCCATTGCGAACACCCCCACCACTATGCCGATTCGTTTTGTCCAATTCGATCCGGGAAATCGATTGATCACTGCAAGGACGAGGACGATCAGCATAGAAACCAAGGAGATCCATTCTGCCATTGATCGCACCGGGGTCCTTTCAAATAGTGCCTTAACAATACGTTGGTCGTTTGTTCCCGGAGATAGATTGACCTCTAAGAGGCCTTCGGTTTTGTCGGGATCCGGTGCTACCGCTTCATCGTCTACGTACAGCTTCCAGCCCGGAAAGTAGTGGGTGTAAAAGCGAAGCCGCGCTGGCTCCCGCAGTCGAAGTTGGAGGTAGTAATTTCCGGTTTTGAGTTCCTGATCCAGCACCTCGTAGCTACCCTGGGTTGCAAAAATTTCGAAGGGCCGGTCCGCTTTGTTCGTCGGATCCTGCCTTACCCAAATAGGCGTAAACTCTTTTTTTACCGTCGTCGTGTCATCGTTTGTTGTGTAGAATCCTTCGGGCCGGTTGATGTATCGGATATTCGTCGTTGAGGGAAGTACTGAAGTCAGGAGAGCAATGGAAACAAACACAAAAGCAACCCATCTTAGCTTTCGGGTAATCCCCGGCGTTGCGAACACCTGGGCGGCAGTTACCGCCGATGTAAAGAGGAATACCGTCGACAGCCTCCAAGGAAACTGGATTTTTTCTATCCATGGGAATACTCCGACAACCGCAGAAGAAATCGGATGCATGAAAAAGACGGCAAGAAGACCGAGGATTGGAAAAAACAGATTCCGTTTCAGGAGCCCCAAGAGAATAAAACCTACCGGCACGATGCCAAGCATCCCAAGAAGCTTCATGCCGCTCAAAAAGTATGCGGCATATTCTGACACCTGAGTTTGCGGCTCCCTGGTGTATTGGAGATCCCAAAGTGCGGGCATCCAGAAAAATGCAGACAAGGATAATCCTAGTAGAATAGCGTAGAGCGTAGAGCGTAGAGCGTAGAGTTTTTCTTTGGATTTCAGAATGATCGTGAACATGTAAAGGAGAAGAAGCGGAGTGAATAGTGCCGCTATTATATTGTGCGACATTATGAGCGCCGCATATGAAATCCCCAGAAGTATCACGCTTATCCAATTCTTCAATCGTAAGAGCCGATCTGAAAACCAAAAAATAAACGGAACGGCGGCAAGGGCTACACTCTCCCCCAACGATCCCCTTTCGTAGAGGAGAAACGTTCTATAGGGAGCAACAATATACACCAGGCTTGCGATAAAGGCTGCAAAGTGACCCCATTTTTTGGCAAACAGGTACATCCCGATTGCCCCGGCCATGACGCTTGCCCCGACAATTACTTTGATGCTGTCAACAAACCCGAAACCCAACAGACGCGGGATTTCTGCGAGATAGAACGGTAAGGGATAGAGGAAATTGAAGACCGGGTAGCCGTAGCTATGATTGAGCCGCTGTGTCCAGCGAACCGGGAAGTGGCCGTCGCGGAGGCTCTCGTGAAACGCAGAAAATCGAATCACCATCCACTCTCCATCATCGCTCTGCCAAAAACCTTGACGAAAGAGAGGCCAGATGATGAGAAAAGAAAGGAGGGCAGAAAGAATGAGCCATTGAATCTTTTTTTCCCTAGCTTTCTTCATGCATTTCTCCCAACGTAATGATATCACCTCTCCATGTATTGAAAGGCGGAATACGTTTCAGGAGCTAAAAACACTGCATGGATATGCGATATCGTTCGGGCGTGGATGAGAGAATGGGGGGGCTTACCCCAGCACCAGACCAGTCAGACTGGTCGGTGCGGGGTTTCGCCTCTGAGTAGTGTAGGAAAGTCCCCAGCTTCGACTGAGGGAGGCTCACTCTCTACTTTTTCCGTACAAGTTTATAGAACCAAAGGTCGCCGTCTAACTCTTTCGTAACTTCAACTTCGTGTGGATCTTTTGTCATTGACGCGAGTTCCCAGAGTCCCGGGGCATTGAGTGACTGCAGTTCTCCGCGGTCGACGAAATAGAGCGTGTCAGCGAATGGATAGTCACCGTATCCCATCGGCTCCGCACCGCACCGTCTCACCCACCAGCGGAGATCGTCTCCCCTGACATCAGCACTGATATGGGTTGCGATATTGAAATTCTTCCTGCTTTGGTCGTTGCAGATAACCCCTGCAAGATACTTTTGAGTCGGGACGCTCCACCCGATGGGCATTCCGTAGCCTTTTTCTTTGTACTCATCCTTTGTAAATACGAACATGATCGACCAAAGAATCAGCAAAGACAATGGGATTGAAATCCAATATTTGGTCCTTTTCGCAACGAAGGTATACAGGAAGGCTATTGCCCAGAAGATAATTGGGAAAAATCCAAAGGCATAGTACGGTCCGAGAAACCCCACTTCGTTGGGATCGAAACCATTTGCCCGTATTGTGCGAAGATTATAAAAATTGTGTCGGAGCTCAAAAATCAGATACGGCAGCTCGCTGAGTGCTATTCCAATAAGCCCTGCCAGCAAATGGCCAATGTTCAGTTTCTTTACGAACCAGCCATACGTCCATACTCCTGCCATGATCCCGAGCCATACCAATACACTAAAATGAAAGCTCAATCCGAATCCAGCGAGGCCTCCTGCAATAAACCAGTCTTTTTTCCGTTTTTCTTTGAGGGCTTTCCAGAGAAAATAAAAAAACCCAACTGAGATGAGCGGTAGGAAATTCGGATTTAAAAACATTCTGCTAAAGCCGATGAGGAGAGGGTGGACGGTAAGAATGGCATATACAAACAAGGCGGCCTGCCAATTGAGCTTCTTTCCGATCCACAGGAACAGGAACACGGCTCCCGCCCACCACCATATGAGGAGGAATTTCGTAATACTTACTGCGTCCCATTTGGATACAATACCTAAAATGGCCAAGATGTAATAATAATACGGACCGATGAAATAGCCCTTTCCTTCCACCATTCGTGTGAGGACAATCGGCCCGATGAGCCTCGCTTTTCTCTGAACAACCATATCGTAAACCTCTTGGATGTGAAATCCCTGATCGGTGTGAAATGTCATCATCTTCTCAAAATTCCGCAGTCGCAAATACCAAAAGAAAAAACTGATGACAACAAAGAGTACCAAAATCACTCTTAAATATAATTTCTTGTCCTTTTTATTCTCCATGGAATATTGAGCGTTAACTTTTTTCTTTCTCATACCTTCTTACCTGTAAGAGCTGTCTACCTTGAGGAGATCCTTTGTCGACCATCGCTCCCCTCCTCATATCCTACTCTCCGACATAACCTTCGTCCATCTGTCTTTTTTCTTTGGACGGAGAGAAGTCCTCGCGGAATGCTTCGCATCAAACTTCACTTCTGCTGAAGCTTTTTCAGGCATCCTGCTTCCGTATACTAATCCGCCTGCCAACAGAAGTAGACTGATTATGCTAAGACTTTTCCCGACCAATAACGATAGTGGGTAATACGTGAAGGTTACCTTGTGGCTATCCGCCGGGAGGGCAACAGCTCGAAACGTGTAGTTGGCACGGAGAATTTGGGTAGGAATTCCATCGACGGTTGCTCTCCAGCCCGGATAATACGAATCGGTGAGTAAAAGGAGTGAAGGAGCCTCACTTTGGGTCATCACTTCGACGAAGTTTGGCTCGTAGCGGCGGATTTGTGCCTCGCCTTTTGCAATACCTACCTGTTTTTCGATTGCAGGATCCTCTTCGAGCAGAATCGTTTCATGCGGGTTGAATTGTGAATCATAGATGGTTTTAATCATCGTCTTACCTTGCGGAATAATTTTCCAGTCGTACACAAGCGATACTCTTGGGAGGGCATGGAGATTTTCGTAGATCTTAAATTTTCCCTGTTGCCAGAGAAGTTTAAAACGAGCGGGGTCATATTTTAACGGCTCTTCTTCCCAAGGTTGGTTTGGATCCGTAACTTTTGCGGCAATAAATTTGACGCTCGTAAGATCGATGAGTCTGTTTCTGTTGGTTTCGTTCTTTTGGGTAATGTCGGCATCGGATCGGGGAATGAGGGGTGGGAGTTGTCCGGTCTCGGCTGCCGTCATGAATTCGCCATAGCGGCGGATGTAAAGGGGGTCGTACCCTTCGGCGGAATACAACCGGAATGCGGTGTGGAAATTGGTAGCAATCTCTGAGTCCCAAAATCCGTCCACGCGGTCGTATCCAGCCTTTCCTTTGAGCTCCTCAATCAGGATATGCTTCGGGAAAGCGAACTTCGGTGAGGCAAACGGTAAAATTTTTTCTGCATGGATCAGGAGTTCAATGGATAGCAAGGCGAGAAAGATTAACCCGGTGAATGTGGTGTTTATACGAAATCTTCTGATGAGAAGGAGTGCTCCGATGCCAATCCCAAGTGAACCGAGCGGAACAATAAAACCTTGACGGGCAATTGAGGCTTTGACCGGGTCAATCAGGAATGTCGAGGCAAACAAACCGAGATAGATAACCACCACTATGATGATCGCCAGCCGGAGCTTCGTAAAATGTTTTTCCTCTCTTATGCGATCAAGCCCCATCGCCCCCAGACAGCAGGTAGCAAACATCGTGATAAAGAGCGATTTTGCCGCTGCCCCCGTACCGAAGACCGGAATCCCGACCTTTGTAATGAGGGAAACGATCGGGCTCTTCACGCCCAGCAGCAAACCGACAAACACAAGCCATACCAGCCATTGTTTCTCCTTCCTTCCTTTTCTCTCAAGGAGCGTATTTACGACGAGGAACATGAGGATCGCTCCAGCATAGAGGTCAACGTCCATGTAATCGACGTCTGATAAGTCTTTTCCCCAGTAATTCTCGGTGGTCCGGTTCCCGAAATAGTCAGGAACGAAGATCGCTGCCAAATGGGCTGGTGATAATGCCGAACCGAGGCTTAAGCGATTTGAGACCTCTCCTCTCATCGCCGAGTGAAAATAGAGTTCCATGGTCGGTACCCATTGAATAGCGCTCACTCCGATTGCAATAAGCAAGGTGAAGAGAATTGGAAAAGCAAATGACTTTCGGACGGATCTTTCGGTACTCTTAAACAGAAACAGAAACCATGTGATGGAGATAAGGAAAACGTATGCAGCCTTCTGCGGATAGCCGGCAAAGATTGTTGCGAGTATCGAAAACATCAAGAGAAACAAAAATCGCTTCTTTCCTGTTTCCCTGAAGCGGTTTATCGCAAAAAGCATAAGGGGAAGCCAGATTGCCGCATGGGCGACGACCCCCCACTCCAGCCAGCTGATCATCAGACCCGAGGCGACAAATGCGATCCCTCCGGCAGTGGCAGCGAGTCGTGAAAGTTTGAGCGAACGGAGAAAGAGATACATAAATACCGAGCCCAAAATCACGGCCGAGATTACATACATCGCCCATCCCCAAGCAAAGTCCCCAACGACGGCAAAGAGCAAGTTTATCGGGTAAAACACCGCGGTTTGAAAGTTCGCAAGAAGCGGGGTTCCAGAAAAGGCGTACGGGTTCCAGAGCGGAAGTTGGCCCTGTCTGACGAGATCAAATGCCAACTCTCTCCAGGGATATATTTCCCTCACAGCGTCGGAAGCAAACCAACCGCCTTTGTAGGTTGTCATCCTGCCATCTATTTGCCATCCGCCGAGGTTATAGGGAAAAAACCAGGATACAAGAAGGTCAAAGGGAGCCGGAACAAGGCCATAGACTACGGTTTTCCAAAACAGAAGAAATGTAAATGCACAAAGCATGAAAAATGGAAGGATGCGGCGCATAAGGGAAATAGGGTATAGGGTTCCCGCCTACTCCGCCAGCCGGCGGATTCGGCGGGCGAGTAGGGTCTAGGGTTTAGAATAATTTTGGTTTATATTTAAACGTCACAAGATGATTGCCGGCGGGAATGACGATAGCGCGGAAGGCGTAGTTTGCACGATAGATTTTTGTCGGACTTCCGTCGACCGTTGCCTTCCATCCAGGGTAGTAGGCATCGGAGAGAAAGAGTAACTGCGTGGTAGGAGACTGCACCGTAAGCGTCACGGAGTTCGGTTCATACCGCTCAAATTCTACCCGCCCTACTGACGGAGAGAGATCTTCGTCCACCGATTCTTCAAGTATTGCGGTTTTGTTAAGATCAAAATCCCGATTAAAGATATGGTCAACAATTTTCTGCGGCTCTGCTTCGATGGTAAATTCCCCTACCAAGAACGCTCTCGGCAGGCTCTGTTTGTTTTCATATAGTTTAAATTTTCCTTGTTGCCAAATGAGCTCGTAACGATCGGGAGGGAATCTTCCCGGATCCGGTTCCCAATCGCTGGCTGGAGAGTCGTTTTTATCGAGGATGTAGCGAATACCGAGGAGATCCTGGAGGCGTCTGCGGCTTAGGTCATCCTTATTCTTTATAAGATTTGCATCGGACCTCGGGATGACGGATGGAATCCTGCCACCATCTGCTGCAGCCAACAACTCGCCGTACCTTCGAAGATACAATGAATCGTATCCCTCCACCCCATAGATGCCATATGGCATCCACACGTTACTGTCTACCGTTGCCGTATAATCCCCAAAAAAGCGGTAGGGTGTTTTGACAGTTTCTTTCGCTAAAACGTCAAAGATCGGAGACTGCGGAAAGAAAAAGCGGGGCTCTGAAAATGTCTGGAATTTGTTCGCAAAGTAGGAATACTCAGTTAAAGCCAGAATGAAAATGAAAGCCACCACCGTTTTCCTTAAGAGTTTCTTTGCAACAGGAAACGTCCTTTGAAAGACAAGTGCGGCCGTCAAAACGGAGAAGATGGCGGAAGGAAGTATCAGATTTTTTATGGTCACGCGCCAGTTCACCGCCTGGATTTGATCGGTTTGTCTTCCATACAGTATCGCAACCAACCAGATCGCAAGATAGGTACAACCTAAAATGCCTATGGCCCAACGAAGCTTTGTCTTTGGATTTCTCAGGAATGCATCAAGGCCTATCCCCGAAAGAATGGCTCCACAAAACTGCATGACAAAGAGGGTTCGAGCGGGGACACTGGTTCCGAGGATCGGGATTCTTGCCGATCGAATGAAGTGCGAAAGAGGCGTGGGAAGTGCAAAGAGCACTGCTATCGCTGCCGTACCGATGAAGAATTTTGCCGGAACGATCTTGGCGTTGGTCAGTGTAACGGCAGCAAAAAAGAGGGCGACGATCCCAAAATAGGACATAAATTCTCCGTAATCAATACCCCAGAAATTCTTTGTGGCGGGATTTCCGAAAAAATCGTGTGCAAGGATGGTTACCAGGTGTTTTGGCGGGAGGAGGAAATGCGTGAAGATTGCCTCATCGGCTTGTGTTCCCCGAGGAGTGTAGGCTAGGAAACGGGCTGCGGGGAGAAGCTGTGGGGAAGCCAAAAGGAGGCTTATAGCCATACTTATTCCATAGAGGAGTAAGCTTCTTCGTTTCTTTTCCTTTCTCATAAGGAATCTGAATGCGAAAAAGGCTAAAGAAACGAGGAAGACATAGGTGCTGGTCTGGAGGTGGCCCGCCAGAAGAGAAGATGTCTGTCCGACAACAATCGCCGCAAGGAACCAGGGCTTTTTCGTTTTTCTCCACTTTTCTATCCCCCAGAGCATCAGAGGCAGCCATAGGGCTGCATGACCGATCGTGTTTAACTCCCACCAGACCACCATGTACCCGCTGAAGCTAAAGGCGATGGCTGACAGCATCGCGGCTGGTTTTGACAGCCCAAGCTCGCGCGCAAAAAGCCACATCATGAGCATTGCCAGAATTGGCTGGAGCATGACCCCTGCTACCCAGGCCGTTCTATGGTCCATGAGAAGATAGAGGAAGTTTAACGGGTAAAACGGAGCCGACTGGATGTTTCCCAAAAGCGGAGTCCCGGCAAAGGCGTAGGGGTTCCACCAGGGCATCTCCCCTTTTTTGAGCAGTTGCATTGCCAAGTCTCTCCAAGGATACAACTGCCTTACGACATCTGCATTGATGAATTCCTTGTAGGGCACTCCCAATGGGTAGCCTTCCCACCTCATCGTATTGAAGGGGAAAAAGCGTCCGACCAAGAGATCTCCCGGAACGGGAATATAGCCTTTCAGCGGAATTTTCCAGTAGATCGTGAGGGTCACGAGCGTTGCAGAAGCAATGAGAAAAAGCGCACTTGAGAGTGTCTTCATTTTCTTTTCTTCCATCGTATCACCATCGGGACGAGCGGAATACAAAGGAGCAGTAGTGTCGCCGCTACGGCCGCGATACGTGTTCCGATCCGGAACGATTTCGGATAATAGGAGAAGACAATCCTCTGTTCGCCTTTGTCCACAGCGATGGCACGGAAGGCATGGTTTGCCCGCAGCACCGGCTGATTTACACCATCCACCGTAGCCTCCCATCCAGGAAAATAGGCGTCGTTTACGATGATAAAACCGGCTTCCATAAGTTTTGCCGAAAGCTCTACCCTGTTTGAAGTGTAGGAAACAACTTCAACAGGATTTTTACTAAACTCCTCCAAGGCGTGCTTGACGTTTGCAAAAGGATCAGGGGAAACAATGTCATTCTTCCGAAGTGATTTCTCCCGCAAGTCCAGGTTGGAGACCAAGACTTTCCCCTGACTTGAACCGATCGGAAAACCGAGTTCCTGATTTGTTGATAAAAGCACTTCCGGCTGATCGAAGAATTCAGGATGGAAGATTCTCAGGAGTCCTAAAATCTTCTTTTCCGTTACGGAAAACCGCGGGACAAAGTAGGCTTTGGGGAACGCGTATTTGTACTCATAGATGGTGTGCCACTTGTAGCTGAATACTTTTTTGAAGACGGGTTCCGGGGGAAGCGTGTGATGGTCTTTCGGAACAGCAATGTACCGAATGCCGAGATGCGAAAGGAGGTTTATGTTTTTCGGGTCAACCCAGCCGCGGCGTTCAAATTCTTCAGAGAACGACGCTTCTATCCGCGAAAAATACTGGGCGCTCGCACCTGAGTTATAAAAGCCGGTGAACTCTCCGTACCACATCGGGTACATCGCATCTACCCCCTCCGGAAAATAGAGATTGTAGTACAACGGAATGTTTGAGGGGATTCGGGAATAGGAAAGCGAAAGAAACCGTGAATAGTCTTTACCGGTCTTTTCTTCAAGAAAGGTGAACACGGGATTTGTGGGAAATTCGTGCTTTTGATCCGAGAAATAGAGGTACCGAGAACCGCTTATCACCTGCCCGATAATGGTTGCTGCAAACAGAAAAACAAGAAGTGCAGAAGTTTTTTTCTTAAGTCCCCGAAGCAGTGCAAAAAGGATCACCACCAAGACCGCCGGAATGAGGCTTTCTTTGATTGATATGCGTACGTACCGCTCGATTCCTTTTTCGAAGAGGCTGAATCCGACTATTTGCGCAAGCACTTTTTCATAGATATACAGCGTGGCGGTTGCAACATAGAGCAACATGAACGCGCCGAGCGCAACTTTGGCTACTTTGGCCAGTTTTTCCCTTTTCCCCTGCGAAATCTCCTTGAATCCGAAAGACGCTAAGATCGCCAGAGCGAATGATCCAAGGATCAGTACTCTATTCGGAAGAAAGGTAGAAACAAGCGGAATATTGAGAAAAATCACCAGTTTGCTCATCGGGTTTTTCAATCCCAAAAGCAGTGAAGCTGCGAAAAGTAAGGAAAAGAACTTGGGCAGGTCCTCCTTTGACTTTCTGAATAATGCAACCAGGGATACCAGGAATGGTATTGTCCCGATTGTGATCACACCTTCTTTAAACTCACTGGCACCGTAATAGGTGCTGTTTCCGATGTGGCCGAAGAATTCGGGAATAAGAAGTGTTAAAAGGTGCGCGATCGGCATGAGGTGTTTGGACGTAAACTCGGCCGGGGCTCCCAGAGCTCCCCTTGGCGAATAGCGCAGCGCTTCCAAGGCGGGAAGCCAGTGGAATGCTGTTAAAAGAAGACTTCCCAGGATTGTCCCGAAAAGCACCATCAGTGGTTGGCTCTTTTTTTCACCTCTCCAACGAAAAAGTGCATACAATACTGCTACGGTATACACGTAAAAAGTGAACTGAAACCAGCCGGCGAGCATCGAAAGCACCAACGCACTTCCTACCACCCCGATTCCTCTCCACTTCCCTTCCTTCAACCACACTTCAATCCCATACAGCGCCCAAGGCAGCCAAATTACGGTGTGGCCGGCGACCAGACCGTCCTGGGTCCTGGTTATGACTGCACTTGAAAAGGCAAACACGAGTCCTCCGAATACCGCAGCAAAACCATCATTAAGTACTTTCCTTAGGAATAGAAAACAGCCTATTCCAGCCAGTATTGGGATACTTGCCGATAACAAAGTCCAGGCTAAAAGCCGTGGGAAGATAAGAAATAGTGCAAAGGGAGGGTAAAAAGTTGCAGTCTGAGAATTCGCTATTGAGACGTTACCCGCAAATTCATACGGGTTCCAGAAGGGCAGCGCGCCGTTTTTTACGCTTTCGGTTATGAATTTACGTTGAGGGTAAAAGATCCTGATGTCATCATGTCCGATCGGCTTTGGAGCTTTGGTGAAGGTCCCCTCAAAATCGAGCTTCCAGGGTTGGAAGGTAGAGACTCCGTAATCTAAGGCCACCGGGACTTTTCCCCAAATGATCGCTTCACGGAAGAGAAGGCCGGTCGCGATTACTAATAACCCGACCAATACTAAAAAGGTATGCTTTTTTAGAAATGCAATCATTCACCCTTCTTTGTAGCTTCCCAACGCTCCAGCCGTAAGCCGCCGGCAAGTTCCCATGTCTTTACCGGTTTTCCATGGCTTTCAAAGTTCCCTTTCCATCCGGAAATCCTATCGGGAAAATCATCCGGTTCGATGAGAAGGTAAAAGCCGTTTTCTGCTTTCTTACTTCTTTGATAGCCGTATTCATTCGGATAGTTGGTGTATTTCGGTTTGGCATACCAGAAGAGCATGTGATCCCACACATAGGTATAGACGGGCGGTGTATAGACATAGAGATCGAATGGATTCCCCCTCGCGTCTTGAAAAATCGTATCAAGGGCATTTTTTTGATTCTTCACGGTTCCCGCACCCCCTTCATACCCGGTCGTGATATGGGAAAGCAGGAGGTTTGGCTTTAGGCCAATGAATGCGAGAGGGATAAAAACGGCGATGGCAATATGCTTCCATTTTTTGCTCTCGCCAACAAGCGCGGCCCAGCCGATGGCAACAAGAAGAATAAAAACGATCGGCATCCCGGCTCTGTACCATGCCCAAATGGGTCCCGGGTAAATAACAAAGCCTAGGTACATCATTATCGTAAAAAGTAAAAGCATAAAGCCGAAACGCAGACGAATGGAATTATTCTCTCTTCGGACTTTCAGCCAACCGAAAAGCGAGGGGATACTGATTGCAAGCGTTCCCATGATGCTCTTTTCGATAAAAGTAACCGATCCTGCATAATCTTCCCACAGCGAACCGCCTCGAAGTATTGCCCGCCCAAATAAGCCCATTCCTTCACTTCCCAAGCTTTCGTTTTTGCCGGTGAGAAAGCCTCCAATCGCTCTGGTCATTAAAAAGTCGTGGCGGAACTCAAACAAGATCTGCGGGAGGAAGGTTAATCCAAAAAGAAAGGCGCTTCGTGCGATTTCTTTCAGCGGAAGTAGTCTCTGTTTTTGCATCAGGAGAAGAACGATAATCGTCGCCGGAACCACAAAAATCGCAAAACCGATCTCAAATTGGAAAAAGATGCCTGCCAACAAACCTAACCAGGGCAAGAATTTCATGTATCCGTGCTCAACGATTTCCCAGAGGAACCAGACGTAAACAATCATCAGCAAGGTCAGTGGATATGGGGAAAGAACGACGTGCGCAGCCGCCAAAAAGACTCCTGAGACTGCAACGTAGAATGCCGCGATTATCGCTTCGGTTTCAGAGAGAATCCTTTTTAAGATCGCATAGGTATACCAGATTGCCGCAATGCCGATTAGGCTTAAAAAAAGTTCGCTTGAGGTCGGATTTCCACCGCTTACGACGTAGGGAATGGCGAGTATCCAGGTCCAAAGCGGCCCCATCAACACCCCTTGGAGGCCGGTGAAACGGCTGATGAGGGAGATTTTGTGATCCACCACCAGGGCTCGGACGAAGGAGATATCCACCCCTTGGTCGTAGGTAAAATGAACGGCATCAAACAACGCCGGCTCGATGCGGAGATAGAGTCCAACAATCGTTAGAAAAATGAGGATCGCAAGGTGAGCATGATTCCAACGCCTTTTGTCATGATTGTAAGTTTTTTTATCTGTTGCTTGCATCCTCTGTATTGGGAGTTTTGCTGGCATATACCGTTATGTTATCAAAAAGGTTGATGTAGATTGGGATTTTACCAGGAGCAATTTTGCCAAAGACAGAAAACCCAAATTTGCTTACCGGGTCCTGCTGGATCTGCCGCGCCAAATGGAAGAAGTATCGTAACGTTATCCATTTCCCTTTATGATCAATTCCCAGCACACGAAATCCACACTGCGTAAGGAGTTGTGAAAGATTCTTTTGTGAGAAATAAAAGAAATGTTGGGGAGGAATAAAGAAGTGCCATCTTTTCCCCTGAATCTTGGCCAAAAAAGAACCCGTATCCCCCGTGTTGAGGACAAGCAACCCATCCTTCCTTATTATCGTATGAAGCTTCTTTAAAACCTTTCTTGGGTCATTCAGGTGTTCGATTACATCAAACAGCGTGACAATATCGAAGGCGTTCTTCTCAAAGGTTGCCCGTTCGATGCTTGACATGGTTACACGGTCAGAAAAACGCCTTCTGGCTATCCCGATTGCATAATCGGAAACGTCCACTCCATAAACATCAAAACCCTCTTTCTGTGCCTCAACCATGAAAATTCCGGTTGCGCAACCAACATCAAGAACCTTTCCTTCTTTCTTGAATTGTCTGATCCCTTTTACATAACTTCGCATGTTGAGTTCCTCTGCAAGCCAGTCTCCCTCATAGTTATAGTACCCAGCACGTTTCGGGCTGCCGGTAAAGAATCCTTTGTTGTAGTACTCGCGAATAAATTTTTGATAGGAGCCCTTAAACTCAAGTGTATAGAGGCCGCAATTGCCGCAACGAAGTATCGGCCACCCGAGTTTATCAAACGCCTTGGTTAAGAAATTCTGGTGACAAAGGTAGCACCGGCTCATCGAATGATTAAGAATACGAAACAAAAAGAAATAAGAAAATAGTGAAAAAGAGAAGGATAAAAACGTTAAAAACTCTTTGGAAACTATCCTCCTTGGTTAACCGCCTCTTTCCTCCACTTCTCTGAACGATTCTATCACTTTTATGCCGCCTAGAGTTGTTTCTTTCCCTGGCATTGAGCGCCTGCTTTCGGGTATGACGATGGTAAATATTATCGGACTTGAGTCGGTTGAGGATACCCCTTCCTGCTTCAGGATGTAACCAAAACCGGACTCAAGCCCCGGATCGGTGTCAAAGGTTACCATATACTCCTGAATTCCCTTTTGTTTAATGAACCGGGCGACGTCCCGCTTATTTTTTAAACTGAAGGGATTTTTGGCCTGTCCGATGGCGGCAAGATTCACAGCAATTATTCCTAATACCACCAAGGCGCCGACGAGGGGCATTTTTTTCAACAGGCTGTTCTCTATAGCGGCAATACCGATGATGAGCGCGGGGAACGATGTCAGCAAATAGTATTCCGGGATGTGAGCCCTATAGAAACTTAAGGTTAGGACAGGAATCAGTATCCAGTATGAAAGCAATGCTCTCTCATTTCGCTTGTCCCTGAACCAGTAGACCATCATGATGAGAGCAATAAAGGCCCCCATTCCGCCGACCGCAAAGAAAGAGCTGAGGTTCTCTACCTGCGTACGAAAGGTGGCGAGCGACTTTAGGATCCATACGTATGCCTCGTTTCCCTGATCGCCCAGCGCCCGAATCACTCCGCTTATGTTGATCCATCCGTGGCGAAGATCGAATGCAAGAAGAGGGCCGATGGCGAGCAATACTGCGGCTATGCTTAAAAGAATCTCACGCCTGCTTGGTCTTTTTATCTTCCAATACAACCAAAGAACGGCGCTTAACGGAACAAGGGAAATCGTTGAAGGATGGAAATGGATGACGGCTGTTGTCACTGTCAATGCAAGAAGTGGGATGAGTCTCCTTTTCCCACTCTTTACCAACCAAAGAAGAAGCACGGTTATGATTGATGCGAGCATGACGGGATTGGACGGAGCTGTTGTGCGGTCATAGAAGTTGATTTTCGCGTTTGTCGCATAGATGGCGAGCGTAAGAAACGCAGTCGTTTTTCCGAAAACCCCGCGCGTGAGGATAAACAAAGCGACCATCGTCCCGACGGAAATCAGCGCAACCATCACGCCCCACCCCAGGGGGTTGCCCCCAAAAATCCAGGTGAAGAGAGCTAAAAGATAATAATATCCCGGCCCGATAAAGACTCCGCCGACTGAGGTCTGCTGGCCGATGAGGGTCGGTCTTCCGGAAAGAATCCGTTCGACCGCCTCCATGGCAACTTCCTGATCGTAATCAAACCCCATGAGGTCCGATAGGCGCCAGACGCGGAGGAAGAAGCCGAGGCCTATGAGGATGATAAGGAGAAGCTTTTCTTTCTTAGCCATAAGAATACCACCGTTCCAAGGAGGGGCAGGAATGTTACCCATTCTCGGGCGGTCTTTACCCATGCGGAATACTCACCTTTAAGGAGATACGGCGCGTAGCGGAGCAAAAGTCCAACCGTGAATGCCTGCATGAGTACATTAAGCGTCCTTCGCCCGGGAAGAAGGGCACCTGCCGCCAAAGGGGTAATCAAATACCAAGGGAGAAGTTCGTGGGAGAGCGCGGCTGCGACCGTCGCACACATAACGAGGAGGAACATTACGACAAGCGCGGTTTGAAGACGTTCCTCCCTGCCCCGCCACCACAGCCATGCGGGGAAGGTGAAGGCCGTCACAAATTTTATTCCTCCCGAAATAGCCCATACAAGCCATGCGGCGATGTTCTTTCCTTTCATTCCTAAAAGAACGGCAAGCAAAAAAACAGCGGCCATAGTGGTATCGATGTGGGTACTGACCAAGCTTTCGATAAGGATCAAGGGATTGAGGGCGAAGAGCACCATGCCGAAGGAAACATCCTTTGGGGAGGACACGGTAAGGATTCTTCGGATGGCCCAAACACAAATGAGGTAACTTACCGCTCCCAACACTTTGAAAGAGAGAAGTGTCATAGAAAACTTTCCCATTCCTATGACATAAAAGGGGATCGTGATCAAAAGCCAGGTCGGGCCGTATGGATACGTCCGGTGCGTCCAGCGCATGAACCGTGTCCAGAGATCCAGTGGAAAATCGAGGGCCGTGAACTGCCAGGGGTTGACATGGTGAGTGATAAGGAGCCTCGTATCGAAGATGTAATTAAAGATATCGTGGGAAAAAGCCGGATAGGAAAAGAGAAGAACCGATGCGGAAAGAAGGCTCAACTTCCAGACTGTTTTTTCCGAGAGGGTCCCCTTTTTTGCCGCCTTGAGCCAGTACATTTGGAATGCGAATAACAGGAGGAGAATGAGGAGATAGATTACGGTTGAGGTCGGCCGCTCATAATAGCCAAGCAATATGAGCTTGTGCTGGAACGCCTGATACCATGGGTTTCCCGACAAGGTAAGGTTAAGGTCAATTTGGGAGAAGGAATAGATCAGGAGGCTTCCCAATGTAAGGCCGTAGAGCAGTATCGCGAGGTTCCTTTTTTGTTCACTGCTCATATTTGCCGATCAAATCTGCGAAGCGGATGCGGACAAGATCCCAAAACATGCGAATGGAATCCCGAACGGGATTGATCCTCGCGGTCGGAACGTGCTTCCAAAAAACCGGTACTTCTGCTACCTTCAACTTTCGTTTCTTGCAAAGGTAGAGAAGTTCTACATCAAAGGCTCCTGTATAGGCTGTTTTTTCCTCGCCGTTTTTATAAACCTCGAGTGATGCGAAAAGGTCGTGCGCGGCTTTGGCTCTGAATAGCTTGAATCCACATTGGGTATCCTGGATGCCGGGAACGGCGATCGTACGAACGAAGAAATTGAACACCCTTCCCATCACATGTCGATACCAGGGTTCACTTTCGCGTTTGCTGCCTTTAATTTCGCGTGATCCGATGGCAACCTCGTATCCCTTTTCCATGAATGGAAAGAGCTTTTCTACCTCGGTAATGGGTGTTGCCTGATCGAAGTCGGTAAACAGCATATACTTTCCACGAGCCTGTGCGATGCCTGTCGCTATCGCTCTGGCTTTTCCTTGGTGGGGGTTTTCAATAAACGTCCAATTCTTTCTCTTCCCGATCCACCGTTTGATTTCTTCTCTGCTATTGTCCGTCGACCCATCGTCCACGATGATCACGTCACTTTCATACGGTTGTCTCTTCAGATACGATTCGACTTTATCCAGCGCCCCTTGGTTAAAATTGTCTTCTTCGTTGTAGGCGGGGATGATGACAGACAACAGCGGATTTTTTTCTTGCATACTTCTTATCATTTTCCTTTTGGAACCGGTTTCCCGATAAGATTTTGCGAATCAGCGTGGTGGGTAAGCTTGAGAATCCGTATTCCCGGATAGACTGTTGCCCGTGCCGCGATTTCTGCCCGTCCGAACCCTGCAATTTCCCAGAGCGGATGTCCCCGCGGCTCGCAGGGTTTGTCGGGATGTTCGCAAACCACAATGAGTTGCTCGGTAACTTCCTCTTCAAGAGTGTTTGGCCTATGTCCCATAGATTCTAAGAAATAGCGGTAGGCGTGGTCGGAATTTCCATCCGCGATGAGGGCGAAATTGAATGGTTTTTGTTCACTTACCTCAATTATCTTTACGGCGATGTTTTTGGTCTGATCGATGAGATTTGACCCTTGCCTCCAAAAGTCCTGGTTGGTAAGATTCAATGCCACAAGCGCGAAGGAGACTCCAATACCAAGAATTTTTGTCATACGCTTTTTAATAATAAGTCCCAGCGTTGTCCCTATGAGGATAAATGGCAAGGGGAAGAGGAATCCAAAGTAATGCGGATAAAGCTGTCCTTTGTAGGCGCCTATGCCCAGCTCCCCAACAATCAGCCAAACCAGGATGGTCTTGATCCCAACTGATAAAGGTTTCCCTGATCGTTTCTTTATAACCAAGAGAGCGATGAAACCTATTGCGCTCGTGTACATCAGAATCCTGGCGAAGTCATCGGTCGGCGATAAAACAGATTCATACGTCCTTTTCAGCATATCGAGAAAGAGAGAAATGAGGTTCCAGCTTCTCGGACCGGTGGTGTTTCCCCCTCTGCCGATGAATTCGATGATGGTTTTGATGTTCGGAAAATTGTGACGAACTTCGAAGGCAAAAAACATCGATCCTCCGATCAGAAATCCCAGAATCTGAAGCGCAGCCGCCTTCAACCAAAACTTTGCTTTGATGCTGACGAGCGTTGTGACCGCAAGGATCGGACCTAAGATGAGGCCGAGGTAATGCGATTGAATGGCGATGCCATATGCGATTCCGGCGATTACAAACCAGATTGGTTTCTTTTTTTCTATGGCATGGGCAATTCCGAAAACGGAAAGCAGGGCGAAGAACGGCATGATGTTTGGGTTCCAGGAAGAGCGGGATGCCGCAACTACCCCCGGAGCTGTCGCGTAGAGGAGTGCTGCAATCGCCGCGAAGGAAGGGCCTATCCATTCCCTCACGGCCCAGTACAGCAGCCCAACCGTTGCAATCCCAAACAGGGCTACCATGACAGCAGGTCCCACCGGATCGAAATTCGAAAGCCCCAAGAAAGGAATCATAAAGTAGTAGTAGATCGGCCCGAGATAAAATCCTCCAACAGAGGCCGTCGGGCCAAGCAGCGTGAATTTGTGATCAACAATCATCCTTTTTACGACCAACGCATCCCTTCCTTCGTCCCCGAGGAACACGACAAACTCGCGGATTTTGTATAAACGCAAAAAGGCAGCCAAAAGAAGAATAGCCAGCAACACCGCTGTTTCGGTTCTATGGTTCTTCAGAATGGTGGTTACAATTTTTTTTGCTTTTTCCATGGCTGGGTAACGAGAAGCCTCCATAACCCTGCGAAATCCTCTCCGGCGGTTCTGGCAATTTTTACGGTCGAAGAAGGATCATCTCTCCAATTGACCGGTATCTCTTTTATACGCATTCCGAGTTTGCTTGCCGTAATGAGCATTTCGGAATCGAAGAACCAATTTTGGTTCTGAAGGAGCGGGGCAAGCGTCCGATACGCCTGTTTGGACAGTGCCTTAAATCCGCATTGGGCATCGGTAAAATGGGTTCCGAAAAAAAACGTAATAAGGGTGTTGTAGCCTTGCGACATCAGCTCCCGAACAAGCGTTCTCCCGCTCACCCGTGCCCCTTTCGCGAGCCGTGAACCGATTGCAATATCTGCTTTGCTTCCTGCAATCGTTTCAAGGAGTTCCGGAAGATGCGAAAGGTCAGCAGAAAGGTCAACATCCATATAGGCAAGGATATCGGATACGCTTCTGTCCCAACAGAACCGCAGCGCTCCTCCCCTCCCTTTCCGGGGCACGTTCATAAGCCTAACGCTGTCATAACGCCGGCTCAGTTTCTCGGCAATTGCTTTTGTTCCATCGGTTGAGGCGTTGTTTACGATCGTAAGAGCAATTTCATAGTTTCGAAATTCCTCCTTCCGGGTTTCCTTCAGAAGCTTTTCGATACACCTCGGGAGTGCAGCTTGTTCGTTAAATACCGGGATGGCTATCTCCACGGAGACTTTCTTGGTATCCGGCGAAGAGGTCATGAGATTTTAGTTTTTTTGTGCGTTTGCCAAACGACGCGGTTATACATGAAGTAATTCCAGATGAGTCCGATACCAACACCGAGGACGTAGAATATTCTGTACGTAGGTACTCCGAATATTCTCGTGCCGATTTCTATGGTTATTGTTTGGATAATCACCGAACCGAAGGATGCCAAATTAAAAATGATGAATTTCCCTGGGATTTGGCGTATCGAAGTGATTTTCTTCTCTTTGAACGTCCATATGTTGTTGAACGTAAAATTGGAGATGATCGCAAGTTCTCCGCCGATTCCACCGGAAATCGATGGTCGGATTCCCAAGCGGACGAGCACCTCTAAAACAACCGTGTTGATCACAAAGCCAATCGTCCCGACGACGAGAAATTTGAGAAAACGGGGTGTTGCTGTTTCATGAATTCTCGTTTTGATGAGGTAGATGAGAAGATTTTTTACGTATTCACCGCCAATTTTGGATTTGCCGTACTTCCGCTCACCGAATTGGATGGGGATCTCTACTACTTTTGCTCCACTCCGGAGCACTTGATGGAGAAAAGCAACCTGAAATGTGTACCCGTTAAATCCCGTGAGTTGTGTCCTCGTCCTTTGGTACACCCAGGTTTTCACCGCCCGATACCCTGATGTCCAGTCATGAACGCCGAATGTCAGGAGCCCGATACGGACGAGGAGATTTCCGATCTTGCTTAACAATTTGCGGAGGGCGCTCCAGTTGTTCGGAATTGATCCGCCTTTAATGTATCGGCTGCCGATGACAAAGTCGTACCCTGCATCAATTCTTTCGATAAATGCAGGGAGGGCCAGGGGATCGTGTTGAAAGTCTGCATCAATCTCAACGATGATGTCAGCGCCGAGTTTGTCCACTGCAAAATCCATTCCCCTCAGGTACGCCTGGCCAAGTCCCTGTTTTTCTCCGGAAAGAAGCGTAAGACTGGGGAATTTTTTGGTGAGCTTCTCGACCAGCTTGCCCGTCCCATCCGGGGAATTGTCATCGACCACCAAGAGTTGCGTCTCGTGATGTGAGAACCTACGGCTTGCTGTCTCAAGCGCCTCAATGAGGCGCCCGATGTTTTCCACTTCGTTGTAGGTGGGAATGATAATGACTATCTTCATCGTCGTGAGAGTCTCTTCAGATCCGTTTCCACCATCAGTTCGATCAGTTCCTGAAAGGATATTTTGGGTTGCCAACCAAGTTCTTTCTTCGCCTTGGAGTAATCACCTCTTGATGCCGTAATTTCGGTCGGTCGCAAGAACTCCTTTTTCGAGATGACATGGTCTTCCCAATTGAGGCCGACGTATGAGAATGCCACCTTGCAAAGATCGCGGATGCTAAAAAGCGTATTGGTGGCAATCACATAATCCCGGGGCTTGGTTTGCTGCAGCATGAGCCAAATTGCCTCTACGTATTCTTTGGCATAACCCCAATCCCTTTTGGCATCTAAATTCCCAAGGGAAAGCTTTCCGTCCTGTACCAGCGCTTCCCCAATTTCATTGAGCGGTGGATGTTTAATTCCAAGCTTTATGCAGGCGACTCCCATGGTGACCTTCCTGGTGACAAAATGAAGGCTTCTGCGTGGGCTCTCGTGATTAAATAAGATACCTCCAACGGCAAACATTCCGTATGACTCTCTGTAGGTGCGGGTAATGAGATGACCGTAGACTTTCGCTACCCCATACGGGTTATTCGCGAGGAATGGAGTTTCTTCACTGCATACCGTTGTCGCTCCTCCTCCAAAGACCTCCCGACTTGAGGCTTGATAGAAACGGATCTTCGGGTCTACGCTCCGTACTGCCTCAAGCATCCGTGTTACTCCGAGCGCCGTTACCTCTCCGGTATAGATCGGATGTGTCCAGCTATCCGCGGGAACTGACTGCGCAGCAAGGTTATAAACCTCATCCGGCCTGTGTTTGCGGATGACGGCCTCTAAAGTGTGGTAATCCAACAGGTCGCCGAACTCGATTGAAATTTTTCCTGCCAGATGGCTGATATTTGACCGATGAATGCTGGTTGTCCGTCGCAGAAGACCGACGACTTTGTATCCTTTGTTAAGCAGAAATTCCGCGAGATACGATCCGTCTTGGCCCGCGACGCCGGTGATGAAGGCTACTTTCTTATTCTTCATCATAGGTACTCCTCTCTTTGAATTGAATTATCGCGAAAAAACATAAAACTATCCAGCGTTTCGCCTAATCATTTGCTAATTTTTTTCTCCAGTAGTTTAACACGCGATCCAGGGTAACTTCCAGCGGAATTGTCGGTTTCCATCCTGTTTGTTTCTGGAATTTGCCTGCATCGGCGACCACGGCTTCAACATCTACCGGTCGGTAGCGTTTCGGATCAACCTCCACGCGAATCTCCCTGCGCGCCTTTGTCAGCATCAAGTTTAAGAGGTCTTGGGTTCGGATCCCCTTTCCTGATCCGACATTGTATATTTCGCCCGGTATACATTTCGCCAGTGCCAAGTCATAGGCTCGGACCATATCTTTGACATCGGTGTAGTCGCGGATGGCGCTCAAATTCCCGACTTTTACGACCTTTTTCGGGTCAATCTCCGCTTCTCCGATTTGTTTCGCAAAGTCCGCAACGACGAAGCCCGGGCTTTGGTATTCTCCGATATGGTTGAATGGCCGAAGACGTATTACCGGGAGTTTGTAGGCAAGATGGTACTGCAACCCTAAATAGTCCACGGCGACCTTGGAAACGGCATATGGACTCGTGGGTCTTAGCGGGGTGTTCTCGTTAATCGGGACTTGACTCTGTTCAACCAGTCCATACTCATCCGCGGATCCGATCATGAGCACCCTTGCCCGTCTTGCATACGTCTTTGCTGCTTCGAGAATATTCAATGAGATGAGGATGTTATTTTCAAGTACTTCCTGCGGCCGCAGGAAGCTCTCTCCGACGGCAGCCATGGCTGCGAGATGAACGATCATCTCCGGTTTGGTGTGCTTGACCACCTCCATCACTTTGTCCCGATCGAGAAGATTGATCTTCACGAGCTGACTCTCGGGGATATACTTGTCTAACTCTCCGTAGCTTTCGTAGACCATACCGAAGAGTTTTGTACCTTTCCGACGGCCGATGTATTGAACGAGGTGTGTTCCGGCAAATCCGGAGGCTCCGGTTATGAGAAAATTCATCTTCCCACTCCTATATACTGAAACCCTTGTTTCTTTACCTTTTGCGGATCGTAGATGTTCCTTGTGTCGATGAATATCCTTCCTCTCATGACCTTCTTTATTTTTTCGAGATTGAGTTGTTTGAATTCATCCCATTCCGTCAGAAGCAGCAGGACGTCTGCTCCGTCCGCTGCCTTGTATGGCGAAGTCGTGAAGCTTACGGCTTCCTGAAAAAGCTTTCGTGCGCTTGGTACTGCCTTCGGATCGTACGCGATCACCGTGGCTCCTGATTTGAGCAGCAACGGGATGAACTTTGTTGATGGTGCTTCTCTCATGTCGCTGGTGTTGGGTTTAAATGACAGCCCCAGAACTGCCACTTTTTTCCCGGACAAACGACCGATCCTTTGTGATATTTTTGTTATCAGTTTCGGTATTCTCTCCTCATTGAGCCTGTCAATTTTTTCAAACAGGCCATCTCTTTCTCCGATACCTGACGCAAAAGCAGCGAGCTCCTTTACATCCTTGGGAAAGCAGGATCCTCCGTAACCTGGGCCGGGATACCAATAGTGCGATCCAATCCTCTCATCGGCACCTAATCCCTGAATGATCTCTTCGATATCTGCCCCTGTTTTTTCACACAGATTTGCGATTTCGTTGATGAAGGCAATTCGTGTTGCGAGGTAAGCATTCGCGGCGTACTTGGTCAATTGCGCGCTCTCCGGCCTCATGACGATCTTTGGGCCTTGGAGTGGCTTATGAAGATCCAAAAGCTTGGCAACGACCCATTTGTTCGTTGATCCGATGATGACACGCTGGGGATTCAGGGCATCCGCGACCGCGGTTCCCTCTTTGAGAAACTCCGGTATCGAGGCACTGAAAAACTTGTTCTTCGTCTTTCTCTCAATGATTTGATCAATTTTCCTGTTCGTTGACGGAGGAACAGTTGATTTGATTACAATAATTACCCGATCTTTGATAAATGGCGCGAGGGACTGGGCAGCTGAGAACACGTATTTCAAGTCAGCCTGGCCGTTTGGGGCTGACGGGGTTCCGACGCAGATGAAAATCACTTCGGAGTCTTTAACTGCCTCCTGATAACCGGATGTAAATTTCAGACGATTTTTTTTGAGATTCTCTTTGACAAGTTCTTCAAGATTCGGTTCGTAAAAAAAGATTTTTCCGGTATTGAGGAGCTTGACTTTTTCTTTGTCTACGTCCAGCGCCCAGACGAAGTTCCCGAACTTGGCAAAAACTGCGGCCGTCACGACCCCAACAAAGCCGGTTCCAATTACCGTAATTTGCATGGGTTAATGATATCAGAAAACCACTTTGCTTGGGAGGTGGGGCAGTTTTTTTGTTATCATAGCTTTATAAGCCATATTTATGCGTATCGATATCCTAACCGTTTTTCCGCAGATGTTCGCAGGCCCTCTTGATGCCAGCATCGTGGCTCGGGCAAAAGAGCATGGGCTGGTTGAGGTATGGATTCATGATCTTCGGCGTTGGACGACCGATCGGCGGAAAACCGTTGATGATCGGCCATACGGGGGAGGATCGGGAATGGTAATGATGGTCGAGCCCATCGATCGTGCATTACACGATCTCAAGTTAAAAGTTAAAAGTGAAAAGTTAAAAGTTATTCTTCTTAGTCCGCAAGGGAAAGTCTTTTCTCAAGCGAGGGCCAGGGATCTCGCGAAGTTAGATAATCTCATCCTTATTGCCGGACATTATGAGGGGGTTGATGAACGGGTAAGGGAACACTTGGTTGATGAGGAAATTTCTATCGGTGATTATGTGTTAACCGGAGGCGAACTTCCGGCAATGGTCTTGGTCGATTCGATCGTTCGCCTCATTCCGGGCGTCCTGGAAAAACCTGAAGCGACCGAACTCGAGTCTTTCAGTACCTTTCACGCTCCCCCTGAATACCCCAAGAGCACGGGACGAGCAGTGCGCGGTCGTTACCCTTTGCTTGAATATCCACAATATACCCGGCCGGCAAATTTCAAGGGTTGGAAGGTTCCTGAAATCCTCCGCTCCGGAGACCATGCCGGAGTTGAAACGTGGCAGATGAAACAAGCGCTGAAACGGACGCGGGAACGCCGACCGGATTTGTTGAAAGGTAAATAAGTCACCGACTTTTCTCACCAACATATCCCTGATGCAACTGAAGTTTCTCACCTTAAATATTCTTAAGGGAGATCTCCTGAATAAGGTTATCGACTTCCTTCGCAAAGAGGATCCCGATATTGTTGTGCTTCAGGAAGTTTACAATGGCACGGATTCTTTTCGTGCGCGGAAATATCGGTCATTTTCCGTCATCAAACAGGAGCTCGGAATACCCCACGGTGCGTTTGCTCCTGCGTTTCTTGATGTTACCGAGGGTCGGAATGTTGATAACGGCAATGCGATTTTTTCAAAATTTCCTATTCGTTCTTCGCATGTCGTTTTCTTCGACGTTCCCTATGGTTCCTACATCGATTCTCCCGAAAACTATGCCCACTGCCCGAGAAATCTGTTACGTACAATTCTGAACGTTGATTCCCGTGAAATCGATGTCATCAATACCCATGGGATTTGGGGCCTTGATGGCAAGGATAGTAAGCGCCGCCTGAAGATGAGTCAAACGATCGTAAAAAACGTTCAAGACAAGGAGCTTGTCATTCTCGCCGGAGACTTTAACCTTCAGCCTTCCACTCGAACCATCGGGAATATTGAAAAGCACCTACGGAACGTGTTTGCGGATGAGCTTCAAACGACATTCAACATGAAACGGAAAACTCACCCCGGCTACGCAGCTGCAGCGGTGGACATGATTTTTGTCAGCAGGTCCTTGCGGATTCTCGACCATTATTGCCCCCGGGTTGATGTTTCTGATCACCTGCCACTCGTTTGCATTCTGGAGGTTTAATTTGAGAAGTGTTCTTCTCGGAAGGCTTAACTCTGTCGCATTTGTTTTGCTACTTCGCGGAGTGATTGATCGATCGTCCTCATGGTGATTCCCAGCTCCGTTTTTATCTTTGCATTGGACATGGCAAGCCGTTTTTGATAGGGCCGTTTTGCCGTCCTGAGGTACTCTGTAAGGCTTCCCTTCATGACCGCTTGTTCGTTGTAGCTAAAGGCCCGGGCAATACTCTTGGCGAGAACATAGGGAGAAACCGCCGAGGATCCGACAACGTGATAGATCCCACGGGGGCGTTTTTGGATGATGGTACCCAGCGCTATGGCGATGTCATCGATGAATGTCGGCGTAATGATCTGATCCGAAAACATCGGGTAGAGTGTTCCTGTTTTTAGCTTTTCCAAGATGGTCCGAACGAGATCAGGCTTCAGTTTGTAGTCGGTACGGAACGGGAAAGCAATCCGCAGGATTGCGAAGCTACCGCCTGCCTTCTGTACTTCCTGCTCAGCCCAGTACTTCGTTTGGCCGTACCATTCAATCGGGTGGGGACGGTCCGTTTCCGTATAGGGTTTCCGCTTCTTCCCGTCAAAAACAAAATCAGTCGAAATGTGGATCAGATACCTCTCCTGTTCAGCTGAATATTGTGCGACATGACGGGTTCCCAAGACATTGACTTTGTAACACGCCCCGTTTTTATCTCCCATCTGACGATAGGCTTCGTCGACATTGGTGTAGGCTGCAAAATGGACCACCGCTTCCCCACTCGCCTTCCCCATCGCTTTTTTCACGGAGGCTTCATCGGCGAGGTCGACTCCCGTCGTCAGGTCAAGGTTTTGAAAACTGAATTTGGTTGAGAGAAGCTCTTCCACACGGGAGCCGACCAATCCTGAGAGTCCGGTTGATACAATCTTAGGCCTTTTTGACATAGCGTTCGTAGGCTCGCCGAACTTTGTCCCAGGAAAAGGTAGAACCATCAGGAAGCGGGAAGTTCTCAAACGGAAGACGTACCTCTTCCTTGGGATCATAAAGCCGGCTGGGAAAGTTGAGAAGCGTGGCTTCCTTCTGACCGACCACGAGGAATCCGTGGAGGGTGTGTGCAGGAACAAGCAGTTCATATTGACCAAGTAGTCCCTGCGATTCACCGACCAAAAAGAGATTGAGCCGATCCTTCGACGGGGAGTTTTCGCGTACATCGTAGATTGCAAAAACGACATCGCCGAAGATCACCGCATAGCGATCGACCTGACCTCCGGGATGGAAGTGCCAACGGTCAACGTCGCGGGCGGTACCGGATTTCGTAGCTGAATAATATACTTGGGTAAATGGCAACGTCTTTGCATTGTAGATATCCTCCCACGTCGTCTTGAGGATCTCGGTCAACGTCCCTCTGGGATCGGCGTTGACCACAAGCTTTCGGATGACTACATCGTGGATTACGGGGTATCCTTTTTCCTTCGTTGTGAAGATGTTATACAGAGGTCTTTTCATTTTCCTGTCTTTTTCTCTATCTCTTCCTCCAGCGTTTTCAGGTAGTCTTGCCCTGCCTCTTCTTTTGGGGCCCAGGGGGCGAGATTCTTATGGCTGTCCGGCTCATACGGCCCTTGGACTACCTCAAACAAGGCTGTCCCCGGTTTCAAGGAGACGAAGGTGTGCCACGTCCTCGGCGGGATGTCCACGGCATACTCGGGCCCTTTCTCGTCGATGATGTGAATTTCGGTGACGTTTCCTTTGTCATCAAAGTTCAGGCAGGCGGCGCGACCTTTGAGGATGATGAAGGCTTCGATTTTGTCGGGGTTCTCGTGCTTGTGGGGAGGAATATAACTGCCCGGTTCCATGGCGTTCACCATCCGCTGGACGGGATCACTGAATTGGTGGAAAAGAACATGTGCCCGTCTGCGGGGACTCAGCTTGGCTTTTTGCGAAAGTTCCTCTAAGAGCTTGTCAGAAACGGTTCTCATCGATTTCGATATTGCTTTTGATAATACTCCTGGTATTCTCCCGACTTGACGCGTTTCCACCAGTCCGTGTTTTGTTTATACCACACTACGGTCTTTGCCAGCCAGGTGTCAAAATCATGCTCGGGTTTCCAGCCGAGTTCCCGGTGAATTTTTGTCCAATCCATGGCATAGCGAAGGTCGTGTCCGGGGCGATCTTTGACAAATTCTATCGCGGATTGGTCTTTTCCGAGAAGTTTGGCGATTTTTTTGACTACTTGAAGGTTCGTAACCCCATCCATTTGACCGCCAATGCAATAGGTCTCCCCGTTCTTGCCTTTCTTCACTACCAAGTCAATCGCACGGCAGTGATCCGAAACATAGAGCCAGTCCCTCACCTGATTACCTTCTCCATAGACAGGGACCTTTTTTCCTTCCAGAAGGTTCGTTGTGGCAAGCGGAATGAGTTTCTCGGGGAACTGATAAGGTCCGAAGTTGTTTGAACAGTTGGTAATGGTGATCGGCAATCCATATGTTGTGCGGTAGGCACGCACCAAATGGTCAGACGCGGCCTTTGAGGCCGAGTAGGGACTGCGGGGGTTGTACTGCGACTGCTCATGAAATTTCTCCTTCGATCCCAGCTTTAACGTCCCGAATACCTCGTCGGTCGATACGTGGTGGAAGTGCTTGACTTTGGCTTGAAGCGCGGCATCCAAAAGAGTCTGTGTCCCGACAACATTGGTCATCATAAAGACCGCGGGACCTAAAATGGATCTGTCGACATGGCTTTCGGCGGCGAAGTGGACGACCAGATCCACCTTGTGCATTGCGATCCGAACCGCATCGGCATCACAGATATCTCCTTTGATAAATCGGTAATTTTTCTGGTTCTCAACTTTCCGCAAGCTCTCCAAATTCCCCGCGTAGGTGAGTTTGTCCAAGTTCACAATCGAATCGTTCGGATACTTGTTCATCCAGTAGAGGATGAAGTTTGAGCCGATAAACCCAGCGCCGCCGGTTACGAGTAACTTCATGGATTGATGTCTAATGATCAATGGTTAATGGCTGATGACTTGAGACCAGAGATCATTGTTCTCTGTTCATTGTTTTCTGTTCACTGTTTTCTGTTATTCAGGCATGCCTATCCGCAACTGACGAAGCTCCGAAGGAGTCCGGCTTGGTTTTCGCCGTGTAGCCATTTCCCATGACCATCCCGACTACTTCTTTGATCATTTCCCGCGTCTCGCCTGATTGTCCGACATCGATGTGGATTTCAAGCTCCCAGTTGCTGTTTCCGTTCAATTTCGTTGAAAGCTTCGGGACGAGCTGCTCGGCAACTTCCAATGAACGAAAGGTTTCTGTATAGATCTTTTGACGCAGGGATCGCATCTGTTCCTTTTTTCCGTTTCTCCAGAAATATCTGCCCCCTTTTCCTATCCGATGGACCACAACCGCGGTAACAAAATTGGTGTATTTCCTGCCGCTTGCCCGTCGATCCTGCGAATCTGTACCGATCACCAAGCGGTAATGAGACTGCGGTTCTTCGTAGAGATAGTTGGCTATTCCTTCGATGACTTCTTCAAGAGAAACACGTCCAAGTGTTGGGCTTGTGAAGGTATCGATCCCAGACATGCGGGTATTATAACACGTTCCTTTTCAGGGAGAGTTTCTTTTTTCGGTTGTCTAGCGAACCAAAAGTGAGGGGGTGTACACCCGTTTCCCGAATTTGCAGGTTCGGTCGCAGTAGATCTCTTCGTTGTGGCAGGCGTTTTTCCCATCACAGATCTGTTCGCCCTGGCAATACGGTTTCACGAGGAGATTAAAGATTTCGATCTTTTCTTTATTGATGACCATTTCCGTTCCTCCCTGGTCACAGCCACAGCAGGTCGTTTCGACCCAGACACAATCTGAATCCTTGCGGCAGGACTGCAGACCTTCCATCACCCCATCTTGGATGAATCCCCCTTGTGCGATGAAGAAACGCGCCGGAAGAATGACAAGGGCTGAGAGAATAACCAAAATGAGAATGATCTTTACCATGATGCTTTTTTTACCTCCAAGCCTTGTCCACTGTTATTTAAGCTGGTTTTCCCTTCCGCTGCAAGTCTCGCTTCAAACGGCGCCCTCAGCCATACTTTTTCCTGGTCGCCCATTCCAGCATTTTGACCGCGAGGTACAACGGCAAGAGACATAAAAGGTTGAGGATAACAACAAACGTAAGACCGACCGCAAATGAGTTCACTATCTGTTGCAATTCGGTTATCACAGTCCCTGTTACCGACGAGGTGGTTGGGGACCAAATCGCAGCGAGACCCAGTGCGATGAGTATCGCGAGTGTCGGGAAAAGTCCTTCCCGGTCGCTTTTTGAAAGCGCCATGGTGTTTGATATCGCAAAGAGGCCGTAGAGGTACAACGCAGTTTTTAAGGAAAAGTTTGAAACGATTGTCTCTCCGATAACCCTGAGAGATTCTGGCTCAAGCGGAAACGTGAACATGAGTCTTGAGAGGATCATCAAAAGTATCAGTCCGACCAAAAGCGGAGCGGCACCGATACAGGCGTTTCTTAAAAAATCAGCCCTGCTTACCTTCACCGATCCCAGCCGTAATCCTTCTTTGCTCTCCCTGGGAAAAATCTCAAGCGGTCCCGTCCGAACCCCCAGCAGTCCTGCCATAAAGAAGTGCGACAGCTCATGGATGATAACACCGGGAAAGAAGATCACCGCATAGACGACTTCTCCCAAACGTATCGAACCGGTAATAAGCATCGAGGCTTTCGCAACTGACCTCGCAAAGGCTGTCTGGAGGATAAGAAGACTTCCCAATGCCGATACTGCCCAGAGGAAAACAATCACCAGCTGCCTCCCCCTCCGCCGCCGAAACCGCCGCCCGAAAATCCCCCTCCCCCAAAACCGCTGCCGCCGCTAGACGCTGATTTTGTAGCGGGCATGGTTGTCGTTGCGGCGTTGGTAAAATCTTCCATACTGTAGGCGAAGGCATTGACCTGAAAGGGTCGGCTTCCGGTGTACCAACTCGGCGGCGGAACATTGATTTTTGCGAAGGCGGCCGCCAGTTTATGCGTCAGGCTGAAGGCTATGGCATAGGGGAGCACTTCTTCAAACAGGTTTGCCTTTTCCCAGAGTTGCTCGCGGTAGGCTCCGAGGGAAATGAAATTTCTCAAACCCAGAACGCGTAAATACTCTTTCCTCCCGTGGGCGGTTCTCTTCGGCATGGCTTTGGCAAACAGGACGATCAGAAGCCCCGAAGATGCCAGAGCGACTCCCCATGCAACCGATTGAGAGAAGGCGGGAAAACCAAGAAGTCCAAGCGCGATTCCGATCACCCGATAGAATGTGACAACCTTGTCCGGTCTCCGCGAAAAGATGCCCTTTTTTGTCAGCGATTCGTACAGGCTGTCGCGGATTTTGGAAAGATGGGCGGCGAAGTGGTATTTCAGTTCTGACAGGAGAACCGTATCTCCGGTTTTACCCTTCCCGAAAAGAGCAAGGACGAGTTTACTCTCGTAGTCATCAAGATTCCCGATATCTTTCTTGACCCAGATCAACCGGTAATCAGCTTTCCTGAAGAGACCGTCTTTTGCCACTTCTTCGATCCGAAGATAACCCCTGACGGCAAGGTCGACGATCGTGGCTGTGAGATCACGGAGATTCACCTCTTCATCGATAAGCGTTCCCGCCTCGGCAGGCCTGATGTCTGTTATGGGAGCGTAGGTTTGCGGGACGAGTTCCGAAGAGAAAGCGGGGAGCGTTTCAATACCTCTTGAAGGATCAAATAAGGATTTGTACTGCTGGTCCCTGCCATGCTGCCAATAGAGCCAGAGAAGAAGTGAAAGCGTTATCAGGGGAATCGCGTAGGGCCAATTGTCGCTTACAAGCCACCAGAGTCGGGTTGTCACCGAGGGCTCCTTGATAGCACCCTTCGGAAGCGAGGTAACGATGGTGAATCCTTCAGCGGGGTTCAACTCTATGTCGGCTTGAAAATCCACCGCCGAACCCAAGCTTCCGACCGTGCACCGGTTCAGGCTTGAGCCATAGGGGCCAGAAAAGCAGGTCGCATCGGTTGCTGGCTGGGGAAGGAGAACTTTCGCCTTCGCACTTCTGATTGAAACCGGCCAAGCATTTCCCGTGACATTCCAATACAATTCATCGTGATCGCTAAGTCTCGAGATGACGCGCTGCACCCTGTATTTGAGGATATACGTCTGAAAACCACTGATCGTCTCATTTGGGTCCCCGATTTTAATCTCCAGGTTTTCACCTTTTCTGCTTGCCTGATATTGTCTCCCTTGCCCGTTCTCGCCCGTCACCTGATCAATTTTCAGCCGGATGTTTACTTTGTTCCCGAATCGATCGCGGTAAACGACGGGAATCGTCCGATAAATCCCGTGCTTTGAGAGACCGTCAAAATCAACCCTGATCGTTTCCTCGACAGATACGCTGGCATCTTCATGGGCGGTGATGTTTGACTCGAATTCATCGATGACCCAACCGGTATCTTGGGCCTGTATCGGGGAGATAAGTAAAGCGAAGCTAAACAGAAGCGAAAGCAAACTACGGAATACGTCCATGCTCACTCTATTGTAGCTTTTTTTTGTCCCGTTTCGATAGCCTTCCTGTAACAAATCCGAAGAGAAGCAGGGTTGCCGCCCCGAGGAAGGCGATACTGGTCCATAGAGATTCCGATTGAAGCAGGCCGCGCTTTGGTGGAGAAGTGGTCGGTTGAACAGGAGAAGGCTTCATCTCGTTTTCCCGGTTCGCATTCTCGATTGAGGCTTTGGTCGCTTCGGTTGCCTCACCCCCCCCGTTCTCCAAGCCTCCTTCGTTTTTTCCCGTAGATTTGACGATGACAACGGAGATCGGTTCTGAAACGATGAGCCGTTTGCCGCTCTCACGTTTCGGCGCCTCAAGGCTTGCCGTCGAAGTTATTGTTTGGGCTATTGCCGATTCTCGGACGGCGACTGTCATTGTCAACTTTCCCTCGCCGGTTGCTTCAAACGATTCGAGCTCGGGGATAAAATATTCGGGAAGACTCCCAAATTCACTCGAGAGCCAATTGGAAGGTTGCGGGTCGGCGGTAACGTACGTGAGCGGGGCTCTCCCTCCAAGGGCTGTGTTCAGCGTTATCCTCACGTTTTCCGCCATCCGAGGGCCTCTGTTCCCGAAGGTAATGGTGTAGGAAAATTCGTCTTTCGGTCTGACCTCTTTTTGCGAAGCAACGATCGAAAGGTAAGGCTCCGAGTTTTCAGCTTGCAGAGGCTCTCCCGCTTGGACGCTTGCAAGGGATAGCCACCCGATAAGTACGAACGGAAGTGCTGTGAAAAATGTTCTCATCACAAAGGCAGGGTAATTTCTTCTCTTGAAAGGGTAACGAGAAGATTCGCAAACTTGTTACTGGGCAACCTTGACCTTTGGCTCCTCAAGCTTTTGGTAGAACCACCAGGTTCCCTGGAGCAGAACGGTCCAGAGGAGGATATTGAGGAAGACTTTTTCCCACATGACTTGATTTTTATCCGGGGAAAGCCAATGGGTCAGTTTTCCGGTCGGCTCGATATCTCCGGCAAGTCGGTACTCTACTTTGTACATCACCAGAGGCCAGCCGGCTACCTTTTGGAATTCCCCAAGATTCTGAGGAAAGAAAATAGAGGTATTCGTTAACACGATCGAGAAGAAAAGAAAGGCTGCAAACGGAGTTTTCGCAAACAGGTTATACATCGTTATCCACCAAGTTCCATCTTACACGCTCTCCGAAAGGATTTCAATATTTTTTATCTTCTGTACCCCAGCTTCTTAAGAATTGTATCCAGATTTCCGGGACGCTGCGAGAATAACCACCGGCACAGAGGGTGCAACAATGTTCAATGCCTTTGAGCTTTTCTCCAAGTTTTTCGTAGGTTTCAAGCTCCAGTTTGATATTTGCCAATGGATCCTCCTTAAACGTATCGGCACCCAGTACCAGAACAGTCAGGTCGGGATTGAACTTTTTGTGCAAACGGAGCCCCTCTTCAACTGCGGCGAGAAATTGGATTTCCCCTGCTCCCGGGTTAAGGATGATGTTCCGGTTGAATCCCTTTCCTTTTCCCTCCCCTTCCTGCTTTGGGAATCCCGTTCCCGGATACAGCGTGTGAGGATCCTGATGGATCGAAAGGGTGAAGACCGTCGGGTCATCGTAGAAGATTTCCTGCGTGCCTTGACCCGCATGTACATCAACGTCAAACACGAAGGCTGTTTTGATTTTCTTCTCTTTTTGAAGCTTTCGAATGGCGATGGCGTGATCGTTGAAGATGCAAAACCCGGAGGAATCGGATATGCCGGCATGGTGGAGTCCACCGAGGAGATTCATCACCCGTTTACCGCCCAGGGCTAGCTCAGTCGCAAGGATTGTTCCGCCCACTGAAAAATATGCTGCTTCCAAAACTCCCGCATCCACTGGTGTGTCGATGGAAAGTGCGCCACCACTTTGGGCAAGGTATTTCACGCGATTCAGGTACTCTCCGGCGTGGGCAAGCAGGATGTCCTTATCTTTTGCTCTTTGGGGTTTATGAAGCTTGTAAGGAAGCGTTGTTTCTTTGAGTCGTTTCAGAAACACTTCTGCTCTTTCGGGCCAAAACGGATGACCGGGACCGAAACTATAGTCAAGGTATTTGGGGTGAAAGACAATATGAAGCATGAATTAAGAATTATGAATCATGAATTATGGACTGGGGATAAAATTTTCTTCTGGTTCCTTTGGATTGCTTTTACCATTATTCTTTATTCCTCATTCATTATTCTTTTTCTCAGCTTTCCGGTGTTTCCCGTAAGCGCCGAGAAAATTCTTTTTTCGTCATGTAGCCTAAGAGAAAAAGCGGCGCGGCAACGTGGGCGATCCCGGCATCCTTCGGAATCCGGTTCAACGGAAACCACTTTATTTGATCAAATTTCTCCGGCTCAAGTATCTTTGGTATTCCTTTCTTCACTTTGCATAGGAATGTCACACAATGCCAATGGATACGAGATTTCGGAAGGATTTGGTCCCAATGGCCGATGGGTTCTTCGATCGTGATCTCTATTCCCACTTCCTCCATTGTTTCTCTTTTCACCGCATCTTCCACCCGCTCGCCGAACTCCACTTCCCCACCCGGGATTGACCATAATCCTGCTGTCGTGCGGTGATTGGCAATCTTTTTGTTTCGCTTCATGAGCAGAATTTCGTTCTTCCCATTCAGAACGACCGCACCGCAACCTACTCCGATAAAATCCTTCCCCGTTATCATTTTCATAGCTGCTGTTGGAGCTTTCTTGGCAAGTTTCTTGATCCCTCCCGAAAAGTGAGACCGGACATTTTCTCTTTATATTTTTTAATAAACCTCACCACCTCTTCCGGTCTGCTTTTGCACAGTTCCCGCAGGGTCCAGCCGATCGCTTTGCGGATAAAGAAGCGTTCTTCTTTCGACCAGGTTTTCCCTTCCTCAAACATCGGGACTGCGAGCTTGAAAAAGAGTGCGTGGTCCCCTTTCCCTTTTCGGAAAAGCAATATTTGCGAGAGGAGAGAGGCCCGGCGGACCCAGAAGTTTTTGGATGTTGCCCATTTCGAAAGGTAACGAATGGCCTTGGGGTCGTTTTCGATCATCGCTCCGACAAGATGGGCGGCAATCTCGTCCAAGTGATCCCAACCCGTGGCTTCTTTGATCATTATTTCAATGAAGGGCATGTGGCTGACGGTAAGATGCTTTTTCTTTTCCGCGAGTATCATGATGGCGATCGTTTTTTCATCATGCCACTGCGAATCCCACAGTTTTTCGGCAAGTTTTTCGAGTTCAGGGATTTCGATTTTCGGATGGTCTTTGAACCACTGGTTGACGATTACCCTCCTTCTTGACATGTCCACACCATAAAACTTCCACGGGCTTTTCAGGTACTTCTTTTCGCCTTCGGCGCGCTTCGGGTTGACTTGGCGCTTGAGTTCCTGTCTAAACCAAACTATTTCCTCAACGATGTTCATTTCTCCTCCAAGTGTGATGTATCCGAGAGAACGGCTATGTGATATTCGCCCCAGCGATCTTTTTCAAGTACGGTCACGCCGGCGTTCTGAAATGCCGTTCCTTCCTTGAGAGGTTTTTTTATCAGCAATTGGAGAAGGTACCACTGTGTGCCTCCATGGGTGACAATCGCAACGATTTTTTGTTTATATTTCTTGTTGAGATTATTGAGGAAAGCGTGTAACCGAGCTTTTGTTTCTCTGATAGATTCCCCACCATGCCCCTTGTAGGTTTCATCCGTATCATTAAAAAAATTCTCCCAAATTTTCTTTATTCGTACGTCTTTCTCTTCTTTGTGCCTTCCTTCGAGCAATCCCATTGCCCGTTCGCGCAGCTTCGTGGTTTTGATTGGCTTGATTCCGAGGGACTTTGCAATTGAATGGGTCGTCTGTACCGCTCGTTTGAGATCGGAGGTGAAAAGCGCGTTAATCACCTCGCCCTTGAGTCTTCGCGCAAGTTTCTTCGCCTGAAGCTTGCCTGCTGCATTTAAAGGAACATCTACCCACCCATGCCACTTTCCCAAGCGGTTGTATTCTGTTTCACCGTGACGGATGAGGATGATCTTTTTGGGCATTTTTATTGGCGCGTACAGGTGCGACCTGTACGATTTGTTTTCATACTACTCTTTTGGTTCGTAGATTGCCCCTTTTGTCACGCCTCTTTTCTTAATGAATTCTGCGTCTTGGAGTTTTTTTAAATCATACCTCAAGAGCCGATCCGAAACAGCCATAAAGCGCCTTCTTACGAAGTCGAACGATACCTGTCTATGATCTTTAATGATTCTCAATATTTCATAGCGACGAGGAGGAAGAAGTTCTTCTTTGTTTGTTTTCCCAGGCCGAGCTTGAGCCTTTACTGCATCTTTGAAGGAGACTTTCAGACTTTGCAAGAAAAATTCAACAAAGAAAGTGATATCGTTTTTCCTCATGGCTAAAAGATCGTAATAGGCTGTTCTTTCTTGATCGAAATACTCTTCGAACGCCACGAGACCTCTCAAATCAAACTTCCATTTTTTCAGAAGAAGGTGTATCAACAGGCGTCCTACTCTCCCATTGCCATCCAAGAAGGGGTGGATTTTTTCAAACGCGTGGTGAGTGAGCGCAGCTTTCACGGGAGCGAATGGCTCGTTGTCCTCGTTCACGTAATGGAGTAACTGATTGAGTAGGTCCTTGATTTCTTGTGGGGGTGGACAAACGTAGATGGCGATCCCCGCTTGGTTGAAGATTGCTGATGGTTCCCCGCGAAGTATTCCTGCTTCTGGAGAGAGATCATTCAAGACCATTGCATTGAGGTTTTTGATGTCATCGATAGACACGTCTTTCTTCCATGAATGTTTCAAGACAAACTCAAGGGTTCTCACGAGATTCCAAAGCTCACGTTTGTGTTTCTCTTTTGAATTCTTAATGCTTTGAGTCGACACTTCTTCCAGTGTCTTAGGGTTGCCTTCAATCCTTGCAGAGTACACTGCGCTTTTCAGAATGCTTTTCCGGCGAGTATATTTCTCAAGAAGGATATCTTGAGGAAAGAGATCAAATTCTGTCTTTAACCGCTCTATCTGTTGAAGTAAGATAACGATGTTTTTATTGAGCGTGTATGGTGGAGGGATGTTCACGTAACAAGATTACCAGATATTTCCTGATATTTCCATATGTTTCCTGATATTTCCGGATAATTTGTGTGCAGGTGCGACCTGCCCCCCAACCACTTTGATTTCATTTTTTCGCTGTGTCTAGACTGTGCCAAAGAGCGATGCAACCGTAGGATCGGTATGGGCTCCATCTTTTAATGATCTTTTCTATTCGTGATCGGGTTGGGTGCTTAAGATTGTAGAGTTTGGTGATTGCCGTTCTTAGTCCTTGGTCACCGTGAGAATAGACGTCTTCACGCCCCAACGAGAAGATCAGGAACATCTCAGCGGTCCAAGTCCCGATTCCTTTCACTTTGATCAGTTCCTGAATCACCTCATCGTCAGGCATCTTGGGGAGAGCGGAAAGATCTAATTCACCGCTTTTTGTTGCCACAGCGATATTTTTGACGTAGCTCGCTTTGGACCAGGACATGCCTGCCTTCCTTAAGTTGTCATCCGAAAGGGAGAGCACGACCTCCGGGGTCACTTTCTTGCCAGGTATCAGGGCGAGAAAACGTTCGTAGATGGTTGTGGCTGCTTTGTCCGAGAGCTGTTGGGAGATGATATCCGAGCAGAGGCTTGAGAAAAATTTGGAGTTGGGGCGTTTTTTCACCCATTTCCCCAAGTTCAGGTCTTTCAGTATCGAATACATGATCGGATCGGCTTTTCTGAAGTGGTGTTTGATTGTTATGGTGTTCAGATACTTCGTTTTGCAGGTCCGACCTGTACGTACTCGTTTTATTACCCGATTATGTTTAACGGTTTGTGTTTGATTTTGGTATGTTTTACTAATCTTATCAAAACATCCGCAAAATCCCGAGGAAGGTCCAGGGCGTGATAATCCGCGGAAATCACTCTTTTACCATCGCGCGTAAATGTCATTACCCTTTCTATATCTGCAGTTAATGGTGTCCCGTCTTTCATGAGATTTACATGGAGTGTGAATCCTTGCCGGTGATCTTGAAGGCTTATAGTGACGAGCCCTTGGGAGGTTAACATCAGCGGTACGTATCTGTGTTCATAAATTCTTTCATCCGAATCAGCGTGTTGTGTACTCATCTGGGATGCGATGACAATCGGAGTATATCTCTCCTGCAATGCAACTGGGTGTATGAGTTGAAAAACAGGATCGATGATCACAGCGTGTTTGTCAACCAGGTCTTTAATGCTCTGATTGTATCCTTCCTGAAGCTGTGTCCCGCTTGATAATATCCAGAGATGAGTTCCATCACTCCCTGGTGTGACTTGCGAAAAAAATGGAGAAACCGTTCCACCCACAAAATATGTGAAAACATTTGGGTGCTCGAACTGTAAGACCTCTCGCAGCAATTCACTCTGGTCTCTGCACCAGTAGAGTTCTCTGGGGTGATCTCTGGTATAGAGGTTCGGGAGAATCAGAGCAGGAATATTTTTATCGAGAAGCGGTGTTCCCGAGTATTCGGCCAAAGGCTCATAGATACCATAGGTAAATCCTTTCATATACCTCTCGGCATCCCGGAAGAAACGAGCATACGATTCGACCGGCAATGGGCCCCTCATATACTCGGCTAAGTCCGGTATCGGCAATGTATTTTCGAATGATTCTATTCTTCTCATACTTTTCATCGATACGCCGATGAATGTCCTGGTGGCTACTTTCGAAAGTATTTCTTCCCTTTCAATTTCTCCGGCAGAAGGTCTTCACGGGAGTATTTCTCGTATCCGCGGCCATAGCCGAGATTTTTCATCAGCTTCGTAACGGGGTTGCGAAGATTCAAGGGAATGGGGAGATTGCCGTGTTTTTTTACGTCGTCGACTGCCCGGAAATACGCCTCATAGGCGGAGCGGTCTTTTTTTGCAGTGGCAAGGTAGACTACGCCATGGGCAAGGTTGATCGCACATTCCGGATAGCCGATGGTTTCGCAGGCGCGGAAGACTTCGTTGGCGACGACCAATGCTGTGGGTTGGGCCATCCCTATGTCTTCGGAGGCGAATATCACCATTCGGCGGGCGATGAACAGCGGGTCTTCGCCGGCATCGACCATGCGGGCAAGGTAGTAGAGGGCGGCGTCGATGTTACTGGCTCTCATGCTTTTAATAAATGAGCTAATGGTGTTGTAGTGCTCTTCTCCCGCCTGGTCGTAGCGGAGGAATTTTGCCTGGAGTGCATTTTTGAGGTTCTCGACCGTGATCCGCCGATAGAGCCGTGCGGTGACTTCAAGGAGATTGAGGATTTGCCGCGCGTCGCCGTTTGAAAATCGGATGAGAAAATCCTGTGCGTTTTTAGGAACTTTGAGCCGTAGTTCTTTTGCCCCGCTCGTAACAATCCGGGCGAGTTCCTTCTCCGACAGCTCGTTGAGAACGAATACCTGACACCGGGACATGAGAGGCGGAATGACCTCGAAGCTCGGGTTCTCCGTGGTCGCGCCGATTAAAACGATCGTGCCGTCTTCAACGAAAGGCAGAAGGTAATCCTGTTGGGCTTTGTTGAAGCGGTGGATCTCATCTAAAAAAACTATGTTTTTTTTGGAAATGTTTGATGTTTGACCCGCCTGACGGCGAGGCAGGTGTTTAATGTTTAATTGCTGTTGTGCAGAACTCTTCACGCTTCTCACAATGTTTCTTATATCGTCTTTTCCGGCTGATACGGCAGACAAGTGATGGAATTTTCCTCCGATTTCGCTTGCGATGATTCTTGCGAGCGTTGTCTTGCCGCTCCCCGGAGGTCCCCAGAAAATCATCGAATGGATTTGTTTCTTTTCAATGGCCAGGCGAACTGGTTTCCCGGGACCGACTAGGTGAACCTGACCGATAAACTTTGAGAGCTTCTGGGGGCGGATACGATCGGCAAGGGGTCTTTCCGAACTCCCGTTACCGGATAGCGGTTGGTTTTGTGACGTCATGTTTCAAAGCTTAATCGAATTAAACCCGAATATCAAGCAACAACTCATGAAGTGGCGTCTTTTCCCTAAATTGATTATGATGTGCTCTGTGAACAAAACCCACATTATTTTTGTTTCCATCCTCACGTTCCTGCTCCTTTCTTACAAACTCACCTGGCCATTTTGGGGACATCACGAGTTCAATGGGGTGTATTACGGCATGATCGCGAAGAATTATCTGCGGTATGGGCTTTGGGCAACGAAGGGCGGACAGGTAAATAATCTCTATCCTGCTCTCCCTTCCGAGTGGAGTTATCACGTGAACCATCCGGCGACCTATCCGCTTCTGTTGGCTTTATCATTCCGCATGTTTGGCGTTACGGAGGTAACCGCAAGACTGGTTTCCATTATCGCTTCAGTGCTCGGGGTCGTGTTTTTGGCAAAGCTCTTAAGCGCCCTTTATAAGGATCATGTTGCTTGGCTTGCCGCTGTGGTTGTCATTTTTTCCCCGCTTTTTCTCTACTTCGGATCGCTGCCGGTGTTTGAACCGATTCTCTTTCCCGTCGTCACCCTTGGGCTTTGGCGCTACTTTATAACGCGAAGGATTAAATTCCCCGGGTCGGTTATCATCGTCTCCTTTGCCGCATCGCTGATTGACTGGCCGGGGTTTTGGCTTCCGGTTTCTCTAATCGTCTATGAGTGGCTGACCCGAAAGAGGAAGAAGCTCATTCTTTTTCTTGTGGCAACTACCCTTCTCGCGTTCTTCATTATTATTGCGCATCAAGCCATTGTTACCGGCAGTGCACTTGAAAACCTCAAAGGGGTTTTTGAATATCGCTTCAGTGTCACAAAACAACCCTACACTCCGATCGCTTGGGTACGGCTCCTGGCTGCCCGCACCCGGGCTTTTTGGGGGCTTCCGATCATTGTTGCCTCCGGCATTGGATATCTTTTGGCTTTCCGCGGCACGCGAAAGCTTGGGGGTTTTCTCTCCGCAATCCTTGCTTTAGGGCTTGCCCATATCCTGGTTTTCCGCAACATCACTTGGTATCACGACTATATGCTCTATCACACTATTCCTTTCGTCGGTGCCTCCCTCGGAAGCTTACTGAGCTTTGTTTTTCGAAAAACCCGGTCTCGAATCGCGGTTTATATGTTGGTTGCAATTCTCATCGGATTGACCATCACCACTACCAATGCGTTTTTTATTGCTTTAGCTTCGATGAATGGTTATAAGGACTGTACCGAAATGGCCTACGCTGCCCGAACCAACCCGACGCCGCTCACCTTTCGACTTTCTCAGGAAAAGGCCAAAGAATGTCCGCCGTTTGTTGGGTTTTACGCAGAAAAGCCGTTCGGAATCAAAGCTTATTAGCTTGTAGCTTGTAGTTTGTAGCTTGTAGCTTTTTAGAGGCCGATCTTTAAGTCCACCGAAGGAATGCTTAAGTCTTTCTGGGCCGGATCGAAGGCATCGATATCCGAAAGTAAATGGTCAATTTCTTCAGGAGCAAGGGTTGGTCTCGGAGGAATGGGTATGTTTGTGGGGGTGGGGGCCGGTGCTTCGGACCCCGGTGCTTCTTTTTCTTTCCCGCCTCTGAAGACCGAGGCGATCGAAAGAAGAATAGCCGTCGCTATGGCAAACGCCCCAAGGATCATAACGAATTTCGCTTTCGGTGAGTTCTCGCTGATATTCTTGAGTGTGTTGAGGATTTTCTCGATACCGGTTTTCCTGACCGGTTGCTGTTCGGTGCCTTCCCCGCTCTCCTTTTTTAGGTCCTTCGGTAACGGTTGTTCCATAGCTTAATACTCAGAGGTTCTTCAGTTCTTTTATTAATTGTGTTGCTTCCTTCAGGGTTGTTTTAGCCCTTCGCATTTCCGCCTGCACTGCCTGATATACCGCCTGGCCCTTCGTGGCTGTTTTGGTTTTTCCGCTCTGGTAGTCCGCAAGAATTTGGTTGGCTCTGTCGGCGGTAACGCGAACCTGGGTGAGTTTTCTATTAATCTCGCTTACTCCTTCCTCAAAGCTTCTGTCTTTTGCCTCAGTTGCCTTCTGCTGTTCTTCAAGAAGAAGTCTGGCCCTCACCTCTAGCCCTTGGATCTCACCGATTAAAACGTATCCGAGCACCTCGTATGAGAGGTCCGAAATCGAATTTGCTTCCCGTTCAAGCCTGCCTGATTCCGCATTGACCTCGGCCAGGCTATTGATTTTTTCGACGTTCGCTTTATGTGTTTCAAGAAATGCCTGGGTTGCTTCAAGTTTCCCAACTTCCGATTCCCGTAGGCCGGAATCAAGCTGCCGCTTGGAAATGAGCCGAAGTTTTAACCGTTGAAGATAGGTGCGTAATACCTCGGCCCGAAGGATAAGTACCGCCTTTGTTTTTTCGACTGCCTCCTTTTGAGCGGTGATTGTGCTGAATTTCTGATAGGTTTCTTTGGCCGTTTTGTATGCTTGGTACGCCTCCGCGTAGTTGGCATACTGGAAGAGGTAATCAGACCGGGCCCGATCCTCATCTTGTGAGATTGAAGCCGAATCTTGCGCTTGGAGAAGGACCCCGTTTAAAAGGAGAACAATCGTCAAGAGAACGAGGGTAAGCGCGCGTTTCATCTTCCTTAAGTCTAGCAGGTGTCCTCTGGTTGGGTCAAATGGGACGGGTTAAAACGAGGGGAGGTAGGCGGCCCGAAATCCCGGAGTAAAACGGGCCATCAGGCTTGACACCGGGTTCACCATGGTTTCGATTCTTCCCAGCAGGACGTCCAGCGCGGACTGGGTCCTGTAGCGGACGATCTTAACTTCCGTAAGGTTCTGAAGCTTTTTGGCCTCCTCCACGCCATCCTCGACCGATCCGAGGCCATCAATCAAGCGAAGTTCAAGCGCTTTATTCCCTGAGTAGATCTGCCCCTGGGCTAAACCATGCACGACGGTTTTATCCATGTTCCTTCCTTCGGAGACGCGGGAGACAAACATGTCGTACGCGGTGTCGATGTACTCCTGGATAAGCTTTTTTTCCTCATCGGTCCTTCCTCTTGCGAATGAGGAGAAATCCTTGAATTTCCCGGATTTGTAGACCTCGACACTGACGCCGACTTTCTTTAATAACTCCTCGATGTTTGTGATCTCGGAGATTACGCCGATTGATCCGGTGAGGGTGGCGGGACTCGCTATGATCCGGTCAGCCGCCACCGCAATATAGTAGGCGCCGGAGGTTGCGGTGTCTTCCATGACGACCACCACACTTTTCCCCGAGGCTCGAAAGGTTTTCATCGCCTTGTAAATCTCATCCGCGGCAACCGGTGAGCCGCCCGGAGAGTTGAGTTCAATGACAACGGCTTTGACTTGGTCATCTTTGAGGATTTCCCGAAGCCAACGTTTTACCTCCCCCGGGGTAATGACGGTCGATGAGGCAAAGAAGTCTTCCGGACCGGAGGAAAGAATCAGCCCTTCCATACGGATAATCCCGATTTTGGCTTCTTCCTCTTCTCCGGAAATGACATCTTCAGAGAGGGAATTCTCTTGGATCCTGGCAAAAAATCCGGATACTGCGCCCACGGAAAACGCAGCTACTGCCGTCACACCAAGAAACATGAGAACGACTGTGATAATAATGAACCGTTTTAGCCAAATCTTCATTGCAATTCCCATCATAGCAGGGAGAGAGAGAAGGGTCTAGGGGATAGGGTTTAGGGTTTAGGGTTTAGAAATTTAGATTAAAGACTTATCACTTATTCCTTATTCCTTACTCCTCTATAATAATAGTATGTCAGATGTTGCCTTCGAGAAGATTGATGTCAATGCCTATCGCCTCAAGCGTTTACCCGGAATGCAGGCGGATGCGGTATTCTATGCCAAGGAAGAGATGTTGCCCCAAGTGACGAAAGATCGCTCCCTCCTGCAGCTTATGCAAACCGCGATGCTTCCGAGGCTTCTTTCCCCTGTCGTTGCCATGCCCGATATGCATGAGGGGTATGGGATTCCGGTCGGGGGGATTATGGTCGGCGACGGGTTGGTTTCTGCCGGGTGTGTGGGGATGGATATCAATTGCGGGGTGCGTTTACTGACGACCGGCCTTGAGTACGATCCGAAAATCTTCAGCAGAGAAGTCTTGCTTGAGCTGGTGCTGATACTTGAACGGGCCATCCCGATTGGTTTGGGCGGTGAGTACACGAGCGAGCACTCCCACCTGGCTTTGGATAAGATCGTCTTTGACGGAGTGAAACACCTGGCGAGCGCCGGGTATGCCACGGACGAGGATATCGAACATACCGAAGAAGAGGGCCGGATCACAGGTGCTGCCGTTATCGCGCTTTCCGATCGCGCTCTAAAGCGGGCCAGACTTCAACTCGGAACTTTGGGAAGCGGGAACCACTTCATGGAGCTTGAGCGGGTTTCCCACATTTTCGAACCGGAGATTGCAAAAACCTTCGGTCTTCACGAGAACCAACTCTGTTTTATGATCCATTCCGGAAGCCGGGCTTTGGGGCACCAGACTTGCCTGGATTATGTGGGGAAGTTCTTCCCCAAAGAGCACGAGTGGGGTATTGAGGTACCCAACAGGGAACTGGCTTCCCTTCCGGTTGAGACCAAGGAAGGAGCGGATTACCTTTCTGCCATGCACGGGGCGATCAATTTCGCATTCGCGAACCGCCAGATGATGACCCATAAGTTCCGTTCGATGTTTACCGGGTTTATGAAATCAAAGGGAATTGCCGCGGATGTGCGGCTGGTCTATGACGTTGCCCACAACAGCGCCAAGTGGGAGATGCACCGTGACAAGCGGGTCTTGGTCCATCGCAAAGGCGCAACCCGGGCATTACCCGCCGGACATCCGGATAACCCAAAGCAGTTTGCAAGGACCGGGCATCCCGCCTTTGTCCCCGGCAACATGGCGACGGGTTCGTACGTACTGGTCGGAACGCCGGAGGCGGTTAAGACCTACTACTCCGTTAATCACGGCGCGGGGCGGGCGATGAGCCGGACGGAGGCAAAACAGACGATCTCAAAACAGGAATTCGAGAAGGAGATGGGTGAGGTTGTCTACAACAAACCGTTCCGCGTGATAAGCGACGAAGCGCCGGCGGCGTACAAGGATTTGGATTTGGTGATCCGGACGCTTGAGGAAGCCGGCATTACCAAGCGTGTCGCCCGCCTCGTGCCTCTGGCGGTGATTAAGGGGGATTAGGGAAATAGGGTATAGGGTTTAGGGTTTGGAGTTTAGCCCTTCGACTGCGCTCAGGACAAGGGTTTAGGAATTAAGATTAAAGACTTATCACTTATTCCTTATTCTTTAATCCTCTTCAATACCCGATCAGGCTTATGACCATCAGGGAGCCGATCGCGGCGACCAGGAGGTATTCGAAGATGATCTCGATCGTCAGGTAATGGGAAAGTTTGTGGTGGACGATTCCCCAAATGGCGTAGGAAACCGCGGTCAGAAAGATCACGTACGCTTGGGCAATTTGGTTGAACCGATAGTAGAGGAAGAGCGAAAATCCTGCTCCGATGATCGAGACAAGTGCGACATAATGGCTGTAGTGGGGGGGGTGTTTTCTGTCCGGCATCATAGAATCTTTCCTCCGGCGAACTCAAGCATCATCAGGCCCGCAGCGCCAAGGAACATCAGGTGTGCCCAATTTTTTCCGACAAGCCGGACCGTTCTTCGCCGGTGGGCTATAGCCCAGTCTACCACCAAGGTCCCAAGAATAAGCGCAACCAGCATCAAGCCGAAGGTTTGGGTCACTTGGTTTGGAGAAATCAGCCGCTGGGAACGATCCGATTGCATACTGCCTTCGAAAATCGAGGTTCCGGCGAATTGGGGGGTGACTAATTTTGGACTTGTATTCCTGAAGAACGGAACTTCCTCAAGGCCAGGTTGGGTTTGGACAACAGGTACTTCCTTCGTGACCACGGTTTCTGTTTCTTTTACCGGCGGTGTCACCGGTGCAGTTTCTCTTGGTCTCTGGGCAATGGGTGCGGCAATCGGTGATCCGAACATCTGGACAACAAGGCGGGTTTCCACTCCCAAGAGGGTGCCGTCGACCACCGCAACGCCAATATCGCGGTAGTTTCCGCTTAATATATTCTCTTTGTGGGTCGGGGACGCCATCCAGGCATCCATGAGCAATGAAGTCTCGGAGAAGTCCCGCGCGAGGTTTTCGCCGGCATAGCGGTAGCGGTAGCCGGTTTGTTTAATAAATGCCCAAGGCTCGGTCCCTGTCGGAGACACATGTGCCCAGTAGTTCTCGGTGAACATGTCGGCTGCTTTTGCATACGCGGCTTGGGAGAGTTGCGGGTTTTGCGTCAGGGGCGACAGACCGACCTTGGCGCGTTCGTCGTTGGTCCTCTTGATGACTTCATCAATGGTAACCGAGGAGGAAAAACCTAAGACGAGTCCGGGGATGTAGGAAACCAAGGAACGGAGGGAGTTTAGGACCAAAAACGACGCAACCAGAACCGACAACCCGGCAGGGTGGAGGATGCGGGGACGTTGGTTGTTACTTTTTCTTGGAAGAAATACGTGGGAGAACCATTCCCCCACTTTTTCCCGGACAGGGTTCATTTTTCCACCTCATCCTATTATGTCAGTTTACCCTTGGCGCTTCAACCGGTTTCTGCTCTTTTTAGAGTTTGGCTTCAGCCCTTTTTCGGTAATCTTTGATACAGGTTATTATACTATATCCTATAGTATAGTCAACCTGGCATGGGAAATGAGGGAAAATGCCCTTGGGGTGGTTTCTGGCACCAGCTTTTAAATCCCCTCAAGCTGTCCTCTGACAATCAAACGCTTGAAGGTGGTTCCCGGCGGCCAACAGGTCATGAGGGTGAGGGTCGGTTCCGGCGATGCACCGGAAAGATAGGAAACGTCGCTTGAAGCCACGATTCTTTTGTCCGTGATCCGGTATGTATAGAGCTCTTCCCGGTACGCCAGGATGATTTCGTCCCCTTGTTCCATTTTGCTTAAGAGGTAAAAAACCGAGTTGTAGCGGCTGGCTTCGAAGAAATTTGCGGACGAGTGAGAAAAGATGAAGATATTACCCGGCTGGCCGGGAAATGCCGTTCCTTTGGCATGGGCCACTCCTTCGGTAAGGGCGCGTTGATATACTTTCGCGTCGTACGGATCGACGTTTGCGACCACCTTCGCATTGGCACCTATTTTGGGGATGACGATGCCAAATTCCTTGTCAACGGGAAGCAGGCTGTCCGGCTTTTCCCCGCTAAGAGAGACCTGTCTCAGACTGGATTGCGGTTTGAGCCGATACGAGATTTCTTGGGAAACTACAGGGTAGAACGTGAGGGCGGCAATTGCGATAGCTCCTACAAGGAGGCAAATTCCAACGAGGGTCAGGACAGTCGAGCGCATCTTATTCCCTTGGTTGTTTTCTTCGGAAGAGGATCGTGCCGCCGCCAACGAGAATGAGAAGGATACCGGCAACAATCGGCCACTGTGCGGCTTTCAAGGCGCTTAAGAATCCTGGCGTAGTGGGAGTAGGCGAAGGAGCGGCTTCACCTAAGACTATTCCCTCTGAGGATTCTTCGTTCGGTAGTTGGAGCTCTTCCTTCGGTTCTTCGACGGCCGTGCCGCTTGCGATCGATCCGCCGGTTCCTGCCGGAATTGCCCCTGTGGTCGGGGTCGCCTGGATAATGGTAATGGATGTCGTATCTCCGACCGCATCGGATCCGTTGCCCGCATCATTGAAGGCGCGGACGGCATAGTAGTAGGTCTTATTGCACTCCGGCACGGTGTCCAGATGCGAGCCTTCCTGGTTTGAACCGATGGTGACCGTCGCAATCCTCGTACCGGAATCTGCGTTGAAGCTTGTCTGATCGGAGCGGTAGACCTCGACTTTGACCGTCTTGCCGGCGTCGTCCGCAGTCTTAAATTTAATATTGTATTGGCACGTTGAGGGATGATCTTTCCCATAATACGTGGGTGTCCCCGGGCCTCCAGCTTTGTAATCGACAGAGACGGTCGCGGATTGGACTGTTTCTGCTTCGGCTGAGGCGATTACATAATACTGGTAGGTGCCCTCGGCGCTTACCAAACTCGAGGTGACGCTGCAGGTTCCCGAACCACCGCCTGAAGGAAGGTTTTTGTCCGAATCAAAGATAGAAAATCCTCCCTCGCTGGGCGTCTTTTTATAACAGCGGACCACAACCGGGCGGTTTTGGATGTCGAGTGCGACAAAGGTAATAGTGTAGTCCCGCTGGTTTTCCGGTGTCTTGGGCTTTTCGAGCACCGCTGAAAGACCCGCAGCGTACACCGCCCCTTCAGTGAGAATTGCGAAGGCGAGTACCGATAGTGCAACTTTCACGATTTTATTCATGTTTGTTTCTCTCCTTCACTCCGAGTGATACCAGGCCAATACCAAAGATCATCATCAGCGAGGCAAGGATAAGCCAAAGATTTTGAGCACCGGTTGCAGGCAGGGCGGTGGTGCTTTACTAGACCTGGTTTATCACGTTGTACGAGGCTCCCGGCTGATTGTCTTTTTTGACTTCAACTTCGGTTCCGACGAAATTGGTATCGAGGTATCCGGGATCAACAGCCAGGGCGAGTAAAGCACCGGGATCGGTCGAAAGACAGTCGATATCCTTCTGGCAACCAAAAGCGTAGGCGAGATCGCCGTAGGTCCCGGCAAGTTGGGTATCGCTGATTTTTGCCTGGAAGGAAAGGAGTACCGTTTCTAAGGCCGTCATATCCCCCAGCTGCCAGACGCCTGGGCTTGCGTAGACCGGCTCCGGGGTTACGCCTCCCTCCTTGAGATCACCCCGTTCGTTTGAAAGAGCGGTCCATGATCCGCCAACGTACGAGAATCCTTCGGGAAGAAGATCGGTTACCTGGACGTTGAAAATGGTCCGTCGGTTGGGGTTATAGATCGTGAGGGTGTATATTACCGTATCGCCCGGGCCCTTGGCTCCGGAGGCGTCGTTGACCTTTGAGATCTGAAACTCTGTCGGTAATTGTTGGTTTCCGAAGTTGTTGCCGAGGTCGTTTTCTCCCGACTCAAGCGTTACTGCATGACAGCTTGGTTCCGTGGGATAGGTCTGTTCCCAGCCTTCTTGCGGTACTTCGCAGATAAAGTAGTCACCGGCATCGATGTTTTCGAAGAGGTAGTTTCCATTTTGATCCGTTACTGCGTCATCGCCGACCTGGTCACCAAGGTCCCCATCTTCATCTAGGAAGAGCTGGACGTGCCAGCCTGCAAGCCCCGGTTCCTCGCCAAGCTCTCCATTCCCGTCTTCATCGTTCCATTTCTTGCCGGCGATTGTACCCGGCTGGTCGTCGTTTTCGATAGTGCAGGTCTTGTTCTCGCCTTCGGCCAAGGTGACGGAACCGTCTTCGTTACAGTCGCCGCCCCAGCTTCCGGCGGTGTAGCCGCTTAGTTCGGATTCACTGGCGGTATAGGAACCGACATTGAGCGTCTGGGGGATTCCCCAAGGAATGGGACTGGCGTCAATGGAGGCTTGGAAGTCATCCGCGCTTGCATTCCCTCCATTATCATTCACAACGGTCTTCTCCAAAGTCAGGGTGGGGGCGATATCGTCGTTTTCGATGGTGCAGCTTTTCTCATCTCCTACAGCGAGCGTTACACTTCCCTGGGCGTCACAATCCCCACTGATCGCCATTGTGTAGCCTGCATCTTGGGTTTCACTGACGGTGTAGGCCCCGGCGTCGAATCCATTCTGTACTCCGCTTGTTACCGGGGTCTGATCGACGAAGAGCGGGAAGTCGCCGACTTGTTTTGTGCCGCCGTTGTCGGTCACAACCACTTTCGTCACAGTCAATTTCGGCTGGACATCGTCATTGGTGATGGTGCAGGTGATGTCTTCCCCTTCATCGAGGGTGACTGTTCCTCCGAGTTGGGACGGACACTTCTCATCCCCGGTGAGGGAGATAAAGGTGTATCCGGTGAGCCCTGCTTCATTGATCGCAATTGGAGTGTTGGCATTAACTGCGGCGACTTGGCCAGAAGTGACTCCGCCGCCATCAACGGTCAAGCCAAAATCGTTCTCACTAGCAGTACCGCCATTATCATTGATCACTTCTTTTACGAGCGTAATTGTTGGTGCAATATCATCGTTTGTGATTGTGCATGTCTTGGATTCACCGGGTAAAAGTGTGACATTCCCCTGGGAATCACAATCATCTCCCCACCCTGAGGCAGAATAGCCAGAGACAGCATCTTCGCTTACCGTGTAGGAGCCGGCTGCAACTGTATGGGCTCCCCAGCTTGATACTTGTCCGTTTATGTAGACTGCAAAGTTGATTTCAGTTTCATTTCCACCGTTGTCATTGGGGAGAGTTTTGACAAGCGTGAGCGTTGCGGGCTGGTCATCGTTGGTGATCTCGCAGGTTTTTTGGTCCCCAGGCAGAAGAATCACATTTCCGCTTGCATCGCAGTCACCTCCCCAGTTACCGGCAGTATAGCCGCCCAGTGTATCTTCGCTGACAATATATGATCCTGCATTAAGGAGGTGTGATCCCCAGCTTGCCTGATTCCCGTCGATGTAGACTGTAAAATTATTTTCAGTTGCTGTACCACCGTCGTCATTTGGAAGATTTTTTACAAGTGTTAAGCTTGCCTGTTGATCGTCATTGGTGATCGTGCATGTAGCGGTCCCGCCGTTTGATACCTCTACTTGACTGCAATTGTCATAGGTTGTGCTGTATCCGGTGACAGATGGCTCGGTGATGGTGTATGTTCCGGCATCAACGGTCAGATCGTTCTGGCCGTCCGCTTCAAAGGGGACCGCGCCACCGCCATTGACTTGGAAAGAAAAGTCTTCAGCTTCGAGCGTGCCGCCGTTGTCGTTCGTAACGACCTTCTTAACGATGAGTATGCCCGGCTGGTCGTCGTTCGTCAGGGTACAGGTTACTTCCTGGCCTGCGACGACGGTGACATTTCCTTGGCTATCGCAATTGCCGCTGAAACCGGAGAATGTATATCCGGGTGGGAGTGTGTCTTCGCTGACCGCATAGGTTCCACCGGTAAGTGTGTACACTGTCCCGGTCGAAGAACCTGCTTGCGGACTGCCCGAAATATCCACTCCTCCGCTTTTGACGTGAAGGGTGAATGCCGAAGAAGAAGTTTGTCCTCCGTCATCGTTGACGACGCTTTTTATCACCCGGAGCGTTCCTTGCTGGATAACGGCTGTATCTTCGGAATCGGAATTATTAGTCGAGTTGGTATCGGTACTTACCGCCGTATCTAAGGTGACCGCAGCCGAATTGGTAACGGAAACCTGGCCTGTAGTTAAGGTGCCGACAATCGTCACCGTTGCATTGCCGCCGCTGGCTAATGAACCGAGTTCACACTGGATCGATGGTGCGGAAGTGTCAGAACACGATCCCAGGCTTGGCGTAACCGAAGTTATGGCATATCCTGCAGGCAACGTATCGGTTACAACCACTCCGCTTGCTGTATCAGGCCCTGCATTGTTAATCGTGAGTGTATAGGTAAGGGTATCACCGCTGGTAACCGGGTCCGGGTTGTCGCTTTTGACGATAGATAGGTCTGAAAGGGCTTCGTAACAGTTGAGGTGGTCTTTGTTGTAGTTATTTGCATTCGTTGACGTTGCAAAAAACTTTGTGGTTGAGACATTAATGCCTCTTGACGTGAGTTCTGAAACAGGAATAGCCCAATCAATATAATAAGGACCCGATCCAGTTACGCGTCCATAAAAAGAAGATGCTCCTTCCCAAACTACACTATCTGCAGGATCATTAAAGAGTGGTTGAAAGTCTACTCCCCCCGAATCAGGAGAATGGGTAGGGTTATCGTAAAGAAGAACTTTATTGCCGGCTTTACCGCTTATGGAGCCGAGATATTGGTATTGTGGAGTAGAAGTCTGAAATAACACTACCCAAGAATACTGATGCAAATTACTTACTGTTCCCGGGTTTCCATTTATGCGCTCTCTGAAGTACAAGTAATTGCTATCTGAACCAAATCCCACGGCGGGGGTAACAGTAGTTCCGACCAGATCAACTTCAGTTGGAGCAACACCAGATTCACCAGACAGATCAGCAACACAACTACCAGGTGTAGCCCAACTTGTAGGCCAAGCTGGCGCTGGTACTTCTGTATAAGTAACAACAGCGCGAATGGTACCAACCCATACTTCACTCGTGTCAGTGGCAGTTTTTAAAACCCCAACTTCAAGTGTTGTTGCTCCGCTTTTAACTGTATCGGCAACATTTATGGTTTGTGTCCCTGAAGTACACGTGGTATTTGTTGCGACGAGATTAACTCCTGAATTCAATTCAGTACCGTTGAGGCGTGTGAAAGTCTGAAATGTACCGTCATCTGCCCCGCCATCATTACCATTTCTGTAAGTTACACTTACATCAACACTAGTTATTGTAGATCCATCAGGAATACTTGTTAGATTGATTAAGACTGATTCGCGATTCCCGGTAGTTGAGGCTGATATATTGTCTTGACCGTCTCCTCCATCGTCGCAATCTGGAGAGCCTGTTTCGTCGATATCACCTTCATCACCCGTCCAGCTTGTATATGTTCCTTGTCCGTTAGGGTAAAGCGTTCCTGTGGCTGCATCTGTAAATGTTGTTGAGGCAACAACCTGACCATCAACATCTTTCGCTTCGACTAAATAGTTGGGACGGTAATTGCCATCAAGTTGATAGGCGTAGATGAAGAAGCCGGTTTCGTCGGCTTGTACCTCGGTTTCAAAATGCACGGCTGGTTCATTCTCCGAAGTAATTACAATAGTGTAGGTCTCGTTAGGGGTGAAGTCGGTGCCGGTGATGACCACGGTATCAGTGGGTGCGTAATCTGGTTTATCGGTTACAAGAGCGGCGCTCGTTTCAGCGTCGGGCGAGGCGAGATCCAAGGATACCGCTTCAACGTTTTGAAGAACGGCAACGGTCAGTTGGCCTTCTTCAGGACTGACTGTGGTGACTTCGGGCATTGGGATGGCTTCCGTCGAAGCACCATCAAGGATTTGATCGGTCGGTTCCGTTGCGGGAGGTCCTGTTTCATTGGGAGGCGCTTCGTCTGAAGAAGCTGGGATGTCTTGGCTTGATGTGGGTGCAGGAGTGATTTCCGGCGTCGGTTCGGGAGCTAGGGTCGGTTCGGGAGTAACCTCCGGCGTCGGTGCGGGTGTCGGAGACTGGGTGGTTTCAGGTTCGTTGATAGGATCGGAAGTAATCGTTTGTTCCGGCTCTGGGTCGGTAGTAAGTTCTGCGGAAGGCGTTTGTTCTTCCGCAGGTGTCGGGATCGGTGTTTCTTCAACTACCGTGGTTGGTTCGGGAGTTATTTCTTGCGCGTATGCAAATTGTGCGAGCGCAATCGGATTGAGCGATTGAATGAAAATCGCGACGATGGCGATGAGGTTGGTGGTTTTCCGAGCGAGCTTTATGTTCACTTTAGTTTAATGAAGTTTTATTTCCTGATTTGAGTCTGAAATATTTCCTCTTTTAATTACCAAAAACCAGCTACGAGCCTCTCGGTCCTTCGCTGGGTAATTTTTCGATCGGGCGGTATTATTTCACCTTTTCAATCATTTGTCAACTATAGGGTTATTCTGATCGGTTTACTATCGGAGTTTCTTTACAATAAAGTTATGATATACTAGCGAAATAATGAGAGAAAAACCGATCTATTCATTAGGTCTTCAGACTTCAGAGGGTGTAGTGGGATTCACCATGGACTTGCGAGAGAAGCTCCCTGATTTCATCCATCAGGACATGTGGAGGGTAGTTCACGCAGCCAAAGGGGTTGAGGACCGATACGGCAAACAATCATTTGGTCCGACGCACTTTGCGCGAAGAGACCCGACAATATAAGACCCGCTTTTTCAGATACCGGATTCACTCCGGACAAAGGCAGGCTTCCGATCTTCCGAATTAATACAGCTTCTGAATCCCCGTGATGTCGCCGTCGTTTAGGGTCCGTTTGATGATATCCCCTTCGGTTGAGTAGCCGAACATGGTTTCAAGGTTGCAGGATGTGTTGTAGAGATCGTCCATGCCGGCGCTGTGACCGAGTTCGTGGGTCGCTATGTTGCGTAGGTCCATCAATAAGGGATTACTTGTCGCGTCACCCCATGTCCAGCTGGAATCTGTGTTAAACAACATGTCCCACTCAACGAGCGCCCTGGTTTGCGGCGGGCCGCCGAAATAGCCCCAGACGTTCGTCACTGCGATCACGCCGGAATCAGCGTATGGTCCGAATGAGGCACTGTTCTTTCCGTCCATACTTTCGTTATAGGTTATATCCGGATCCTTGATACTGTTTCCGAAGATGCTGTTTCCTCCGTAGTTTTCCCACTCGGATACTCCGGCATCAACTGCGTTCATGACATCATTGTCATTGAGTCCATCAGGATTGGTGGGATTGACACGGTAATCCTCCGTTGTCTTCCACTTGGCCCCATTGGCAAGGAATCCATAGCATGCAGTTGCTTTTGGTTTTCCGACCTGCGCTGGCTTGGCATATCCTTTTTTGTGGTGGATGAAGGTGATCTTGGTTAAGGGGCCTCGATCATCAAGGCCTTTGGGACGCTCGTCACCGTTTTGGGCCAAAATAGGGAACGCCCAAACCAGTGCGGTAAAAATCCCAAGAATCGAGAATGTAACTATTGCTTTCTTCATTATCTGTTCACCACCTTTCTTTTCGCTGTGATGGTACGATAACTGATCGCGACTTTCTGTGTTGTATATTACACTATTCTTGCAACTTATGGGCCAGTTAGCAAATGACTCTGTTATTATTGTCAAGCGGTCTCGTTCTTTTCAATACGCTGGAAGATTACTCCTTCTTCCCTACACTCATGGCAAAGCGGAAATGCCTCCCTTGCCGGAGCACCTTGTTCTTCAATAAAACTGCTCCCTCTTGTTGCAGGGAGTACATCTTGTGCGGCTCTTGCCAGATCGAGCGCAAGTTCAGGACTTGCCGGGAACCCGATTTTCAGGCACTGAGTGTTTTGCTCCGGGTCCTTTGAACAGATTCGCAGGCTTACGGTGCGTGCTTGAATACCTTCTTTAAACATGGCTTATCCTTTCCAAGCGGGCAGAAATACACCGCTTTTTTGTGGGTAAAAAATAACAAAGGTAGGGATTTCCCTACCTCGTGTACAGGTGCGACCTGTACGTTACTGTCTTTGGGATTGATCGGGGGTCTGGCGCGGTTCTTGCGCTATCTCTTTTGGCACGCCGGTTGGCTTGCCGTCTTCCCCAAAAATGAATTGTCCTGCTCCACTCCACAGCTCTCCATCGGCATAAGGATTAGGCTCTGATGGTTGAACCGCTGACTTTGGTCTTGGCGCTTCTGCAGTAAGCATTTCCCCTCCTTTCTTACACACTGGTTACATATGCTTATTGCAGTATAGCTTGTTTGCGTCATCCAAGCAACCATGTATTTCTTAATGCCAATCATCCCCGTAGGCTTGACTATAAGTTTTTCCTATGTTAGGATACCCGTCACTCCTGCCGCTTCTGCCAAGGACCCGCCCAAACGTATGATCCAATTCCTAACTGCATTGTTGTTGTTTGTGTTCGGCTTCAATCCGGTGACCCAACCGCCGGTTTCTCCTGTAGAAATCCTCGCACTGGCCGAAGAACATCTTTCTCAGATTGAAGTACCGGCACAGGTTGAAGTACCTGTAGGCGACCCGGTTTCCCAACACGCCCAAGGTCCGCAGGACAGCGGAGAAGCGAATCCGCCGGCCCAGATTTTCCAAGATTCTCAAAATGATGAGGATCCCGAGGATCCTCCCGCCCCTTCCGTTTCCCAGCAAGGCACCGAACCTGAACAGCCGGACACCACGAAAGTTACAGCCTACAATACCTCAAGCGGAACGGTGATTGAGCAAGTGGCGGCGGTTGCGGTTGAACACGCAGGACCTTTAGTTTCCTGTGATGACCCGACGGTGTCGGAACTTTGTGAAGAATCGTCCGTGCCCGAATCGGATCCTGAACCAACACCGACACCCACCCCAACGCCCCCGCCCGGTGACCCTGAACCCCCATTTCCCCCACCTCCGTGTCCACCCTTTCCACATTCCGAAGGGGGAAGGGCGCTTTTAATGCCCTGTCTCCTCGACTCCGATTTCTGATTCCTTTTTTGCTAACTGGTTCTGATTCCCTGTTCAGGTCGCACCCGCAAGAATATCAAGCATCCCGGAGAACTTGAGGAAAATTACGAACTTATTTCAAAACTCCGTAGATACCCTGGAACTTCGATCCAACTTTCTCAAGTGATTATGCGTTTTTTGAGACGACCTAACTTTCCTAAAGAATTGTTCTTGGAAGTGCGGCCGCACTTTAAATAACAATATGTATCGCAGACATCTCTATGAGTCCGTTTCAAAACTCTATTTCCTGTAAGTTTTAACGCAGTGATCCGATTTGATTTTTTTAAGTTGGGTTTGGACCTCATTTTTCCCACATACGTATACAAAGATGCAGTTGACAGTATGTGCTACGCGTTTGGTACACTGCAACTAATCTTCTTTTTGTTGGCCGCCAACGGAAACAAAGAAGGCACTGCCCCAGAATCAATCCCTGTCCTTTTTTAGTGAAGTCTGCCCAGACTGCTTAGCATGAAACGAATTCTGCTCAGCCTGCTTTTCTTTGATACCGTTGGAGGGACTTAAGACTCCTTTATTTTTGGAGTCTTTTTTTGTGGATAGTTAAGTTATCAGTTTGGCAGTTTGGCTTGAAAGTTGGTGATCAACATGAAAAACATTCTTAAACGCACTGCCTCGGTGGCTGTTGCTGGTGCTTTGCTTCTGCAGTTCTCGTCCACTGTGTTTGCAGGAACCAGAGTTGTGATTCGGAACAACGGTGCACATAGCAGGAACAGGGTAAGGATACAGAGTACGCAGGACGTGGATGTTACACAAACCAATAGGGCGAATATCACGAACACGGTCGTGGCTGTTGCAAACACGGGAGATAACCTTGCCAATGGGAATACCGGCGGGAATACCTCGATCACCACGGGTGATGCCTCGGCTTCGGCAACAATCGTCAATGTTGCGAATGCCAATATTGCGGTGGTGAATACCTGTTGTAATGGGGATACTCCGTGTGAACCGGTGGTTGAATGAATCTGCCCGAAAGATTACGGGTAGTTTGACATTATTTATTGCCAGGTCCCGGTGAGATAGGCTCTGCCACCTCACGGGTTCAAACAAGAGGTAACACATTACAATAGTGCCTCTTCAGAAAGGTGGTGAAAAAACAATGAAGCGATTTTTATTGAGCGTGTTTACGATTGCCGCGGTTGCCGGACTCGCGTTCGGCGCAACATCGGCGTTCTTCTCCGATACGGAAACGTCAACGGGGAATACATTCGCGGCAGGAGAATTGGATCTTCACATCGATAACACCAGTTATCTTAATGGAGCGCTCAATCCAGGCACTACGTGGGAGCCTTCTGATTTAACAAATCAGTTATTTTTCAATTTTCTCGATGTTAAGCCCGGAGACGAGGGTGAAGATACAGTTAGTATTCATGTTGCTGACAACGATGCTTGGGCGTGCGTGGACATCGATATCACTGAGAACGATGACGTGAGTTGTACAGAACCTGAATTGGCTGATGATGGAACTTGTGCAGAAGGAGATGGAGTGCCAGACGGTGATCTTACCGATGGTGATTTAGCAGGCGACCTTGAGTTTTTGTTCTGGACCGATGATGGTGACAATGTGTTTGAAGACGATGAAACTCCCTTAACTCAAGGTTTGGCATCTTCGGTTCTTAACGATGTAACGTGGACTCTGGCTGATGCGGATGAAAATAACGTTGGCGGAATAGATGGGGATCCTTTGGATGGTGATACGACCTACCACATCGGAAAGGCATGGTGCTTTGGTGATCTAACCCTAGATGCAACTGCATCAGGGCAAGGTGTTAATCCAACGGTCGATCCAGGTGTTGAATGTAACGGGACTCTCGTTGATGATGCCTCGCAGTCTGACAAGTTGATGGGTGATATCAGCTTCTACGCTGAGCAGTGGAGGAACAATCCGAATTTCCAGTGCGGGCAGGATTAATTGGAGTCGGATTGATAGTTGACAAGATATTTTGTGCGATCCTCTAGCCCTTCGGCTAAGCTCAGGGTCTTAATCGATCCTCTGACTTTGCGCAAGGGTTAGAGGGTACCCCGCTGGTCGGACGCACGGCATGGGAAAGACTCAATCTTCCTTTGCTACTGCCCGGCCGGCGGGGTGCCGCCCAACTTCAGCCAACTGAAGTTGGAAAATCCGAAATCCGAAGCACGAAGCACGAAATAAATGCTTTATGCAAGTAGGATATGTGTGGAGGTATGAAGAAGCTTTTTGTCAGCCTGGTTACGTTGGCCGCTGTGGGAGCGCTTGGTTTTGGCGCAACGCGGGCGTTCTTTTCCGACACCGAAACCAGTACGGGAAATACCTTTCAAGCCGGAGGCCTTGATTTGAAAGTCGATAGCGAGTGCCACTACTTCCAAAATAATGAGGCCATCGGCTGCGATGGCTTCGGCACATGGGGAGAAGCGGATTTGGTTCCGGGAATTCACAAATTTTTCAACTTTACGGATATCAAACCCGGTGACTACGGAGAAGATACGCTAAGCCTTCATGTTGTCGGTAACGATGCCTGGGGGCGGCTGGTCATCGGTGATTTTCAAGATTCTGATAATACATGTCCCGAACCTGAAGAAGAAGCGGAAGGAGAACCTTGCGGGACAGAAGGGGAACTTGGGGAGAATTTACTGGTCTCTGTGTGGCTTGATCAAGGGATAAGCGTTGGATTTGGGGGAAAACCGTCCCCACAAGGAGGAGATGCGGGAGAAGGGGACAACATTCGGCAAACCCAAGAACCATTTCTGATCGCTGAGACCACGCTCGATCAGCTTCCAAGCACTATTGACCTTACTCAAGAACTTGCCGATTATCGCCAGTCTATTAGTGCCACCTGCGATTTTTATGATCCGGATGGTGACGGTCAAACCGGCGGGCCGGGATATTGTCAAGGATTGGCCACTGATGGGCGTCTTGTAGGCAGCGTTACCTACTATTTTGCGATTGCCTGGGAGCTACCGGCGAGTGTCGGAAATGAGGTGCAGACAGATAGTGTTGGATTTGATCTTGCGTTTGAAGTAGAACAGACTCGGAATAACCCGACGCCTTTTGAGATCTAAGATCGCATCTATGATAGATGTTTTGAAAATGAGAGTACCACTAATCAAAGGTTTTTTTGTTATTTTTCAAGTCTTTCTTGGAACCGCGATTGTTGGAACTGCGGCTCTTCTTCTGGCCGATCACTTCGGGGTGTTGGAGTTTGTCAAACCCTATGTCGTCATGTCCGGGTCGATGGAGCCGGCGGTCCGGCTTGGAAGTGTGGTGGTCGTGCGACCGCAATCTTCCTATTCATCTAATGACGTTGTTACCTATGCCCCTAATGGAGACAAAGAAAAACCGGTCACCCACCGCATCCTGTTCAAGTCGTATCCTGACGGCATTACCCAGGCGCCTGTTTACCTCACAAAAGGTGATGCTAATGAGGATTTCGATCGGGCTGCGGTGAGTGCAAAAGACGTTATCGGGAAGTCGCTGTTTGTAATCCCCTTTCTTGGTTATGTGGTGAATTTCGCCAAACAGCCGTATGGATTTATCTTCCTCGTGATTGTTCCGGCAACGATTGTGATTTACGAGGAATTCAAATTCCTTGGGAAAGAACTCTCTATTTTCCTCATGAACAGTTCTTCTTGGCTATCCGCCCGGATCTCTAAGAAGAACGGAATTCGTCTGCGTCGGGGGATCAATCTTCTTTCGAAACGCGAAAAGGGAGTTCCCAAAGCAGCGGCTGTTGTTCCGGTCATCGGGACGATTTTGGTTCTTTCCGCTTTCACCGGTGCGTTTTTCTCGGATACCGAGCAAAGCTCCGGGAATGTCTTCAGCGCGGCGGAGAGTTTCGGACCGCCGATTGCAAATCATCTGGTGATCAATGAAGTGTATTACGATGTGGCACCAGGTAAAGGAGATGAAGGTGATAGTGCAAATCCAGACGAGTGGGTTGAGCTCTATAATCCTACTTCTTCACCTGTCGATATCAAAGATTGGAGTATAGGTGATGATGAGGATGGAGATAATGTCTCCTCCGCTGAAAAAATTATTCCTCCTGGAGGTTTTGCTCTTATTGCAAAAAGCAATAGCACCTGGAATAACTGGGATGAAGATCCTGATGCGGACAAGATCCCTATCGGAGATAAGATTGGTAATGGTCTAGCCAACGCAGGTGACACAGTAATTCTCCTTGATGACAATGGAGCTGAAGTTGATCGAATGAGTTGGGGAAACGATACTTCTGGTTTCACTTCAGGTTGTGCATCCTCATGCCCTACAGTTGCTGAAGGTCACTCGTTAGAGAGAGATCCAGATGGAGTTGATACAAATACCGCTGCTGATTTTGTTGACCGCACAACTCCAACGCCAGGTACCTAAGATGAAAAAAGCAATTAGAAAAATCCTGATTTTAATACTCGCACTAGCGGTTATTGCTCGATTCGGGAATTTCCGGCAGGAGCGTTCGAGACCCGTCTATGCCGTTGGCGATTTGGTGATCACACATGGTGGCAATCCTCTCGGACCGCCGATTTTTACCGTGACGAATATGCTGCCTGGGGACGAGGAGTCTCAAGATGTGGTCGTCACAAACAGCGGAACGGTCCCCCGGTTTGTGGCGGTTCGGGGCGTACGGACGGGACCTCCTGATGAGTTGGATCCGAAGTTTGAGACCGTCCTTGAGATTGTTATCAGCGAAGGGGGAACGGATCTTTACGGCGGGACGCTCGGCACGAAGACGGTTCAGGACTTTTTCGATGACAGCACAGACCCGAACGGAATTCTTCTCTCAATCGTCAACCCATCTGACACAACCACCTACCATTTTGAGGTTACCTTCCCTGAGTCGGGTGATAATGACTTCGATAACCAGTTTCAGGGAAAATCGGTGATTTTCGATCTCATCTTTGGCGTTATCACCGGAGAAAGCTTAGTGATCAACGAGGTGTACTACGAAGTCGACGGGAACCACGGGGTTGATAGTCCGAAGGACCGCGGGATCGTTTCGATTAACGGGAGGAATATAACCGTTATTATCGAAGGGAACGGGGCCGGCTCGACCAACACGGTGACTATGACGATTTCGCAGTACTGTAATATCACCCAATCGAACAACGCTACTATTAATAATGGTGTGATTGTTATTTCTAATACCGGGGGCAACTCGGCATCCGGGAACACCGGAGGGAGTACCTCGATCATCACCGGGGCGGCCAATGCGGTCGTCAACATCATCAACATCGCAAACCTTAATATCGGCACCTGCAACGGGAAAAAGCTCGGTCTGAACGATGAATGGATTGAGATTTACAACCCGACGGACCACGCGATTTCCCTTAAAAACTGGCGGCTGCGGGATAATTCCGGTTCGGATACCGTGATCAACGCCAATAAGAGCGTTCCGGCGTTTGGGTTCGCCCTGATTTCTAAGGACGCCCGGCCCTGGAGCTTCTGGAACGAGAATCCCCTGGCAAAGAAAATCGAGCTTGGGCGGCAGATCGGGGATGGCCTCGACAACGATGGGGACCATGTATACCTCAAGAAGCCGGATGGGACGGTGGTTGACGCTGTCGGCTGGGGCGATGATACGGCGGTTTGGAATCCGGCAGTACCTCTGGTTGCCTTAGGATCTTCGATCGAGCGGTTGGTTCCCGGGTTTGATTTCGATCTTGTTTCCGACTGGGATGAGCAAGCTCCTCCAACTCCCGGTATTTAGTTCCTTTCTTCCCTCCGTACAGGTGCGACCTGTACGTGTGAATATACATGGCTATCTGACCTCCTGTACAGGTGCGACCTGTACATGGCGGCTAGAGGAGGGCGGCAAAGGATGAGGCGGGTTTGGCGATGATGATCAGGCGTTGGGATTTTTGCGCTCCCGTGCAAGTAAGGAGCGTGAGGCGTTCGTCGGCTGTCTGTGCAATGACCCCGACCTCGGCCGGGCTGACAACGCGGATCGCGGAAACAAGATAACTTTTTGTTTTCCCTTCTCCCTCGATGAAGACCCGATCGCCAAGAAAAACTTTCTCAAGCGGTCCGAAGAAGTCTTCGGTATTGTGCGCATATATCACCGCGTTTCCCCATTCTCCAGGTTTGGCACTGGTTGCGAGGTAGGAGGCGGCATCCGGGAAGAACTCATAGCTTCCCGCTTGGCTTGCTGCTGACTTGAGTTGCAGATCAAGGTTCGTTTTTGGAATGTATATCCTTTCCGGGGTGACAATGACCCTTTGGTGGTACTCGTGGGTTGGGGCTTGCACCAAGAGCGGGGCAAATTGGCTCTCGACCGGCTGAGGGTTTTGTCCAAACAGCGAGGCAAGGCTCATCCCGGCAAACGTGGCGATGGTGGCAACGAGCAATGGTATCTTCATGACTTCCTTTATAAAAAGGACTCCTAGTGGGAATCCTTGCGGCCTATACTATCCTTTCTCCCTTCGTTGTCAAGTCTGTACAGGTGCGACCTGTACGCGCAGTTTTTCCTGGCATTCATTCTCTCTGTACAGGTCGCACCTGTACGGTACAATGGGCATATGCCCGCAAAGTACACAGTCAAGATGTATGTTGAAAACGGTTATTATCATCTCCTCAACAGAGGGGTGGATAAACGATCTATTTTCTTCGATAAGAAAGATTCCGTCACCTTTCTGTCTCTTCTTAAGCGCTACCTTACTAATCCTGACCTTCTCCCACCTGAACTTCAGTTTCTCCGCCCGTCGCGCAGGTCGCACCTGTACGAGCAGATAACGCTCGTTGCCTACTGCCTTATGCCAAACCACTTTCACCTACTTGTAAGGCAGAAATCCAGGAACGCCATCACTGAATTCGCCCGTTGCCTCATGAACTCCTATGTCCGGCACTTTAATGACCGCCACGAGCGAGTAGGTCCTCTCTTCCAAGGAAGAATCAAGGGGATACTGGTGGATAATGATTCCTACCTCCTCCATTTGACACGATATATCCACCGCAATCCGGAAGAGTTTTGGGAACGTTCTCTTCGAGATTACCCGTATTCAAGCTATGCTGAGTATCTTGGTCTTCGAAGTACCTCTTGGATTCATCCGGAAGCGATTCTTGCCTATTTCAGATCACCCCTAAATAAAAGTCTGCATGATTATTTTTCCTACGAAAGCTTCGTCGAGGAATCAAAAGACGATTCGTCTGAGATCCTTAAGGAGATCACCCTCGAATAGCACCTCCGTACAGGTGCGACCTGTACGGTGTGTACGGGTGCGACCTGTACATGCGTGTTCTTTTGCTACCACTTGTTAGGGGACGAGGAGCTTCTTGACGGGGCTGGTTTTGGAGGACTTTCCACCGATATCGAATCCTCCGCTTCCCGGTTCATAGTCAGAAATGTAGATACCACTGCTATCTTTGTCCCAGCAATGAACCAATAGGCTTGAGAAGGAACTGTAATATGTACCAATTTCTTGGTTTACATCTGACCGGAAGATTTTTATCCATTTGGTTCTCATTCTTTGGCCATTTTCTATATCAATATAATAATTCTTATCTGGAGAGTAAACGGGAAAGGGCCAATCCAGTGATGTTTGAGGGTAGATTTGTCTTGTCTCAGCACATACTTCTTTCAAAGAAACTCCTAGCTCGGAAAGATTTGCCCACTTGAGTGTTGATCTGGGAGTATTACTCCACCACATTACTAGCACTAGAGCTGTAAGTATGAAACCTAAACTTAAAATCTTCCATCTGTTTCTCCGTATTAGTGACGTTATATTTTTTCGTGACATGGAATGTGAGGTAAATATTCTATGGCCTTTCAAGATGATGTTATCAGCTCGAGATATTCCAGGTCAATCCCCTACAATAAAGATTACATTAGCATCAAGCTCATGACCAAATTCAGATACACCTATCAGGTAAGTCTTGCCAGACTTAAAGTTGTAATCGCGAAGATGAAGATTAACGATGTAGTGTTGTTTGTCTGCGTCAATTCGTATGACATCGCTTTTCCCATGCAGACCTGGATTTTCCATTGAAAGGAATGCAATGGCCGAAGAGGGATTGCTCGGATCAACGACCCAAACCTGCACACTCTCATCTTCAGCAAATCTTCCTTCAGCATCACGAATGGTGAACTTGATGGGAAGGGTCGCATTGCGTGAAACTCTCGGCGGTTTATCCGGATCATTTAACGGTGAGTCCCATTGGATACTTAATGGAGCCGTGGGAAGACTAGCTCGATTATATGTAGCCGTATGCTCATGAATGTCTCCTGGTGAGGTGGTCCCTGTGAATTCTGCGAAGGTAAGAATGCCTGCGTCACTAAGCGCTTGTACTAGTACCATGTAATTTCCTTCCTCTACTCCTAGTAACTTGATTGTGTATTCTCCCTCCAAGGGATCCGGGATGAAGATGAAGTCCGGCTCATTAACCTCAATTGATCTACTGAACAATGTTCCCGGAATTTCTGATAGTTCCTCACCTGTATTAAAATCAAGGCCCACTCGTCTTCCCAGAGGATCGGTTATCTGAATTTCCACCGGCGAGAGAATAATGAACCCTAAAGCAGCCTCATGCAAATTGATGCCCGGATCAACAAAGCCGGCGTTAAAAAATGGTCGTGTCTTCGTTAAGAGCTCTACAATGCTTTGTTGGAGTTGGGTCGGCAAGTGTCCATGCTCAATAATCGATGTATTATCTGCACTCAGATAATACCGGGGCACGAGACGAGTATCGATGAAGCTTAGATCAGCGCTCGCTGTTGGTACGGTTTTATCTCCTCTTCCCAGTGGACGAAAATCTCTGCCTTTTAATACCTTTCCGTTCTGCCATATGCCATAAATATCATCTAGAAGGTTGCGCCCCACGACTTTGTACAATTTGTCAGTATCCTCAAGTGGACGTTCATTCTCATAGCGATCTCCGACTACAGAAATCACATTGTTTCCTCCTAACCGATTAATGAGAACTACTATATTTTCATTGAGTGAGGTCAAGAATTCATTTATCTGATGCCCGAATGGGTAAATCGAGTTTAAATTATCTGCGGCGACAAGATACCCTCCGGGATCATCCCTCAAATACTCATCCACTGGAAAAAGTTCTCGGATACTCGGCACCTTATCTTTAATGTATTGGTAGAGATCAGTCTTCGTGGTGAAGCAGAGCTTTGTGAGGTCGGTACAGTACCCTTTCTTCCTCGCTAGAGCGCGGAGTAACCATTCCGCAAGAATCTTTCCTTTATCGCCGACGATATCATCGAAGAAATCAAATTCCAGACCTTCTGCCGCCAGGTACGCTTTCGGTGCACCAAGGTGGGGTGTTCCTAGCGTGATCAGCCGATGGACATCTCCCGTGTATGAATCGCCTTGGACGTAGGCGCGGGACACAAGCCCGCCAAGACTGTGCCCAACAAGATCCACGGAAGAGGAGTCCACGTACTCCGACACTGATGCTTTTGGAAGCATTGAGCTTCGTATTGCAATGCCTAACTCGCCTCCTGACTTGGAAATGTGCTGTCTCCAGTCATACGGGAATGTGAATAGGCTTTGATCAACTTCGTACCCAGCAAATTGTAATTCTTCGAGAAGATTGTTATATGTACCGAGGATAGGATCTATAGTCCATTGTCCAAAAGCATTTTTCATCGAACCCAGTAGGCCGGGAATAACTACCACCGGATGGATTCGGGCAGTTGGGATAATCATGGTTTCTTGATCGACGCCGAGGATTTCTCCGTTTGAATCATTAAACATTTTCGCGGTAACGAGAATGGTTTGCCCCGACATCGGCTGAATCCACATCGGCCACATTATTGGGAGGGACTGACCGGGATTTAACCTTAATGCTCGTCTTAGTATCGCTGGTGGCTCGAGGAGCGTTCCATTATCTTCAAAGAGCAGGCGACTGGGATTTGAGAACGAGACTTCGAGATCCCCCACCATAATGGCAGATCCCGTATTTGACACACTCACTCGTACTTCCGTGGGATTCTGTGCATACCAACCATCTTCATTGAGCGTGAGTTCGTGCGGTACAGCGACATCGACGATTGGACCAGAACCTAATGGTGCGGTGGTGGAGAAGAAAATATCCCAGCTGGTACCTTCGATTTCCTCCATCCAAACAGCATAGGCGTAGCCCTGTCCATCCATGGCCACATCGGGGGCAAGTTTGCGACGTGTCAGGTCAGGAGTAACGAGAGTGTTCGGACTCCAGGTTCCATCTGCCTCCCTATATGTAGAGTAGATCTCATAGGAATCAGGGAGAACAGTGATGAGGTTATCCGCCCAGACCACAACGGCCTCCCCGGCAGGAGTGACGGCAATTGCCGAAAAATCACGGAAGCCATTTTGGGCGTCGCTGACTTGACTGATCGGATCCCATGCTCCACTCGCGTTCCGCTTGCGGAAGGCAATCTCCCAGTCCGGAGTGGCTTGTGTCCAAACCACATAGGAATTCGCGGAGGCGTCAATTCCGACATCGGGGTTTTGGCCGAAAGCGGTGGAGACGGGTTCGTTCGCTCCCCAAGAATCTCCTTGTGGACGATGGGAGAAATAGATCTGCTGGAGTCTATTGCGCAGATCGGTCCAAACTACAGCCGCATTCCCGCCCTGATCGACAGTAAGGGAGGGCCCGCGTGTACCGCTCGTGATCACGGACCCCGGGACATCGTTGACTAGTGTATCAGTTCCCCAGTTTCCTCCATGGGGTCGGTAGTCGAAAAAGAGGTCTTGAAAATCAGTAGAATCGGGAGGATTCCGCCGATCATACCAAGCAGCATAGGCATTTCCCGCAGGATCAACGGCAATATCCGCATAGGGCTGGGCTTGGGCATCGGGATCGGTTACCTGTTCCCGAACGAGGGTTTCCGTGGCCCAGCCTCCCCCGGCAGGAAGAAAGACAAACCAGAGTTTCCCAAAGCTTTCCCAAAGCACATAGGCATTCCCGCCTGCGTCCACGGCGATACTCGGTTCGTCGCCGACCGTTAAGGCATCGTTCACCTGTACTTCCGATCCCCAATTCCCTCCCGCAGGACGGTAATCCACGTAGATGTCAAAGTGATTACTATTTCGCTTATCCATCCAGACCGCGTAGGCGTTGCCCGCCCCATCAACCGTAACTGAAATTGCCGGATACCACTGCTCGGCAGGTCCAAGGTCATCATTCACTCGGACCTTGGGGCTCCAAACAGGGTCGGCGGCATGGGCAGAGGGAGTAAAAAAGAAAAAAGGGAGGAAAAAGAGAAGTGTGAAGATGCATCGGCGGATCATGCTCGGTTTCAGAGGTAGTTAAGGGCATTGTCGCACAGAAAAAATGAAACGCAAAGAGGCAACAGTCACATTCAGATGCACAGACATATACAGGTGCGACCTGTACATGGATTCCTCTCTTGACAATAGTTCATAATTTACTATGATTGCAGCCGAGAGCAAACAGTATTTTGCCGACCGCAAACGGAGGCAGTTTCTTTGCATAAAGGAGCTGCTTTTTTCTTCATGATGCATTTTCGTTTCAGTGCGTCAGGGGATTGTTATGGCTGTACGGAAACAAACGACACTCGATCTTTCGAAGCAACGGCTGCTGATCATCGCTCCTCACCCCGATGATGAGGTGATCGGCTGCGGGGGGCTTATGGTCCGGGTTAAAGAGGAAGGCGGAAAGGTGTATGTCCTGATCATGACCGTCGGTGATACCAACGATTTCTCCAAGACCGGTTATTCATCCCAGAAAGAACGCATGAAGGAGATCGATGATGTGGCAAACTATTTTCGTCTCGACGGATGTCATGTCGCTCTCGGAGGGAATTCAAATCACCTTCGACTGGATCAGCAAGCCCAGTTGGACCTCATATCTATTATCGAACGTGGTACGCCTGTTTCCATTGAAACCGTCAAACCGACTATGATCCTCTTCCCGCAGTTGACAAGCTACAATCAAGATCATCGGGCAGCCACCCGCGCCGCCTTTGCCGCGTGCCGGCCGGCATCGCGTCGATATAAATCGCTACCCAAGTTAATCCTTTCCTATGAGGAAGCGGCAGATCAGTGGAGCCTGGAGCATCTGCCTCCCGTCAATTTCTTCGTCGGGATTTCCGCGCGACACCTCCATAAGAAAATCTCCGGCCTTCGCCTCTACCAAAGCCAATGGCGCGCGCGCGCCAATCCCCGCTCTGCAAAAGCCCTGGCAGGACTCGCGGCTTTGCGGGGGGCCCAAACCGGCGTTAACCTCGCAGAAGCCTTTTTCTGTCAGCGTTTTCTCGCGTAAATCCCAAGCGTTACTTGATAGCGTATGCGATATTCCGGAATACAACCACAATACTTCCCCAGGCTCCATTACTTTGCGAGAGCACTTCAATCGGATGTGTTTGTCTTTCGCGATGATGTCCAGTTCGTTCGGAAGCATAAATATCCCGACGGAAGGACCGATAAATCTTTTCAGGTTCATACCCCGATTAAGCAATCGTTCGGGATTCAACTTCTGTCAGTCCCCGTCCAGTCGAGCGGCTTCCCCACGTTAATCACGACTCCGGTTTCCCGCTCGGTTGATTGGGCCGGTGCACAGCTTAAGACCCTGCAGATTGCTTACGGACAATCGCCGAACTTTGCCGAAGTGTATGAGGAGATCAATAAAATCATGTATACTCCGTACGTGTACCTTGCCGATCTCAATATCGCAACCGTTCTGTGGGGAATTCTTCGTCTTCTCGGGGTCAAACGGATCAACCCCAAACAGTTAACACTTGAGACTGTCAATCGGAAACTTGCTGTCAAGCGTCCGGTTCGGTTGAAAACCATCAAGAAAGCCTCGCAAAGCAGAGCCTTGCCGAAGCTTGTTCATGCCACGGCGAACGAGAAGATTTTTTCCCTTATCAAAGAAGCCGGAGCTGATGAAGATTATTGCGGAGGGACCGCCTACGCTGCCTATATGGATCAGGAGGGGTATCGGAAGCACGGCATTACGATAACCGTTCAGGAATGGGTTTGCCCGGAATACCCGCAACGGTTCACCCGACAACTTGGGTTCCTCCCGAATCTGTCGATTATTGATCTTCTGATGAATGTTCCTGCCAAACAAGCCCTATCCATACTAACGCAATAAGTCTGACTTTGCCCAACAACCGAGTTTTACCAAGACTAGGCTTTCTGGTTCTCGCCTTTATCATTTTGTTCCTGACGCTTTTGAAGGTTCTTTTAAGCGTCCGCAGTCCCACGATCGCCCCCATGACTACTCGTGAAGATTCCGAGAGCCCATCGGTCAGAAATTTCCCCCTAGCGGTGCGCGGTTCGCTCCCGTATTGGGATCAACAACCGGCGTTTAACTCTTTTTCAACCAACGTTGACCGATTCCGGCACATCAGTCTGTTTTGGTACTACATGACGGAGAAAGGGGAAGTTCATAAATATGCTTATGCGAAAGAAGATCGGGCCATCATCGAATTTGCCCATGCTAACAAAGTGTCTGTTTCGGCAGTGATCACCAATCTTCCCGATGATCCCGATGCCGGCTGGGATTCGTCGCGCGTCGAAGCCGTCCTTGAAGACCCGGTGAGGCGGACATTTCTTATCGGCCAAATCTCGGAGAAGCTATCTGAGCTTGGCTTTGATGGGGTGTCTATCGATTATGAAGCGGTCGATGGGGGGCAGCGTGGGCCTTTCTCGTTGTTTATCAAGGAACTTTCAGGAGTCCTCCATAAAGAGAACAAGTACGTTGGAGTAGCCCTTCACCCAAAAACAGGAGAAAAGGCAGATGAGCGGTACCGGTTCCAGGATTGGCGGGCGATCGGGCAATACGCGGACTATTTATACATTATGGCCTACGGAGAGCATTGGGATGGCGGTTCTCCCGGGCCGATTGCCTCAATGCCATGGGTTGAGCGGATCAGCGACTATGCCATCCGGGCGCGTGTTCCGCGTAAAAAAGTCTTCCTCGGTATTCCCCTCTACGGTTACGATTGGGAAAAGGGCAGCAATGAGGAGGCTTTGGGCCTTACCTATACGGATGTTCAGCGGATTCTTGGAGAATACCGGGTCAAGGAGCAGTGGGACCCAGAAGCACAGACGCCGTATTTTATCTATGAGAACGACGGACAGACCCATGAAGTGTGGTTTGAAAACGCAAAGAGCGTTGAAGCAAAAGTCTCTTTGGCGGATCGACTAGGCTTCGGGGGCGTTACCTTCTGGCGACTAGGGGGAGAGGATCCGGAAGTATGGGAAAAATTAGGTCAATTTACTGAACCCGTGTTAAGACCCTCTGCGCATTAGGGTTATCCCATGCCTCTACTCGGTGCCTGTCTCATGAACGAATTTCAATACATTTGCGGTGAGGTGTTGGATTTTCGCCTCGTAATCTTCTTGAATACCTCCTGATGCGCGTGGTGTTTTCCCGTCAGCTTCGTACAGCAATTCCCGGTATTTCTCGAGAGAGAATTCAGCGACACCGCGGAGCTCCGGATGGGCGAGAATCTTCGGCCAATTACTGATCCTCCTTCCGTCAACCGTGTCAACAAAATTCGTCCCGTCTAAGGCGTGTAGCTCTTCCTCCGGAGCTGGCCTTATCCCGTGCCTTAAGGAGGCAAAACGCTCGAAATCCGGCGCGAAATCACACACCCACTTAACAAAAGCGTGGGAGTGAGACTCTCCATGTTTCCATGCCACTCCCCCTTCCTGATCCCAATTGCTGCCAGCAAAATGGACTCCATGAGCCTGTTCTAAAACCTGCTTTAGCGAAATAAAGTCAGGGGTATTCGGGCGCGCCATATAGTTCATCCAGTTGCCTCCGTCGCCGTTGATGAGAAAAAACCGCTCAAAACCTTCACGCTTTAATCTCCCGATTACGGCATGCCAGATTTCGAGCATCGGGGAAGTTTGCGAAGCATTGAACTGTTCCCAATCTTCAATGGCGACTGATCCGGGAATATCCTTGGTTACCGAGTAGGTTCCGATATCCGCAAAGCTGTTGAAAATTATTGGTCGGATGCCGTGTTTTTTATGCAAATCAAATGCGACTCGATCAGTTGCTACTTGGGCCATCATCGCATCCAAACCCAGTGCTAAATATGGTCCGTGGGCTTCAAGGACTCCCCATGTTACGAGGACGAGCCGATTCTCCGGTGGGGTTGCTTCAACGTGGTCGGAAAGCTCACGCGAACCCATCCGCCGCCAATAGAGAAGCTCCGGTGGCCAGAGTTTTTGTTGAAATTCCGAAGGTGGTAGAGACTCTTCCGTCGACATCGTTGATGGTTTTATCAGAGCGTAAATACTCTGTCTTTCAATGCTTCGCTTAAGATATTTTTTCTCGGATACTGCTCGAGTAATTGCTGCATAAATCCCTCTCCGTACTCGACGCGGGCCTGTTGGCCACGCGTGATTGCCCAACGCCGGGTTTTTTCAACCGAATCAATTGTTCTCCCTGATGATTCTACCTTTAAAAAGCCAATTTGACTTTTGTGTGAAGCAAAGGCGCTGAGTTTGGTCTCGACTACTTCACTAATATCCACGATAGTGTTTACCCTGACGATTTGGCCGTCTAGACCGATTAATCCTTGCGGGTCCGTGTGGTAGACCCAGGGTTGCTTTTCAAGTGCCGGAGCATTTGTTTCAACAGGAAAATTGGGATGTGTGGCTTCCGGAACCGCCCAGAGAACGAGCTGTCCTGTATGGGCGTGGTCCGTCATGTAGTCGACAGTGGGGTGGGTGAAAATGATTTGCGGTTGATATTCACGCATTAGCTTGACGATCTTTTTTGTGGTTTCAAGATCGTAGCTTACACATCCATCACGGATATTAAGACACGTTACTTTTGCGCCGATTTTCTTGGCTCCCAGTTTCGCTTCTTTTTGCCTTATTTTGACGATTTCTTTTGCACTTAATTCATTCGTGCCACATTCACCGGCTGTTAACACGGCGATCAGGATATCATATCCTTGCTTGCGAAGGAGAAGCAGTGTTCCCCCGCAGAATTGCTCCATGTCGTCATAGTGGGCGCCGATTGCGAGGACTTTTTTCTGATTCATGAAGTGATTATACCTCAACTTCGTTCCCAAGAAATAAAGGTGTGGTGACTACTATCTTTTAAACCTCTCTTCTGGTGGGCGAGATCCACCGACCTTCTGAAGATCGGAAGAATCCGGGAATGATTGAAGTCAATAAAATGAGGGACGTTACGTAATGCATAAAGAAGAAGAATAAGCCATAGATGAGAAGCTGGGGTCTTTTGTATATCCATGCGACAATTATTGTTAGCCAATAATCCATGAGAAACGTACCGAAAAAAAGCGTGCGGAGGCTAATGGATTTGTACGGTCCGAATTGCGAAGAGAAAGTCATCACCGTAGTGAATATGGGATGAAGACTTGCCAGTGATGGGAAGATCCAAAGAAGAAGAAGCAGGGGGAGTAGAACGATAAAGATTGAGTTGAGTGTTACCTCTAAGGAAAAGGTTCCTAACGCCAACCAGAAGAAAGAAGGCCAGATTCCGTTTTGCCTTATTGTTTGAAAGAATCCGATATTCCATCGCCTTACCTGTTTCCAATAATCCTTTAGGTTGTCCGGATACTGTTCCCAGCCGATGAGTGACGTGTGATAGGCAATCTTACCCAGTTTCTTCCTGTGTAACTGAAACGCCAAATTAAAGTCTTCAATGAGCAGTCCCGGAGTGTCGATTTCCAATTGTTTAAGGATTTTTGATCGGTAGATCGTGCAAAAACCTGGGATCACGTAGTTGACGTTGGTGTATTTCCAGGTCTGACCATAGATATAAAAATAGACAAGGAGTCTGTTTAACCGATCTCTGTAGGAAACAAAATACCATTTCAGCCTTGGGAAAATGTGTTGTGGCCAGTGGATCTTCGTCGCTGCAGTGACAACCGAGATTTCCGGGTCGTTGAAAAACGGGAGGGCGCGGGGGATGAGATTTTTATCTACCCTGTTATCAGCGTCAACGATGAAAATTAACTGGTATTTTTTAAAGAGATGGAAGCGTTTAAAAAGGTATTTCAGGGCTCTCGCCTTCCCTCGGCCAGGGTTGAGGCGGGAGACGTGACAACCCTCCATGCGGGCTCTTCGGTAGGTTTTATCCGATGAGCCATCAGAAACAACGTAGATTTGCTTTGGACGAAGTGAGTATTTCAGGGACTTGATGCATTGTCTAATGATCACTTCTTCATTATGAGCTGGGACGACTACCGCAATGTCGTTTGGTTTCATTTTCGTTTTCATGTTTCTCGTGGTTTTCGTTCTTCTCCCAAGCTTCTCAGTCAATAACCGCACGAGACCGATGATTCCCCAGAACGACGAAGTAATTCCGAATGGCAAACCGAATGGAGAAATTGGCTTCATTCTATTGAACTGCCTTTGGTGATTGTAATATTGAGCTCAAGAAGCGAATTATACCACTCTCTGCAGGCTATTTTAGGGATGATGTGGCGTAGCAACCTTGAGAATGGAAAGTGCCTATGATAGAATGCAGGCCGTTATGAATTATGCAACATCCCGTATTTCGCACAATAAACCTTGTGTCGGCCGGGAAGAGTTGGAAGCTTTGCGCCAGGTGTTTGCCCGCCATTGGCTCATCAAAGGGGAAGAGGCGGAAAAGCTTGAACATACCGTCGCCAGGCTGGTGGGAGTAAAGTACGCCCTTGCCGTTAATAGCGGGCTTTCGGCACTCCATCTGGCTCTCCTTTCCCTTGGTGTTACGAAGGGTGATCAGGTTATCCTTCCCACGTATACCTGTGTTGCGCTTCTTCACGCCGTGAACTATGTAGGAGCTGTCCCAATCCTCGTTGATTCCAGCAAAGAGGGTTTCAATATGGATCCGGTTCTGGTTTCAAAGAGGTGTTCCAAACGAACGAAAGCAATTATTGTCCCCCACACCTTCGGTTTTCCGGCAGCCATCGACCGGATCCTTCAGTTACGTGTGCCTGTTATTGAGGATTGTGCACAGGGGCTCGGGAGTACCTACCTCGGAAAACCGCTCGGTTCCTTCGGGGATATTAGTGTTTTCTCCTTCTACGCAACGAAGGTAGTTGCTACGGGGCAAGGGGGTATGTTGGCAACGAATAACAAACGCTACTTTCAAACTGCTTGTGATCTGGTACACCCTGGCATTGGGGCAACCTATCGCGCACGTTATAACTATCTGATGCCTGATGTTGCAGCCGCGATCGGCAATTCGCAACTTCCAAAGCTTCGATCGTTTATCTCCCGTAGGAAAGCCATTGCTGCCAGTTATCGAGCCGTTTTACAAAAGAAATCGTCTCTCTCATTCGTTCCCGGGAAAAAGGATACTCACGTCAATCATTTTCGTTTCATTATCCGATTTCGGAATGAAGGAGCTAGAGACACTGCACGAAAGGTTCTTTTAAAAAAGGGAATTGCATCGATTCCCCCAATTTCGAGAGATGAACTGCTTCACCGTCTTTTAAAGCTACCAGACCACTCCTTCCCATATGCCGAACGATTGGCAGAGACAGCGTTATCCCTTCCTATCTATCCATGTCTTCGTGATACCGAGGTTGGGAGAATTGTCCGGGCGCTTCACTCACTTCCCTTGTAGATTTCGTACAGGTGCGACCTGCAATAATTTCAGTTAAAAGTTTAAAGTGAAAAGTTAAAAGTTATCCACCCTCTCAGCAAAGACCAGGAGGCGTTTGAGGGCGGTACCGATAGGGGTGCAGGTTTGGAGAACTAGTTGGTTTCGCTTTTGCTCCGTTAAGTACTTCACTTCGTTTGGCCAAACTGTTTTTTTCTCGCGGACACGGTAGACAATATCCTTTCCCTTATACGTCACAATGATTTGATCACCCTCTTTTACCCTTCCGAGGCGGAAGAAGGCGGTGTTGTAGCGGGTCATGCGCCACGGGAGATCGGAAGAGTGGGCAAAAAGATACATCAAACCGGATTGGTTGGGAACGGCCGAGCCGGTGGCATGAGCAACCCCGTTTTTCAGCGCTTCTACGTAGAGCCTTTGGTTCCAGGGATCTACGTTTTCGACCACAGGGCTGTTGATTCCGATCGTCGGGATACGGATATTGAAAACTTCTGAAGTTGCAGTTTGTGTGATGACATTTGTTGTTCTATATGTATACTCTTCCTTGATGATAGGGAAAAATATAATAAGCGCAAAAACCATAGACAACCCCATGAGAACGTTGCCTATGGTTGAAAGAGTTTGAGGGGTTCTTTTGCTGGTCTTTCCCATGATAGAAGGGTGAATTGTAGAAGAAGTGAAGCGAAAAAGCAAAAGAACCTTTACGCTTTCCTAGAAATGAGGGCGAGTCTTGTCGGAGATCGTCCGGCCCGAAGCCGGAGGTAGAGTCCGAAGAGGAACATGGCAACATTTGCCAAAAGCAAAAGTAAAAGGGCGAGGTTCCCGGTTGCCGGCAGGATTGATCCCGTTGCCATTGCCAGAGTCTGGCCATTGCCGTTGCCATTTCCGTTCCCGTTTCCATTCCCATTGCTGCTGCCGTTACCATTTTGGCTTCCGCTGCCACCCGTTCCCGGTTGGGGCGGTGTTGGTGGCGGGGTTGGGGTCGGCGGGTCTGCCGGATCAAAGGGATCGCAGCAGCCAACATCGACACCGCCCCGGTTGATCGGGCCGTTGTGGACCGATATCCCGAAGACGATGTCGCCGGTTTTCATCGTGACGTCACCGTTGTTGCCGTTGGCCTCATTCCTTCCGGTGTTCAGGTCGAAGAAGATATTGTTTAAGATATTTGCAAGGCTCAGTTTCTCGATTGAGGTTTCATTGGAAAGTGACAGACCGATTGAGTTTTTCGAATCTACTCCGTTGCCACTGATCAAGAGCGCGATATCCGTAAATCCGCCGACTGCGGCATGTATGTTTTCCTGATTCGCTTCGTTGTTGATCTCGACTCCCCCGGTAATATTTCCGGTTTCGATGGTGACGTTGCCGTTGTTGTTGTTGGCTTTGTTCTCACCGGTGTTGGCGCTTCCGATAACCGTGTTTTGGACGTTGGCCGTCTGATAGACAGAGATATTTGTTTGATCGGTCAGCGTGAGATCAATGGCATTCGTTGAATCGGAGCCATTCCCATCAATCGTTGCGGAGAGATCCCCCTGCGGGCAGCAGCCCGTGTCGATTGTTGAGGTATTGAGCTGGTTATCAATCGTCGTTTGGGTTTCAATGCTGCCGGTTTGAATGTCTGTATCTCCGCCCGTGTTTGACGAGGCCTCATTCCCGCCGGTATTGGCGCTGGTGTTGACCTCATTTGAAACATTGGCATCGTTTGTTTGGGTGACTGTGGTTTCCGAGGTTACCGTGGTTGAGATTTCATTTGAAGAGCCATCCCCGTTTCCGGAGATGACAAACTCCTCGGCACGGACGGGGGTAGAGACAAGGGCAGTGGTAAAGAGGAGCGCTGAGAGCGCAAGCAATACTCTTTTTGCCATGTTAGTTGCTTGTAGCTTGTAGCTTGTAGTCCTTCGACTTTGCTCAGGACAAGTGCTTTCTTAGGAATGGGCGAGGGGCAGTCTGCGTCTTAGGATGATAAAGAGAATTGCGAGCGGGATGAGACCGAGGAGCCAGGCAAGGTTCAGGTTCAGGACCTTGTTTCCTCCGGTCCCGGCTTCTGCGGCAGCTTCTTCTGTTTGCGAACCTTGGAGGGCACCGGCTACCAGCGACAGGAACGGATTTCCGGTTCGGACTGCGACCGTTGTGATTGTTCCGCCGCTGCCGGATGTTGTTTGGCTGGTACCCCCGCTATCTCCACTGCTGCTTCCGCCCCCGCTTCCGGATGAACTGGTTGATCCAGCATTCTGAGCTGAAGCCCCGCCAGTTCCCGGCTGATCTGCGATCGGATCGTGATTCTCTTTTGTACTCCCCGGTGTGACAAAGTCCCCGAACCAGCTGCCGAAGACGTTGACGACGGTCACGAACAGCTTGCCGCCGCCAATGATGTTGTTGTTGACGAAGTTGACAAGGTTGGCGATGACCTTGGCGTCACCCGTCGTGATTGAAGAATTTCCGCCGGTGTTTCGGGAAGCAGAGTTGCCGCCGGTGTTGGCAGAGAGATTGAGGTTGTTCGTGATATTGGCGGTATTGTTTTGGACGATCGTGTTATTTGATTCTTGGTTTATGGTGGCGTTGTTCGTAGAGTCGGACCCGTTCCCAGAATTGACCGCAGTGATCTCTCCCACCTCATTGATCGTGAACTCCGTACCGGCAGATCCTGCGAAGTTGGCGCCGTCGGGCGCGCCCAAGATCTTACCGATCCATTGACCGGCTTCATTGACGATCACCAGCCACCAATTGCCGCCGATCACGTTTGAGTTTGCAATATTGAGGACCTGGGCATCGATTGAGGCGTCTCCAGTAGTCACCGAAGAGGTTCCGCCGGTGTTGCTGCTTGTCGAATTATCGCCGGTAGTTGCTGACAACCACAAGGCGTTGCTTATGTCAGCGGTGTTGAATTGGGACACATCGTTTGAGGTGGTTTGCGTTACCTCTGCGGTGTTGGTTGATCCCGAACCGTTATCGAGATTTGCGACGTCAATCCCATAGGCCAGGAGCTCCTCCGGAAAGATGATGTCGCCGATAAGGTCTCCGAAGATATTGACGACAGCGTAGTAAACGTCTCCGGCGAGGTTGTTGTTGGCGAACGTCAGTGAGTTTGCCGATACATTGGCGTCTCCGGTTACAATGGTAGAATCTCCACCTGTGTTCTTGTCGGTATCATTCTCGCCGCTATTCGATTCAAGCGTCATGGTATTCTCGACCGTTGCGTCGTTGGTTTGAAAGGTCGCGTCGTTTACGGTTTGATCAACAGTTCCGGTGTTCGTCGAATCGCTCCCATTGCCGGAATTGACAACCTCTGTCGGCGTTCCGGCTGTGCAGCCGCCAATGATGCAGCTTGTGCTAAAGTCGAGGACAATGTCGCCGATATGGTCATCAGCGATGTTGAACTCGGCAACCGCCACGCCATCGATGTTGGTGTTGACCGCGGTTATCAATGTTCCGGTGGTGTTGGCATCACCGGTTTCAATGGTTGAATTCCCGACGTTTTTGGAAGCGGAGTTGTCGCCGGTATTCGTATCGAGGTCGAGGTTATTCCCAACCGTTGCGCTGTTATTTTGGTTCGTGGTGGAATCATCTGAGATGGTTGCCGATCCGGTATTGGTTGAGCCCGAGCCATTCCCGTCGTTGATCACCGATATCCCGCCCGGGTCACTTCCGAGTGGTGTTAGTGAGGCGTTGGAGTTTGCCGAGGTGGTGACGGCTCCGGTTGTCGTTGCATTTCCTGTGTCGACTGCTGTATCTCCGACATTGCCATCTGCCGTTTCACCTTCTGAATCGCTCTCCTCGGAGGTCGTTTCGTCTTCGGATGTCTGTTCCGACTCATCTGAATTCCAGTCGTGTTCATCGTCATTTCCAGACCACTCTTCGTCTTCATTTGACTGCGAAGTTGAGTCTTCCAGCGTGGGTGCGTCCGGAGCGGTCGGGGCTTCCGGGGCGGTCGGGGCTTCCGGAGCAGAGGGTGCGGTTGGGGCTTCAGCCGTTGTGGCATCGGAAGAGGTCGGCGCAGTCGGAGCTTCCGGCGCTGTCGGAGCAGTCGGGTAATCGAAGGCCCATACGGGAGCAACACGCATTCCTACCAAGAGGATGATTGCGGCTATTGAGATGAGTTTGGACAATTTCCTGCTGTGCATCACGGTTATGAATAAAGAATTATGAATGATGAATTATGAATCAACTTTTAACTTTTCACTTTACACTTTTAATTTGATATTCCCTTGGGCTGTGGGGCCCCGCAAATAGCTTCGTCAGCGGGGCTCCCACAAACCCATAAGGATTTACGCTAACCCGAGGAGGTCCAATAGGTCGCTCAGATCAAGCGTTATGTTGATCGAGAACCCTCCCAGCCATTCCGGGAGCTCCCATTCGGGTGTTTCGCCGTAGACATTGGCATTTCCGGTATTTTCCAAATCAACGTCGACGGTGGCATCACCTGTCTCGACGGTCGGATCATCTCCCGGATCACCGGTGTTGTCCTCGGCTTCGTTGTCGCCGGTATCAGCGTCTGCCCAAACCTTATTATCGACTTCACATTCCTCTCGTCCATGATTTGTTTGAGCATCCAGTCCCAAATCGTCACAATTTCCTTGGAAAACTGCGAGTTCGTCCTCAAGCTCAAGCTCAATTTCGTTATCGGAGTCTTCTCCATTGCCGGCGATCTTGGCCAAAACATCAAACAGACAGCCGCAATCTACGTCTGCCCAGTTGAAGTTGACCATGTTGTCGATGTCAACGGTTGCCTCGGCATCACCGGTATCGATCAAGACCGATCCGCCGGTGTTATCCTCGGCGTCATTGTCTCCGGTGTCGGCATCCGCGCTCACTTTGTTGTAGATATCAGCAAAGTTGCTTTGGACGACTGCCAGTTCTTTTTCGAGTTCGATTTCGATCTCGTTATCACTGTCAGATCCATTGCCGATGATGCGCGCACTCAGGGTGCTTTCGCCATCGCTGCCTCCACCCACTCGGGCGGAGTTTGCGTTCGCGGATGTTGACAACGTCACGCCAACCGTAGCGCTGCCGGTTTTGATTTCGACATCGCCGCCGGTATTGTCTTCTGCTTCGTTGTCACCGGTGTCGGCATCTGCATAGACTTTGTTGTCGATCTCGGCTACGTTCGATTGGAAAACTGATATTCCTGTGTCTTTTTTCCAGGAATCATTGACTTCCACTTCGACTTCGTTATCCGAGCCTTCTCCGTTGCCTTCGATCAGAACATCAACGTCACCTGCCTGGCAACAATCAACGCTGGCAACATTGCTGTTTGCCTCGTTCTTGACATCTACGGTTGTCTCGGCATCGCCGGTATCAATTTTAACGTCGCCTCCGGTATTCCCTTCAGCATCGTTTCCACCGGTATCGGCGTCAGCATGGACTTCGTTGTAGATATCTGCATTATTGCTCTGAACGACTGTGGTTGACTGTTCCACTTCAACCTCTGCCTCATTGTCTGAATCGGAACCGTTCCCGGAGATCACGACTGTGTAATCAGCGAAAACCGGAAGGGCGGTATTGAAGAGTAAGGCACCGGTTGCAATTGCCGTTGCAAATTTCTTTTGCAATTTAGTCATTTTTTCTGTTCACCTCCCTTCAAACGAATTTTGCGAGTAATCTCGCAATCTCCTTCGATTTCACTCAGGACAGGCCTTCGACTCCGCTCCCTCCTTCTCCGCCAGCTGGCGGATCAGGGTCGTTTCCAGGAGGTCCTGGAAACGAAAACGGAGGCCTTGTTACCCCCCTTCCCTCTTAAGGAAAGAGTTTTTGAGATAACAGTGCCTCCGTTTGCGGTTGGCTATCTGATCTTTAGTTTTTAAATATCGGTCTTATTGATACTATTTTATAGTATCTTTTTCACTGTCTTTATTGCTTTTGAAATCCTTTTTTGATTCCAAAACCGTTGGTTTTTTTGATATTGCGTACAGTGATCTGTGTAACTGTGGAATTCTGGACGTAAATCTCAACACTGCCGTATGCATCAATGCTTTTTAGGGCTCTTGATACTTCTTCAATAAGCGACCTCGTGATTCGCTTCGTCGAATAATCGGCCATTGTAACCAATGGATCCAACATCTTGCTTACGGGGCAGGTTTTTCTTGAGATCTTTGGGAAAGACTCATAAAAACTATATATTCTCCAATATCCTTTGTCAAGAGTGACTTTTTTTCAATTACTCTCGGCTAATTCTTAAAAATTCAGTTCCACTTTTTGTTTTTCTCCCTGAATCTCTCCGACATAGATTGCCAGGTTTTTATCCGTGTCGTTTATGGGAAATCCAACTCTGGTGAACTTGGTTGAGTCAGCCTGGACCTGAACCGGATCGTTGTGAATGTCCGGGGCGAGCTTCTCGCCCTCATTGTTGTTAACGGTCAGACGAACGTAATTCTTGCTGTCTACTTCGATCGACTGGTTATATGAATTGGTGATTTTTAGGGTTAGGATAAGGAATGTTCTGCCTCTCACCGAAGTTGCACGTTGGCCTTTGACAATGATTTCATCCCGAAGCTCCGCATTCTCAAAGGTGAATTTGATCTTACTCACTTCTTCTCCGCTAGCATCCTTTAACGGAAACTCAAAATCACGGTTAAGGGCGATTGCGGCTTTGGCTCCGGCAACCTGGACCCGCTTGTCCTGAAAGCCATTCTTCAGCCCCGAGCCCAGCTTTCCCCCTCTTTTCAGTATCAAGCCGATGCCGATGAGTAGGAGAACAATAATCAGCGCAAGAAAAACTTTTTTATTGAATTTGATGTTCCTTCGCTTCATTCTTTGGGAAAGTATGTCCAAGCGTTCTCGAATGGAGGATTTTCGAACCGTTTGGGTCAGCGGAGTAAAGAAAGCGGTAACACCGAGTTTGATTTGGGCCCAACTGACACGGAATCCGTTTGTGGCAAACGGTATACCTTGCAAAGTTTCTGAAGATGTTAATTTTCTTTGCATATAAAAAACCCTCTCTTACAAGCAGGGCACTTCATTATCTTAAAGTATGCGTATACTACCCGAAAGCGCATTGGCTTGTCAATAGAGCAGATTTTTCATTGTTCAATTGCTACATTGTTCTATTGTTACAGAACTGACCACTTCTTTACTTGTCTAAAGTTTTATGCCCATTCTTTGTTCGTCCAAAGAATGGGCTAAGAAAGGACGCCCTGTGAAGCCTTGCCGGCGATTCCTCTGGCTCGACGGTGGGAGCCCTTCGGCTTCGCTCAGGGCATTTCATTACCCTCGGAAATTCACCGCTAGCTGGCGGTTCAGTTTCCGTATCCCACTCGTCTCGCCCTCGAATCGCAACTGCAGCGGCTTCAAAAGGGAGAGAGAACTCTTAGGTGAATTCTTCTTGAAGAAATTGTTCAAAGGGGTTTCTAATTCGTAATTCATGATTCATAATTCTTTCTTTTGGCTGCGTTCAAAGGTGTCTTTGCATCATCCATAATTCATGATTCATAATTCATGATCCGTGATTTCTAAACACTCTATGTTTGATCAATAATGATGAAGCTCAAAAGGAGAAACGAAGGTTTAGGTGGAGGTGATGGAGACTTTGATTTCGGTGGTAGGATTTCCGGCTGGCTTTGTGATCTCAACCCGAATTTCGGTTTTCCCGTCCGCCCCGACGAGTTTGTTTAAGACATTGTCATTGGTCTTTGTCTTCACGAATGATTTGGTGTTCATTCCTAACCTAACAATTATTTCTTTGTACCAATCCGTAATATCGTCCGAGTCATCATTGCTTTTAAGAACCAGGGAATTTTCGTTTGAACTTTCCTTCGTCGCATTCGGGTACTGGAAATTTGAGAGTAACGCTTCATCTTTCGGGGTCGGTTTAGCCTGCGGTTTTGTGGGTTGCGGTGATGGTAGAGGACTCGGTGTGGCTGTTGGCGCTTCTGTTTCTGTTGTTCCTGGCTTTTCCTCGACTGTCTGCTGAACTTTTGTTTCTTGTTGCTGTGAAACCTGATTGGTTCTTAATTCATTAAACACAGCGCCGGCGATTACGATGGTGACTGCGATGATAGTGATGACAAGACTCATCTTTTCCTTAAGGCTGAAGCGAGTTGATTATACACCCCTCTTTAAATTCGAAGCGCAAAGTTCTTTCGATCGCTTATTGGCAAGTGTAATGGCTGGGGATGTACCTGCACCACCACGGTTTTGAAGTCGGGGTTGGGGTCGGAGTAGGTGTCGGTTCTCCGGTTGGCGAAGGTGTCGGAGTCGGGGTGGGTGTGAGCGTGGGTAAAGGAGTTGGTGTGGGGGTGGGGGTTGGAGTTGATGTCGGCGTCGGGGTGGGCGGTGCGGATACAACTCCTCCGACTGCGGCCGCAGCGTTGACTCTTCCCGCGGACCAATAGGTACCGGTGCCCTGGATTTTATCCGCTGTTTGTTCGAGTCGGTCGCGGATTTGTTGGTTGGTATCCGATGGGAATGTTGCCTTGATCAGCGCTGCGACGCCCGCCACGTGAGGCGTTGCCATACTCGTTCCGCTTAATGTATCGTAATCATTGTTCGGAATCGTTGAGATAATGTTGACACCCGGAGCGGCAATGTCCACCCAAGAGCCGTAGGAAGAGAAGGAAGCTTTTTTATCGTTTGCATCGGTCGCAGCAACCGCAATGGCCTTATCATAGTAGGCCGGGTACGAGCGTTGGGTGCTGCCGGAGTTCCCTGCTGCAGCGACTACGACTACTCCTTTCCCCCATGCGTAATTGACGGCATCCTGCAACGCACTTGATCCCGAACTTCCTCCTAAACTCATGTTGATTACTTCGGCCCCGTTATCCGTCGCCCAGTAGATACCGTTTATGATCCACGAATAATACCCTGCGCCTTGGTCATCGAGTACCTTCACCGAATAGAGGCGGGCGTTATAACCGGTACCGGCAATACCAAGGCCGTTATTTGTCAGTGCTGCTGCGATGCCTGCAACATGAGTTCCATGGCCATCCCGATCATATCGGCTGGAGGACCTTGTATAGTTTTGCCACTCGTCTACTTTCCCTGTTACGTCGGGGTGGCTTTCGGCTATCCCGGTATCTAAGATAGCGATGTCAACCGATCCGTCGTGGGTCATATCCCACGCGCCCGGGGTTTGAGTCTTATATTGTCCCCACTGACCGGAGAACTGGGGGTCATTGGGGATCTCCAGTGCGTAGGCAAGCGCATCCGGCTCGGCGTACTCTACCCAAACGCTATCCTTGTATCGCTTGGCAATGGAATCTTCTTGGCCTTCCGGAACTTGCACGACAACCGTGTTTGCGGGGAGGAGGGATTGAATCTCCTGGGTTCCGATGGTGTTATGGAGGGCGCTTCGAACAAGTTTGGGTACAAAGGAGCGGAAGCGGACAATCACCCGCTGGGTGGAAACGGTTGGCGGTGTTTGCGCTGACGGAGGATTGGGAGTTTGGGGAATGGTTCCGATTGCCCAGATACCTGTTGGGAGAACAAGAAGTGCAATCAGGAGAGTGAGACTCTTCAGCGATTGTCGCAGCATGGAGGACTATCCTACTCCAAATAGCTCTCTTCCGTCAACGGTTATCAGCTTGAGTATTCTCTCCCCGTTATTCTCTGACGCCCCTAACTCCTCCGGGCAATCCAGGGGTTCTCCAGATACTCCCGGAGTAATCGGTACAGGTCCGACCTGTACAGCGCATATTATATGGCTTTTTGCTCTTACGTACAGGTGCGACCTGTATATCGGCGCCCACACAGCTTATCTCAAACGTCTCTATCTATGCGACGATCGAAAGCAGTTAACGACATATCCAGGCTAAGCGTCCGGGCATGTACGGGTGCGACCTGTACATGTACCGTACTGGGAATTGTTGCGAAGCCTCCAAACCGGGCTATGGAACAAGGAGTTTTTTGACGGGGCTGGTTTTGGATGACTTTCCACCGATAACGAAGATACTTCCGCTTCCCGGTTCATAGTCAGCTACGTATATTCCGGAGCTGTCCTCTGCCCAACAATAGATGACAAAGTCAGAGTAGTCACTAAAATATGTTCCAGTATATGTGTTTGTATTTATATTGAAAAGCTTAATGGCTTTACTTTGGCCGAAGTAAGCATTTTCCAAATCTATAGAGTACTGCTTATTTGGAGAGAAAAGCGGGAAGAGTTGGTCAGGTCCGGGATATACAGCATATCGAGCCTTGCAAATTTCTTCGACAACCGTCGGCGCCTTCTCGTTTTGGTTTTCCCAGATAAGCGTGGATGTTGGAAAAAAGATTCGGAAGCGAATGATTACGCTAATACTTAACAACACAACAATCGCCGAGATGATAGTTATCACTACAATCATAACGCTCTTTTTTCCTATGAAATTTGCTGAGTTCTTAATGACCATAGGATAGATGTCTCCGCATTATATTCGTGATTAAACTCTATCAAATTTGTTGTTTCTAGACTAGGGTAAGATTCCTCGCTATGGGTTTGAAAAAATCTAACTCTCCGGTTAATTTCCTTATCTTTTGACACTAACTAATTCTTTCACTCTTTAGTCACTCTTCGATTGAACACTGATTCCCCGCCCCTCGAATTCTTGACCCAATAGACCAACTTCAACGACATATGTCTTCCCAGTCTCAAAGTTAAAATCGGGAAGATGAAGATTAACAATATAGTGTTGTTCGGTCGCGTCTATTCGTATGACATCGCTTTTCCCTTGCAAACTTGTTTCTTCCATTGAAAAGGCTGCGACGACCGAAGAAGGATCGTTTGAATCTATGACCCAGACCTGCACACTCTTATCTTCGACAAATCCTCCCTCGGCATCACGAATTGTGAACTTGATGGGAAGGGTGGATTTTAGCGTAACTTTACGGGGTTCATCCGGATTATTCAACGGTGGGTACCATTGGATATTCAGCGGAGCTATGGGCAGACTAGCTCGATTATAGACAGCTGTATGTTCATGAGTACCTCCTGGTGAAGTGGCCCCTGTGAATTCTACGATGGTTAGATAACCTTCCTCACTGAATGCTTGTACTTGCACCGTGTAATTCCCATAATCTATTCCTTGTAAGTTGATCGTGTATGCTCCTTCCAAGGGTTCCGGGATGAGAATAAAGTCCGGCTCATTAGCCTCGTTTGAACGGCTAAATAATGCCCCTGGAATCTCTGGGAGTTCCTCACCCGTATTAAAATCAAGACCCGTTCGTCTTCCCAGTGGATCGGTTATCTGAATTTCCACCGGCGACAAATTGATGAACCCTAAAGCTGCTTCGTGCAAATTGATGCCCGGATCGACAAAGCCGGCGTTAAAAAATGGACGGGAGATCGTTAAGTGCTCTAGTACGCTCTGCTGAAGTTGGGAGGGCATGTGTTGATGTGTGATGATTGAGCCATCATCACTCTGAGTTTTGTGCTCTGCCTGCATTCGCTCATCAAATAGACTGAGGTCAGCACTTGACAATGGAACTGTTTCGTCACCAGGGCCTATCTCTCGAAATTCTCTTCCCTGCTTTACTTTCCCGTTAGTCCATAATCTCAATTGAGATTCTATGAAGTTACGTTCTACTACCCTATAGAATGAGGGCGTATCTCTCTGTGGTCGATCTCCTATAAACGAAATCACATTGTTCCCTCCTAGCCGATCAATGAGAACTTCAATATTTTCATTTAGTGAGGTCAAAAACTCATTCATCTGATGACCGAATGGGTAAATCGTTGTCGGTTCATTAGTGGAAATAAGGTACCCCCCAGGATCATTCTCTAAATACTCATCCACTGGAAAAAGTTCCCGGATGCTCGACACCTTGTCTTCAATGTATCTGTAGAGATCTGTTTTAGTAGTTAAGCAAATTTTTATTAAGTCGGTGCAGTACCCATTTTTCCGGGCAAGACTGCGGATTAAAACATCTGCTAATATTTTCCCTACCTCGCCAGTATCATCGAAAAAATCAAACTCTAAGCCTTCTGCTACTAAATACGCTTTCGGTGCACCAAGGTGAGGTGTTCCAAGCGTAATTAACCGATGCACGTTACCCGTGTATGTGTCGCTCTGGACGTATGCCCGAGATACCAGCCCTCCGAGACTATGCCCAACAAGATCTACCGAGGAGGAGTTGATATATTCCTTCGATGCGGCTACCGGAAGTATTTTCGTTTTGATTGAAACACCAAGCTCGTTTCCTGACTCTGAAATATGTTGCCGCCAATCGTATGGGAATGTGAATAGACTTGTATCTTTTTCATAACCAGCAAATTGTAGTTCTTCAAGGAGATTGTCATATGTACCAGCGACGGGATCTATTGTCCACTGTCCAAAAGCATTTTTCATTGAACCCAGAAGGCCGGGAATGACTACCACCGGGTGGATTTGGGCGGTTGGGACGATCATGCTGTCTTCATCTTCGGCGATGACTTCTCCGCTTGAATCATTAAACAGTTTCGCGGTAACGAGAATAGTTTGTCCTGACATCGGCTGAATCCACATCGGCCAGACTAAAGGCAGAGATTGGCCGGGTTGCAAGTTTATTGATCGCCGTAATATAGCCGGCGGCTCGATGAGGGTGTCATTATATTCAAAGAGCAAGCGATCGGGATTTGAAAACGAAACAACGATAGTACCCAGCGCAGAAACTGATCCCGTATTTGACACATTGACCCGCACCTCAGCCGGATTCTGCGCATACCAGCCGCTGTCATTCAGCGTGAGTTCGTGCGGGACATCGACATCAACGACGATTGGAGCGGAGGCCGCGGTGGTGGAGAAGAAAATATCCCAGCTGCTTCCTACAACTTCCTCCATCCAGACGGCGTAAGCGTAGCCTGATGCGTCAACAGCCACATCGGGGGCAAGTTTGCGACGAGAGATGTCAGGAGTAACGAGGGTATTCGGACTCCAGGTCTCATCTGCCTCCCTATAAGCAGAGTAGATCTCATAGGGATCAGCAGGGATGGTGCTTCGGTTATCCGCCCAGACCACAACGGCCTCCCCGGAAGGGTTGACAGCAATTGCCGGGAAATCACGGTAGCCATTTTGGGTGTCGTTGACTTGACTGATCGGGTCCCATACTCCGCTCGCGTTCCGCTTGCGGAAGGCAATCTCCCAGTCCGGAGTGGCTAGTGCCCAAACCACATAGGAATTCGCGGAGGCGTCAATTCCGACATCGGGGTTTTGGCCGAAAGCGGTGGAGACGGGTTCATTGGCACCCCAAGATGCTCCATGTAGGCGATAGGAGAAATAGATCTGCTGGAGTCCATTGCGCAAATCCGTCCAAACCACAGCAGCATTCCCGTCTTGATCGACCGTCAGGGAGGGACCTCGTGTTCCGCTCGTAATCACGGAACTAGAGACATCGTTTACCGGAGTATCGGATCCCCACCCTCCTCCGCTCGGGCGATAATCGAAGTAGAGGTCTTGATCGTAGGGATCGGGGGTAGGGTTGTGCCTATCATACCAAGTGGCATAGGCATTTCCCGCAGGATCAACGGCAATATCCGCATAGGGAATGGCTTGGGCATCGGGATCGGTGACCTGTTCCCGAACGAGGGCTTCCGTGGCCCAGCCTCCCCCGGCAGGAAGAAAGACAAACCAGAGTTTCCCAAGGCTTTCCCAAAGCACATAGGCATTCCCTCCTGCGTCCACGGCGATACTCGGTTCGTCGCCGACCGTTAAGGCATCGTTCACCTGTACTTCAGATCCCCACGTTCCACCCGCTGGCCGGTAATCAACGTAGATGTCAAAGTGATTGCTATTTCGCTTATCCATCCAGACCGCGAAGGCGTTGCCCGCCCCATCAACCGTAACTGAAATTGCCGGATACCATTGGTCGGCAGCACCTGTGTCATCGTTGACCCGGACAGAAGGGCTCCAGCTAAGGTTCGTTTGTGCGTTGGCTTTGTTGCCGGTTTTGAAGAGTAATAACGGTACGATAGTGACTATGAGAAGCAAACAGAAGAGACACTTTAGCTTCACAAAATCTTTCTTCAATTTATTTCATTTGCTTGTACTATTCTTTATAGATCGGCTTGACGAAGACACCGGGTTTTTGATGGTTGACGGGGATTTTCAGCGATGCCCCAAGCGCGTTGGCCACAGCGACTCCGACATTGAGATCCGGTGAGGGGCCCGGATTCACCTGGATTTCCGTGAGCTTTTCTTTTGACGTGCCGGCTTTTTTGAGGACCTCATCGATGAGTTTTAAGACATCCTCGCCGCGGGGGGACCGGATGGATTTGACGAGCTCGGTTGTCTCTATCCTGACAACAATCCGTTTACTGTCCGTAGTATCTATAAATAAAAGCATAGGCAAAGAGATTTTTAGCTTGTCCTCCTTCGCATAAAGCTTCGAAAGGACGCAGTAGCTTTTTAGCTTTTAGTCTTTAGTTTTTAGTCTTAAGTAGGCAATGTACATGCCGAATGCGTCGAAGCCTATGTCGGTGATCTTTGCAGTTCTTCCTGAAACGAATGACTGGTGGTATTCATCCGACAGCGCAAACGCAAGACTAAAGAGCAGGGCTGTCCGCCAATTCCCGGGTTGGCCAAGCGCTTTGTAGGTCAGGATAAAAAGCACGGTGTATTCAAAAACATGGGCGGCTTTCTTCAAGATAAAATCCCACCAGATGAACCCGACAACCGGAATGGTGGGTAAGGAGGAGAAGGCAAAGATCACAGCACACCAGGTGATGACTTTCCAGTATTGCTTTAGGAAGGTTGACATACGATAGTGCAGATTAATGATTTACGATTCATGATTTACGAATTAAGAGCTAACCATTCCTATTATATCGCGGTTTTTAGATCTCTTCTTCAGAAGTTTCGTTCCGCTTGTTTTTCCTGCGGAGGCCGCGGAATCTCTCCCGAAGGAACGGCAATGCGGCTCCGGCAAGAAGGAGCAGTCCTGCGAGACTGATGACGATGGGGGCGGTATATTGGGAAGCTACTTTTTTTTCCTGTTCGGTTTTTTCTTGCGATTCTTTTTTGTCTTCGGCTTCCGGTTGCGTTGAAAGAGAAATCTCCGTTGCCGCCACAGAGCTGTCCTCATCCTCCGATTCGCCTAAGACTTCGGGCTTTGGGGTCGGCGAGGGTGCCGGTTTGGTCGTGGGTTTTGCGGTAGGTTTCGGTGTTGGGGACGGTGCTTGGGTAGGCGTCTTGGTTGGGGTCGGTTCTTGGGTTGGTTCGGGGACATCGGTTGGTTCCGGAGTGGGAGTTGGCAAAACGTTCGCTGACCCCTCCGTGGGGCTCAATTCCTGAGCAGAGATATCTCCACCGTCCGGAATTCTTCCCCATGTTTTTCCTTCGCTTGAACTGCTATAGGAAAACGTATCAACAACGGTCTCCTGGCTGAGGAGTTGAATCGCTTCATCTCCATCATTGTTCAGGGAAAACGTCGTGTGGCCGCTGCGGTGGATGACTAGCCATCCCCCATCTGAGAGTATGGTTTCTCCGTCGGTATGTATAGCGTCAATCGTCAATTCATTTCCCGCTGCATCTTTGAGGACGTACCCGTTGACGTCGAGATCTTGACCGGTTGGGTTGTAGAGCTCCAACCATTCCCCTATTTTGTCCTCGCCCTCGGGGTTCGGAAGTACCTCGTTAATGACAATTTGGGCGAATACCCGGGAAGGCAATGCAAGAAGAACAACCGTAGCAAAGAAACCCAAGGTGAGAACTTCATGTCTCACGTTATTCCTTTTAAAGATAATCCACATGGAGGTAGTAGGTATCGATGTCTGAGTCGCTGTGGTCAACTTTGACGTAGCGGAGGGTACAGCCGCTCGCTCCAACATACGAACCACGGAAGAGCTTCCCCGCTTTGGTTGATTTCACCGTCAGCGAACTATTATAAATGTCGAGGCCGTTATGAAACCGATAGATACTTCCTACCCAGGTGTTGCGTACCGCCCAAGTTTCGCCGTACCCCTGAGAAAACTTCACCGGAGTATCAACGGGCCAGTTCCAATCACCCGAAGGACTGAACGAGTCGCCATCGGTGCTTCCGCAGGATGAGCCGGAACAGTTCTCGTGATCGACTGACTTTAAGTAATTGAATGGGTTCTCAACGGAGTTCCCTTTCACTGCAGTAAAGTGGAGATGCGGGCCGTTTGAGTTGCAGGAAGCGCCCGAGATCATCCGCGCGATCGTTTGTCCCTCACTGACATTCCCGACCTCCGTTTCCGTCCCACCTCCGGCAAGGACATTCTGGATCGCCTCAAACTCCGCCCTGGCGCGGGCCAAAAGATCCTGGTATCTCTTCTCATCATTCTTCGTTTCTTCCAAAACCTTTTTCTTCCCCGCTTGTTGTTCGGCAAGTTTTCCTTTTTGGCCAATCAGGTCTGTCTTCAAACCCAGTACTTCCTCCTGTTTCTCTTCCTTCAAGATTTTCTGTTGGTCGAGTGTGGCGCGTTCCTGTTCGAGCTCGAACATGATTTTCCGGTCGTTTGTCTGTGCCGCCCGAAGATACTTGTACCGATTGATGAAATCCGAAAACCCATCAGATGACACGAGGAGGAATAAGGGCTGGAGTTTTACCTGTTTGTAGGTTGCCGCGATTCTCTTTAGGAGAACTTGCGTTGTTTCTTCAAGCGAAGTATCCAAAATCGCGATTTTTGCCGTGAGGAGCTCAATCTCTTTCTCCAATTGTTCAATTTGATAGATCGTCTGGTTGATTTTGCTTTGGGTGAGTGCAATTTGACTGTTTAAATAATTGACTGCGCTCTGGAGGGTAGTTTTTTTTGAGGTGGTTTCGGCAAGCTTTGCCTCGCACGCCTGCCGTACTTCCTGAAGGCATGAAAGTCTCTCACTTTCCGACCGGTCAGAACAGCTGTCCTCGCACGATACCGATAGCGCGCTTCCGGGAAAGAACGTTACCGCGACTATCAGGAAGAGGACAACAGGAAAGGCCATCACCCACACACCGAGCTTTTTCATAGCCATATTCAGTCTAGCGAAACTGAACTCATTTTCAAATGGAAGCTATCGGATGAATCTTCTTGCTGCAAGGAGGCTTGCTATACTACCGATGACCGTCCCGAAGATGAGCATCCCCAAGAGAAGTACAAACATGAAGAGGAACGGCACCGGAAGAAGCGGGATGTCCCCTAAGAACGAAACGAGAAACGGCGTTGAATAGAGAAGGACAAGGTAGGCAGCGCCCCAAGCAAAAAAGGCCCCCAATACCCCATAGCTTACCCCTTCAACCAAAAAGGGTCCGAGAATATACCATTGGGTTGCTCCCAGCAACCGCAGGATTTCGATCTCGGTCCGGCGGGCTGAAATCCTAAGACCGATGATGATGAGGATAATGAGAATTGAGGTTAATGCCAGGAAACCAACGAGGGCGATGCCTGAGATACGGATAGCCCTTGTCCAACTCGTCAAGGCTGTGATGACGTCCTCCTGATAAACCACCTCTTCTACCCCCGGCTGACCGGTTACTGCCGAAGCAATTTCCCGGAAATAGGTTACATCGGATGCAGAAATCTCCAAACTCGCGGGAAGGATATCGGCCGTAACCATTTCAAGAAGGAGAGGGTCATCCTGGTTCTCCTTCCGGTATATTGAAAGGGCCTCATCTTTTGAGATGAACTTCGTCTCAGAAACCCCCGGCGTTTGGCTCAATTTCTCCTGCACTTTCTGAATTTGGTCATCCGCGGCGTCGTCCTTGAAAAAGACGGTTACCTGAGGGCGCGTTTCAAAATAATGAAGGATTTGCTCGGACCCTGCCATCACCAGGAAGTAGAGCGCGGCAATAAAAAAGGTTAAGGTCAGCACCACAATTGCGGCGAGCGCCTGGTACGGCGTCCGTCTCATGTGTTTATAGGCAGTGGTTAGGCTTTTTTTCATTCTTCCCGCGCCTTTCCGGCCTTCGTCTCTTGCGTTTCCTCTTTATGCTTGTCTTCCTTGCTGTCGTCCTCTGTCTTCTTCTCTCCCGTCTTTTCTTTGTGTGTCTTGGCTTCTTTGGTGTCCCTGACGATCCTGCCTTTCTCGAGCTCTATGATCCGTTTCTTGAGGGCATTGACAATCTCCTCGCTGTGGGTTGCCACCATAACCGTTGTTCCCGCCTGATTAATTTTTTGGAGCAATTTAATGATTTCCCATCCGCTGATCGGGTCAAGGTTCCCGGTCGGCTCATCCGCAAAAAGGATCTTCGGATTGGTGGTAAGCGCCCGTGCGATCGCCGTCCGTTGGAGTTCCCCTCCGGATAATTGGGTCGGGAAAAGATCGGCCTTTTCTTTCAGGCCAACGGTTGCCAGGATTTCTTCAACCTGCGTTGCGATCTCTTCGTTGGTCCGTTTCAACATCTCCGAGACCATCGCCACATTTTCTTTGACCGTGTGATCCTCAAGAAGCTTGTAATCCTGAAAGATTGCTCCTATCTGGCGTCTGAGGGCTGGCAATTTGTTTTTTTTAAGCAGTGAAATGTCTTCACCCTCGATGCGGACGATTCCCGAGGTTGGCTTTATTTCCGAGAGCAGGAGACGGAGGATCGTTGTTTTCCCGGCTCCTGAAGGACCAATGAAAAACACGAACTCTCCTTTATCGATCGTGAAGGTCACGTCTTCGAGGGCAACGGTCCGGTTGGGAAACGCTTTGGTGATGTTTTCGAAGACAATCATGGCTGTGGATAATCCCACACCAAAACCCGGTTATTCAGACCCGAAGTGTTTTGGGGTAGGACTGACGATTGCTATTCTTCTTCAGGAGGATTCGGGTCTTGGGCATTTAGCTCAAGGATTTCCACTCGACCGACATCCATGAGCCAGCCTGCTGTCTGTGCGGAAAAGGTTTCCCCCCAAAGCTTCACCTTATGGTTTACGAATCGCTCAAGATCAACAACCGAAGAGGTGAGGTAGACGTTTTGCGATTCTCCTCCGGTCCGAGACAGATGGTGGGAACCTTCTCCGTCGATACCGCCCCTTATAAGCACTCCTTCTACCTCGTCCCGGAAGGTCTTCTCATCGGGATTCCCAAAGACGTCTCCGACTTTCAGGCCTTCCTTGCCTATGGTTTCCGTTGATTTGAGGGATTTGGACTTTCCCAGGCTCGTTGAGAGAACGTAACCCGTTCCCACCCCTGCTATAAGGATCGCCAAGACGATGAGGGCGGTTTTCAGGATCGGACCTTTTCCCTCCTTCGGAGGCTCTTTGATGAGAATCGAGGCTTGCCTTTTTTCCGGCGTCTCCGCCATGGGCGGCTTGGCGACTGTTTCTGGTTGAGGCGGCGGTTGATCGGGCATGTATCAAGTTAAAAATTAAAAGTTAAAAGTTTAAAATTACAATTTCAAGTTTAAAGTTAAGAACATCATTTTGAATTTAAAACTGCAACTTTTCACTTTTCACTTTACACTTTGAACTGCTTCTCTACTATACCATAGCCTCTATTTCCGAGACAATTGACGGACCTCGGCGTCCACAAAAGCATCCAACTTTCCATCAAGAACCGCTTCTGTTGCGGAGGTTTCGATATCGGTGCGAAGGTCTTTTACCATGTGATATGGGTGTAATACGTAGGAGCGAATCTGATTTCCCCAACCAGCGATCTTGTGTTCTCCCTTCAAACGCTTCAGTTCTGTCTCATGTTCTTTGTCTTTTCGCTCCCAAAGCTTTGCGGCAAGAAGTTCGAGGGCCAGCTTTCTGTTCTGTTCCTGATACCGCTGTGATTGACATTCGACGGTAATACCTGTCGGGATATGTTTGAGGCGTACGGCCGTTGAAACCTTGTTGACATTCTGCCCACCGTGGCCTGATGAACGAAAGGCTTGGAACTCGATGTCATCGTCGCGGAGTTGAACGTCTTCGGGCTTTTCGATATGGGGCATCACCTCTACCAGGGCAAATGAGGTTTGGCGGAGTTGATCGGCATTAAACGGACTCTGGCGGACCAGACGGTGAACCCCTGCTTCCCCTTTCAAAAAGCCGTAAGCAAGGCGTCCATGAGCAAAAATGGTTGCGGATTTGATGCCGGCCTCTTCCCCCGGAATTTCCGTCACGAGCTGCCATTTCCACCCCGAGCGTTCCGCAAAGCGTGTGTACATCCGTAAAAGCATTGATGCCCAATCCATTGCCTCGGTTCCCCCTTGGCCTGCATGGATCGAAAGGATCGCCGAATCTCCATCATGCGGCCCCGAGAGAAAGGTGCGAAGCTCGAGGCTTTTCAATTTTTCCTCAAGTTTCCCCGTTCCCTCTTCAAGCTCTTTCGCCATTTCAGCGTCCTGGCTCTTTTCTGCGAGAAAAAGGTCGAGAAACTTGACTGTTTCATCCGTTTCTTTTTCGAGTGCTTCGATCGCTTCGATGGTTTCCTTACGCTTGTTAATTTCCTGCATGACTTTTTTTGCTTCGGCTTCGTCTCTCCAGAAATCCGGCTTTATCGATCGCCCTTCGAGCTCACGCAGATTGGTCCGCATTTCATCAAGGTTGAGTCTTTCAGCGATTTCCCTGAGGTTGGTTTGTACTTTGGTCAATCTTTCGTGGAGGGGTTCCATAGGGATAGGAATAGGGTTTAGGGTTTAGGGTTTAGGGTTCCCGCCATTCGTTTCGCGATCTTCGGCAGACTGCCTATTCGGCCGTTTCCGAATTCGGAAACTTCGGCGGGCAGGTAGGGTTTAGGGATAAAGTAAAATGTTTAATGTTTAATGTTTAAGATATCAGATTTGAAAATATAGAATTAAGAATAAAGACCAAACATGTTTGGATGGGTTGGCACCTTCCTTGATAGCACCTTATTATACCTTGTGAAGTCTTTATATCTTCGGAGGGTCATTGGGAGATCAGTTCCGGAGTGAGAGTATAGGTTTCCCCCGGTTTGATTTTGCCCTCAAGGATCTGTTTGGCGATTTTTTCCTCGACCTCGTTTTGAATGATGCGGCGAAGCTCCCTCGCTCCCCAGATTGGACTATACCCCTTCCGGGCAAGGGAGGCGACGAGCTCCTCACTAAACTTGATTTTGATTTCTTTTTCAGCCATGGTCTGTATCACCTTTTTCAGCAACAATGTTGTAATTTCTTTTACCTGATTCTGGCTCAGGGGTTGATAAACGATAATACCCGTGAACCGGTTGAGAAACTCCGGCCGGAAGTGGCGCTTGAGACTCTCTAACACTTCTTCCCTGATCTTTGCAAAGGGCTTTCCTGCCTCAACGTCCAAAACGATGCTTTTGGTGCCGACATTCGTGGTCGCGATAAGGATGGTGTTTGCAAAATCCACGGTCCGTCCGGATCCGTCCGTCAGCCGTGCTTCATCAAGAAGCTGGAGGAACACATCCAAGATTTTGGGATTTGCCTTCTCAATCTCATCAAGGAGGATGACTGTAAAGGGCCGCCGGCGGACCGCTTCCGTGAGTTGTCCTCCCGCCTCATACCCCGGCATGCCCGGAGGCGGGCCAATCAGGCGATTGACGCTCTCATCGGTTTGAAACTCGGATAGATCCAACCTGACCATGGCATTTTCCGAGCCGAAATAGACTTGGGCAAGCGCCTTGGCCGTTTCGGTTTTTCCGACACCCGTGGCTCCGGCAAACAGAAAGCTCGCGAGCAGCCTTCCTTCTTCGGCCAGTCCTACCCGTGCTCTTCGCAAGGAATCGGCGAGATGTCCGATGGCTTCGTCCTGACCGACAACGCGCTCGTGGAGGGATTTTTCAAGGTTTAAGAGCAGGGTTTTTTCCTTTTGGGTATCCGCTGCTCTGACGGGTATCTTGGTTTTCTCCGTGACCATTTCCTCGACTGCCTTTGTCGTCACCCGTCGTTCTCCCTCCTTCACTTTCTCAACCGTTTCCCCAAGAAGATCGATTGCACTGTCCGGAAGGAAGCGGTCATGGATGTAACGACGTGAGAGTTCGACGGCTGCCTTCAGGGACGCATAGGTGATGATCGTTTGATGATCGCGTTCAAGCTCGAAGGCTTTCCACTTAAGGATTTCGATTGCCTCCTCGGGAGTTGCCTCGGGAAGATCGATGCGGCGGAAAGTGCGGGCAAAGGCTTCATTTCCTTCGATGTAGCGTTTGTAGTTCCCCGGTGTTGTCGTGGCGATGAACTGGAACTCGCCCGCATCTAAGTGCGGCTCGAAGGCTGAAAGTACCGCGGCCGTTTCCCCTTCCTGGGCAGCAACCAAATTGTGGATCTCATCCACGAGGAGAATGACGTTGCCGGCCACCCTGATTTCATCAATGATACCAACCAGCCGCTGTTTGACCTTTGCGAGGGATCCTGAGGTTGCGGCCGCAATGTCCAGCGCCACCAAACGCTTGAAGCGAAGACCCTTATACTCGGTCCCGCGAATGATCTCGTAGCTTAATCCTTCGACCAGGGTTGTCTTTCCGCTCCCCGGCTCTCCGACTATGATGACGTTCTCCTTTCCCTCTTTTCCAAGAATGCGGACGGTTTCCGCAATCTTCTCCTTCCTGCCGATTACCTCGTGGAGTTTGGCACGGGCCGCAAGTCCCGTCAGGTCAGTTGAGACGCGATTAAGCTCGGGAGTGATGATGCCGGTCCAACCGCGGTTGACCCCGCCGATGGGGCGGACCGGGTAGTCATCCTCCCAGATCCAGGGGAGGTGTACCCACTTCCTTTTCTCTTCCGACCATTCCCAGGCTTTTTGCGCCAATTCTTTGTGAAAGTTCAGCAAGCCAAGGAGGGACAAAAAAAGGTGCTCGGAGTGTAATTTCTGTTTTGGCGCGGCGAGCGCTTTGGCATCCCGAAGAATTTCCTCAACGGTGAGGTTCGGCGGATTTTTCGGAAGTTCATCCTTGTCTTTTTCCATGAGGAATAAGAGTGCTTGAATCTTCGGGTCACTGAGAAGCAGTTCCCGCAGATGCTTGGGATCTCCTCCGGCATTGAGCAAAAGAAGGCGAACGGGGTCGCGCAGTCTTCCCACAATCTCGGAGGACACATCGACAATCCATACCCCAGAAAGGAGAGGCAGGGTCCACGGCATGGTAATAAGAAAGAAGGGAAGGATCAGCCAAACTGCCAACCAAAAGACCATTGCCACGAAGACTGCAATGAGAACGATGCCTCCGATTGCTGCTCGGGTTGTACGGAATATGAGGCTGAGGGAGCGTCCGATCAGAGTGGTATCCTGCCAAACGGGAACGAGCCATAATCGCACCATGAGTGTTGCGGCAAGCTCGTTATCAAGAAAGATGAGAAGCCTTTTTATAAAACGGAGCCACCAGAGCGGGGTTTCGATGTACCAAAAGCGGGGGAAGTGGGTAAGATCAAGGAGAAGCTTCGGCAGCATAGATCTATTGTACCAGGAAGGGAAAAGAGGGTGGAGGGTAGAGGGTGGAGGGTAGAGGGTTTAGGGGTTAGGGTTTAGGGGTTAGGGTTTAGGGTTTAGTCTCATCTCCTTGTTCGCCGGCTTTTGTCGCTTCATCAATCACATCGGCGCAGAACTCCCGCTTGACTTTCCCGAGCTGTTCTTTCGGCAACGCTTTGACCCGTTCCGTGAGGTCATCAACCGTCTCTTTCACCAACAATTCCGGTCCTTTTTGATCCAGTTTGGCTTTGCTTCCAAGGACCTCCTGCCCGATCTGCGTTGCCAAACTTACGATTTGTGCGGTTTGGCTCTGCACATTTCTTGCGGCTTTGATGATCATCTCCCTGTTCTTGTCAATTGCCGGGGCATAGCTTGGGGCGATTTTCGGTACCAGGAAAAAGTAACCTAAGGCTGCAAGGGTTAGCCAAAACATCCGTTTAAAAAGTTTCTTGAGCTTTCTTTTTCGTTTCACCTCCGGAGGGATGAGCTTTAGTCTCTTCATGTTTTTTCCGTAATTCTCAGAGGTCGTATCGGTAGAGCTTCCGTCGCCCGAGCACAAAGAGCGGAAGTGCCAGGATAATTGTTACGGCCACAAGAAGGGCCATGGCTATGGTAAAGGAAAGTGATCCCAGAACTGCCTGATAGAACGTCCATCCGGAAAGAGCGATGAATACCAGGGAGAGGGTGATGGCCGCGAGTCCCGAACCGCTGGTTGAGTTCGCTTCGAGATTCTCGGACTCCAGAAAATTCGGTGCGATGGTGCCTAAGAAGAGTTGTGTCAAGGCAACTCCCAGGCTCATTATGAGGAGGAACACGGTGAAGATCAGCGTGGTAAAGAACGGCAGTTCCATCAGGGAGCCCGCCACAAGACCGATGATTATTGACGGCAAACAGAGCACGGCTGCGAACCACATTTTGACGAAGAGGAGCGCTTCACGCTTTACGGGAATGCTGAACACGAGCCATGCCGCCCGTTTCTCTCTTGCAATTAAGGGGTAAACCAACCGTGCAGACAGAGTCATCGAAAGATACGAGAGCCCTACCAGGCTTAAGGCGTAAACGGTCGGGAGGAGTTCCGGAGCAACCTCAGTCAATTTGGGAACACTTCGCATCATAAACAGAAGCACAATGGATAGTCCGCTCAGGAATGCCACGTAGGTGACTTCGGACGGTCGTCTTGATACCATCAGCACTTCGTTGACAAAAAGCGCCGAGGTTGCCGTCGGCTTGAGCAACGGGAATCTCGAGGGTCCGATTGTCGGCGCAATTGACTTCCCCGCGAGTACCCTTCCTTCATGGATAGACCTGTACGATGCAAGATACCACTTCTTTCCCCACCATTGCCCTAAAAGGACAATGCCGATTGTCGTCGCGACGGCAAAAAGGGTCATCTCGGATATCCCTTCGGTGATTGTGGTTGCCAGCCAATTGGTCGGAAGAAGCGTTGAAGCCAGGGGGAGCTGTCCGAGCTGTTTCTGAAACGCCGGCCAGTCCGTTGCGAAGTATAAACGGAAGAACGATGGGGGGAAGAGAAACCGCATGAGAAGGAGTGCACCCGATCCCACCACAAAAAATATCGCCGCAATCCCTTTCCTCGAGAGGGTGCCAAATCGCCGAACCATTGAAACCGTTACAAGATTTCCGATCGTCACACTTGAAAAAGAAAGGCATAAGTATGCAAGGATGCTTCGGGGGATAGCATCGGGTCCTACAGCAAAGCTTGTCTGATATGCCAGAGTCACCGGCATCATGATAAGGATGAGGAAACCGCTAGATCCGACCAGTGTTCCCAGCGTGCGGGAAATATAGAGCTTTCCGATGGAGACCGGGGCCGTTAAGAGGAACCGTAAAAAATCCGGACGGAACAACGCGCTTGCGCTGGCGGAGATTGTACTGGCTATTGAGAATACGAATAGGATGAGCAAAGCGGCGTTGACACTGTAGTTTGCGACAGCACGGCCAAATTCCTCCTGAGGAGCCAGGAACGCAAAGAACGTTCTTGAAAAAACGAATTCTATCCCCGTTACCAAGGCGACGACCAAGGTGAAGCCGAGGACAACAACGCCTTTGGTTCCGGTGTAAGTACTAAACCAGTTTCTGATGCGCAAGAAGTCCAGACGAAGAAGGGCAGAAACCTGCTTCATGGCGTATTCCCCGTGATACCCAGATAGAGCTCTTCAAGATTTGCGTTCGCTTTCTTGGCCTTCCCGCGAAGATTTTCGAGCGTTCCTTCCTCAATCAGTCTTCCTTCCCTAAGGATTCCAATTTTTTCTGCTAATATTTGCGCCACGCTCAAGGTGTGGGTACAGAGGAATACGCTTCCCCCTTTTTTTACAAAATCCTTGAGCAGCCGCAGGGTGACATTCTGGCTTTGTACATCAAGACCAACGACCGGTTCATCGATCACGAGGAGCTTCGGTTGATGAAGGAAGGCAGCAATGATGACCGTTTTCTGTTTGTTTCCTCTCGAGTAATCTGCAAACCGCCCGTCAACGACAGCTTCAAGATTGTAGAGAGAAAGGAACTTCGCGAGCCTTTCTTTGGTTTCTTTCCTTGAAAGGCCATAGCAATCACCGACGAACTCAAGAAACTCCCTTCCCGTTAGGTAATCGTAGACGAAAGGGTCATCGGGGATATATGCCAGGTCTTTTTTTATAGCAACCGGCTCTGTTTCGATGTTTTTTTGAAAAATCTCGATTGTCCCACTGGTTGGGGCAAGAAGACCGGTTACCATCTTCACCGTGGTTGTCTTTCCGGCACCGTTCGGCCCGATCAGTGCATAGGTCTCTCCCGCTTTGACGGAAAGAGAGAGGTCAACCACCGCTTGGGTGCTGCCGAAGTTTTTTGAAACGTTTTGAAGTTCGATCAAATTGCCGGACACTCAAGTCATTGTAGCAGAGGTGCTTGCTTGCCTCAATACAACTCCTGTCGCGGTATCCTACCCGTAGCGTAAAGCCTCGATCCTTCGACTAACTCAGGATTTCGGCTTATTCAACGACGTTGAGCTCTCAACCCTTCGACAAGCTCAGGGTTTTCGCGCTACTCGTAGCGTAGCGCTTCAATCGGCGAGAGGCGGGCGGCACGGCGGGCGGGATAGACCCCGAAGATGATCCCGACCGCGGCCGAGACGCCGAAGGCAACCAGCACCGCCCACAGCGGGGTATTGACCGGAAGGAAATTGTTGGCAATTGCGCCGATCAGAACCCCGAGCAACGTACCGATGATCCCTCCGAGGAGGCTTAAGATCACCGCCTCCATCAAGAACTGGAACAGGATCGTCTTGGGTGTTGCCCCGACGGCTTTGCGAAGTCCGATTTCGCGGGTCCTCTCCGTCACCGAGACGAGCATGATATTCATGATCCCGATGCCGCCGACCAAGAGGGAGATTGCCGCGATCCCCCCGAGGGCTGCGGTGATCGTCCCGAGGATATTCTGAAATGTCGACAAGAGCTCCTGAGAATTCAAGACCGAAAATTCATTTTCTTCGAGGCGCTGGCCCAAAACCTCTCTTATTTCCCGCATGCTGGCTTCGAGATCGGCTCCCTCATGAACCCGGACGTAAAAGTACGACAACTTATCAATATTGAATTGTTGCCGAAGTGTTGAAATCGGAATGATGAGTTGATCGTCCTGGTCGTTCCCGAAAGTGGCTCCTTTGCTCTCGAGTACCCCGATAATCTGGTATTTTTTTCCCGAAATGCTGACTTTTTCTCCGATCGGATCTTTCGTGCCGAACAGATCTTCAACAACCGTCATTCCGGCAACGGCGACGCGTTTGCCGCTATCAACGTCCTTTTTCCCAAACCACTTCCCTGACATCACCGGGGATTTACGGAATGTCTCGTATTGCTCCGTTGATCCGATAATAAAGGTGCTGGTTTCTTCTCCCCGGTAGGTGATTGTCGCGTTCGTCGTGGTGATCGGAAGCGTGGCTTCGACCGTCTGGACTTTTCGGGCGACGCGTTCGGCGTCCTTTTGGGTTAACTTGTTGGAGGCTACTCCCGGTGGCCCACCCTCTCTGGAATCGCGGAATTGAAACTTCCCCGGCATGACGAAAAGAAGGTTGGTCCCCAAATCTTCAAACTGCTGGGTGATCATCTTTTCCAGACCGGAGCCGAATGAAACCAGGAGAATGACCGCCATCACCCCGATGATGATACCAAGCGTCGTTAACGTTGACCTCGTTTTATTTGTCACCAGCGCACGCAACGCAACCCTGGTGACATTTCGGAGGTTGAATTTCATCTGCCGCCCCCCTTATTCTTCAAATGCACTTTCTTTCCGTCTTTCCTGTCGCTGACGATCTTCCCGTCACGCATGCTGATTATCCGTTTGGCAAAAGCTGCGACTTCCGATTCATGGGTGACGAGGACGATGGTTTTCCCTTCGCGATGTAGATCGGTCATGAGGTCCATGATTTCCCGGCCCGATTTCGTGTCTAGATTTCCCGTGGGTTCATCGGCAAAGATGACCTCGGGATTATTGATGAGCGCCCGGGCGATGGCGACCCGTTGTTGCTGGCCGCCGGAGAGCTGGGATGGAGTATTATTGAGCCGGTCTCCCAGACCAACACCTGCGAGCATATCCCGTGCTCTCTGTTGTCTTTCATGTCTTGTGATATCCGTATAGAGAAGCGGTAACTGTACGTTCTCAAGCGCAGAGGTTCTGGGAAGCAGATTGAACTGTTGAAAAACAAACCCCACTTTCTGATTCCTAATATGGGCAAGCTGCTCTTCCGAAAAGTTCGTCGTATCGACGCCTTCGAATGTGATCGTTCCGGAAGACGGATTATCCAAGAGCGAACAGATATGCATGAGGGTGGATTTTCCCGATCCGGAGGGACCGATGACGGCGACGAATTCTCCCTTTTCGATTGCAAGACTTACGGAGTTTATCGCGTGGATGGTCGATTCTCCGAGTTGGTAGGTTTTGAATACATTTTGGAGCGCGATAAGTCCATGATTTTTCATGTCATACCCCTCGTCCTCCAGAATGCGCACTTCATAGGCTTATTCAGCCACATTGCGCATCTGGAGTCCATTAGGTATTGCACACTATGTTTATTGCAATTCAGAATATAAGGAGTTTATCCACGCCGTAACTTTTGAACGTCAATTTTACCCTCAACAGATCCCGGAAGAACAACTTCACTTCCTTCTTTAAGGCCCGCAACGATTTCTATCTCATCGTCCGTCTCGAGTCCTGTTGCGACGGTTTGACGCACAAATGCACCATCCTTGTACACAACGACAAACGGTCCTTCATCGTCTTTATCGACCGCATCAAACGGGAGCGACAGCACATCCTTTTTTTCTTCAACAATAATCGAGACATCGCCATTAAATCCCTTGCGGTAAGCGATCCCCTCAATCACGGGCAGGGCAAGCTTCACCAGAAACACCGTCCCGCCTCCTTCCGAGGTCGAGGCGGTGAAGTCAATCCAGGTTACTTGTGAGCGTATATCCCTGTTTTCGTACGCATCCAGGGAAATGATTGCCTTGTCGCCTGTGCTTGCGGAAGAAACGTCGGTTTCGTCAACCTCGGCTTCGAAATACATTGTGTCCGGGTTGACAATGCTTATCGTATCCGAGGCCGTCAGATTGACTCCGGCAACCGGCGTATCGACCCTGGTGACGATGCCCTCGATCGGAGAAACTAAGGTCGCAAGTTCAATGGCCAGATTCTTGATTTCAACATCAATGATCGCACTCGTCAGATCGTAGTGTGCCTGCTCGAGGATTCTCTTGAACCTGTCGCTGACCTGGGGATTATCGGAAACCGCCTGGCCATAATCACGAAGTTCTTTTTCGAAGTCGTTCAAATCCTGCCGTAGTTGTTTCTCAAGCGTTCGCTTGTCCAGGCCAGCAACGGCCTGCCATTTCTTGACACGGTCCCCTTCTTTTACCCCGATCCATGCCAGTTTTCCGAGGGTTTGGAAGTGGAGATCTACGGTTTCTTCGGCTTGAACTTCTCCGGAGACTTCGATTGTTTGTGTCAGGTCGGCCTTGGTAACCGCTGCGGTTTTATATTCCGGGGGGCGTGCCCGAAGATAGATTGAGCGGCCGATCAAAATTCCCCCCACAATGGCGACGAGGACCAGGACTGAGACCCGCTTCCTGCGCTTTGCTTTCTGCCACAGATCGCCGATGACTTTTCTCGTTTGCATTTGCTTTCCAATTCGAATATTCATGCCCTATTTTACCACGCGCTTGCCTGGTTTTTGACCGGTGGTATCTCCCTAACAGTTTTTGGTCTTGACATATGCCCTTTCAGCCATCAATATTAATAGTATGAGACGACTTATTCGTTATGCATTGGCAGCCGGAGAGGCAGCGCTTTTGAAGCTTGTCATGGCTACACCGGTTCTGGCCCAAACCGCTACCCCTTCTTCCGAGAGCACCGGATCGGCGCTACCCGAGGCGGGGACAGCATCAACAACACTCCTCATCCTGGTGTTCGGAGTCGTCGTGGTTTCAACCGGATTGATCCTTTTCCGAAGAAGTGCCCCGCAAGAAGTAAAGATTTAACGCTCGCTTTGCTTTAATTGTTCCCGCTTCCCGTCCCAAAACCTGCCCCGCCGACAGAGAAGCTTGTTCGCGTCTTTTGGATTTTGCATCAACCCCTGCGTGACAATTTCCAAGAAAAGGGCATTTTGTGATCCTTTGATGAGGACCGTATCTTTGTCCTTCATAAGCTTTTTGGCAATGTCGAGCGCCTCGTACGGACCGGTGGCGCTCCAAAGGTTTTTCCGCGGAAAGCCGAGTTTGATGAGTTCCGGTGTAAACCATTGTTTCATTTGAGGCCCAACGGTCACGACCATATCGGTTGTCCGCGCGGCAATCTTTGCAACCTCCTCATGTTCTAATTTTGCAACTGATCCTAACTCCCGCATATCGCCCAGGATTGCAATTTTGCGTTGCGGGGCAACCTCTCTGAGGGTTTGCAGGGCATCTTCCATGGTTTTGCGGGAAGCGTTGTAGGAAGAATCAAGGATCACCGTTCCCCTGATGCCGGGAATGATGCTCATCCTGCCTTTGGGCAATTGAAAGTGTGTTTGGAGTCCCCGTACACACTGGGCAAGCGAAAGGCCGAGGTATCTTCCGACGGCGATTGCGGCAAGGAAAGTCTGGGCGTAATGTTTCGGAAAGAGTTGCCCCAACTTCAGTTTTACTTCTTCTTTTGCGTCTTCTTTACACACCATCGAAAACCCTCCGAGAGAAATCCCGATGTCTTTTGCCATCAGATCCGCTTTGTGACGCACCCCAAACGTCACCACTCTAGCTTTGGTCTTGCCGAAAAAGGCGATGACCTTTGGATCGTCGGCATTCAGGATCGCGACTCCTGTTTTCGGCAACGATGTGATGAGTTTTCCTTTTTCTTCGGCGATTGCATCCGAAACCCGCGCCCGGCGCTCCTTGGGATCCTTGATGGTTTGCGGAACCAACCCGTCGAAGAATTGGCCGTGGACGGGGAGAACGTTGAGAAAGACCCCGATTGCGGGACGGACGATTGTTAAGAGATACTCCATGTTTTTGGGGGGAAGGGGGCTATCGATGCCAAGCTCGGCGATGTAGACATCATACGGTTCCCAATTCGTCAAAAGCGTTATCGGTGCGAGGAGAGATAAGCGGGCCCAATCGAAGAACGAATAGTCTTTTGGCGAAAGGCCCAAAATATTCAGAGGGATGCCTGACTCGCTGTTGGCTTTGAGGCTCACCTTGATCTTCCGATGGTCTTTGAGGACAGCAGCGATCGCGTTTCGAAGGGAAGTTTTCCCGGCCGAACCGGTGATTCCGATGATCGTGGGACTGGCTTTCCGAAGCTGTAGCTTGGCAAGTTCCCGAAAATAGATGAGAAGCAAGAAGGCAATGGTTCGCTTAAGCACGTTTATCCCGCTTATTCCTAATGTACGTTATAGTATACCGATTCTTTTTAGAACGAGCGGAGGAAGTATTTCAATCCCCACCAGGGCTGATGGAGATCCAAGATCAGACTACTGATGAACCCGTTCCATGCCCGTCTGGAATACAGAACCAGTTTTGCTCCCTGAAGCTGTCGATACAGCAACGCTAATTCAACGAGGTTCCGTATGCAGCGGCGTGCGAACGATACCCTGGCTTTGCGGATTTCGCGGACCGGACAAGGAATTTCGCAAATCCGAAGATTCTCTTTCTGGGCGCGGACCATGAGTTCCGTCTCAAGAATCTCGTGGGTGGTACATTTGTCTATCAGCGGAAGTACTCTCCTTGTGTTCATTAGCTTTAAGCCATGGGTATCCTTTCCCTTATATCCGAACAGGGCCTTGGTTATTACTGTCAGAAAGTGGGTGCCGACCTTCCGGATGAGCGGTCTCTTATCGAGCCCGCTTTCAAGTTCCTTCGATCCGACAATGATGTCAAATTCGAATCTCTTCTCATACGCCTGATTAAAAAAGCTTTCCTCCCACCAGTCGGCATTTAAAAGCAAAACAAACGGCTTTGATGCGCGGCGGATTCCCAAGCGAACCGCTTCCCCGAAATCCGGATACGGATACTTGACCACCTTTATCCAGGAAAATTTCTCCGACAGGAGACTTAAGATTTCCGGTGTGCGGTCCGTTGAGCCGTTGTCCACCAGGATCACTTCTATCCCTTTTCCATGCCCTGTCTTCAGTTTCCTGATTAAACCTTCCACGGTGGCAGAGAGGATTTCTTCTTCGTTATAGATGGGAATTACCACCGAAATGTTTCTCATCGTAGTGACCGGATAAAGTAACCTAAACCCAACCACGGATCCCGAAGGTCGTTTGCAAGGATCTTTCCGTACCGCCCAAGCAGGCTTTCCTTCCTAAACTGCCTGCGGAGCATAAAGGTGTCCTTCACGGCGTTCAGGATGACTTTTGGACTCGATCCGGATGAAGTACCGAGCCTTCTCGGGTAATGTGAAACGCCCATCTGCTTGATGCGAAACCCTGACTCAAGCGTTTTCAGGAGCAATTCCGTTGACACCATAGCGCCGTCTGAAGCAAGCGGTGACGCGTACCCCAGGACCCTTTTGTTTAAGAGTTTGAAGGCGCAGTCAATATCCCGTACCCAAAGCGGAAATCCCAAAAACACCCTGTTCCATACCTTGAGCATGAGGGCGATTCCGTGACGAAACCACCCCTCTGCCCTGTTCATTCTGTATCCGATCACCAAGTCATAGTCTTCGGTATGCGGGATAAACTTTTTGATTTCCGCGATATCGAACTGGAGATCCGCATCGGTAAAAAATATCCACTGAAAGCTCGCTTCCTTAAAGCCTCTCTTGATTGCTCCGCCGTACCCCTTGTTCGGCTGGCTCACAACACGAACCGCAATGTAGGCCCGGCTGAGTTTCTCAACAATTTCAGGCGTTCCGTCCCGGCTCCCGTCATCAATCACCAACACTTCATACTTCTCTGCCACCGTGGGGAGTACCGCCAGTGCCTGCCTGACCGCGCGTTCGATGTTGCCCGCCTCATTGTACGCGGGAAAGAACACCGACAATTCCGGAAGTTTCTTTGGACCTTCCTCTCGGTTTGTCATCTCTCCCTCCTTCGCAAGGCTTGTAAATCTTCGGCGATGGAATTCCACTTCTCCCGTAGGAACTTGCCTTCGCGCTCCCGTATGCCAGTAAGGATCTGCTCAAGCGCTGACTGCTTCACTTTGCGCCAGGCGCGATTTTCCATCATTTCCCGGAGCATTCCTCCCCGACGGATTCGGGCGGAAACCCGTTCCATGAAGCTTCGTTTCTTTCGTCCTGTTTTTACAATGTAGATCATTCCTACCGCCATGAGGGCAAACCCGGCAAATTCCAAGTACTGCGGTACAAATACCAAAGCGAGGGTCCTTTCCCCGTCCCCTTCCTTCGGGGCGATCCGCCATCCGTTTGCCCAAGCGTTTGCGATGACATGGCCCTCCACGGGCGCAAAAAGCTTGGGCAAGAGGGAGAGGTACAGGAGACTTACCGGTTTATTCAGGGCTTTTTCCCCGACTTCGAATGCCTGCCAGCCCGAATGATAGGCTTGATTTAAAATCAGCAACCCTTCGCCGTCCGACTTCAGGTTCACCAGGAAGAGGGAGGGGTTCGGATGCCGTGTCTCCCCGATCTCCAATCGGTTCTTAAGGCTTCCGACGAGTTCCGGCCTGATCTTGACCATCTCGATCCAGCCTAAGGAAGCCGGGAAGATCTCGATTTTTCGAAGCTCATTTTTGCTCTCCGCCATCCCGATCGCTTGGTTATCCAAGTGCAAGGTGTAGCCCCGTTCTCCGGCAAGCATTGCGGGTAACGGTACCGTTGTCTTTTGCCAGCCTGCCACCTCGTCAAGCTTGAACTCCGCATCGCAGTGCTTGCTGACGGAGTTATTGATGCAGATCTGAAACGGCTTTCCCGAGATAAAGCGGTGCTCAAAAGAAACCAAATAGGAGATATCCTGCGGAAGATTACGGAATTCCCAAAAGTCGCAAGACCCGGCATTCCGCGATGCATAGGTCAATACCGGGATCAGACCTTCCTCGGATATCTCCCTGGTAAACCAGGTGTTATTAAAGTTGTCACAATTTCTGGCCTTCGGGTAATTGCGCCCTGACACCGGGGATTCGACTGCGGTTGCCCATGAGTCGATCTTCGGAATCACCAGTTGTACCGAATCAGCGATGGCGGGAACAGCGATTGCCTTTACTTTTGCAAGATCATCCCTGATAAATCTCGGTTGGATGACTGCGGATCCGATGGAGGGATATGCGGTCAGAACGACATCCCTGTATTCAATTTCCGATTCTTTTTCCGATTCAAAGGCATCAAGGAGGAGCTGTACCCAAAGTTCCGAGGGGTCGGACAGATTGGCTTCCGTATATTCCTCAAAGCTTCTCCAAGTATCCGCATAGGTTGAATTTGCGGTATACGAAAGGTTGAACGGTTCTCCCGTTTTTCCATCGATGAATAAGTAGATCGGCCGCGCCTGTTCACTCGAGCGAAAGGCAAAGCGCATCTGGATGACCGAGCGTGGGTCGCTTAAGAGATTGTCAATCTTTGTGAAGATGCAGGCGACGACCCGCTTGCCTTTGATCGTGAGCGTCCTCCCGGAAACGTTTTTAGAAAACGACTGATCGGCGAGTTCATCACTACAGCGGTTGATCGGTTCAGAAAATATCCGGTCCGTGATATCGAGGGTCGTCCCTCCGGCCTTCGTGTAAACTTTGAGGGTGTTGTCTTTGCCCGTCCAAAGGATACTTTCTCCGATCGCTTCTTCCCTGTCAGTGGGTGAAGGTGAGGTGAGAAACTGTTTCCCGTTTATTGCGATCACAAACGGTCCCTCGGTTGTCGAAAGAGGGATCTCGATTTGAGAGCTGGTCGTTTCAGACGGAATGCGGATTCCGTCGACATATACCTCCGGAAACAGATAGACGAACCGAACGATGAGGCTACCGTGCCCTCCCCTTGCCATTACACGCACGGGGATGACCGCATCGGTTGCGGCGGCGTTGGGAACTTCAAGGAGAACCTTTTCCTTCCTGTTCTCCGAAAGCTTCCAGCCTTTTCCAAACAGTATTACCTCTCCATCGAGGTTTTCCGCAGAAACCAAGTTCCTGGTATCGAGATCGCGGAACGGATAGAATGCGGAAATTTCGGTGTTGTCGGACGCTGCGTTTGTCGAAAAGCTTTGGCCTTCCGCTGAGAAAACAAGGTCATTCTGGCTGTCTCCAGTGGCCTTCGGTTCGATCCGTTTTATTTCCGTCGGGGTGTAGGCGAAATCCTTGACCTTTTCCGAGAGGCTCGTTTGGTAGACCGCGATCTTTCCAAACTCGCGAGCTGGTGCTACTTTTTTACTTTCTTTGAGCATCTCCTCAAGTTGGGGGACAAACAAGAGCGTTTGATCGCCTTGTGTGGCAATGCTTCGATCCACCAGGATCCAGTCAAGTTGGTACTTATCGATGAGCTTCTCAAACAGGGCAAGGTCCCGGCTGTAGACGGCTTTACTTATTTCGTTGTAATACCCTTCGTTTTCATGGCTCCAGACGTCAAAAGCACGGTCGAGGATGGGCTGTTCAAGCCCGTACCAGAGGAACCCCGATCCACGGTATCCCCAATCATAAAAATTCCATCCCCAAAAGGAATGCTGGGGGAAATTGGCGATGCGGGTTGACGGATCTTGAGTCTGAAACCACTTCATCAGATCGAAGTACCCTTGCGGAATCTCTGTCCGCACCGCAGGATAGATGAGGTGTCCTTGAAACGCCGGCGAGAGAAAGGCTAGAAAGACTCCGATTGCCGCAATGCCCGCCACTGCGACGGAGAGGCGGTGGCTGACAAACCCGAGCAGTGCCCGGAAGGCTTGGAGGATGACGAGCGACCCGAGGGAAAAGAAGATTGCATAGGAAAGCATGGCAACCGGCGACCATTTCGTGAATACCGAACGGAACATCTCCTGAAAGAGGGGTATGTTTTCGGACATCCACTTGAACAGGAATCCGAGGGGTTGGTTTTCCTCAAGGAGCATAAACCAGGACAATGCGAAGAGGAAAAGAGCGCTTTTTCTGAAAGGAGTTTTATACGCAATGGCTACGGGGATCCCAAGTACCACCAAGGCGAAGAGGGCATACCCGAGTGTTGTAATGACCGGACTTGAAAGGTGATCGCGCCAGACTCCGAGCAGATAGTCAAATTTCCCGCTTTCCGCCCGATCGACATAATTGAACCAAAAACCGCGCAGCAGTATGGCATCTTTAGGATTTGCGAATTCACGACTGCGGAGGATCATGTCGGGGGTCGAGTATTCGTTGACCCTTGAGGTTTTGACAATACTCCCCGCCACTGCAACAAAGTAGAGAAAGGGGAGGAGCCAAAAGGCGTTCACCACGCCAATGACCGAAAGCCACTTCCCTACCTTTCCGAGCGCCGCTTTTGAGCGGACCGTCATCAGGTATTCGACGGCAAAGACTCCTACAACAACCATGGTGACGAGAAAGACGGTCCCGACGTAGGCCATCGGAGCTGCCAGGATAAGGGCAAGTACGAGCGGCCAAGCTTTGTTTTTTTCTTTCTCAAGGAAGCGGACTGTCAGGTAGGCTAACCAGGGCAAAGCGGCGTACTGGGTGATGAAGCTTTCGTAGGGTACGAAAAAAATCTGGACCGTGCCAAGGTTTAAGAGGTAGAACAACCCTCCGAGTAAACTGGCAAACTCCCGGAAGACCGGTTTAAAGCGACGGGCAAACACTTCCCGCATAAACCAGAACATCCCCAGCGGCCCCAAGAGGAGGGTGGCAAAGGTATACCCGTAACGTACAAGCCTCGGGCTTACCGCAAGCGATGCAATCCAAAGAAGTATTTGATGGGGAAGATCGGCGGCATGGCTCATCCCTCCCAGGAGCCCTAGGCCTTGGTACTCTTGCCATACGGCAAAGAGACTGCGGCGGATGTTTAAAGGGAAGTTAAACTCCGGGTGGAGGTTATCCCAACCCGAGAGCCAAGTTCCGGGCTGGTAGTTTAAAAATGCAAGAAAAAGCACAACTGCCATCAGGATCCCGGCGGCGAACCAGCCTGACTGGAGCCAGTCTTTGAGGATAGGTTTTGGATGTCTGTTTCGGAAAAGGAGCAGATTCATGTTTTTCCCGTTAGCTTTCTGTTGCTAATGTTTCTGACTTATCGGTCGTCGGCCTTGCCAGACTTTGGACCAGGCGCACGAGTATCGAGGCTTTTGGTTCTTTCGCAAGTGTTGCCTCATACAATCCGACGATCGTCTCCCAGCTCCTTAGCTCACGCAGGGCGATTGAAGCCCTGCTCAAGCGGTTGAGCCTTCCCCTTTTGGCAACAAGAGATTCGATTTTCTTGGCAAAATCATTCCCGGAAAGGGAAAACATCAGGTCCTCCGGCTGCATGCGGCACTGCTCAAGTGCGGTTCGTACATCGGGATTCTCCAAGCTTTCCGCTAAGGCTTTTGATAGGAGTATCGGTTTGGCAAACCGCAAGGCAAACGAAAGGGGGCCTGAAGCGCTTATGAGTGAGCGATAGGGTAACACGACCAGATCCGCTGCGGCAAAGTAGCTTCGGACTTGGTTCTCCGGAATAAAGCCCGTCACCCTGACGGAACGGCGATATCTTTTCGAAAGCCGTTCGACTTTCCTTAAGAACGCTTGGTAGTGGGGTTTGTCACGGAGGGTTGCGCTCGGCCCGCCGGCAATAAGCAACTTGAGCTTGGGTTGATCCTGCGCGAGCTTTCCGACCTTTTGAATCAGCCAATCGACCCCTTTGTACCAGGTGATATAGCCGAAGAGGAGGAGCACAAACTCATCCTTCCTCAACCCCAGCTTCTGTCTAGAGGTCCGACCTCTGCGCAGAGGTCGGACCTCTTCGCTGTTATCAAGAGAGAGGCCATGAGAAATGACGTCAATCTTTTCGGCGTTGACCATGTGGGCAAGTCTGTTCTTGAGGGTCTGTTCGTGGACCACTATCCTGTCAGACAGCATTCCGGTTGCGATGTAGAAGCTCTTCAGTCCTCGATTGAGGATTGTGCGTTTTAGCGACATTCCCGTAAGCCCCAAATGTCCGCCGATAGTCCCTAAATCCTCAACCACCTGGTGGAGAACAACGGACAGCCGCCTGCCTGACAGTTTTACCGCAGCCAGAAATATCGGAAGAAGTGTTGTCACCGGTGTTTGGCCAAGCATGTTGAACTCGAATTGGAGAAGGATTTGACGAGGTTTGTTAAACCTCAACAGGGCTCTTATCAGATCAAGGTACAACAGCGGGCTTCCCCTTCGATAGCAGCGGGCGATAAGGAGGTTTCCCCTGCGATACATCTCGGCCTCACTAGTAATTTCGCAAAGCACGATAATTTTTCGATCCCTGTAGGCATGCAGAAGATTGCCGGTATAGCAGGCAACGGCGTTGAGGAGGGCCGGCTCACCCTGCTTTTGCGGATAGCTTGAGATGACGATGAGCGCATCTTTGGTATTAAATTCTTTGATCAGGTTTTTCATATTTTTTCCTCTGGCTTTCACGGGTCGGATTTATACGTCTTGTATCGGCTTGACTCCCGATAGTCTTCTTAAGGCGTTATAGACCTCTTTCCGCAGTGATCCGTCGGGACGGATCAAACCCAGGCCGCGGGTTTCAGCGTTGTCCGGATTAATCACGTCTGAGTCGTAATCCGTCAGTCCCCAGATCGTGACATAGGCTGCGTTTGTCTCCCATGCGACCTGAACCCCGACAGCGTGTTGACGAGCCACTTCTTCCCGGGTCCACTCCGGCCTGTCTTTGTCCGCAATTCCGAACTCGCTCACCGCAAGGCGGCTTTGAGGGAGATTGTCGCGCATCAGACGAAGTGAAGCTCCGAGGTTGTATCCCTCCTGTCCTTTCCCGGCAACCTGCCAGGCAGAAAGGGAAACCTCATCGGGCGGGACATCAAGGGCGGAAAGGACATCAAGTCCGGTTTTGGCGTCCGGCCTGTCCCATTCCGACCGGATTTGCAGGACTTCGGCGCCGGTTTTCAGAGGTGCTTTGTCGGAATGGGCGCGGTTGGCGTCTCTGATTGCCCGGTGGAAGGTGTTGTAATATAAGATTGCGTTCTCAATGAACTGGGGCGAAATGTCGGCACCCTCCGTTCCGGGGCTATAGTCTCCCTTTGCCAGTAATTCGAGTTCATTGGGACCTCCGATTGTTATTTCTTTTCCGTTTTCTCCATATCTCTCGAGTAAGTAGTCAGCAACACGCAGATACTCTTTATACGTCGCTTCAAGCCGTTCAGGTGTACATACTCCCTCCTCCGGAAGTTGCCAGCCGTTCACCGTTCCCGGGCCATTGACGTCGCAGGTGATGTGGATGGCTTTGATGTCAGGGTGACCAAACACCGTCTCGTAGTACGGTCTTCGGATCAGTTCATCTAACGTTGTTCCCTTCAGCGTTTCGATCCCCGTATGATCTTCATGTTCTTTGGGCGAGGCAACGATGCTTACTCTTTGAAATCCGAGCCTTGAAGCGATATCGACATGCCATTCAAGCGAACCTTCTCCCCGAACGTACTTTGAAGGGTGAATGGAGATTCCGATCCTGTCATCAAGTTTGGGCTGAGGTTCGAGCTCCTGCCAGCGGAGTAAGCTTTCCCGGTTATAGGTTCCCGTTTCGAGGGTGTTTAAGATGAGCAATTCCTCCACGCGGGCTTCAACCGCAGCGGGATCCAGCTCGGCAAGACCACAGGACGCCAAGAGAAGACTGGCCCGTAAGGCTAGACCGCCTTTTGTCGCTTCATCCAATTCCGGCCTGAGGGTGGCTTGGTTCAGTACCTCAAGAGCATACCTCAATTCCGGCAGAACCAGCCCAAGAAAGGCCCTCCTTGTGACTTCACCATTCGGTTGAACTTTTTCTCCCATAGATTCCTTTTTTTTAAAAAAATAGCCGGGCAGCGGCTATTCCTCGATAAGACCTATAGGCCTTTTTCTTTGAGGAACTATACCATAATATTGGCAGATTGTCAATTTGAGTGCTAATTTCTGCTCTCTCAACCATGAACCAGAGTAAGCACGGTTCATAGCTCAGAAAGCAGGCATATAGGGTTGAAGTTGTAGGGGGTAAGTGGTTGGGGATGAGGTTCTCTTTGAGAGAGAAACTTTGATCGCGCACGCGATCTTTCCCAATCCACATACTCTCGACAACTCAATGCCGCTTTCGACCGGAGGTCGGGGGCCTGATGCCTTGTTTTGGAATTTTTATCCGTGAGAGCTTCCTCTGAAGCGAGTTTCCTCACTCGGGAAGGTCAGGCGGAGAACCTTACGGTTCGCAGTTTTCCAAAGACATGGCGGCCCCCGACCTCTCCTGGTCGAGTCTTCAGTCATGGGCAGGTGAAGACCTCGAACTGGGTCCAGACCCCTTCGTAGGTCAGAATCGGCAGGTTCGCCGGGCAGTTGTCGCGGGCGAAGTCCTTTGCCCAGTCGGTGGCCACCCAGTCGGCCGGAGCTCCCCAAACCGAGGCGTCGAACGTCGCAGCGGCTGCTGCGATGTCCTGGCCGCGGATGAGGCCGATGGCGCTGTGACCATTGAGACCCCCAGGGCTCTTGCTTGCATCGATGACATAGATGCACTGGGGATCCCAAGCGGGATTGATGGCTGCGATGCCATTTGCATTGTCCCCCAGAGCCGGGCCAGCCTGTTCGTTACAGACCATGCCGCGGTTCTCGGTGTCGAACTTCGACACGCCGCTGAACGTCCCGCTTGAGGCGGGAGCGGCAAGGCCGGAAACCGTCAGGCCTCCCCAGGTGTAGCCCAGATTGAAATGGGGCAGTTGTTCGCCGGGGACGAGACCGATCTCCTCGGGCAAGGGATTGCCCGCACGGACGTCCTCACAGGAGGAGTCCTGGTGGACAATCTGCATCGTCTTCATGTCGACGTAGTCGAACACGATCGGTTCATAGGAGACCTTCGCATCGTCCCAGTTGTTGCACTTGCCCGTGGCAAGTCCGTGGAGGATGTCGCGAGGCTTGGCCCCGACCGGCATCTGCCATTGAGTCCCTTGGTAGACTGAGACGTTCTCGGCGGCGCCGAAGAAGGCGGTGATATGATGGTCTTCCGAAGGCGAAAAGCCTTCGAACCATCTCCCTTCCATCTCCGCGGCGCAGTCGGCGGCCCCGATCGCGGCATTCTGCCAGATCACTCCGGCAGTTTCGACGTACTCACCGTCGATGTCCTCCTGGGTGATGTCGGTAAGGAAACAGAAGTTCGGCAGACTTGCGGTCTGCACCAGGCTGGGATCGAGGGTCGGGACTGCTGTGAGCGTAGGAAGCGCCACTTGGGTCTTCAACTGCTGTAGCTCTGCCTCTCCGGCTGCATTCGTCGCCTTCGCGGCGGTGGCCTCAACGGCAAGGGCGTACCCGTCTTCAACTGCCCGGGTGTACTTGCGGTTTGTCACCGATGTCGCCAAGGCGATGGCCACCAACGCGATCACAATTGCGATGCCAGCTGGGGGGAGCCAACGTCTCGTTGGCTTCGACTGACTTACAGTCGGAGCGGTGGTCGCAGTCGGCGGAGGGGCGGGTGAAACTGGGTCTTGCTTTTTCTTAGTCATGATGGGCCTCCTTGCCCAATGATGATCCGGATTGACTCCGAGGAAGCTTCGCCCGGGTGGGGCGTCCTTAAGGTTTGCGCGTCACGCCCAACCTTAGGTTTGCCTCCTCACATTCGCTTCATGTCTTTGGCTTTTTGGCCTTTTATTCCTGACGTTTTCAGCGGCGATTCGGTTATGAGACGCCCTGAAATTGGTCCCTTGTGCTTTATGTTCCACTTATGGTGGAGGCCGGATTTTTGCCCGACGCTTTGATCAGCACAGGGGAATTGACGCTTGGAAGAGAAGCCTTCAGCCGCAGAAGTTAGCGAAGGATTGAGCTTCACTCTCACGCACTCGGTAGCGAACCGATAAAAAAAACCCTATATGCCTTTGTCAATGAGCATTCCGCATCTGCGGAATCCCTGATCCCTTGAATGATTCCCGTTTGGCGGGATGGTGGGATCTGCCCACAAGCATTTTTGAGTGGGGTATCCCTTACTACAATCAAGGATCACCTCGGGGTATAAACGCTGGTATGCTTCTACCCCCGGGTGATCCTTTATTCGCTTCCCTCTGGCTTAACCGTCTTACTCTAAGAGGTAGACGCTTTTCAGCCTTCTGGCGATGGCAAACAGGGAAAGACCTGTGACGAATGCTACTGCGGCGATTTGGAAGAAGGCAGATGACACAAAGCCAGTGTCGACCGGAGTGTGGGCACCGCAAACCACACCTCCGCCGTAGAACGGGGTGCAGGTTTGTGTGATTTCCTGAGCCATTGCTGATGGGGGAAAAACACTGGTGACCAACACGAAAAATGCGACAGTGAATTTTCTCATACGGACTCTTTATTTATGTGATGTAGAGCTTTCGGCTTATAAAAAAAGCAAAAAGGCCTCTTCCTTCTGCTATTGTTGGCAGATTATACACGTCTCTGCTAATTTGTCAAGCCCGTCAGGCTTCCCGCAGGTTGGCATAGTAAAAGATTCGAACGGGCGAGTTAAACAGCTTGCAGGTATAGAGGATGAGATCCGGGCTGTAGTCAGTGATCTGTTCCCCTTCATAGGACCCGGCGATTTCGTAGGTGTATTTCCGCTGGTTCCAAATCACTTCGACCGAATCGCCCTGTTTGAGTTTGGGGAGATTGAAGAAAGAGTTTCGCACGCGAAACTGCTGGCTCCAATCCAAGTATCCGAAGCGGTGGGCGGCGAGGATCATCGGTCTTTTTGCGAATTCCGGCGTGCCGAATTCAGGCACCCTCCAAACGCCCTCGCGGAGGACCGCATAGGGATCTTTCCCTTCACGAATTTGGGTGGAAACACCGATTTTTATGATTGTCACCCCGTTTTCCCGCGGGAGACTGGGATCAAACGGAGGGAGCGTGCGCGTTTTTTCTGTGGCGCTTTCGGAGGCCACAGAGTTTGCGGAAATACCGGCTCCCTCAACAAGAACGCCGGCGAGCTGTTGGCTGGTCTGGGGACGCAGTCTGTACCAAACCTGCGGCCAGAACGGAATCGTGACCAAGATGAGCGCCACAAACCAGAGGAATAATCCCGCCGTCGTGACGATGAGCGAGAGCCTGGATGGTGCCTGTTTGAAGAGTGTGCCGGAAAGGCGCATAGGGAAAAGCGTATAGCGTACAGGAATAAAAAATCAAAGATCAATGTTTCACGTCCAAGTATTATGAATCATGAATTATGAATTATGAATTATGAATTATGAATCAAGGATAAAAGCATTGAAAAAAGAACCCCGGAAACGGAGTTCTCGCAATTCACATTTGATTTGGTGCAAATTATAGCAGAAAATTACCCGAAAGTAAACCAGGAGGTTATTATTGTTGAGATCAGGCAACAGCGCTATGGATGAGCAGATAGGTGAGAGCCGTTGCTACGATGATTGCGGCAATAAGAAGGGTGGCTGAGATTTTGGAATGACCCTGTCTCCGATGAAGGTTGAAGATCGGTTTGGCTACGAGGGAATTCTTTTCGAACAGGCGACGTGGTAAGTCGTTTGTCATGGGCAGTAGTGACCTATCGACTGATATTCTCGGAAGGGGCTTTTGTCTTCCCCTCCGAAGCCTGTCCTGTTTTAAGGTTAAGACATGAGGACTATCTGTGTCAATGAGGAAATTAAACTAAAACGAGTGATCTTGAACCTGTTTTAATGCTCCGCCTCTCCTCTTCTGGCTTGACTTTCAATCTTATCCATCGCCTCCTTCAGCGCGACCCGCCAGTCGTGATGGGCGGTTTTGGCAACAAACGGCGGTGTTTGACGGTGATGGGCAATCAAGGTGATCTCGTATAACTTGGCTTCGCCCGCAGCATTTTTCACCGAGTGGACATGGACCTCCAAGCGGCCGAGTTTCACCTTTTTCCTGAGTTTAAAAAAGCGTTTTTCCACCTCCACTTGGAAACCTGTTTTATCCTCAAAATCTTCCGGGAGCTCCATTTGCATTCCTTCTTCCTCTTCCCCTCCGGTACGGGCGATCGCCTCAAGTACATCCTTGTACGTTAAGATACCTATCGGCTGCCATTTCGGGTTCACGATGACCACGCTTCCGACTTCATGTTCAAGCATGAGGCCGATCATCCTCGGCAGCGGTGTATTGGGAGTTGCGGTAATCACCGATCCTTTTACATAATTGCGAATCGGTTGGTCCAGAGACTTTCGTTTCTGCCCCACTCTTGAGAAAGGAGAGAGGGAAGTTTTCGGGGCTGATAGCGCTTGGCGGAGATCGTAGCGGGTAAGAATCCCGATGAGCTTTCCCTGCCCGTCGACCACGGGAAGACGGGCCACACCGCTACGGCGTAACAGTTCCCTGGCTTCACTCAGTCTGGCGCTCTGATCGATCGTCGTCAGTCGCCCTTTTCCCCGAAGCGGAAGTGTGTCGAATACATTTCCCAGCTCTCTGACTTTGCGAAGGAGCGAATAGACGGATACGATCCCGACCCACTCACCTGCCTCCGAAACGACGGGGAGAAAATATACTTTAGCAAGGACCATTTGTTTGGCGATTTCCCAGATTGGAGTTGACAGGCGGAGTTTCGGGGGTGAGAAAAGGCAGTGCTCTACTTTAGTGGTGGGAGGGTAATTGGCCCGAAACATGACGTAATAGGGAGTAATACAACCGAGAAGCTTTTTCCCTGCCGCCACGAATACCGCGTCGTGACTGGAATTCAATCTGGCCAGGGCTTGGGAGAGCGTTGCTGAGGGTGCACAGGTAATGATTTCTTCGGTCTTTAAGAGATCCCTGGCAGTTATCTCTTGTGGCATGTGCGTGTCAATTATTCTATCATGAACCCTGTCAAGTCAATACTTCCGTATCCTTTCCCTCCTCTCCATGGCTTCTGGTATACTTTCTCAGATGAAAATCCTGAAATGTTCCGACGCCAACCGGGCAAAAGTGATTGCCGAGAGCATCGCTTGTCTCTCCAAAGGAGGCTTGATTGTCTACCCTACGGAGACCTGCTATGGGGCGGGGGTTGATGCCGCAAACCGAACGGCAACGTTAAAGCTTCTTTCCTTCAAGGGCCAGCGGGGGAGTAAGCCGATTGCTCTGGCTGTTTCCGATCGGACAATGGCTTCACATTATGTTTCGATCAATGCAACAGCCGACCACCTCTATCGTACATTCCTGCCGGGGCCGCTGACCGTGGTTTCCCGAAGCCTCGCTACTCTTTCGCCTTCGCTTGAAGCGGGTACCGGAACCCTCGGGATCCGGATCCCCGCTCATCCGCTTGCCTTGGCCATTATCAAGCGATTGGGGAGACCACTCACGGCGACCTCGGCCAACACCTCCGGGAAGAAACCGCCATATTCCGTCAAGGACTTCGAGCAGTACACCTCACAGAAGCGCTTGGCTTTGGTCGATCTTTTCCTTGATGCGGGGACCCTTCCCCCAAATCCGCCTTCAACCGTCGTGGATACTACCCTCAATGAACCGGCGGTCCTCCGTCAGGGGGAAATTGTCATTCCCAAACACAAAGGAACTACGGTTGTTTCCGGTTCGCAAGAAGAAACCCAACGGCTGGCTGGCAGGCTCTTTTCAACCTACCGAAAGGAGCTTTCCCATAAACCCCTCATCTTCGCCCTCCAAGGGGAATTGGGGGCGGGAAAAACCCAGTTCGTCAAAGGGCTCGCCAAGGCTTTGGGTATCCGAACGAATATACCCTCTCCAACCTTTGTGCTGATCAAGGAGTATCCCTACTCCTGTTTTGGAATATCCGGAACGCTCTACCACGTCGATACATGGCGTCTTGAGAAAGGGGATGAGGTAATGGATCTTGGACTTGGGGCGATGCTCCGACCGGGGAATGTTATCGCGATTGAGTGGCTGCAAAAAGTGAAATCTTTACTTCGGAGTTTTTCGGACAAAGCCGTCATCATATGGATTAGTTTCGCCCATGTTTCCGAAAGCGAAAGGGAGATCCGCTACCAAGCATGAAGACGCGTTATACCATCCTTGCCATTGATACATCCTGCGATGAGACTTCGGCCGCCGTGACGCTGAACAACCGGGTTCTTTCTAACGCGATCTCCTCCCAGGTTGAATTCCATCGGGAATACGGCGGGGTGGTCCCATTTCTGGCAAAGCGTATGCACGAGCAACTGATTACCCCGGCTATCCTGACCTCGCTCGCGCAGTCAAGGTTCGTCAAATCGGTTGGGGATGTCGATGCCATTGCGGTTACGGTCGGGCCCGGACTTGCCCCGGCCCTGGAAATCGGCATTGCCAAAGCGAAACAACTCAGTCTTGAATTTCAAAAACCATTGATCGCGGTTAATCATATGGAATCGCACCTTGTCTCCTCTTTTGCCCTCAACCGCAACGGAAACGGGCCGTTTGCAAACACCCCGCTACTGTTTCCCATCCTTGCACTTTTGGTTTCGGGCGGGCATACGCAGTTGGTTTTGATGAATGGACCGGGACAATACATCTTGCTCGGGGAAACACTGGATGATGCCGCGGGAGAGGCGTTCGATAAGGTTGCCAAAATGCTTGATCTCGGATACCCGGGCGGATCGATCATTTCCGAGCTGGCAAAAAAAGGTCAGCCGAATTACCGCTTGCCTGTTCCGATGGTTCAATCCGGATCTTTGAATTTCAGTTTTTCCGGCCTCAAAACCGCTTGTTTATATTTTTTGCAAAAACAGAAACGTCCGTTTTCGCGCCGATTCACCATAGACTTTGCCGCATCATTTGAACGGGTAATGGCAAAGGCTTTGGTGTTAAAGCTTACGAAGGCGATCGAGCAATACCACCCCAGGCAAATCCTCCTTGGCGGCGGAGTGATTTCGAATCTGACACTTCGCAAAGAAGCTCGCAAGATTGCCAAACGACATGGACTTCCCCTGTTGGTTCCCTATTCGAAGCGGCTGTTTACCGACAACGCGGCGATGGTTGGGGTCTGTGCTTGGTACCAGGCTAAACGAGGGGACTTTGTGAAGGATATTGCAAGGCTTGAGCGGCAGCCGAATTTGGGATTTGGCAACGATGAGAACTTGTGATTACTTCGACTTGGTCGTTAGCCATGCGCCCGAAAGAGCAAGGATTGCGCCAAGAGCAAACCCCACTGTTACCCGTTCTCCGAGAAGAATTGCCGACCAAACAAAGGTTGCTGCCGGTTGCAGGTAAAAGGTCATGCTCGCGGTAACCGGTGTCCCTTGTTTAATCGCGTACTGGTAGAGAAGATAATACGCGGCGGTGCCGATCACCCCGACGTAAGCCACGGCAAGCCAGGCACCGAGGGAAATTCCCGCCCACCATCGGGAGTAACTTGCGGTCTCCGTAATCGCAATAGCAAGGGATACCGCTGCGGTCGTGAGGGAAAAGGATAGCGTTAGGAACTGGGGTGAGTACCTTTCCTGAAGTTTTTTTGAAAAAACGGAATAGATTGCGAATGAGGTAACCCCAGCAAGAATCATGAGATTCCCACCGAGGCTTCCACCGATTGCATCGGTGAGACCAAGGATCGGAAGGAGGACGATAGAGAGGGTTCCGACCAACCCCAGGGTAATTCCTCCCATTTTCTTCAGAGTGATCTTTTCTTTGATCAAAAGGCGCGAGAATAGGACAGCGAGGATGGGAACCGCGACATAGAGCATTTGAGCGGTGGTCGCCGTCGTGTTCCGAATGCCAAAAGTAAACAAGACGATGTTTAGCGTTGCTAAAAGGGAGACGAGAATGACGGGGAGTGTGGCTTTTGTCAGCCTTGGTTTTTCCTTCAGAAAAAGCGGGAACAGAAAAAGCAGGCTTAACCCGAAACGGATAAAAATGAATGAAAGCGGCGGGATTTCCCGCAGACCGATTTTGCTCATGGTGGGAAGCCCGCCACCGAGGAGGGCGGCCAAAAGTACTGCAAGCAGAGCGAGGTTTCGGTTTTTCATCGTTAGGTGGGAAGCTGTCTTATCAGTTGAATGAGAGAGAGCACTTGGCTCTGGTGGGTGGTGATAAACCAAATAAGATAGATGCCGATACCCGGTTGAACGATGTACGTTTCCACCCAGCTGTCTGTTGTGATGCGCAGCACTGCAATTGGCGGAAGTCCGAAGTTAATGGGAATGGGAAACAGAAGCGGCAATCCTTCCTTGGTGAACGCGTCAGCGAGAAGGTGCGACAAATAGCCGATCATGATGCTTATAAAGATCATTTGCGGATCGATGAAGGAAGCATTGAGGAACTTCGGCAGCAGCCAGTTGAGGCCCTTATAAATGAGAAACACCCCGAGGAGTGAATGGGTGATGGTGCGGTGTTTGTAGAAGATTTGCCTAAAGATTTTTCCAAGGGAATCTCCGCCCGGAAGAAGATCCCAAAGCCGGTTGCCCGCCTGATCCATGTCCGGAATGAGCGCACCGATGATATTTCCGATAATGGATGCTCCGACGGTCAGGAGATTCAATGATGCGGGAGGATAGAGTGTTGCAATCGTCAGCAGAGAAGCAAAGGCAAAGCCGTCATGGGTTCGGGCAGTCATACTTTATCTGTAAATTTCCCTTCTGTGCCCTATCCTTAAGATTACGATCGTTTTTCCATGGATATCAAAAACCACCCGGTAATTGCCGATTCTCCACCGATATGTACCAATCTTTGTGTCGATGAGTTTTCTTGTGTGTACTAGAGGATTCCTGGAGTAGTTCTCCAGTTTTACTTTAAGCTTCTTTTTCGCTACTTTATCTAATTTCTCAATATCCTTTACTGCAATCCTCGTATAGACAATTTTGAAGGCCATTAGATTTCGCCGAAGACTTCACCGTGAGAAAATATCTCTCCTCTTCTATACTCTTCGCGGGCTTTTTTGATGCTTTCTTGGTATTTTTTATTTGTGAGTGCAATGAGGTCTTCAAAGAAATCGATATTCACAAGAGCAGAGGTGATCTTTCCCCTTTTTGCCACTAGAAGGAAGTCCTTTTTATGGCTGATTTCAACTAAGGTGTCCGCTAAGTTGTTTCTGAGAACAGTTGAGCTTACAATATTCATGATAATTTCTATTGTACATTAGGAATGTCCTTTGTCAATGTAAGTTTTGATAGATATGCACTCGGCTTCGATCTTCTCAACCTCGATGGTACGGTGCATTGATGAGACCGCATTTTTTGAACTTGTACGGCTGCCCGGTAGCCGGATTGATCGCTCCGCACCAACAGGGATCGTTGCGGCCGATCTTCTGTTTTCTCATGCCCGTTTGATTATCGCTCGGGCGGTTGGTGGTCATCGCAGGCTGGGAAGCACCGAGCCCGGCGAGCGCTTGAGCGAAATCATCTATCTTGCCCTTTGCTTTCGGCTCCCGACGTTCGGCAGGAGGCAGTTTTGCTTCGGAAGGTATTGGTGTTTGCGGAGCCGGCTCAGCGACCTCCGGTTTCTTGGCTACCACTTCTGTCGGGACCGTCGGAGTTACTGGGCGGATCTGGATGCGAAAGACGGTCCGGGCGACCTCGTAGTCTGTTTGGGCAATTAATCGCTCAAACATCGAGAAGGCTTCTTTCTTATATTCCGCCAGGATGGTTTGTTTGTCCCCCCGGAGCCCGATGCCCTCACGCAGTTCGTCGATTGCATCGAGGTGATCCATCCAAAGCCGGTCGCTTGCCGAAAGCAGGGTAAACTTTTCGACCTGGTGCATGAGCTCTGGTCCTACTTGGGTTTCCCGTTTCTGGTACGTTTGGCGTACGATCTCCTTGAGCGCCCCGGACACTTCCTGCGGATCTTGTTTTTGTTTCATCGTTTCTTTCAAACGCTGCTGTGAGGCGGGATCGAATGGGATGATCGTGGCGAATTCGTTAAGGATCGCATCGAGTTCCTTTTCCGTGAGCCCTTCGGGTGTGCGGAGTGCCACCATGTTCTCGATTTCTTCATCAAGGATATGGAGAATCCGTTCGGAGACTTTCTTTGAGGTTCTATCTTCACTTTCCTCAAGGATGCTGTTTCTGCGCTTATAGAAGATCTCGCGCTGCTTGTTCATCACATCGTCGTATTCAACCAGCTGCTTTCTGGCATCAAAATGGAAGCCTTCGACCTTTACCTGGGCCTGTTCGATGGCTTTGGAGACCATACCCGCCTCAATCGGCTGATCCTCCGGGATCTTGAGCATGGTCATCAATTTTTGGACCTGCTCGCCGCCGAAGATGCGCATGATGTCATCGTCCAACGAGACAAAGAAGCGCGAAAGACCGGGATCTCCCTGCCGGCCTGAACGTCCGCGGAGTTGGTTATCGATGCGACGGGATTCGTGGCGTTCCGTGCCGATGACATAGAGCCCGCCCAGGGAAACGACTTTCTCGTGATCTTGCTGCCATTTCTGGATAGCTTCTTTGTGGCTCTTCTTCCCTTCCTTCGTCCCTTCGACATCACCCGGGACTTCAGTGGGTACGTCCGGGGGTGTTCCGCCCAGTACTATATCGACGCCGCGGCCGGCCATATTCGTGGCAACGGTCACCGCACCGATTTTTCCGGCGTCGGCCAAGATCTGCGCTTCCTTTTCGTGCTGTTTTGCATTGAGTACCTGATGGGGAATCTTTTTTCGTTTGAGGTATTCCGAAATCGCCTCGTTGTGATCGATGGAGCGGGTTCCCAAGAGTACGGGTTGTCCCCGTCTATAGGCCTCCTCTACTTCGGCAACGACCGCACCATATTTTGCCCGTATGGTTTTGTACACGATATCCGGCTGGTTAATCCGAATCATCGGTTTGTGGGTGGGAATGACGATGACATCGAGGTTGTAGATTTTCTTGAATTCCTCGGCTTCGGTCGCGGCGGTGCCGGTCATGCCCGCTAACTTTTCGTACATGCGAAAGTAGTTTTGGAGTGAAATGGTAGCAAGGGTCCTTGATTCCTGCTGAATGGCAACGTTTTCTTTGGCTTCGATTGCCTGGTGGAGTCCTTCGGAGTAGCGGCGGCCGTACATCAGCCGGCCGGTGTGTTCATCAACGATGATAATTTGTCCTTCTTTCAAGACGTACTCACGATCGCGTTTAAAGAGGGTATGTGCCTTGAGGGCTTGCTCAATATGGTGAATTGTTTGGAAATCCTTCTCGTAGAGGTTTTCAACACCGAGCTTCTTTTCGACTTTGCGGATACCCCGTTCGGTCAGGTTGGCGGTCCTATGCTTTTCGTCAATCTCAAAGTCGGTATCGGAAGTAAGTTGGGGAATGAGCTTGGCGAAGTCGTAGTATTTGCTGGTCGGTTCGGTGTCAGGGGCAGAAATAATGAGCGGGGTACGTGCTTCATCAATCAGGATCGAGTCCACCTCATCGACGATCGCAAAGTGGTGCTCACGCTGAACCTGGGATTCCCGACTCTGGGCCATGTTGTCGCGCAGGTAATCGAAGCCGAACTCGTTGTTCGTGCCATAGGTAATATCGGCGCCGTAGGCTTCCTTGCGGGAGCAGGGTTTTAAGTGACGCAGGCGCTCGTCGGTTTGGGCATGTTCTGTGTGCTCCGGGTCGTAGAGTGCAGCCGGTTGTTGGCCCTCTCCCGCGTAGATCACCCCAACGGAAAGCCCCAATGCACGGTAGATAGGACCGTTCCAGCCGCAGTCACGCCGGGCGAGGTAGTCATTGACCGTCACCAGGTGAACCCCTCTTTCCGTAAGGGCGTTTAAGTAGAGCGCGGTGGTTGCGGAGAGCGTTTTTCCTTCTCCGGTCTTTTGTTCCCCAATCTTTCCCTGATGGAAGGCGATTCCTGCCATGAGCTGTGCGTCGAAGTGCCGGAGGCCGATCGTTCTTCTTCCCGCCTCGCGGACCGCTGCGAAGGCGTCGGGGAGGAGGTCATCAAGTGTTTCGCCCCGCTCAAACCGCTGTTTCAATTCAGCGGTCTTGGATTTGAGCTCTTCGTCTCCGAGTTTTTGATAGTCTGCCTCAAGGGCGTTTATGGCTGCGATTGTGGGGTCGAATTTCTTGACTTCTCTTTCGTTTGAATCGAGAAGTTTTCCTAAGAATCCGAGGAATGCCATAAGAGTTTATTTTAACCTAAGTGCTCAAGAAACTCCAGACAAAAGGTGAAAAGGTGGAGGTAGCGAGTTGCGCGTAATTTAGGAGACCCCTGTAACGGAAATTTCTTGGTCACATACGGTGCGGTTTTCGAAACGGTTAGTCTTTTTTAGTTTCACCAGACTGAGAGTCTGGCCTATGTGACCGGCGAAATTTGTTCCGCGCTCACTTTTTTAATAATTCTATGCGCGAAACTCTTGTTAGTCTCCGTTTTCACTTCCTTGCGGAAAAGACGATGTTTGCTGGTGTCGGAATCCGCTCAACATGCGCAAACACAGATGAGAGTTTGACTTCCAACAGGTTCACTTGGCCTTTTTCTCCCTGTTTTATAAGGTGGTTTACGAGCAGTACGCCATTGTTTATGAGCAGTTCACGCAGGGCTGTGAGGAATGGGCCTTGCATGGATTTCTGCGGCACCTCGCCTCCCACATAGAGATCACAAAGAATGCAATCAAAGCGGCTTCTCCAGCTTTTGGTTCGGTGGAACACCCAATGGAAGGCATCCCCCTTGACGATGGTGAGTTGCGGGATCTTCTGCAGTGCAAAATACCTCTTCCCCAACTCGATCATCAGCGGATCAAGCTCAACCCCGATCATTCTGGCTTCCGGCCAAATCCGGGCTATCTCCTTGGCGGCCGAGCCTGCTCCCAGGCCTAAAATGAGGATGTCTTTTCGGCTTCCCCCGTTGTTTGCGAGCGTTTTTACGGCCTTCCTCCAGATGCTTCTGACGAGCCCCCCGCTTTGGGTGAAGCCGCCGGCGTGAATGCTATATGATCCAAAGAGTTTTGAAACGGTGATCCTCCCGTTTACGGGTGATTCGCGTGTTTCGATGGTTTTGGGGAGAAAGAAGAGCATAGTCAAGTTCAAAACTTAAAACTCAAAACGCAAAACTACAACGCAAATCTCAAAAGTTTTAAGATTTAAGATGGGGCTTTGAGATTTGAAATTTGATATTTGAGATTTCTCAAATTTAGGGTTTAACATTCTGGCTTTCTGTTGCGATTTTACTTTCCCTGTATAATTCTTGCAGAATCTGTTCGCGAAGTTCCCGCCATTCATCAAGGCGCGGCTTGATGAGAGACTCATCGACTTTAACCCCCTTGATTCCCTCTTTTTGGAAACCGTAATTTAACAGCGCGGCTGCTGCGAGGTCCCTATCGACAATGCTGCCGGCACCCACCACAATTGCGATCAGCGAAATGCCTTCCCGGGTTGCCGTCACTATAGTCAGGTGACCGGCCTTTTCCGTGAAGCCTATCTTCAGACCGTCAACCCCGGGATAGGTCGTAAGGAGTGCGTTCCAATTGGGCAGGTGGTAAAAGCCGTGCCTTTCAGTTTCTTCCAATGCGGCATAGCGGGATGCCGCTGCCGTACGGATCGGCAGATAATTTTTATAGGCATAACGGGCAATACGGGCAAGATCGTAGGCGTTCGTGTACTGATTCTCATCATCAAATCCTTGGGTGTTGGTAAAGTTGGTATTCCCCAGTCCAAGCAACTCTGCTTTCTTGTTCATCAGGCTTACGAACACTTCTTCGTTCCCGCTGAAGGGGCGGAGTGTTTCTTCTCCGACGATCGTTGCCGCGTCGTTCCCTGAGGTTGCGATCATCGCTTTAATCAGCTCCTCAAGGGTAAAGGTTTCTCCCGGTTTAACTCCGAGGATGGTTGGTTCCTGGGAGGCTGCTTTTTGCGATGCCGTCAATTTTGCGGAGGATGTTGCGATGTCCAGTGCCACCATGGCCGTGACGAGTTTTGTTAACGAGGCCGGCGGAATTTTTTCGTTTACGTTCCTGGCGCTGTAGACCTCGCCTGAATCGGCATTGACGACGAGATATGCCTTCAGGGCTGCAAGTCTAGCGCTTGAAAGCTCGTTCTTTGATGGTTCCCGAAGGAGCGGGTGGAAGCGGGCGGAATCATTGACAGTCAAAAAAGGTGTAAACCGCTTAGTTTCTTTTTCGTTCGGCAGTTTTGAAGGAGAAAGGGATCGTTTTCCACCAAAGCCTACGACCACAAGAAAAAACAGCGCGGCAACAAAGCTCAGGATAGTAAATCTTTTCATTACGCTTTGGGAGCTATACGATCCTTCCCGACGTATGAACGGAGGATCTTGGGGACCGTGACGGACCCGTCTTCCTGTTGGTAGTTCTCAAGAATGGCGCCAAGGACGCGCGGAGTGGCGATGACGGTATTGTTGAGGGTATAGACGTATTTGATCTCACCCTCACCGGTTCGGTAGCGCAGGTTGAGACGTCTGGCTTGAAAGTCATAGAAATAACTGTCGGAATGGGTTTCCCGATACCTTTCCTGGGAAGGATACCAGGTTTCAATGTCATACTTCTTCACTTGGCCGGCTCCCATGTCACCGGTGCACATCAAAACGATTTGGTATGGAAGCTCGAGCTCCCGCAATACGTCCTCGGCGTAGGAGAGCATCCGCTCGTGCCATAGTTCCGATTCCTTTTTGTCGGCGGCGTGGAGAACAACCTGCTCGACCTTGCTGAATTGATGGAGGCGGAAGATGCCGCGGGTATCCTTTCCGTATGAGCCGACCTCCCGACGGAAGCAGGGAGAGATTCCAACCAGTTTCACGGGCAGCTGGTTCTCTTGTAAAACCTCCCCGGCGTGGTAGGCCGTCAAAGATACTTCGGCGGTCCCGATTAATTTTTTCCCATCCTGCGTTGTGTAGTGATCCTCGATGCCCCAAGGGAAATATCCGGTCCCGAAGAGCGCTTCGTCGTTTACGAGCCAGGGAACTGTCATCGGGGTAAAGCCCTGTTTTATCATATGGCGGAGGGCATAATCCAACAGGCCGTATTCCAAAAGAACCAGTTCGTTTTTGGTGAAGAAGCTGCGGAAACCACCGATTTTCACACCCCGCGGCACATCGATGAGATCGAGCTTTTCACCGAGTTCAATGTGATCGAGGGGTTTAAAGGAGAACTTCGGAGGCGTCCCCCACCGGCGAACAACCTGGTTTCCCGATTCGTCGGGACCCACCGGAACGCCTTCGGCAGGTACACTGGGAACCTGAAGCATGAAGTCTTTGAAGTTATCTTGGACTTGTTTCAATTGCGGCTCGATGTCTTTTAACTTTTTCTTGATTTCAGTTCCTTCTTTGATGAGCGTGTCCGATTTGGCTTTGGCCAATTCTTTGGCGATTTCGTTTCTGCGGGCACGGAGTTTCTCTACCTTGTCGATCAGCTCCCGACGCTGGTTGTCAGTTCGGATTACTTCATCGACAACGGCTGGGTTTAAGTTTTTGTCGCGGGCGGCTTTTCTGACTTCTTCGGCGTGATCGCGGATGAATTGGATGTCTAACATAGGGATAGGTAGGGTTTAGGGTTTAGGGTTTAGGGTTTAGGGTTTAGGGTTCAGATCTATTTTACCAGCTTGTTTTGTTTGATGAGTTTTTGGGCTTCGGAGACGAAGTCGGTGGTTAAGGGTAGACACTCAAGTTTGTAGATTTCTTCCGGGTAAAACCAGCGAAAGCCGCCGGTTTCCTTTTCCGGATCGTTATCGAGTGAGATCGTTTGATTACCGATGTCGACCAAGAAGCAGAGAAGTGTCAGGTGTACGTCAGTATTAAGGTCGATATGGCGTCCTTTTTCATAGACGACTGATTTTACGATCGGGTAGGGAAACAGAATTCTTGCTGAGACACTCAGTTCCTCCTGCATTTCCCGCGCCAGTGCTTGTTCCGGAGTTTCACCAAACTCGATTTCACCTCCGGCAAGCTGCCACTTGCCGTCCCAGAATTTCCTTTTGGGAGCCTGTCTTTGCGTAAGGAGCATTTGGCCTTTTTCATTTATGGGAAGGCCGAGCGCTCCGACGATCTTTTGGGGTTTGAGATCCGAGGACATATCGAATTATGAATAATGAATCATGAATTATGGATCATGCGAATTTCTACAGACCGATTTCGCCGGCGATACTTTTCATCGCATCTAAAACCGTTTGGACGTGATCCCAGACGTCTACGCCGAGGTCGGCGGCTGATTTTTCTATATCCTCGCGGTTCACGCCGCGGGCGAATTCCTTGGTCTTCCATTTCTTTTGAACTGATTCAAGTGTTACGTCGGACAGTTTCTTTGACGGACGAACCAGCGTAACTGCAACAATCAGCCCCGTTATTTCATCGCAGGCAGCGAGGGCTTTATCGATTCGCTTTGTCCTTGCGATACCGGTGTGATCAGCGTGAGAGAGGATCGTTTGAATCATCTCCTCATCCACCCCTTTCTCGCGAAGGATCTTTGCTCCTTCCTGGGGGTGTTCTTTGAGGGTCGGGTGGATCTCCCAGTCGAAGTCATGGAGAAGTCCTGCAACACGATAGCGCTGTTCGTCCTCGCCGAACTTTTCGGCATAGGCTGCCATGGCTGCTTCAACGGCAAACATATGGCGCCGGAGGTTGATGTTTTTGACGTACTGTTTGACGATTTCCAGTGCTTCTTGTCTTGTCATAAAACAAGGACTAAGGAATAAGTGGTAAGTGGAGAGTCAGAGACAGGGAAAATCATCTTTTGTTCCGCAGGGTTTTCAAACTGGAAACGAGCATCCCTACGGTTTCATTATTGATTCCAATAATCTTATCTATCGTCGCTCCAATTTTCGGATACAATTCTTTTAATATTAACAGCCAATATTCCGTTTCGTTAGCGGATCCGAGGGATATTTGAAGGAATCTTTCGTATTCCTTCCCTCTATATCGACCGTACCCCTCGGCAATATTTGCGCCTACAGAACTTGAAGCCCTAATAAGCTGATTAACTACTATCTTTGTTGCTTGTTCCATTGGTAATTTCTTTACTAAACCTACAATCTGCTTTGTAGTTTCGAATGACTTCTGCCAAAACTTCAGATCTTTGTACCCTTTTATCCTCTGACTTATCATTTATTCCTTACTCTTTATTCTTTTTAAATTGGATTTGGGATATCGATGAATTCGACCTCAAGGCCGTCTTCGAAGCGGGATTTGATTACCTTGCCGAGTTCCTGAACGCCAAAAACTTCCGTTGCGTAGTGCCCGCAGGCAAAGTAGTTGATACCCTCTTCCGCCATTTTACTCGGAACGGATTCCGACGCCTCTCCTGTTAAGAAAAGTTCTATTCCTTTTTCTTCCATCTCGGTCAGGTGCTCGGAGGAAGGTTTTGCTGCCCCGGAAACGACCCCGATTGTCTTGACCTTTTTCGGTCCGGAATACACCGCAAAAATATCATGATGAAAAATCTCCGCGCATTGTTCGGCAAGTATTGCGGCATCTTTTGGTTTTTCAAAGTGGGCCACGTATCCGAATTCTTCAAACAGCGGTTCTCCAAGTTTTGCTCCCAACAATTTGATGATTACGGCGTTATTGCCGATTCTCGGATCTGCGTCAAGAACGTAGTGAAAACCGATGATCGTAAGGTCATTCTTTAGGATCAGCTTCAATCGCTTTTGCGATGAGCGCGGAAAGCGGCCTTTGTATACCCTTGGGTCAAAACCGTGATGAACAATGCAAAGGGAAGCCCCTATTCTTACCGCTTCCTTGAGGAAGTCTTCGTTCAGGCTTACACCAAGCGCTACCTTTTTCACTTCTTCGGATCCGAGAAGCTGGATACCGTTTGCCACTTCGTCCTGTTTGGCTGCTTTGTCCAACAGCTCTTTTCCGAAATAGTCCAAGACAAAGGTGATGAGTCGGTCACGCATCATAGGCGGTTTCTTATCGATTCCGGGAAGGTTGTCCTTCCGGTTTGAGGGTGGGAAAGAGGATGACATCTTTAATCGAGGGACTGTCGGTAATGAATGCGACAAGGCGGTCAACCCCTAAACCCCAACCCGCTGTCGGGGGCATCCCGTACTCCAGAGCACGGATATAGTCCTCATCAATCATCTGGTATTCCAAAAGACCCTTTTTCGCGAGCGCCATTTCCTCTTCCCAGCGCGCCCGTTGATCGATGGGATCGTTTAACTCGTTATAGGCATTCACCCATTCCTCGCCGGCAACCAAGAGTTGAAAACTTCCGGTTTTGCCGGGTTGGTCCGCTATCCTCTTGGCAAGCGGTTTCATCTCATATGGATAATCGATGAGGAACGCGGGGCCGCCAAGGTGTTCGCGCACCATCTTTTTGTAGAGTGCATCGAGGACAGCGGCGTAGCCAATCACTCCTTTTAAATCCAGTTCAAGCTTTTTCTTTCGGATTTCCGAGACCAGGAGCTTCTCGTTCCCTACTTTCACGATGTCTATCCCGGTGTATTTGGCGATTGCCTCTTGGTAGGGCAGACGTTGCCATGGTCTGGTAAAGTCGTAAGGCTTTCCAAGGTACTGGACAACGAGCGTGCCTTTGATCGCCCGGATGATGGTCGTAACAAGTTCCTCGGTTAACTCCATGAGATCTTCATAGGTGGCGTATGCCCAATAAAATTCGGCTTGGGTGAACTCCGGGTTGTGGGAGCGGCTGATACCTTCGTTTCGAAAATCATGGCCGATCTCGTAGACCTTTTCGAACCCGCCAACAATCAGGCGCTTGAGGTAGAGTTCGTCAGCTATCCGAAGGTAAAAATCCCTGTCGAGGGCGTTGTGGTGCGTGACAAATGGTTTGGCTGTGGCTCCGCCGTAGATGGGCTGGAGAACGGGCGTTTCGACTTCAAAAAAACCCCGGCGGTCAAAAAATTCCCTCAACAATGAAACGATCCTGGTGCGGGTGACGAAGGTCTGTTTTACTTGGTCGTTGAACAAAAGATCGAGGTATCGCTGACGATACCGATCTTCAACATCCTTCAGACCGTACCAAGAGGCCGGCAGGGGGCGGAGGGATTTCGTTAGGAGACGAAAGCTTTTTACCCTGACAGAGGATTCACCAGCCTCCGTGGTAAAGGTTACGCCGCTCGCCTCGATTGAATCTCCTAAATCCAACAATTCCAGACGATCGAATTCTTCCCGTGAGAGATCATCTGCCTTCAAGACCAATTGAATTTTGCCGCTTTGGTCAACGAGATCCGCGAATTGAATCTTGCCGTGACCCCGCCATGCCATCAGCCTTCCGGCAACCGTGACTTCGAGGCCTTCCTTTTTTCGTGCCTCGCTTGCCGTGTGGGTGCGGTTTGATTTTTGAGGGAACGGATCAATCCCCAAGCTTCTGAGGGTCTGTAATTTGTTTTGTCTCGATTGCTTGACACGGTCTAAGCGGCTCATTTTTCCCCTTGGCTTAGTATATCAGACGCAAAAAACCCCGCCGTTTGACAATGGCGGGGTCCCTTTTCCTTGAGAAATACTCTAGTGGATCTTTTTTATTGTGTAGACGATTTTTCCTGCCGGTGCTTCGATTTCCACCTTGTCTCCCTGTTTCTTTCCCACCAAGGCCTTGCCTAAAGGAGATTGGTGAGAAATCTTCTTCTGGTTGGGATCAGCCTCCCATTCTCCAACGATAGTGTAGGTGTGTGACTTTCCGTTCCCGATGATCGTCACGGTGCAACCGAGATCAACGGTCTGGCGTTTCTTTTTGTCGTCGATGAGCTTTGCCTTTGCCAGGAGCTCCTGAAGCTCTTCGATTCGTCCGTCAATGAAGGAGAGCTCGTCCCGGGCCTGGTGATATTCGCTGTTTTCCGTGAGATCGCCGAAGTCTCTGGCGCGCGCGACGCGCTCCACGACCTCCGGTCGCTTCGATTCAATAAGATTATTGAGTTCACGCTTCAGCTCCTCCAGCCCTTCAGAGGTCAGATGAACCGCTTTCGGTATCTGTGCCATGGTATGTTGCAGTTTTTTGTTCATTGATTTTGCCACTTCCCGCCCTTCTTGTTTCTGGTTTTCCTGTCCTTTTTTGGAAAACTGTTCGGGGTTAGTGTAAAAATAAACTCCGCAAAAAAGTATGGCGGAGGTTTGTTCTTGGCAGGTTATTATCGAGCGTATGTTACTGTATTAAACCACCTCTGTCAAGTCAATGCGTAGTCAAAACTTACGGAGTATCCCGGTTCCTATGCGCATTTCCCTGATACAATAGAGCCTATGACTGCTGGAATCAAAGTCGGCCCGGCAAATTGGAAAGCGATTTTTTCGGATTATTACCCTCGGGTGTGTGAGGTTTGGTTTCGGGTTGACTGGCTCGAGCGCTACCTGAAGCTTTTTTTATATCTTCAGAGGAAAAACATCCAAGCCGGTCTTCATTTTTGGGGAATGCTTCCAGGTGGGATCATGCCGAATTTTGCCTTTCCTGATCCAGACGTCCGTGAGCCTTCTTTGGTACTTGTGAAACAAACGATTGATGCTGCAAGTGAGTTTGGACTGACCTATGTCAACATCCACCCGGGCTCCTATCGCTTGTCTACCGTAAACCTTAATCGGCTTTTCATGCGACCTGTTCCCGGGAGGGAAACTTCTTCCAGGGAGGGTGAAGCAGTACTTCGTGAAAATATCTCCGTTCTTCATGAGTATGCAAAAAAACGGGGCGTCATACTACTCGTAGAAACGCTTCCCGCCAAAGAGCCGATGCACTGGCGCGATTTGGCAAAGGGCAGGATGCGCACACAAGATATGAAAAATGTTCCCGTTGCGGCAGTTGAGATGCTTGCCGAAAATGGTGCTTGGATCACCAATGATCTCTGCCATACAGCGATGGATATCGTTTCCGATGATCGAACTCACCTGTTTGCAAAACTTCTTGAGAAAACCAAGCGTCTGGCCAAACAAACGCGACTCATCCACGCCAATACCATGCTGCCTCCATTCAATGGTACGGATGGGCATTTAGGTATTCTTGATGAGGATTTCAAAAGCGGTGTTTTTCCATCAAGAGAACAGCTTGTTCATCTCCTATCCGTTTTTGCGCACCGGGATGACATTTGGGTCATTCCGGAGCCCTTTTCAAAAAATGCGGAAAATACCTTGGCACTGGAAAAACTTCTTGACGTGGTAAAATAGTGCCGTCTGTGGCGTTCGTCCACCCTGAACCAGAAAGATAGTCTGGTCGCGTTCGTCTAACGGTTAGGACATTAGGTTCTCAACCTAATAACAGGGGTTCGATTCCCCTACGCGACACCACTCACACCAAACCGAAGTCGGTCCAATGCCTTTTCCCGGTTGATTGAAAAATGATTTACTGTTTGACTATTCAGGTCACCTTCCGAGCGATACTCCCATAATGACTTTTCGGAAACTTAAACACCTCATTCATTCCCCATTTCACCGGATGCAAGCCGAACGACTCGGATCGGAGATCGCACGACATGCGGGTTCTTCTTCGAGCCTTCTTGATGTGGGATGCGGAGATATGGTCATCACCCGTTACATCAACGATATTTCCCCCGGGAAAAAAGTCATGGGTGTTGATGTCGTCGATTACAGACAGACAAACATGCCGTTTTTGCTTTACGATGGTAACTCACTTCCCTTTGCGGATGAGAGTTTTGATACAGTCTATGCTATTTTTGTCCTTCATCACTGCACCGATGAGGTGCAGGTACTTAAAGAGATGCTTCGGGTTTCGAAAGTGAACGTCATTATTATCGAAGATATCTTTGACAGCGTTCTTGGAAAATACATCACGTATCTCAACGATTGGGTCGGAAACAGGATGGAGTCTGCTGATATCCCGATTCCTTTTCATTTCCATAGCGATGCACAATGGAAAGATATTTTTGACCTTCTTCGTTCTCGTGTGGACTATGAAAAAAGGGTCTATCAGCTACCGTTCCCTGTCAATTTTACACGTCAGAAGCTCTACGTTGTGTCGAAGTCCAAAGCTCGCTTCACCGTGAACAACGTTCATATTGCAGACGAGATCATTTAAGCAAAGGGGCTGCTGTTTCGTCTCCTTGAGCGGTACTTACTTCAGATTGCCTGATGGTTCTGACCATTTCCCAAAAGGACCGGGGCTCGGTTCCTTCAGAAATCGCAATGAGGGCCCGGATGGTATGAATACCATGTTGGCGTTGCCTATGAATCAAATCTTGGCTGGGAAAATCTTGCCACTTTTCATCTTCACTATGATAATATCCCCAGTCCAGAAGAAGACTTCGGACTAAACGGGAAGCATCTTCGGGCGAAATATAGGAATCATCGTACGAGGTTCCAAGTTTTTCTCTGAACTCTTCGACCCTCATACCTGAAATTATCCCCCAATTGTCAAATACTTTTGTTCATATTCATCTCATGGTATTATTGCTTTTGTTATGTGCTTTGCTTTACCGCTCCGGGTGAAATCGACCTCTCAATCTAAAGCTGTGATGGAAGATGGCAGACAGGTGAACCTTGCAATGGTGGGACAGAGTAAAAAAGGACAATGGCTTTTGGTTCAATCGAATCTGGCAGTTGATCGGCTTACTCAAGCTGAGGCGCGGGCAATGCGATCAGCGATCAAAGAGGCCACGTCGAACGTGGTTGGAGATTTCCATGAGGTCAAACTTTAAATATGGGGTACAGTTGGCGCTTGCGACGGCGATCTTTTCCGGGATTGCGAATTTTGTCAATAAGTTTGCAGTCTCCCAGGCCGATCCGTTGGTTTTTACGACACTTAAGAATATCCTCGTTGCGTTCTTCATCATCGGGGTTGTCATCTTTGCCCGCAAGTTCCCCAAGTTCCGCGCTCTTTCCCGCGGAGATATCATTCGGCTGTTGGCAATTGCAATTATCGGCGGGAGCCTGCCGTTCTACCTCTTTTTCTCCGCCCTCAAAGAGGTATCGGCCATCAATGCTTCCCTCATCCATAAGTCGTTGGTGGTTTGGGTGACACTTTTGGCAGTCCCCCTCCTTCGTGAACGGATCTCACCCATTCAGGTTGGTGCAATCGGACTTATCCTCAGCGCGAATCTACTCATCGGGGGTTTTCAAGGATTCTCCTTGCAAGGTCCTGAACTCATGATCCTTGCAGCAACAGTGTTTTGGGCAGTTGAGAATGTCATTGCGAAAGTTACTTTGCGGCGTGTGGATCCGGATATTGTCGTCGGGGCACGCATGGGCATTGGGTCCTTCATTCTTCTTTCCGCGCTCGTTCTCTCGGGAAAGACGACTCAGCTGTTCGCCTTCACTCCACAGCAGTTTGGGTTTACCCTACTGACTTCTTTCCTGCTGTTCGGCTATGTTTCGACCTGGTACCGAGCCCTGAGAGTGGCTCCGGTAACCCTAACGGCAACGGTGTTGACCTCGGCCACGCTGGTCACCAATCTTTTAAGCGCAGCATTTGTTACCCACACGTTTGGACTTTTTCAGTTTGCAGAACTTGTGTTTGTCATCGCCGGGCTTTGGTTTTTCCTTCTTGCTGCACGGAGTTTGGTTGACCCGGGCTCTCGTCACCTTGCCCCTTGGGTGGAAACGGTGCGATAACCTATGGATGGCGTTTTAGCGTGTGCGCGGTATAGCTTCGCCCCTAATTACTACAAATATTGCGGGCCGGATGCCAATCGATCAATCGCCGCTTACCTTCAAGAAGGGGTTTCCGATCCCGGACTTTCCGTATACCTTTCCGAGTTCGCCGTGCTTTACCCGTACCTGAAACTCATCGCCCACGAGAACGGACTTACCAATCCCTTCGATCCCCGAGTCGTTGAGGCATACTGGGTCGGGAATAACCTTCTCGAACACATCGGTATGAAGTCTTTTTCCCAGCATCTTCTGTATGAGCAGCATTTGAAGAAACGATTGCCACAAAAAAAGCTTAAGTGGGTTATCGAAAAAGTCCCTAAAGGGGCCAAACTCCACCACAGTTTCCATGTGTTTTCTATCTACACACGGACGGGGCAAATGGCGGTTGAGCATACGATGGATACGATGGACAGTTGTAGAATTTCCTGGGGACAAATAATCGCAAATAGCAAATGGCAAATGGCAGATGGCAATATAAGAGTAAGGACTCAACAGCTTGTCTATGAAGAGGGGAAGTTGCGACTAAAAGAGGGTGTGACTCGGGAGGTGATGTTGCCGGTTGCCAACGACTTCGGGAAAACTCTTAAACCCGGTGACTGGGTGACGACTCACTGGGGATTTGTATGTGACAGGATTTCAGGGGCAAAGGCGCAAAAGCTGGAGTATTACACACATCTTAACCTGTGGTTGGCGAATGAGACAATATGATTATTGCTATATTGCTAAATTGTTACATTGTTGAAGAAGATTTGGATGAACAATAAGCGGCGAATTTTTGTTTTCGGGAATCCGAGGGTGAGAGCTGATTCGTTGCCGCTTTGGATTCTTCCGAAATTACGGAAGCGATTTCCGAAGATTGAGTTCGTCGTCGCGGATCCGACAGAAATGCTTGACTATTCCGGTGAAGAGGTTTGGATCCTGGATTCGGCAACAGGCATTTCTGATGTCACTGTTTTTGAGCATCTCCCGGCTATGGAATCGTCTGAGCGCATGAGCGTCCATGACTATGATCTGGCATACGAATTAAAACTTCTTCAGAAACTTGGGAAGCTTGGGAAGGTAAGGATCGTGGCTCTTCCAACGACAATGGGAGAGAGCGAGGCGCTCGCGCGTGTCTCTTCTTGTCTTACGAGCTTATTTGGGAATCAAGGATAGTCCTTACCGCTGTTACAACCATTTCACTTTGAGGAAATGCGTTGCGCAGCTCATGCAGGGGTCGTAGGCGCGGATCAATTTTTCAATCTCCAGTGCCAATTTCTCTTTCCCAAGCCCGATGTTGTTTTCAACCAGGGTTTTAACGTTCTTCTCCATGCTTACTTGGTTTTGGCCGGTCGGAACCACGATGTCGGCTTTCACAACCTTTCGATCCTTGATTTCAAGCTCGTGGAAGAGGGTGCCCCGGGGCGCCTCTATCACTCCCACACCGACCCCTTCACTTGTCCCGCTTTGGGCGAGCGGTTCCTCAACAAGCTTCGGATTTCGCTCAAGAAGTTCTACGCTCTCGTCCAGGCAATGAAGAATTTCGATGGCTTGGGCAAGATTATTGTCGTAGACATTCTTTGACGGGAAACGGGCAAGGGCTTTGTCCGCGTCCTTTCTTGTCTTCGGATGGAGGTGGTCCTTTGAGAGATTGAGCCTTGCCAACGCCCCAACCATGTAAGGCTGACCTTTGAATTTATAACCGGAGGCTTGGGAGTACGGAATGACCGTGTGTTCGAGGTGTTCACGGAAGTTCGCTTCCGGGATCGTTTCCCCGCTTGTCGAAGCAATATCGCCTGTCAAGAAGCCGTAATCGGCCGATTTAATCCCGACAAAATTCGTTTCATCCTCGAATCGAAACGGGCAATTGAGGAACACGTCGATAAGCCGCAGGGCAGCCGGCCGCGCCTTGAGCAATTTTTCCTTGGTGATTGCCAGTTCTTCTTCTTTGGGGAATTTTGTGTAGCCGCCAACCGCAACAAACGGGGCGTGGACGCTGCGGCCGCCAAAGGCAATCGAGAGTTGGTTTCCCGCTTCTTTGACGATGAATGTATCGTGTAAAAGTTCATGTTCGCGGGAATCGTTTTCATCGAAATCTAAGAGCGAATCCTTCCCGACCACATCGGGAAGCGAGAAGACGTAGAGATGAAGCCCGTGGTCGCGGATGATCAGGCCGCTGATGGTCAGCCGGCGCATGAGCATCGTTTGCGGCGATGGCGTTATCCCGAGTGCCTTTTCCACGGATTCGACGCTGCACAAAAGATGGGCGTTGGAACAGGTCCCGCAAATACGGGCAAGTAGTTGCGGGACATCGGCAACATTTTTTCCCCGTATGCCTTGTGTGTAGAACCGTTTGAACTCGGTGATCTTCAGTTTCAAATCCACCACTTTCCCGTCGCGTACCATAAGATCAAGGGCGGCGGCACCCTCGATTTTGGAGATTTCTTCAAGAGACAAATCGAAAGAGGTAGAATGCATAGGATATAGAGATAAGGAATAAAGAATAAGTGTAGAGTCAAGATCGCCGACTTTGCACTTAATCTTTACTCTTTATTCTTTCTAATTCCGAATTCTTCAAAGAGTTTGTCCATAAGAACGAGGAATTGGTCGGTGTTCATCGGGCAGCCGGACACGAACGCATCAACGGGGACGATTTCGTTTACTCTGAGCACTTTGGGGAGATAGGCAAAACGCTTAAGAATCGGCTGGATCTCTGCTTTCGTGGTTTCGTCAAACAGATTCCGCTGAGCGGAGGGAAACCCTGAAACGGCGCAGGAACCGATGGCAACCAGCTTGGTTGCTGACTCACGGATCTTTTTTAGCTTCTCCGTCTGCTTCTCACTGGAAATGGCACCCTCTACAAATGCAACATCCAACTGTTCAAGCGGGCCGCTTTTACGAAAGACCTTGGCATTGACAAAATCCAAATGCATCCGCCAGGCGAAGAAATGTTCGTTCAGAAGCTCCGTTAGCATGATGGTTGAATCCTCGCAACAAGTGAAGCTGAACCACCCGATGCGCAATTTTTTCGGGTTTGGATCCGTCATTTCTTTACCTTTTGGACTGCGATTTCCGTAAGACTTTACCGAGGAACGGAATGTGCTGTTTGGCAATCGCGAAAATGTAGATGATTTCAAGAATACCCAAGGTATTGATGATGAGCAGTGCGATGAACCACCACTTTTCTGACCGCCGGGCTGCAATCCAGAGGGCAAAGCCCTTCCACGGAATCACCCAGAGTTGGATGGCGGCAAGAAGCCATGGGTTTTGGGAAAAGAAGGCTTGCATTGGGTTCATCCTACTGCGGCTTTGAAGATTTTTTCATCCGTCGTTTCAAATACAGAACAATGCCGAGTACAGGAACCCAGACGACTGCATAGACGCCCGCCCAAATTGCTGCAGTTGCAACTTTTCTCACGTTCCGAACGAGTGAGCGATATGCCAACTTTGCAATGACATTCGGCCGGAAGGTTTCACTGGGTGCATAGGGAAGCGCAATTTCGTCGGTTGAAAGATACATGGTCACGCGGGCGAGTTTTGCGGTTTGTTCCAGGTACAGCTGCCGCCCTTTCAGGCTGTCAATTTGGCTCTGCAAACTGATAATCTCCTGCTGGACACGAAGGATATCGTCGATTTTTACCGCTTGACTTAAGATCTCTTCGAAGCGGGTTTTTGTCTGTTCCAAGGTTTTAAGCCGTGAGTCGATGTCCTGATATTCATCGGTCACATCCTCGCCTTGGACATATTCGGAAGAAACCTTGATTGCCAAGGAGCGGAAGTACTCCATACTTTCGCGAAGTTTATCGCTTGGCACACGGAGGATGAGCGTTGCAAAGGGAGCCTCTTCGGGCTGGGTGATACTGGAACTGACCATGTATCCGCCTTGCTCTTTGACGTAATTCAATGCAGCGTCGACCGATTTTCGCACATCATTCACCAAGATCGAAAGATTCGTTTCTTGGACAACCAGGCGATCAGCGGTATCCGTCGGCGTGAATTCCTGGACCGGCGGATACATACTCGGATTCCGGATTACCCTGGATGCGGCTGGTGCACCTTCAAGGGTAATGCCAGTACCTGTGTAGCCCATGTCCGGTGATACCGTTTTTTGCCTCAGTTGATAGGGGATAACCGGTGTACTGCGGAAAATGAGAAATGTGATGATGACCAAAAGAAAGGTTGTGAGTTTGTTCCGTTTGATCCATTCAATGGCGCGCCGCATATTTTTTGCTTCCTTTATCTTCCGCGTTCGTATGTTCCCACAAGTTCTGCTTGTGCAAGGATATGCCCTTCCATGACTTTTTCAAGTACCGGTTTTCGTTCCCCTTTTCTCAATTCCGTCAGGTTATCAAGGGCGTAGAGTTTAAAGACATAGCGATGTGCCCTGCCCGGAGGCGGACACGGCCCTCCCCACCCTTCGTAGCCGAAATCATTGGTCCCTTGGATTGCGCTTGGCGGCACGGATCCTTCAGGAATTTCATCGAATTGCGGGGAGATGTTCCAGACGAGCCAATGCACCCAGTTTCCTTCGGGCGCATCGGGATCTTCGACAATGAGGGTGAAACTTTCCGTTCCCTCCGGAATGCCTTCGATCTTCAGGGGAGGGCTTACGTTTTCCCCATCACAGGTATGACGTTTGGAAAGCGGTCCTCCTTCCGGTATCTCGAAGCTCTTGAGTACTAAAGATCCTATCTTTGCCTCCTCTCCTTCGCTTGGCCTGGCGGAATTATTTAGTCCCGGTTGAGGGGTGTATTTACAGCTTGCTACCAGCATAGCAAATATTGCAAGCAGAGGTAAGGGTCGAAGCCGCTCGGCAGGCGGTCGGAGTATCTTCCTGAGGAAGGACATGCTTCTCTACTGGTATTTCTCTTAGTTCTTCTTTTGTCCCGTTTCCGAAGCTCCTTGTGTTACTGCCAAGAGTTTGGCAAGTTCGCGCGCGAATTTTTGCGCATGCTCCCGGCTCATGCCGATACGGGCAACGATCCTCACCCGATTGGTCGGACCGAGCCTTTGCATGATATCAAGTACCAATCCGTCTGGGTTCACCGTCATCGAGATATTATCCGTGTAGAGGATCGGGGTGGTATCCAGATTGACGTTGACTGCCAATTGTTTTTCCGTTTTCTTTTGTTCTTCCACCGTGTCTCACATCCTCTCTCGGCAGGAAAATCTCTACTTGGATGACAGAGGAGCTATTCAATAGTTTTTGAAGTACACAATCTTGGCCTCGTTTCGAAGGCCTTCCATCCAGGACTGAAATGCCTGAAGCAGTTTCTGATCGCGGAGTTGCCCTTCGATTTCTGCTTTTACTTCCTCGAAGGTTGCTCCTTTGTCGTAGCTATCCCGGTTCTGTTCAAAATACTCTTTCGTTTCCTGATCAGTGGCTTGGATCGACTCCTTTAATAAGGTTTCAATCAGGATTTGTACCTCCGCTTGTCTCTTGAGGTCTGCTTTCGTCTGACCCCGGGATGCCAACAATTCATCAAGGTTGCCTCCCCGGCTTACCACCTCTGCTTCTAACGCCTTGATGCGGCCATCGATTTCATCGTTTGAAACGACGATCCCTTTCTTGGTTGCTTCTTGTTTGATCAGCGTTTGGGTAATGAGGGTTTCAAGGACTTCTTTCCCTGATTGTTTCTCCAGTTCTCGGATGAGAGAAAGGCGGGTGATGGGTTGTCCGTTGACAAGGGATACGACAAAGAGATCTCTTCTTAAGAAACTTAGAACAAGAATGAGGAGAAGGAAGAGCGGAACAGCAAGGACCCGCTTATTGATTGTTTTTAAGCGTTTGTTTACCGAGCGAAGGGACTTTTGGAACTTCTTCTTGAGCCCTTGTGACATTCCCGTATATTACCACATTTCCAGTCACATGGGTCACCATACCTATAATCACAGTTTTTTCACGCCTTCGATCAATCGTTCAATCAGCGAACGGTTTTCCTCCGTTGCTTCCAGCCCGGTTGGTTGTTTTGGTTCCTGAGCATGCTGGCCTTCTTCAGCCTGACTCAGAGTTGTTGTCTCGGGGGGAACTCCGGCTGTTCTTTCTTGGACTGTCTCATCAGTCATGTTTCCTCCTTCGATAGGTCTTCAGCTTATAGAGCCGTCTCGTAATTTTTCCGTACCTCATTCCAATTGACTACATTCCACCAGGCCTTGATGTAGTCGGCGCGGCGGTTCTGGTATTTGAGGTAATAGGCATGCTCCCAAACATCAAGGGCAAGAATCGGTGTTTTTCCCTGCCTGCCGGCAGGCACGGCTTCCGAGAGTGGGGTGTCCTGATTTGCCGTGTCGACGATTGAAAGTTTTCCTTTGTCGCTTACCAGCCATGCCCAACCGCTCCCGAAGTGACCCAACGCCGCCTGGGAGAACTTCTCCTGAAATACAGTAAAGTCTCCGAAGCTCCCTTTGATCGCTTCAAGCAGTTTTCCTGAAGGCTGTCCGCCTGCCGCGCCGGATGCCGGCCCCATGATGGTCCAGAAAAAGGAGTGGTTGGCGTGGCCTCCGCCGTTGTTTCTGACTTTGGTACGGACTTCCTCCGGAACTTTCGCCAGATTCCTTACCAGTTCCTCCACGTCCATCTTGAGGAATTCCTCATGTCCGGCAAGGGCATCGTTTAGGTTTGCCACGTAGGCGGCGTGGTGTTTATCGTGATGGAGATGCATGGTCTCCGTATCGATGTACGGCTCGAGATCCGAATAATCGTAGGGTAAATCCGGTAGGGTAAACATCGTGTCTCCTTTTTTCTGATTATATTAATAACGTACAATCCAACTAACCGCTATTGTAGCGTAGCGTTCCTGACCGCACAATACTGTAATACCGCTCACAAACCTTTCCGCTTCATCTATAATCACCTCATGGGTGTGGCTCTGCTTCTTGGCCAAATTCTGTTCTTTCTTCTTCTGTTTCTCTTTTGCAATCTGTTTGTGGTCTTTACCTCTCCCTTCCTGGTATTTCTCTTTCTCTCCGGGGTGGCGGTTGGCGGGCTTGCCCTCCTTACCATGGACCGCCGCTCCTATTCCCCCCTTCCCTATCCGCGCAGACACAATGTCCTGGTTCAAAAAGGTATTTATCGGGTGCTGCGGCATCCCCTCTATACCGGTCTGCTGCTTGTGGGACTTTCGTTTCTTTTATCCCGTTTTGTCATTATTCCGGTGATTGTCTATGCCGCCTTTGCGGCGGTCACCACCATCAAGGCAAATATGGAAGAGAAACTGTTGATGAAGATGCATCCGGAGTACTCCACCTATCGAAAACGGACGAAGAAGTTCATCCCGTTTGTCTATTGAGATGTATCAGGAAATGATAAAGGAAACGCTGATCTCCCGCTCACGGGGCCCATCGAGCTCTACGAGGATGATCCGCTGCCATGTTCCCAACTTCAGCTTTCCGTCTTCCACCGGAATTGTGAGAGAGGCACCAATCAGCGACGAGAGGATGTGGCTCGGGACGTGGGCCGGATTATGGGGGTGGCGGTAGTTGAGTTTTGGGATGATTTTTTCGAAGGCGTCCAGCATGTCCAGATCCGTTCCGGGGTCAAGGTCGGCGGTGGTGAGGGCGGCCGTAGTGTGGGCGAGGAACAGGACGACAATGCCATTTTTCCAGGCCTTATGGGTCAGGATGCGGTTTATTTCCCCGGTGATGTCGAGTATTTGTTTTGCTTTCGAGGTTGTGACCGTTCGGACCATTTCTTTACAGCATGTTTGTGTTGAGATCGCGGAGGATATCCCGGGCGTGAACCTTGGGATCAACCTTCGGATAGATTTTGGCGATATTTCCTTTCGGATCAATCAGAAAAGTGGTCCGTTTGGCGAGGATTATCCCATCCGTTCCATAAGCCTTAATGATTTTTTTCTCGGGATCCGCAAGGAGCGGAAACGGGAGGTTAAATTTGGAAGCAAAGTTCGCGTGACTGTTTTGGCTTTGGCCGCTTACCCCAACTATCTCCACTCTTTTTTGAAGCTCACGGTAGTGGTCGCGAAACTCGCAGGCCTCCTTTATGCATCCGGGTGTGTTGTCCTTCGGATAGAAGTAGAGGAGGAGCCACTTGCCTTTATACTCGGAGAGCGTATGAATTTTTCCGTTCTGGTCATGGGCAGAAAAGTTCGGAGCCCTACCGAGCGGCTTTTGTTTCATCCCGATCATCTACTATAGCATAGACATTGGTCTTTAAGAATCGAGCAAACATCGCCACAATCACTCCAGTAAGAAGGCTTGCAAAGACAAACGGGCTGTCTTTCCCTTTCACCTCAAACAGCTCGCCGCCGAGAGGGGGGCCGATTACCCTCCCAAAACTACCTGCGGACTGGAGGAAACCCAACGTGCCTCCGTACTCCTCTTTTTTAACGCTCTCCGATGCCACTGCCAAAAGCGACGGATTGGAAACGCCGTTCCCGAAGGCAATCCAGAGAAGGCTAAGGTAGAGAAAAACCGGTGTTCGGGAGAACGGTATGCTCGCAAGACCGATTCCCAGCGACGCGGTTCCCAGACTTAACAATTTTCCTTCTCCCATTCTTTTCACCAGGCGGGGGAGAACCAGCATTTGGGTGATCACGGCGATGATGCCGACATAGGCAAATAGCCACCCGTTCTCCGTCGGTCCGTAGGAGAACTTGGCTTGTGTCCAGAGGGCGAAATTACCGGTCATCGACGAGAAGGCGAGGTTTAAGATAAAAAACGCGATTGTCAGCATCCCGATCGGCTGGGACTTAAAGACCGCAGATAGCCTGGAAAAAGAAAATGTTGTTTTGGGAGAATGCTTGGCTTTGGTAATATCCACCGTTTCTTTCAAGAGAAACCAGGTGGCAAGGACGCTGGCGAACGCTATCCCCGCTGCAAAATAGGCGGGTGCGGCAAAGCCGAACTTTGCCAGGATCCCCCCAACCACCGGGCCTAAGATAAAACCAAGCCCGAAGGCCGCTCCCAACATGCCCATCCCCTTGGCACGATCCTTCTTTTCCGTCACATCGGCGATATATGCTTGGGCGATTGAAATATTTCCCCCCGTTATTCCATCGATTATTCTTGAGAGAAACAGGATCGGCAGGCTTCCCGCAACGCCAAGGAGTACAAAGCCAGCCACCGTGCCCAATTGAGAGATGATCAAAAGCTTCTTTCGGCCATACCGATCGGAGAGGCGGCCGAGAATGGGGGCACCAATGAGTTGGAAAAGCGAGTAACTTGCGGTTAACAGTCCGATTTCGAAGGGACTGGCACTGTACTGTTCGGCAATGAAGGGGAGGAGCGGGAGGATGATCCCGAATCCGAACAGGTCGATAAAAACGATCAGGAAGATGGTTAACAGGGGCTTTTGGGACATGAAGGCTTGATTATATATCCGTGACGGGCTTTGTGTCGAGGTGAAGAACCGAAATTGTATGCGGGGTCTGCGGTGCGTCAGTTTTTATGAAATGGGCGCTGGGCTGCGACGGTCGTTTCTGGACCGTGGCCGCATAAGAGCACCGTTTCGGAGGGAAGGCGGAGGATCTTCGTGATGGATTTTTGCAAGGCTCCGAGGCTTGAGTAGGAAAAATCGGTTCGACCGACTCCTCCATCGGAAAAGAGGAGATCTCCGACAAAGGCCAGCTTTTCTTTTTTGCTGTAGAGCGTGATGCTGCCCGGGGTATGGCCGGGAGTTTCGATAACCAATAAGTTGGCTTCTCCTACCGGTATTTTTTGTCCGGCTTTCAGGCTGCGAGTGATGTTGGGAGGAGGACCACTGGTTATCCCGATAAAATGACGGGCGGTTTCCCGCATGCGTCTCACGAGAAATATATCCTTCGGGTGAATCCAGAGTGGCAGACGGTAATTCAGCTGAAGCTCCGTGGCTGCAAGGATGTGATCGAAGTGACCGTGCGTCGCAATGATTCCTCCGGGTTTGACTCCTTCATCGAGAATGATCCTCTGGATGTAGTCCGCATCGTCGCCCGGGTCGATGATAAGACATTGTTTTGAGATTCGATCAATGGCAAGGTAACAATTCGTTTGCAGCTGTCCGACAACCAGGTTTTTTATGTCCATCTTTTTTAGAGTAAGATATGTTGCTATTCTTATTGTATATCGTATGGGCGAAGGCGACGAGGAAATACCCCAAAAGTCCACCGAACAGCTTCTCCGCGAAGAGGTGCTGAACAACCTCGATAGCGCAATTAACAATTTTCTGGAAAATAAATCCGGCGAGGGGAAGCTCGTTTCTCAAGCGGCAGCGGTATGGGAAAAAGCCATGCAAAACCAAGAACTCTCAAAAGCAATTGAGGAGGCTCTGCGTCAGAGGCGAAAGGCATTAACTCAAGGGTTTGGTGCCCTGAACATTGCCAAACACGGCGATCCTGTTCGAAATAGGTACGATCCGAATACCTGGATGGATACCGTCCCGCCCGAGTTTGAAGGAAGGGAAGCAGATTATTTTCTCGATCGAGTGCATTCCCTCCGAGCTTTCCTCTCGGGGCTATCTCTCTGATCTCTCCAAGCTCTCAGAGAGAAGTAATACCATAATAAAGAACTACAGAGAAAAGAGGCAAAGATGAATGTTGTTGTTGATATGGGAGGGACAACGACCCGGGTTGCCGTGTCGGAAGACGGAAAGCAATTGCAGGCGAAAGACCGATTCCCGACCCCGCAGTCTTTTGATGAAGGTATTTCGCAGATTGTAGAGACAAGTAAAACGCTTTCCGGGAATTCCCCCATTACCTCCGTCGTTGTCGGAATACCGGGTACGATCAATCGGACCACGGGCCAGGTCATTCGGGTTGCCCATATACCTTCCTGGGACGGGCGGTTTCCGATGCAGGCGTTTCAGAAGGCCTTCACAGTCCCGGTGACACTCGCAAACGATGCCGAGCTGGGAGCCATCGGCGAGGCGACGTTCGGAAGCGGCAGGGGGTATCGGATTGTCGGATATCTGGCAGTCGGAACCGGCATCGGAGGAGCGCTCGTTTTAGATCGACAACTGGTTCCCAACGCCTTTCATACTGAGCCGGGACATATGCTGATGAGCCCTGATAAAACCGGTCAAGGCGAAACTTTGGCTGTAAAAGCTTGGGAAGAGGTTGCGGCAGGGCCATGGTTTGAGGAGCGTTTCGGTATGAAGCCACAAGAGTGTAAGGATCCAGAAATATGGTCTCTGTTCGCACAAAACGTCGGTGTGGGGATGATTAATGTCCTTCTTCTTTGGTCACCGGAAGTGCTTATCATCGGCGGGGGACTTTCGCTTAATGGAGAAATCTTTTTGGCTCCGCTTCGCACGTTTGTGAAAGACAATCTTCGCATGTTTCCTGCCCCGCCGATCGTGGCTGCGGCTTTGGGAGACGATGCGGGATTGTACGGGGGATTAACCCTTCTCGAGTAATTGCATTCCAGATTTGCTATTTCAATGAATCGATTCATTGAAATAATTCGGAGAATGATCTTCTATGGGGATTGCCAACGCGAACATTGAGAGAAATTGAGTAAATTTGGGAATCATTTCCCTATGCGTTGCCGAAAATCCTGGCGGTCTGTTCTTCTCTTAAGTACATTCGTTCATCCCCTTGTAGTGGTCTACCACCTGAAGAAATGAGTTTATGTGCTTGTCTTGTTACATCGTGCTCCAAAAGCGCAAGGCCAATGTGGCGAGCTATTTCATCTGTGGTCTGGAAACCTGCGAGCACGTTGTATCCGTCTTTCTGAAGAGCTTTTGTCATGTGGAGCGCGTGTTCCCATGCCTCTCTTTCCCACTGTGTTTTCAATTGATGGCGTGTGTCTATCGTTTTTTTCCGCATCACTGCTTCTCTGCTCAGTTTTCCTGACAACACTTGAGCAGCCAGATCAGGGTTACCCATCATGAACAGAGTTTCGTAGGCATAATCCAATGCCGTATCGATTACGGACGAGTGGAATGTATATTTTGTTCCCTCTTGATGGGTATGGGCTATTTCGTGTAGGAGATTAAGAATTGCTCCACGGTACGGAAGCTCACGAGGGGGATAGAACACCTTTTGGGCGCCGGCATCGCAGAGGAAAACAGATCCTTCTGCGAACCCGTATCTGTCCGCTAACAATCTATTCAAGGACGTCCAGGCTCTGTCAGTTATGCTGAGCAGCGCAATAGACGTTCCATTTGCTGTTTGACCGCATTCAATAAAAAAATTTCGATCTCTGGGAATTATTTCAGTGAATTCTCTTTTTCTCTCCTGAAGATCACCCCAAAGGCCAAGTACCTCCGCTTTTGAGAGTGGTGGAATACCATCGCCTACCGTATAGACATGGTTCTCCTTTGATGGCATAGTCCGGGTATTCTACAAGAAAATGGGAGAATATTCAATTACTATAGGGTTGAAGTTTATTTCAGGGCGATTTTCAGCACCTCGTCCATGTGGGAGACGTAGTGGAACTTCAGATCCCGTTTGACATTATCGGGGACGTCAACGAGATCCTTCTTGTTGTTCTTGGGGAGGATGATCTCTTTGAGGCCGGCGCGGTGGGCGGCAATCACTTTCTCCTTGACACCTCCGATTTCAAGAACCCTGCCCCGAAGCGTGACCTCCCCGGTCATTCCCACTTCGCGACGGGTCGGACGGTCGGTGAGGGCGGAAACGAGGGCTGTAGTCATGGTTACTCCGGCTGACGGTCCGTCTTTGGGGACTGCGCCTTCGGGTACATGGATATGGACGTTTACGTTTTCGAAGTTTGTGTCCTTGAGGTTTAACTCCTTCCAGCGGCTGCGCACGTACGAGAGGGCGGCTCTGCCTGATTCCTTCATCACGTCCCCAAGCTGGCCGGTTAACGTCAGCTTCCCTTTCCCCGGCATGAGCGCGACCTCGACGAACAGAATATCGCCGCCGGCTTGGGTGTATGCCAAACCGGTTGCCACACCCGTTTCATCCCGTTTTTCCGCAAGGGTTTCGGTAAATTTATCCGGGCCAAGATAATCCGCAACGCTTTTCCGGGTAATCGTCAGCTTGCCTTTTTTCCCTTCGGCGATTTTGCGGGCTACTTTTCTGGAGATCTTGGCTAACTCGCGCTCCAGGTTCCTGACCCCTGCTTCCCTCGTGTAGCGTTTGATAATGTGGTGAAGGATGTTTGCCGGAACATTGAAGTTTCTTTCCGAGAGGCCATTTGCTTTCAAAACTTTTTCGATGAGGTGGCGTTTGGCGATGTGGAACTTTTCATCTTCGGTGTATCCGGAGAATTCAATGACTTCGAGCCGATCGCGGAGGGCCGGGGGAACGGTATCGAGAACGTTACCCGTGGTGATAAACATCACTTCCGAGAGGTCGAAGGGAACTTCAAGGTAGTGATCGGAAAAATCCCGGTTCTGTTCCGGATCGAGAGCCTCAAGCAGTGCCGCCGACGGGTCGCCGCGAAAGTCGATCCCTATTTTGTCGATCTCATCAAGCATAAAAACCGGATTCTTTGTCCCGACCGTCCGAATCCCTTGGATGATTCGGCCGGGCATGGCTCCGACATAGGTCCGTCTGTGCCCCCGGATTTCCGCTTCGTCCCGAATACCGCCCAGAGAAATCTTGATGAATTTTCTTCCCAAGGCTCTGGCGATGGAACGGCCGATTGAGGTTTTTCCTACGCCAGGCGGTCCGACGAAACAGAGGATAGTCGGCATGGCCTTTTCACCGGGCCTTTCTTCTTTTTCATCATGGCTTCTGGCGCCGGTTTTTGTCTTCACGCTGCCCTTGATTTTGAGGACCGCCAGGTACTCCAAGATCCGCTCCTTGACCTCTTTGAGGCCATAATGATCGTTCTCGAGGATTTTTTGCGCATTCGGGATCGAGACATTGTTCGGGGAACGAACACTCCAGGGCATTTCTACAACCGTTTCAAGCCAGGTACGGATGTACCCGGACTCCGGATTGTGTACGGACATCTGGGCGAGGCGTTTGAGTTCCTTCTCGGCTTTTTCCCGGGGCCCTTTCGGCATTTTTGCCTCTTTGATTTTTTCTTCGAGCTGGCGGATCTCCTCGTCTTCCCCTCCCTCTTCTCCTAATTCCTTTTGGATGGTCTTCATGCGTTCCCGGAGCACCGCTTCACGCATGCTCTTGTCAAATTTCTTCTGTGTTTTCGACGCGATTTTGCGTTCGATCTCGAGGACTTTAATCTCGTGGGCGAGGTGACTGACGACCTTTTCCAGTCGTTCAAGGACATTGAGGATCTCAAGAAGTTCCTGTTTCTCCGGGGTTTTAATATCGAGTGTGGAGGCGATTTGATCGGCGAGTTCTCCGGGCTTGACATCGCCCATGAGCTTCATGAAGCTTAAGAACTCCACAGATTTTCCGAGATTGACGGCCCGCTTGAATTCATTCGTCAGGTGCCGACAGAGTCCTTCAACAGCCTCGGACTGTTCGACGAGCTCAGGCAGGGGCATAACTTCGGCAATCAAGTACTCTCCCGTTGAATCGACGTTTAAGAGTCTTACCCTGCTTATTCCTTTGACCACGGCGTTGATCTCTCCATCGGTCTTTAAGGTGCGTTCAATTAGGCTTAGGGTACCGATTTTGTAGAGATCTTCCGGCTGAGGGTCGGAGACCGTCGCATTCTTCTGGGTGACAAAGATAATCTGGCGGTTGGTTTCGAAGGCGGTGGTGACGCCGGCGACCGATTTCTTTCGGCCGAACACGAGGACTTGCTCCGTATGGGGAAACACCACTCCTTCCCGAATGGCAACCAGAGGAAGACGCTGGGCCGTGTTAGCGGATTGTGGTTTATTCAGGAGAATCGTCATACAGTGTTTGTCTTTCTGGCAGTATAGATTAATGAGTGCTAAATGTCAACCGCGGTTTTCCCAAACTTTTTACCCTTTAGGCATCTCTCTTTGTCTCCCCAGTGGGGCCTCTCCATGGTACCACAGGAGTTTTTGGGAAGAATGACTAGCCGCGGCGCGGTTTTTCCCGGTCTTTACTGTCGATGATGATGGTGACCGGGCCATCGTTTAAGAGCGATACCAGCATGTAGTCACCGAATGAACCGGTTGCAACCTTCAGTCGATGCTCTTTAATTCTGGCGATGAAACTCTCGTACAGCTGCCTGGCTGCCTCCGTTCCCGCAGCATCGATGAAGCTTGGCCGGTTCCCTTTTCTGGTCCGAGCGTAGAGGGTAAATTGGGAAACTACCAGGATGGCCCCATCTACCTCCGTCAGGGAGCGGTTCATTTTCCCGTTGGCATCGGCCATTATCCGAAGGGCTGCGATTTTATCCGCCAAATACCTGGCATCTGACACACTGTCATCTTTGGCGGCGGCCACCAAAACCAGCAGTCCCGGTCCGATTGCGGTGGTTGCGGTCCCTGTTTTCACGCTGGCTTCTCTCACTCTTTGAATCACGGCTCGCATAGAAGGTTAGCGTGCCCTCAATCCCGGAAATACGATTGACGATGCTCGTCCGACCAGAAAGCCGATCGCGGCGGCGGCAAAGGAGACGGTCACCATCTCAAAACCGCTTCGGAGCGGACTTGTTTGTGTGAGTCTCCCCTTTTCCACCCCGACGAGGAAAAGGGTAACGAGGGTTGCCAAAACCGACACCGCTATCGCCCAACTCACGGGTAAGAAAAGATAGGGAAGGATCGGTACCGAACCGCCCAACACGTAAAATGCGCCCATGAGCCACGCTTCCCTGGCCGGGTTGGTCCTGTCGATCTCGTCAATCCGGCGGCGCCTATGCAACGAGAGCTTTGTGCGTTTGGCAAAATGCGCCTCTTTCTCAGATTTGTCGGAAAGATAGGTCCCAGCAGCCATCGAGAGTGATTCGACCAAAATGACAATAAGGCCGGAAAGGAGGATGACAAAGCGATCCTTAGTACCTGCAGCAATGCCGGTGACCACACCCAAGGTTGAAACCAGGCTGTCTTCCAGACTAAAGATTATCACTCGAATACTTGAGAGCACAAGGCTCGTCAGACTCGACATATCCTTCTTTATCTCCTGCCTCGATTATATCCCACTCCTAGGTGTGTTTTCGACTGCCTGCCCTTTTTTGGATCTGCCGGTGGGGATTTGCAACTTTCTTTATTTTCTACTAGTATGAAGACAATGACCGAGAGTACTCCTGACATTATCAGTCAGCGCTATCAGGAAATCCAGGCCCTCTCCCCGACGGCAGATTCCGCTCAGGCTGTCCCTGAAGGGCCAACCATATCTGTCTCTTCATTTTTGAGCCTCTCCCTGTTTATCTTCTTTTTTGTGGTTGTGTTTCTTGGTTTTCTGCCGCTTGTCATCGGACGGTTTCGCGATTTCAAGCGCTTCCAGATGGCCATGATTATGGCCTTCCTCGCCGGCGCTCTTCCCTTGACCGTCGGATTGGTCCTTCATCAAAGCGGGATTTTGACCAAAGCCGACATTGAGGAGGCCCCTCGTCATATCAAGATCGTTGAGGTTGCCCCGACGAGCTTTCGGATCCGGTGGGAGACCGCCGGTTTTCAGTACGGAGCGCTTCGCTACGGTGTAAAACCGGCTTCAACCGCCCTCACGCGCACGGTGCTTGAGGTGGGAGGTTTAACACGGAGTACGGAACATGACCTGATTGTTTCGGATCTTGTCCCCGAAACCGACTACTATTTTGAACTGCTCTCCGGGGCTCATTGGTACGACAACAACGGGGTATTCCTTACGGTTCAAACGCTTCCGAAGTGAGGGGGATTTTGGGGGGGTTATTCCAAAGCTGCAAGCGCTTCTTTGGCGATCTGTTGCGGAGTGTATTTCTGTTTACTCAAGAAGGCCACCGCGCCCAGTTCCATGGCTTTTTTGGGATTCTCTCCCTGGTCGAAGTTTGACAGGACGACGACCGGGATGCTTTCGGTGGCGTCATCGCCTTTCAGTTCTTTGAGGACGGAGAGACCGAGTTTCTCGGGAAGAATGATGTCAAGTAAGATCAGATCCGGCTTCTCCTTTTTCGCCATTTCCAACCCCCGCTGTCCATTGGTCGCGATTGAGACGGTCAGCCCCACGAGCTCAAGCTCGGTTTTATACAGCTTGGTAAGATTTTCGTCGTCTTCAACTAAGAGAACGCTGACCATATATTAATGTTTAATGTTCAATGTTTAATGTTTAATGTTTAATGTTTAATGTTTAATGTTTAATCTTACACATTCATTGAATATTTAAGGGTTCTGCTTCCCAGAGTAGCATAGCGGCCGATGGCTTTCAAGTTTCGCTCTTTGGGATCGTGAAGGAGAATGTTGAGCCTTCGCCCGGTTTTGACTCCACCCAAATTTTTCCGCCGTGTGCCTCGACAATGCCTTTGGCAATCACCAGTCCCAAACCCGTTCCTTGAGCCGTACGGGGTAGTTTGGTTTCGAGCTGGCCGAATTTGGAAAAGAGGCGGGCTTGATCCTGCGGCTTTATCCCTTCACCCGTATCCTTGAATGCAATCGTCAGTTCCTTCTCAGAATCCCGAAGGCCGACTTCGATTCCCCCAGTTTTGGTGAAGTTAATCGCGTTTGACAGAAGGTTTACGATCACCTGGCCGATCCGTACCGGATCGAACATGACCTCCGGTGTTTGCTCCGGAAGCATGAGCGTTATCCCGAGCCCCTTCTCCATCGCCAAGGGTTTGTACTCCTCTACTTTCTCCCTGAGCACCTTTCCCATGTCGCTCTTCGTTACCGTTATCTGGAATTTTCCCGATTCGATTTTTGCAACGTCCAGCAAGTTATTGACGATTGCAAGCATATCCTGGCTTGACTGTTCAATCATGTGCAGGTATTCCGTCCGTTTGGCTTCCGGAAAGGCATCCGGATGCGCAAGGATGGTATTTGAGGCGCCGCGGACGGCGGTTAACGGCGCCCGCAGCTCATGGACCATCATGGCCGTGAAATCTTCACGGAGACGCTCAAGCTCTTTTTCTTTTGAAATATCATGAAGCATCAGCACCGTCCCGAGGAGGGTCTGTTTTGGGTCTTTGACCGGAGAGATGAACACTTGTACCACGCGGTCCTCGAGCACCACTCCGTCGACGACGATCAGGGTGTCTTTGTGAACCGCCTCGTCCATCTTCTCCCGAATGTTTGTCTTCTTGCCTAACACGTCCATGACACTCAGGACCGACGGTGTTTCGTCGGGAATTTTCAGAAAGGATTTCGCTGCGGGATTGATCACTAAAAGCCGCATTTCCTGATCAACCATGATGACGCCTTCCGACATGGACGCCACCGTCGATTCGAGCTTGCCTTTTTCCGTTTCCAGCACATGCCGTAATTTGCTGACCGCAGATGAAGCCTGGGCGACGATCCGGTAGAGGATCATCATCTCGTCTTCTTTATAGAGTCCCGGAGTCGTTGAAGCGATGTTTATTAGGCCGGTCAGCTTCTCGCTGATGACGATGGGGATGTTGAAAAACGATCCGACAAGTTTGTCGCTCTGCTCGCTTACCACCGTTCCTGTTTGTTGTTCCGCAACCGGAACCGAACGGATTTGCTTGCCTACGAACGCTTCAAGAGAGGCGAGCATGCTCTCTTTTATCTCGTTTAAGAAGGTCCGGCTTACCGATTCCTCAAGATGGGTCTTGAAGGTGAGGCTGTCTTTTCCGACCAGCATGGATGAGACGGTCGAATAGGAGAAGAGTTTGCCGATAGAACCGGCGATTATCTCAACGACTTTGGCTTCATCCAGTTCATAGCCGAAGCGCTCTCCAAGTTCCCGGAGAATCTCGGATTCATAGGCCTCACGCTTGAGGGCAGCTTCGCGGACCGCAAGCTTCTCTCTGGTGCGCTTTTCCCCCTTCAGGGCAGAGGCAATAAGGTATGCGGCACCTCCTAAGATTCCTGTGAATAGGATCGCGGCAATGGGCGGGACGGTCATGGGCTACTTCCCAATCCCGCAAGGGAAGCAATGGACTTAAGCAACCCGTGTTCCTTCTTCCCTACGGGATTTCAGCTCGGAAAATCTTTACTATATGGTCATCAGACGTGCGAGGGCGATTGGCCCTCGCGAGCTTCAACATTTGGCAGTTTAATCCACGGGCATTGCCTAAGGAGGGGTTGAAGGGTTTTCACGACCACCATGTTTGAGAGGCCGACAAATTTGTCAACCATGCCTTGGATGACTGCTTGCGGGTCTCCTTCGATCGCAAGCACTTCACCGTTTTGGGACAGCTTTAATCCTTGAAGATCCGCCAAGGTTTTCACCAAGACATGTTCATCAAGCACTTGCCGAAGCTCCCGAAGCATATCGGAGATGAGATTTTTGTACTCATTGGGCTGGGTTGACTGGTTCATTTCCTGTCCTCCATACGCTTTTTAATATCATTGTGAAAATTCGGGAAATAGAGGCCGATCCTGGTGAAGTCAAATTTGGGAAGGATTTTCTCCTTCGGTTCCTGATCGAGCAGGTACTCAAAGGCCTTTTTTATCAGGTGCTCCGGTTTCACATCGCCGTTCGTGAGGCGTTGATAATCCGCCTTATTCAGCGTTACCTGGTGCTGGGTCTGCGACGTTTCGTCTTTGACCACCACGCTGAACATATAGATCTGATTTTCCATGAGTTTGGTGACCGTCACTTCTGCCATATGCTTTTTCCAGTATTGCACATTTCATCCGTCCTTACCAACACTTTCGTGGTGTATGATATGAACACGATGACGCAAGTACGGCGGGATTTTCGAGTAGGGAAAGTGGCCATTGTCGGACGGCCGAATGTGGGTAAGTCCACCCTGCTCAATGCCTTTGTTCAACATAAAGTCGCCATCATTTCCCCAAAACCCCAAACCACCCGGGCGCAAATCGTGGCTTTTTTTGAAGATGACCGCGGCCAGATCTTTTTCTTTGACACACCAGGTTTCTATTCTACCCGGGCCGGAGTTTCCCATTACAATTCCCTGATGGCGGATGCGATTGGGGAGGCAGATCTGGTTCTCTATGTGGTCGACCATACGCGCGACTGGGGAGAAGAAGAGGAGCGGATTTGGAACGCGGTTTCGGCAAGTGAAAAACCGGTTCTCCTCATCCTGAATAAAATCGATGTTCCGGGGCATAGCTTCCGGGATTCCTACCTGGCTCTGCTTGAGAAACGGGTGAAGGCTGTGGTTCCGGTTTCTGCACTTTTGGAACAGCACGTACGATCCGTAATCGATCAGATTTTCGCACTCCTGCCTGTGGGCGTTCGGGATGCGACCGTTGACTTTTTCCCGACTCCCCTGCTGTCCCAATCGAGTAAGGAGTATTTGGCGGAGCTGTTGCGAGAAAAAGTGTACCTTAATACCGGACAAGAAGTGCCTTACCAGACAAGCGCGCGGATTACCTCTGTTGATGAGGATGAAGAAAAAAATACGCTTAAGATCGTCGGTAAAATTATCGTTTCGGATGAGCGGTATAAGGGGATGCTGATCGGCCGGAAGGGAGTCAAGATCGCACAAATCAGAACCGCCTTCCGGCGCGAGTTGGAACTTGCAACCGGAAAGCGGGTTCTTATCAATCTTCAAGTCGTAACAAACGACGAATGAAGTTTAGCGTTGCCGAGGCGGTCTTGCTTCGTTGACGACAATTTTCCTGCCGTCCCAGTCTTTACCGTTGAACAAGTCAATTGCCTTTAGGGCTGCCTTGTCATCGCCATATTCGACAAAACCAAAACCTTTTGAACGTCCGCTCATACGATCAGTAATCACCGCAGCGGAAACAACGTCTCCTGCTTCGGAAAACTTCTGACCGAGAACATCGTCTGTTACTGTGTAGGGAAGATTCCCTACGTAGAGTTTCTTAGCCAATTTCTGTCACCTCCCTTCGGAGGGGTATGTAGAGCTCTCAGAAACTCTCCGGGAATCTCTTTTTTGCAAAGCGAAAAAGAAGCGTACCACGTGCAGTCTCTGTCACTCAAACAGGGGTAGTATACCGTATTTTTGGGTATGCGCAAGTCCCAACGCTGATTTTCCGTCTTTCATCTGGTAAAATAAGAGTGTATCTGATTAATGCGAGGTCTGCCAATGGTAGGCAAACGGGCTCTGAACCCGTGAATCTAGGTTCGAATCCTAGCCTCGCAGCTAATTGAACAATAGTGAGTTGAGGGGTGGGGTAAGTTACGAAATCTCAAGAAAGTGGCGTGTTTCTTGATTGATTTCCTCTGGGTTATTTAGTAAATCTACCCATTGAACTGCTCTAAAATCGTTCGAGGGACATTAAGTAAGAAGAAGAAAGTTCTCGGGAGGTAGCGCTTGCCGCGCCAATTTCCTCGAATGTCTGAAGCGATTCGTTCCTGGTATGGAGGGTAAAAGCCCTCCACTTTTGTGTTATACTACCTCCGCCATGGAAACGAAGGTCTTAAACTACCGAATCATCATTGAGCCAGATAAGCAAACGGGAACGGGAAAACCTGGTTTTACCGCTTTTTGTCCAACATTGGGAGTGGCCGATGATGGCGATACTGTCGAAGAGGCGATTCAGCATGTGCGGGGTGCCATGAAAGCATATGTTGAGAGTCTTATTGCTGATAAACAACCCGTTCCTATTGATAGGCCAGAGCGGGACATTGTGACTACAACCCAAATCAATGTCAGGCGTAATTTTCAAATCGCTTCGTAATGCCGAAACTGCCTCAAATCAAACCTCGTCAAATTGAAAAGGTTCTTATTCAATCCGGTTTCTCTCCTCGATCTACGAAAAGTGAACATGTCGTTTTCACCCATTCCGATGGTCGCCGTACTGTTGTGCCAGTTCACAACCGGCCTGTGCGGACCGGCACATTGCGTGCAATTCTTCGCCAAGCGAAGATTTCGGTTGATGAATTTCTTAAACTTCTATAATAGTGAGTTTCAACATCGTCAACCAGCGCCAGCCGATTAGACTCTGGTTCGACAACGCCCTTCGGTCATAAGCTCAGGGTCGAATGACTCACCATCGCTCAGGGCTATAGCCAGTCTAAGACGATCAGCGAAAATAACGTATCTGGTACGACAGGGGCAGGACATACTGAAGTCGAGGTGAATACGGCAATCGCGGAGGAATTGAAACGGTTGCTCAAACTCTGAGCACCAAAAACGCTCTGGTTGAATTAATGTGCTATCCGCTTATGAACATTCACTTCCATCTCCTTGTCAGGAAGCCTGGCGGGCGGTATAGTCATGACCGTGCTGGGTAAGATCCTGATTGTTCAATCCCATACATTGTTGTTTTCGTCTTATGAGAAGCGTTGAAGCTGAAACAAAGGAAGCGTTGGTTTCTCCGATAGACAGCCTGGCTATTATCGGCCGCGGCCTGGTTGGCTCAATGTTTGTCGAAAGATTTACTGCATTGGAAGGGCTGAAGGTTCTGGCAGCGGGGCGGGGGGAGATCGCCTCCGTCATGGAACAGCAGCCGGAGGTGGTGTTGGCGGCCACTCCCAATCCGGTAGGAGAAGTGGCAGCGGAACTAGCTGCCCGGGCGATAGCCCCGTTCAGCTTGGTGCTGCCGCAAAACGGTGTGGGGGTAATTGAGCAGGCGCAGCGCGCGTTGGGACGAAGCGATATCTCCCTCATACGGGCCAGTCTGTATACCATGGTCAGTCAAAGCGATAACGGCGTTGCGTATGACCCGGCGAAACTGCGCCTTACCCTCTCGCCGGGCCGGCACCAGGATCGTCGAGAGTTGTCGCGCGTCCGTTTGGCTCTGATGTCAGCCGGGTTTGCAGTCGTCACCTGCGAAAATCCCCGCGATATGGAATGGACCAAACTTCTGGTTAACAGTATCGGGTCCACCTCGACCGTTACCGGGCTAACCCCCCGGGAAACTTTTGTCGACGAGAATCTCTTCAGCCTGGAGTTAACCGGGCTGCGGCAGCGGTCAGCCGTTATCAGGGCCGGCGGAATAAAACTTGTGAACATTCCCTGGGCCAAAACACCGCTGTTGCGGCTGGGGGCTTCAGTGCTGCCTTCATATGTACCCGGAGCGTTAAAGCAACTCATTGCCGAAACCGTTGCCGAGGGACGGGACAATCTGCCCTCAGCTGCCGCCAGGAAGATTACGGAAGGCCGAGAGCCCTCAGAAGCCCTGGAGTATCATCTGCCGTTTATACAATTGGCAAAGGAGACAGGTCTCACTGCCACGGTGGACGAGGCGATTGTCGAGGTCATCCAGCAACACCTGCGAGGCGAAATTCATTTACAGGAGATGACATCCCGACAGAAGACTGACCTACTGACTCTGGTTCTTCGTAACGGAGGTTCTTTACCCCGGAAGTGATAGACTCTCTTCCACCCCGGAGGTGTAGCGGTTCACATACGGCTTCGCCACTCCCGGTGCGGGGTGGCTACCCCAGCACCAGACCAGTCAGACTGGTCGGTGCGGGATTTCGCCTCGGAGGATTGTGAAGAAGCCTGCCTACCGGCAGGCAGGCCCCCAGCTTTAGCTGGGGGAGGCTCACTGTTTGAAGAAATCTGCGGTGCGCTGCATGGCTTGGGTGAAGGTTGAGCCCGTGAGATTGTGACCGCCGGAGGGATACTCGAAAAGCTGGTGGGATATGTCGGTCCCGTTCAGGACGTCCATGAGATTCCGGCTGTAGCCGATTTCCACCACCGCATCATCCCGGGCGTGATGAACCTCAATTGCTCCCGTGACTCCGTCAAGATAATTGGTTGCGGGGACCTGCCTCCAAAATTCGCTTTCCGGGCTGAACTGCCCGTACAGGTTGAACAACTCGTCCCGCTTTCTCCTTCGTTCCGAATCCTGGGCTGGCGGTTGGTAACTTCGGTCCGAAATCCGAAACTGGGAAAAATCCTCGTAGGTGTAGACAGCGCCGGCCCAGATTACCACTCTTTTGATTTCCGGCATGGCGACGAAACTGCGGAACACCACGTTGCCTGCCATGCTATGTCCCCAAAGTCCTATTCTGTCCGGGTCCACAAACTCTGCCTTCTTCAGTGCCGCGAAGGCGTTCAATGTATCGATGACGTAGTCCCCGGAATAATAGGAGCCCCCCGGTTCACCTTCCGATTGATCGTGACCTCGCAGGTCGATCTTGAAAACGACCAGTCCTTGGCGGGCGAGGAAGTCAACGTAGGAGGCGTAGTTGACCAGCGTCCGGTATTGACCGGGCGGGATATAGCCGTGGACGAAGACCACGGCCGGCCGGCCCCCTACCGGTGATTGACCTTTGGGGATGATGAGCTGTCCGTTGATACGAAAACCATCGGATTGGTAGCTCGTGAGGTAAGAAGTGTACGATTGGCTTTCCGAGACGAACCGGAGATCGGAAAGAGCGCTGTCGTATTGCCTGCCTCTCAAATACGGAAGGGTAAGTTCGCTGAAGGGAAATTGCGGGACTGCCGGAGCGGGTGCGGGATCGGCCGGGAGGTTGCCCTCTGCGGACTGAGGGTTTCCTTTCATTTGACCCGGAGATCCTTTGAAAAGTAATACGATGACGGTTGCGATGCCAACTGCCAGACTAATTCCGAGAATAGCCATCAACCAAATTTTCTTCTGATTGAGCGCGGGAATTCTCAATCTGTCCCGATCTTTCGACGGTTGGTAGGAGGGTTTCTGATCGCCGGCCATCCATCCAGTATATATCAGCGGCCGATCCGCCCTCCGCTTTGGAAAACTCATGGTATACTGGTCTTTCTCATCGGGAAATAGCTTCCCCATAGAACTCATGCGAAAAACCCGGTTCCTACTCCTTACCGTTTTAATCCTGTCTGCGGCTGTCGGCTGGATACTTTCCCGAAACTCTCAACGGGACTACAGCCTGACTCCGCCTCCGCCCCCCGATGTTGTCGAACCGAAGCCGACCCAATCTTCCGCTACCGAAGAACCTAATGGCGGTCCGGATCGGGAGGTTGTCGCCGACGGCTTACAGATTCCTTGGGAAATCCTGTTTCTGCCCGACGGCAAGCTTCTGGTCAGCGAACGGCCGGGAAGGCTGCTACTCATCGGAACGGACCGGCATGCAATCGAGGTTTCCGGGGTGCGCCATGTGGGTGAGGGCGGACTGCTCGGACTGGCCATGCATCCGGATTTTGAACGGAACGGTCTTTTGTACCTTTACCTCACCAGCCAAGAGAACGGGCAAATCGTCAACCGCGTGGAACGCTACCTTCTGGACGGCGCCTCCCTTTCTCAGCGGGAGGTGATCCTGGAAGGGATCCGGGGAGCGTCCAACCACGACGGCGGACGGATCGCGTTTGGACCTGACGGCTTCCTGTACATCGGAACCGGCGACGCGCAACAGGCTCAAACAGCCCAGGACACAAACTCCCTGAACGGAAAGATTCTGAGGATTAGGGATGACGGAACCATCCCTGCGGATAACCCGTTCGGAAATGCCGTGTATTCGTACGGTCACCGCAACGTCCAGGGCTTGGCATGGGACGATCAAGGCCGCCTGTGGGCGACCGAGCACGGAAGGAGCGGCGTCCTCTCCGGGTTGGACGAGCTGAACCTGATTGAGAGAGGAAAAAATTACGGATGGCCGGAAATCCAAGGGGATGAACAACGGGAAGGTATGGTTCGGCCTCAGATCCACTCCGGAAACGAGACCTGGGCTCCGTCCGGAGCCGAATACATCGGTGGGACTATCTTCTTTGCAGGGCTTCGAGGCGAGTCGTTGTACGAGGCAAAGGTTGAAGGCGGACGAGTCGTCGCATTTTCCAGGCAATTGCAGGGAGAGTACGGCAGGCTGCGCAGCGTCCGACTCGGACCGGACGGCTACCTGTACCTTTTAACCAGCAATCGTGACGGCAGAGGGTCACCGCAGAACGACGACGACCGGATTATCCGGATTCATCCGCGGATCCTGCGCTAGTTTGTACGTGACTCGAACATTCTTCGGCGTTTTCAGCTTTGGCTGATATTCTTTCCGACGCGCGATGCATCATTTGAGTAAGACCTCCCTTTCCATCATGTTCCTTACGTTATCAAATATTTCCGGGATATTTAAGTGGTATTTCCGTATCGACTGCCATTGACATAGTAGTCCTTTTAAGGTATCTTTAAAGGACTATGATTCAACAAGTTTTTGGGATCAAACAATTTCAGACTCAGCTTCCCGCTATCGCGAAAAAGATTCGTGAGGTGGGGGGTCACTACTTGGTCACCAATCGCAATCAACCGAGCTTGGTCGCCCTTCCTTTTGAAGACTACAAAGCAATAGAAGATATTCTTCTTGAACTTAATTCTCCTTCCCTAAAACGCGAAATACGCAGAGGCAGAAAAGAATACCAAAAAGGGAAAGCCCGTCCTTTCAGAGATATCATCAAAGAGAATGAGTAGATACAAAATCTATCTCACTACAAGGGCGGAAAAAGATTTTAAGAAATTATCTCCACAAGTTAAAGAGCGGATCAAAACAGAAACACTTCGTTCAGAAACATCAAGATATCCCCAGCAATTCAAATCACTCGTAGGGAACGATATCTCTCAATACCGGCTTCGGATCGGTGACTATCGAGTTCTCTACGATGTCTACGGTGATGATAAGGTGGTTTTAATTCTCCGGATCGGCCACAGGAAAGACATTTATCGCTAGATCGGCTCTAGCGAATCGGCACAAGGCCATAGCCTGAGGCTGGAGTTCACATCGTTGCCTTCTCCCCTTTTCCCTTCCTCAAGGGATGTGGTAGGATATTTAATAGATGCAACCATAAAATATCCTTCGTTGTTTCGGCAAGCGTTCATCAGATTATGACCGGCTCACAACTTGATAAAATCCGCACGTTTACTGCAGAGGAGATGAAAAAAAGCCTCGATCCCCAACACGATTTTGTCCACCTGGAACGGGTGCGGACGAATGCTTTACGGATTGCAGATCTTCTGGATCTTAACGGCGCTATCGACCGCAACCTCCTGTCGGCGATTTGCTATCTTCACGACCTTGCGTTTACCGCTCGCAAACCGGGCCTTCGGACGTGGTTTTTTGAGGGACGTTTTGTGAAAAAGCGGCTCAAGCGTTTAACCCTTTTGGATCGCCTCGGCGTTTCTCAAGAGGAAAAACGAATCATGTTTACCGCGATTATTCGCCATCCGCTGGCCTTTCCGCTTCGACGGCTGAACCGGCGGCGTGATTACTATACGCAACTCCTGCAGGACGCGGATACCCTGGATTTTTATAGTGCGGAGAGGCTCGCTTCATTTACCGTTTCCCGCCAACGCTTCCTCTTCTACCGGGTCTGCTCCGTTTTTGCCGGTTTCTCCTATCGGCTCTACAATCGCAATATCCATAAGTATCTCAACTTCCCCCAACTGGCAGAACATTTTCTGTAAGGATGTCTATCCGCCATTTTTCCAACCCGGGCAAGTCCGGCGCACCCGAAAAAGAACGAGGATGCCATTGGGTATGATGTTTTTTTGGGCTGGGGTGTTTTATGGGGTCGGCGGACGGGAGAAGCCACTGGCTTCATGCCCTGGAGTCTCAGAGGATGACGCTGTCAGAAGCCTCTATGTTTTTTGGCTTTTCCATGATGTAGACATCCTGGTTGTAGGCGTCAGTACCGACCAAGGTCGCCTCGCCGCGGACCACCGCCTCAAGCGGACGGCAAGTTCGGCAGCCGTTACTTCGGCATTTGAACCTTTTTAACTGACGGGCGAGCTTGATCTCCTTGGCAATCTTCAGAACCTTTTTTTCAGCGTCTTTGGGTTTCGGTAACGGTACCTTTTTCGGAGAGTCGCTTTGCTCTAAATACCAATAGCTCATCTTTGAGACGGGATGCTGCTGGCACCTCTGCGCCAGAAGGAAATAGATGGGAAGCTGGAGGGAACGCGGATCTTCCTCTCGCACCCCGGTTTTAAAATCGATGATGTGTACGGAATCGTCGGGAAGGTATTCCAGCCAATCGATCTTTCCGCAGAGGATGATGTTATCTGCCTCCGAGAGCCAGAAGTACGGGAGATCCATTTTGATTTTAACGGCAAGGCGCGCCAGCGGGCCGGGATGATTGACAATGCGCTTGATCATCGCTTTGCCGCGGGCTTTGTACGCGCTTTCGGTCTTTTCGTCGGTAAATCCCCCGCGAACTCCGCTTACTTTTTGCCAAACATGATCGAACCGCATTGCCAGCGGTTCCCTGAAGCGCTTTTCCGAAGGGAGGTGTGAAAGCGTCTCAATGACTTCATGAATGGCTTGGCCCAAGGCGAGGGGCGGGCTTATGACGGTGATCTTGTGACCGGTTACTGGATCGCGGTAGATGTTGTTTAAGAAGTACGCGCGCGGGCAGTTTACAAAATCGGTGATTGAGGAATGCGAAACCCAGACGGCCGTGTATTTATCTCCGGGCATAGGCTCCTTTATGAAAACTTTTTTCCTCGTCTGTTGCGAGGAGTTCCAGAGTGGTCTTTCCGATATCGACGGGGGCGCCTGAACTGCGGACCATCGTTTGCCAAAGTTTGAGATGCCCGTCAAGGTTCCGGTAGAGCGTATCCCTTGCAAGGTTTTTGTTTTGCTCAAAGCTTCTTTCCTCTTCGTTCTTCGCCGAGAAGGAAGTCGGAAGATGGGTGGCGCGTACAGCCGTCCGTTTCTTTTGCCTGTGCTGACCGCCGGCTTTGACACTGGCAATCGTCCCCTTAAACTCGATGTCTTCCTCCTTCACGAACGGAAATCCTTGTGCGAGTGATTCCTCTACCCATCTGACGTAGCGCCTGAGCCTGTTTTCCTCTTCTGGGGTCTCCGACGAAAAATGTCTTTCGAGGAGCCGGCTTTGAATTTTTTCCAGGGCTTCTTTTCTTCGCTGGTCGCGGGCTGCCCGAATCTCCGCGGCATGTTGCACTCTCCCGCTTGCCGTCGGTCCCGGCTTTTTTCTTTTGCCGGACCTCACTCTTTCGCGGCGTTTGGCTTTGGTCGTTAGGTCTTCAAAATCATCAAACATATCCGGATCTACCTCGCTCATGAGCCAAGTGTATCATACCCCCTTTTGACTACGGATCGAATACTCCATGCTCCTTATGGTAGAGTGATGGTAATGCACTTCAGACTGCCCATCAAGAAGTTTTCACCTCTTCACTTCGCTTTGTGGTTGAGCCTTGGTTTGATCATCATCGGGCTTTTTTCCGGAGCTATCCTCTTTTCTTTCCGGATGCGTACCCTTACCGGAGAACGGAATGATCTCGGTGCCAAACTGCAGACAACCGGAGAGGAACTCGCACGGACGGTTGCGGATCTTGAAGCGCTGAAAAACGAAGACCAGTACAAGAAAAACCAGGAGCTCAATTCGGAAATCCAAAACATCCAGAAAACCTACACTTCGGCCGTCGCAACCTATGAGGAGCTCCTCAAACTTAAAGAACAATCCGCAAAAACGGAGAAGCTCGACGATGCGTTCACCGGAGCGTTGGTCCTTCTCTCCAAGCGAAACTACGCTTCGGCATCGGCAACCCTCACAGCGCTCAATCAGGACATCAAAACCGAGCAGGACAAAATTGCGGCGACGTTTAAAATCCCTGAAAACGTCCCGACCCAAAATGCGCCTCCGGGATCGGGGTACAGCCGACAACGAGTTGAAACCGATGTCGGCACCTTCATGGTCTCGGTCGTGGCCGCTGATTTGGGCTCGACCCGGGTGATCGTCGATACCGCCTCCGATTCCGACTGCCGCGATAACTGTCCTGTGTTGCCTTTGGCAACCTACGTGGCGCGGAGCGGGGCGTTTGCCGGGGTGAACGGCTCCTATTTCTGCCCGGCTGCGTACCCTTCCTGCGCCGGGAAAACCAACAGTTTTGATACCTTGGCGATGAACAAAAATAAGGTCTACCTTAACTCCGACAACAATGTCTACAGCACGGTGCCGGCGGTTATTTTCGGGAGCGGGTGGGTGCGGTTCGTCGGTCAGTCGCTCGAATGGGGCCGGGACACGGGTGTGGACGGCGTCGTTGCCAACTATCCCCTGCTCGTTTCCGGCGGGAACATCGCCTTCGGCGGAAGTGAGGACCCGAAACTCGGCAATAAGGGCTCGCGGAGCTTTACGGCAAACAAAGGGAATACCATATATATCGGGGTCGTCCATAGTGCGACGGTCGGCGAGTCCGCGCATGTTATCAAGGCGCTCGGGATGGACAATGCACTCAATCTGGATGACGGAGGATCAACCGCTCTCTGGTCCGGCGGATATAAGGTAGGACCGGGGCGGGATCTTCCCAATGTGGTGCTGTTTGTCCGGAAATAAACGTCGTTCTTCTTCCGGAAAAATTCGTTCGTCACGTTGATTCAATCTCCGGTTCACGTTTTAAGCGGTCTTTGAAAAGATTGCGGGAATGTGTATACTGTAGCTGCGGTCTCGGAAAATTCTCTAACGAGGATTGGATGAGGCCGCACTTTTATGGTCCGGCGTCGACCCTAGTCACGTTGATCGTTTAGAAGTTTTTTCAATAAGTGAAGCCTCGTCAATGTTGGCTTTGTTTACGGCTTTTCCTACCGGATAGGCTTCAAGCTGTGATGCATCGCTTGGCCGTAACATCGGTAACAATTGCTGGGGGTCCTGAATGGCCGGGTCAAGCCATGTTTCCTCGTCGGTATCCGTCAGGATTGCCGGCATCCGGTTGTGAATCCTGGAAACGATCGCATTCGGAGTGGTGGTCATAATCGTGAAACTTTTTATGGGATACCCTTCGGCATCTTTCCAGACGTCATACAATCCCGCAAAGCCCAAGAATTTTCCGTCCTTGCGATGGATATAGAACGGCTGGCTGCCATTTTCGTTTTTCATCCATTCATAAAACCCGTTGGCCGGAACAATACACCGCTGGGTCCGGAACGGCTTTCTGAATGCCGGCTTTACGGCCACGGTTTCAGTACGGGCATTGATGAGCGAATAACCAATGCGCGGATCCTTCGCCCAGTGGGGAATCAATCCCCAGCGCATCAGTACTGCCTGATTAGGACTGTGGCGCGTGACCACCGGCACCATTGATCCGGGCGCAATATTGTAGCGGTCCTCAACCTCGATATCGTTTTCAATATCAAAACGCGTGGTAAAGGCACTTTTCCCGCCGGGAGTGAAAACAAACCTGCCGCACATACTGGCCTATTCCTGATTAACTAGCGGAAGTATAGCAAACACAGTGAGTGGGTACACCAGATTATGAAATGGCGGTATGAAGCCACCGATCCGAAGTGTCCGTTCAGAGGTTGCCGAGGGCCTTCGTGATTGCCTCACGGATGTTACAACCGCTATGCCATCCGTTTAAATACACTAACGTTTGCTTGTTTGCGTTATGGTTTCGGAGATAGTATTCGTTGATCTGCCCACCTTTACTGATGAGCAGACTGATGAGTTCCTCGACTGAGGGTTTATTCTCGATACTTCATTGTACCACCACTATTCTGCTGTTGGGAAGGGAGGGTTCGGCGCTTTCCTCTTTCACGGAAAACAATTCGGCCAAAGTGCGCTTCTGCCGACGGAAATGAGATAAGCAGCAGTTTGAACAGATTCCTCGGCGTTGTAGCGTAAGGCTGGGTCGGCGTCCTCACCCATGACAGTTCGGTTGCTTTTCCAAGCTGTCGGTCCGAATTGATACAGACCGACATAGGGGCCGTTTACTGCATTGGGATTAAAACCGGATTCGCAAACTGCAACATGCCTGAGGATATTGGGATCAACCCCATACTGGGCGGAAAAGCGTTCGATAGAGGTTTGTATTTCCTGGGAAGAAACAGGGGGTGGCGGCGTCGGTGTCGGTATGGGAGTGGGACTGGGAGTTGGGATTGGCGTCGGGGTCGGCATTGGTGTTGGTGTTGGTGTCGGTGCCGGCGTTGGAGTTGGTGCCGGCGTTGGCGAAGGAGACGGTGTCGGAGAGGGCGTAAAAACCGTGCTTAGCACATTTCCGGACTCCGTCCTTGAAAGCGCCCAAATTGTTCCCGGGACACCTGACAAAAAGAGTCCGACCAGAAAGTATTTTACGAGAGGGTTCATCGCGCCAAATTATAGCACTCGGCAGCGAGGATGCATCGAGATCCCGAGGGAAAAGATCTTTTTTTGATTTTTTAGTGTAGTGGCGATTTGGAAGCGTCTTCTAAACGGAGAGATGAGCGGGGGGGGATGCAGTTTATTAGGGGGGTTACGGTGGAGAACTTGTTTCTACTCCTGATCTTCATCTTTTCGCATTTCAACATCCGTCATCGCCGGTATCCATCCCAGCTTGGCGCAGGCAGCAAAAATGGTCTCCGCCTGGACCTCCACTTCATCCTGTGTTGATCTGTTTTTCATTCTATACGTTTTCATAGAACAAATATGACCTTTAATTAAATGAAGTAACTTGATGGGCAGGAGGTGCACCGTTGTTTCACCTTCGATCAAAATAGGCCGATAGTGTAGCATACATAGCCTATAATTGCAAATTGTTCAACATACCTTCCACTCTGACGCCTATCGGTATCTTTCCGGTGTATTTTATCCGTAAAAGAATTTACTATTCCCGGAAAGAAAGGAGAGAAAAATTGAACAACCTAAGATTGGGTCCGGTGTTTATGTGTTACGCGAGGATCCGAGGGTATTTAGCCGTCATGTGTTTTTCCATCCCGAATATTGTTCATTTTCTGAGTTAATCCCCGAGATTTTCTTTATTCAAATTAAAATTTACCTTATAGGTGTACAGTGTAATATCTTTTTGATCTTGAAGAGAATACTTCAACTTCTCTTCTGCTTCAAGAACGATAATTACTCCTTTCACCATCCTGCCATTCGCTAGTTTTCTTTTTACCCAAGAAATATAGCGAAGTGTTTGTCCGACTACCGCATCAGATGACCTTCCCTTTTTGAGTTCAATAATAAGATATTTCTTATCATCTTTTGACTTCACGAGAATATCGATAAATCCTATATCTGTGGAGTATTGCTTACTTTCCAACTCATTTCCCTCACTATATAACAGCTCATACTCATCGCCGAAGATCGTTTTATTCCAGTTTGCGATAAGAAAGTCTTCGAGGTGCTTTTCCATTCCGAATACTGCGGGATCTTCAATACCATGTTCTCTTAATTCTTCCTCAATTTGATCTTCGTTCTCTTCTTCTTTTTCCGCGACAGGACTTGCTCCTACGATATCCCCAAGTACTCCGTCCAGTTGCCACAAGCTGATATTATGCATCGTCGATAACTCAAGAAGTACTGCATTAATATTTTTATATTTGTTGCCAAACTTATCGTTTCTTTGAAAATCAGGAAAGAGATTCAATTTTTTTAGAGCAGTCTCACTTTTCGTATTCCATACGCCATATTTTTCCGGATAAACAACAAGAAGAATTGCGGTTATTACGGCTCGACCTATCCCTTTTACCCACAAACCACCATGTTCAATAAATTCAGTATTCAGTCTCTTTTCAATAGGCATTTTTTCATCCAAGACATATTTTAAAAATCGTCTAAGAGCATCCATATCTGAAGTTATCAGTGTCCCTTGTCTGTGGATACCCTCCCAATGAAGGTTGTTTTTTGTCAGGAGGAAGGATTTAAAATCTTCCTTTGAGAGCTTGTCAAGCTGTGATGGATGGAATACCTTGCCGTATTTACCGATTACCTGCCGTTCAGAATCTTTCCACCAGGGGCTTTTAGCTTTTTCGGCAATGGTTGTTTGAATCAAATCTTGTCCCATAGTTTATCCTGGCAGGATTATTCCAGATAAGAAAAGCTGGAAGAGAAAATTCAAATCCCGAAGCGTCTTCGCGTATCTCTTCAATATCGAAAGATCGGACTTCTTGACAGCATTGTTATTTTTTCCCAGACAGAACGACCATGGCTTTGTCTCCCAACAACAGCCGTAACAGAGGATTACTTAATCGGTCTTTCGTCGGATGGAACTTTTTTAACAGGTTGTAACTGTTATTCAATACGCTTTCGGCTGTATCAGCTTCATTGAGCAACATTGTTTGATAGATCTCCAGGCATGTTTCTTTTTGTGTTTCCTCTAATTGCTCAAAGCTAAAATAACAGTCAGACAAACGGCTTTGCTGCAATCTGTAATCCAGTTCCACTAGCTCATTTGCGCTTTCTATTGCAGAGCTGTAGTAGATTTGTATTTCTCCCTGAATTTCAGGATCAAGTTCGACGGTATATTTGATGGCTTCAGAGTTTTGCCATACATTGCTGATGTATTTGAGAGGAGTATGGTAGTAATTCGGTAATTGTTTTTCCCTCACCTGATTTTCGTTCTGCTCTATTCTGACGCCGGCCCGTATGGCATTTGTGACGATTTCATTTTCGACTGCCTCGAGGATCCTTTGTTTCTGGATGACTTCCTGAAGCTGTACTGTGGCAATATTGACGACAAGGCTGAATACCGCGCCGAAGATGAGCCCTCCCACGAAGTTATCGATTCTCGACTTCTTCAGGATCCGGAAAGGCCAGGTGAAGAAATAGGTTATTGAGCTGATGAGTCTCCTCATGGTAGGTATGATCTTTTTATACCGATAAAAAACTGCCCTTTCGGACAGTTGGTATATTCTACCACTTCACTTGATAATCGGATGCCTTTTTAAGCTTTCCCTTATATACCATATCGTAACTTGACAGCAGCTACCCATTTCTGCCTACAATTGAAAGAGTAAAACATTTCTGAAGAGGGGGGGTGATAGTAATGGCGAAAAATGCAGGAATTTTCGATGATACCAAGAAACTTGTCATAGTCTTGGTATTGCTGCTCTCCCTTCCTGTGGCACTGAGTCTTGTCAAATCACGCTCAAACATCATTTCCCAGGCAAGACCGGATGCTGTTACAGGGAGTGGTGCACCGAACGGTCCGCACTATAACCTGAACATCATCGGAGTCCCAAAGCAAAAATCTGCGGACATGACCGGAAGCGAGGGCCATCGCATTTTTGTCTCATTGGTCGGCAAAACCAAGATAAACTTGACTGAAGGAGAGGACTACCAGGTGCTCGATGCCAACGGAACAGATGGAACGGCAGCATTTCAATTACCCAATCCCGACCCTGACAACGACGGCATAACGGAATATTCGGTTTGGGCCAGACCCTTGGGGAAGCCTGGAGGAAAATCATCCACAACCACCTGTGCAGTTGATGAATTGGGTCAGGAATGGTGTTCCGTCTATACGCTCGTTCTCGTCCGCGAGGCAGGCAACAGTAAATTCACCGATGTCTCAAAGCAGTTGCTCTATATATATGTTGACCTGAATGGAGACGGGGCGGTCGAGCGTTATCCGCTCTTTGACGATGCGCTCCAGGGTTACTTTTGGAACTATGATAACCAAGGAATGAAGCTGGTGCAATTGAGGTTCTATCAAGTGATCTCAAACGTCAACTGACATTTCGTCAAGGCGATATCCTGTCCGGTGTGGGATTCACTCTGCTTTTCGGAGCAGGGAAAGTGTTGTGTTGGTGGAAAGTAAGAGAGGTTAAGGAAACATTACTCACGGAGTGTTTTGAGCATCAACGCGAGATCGCCCCACCCGCGTAGAAGAAGAAGTACACTTCTTTTCCGCTCTTATAGATTTTTTCCGATCCGGACATTTCATCTATTGATCCCGGAGAATCCGGAATACACTCGTAGCTGTAATTCTCAAGTACCCACTCAACCTTTTTCCATATTCTTGTTGTATTCCAGTTCTCAAGAAGAGCCTTCCGGAGGACTCGATCAATTTCTTTCTCGGTCAATTTCCGGAAATTCCCATAGTAGCTCATCGACCATACCGGATGATCGCGGAAATACACAGTTTCAAGGCCCATGAAGATCCCCCGACCGGTGTAATAGATATCCCGATACAGCCAATCATGGTTCCTATACTCGAGTTGGGTTAAGCCGGAAAATACCGGTTTGACTTGCCCTCCCGCCCCTGCATAGGTCTTGGTTCTCGCTTGAAGGAGAAAGTCCGTGAGTTTCGTCTTCTTCATAAGCTCACAAAGTATCCCAACTCAAATCTGGCGGAAGTATAGCAAATATGGAGAGGCAATAGCGTCGAGTAGCCGGTCTCTTCACGAAAAGAAATTATTTATAGAGCTGACTGTGAGTACCGAGCGCATCAAAAAAGATAAGATTCTGTTGTGGGAATTCTCGGAAAATAGCCCGCCAGTCACCTGTGATGTTGATGCTCCGGTATCCTCTAAGCCTTCCGCTCAATTCATGATTGTGGAGAATCGGATCATTCGGTTCTTTCTCGAAGCGTTTGAGTCTGGTATCAAATGCGTCCTGAATTGCTTTTGGAGTTTTATCGTACTGCTTTCGGAATTGCCGACTGAACCGTACCTGCATCGAACCTATTCTTCCTCTTTAGCCAGGTAATAGCTTCTTTTGCAGTTTTAAATCTTGGAGAAACCCGACCGGCTTGCCTATTTTTCTCAGATGCTTCAAGCACGCGCAGGAGATACTCGCTGGGCTCTTCTTTTAGCGTAAAATGCACAGACTTGGAGCGCACCAGATCTCTAAGGTAGGCATTGATCAAGGAACTCAAGCTGAAGCCCAACTGCGAAGCCACTCGCTGAGCCATGGTCTTCATTTTGATATCGGTTTTGATGTTGATTACAGCGGTATTCATATATGTACGTAGTATATACATTATATACACTATTGTCAATACCTTAATCTGGGGAAGTATAGCAAATCTTGAGAGATCTCCGGTTCGGAGAATGCGCCGAGAGGTCGGACCTCTATACAACAGGACGAGTGACAAGGTCACACGCATATGCGTGTTCGGTGGTCAGCATTAGTCGCAGCTCAGAACTGTATACACTATATTTTCAAACTTATTTCAATGAATCGATTCATTGAAATTGTACGGAATACTATTCGTTGCAGGTCGGAGCTGTAAGGAAAAATGAGGGTAAAAAATCCCGAGGTGTCCCCAGTGGAGTAGAAGCCTCCACGGGGCAAGCTTGAGAATTGCACCTCCCAGGTGTAATACAATCCTGAGTTGGAAGAGTGGAAGAAGAGTCATCAGATATGATATTGTGATGTTAACGTAACATATGAAAGACGAGTGGATTTCATATACGGCTGGGGTTACTCAGTTTCTCTTTTCTGTGTATTACTTTTTCACTGCATTTCGTATTTCGGCAATCTATCAGAATTTGAATGTTCCACAACCAAATCCGGTGTTTCAGAACCTGCCAGCCATTCTGTTTCTTTTCTTCGCGATAGCAAACCTCTATTACGGGTATGCTCGAAAAACAGTAACTAAAAAGGGGAAACAGATTCGGTATTCTTCCATAATTAGTATCATACTTATGATACTTCCATTCGCTGTAATGTATTTCTTCGCTTATTTTTCTTCAATGAATGTATTGAAATCTATTCAGGAAATGGGCGTCTATTAACTCCTTCAATTTTTTTTATAATCCTATTCTTCGGGCAGAATCATGCCAGCTTTGGAAATGGAGTGGCTTGAGAATTGCACCTCCCAGGTGGAAGACTAACCAACTGGTACGCGATCGCGTGGGAGGTGGTCAGAATTGGTTACAGGTCGCTCCTGCAAGAAAAGCAGATGTGGAGAGGAAGAAATAAAAAGCCGATTTCCCGATGTGTCTTGAGGTAACCACTCCCGGTGTGGAATCTCCCGTAGCTGCAAGAAATTAAAGCCTTTAAGGATAAAATCTTGAGGTGTCTTGATTAAATCACCTCCGGGGGTGATTATACTGAGCCATGCGTTGCTGAAGAAGAGTTATTATACGTATCCCGATCATAAAAACAACATACCAAATAACTAGATTCAACAAAAGATTTACAAAAGTAAATTTCAGTTCACATTGAGGAAGAAAATCGATATTCGGATGTTGCTGGACAAATTCATCTACTTCTCTTGAATATTTACATTCGTAACTAAGAAACTTCGGAGCTCCAACTTCTCCCACAAGATAGTAGAATTCGATTACATGGATGGCAAGAAATATGACAAGAAATAGAAGCAGTTCGCGCTTGGTAGGTTTCAAGAATGCAATTGAGAGCATAGCTGCCTGTCAAAAGATTTCCTCTATTCCCACTGATAATATCACTTATACCACCTCCGCGGTGTTCAACACCAGGTTGGTCAACATTTTCGTTAACCTCGACATTCTCAAATTCTTAAGAAATTGAGAATAAAGAAGAAAGATAAACTTGGGAGACTGACAAGGTCACACGCATAGGCGTGTCCGGTGGTCAGCTTTAGTCGCAGCTCAGAACTGTATACACTATATTTTCAAACTTATTTCAATGAATCGATTCATTGAAATTGTACGGAATACTATTCGTTGCAGGTCGGACCTCTTCACGACAGCATAATGACAAGCAGACATGCGATCGCGTGTTTGGTGGTCAGATGGGCAGATGAGATGAGTTTAGTGGGTTGCAGGTCGCGGCGACAAGAAATTGAAGCGTTCAAGGATAAAATACCGAGGTGGCTTGGCTTGGATTACTCCCGGAGTTGTTCAGGTACTCAAGCTTTACCATTAGAATCCCGGTGTGGATCAACACGCTTTTCACTGAAAGCGCTTCCTTTTGACTCTCACCGGAGGCTTTGATAGACTTACTCAACAAATGAAGGAATCGAGAATGATGGGGAGAGAATTGGCTCGTTGATCCATCTAGCAACCGAGTCAGACGGCATGTCAGACCGCGGTGCTCCACCCAACCCTGTATAGAGGGAAGGATTAGTCCAAACCTGCAATCAGCCGGGCGGAAAAATGGTTTACACCTCTTCTCTCACAGAAGAGGTTTTTTTTATGAAACAGAGGTGAAAAGAAGATGAGTGAACAATTGAGAAGAACCGAGGGAAAATCAGACGAAGAAGGTTCTCCGAAATACTACTGTGTCTTAGAGCTTGATCAGGAGAGTCCGCCACCGGAATCACTGGTGATTGGAAAAAGGGGGACACACGGTGAGGTATGGACTCCTGATATTGACTTACCCGGTCATTTAGGCCTCTTTAAAAGCACCATTGCAAAGAAGCAAATGGATATCAATTCTCTGAACAAAACAATAACATTGGGTGAGGAGGCCTTTGAAAGCACATATCATAACGGAAGACTGCTTGAGAGAGGAGAGCTGGTGCCGCTTCTGGACGGTGATATGGTGAACATCGGTGATATCCAACTTTTTATTCACTTTGTTCCCTCAACCGGCACGGGCAAACCATTTTATCTCTACACAATATGTGATCGTATTCCTCTGTATAGCAAAAAGTCCGATATGCCGAAAACGCCCTGGAATCCGGAGGGGTATTCTCCACAGGAGACCATGGTTGTTGAACAACTTCAGAAAGAAGTACCGGTATGGCTGGTAAAAGAGGCGCAAAAAGATGCACGGACATGGGATCTGAAAGATATTGAACTGCTTACAAAATATCTAGAAGCAGAGAGACTCGAGCGGGAAACGGAATCCAAGCGAAATCCTTCAGATCTCCCTACCGGAGGTCTGGAACGGCACCGGCAGTTAATGGCAAAAATTGATGAACAACACCAAGAACAAAAAAAAGCATGGCTTACACATCAAATGGAGCGCAAACCCGTCTACTCGCCAACCAAAGAGGAAGGGATTTTTGCCGGAATATTCGGCTTTCTCGTGTCTGCTTGGTCGGCACGTGAATTTCCGTATTACCAAACACCAAGTGGAGTTTATTTTTTTGAATGGACAGATGACGAGGGGAAAAATAAAAAAGTGATACAGCTTGATCTTGATGACATGATTGAAGCGGATAGTGTTCTATTCTTCTCCGCAGAATCCTGGTTAGAGCATGAACCGATAGACTTAAGAAAGCGGTAATAATCTCCCGGACTGTTCCCCAGCCGAATCTTAAGAAAGGGTAACGGGTTGCAGGGCGTACCTGCATGAAGGATCGGAAAGACTCCGCGAGATTGGTTCGCTTCGGGAAGGAAAGAAGAAGATTAGTTCTTATCCGTAACTCCGGCGTTCTGGTCAAGTCGGTCGATTGTCTCCAGACACTTGGTTGAGAATTCGGCCAAACTGGTGATCAATTTTCTATTAGCTTTCGTATAGCCGCTTGAAGGATCGGAGAGCCGAGGCCACTCTTTCTTCAAGTTTTTTTGATAACTCAAAAGCATCTTTTTTAATTTTCGCCGCTCCTTTGGAGTCCGAAGGATATATTCAAGTCGGTTCTTCAACTTATTATCTACCCTCACAGTTTGCAGTATACCAGATCTGGAGAGGCCTTCGGCTTAGACCTTCGGTTCGGCAACCTCTGGTTCTGAGAAGAGCCTCTGGCTCGGAGAGGAATGGCGTTGAGAGGTCGGGACTCTTGATAACAGAACGAGTGACAAGGTTGCACGTATATGCGTGTGCGGTGGTCAGGTTACAGATGGAAGTATTCTTTGTATGCGTCTTCGTTTTCCAAGTACCCTATCGTCAGTAGCGTGACATTTTCGCCAATACCATAGAGTTCACGGATAAAGTCAATTGCTTCGTTACACGGATAGGGAAAAAGATAGACGCTCTTCTGGAGTTGTAAAAATCCAAGTCGTTTTAAGGTGTCTCGCATGGCGTCTCTGGCTCGATTTTTTCCTTTTGGCACATCGTAGGAAACGATCCGCCATCTTTTATCCCAGGAAGATGGTGTCGGTATTGTCAGATCGCTAATCTTGTATTGAAGGAGTCTTTTCCTGCCTTTTTCCGTAATTTGAACCGCATATCTTTCCCCGATCCTATATATCCTGATTAGCTTCTTTTTCCGCATCTCTAAGAGTCGTCGGCGCAATCGCCGCTGATCAAACTGCTCCCATTCCTCTTCTTCAGGATACTCCTGTTTTTCAAAGCGATACCCCCGTAACAGTATCGGCAGACCGGGCATGATAAGGCTCCCGGCAATGAACGCACCAATCCCTGCAATCATGAGGATCTGTTTTGCGACCGGATAGGTTTTGCTGATCTTTTTCTTGCCCTTCTTCTCCGACATGCTTTGTGTCCTGGTTTTGTCCACTGTAGCTTAATATTTGAAGAGTGACAAGGTTACACGCATATGCGTGTCCGGTGGTCAGTAGTTCATGGCGGGGGGAAAATGCGTTGGGCAGGAAAATGGAGTGACAAGCGGGCACGCATATGCGTGTGCGGTGGTCAGTGAAAGTCAGGTTAGGTGGGCAAATGAGGTGGGGTTGCAGGGTGTACCTGCAAGAAATTAAAGTCTTCAAGGATAAAATGCCTGGGTGGCTTGGCTACCCGTCCGTCCTTCCCTCGTAGCATCAGCGGAGCGACTCGTCAGGCGGATCCCATCGAACGGTAGGTCGAGAGTAAATCGCTCCGGAATGGAGAAGTAATGTGATAAACTACCAGGCATTATTCTGGATTAAAATATCCTGAGAGAAATCTTGTATGAGCCAAGAAGACGGTGTCTTGCTCAGTGGGCAGTATCCGGAGAGGCGTTTGGAGGATGGCAGAGTCATTCCCAGCTGGCTGGTGGTACTGTACTGGAAGGATCGATTTTTAGGATAGGGAACATCCGGGAAAAGACCACACGTCTACAACATTGATCCCTCAGACTTTCACAAGAGCCTAAGTTTTGAGTGGGGACCATACAGTTCGATTGCAGCCTCCGCTCATATGCACTTGGCCAAAGAATATGGTTCGGACTTAGGACCTACGGTGACTCCCCAAGAAATAATCAAAGGTAATACATTAGGTGATAACGGCGAAGAACTGGAATTGGATCAGATCCTGGAAAAGTTCGCTCTGCAAGGAATGGATCCGGAGACCGACTCGCACTTTGGTTTTATTACAATGGCGAGGCCATCAACTGAGGAAGAACTACAGCGTAAGAATGAATGGATACAGGAAAGGTTTGAGGAGAGTATCGAGAGACAGAAGCGGATCTGCGAAGAAGCCGGTTTTCCTTTCGATTAGCTGATACAAAGAATGCCCCCTTTGGACGCTCGACATCTTCGAAGAGAACTCGAAGCGATATTTGCTTAACGCTTATCAGAAGTCGGGATGTCTCATTATTGGATAATTGACAAGGTCGCACGCATATGCGTGTTTGGTGGTCAGGTGGTCATGGCGGAGGGAAATGAGGCGGGCAGGAAAATGAGGTGACATACAGACACGCGATCGCGTGGGCGGTGGTCAGAATTGGTTACAGGCCGGATCTATAAGGAAAAAACCACTCACGAGGTTAAAAACTCCCTAGGTGGCTTGAGAATTGCACCTCCCAGGTGGAAGACTAGTGACAAACAGACACGCGATCGCGTGTTTGGTGGTCAGTGTGAGTCAGATTAGGTGGGCAGTTGAGGTAGGGTTGCAGGGCGTAGCTGCAAGAAAAGCCGCCACCTGCCGATAAAAGCAGTTTTTTCCAAAAACTGCTATCGCGGGCAGGTTTGAGTAAATCACCTCCGGGGTGGTTAAATACTTGTCTTGATTTTTCCGTGAAGCTTTCTATCGGTTTCGGTATTGATCACTGCTGCCAACTCTGCTTCATCCTGGTATTTTTCCGGTGTAACGGAAAACCAGCAGTTATCATCACCAGGCTTATAGTTCACTCTCAATTCGTGTTCATCAGCACCCTCGATATCCAATGCGATACTCTGATCTACCAATGCTCTGACCTTTTTGAAGTCCATATTTTCACCGCCTTTCAAGGATCGAACGTTGATAATTGTAAGATATTCTATTCGAACCGATTCCCTCTCGCTTCGGTATCCTCTCCTTCATCCTGAATGCCAGTATCAAGTCCAATGAATCTATTGTTAAAGAACTTGTTACCTTTTCCTCTGTTCAGAATCCCGATGCGTTTCGTTCTTTCGATCGGATTTTCGCTCGGATTCGATCGCCCAACATTGACATGTAAATGTGGTTCGACTTTGACATTATTGATGTCGCCCATGATCCACCTCCTTCCTTAAAGTGTGGTTGTCGTCGATGAATTGTAAATGCTGGTTCCAGATGCGGTGGTAGTTGTCAAAGTAAAAACATCCCATCGTTCAACTGTTCGCTGTGGTTCAGCCGGAAGGTCATGATGTACACGACAATAGCCTTTTGTGCAGGCAAGATACGGTGATGCCAAGCTGGCGCAAATGCAGATGGCAAACCCAGCCTTCTTAGCGTAATCAAGCCATTCAATGTCGTTCATGTTGCCCTATCTCCTATGTTTCCGTCCGTGCTTCTGACTGAGAGCACTTCCGGCAACGGATTTGGTCCTTCGAGTAGTACGCCTGCTCCTCAAAAGTGAGGATGCTTTTCGAGCTACCCTCCTACTGGTTACCTTTGGATGCGCCATGGTTGTTCGCCTCCCTTCATTAGCACTCGATAATATTGACTGACAATATAGAACGAAAAAAAATGCTTGTAAAGCAGAAAAATGCCCGAAGCAATATCAAGGTGGTGGACGTTCGTGCTCCTACCTCAAGGAACTGGCTGCCGCAGGCCTGGGGTGCTTAGAGTAATCCACCTCCGGGGTGGTTAATTGTTATTCATATTTTTCATTCCAGCGATCAGTCAAAGCTGTGTACGTGTATGCATCAGCTACTAAGTTTGCGTATGTCTCATCATTATTGTAGGTTTTTGCAATCTTAATGACTTCGTTCCTACGTTCATCGCTAATCCACTCTCCATAAACACGCTGATTGGCGAAATACTCCTTTACGGCTAAGTCTACCGATTTTTTATCATTCAGGGGCTTGGTTGAAGTGACTTGCATTATGCCATAAGTTCCTCGTCGGATAATGAGGGATTTGATTCTTTCTAAAAACCTGAACCATTTTGGTCGCTGGATATTTTCGACAATAGCAACGGCAAGAACGATAGCTTTGTCAGCGTGAAATTGTCTACTCTTTATCTCAATTTCGTCAATTAGGTTGTCATCAATTGTTGCAAGCGACCGTTGAAATATCTCTGCTGGATGTTGATCGCGATTTTCGTAAGTCTTGTAAATTAATACAGCTAGACCAGCTCCTACAAAAGAAGACCATATGTTATCAACAAGTCCCTGCCATGTCGGGAAAAATGAGCCTACATACTTTGAATTTGACGCCCACCCGCTGAAGAATCCAGTAATAGGTATGGATAAAATCGAAAAGATATGCACTAAATACTGGGAATATACATTAAAAAATCGTTTCAATCTCCCAGAGCGAATAATTAATTGTAAGAGAGCTCTACCATTATGTAATAGGGTATGAAGTGAACCTATAGTAATTCCAACGATGAGATGTTGATTTATTGATAACTTGCTCCCAAACATTGAGATGGCTAAATTTATCGCAATAAATATTGGGATCATTCGAAAGGAGACGAACCGGAGTGGAGAAATGCTAATAAAAAGACTTGTGAAGTCTGATGTGCCGAAGTAAATATCTGGCCATCTGTTTTTGAATATCCAGTAAAATATTTCTATAAAAAACAATCCAGCACTGATAACGATCAAGACATCGGGAATCATAAGAATGATGTGCCAACCTTATACTAGCATCAAAAAGTGAACTCTATCGCCGAAAAAATCCGCCCTTGCGAGTCTCAAATAATCTCTATGGCACAGCTTAGTATTAGATTGTTTCATCCGGCCAATATCTTATGAATTCTGTGGGCATATTTATCAATTAACTGGGCCCTTTCAAAATTAATGGCTTCAGGAATATTGCTCTGAGGATATGTTGTTCTTCCGGTTTCAACTTTCTTTCGAGCAATTTCTCTACAAACAACATCAGTTACTAGCTCACCGATTAATACTCGTGCATATCTTTCGTTTTGATTCTCCCCATAAGGACCTATGTACATTTTTACTGAAGGTGCTTGCGTCGCAACAGTGATTATTCCGCTAGCTCTATCAAACATAACCCTGTACCGAGGATCTTCTTTGGGGCTGTATGTAATATCTTTAAAGAGACCTTTATTCTTTGGAAGTCCATCCACAATATCCGTCGGTTCTTTCGGTTTTGAACGAACTTCTATTAGGCACTCTGCTTTGAGTTCTCCAAATCTGGCGGTAAGCAAACCGAGGGCCCCTACTTGTCTGCCTTCAACTTTTACAGTCTCTGATGCAACATTACCAATTACATCAGACTTTTGAAATTGAACTTTTGGCGTATGGACGATGAGCTCTTCTGAATCACTTTGGATTAATATCTCTTTATTGAATGGTATCGTATGGGGAACTAAGGCCCTAAGAGTAATGCTCTTAATCTTTCCGCTTACTACGGTTGTTATTGGTGGCAGGAAGGCAAAACCATTTTCTGGAATTTCCGGCTGCCTATGTAGGTCCTCATCTAATCCAGTATCGCTTACCTCATCTCCAAGTTCCTCTTTTGTAATCTCACCAAGATCCTTCAATAATTTTTTAAATCGTTCTTTGGTTTCTCTTGTTTCAATATCCCTTTCTTCCTCCTTTCTTCTCATTTTTTCTTCTTTAATAATCGGTTCAAGAATTTCTTCAACGGCCAACTTTAATGATTTTATAAATGGATGTTTGTTATTAAGCTCATCTCTTTTATCAGATATCACCTCCTCGCCTGAATTTAATAAGGTGTAAATATATTCGCATGTTACTTGACCAAATAGTCTTTCTGCTTCAGGGGAACTATCATATTTAAACAGTGTGATATCGTGTATGGCCTTACCATCTGATATTAATAACCCATTCTCTCTGTATGGACCCGCCTCCTCCCTCCCGCTCAGCGGCAATTCAGATCGATTGATTTCGATAGTAGCGTCGATTCTTTGACCTTTATAGTTAATAAAAAAAGAAGCTTGATATATCTTTTTTCCTCTTGGTGTTTTGTAGGAAATTTGAACTGGTTCACGCTTTTTATCTCCTTTATCTGATCGCTCAATAAGCTGCACAATCCTGTTTGGATCTTGGAGAATGTTTCTCAGACTAAAATACTTCTGTAGTTGTTCTTTTAATCTCTCGAATTGAGGTGTTTTAATTTCTTCTCTGGTAGTTTTAAGTGTTACCTCCGTCCCGCAATCATAGATTCCTAGTCTACCCTTGTGTGTTGCCTTGACGGTTACAGGTGATTTTGAGTCATAATAAGCTTTATCATCAACATCGCATTCATATAGATAGCCGTTTTTTACTGATCTAACTCTTCCATAACCAACGCCTACCATAGCTTCCTTCAATCCTCTTCCATAGTAACCTCTTACTATAGTCGGTGATTCACGGCCGCTCGTTTCTCCTCCATAACGGCCGATCTTTTCATCCATCTGCTGTCTATCAAAGCCTTCAGCTTGATCGACAACTCGAAAAGTAGATCCTATTCTTTTTCTTACAATTTCAATATGAATTAATCCTGATGTTTTCGAGTCGCTTTTTTCTATTCGACTATAGCTATCATCAGAATTTGTTATAAGTTCCACAAGAGCATATACGGGAGAATCTCCAACAAGTTGCTTCGCATTCTGAATTAATACTCTCGTCTCGATGTGTATTGGCCTTCTCTTTGTGTCCATAATCAATCCCTTCTTTTAAGCATCCCCCCGCGTTTTCCTACAAATAGCTCTTCTTTGAAATTTTCCTCACAAAAGTGAAGTAAATTCATAATGTCGTCTCTGCCATATAGCTCTACATACTGCTTAATTTCAATAAGATTGTCTTTTTTGGTAAGAGGTAGGCTATCCGGTGTACAAAAAATTAATTCATAGAAATCTAATGGCTGAATTTGATCTCGTTTCCCAACTTTGTACAAATGGTAAGCCTTACTTTTCTCTATTCTCTTTACGAATATTCCTGCTCTTGTTCTCTCGTCTCCTTTACGTCTAACAATAACCACATCTCCTGAAGAAGGGGCTAATTTGTTGTGTATTCTCTCTGCAGCTCTGGTACCAAGAGGTGTGATATTAAATCCCCGAGAAGTACTACCGGTAATATAATGCTTGTCAGTTCTACATCGGAGCCACGTTTTATTGACTAGGGATGAATCTGGCCACTCTGGGTGTCCGATCAGATGGAATCTAGATGGAAAAAGTGTAAAAACTTTCTCGACCAGATTCTCAAATGTCGGATTCTTATTCGTTTTAAGCAAGGAAAAAAGTGCGTACGTTACCAATTCGTCATACGAAATTTTCATGTAAACATCAGGTTCATAAAGCTCACGAGGTTTTGAGATCATAACCTAAATTCCTTCTTCTTTTTCTTAATAAAACGAGCCTTCGTCATCTTAAGTTGGGAATCGATTGCGTAGAAGATCTTATTGATCTCTTCATCGGAGTAATCGTAATTTGCTCTGTTGGAGAGATTTCCGAGAATTCGAAGTTTCTCGAGGACGATATTTGTTCTTTGTACTGCCAGGCGTTTAAATCTATCTTGTCGTGTTTCTGTCATAGGAACATTATCAATTGTGTATAAACAGCGCTATTATACCATATATGGTATCATTTGTAAATATCTAATATTAGAAAATGATAATCTAATATTGCCTGATCTGTATATAAACCTTCACTTGAGATAAATAAAAACTGCCCTTCCGGGCAGCATTTGATTGTGTTCCTAAATATCCTAGTTCTCAAGTGCTCTTCAAGATATGAACTTTCGCTGATGCTATATCTCAGAGTTAGACACTATTACCAGATAATCTGATAGTTTTGTTATTGACACTTTCGTAAAACTTTCATATAGTTTAACCGTTACCTTACAGTTCGTCATTATGCTTACACCTAAACAAAAGAAAGTACTAGATTTCATAACATCTTTTATCAAGACAAATGACTATTCTCCATCATTAGAAGAAGTCGCGAAGAATTTTAAACTCAAGTCTGTTTCGAGTGCGCATCAATTTGTTGATGCCCTCCATAAGAAGGGATATTTAAAAAAAATAGAGAATCAACAGCGCTCAATTGAACTAATAATTGGATTGGTAGAGATCCCTTTATTTGGTTATATTTCCGCTGGTGAGCCTATTGAGGCTATTTCGAATCCAGAACCCATAAAAGTACCTCACAAGATGCTCTCGAAGAGTGGTCTTCATTATGCACTAAAAGTTAAAGGCGATAGTATGGTTGATGAAGGAATAAATGACGGAGCTACAGTCATAATTCGAAGACAAGAGACGGCTACGAACGGCCAAAAGGTAGTCGCTCTTATAAACGGAAATGAAGCGACGCTCAAGAAGATTTATAAAGAGAAGAAAGGTTTTAGACTCCAGCCAGCAAATTCCAGCATGAAGCCAATTTTCGTAAAAGATTTAATAATTCAAGGAAAAGTGATAGGGGTACTACCAAACTATGAAGATACAACTAGACCTACGGGGAAAATAGCTCAAACCAAAATTCCTACAAAATTTGCTTTAGACAGGATTATTTCTGGTGATGTTTTAGAGGTAATGTCTCAAATTCCTGATAATAGCATTCATCTAGCTATAACTTCCCCGCCCTATAATGTGGGTAAAGATTATGACAACCATAATGATCGTATGAATTATCAAGAATATTTAGAATGGCTTGAGAAAGTGTGGAGAGAAACAAAAAGGGTACTTGTACCAGGGGGAAGGTTTGCACTAAATATTGCTCCGACAGGAATCAAAGATTTCGTACCTATTCACCACGATTTCGCAAATCAATTGCGTAAAATAGACATGAAATTTAGAACAGAGATTATTTGGTACAAACAAACAATGCTTAAACGTACTGCCTGGGGAAGCTTTAAAAGCCCAGCGAATCCTCATATAGTACCATCGTGGGAATATGTATTAGTTTTCTCAAAAGACAAAGACAGGCTGGATGGAGATCAGAAAAACTCTGACATAACAAAGCAAGAGTTTATGGATTTCTCTGATGGATATTGGAAAATACAGCCTGAGACAAAACGAAATGGACACCCGGCACCTTTTCCCGAGGAATTAATTTACCGCCTCATAAAATTCTATTCTTATAAAGGAAATACTATTTTAGATATGTTTGGTGGAACTGGAACAGTTGCAGTAGTGTCCCACAAGACTAAAAGACGTTTTATACATATAGACATTTCAGAAGAATACAACAGGGTAGCACAAAAACGCTTGGATGCCATCAAAAACCCCCCACAACTTTTTGGAGAGAATTCCTACCGGTTTGCTGCCTAAATACTCAAAGCGGTTCGAAAAACTATAGAATTAGCCAAATAATGTTTTACCTTCAAGCACCCCTTCATCAATTGGCTCATCAGTAAAATTGGGAACAACCTCTTGTCTCCAGATCCTTAGGTCGGAAAAAAGCGGTTTTCCTCCGTCAGTCCTGGAAAAATCCAGTTTTTTAACTTGGGAACATTCAGTAGTACTTGGGTGTGTTGAAAAAACGCGATCCAAATAAGCTTCCGACTTTTTTCGTAAGCTACTTGCTTCATTATCGCCTTTGACGAACTTCTTATCCAAATCTTGAGTTACCAAGCAATATTTGATGTTGTTATTTCGAAGTGCTAAAGCCCAGAACAAAACAGCATCGTTTCTGGCATGGTCACTTGTCTTACAGTTTAAAAGCGCAAATACTTTGAGTCTACCGCCTTGTTCTTTTGATAGCACAACTATATCGGAGTCTGGCCACACGCCGGTGGTTGTTTGAACGCAGCGTCGTCTAGCATCTAAAGTTAAAAATCGCACAATTTCCTGGGCTCGTGGCTTTTTTCTGAGATGATCTCCTTTTACGGCCACTATCCCTTCGTTGTTCAAGTTTTCATTTATGATATTTCTAATGAATATTTCAAAATTATTTCCACTGGCTGCTACCCAACTCTGCCTTGCCTGGTTTAAATTTCCTCTGCCTTTTTCCTGATAGAGTCTAATGTAAATTTTCTGAGTAGTCTCCATGACCTTTCTTTCAGGAACTTCCTCCAATTGAACAGTGTTCAAGATCCTCCCTACATCATTAATGGGTTTATTCCCAAAGCTCTGCAAATCCCGTTTTGCTTTTTGATAAATTATTTCGAAATCCATAAAATATTGATTGTGAGTGTACTAATACTAATAGTTTAACACAAACACCAGACTAAAACTCCGTCCGTATAGATTACCTCGCCGTAATAGCTATTGCAGGTCCAGCATGCAAAAGTATGAAAGGTGTTTACGGGATGTCAAGTGTAGTTTAGCGAGCTTAAGGGGATTTAGGGGCTCCCAGTGAGATAGGCAAGCCATCTCACGGGATCAGAGAGAAGTTAGGGGAGGATCAGCTCCCCTTGCATCCCCGGCCAGAGGCCTTCGGTCTTTTCAAGCCTGATACGGACAAGGCAAGTGTTGTTTTTAAGATTTGGAAGAGGAGGCAAGACTTGGCCGGGGAACTCCCCGTCTTTGCCGGAAAGAAGGATTTTCACCTGCGCTCCTTCCGCAAAGTTTCCGATTTCGCTCCAGGGAACCTCAAACTCAAAGTGAAGCGTAGCAAAGTCAAGGATCGCGAATCCGTACGACCCGGGAGTGATGTAGAGCCCCGGCCGCAAGCCGTCATCCGAAACCACGATTCCCTCAACCGGAGAGGCTAAGGATGTCTGGTCCATCCGGTATTTTGCCAGCTCGACTGCCTTGACCGCCGGAGCCTCGGCGAAGGCGGGCCTCGCCCTTCCGTCCTGTCCCTCGTAGCCCCGCCTTCCACCTGGGAGGTGGAATAGCCTTGACACCTAGGGATATAGGGATGTTGCGGTCTTTCACCTTAGAGGTGCACTCTTGACCACACCTTGGGTATTTCGTAAAGGTCCGACCTGCAGTTTCCTCCTCTCGCCTTCCAAACCAGCTTTGGTATTCTCTGGACAAATCGGGTTTTTACAGACGAAGCCGAATCCGACTCGATCCGACCTGCAGGCTAGAAAACAGTTCGGGTTTTTGTGCGACGAACATTTTGACGTCTATCGATGCTTTTCTACCCATTCCCAGAATTCTTTTGGGGAAAAAACAAGGAGGGGCTTGAGAGCCTTCCTTACCCGATCTGTGAGGATATGGCCTTTATCAAGAGAAAGAAGGAAATGAGCTCCGGATAGTACAGCCCCTGCAAGAATGGGAGCATCGTCCGGATCTACGATCACACTATGGAACTTCTTTATGATGTGTCGAGGGGCATCAGAGATCACACGGATCACTTTCTTCTTCAGAAGTGCTTCAAGCTTGTCCGGATCGACACCCAATTTGTGAAGATGTTTTGTAACTTCTTCAATAACAAATGGGGTGGTGAACAACCGAAGTTTCCCCTTTGCTCCGGCAGAGAGAATTTTTCTTGAGCCACCACTGGGAGAGGCAAGAGCTGAAAGGATGACCGAGGAATCAAGGAAGACGGTTAATGATTGCCTCAATGCGCTTCTGCTGTTTTTCCGTGAGTTGATCATCGGCAATCCACTGCTTCATCTCTCGCAGGGAGAACGACCGCAATTTCTGTTGTTGCCGTTTCACCGGTTTAATCTCCGCAAGCGGGCGAGAGCGGTAAAACAAGAGTAACGATTTTCCTTCCTCCATCGCAGACCTCAGCTTGGAGAAATCTTCACGGAGTTCCTTGGTGGAAATGGTTTGAATCTTCATGCTGAAAGTTTATCTTAAGATTATCTTTGTGTCAAGTAAAAATAGGGTTTAAGGGAAGGTAAGGGTGACTAAGGGTGGATTAAGGGTAATTTGGGCAAGCTTGTAGCTGGGAGGATTAGGAAAGCTTGTAGCTTGTAGCTTATTAGCTTGTAGATAAAGAGAGAGAAGATTTAGGATTTACGATTTATGATTTACGAATAGAGAAATAAGAGAGAAGATTTAGGGATTAGGAATGAGAGAGAAGCCGGAGGTTTACCACAGTACCAGACCAGTCAGACTGGTCGGTACGTGGTTTCAGTCTCTCGATTGAATGAAGCCCCGAGTCTGACTCGGGGAGGCTTCACTTGGTTCTCTTTTGCAGAACAGATCTTGCGTAGATAACCAGCGCTCCCAAGCCTGCAAGACAACCCACAACTTCGACAAAAAATCCGATATACCTTGCTGTGTGCAGGAGGGTATATACCGCAAGACCGACGGCGAAACTGACATACACATGCACCTTCTGATTGAGGATGCGTCCCAACCAATTCCCGATTGCGAGTCCGATAAAGACTTTGGCGATATACAGATCGATCAGAAGCAGCATGAAAAGGATCAGCGTCAGCGGGATTCCGACAAGCGTTACCATACCGAGTATGAATGCCGGACCGGCAAGCAGGAAGATCAGAAATCCCCATCCCAAACTGCTGAATAATTTCTTCTCCACCGTTTCTGCGACAATCTGGCTCTCTTTCGGGAAGAGCTTGAGGATCACCAGTCCGACGATGAGCGCGGCAAAATAGGACCAGATCCGGAAGCCGATCGTTAATCCGCGAAATATCCCCTGCCCGACATTCCTGATGTATTGTGGGCGTAATTCTTTTGCGAGAGAGAGTTGGCTGGGTATCACTTTGCGAATTTTTCCGGATACTGTCGCTTCTCCGACAAAACGCGGTTCTTCTTCGCTGGAGTAGATAAGATCACCGTTTACCTTTGCACCTGATCCGAGCGTCAGGGCGCCGGCGCCCACCTGAATGTCCTTGGCGACAATTCCGTCAAGGGTGACTGCACCGCCGCCGCCGGTAATGCCCCGTCCGACATTGGCTTGCGAATCGATCGATCCTCCGCCAAACACCAACCCGCCGCCGATCTTCGTTTCTTTATCGATGGAAATGTTTCCGCCCACAACCGTAACAGAATCACCGACTTGAGCCTCATCAATGCGTACATTTCCTCCGGCTGCACGGATGTCTTGTGTAATTTTCCCGGAGATTTCGACGTTTCCCCCCGCCGCCAGAACATCACCGTTGACCGTACCCCGAATCCTTACCATTCCGCCTGCGGCATAGACATCACCGTTCACCGTTCCCTCAACTAACACCTCTTGCCCGGTAATAAACAGATCATCGTTGACAACCTGGTTCTTGGGGACTGCCGCCACCCTTTCTTCCCCTGTCGTCGTGACCACCGCACCCCTTATTACCGGAACAAACAGGAAGGAAAACGCCAAACCAATGACCAAAACGGAAAAGATTTTTTTCATATCTTTTTTACTATCAGCGGAAAGCTTTCTTACTATATATAATTTGTTGTCCGTGTTCAAGAAGATGGGTGGGTGTGAAGTGTACGAATCAGATAATTATGAATCATGAATTATAAGAAGTTAAGGGAGGGTAAGGGGTGTTAAGGGAAATTAAAGGAAGTTAGGGGAAGTTAGGAGAGGCTAAGTGGTTGTAGGTCCGAGCTGCGCAAATGTTAAGGGTGTTTAAGGGAAGTTAAGGCCCCAGTGGGATAGTCAAGGCATCCCACGGGGTCGGTGAGAAGTTAAGGGAGGTTAAGGGATTGCAGGACCTTTGCGTGTTTTTGCCGTATACTTAGAATCGATCCTATGAAAAATAATCTTCCGGAGAAAATCCGGTTTACCAAGGAAGGGTACGCGAAGATGGAAGAGGAATTCCAAGCCTTAACGGATGAACGGGTGGAAATCCTGGTGCGGCTGCAAACGGCCCGCGAGATGGGAGATTTATCCGAAAACGGTGCCTATACGGCAGCCCGCTTGGAGCTCGGATCAACCGACAGAAGGCTCCGCCAGCTACGCTACCTGATGCGTTTTGCCGAGGTGGTGGAGAGCAAATCCGCCGGAACCATCGACTTCGGCAGCCTGGTTACGCTTGATAACGGGAAGAAACAGATGATCTTCACTCTGGTCGGAAAGTATGAATCCGATCCTGCCAAACAAAAACTGTCCATTGAGGGCCCGCTCGGAATGGCTCTCAAGGGAAAACGGGCAGGAGACACGGTGAAGGTACATGCCCCGGCAGGGACGACAACCTACCGCGTGGTGAAGGTGGAGTGAGAATTAGGCACGGGAGGCTTACTTGACAATAAGGTTTACAATTATATTGACAATTATTTAGGGCAAAGCTTGACACAAAACTTGACAATAAGCTTTACCATTGTGTAGTCTTGAAAGAGAAGTATGCTCCGCCCCAGGTACAAACGCACCAATAAGATCCTCACCAACATCGCCGAGATCGAGCGGCTGTACGGGCAGATTGAGGCAATCCGGATCCCCGAGAAACTGGAGCTCAACCTCAAGCGGGACAACCTGATTAAATCCACCTACGCCTCAAACCGCATCGAAGGAAACCCCTTAACACTTCCCGAAGTGACCAACCTCCTTTTGGATGAGCGGGTGCCGACGAACCGGGACGAAAAGGAAGTGGTCAGTTACTTTACGCTTCTGTCGGAGCTTGACCGGTTCAAGGACAGCGAACTCTCTTTGGAACTCGTGCGCGACTTTCATGGGCGGGTACTGGCGGGCGTGGATGAGACGGCAGGCAGAATCAGAGACCGGAAGGTCGTGGTCGGCAAGTATCTCGGGGAGCGGGGATCAATGACGCTCAGAGTAAAGCATGATCCCCCTTTCCATGCCCGCGAGAAGATCGAGGCAGCTTTGACGGACCTTCTTCTGTGGACGGGAAAGGCGGGCAATTTGCCGACCGTTCTTAAGACCGGGATTTTCCACCACGAATTCGTGTACATCCACCCGTTTGAGGACGGGAACGGCCGCGTCTGCCGCATGCTGACGTCGCTTTTATTTATTAAAGACGGGTACCGGATCAATAAATACTTCATCCTGGACGATTACTACGACATCGATAAGATCCTCTACTCGGACCAATTGCATTCCGCCGATAACGGGGACAAGACCGCGTGGCTTGAGTATTTCTCTGACGGGGTCAAGTATTCCCTGATCGGGGCACTCGACCGGGTGAAGAACGCGGCACGGACCCTTTCCCACAGGGACCGGCCGACGAAGAAGGAAAGCGAGGTCCTGGCAATCATGCAGGAGCAACCGGAGATGACCTCGACTGAGATCGCCGCAAAAATCGGGGTTACCCGGCAACAAGCGCACAACCTGCTTTCTTCACTGGTCCGGAAAAGCCTGATCGAGCGCAAAGGAACGACGAAGTCGAGCTACTATATCATTAAGTGATAAGGGAAAAGGAATCAGTGATAAGGGATGAGGAGTCTTTCGACTCCTTCGACTTCGCTCAGGATAAAGGTTTAGGGTATAGAGCGGAGAGCATAGAGCAGAGAGGAGAGAGGAGAGCGGAGAGCTTAGGGCATAGAGCTTAGAGCAGAGAGGAGAGAGGAGAGCGGAGAGCTTAGGGCATAGAGCTTAGAGCAGAGAGCGGAGGGGAGAGGGGAAAGGATGGAGGGGAGAGGGTAGAGGGTTTAGTCAGGCTCGTAGAACCAATTCCAATCCGGATCGATCACTTCCTGAATGCTGCTCTTTTTCATCTTGTAGATGCCGTCTTCGAATACCGTCTGCCAGGTGCCTTCGTAGAAGTGGAAATCCGCTTCTCCATCCACCCAATTTTTCGTCGAGAATTTGACAAAGACGGTATCGTTTTTCCCTGCTGCCTGTTTTGTCACGAAGATTTGGACGTCCAGGACATCGGTGAAGCGGTTGGACCACTCCTCAAAATCGGTCTTTTGCAGATACTCTCTGCTTAGGAGCCTGAAACCGTCCTCCATCCGCCGCGCCTTGAGGTAGGTATAGAAGGCTTTGACCGCTTCTTCGGGCGAAACGGCTGGATCGGCCTTGATCTTGGCAATATCCTGGTCGGTAAAGGTCGGCCAGAGGTGCTGAATGGAGTCGCCGGAGACGAAAAATGAGGTCCCCGCGATGGACGCGGTATTGATTCCGACCACTTCCCCGCATTGATCGACGACCGGCCCGCCGCTCATCCCATCCGCAAGATCCAGATTTATTTGCAGGAAATCAAGGGGATTCTTTTTTGACCGCCGCAGGCTTGCAAAATTCCCTTTGTAGACGGTGACTTCTCCGGGAAGACCCGTCCCGAAGGCGTAGCCGGCGGACATTACCGGTTCATTGGGCTGCAGCAATTCCGGCGAAGAGAACGAGAGCACCATGCCGCTTTGCTTTTCTCCGAGATACAGGAGGGCAAGGTCCGCATCTTTGTTGGCGGTGATGTTTTCCGGTGTCGTAAAATTACCGCTCGGGAAAATGACCTTCGGGCTCGGCTCACCGTCAATGACATGGAAGCTGGTCAGGACCTGGTTCGGAGCGACAAAGAATCCCGATCCCTCGGAATAACCCCCCACCACGCGGACGACCGATCCCTGGAGGTTCCTTGTCGTTAACCATTCGGAACAGAGGAATTTTTGATATCCCCCGAAGCGCTCGACCAGGTAACCGAAGCGGTACTCCGTAAAGATGAAGTAGGAAAAGATGGCAGCCCAAAAGACGGTTTTTGCGAAGTTCTTTTTGCTCCTCAACGGCCAAATCAGCAGATAAAAGGCGAGTTTGACAAGCCTGGTGATGAACTTAAGGAGGAGGAGACCTATGTAGTAAAGGCTGTAGGTGAACAGTTTAATTGGGAAAAGCGGAAGGGGAAAGAGGAGGTGGCGGATATAGGCCTTCGTGAGGGCGACCGCGAGGTGAACGCTTCTAAAGAGCTTTATCTTAAGCGTCCTTGTCCAGGGGAAGGTATTCGTGAAGAACCGTTTTAGGCCCCGCATGATGCCATATTGTAGCACGGGTTATGGGATATGAATTATGAATTATGAATTATGAATTAAGATTTGAGAATTGAGAAGTCAGCGTTGGTCTCCCTGCGCGAGGTTTTTGTTGTAGAAGAGGGACAGATCGAATTCCTGCTTGGCTTTTTCTTCCTCTCCCTTTTGGCGGTAGATTTCTCCCCGAATTTGGTAGAGCTCCGAGAAGGCGCGGTTCCCTCCGTTTAAAATATTGTCCGTTATCGCAAACACCCTGTCGTCGTCGCCGAGTTTTTGATAGGCGAGAATCGGTTCAATCTGATACCAGAGCATGCGCCGGGGAAGCCTGGTTTCCACCTGTTCAAAAGCTTTTACAGACTCTTCATTGTGTCCCAGGTGCTGGTCGGCAACGGAGAGGTTAAAGAGGGGGTAGATATTTTGCGGGTCGAGCCCGTGTTCTTGCTCGGCGCGCTGACGGGCGTTGTCCCAGGCGACGGCTTCATCCATTTCCAGGCCAATGATCGCTTCAACCAGGGCCTCCTGTTCTTCCTTATAGATAACGATGTAGCCGAAGTTAAACGGCTGCCACATCGAGAGAAAGTCATAGTAGGCGATCCGCTTGTTCGGCCCTTGGTACGAGTCATCCTGGATGATCAGTTTCTTTTCTTCGTCGAAGCCCCGAACGATGCGAAAGTGCCCGATGTCCTCATCGACCTTCAGCCAGGTTTTGACCACGACCGGAATGCCATTGTTCGTTAACACTTTGAGGAGGCGGATGTCCCCATTTGGCCGATGAAGCGCCTTTACACCATAGTGCTGGGCCCAAGCGACGAACTCACGGGGGAAGATCGTTTTGTCGTCATTGTCCCCTTTGGGATTTTGGTACGGGCGCATTTGATCTGCGAGTTCTTTTTGGGACACCGAGATTCCGAAATATGACAGCATCATGGAGAGGGTGGCCGGGCCGCAGTTGTTGAAAGTCTGATAGACGTGGGTCGGGCCGGGAAGGAGGGTCGAGCTGCCGGGTTCCCTGACCGGAGTGTCCGGTTTTTCCTGTTCGGTTTCCGCTTTTGGCTCCGCTTCCGCGCTTGCCTCCCGGGGTGCTTCGATGAATTTGGTTTCAACGGCTGGCCTGGGCCTATTGAAAATAGCATACGCACTGATTGCTATGAGAAAAACCGATGCCACGAGAAGAAGGATTGTTCTTCGCATGGGGATATTATAGACGGGGAAGGTCAAAAAGCGTATGGCGAATGGCAAATAGCAAATAGCTAATAGCAGATGGCATATAGCTTATAGCTTATGGCGTATAGCTGATAGCGAAGAGCAGGAGATCAGAGAGAAGTTAAGGGGGAAGATTACTTTCTTCGGGGAGGTGCTTCTCCACCGCGACTGCCGCGGAGTTCGTTTACTACCCTCCCGGTTGGGTCAACACGACGGAGGAACGATTCGCCGGTGAGGGGGGTCGTCTCCAGCTCTACTTTGTTGCCTTTTTCGTCAACTTCCAAGGTTGTCGGTTTTGGGTGAAACATTTCTTCTACCTGATCGGGCATACTACTATTATAGTATAATCCGCTCTTTTGAATTTTGCACTCTATGCACCTCATTGTACGTAATTTATGTCTAGACAATGGGGTACAATGGGTTTATAAACAATCCGTGCGTATGGGACAGGTTTTTTTCCTTTTTGTGATATCGCTTGTGTTGTCTGCCTGTACGCTGACGTGGCCGAAAGACATCGAGGTTCCCAATGAATCCGAAATTAACCCACCGCCTACGGAGGTGACAATGACACCGGCACCTGACGCGACACTCAAGATTGAAGATATGTACGGCGGGACCGGACCCGAGGCAAAGGATGGAGACCGGGTTTCCGTTCACTACACCGGGACTTTTCCGGACGGCGGGAAGTTTGACAGCTCTATTGACCGCAAAGAGCCGTTTGAGTTTACGCTGGGAAAAGGGGAGGTCATCCGCGGTTGGGATATCGGTGTTGCCGGTATGCAGGTCGGCGCGAAGCGGCGGCTGACTGTTCCGCCGCAGTTTGCCTACGGGGAGCGGGGGGCCGGGAATGTCATACCGCCGAATGCGACGCTTATCTTTGAAATCGACTTACTTGCGATTAATCCTCCGAAGGAATCCAGTTTTTAGATCTTCCTTTGTTTGTGATCCATGTTCCTTCTTTGCGCACACAAAGTAGGTTGCCCCTTTCTTTGCATGCCCAAAGAAAGCGGCGAAAGAAAGGGCACCCCAGTGAACGATCTCTCGGGAACTTGTTCGCTCATATTATGTCATCAAACTCCTCGGGATAAACCCTTCGTCAGGCAGTCGATGACTTCTTAAAGGAATTCGCTCACGTCGTTCTCGAGTAGCTGCGTTCAAAGGGGTTTCAACATGAAGCTGACGACTGAAGGCTGAAGACGATACCCTATACGCTAGACGCTTTGTCCGGCTTTGACCGGCATTTCTCCAATGTACTTTTTGGCTTTTTCCAACAGTTCCGCGAGGGTGACGTTGACTTTGAGGAGGTACTCTTTCGCACCCAATTTGCGGGCGGACTCCCCTTCTTCGGCGAGGTTCGTCATGACAATAACCGGAATATCTTTCGTTACCTCGGAAAGCTTCAACTGCTGGAGAACGTCAAAGCCGTTCATCCCGCCCGGAAGCATGATGTCGAGGATAATCAGGTCCGGTTTTCCCAACGTAGCTTTCGAGAGCCCCGACTGGCCGTCTCCGGCAAGATCAACCGCAAAACCTACTTGGGTGAATTTCTTCTGATAGGCAAGGGCTAAGGGCTGGTCGTCTTCGACAACAAGAATTTTTTTCATTCCTTACTCTTCTGATACACGCGAAGGACTTCTCTGATGGTGTTGACGAGGGTGTTTAAAGACGTCTCCGCTTTCACCAACAGACGATACTCACCGAGGGCAACGATCTTCGAAACCTTTTCGCCTTCGGAGAGGTTGGTAAAAACGATCACGGGGATTTTGGTTCTTTCCGGATCGGTGCGGAGCCTTTCTAAAAACCACACCCCATCGGTGAAGGGCAAGATGACGTCGAGGATGATGCAGTCGACCGGTTCCCGGTTGACGATCTCCCACCCCTTCTTACCACTGTCAGCGGTCGTCACTTCAAAGCCTTCTTTCTCAAGTTTCGTCTTTACGGCTGTCACGAGCTCCGGTTCGTCTTCGATCACCAGGATCTTACTCATTATGTTCCTCCTTTATTGAGATATTGACGGATCTCCTCAACGATTTCTTCGAGGCGTTTCTCAGCCTTTAGGAAATACTTCTGTGCCCCCAGTGCGATCATGGCGTTGACTTTGTCCGGGCCGGCCGTGTTTGAAACCACGAACACGGGGATACCGGCAAGCTTTGGGTCGGCTTTGATTTTGGTGAGGAACTCCAGACCGCTCATCGCCGGGAGGTAATAATCAAGCCAGATGAGCGAAGGGGGTTTGGGGAGGTCCTTCAGGATCCCGAGTGCCCGGCTGCCGTCCTGGGCCGTCCGTGTTTCAAACCCGGAAAGCTCAAGCTTCTTTTGGATTGCCGAAAGCAACGGGAGTTCATCTTCGATGACCAGGATCAGCGCTTTCTTCCCCGGCTCCATAGTTTCCCCTTTCTTTCCTTGAGTGCAACGCGCTTGTTTTGAGATCGCGGAGCGAAAATTTCTTGGTCACAAACGGTGCAATCTTGATAAGTATTCTCTGCTGTACTTTGTACCAGACAATTTGTCTGGCCTATGTGACCGGCGAAATTTGTTCCGCGCTCTCTTGAAAGATTATTGAGTGCGAAACTCTTGCTCCCTTGAGTGTAACGTTAAAGTTTCGTTTCTTCAAGCGTCCGGCTGCCCTGCCTCGCCGGGGTCCCGGCAGCAGGGAGGGTGAACCAAAAGGTCGTTCCTTTCCCCTCTGCCGACTCAAACCAGATCCTTCCTCCCGAGGATTCAACGATGGATTTGACGATATAAAGGCCGAGTCCCGTTCCTTCGGTTGAGACGGTACGGATGTTGTCAGCCCGGAAGAATTTCGAAAAGACTTTCTGCTGCTGGTCTTTGGGAATGCCGTAGCCCGAGTCCTGGATTTGGGAGATAATTTCATCATCCTTCCGGGAAATAAAGATGATGATCTCTCCTTTTTCGGGTGTATATTTCACGGCATTGGAAAGCAAATTGGCATAGACTTGGCGTATGAGCTTGGGGTCAACGGTGATTTTGGGAAGCTTATCGTGTTTGCTCACCACGACCTGAAGCTCTTTTTCTTTGATCTTGGGGGTTAATTCCGTTAATACCTGACTGACCAGTTCGGGGAGGTCGGTCGGGACGGGTTCGATGGCAATCCGCCCTTCCTCAATGCGGGAGACATTCAACAGTGCATTCACCAGCTCAATCATGCGGTCGTTTGAGGCGTAGACTTGAGTTAAAAACTCTTTTTGCTCTTTGGTGAGTTTTCCGGCATCGCCGGCGAGGAGCATCTCGGTGAACCACTTGATCGCAGATAAGGGAGTCCGCAGCTGATGGGAGGCGAGGGAAATGAATTCCGTCTTCATGCGGTCAACTTCTTTGGCTTTGGTGATGTCGCGTTCGATGCCGACAAAAAACCGCACGTTCCCATCCTTGTCGAGAATCGGGGTGATGCTTAGTGCTGCGATGTAGGTTTTTCCGCTCTTTTTCTTATTCGTCAGTTCCCCTTGGAATGTTTTTTTCTCCCTTTTGATGCCGTCCCACAGCTTCTCGAAGAATTTCTTGTCCATCTGCCCTCCCCAGAGCTTCCCCGGGTTCTTTCCGATGACTTCCCCGATGGTGAACTCCGACGTGTCTTCGAGCGCCTTGTTCGCATAGAGAATCGAGCCTTGCGGATCGGTGATGATGATCTGATCAGAGGCGTTCTCCACCGCGAGCTGGAACTTCTTTAGGTCCTCTGCCAACCGATCGGATGTCTCCTTTTCCTGCAATAATTGCGTGGTCCGCTCCCTCACTTTTTCTTCAAGCCCTAAGTAGAGGCCTTTGAGTTCTTTGGCCATGCGGTTGAATTCGTCAGCCAGCTGCTCCACCTCATCTCCGGTCTTGATGTTGAGCTCCAAGTCCCACTGGCCTTTTCCGATTTTTTCGGCCCCGGTGTGGAGCTTATGGAGCGGTTCGGTAATCGACCGGCTGACGATGAAGGCGACGAGGATAAACAGGAAGAGGATGAGGATTGAGACTTGGATGAGCTCTTTTTGCATAGTCTCAATCGGCGCAAAGGCTTCCTTGACGGCGATGTCAACGACCAATCCCCAATCGGTTGACGGGAGATAGCGGTAGACGGTCATCACCTTGTTCCCGTCGCGGTCGGCCGTTTCGGTAATCCCGGAGAGTTTTTGGGTTGCAAGGACGATCGGAGAACGAACAATTTCCCCGATGTTTTCCCTCCGCTGAATCTGACCTTGCTGGTTTCTCGGGACATTGAGGTAGACGATTTCCTCCCCCTCCCGTTTGGCAAGAATGATGCGACCGCTTCTTCCCAGACCGCTGTAGTCATTGACAATTCTTTCCAGTATGCCCGGCTTGAGGGTCGTGACGGCAAAGCCAACGAGTGCGCCGTCTTTTTGCAGCGGTACGGCAAGAAATATGTTCCCGCCGTCTGCCTCGATCGTCGCTTTGCTTGTCGGGAGCCACTCGAGTTTTCCCGGATTTCCTCTATCCCCCACCCCTTCATTGCCGCTTGCCGCAACTTCGAAACCTTGGGGGTCGGTGAGGGTGATTGTTCCAAGATCCGGGTTTTGGGCAAGGAAGCTTGCCAAAAACTCTGCGAGTTCACCCGTTTGTCTTTGTTCAAATACACGGATGAGGTCTTCGCTTACAGCCACAGTTTCGAGGAAGTTCATGTTGGTGACGACAAGCTCTTGAATCTGTTCCTGTTTGGCGGTGGCGATCGACTCGAGCTGATCAACGATACGGTCGGAAAGGAGGGCTCTGGCGTTTCGGAAGCTTAAGATCGACAGGAGGGCAACAACGGGGATCAGGATGAAGATGATGGAAAGCGTCAGCTTTGTCTGGATCGAGTGAAGCTTGAAGCGGACAAATGATGGTTTGGCAGGCACGGGCATCTTATGTATCGTATCAAGTTTTTGAAGTTTTCGGTGTGCTGGTCACTTTCTTAGGCGAAACGGGCGGCCCCTTGCTTACAAATGGCAGTGACTTCTTTTTCGACATGGGATTTCTCATCAGGCGTGAGGCCAAGATCGGCAAGACTTCCTCCTTTATCTTCCAGCAGGTCCCTGCAGAGGACGATGCCGCGGGAAAGCACTTTTTTCTTCTGCGCATCGGTGAGGCTTGTGAGGCATGTTACGGGATGAAGGCCGGCGGATTCAATCAGATCCTGGAGGTTTCCGGTTTGGGGATGACTCCACCCTAGGACCTGCATGCCCATACAGTTTCCGTAGTGGATGGCTTCTGTGGTGCACTTCGTATTCGTCACCAACCAAGCCTGGTCGAATGGCTTTATGCCTTCTTTTTCGTTTCCCTTTTGCACATCCTCGAAGCGGGCTTGGATGTAGAGCGCCACTTTGACGTCGGAGCGGACTCCCGGAAGGTTGTGGAACTTGCATTCGACCATGTAGCGTCGATTCTCCTTCTGGGCAACCACGTCGATTTCGTGATCGACACACCTTCCGGATACGATGACATCGGTTTGGACCGTATATCCATGGCGGGAAAGGATTGCGGCGACGAATTTTTCAAAAGGGTAGCCGCTCGGGCCGAGCTGCATTATCGCCTGTTTTAATCCGTACACCGTTTTGGTGTACGGGTAGGAAGAATTGCCTAAATACTCACTTATGTGGCGGTAAATTTCGGCGGTCGGTATGCCGCCATAGAGGCTGTCACGAACGTGGCGTACCACTTCGTCCTCCAGCTTTTTCGGGATTCTGGTGCGGCGAATCGAGCGGCGGACTTTGTCTTCGCTAAACGGTTCTTTCTCTCCCGATGCCTTCAAGACCTGGATGTTTTCGGAATCCATGCTTTCCCTTTCTCCCTTCCATTATGCGGGAACTCTCCTCTGGGAGCAAGGACGCTTATTTTCCCAGTGTTTCCTTGAGAAAGCGATACAGAAGATAACCTCCAAGCCCTGCAAAGACGGCGTTGACCGCGGGGAATGCGGCGGTAAACCCCGTTACGGTCATGGCAGTATCCGAGATGAGCTTCACCACCGCGGATTCCTGGCCGGGCATTCCTAACATTCCCGTTTGCGAGAGGATTATGGTCAGAAGCCCGGTGGTGGTGAAGATCGCCGTGGCGATGATGTTGGTGATATAGATCGGGTAGCGCCTGGTTCCCAAGGCAATTTCTCCGACTTTCCGACGCAGGATGGGTTTCTCAAGGATATTTCGTTTGTGGATGAAGGCCGAGGCAAGGTAGAGGGGAGTGACCATGCCAAACACGTATGCAAGCCCCACGCCTAATGCCTGAAGGGTCGTCGGAGTGAGTGCAGAAAGGGTGACCACGCCGATCAGGACGGGTGCGCAGCAGGCGGAGGTGATCCCCGAAAAAATCCCAAGGGTGAAGGTCGAAAACGGATCGTGTTCCTGCTCTTTTTGGCGGAGTGCGAAGTGGGGCATCGGCAGTTTGATCCCCAGGAGGGAGAAGGCGGCGAGTACCAGCATAAAGATCCCGCCTATGGTGTACGTCTGGTCGTGCAGGCGGAAGAACAGCAGGGAGAGGGCTTTCGCCCCCAAGACCACCGGCAGCATGACTACAAAAATGCCGAGCGAATAGATGAGGGTGGCCATTAGGACGCGCTTTTTTTCTTTGAAGATGTTGGCAAAATAGGCGGGGAGCAGATAGGAAATGCAACAGGGAGCAAACAGGGCGACTATGCCTGCGGCGAAGGCGGCGATAAGGGAAATCTGGTAGAGGGCTTGGGATCCTTCCATATACAACCTTTCGGATCTAGGCTTGAAGCTTGGCTTTCCGCAGTGTCATCGCGTTTGCGACGACGATCACCGAGGAAAGGCTCATCGCAATCGCGCCGATCTTGGGGTTTAAGCGAAAGCCCAGGGGAATGAACAGTCCGGCTGCGGCGGGAATCGCAAACACGTTATACCCCAGGGCCCAAACGAGGTTCTCGACCATTTTTCTAAAGACCTTCCGGCTTAAGACGATTATGCTTAGGATGTCCTGCGGATTGTTACGGGTGAGGACGATATCTCCGGCTTCGACGGCGACATCGGTTCCCGCGCCGATTGCGACTCCCACATCCGCCTGCTTTAATGCCGGAGCATCGTTGACCCCGTCGCCTACCATCATGACTTTGTTTCCCCGGTCTTGAAGCGTTTTGATGTGTTCGTATTTTTTGTCAGGAAGTACCTGGGCAAAATAGGTGTCGATTGAAAGCTGCCCGGCTATGTCCTTGGCTACCTCTTGGCTATCACCGGTGAGCATGGCTACTTTGACGCCGATCCGATGGAGGGCTTCGACGGCAGTTTGGGACTCCGGTTTGATCCGGTCGGAAAGGGCGATCAGCCCTGAAACTGTCTTTCCCTCGGAAAGAAAGACGACCGTTTTTCCTTCTTGCGAGAGCTTGTCGTAGATTACCCGGGCTTCTTTAGTCAGGGCTCCCCGTTCCTCCATGAGGAGCCGGTTGCCCACGGCGAACGTTTTGCGGTCGACCCGGCCTTCGATTCCTTTCCCGGCGAGGTTTTTAAATTTCTCTACCGCTTTCGGCGTTCGGTTCTGTTGTTTGGCAAAGGACAGAATTGAAAGCCCGATGACGTGCGTGGAATGCGCTTCCAAGGAAGCCGCAACAGTGAGTAAATCTTTCTGTTTCTTCGTCAGGGCTCCGTTTTGCGTTTCCTTCTCGCCAAGCACCACTATCTCGGTCACCCCAAACTTTCCTTCTGTCAGGGTTCCCGTTTTATCGAATACCACGTAGTCGATGTCCTTGACCACCTCAAGTTTTGCCAAATCCTTGAGGAAAACGCCGTTTTTGACGGCAAGCTGCGTGGCGATGGTTGAGACCGTGGGAATCGCGAGTCCCAAGGCATGGGGGCAGGCAATCACCAGCACCGTAATTGCCAAGGTTACGGCAAACACCAGGCTTTGTCCCATAACGAGCGACCAGACAAGTACGGTAGCTGCTGCGACGGCAAGCGCGGCAAGTGTTAAGATCCCCGAAATTCTATCCGCTAAACGCTGGGCGGAGGGTTTGGTTTGTTGGGCTTTGGCGATGAGCTTTTGAATCTGGCCAATGGTCGAGTTTTCGCCGACCCGTTCGAGCTTGACTTCCACCGAACCGTCCAAACAGATGGCCCCGGCGACCACGCGGTCGTCTGCTTTCTTTTCGACCGGCTTTGACTCGCCGCTTAGGTGGGCTTCGTTGAAATTGGCTTGCCCTTTGATAATTTTTCCATCGGCAGGAACTTTCTCTCCCGGTTTTACCAAGACCGTGTCATTTTCCTTAAGCATTGCCAGTTCAACATCTTTGGTACCCTTATCGGTCAGAAGATGCGCTTCCTTCGGTAAGAGCTTGGCTACCTCCTGAAGCGCATCACCCGCGGCAGCACTTGATCTTGCCTCAAGGTAATGTCCGAACAACAGCACCCAGATCAGAGTTGAGATCTCAAGGTAGAACTCGGCCTTCAGCGCGGGGAAAAAGTTTGAGGCTGCGGAAAAGAGGTACCCGGCACCGACGGCAACAGAAACCAGGGTCATCATCCCGATTTTTCTGGCCTTGATTTCATGCTTGGCATGCTCAAAGAACACCAGCGCAAAGAGAAAAATGGCGGTTGCAATTCCGAATTGGAGGGAGGCCCGGAAGGAAAAGTCCGGAATCCGAAGGAGCCTGAGGGCGGGTTCTGATGTTGCGAGAAGCGGAATAAGGAGAACGGTGACGATCGCGAAACGCCGGAGGAAATCCCTGGCCGCCCCCGGGCCCGACATCATAGCGTGATGGTCATGGGCGGCATGATCGTGATGCTCGTGGTCGTGAGGCTTCTTCAGTTCCTCTTCTCCCTCTCCTTCCGATTCCTCCTTCACTAAGTCCATGCCGCACTTCGGGCACCTCCCGGGAGTATCACTTCGGACTTCCGGATGCATTGGGCAGGTAAACCGTTTCCCTCCCACTCTGTGTTCTTCGTGATGTTCAGAGCAACAGGACATCATAAATTATGAATTATGAATTATGAATTAAGAATAATGAATAAGACTCGTCGGTCGTTGATCTTGCCGGTTTCCGAGTCGGTTTACTTTATCCTCTCCCAGATCCAACCGAGTACGTACCCGTAGAACCAACCTAACCCCATGAGCACAACTCCTCCCATGACGAAGCTTTCGATAGATACCCGCCGCATGGCAAATAACGGAAGCAACTGCCCATGTGTTAACCAAGAAAGCACGGTCATAGTAAATTTGGGAAAGGCCGCGACCACGACGCTACAAGTAACCCAAATCACTCCCATCCAAAGCGCTGCCACTTTAGCCATGACTTCTTTCGTGTGCTTCACTTTTTTTCACCACCCTTCATCCAAAGGTAACGGATAAGAGCCACGAGCAAGGCCATCACCAGGATCCAGGTTGTTAAACCAAACAGCACGTGCAGGCCTCCCCAGGCGCCCCAACCACCAGACCAGTTTTGATTCATCATTCCTCCCCAACCCATCATCGGCATCCACCTCCCTTCAATATCTTTTGTGCATCCGAGATAATTCTTTCCCATGCTGATGTGGGCGGTCCGCAGGGTTTCCGATCCCTCGCCACCCATCATCCGGTCCATCCGTTCATGGACTTCGGGATCCGGGTGCATGACGCCCATGAAGGCATCGCCCAGCCGCTCAAATTGGATGTCCGTCACTTTGTCACAATCGATTTCGTCAACTATGGCTACACTTTGCCCGCCCGTGATTTCCTGAAGGATTTGGTCGACGCTTTCGGAGGGTTGTTCTGCCGCAGTACTTGCAGTCCATTGGCCCATCATCCCTTGGGCCATAGCTCTTGGCTGCGTGAACAGCGCAAGGACAACGAGCATTCCAAAAAGTATCAAGAGTTTTTTTATCATCTTCATTTCGTATTAACGCTTCACGACCGTGGCGGTGATAGAGGCGGTTAGCTTTGGAAAATTCGGATTGTCCGTATTGATATAAATGGTACGTTCTAATTCTCCTAAATCGGAGTCATCCTTGTGAATCGCCGGATCGAAGCTCACCCCGACCGTGGCGGATTCGTAGGGACCGAGCCTGGTTTTTTCCATTTCCGCTTTGGTGCAGGAGCAGGACGTTGAGAGGCTGGTGACGTTCAGGGTGCTTGCCGTATTGTTTTTGAGCGTGAAGTCGGTTTTGGTAATGTCCCCGTAGATCACCGTGCCTAAATTTTTTAAGGGGGGAGTTAAGAGAACCGCTTGGTGCGACTCCCGGTAGGCTTGAATCCCGCCCTGAAGGTTTTTGACGTTGGTATAGCCAGCCTTTACCAAGACCCCGGCCGCCTCCTGGCTCATGGAGCCGGACCGGCAGTAGAGAATGATTTCCGCGTCTTTTTCTTTCGGGAGTTCGTTTAGGCGATTGGCAATTTCGTTGTAGGGAATGAAGGTATCGGTTTCACTAAGATGCTCCTCTTCCGGGATGTGGACGTCTACCACGAACGGATCGCGATTTGCAAGGATAGCATCATATTCCGCCGGGCTGATATCGGCATATGAGCCCCCGCTTGTAACTTTGGAGTTCGGACTTGTTATCCGCCAGTAGGCAAGGATAGCTCCCGCCACAACGAGGACAGCGATCAGAAGCATTGTCTTACGCACCGCAGCTTCCTCCCTGGCTCTTTATTCCCGGCACATTGGCAACCGCCTGATGAACCTTTTGGGCTCCCTGGGCGGAGGAGTATTCATTGCTCAAGGCGAGTTTCGGATCGACCTTTTCCCACTCGGTCCCTTGCTGGGAAAAATAGACAGCCATCTCTACATAGGTCGTCGGGAACCAATACGAATTGAACGCGAGGAGATCTTTGTAAATCTGTTCCTCGGAGAGCCCGCTTGAGACGGCAAGTTCGATGTAGCCGAGGGCCGCCATCCCATGGTTACAATCGGGAAAGGCCACGCTGTTCCCGCAGCAGGGGCGGTAGACGTTCTCGGCAATCCTGCGGACTTGTTCCTGCTGATCGTCCGACAGCGGGATAATCTCCTGACTTGAATAGAGGGCTTTCGCTGTTTTTGACCCCAATGTCCACCCGCCGGTTGAGGCGAAATTTTCGATAGGAACATCCTGCTCACGCATCGGCCCTTCATCCAACACCTTACTTTTATTGACAAGCCCGAGTGCCCACAACGTATTGACCACGAAGTGGGAGTTATTTTCATTGATTTCGATCGGTCTTGACTCATTTCCGCTGAAAATGTCCATTTCCTGTTTGCCGTTCGTATTCGCGTTGAAGGATTGTTCGTATTTCGCAAGGTCAATTGCACCTACCTCAACGAGTTTCTTTCCAATATCGCCCCAGGAGAGCGAAGTCTTGTATCCTGACGGGGGAATGACTTTTTGTGCAACCGTTTTTACGACATCCTGGGAAACCTGATTTTCTGCAGGTTGCTCAGTTGTAGTCTTGAGCTTTTGGCTTACCAAATAATATTCGACCAGCGCCCCCGATGCCCCTGCATTCAGGAGTAGAAGCACAAAGAGCCAAATGGGAAGGGTCAGACTGGCGGGTTTCTTTTTTCTTTGAGTCATGGGGTTCTCCTTTGTTCTCCGTCTAATTTGTAACATCCGCAGAGAGCGTGAATTCGAGCTTCTGAAGACTTGGGTCGTTGGTTTCCAGGGAGACCAGCCTCGTAATCTGACCCACGCCCTGCGGGCCGTGGAATGCAGGATCAAAGATAACCGAAAGGGTCGCTGTTTTAGATGGTGCGACCTCTCCGACCCAGGAGGAGTTTTGATGCATACCAAAAAATGGGCTCAGCTTACCGTCAATCTCCACTTGCGCCTCAGTACACATGCATGAGGTTTGGACGTTTATCAGCTGCAATGTCCCGCTGCCTCCGTTTTTGATAGTGAATTCCTTTTGAACTTTCCCATCTTTCATCGAAATTGTTCCCCAGGAAAAAGAGGTTTCATCCACTTGGGCTTTTACCGAATTTGAGGAGGCTATCGTCGGGACCTTCTGAGCTCTCGTTGCAAGGAAGATGCCTCCGAAAAGGACAAGAACGGAAGCGAGAACGATCCCGATAATAATTTTGGAGTCTTTCATAGATGGGCAATACCTTTCCGAACCGGCGGCCGGCTCAACCGAACTACACTCCTTCTTATGCGTTTGAGGAACTGGTTTTTGCAGCCTGCTGCACAAAAGTAATAGGTTTTGCCTCTGAACTTCAGGATGGCTGCGGCGGTCCTCGGGCTGATACGCATGCGGCAGACCGGATCCACTACCAACGGAATAAAATCCTTCATCCGGAGCCGTAGTTCATGGGTCAGGGTTGCTTCACCGCGGTGCTTGTCAATCAGCATCTCACGAATGCTGTCGGAGGCCTTAATAAGGTTCGGATGCGCCAGTCTGTAGAAGACACCCGTTCCCCTCCTTCTTGTGTCCACGATTCCATGCTCGCGGAGAACGGAAAGGTGCTGGGAGAGATTTGCCTGCTTCAGTCCGAGCATCTTCTGTATCTGCGATACCGAGAGTTCCTGATGGCGAAGCAGATGGACAATCTCCACCCGCTTGGGGTTGGCGAGGGCCTTATAGAGATTCGCGTGAAGCTGAAAGACTTTCTGGTACATTCTTTTATTCGAATATTCGAATATATTGGGAGTTTACCGTATGGGCGCAGGCTTGTCAAGCAATAAACACCATGGGTTATAATAGCCTTCGTATGGATCTTACTCAAAGACACTGCGTTCCTTGTGAGGGAGGTATTTCCCCATTTGATGCGGCTTATGCCGCCGAGTGGCTGCGAAATATCCAGGGTTGGAGGCTCGTTGCGGGAAGTAAGAAAATTCAAAAAGACTTTATCTTTAGGAATTTCAAGGAAGTCATCGGGTTTGTGAATAACGTTGCGGAGATTGCCGATACGGAGAATCACCACCCCGATCTTTTTATCCACAGCTATAAGAAACTTCGAATCACTCTTTCGACGCACGCAATCGGTGGGCTTTCGGAGAACGACTTCATTCTGGCCGCGAAGATTGACAAGATTCAGGGGAAATGAGGGGGAATGAGGGATGTTAAGGGTAAAGTTAAGGGAGGTTAAGGGGAAATTAAGGGTAGTTAAGGCCCCGGTGAGATAGGACTTCGTCCATCTCACGGGGTCGGAGAGAAGTTAAGGGAAATTAACGAGAGCAGACTCATTCTTGGTCGATTCTCTCGAGTTTCCCGAGGAGTTTGAGGGCTTCGGATTTTTTGGCTTCGGTCACTTCGACGGCAACAATTCCGTGTTGGAAATGACCGTACACGACCACCGCTCCGAGCGGAGAAAGGAGGACCGCGGGAAGGACGGCGAGGTCCTCTTCCCCATCGATTTGAATTACCGCCGGTTGCTCCTTTAGCATTGCTTTCTGAATGGCATTCACCAATGCCGGGAGGATGATCCCCGGCGGATTTGCTGCCCTGTATACGTTCCGCTTCTCCAGGCTGCCCAGATCGGAAATCTTCTCAAAACGCTTTTTCCGGTTTACTTTTAAGTCCGCGACAATAAGCTTCGGTGAAACACCCGCTCTGAGAAATCCGTAGCTCACCAAATCCCCTACGCTGGTCAACGGCCGGAGCCCGCGTGCTTCGATAAACTGAATTGTCTGGTTGATGCCAGTTTCGAGATTGGATGGGTTTGTCGGGATGATGTTACCGAAAGGTGTTCTGAATTTCGGCAGTAAACTTCCCGGAACCTCTGCTGGGGTGGCTGCGAGAAGGACCGAGGCAAAATGAATGCCTTCGCGATCTATCTCGCCGTCACGGATGCGGCGAGAGGAGATGATCTTCCCGTCAAGAGCCCGGATCAACGGATAGCGGATGAGTTTTAGCGGCCTTAAGCCTTGTTCCATCCGCTTCCGGTTCAGGACCCTTCCTCCTTCTTTTGTGTTATCAGTGATGAGGAGAGCTTCGAGTGAGTCGTCGCTCACCGTTTTACCAAAAGGATCTTCAAGGGTAATGATGTCATAGGTCTTCAGGAGACGGTTCCGGCTTAGGTAGTCCACGACACCCTTCATTCTCACCTTGAATGACTCGAGCCTGGGGTCTTTATGGATCCTGAAGGCCAATGCGTCGCTGGTTATGCCGACGGTTACCTTCGAGGACAGCTCAAACGCCCGGTTTAGCAGTCCCCGGTGGCCCCGGTGGAGATGATCGAAGGTGCCACCGAGCGCAAGATGGGCAAGCTTTTTTACCTTGGTTTGATGGTTACCGGAGCTGGTTTTGGACATCGCGGAGTCTTTCCAAGGTTTCCTTTTTCCCGAGGATTTCGATAGTGTCAAACAAAGGGGGGGTGGCGGTTTTTCCGGTTACGGCTATCCTCACCGTCATAAACAGCCGGGTGGGTGACCAATCCTTCTCCACAAACGATCTGCCGGTTTCTTCTAACCGCTTGGCTTTGAAGTCTTCCGATTTTATTTTTCCGAGCCCGCCTGTGAAGGCTTGAAGCTTTTGTTTTGTCTCCGCCCCGGTGTGTTTTGACTGAGACAGGACCTCTTCTTTTGGCACTTCCGGACGCGTGACGAAGAATTCGGTTTGGTCGTTAAACTCGGAAAGGAGTCGGATCCTTTCTCTCACGAGCGGAAGAACCCGACGGGCGAGCGTCGGGGTCATACCTTTGGGGGTAAACGGAGAGAGCTCAGTAAGAAGATCGCTGTCGTCCATCTCGCGAATATACGCCCCGTTGAGCCAGCGAAGTTTTTCCAAATCAAAGATCGGGGCAGTCGTCTTTACCTTATCCAAAGAAAAGTTGGCAATAAAATCTTCCCGGGAAAACTTGTCCAACTCTTGCGGATGCGCCCAGCCCATGAGAGAGAGATAATTCAGCAGAGCCTGCGGAAGATAGCCTTGTTCCTGATACCAGAGAATGGAAACCGGATTCCGGCGCTTCGAAAGTTTTGAGCGATCGGGATTCCGAAGGAGCGGCGTATGTGCAAAAACAGGCGGCTTCCAGCCAAACGCCCCATAGAGCATGAGGTGTTTTGGTGTTGAGGAAATCCATTCTTCCCCCCGAATCACATGGGAGATGTCCATGCGATGATCATCAACCACCACGGCCAAGTGGTAGGTCGGGTAGCCGTCCGACTTTACCAGAACCTGATCGTCGATCGAACTGTTCTCAAATGCAATGGTTCCGCGAATGGCGTCGTCCCACTGTGTTTTGCCTTCCCTGATAACTTTAAGACGTATGACGTGGGGTTCAAGTTTTTCTCTTTCCTTTGCGATCGCGGGTTTAAGTTTCCGACACGTCCCATCGTACATCGGGATTTTTCCTTCCTTCGTTTGGCGCTCCCGCATTTCCGTCAGTCTGGCCTGAGAACAAAAACAGTAATACGCGTTTCCTTTTTCGACCAATTCTTCGGCGTGTTGCCGGTAGAGTGCCAGGCGTTTCGACTGGACGTATGGAGCATAGGGGCCTCCGACATCGGGGCCTTCGTCGTAGTCGAGACCCAGCCAGTGCATTGCGTCGAAGATGATTTTCTCGGCCCCGGGAACGTAGCGCTCCCGATCGGTATCTTCAATGCGAAGGATAAACTTCCCACCGTTTGCCCGGGCAAAGGCAAAATTCAACAGGCCGATGTAGGCGGTGCCGATATGGGCAATGCCCGTCGGGCTTGGGGCGATGCGGGTGCGGACGGTCATCTGTTTGATCCCTTGTCCCGTACAAAAACTTGAATTTCCACTCACTGCTGATTTAGCCGCATTGGAAATCAGGTTTTTTTTACGGGACTGCGGTCACAAGCTTTGCTTGTTCTCTTGCCCCATATAATAAACTTGATTATCTACTGACTGCATATTCTGCCGTATTAGATTTCATGTTTTTTAACGGGGCTTCGATCACTCGGGCGGAGTACCACCCGGGTTCTCTTGCATTCTAGCAGAGGATACCGCTATACTCAAAGGAGAAAATAGGGGGTAGGAGCTAGGGGTTAGGGTATAGGGTTTAGGGTTAAAGAATTGAGCTTCAAGATTTAAGAATTGAACATTAAACATTGAATATTAAACATTGATCTTTGGCATGGCAACCCTCACCGAAGCCTCCTACTATTCGAGAAATATCATCAAGTACGGCTCAATTGTTGTCGTTATCTTACTTGCTATTCGGATCGGGGTAGCTGTTTTTACTACGTGGTGGAAGCGGCTTCATCCGCCTCCCCCGCCTCCGGTGACCGTGGAGTTCGGAAAATTGCCGGCCCTCTTCCCGTCTACGGAGAAACCGGAAATCAAATTTCGTTTGGAGACGGCTACGGGAAAACTCGGTGAATTCGGCCCGCAAGCCCTGGTCTACCTCATTCCGGCAAAGCGAGGGAATCTGCTGGCGCTTGAGCGGGCAACCGATCTTGCTAAAAAGATGGAATTCATATCCGAACCGACAAATTCAGGGACCCTTTATCGGTGGACAAAGGATAAGCCCCTTCCCTCCTCTCTGGAGATTGATATTGTGAGCGGCGATTTCACTTTCGATGCGAATTGGAGGGTTGAGCCACAGCTTCTGACGACCTCCATCGCACCTTCCGAATCCGAGGCTATCGCTTCAGCCCGAGGTTGGCTATCCGGCATGGGACTTTTAGAGGATGATTTGGAAGTCGGGGAGACGCGTGTCACCTACCTAAAGGTGTTGGGGACGGATGTTGTCATAGCAGCTTCACCATCCGAGGCGCAGTTTGTCCGCGTGGACCTGTTTCGGGTTAATTTAGAGGATGCCCGTATCCTACCCTCAAACCCGGATGATGGCCTGGTGTTTGTCGTTGCATTGGGTTCCAGATACGGAAGATCCCAGGTGGTCCACGGTGAATACCGATATTTCCCGGTTGATTACACACAAACCGCTACCTATCCGTTGATTTCGGTTGATACCGCCTGGAAACGTCTCGCGGAAGGAAAGGCTTTCTTGGCTATCCTGCCGAAGGATCTTTCGGAGATCGCGATTCGTAAGGTTAGCTTGGACTATTTTGATCCTCCTGAAGCCGGTCTCTTCCTCCAGCCTATCTTTGTGTTTGAAGGTGATGGGGGTTTTGTGGGGTATGTGGCGGCAGTTTCGGATGAGTGGATACAGGAATAATATAAGTTAAAAGTGAAAGGTGAAAAGTGAAAAGTTCAATATTAGAAGTTTTTACTACCTCATTGTCCTTCCCCCTCACTTAGTAATTCATCCAAAGTCTTCCAGGTGTGAGCGCTGTAGGCCCATTCGATAAGCCTCTCGGAATCCCCGAAGCGATTTGCGCTGCCTAAGACAACGGCGATGATTTCTTTTCCATCCCTTATCGTGTCCGTGACTAAACATTCGCCTGCCAGTTCGGTCCAGCCCGTTTTCACACCGCGGATGCCTTCAACCTCGCCTAACAACTCGTTTTTATTCTCAAGCGGATGGACCCGTTGGGCGTCTACGTCGGTCACGACAGCAGTTTTGGTACCGACAATTTTGGCGAAGGTTGTATCTTTCATTGCCACGCTTGCGAGTCTGGCTAAATCCAAGACAGTGGTATAGTGGCCGTTCTGCTCCACCCCTGAAACATTGCGAAAGCGGGTGTTTTCCAGATGGATCTCTCTTGCCAATGCGTTCATCTGATCAACGAAGGCGTAGTACCCGCCCGGATAATTTTCTGCTAAGGCGAACGCCGCATCATTTCCGGATTCAAGCAGGAGACCATAGAGAAGGTTTTCTACCGTCATCCGTTCACCCGGAACAAGGTTCATGGTTTGGCCGATTGCCCGATCTGCCTGCTTGACCGTGATCACTTGATCGAGGGGATAGGCTTTCAGGACAACCAGTGCCGTCATGATTTTGGTTGTCGACGCAGGAAACAGCTGCTGGGTGGGATTTTTGGTGTAGAGGACAACCGCAGATCCGACATCGACCACCGCTCCGGCGCGAGCAGAGATGGCGGGTTTTGCGATCCCCTCGATTGGGACCGGGTACGGGGAGACCGGAGGAAGTTCAAAGGGAATGGGGCGGAGGCTCGATTGATCCGGGATAAGGCTTAAATCCTGATAGTATCCGTTTCCCGGCAGGAAAAGGAGGATAAGACCCAGGGCGATGAACGCCGGTCTTTTCCTTAGTGAAAATGCTTTCTTTGTAAATAGGAGAAGACTTTCCCGGAGGGTTGTTCGTTTTTTCCGTCCATGTCTTGCCATCGGAGGGAATGGATTTTCGGCTACCCTTTCTGTTTGAACGGTTGATTATTACGAGTTTCGTTTAATACGGAGATCGCACAACAGAAATTTGCTCGGTCGCATAAGGTTCGGTCTTGGTTAGCTTTTCGTGTTCTGGATGCTCGCCAGTCCGCCAGCTGGCGGACTGGCCTTGCTCCCAGCGCAAATTTGTTCCGCGCTCTCCTTCTGATGGTTGCTAGGTACGAAACTCGTGATTATTTTTCTTTCTTATTACTTTCTACAACCTTCAAATGTAACTCCTTAAGCTGTTGCGGTTCCACTACGGACGGCGCATCCATGACCGATGTTTGTCCGGATGCGGACGTGGGAAATGCCATCACTTCCCGTACACTGGGTTCGCCTAAGATCGCCATGAGAATGCGATCGACGCCGGGAGCAATCCCACCATGAGGCGGCACCCCATAGGTAAATGCAGTAAGCATATGTTCAAACTGTTTCTTCTGCTCTTTTGTAAATCCGATAAGGTCAAACACTTTATCTTGTACTTCGCGTTGATGGATACGAATACTTCCCCCACCCACCTCAAAACCATTCAGTACGAGATCGTGCTGCAGCCCCCGTACTTTCAGAGGGTCTTTATCGAGAAGCGGAATATCGTCCGGGTGCGGTGCAGTAAACATGTGGTGGGAGGGGGCAAATTTCGCTTGCCCCGACCCGTAGTAAAAATCTTCTTTTGATTGCTCTGCAAAAAGCGGAAAGTCAATCGTCCAACTAAATGCAAGCTCCTGCACATCGTTTTTATCTTTGCGCAAGTCGGGTTTGTCCGTACCATACTTCTGTCTGACTTGGTTGTGTGAGAATCTGGGCCAGGGTGTTTGCGTCATATGTTTATCAGGAAAAAGGTCTTTGACAAGCCTCGTAAACAGCTCTTCCGTGAGCGTAAGGATGTCGTTTTGCGTAACAAATGACATTTCAAGATCGAGCTGCGTAAATTCCCCATACGCTCTGTCTTTCCTCGGATCTTCATCGCGGAAACAACGAGCTATCTGAAAGTAGCGTTCCAATCCCGCAACCATGAGGAGCTGTTTATATTGCTGAGGCGATTGCGGAAGCGCATAGAATTTACCCTTTTTCAAACGCGAAGGAACAATAAAGTCCCGGGCGCCTTCCGGGGTCGTTTTTGTAAGGATTGGTGTTTCTACTTCTACAAAATCCCTGTCAAGAAGGAAGTTCCGTATATAGGCAACAACTTTGGAGCGCAACCGTAGATTTTTTGCCATCCGCGGACGACGAATATCGAGGTAGCGGTACTTTGATCGAATTTCCTCGTCTATCTCGTAGCCGTCCGTATCGATGGGAAAGGGGAGCTCTTTGGAGTGACTGAGCACGGTGACTTTGCGGGCTTCAACCTCTACTTTTCCGGTTTCGATTTTGGGATTTTGAAGATTTGCCGGCCTGTCTTTCACAAGGCCGCTTACGTCTACGACGTCTTCAATGCGAAGGTCCTTCAACACGTCTCCGCCAACAATTTGAACGATACCGCTGCGATCACGAAGGTCAATGAAGACGAGCTTTCCGTGGTCCCTGCGGGCATGCACCCAGCCTGAAAGACGAACAATCTGGTTTACCAGCTTTAGTGTGTCTCTGACAAGCACGCGCTGTGTCATGTGGTTCCTTTCACCCGACGCTCCGGCGCAGGCGGCATGCCTTTTCTACGTATCGCCTCAGCGTTTTCGTGCCGGTTTTGCCCCGTAAGGCCGTGATTATCTTTATTACAAGCATACAATGTTCTTCGTGTTTTGAGTATGCGTCCCCATTTAGGTACTCCCGAATGATTTTGGCATCTTCCTGAACGGCTTGCCAAGCTGAATTTTCCTTGGCTAAATAGCTGACTGCCTGATCATTGTAATACGAAAGGGCTTTGGTTAAATCGCGGCGAAGATTTTTGTACTCCGCTTCCAATATCGGCAGCAGGCCCAACCTCATGGCTTCTTTGAGACCGCGACCGGTGCCGATCAGCTCCGGCGGCGTTCCCAGAGAATAGAGCGCTCCCGTAAAAGGAATAGCCCGCGGAAGTGACACTTTACCCATGCCCCGGGAATACCCGAAAAGCCCGACGTGGAGTATTCTCTCTCTTCTTTTGGGCATCAGCGAGGCAATACTGTTCACCGCTGCGGCAAGCTGCTCGACCGTCTGGCGGTACGGCCGGGCGAAGATCCCGCAGAGGATTTTTAACTGTTTACTATTGTCCGCGGTGGCTGGCTTCCCCGGGGGTATTTGACGCATGTTTGTTATGGTTCTTTTCACCTTCTCAAGCGGCCAGTCATAACGAAATGCGCCTTGAATGACAAGCGTATGCACCCCCTGATATTCCTCCCGGAATTCGCCCAAGGTTTCCGGGGTTAAATGCCCGCGAAACGGAAGGGCCCCCGGACCGATAATCGGGTAGACCGGGACGCCCGTTTTCTCCTCCACCTCCCGATATTGTGTCAGGGCTGCTTTGTTTGCCAATGTTGCCGGGATCATTCCCGAGTTTAAGGCAGGATCGGACCGTGCGGAAAAGGGCCGGAGGTAGTCCGGGAACTTTCCGTATCGTTTTTTGTATTCGTAAAGGTAGCTTTGGAGAATGGTCCGGACACGGAAGAGCGTTTCCACTTTTTCAAAGATGGGAATGACACCGACCTGCGGCATTCCGCGCAGGCGGAATTTAAACAGCGTGTGGTCGAGGTTTTCCAATTGGGTATAGGCTTCATGGATCGTTAATAAATCTTTCGGAGACTGTACCAATGGGATAATCACTTCCGTCAGCGGAGGGCTGTTGAGCCCGATTTCATAGGCAAGACTTTGTGCGGTTTTTAACGCGAACAGCGCCCGACCGATGCGGTAATCCCGCTTCGTATTGAGGTGCGGCAACCTGAAGGTGAGAAAGACGTCCCTCCCGAGCTGTTTTTTGCGGAAGAACCTGAAATACTTCTGATATAACCGTTCGATGACCGCCTCGTCAACAAATTTTCCTTCCCAATCCCAGAGATATTCGTCCGCTTGAAGCTCCGCAAACGAGCGATAGCACTCCTCTATTTCGCTTCTGGTTGAGATGAAGGCTGTTTTTTTCCAGTAGGGCACGCCGGCATGATCCGGATGCTGAGCAATCATTACTTTCGGAGGCGTTTTCATTCTTCCCTGAGAAACTCCCGTATTCTTTGTAATCCTTTGCGGAGCTGTCCCCTGTTTGCCGCAAAGCTTATCCTCATGAAGCCCGGAAAGGCGAAGGCTTCGCCGGGGACGACCGCGACCCCCTTTTTTTCAAGTAAGCGGGCGCACCACTGCGCGGATGTTTCTTTCCCGTTCAGCGCTTTTTTGATGTTTATAAAGACATAGAAAGCCCCTTTCGGCGGGACCGCCGAGAGAAGCGAGATCTTTCCCAGTTGTTCCAGAACCAGGTTTCTTCGCTTCTCATATTGTTTTGTCATCCGCTCAAGTTCCTTAGGCGTCCTGGTTATGGCTTCGAGCGCGCCGTATTGTGCTATTGAACATGTTCCCGAGGTCGTCAGGCTATTTAAGGCGGAAAGCTTTTGGGCCAGCAGCGGTGTCGTGTGGGCGTAGCCCACGCGCCAGCCGGTCATCGCATAGGTTTTGGAGAAACTATTCACTGTGATCGTCTGCTGTCGGGTTTCCTTTGAAAGCGAGGCGATCGAGGTGTGCGACAGCTCATCGTAAATGAACTGCTCATAGACTTCATCGGCAAGTATATGAATCGGTCTACCGCGGAGGATCCCGGCGATGGCTTTGAGCTCTTCGCTCGGAATAACAGAACCGGTCGGATTGGATGGGGTGTTGACGATAAGGATTTTTGTCCGATTAGTCAGATTCCGATGAACCGTTTCTGCATCAAGAACAAACGGCTGTTTGAGCGGCATGAGAACCGGTGTTGCGTCTGCCAACCGGGCCTGCTCAATGAATGTTCCCCAAGCGGGGGTGGGGATGAGCACTTCATCCCCCGGTTCGCAGAGAAGCTGGAAGACAGCTGACAATACTTGTTTGGCACCCACACCGACAACCACTTCTTCCCAGGCCGCCGGTATGTGATTGACCCGCCGCAGTTTCCCGGCAATTGCTTTGCGGAGTTCTTTTACTCCTCCCGGCGGGGTGTAGTGTGTTAAGCCAAGATCCAAGGCCGCTTTGGCCGCTTTCCCAATCGACCACGGAGTTCTTCCGTCCGGCTCTCCGGCCGTCAGATTCACAATGTCAACCCCTTGTTCTTTCAGCTGCTTTGCCTTGTCATTGAGGCTTAACATCGGCGATGGTTCCAAAAACTTTGCTCTATAACTTAATAATTCTTCCTGATTTTTCATAAAAAAACCGTCGCTTCTTAAAGGGTCCAAGAAGGACGGTGCCACCTTTTGTTTATCTCGTTTCAGCTGTCACGGGCTCACCCGGCGTCTTACTTTCCTGCGCAGCGTTCCCACTTATTTTTTTGGGATTGTCTGTTGTCAGCAGACTCAAACGCTTTTTTACAAATTTTATGCACTATATTCTTTATTTCTTACGATGTCAACAGTCCCACTTGACAAGGCGGGGTGGGTTCGCTTATTATGTGTAGCTGTTGTGTATTCGCTTTTTATAAATATTTGCAATGGCTAAATCACAAGAAACAGCGGAACGCACGGACAGAGATTTTGAGCCGATCACCGATGGATCCGCGGAAGACTTGGCACGCGTTCGCTTCATCCATTTGGCATGGTTAGAACACGCGCTGTCCGCGGCGGCTAACGAGGAAGCTTTGAATAATCCTTCCGAAGATACGGATTCGTAACCTTCGTCATAGTGCTCGACTTTGACTCTCCCCGTTATTCTTCGCTCGGTTTGACGTCTTTCAGCTTTACCTGCAGAGTACTTTCTCCGTTCCACTCATTCGTCTCGATCGTAAAGGCAATGTCAATGGTCCTTTTGCCTTCGAGCGCCCGTATTTGCTCTCCCATGCCAAAACCGATTGCGGAAAGCCAGTGATCTGCCGAGGGCTGATTTCCGCGATCGGGCCCGACCACCAATTTCAAGTGTTTTCCGTCGGCACCTACCTGACGCAGTGAGCGGGGGAAAACGCCTTTTGTTACAAACACCGGGACAGGATTGGCCATCCCGAACGGTTCAAAGGCTTGGATTTTTTTGTACAATCCGTCTGTGATGTCGGAAAATGCGAGTTCACTGTCGACCTTCAGTGTTTTTTCCTGACGTTTCTTCCCTAAATGTTTACGGGCGGCCTGATGCATCCTCCGGGCAAAGACCTGGATGTGTTTTGTTTCAATGGTAAATCCCGCCGCCATCGGGTGGCCGCCAACATCAACCAGGAGATCCTCGAACTGGCGGATCCTGTCGATGATATTAAATCCCGGAACGGAGCGGGCCGATGCCTTGGAAAGCTGTTGTCCGCGGGAAACGATAATCGTCGGCTTTGCGAATTCCTCTACCATTTTTCCGGCTATAAGCCCGATAATCCCTTCATGAAATTCCTCATGGTCAATGAAGATGAGTTGTTCTTCGCTTTTTCCGATGTTCGCGTACAGGGTTTTGGCTATCAATAGTGTTTCTTCCAAAAGCTTTCGGCGCTTCCTGTTCGTGTCTCCGATTCTTTCGGTCAGTTCTTTGGCACGCTGTTTGTTATGCGTGCATATAAGGCGTAATGCGTCCGTAGCTCTCTCGAGTCTTCCCATGGCGTTGAGGCGCGGGGCAATCATGAAGTTTATATGGAAAGTGTTGATTTCTCCCGGGGAAATCTGCGCTTCCAAAAAAAGTTCCCGGAGGCCAATCCGTTTCGTTTCGCGTAATTCTTTTAGCCCCTCTTTGACGATGGCGCGGTTTGCGCCAAGAAGCGGCACCATGTCTGCCACCGTGCCGATCGTTGCAAGGTCCAAGGAACTCCGGTGCGGCAATTTGGGAGTGAGCTCGGTTAAAAGCTCTCTAGCAAAAATCCAACTCACCCCTGAGCCTGCCAGCTTCGTGGTATGAATGATCGCTAAGGCTTTGGGAAGGTGTTTTGATTTCTCATGGTGGTCACAAATCACCACATCAATGCCTTTTTTCTTGGCGTAGTCGACCCCGCTTTCGGCTACTATCCCGTTGTCAACGGTCATGATGAGAGTGGGCGTAGAGCGAAGGGCATAGAGCGAAGGGTTCTTGAGGATAGCATCGATACCTTTGATAGACAATCCGTAGCCGTGTGTTTCCCGATCGGGGATGAAGGGCAGTACGTTGGCGCCCGCTGAAAAGAGCGCTTCCCAGAGGATGGCTGCGGCACAGACGCCATCGGCGTCGTAGTCCCCATAAACTATGATCAGTTCTTTTGCTTTGATTGCCTTTCGTATTCGCGTAATTGCTTTTTTCAGTTCCCGTTTGTTTATGCCAACTTCCGTCAAGGTGATGGCTTGCGGATGCCGGGGTTTTAGAAATTCCCGTACGTTTTTTGGGGACTTCAGCCCGCGGTTGCGAAGGAGGATTTTTATCACTTCCTCTTTTCGCTCACTTGGTGATTTTTTGGTAAGCTGTGATTGGATTTGCCACTGCATCTTCGCCCCCTTCGGGAATGAGTCTCGTTTCAGATGAGTTTATAATGGTGTTACACCGATGATCGCTTTCTCTTTACCCTCGTTGGTCGTTCGCATTCTTTCTACACTGCACGAAGCTGGCTTTCAAGCCTACGTTGTCGGCGGTGCAATCCGTGACCTTATCCAGCAAAAGGAGGTCTATGATTGGGATTTCACCACCGATGCGGTGCCTGATGAAATCATGAAACTGTTTTGGGAAAGTTTTTACGATAATACGTTCGGAACCGTACGCGTTTCCGGCAAGCATCTTGCCATTCAATTTGAGCAACCATCGTTGGGATCGGAGGATATGCTGTTTGATATCACCACCTTCCGAACCGAACACGGGTACAGCGACCGACGCCGGCCCGACCGGGTGGTGTGGGGGAAAAACCTTGAGGAAGATCTGTCCAGACGGGATTTTACGATCAACGCACTTGCGCTTAAACCCCAGTCGGACGAAGCGCTGGCGAAAGCCTTGAAAATGGTGAGGGTCTCTCCTGAAGTTTCCCTCGATACCGAGATTATTGATCTGTTTCAGGGTCAAGCAGACCTGGCACGGAAACTCATACGGACCGTCGGCGATCCGAACATGCGTTTTAATGAGGATGCCCTGCGGATGATACGGGCAATCCGCATCGGTTCCCAGCTCGCCTTTTTCATCGAGGAAAAGACACTCACCGCCATTCAGCAGAATGCAAAGCTTCTGACGCATATCAGCTGGGAGAGAATCCGGGACGAGCTCCTGAAACTTTTCGCCTCACCTTTTCCCGCGGACGGCGTGATGCTCCTTCATTCTTCCGGTCTTCTTCAATACATCTTGCCTGAGCTTATGGCGGGGCAGAAGATTCCCCAGGCCGGACACCACATCTATGACGTTTGGACCCATTCCATTGAAAGCCTGCGCGGATGCCCCTCCACTGACCCAATTGTCCGGCTGGCAACCTTGCTTCACGATATCGGGAAGCCCCGGACTTTCCGACAGACGAACGGAAAGATTACCTTTTACAACCATGAGGTTGCCGGCGCGACGATCGCTCGGACAATTGCCCTGCGCTTGCGGCTTTCCAAAGCCCAGACGGAGAAGCTCGTGACGTTGGTGCGCTGGCATATGTTTGCCTACGCTCCGACAATGACCGATGCGGCAATCAGGCGGTTTATCCGAAGGGTCGGTATTGTCAATATCAACGATATGATGCTGCTTCGGGTGGGAGACAGAAAGGGCGGAGGGAGTAAGGCAACCTCGTGGAGACTGACGGAACTGCAGCGCCGGGTCGGTGAGCAACTCTATGAACCCCTGACCGTGAGGGATCTTAAGATTGACGGGCATGATGTGATGGAAGTCCTGAAAATCGGGCCGGGACCAAAGGTCGGAGAAATCCTCAGCGTACTGTTTGAGGAAATCATGGAAGAAACGAAAAAGAACACGCGGGAGTATCTTTTGGAGAGAATTAAGGAGTTGGGTCAAAAATAATTTTTTCCTCTGCAGTTGACTTAAGGGCCAAGGGTTTAGGGCGCAGGGTATGGGGAGAGGAAGTTAGAGGAGGTTAGAGGGGATTAGGGCCCCAGTGAGATAGGGCGGAGCCCATCTCACGGGGTCAGGGAGAAGTAAAGGGTGGTTAAGGGGGGTTAGGATTTTCTGCGCTTGAAATTCTCCCAAATCACGAGTAAGGGCGCAGCGGTAAAAGTAGAACTATAGGTGCCGGTTACGGTTCCGATCAGGAGGGCCGTGGCGAACCAGCGGATGGTCACGCCGCCAAACAATAGGAGAGCGGTAAGCATAAAGATAATGGTTAACGAGTTATTGAGGCTTCTTCCCAAGGTTTCGGCCACCGCTAAGTTCACAATCTCTTCATAGTGTGCCTGCGGATGACGTTTCCGGGATTCACGGATCCGATCATAGACCACAATCGTGTCATGCACGGAAAACGAGAGGATGGTTAAGACCGCCGTGACAAAAAGGGTATCCACCTCAACACCCAGAAAATGTCCGAGGAGACTGAAGGATCCTAAAATCACGAGCGTGTCATGGAACATTGCAAGGATCGCGCAGATGCCGTACTTCAGTTCTTTGAATCGGTACGCCACATAGATGAGTATCAGCAAAGCTGCTATGACTACCGCCATGACTGTTTTTTGTAAAAGCTCCCTGCCTATGGTCGGTCCCACCGATTCAAATCGCCTTTCCACGACTCCTCCAAGCTGTTCTTTTACTCTATCGGTGAAGGCGAGCTTTTGGTCTTCGGAGATCGGTTTGGTGCGCAACATCACCGTTCCTTCGCCGGTCTGTTGAACCGCGTAAACCTCGACGTCTTGGCCCACCAGATCCCGGAGTGCCGATTCTGTGACCTGTTTACCTTCGTGCGGCTGAATTTCAAGCTCAATGAGGGCTCCGCCGGTAAAATCAATTGCAGGCCGTAATCCGAATCGAACCAGAGACCAGGCGCCCGGAAGAATCACCGCGAGAGAGAGTGCGAAGTAAAGCAGTTTAAAACGCATGAATCGTATCATCGCCCACCCCGAATCTTTGCCAATATACGTCCGATTTTTGCACTCCATTGAATTCCCCGGGGTTCGCCGCCTTGCTTTGTCTCATCTCTTTCATAGAGGACCCGCAAAAATGTCCGGGTCACCACGATACCGGTAAACAAGCTTATCAGTACCCCAATCCCCAGGGTCAGCGCGAAACCGCGCGCCATCCCGCTGGTGGGAAGAAATGTCCATTCGAAGGGATTGAGAAGAACGAAACAAGTGAGCAGGGTTGCCGTATTCGCGTCCTTGATGCTGTCCCAAGCCCGACCAAACCCCAATTCCATTGCCGCCCGCCACTTTTTTCCGCTCCTCTCCTCCTCTTTCATGCGTTCGAAGATTAAAATGTTTGCGTCAACCGCCATTCCGACCGATAAAATAAATCCCGTCAGTCCAGGGAGTGTGACGGTGATCGGGACGAGTTTATAAATTGCCAGGGTAATAATTCCGTAGACCAGGAGCGCAGCATCCGCTATTACCCCCAACCATCCATACGTTGCAGCCATAAAGAAGATGACGATGGTCAGCCCGATTGCACCCGCTTCGAGACTCTTGACTACCGAATCTTGTCCAAGCGTTGCGCCCACGCTTCGCTGTTCAATCACTTTGATGGGTACCGGCAGGGCTCCGGCGTTGAGCTGTATCGCAAGGTTCTTGGCTTCCTCGAGCGTGAAATCTCCGGTAATGACCGCATTCCCGGATGTGATTTCTTCTTGGACCGTGGGGGCGGTCAACGGACTCTCATCGAGAAAGATTGCCAGTCGTTTTCCCACGTTTCTCGACGTAATTTGCGAAAATTTGTCCTTTCCTTCAGCGGTAAACGACAGCGCCACCACAGGCTTTCCGGTTTGACTTTGATCAAACTGCACCTGAGCTCTGGCAAGATCTTTCCCCGTGAGGTTCGTCGGTTGGTATTTGATAATCGATGTTTCCGCTTCAAGAGACTCGGTTGCGCTTGGTTGGTTATTCTCTCCCGGTTCTTCCCGGAAGTCGAGCTGGGCAGTTTTCCCGATAAGGTCAATTGCCTGCTTCGTATTTGCAACACCGGCCAGTTCCACGATAATCCGATATTGATCCTTATTGTTGGCGGTCTGGATGAGCGGTTCCGCAATTCCGTAGAGATCAACCCTCCTTGAGATGATTTCTTCGGAACTTCGGAGCGCATCTTCCCGATCTTTTTCCTCAATCCCCGACATGTCGGCTTCAAATACTAAGTGGGTTCCCCCTTTGAGGTCCAGGCCCTGATGAATTGTTAAGTCCCTTCGGAATCTTAGCTGTCCGACGCCGAGGTTAAGAAGAGGGCGGCGGATCACCGTATCGATCCTGAGAGGTCCAATACCACCCCTGATCGGAAGCTCACCCGGAAGATCAATGATCAGCGCAACCAGGGCCAAGCCAATCAGGCTTAAGAACAGCTTCCGTGGTTTCTTATACATACCTCTTTTTTATTTTACATCTCCACTCTTTTGTGCAAAGGAAAGATTTCTTTCTATGATTATAGCGTGTCAAACGTGACTGTTCCTTGTGATTTGACGGGAGAGAAGGTTTTTTACGGTTTCTTTGTGACTGATGGCTTTTCCCTAAAGAGCCGAGTTTCAAGGGTGAGCTGTCTGGCTCCGGAGAAGGTATAGATTACCCGTCCTTTTTCGGGAGCGGTCCGTACGTCCACCATATCCCCAACTTTCACCCCAACGCTTTTGACGAACTCCGCAGGTACGGTAACGGCGGTTGAATTTCCGGCTCGTATTACCTTTTTAAGCATATCCTGGTCCCCTATCCTTGGCCAACGAGCTCATCCTCGTTTCCGACAATCATGATTCTTGACCCGCCCAAAATGCCCAAGAGGAAGGGATCGCGACGACTACGACGGAATTCAAATTCTTCCGTAGTCATGGCCGTGTAGTTTATTTCCTGACCCCTTCTTGCTTCCTCCTCCCGGATGAGTGCAGCAAGTTGGGGAAGTACGACGCTCCCGACAATCAACACATCCACTTCATTTTGCTGTCTTTCCTTCCTGCGGACGAACCTCCCTGAGAACATCACCAACTTCAATTTCCCCAGCTTATTTCGGTTTTTACGGATGGCGCCACCGAGACCTGAGGTTTTTGCAACCAATTGGAGAAGTTCCTGATAAAAGGAATAGTTTTTCCGCACGAAGTAATACAATCTGTTGCCCCGAGGTTCGCTCTTTATCAAGCCCCTCCGCTGCATGCGCTCGAGTTCTCTTCGAACCGCGTTGATTTCTTCTCCCACTTTCCGGGTGAGCTCCCTGACGTAGAACATGTCTTGCGGGTCCTGGAGAAATACCTTGAGAAGTTTTGCCCTTACCCTTGAAACCATGAAGTCAGAAAGTTTTGCCATCGGTGTTCTCCTCAATGTCGGGCAGAAGCTTCGTATGGCGAGGCCGCTTGTTGACTTTATTTCCTCAATATTGCGATGCGGCTCTTATCCGATCGGTTGAAGCAAGGGTATTGTACACTAATAGTCTACAGTATTTCCAGTGGGAAGAATTTCTATCCAGATTTTCCCCGGAGCGAAGGTCAGTTCCTTTCCGTTCTTGCCGGTAAAGACAGTTCTTGCCTTTCTTGATATTTTCTGCCAATTGGCTTCGGTCATCTTTCCGTCTTGGAAAACGAGGGCTTTCCCGGAACTTATTGTTTTGTACAGGATATGTTTTAACTCATCGATCGGCCCATTTTCGTTTAGGAACTGGACGATGACTACCCGACTTTTGATTTGCTCTCCGTTGTTGAGGTCCGTGTGGGCTTGCCCATTATTGAGGCGGGCATAGTCTTTGGACTGTGAATTATATTCCCAGGTAACCGCATATTCCTCCCCGCCTTGCCAGAACTCGAAGCTTACCTTGTTTGCCTCAGGGCCTTCGGTTTCCTTCTCCTCGAGTTTCCACGATTGGAACTGATCCTGCCAGTCAATACCTTTGAGATCTTTATTTGTCCATCCGCGACGTTTTCCTTCACCCCAAAGCTTTTCCGTGGTTGTGTACATCGTGTGTTCGGTTGCCACCGTATGGCCAATCCGCTCGTAATCCCGCCAAAATGTGGGGTAGCCGATCGCGAATTGATTGAGGTCATTTCCGTTTCTCCCTCCCCAGCCATATTCTTGGATTTGCCCTAAGGCATTGGCCGGTCCAGGCAGATTGGCTCCTCCGACATGAACGTAGAGCGGGGTAAGCCCGTATTCGGATGCCCAATCGAGAAAGTAGGTCCTGGCACTTCGCACCGGACCGAGCATGGTATCGCGAGCGACGGCATCACAAAGATAGACTGCCAGGAAGCGGGTGATTCCACCCTCGGCGACTGCCTCATAGACGATATCAGCCTTCGTTATCCCTGATTGCGGTCTGGCTTCCGAGTGGTTTTCAATCATCACGACCAAAGGGCGGCGGGTCTCCCAGGCTTTCTTCTCGGTTTTGGTGTAGAGCTTTCCGTTTAAGGGACAGCTTTCCGTCTTTGGCTCTCCGGGATCGATGGCGAGACCGCCTCCTTCTCCCGGCAGAGGGTTCGCAAATTCAGACTGAGGCTCGGTCCGCAAAAAATTAAACGCCGCGAAGGCAATACCGGTTGTTAAAAGGTATAACCCCAGACCAGCAACGAGAAGGAAAAGTTTCGGTCGAAGAGCGGCAGGAAGCATATCAGTTAAAAAGTGAAAAGTCCCTCCTTCGCATTTACGGCTTCAAGCAGACTGCTTATTCAGCCGTTTCCTGAGCCGAATGCTTCGGCGGGCAAGTAAAAGTTAAAAGTCAAGAAATAGAATCTCAAAGTTAATAGTCAAAAGTTCAAGGATCTTTGTTGTTGAAAAAAGCTACCCTTTTGCCATTTCTTGGGCTGTTTGAATAGCCTCCTTTTCGTCCCGGGAAAGCTGTTGACCCTCGGTTTTACCTTGGGTTATGGCTTTGGCGTAGACGCGTGTCTGATCACGACTATGGAGTGAGCTTATCACAATCCCGTTATCGTGTCCATCAAGAAGTGCAAGACAGAAGCTCTGATTTCCTCCTGTATCCGAAAATGGATTGAACCTGATAAATCCTACTTTCTTGAGATCAAACTTTTCCTCCTCTTCAAGGGATTTCAGCCACTGCCTAAGCTCTTTGGTTTCCCGTTTATTTTCTTTCAATTGGGAGAGGAGGTGTTCCAAGATTTCGCGCAGTTCCTGCTTCTTTACCCCCCCCGCGAGTCGGTTGTAGTGGCGTATGTTTTGCCACAAAAGTATGGAGACTATCAGTAACCACAAAACGAGGAATGTGAAGAGGAAGTTAAGGAGTGTTGGGTTATTTACCATCGGTACTTTAAGGGGGTGTTTTTTTCTTTTTTCTTCCCCTATTATAGCGCAGCGGTTCCCCAGGTGTCATTGCACGGGTTTCCTTAGCCATGTCTTTCTTCTTTCCGTGATACAATAGGGATTGCAATGGCAGGCAGACGAACGAAAAAGGATAAGATTATCGCGCAATTGAGGCGACAGGTTCAGCACACCGAGCCTCCTTCGGAGGCAGAGTATTCTCTGCCCGGTGTTTCTCAGAAGGTTTCCCCTCCGCTTGTTTCGCCATCCCTTCCCGTTTCATCGGGTGTCTCCGGTGATTTTTTGTCACTTTTTTCTTATGACCCGGCCTTTATCCGAAAAGACCTTGTCCGCACTTCAATCCTAACACTCCTCGCTTTTTCAACAGAATTTGGGCTTTATTTTTGGTTACGGTAATTGTTCGTTTGGAAACGCCATGACATTTTATTGCGTTCAGTGCAAAGCCGAGCGGGAAGTTGAAACCTTTGAGGAATTCCGTACGAAACACAATCTCCGGATGGCAAAGGCTACCTGCCCGGTGTGCGGGTTTCCCCTGTACCGTAAACTCGATACCCAGCCGGAACAGGAAAAGAAAGCGTAAGGCCCTCGAGCACGGCTGTTTTTTGTGCCTTGAAACTTCATATCCTATCTGGTACCTTCCATACGCATATGCGTTCAACTTTACCCCAGCACCAGACCAGTCTGACTGGTCGGGGCGGGGTTTCGCCTCATATAATTGATAAGAAGCCACGGGCATCAGCCCGTGGAGGCTTACATATCACCAGTCTTGACTCCATTCGTCCACTGGTGGCCCAGGCCCCCAGTGAAGCAAAACGGAAGCGCTCGATTAAGTACGTTGATGTTCGAGTTCAAATCACTGAAGGGGTCGGTAGCTGGTCGGAAGACGGGGCCCCAAAAGCATCGAGCCAGGACTGGGGATTTTCGTTGGGTGTCCGTGTGATTGCCGCCAAGGGTATTGCCGCTTCCGGGTATTACGGACGTCTTTTAGGTGTTTCCGACTTTTTGCACTTTCCCCAAGTTCTTTTATCCGCCATTGACGCGGCATCCCAGCGTGCATTGGCAAATTCCCTGCACAAAGAACGTTTCGCACAGTTGATGCCCCTCGGCCAATCGGTTACGCCTACGGAGCTTGCCAGAATCGATATTCATCAAGCTATCGTTGAAGCAGTTTTTGCTATTGACCCGAGAAACATCACGCCGGATTTTTTTTCGAATTTTGTCTGTGAAGCCGGCTTGAGGGCCAAACGTTCTCATCCCTCCATCAAAAAGGTTGAAGTTTCCGCTTCTAGTGTTATTTCCCGTCAGCTCTTTTCTTCCTCGGAAGGTGCTTTTATTGACCAATCCTCCTGTTCTACCGGTGGTACGGTTTTCGTTTTGGCACAAAACGCTTCCGGGAACAGACCGGTTGATCTCTACCACCATACGGGGAATCAACTTGGTTTTGAGGCGCTGTCTTTGGGAAAAAACGCCCACAAAATGACCTTGAGTCAGTTTGCCCGCCAGATAGCCGACGAGGCGAACACGCTTTCCGAGGCCAAGCCGGCTCCGAGCAAAGATAAACCGGTGGTTGTGGTTCTCGATCCGGATTTGGTGGCTCTGTTTGCCCATGAGATCATCGGACACCCAGCGGAGCTTGACCGTGCAATCAAGATGGAGACCGGCTATGCCGGTCGTTCGTGGTTTTTCACAGACCTTCAGAAAAGCATGGTCGGGAAAAAGATCGGCTCTCCGCTTTTGACGGCTTTTTCGGATCCGACCTTGCGCGGGGGATACGGGCACTATCTCTACGATGATGAGGGAACTCCCGCCAAGCGTGTCTATCACATTAACAAAGGCATCTTCCAAGATTTCTTAAATAGTCGGCAGACTGCGGCGATTGTGGGTGCGGCCCCAAACGGACATTACAAAGCCAATGATGCTTCCGTCGTTCCCCTCATCCGGATGTCCGTCTCAGCGATTGCTCCGGGAAAAAGCAATCCAGCCTCGATTATTTCCGATGTGGAGCATGGCTACTACTGCGTCGGTCACCGTATCCCTTCTATCTCGGAATCCCGGGAGAATTTTCAGATCGCCCCCCGACTCATTTACGAAATTCGCCACGGTCGGTTGGGACGGGTTTTTCGCGACGGGCGGGTGACCGCCAATTCCAAGGATTTCTTCAACTCCATCGATGCCGTCGGATCGGATTTCACCATTTTTCCCATTCCAAACTGCGGCAAAGGCCAACCCATGCAAGCCAAACAGGTCGGTAACGGCGGCCCGACTATCCGAGCACAAGCAATGATCGCCCGAGGAGTGTGATAAATGAAAAGCATTACCCACCTAACACGCACCGTCAAACAGGGTCTTTCGATCCTTAAAGCCGATTCCAAGGTTACTCAAGGCCTCGTCTATGCGTCTGAAAACAGGCGGACCGTTGGGAGACTCGTCTATACCTCCCATATTCCGTGCAATGGGCTTGAGGAGCTGAAGTCCGACGAGGACTTGGGGGTCTGTGTTGAAGTGTGGTTTCGGAAAGGGGGAAAGCAGTTGGTCGGGATGGGACATGAGTCAAGCGAACTCTCTCCTGATGCCGTCAGGCAGGCTTTGAAAAAAGCCAAACGGGATGCCGTTCCCGATCCGGATTTTCATGGCTTATACCAACCGGAAAAGGGTTATGCTCAAGGCAGGCGGCGGTTAAGCTTTCACGACCGACGACTCTTCTCCCTTTCCGATCGGGCGGAGGCAAAATTTCTTTCCCGGGCTGCCTGGGAAACGATCAGGGGAACGGTCCATGGGATTGCCCCCTACGCCAGAAAACACCGTCTGTCTCCAAAACAGCTGGCGTTTATTCTGAATGGAGACCACTTCATCGTCCGGGAGTCCATGGCCCTGGCTTCAACTAACGGGGTTGTCGATTCCGAATGTTCCACCATTGTCCTATCGTTTCTGACCGCAATGCTCGAGAAGGAACGATCCAAAGGCTCTGCTTGGTCCGCCCGCTCTTCTTTGTCTGGGTTTTCCCCTTACGTCCTCGGCAAGCAGGCCGCACGCTCAGCCATCCAAGGTGTCGGAGGGCTGCGTGTGGGAGGGGGAACGTACCCGGTCGTTTTCGGTCCACAGGCAGTAGCCGAGCTGTTCGGCGGTTTATTGCTTTCACACTTCACTCTGAGTTTGATTGATTTCGGAGCGTCTCTGTTTGCCGGACAGTACGGGAAACCGGTCGCTTCCCCTCTGCTTTCCCTGTCTGATGACCCGACCATCCGGGGAGGCGCAGGAAGTAAACGGGTAAGCTGTGAAGGCGCGCCAACGGCAAGAAAGGTGCTTTTAAACAAGGGGGTTCTGACCGGCTATCTGTCTGACTCCCGAACGACCAATAAGATGCTTGGGAGAGTGACGGAGGCAACTGCGAAACTGGGTGTTAGCCCGACAACCATTGCCCGAGCGATACGGCCTTCAAATGGCTTTCGGTTCTCCGACGGCGGCGGCCGGGCCGCCAGCAGCCCGGTAGGGACCCATGCGACAAACCTTGTCATTGACAGCCCAACGCCTTTGTCTATGGAGCGACTGCTGCGCAAAGTCCAAAACGGTCTCTACATCGGACGACTTTGGTATACCTACCCCGTCGGAGGCTATGCAACCGGTATTATTTCGGGGACGGCAGTTGCGGATTCCTACCTCATTCGGAACGGAAAGCTCGCTTCGCCCATCCTTCCCAACACGCTCCGCCTGGAAGACAATTTAGCGAGAATGGTCCGCGACATCATTGGTGTCGGCAAAGCGAAGGTACCCACCATCCTTTGGGCCTCCGATGAAATTACCTATGCGCCATGTGTGGCTGTTGACGGTGTGCGTTTCGTTTCAATCGGGCAAGAATAGCGGTTACCCTCACACCCTCCGTATTTCTCCTTCTTCTTTCATACCTTCGGTTTGTTTTTCGTTTTTATGGTTGTCGTTTGATTGTGCGTGAAGATATTTGATCGGTTCGGATCGTGTTTGTCTATTTCGTATTAATCCTGTAGCTTCGCGAACTTTTCCTGCTACTTTTACCTACTGAATTTTTCCCCTTACGCGACGCGGTTTGTCCTACTCTAAGATAGTTTGCGGCTTTAAGCTGCTGTTGACGTAATCGAGCCCAAAACATACGATTGAACCAAACTGCCCGGGCAGCATGGGGGCAGTTTTTTTCTGCCTCAACGCTGTCCGAACTGCCTCTTTCGCCCCCCTGCCCTTCCAGGGGGCGGACTCATTTTTTGTTTTTTTGTACAATCCATGTCCAGCGAAAACGCGATCAGCGTTCCTTACCGCGAAGCTATTTCCACACGTGGAAGTTTGGTAAATGGGCTTGCCTATTTGGCCGGAGCTTTTCTTCTCTTCGCGCCTGTTATTCCACGAGTTGCGTTATTCATGGCTGTCGTTTCTCTCGCCTACTTTTTCGTGGTTTTCTTTTCCCTTCTGGCGCGTGATGGCTGGCGTTTCGCCAGACGGCTGGCGATGGGGTTCGTCCGCAAATCGCCATTGTCTTCCCTTTCATGGAATCCCGCGCCGGTGGCGGTGCTTTCTTCCCTGACGAGCTTGCGGAGAAAGGCTTTTACCTTGCGGAGGGCCTTGCCTCTGTGGGAGACACGATTCTTTTCCTCAAGCTCTGCCTCTCCGAACGTTTTATTTAGCTCGCTTGAATAGAAGATGGGATCGTAGCCAAATCCGGATGTACCTTGGGGCTTTGTCGTAATCCAGCCTTCGGTTTCTCCCTCAAAAATATATGTTCTTCCTGTCCGTGGGTCGTGGACGGCCACGGCCGTTTTGAACCGGGCTGTCCGTTTGGCGGGCGGGACGCCTTGTAGCAATTCAAGGACGCGTGTGTACCGCAATTCATCGGGGCCTTCAACGAATCTGGCACTCTGAATACCCGGTTTCCCTCCCAGGGCATCTACCTCAAGGCCCGAATCATCGGCAAGGGTAAGAAGGTCCGTTTGTTTTGCCAAGGTCTCCGCTTTGATTGCGGCGTTCTCGGCAAAGGTTGTCCCGGTTTCCTCTATCACTCCGGAGGGGCGTATACCACTTACCTCATCGATGGTCGTCAGTTCAAAATGAAGACCGGAAAGGATACTTTTTATCTCCCGTATCTTTCCAAAGTTTCTGGTTGAAAGGAGGAGTTTACGCATCGGCCGGGGAGACATCATTGATTTGAGGATGCTGGTTGGGATGCTTCGGATGCTTCTTCGTCAAGCATACTGCCGAAGCTGCCTGATGGCGAGGATTCTGCTGAAGGAGAAGCTCCTTCATCTTGGTTGTCTTCTTCCGGTTCCAAGGAAACGGTTGGTTGGATAGTCACCATCGGTGCATTTTGGCTTTCTTCCGCTCCCTTCATGCCTCTTTGGGTCAGTTTGCCGATGGCGACAGCCAAGCCGATGCCGCCGGCGATAGTGAAGATGACCGTAAGGAGTGCCACCAGGAATGAAGGATGCGGTTTCGGAAGCGATGGGAAGGCGGCTCTGGTTTTACCCCCTTTTGGCGGGATTTTCGGCTGATCGTTCGGTGCCGGAGGAGGAGGCGTGGCTTGGGGTGTTACAGGCCCGGGCTGGGGAGGGTTGTTTTGCTCTGCCATAGTTCTACGATATCACGTTGGTCTCTCTTGATACAATACCGATATGGAAATCTCCTTTGTCCTGACAACCCTTGACCGCATTTACCCCGAGCTTCCACTCCACAGGCTGGCAACAACCCCATTTCGTACGCTTATCGCAACCATGCTTTCTCAACGGGCACGGGATGAGCAGATTATTCCGGTGGCAAAGCGGCTGTTTACGGCGGCTGAGACTCCGAAAGCGTTCCTTTCCCTTTCCGACCGAAAGCTTCAGATAATCATCAGACCGGCGGGGAAATATCGGCAAAATGCCAAACGCATCAAGGAGATTTGCAGGATTCTTCTTGAGAAGTACGGGGGTGAGGTTCCTGACAGCGAAGAGGCATTGCTTTCACTACCCGGCGTTGGGCGGAAGACTGCGAATATTGTCCTTTCCCATTCGTTTGGGCGCGATGCGATCGCGGTTGATATCCATGTCCACAGAATTACGAATCGTCTCGGGTGGGTGCGGACGAAGACTCCCGAAGAAACCGAGCGGGCCCTTCAGAAAATTATCCCGAAGCGGTATTGGCGAATGGTCAACCGGGTGTTCGTCCGGCACGGACAAACCATTTGTACCCCCCAATCGCCCTTTTGTTTGCGATGTCCGGTTTTCCGATCCTGCCGACGGGTTGGGGTGAGGAAACAGCGGTAATCAAGGAAGAACTCGCATAACGTCCGATCTAAATGTTTATTGACTTCCATTTAGTTTAATGATAATCTAAATTCACTATGACTTATACTTTAACTTTATCCTCACAAGGACAGGTGGTAATACCGAGTGAAGTGAGGAAAAAGCTGCGGCTCAAGCCTGGCAGTAGGCTGGTGATGTCGCTCAAGATAAAAGGGGTGAGTCCAAAGGCGATTCTTGAGCCCGAGCCGGAAAGCTGGGTTGCACATATTACCGGGCTCGGTAAAGGAATCTGGGGTAAAGGAGAAGAGTACATCGAAAAAGAGCGGAAAGGCTGGAAGTGAGCGATGCGAAAGATTTCCTCAGTAACCCTCGATTCAATGATCTTCGTTTACCTGTTCGAAGAAGATAAACGTTTTATCAAAAAGATAAAACCGCTTTTTGAGAATATTGAGAACGGCCGTCTCAAGGCACTAACCTCGATCATTTCTCCGCTTGAAGTTCTCTCCGCGCCGAAACTGGAGAAGGTACCTGAGAAGAGAACCGCTTTTAGGCGCTTTTTCCAAAAGACGCCAAATCTTGTCGTTCAGGCTTTATCGTGGGAAGTGATGGAGAAAGCAGCCGAGATGAGAAGAAGACACTTCTCCCTTCGGACTCCGGATAGTATCCAGCTTGCAACTGCGGTCGTTACGAAGAGTCAGCTTTTTATCACCAATGATGAAAAGCTGAAAAAGCTCAGAATCATGAATCTGACTATCTCACTTGTGAATGAACTGAACATCCAGAAATACTCAAAGATCTCTCGTAGTTCTTCCTGAGGTCTTCATTTGAGGGTTTTCCTTCGACTTCGCTCCCTCCGATTTCACTCAGGGTAAACTTCTCATCCCTGCCAATCCATCGTCAATCCCAGCGCTTAAGCATTGAGCTTGCCGAATGGCTGTCCCGGTGGGACGCACCGCCCCGCATCGAATGGTGCTGGGGATTTTCGAACTGTTCAGTGCGCTACTCTACTAAATAACCCAGAGGATTTCGATCAACAAACACATCATTTTCTTAAGATTTCGTGACTTATCTTACCCCTCAACTAACGATGTATTGATAATGATCTGATGAAAGTATAATAGACTCATGAAACTCGTGATCGTATACGGACCTCCGGCAGTCGGAAAGTTGACAGTAGCAAAGGAATTAGCCGCTTTAACCGGTTACAAACTCTTCCACAATCACCTCACGGTTGACGTAGTAGCATCGCTTTTTGAATTTGGATCTCCTGTGTTTTGGGATCAAGTCCGTCTAATGAGGGAACTTCTCTTTGAAGCAGCAGCCAAGAATAACGTGAACATGATTTTTACCTTTGTGTATGCTGCCGGCGAGGACGATAAAATCATTAACAATTATATCAACATCATTGAAAAGCATAGCGGCGAAGTGTGCTTAGTACAATTGAAAGCCTCAATGGAAGTACTTAAGAAGCGAATAATCAAGAGGAACAGGACACAATACGAGAAAATGACCAAAACTAACGAACTTGAGAAGTGGGTTGATAAATATAACCTTTTTTCACAAATTCCTGATCGCGAGAGTTTAATTATTGACAATAGCAGTCTCTCTCCTTCAGAAGTAGCACGACAGATCATCGCGCATTTTCAACTAAAGTAACCGTAAAGGGGGATGATTCTTTAATACTCTGAAGATTGAGCAAGTGTTGTTGAGAAGGCGAGTCAAGGACTTTCCAGATACTTCTTTATTATCTTGCTATGTTCAAAAGCTAAATTTTCAAACTCCTCTTTCTTATCTGGAAACACCCATTTGTAACCTAAGGAAAAATTCGGGTTAGGCAGTAATTCATTTTCATTAACTTTTCCCAGAAATACCATGGCTTCGTCAGTCATTTGGTCACCCTCTATTGGTATGGAAAAAATATATTCTCCTCGAAAAGAATTTGTTGAAAGATCACACCTAACTTCTTCAACTATCCCTATTTCCGGCATAATTCCTTTTTTCGATTCTCCAATCCCACTGATTATTGCCCATCTTCCTTTAAAAGGTTCTCTTGCTCTTTTGGTTAAAAGAATTGCTCCTGCATCATTGATAATAATTGCGCATGCGGTTTTATATTTTTTCATATTGCTGGGAGGCGGGATTCCCTTCGGCCCATTCGATGAACTCAGGGCAAGCAAGGTCAGGGTAAACAATCATCATTTATACTATTTCTTCCTGCGGCCGATACTGCAGGGCCTCCGCTAAATGTGACATTTTTATCTCTTCTTCACCCTCAAGGTCGGCGATGGTGCGGGAGATTTTGATGACCTTGAAGTAGGAGCGTGCGGTAAGGCCCATTTGGGCGGTGGCGGAGGTCAGAAGCGATTTACACTGGGGAGTAAGCGGGCAATAGTCCCTTACCTGTCTTGAGTTCATCTCGCCGTTGGTGACAAGGGTTGTTCCTTTGAGGCGCTTCGCTTGGTATTTCCTGGCTTTTTCTATCCGTTTCCGGACCGAGTACGATTTCTCACCTTCTGCTACTTCCCCGGTGAGCTTTTTTAGTTCCACTTCCGGAACTTCCACATGGAGATCAATCCGATCCAGGATGGGACCGGAGAGCTTTCGTCGGTAACGATTGATTTCTCCGGGCATGCAGGTGCACGGTTTTTTCTTACTTCCCAGATACCCGCAGGGACAGGGGTTTGCGGCTGCCACCATGATGAACTTTGCGGGGTAGCGCATCGTACCCAGGGCGCGGGAGATCTGCACAACACCATCCTCCATCGGTTGGCGCAGGGCTTCCAACACATGGCGGGGAAATTCGGGAAACTCATCCAAGAAGAGCACGCCACGGTGAGCAAGAGAAATCTCGCCCGGCTGCGGCCTACTGCCGCCACCAATAAGGCCATTTCTTGAGATGGTGTGGTGGGGACTTCTGAATGGCCGGTGTTTGATCAGCGATTCTCCCGGAGGGATTTTGCCGGTGATCGAGTAAATCTTGGTTACCTCCAAGGCTTCCTGTTCGGTGAGATCCGGAAGGATTGAGGCGAGCGCTTGGGCAAGCATGGTCTTTCCTGCGCCCGGAACACCGCGCATGAGTGCGTTGTGCCCGCCGGCGGCGGCAATCTCAAGTGCCCGTTTCGCATGCTCCTGTCCTGCGACATCAGAAATGTCGAAGATGTAGGTTGATTCAGACTTTAATTCATTAAAGTGGATGTGTTTTTCCCGCTTAATTTCAGAAATTCCTAAAAGGTGAAGGGTAAGCTGTTTGATTGTCTCTACAGGGAAAATTGTTACTCCGCTAACCACCGCCGCTTCTTTGGCGTTCACGGACGGGAGAAAAACCGATTCGAAGCGGTGCGTTTTCGCCAAGAGGACCAGCGGAAGAATCCCGTTCGTATGGCGGAGCGTTCCGTCCAGAGACAGTTCTCCGAAGACAAGGGATTTCCTCACATCTGCTCTGATTTGGTTTGATGCGACCAACAATCCGAGGGCGATAGGTGCGTCATACGCCGGGCCTTCCTTCGGAAGATCTGCCGGAGCCAGGTTGACAATGATCTTGGTGTCCGGAAAATGCGCTCCCGAATTCTTCAGGGCGCTTCTGACCCGCTCTTTGGATTCTTCGACGGCTTTATCGGGAAGTCCGACAATGGTAAATGAGGGAAGACCGGTTTCGGAGACATCAACTTCTACCTCAACCGGAATGGAATCAAGCCCTACCGTTGCACCCGAGAAGACCTTGGCGAGCATGAAAACAGCATAGAAGGTTTATCTTTCCCAAGCAAGGCTGTGAAGATCAGGAAGAGAATGTTAGAGGATTATAGAGGAGATTAGAGGACAGTAGAGGAAATTACCGGAAGGGATGTTAAGTGTGATTGGGGGTACATTATTCCAGCGGAGCTTCTCCGAAGATCCGGACTTCGGTGCCGGGGTTGTCCGCGGAAGCGAACATGCTCCGTTTGCCTTTGAGATCCGGTTTTGCCCATTCATAGATCAAGCCCGCCTCTTCGATCTTCATGTTGATACAGCCGTGGGACATGGGATGACCGAAGTTTGAGTGCCAGTACGTACCATGAATGCCAAATCCCCGCCAAGAAGGAATTTCGGCATTGGAAAAATACATCACGAAGGGAACATTGGGAAGGTAGTAATAGGTCCGGAGGGCCTTTGAACCGCCCTCCATCTTCGTATAGCGAAGTTTTACCCAGATCCGGAAGATGCCGGTCGGGGTGCGGGCCCATTTTCCTGAAGAGATTAAGAAACTATAGATTAGGCGATCACCCTCATATGCAGAGAGCCGTTGATTGGTTAAATCCACCTCTATCCGTTTTGGTTCGTCGCTTTCCCCTAATACGGTTGGTTTTGGTTTGATTTCTGCAAGGAGTAAAGGGAGCGGTAATGATTGGTTGTTGAATACCGCGGTGGTTTCCTTCGGATCAAATTCTCCGCTTACATCCCTCGGATCAACCGTTGCTTGCGGAGAAAATCGTGCGGAGAGCCAGTCTGAGGAAAGCAACACTTTCACCAGCAGTAAAACCGTTGTCGCTATCGGGAAAATCCACAATATTCGTTTCATCGCTTTTAGTGTACTAAAAAAATGGTTGGAATTTTAGCGGGTGATCGTGAGGGGTACGTTTATTTCCGCGCTTGAGGCAGAGGCGGTCAGCCTCCCGGATGTTTCCCTGGCCAGTACATAGTCAGTGACGCCGGTCTGTTGGTTTCCGGTTGAGGGGTCAAACGGAATGGCGGGAATGTAGGTCGGGACGAGATCCGCCTGCAGTGCAAGACATCCGCCGCAGTTTCCGATGTCAAGCCAGTTGTTGGTCTGGATCTGGGTCGGATAGGTCCCATTGTTGTCGACAGCGAACTGATAGATGGCGTTGAGGATTTGGTACATGTCGTTTCGGCGGGTCGTATCCCGTGCCTGAGCAAACTGCCTGGCGGGATTGATCGCCACCAGGACTATAGTGGCAAGGATGGTGATGATTCCGATCACCACCAATAGCTCAATCAGCGTAAAGCCTTTGTTTTTCATTTCGATTCCACCTTCCGCCAAGAAGTCTTCCTCTTTTTTCCTTACCAACATACCACCATTCCCATCATGCAGCGTTCACAACAACGTTTGAGTGAAAAATCTGTTCCCTTGTGAAATCCACTCCCTTTTCTCTTATTACCTGGTGATGGTTAACGGGATTGTCACCTCGGCACTTGAGGCACTTGCTGTCAGTCTGCCGCTTGTTTCCTGCGCCAATACGTAATTCGTCGTTCCCCCGGTGATGTCTCCGGTTAAGGGATCGAATGGAATGGCAGGAATGTAGGTTGGGACGAGATCCGCCTGTAAATTGAGACATCCGCCGCAGTTCCCGATGTCAAGCCAGCTGTTCGTTTGGATGGCGACCGGGAAGTTGCCGTTGTTGTCCACCGAGTATTGATAGATTGCATTCAATACCTGGTAGATATCGTTTCTTCTGGTGGTGTCCCGTGCGATGGCAAATTGTCTGGCTGGGTTTACCGCAACCAGAACGATTGCTGCCAAGATTGCGATTATTCCGATGACAACCAAAAGTTCAATGAGCGTGAAACCCTTTATCATATTCTTTCTCATGGTATCTTTCCTCACCCCCCTTCAGCGTTTTGTCTTTTTTATACCCCTTTCACTCCAGAATGTGCGCTTTTTAGGCTTATTCAGCCATATCGCACTTCTGGTGTTTTGGGGTATTGCACACTATAGGTATTAGTGAATTTAAGTATAAGGTGTTTATTTTTTCCCGAGTGCAATACGAATGTCGGATGTCTGGTTTTGATCCGGTTCAACGAGGCCAACGATCCACTGCTGATTCTCAAGAATTTGTTTCACCTCTTGCGCTTCTCTCTCTAGGCCGACCTTATAGACTACCGTGGTTTTCTCAAGTAATGAGGGGGCAGTGGAGATCGCGCTAACTTGGTATCCTTTCGTTTCAAGTACTTCCGCCAGGCTTGCAGCCGCTCCGGTGATGCCGCTGGCGTTTTCGATTTCTACTTTCGCTCTTATTTCCGGTGTTTCAGAGCCCTCTTGTTCTAATGTAGCAGAGGGGAAAATTGCTGTCAAATCGCCACTCTGAGAACTCTCGAGAACATCTGCGGCTTCTTCCAGCAACTTTCGGTTGAGTCTCGGGTTGGCTGCCGAGACAATGCGTTCGTCGATGTCTTTTGACTTAAGGATATTTTCCAAGATTATCCTGGCATTCCCTGCCACAAGGAGCAGTAAGCCAACTAAGGCCAGGCCCTTGACCAGAAATTTCGGACTAATCTTTGACAAATGATTCGTTAACATAAAGCCTCAAGTTTACTTGAATTGACGTTCCTTCCGAGATACCGCTTGGGCTTTCCAGCCTTGCGGAATCAACGGTAAAAAGGTACGGAGAATTTTCAAGCCTGGTGAGGGCAGCCATTGCCTGCGGCAGAGATCCTTCGAATGCCAAGGCGAGGGGTAAGAAATTGAAACCTCCTGCATCCTTTATCGGGGTATCGCTGACGAAGTTAAAGCTCCTTACCTGGCTTATGTCTTTTAACCCTTCCAGGAATTGGATTACTTCAAGAAGCCGAGATTGATCGGGAAGGGCCTTCTGAATTTTTTCTGCTTGGGTTTTTGTCGCTTGTAAATCCGCGATGAGTTTTTGCGCGCTTTGCTCCTGGAGTTTTTGAGCCAGGATTTCGCTTCTTAACACCACGATTGCTTTGGTCCTCTGCGGCAAAAGTATGAGCAGTATCACATCGACGGCGATGAAAAGTCCGTTTAGGAAGAGGATTGCCGGTGTCATATACGAACGGTACCCGCCCCTCTTTCCTGAATCCTCTTTTTTGGACTTGTCTTTTTTCGCAGGCATCTTAGTTCATTTTTATGTTCATGATAAAGTCGATGTTTTCCGCTTGCTCGATGCTTGAGAGCGGCAGGGTTGCCTCGCTGAACATATCTGTTCCCTCTATGTTTTCCCGAAACTTGAGGAGTACCGTACGGGTCCGGGCTTTTCCTACCAGCTTCAATTTCTTCTGGTTTTCGTCAAGAGTAAGACTTACGACGGCTACTCCTTCCGGAATGTTCGGCAGGAGCACGGCGAGACGGGTTTGGGGGAATGTCCGACCGCTTCCAACCTCGACAATTGTCCTTCCATTCCGGTTAAGGCGCTCTGTTTCCTTTATTGCTTCCCCTGTCTCCTGAGGAAGCGGGGCCAAGGTTAGTTTCTCGGACTCAAGCTTTGCTGCGACACCTCCGAGGAAGACCTGCGTTCCCAGTGCCGCTATGGCAACGGTCGCGGTTACTCCGGTTGCAATGGCGAAAAGATATTTATTTATCCATTGGTTTTGTTTTACATCAAACGCTTCCTGAAGCTTGGGGGGAAGGAGATTGATCGTGCGGACGTTTTTGGGCTCTTCTATTTCTTTTTGCGCAAGCGATGATGCCACCGCACAAAGCTTAATTCTCCCTTTCGGTAAGTTTTCAATCGGGAGCGGACACGGTTTTACCTCTCGCCCGGATCCTTTCCCTATTTCATCGATAGCTTCTTGGGATGCTCCTTCTCCGCAAACGTAGATCGTCTGGACTTTTTCTTCATCTTGATGTTTTGTTTCGTAAAAGGCGAGCATTTTTTGGATTGTCTGGATAAGGTACGGCAATCCCGCTTCTCCCTCCTCCCCTGCCAGAGAGACAATTGAACTTGCTTCAATGAGTTTGCCTTTCGTCAAGGTCAGGACAGCGTGCTCCCGTTGTAACTCGAGAATAACGGCCCGTTTCCCTTCCTTTTCAATCAGACGGACCAATGAGAGGGCAGTGGTTTCGAATGCAACCGGAGTCAAGTGAGCGGCCTCAAGGGCTGCGGTATATCCGTCAATGATCTCTTTCGCTACCGCAATTAAAAGGATGTTGATATGGTTTTTCTCCTCGCTTATGATCTTCCAATCCATATACACCTGGTCTGCAGGAACGGGGAGGTAGGTTTCCGCTTCCCACTCCACCGCCTCCGTCAGTTCATCTATCCGTAATAGCGGCATGGAGAGAATCTTCGTGTAGCATTTGTTCTCCGGGATACCGACGACGACTTCACGCTTATCGATTTTGGCTGCCTGGAACAATCTGAGAAGGGATTGGGAGAGTTTTTCCCCGTTTTTCACCTCTCCCCCTGTGATGACGGAAGGCTCGAGTCTTTCTTCAGCCAAGCGGGAAGCCCTCTTCCCCGTTTTATCTAAAAGGAGAATTTGAATTTTTTCTTCTGAGATAATGAGGCTTGGGTAGGTTTTGTGCTTAAGAGCAATCATGGCAGGCAAAGTTTCCCTTTTGCAAGGGTTCTTCATTAATTATAGCGTCTTGGGACCGCGTGTATACCCCATTGCGGGAAGCGAGATTTATGAATTATGAATCATGAATTATGAATCACGGGAAGTTAGGGAAAACAAGACTAGCGGGCGGTGGGTTGCTGGGGTTGAAGGTTTCCAATCACGCTATAGATCGGCCCGATGATTGAGATGACCATGGCTCCGACGGCGACGCCGATGATAAGCATGAGGACCGGTTCAAGGATCGAGGTAAAGTTCTTGAGGGAAAAATCCACTTCTTGTTCGTAGAAATCTGCCAGTTCTGACAGGACTACTTCGAGGCTTCCGCTTTTTTCTCCAGCGCGGATGGATTGGGTCATCAGGGCCGGGAAAATGCCTTCTCCGGTTGCGATTGCATCGGAAAGCGAACTGCCCTTTTTTATTTCCTCTTCAAAAGTTTTCCCGAGCTTTACAAATTTTGTTTGTGTCAAGGCCGCAACAGACACCTTGACGGAATCCAAGATGGGCACACCGCTTTTTAAAAGGGTACTTAAGGTACGACTGAACCGAGCCATATCGAGTTGATCGAAGAGCTTTCCTAAAACAGGAAGTTTACTGGCAATCTTCATCAAGAAAACCCTGGTTTTTGGCAGACGAACGAGAAGGATCAGTCCTACCACTGCCGTTACGGAGGCGGCGATTACCCACAGGTAGTTTTTCCCAAGAAAGCTTGAAATCGACAAGAGGATTCGCGTTGCCAGGGGGAGTTTGATATTGAGCTTGAGGAATACGGAGCTAATCCTCGGCAACACGAACGTCACCATGAGTACCCCGACACCGATCATCGCTGAAATAATCACCGCTGGGTAAAGCAAGGCTCCTTTGACCTTCTGAGACAGTTCGTAGTTCTTCATGAGCTGGCTTGCAAGGTATTCGAAGGACTGCTCAAGCGTTCCCGATTCCTCACCGGCACGGGTTAGGGTGAGAAAGACAACGTCGAAGACTTCTGGATAGCGGGCAAAAACCGTTGAAAGTTTCTGTCCCCTCTGGATGCTGTACTCCAAATCCTGAAGGATTCGGTGCATTTTCCTGTTTGAGGTTTCCTTGGCGATGATATCAACCGCTTCTGAGAGGGGAAGACCGGCCTTCATCATCGTCGAAAGGTATCTGCAGAAGACCGCTTTCTCAATCACCGGGACTGCCTGCAGCCGTTCCCGAAACGACTGGGCTCGCTGAATTTCACGCACCGTTAATACTTGTATGCCTTGGTCTCTTAAGATTGCTCCGGCTTCTTTGCGGGACGGTGCTTCTATGGCGTCCTGAAGGATTGTTCCTTGCTTGTCTTTGGCTTTATAGGAAAAGATGGCCATGGGAATAAAAAGTTAAAAGTTAAGAGTTAAAAGTCTAAAGTTATTAAATACGAATCAAATAGTTAAAAGTGAAAAGTGAAAAGTAAGATATCAACGTCTCCTTTGCGTTTATTCCCGCACGGCGCGCCGGATCTCTTCGATGGTGGTAATACCGGCTGCGACTTTGTTCAGGCCATCCTGAAGCATGGTCACCATTCCTTGTTTGAGGGCTGACTGTTTGATCTCTTCTGCGGAGGGACGCTTGGTTGTTTTCTCGCGGATCTCATCATTCACCTCAAAGACCTCAAAGATGCCCACCCTCGCTTTGTATCCGGAACCACCGCATTCATCGCAGCCTTTCCCTCTGAAAAATTTCGTTTTTCTCATTGCGACTCCGAATTGTGCGACCAGAAGCTTCATTTCGGTTTCGTTTGGTTCGTACTCAGACACACATGACTGACAAATCCGGCGAACCAGGCGCTGCGCGATGATCATAATGATGGTTGATGCTACAAGGTACCCCTCAACGCCCATGTCAAGGAGACGCGGAATAGCACCCGGAGCATCGTTGGTATGCAAGGTTGAAAGCACGAGGTGACCGGTCAGGGCAGCATGGATGGCGATGTTGGCCGTTTCTTCATCACGGATCTCGCCAACCATGATAATGTTTGGGTCGTGGCGAATGATCGACCGCAAGCCTTTCGCAAACGTCAGTCCTGCCTTCGGATTAATTTGTGTTTGATTGACACGCCGAACACTGTATTCAACCGGATCCTCGACGGTAACGATGTTTACGGCGGTGGTGTTTAAGATCGTTAAAACACTGTAGAGCGTGGTCGTTTTTCCCGAGCCGGTGGGGCCGGTGACAAGGATCATTCCGTGCGGCTGGTGGATCGCCCGCTGCACCACCTCGAGTCCTTCCTTGGCCAGGCCGAGTTCTTCGAGGCTTAACGGCCGTTCCGTTTCCGGGAGGAGTCTTAGGACGATGTTTTCTCCGAAATACGTGGGCATGACGGAAACCCTGAGGGCAATAATTTCTTCTTGTGCCTGAAACTTGAACCGTCCATCTTGAGGAATTCGGTGCTCATCAAGCTTGAGGGAAGAGAGAATCTTGATTCTCGCGATAATTGCGGGCTGTATCTCTTTTGGCAGAATGATGATGTCGCGCAAGATGCCGTCTACGCGAAACCGTATCAGGAGCGCTTCCTGCATTGTTTCGATGTGGATGTCGGATGCCCTTTCCGCCATGGCATACTCAAGGATCGTATTGAAGATTTTAATGACCGGGAGTTCCTCGGCTGCCCTAACGATATCCTTTCCCAGTTTTGCGGCTTTCCTGATGTTATCCTGGATGATTTTCTCGAACTCCAACTTAATGTTCTTTTTGTATTGTCCAAGAGCTCTGGTGAGATCGGCCGGAGTAATGTAATACGGGATAATCTTGAGTCCCGTTTTTCTTTTCGTGAATTCCATTGCCTCAAAGTCCGAGGGGTTTTCCATACCTAAATGGAGTTCATTCCCCTTCTTTTCAAACGGTATTATCCTGTAGGAGTGGGCGGTCTTTTCGGGAACAAGTTCCAACACTTGGGAAGGAATTACTTTGTTGTGAATGGCTAGGAAGGGAACGCTCAACTCCCGAGCAATTTGTTTCCCTAAGAGATCCTCGGTGATCAGACCACGAAAAATAAGGATGTCAATGACATCCTTATCAAAATCTTTTGCGTCCTTCTCTGCGGCCGTGAATTCTTGATCAGTGACAAAACCTGAATCTACGAGGATTTTCTTTAAAGTAGCTTGGTTAAGCTCCATTTGAGCAGGTTTCCCGGAAGGCAGGACTTAAGCACCTTATCCCTTGTGTTGATCTTTAAGATACCCTTGGATGCGCTGCACGAGCTGGTCCGGAACAACCGTGCTTTTTATGATTGCTCCGGCTGCACCGAGTGCCTTGCACTTTTCTATAACCTCCACTTGATCCGAATTGGTTAGCATGACAATGGGGCCATTCGCTTTTTGAGGAGGATTTTCTTTCAGCTCTTTCAGGATCTGTGTTCCTTCCAATCCCGGGAGAAGGAAATCTAAAAGCACAAGATCATATCCTCCTTGTTTGGCTTTTTCCAATCCTTCTTTGCCTTCGACCGCCTGGTCAACTTGTAATCCTTCCCGCTCAAGTACATCTACGTAAAGCGCGCGAAGGGTGCCGTCATCATCCACGAGCAGCACTTTTCCCTTTCCCTTTGGCATAGCAAGATTCATTGTATACCCCTTTTGCACCAGATTTCAAACTTTTTAGGCCTATCCGGCCAGATTTTGAATCTGGTGCATCGTGGTATTTCACATTATCCGCTTTTTATATTTTAGATAAGAGGAGTTTATATGATGGGATCCAATTTTCAAGCAAGGTGAGCACTGGCAAGAAGGAAAGTACAGCCAGACAGGCCATGAAATCTTCAGGCTTCACGCGAGGAGAAATTCTTCAAAAGCCCCTGCTCCAAGCCCAGCATGGATGCCTGGAGCGTGTTACTCAATATCCTTGCGGAAGCGTTCGTACCAATCCGTCAGGAAACGCGAAACAAGGTCTTTTGCCCCAAGTCCTAATGCAAGACCAAAGCCTAAAGCAAGCATGGCGATTACCCCTGTAAAGATCGTGTTGATGAACGCTTGGGCAATCTTTAACTCCGAAATTGCGGCGAGTGCCGTAAACACCACAATTGTGTAGCTGGCTATCTTCCCAAGCAGTCTGCCCGCTTTGACGTCAACGCTTCCGACTGCCCCTTTCACCAGGCTTTCAACAACTCCTGAAATCAGCACCCCGATTGTCAGAATGAGTGCTGCTGAAATGACATTGGGGATATACCCTAAAATGCTTTCCAAAACTTGAGAAACGGTGGAAAGTCCAAGAATATTGACCGAAGCGATGAAAAAGACCAAGATGATCAACCATTTGATAATGGCTCCGATCGTTTCCTCGATCCTCACCGTAATGTCTGCTTTTTTGAGAAATTGTTGGATCCCCGTGTCTTTGATGAGGTTTGACAGCCTGAGCGAATCAAGGATTTTGATTATTATCGCCCTTGCCCATCCGGCCACAATCCACCCTACAAGAAAAACGGCAATTGCGGCGATGAGGTTCGGGAAAAACGATAACAGCCTTGTCGTTACATCCGTCCAGGCTGCAACCAGGGTTCCGCTATAGGTTTGGTTTACGCTCGTTGGCATGTTGTGTTTTTCACCTCCGTCTCTTTGGGCGCGGTGTTCATCATAAGCCAATCGATCATCTCAGGGATCTTGTTTTTACGACTTGATCTCTATTATCGGATCATCTGAATGATTTGTCAATGAATTTTGCTTTATTCCATAGGTATTTTATAATATCCACAGTGAACATCGGCGTACACGGTCATAATGACCTCGGCTGCTTTGCGTGGAAATGATGTTACGGATGAACAAGTTTTTAGTATTCCTGAACGGGCTAAGGAATTTCAGCCTACACTCACTGATCTTGTAATTCTTTAACTTATTGAATAGGTACTATGGGAGAAAAGCCATCTCATTCATCTGAACAGTTCCCAGAAACGGATCACGAAATTTTATTCGAAGAAGTTCGTCCTCCTTTGTCATTTCATATGGCAAACCCCGCGCACCGTGAAGAAGTGGCCTTTCGTGTTGCTCAAGGAGAACCGATAGGAATCTTTGTGGTTCAGTATGGGGTCGTCTTCTCCGCAGAAGATGAGGCCACGACCAACAAGCTTCTTACCCAAGTTAAGGGTCCTCATCGCACCTCCCCCATTCCGATTTGGATCCAACATCCACGAGAAATCGTTGCTGCGGATATCGTGGATTTTACGAGAATTCATCCCGATTTACACTATCTTTTTCAGGATCCATCCGAACTTGCCGATAGAACACAAGGTCTCTGCATGGTTAAATTTCCTATCAAGCCAGACTCAGCGCTTAACGGGACTCCACTCCATTCCCTCGTTTCCGACGAAGACGAAACTGGCAAATGGCTTCTTTTTTTCCATGCGGGACGGGCTTTCCCTCATGCCCAGAAATTCATTGAGAGGATCTATGATGGCGGAATTCAACTGGTTGGGATAAGCTCCCTCAATGTGCATGGAGGAGTATCGCCCACATCCCTTGAAGAGGCCATAGCGTTCTGTGAAGTGAGGAATGTTTCTTCTTTTATTGTTGATCGTGGTTCCCGGTTCACCGAAAGAAGGGGTTCCTATCCCATCATTCAAATAACGCATGAGGGGGCTATGCTTCGGCGTCTTGGAAATGTGCCGGTTCGATATCTTGAGGCGGCGGGGTGGAGGATAACCGGTGATGATAGTGCCGTTCCTCAGCCAACTATTCCTCCTTCCGAAAGGAGAGACTTTGAAACCGAGATGCGCACCTTCTCACTGATCTGGGAAGAATTCCCTGAGCTTTCAAACCTCATTATCCAGACCGACCACTCCTCTTCCCAACTGAAGAAATGATGTTTATTACCTTAAGAAAAAAAGCGGGACTTTTCTTTCCTTCTATTCACTCAAAACAGCTGCCGCCGCTTTTGCGCATTCCACATCTTGAGAAATATCTGGAGAGCCTCCGACACCAATTGCTCCGATCAGGGTTTTCCCTTGTAAAATTGGTATACCTCCGGCCATAGTCGTTAATTCTCCACCAAATAGTGTGTTAATCCCAAAGTACGGCATTCCTTCTTTTGCGAACTGCGCTAATCCTTCGCTTGGTACTGCAAGGGCGGCTGATGTCCATGCTTTTGTCTGGGCAATCCGAGGGCTTATGGGTAGTGCTCCATCCATTCGACTCGCAGCGATGGTTGATCCGTGGTTGTCCACGATAACCGTACTGACTGCGATTCCTAGGGATTCTGCTTTCTTCTCGGATGACTGAAGGGCCTTTTTTGCCTGGCTTAACGTCATCATGTCTTCACCTCCTTTCAATTCCAGTTTTCATGTTATTCTCGGTTTCATACTGATCTTCTGTCTCATCCATCATTCCATAAACTGGTATGCTACTTTTCCCTCGTTTCGGACGCCCTCTCTTTTCACCTTAAGCGATCAAAGTTGCCAGATGCTTTCCTTGGACAATATATTGTTTATTGTCGTACAAGTCTTCAAGTGTCGGTATCCTGCCCAATTTTGCGGTTAGCGCAGCAACTGGGGCGGAGGAAAGATATACTTCTGCTTCCCGATCACCCATTCTTCCTGGGTAATTCCGGTTGTTTGTCGATAATACCCTCTCACCTTTATTCACCCTTGCTCCTAAACCAAGACAAGGGCCGCATGATCGCTCTCTGGCGATTCTTGCCCCTGATCTAGTTAAAGAGGATAAGATGCCGATTCCTTGAGCATGTTTCCTGGTGAGGGGATCAGCCAAATGAATATCTATCGGAATTCGGGTCCGTTCTCCCTGCAGAACGCTCGCGAGGATTGCAATATCCTGAAGCGTTGAACCTGCGCAGGAATTGAATATCAACCGATCAAACGTCATCTGATCGCGCAATTCTGCAAGAGGAGTGACCTCCTTGTGTGAATGTGGCCCAACAACGGCAGGTTCGGTCTCTGCAAGATTCACACGGATCTTGGCGGCATACTCGGCTCCTGGATCCGGCTGCAGATGTTCAAAGATACGCCCAATTTCTTGGTCAGAAATATCTTCAAGATTTTTCCCGTAGGCTCTTAAGTAATCTATGACTTGTGGATTTGGCGTTGTGCCGATAGATCCTATTCCACCATACTCCGTGACGGCATTAAAATGTTTGGCGGCTTCACTGTAGGGTAAACGCGCAAATCCCTCTCCCCCAATCTCAAACATCATTCCATTTCCCATTGACCCACGAAAGTACCGATGAACTAATTGCCAAATTGTGTCCTTCGTGTCACAGATCTCTGGTAAATCTCCGATAAACTCGAGTTTGATCGTTGGTGGTAGCGTGTATGGAATTAAGCCTTCATTGGCAATGGCACAAGCTGCTGCGGTATATCCGATAGGAATAACCAATGCGCCTGGGATAATTCCCAACTCTGGCGAATGCGAATCCATTCCTACAATCACCGATCCTACCGGCAACCTTAGGGGAAGGACTTTGTTGTAGATCCCATCATCCCCTCTAAAGGCTTCTGAGTATTTTTCCCAATACCGTTTGACGGTTTCGATAGCCCTAATGGCATTTGGGTCGTCCGAACCGCTGAAATGGTCTGCGAACAGCCAGAAATGATTTGTAGGGAAAGAGATCTTTCCATTGAAGTATCTGTTGAGTACCCTTTCCATGTGGGCTATAAAAACGTCATATCCGACTAACTCTTGGGTTTGTATAACCATCGAGTCGCCAGCCCTATATCGGTCTTCCCCAGAAGCTCTTTTGACTTTTCCTGCTACCGTCCCACCAATTACGGAGCACACTTTTTCCACCGCAGTTTGAGGAAATGGTGCACGCTCTGGAATTTCATCTTGAGGAAATGCTTCTTCACTTTCGTAAATTGCTCGTATGTATCTCGGCAATCCTCCGTAGTGAAGAATTCTCCTCTGAACAAAAGATAGCCCTCTTGTGAATTCTTCAAGCTGTGGTTCCTTTCCTTCCATAATTTTCTGAAGAAGAAAAAAATCCGTAGAAGGAACTACACCCTGATTAATCAAATTTTCAAAGAATATCGGTCCAAAAGACTCTGCAAATACTGCGCCGAACCCGTTTAATCGAACCGCTTCTGCTGCGTTTTCTCTTGAGGAACCGATCCCGAAGTTGCGGCCTCCCACTAAAATTCGGGACCGATCTTCTTGCCGATTACCATAATCCCAATTTGGGAAAATCCTCAGGAGTGCCTGCCGTAATCCTTCCTCCTCCAGAATTAAAGCATCTTTCCCCGTAATAAGGTGGTCGGTTGTGATGTCCGGGAGAAGATCTTCTGGGAGCCTATTGCCGCCTCTTCTCTCTGGGTGTTCAATTGCTGATTTGGATAAAAAAACGATTCCTTCAGGACTCATCGTTCTGTGTCTATTGCTGACATTCTGCCTACCTCTCTCTCTTCCCTTCTACGTTTCATTCTCTGGGCTTGATCGCTTTTTTCCAATCTTGTATAACTTAGATAGTTTTATTCCAGATACATGATTATTCTTCCTTGAAGAATTATATCAGGCCTGAATTCTGTCACCAATCGGATGCCTGTCATGTTGTTTAAGAGCATTCCTTTATGACATATCAGACTACTCCTCAATCCAAAAAAACCATTGAAGCTCTTTGGCGTTTGGAAAAAATCATCCTCAATTCTCTTGACTTTAATCAGGTTGTCAGAGAAATTGTCGATAGCGTTCTTCTGGAATTAGGATATTTGCAGTTGGGTTATGAAATCGTTGTGCTTTGTTTGATTGATCCGAAGGAACATGTTCTGCGGCGGATTTCTATCTCGCAAACTTCAAAGGCCCAGCAGGCTCTTGCGGAAAGCCCAGTACCATTCTCTGATATTGTTATCCCTCTTTCCTACACAAAGAATTTGCTTATTCAGTCAGTCAAACAAAAATCCCCTCAAACAACTACGTCTTGGGCAGATGTCCTCACCCCGGCTCTGCCGCCTGATGAATGCATACGCATTCAAGCGCTTGTCGGTATTAAGGCAAGTTTGATTCTGCCTGTTCTTTCCCGAAATAAAGCGATTGGGGCTCTCATTTTTAGCATGAGTAAACCCTTATCGCGTGTTACTCCAGATGAGCGGGATCTCATACGAAGCTTCTCGGACATCGTCGGTCTCGCTGTCCAAAATGCTTCCCTCTACTCTCAGACAGAACGGGCAAATTTGAAACTCAAACGCGCAAACCGCAAACTCGTTCACCTAGACAAACTTAAGGATGAATTTGTGTTCATTGCCACCCATGAGCTGAAAAATCCAGTCACTGCGATGCGCGGATATCTCTCAATGGTCGAGGGCGGTGTCTATGGTTCAACTCCTCCAAAACTCAAGAAAGTTCTGGAACAACTTAATGCGAGTAATCAACAGCTCGTCCAGCTCGTCAACGACCTCCTGCAAATTGCACGCGCGGAAGCCAAGACCATTAAAATCAAGACGCAGCCAACTGACCTTTCTCAATCCGTTACTGAAACCCTGGAATCGCTGAAGCCTTTAGCTGATCAGAAAAAGCTGGCGCTTGTTCACGACAGTACAATCAACATAAAAGTGATGGCTGATGACTCCCGACTGAAAGAAATCCTTAACAATCTCGTCAGCAATGCCATTAAATACTCCAACCGCGGGACGATCACCGTTTCGCATCGTCTCGAGGATTCCACCGTTACCACCCAAGTTTCCGATCGGGGCGTTGGTATTTCTGAAGCTGATCAAAAACGGCTGTTTACGCGCTTCTTCCGATCTGAAGAAAAAACCGTCCGTGATATCCCGGGAACCGGCCTGGGACTATTCATCGTGAAACAGATTGTGGAGAAAATGGGTGGCAAGATCTGGTTTGAGTCTCAATTGGGCAAGGGTTCGACCTTCAGCTTTTCTCTTCCTTCCGCTTAAGTAGCTTCCGTGTGGAAACTATTTTTCTTGACCGGAAATCCCGCTATGGCCGTTTTCCTGCAGTATTTTCCTGATGATTTCAACAATTTGTTTTGGATCGGATTCGCTCTTATGAATAATCTTTACAGCTCCTTTTGCACTCGCCAGGTCCGTTTCATGCTGGTCTGATAAATTTGTCAGAATCACCACAGGGATTTTTTTTGTTTTTGGTTCTGCTTTCAACTGGTCCAGGACTTCTAGACCGCTCATCTTCGGCAGCATCAGGTCTAAAAGAATAAGGGAAGGATTACCTGATTTTGCCTTCTCCAAACCTTCTTCACCATTTGAAGCAGTATCTACATCGAACTTCTCGAATGCGAAAATCTTTTGATGCATTCTTGAGACAAGCGGATCGTCTTCGATAATCAGTATTTTTGCCATGTTTCCTCTTTTTCTATTGTACGTTTCTCGCCTCCTCCTTGCAATAGAGTTGTTTTTGCGGCAAAATTTTGGTATATTTTCGGGTGCCAAGGAATCGAGGATGATGGGGTCCGACGTTAAGTCGGACTCAGGAAAGTCCAGACAGCGGAAAGCAAGGTGTTTCCCGCAAGGGGATGTCTCCCGACCTATGTCGGGGGGCCAGTTCGAGCAACAGAGACGAGTCCCCGTGAAGAATAAAACACTTCATGGGGGGTGAAACGGGCAATCCTCCCTGCTGCAACCTCCGACTGTCCCGCCTTTCGAGTTTAACTCGGAAACAAGATGCTTTCTCGATACCCCGGTTTTTATCGGGGGGCGGGACGAAGTTCGAGGGCAAAGAGAGATATCATCAGTCCGCCAACCGGCGGATCACAGAATCTGGCTTATCATTCCTTGGTATTGACTGGCCATTTCTTTGCTTGTCCAAAGAAATGGTCGAAAGAAAAGACACGCTTGGAACTTTTCTTCAGGCCTCGGTTCGCTCAGAGTTATGTCATCCAACTCCTTCGGGATAAACCCTCGTCAAGCAGTCGATGACCTTTCAATGGAATTCGCTCACCTTCGTCTTGAGTAAAAGTTCCAAAGCGATTTCAGAGAGTTTTATGAGGTGTGTTCACGTAGTTTGTTCTTGACCAAGTCTGACTTGGTTCTTGACTATATCGGGAGTTTCACGTTTTTCGGAAGCGGTCTGAAGTATATATCTCTTCGACAATAATCCGCAGGATAAGGTACCCGGGTACTGCCAAAATAGCTCCTAAAACGCCCGCGAGTTTTACTCCAGTCATCAGGGCAATAATGGTCACCAGCGGTTTCACTCCTACGGCTTTCTGCATGACCTTCGGGACAATAATATTGTTCTCAAACTGTTGGACTAAGAAGAAGAGGGCGACGGTTGCGAGGGCAGTTATCGGGGAGGCTGCAAGGGCAACCAACACGGCAGGAATCATAGAAACCGTGGGACCAATATTGGGTATAATCTCAAGAATCCCGGCAAGAATTGATAGCGGAAGAGCATAGTTGACCCCGAGTATCCGGAGGCCGACATAGGTGAAAAGCCCGATTAAGGCCATCAGTGTTAATTGCCCGCGCACCCAGCTTCCGATTCCGTGTTCAAGCTTGTTTACGAATTCTTCCGCCTTTTCCTCCGTCCCGTCGTTTCCGAAGAGAAAGATCAAGTATCGATGGAGGTTTGCCCGTTCGGACAAAAGGTAGAAGGTCACCACCAAAAGCGTAAATACTGCAATAATGTTTGAGAACGCCCCGATGATAATGCGGGCGATATTTTTCGGAATGGGCCCAAGTTGGTCGCTTAATACCCGCTGGTCAATCTTTAAGCCGCCTAGACTCTGGACGATCGCGGGGAATTGATCGATGAGGCTTTTCGTCTGATCGACCAGTGGAGGGATAATCGCGGCGATAACCCCTGATAGGCCGATGACTATAATGATGAAAAGAAGCAAAATCGCCACCGGCCGCGGCAACCTTCTTTTTTCTAAAAAGGTCACTAAGGGGTTAAGCGCGAACATCAGGATTGAAGCAATGAGGATTGCTAAGAGGACTGCCCGAATGGAATACAGAAACCAGAGAAACAACAGGAAGACAACCGTGAAGACTATCGTCCGATGGGAAACCTCAACCCGTGTTGGTATTATTGTCGGAGTTTTCATCGTATTATGAGTTTACTATACCATTCCCGTACCAGGCCCACAACTCTCTTTTGCCAATTCGTTTCGGTGATGTCATACCATCTGACCGCTTGATCTTTTTTAAACCAGGTAAGCTGCCGGCGTGCATAATCATGTTCATCGAATTTCCAGCGTCTGGCTACTTCTTCCCTTGTTGTCGTGCCCTCGAAATATGGTTTCCAGTGCCGGTATCCCATCCCCGACATGGAGATCAAATCGAATGTATAGCCCTGTTTAATTAATTGTCTTACCTCATTTTTTGCGCCTTGTTTTATTCTTACGTCCACCCGTTCGCCGATTCGTTTATCAAGAAGCGGCTTTGGGGCTTTCAATCCGATTTTGAGGATTGAGGTTTCCGCAAGCAGCGTTTCTTTCTCACCTCCCGCAAGCGTCTTGTTTACTTTTGTGTTGTTTCGCGCCAATTCTATAGCCCTGACGAGACGCCTTTTGTTCTGTTTGTCCGAATTGTTCATTCTATTAAAGTGTTCTTTGTCGAGATTTATCAGTCTGTGTTGAAGTTCAGTGACCGATTCTTGCTCCACCGACCTCCTCAACTTTTTATCCGGAGGAATATGGAGTGTTATCAAGGGTTCTGTGACTGCCTTCAGGTACAGGCCGGTCCCGCCGACCAAGACCGGGAGTTTGCCCTGCCTCCAAGTATTTTTTATCACCATCCAGGCAATCTCTTCAAAAAACGCTGCATTGAATACTTCATCCGGTTTTACGAGATCATAACCCCAAATTCTCACCCCACCGACTGAATAGTACCTGATCGGTTTCCCTCTCCACATGAGTTTTGAGGTTTGGGGTTTCAGATTTTTTGGGAGATCTTTCCCGGTACCAAGATCCATGCCGATATATACCTGCCTGGAGTCTGCCGAAATAAGTTCCCCATTGAATTTGTTTGCCAGGGTTAGAGCCAGGGAGGTTTTTCCGGTTGCGGTGGGACCGGCGATGATAAGAAGCTTACGGTTCATTTCACTATTTTGGGCCTGATGTTGAGGTTTTTCTTATTGATGATCTCATCCAAGATATTCCAGCGGCGGTCTTTCTCTTTGAGGGAAATACCGTCATGGTAAATCCTAAAGGATGCGGTGCCGGGGCGGGGAGAGTACCGGGCAACGAACGCGATTTTCCAACCCATCGTATTGGCAAGGCTGACTGTTTCTTGGAAATCTGTTTCTGTTTCACCCGGAAAGCCAACGATGATATCGGTGCCAATGGCTACATCGGGAACCTTTTTGCGTAATTTTTGTACCAGATTAATATAATCTTCCTTGGTATATCCGCGATTCATTAACTTGAGTATCTTATTGCTTCCGGATTGGATTGGTAGATGGATGTATCGGTCTATTTTATTATTTCGAGCTATTTCGGCAATAAGCTCATCGTGGAAGTCCCAGGGGTTACTGGTCAGGAAACGAATCTTCTCAATACCTTTTATTTTTGCGATTCTCCGGATGAGTTTGACGAACGGCGGGGTGCCGTTGGGACGGAGATACTGGCTTTGGTTGGAGGGAAGGTCTTCTCTTTTGAACTTCTTATCCTTATCCATGAGAAGTTTTCGGAAGCCGATACCGACCTTCTCAAGACCCCAGGAGTTAACATTCATCCCGAGGAGTGTCACTTCCCGATATCCCTCTCGAGCCAATTTTTTCACTTCACTGATAATCTCATGCATCGGTCGAGACTTTTCACGTCCCCGAGAATAGGGCACGATGCAGAAGGTGCAGAACGAATTACATCCGGTGGAAATCGGCACCCAGGCGTGGTATGTGTCCCGACGAACCGCTTGAGAATTGAACCCTACTTCTCCGATTGGCAAAATCTCATCGATCATCGGAAACATCTCATAGATTTTACGGTCTCCGTGGTGCGTCATGCAACCCGTTAGGATAAGTTTCGCATGAGGTAACTTTAATTCGCTAAAGTATGTTTTGACATTCAAAAGAAAACCATTGGCCCGATCTTCAGCACTCTGGCGGACGGCACAGGTGTTCACCACGATTTCATGGGCTTCCTTCCAGGAATGTGCTTCTTTATAGCCCCGTGCCTGGTAGTCTCCGGCAATCCGTTCAGAGTCGGATTTATTCATTTGACATCCAAATGTCTTAATAAAATAAGTCTTGTGGTATTTCATACATTTAAATCTGCCTGCCCGTCCGAAGCTTACGATTTGCGAAACGGCTGAAAAAGCAGTCTGCGCAAAGTCGATAAGCGTAGGCGGGGCAGCCGAAGGTTTTGATGAAGTATGTTTTCACTCCGATTTTCATTGGCGCTGCGTTGTTAGTCTGCATTCGAGTCTATTTTACCAGATCAGGATCAACTCGAGGCGGAGGAATATTGGGTTAAGGCATAGTGCCAGAGTTTGAGGGAAAGCCAGAAGATAACCAGTGAGAAGATGATGGAGAAGAGAATCCATTTCAAGGATAAGAGGGCAAGCAATGCTTTCGCCGGAAAGGTAAAAACAAGGGCTATGGGAATGACGAAGGTGAGGATGGCGCGGATGGCATCGGTGTAAATGTCGATGGGGAACCTGGCCATAGTGGTAAGATCCCGATAAATCATGATTGTATGATCGACTTCTGTGGTGATAACACCTAAGGCTGCCACAAAAATATGGAAGGCTGTTACTAAGATTATCCCGCTGATACTTACCACTGCAAAGGCGAAGAGGTTTATGAGCGGAAGAGCAACGATATACTTTCCCAACACTGCAATGACAATAAAAAACAGCGGGAGATCGAGAAAATCGGTATGGACTGTGAGGATTTGGACCAGTGGGTTTATCGGTTTTATCAAATTAAAGTCGAAATTTCCGGAAACCACGTCCTCCCTAAACCAGTAGATTCCTCGGAAGAATAATTGGCCGAAGAGATCAAAAACATTGAACACCAAGAAGAAAAGTATTAATTGGCTGAGGGTGTATCCGGCAACCTTTTCAATTCGATCTTCCAGGATGATCAAAAACCAGATGAAGAAGAAAAAACGTATCAGCTTCCCGGCGATGAATATTGCCGATGCCCCACGGGTTGAGATGACCGCTTGAAAGGAAAGGCCTGATGTTTTAAACCAAAAAATGAGATACTTTTTCCAGTTCATTGATCGTTCCTTCAATGGTCATCTTCCATACGCGCCGTACACCTTCAAACCCTTCCGCCAGACAAACTGAGAAAGTTCAGCAAGAATGAGTACCCATACCACCATGATTGCCAATGTGCCTGCCGTCTGTTGAGCATTCAAACGGCCCAGATAGATTTGCATCGGGTAAAAGAGGAAGTACGCCGGAGGCAGCAGGCGAACTACGTTGTAGGCAGCGGGAGGAAGGATGTCAAGCGGGAACAAACCGCCCGAGAAGAATTCTATTATTACCATGGAGAGAAATCTCAAGGGCCAGCCGGAATACTCCACATACCAGAACGTGACTGAACTTACCAGAAAGCTCAGGAAAAAATAGATCAGCATTGCCAGAATGCCGGCAATAGTAAACGCCAATACCTGCATCGGTTGATTTTGTATGAATACTGTCGGTTTGAGCAGATAAAAAAGCACGATCAGCTCCCCTATCACGAAGATGAGATTCAATGCCTTATCAGCCAGATCACGAGATAACCAGTTGGCAAAATAGTTCACCGGTTTCACCAGGTAGTTATTGAGATCTCCCTTGGCGATTTCGGAAGCAGCATCCACGCTTCGTGATCCAAGAACAAAGGATCGCAGGATTGACGTCCCTAAAATATAGGTTAAGATCATCGGCTGGTCATAGCCAAACGCCGTTCCCCCTCTTTTGAAGATTGCCACCCAGAGAAAGTAGACGGCCAAAAGCTGCAGCACCGAGCGCACGCGCCACATGATGAAGTTTAAGCGGTAGACGAAGCTGTCCATCCAGCTTATTTTGGCAATGGCTATGTACTTCTTCAGCCTCATTTCGGTTTTTGGAAAGGTTTCATCCTACCGGTGAAGACCTCGCGGATGATCGCTTCAATCGGTGGCTCTTCGATCACTACGTCTGCAACAGGGAATTCTTCGAGAAGTTTCGCAGCCTTTTTGGCGGCCTCCGTTCTCGGAACTGTCAACTGTGCTTTCGGAAACTCGTACTCGCGAATGTTTCCGAATTCCGCCAATTTCCTCTGATCGATGCTGCTTGAAAATACCACGGTGATGATTTTCTCGCGCGCAAATCGGTTGACAACTTCCTGCAGCTTCCCGTCATAGAGGATGGTCCCTTCATTGATGATAATGACCCGCTCACACAGCTCCCGTACATCATCCATGTAGTGGCTTGTCAAGATGATGGTCGCCTTGAATTCCCGATTGTATTCCTTAATGAAATCGCGCATCACCTTTTGCATGACGACATCGAGTCCGATAGTTGGCTCATCCAGGAAGAGGACTTTGGGACTATGGAGGAGGGCTGCGATAAGTTCGCATTTCATCCGTTGTCCCAACGATAGTTTTCTTACTTGCGTTTTTAAAATGCCGCCCACATCGAGAAGTCTGACCAAACGCTTGAGCGTCTGTTGAAATTGTCCATCGGGGACCTCATAGATTTCCTTATTCAAGGTGAATGTTTCCATCGGCGGCAAGTCCCACCACAGCTGATTCTTCTGGCCCATGACCAGTCCGAATTGTTTTTGAAATTCCGGCCGCCTCTCCCATGGAATGAACCCGAGCACCCTGGCTTCACCGGAAGTCGGATAGAGAAGTCCTGACAGGCATTTCAGCGTCGTTGTCTTTCCGGCCCCGTTCGGGCCGATAAAACCCACGAGTTCCCCTTCTCTAATCGTGAAGTCAATATTATTTATTGCCTGTACCTCTTCGTATTTCCGTGCGATGAGGGATTTGAAAGACCCGACGAGGCCCGTTTCCTTCTGCAAAACTTTGAAGTACTTTTTCAAATGGCGCACTTCAATCGCGTTTTTCCCCATGAAGTTTATTCTACCATGAAGCTTGACGGACTTTGGGGATGCAGGGAGAGACAGAAAGGAGGGTTAGAGGAGCTTTGAAGGTTTGGGGGGGTTCCCCAGTGAGATAGGCAAGCCATCTCACGGGGTCAGAGAGAAGTTAAGGGTGATTAAGGGTAGTTAAGGGTCAATAAGGGTGACTAAGGGTGTGGAGGAAGGATTCCACAAAGGGGGGGCTCACCACACGGCTTTTCTGAGTGGTTTTCCCGGACGGAAGTTGACGACGCGGTGGGATTTAATGGTTGTCCGGCGCTCCTCTTGGCCGAAGGGAACAATTGTTTTGTCCGCAACTTTTGAGAGGTAAAACGTGCCGAATCCCGAAAGCACCACTCGTTCCCCTTTCTTGATCGCTTTGGACATTTCCTCAAGCAATACATCAATTGACTCAGCCGCAGCTTTCTTTGTCAAATGGCCTTTCTTGGAAACGATGTCGACGAACTCTTTTTTCGTCATGGCGCTCCTGACAGATTAGTAATAAAAAACTAAAAGAATACGGAGAACAGTAATAATTTTCTCAAACAGAAATCATGAGTATAGTATTCACTTTTAACCTATACATCAAGCTAAACTGCAAGTCAATGGGGGAATGGGAAGAGCATTAGCGTTTAGCGTCTAGGGTTTAGGGTATAGGGTATAGAGAGAGGAGGAGAGAGGGGGAGGTTAGAGGATATTAGAGGAGGGAGGTTAAGGGTCGATAAGGGTGACTAAGGGTGTGGAGAGAAGGGTTCCGCAAAACGGGGTCGCGGCTCACTTTGCAACGTCGGTGGCTCTGATTTCGCGGATCACCGTGACTTTTACTGTTCCCGGATATGTCATCTCTTTTTCAATTTTCTCCCGCAGGTCATGGGCAAGTTTTTCGACTGCTGCGTCTGATATTTGCTCCGGATTGACGATAACCCGCACTTCGCGACCCGCTTGAATGGCGTAGGCTTCCGTGACCCCCGGGAAAGAGGTCGCAAATTCTTCAAGCTTCTTTAAGCGTTTTACGTATTCTTCGTAGTCCTCGTAGCGTGCGCCCGGTCGACTTCCTGAGATGGCATCTGCAATATAGACGAGGGCGGCCTCTTTCGTTGAAATTGGCTGATCTTCGTGGTGTTGGGCGACACAATCCAACACACCTTGGGGGATTTGAAATCGAGTAAGGAATTTGACCCCGAGTTCAACATGGCTGCCTTCTTCGTCCGTGATCACCTTTCCAATATCGTGGAGGAGGCAACCCAAGCGAACCGTATCAACGTTTGCTCCTACTTCATGGGCAAGGGCTATGCCCAGTTTCGTCTCTTCTAATGTATGAACAATCATGTTTTGTCCATATGAGAAGCGGTACTTGAAACGGCCTAACATCTGCATGATTTCCCTGGGAAGATTGAAGACGCTGACGGCATGGCAAAGTTGTTTTCCTGCCTCAAATGTTTCGCGTTCGATCTCGCTCTTGGCTTTGGCAACGAACTCTTCAATTCTTGATGGCTGAATTCGGCCGTCGACAATGAGATGCCTCAAGGAAACTTTTGCGACTTCTCTTCTTATGGGGTCAAAACTCGAAAGTCGAACTTCTCCCGGAGTTTCATCAAGATCAACATCAACTCCGGTTGCATGTTCAAAGGCTCGGATGTTGCGCCCCTCTTTCCCGATGATTCTGCCTTTCATCTCTTCATCGGGCAGTTTGACTGTCGAAACGGTATACTCTGCAACATAGTCTGTTGCGGCATGCCGCATGGCATCTACCAGAATCTCCCGTGCTTTTTCTACCGCTTCTTCTTTCGCTTTCTCTTCGGATTCTCTGATGAGTTTGGCTGATTCTTCCGCGAGCTCTTTCTGAAGTTCGTCAAGTAATTCCTGCCTGGCTTTGTCCTTTGGTAACCTTGCGATTTCTTCAAGTTTAATAAGCTTCTGTTCTTTTATGCGTTCAAGTTCCTGCAACCGGTCTTGGATCTTTGTTTTTGCCAGTTCGGCTTCCGCTTGTTGTTTTTGGATTACCGCCTGTCTTTCTTCGAGGGACGCTTCTGTTCGTGTCAGATGTTCTTGGAGCTTTGCCAATTCTTCCCGAAGAACCCTGGCTTTCTCTTCCGCTTCGTGGCGGATCCGCAATGCCTCATCTTTCGCGTCAATGATAATCTCTCTGGCCCTTGCCTCTGCCAACGAAAGTTCCCGTCTATCTTCCCGTTTCTCTCTTGGAAGCTCCGGTTTTACCTCCGGCTTTACTCTTTGCGCTTGTGGCACTTTGGGACTGAAGACCTTACTAAATGTCGTAAAAAGATCCATAGATTCCTCCACATTCAAAATCTGTAAACATCACACGAATCGCATTGGTGGAATTTAGCCTAAGAAAGTTATCTCGGGCCTTTGGTCGGAGAAAGCAGAAGTCTTGGCTTCATTCTGATTCGGCTTTGCATCTTACCTTCAATCGTTATTATTCCACGCACATCGTTTCGTGTGAGGCTATTTTACTCCTACGGGAGAAGTTCGTCAACGACGGCGCGGATTGTTTCCCAGTTAAATCCCCGCCTGCCTAAGAAATTTCCCAGTTTTAGCCTGGCCTTGGTGCGATTTTCCTGTCTTAAACTTTTTACCTTTTTCTCTGCGATGAGACGGACGTTCTCCACATCGCTTGTTTCGGAGAGTACTTCCTGGATTATCTCTTCCTCAATTCCTTTTCGCCTTAGTTCTGAGGCGATTGCCCGTTTGCTTTTCTGACGAAATTCACGTCTTTGATCCACCCACCAGACTGCGAAGTCGTGGTCATTAAGTAGGTTTTTTTCTTTGAGCTTGGTTATCAGTTCGTTTATTATCTTTGTTCGCTCCGGGGTCTCGGACACCCTTTTCCAAAACCTCTGGAAATGGTCCCGTACTTCTTTTGCCGATCGTGGTCTAAAGGAGAGAAAATGGAGCGCCCGATTAAAGAGCTTGGCTGATTCACTTTCCTTCTTTAATTTTGTAAGCAAAGGTCCGGAAACGTCGGTTCCCACTTTGAGTCCAAGCTTCGTCACTACCACAAGATCCAGACTCGTTTCGAAGTGTCCGTCAACAAAGATATTTACATAGTTTGGATTTCTTTGGGCCTTTAGCTTCGTGATCCGCGGCATGCTCGAGTTAGGAGGGGAGTTCTTCTTTTGGCGGGCGGCCACGCTTGGGGGTTTCCGTTCGTTTTCGCTCTACAGCTTTGAAGATTTCCGCTTCTATTTCTTTGGCAAGTTTGTGATTTTCTTCAAGCATTTGTTTAGCCGCTTCACGGCCTTGCGCGAGCACCTCTCCTTTAAAGCGCAGGAAACTCCCTGATTTTTCGATCACCCCAAGCTCGAGGCCTACGTCGATCAGGCTCCCCGAATAAGAGATTCCCGCGTCATTCATGATGTCAAACTCCGAGAAGCGGAAGGGAGGCGCTACCTTGTTCTTCACCACTTTCACCCGATGTCGCGATCCAACCACCTGTTCGCCCTCCGTGATATTCCCGATCTTTCGCATGTCAATCCGTATGGAGGAGTAAAACTTCAGTGCCTGTCCTCCGGTGGTTGTCTCGGGATTTCCGAACATGATTCCGATCTTCATGCGGAGTTGATTGGTAAAAATCATCACGGTCTTTGAACGGGCGATCGCCCCGGCAAGTTTTCGCATCGCCTGACTCATGAGTCGCGCCTGGAGTCCCATCATGGCATCCCCCATTTCCCCTTCAATCTCGGCTTTTGGGACAAGGGCGGCAACGGAATCCACACAGATCACATCTACTCCGCCGGAACGGATGAGGGTTTCCGCAATTTCCAAGGCTTGTTCACCGGTATCGGGTTGTGAAACTAGAAGCTCATCGAGGTTTACCCCGATTGCTTGAGCGCGTTGCGGGTCAAGGGCGTGTTCAGCATCGATGAAGGCCGCGGTGCCGCCCATCCTTTGCGCTTGGGCAATGACATGAAGACAGAGGGTCGTCTTTCCGCTTGCCTCGGGACCAAAGATTTCAACAATTCTTCCGCGGGGCAACCCTCCAACCCCAAGGGCAAGATCCAAACCAATTGCTCCTGTCGGAATCGTTGAAAGATGGGTATCACGGGTTGGGGCAGAACCAAGTTTCATAATCGAACCTTTCCCGTATTGCTTTTCTATCTGCTCCATCGCGATTCTGACTGCTTGGAGTCTTTGTGACTGCTCGCCGTTCTTTGACATATTAAACTTTTCAAATGATAGTCGGAGCTTCTTGGGGTTCTATTGTAGCAGGGGCCTTACCATTTTCAAGTAGTGATTCTTTAATTATTTCCATAATTTGTTGAGCATCATTTTGAAGAACGCTGTTCTCTTTTATTGATTGAACTGCCTTTATACCGAGCATGACATTGACCATTACTAACAGAAAGAAGAGTACTGCACCGAAGAGCCATTGCTTTTTTTGCTTTACGACCACAACTGTGCCGCTGACATGGTCGTGCCAGCCTTGTTTTTGCGGATCACGAAGGATCCAGAGGAATCCTAATCCAAATAACATTCCGGAAACGAAATAGCCCACCACGTAGCGGAATATGGCCTGCCTAAACCTCAGCAATTTTCCATCCTCATCCGTGACTGCGAGACCGCAAACAAGCTTCCCTATGCCACCGCCGAACTTCACCGTCAGGAGTACTTTGTTGAGGAAGAATTCAAGCACCGGTACGATGAAGATGACGCAATAGAGCAGTAAGCCCGTGGCGGGGATGAGTTCTCCCAGGTTAGGTTTTCCTCTTACCACTAACCAAATTGGGATAAGTATGATGGCGAGGCATATGAGGAGGTCGAGCAGGTAGGCAAGGAGTCTGACCGCAAATCCCGCTTTTTCCGTCGGACCCGTACCCTTCTTTGCAAGAGCGCTTTCTTTCCCCGGTTTTTTGGTGGTATTTGATGTGGCCGGCGGTTCAGTTTCCATCTTCAGTCCCGTTTTTCTCCCTTGTCTCAATCTCTCTTTCCACTAAAGTCCAGGTCGCGGTGTTAAACACTGTGTATATCCCCCGTAAAAGCAATGAAAAGAGGACGAGGGTGAGGATAGGAACGGCAATGATCGCTGAAACGATGAGCCCTGCGGTTTTGCTGATTGCAAATGCGACTATTACCGAAACAACGAACAGCATGATCAAAAGGACCGTCAGGCAACCGAAGCCACAACCTATCCCCATGTTGATAATCCCCATTCCAAGCAGGCTTGCAAAGTATTTCTTGGTCAATCTGAAGCCTTTTTTTAATGCCTGGTTTGCGGAAAGATTCTCCCGAATTATCAGCTGTTCTCCGAGAATGATTGAAAGGTTGAGCAAGAGTCCCGTGGCAACAAGCCCGAATACCCAAACGAGGATACTGATGGCTATGATTGTTATCTTCAGTGCTTCTGATCCAAGGTTTGCTGTTATTATCACACTCCCGATAGCAAAGATTGTTAACACGACCGCGAGTGCAACCCAAATGAGCCAAGGGCCTACGTGAAGAATGATAAACCGCTTGACGACCGAAACACCTGACTTTGAGCCACTTTTCAGGCTGGGGGGTGTCTGATCTTCCAGGTTGTGGATGGAGGCGATGAGGGCTCCCTTACCCCAGTTGCGGATATACAGGGCCACTCCTATCGCAATGAGTACGGCGAGAAGGATTGTTCCGCCGAGGATGAGCCAGACCCAAATGGGAATGGAGCCAATCATTTGTGAAATGGCTGTCGTGGCCTGACCCAGGACTTGGCTTGTTTGGTGAGGCACATCCTGCGGAGGGGATGTTTTCGGTAATGTAAACTTTTCTCCTTCACTCCAACTATTGCCGCCGAAATTTGCACTGCCTCCCGAGAGGGCCGCGACGACCATCCCAAAAACCCAAAGTACCTTTGAAGTTTTGGCAATTTCCCACGAACGACGAAGGATGCGTTTGTATTCCAAGTGTCAGCTCCCGGTTGGTAACGATTTCTTGTATACCACTACCGTTCCGGCAATTTTATCGTGCCACCCTTGCTTCTTCCCATCCCAAATTACCCAAAGATACCCGAGTCCCAACACGATTCCGGACACGAACTTGCCGATTGCTTCGCGCTTGACCGCTTTTCCGACGGTAATCTTTCCGAGGTTGGTGTCCACCACCTTCAAGCCGAGGGCCATCTTTCCCGGGGTCGCTCCCTGTATTGCAAGGAAGCCGATCCCATAGCCGAGATTGATGATTGCCATTACGATCTGTTTTGCCGCTCCGATTGCCGAGAAGGCCAGGGCATTGGATTCCGGGCTTGAAACCGACTGGGTTACCGTTAAAGGCGCCTGGAAGACGGCAAATACCAGGTTGATCGGTACGGCGATGACCACGAGGATGAGGCCGTCGATGAGAGTGGCGAGAGAGCGCTTGGTGAAACCGGCATATGCAACCTGCGGAACCGGGGAGGCCGGCTGCTGCGGGGATGTTTGCTTACTTATGGGTGGTGTCTGAGCTGTTTGAGGCTGCGTTTCTTGCGGCAGTGCGATTGGTACTTGCGGTAAGGGCTGACTCGGTGTTGGCTGCGATTGAACAGGCGTGGTTACGGTCGGGACGCCTTGTGGCATATCCATTTTTTCCTCCTTTCTTCATTAAATCACAGAAGGAAGTCATGGTACAATTGCAAGACGACGGGGAGTAGTATACCGGCAGTACACGCGCATGGGGTGCGCGTAGAGGGAGTTCAATTCTCCCCTCCCCGACATAGGTAGACATACGCCCGAAAAGACTGCGTGCTTAAGAAGTATAGAAGGTGTTTTTATGAGCGTCAGACGATCCCGATACCTGTACTCTCCCTCTTCAGCCTCTCCCTTTAAGATCAGCCGATCGAAGATTGATTTATACCTTACATGTCCCAAATGCTTCTATCTTGACCGGAGACTTGGGATTTCACGCCCCTCATTTCCAACGTTCAGCCTCAACTTGGCGGTGGATGTGCTGCTCAAAAAAGAGTTTGACCTGCTTCGGCAGACGAGACAGCCGCATACGCTCATGAAACAATACCGGATTAACGCCATACCTTTTGCGCATCCGGAGCTTGAGGTTTGGCGCAACAATTTTCGGGGAAAACAATACCATCATCGGGGTACGAATCTCGTTATCACCGGCTCGGTTGATGATATTTGGGTCAACCCGGAAGGTGAGCTTCTGATTGTTGATTACAAATCGACAAGCACGGAGAAGGAAATTTCTTTAGACGATGAATACAAACAGGGGTACAAAAGGCAGCTTGAGGTTTACCAATGGATTTTTCGGCAAAGCGGATTTCCGGTTTCCGATACCGGGTACTTCGTGTTTGCCAATGCCGGGAAAAACCGGCCGTCGTTTGACGGGAGATTGGAATTTGAACTTTCGATTGTTTCTCACCGCGGCAATGATACCTGGGTTGAGCCGACTGTTGAAGCCATCAAAAAGTGTTTGGATTCAGATGAGTTGCCCGCCTCGGGAAAAGAGTGCGAGTATTGCCAATACCGGGAAGCTGTGGGTGGAGAGTTGAGGGAGTAGAGGGAAGAAAATTAGAGGATATTAAAGGATATTAGAGGAACTTGGAGGAAGTTAGAGCCCCAGTGAGATAGTACTTCGTACATCTCACGGGGTCAGAGAGAAGATATCAGAACGGCGAGAGGAGTCTTAAGCTTTGTTGCGGATAGCGGAAGAAGGAAACGATATCTCTTAAGGTGAGCGTCCCGTCACTGTTGAAATCCAAGGGGAGCAGACGCTTGAACTCAACCGTTGTCGTTTCTTGGGAAAGATACGCGTACATTTGGCGAGGAAGATAGTACGGTTTCGTAAGGACGAAGCGATAGACTTTTTCCGGGATGACATCGTGGAGCTCCGAAACCGTGCCGACTCCGTTTTTTATTGAAAATGGTTCAATCTTTTTAACAAGTTTTCCCTCGTCGTAGATCAAAAGCGTGAAATCGCCGGCGCTGGTTTTGGGCTTTATCCAGAGATCGGCTTTGAGGATTATGCTGGGGGGCGGGAGAATAGTGATCTTATGCTCCCGGGTCTCTCCGAACGGTTTTCCTTTATGGAGAAGTTCGATTGTCAGAGTCAAATTGCCAGTTTCCTTGGGCGTTCTTATCCTCACCTCTACTTCTCCTATGCGGAAGGGGTCGGTTTCCGGAATGTGCCCGACGAATATGTTTGCGGTCTTTTGGGAATTTTCTACCTTGAGTGAAAAATCATCCCTGTTCCAGATCGATTGGCCGATGTTTTTCAGCCTGATGGTAAATGTGTAATCTGAATCGACGACCAACTCTTCCGGAAGCGATGGCGGGAGAAAGATCCCCGAATGAACTTGCGGAGGTTCACCGTTCGTTTTGGGAATCGCTTTTACTTCGTCGTATTGTTGGTATTTCTCACTATCTTCCTTCATCCAGGAAAAATGATCAAAGGGTTCCTCCGGGTATCGGAGAACAAAGGGGGTAACGGCGATAATTTGGGAGTCCAACCAGATTGATTGATAAGCCTGTTTGAACAAGGCTGCCACGGTGTCTGCGGAATGGGCGGAGGGGTCTTTAACCTTTCCTTCCCGGTGGATCCAGCCTGTTTCCGTGATAATAACCGGTATATCGCTCTTTAGTCCGTATCTTTTCAGCCATCCGATTTCCCATCTATACCCTTGGAGGCTGGTTTTTCCCTTCTGATTGAGCGAGCCTGAAAAGTTCGGATTGGGATAGGCATGGGAAGTCCATCCGTCAAACAAGGAAAAGACTGTTGGATCTTCCTGCCGCATCTTCAGCCAATATGCCTCCGGTGTCATGGTTTCCGGTCCGTTTGTGGCGGCGGCATCAAAGCCAGCCGGAAGAACGAAGAAATCTTCCGAGCGTTTTTTCAGAGCATCGTGAAAGAAGCGAGTGAAGCGGGCGTATTCTTCCGGATCAAGACTTCCGCCCCACTCTTTTGCATGGTTCGGTTCATTGAACAGGATCACATAACGGTTTTTTACGACCCAATTGAGGGAGGAAAGAAAACTTACCCAACTGTCAATATCTTCTTCCCTTGGTTTTGCCCAGCCGCCGTCTTGAGCCTTGGTTGCAAGCCTCAGAAGCGGGATAAGTTTTAATTCCCGCATCCGATCGAAAATCCTCTGCCATTTTTCAACATTCCTGTCGTCTTCACGAATAACAATGGTCACATAGCCCCAGCCTCCGCCCGCACTGTTGACAAGGGCGGCGGCATCTTCCAGATCCTCCTCACTGATGATGTGAATGCCGAAGCGGTTGTTCGGAGTTGACCTTGGGTCAACGATGCCTAACACAGGCCTGACCGTCGCAGCGAAGCAGGCCGCGGTGAAGAGGGCACAGAGCAGAGATTTCATCGGACTCATCCGATCATTGTAACACTAGAAGAGAAAGGGTTGTGGGTAGAGGGTAGAGAGGGGAGGTTAGAGGATATTAGAGGAAGCTAAGGGTAAATTAAGGGTGAGTAAAGGGAGGAGAAATAGGGTAGAGGCGGTTTATTCAGACAAGCGTTTGGCTGAGGCCTTCGGTCCAGGACCTTATCAGCTCGGTGTTTTTCTCCTGATTGAAGTAAAATCCATCGATCTTTAGCGATTCTCCTGACTTTGTGCCTTTGACGCTGGTTACAAATTCCTCAAGATGATTGACGGCGCCGCAGAAATGGGTATAGGAGGAGTCTCCGAGCCCGAAAACGGCAAACTTTTTCCCCTCAAACGTTGTTCCCTGGCACTTCTTGATCAGATCAATGAAGTCAGCGTGCGGGAGTCCTTCCTGACCTTCATAATCCCAGCTTGGGGAACCAAGGATTACCAGATCGTACTGACCCAATTCCGGGGGGGAAGTTTGGGCAGCTTGTTTTACCACGACGGTATGGGTCTTCCCTGTCAGGACCTCCTGAATACTTTGGCTTGCGATCTGCGTGCCTCCGGAGTTGGTGGCGTAGACGATGAGGATATTCATGTTTCTTCAGTATAGCGAAAACTTTTTATGGCAACCAGGGTCTCATTCTTCCGTCTTCTCCGGACCTTGATTTTCGAAGGCGCTTGTAAATGCCCGGATTTGCGCAAGGTCTATCTTTTCCATTGTCTCAATTCTGCCCCAGGCGGTAACGGCGATGGTTGTTTCCATGTCCGTCCGGGGAACAATAATAAGACGTTCGTAGTCCTTCAGAAGACCCGTGAGTTCACTTTTTTCCTGACTGCATTCTTCTGTTGTAAACGCCGGACTTAGCTCCCTTTCCTTGGGAGGCGGATTGTCCGGAGTATACCAGCTGACTTTGTCGTCCCCTGTCGGGGTCATCCGGCTCAACACCGAACTTATTGCCGATGGTGTTGCCGGTGGTTCTTCATGGGGCACCTCGTCTTCGTGGGCAAGGATTTGCGCTACTACCGGAGCCCGACCTACCATGTTCTTTTCGCAGTTGTAGGAAATGATGACGTATCCGTGTTCAAGCGAGTGGAGAAGGTATCCATCAGAAATCTCCCAATCGTAGACACCCTGCTTGACCCAGACGGGAAAATGCGGTCCCGAAGTCGGGGGGTTGGAATTGTAGATTACATTTGAAATATCCGTCACATGCTCCCTGCCTAATTCCGCCACTTCCTCGCCCGGTAAAGGCCGTGTGGCTGACTGCCAGAGCCAGCCACCGATACCCAAAACGAGCGCCGCTGTAACCCCGATGACAAGGAGATTTTTTATCTTTCCTGACCTCTGTTGTCGGTCTTGTTTTTCTAACCGCAGCTTTCTCGCTAACGCTTTTCTTTCTTTTTTGGTGAGCTGTCTTCCCTCTGCTACTATCATTTCGTCCGTTCCATCATAAGCATAATGAGGGATTCGAGTAAAGCCTTTGTTTCCGGGTCACCGGAGACTTCCGGAATAACCTTTTTTCCCTGATCAACGTAGTCCCAGCCGAGATCGGTGACGTACTTGAGGGTGCCACTGTCTTTAAGCAGTTTTTTCATCTGTCGGACATCTTCTTTTGTGAGCGCTCTTTTTCCAAGAAGATTACGTGTGATTGCCCGCTGTTTGCCCGTACCGTAGCGGAAAAGATGGTACACCAGCATGGTTTGTTTACCTTCGCGAAGATCAGAACCGACGGGCTTGCCTATTTCCTTTTCCTTCCCATAGATTCCGAGAATGTCGTCCCGAAGCTGCATCGCCATTCCCAGTGACAGGCCATATTTTTCGAGCGCTTTTTTCTTTCTTTGGTCTTTTAAGCCTGCGAGGGTTGCGCCTATTAGGAGCGGCATAACTCCAGTGTATTCTGCGGTTTTATGGCGGATGGTTTTTAAGATGGCTGACTTTGGGTTGATTGTGTTTTTCCTCTTGGTGATATCGAGTGATTGGCCATAGATCAGGCGTGTGACGAACTTGACGTAGAGGCTGCCTGCTTTTATCAGATCCTTGGCGGGGAAATTGCCCTGCATGAGTTTTTCCCAGGACAAATAGAATGCCAGGTTTCCGACATTCATCGCCATCGATCTGCCGTACAAAGCGGAAGATGAGCGGATTTTCCATTTTCTCCCCTCTGCCTCGAATTGTTTGTGTATTGAGGGGAGACCCCGGCGCGTTTCATCTTGGTCCATGAGGTCGTCAAGAACCAGTGCCCCCGTGTGGAACAATTCAACAAAAAGGCTTGTGTCAAGAATAGCCCTAATGTCTTTGCCACCGGACGACTGATATCCCAAAACAACCAGGGCTCCACGGAGCCTTTTCCCCAGTTTCGTCATTTTTTCGAATTTTTGAACCAGGGTTTTTGAAAGACCATCAATTGCTGCAGCTTGGTTGATTTTTTTTCTGAGGAAGTTTGTCAGCAGTGGGTCCGTCTTTATTCGATATGAGGCGAGGTACTGGGCTCCGAGTTCTCCATTCATCGGGATATTTGAGAGGATTTATCGCTTTGGTGATTGTTTTTTGGCTCTGGCTTTGTGAGCGAGCCCGAACTTCCTTCGTTCTTTCATGCGCTGGTCTCTTGTGAGAAACGAGTATTTCTTCAGTTGCGGCCTGAATTTTTCCCGATCGGCAAAGGCAAGGGCTCGCGCGAGACCATGGACAACAGCTCCAAGCTGGCCTGTTTTTCCAGAGCCATTCACTCTGATGTTGGCTGAATATTTTTCCAGCGTATCCGTAATCCGAAACGGAGCAAAGTACGTCCGCTTTTGTGTTTCTAAGGGGAAATACTGTTCAATTGGTTTATCATTGACCACGATTGGCCCTGGCTTGAGGTAGAGGCGGACCCTGGCCGTGGCGGTTTTCCTCCTCCCGACCGCGTAAAAATAGTCCACTTTCTTTCCGGTCTTTTTCAGTTCCGGTTGATCCTCAACCATTCCGTCTTCCTTCTTGATATTCTTTTTTTTCATTGGCTTGTATTTCCTTGTACCTGCTGATCGTACGGATGCTTGTTATCAATAAAAATTTTTAATCTTTTCATTCGCTGGTCGCGGAGCTTGTTCTTCGGAAGCATATTCCGTACAGCGAGCTCGATGACCCTCTTTGTGTCTCTTTTCATCATTTCCTCCAAGGTAAACTGTCGAAAACCCCCGGGATAGCCGGAATGATGGGAGTATAATTTTTGTTTCATCTTCTTCCCTGTCACCCTGATCTTTCCGGCATTTATGACAATCACATAATCCCCGCAATCGAGATTCGGGGTAAAGTACGGTTTTTCTTTCCCAATGAGGAGTTGGGCAATCCTTGAAGCCTCTCTGCCTAATACTTGTTGCGCCAGATCAACGAGATGCCAATCTCTTTTAATATCGCTCGCTTTCGTGATGTAGGTTTTTTGATTCATACTGCCTTAAATCTTTCTTTCCTCTTTTATCACCGGTGGATTGGGTGCAGGGTTCTTTAGGTTTTCTTTCTTTCCCTTGTCCTGTTTCGCCGGAGCTTCGGAGGATAAATCTTTTTTCGAGTCCGGCTTTGATTCTTTGTCTTTCCTGGCTTGTTCTTGTCTTTTCTTCTCGATCAGCTCTATTCGTACCAGCATGGCATTGTCTCCCCGCCGTTCTCCAACACGGATGATTCTTGTAAAGCCGCTCACCCTGTCCCTGAACCTTGGCCCAAGTTCATCGACGATTTTATTCACTGCCTTTTTATTCTGTAGAAATGCGGCAATGGTGCGGCGGACATGGAGTGTCCCTTTCTTTCCGCTGGCAATGAGACTATCGGCCAAGCCTTTGATTGCCTTGGCTTTGCTTTCCGTTGTTTGAATTTCCTCCTTCATCACTAAGCTTGTGATGAGGTTTTTAAACAACGATTTTCTCTGTTTTATATCGCGGCTGAATTTCTTTCCGAATACTCTATGGCGCATAGGAATAGGGTTTAGGGTATAGGGTTTAGGCATTAGGGGGGAGAGGTTTTCCCTCGAATCCTGTCTTCCCTTACTCCCTCAATGAAACATCCTTCTTCTTTAAGGCTTTTCGGATGATCTCTACCGATTTCTCGCCCAGATTTTTTACCTTTGCGATGTCTTTCTCCGGAGCCTCAACCAGGTCAGCCACCGTTCTGTATCCTCCTTTTCGCAGGGCGTTTGCAATCCGGGTTGACAAGTCAAGCTCTTCAACCGTCAATTTGTATATTTCACTAGCGGCGACGTCTTCAACTTGCGGTTTTTCTGCTTTAACTTTGGGTTCGTAGACTTGCCGGAAGTAGGCCTCCAATAACTTTGCGGTCTGGTGGAGCGCTTCGGTCGGCTTCAGTGTCCCGTCCGTTATGACCTTTAAAATCAACCTGTCTAAATCCGTGCGTCCGCCTACACGGGTCGCTTCCACGTGATATGACACTTGGAGAACCGGCGTGAACGTTGCATCGATCGGAATCACACCGATTTGGTTTGATTTCCTTTCTTCTGCGGACGAATATCCCGTGCCCCGCTCCACTTGGAGCTCGGCTTCGAGACCTACCTTTTTGTTTGCCAAGGTTCCCAATATTTGATCTTTATTGATAATGCTCACCATTGGCGGTGCTTTGATTTGTGAGGCTTTGATTTCTCCCGGACCCTGCGCTTCCAGACGGAGGGTTTGGGGTTCGTCCCCGTCGTAGCGAACGCGAATCCTCTTGAGATTGAGGATGAATTCCACCACGTCCTCGCTCATCCCTTTCAGTGTGGAGAATTGATGACGAATACCTTTGATTTTGACCTGTGTGATAGCGGCCCCGGTAAGGCTATCTAACATGGCCCGGCGAAGGGCATTTCCTAACGTATGTCCATATCCTTGCTCCAATGGTTCGAATATGAATGTGGCGGTATTTTCTTCTTTCTCTTCTTGGGTAATGGTGAAGGATGGCATGATCATTTGTCTCCTTTTTTTATAAACGTACTAATAATGTTCATTTTTCTGATTTTTTCCTACTTTGAATATAACTCGACAATATACTGTTCATTAATATCCGCAGCAATGTCATCTCTCTTCGGCAGACGTTCGACCTTCCCAACCACCGCCTGTCTCGAAAGCCAGTCCGGCAGGGTCGGTTTTTTTTCCTTTGCAAGAAGCTCAACTTGTGGGATTTTGAGCGCCCTTGCAGAGAGAGTGATGATATCTCCAGTTTTTGTCATATAGGATGGAATCGTGACTTTATTTCCGTTTACTTGGGCATGACCATGGGTGATGAGTTGACGTGCCATGCCTCTTGTCGGCGTGAGACCGAGGCGGTAGAGTACATTATCCAATCGGCGCTCAAGAAGGCGCAAAAGCTCCTCGCCTGTGGCGCCTCTAGTCTTGAGGGCTCTTCGGTAGTAACGGTGAAATTGGCGTTCCAATATCCCATACGTCCACTTCACCCGTTGCTTTTCGGAAAGTTGCTTGGCGTAGTCTGATATCCTTCGTCTGCCCCGATGGCCATGTTGTCCCGGAGGAACACCAAGTCTTCGCTGGAGCTTTGCGGCAGATGTGGTCAGCTCCAGATCTTTGCCGACTTTCCTTGCAAGCTTGTTTTTTGGGCCGATATATCTTGCCATTCCGGTCCTCCCTGTTGTTTTTCGTTATCTGTTATGCTTCTTTTTTCGAGGGCGGGATCCATTATGCGGAAGCGGGGTCACATCGGCAATCAGGGTCAACTTCATCCCTGAGCCTCTCAGCACTCTAAGCGCCGCATCCCTTCCTGGGCCCGGCCCTTTGATATATACCTCGAGCTCTCTTGCCCCATGCTGTTTGGCTTGTTCGACCACCCTTGAAATTGCGACGGTTGCAGCAAACGGGGTTGACTTCTTCGACCCGGAAAAGCCAACGGTGCCCGTGGAGCCCCAACTCACCGCATTTCCTTCTGTATCGGTGAAGGTGGCTATCGTATTGTTGAAGGTCGCAATGATATATATCCTTCCTTTCGGAACGATTTTTACGGCCTTTTTTGCTGTCTTTTTTTGTTGTGTTTCTTGGGGCATCCTTTCTCCTTCTTTTACTCCCCTTTTAATGGCTCTTCATTATTCCTTGGTCGGTGTCTCATGTTTCGTCAGTTCTTCTTTCTTCATTGCGCCGATGGTTTTCCTCTTCCCCCGTTTGGTTCTTGCATTGGTACGGGTTCGCTGGCCATGGACAGGCAGACCCATGGCATGACGCAATCCGCGGTACGTCCCGATTCTCTTTAATCGTTCAATATTCTCTCGAATTTGTTTGCGTAGGTTTCCTTCCGTGTTTATCTTGTCTATCGCCCGTTGCAACCGAGCCACTTCTTCCGTAGCCAGATCTTTCGCCCGTTTATCCGCATTGACGTTGGCTTCCGCAAGAATTTGCTTCACATTCCGCCGTCCCACTCCGAAAATGTACGTAAGTGCGACTTCGGTTCGCTTCTGTTCCGGTATATCGATTCCTGCAATGCGTGGCATATTCCCTTCGGTCAAGTTACAAATTTAAAGTTTAAAGTTAAAAGTTTTGAATTTTGTATTTTAAACTTTGATTATCCCTGGCGCTGTTTATGGCGCGGGTTTTCACAAACCACATACACTTTTCCGTGACGGCGAATGATCTTACATTTATTACATCTGATTTTCACGCTTGACTTTACTTTCATCTTTTTCCCTATTCTACCTACTTGTAGCGGAAGATTATTCTTCCGCGTGTTTCATCGTATGGTGTCAGTTCGACCTTCACCCTATCGCCGGGCATGACCCGAATCCTGTATATTCTCATTTTTCCTGAAAGCGTACACAGGATCACCTTTTCCGGTTGTTCTTCTTCGGTTGCATCGAGTTGCACTCGAAACATCGTATTGGGTAAGGCCCGGATAATCGTGCCTTCTACCTCAATTGTTTCCTCCCTTTTCACCATACGTTCAATTCTTTCACAAGAAGTGTTATTTTAACACACTTCAGGCTACTTTTGTTTCCTCATTTCGTATTTTATTTGTACTTCTCATGTTTACTATGCTTCTTTGGTAAGGATAATCGGATGGCTTTTGGTTATCATTACTGTTTCTTCAAAGAGCGCCGCTTTCTTCCCATCTTCGGTGACTAATGTCCATCCATCTTCCTTTAAATGAAGCTTTGATGTTCCCTTCGCATAGATCACCTCAATGGCAAGCGTCTGACCTTCATTGAGCAGCGGAGTTTGTTCAATCGGTTCAGCCAGGAAGCAAGGGATGGGTGGGTCTTCGTGCAACTCCTTCCCGACCCCGTGGCCCGTTAGCGACCGGATACAGGTGTATCCTCCTCCTTCAACTGTCCCTTGGATTGCTTCGGAAATATGACCTATATGGTTTCCCGATACCGCTTTGGTCATCGCTTCCCTGAGTGCTTTTTTCCCGGCATCAAGGAACCGGACGTTTTCCGCGTCAATTGTCCCTGCAATTGTTGTGGTTGCAGCGTCGGTATGAAATCCATGGTAGTACATCCCAATATCTATCTTGACCAAATCCCCATTTTGAATTTTTCGCTTAGTCGGTATCCCGTGAACAACTCCGTCATTCAGGTTAATACATGTTGCATGCTTATATCCCGGAACCAACATAAACGAGGGTTTCCCTCCGGCCTTCCGGATTGATGTTTCGGCAAGACCGTTCAGGGCCAGAAGCGTTGTTCCCGGGCGGGCGGCTTCGACCAACTCCTTCCGAATGCGGGCAAGGATCGCCCCTCCCTCCTGCATTGCTTTTTTTCTATTTCCTTTCAAGGTTCTTCTGATCACTGTGGTTCTGTTTCCTTCAATTCTTTAATCGTTTTCATGATTTCTGCGTGGATTTTTTCAATGGGACGTTCCCCGTCAATGTGGATTAAGAGGTTTCTTTTTTTGTAGTACCTGAGCACCGCTTTATTCCCCTTTGCGTAATACTTGAGTCGCTCTTTGATTCTTTCCGGCGAATCATGGACTGAACCGTCGGGATTCTTCCTTCCTCTGGCTAGCAAGCGCCGAATTGACTCCCTCTCTGTAACATCCAAGAAAAAGACCGCGTCAATATCTTGTCCGTACTTTTCTACCTTTCGCTCCAGGAACATCGCTTGGGTGAGGTTACGCGGAAACCCGTCTAGGACCCAACCTTTTTTCGTATCATCTTCCTTGAATCGTTGTTTCCAGAGGACGTACATTTCAGAATCGGCGACGTAATAACCTTTCTCAAGGGCCTCCTGGCAAACCCTTCCCATGATTCCGTGATCCTCCTCTGCGTATTTGCGAACCAAATCCCCGGAAACCAGATGCGGTATGCCGAGTTTTTCCGCAACTAGTTTTGCCTGTGTTCCTTTTCCCGATCCTTCCGGTCCGTAAAAGACAATATTCAGTCTCATCGATTTCTCCTTCGTCTATCTTTCTAAAAACCCTTCGTAGCTTCGCATCACCAGCATCGCTTCGAGCTGTTTGGTGGTCTCCAAAATCACCGAAACGACAATAAGAATTCCTGCGCCTCCGATTGAAAGGGTCACGATGTTCGTCATCTTTTGGACGATTGCGGGGAGAACGGCAATCGTTCCTAAAAACAGCGCTCCCGCGGTCGTGATTCTGGTTAGAATGTAGTTTAGGTAATCCGCGGTTGGTTTGCCCGGCCGGATTCCGGGAATAAATCCTCCATACTTTTTGATTTCATCGGCGATTTTTATGGGGTTGAAGATAACCGCTGTATAGAAATAGGTAAATCCGATAACCAGGAGAAAGTAAATGAGATCATAAATCGTACTTCCCGGTGTGAACGTCCTCGATACCAGAACGGCAATGCGGGAGATGGTGGGGTTGGGTAGTGCTTCCAGGTACCTACCTACGAGCGAAGGCAAGAGAACTAAGGAAACGGCAAAGATAATGGGAATCATTCCCGCTTGATTCACCCGTAAAGGGAGGTGAGTTGTTTGCCCTCCGTACATCCGGCTGCCCTGGATCCTTTTTGCGTATTGCACCGCCACTTTCCGTACGGCCTCGTTGATAAAAACGACACTCGCAATGACAACTATCGCAAGCATCGTGAACGTTGCCAGATTGAACACGTTCGTGTTCTGGGAAATTGCCGCAGTCTGTGCGAGCGCTATGGGTAGGCGGCCGACTATCCCAGCAAAGATGATCATTGAGATACCGTTGCCTATTCCATACTCGCTCGTCAGCTCCCCAAACCACATAAGAAGTATCGTGCCCGTTGCCATGGTAATCGTCAGGCTTATCAGGGGGAGCGGATCTAAAGAATCGATGATCTGCTGGTTTCTTAAGAGCATGTACATCCCGAATGCCTGAAGAAGCGATAAGGGAACGGTAAGCATCCGTGTATACTGGTTGATTCTTTCCCTTCCTGCTTCTCCTTCCTTAGAAAGCTCCTCGAGACGCGGAAATACCATCGTTAAGAGTTGAAAGATGATTGAGGCGTTGATGTAGGGGTTTAAACCGAGCGCCATGACCGAAAAGTTTGCCAGTGTCCCTCCGGAAAAAATATCCAGCAAGCTTAAGAGTTCATTCTGGCTGAAAAGTTGCTTTAAGCGCTGGAAATCCACCGCCGGCACGGGGATATGGGCAAACAGCCTAAAAATTGCAAACATGAGTAGTGTAAAGAGGATTTTTCTCTTGAGATCCGGTGTTTTCCAAGCTTGGAGGATGGGGAGGATGATCTTATTCAACTTTTCCTCCCGCTTTGACGATTTTCTCCTTTGCCCGGTTTGAGATCGGGACTTTGACTAATAGAGGAACCTTAACCTCTCCCTCACCAAGAACCTTGACTCCGAACGTGGTTACCTGATCCTGTTTTACTATTCCGGCTTTTGCCAGTGTTTCGAGGGTCACCGTTGTCCCTTTCGGAAAGCCGGAAAGATCCTTTAGGTTAACGATAACCGGTAAGGACTTCAATTTCCTGAAGCGCCCTTTTCCTCTAATTTTCGGGAGTCTTCTGACTAAGGCTAACTGTCCTCCCTCAAACCAAATGTTTATCTTTCCGCGGGCCCGTTGGCCTTTCGTTCCTCTTCCTGAGGTATGTCCTCCCTTTCCGGAACCGTATCCGCGGCCGACCCGTTTCTTTTTTCTGTCTACGATCTTCGGAAGTTTCTCTTGTTTCATGGTTTCTCCTCTTTCTTGTGCTTTAGCTCCTTTTCTTCTTATTAATCGACTTTTTCTTATTTGGTTTTTCTGTTCGTTTCTTTTCTTTCTTTTCTGGAAGTATCGCCGCCTTATTTGTCTTTCTCTTTTCTTGTTCTGCCAATGTTTCCTCTGGTTTAGGTTCTGCTTTTGGTTGTATCACGGCCTCTCCAATACCCTTTCTTCTGGCGATCCTCTGCATTTGCGTCAGGGCCTCAAATGTGGCGTAGACATTTGAAGCCTGGTTCGCCGAGCCTAAGATCTTGGCTACAACATCGTGAATACCCGCTGCTTCGACCACGGCGCGCACTGCCCCTCCCGCGATGACGCCTGTTCCGGGGGGCGCGGGTTTCAACAACACTTCCGCCGCACCGTGCTTCACCCGTATCGGGAAGGGGATCGTTGTCCCCCTCATCGGTACTTTGATAAGCTCTTTTCTTGCCCGGCGAGCGGCCTTCTTGATCGCCGATAAGGTGTCCGGTGCTTTTCCGAGCGCAACACCGACTCTTCCCTTCCGGTCGCCGACAACCATCAACACCGCGAATCCTATTTTATTGCCGCCTTTTGTCTTTTTTGAGACTCGGTTTATTCTGACGACCTTCTCTTCAAATTCTGCACTTTCCTGCCGTTGTCTGTACGGTTGTCCTGTCATCGGTCTCATTGTACTTCGTTTGCCCCTTTCCATTCTTTCTTAAAACTTCAATCCTTCTTTTCTGGCTGACTCCGCAAGCCTTTTTATCCTCCCATGATACCGGTACGGACCCCGGTCAAAAACAACCGCTTTGATACCTTTTTTTATTGCCTTTTTTGCTACGGCCTGTCCGATAAGATCCGCTTTGGCCGTTTTTTGCTGTTTACTATCCGTTGGCTTTACATCCGTTTCGTTTGCCGAAACAAGAGTGATCCCTTGTTCATCGTCGATGATTTGGGCATACGTATGTTTGTTCGAACGGAACACCGAAAGGCGGGGTCTTACCTTCGTCCCAAATACCTTGGCTCTTATCCTTTTTTTCCGCCCCCTGGTTGGTGATCTATTGATGTGGCTCATGCTCCTCCGGTTGCTGCAGTACCTACTTTGGCTACCTTTCCTGGTTTTCGACGGACAATTTCGTTCTTATATCTCACTCCCTTTCCTTTGTATGGTTCGGGCTTTTTCAAGCTCCTCAACTTGGCTGCGGCAAGACCAACTGCCTCTTTATCTATTCCCTTTACTATGACATCCCGTTCGCCTTCAACCTCAAATTCTATCCCTACTTCGGGTTCAACAACGATCGGGTGGGAGAATCCCAAATTTAAGGTAAGGCGGTTACCTTCTTTCTTCACTCGGTAGCCCGTGCCGACAAGCTCCAGCCGCTTCTCATATCCTTCTACTACTCCTTTGACAGCATTCGCCAGGAGGGCGCGGGTGAGGCCGTGGAGGGCTTTCGTCTTATCATCATTGCGGGTTCTCTTGACCTCAATCATCCCCTTTGTTACCTCCACTTTAATATGCGAAAATGTCGGTGAGCGAAGTTCGCCTTTCGGTCCTTTTATTACCACCGCATCATTCCCGACTGCGGCGGTGACATCTTCTGGGATTTGGATTGGCTGTTTTCCTATTCTAGACATAGAGAGATAGGGTATAGGGTATAGGAAATAGTTACCATACGCGCAATAGCATTTCTCCCCCTAACTTTTTGCTTCTGGCGTCCTTATCCGTCATGATCCCGCGGCTGGTTGAGATGATTGTTATCCCATATCCGCCGAGGGTTTTGGGAATATTTTTTGCCTTGACGTATATTTTTCTTCCCGGTGTTGAGACGTATTCAATCCGATCAATCGCGGCCTGACCGTTCGTATAGAGGAGGTTTAGGACGATCATTTTCCGTGGTTTACGATTCTCCACTCCCAGGTGCCCAACGTATGCCTCTTTCTCTAAGATTTTCCCCAATGTCTCTCCTATACGGGAATGGGGAATTTCGACCTTTTGGTGTTTGGCAAGGTACGCATTTCTGATTCTTGTGGCAAAGTCTCCAATTGTGTCAATCATAAGATAAGAATAGGATATAGCCTGCCTGCCGGCGAGGCAGGGGTATAGGGTTCTGTTATTACCATGATGCTTTGGTGACTCCCGGCAATTCTCCTTTATGGGCAAGTTCTCTGAAACAGAGGCGGCAAATTCCGAACTGGCGGAGGTAGGATCTGGGTCTGCCGCAAAGCTGGCAGCGGTTGTGCTTCCTTGAGGAAAATTTCGGTTTTCTCTGATCTTTGAGGATTTTCGATTTTTTTGCCATCGTTTGACTCCTTCGATTCCTTCGACTCCGCTCCCTTCGGTTCCACTCAGGGCAAGCAGGACTAGTTATCCTTCGACTCTGCTCAGGACAAGTTATCCTTCCTTCGCGGAATTCTCCTTTCGTCAGACAGTTTACCCTTAGCCAATTCTGGCTTGGCGAAGGGCATGCCTAATAGCTCCAATAGCCGCATTGCCAGTTTGTCTTCTTTCGCTGTGGTCGTGATTGTTATTTCAAGACCTCGGGTTTTGCTGATTTTATCATAACTTACCTCTGGAAAGATGAGCTGTTCTGTTACCCCCAAAGAGTAGTTCCCATGTCCGTCAAAGGCCGTTTTTTTCGTTCCTTGGAAATCCCTTACCCTGGGGAGGACTATTGTTACCAATTTTTCAAAAAAATCATACATCCGTTGTCCACGCAATGTGACCTTAAGGCCAATCGGATCGCCTTCTTTTATTTTGAAGTCCGCGATAGCTTGTTTTGCCCTGGTGATAACCGGCCGTTGACCGGTTATGACTGCGAGTTGTTCAGACATTTCTTTGAGGGCTTCCTTTTGGCCCTGCGGTTCATTTATTCCAGTATTCAGGAAAATGGCTTTAAGCCTCGGAGCTGCAAGCTCATTCTTCACTCCAAGCTCTTTTTTTAGGACCGGAATAATTTCTTTCTGGTATTTTTGTCTTAATCTATTCATCGTTTTTTCAAATATTGGCCTTACACTTCCGGCAAATTCTGGTCTTTCCTCCTGAAGTTTCCATTTTGTACCCTACTCTTGTGATTTGCTTGCAGGTTGGACAAATAAGGGCGACGTTTCCCATGGGAAGGGCTCTTTCACGGTCAACAATGCCTCCCGGTTTTCCCTGGCCCCTGGCTTTGACGTGTTTTTTATATTTATTTACCCCCTCAACCAGTACTCGCATCAGGCGCGGATCAACTTTTTGCACTTTTCCCGTCTTTCCGCGATCTTTTCCGGCGGTGATTTTGACTATATCTGCAATCTTTAGCTTCATAGCTTTCTTTTTCCCGTCTGACTATCCCTCTTTAGATAACTTCCGGCGCAAGTGATGCAATCCGGGTAAATCCAGCATCTTTTACTTCTCTTGCAATCGGACCGAAGATCCGTGAACCTCTTGGATTTTTGGTCTCCAGCGCGTCGATCAGTACACAAGCGTTGTTGTCGAACCGAATGTAGCTCCCATCCTGGCGTCGGTATTCTTTCTTGGTCCTGACGATCACCGCCTTGACCACTTCTCCTTTTTTGACTTGCCCCTGAGGGTCGGCGACGATAACGGCGGCTGTTATCATGTCACCAACGTGCGCAAATTTTCGCTTAAACCCTCCATGAATGTGGATGAGCCGAAGCAGCTTGGCTCCCGTATTATCCGCTGGTTTTAGGACTGTACGCAATTGAACCATCGTTTATTACTCCCTTCCTTTTTGCTCCAGTTTCCCGACAATTTGCCATCGTTTCCGCTTACTTCGGGGCCTGGCTTGGGCAATTTTGACCTGGTCACCGACTTTGACCCCAATCTCATCATGAGCTAGGTATGTTTTCGTTTTCGTGACGATCTTTTTATACACCGGGTGACGCCAAGAACGATCGACCTCTACTTTAGCCGTCTTGGCCATTTTTGTCCCCGTGACTTTGCCGATTGTTACCCTCATACTTTCCTTTTTGCGAGCTGCTTTTCTCGAATAAACGTCTCCAGTATTGCGATTTCTTTCCGTTTCTTTGCGTAGGTATGAAGGTCTTTGAGTTTGCCACTTTCTTTTTGCATACGGAGATTGATGAGTTCTTTCTTAGATTCCTCAGCCTTTTTTTTCAGCTCTTCTAGGGTTTGCTCGTAGAGTTTTTGTTTTTCGTTCTTCTTCATTTTTTTCCTTATTCCCGCTTTACAAATCTTGTCCGCACCGGCAATTTGTGTGCAGCTCTGCGGAAGGACTCTTTGGCTACCGCCTCCGTTACTCCTCCAAGTTCGAATATCACGCGTCCTGGTTTCACTGTTACCACGTACTGATCAATATCTCCCTTTCCTGAACCCATCTTCGATCCCGGAGCTTTGCGCGTAACCGGTTTGTCCGGGAAAATGCGAACCCACATCTTTCCTGTCCGCTTTGTCTGATGGGCAATGGTACGCCTGGCGGCTTCTATTTGACGCGAGGTTACCCATCCGCGAGTCAGGCTCTTTAGACCATACTCACCAAAATCCACATTGGCTCCTCTTCCGGCAACCCCTTTCATTGTGCCCCGGAATTCTTTCCGGTATTTTCTTTTTTTCGGCTGTAACATAGGCTATGTCGTCTGTTTTTCTCCTTTATAAATCCATACTTTCAACCCCACATATCCAGATTTCGTAAAGGCGGTCACTTGGCTATAATCAATGTCGGCGCGGAGTGTTTGAGACGGAATTGATCCTTGGCTGTATTTCTCTCTTCGGGAGATTTCTGCACCTGCGATTCTGCCTGAAAGGACAATCTTTACTCCCCTAGCCCCGGCGCTCATGACGCGTTCTATCGCCTGGGATACCGCGCGCCTGTGAGGATACCTTTTCTCAAGTTGTTCGGCGATCCTGGTGGCCACCAGCCTGGCTTGGAGGTCCGGATCTTTGACTTCTACGATATCGTCAATGACCACCTTCTGGCTCTTTGGATCGTTAGGGTTAATACCCAACACGTTCATCACCTCACCCTTGAGCTGCTCAAGCGCAGTTCCTCCCCTGCCTATCACCACACCCGGTCTTGAGACATTGAGAATAATCCGTATCGCATTGATTGACCGCTCGATCTCCACTTTCGTAATTCCGGCAAGCTCCAACTTTTTCATGAGAAAGCGTCGGAGCTTGACGTCCTGAAGTACCTGTTTGGCGTAATCGCGTTTGTTGGCAAACCAGCGCGATCGCCAAGTGTATAAGTTTCCGAGTCGAAACCCGAATGGGTTAACTTTTTGCCCCATCTTTTAATCCTTTCTTTTGGTCCGTCTTACTTTCTTCTGATTTCAGAATGATCGTAATATGCGAAGTCCTCTTCTTTATTGCATGTGCTCTCCCCCGACTCACCGCATTCCAACGCTTGAGCGTTGGTCCCGCACCAACAGAAATTCTTTCGAATCGGAGGCTCTCCTCACTGAGGTTTGCATTCTTTACGGCGTTGGCGACAGCTTGTTTTATCGTCTTTGCTAAAGGGATGGAGGCAGTTTTTCGAATAAACTGTAATTTCTCTATTGCTTGGTTTGGCTTCAAGTTCCTAATGGCATCGGCCACCAAACGAATTTTTCGAGGGGATATGCGAATATATTTTTGCTGGGCCTTTACTCGTATCATGCTTTCCTTTGACTACTTTTTATGTCTTTGTCAGAAGCCTCTTGACCATCCTTCCGTGCCCATGGAATGTCCGGGTCGGAGAAAATTCTCCCAATCGATGCCCCACCATTGCTTCCGTAATATAGACTTCTTTAAATAACTTTCCGTTATGGACAAGAAAAGTATGCCCGACAAATTCCGGAGGAATTTGGCTGTCCCGTGACCAGGTTTTGATCGGCTCCTTGTTTCCTGTCTCTTTCTGTCTCTGCACTTTGATCAGGAGTTTTTCATCAATAAATGGTCCTTTTTTACTCGAACGGCTCATAGAGGCTGGCTCCTTTATTCTCTTCTCACTTTTGTCTTCTATCTTTGATGATGAATCGGTCCGAATACTTCCTGTTCTTTCGGGTTCTCTTACCTAAGGTTGGTTTTCCCCACGGGCTTTTCGGTGATGGCATGCCAATTCCGGAGCGGCCTTCTCCGCCTCCATGGGGATGTGCTGCCGGATGCATTGCCACACCTCGTACAGAAGGACGAATTCCCCTATGGCGAGTTCTTCCGGCTTTGCCGAACTTCACCGTCTTCCACTGTTCATTTCCCACCTGACCGACGGTTGCATACGCGCGAAGGCTTATGAGCCGTTCTTCCCGACTCGGCAGTTGAACTGTCGCAAAGCCTTGTTCCTTTGACTGGATAAGGGCTGCCACTCCCGCTCCCCGTACCAGCTGTCCTCCTTTTCCAGGATGGACCTCGATGTTGTGGATGGGCATCCCGACCGGAATCTTAGCCAGTGGGAGAGCGTTTCCCACTTTGATCTCGGCGTCTTCTCCGGAAGACACCCAATCGTTCACCTTCAAACCTGCGGGAGCGAGGATGTAGCGTTTTTCCCCATCCCGATAGTAAATTCTGGCGATATTGGCGCGGCGCAATGGATCGTACTCAATGGCAACGACCCTTCCCGGTATACCACTTTTGTCCCTTTTAAAATCAATACGGCGTATCAGTTTCTTCTGCCCTCCGCCCTGATGGCGAACCGTGATTTTTCCTGTTTGGTTTCTTCCGGACCGCTGTTTTATCGCTCCCATAATAAGCGATTTCTCCGGATCTGAATTCGTGATCGTTGTTTCTCCCCGCAGGTCGCTGCGGTGCCTTGTTCCCGGACTGGTTGGTTTTCTTTTGATGACAGGCATCGGTTCCCTCCTCTTAAGACTTTGTCTCAAATACCTCTATTTTCTGACCTTCCTTAAGCTTAATGACTGCCTTCTTCCGGTCATGCGTTCTCACCGTATGACGGAATTTTCCTACCCGGTGTGTTTTTCCGGAAGCCTTTGCAGTATTGACTGCTATGACCGTGACGCCAAAGGCAGCTTCTACCGCTCGTTTGATCTGTCCTTTGCTCGTATGATGTTCCACTTCAAAAGTGTAGCTTCCGCTTGAGGTTTTGATCATCGATTTTTCCGTAATGGTGGGACGTCTTAACACGTTTAATCGTCTCATGATCGTGTTTTCCTTCCCTGCCTTTTTTGTCCGGTTTCCCTTTTCTTTGTGTTTCTGGTGTTTTTTCCCTGCTTTGTTCTTCGTACTGCTTTCTCAATTCTTTCCGGTTTGAAGGCTTGAATTTCCTGCTTTTTCCGCGATTGTTTACCACCGGACTTTTCTGTCGTTCCTGTGTATATCTCTTCCATCGAGGGCAGGGCACTTTTCGGGACTACCATCATTCCTCCAGTTAAGATGTCGTAGGCATTCAGCGACTTTACCGATAGGAGATGCATCCCTTTTACGTTTCTTGCACCCCGTATGATCGAGTGGTTTCCCTCCGGTACGATGATCGATATCCGATTGACATCGCCTGCCACCTTTTTGAGGATTTTTTTTATCTTACTCGTTTTGGGTTCCACTTCCTCGAGTCCGTCCACCACCACCAGTTCTTTCTTCTCAAGCTTTTGGCTTAATGCAAAAAGGAGCGCCTTTCTCCGCAGGCTTTTTGGGAACTCCATTTTGTAGTTTTCTTTTCCGGTTGGGCCATGGGCAACACCACCGCCGACAAAAATGGGGGCTTGGGCATCACCATGACGGGCCCTGCCAGTTCCTTTTTGCCGCCAAATTTTCCTTCCGGACCCTCGGACCTCACCGCGCGTCTTTGCTCTGGCTTGAGCACGGCGCTTGTTGGACAAATATATCCGTATTGCAAGGCTAAGAAGCTTGAGATTTCCGGTTGCCACAAACATTTCCTCGGGAAGATTTATTTTCCCGACCGGTTCTCCTTTGGTATTAACGACTTTGACTTGCATCGGCTGGTGTCTCTCCTTCTATCACCTGGTTGGTTTTCATATCTTCTGCCTCTTTCTTCTCAAGGTGTTCAGACTCTGCCTCTATCCCTGGAAATTTTTTGCTTTCTCCGACTTTCTTGATGATCAAGAGTCCTTTTCTTCTCCCCGGAACTTGCCCAGTGAGCCAAATCTCTCCGCTCGGGTCCACTTTGACAATCATGAGATTTCTTATCGTCACGGTTGCATTCCCGGATCTTCCCGCCATCTTCTTGCCTTTGTAGACGCGTCCGGGGGTGGTGGTTTGTCCAATTGATCCAGGCGCACGCTCCCTGTCTGACTGCCCATGGGTCCGTGGCCCTCCCTTAAATCCCCAACGCTTTACCACTCCCGTAAAGCCTTTTCCGAGGCTTTGGCCGGTGACGTTTGCTAAGTCTCCGGGCTTGAAGAGCTTATCGACGGTGATCAGGTCTCCGACGTTTACCTTGTCCTCCTCTCTAATCCTCAGTTCCCTCAGGAACCGTGGGATACTCTTGATGCCTTTTTTCTGCAACTGGCCCAAAACAGCATTGCTTGGGGCGCGTTTTCTTTCACCCAGGCCTACCTGAATGGCCAGATACCCATCCTGACTTACCGTTTTTACCTTCGTTACCAGACAGGGTCCGGCTTTGACGATAGTGACCGGAATGCGTCTCCCGTCCTTTAGGAACGTTTGCGCCATTTGTTCCTTTGTCCCAAGGATTGCGTTGAGCATATTCTAATTCCTATCCTTCTTCTGTTTATCTCATTATGAGCAATAAAAAACGATCCGGATGGATCGCTTTTCGAGGCTTTCCGTCCTGTCTTTTCTCTTGTGTTCAGCCTGTTTTCTGGTCCCCCAAATCTCCCTCCTTTAAGGAAGATGAGGATGCGATTTGATCATCCTTTTCTTCACATCTTGATTTCGATTCCTACTCCGGCGGGCAGCTCCAGATGCATGAGCGAATCAATGGTTTTCGATGTCGGTTCTTTAATATCGATAAGGCGCTTGTGTGTAAGGATTTGAAAATGCTCCCTGGCGTCCTTGTCGGTATGCGGACTGGTTAATACCGCGAGCATCTTTCGGTCCGTAGGCAGAGGAACAGGACCGACCACTTGCGCTCCTGTTGCTAGTGCAGTCTCAAGGATTTTGGCCGCTGCCTCATCGATAACTCGATGATCGTACCCTTTTAAACGTACGCGAATTCTGCCCTTCGGCATACTTCTTTTTTCAATTCAAACGAAATGGGCAACGTCATTGCCGTTGCCCATCTTTTTTATCTTAGGCGATGATTTTTGTAATGACTCCTGCGCCGATGGTGTGGCCGCCTTCTCTTATGGCAAACCGCAGGTTCTGCTCCATGGCGACTGTTTGAATCAACTTCACCATCATCTTGGCACTGTCGCCAGGCATAACCATCTCGACTCCTTCGGGGAGCTTGATTTCTCCCGTGACATCCGCAGTGCGGATGAAGAATTGCGGCTTGTAGCCTGAGAAGAACGGTTTCTTTCTTCCCCCTTCTTCCTTCGAGAGGATGTAGACCTCAGATTCGAATTCGGTATGGGGGGTGATTGACCCGGTTTTCGCGAGGACTTGTCCCCGCTCGACTTGTTCTTTCTCGATCCCCCTAAGGAGGATTCCCACGTTGTCTCCTGCTTGGGCCTCATCAAGCGTCTTTCTAAACATCTCTACCCCTGTCACCACCGATTTCTGGGTGTCGCGGAGTCCGACAATCTCAATCTCCTCATTGACGGTGACTTTGCCCCGCTCAACCCTTCCGGTGACAACCGTTCCCCGTCCTTTGATAGAGAACACATCTTCTATGGAGAGAAGGAAAGGTTTCTCGATATCCCTTTTGGGGGTGGGGATGTATTCATCCACCTTGTTCATCAGCTCAAGAATTGCTTTTTGAGCCTCTTTATCCCCTTCGTAGGCTTTGAGAGCAGAGCCTCGGATGACGGGGATCTCCTGACCGGGAAAGTCGTATTTCGTTAACAGTTCCCGGATTTCAAGCTCCACCAGATCAAGAAGTTCCGGGTCGTCGACCGCATCGACTTTGTTTAAAAATACCACGATCGCCGGCACATTCACCTGGCGAGCCAAGAGGATGTGCTCTCTGGTCTGGGGCATCGGTCCATCGGTTGCGGCAACGACCAGGATTGCACCATCCATCTGGGCTGCACCCGTGATCATGTTTTTAATGTAGTCGGCGTGTCCCGGGGCATCGATGTGCGCGTAGTGTCGTTTTTCCGTTTCGTACTCGACATGCGTAATATTAATCGTCACCCCTCGCTCCTTTTCCTCCGGAGCGTTATCAATGTCATAGAAATCAAGAGACTTGGTTTTACTACCCGGAAGGCTGGCTAAGGTTTTGGTAATCGCCGCTGTGAGCGTCGTTTTTCCATGGTCAACATGACCAATGGTTCCGACATTGACATGCGGTTTGGTGCGTTCAAATTTTTGCTTGGCTGCTTCAGCCATGGCCCCTCCGATAATACAATTAATAATTAATGCTGGTCGATTTCCGAGTTTTTCTCATTTCTTCGCTTGGGTCTCTTTCCCTGTCTTCCCTTTGCTTAACAATGCTTCCTGGATATTTGCCGGGACTTCCTCATAATGACTCGGCTCCATGTAGTAACTGGCACGACCCTGGGTCATGCTTCGTAGTATTGTAGCATATCTCGAGAGCTCTGCCAATGGGGCTAAGGCGTGGATGATTCGTACCTTGCCCCGTTGAGTTGTTCCGACAATGTGGGCGCGTTTACTCGAGAGATCGCCGATGACGTCCCCCATGAACTCTTCAGGTACGGTAACCTCAACTTTCATGATTGGTTCAAGGAGAACCGGACTGGCCTGTTTGACGGCCGTCTGAAGCGCCATGGAACCTGCAATTTTGAAGGCAATTTCTGAGGAATCTACTTCGTGATAGGTTCCGTCGTAGAGGGTAACCTTCATGTCCACTAAGGGGTAGCCTCCGATGACGCCGTTTTCCATGGCTTCCTTGACCCCTTTTTCCACCGCAGGAATGAATTCCCGGGGAATTTTCCCTCCGACGACCTTGTTTTCAAATTCATATCCTTCGCCGCGGTTTTTTGGTTCAACCCGTAAGAAACAGTGACCATACTGTCCACGACCCCCACTTTGCCTGATATACTTTCCTTCTGCTTCTGTGGTTTGTCGGATGGTTTCCTTATAGGCTACTTGTGGATTTCCGGTGTTGGTCTCCACCTTGAACTCCCTTTTTAACCGATCGACAATGATTTCAAGGTGCAATTCTCCCATTCCCGATACAATGGTCTGCCCTGTTTCCGGATGCACCTTGATTTTGAAGGTCGGATCTTCCTCGGCAAGCTTAGCCAGGGCCGTTCCCATGCGCTCCTGGTCTTGTCTGGTTTTTGGCTCTATTGCCAAGGCAATGACCGGTTCGGTAAACTCAATTCCTTCAAACAGGATCGGGTGGGCGCTGTCTGAGAGTGTGTCTCCGGTTGTCGTCTTGCCAGCTCCGACAACCGCCACGATTTCTCCAGCCTCGGCATCTTCGATTTCCTCCCTTTGATTGGCATGCATGAGGAGCAAGCGTCCAATACGTTCCTGTTCCCTCTTCGTGATGTTGGTGGCATATGATCCCGCAGCTAAATGACCAGAATAAATACGGATATAGGTTAGCCGGCCTACATGCGGGTCGGTTTGTACCTTAAACGCAAGGGCTGAGAATGGCTCGTTCGGATCCGGTTTTCTTTCCTCCTCCGCTCCGGTTTTGGGATTCACTCCCTTTTCCGGTTCCAAATCCAAGGGGCTGGGGAGAAAATCGACCACCGCATCCAGAAGGGGCTGAACCCCTTTGTTGCGGAGGGACGACCCACAAAAGACCGGAACCAGCTCGTTTTTGATGGTTGCTCTCCGGAGGGCTTGTTTGAGCTCCTGGACACTCGGCTCTTCATCGCTGATGTATTTTTCAGTGAGCTTTTCATCTGTTTCCGCTATTCTCTCTATTACCCTGTGGCGTGCCTCTTCGACTTTCGCTTTGAGCTCTGGCGGCACTTCTTGTATGGAATACTCAGCGCCGGTTTCATCACCTTCCCAAATGATGGCCTGCCGTTCCAAAAGCAACACAATTCCCTTGAAACTCTGCTCCACACCTATGGGAATAGCCAGGACCGCTGTTTTTACCCCCAACTTTTCTTCGATATCCCCGACCGTTCTGTCAAAATTTGCTCCCAACTTATCCATTTTGTTAATGAAGCAAATCCTGGGAACGCTGTATTTGTCGGCTTGGTGCCAGACTGTTTCTGATTGGGACTGGACTCCCTCTTCTGCGTCCAATACCGTGATCCCTCCGTCAAGGACGCGTAAGGAGCGTTCGACCTCGGCAGTGAAATCCACGTGTCCCGGGGTATCAATAATATTGATGCGATGGGGTCCTGAAAAGAGCGCCTCGGGAAGCTTTGGCGTCCACATGGTCGTGGTTGCGGCAGAAACAATGGTAATCCCGCGTTCCTTTTCCTGTTCCATCCAGTCCATCTGGGTTGTTCCTTCATCGATGTCGCCGAGTTTATAGGTCTTGCCGGTGTAATAGAGGACGCGTTCTGTCGTCGTCGTCTTCCCAGCATCGATATGAGCAATGATGCCGATGTTGCGGATCCTCTCAAGCGGGATTTGCCTCTCCGTTTTTGTTTTTTTTACCGTCATTTTTTTCCTCAATATGACAACCTGGCAATCTTGCTTTTTTTTACAAGCAGATTTGCCCTCTTCTGTTTTCCTTTTTTCTACCAGCGGAAATGGGCAAACGCCTTGTTGGCCTCTGCCATTTTATGAGAAGTGATCTTTCGCTGAAAGGCCATTCCTTCACCCTTGGCTGCATCCATGATCTCGGAAGCGAGCTTTTCGGAAAACGTCCGAAATTCTTTGTTTGGACGTTTCCTGGCCTCAGCAACAAGCCAGTGGAGAGCCAAAGAAAGGCTGCGTGGGCCCCGGATGGGGGTCGGTACTTGATAGGCTGCTCCTCCGACGCGCCGGGACCTAACCTCCATAAGGGGAGATATATTTTGAATGGCAGTCTCGAATACTTCGATTGCATCTTGCTTCGATTTCTCTTTAATAAGGCCTAAGGCCCCGTAGACATGGTGTTGGGCGATGGTCTTTTTCCCTTGGCGCATCACCATGCTAATCAGTTTCTCAACCGTTCGGTTTTCGTATATTGGATCCGGTGAAATTTTCCTCTGTGGCGTTTTTCCGCTTCTCGACATAATTTCTCCCTAGGCTGCTTCGGTGTCTGTCTTTGCCTCCGTTTCCTCTGGTGTTCCCGGGATCATCACCTTTCCTCCACTTCGAGTTCCGTATTTGGATCTTCCCTGCTTTCTTCCCTCAACACCGCTTGAATCGAAGACTCCTCGAACAATATGGTATTTCACGCCCGGTAGATCCTTTACTCTTCCGCCCCGCACTAAGACGATGGCGTGTTCAGCGAGTTGGTGGCCTTCTCCGCCGATATAGGCCGTCACTTCCTGCTTGTTTGATAGTCTCACCCTGGCTACTTTGCGGAGCGCCGAGTTCGGTTTCTTGGGTGTCATCGTTTTTACGATTATGCACACCCCCCGCTTTTGAGGGTTTGCGGTCTCTCTCATCAACCTTTTCGGCGCATTGAACGATCGCCTGAGGGCGGCGGCTTTAATTTTCTTTCGTATTTTTTTGCGTCCTTTACGGACAAGCTGGTTCATGGTTGGCATAGGTTTTTCTTTTTTATTCTGTTAAACGAAAAACAGCGGGCGACGCCGCTGTTTGGAAGGGACTTTCTCCTCTTAATGCCTTATCCTCCCTTCTGCGCAACGCTTCGTCTTACCCAAAGCATTCTTCCCCCTTTCGATGAACTTGTTGACCACAAGTTCCGATCGCATCGGTTGGTATTGTACCATACAAGGCGGGTTTGACTCAATGATCGATCGTTATTTCTTCTCCTCATCCTGAAGGAAGCGCTCTTTTTCGACGGGTATGAGCCTGCCAATGATGACATTCTCTTTGAGCCCGAGCAGCCGATCTTCTTTCCCTTGGATAGCGGCTTCTGTGAGGATGCTGGTGGTTTCCTGGAACGAGGCTGCAGAGAGCCAGGATTCGGTGTAGAGAGATGCCCTGGTTATCCCGAGGATGACGATTTGGGCCGTTGCCGGCTCTCCTCCTTCCGCAAGAATTGCTTCGTTCTCCTCCTCAAAGCGTTCTTTGTTGATGAGCTCTCCTGGAAGAAGGTCCGTATCTCCGGTCGACTCTATTTTTACCTTGTCGCTCATCTTGCGGATGATGATTTCAAAATGACGATCATTAATGGGAATCCCTTGACTCTCATACACCTGTTGGATTTCACTCAAGAGATATTCTTGGGCCGCTCGGAGTCCCCGAATCTTTAGAACTTCCTTGATGTCAAGACTTCCAGACGATATTTGGTCTCCGACCCCGACGAGATCTCCCTCTTTTACGCGTAGGGTTGAGGTGAGTTGCACGAGATATTGTTTCTCTTCAATCGGTTTGCCCGATGATTTTATTGTCACTTTGTACCCTTCAGGTGTTTCCTCAATCGAGATTTTCCCGGCAATCTCGCTCATCGGAGACACCATCTTGGCGGTACGGGCCTCAAACAACTCCTCCACCCTTGGTAAACCTTGGGTCACATCGAGTCCAACGATTCCCCCAGTGTGCTTGACACGCATGGTCAATTGGGTTCCCGGCTCGCCGATCGACTGGGCTGCGATGACCCCAACAGGCGTTCCGATCTCGACAAGTTTTCGACTCGAGAAATCCCATCCATAGCAGGTTTGGCATACTCCATATCTTGCCTGGCAGGTGAGGGGCGAGCGAGCATCCACCTCGCTTATCTTGGTTTTCTTCAACTCTTCAAGTTTCTCTTCATCGATCAACTCATCTTTCTTGATGAGAATCTTTTTTGTTTTGGGACTCATGATTTTCTTGGCAGAAATTCTTCCCAGAATACGCATGTAGAACGATTTTCCCCTTGTTCCATCAGCTTTTATGGTAATGCATTCCGTTGTTTTACAATCAATCTCCCTCACCAGGCTATCGTGGGCGACATCCACCAGTCGGCGCGTTAAGTATCCCGCATCTGCCGTCTTTAAGGCTGAATCCGTCAATCCTTTCCGGGAACCCCGGGCTGAAGTCACATATTCAAATACCGAAAGACCTTCACGGAAGTTTGACTTGGTCGGAAGTTCTACAATTTTTCCCAACGGATCAACCACCAGGCCTCGCATTGCCGCAAGTTGTTTCACCTGATCTTTGCTAGCTCGAGTTCCCCCAGAGTCGATGCTCATTTTCACCGCGTTACTCTTCTCAAAATTTTCCCAAGTCCGCTCGGCGATAAGGTCCGTGGTCTCCATCCAAATTTCATTGGAGAGCCTTCTTTTCTCTTCCTGGGTAATGAGTCCCTCTTTGTAGTTTTCTTGGACTTCTTCGACCTTCCGGTTTGCTTCCTTGATCAATTCATCTTTATCCCGAATGATCTTACAATCGGAAACGGCAATTGACAGCCCAGAACGGGTTGCCGCATAGAACCCGATGTCTTTGAGATTATCAATAAGGTCAGTCGTCTCTTCTTCGGTAAGGGTTGAAATCGCCCGACGAATGAGTTCTTTAATTTCTCCAAGGGTTATTGCCCTGTTTAAGAACCGGAATGCTTGGGGGAGAAGATTGTTGAAGATAAGCCTGCCAACGGTCGTTTCTATGATCTGCGGTTTGCCGTTTTTGGCAAGGTTCACTTTGATCATCTGGCGCAATTTTACCTTCCCGATCTCGTAGGCAAGGATTATTTCCTCTGGTGTCGAAGCGATTATTTCATTTGGTTTAATGGCTTCATCAACGGAAGTTAAGTAATAGCAACCGAGGGCCATTTCTTTGTTCGGAATCGTGATTGGTGATCCGTCCGCTGGTTTTAGGAGATTTTTCTTGGGCATCATAAGACTCTCGGCCTCTTCTTTCGCCACTTTCCCGAGAGGAATATGAACGGCCATTTGATCTCCATCGAAGTCGGCGTTGAATCCTGCACAGATACAGGGATGGATACGAATGGCATTACCATCGACGAGTATGGGAAAGAACGCCTGGATGCCGAGCTTGTGTAGGGTTGGGGCACGGTTTAAAAGCACGGGGTGGTTGTGGGTGATATTTTCCAAGATGTCGTAGACTTCCGGCGCCCTCCGTTCCATGATGTGTTTCGCTGATTTGACGTTCGGTGCGATGCCTTTGAGGATGAGTTCGCGGAGGACATATGGTTTGAACATTTCAAGCGCCATTTCTTTGGGAAGTCCACACTGACTGAGCTTGAGATCCGGGCCAACGATGATGACTGAGCGCCCAGAATAATCTACCCTTTTCCCCAACAGGTTTTGCCGAAAACGGCCCTGTTTCCCCCGTAACATGTCTGAAAGGGATCGGAGTTGCTTCCCGATTCGACGCCTTCTCGTCGTTCTTGATTGAGAAGCATCAATCAACGAATCTACCGCCTCTTGGAGCATGCGCTTTTCGTTTCGCAGGATGATTTCCGGAGCTCCTAAATCGATCAGGTGCTTCAGGCGATTATTTCGATTTATCACCCTTCTGTAGAGGTCATTGAGGTCGGAAGTTGCAAACCTTCCTCCGGATAACTGGACCATTGGACGCAAGTCAGGAGGTATGACTGACAGAACCTTGAGGACCATCCAGGACGGATCAATCCCCGCTTTCTTCAGTCCAGTAATCACACGCAACCGTTTGGTTGCCTTGACTTGGCGCTGTCCCGTGTATTTTCGGCTCTGTTCCCGAAGCTTGGCCGTTAATTTCTCATAATCGATGGTATTTACGAGTTTTAGAAGCGCTTCGGCACCCATCCCTACCTCGAGATGACTGGTTGCTTGGTAATCAAAAAGTTTCAGGTATTCATCTTCCGTCAATAGGGAACCTCTTTTGATTTTCCGGACGATGTCTTTGACCGCGCGAAAGACGTCCTCTGCATTTTGCTGTTCTTGGAGCAGTGCTTCTTTCAGGTTGGCGATTTCCTGCTTGTTCTTAAGTTTTCGCTCTTCAATAGTCAGATCCCGCTGCTCTGAGGATTTGACTTTGGATTTGATACTGGCTAAATCTTCCTTTACCTTTTCTTCAGCCTTCTTGATCTCCGCTTCGGTTGCACGTTCGAGTTCTTCCTTCTTTCCCTTCAATTTTTCGTCAAGGCGTTTAAGAATTTCCTCACGCTCGTTTTCATCAACCTTCAAAACCAGGTACTGGGCAAAGTAAATTACGGAGGCGAGGTTTCTGGGAGAAATATCAAGAAGCAAGGAAAGCTTTGAGGGCGTTCCCTTAAAGAACCAGACATGTGCGACGGGGGCGGCGAGATTGATATGGCCCATCCGTTCACGGCGGACACGACTCTGCGTTACTTCGACGCCGCACTTGTCACAGATAATTCCCCTGTAGCGAATCCGTTTGTATTTCCCGCAGTAGCATTCCCAATCTTTTGTCGGGCCGAATATCCGCTCGCAAAACAATCCATCTTTTTCCGGTTTGAGCGTTCGGTAGTTGATGGTTTCCGGCTTTGTCACTTCGCCATGAGACCAAGCAAGCATGATCTCAGGTGAGGCAAGTTTGATTTGCAGGCCCTGAAAATCGATAATATTTTTCATCTCTCTCCTTTGGCTACTCTCCCTGGATAGTTTTACTCACTTCTTTTTGGTCTTTTTCCCTGTTTTCTTCCTGTTTTTCTTCTTTTCCATCGCTTCGGTCTTTAGACTCGGATGCCTGCTTATCATTTTGAGGCTGTGGTTCTCCTATTGCCGGCTGGCTTGATGCGGCTTGGATTTCCTCCTGCGCCACTTCAAGCACATCCTCTTCAATTGCGCCTGTTGGAATAACCTCAAGGCTCAGGCTTTCCAATTCTTTAACGAGCACCTTGAATGACTCTGGCACTGTGGCTTCGGGAATATCCGTTCCTTTGACGATTGCTTCAAACGCTTTGGCCCTGCCAACCACATCGTCTGACTTAATCGTTAACATCTCCTGAAGCGTGTGAGAGGCTCGGTGTGCCTCAAGTGCCCAAACTTCCATTTCTCCCAGACGTTGTCCTCCCATTTGGGCTTTCCCACCGAGGGGCTGCTGGGTTACCAATGAATAAGGCCCCGTGGAACGGGCATGGGTCTTATCTTCGATCATGTGGATGAGCTTCAGGATATAACCGATGCCAACCACCGTCTCTTCTTCCAACCGTTGCCCACTCCGACCGTCATACAGCTGCACTTTTCCACTAACAGGTAATTTTGCCTTCTCCATTTCTTTGTTGATGATTTCTTCTGGGATTTTTTCGAAGACGGGTATTGCCACCTTGAAACCGAGGCGTTTGGCTGCCCATCCTAAGTGTGCTTCGAGCAGCTGTCCGAGATTCATGCGCGCAAGTACAGAAAGCGGAGAGATAATGATGTCGACCGGTGTTCCGTCTTCCAGATAAGGCATATCCTCGATAGGAATGATCTTTGAGATTACCCCCTTGTTTCCGTGACGACCGGCAAGCTTGTCTCCGACCGTTACTTTTCTCATCTGAGCAATGCGGATAACGACCTTCTTATTGACCCCAGGATCAAGCTCATCTCCCTGGTCGCGGTCAAGAATTTTGACGTCGATCACCGTTCCTCCCTCACCATGGGGCATGCGAAGGGACGTGTCCCGAACCTCACGGGCTTTTTCTCCAAAGATTGCTCGCAGCAACCGTTCTTCCGCCGTGAGTTCCGTCTCTCCTTTCGGAGCGATTTTCCCAACGAGAATATCATTCGGCCCGACTTCTGATCCAATGACGACAATCCCATCCTCCCCCAAGTTCCTCAAATCCGCTTCTCCGACATTCGGGATATCACGGGTCAATTCCTCCGGACCCAATTTTGTGTCCATGACTTGCGCTTCGTACTCGTTGATGTGGATGGAGCTTAAGACGTCTTCTCTGACCATGCGTTCGGAAATGATGATGGCATCTTCATAGCCCAAACCGTCAAAGGACATATAGGCGATCACGAGGTTTTGTCCGAGCGCCAACTCTCCATCCGCTGAGCAAGGGCCATCAATGATGAGGTCTCCTTTTTTCACCCGTTGTCCAACTTTCACAACCGGTGTTTGGGAATAGCAGGTTGATTGGGCAGAACGGCTGAATTTTTGCACGATGTAGTCTTCCTTGTTCCCATTCACAGAAAGGTATTCTCTTGGGTCCTCAAGCGCTTCCTTTTTCATCTGTTCAGCCTCTTTTTGGTTTACTTGGATTTCGACCTTTGTTGCATCAACATAGGTCACTTTCCCATCATGTCTTGCACGTATGGACCGTTCCATGGACTCAATGACGGACTGCTCCATCCCCGTTCCGACGATAGGCGAATCTGGTCGAAGCAAGGGAACCGCCTGACACTGCATATGAGTTCCCATCAGCGCCCGGTTTGCTTCATCGTGTGCAATGAAAGGAATGAGGGAAGCCGAGGTTCCAACAACTTGTCGTGATACAAGGTCAATGTATTGCGCCTGTTCCGCGGGTGCTTCCAAAAATTCTCCCTGATACCTTACCGGAAGCCATTCTTCGATAATGTATCCGTCTTTATCGATGTTCACCTCTGCATGGGTGATGTAATATTGCTCCTCTTCGTCTGCTGACAGATAGACGATTTCGTCGCTTATCCTCATTTGTGTCTTTCCGCTTCGCTCGACTTTGATCACTTTTTTGTAGGGTGCTTCCAAAAATCCGAACTCGTTTACCCTGGCATAGAGAGCCATATAATTGACAAGTCCAATGTTTGGTCCTTCTGGAGAGCGAATGGGGCAAATTCTTGCATACTGACTTGAGTTAATATCTCGCATGGAGAACGAAGCCCGTTCACGTGTGACTCCTCCCGGCCCCATGACAGAAAGACGCCTCAGGTTATCAATTTCACTCAGGGGATTGGTTTGGTCCAGGATCGTAGAGAGTCTGTTTCGGCGGAAAAATTCGGAAATGGTCGCGATGACTGGACGGGCATTTACCAATGTGGCCGGGGTGATTTTTTCATCGGCTTTGGTCAAGCTCATTTTCTCTCGAATGGATCGTTCTAAACGGAGTAGTCCAATCCTAAATGCGGTTATCACAACGAGTTCACCAACACAGCGCACCCGACGATTGGAAAGATGATCGATATCATCCACTTTTCCTTGACCGTTCTGCAATCCAATAAGGTAGCGGACCGTGGCGATGATATCTTCGGAATGAAGCACGTGATTCGCTTTGGCGTTGGGGATATCGATACCCAGTCTTCGGTTTAACTTGTAGCGCCCGACCATTGCGAGATCATAACGACGAGAATCAAAGAAGAGTTGGTAGAGGTACTGATTGGCATTTTCCAGCACTGCCGGTTCTCCGGGACGCATTTTTTCGTAGATTTCAACCACCGCTTCTTCTCTAGTTTTTGTCTGGTCTTTTGCAATAGTCGTCGTGATGTACTGGTGATCCGCATCAGCATCGAGTCCGGAGAACGTTTCGAGGATCTTGTCGTCCTCAACCAGTCCGACCGCACGTAACAGCACCGTTACGGGAAATTTCCGGTGTCGGTCAATTTTGACAGTGATTAAATCATTGCGGGTCACTTGAAATTCAAGCCATGAGCCACGCATGGGGCGGAGTTCCGCTTTATGGAGCATCCTTCCTGTTGCAGGATCAACTTCTCCTGAGAAAAAGACGCCGGGGGAACGGACTAACTGATTCACCACTGCCCGTTCGATTCCATTGATGATGAAGGTTCCCGTTTGTGTCATCTTTGGGATATCTCCAAGAAAAACTTCCTGCTCCGTCACTTCACCGGTTTGTTTGTTGGTAAGACGGGCTTCAACCTTCAGTGGCATCTCATACGTCACGCCTTTGGTTTTTGCCTGATCAGGTGTATTCTTCGGAGGGCCGAACCGGTGTTTGCCAAGCGCGATTTGCCAGTTCTTTCCGGTGAAATCTTCAATTGGCGAGATCGCTTCCAAGGCTTCAGCGATTCCTATCGTGAGAAACCATTGGTACGAATCACGCTGTACCGCAACGAGATCAAGAGGTGGGATATGTTCTCGAGCTCTTCCCCAGTTCAGACGAAAGTTTGTTTTATTTCTGGTCATTTTTTTCTTGCCAATCCTTCTTTTTCCAACTTCACCCGTTTTGCTCTTCAAAATACGCAAAAACCCGGGTTTCCCCAGGTTTTCTTCTTTTGTTTATTCCTTTTTTATGAGAAAGCGGATCGTTGTGTCAGATGGAATGTGCACGGTGGGTATTTTCAGCTTGATTGCTAACTGTTTTTTCAAAAAACAAAAAATAGACGTACAAAAAGTACGCCTTTTTTGGAAAGGCTCGTTTTGTTTATAACAAATTCTGACTCGCTTGTCAAGCCTTCATGGGTTTTATTTGTTGAGGTATGTTACGATATTCCGATTGTGTTCTTCAATGGTTTGGGCGTAATGTAATTGTCCTTCGTTATCTGAGAGGTAAAACCAAAAGGCGGATTCTTGTGGATTGGCGACAGCGTTGAGAGAGGCGAGGGAAGGATTACAAATGGGGCTCGGCGGGAGACCTGTTCTTTTATAGGTGTTTAAGGGAGAGTTGATCTCAATATCCGCTTTTGTGAGTGATTTTTTCCACCAACTATCTTCTTTCTGCTGATATCCTAGAGCATATTGAATAGTCGCATCTACCTGAAGTGGCCATTGGTTCTTCCACCGTTTGATCAGGATGCCTGCCACGAGGGGGCGGTCTGTGGCGAAGCGTGCTTCGCGTTCGACTAGAGAGGCTAAAATGATTGCCTGTTCCATCGAGAGTCCCTGATTTCCGATTGCCGTGCGGGTATCTTGGCCTATTTTCCTCGTAAATGTCTCTGAGAGGAGATCTGCAATTTCTCTTGCTTCCATGCCTGTGGGAATGAAATAGGTATCGGGAAATAAATAGCCTTCTTTCCCTTCTGTCGCGGCAAGGAATTCTTCCCGGTTAAAGCTTAAGCCTCGCTTTGTGAATTGATCACTGAGCTCCATTGCCATTTCCTCCCTTCTCCATCCCTCAATAAGAGTTACCCTTATATCCGAGGTGCCGTGGGTCAGGGTCTTGGATATTTCATCCAAGCTCATCGCTTTCGAGAGTTCATAGTCTCCGGCTTGTATGCTCTTTTGGAGTCCTTTTCCCACTACCAATATTTTAAATGCTCCTTTTGAACGAATGAGATCCTCGTTGGTTAATTTTTTACCAATGGCGTCTATCGAATCGCCGCGGGTGACCGTTATCATTATCTTTTCTTCTGCCTTGGGATCGACTGGAGAGGTCAACAAGCGGAAGCCTGCACTTATCCCTACAATGGCAAGTAAGAGACCGCCTATGAGAGAGGCAGATAACGCATTTCTGGTTCGTTGTCCCTTGTTCATACGGGGGTATCTGCTTTTGGAGAACCTTACACTTCTTCAAAGAAGGCACGTCGGTATTTACCGGTCTGCGGATCGTGGATGAAGATCCGACCGCACTTACAGGTGACCTTCTCCGTTCCGTCTTTGCGCTTCACTTTCTTTCCGCGGAAAAGCGGTGTACCGCACCCGGCGCATTGTCCACGGGAGAGCAACCAAGCCTGAACTGGAGCGATAATGTTTTTCAACATACTTCCCGTCCATTATAACATCATTCCTCAACGCCGCTTTCTCTTTTATCCATCTATAAATTCCTGGAGGATGAGGGTTGCGGCATAGGCATGTTTTGGCCTTTTTCGTTTGTCCCTCCCACTGCCGCCCTCAATCAATTTCCGCGTTACCTGTTCTGTCGTGAGGGTTTCGTCTTGGAAGACAATTGGTATCTTTACGACTTGTTCAAGCTGTTGGGCAAATTGATGGGTTTTTTGGGCCATTTTTCCTTCAGAGAGGCCGACAACTATCTTTTCGATCCCTTGTGTGTGGCATATTTGCCTGATCTCTTCGTACACTTTCGGAGCGGTCTTTAGGTTTGCCAAAGGCTCCGCAAGTGGACCGGTCGCTAAGGCCAGTCCGATATGTTTGAGACCGAAATCGATTCCGAGTATTACCATCCTGTACGAGTAAAAAGTGTAAATTGAAAAATACAGATTGGCGAACTTTTCCCCTGTCTATGGCTCTAGACCTTGATGAGGGCAGCAGTAATCACAGCGCGACGAAGGTATGTTCCTGGCGGCGTACAGGTAATGAGGCGGAGATATTCGTTGTCATACGATTGCTCAAGAACCGTGAGGTTATCGGGTTTTACCTCTGTTTTGTCAATTACCCGATAGGTATAGGAAATTCCATCGAATTTTATGAGCACTTCGTCTCCAATTTCCATCGTTGGGACAAGGGAAAAGATCGCCTTGTAATTCTTCGGATTGAAGAATTGGGGGAGAATTGAATGACCGAAGATAATGGTTGCGCCCAGCTCTCCGGGAAGCGCTGAGCCTTTATATTGGACAAGATTTTTAGAAAGGTCTTCTCCGCCAATGGCTACCGTCGCGTCAATGATATTGAATTTCGGTATCGATAGCGTGTAGTGGGTAATTTTGGATTCCCTTGCCGTGTTCGGTTTCGCATTGGGAAACCAGTCTGTGGGATTCAGCAATTCCTGGCTCGCTGAGCCAAACTGATCGGGCTCGCTACCCTTTACAGGTATGGGGGTAACAAACTGTTGGGGCTTGAGACTTGGAGCGGTAAATACCTCATATGAAACAATTGGCCAAATGACACTTCCTATGATCATCGTCCCGGCAACCATGAGCCCTTTTGCTGCTATCTTGGGTCGACTCTGTCTCCTATCGCTTGATCCTTGTGCTTCTGGCTCGATCCTTCGTTTGACGTACCGATAGGGTTTCATTCACGCTCTTCGACTTTCATTTCTATCGATATATTTTTGGTAAATCTCGGTATATGTTTGAGACGGTCAGGAATTCCGCTAGGAGTAATCTGAATGTCTACCTTCACCACGTTCGGGAGTTTTTCTAAAAATTCTAGGGCAATATCCGGATATTTTCCTTTGAGGTCTTGTTTTAGCTGTTCCTCATCGATCTGCGGCACGAGAACCGCTTTGTACAATAGTGTTACTTGTCCTACGGCATCTTTCATATCAGCTGATCGAATTTCCGTTTGACTTTCCTCTTCCTGAAGCTCAAAGTCCTGGGGAGTTGCCTCGCTTATTGCCTGTCGTAGGATTTCCTTTAGGTCATCTTCTCTATAGGCAAGCGACTTTACTTTCAGCCTGATTGTCGCTTGTATCTTCTGTGCCTCATCTCCAACTTTTCCGCTCAATTCTTGGGATATTACTTCCGTTTCGGCTCCCTCGTTCAACACTCTGTTTCCTTCGTCCTCCTTTTCCTCTAGTTTTACTGCCCCTTCTGTCTTGAGTTCTGTCGTTAATTCGGCAAGCAGGGTCTCGATATCTTCGTCTGAAATTGCTGGAACTTCACGGCTCGTTCCTCCGGAAAATGGCGTTTCGTTTTTCGCATCGTATGAAGCCGTTGAGAAAGACTTTAGAGAAAAATCAGTATTGGTAGAGAGATTGTACTCGGATCCAATTTGCGAGGCAGTCGCTTTCCCTTTGGCTTTTCCGAACATCGTGGTGAGAGCCTCGTCACTCTCCTTGGCACTTGCGGATGCGACCGTGACTGGACCGTCAAGGGTGAAAGCTAGGTTGTTCGGGCCCAACACTACTGTTCCTTCCGGAAATGTCTTGGTTGCCGTGGTCTTGTTATAGATCGTCACCTCACCCGCGGCTTTCTCTCCGACTACTTTGATTCCCGTCACTTCTTTTTCTTTGGAATTTTCCACTTCGATCTCGACAATTTTCCCGGGAATGAGATTTTTGGCGCTTTCTATCTGCGTGCTTTCGGGGGAAATGGTAACGGTCAGCTCTTTCTCGAGCGTCCTTGGCTTAACATAGAGGATCAATCTGGCTTTGGGTATTGTCCAATAGCCATAGACGCTAAGACCCGTTAAAAGGCCGAAGAATCCGAGTGCAACGATCAGGGCGACTTTTATCCTTGTTGCGACCAACACATCCGGAAGAGATAGTTTGGGCATGCGGATTGGAAAAGGACGCGGGAGGAAGGCAAGGATGTGTTTCAGTCCGGTTCTTACATCTTGTCTCGCCTCCGGCTCTCCTCTCTGTTCTTCTTTCTGGGAGGTTTTCTTCGGAAAAAGAGGCTTTTCCTCATGTTCTTCCCTGTCTCGGGCGGTTGGTTGATACACATCGCTTTCAAGTTTAAACCCAATTTCATCTGCCTGAGCGATGATCTCGGGTTCCCCCTCCTTCTCTTTTTCCTCCGTTTCTTCTGCCTCCGTCTCCCGGGGTTCTTCTTGGACCTCTTCCCTGGTCTCGTCCTCTTCTTCGGTCATCTCAAACCCAAGTGCTTTGGCTGCTTCTGTCCCTCCAGCGATGGCGACCGCCTTGATCGTCACCTGGATGTCCAATATCTCTACCTTTGGAAAATGCAAGAACGGAAGTTTCTCAAGCCAATTATATGAGAGGAGATCCTGTCTTACGTCTTCCAAATTGAGCGAAGCGTTATAGAGAAGCATTCTTGAAGGGAAGTTCTCGGTCGTCTCGAACCGCGCCAGTCCTTCTTCCACATCCGCGCCGACATCTTCGCTCCGTGCGACTACCTCAGAGCCCACTACTTTTCCAAGATTGACAAGCGTCACCTGTATTTCTGACTGGTTAACGCGAACAAGGATTGCTGTCGGCGGAGTTCCCTCTTCGCGTTTGAGGAGTTGAACGATCGCTTCCGTTGTGACCACAAATCCGATTGGTTTAAATCCGAATTTCTGGCTAATTTGTCGAAGGGTCTTGGCGTGTTCCTTGACAATTTCTTCTCCCTCAACCCAACCTTCCTGAAGTCCAAAAATGACCTTGTTCGGCTCAGGTTTGATTTCTTCAAGTTTCTGAAGCGAATTATCGATCGCAACCAAAAGGCCCTCGTTTGAGCCCTTCTCGACCTCCCATTCCTCCGTTGTACCCACCTTTATAATTTTGGTTTGTCCGTCAATCACCTGCCAAACCGCGGTGGTTACCGTTTCACTCCCAATTTCAACTGCCAGGAATTGCTCTTGGGCTTTTTCTTTTGTGGTCAATTTTGAGAAAATGTCTTCCAATGCCATAGACTCTCCGCTTCGCCGATCGTGGAGAGGGAGTTTAGTTTCATTCTAGCATCAAGGGGTGATTATTTCGAGCACAAGAACCACTCTGTTTCTGTCTTATGAATGGAGTTCTGCGTAGATTCTGCGGATGCCGCTTTGGACCGGTTGTTCCTTTATGATGCGTATTCCGCCGATTCCGCCGGTCGATTTGACGTGGGGTCCGCCACAAAATTCTTTACTGAACCATTCCTTTGCAGGATCTTTGCCGATTGTGTATACGGAAACCATCGCTGGGTAATTTTCTTTAAAGAATGCCAAGGCTCCTGATTTGAGAGCTTTGTCTTTTTCCTCCACCGTTCTGTGCACGGGAAGGTCTTCTTTAATTTTTTGATTGACCACGGTCTCGACCTTGGCGATTTCCTCTCCAGAGAGCTTTCTTGGGTGTGAGAAGTCGAACCGAAGGCGCTCGGCGGTGATGTTACTGCCTTCTTGGCGAACATGATTCCCCAGTATTTCCCGTAAAGCCTTGTGGAGGAGGTGGGTAGCGGTGTGGAGTTTCACGGTTTCGTCCGATTTATCGGCAAGGCCGCCTTTGAATAATCCTTTTGTGGCGGTACGGGAGGTTTCCTGATGTTGACGTTTCGCTTCCTCAAAGCCTTTACCGTCAACCATGACTCTTTTTTGTGCAGCAAGTTCCTTTACCAATTCTGGTGGATAGCCGTAGGTCTGGTATAGGTCGAATAATTCGGTTCCTGTGATTGTTCCTCCCCCGACTTTCGAAAGCACCTTTTTCATTCCTTGAGAAAGCGTTTTCTCGAATTTGGTGATTTCGATACGAATGGTTTCCAGGATGCGTCCTTGGTTTTCTCCGAGATTCGGGTCAACTGTTATATAGGAGCCGCAGAGCTTATCGATGACGAGGTTGATGCTATTGTCAAGATCGATATCGGCAATTTTGCTATGGAGTGCTGCTCTTCTGATGAGTCTTCTGAGGACATATCCTTGGAGTTTATTTGCAGGCTCAAAGCCATCGCTCACCATAAACATCGCTGCCCGCAGGTGGTCTAAGATTATCCTGACTGCTCTTATGCTCTCCGGCGAGCTGACCACAACGACTTTTTCCAATGTTTTCCTTGCTTCTGTAAAGATATCAATATTGAATATGTCAGGTTGATTTTGGCTGGCGGATGCGATGCGTTCGAGGCCGCCGCCGAAATCGACGTTTTTTTGGGGTAATGGCTTAAACGAATCATCTGCCTGTTTTTCATACTGCATGAACACCGAGTTGCCGATCTCTACAAACCGACCGCAATTACAATTGAGGTGGCAGACTCTGCCAAACTTTGGGTCATGGGAAGTTTGAAAATCATAGAAAACTTCGGAGTCCGGGCCCCCAATCTCTCCCGGTGGCATGTTTGCCGGTATTCCGGAGCGTGACCACCAGTTTTTATCGGCTCCGTATGTATAGATTTTGATGGTGGGTTCGAATCCATCAGCGCCTTTTCTGGCGGGAGCATTGGTCTTTAAGACTTTTTTCCAAACGGTGACTGATTCTTCATCTTTTGGAACAACCGCATCTCCCTCAAACACCGTTACATACAGCCTTTCCGGTTTTAAGCCAATTTCTTCGGTGAGGAACTCAAAAAACCAGGGAAGTTGCTCTTTCTTAAAATAATCTCCAAGGCTCCAGTTGCCGAGCATTTCGAAGAACGTAATATGGCGGTTGTCGCCGACCTCGTCGATGTCTTCTGAACGAAAGCAAGGTTGACTATCCATCAACCGCCTGCCCATCGGGTGGGGCTCTCCCTTTAAGAAGGGAACCAGCTGTTGCATGCCTGAACTTGTAAACAAGGTCGTTGGATCATTGGGAGGCACGAGGGGTGCTTTGGGGATTTCTCTATGTCCCCTCATTCCGAAGAACTTGATGAACCTGGTGCGAATTTCGTTTGCCTGCATCTTTTTATTGATGCACCCGATTGTAGCAGATTCCTGTTTGGCTCCTTTTTCTCGCTTTGTCTCTATTCTACCTCGGGGATGGGGGTTCTGTTCAGACCGCTCTTCGGTTATCTCATGGGTCGTCCAGAGCGGGTGAAGTAGCGGACGACATTTCTCCCGTGTGCTTGGAGGCTTTCAATGTGGCTTACATCTTTTTCTTTTGTGCTTTCCTTCCTTTCGGACCGATCTTTTTTGGGTGACTGAATCAGCCTGTTGGTCTCTCCTTTTTCCTCAAGTTCCTCGTAGATTTCTTCAAGCTCGCTTAGCACACCATGTCCATGCTCCTGAAGGTAAGTCCTTAGCCTTCCTCCCTTTTTTGTGGCGAACATGAACATTCCCAAGGCTCCAAGGATCGCTCCCCAAAAGAGACCCGAGCTAAAACCGCCCCCATGTTGATGTCTTTCCTGTTCTTCTGTTTTTCCCATACTTCCCATCATCAAATTCCAAGCGGCATTTTATCTTTTTTTCAGTTCCCTTCCTTTGTCTCTTCGGACGTGTGGTTGGCTTTTTTCCTTCTTGAAAAGAAAAGCCCGATTGCATCAATTGTCTTACCGATGGATCGTAGACTCTCGATCGCTCCTCCCAGGCCCACTATCGGATGGGCGATAGACTTAGTAATCATCCCTACATCATCGAGCATCTTGTTCATCTTTTCCAACGAACGCCTTACTTCCCGAAGGATGTAGACAATTTGGACACCAATCACCGTCAGCAGCGCTGTCAGGATCGTGATGACAATCACGAGTAGTACTTGACTTAGATCGACCATTCGTCGCCTTCGTTCCTTTCTCTATCCATAATCTGGAACTTTTCGGGACTTGTCAATTGTAACTCTCTAGTTTCTACGTATTCAAAATGCGATTTATGATATACGAAGTGGTCTTTGTTCCACGGGGATATTAGGGAACCACCGTTATCGTCCGTTGAATGGTTCGTACTTTTCCGGAGCGGCTGGTCGCTTTGATCGTAATTGTTCTTGTTCCTTGAGGAAGAATTAGGGATTGGCTGAATGAACCGTCGGGATTTACCAACACTTCTTGATTATTGATTGTTAAGGTTGCCTGAGGGTCGGTTTTCCCTTCAACCGTGATGTCCGCACTCACTCTGGCTTGCTCCTCTGGCTTTATCACCTCAAGTTCTGGTGCTCCAGCAAGCAGTTTGTACTGATAGAAAAAGTAGGTTGCCAAGAGTATTGCGAGAGACAGAATGCCAACAATCGTTGTGGTCTTTGGGGTCCAAATGGCTCGCTTTTCGGTTGAGGGAGGAACCAGTTCTCTTGGGACTACCTGTCCCTTTATATTTTGGTCATAATCGCGGCGAAAGACGGCGAGGGCTTGATTGGGATCGAGTCCTACTGCATTGGCATAATTGCGAATAAATCCTTTGACGAAGGCTGCTTCTGGCAGGTTATCGTATTCGTTGTTTTCCAGCGCCTGGAGGTACTTGAGGTTTATTCTTGTTTTTTTCGCGAGTTCAATCCGTTTAAGCCCCTGTTTGAGGCGAGCGCTTTTTAGAATTTCTCCAACCGTTTTCATGGATTCTTTTTCGATTCCTTGTTTTCTCTTTAAACCCCGTTTCTCTTCTGGGAGAATATATCGAGAATTGTTATGATTTTTCTTATTCCTCGGAGGCAATGTGTTGGCGGGCAATGAAGGCGCTCGCGTTCTGAATTAGAACCTCTCGTGGCTTGGATCCGTCTTGCGGACCCACAACGCCGGCATGCTCGAGTTGATCGAGTACCCTTGCAGCGCGTGAATATCCAATTGAAAGCCGCCGTTGTAATAACGAGGCTGAGGCGCGATCGTATTCGCAGACTACCCGAACTGCTTCTTCGAATAGAGAATCTTTTTCCTGATCTCCAATATCTGCCGTCTGGGGTCTTGCCTTATATTTTGTGGTTACCTCTTCGGTGTATTGCGGCTTTTGTCCACTTCTCCTTAAGAACTCAATGAGTTTCTGGATTTCCGCTTCTGAAACATAGGTACCTTGGATTCTGGTTGGTTTTGCTTGTTCTGGAGGAATGTAGAGCATATCCCCTCTTCCGAGCAACTTCTCCGCTCCAGGCATGTCGATGATGACCCTTGAGTCGACCATGCTGGTTACGTTAAAGGCGATTCGACAAGGAATATTGGCTTTAATAAGCCCGGTTATGACGTCAACTGACGGGCGCTGGGTGGCAACAATCAAATGGATACCGGTTGCCCTAGCCATTTGGGCTAACCTTGTAATGGCATCTTCAACATCAGAAGGTGCGAAGAGGATAATATCGGCAAGCTCATCAATGATGATGACGATGTAAGGCAACGCTTGGAATCCCGACATTTCATTGTACCCTTCGATGTTGCGGGCGCCGACTTCGGCAAACATCTTGTATCGTTTTTCCATTTGTGCGATGGCCCATTTCAGGGCCGAAACTACCTTTTCGGGCTCAACAATAACGGGAGTCAAGAGGTGTGGAATTCCGTTGTACAATGTCAGTTCTACTCGCTTGGGGTCGACCAAGATAAATTTCACCTCCGAGGGCGATGCGCGATACAGCATTGTTGCGATGAAGGAGTTTATCGAGACGGATTTTCCACTCCCGGTTGCTCCGGCAATCAATACATGGGGCATGCGTCCGATATCCGCGACGACCGCTGTTCCTGATACGTCCAATCCTAGCGCAACGGAGAGGACCGATTTTGCCTTTTTTATCTGATCAGAAACAAGCATCTTTTTGAGGGTCACAAACTCGGGGGTTCGGTTTGGAATTTCCACTCCAACGAGGGCTCTGCCCGGGATGGGAGCTTCTATACGAATTTGGCCGGTAGGGGCCGCAAGGGCAAGGGCCAAGTCATTTTGGAGGGCTGTAATTTTCGATAGCTTTGTGCCCAGGGATATCTCCAGCGCGTACTGCGTTACCGCAGGTCCGGTGTTGACTTCAACCACGCGAGCTTGAATCCCAAAGGAATCCAAGGTTTGTTCGATGATCGCTGCATTTCCCTTGACATCTCCACGGTCCGCTTTTGCACCTACGGAATCGCTTAAAAGATCAAGCGGGGGATACTCCCAAACTTCCTGCTGCGGTCCCGGTGCGTTAGTCACAATTTGGGTTCCCAATTCTTCCTCTTCCCTTTCCTTCTCCTCCCGCTTTGCCTCGCCCATTTTGGGCCTCCGTTCTTCTTCCATGCCGCGAATCTTTATTTCCGTCTGAGCAAGGTAGGCCGGCCTCCGTTTTTGGCTCGAGAGCTTCGGCAGCTTTCTTAAAAGCTTTGTTACCGTTAGTAAAATTTCATCAAAAGGGGTTTCTGTAAAGATAATAAAGCCGATCGCAACACTTCCCAAAAGAATGATCACGGCTCCCGGCTTTGAGATGAGAGCCGCGATGTTCAGCCAAAGCTCCTTACCAATGTTACCGGCGCCCGTCAAGGCCATTGCCGAAATAATGAATAAGAGATTTCCCAAAAACACGTTCGGTTTGGTCACTTTCCATTTCAATTGGGTAAGCATTAAGCCCGCCGCGATAATGAGAAACGGGATGAGAAGTGAGGTCCAGCCAAATTGCATTGTGAGGAATGTATTTATGCGATCGAGAAGCACTCCTTGACGGGAAAAGGAAATAATGAGAAGTACACCTAGGGAAATCAACAGCACGCTTGCGATTGAATAGAGCGTGTCTTTGCGGAGTTTGAGTTTGAATGGCGCGCGGCGCCGACCTCGTTTTCTTCCCATGGTTAAACTTTTTTGAGCACGGCCTTATTTACCATCTTAAAACCATCTTAACCTGACGGAAATCATTATAGCAGCTTGGGGAGTTTTTGGTGTAATTGCTTCTTATGCTCTAGCACCGTTACATCCGGAAGATGATGGGAATGATCATGGGATAGCGTTCGAGTTCCTGAAGAAAGAGCTTTTCAAGCGCAGCCTTGATCCTGTCTTTGACTGTTCTCCACTCCTTGATTGGCGTTCGGAACTCCCGCAATGTGCTTGCGACTGTACCTTTGGCCTTTTCTAACAATGCTCCGGATTCTTTCATATAGACCAGCCCCCGGGAGATGATCTCCACACTGCCGGAGATTTGGCTAGTTTGCGCATCAACGGGTATGATGACCACGAGAATTCCTTCTTCCGACATCTGTTTCCGGTCCCTCAGAACCACTTTCCCAACATCTCCTATCCCCAGTCCATCAACCATGATATTTTTTAATGGGATGGTTTCTCCGATTCGCGCTTCCCGTCGGCCTTTTACCTCAATCGTCTGTCCTTCCTCAAGGAGAAAGACTTTATCCTGGGCGTAGCCCATCCTTGAAGCGAGCTTTCTGTATTGCACCATATGCCGATAGGTTCCTCCAATTGGGACCAGGTAATCCGGCCTCACGAGTTCCATGAGAAGCATCAATTCTCCTTGTGAACCATGCCCGGAAACGTGCAGCTCCCCGTTATCTTCAACATCGGCGTAGATTACCTCTGCCCCTTGGTGAGAAAAGGCGTCAATCGTCTCGTACACGGCTCGTTCATTCCCAGGAATGGCATCGGAGGAGAAGATGATTTTGTCCGTCGGGCGTACCTTGATGTTTTCGTGCTCTCCCTGTGCAGCGCGAACAAGTGCAGATCCTGGTTGGCCCTGACTTCCGGCAACGATGAGGCAAAGTTTGTCGTCTGGGACATGGCTTATTTTCTTTTTCCACACCAGCGCTTGACTTGGAAGTGTGAGGTAGCCAAGTTCCTCGGCAACGCGCACATTCTCCTCGATCGATCTGCCAAAGAGGGCAACACGACGCCCGAATTTTATCGCTGCATCAACCGCCTGCTGTATGCGATGGACATTACTTGACATGATCGTGAAGATCACTTTGCCTTTGACGTCTCGGATTTCTGACTCTAGCCGTTGGCTCAAGGTTGATTCTGAGGGAGAAAATCCGAACCGCTCACTTCTCAAACAGTCCGAGAGCATAAGGGTTACTCCGCGACGACCCATGGTGGCGATCTTTTGGAATTCTGGGCGGATGTTATCGACCGGCGTGAGATCGAATTTGAAATCGGACCCGTGATAGATGCTTGCTTCCGGTGTTGTGATAAAGAAATGCCGCGCATCGGGTACGGAGTGCGTTACCCGAATGGACTCAATGATGAACTGTCCGAGCCTCACTCCTCGCTCGTCGTCGATGATCGTGAGCTTCCGATTCATCCCAAATTCCTTCATTCTCTGCGCGGCGAATGCCGCGGTAAGCCGGGAAGCATACATCGGAAACTCGGGAAGCTTGGGAAGGATGTACGGAAGACCGGCGATATGATCATCGTGTCCATGCGTCAGGAGCATTCCGACAATTCGCTTTTTGGAATTTTCTAGGTATGTTGTGTCTGGAATGAGGAGATCTACTCCCAGCATCGTCTCATCTGGGAAACCAATACCACAGTCAACCAATAAGATTTCCTCATCGGTCTCATACATGAACATGTTCTTGGTGACACTCATTCCACCAAGCGGGATGATCTTTACCATACAAGCATAGAATACAGGTTAATAGTTCAACGTTACAAGTAAAAAGTTATCTATTTTCCCTTCAATTTGTCTATTGTCTTCCTCCTGATCATTAGAGGAGGGTTAATTGAAGGTTTGTTTGGTTCTCTTCAGATATTGCCGTTTTGTCATCCGTATTCCCGGGTTCACTTTGTTTTATTAAAGTCTGTAAAACGTTTGCTAATTTCACAAAATCAGCCTTATATGCTTCCATTATCTTTTGGTTTCGCAGTGCAGCGGCTGGGTGGTACATCGGAAAGATGATAATCTTTCGCCCTTTCCATTCCACCCGATGGGCCTGGCCATGGATCCTGGTGATATAGACATCAGGAATGAATTTTCCCATACTGAATCTCCCTAGTGTTGCGATAATCTTTGGTTTAATTATTTGAATTTCCTCATCAAGGTATGTCCTGTACGCTTCTATTTCTTCTGGAAGCGGATCTCTGTTCTGAGGAGGTCTTACCTTAAGGATATTTGATATCCAGACGTCCTCCCGCTTCAAGCCGTTCTCTTCGAGTGATCGGGTCAAGAGCTTTCCAGCCGGACCTACGAATGGTCTTCTTTCGACATGCTCATGATAGCCGGCTGCTTCACCGATGAACATAAGCTGCGCCTGCGGGTTACCTTCTGCGGGAACAATGTCCTTTACGCTCCTGGCAAGGGGAAGACTCTGGGCATCACTTTCCAGTCTTTCCATTACCTTTTGTAATTCCTGTTTGTTGGTCATGCTTCGGATTATTCCTCTTTTCAGTTTCTTTTTTCTTTCCGTTACACCTTCGGGATGTATTCTGAAATGTTTGCCTCAGTAAGATGCAATGTTTTTGTTTCTCCTTCAACGATCTGCTTTGCCACCTTGCGGGTTATTCCCTGGATGTTACGCTGTAGAGTTCGGATTCCTGCATCGAATCCCAGGGGCCGCACAATTTTTGGCCAGAGTTCGTCATCGATTTGAAGGTTTTCTGCGGTAATCCCAGACTCCGCCATCGCTTCAGGTAAGAGGTATTGCCGTCCGATGTGAATCTTTTCGTCATCACTGTATGCCGGCATGCTAATCGGTTCAAGCCTATCCATGACGGCCGTTGCGATGTTGGTGGTGTTGTTCGCGGTGGTGACGAATAACGCTTCCGAGAGATCAAAGGGAAAGTCAATATAATGATCGACAAAGGCGTAATTCTGTTCCGGATCTAAAAGCTCCACGAGGACGCCCATGATGTCCGAGCGGGCTTCTTCGGAAACCCGATCAATTTCATCCAAGAGAATCACGGGGTTTTTCACCTTGGCTCGACGTAAGGCTTTGATGACGTAACCCGGTTCCGCTTCCGGATACTGACGGGATTGCCCGCGCAGATCCCGCGCTGAACCCATTCCACCAAAGGGAATACGTGCAAATGGCCTTCCCGTTGCTTCCGCAATCGAATAGGCAAAGGTAGTCTTTCCGGTACCTACCAATCCCACCAGACAAAGAATCGGGGCATGGACCCGCTCTTCTTCTTTGTGTTTCTCGGATTTTAATTTTAATACCGCGAGGTATTCAATGATCCGTTCCTTCACCTCCTTTAATCCGAAGTGGTTCTTGTCAAAGATCTCGCGGGCTCTATTTAAATCCAGTACAGATTCGTTCTTTGCATTCCAGGGTAAATTGGCGACCCAGTCAATGTAATGGGTCACCCGATCATATTCGAGTGAATATCCTTCTGTCTGGGCAACCCTTTTCAGGCGATCCAGTTGTTTCTCTATTTCGAGGGAAAGCTCTTTGGGAAGCTCAGCTTTTTCGATTCTTATCCGAAGAGACTCAATTTCCTTTGCGAGCGGCTCCTCAACCATCAGGTCCTCCAATGGGAATGAATGAAGTCATTATATCAGAGCTTTCAGTGATTAACTGGGGGTAGATTTAGCGCCGATGAGGGTGAAAGGGCTTTCCGTGTTGACGGCCCTGAGGATGCTGCCACTGTTCTTTGGGGGAATTAAATCCCGGTTTTCTTTCGATTCCGGGGATACTTAAGTTTAATCTTCCCAGCTCGTCTATCTCTGCCACCTTCACCCTGAGCTTATCGCCGACTGACACCAGTTGGTTTGGATCGGAGACATATTCCTGCGACATCTTTGAGACATGAACCAATCCTTCTTTTCCCGGAAGGATTTCGACAAAAACTCCAAACGGTTGGACCCTTTTTACCACTCCATCAAATTCCTCTCCAACCTGCACTTTTCGGGTGAGGCTCTCTATCCACTCTACTGCTTTCTTTATACCTTCGGCATCTGTTCCCGAGATGGTCACCGATCCATCGTCTTCAACATCAACGGCGGCCCCGGTTTCTGCAATGATTTTTCGAATCATCTTTCCTCCCGGACCGATGACCTCGCCGATTTGCTCCGGCGAGATCTTTAAAATTTCGACTCTCGGGGCATACTTCGACAATTGAGCTCGAGGGGATGGAAGAATGGAAAGTATTTTCTCAAGGATGAAGAGTCTCCCTTGCCTGGCTTGCTCGATCGCCTCGGCCAGGAGCTTTTCTGTAATCCCTTTCATTTTGACGTCCATTTGAATTGCTGTGATACCATCCTTGGTCCCTGCTATTTTAAAATCCATATCTCCAATCTGATCCTCAAGGCCCTGGATGTCTGAGAGAATCGCGTATCTCTGTTTCTCCCCCATTCTCCCTTCGTAGATCAGACCCATTGCAATTCCTGCCACCGGTTTCTTCAACGGCACGCCAGCATCCATGAGAGAGAGGGTTGAGCCACAGACCGAAGCCATACTGGTTGATCCGTTACTTGAAAGGATCTCGGAGACAACCCGGATGGTGTAGGGAAATTCGTCCTCAGGAGGTATCATCGGTTCCAAAGCCCGTTCTGCGAGGGCTCCGTGCCCGATTTCTCTCCTTGAAGGCCAGCCCAGTCTCCCTACCTCTCCCACGCTAAAGGGGGGCATGTAGTAGTGATGCATGTAGCGTTTCGTACCCTCGCCCTCCATGGTTTCAATCCATTGCTCCAAGGATGGCGCCGCAAGAGTAGTTATGGTTAAAGCCTGGGTTGTTCCTCTTTTAAACATTGCGGATCCGTGCGTGCGGGGGAGAAGGCTGACGTCGCCCGTGATTGGCCTTATTTCGTTCGTCTTCCTTCCATCGGGACGTTTCCCACTTCCAAGAATCATTTCTCTGGTTTTGTGCTTGACAAGCTTTACCAGCACGTCTTTTACTTGCGTTTTACTCAATTCGGGTTCCTTTTCTGTGATCTGAAGCGTTACGGCATCGAAATCTGGTTCTCCCTGCTGTCCTTCTGGTTCCGTCAGCGTCTTTACCAATTCCTTTGCATGCTGAGTCACTTTTTTCACAACTTCTGGATCTTCTTTCTTTTTCGGAATGGCTTGCTTTTTCTTCCCTACTTCTTTTACGAGCTTGTTTATCTCTTGAATGATTTTATTGATTTCGAGTCTGGCCGCCTCGAAAGCGCTTAGCAGGGTTTTCTCCGGTATCTCGTTGGCCCCTGCCTCCACCATCATGATAGAGTCTTCTGTGGCGGAAACGACCAGATCAAGATCAGAGTATTCCCGTTCAAGGTGGGTGGGGTTTATGACAAAGTCCCCCTGGTTTGGTTTCTCTCCTTTTATGGGGTTTACTGGGCTTTGCTCGTCCTTCATTTCCTGATGAACCGTCTCAGGGTGTTGGGGGTTGGTGTTTTTCCCTTTGGGAATAAAGCCAACACGGACCGCGGCAAGTGGTCCGTCCCAGGGAATGTCGGAGATTGCCAGGGCTGCTGAAGTGGTAATGATTCCTAGGATGTCCGGATCGTTTTCGGCGTCCACAGATAGCACGGTGAGGATAACCTGGGTTTCGGCTGCATAGTTTTCCGGGAACAACGGGCGGATGCCTCGATCGACGAGCCTTGCATTGAGAATTGCATCGTCACTCGGCCTGCCCTCTCTCTTTACCCAGCGAGAGCCTTTAATCCTGCCTCCAGCGTAGAGTTTCTCCTGATATTCAACCGAGAGCGGGAAATAACCCAGATCTTCTCTGATTCCTCCCGAAACCACGGTTGCCAAGATCATGGTATCACCATACCTCCCAAGCACTGCAGCGTTTGCCTGCTCGGCAAACCTTCCTACTTCAAGTTCGAGGGTTTTTCCTCCGATCTCAATTGTTTGTCGTACCACTTTATCCTGGCGTTCCATAATCAATCCTGGGGAAGCTTTCTCTAGAGGAGGAAAGCTTGTTATACAGTTCTTTCTTTTTTACGGAGCTTTACTTGGAAAGTCCGAGTTTGTTTACGATCTCTTTGTACCGAGCTTCGTCCTTTTTGAGTAAGTAATGTAACAACCGTCGTCTCTTGGAAACCATCTTTAAGAGTCCCCTTCTTGAATGGTTATCTTTGGGGTGATCCTTGAGATGTCCAGTGAGTTGGCCGATGCTCTCTGATAGAAGTGCTACCTGAACTTCTGGGGAGCCCGTATCTCCCTTTCCGGTAGCGAACTTCTGAATGATTTTCTTTTTCTGATCTGCGGTGAGTGCCATGGTTTGTATGGAGGTATTTTACCAAACTTTCTTTCTTCTCTAAAGAGGTCAGTCCACTTTCGATGAACCTTTATAGATTTTCGGCTTATTAAGCCAGTCTGGCTGGGGTTTTACACTCTGCCAACTTCGACCATCCTTTATCCCCTGAATTCCCGGGGTTCCCGGCTGGGGATTTCGTGTTGCTCCTTCTCCATGGGTTGTCTGGGTTATCGGTTGTCTGAATTGTCTGGATTGATCTCCCGTATCCCTTGTCGGTTCCGGAAGAATACTCGAAGGGGTGGAGATGTCGCTCAAATTTAGTTCTGGTTCAGCTAAGCTTGTGGGAGCAATCCCTGGGGGGGCCTGTGGCACTGGTCCCTTTCCTTGAGGGACAAATCTTCCTTGGTCGCTTCGATCTTGAGAAAAAGCTGGAATTCCTCCTTGAACCCACGGTCTTGACGCGGGCATTGGTTGTGTGCGCCTGGCTCCGGAACGGAGAAGCTCTGCAACTGTTTCAAAGGTCTCTGGTCCGGCAAATGGTGCCTGGAAATTCTGGGTTTGTGCTTCGATACCTTTGAGTAGGTTTCCCGCAATGTCCACATCCATCCGTAAGCCAAGCTGCTTTATCAGATTGAAGATCAGCTCGCAGATCGATCCTTGAGACGACTCCACGACGTTCACTTGGCCGAATTTGGTGTTTGCCTGCGATTTGTCGATATTGATGACCGCGGCTTTGTTGAATGCTTCTCGTTCCTTCTCATAGAGCTCCCCCAAACCCTCCAGTCTCTGGGCACCAATCACGACTATCACTTCTGCCTGAATGCCTTCGTAGGAAAATTCGACGCTTTTGGTATCCAGAGGAGGATATCCTGATTTCGGTTGGATGACGAGGTTAAATTTCCCGGCGTCGACGTTATAGCTTACCTTTTCAATGGAATCTTCCTTGTAGTCGAAGGCAATGGTGAGATTCCGGTTGCCGACTTTATCGGAGATCTGATCGATTCCTACCAGACGGTTGTACTCTACCCGCATCTTCGTCGGGCAGCCGATCACGACGCTTTTCCCCGTTTCCTTCAATGCCAGATACAGTCCCAGCCCGGCGGCCGTAGTATCGAGGCTTGGATTTCCAGGGATGAGAACAAAAATGCTCTTGGCACTGTCAAGAGCTTTCTTGATTTCCTCAAGATGTTCTTGGGCAATCATGTTTCCTCAATTTTTCTATAGGATATTATCACATCTCCGAGTTTAAAGTCAACTTGGGGCTTGAGGATGATCCCGCACTCGGTCCCCTGTTTGGCACTCTCAATCTCTTCTTTGCCACGGTGAAGTGATTTGATCTTGGCATCCGATACCCGTTCTTCTCCTCGCTTCAGATGTATTGGTGAGATTTTTTTTATCTCACCGGTTTTTACCTTACATCCGGCAATGTGTTCCCCGTGAATTTCAAACTGGGCGATGATGACCGCCTCTCCGACGATCTCTTCATCGATGGTCGGTTCAAGCATTTTTAAGACTTGCTTTTCCAAATCCTCAAAGAGTTTGTAGATGATATTAAAGGTTTTGATCGTCACTTTCTCTGCCTCGGCGAGTTTCTTTGCCGAAGGTGTCACTTCGGTATTGAAGGCATAGATTTTTGCTTCTGTGGCGGACGCTAAAAGCACGTCCGATTCGTTTACTTCTCCTATCCCAGACCCAACAATTTCCACTTCCTCGCTTAAGTTGGTCGTAATCGCCTCCAGTGTTCCTGCGATGTCTGTTTTCAAAATCACGTTCACCGTTTGTTTTTCCTTTTGTTCCTCCCCTTCGGCTGTCTCATCCTCCTTTGCTTCCTTGTTTGTCAGCGCTTGTTTTGGCTGCTCTTTTTCAGTCTTTACGATTTCCAGTTTTTTTTCTTCCCCTCTGATGGTCTGTCCAACGCCGGGAAGTTTCTTCCATCCCAACACTTCCACTGGAGTTGCGGGGCCGGCTGTCTCGACTGGCTTTCCATCCGCATCGGTAAGGGCTTTTATCGTTATGGTTTGATCGCCGAGGGTCATTTTTGAACCAACCTTCAGTGTTCCATTTTTGACCAGCAAGGTAGCAAGGGGGCCTTTCCTTCTGTCTTGACGCGTTTCTATCACAACTACATCAAGCTCCCCTTGAGGATCGGCGCGGAGATCCTCAAGATCGGAAACAAGGAGGATCATTTCTAGAAGGTCACCTATCCGTTCCCCCGTTTTTGCGGATACCTCAACTAGAGGGATTTTCCCGCCGTAGCTTTCTACTACCACGTCTTCTTCCGCCAGTTGCCCTTTGACGCGTTCCACGTTGGCTTCTGGAAGATCGATCTTACTCACTGCAACCAAGAAGGGCACCTTGGCAGCGCGAATGTGCTGCAGGGCCTCCCGCGTCTGTGGTTTTACCCCATCGTTTGCGGCAATGACCAAAACGACGATATCGGTCACTTGAGCTCCGTGGGCTCGCATCTTGGAAAACGCGGCGTGCCCGGGAGTGTCAATGAAGGTTATCCTTCTCCCTTTGTATTGAATTTGATAGGCACCGATACTTTGGGTTATTCCTCCGTGTTCAGAGGCCACGACATTCGTCTTTCGGATCGCGTCCAACAGTGTCGTCTTCCCATGGTCAACATGGCCCATGAAGGTTACGATGGGTGGCCGCCTATTTTTCGGAGAAATGGAGGTCGATTCTGGCTTCCTTTTCGGGGGAGGGGACGATTGGCTTGATTGCGGTTTGGTTGTAGTGGTTTTCGATCTGGTTTTCATCTTTTCTGAGCATCCATCCTTCTTTTACTCTTTCTTTTCTCTCCGGTATTCTTCGTCTATCCTGGTTTCCCACAACGCGAATCGGCATGGCTATCTCTTTTTTCTTTCCCCTTTCTTGGGGTACTGGTGAAAGAAGTTTTGTTATTGGGCGAGTCTCTCCTTGATTTCGGCGATTGCCTTGGGGCCAAGACCTTTGATGTGTTTTAGTTCTTCTTCTTTCCTCTCTTTGAGTGATTCAAGGGAAGTAATCCCAGCATCCACCAGGACTTTTCGAACCCTGGCTGTGAGTTTTAAGGAATCAATTTCATATTCCTCTTCGCCGGTCACCGAGATCGCTTTCTCCCCTGATTCTCCTTGAATGTCGATTTTATATCCAGTGAGTTTAGCCGCTAAGCGCACGTTTTGGCCTCCCCTGCCGATAGCTAGTGAGAGTTGATCGTCTGGAACCGTGACGGTTGCTTTTCTGCCATCCTTTTCTATCTCAACCTTGATTCCATCGGCCGGAGCGAGGGCTTGGGCAATAAAGGTCTGGGGATTGTCCGCATATTGGATGATGTCAATCTTTTCTCCCGCCAGTTCGTTGATGACCGCTTGAACCCGAACCCCGCGTTGTCCCACACATGAACCAACCGGGTCGACACCTTCTTGAGTTGACGTAACCGCAATTTTTGTACGGTTTCCTGGTTCTCTGGCAATGGCCTTGATTTCTACTGCTCCGGAGGTGACTTCGGGAACCTCGCGCCGGAAGAGTTCTTCAATAAGCCCGGGGTGGGCTCGAGAGACAATGATAGCCTTTCCTTTCAGGGTCTCCCTAATATCGGCGATGTAGAACGCCAATCGCTGATTTAAACGATAGCGCTCGGTCCTGACTTGCTCTTGGGGCGGCATCACCCCTTGGCCTCGGCCAATGTCCACAATAATGTTCGGTCCGTCAAATCGGAGGACCATGCCACTCAAGATTGTCTTCACCTTCTTGGAGTACTCGGCGATGATGGCATCTTTTTCCGCTTCGCGAACACGCTGTAGGATGACCTGTTTTGCGGTTTGAGCGGCGATGCGGCCAAATCCTGGGGGAGTAACGTCTTCCATTTTTCCCTTTTCGCCTTTTTTAAAGATGCTGGCCGCGCCGGTTAACGGATCTATCTCCACCTCGTACTCGATCTCTTCCTCAAGACCATAGTCTTTCCGATAGGCGGCGAGGATTGCCACTTCGATGGTTTCAAGCACGACTTCCGGTTCGATTCCACGTTCGGCGCAGATCTGGTTTAAGGCCGATGAGAACTCGGTTCTGGCTGCGGTTTGTGTTGCCATAGGAATTAGCGTTTAGCGTATAGCGTATAGCACATAGGTTTTAATAAAAAAGGTGGGTTTTCCCACCTCCATAAGCGTTCTTACCAAGTAAGGAGTTTACCATGAATCCTTCCATTGGTCAACTTTTAGCTTGCACGCCGCATCGGGTTCGGATTGGCGCAGCGATGGTCTTTATGATGAATGTTTGGGAAGAACTTACTCAAGCGTTTCTTGGAACTTTCTGAGGAGATCTTTTTGCTCATGCGTGAGGCTTTCTGGAACGTTCACAAGCAGTCGGACATATTCGTCTCCCCGTCCTCCATGATGTAGGGCGGGAGCTCCTTTTCCTCGGAGTCGGATCATCGTCCCAGGTTTGGTTCCAGGGCGGATCTTGATTGTAATTTCCCCATCAACCGTGGGGGCTTTGGTATCTCCACCAAGAGCTGCGATTGGAAAGGGTATCGCGTGATTGACGAAGATATCCGCGCCATCGCGACGAAAGGTCGGATGTGGTCGAACGTCAAACGTCACATCGAAATCTTTAAAGCGGATGCGGGTACCATCATCTGCCCCAGGAGGAATTTTAATTCTGTGCTCTTTCCCATCAATCCGAACGATTTTTTCGGCTCCCTTGATGGCATCCATGAAATCAATGGTTAAACTATAGCGGGGTTTCTGAGGTTCTTGTCTGAACGGTGAAGCGCCGCCGAAGAAGGATTCGAAGATTTCGAAGGGATCGGAAAAACCGCCGAAATCAACACCTTCAAAAGGGCTTCCACCAGTTGAATAATAGGTGTAGGTGAAGGGACCGGACCGCTGGGTTTGACCTCCGAATCCAGCAAACGGCCCTCCTGCGAAGCCTGCACCCTGCTCAAACGCTTGGTGCCCGAAGCGGTCGTAGGCCTCCTTCTTCTTCGGATTGGATAACACCTCGTAGGCCTCGTTGACTTCCTTGAATCTTTCCTCGGCATCCTTGGCTTTGTTGCGATCGGGGTGGTACTCGAGAGCTTTTCGGCGATAGGCCTTTTTGATCTCTTCTGCGTGTGCATTGCTAGAAACACCGAGAACGTCGTAGTAATCGCGTTTGGTTGGCATGGGGATAATTGGGTCGAAGGTTCAGGGTTTAGGGAAAGGAAGAGAGACGATCACTTTATTCCTCTACCACCTCGCCCTCTTCGGCTTTGTCTTTTCCTTGTTCTTCTGGCTTCTGTTTCGAGCCTTCTTGCGGTTTGGCTGTCCCTTCTTCCTTCTTGGCTTGTTCGTACATGGCGGAGCCGATCTTCTGCAAGGCTTCGGAGAGCTCTTTGGCTGCAGAATCTACTTCATCTCCAGATGCATCCTCTTTGGCCAGAAGGTCTTTGACTTTCTTTATTTTTTCTTCAACGGCCGTTTTATCCTCTGCCTTTACCTTGTCACCGGCATCTTTAAGGGATTTTTCAGCGGTGAAGACGAGAGTATCCGCTTGGTTGCGGGCTTCGGCCAGCCCTTTCTTCTTTTTGTCCTCTTCCGTGAACTTTTCCGCCTCCGCTTTCATCCGCTCGACTTCCTCATCCGTAAGCTGGGTGGCATTCTGAATGGTAATTTTCTGCTCCTTCCCCGTTGCCTTGTCTTTGGCCGAGACGTTGAGGATCCCGTTGGCATCAATATCGAACGTTACTTCAATTTGAGGGACGCCACGAGGAGCAGGAGGAATGCCATCAAGAATGAAGCTCGCCAAGGATTTATTGTCCGCAGCCATGGGGCGTTCGCCTTGGACCACATGCACCTCGACTTGGGTTTGATTATCTGCGGCCGTCGAGAAAATTTGAGATTTTTTGGTCGGAATAGTGGTGTTGCGCTCAATCAGGGGAGTTGCCACACCTCCGAGGGTTTCGATTCCCAGGGTAAGTGGAGTCACATCCAAAAGTAAGACATCTTTGACGTCTCCAGCGAGTACCCCTCCTTGGATTGCAGCACCGACTGCCACGACTTCGTCTGGGTTCACTCCTCGGTGCGGTTCTTTTCCGAAGAAGTTCTTAACGAGCTCTTGGATTTTCGGCATCCGGGTCTGTCCGCCCACCAAGATGACTTCATCGATGTCTTTGGGATCGAGTTTGGCATCCTTGAGGCAATTTTTGACCGGATTCATTGTTTTTTGAATGAGATCGTCCAAAAGCTGCTCAAGTTTGGCGCGGGTGAGTTTCATAGTCAGGTGAAGGGGGTTTCCATCCTTGGCCTGAGTGATGAATGGTTGGTTGATCTCGGTTTCTTGGCTTGAGGAGAGCTCGATTTTTGCCTTTTCCGCAGCGTCACGTAGCCGTTGTAATGCCTGTTTATCTTTCCTGAGATCAATCCCCTGCGCTTCCTTAAACTGGTCGGCAATCCAATCGACAATCCGTTTATCGAAATCATCTCCCCCCAAGAAGGTATCGCCGTTGGTGGCTTTGACCTCAAATACCCCGTCACCGATTTCAAGGACAGAAATGTCGAATGTCCCTCCGCCCAAATCGTAGACAGCAATCGTTTCACCCTTCTTTTTTTCCAACCCGTAGGCGAGGGAGGCAGCGGTTGGCTCGTTGATAATCCGTTCAACCGTCAAACCTGCAATTTCCCCTGCCTGTTTGGTCGCTTGACGCTGAGCGTCGTCGAAGTAGGCAGGAACGGTGATGACCGCTCGATCCACCGTACCCCCAAGATACGCTTCAGCATCGACCTTGGCTTTTTGGAGGATTTTGGCGGAGATTTCTTGGGGGGTGAAGGTTTTCTCTTCAACTTCCACCACCGCCATGCTGTCCTTGCCCGATTTTACCTGGTAGGGAACCATATCTATCGTCTTTTTGACCATTTCGTCGGAGAAGCGGCGTCCCATGAGGCGTTTGATGCTATAAATTGTGTTTTCGGGATTTAAAATCATCTGTCGTTTGGCAACATCGCCGACGAGATTCTTGGTCGGTTCCACAACCGAAGGAATGAGGTTTCTTCCTTCTGCAGTTGGAATTACTTTTGGCTTCCCTGCCTCCATCACCGCCACCACGGAATTTGTGGTTCCGAGATCAATACCGATTATTTTTGCCATATCGTTTTCCTCCTCCTTTTTTCTCTAATTGCTAGGTGCCTGGTCTCCTTTTCCGACGTTGACCTTCGCTGGTCTCAGAACGTGGTCGTTTATGATATAGCCTTTGGTCACTACCTTCACTACTTTGTTCTTTGGGCCCTCTTCCATTTCGAGACACTCCATCGTTTTTGGATCAAATTCCTTGCCTTCGACAGACATCTCCTTCGCCCCTTCCGATTCGATCACCTGGCGAAAGCGGGTAAGTACCAGCGCCAGTCCCTGATCGTTCAGGTGAAGGCTTGCCCTTTCTAAATCGTCCAACACACTAAGAAATTTGTCAATGATTGTTACTCTCGCGAGATCAACGAAGGCTGCTCTTTCATCTTTTACCCGTTTTTCAAGGTTATGATAATCTGCGAGCGCTCGTTTCCAATTTTCTTCCAACTCTTTTATCTTCTTTGTCAATTCGTGGACATCCCTTCCGTTTGGTTGAATTTTTTTTCCCATGCCTTTTTCCTCCGGTTTTCCTCTTTAATAGAAAACCTTGCTTCCTGATTCGTTTGACGTTACTCTCTACTGCCAGTCTTGGGCGATTTCGTTTAAGAGGTTACCGAAGTACCTCACCATGGGAACAATATAGGGGTAATTCAGTCTGGCAGGTCCAATTACCCCGAGTGAACCATTCCGCGGACCCATTTTCAAATCGGTAAATACCAAACCGACTGGCTCAAAGTATCGGCTCCCTAGCTCCTCGCCAACCAAGATATGCACCGCTTCCTCGCCGGTTGCCTTTTTAAATACCTCAAGCAATGCCTGGCTTTCTTCCAGGAGCGATAACACTGAGCGGGTAACATCGATGTCGAAAAATTCAGGCATCTCAAGGATATGTGTATATCCGGCATGATAGACCCGGTTATCATCGGTTACCGCGATTGAAAGGGCACTGGTCCGCTCCGCAAGACATCGTGTCGCTTCTCGCAGGAGCTTCTCTACCTCGAAACGATGGTCCCATACCCTTTCCTTAACCGCCACTTCTTCGGAAACTGAGAGCTCTTTTTCCTTCATCAGCTCTCGAATGTACATCTTGATCGCTTGGGGCGTTGGGATGCGACCGGCTGAGGTATGCGGCTGTTTCAAGAGCCCGATCTTGGTGAGTTGCACCATCTCGTTTCGGATTGTTGCTGGAGATACGCCGAGGTTGTACTTCTTGTCCAGAGTTTCTGAACCCACCGGCTCTGCCGTTTCGGTGAACTCCTCTACGACACACTTTAAGATTTGGATCTGACGTTCTGAAAGATCCATATGTTTTCTCTTTCTGGGCAATGATTTTCTCTTATTGGCACTACCATATCATGACTGCTAATCATTGTCAACTCTTTCCTCATATTAAAAGCGTTGGCTATCGTTTGATGAGCCTGTTACCCTTTCATCATTTTTACGAATACTTCTTCAGGGATCGTCACTCTGCCAATTCTGGCAAGCTCCTTTTTTCCCTTTTTCTGCTTTTTCAGTAATTTATCCTTCCTGGTTTGATCGCCCCCGTAAAGCTTGGCGGTGACGTCCTTGCGGGCGGCTGGTTTGGTTTCTCTGGCGATAACCTGCCCTCCTATGCTGGCTTGGATGGGAACGGCGAACTGCTGTCTTGGGAGGAGTTCCTTGAGTTTTTCAACAAGGTCCCGGGCGACCGCAAGAGCTTTTTCTCGCACCACGAGGCGACTTAAGGCATCCACTTCTTTGTAATTCACCAATACCGCGAGGTACACCGCATCAACCGGTTCATATCCAACATGTTGATAATCCAGCGATGCATATCCTTGGCTTCTGGATTTTGTTTCATCGACGAATCCATCAACAAGTTCGATAAAGGGAAGTCTATAGATGATTTTGACCTGCTCTGAAAAATACTGGGTGGTTTGGTATGTGCCTCTCTTTTCTTCACAGAGTTGCATAAGGGGGCCAACGTATTGGCGGGGGGTGAATATGTTTACCTCCACCATGGGTTCTTTGATCTCTCGTATCTCGGAAGGATCCGGCAGCTCTGAAGGATGGTGGACCTTTATTCTTTCTCCATTTCTCTTTTCCACCACGTATTCCACGGTCGGTTTGGTAGGAATCGTCGTTATCCCTTGTTCCCTTTTTAGTCGTTCTCTCGTGATTTCGCCATGGAAGATTCCCAAGAACCCACACCTTAAGCCGCTGCCTAACGTCGGTTGGTAGATTGTCGTCAACGTCAGCGAAGCATCTGAGAGCTTGAGTTTTTGCGCGGCTACTTTCAATTCTTCAAAGGTCGTCTTTCCTTCTGGAAAAAGGTCCACAAAAACCACTGGATTGGGAGTCCTGAATCCCGGGAGAGCCGGGGGGATTGACCCTTTGTCTCTCAACCTTTGGGTGATTGTATCGCCAATTTTCAACGCCTGGATATCTTTCAAACCTGTTGCGATGTATCCGACTTCTCCTGCGTATAGCGTGACCACCGGTGTCCGTTGCGGAGAAAAGACTCCGACTTCCTTCACTTCAATCTCTTCCCCGCTGGCGCTCAAATGTACCTTGTGACTTACTCCAATCGTCCCATCGACAACCCTGACAAATGCAACAACTCCAAGATGCTCATCATAGTTTGAGTTGAATACCAGGGCGCGCAAAGGCCCTCTTGCCACTCCTTGAGGGGGTGGGATTTCTTTCACCAGGCGGTGAAGGAGTCCATCGATTCCATCGCCCGTCTTTGCGGAAATGTGAGATACTTCTTCCTCTCTAATCCCAAAGACTTCTTTGAGTTCTCTCAATATCTCGTCTATTCGTGCGGACCCAAGGTCAATTTTATTGAGCGTCGGGATCAAGGTTAAACCGAGGTCCATCGCTTCCCTGGCATGTGCGAGTGTTTGTGCCTGTATCCCTTGTGTGGCGTCAACTAAGAGGATTGTTCCTTCGCAGGCTGCGAGCGATCGAGATACCTCGTAGGAAAAATCTACGTGGCCGGGGGTATCGATCAAGTTTAAAGTGCAGAGTTCAAAGTTAAAAATTTCTTTAAGATTGTCAGGCAACTTGTATGACATGCGGACGGGAGCGAGTTTGATGGTGATTCCGCGCTCCTTTTCAATGGGGTTGCTGTCGAGGAGGCGCTCCTTTTGTTCTTTTGGGGCGACTGTTTTTGTGTATTCAAGGAGGCGGTCGGTTAAGGTGGTTTTTCCATGATCGATGTGGGCAATAATGGCGAAGTTCCGCATGCTCCCTTGTTCGTGGTCTTGGTGAACTGCCATTATATTCATCAATGGTTTTTTACCTGTCTTTATTCTTTCCTTGTGGGTGGCTTCGGAGAGTTAGCTTGTCGATTCTTCAATCCCAGGCGTTTCCAAGACTTCTTCCGATTTTTTCAGAATCTCTTTCCAATTTCCGATTCGACGCCCTAAGGCAATCACCTCCGTCAATTGCTCTAGATGAAGTACTGCCGAGAGGTTCAAGTACACCAGCACCCCTATCGCTACAACGCTTGTGGTTAAGATGATGAGGTTTATGGTTTTTGTGGTATCTAAGATGAAGCTATCAATGAGGCGCATTGGAAGCCAAAGGAAAACGCCGGTGACCATGGTTGCTACGATCATTTTTCCCATCGGAAAAAGGAATGAAGGAGTCATCACTTTCACCTTTCGATTCAGAAGGATCAGCAGAGAAATTGCTTGGAGAAGACTCGCTAGGCTCAGTGCAAGGGCTAAACCGACGACGCCAAAACCCATGACTCTTGTTAATACAATGCTTAGGATAGCGGTCGTTATGGCGCTTATCGTTCCCGTTGCGAGAGGCGTTTTGGTGTCGTGGGTTGCATAAAAAGCACGGGTGAGGACACCCACAATACTTTGGGTTGGGATAGAAATAGAAAGCAGTGCCACAGTTTTCCCGGTTAGGAGCGTGGCTTCCCATGGGAAATTGCGGGCACCAAATGCAATACGTACGACCGGAACTCGAAGGATGAGCAGGATCACTGCGGCAGGGAGCGAGAGGTAAAGCACCTGGAGTAGCGATGATTGAACGGTCTTCTGGAACTCCTCTCTCTTCTCGGAAGCAATCTCGGCACTCAAGGTTGGGAACGATGCTTGGCCGATTGCGGTTCCGAATAGGGTGACAGGCAAAAGGTAGAGCTGCCTGGCAAAATTAAAAATCGTTAAGGATCCCGCATGGAGAGCCGTGGCAATAAAGACGGCGATAAAGCGCTCCGCTTGCCCGATGACGAGGGTAAGGGATCTGGGCGGCATGAGTTTTCTGATCTCTTGGACTCCTGGATGACGAAAATCAAGACTGAACCGGTAGCGGAATCCTAATTTTCTTGCTAGAGGAATCTGGATTACCAAGTGCAAGAATGAGCCAATCACCACTCCGATGGCCGCCCCAAAGATTCCCATTGAAGGCGTTAATACTATAATACCGGTGATTATTCCGAAGTTATAGGCGATTGGCGCGAGGGCAGGAATCAAAAATCGTTGATGCGATTGGATGACCGCTGTCAAAAAACCTGAGAGAGTAAAAAAGATCTGGGCAATAAGCATTATGCGTAACAGCTGTGAGAGAAGTACGGTTTTATCTGGTTCAAGGGATGGTGCAATGAGAAAAGCGAAGTGTTTACTTGCCAAAAAAATGATTGTTATGAAGACAAGAAAGGCGATGGTTATGACCGTGATTGCTGCGGAGGCAAGACGAGAGGCTGCTTCCTCCCCCTTCTTCAATTCATGCGAGAACACTGGAATAAAGGCAGCGGAGAGAGCGCCGATAACCAACAACTGAAATAGCGTATCGGGAATGACAAATGCGGCGAAGTAGACATCCAGTTCTGCCTCGCGTCCACTAAAGAAGGTGGCTGCTAGCAAGCGGTTGCGCACCAATCCCAGAAGACCAGAAGCGGCATAAGCCACCATAATGACAAATGCGGCTGAAAGAATATTTGTCTGTCGTCGCAACAACAACAAGCGACCGTTTCTGAAAAAATTCGTTACCATCGATTGTGTGCAGTATACCGCTTTGCTCTTGAGATTTGAAGGATGCGTGATACAATAGGGAAATTACAAATTTCAATTACAGCCACTTGCACGCTGGTTTAAGCGGGCAGGTAAATTACACATCGTTAGAATATTGAGGTTTTATGCCAGTTCTCCCATCCGCAAAAAGAGCCCTTCGACGAGACCGTCGGCGAGCGGCAGTCAATCGTCCGATTCACTCAAAAATGAAGCGGCTTCGGCTCCAAGCCATGGAAGACCGAACACCAGAGCTTTTGGCTGCGGCATTTTCGGCAATTGATCGAGCTGCCAAAAAGCACGTCATCCATAAACACGCCGGGGCTCGTCTTAAATCGCGCCTTTCCTTGTCTCTCCATCGTAAAGGCTAATCCGTTTCTTTCTCCTTTGACAAGGCTCAAAGTACTCCATATACTTAAGGAACTATCATGGCTGCCCGAAAGCCAACCATTGATCTTCTTTCCCGCGAAGATTTATCTCAACGGCCGGTTGGTCGTTTGCTTCTGTGGATTTTAACTGTCGGGCGTTACATCGTTATTTTCTCAGAACTCGTAGTCATTTCTGGATTTATCATCCGTGTTATTCTTGATCGAAATCTCAATTCCATCAATGAAGATCTCCTTCGACAAAAAGCCATCCTCGCTTCTTATCTTCCAACCGAGCAACGCGTTCGCCGCGCAGCTCAGCAATTTGCGACCATCTCACGGATTGAACAGGAGCAGCAAGATCTCGGGAAGCTCCTCGAAAAGATCGGCCAAGTTTCCCCAAAGGATCTCAGGTTCTCCAATCTCTCCCTTGACCCTCGTACCATGGAGATCTCTGCTGTCGCACTATCTCCTTCGGGGTTTTCGACGTTTTTGGGGAACCTCCAGGCTGACCCAGGTATCGGCGATCTGATTCTTCAATCTGTCGAATCCGGCACAGCTCAAGATCCCGGTATCCATTTTCGTTTGACCGTTGAATTTGTGGGAGCACCATCATTACTTCAAACCCAACCGCCTCCCACTGAAGAGGAGCAGCTTTAGCAAAAACCCTTTATGTCTTTTCCGTACGAAGAAAATTTTCGCCGCTATGGTCGCTACTATCGGACCGCACGAAAGTATGCCCAACGCCCAGAAGTTCTGATTTCCACAAGTTTTATCCTTGCTCTTTTCACCATCTCGTTTTTTGCTATCGTGGCGATCAGACCGACGGCCATTACCATCGCTAAACTCTGGAGAGAGATTCAAGAGAAGAAAACCATCCAAGCCACGCTGGCGCAGAAGATCGCGAAACTTGAGGAGGCACAATCCACCTATTCTGCTCTTGAGGAAGACCTGGCGCTTCTCGATCGTGCACTTCCCGAAACTCCGGAGTTTTCCCGGCTGGTACGGGAAATGGAATATCTGTCTTTGACCCAAGGGCTCCAAATCGATGCAGGCCGCTATGAAACCCTTGAGCTTTGGGTCAGAGAAGCCAGTGCTTCTACGGAAATTGGAACGCATCCGTTCACGTTAGTCCTCCGCGGAACCTATCCTAAACTTCGCTCTTTTGTTTCGGATTTGGAACGACTAGACCGGCTGCTTTCTATTGGTATGGTGACAATGCAACCATCCCAAAAGCAAGACCAGCCTGGAATCTACGACTTAACGCTGACTGCAAATATTCGTGCTTTTTCATTTCCTAGCGGCCTCGATCTTGAACGCTAACGATTATGCCATCATCAGAACGATTGAAACGACAACTCCTTGAATTTGGAATCCTGACTTTAATCACGGTCATCGCGTGGATTGGGTATGGCGTGTACTCCGTCCTCACACAACCTGTTCGCACCAATGTGAGTAATGAGGAACTTCGTCCGTTGCCTCCACTTCTCACAACGGATCAAGTGGGCATTCTTCGGAACCGACTTAGCGTTGGCGATGATGTTCTTGAACAGTTTTCCCTTTCCCCTTCGGAAATTCCCAGCCCGGTCACTCTCCCCATTCCTCCCCCAACTTCTGCTTCACCTTCTGGTTTGCCATCGACACCTTAGTCTCTCTCTTTAAGTAAGTTAGGGTTGAGAAGCACTGGGATTTAGTGCTAGGATGGAATAACCCATGCTTAAGAAACGTATTCCTACTATTCTCGGCATCCTCTTATTACTGGTCGGGATCACCGCAGGGGTTTATCTGGTTGAACTTGGTCCTCAATCGCTTACGACCCGAGCCGGCCCAGAATATACCCCTTCTCATGTGGCGATTACCAATATCACCGATCATTCCTTTACCGTTTCTTGGCTCACGGAAACTCTATCTTTGGGTTTCGTTCGGTATGGGACATCCGGTACTGCCCTAGACCTTTCGGCGCTTGATGATCGCACCGAGAGCGAGGAGAGCGATCAAACCTTTATAACCCATCATGCCACGGTTGAGAATCTGTCTCCGAACACGACCTACTATTTTGAAATTATTTCCGGAACAGGAACCACAAGTTTTACCAACAACGGGGAACCTTATACCGCAACCACGGCTTCAACCTTTTCGCCTTCTGTCTCCGCCGACACCGCGTACGGCGCTGTTTACTTTCCCGACTTAAGCCCGGCTGAGGGTGCATTGGTTTATGTCACCCTTGAGGGAGGTTCTCCGCTGTCATCGCTTGTCGCATCCACCGGAACGTGGGGCGTTCCGTTATCTTCAATGCGAACCGCAGACCTTGCCTCTACTATCCAGTATGATCCTTCCGAGACGACGCTTACGATTCGCGTTGTTGGGTCTGATGGGACTGAGGTTGCGGTTACGACGACCACCGGAAGTGATACTCCAGTCGATGACATCGTCCTTTCGAAGATGTCCGAGGAGGTAGCCGAGATCCAGGAGGATGCAACCAGTTCGGCGACGACCAGTCAGTTCTCTCTCACTCCCCTTGCGGATCTTCCAGAGACAGAAGGCAACAGCGTCACGGTTGTCGATCCTTCTGAGGGAGAGGCGATCAATACCCAACTGCCAGAATTCCACGGGAGCGGCCCTGCAGGCAGTTCGATTACCGTGATTGTGGAATCAGAGCAGCCTCTCCAGGCAACGGTGCAGGTGGATGCTCTGGGCCAATGGTCATGGTCTCCGTCTGTTCCCCTCGATCCCGGTGAACACCAGCTGACGATCCGTTGGCTGGATCAGAGTGGTATCGTGCGCTCAATATCCAGGAGTTTCGTCGTCTATGCTCAAGGAGAGAGTTCCCTTCCGGCGTTTGAGTCGACTCCGTCTGCAACAGCGACACCGACTCCAGTTGAGCTGGCCGCCATTACCCCTACCCCAATTCCGACAGCCAGACCCACAACGTCACCACAACCTACCGTTCCCCCGACGATCACTGTCACGCCGACTCCGTCCCCGCGTCCGAGTCCTACTCCTGAAGCAACTACTCCCGCTCTTCCAGTACCAGGATCGGGAGCGTTTTCTGTCATTCTTATTCTCTCAGGGCTTTCTCTCACGGTTTCTGGAGCGCTCCTTTTGTCACGAAAATCCTTCCTTCTGTAAACGTTCCTTTTGTTTCGAACCTTCTCCTTTTTTCCCTGTTACAATACTGCTATCCACCTCATTGCTGGCGGCTCGGGCTCGCTTTGGTACTCACCCCGCGAGCTGTAAGCTTTAGGTTGGATGTTGTCTCTATGAGTAGGCGAACACGCGTAATATTTTAGGGAAAGCTCCATGCGCGTTGCGATCGTTGGTGCGGGATTCACGGGATTAACTTCAGCGCTTCGGTTGTCGCAAGCGGGCGAATCAGTCTCGTTGTTTGAGGCGTCTGATGCTCCCGGCGGGCTTGCTTCCGGATTGAGTCGCCCTGGCTGGGAATGGCCCGTTGAGCGTTTCTATCATCATATCTTCACCAATGATGCGGCTATCATCCGACTGGCACATGAGGTTTCCTGGCCTCCATTATTTTTCCATCCTGAAACCTCTGTGTATTTTGAAGACAGGATATATCCCTTTGATTCTGTGCTTGACCTTCTCCGCTTTCCGCATCTCTCTTTAGCCTCGAAAGTCAGAATGGGCGCCACTCTCGGGTTCCTGAAAGCCCTTCCTTTCTGGAAGCCTCTGGAACGGTTCACCGCCGATCGCTTCCTGCGTTTCACCATGGGAAGTGCCGGGTATACCACAATTTGGGAACCGCTCCTGATCGGGAAATTTGGACCCTTCGCTCCATCTGTCAATGCGGCTTGGTTTTGGGCAAGGGTATTTAAACGGACGGCGAGGCTCGGATATTTTCGGCGCGGTTTCCAGGGTCTGGCTGATCAAATTGTCGACTCAATCACCAAGCGTGGGGGGCGGGTTTTGACCAACCATCCCGTCGAAAACGTATCTGTCTCAAAGAAAGGCTTTGTTGTCCGATCTGCTTCTCGGGAGCAGCTGTTTGACCGGGTCCTTTTTACCACCAGCACCTCTTTGTTTCTTCGTCTTTTTCCGGCGCTTCCGGATCGGTACCGGTCTGGTTTGCAACAGCTTGCCTCTGTCGATGCTTTAGTTTTGCTTTTGGTCCTTCGAAAGCCTTTTATGGAGGGCGTTTATTGGCTCAATGTTCTTTCGCGGTCGCTCCCCTTTTTGGTTCTGATTGAGCATACCAATATGATCGATTCAAAGTACTACGGCGGGAACCACCTGCTTTACCTCGGGACCTATCTTCCGGCAACAGATCCGTTACTTCACCGTTCTCCCTCATTCCTTCGCCATCTGGCAATCCGGCAGCTTCTGGCAATTCGGAATGACTTTGATCCTTCCAATATCACCTCTTGTTTTGTCTTTCGGGGGCCGCAAGCACAACCGGTCGTTCCGGTTTCTTATTCATCCATTCTGCCTACCATTTCCACTCCCATTCCGAACCTCTATCTTGGAAATATGAATCTTGTCTATCCATGGGATCGGGGTACGAACTACGCCGTCGAACTCGGAGAAAAACTGGCTCGTGTTATCCTTCACCCGTAGTCCATGAAACTTCAGCCGTCAATCTCTTCCACGAGTTTCGCGTTCAAGAACCTTACCCAACTGTCAGAAGGGGCGCGGAACAGATTCGTACAGGCTGCTATGGCCAGGCTAAAAGCATGGCGAGACTACCAAAGTGACAAGAAAAATCAAGACAAACCTTCTGCAGCCAAACGAATTTCTGTTATGCGGCCCGCTCGGGATAAACCGTTTGCGACCAAGAAATTTCCGTTCCGCGGATTCAATAATGACGCGAACGTCGAGTCTTCTTGGAAATTCTGGCTGACACTTATCGTTCTGGTTGGCGGTTTTTTCCGTTTCGCAAAGCTCGATTGGGGGGACGGTTATTTCTTTCATCCTGATGAGTATCACATCAGCTCTGCCGTTGATAAACTCTCTTTTCCCTTTCAGATGGATCCCCATTTCTATGCGTATGGTTCTTTCCCCATCTATCTTATCTATTTTGCACGGGCAATCATCTTCGCCCTATTCCCAGATTATCTCTTTTCTCCCATACTGATAGGGAGATTCTTTTCCGCTTTCTTTTCAACCATTACAATTTTGTTTGTCTTTTTGAGCGCACGGATCACGTTTCGAAACCATACAATCGCTCTGCTCCCTGCCCTTCTGGCGGCGTTAACCCCTGGACTTATCCAACAAGCGCATTTTGCCACCCCTGAGTCCAGTCTGACCTTTTTTATTTTTCTTTGCCTGTGGCTGTGGCTCTCTTATCTTCGCACCACTCGTCCGGTCTTTCTTTATGTTTCCGCCATCTCCCTTGGGTTGGCTGTAGCTTCGAAAATTTCCGCTGTTTCTCTGCTTCCCGTGTTTGTGTTCCTCCCTTTTTTCAAGCGCGTTTTATCCTCTTTTCGATCTGTTCTCGCGGGCATAGCTCGCTTGGGTGTTTGTCTCCTTCTTGTCCTTGTTTCGTTCCTATCCGTCTTCCCCTTTGCTCTTTATTCCTTCAGCGCTTTTTCCTCTTCCCTTTCTTATGAGATCGGTGTCGGAAGAGGAGAGCCGATCGTCTTTTACACACGGCAGTTTATCGATACCGCTCCGCTCCTGTTTCATACTATGCATATCCTCCCCTATGCTCTTGGGCCGGCGATGCTTGGATTTGGAGGTGTCGGATTCCTGATTGTGGTTTCTGATATCTCTTTGCTGAGGTTTGGTACAAAGCGAGACAGGGTCCTCTGGGGTTTGCTTGTTATTGTTTTTCTGGCTTTGTTTCTCCCTCAGATATTCCTGTTTGCAAAATGGACACGGTTCATCGCGCCCTCGTTTGCCTTTTTTTCTTTGTTTTCGACCTATTTTTTCTATCGGATCAGTCCTTTCCTCAAGTCGCAAGCTTTGGGGGGGGTGATTCAATCGGTTGCCTGTCTCGTTCTCCTTCTGCCCACCATTTTTTGGGCGCTTGCGGTTTCTTCCGTCTATTTCCGGCGAGATGTCCGCGTCCTTGCGACAGCGTGGGTCGCCCAACAGCTTCCGCCACGTTCCTTCCTTCTTACCGAATCTGGCAACATCCTTGAAGTCCCTCTCTGGGGTGAGTTTCGCAAAGACGCATTTGACTTTTATGAGCTTGAACACCGAGCGGATCTTCAAAGACAGCTTCCGACTCTTCTTTCACAAGCGGATTATTTCATCGTCCAGAGCCGGCGCATCTTTTTCAACCATCAGCGGCTTCCCGCACAATTTCCTTTTACATCTCGGTTTTATGATCTTCTCTTCTCCGGCTCCTTAGGATTCGAGTCAATGGCTACCTTTTCCTCCTATCCGAGGTTATCCTTCGGTCGGGCAACCATAGAAATACCTGATGAAGTAGCCGAAGAAACGTGGTCGGTTTTTGACCATCCGGTGGTACGGATTTTTCGGAAGAGCGTTTTATTCACTGAGGCAGAATATGAAGAGCTTCTCACTGACTAAATCCTTTCAAATCCCAATCATTCTCATTTTTCTCATTTCTATGATCTTCCGGCTCTATGGGCTTAATTGGGACGGGGGACATCATCTCCATCCGGATGAACGGTTCTTAACGATGGTTACCCAAGACATTTATTGGCCTCGCTCTGTCTCTTCCTACCTTAACCCCGCACTATCTCCCTTGAATCCCTACAACGTTGGCTATCCGTTCTTTGTCTATGGCATGTTTCCGCTTATCCTGGTGAAATTCATTTCTGACCTGATCACCCTCGACCATTTCTCCTACAACAACATTACTTTGGTCGGTCGTGTGCTGGCTGCGACGTTTGATGTCGGAACACTCCTTGTCGTTTATCTCATCGCGCGACGCACTTTTTCTTCACGCATAGCCCTGTTTTCCGCCCTGTTCTACGGTCTATCTGTTTTGCCTATTCAACTCTCACATTTTTTTACCGTCGATCCGGTCATGGTCTTTTTCCTTGTTCTTTCCTTTTTTCTGTTGCTGATTTTCCTTGATGGCCGGCGGCAATGTTTTTCAAGTATTGGGCTTGGTATTTCATTCGGGCTTTCGGTCGCCAGCAAAATCTCCGCGGGTTATTTTCTTGCCATTATTGGACTTGGGTGGCTGGTCGTTTTTTTGAGAACGAGAAAGGTTCTTCCAACAGTTCTTGGCGCCGTTTTATTCGTCTTTTTTTCTTACAGCACCCTTCGTCTTGCGGATCCACGGATGTTCACCTCCCCCTCGTTTTTTGATCCACGACCTAATCCCCAATTCCTTGCCAACCTTCGCGAGCTTCAAGCGCTAAACAATCGTTTTGCGTTCTTTCCTCCTTCCATTCAATGGATTCCGACCAACCCTATCTGGTTTCCTTTTATGAATATTGTGCTTTGGGGATTTGGCCTGCCTTTAGGCATTTTCGTGGTCTTGGGTCTTGTTGCTTCCCTGCGGTTCTTTACTATGACTATCTTGTTGCCTCGCCGTATTCCCCGCATCCTGAAGCTTTGGCCAGAGCATCTAGGTCATTTGTTTCTGCTTACGTGGGTACTTTTTCTTTTCATTTCTCAAGGTATCCAGTTTGTAAAAACTCTGCGGTATTTTTATCCCATTTATCCGTTTTTTGTGATCTTGGCTGCTTGGTTCTTTGACAACACGGTGGTTCGGCGATCTTCCCACATCGTTGTTATTGGGTTCTGCGTTATCTTTGTGATTTATCCAGTTTCTTTTCTTTCCATTTACTCCCGTCCCCACTCGCGCGTGATGGCTTCCGAATGGATCTACGCCAATATTCCCACCGGGTCTGTTCTTTCATGCGAGCATTGGGATGACTGTTTGCCGCTCGGTGCTTCGGGGAGGTCCAATGCGCTTTATCAGACTGAAGTGCTGCCCCTTTTTGATCCTGATACCCCCGAAAAGTGGCGGAAGATCAATCGTCAACTTGAGAATGTGGATTATCTGATTCTCTCCTCTAATCGTGTCTGGGGTTCCATTCCGAAGGTACCGGAGAAATTCCCTCTTACCAGTCAGTTTTATCAGGATCTGTTTGCCGGGAAGTTATATTTCAAGAAGGTTTTTGATCTCACGTCTTACCCTACCATTCCCCTTCTCAATATTCCCATTCCCGATGATTCTTCAGAGGAAGCGTTCACCGTCTATGATCATCCCCGGGTGATCATCTTTCAAAGAATGCAATAACCTGTTATTCAGATTATGTAGTCTCCATGAGTGATTCTAATGCGTCCATTGTTCGTTGGTAGTCGAACTTCTTTTGGATCTCTTTTTTTGGCCTGATGAATCTTTTTCTATTGGTGATAACCTCAGCGATGGCTTTTGCCAAGGCTTTGGTGTTTCTCGGTGGAACTAGCTTTCCCATTCCCGTGAGAGATATCGGTATCCTCACTCCGGGAAGATCGGTTGCGACCACAGGACATCCGTGCATCATCGCCTCAACTTGGACCATCCCGAATGCCTCCAGACGTTCGGTAGACGGAAGTACCAGCACATCAATTGTCTTGTAGAAGCTCGCCATTTCCGCTTGGCTGAGCGGGCCAAGGAATGTCAGGTTCTGCTTCCATTTTTCCAAGTAGCCCCCGAGCAAACTTTTGTAGTCCACGCCGATCACCTCCTTAAACGGCCCCGCGAAAATCAGCTGTACGTCTCTCCCAAGACTTTTTCTGAGGGAGGGTAGGGTTTGGAGCAAATGATGGAGCCCTTTTTCCCTGGATACTCTTCCGGCAAATCCGATCTTCACCTTTGCATCCTGCCAGTTTCCGGATAGATTGGCCGGGGTTTCCAGTTTGACAGGGGGGAGAATGTAGACAACCTTCTTTTTGAATAGTGATAGGAATCGCGAATGTCTGCCGTAATCCTCGGTGTATGAAATGATGGCGTCTGCAAGGGCGCCGGCAATGAATTGAGTAATCCAAGTTGCAATTTCTGAAATATGATTGACAAGACCCGGCCAACCGGAGAGGTCGCAATGGTAGGTCAGAATCACATTCTTTTTTAAGAGTTTGGCAAGGATTACCGTTATGAACGATTCGAATTGAGGAAGATGGCAGTTTACAATCTGCGATTTTCTCAGTGCTTTGTAGACTGCGATAGGAAAAGTCGGCATGACGGGCCCTCTTCCAATACAGACGGGAGTCCAGATCCTTGTGATGAGAACTCCCCGTATGATCTCTCTGGCTGGCAATTTTTTTCTGTACTTTGCAGTCAGGACTTCGACGGAGTGACTGCGATTCACCATCTCCTCGGCGAAGCGTTTGGCATAGATTGTCAGGCCACTGATGTTTGGGTGGTAGTAACTGATTCCGATGAGGATCTTCATGGTGCTTGGATCAGCGATCTTACTGAGCGGGTACCGTTCCAATGGATGATTCGAAGTTTCGGCAGTCTCGTGCGCAGGTAGTCTATCTGCGCTTCATCGTCATCGATGAACATCTCAAGCTTCAGCTTGCGGATCATGCTCTCTTTGAATCGATGCGGTTGTCTATTATTCAAATTCACATACACCCCCTGGAAGAGCCCAGCACAGTCATAGGTTTGCAGCCAATCTTTCGTTCTTCCTCTTAAAAAGCTGTATCTCCCTGAAATCACGTAGAATTCGTATGTTCCGGCGATTGTCCGGATATCCCTCAGATTATTCCAAATCGGCTGGCGGAGCAGTGGGTGATGGCTCAACCATCGAATGGAGCGCTCAAGAGCAGAGCTCGGATATCGGTAGGCGAGTTCTGTTTTAGTGCGTTCGCGGACCAGCCGGGTCAGCGCCCAGTTGGGAAGCCCTGGTGGTTTATCGATGATCACGCCGTCGAGATCCAGTCCGATACGGACCGGTCTTCGCTTGGTCGGTCGTTTCGAAAGCTTTTTTCCTTCCATCGTTCCTGCCTATTATACGAAGAAAGAGTGTTTTTCCCTACTTCCCGGCTGTCTGTTTCTGGTGATTGTCTGAGGTAACTGAGGCGTCCTCTTGTATTCATCTCTCTTCTTGTCACTCTGTATCTGATAGGATTGATGCGTGTTCGGGAGTATCGCTATGCCTGAATTATTGAGCGTCTTTTTCTGGTGGGGTTTGATCTCTTTCCTTGGTGCCTTGGCTTTTCCGTTTACTTTTTGGTTGTTCCGTCGCTTTTGGGATGGGGGATGGGCACTGGCAAAGATCCTCGGTTTGGTCCTTTTAACCTATTGGACGTGGATTGTTGGGAGCTTGCGGATCCTTCCTTTTGGGCCGCTTTCTTTGTGGCTTGGCGTTGGTCTGCTTGGTTGGTTTTCTTTCCAAGTCTTCATGAGATCGATTGAGCCGATACGGACGTTTGTTCGCGACCATTTGTCCCTGATCTTGTTTGAAGAACTCCTGTTTGGTGTCGGTTTGCTTGGCTGGGCATGGATTCGGGCACATCAGCCGGATATTGAGGGTCTTGAAAAATTCATGGATTTTGGATTTGTCAACTCGATCCTGCGCTCCCGTTGGTTTCCCCCCTTGGACATGTGGCTTTCGGGCAATACCATCAACTACTACTACTTCGGCCATTTGGTGACGGCCGTTCTGACGAAGCTTTCCGGCTTTCCCTCTTTTCGGACCTACAATTTGATGATTGCCGCTCTTTTTTCCTTGACGCTTGTTTCCTCCTTCTCCATCGGAGGAGCACTTACCCGCACGTTTCTTCGCATCCGCGATGCGAAATCTTCCAGAGTGCTTGTATTTTTAGGAGCCATTATTTCTGCGGTGACCCTGACCTTGGCCGGAAATCTCCATACCATCATCACCGTTGTCAACAAAGGGGCTTCTTCGTACTGGTACCCTGACGCTACCCGCTATATCCCTTTCACGATCCACGAATTCCCGCTCTACAGTTTTGTTGTAGCTGACCTGCATGGCCATGTTTCAAATATCCCATTTGTTCTCCTCATGGTAGGGCTCATCTTCAGTTTTGGGATTGAATTGTCTTTGAAACGGTTTTCCCTTCCTTTCTCCTCTTTCTTGCTCCGCTTACTGGCCATCGGGTTGACGACTGCCGTACTTTTCATGACGAACTCCCTGGATGCGCCGATTTACTTCTTGCTCTTTATTGTCGCTTTAGTGAGTTCGGGTCCGCGTCTTTCTTTTTTACGACGCTCTGCCTCAATCATCTTCGTTTCGTTTTACGTCGTGCTGATTTCTGCTTTTCTTTTTTCTCTCCCCTTTTCTCTCCGGTTTCATCCGTTTGCTCAAGGCATTGCGTTGGTGACTACTCGCTCATCTCCCCGTCAGCTTGGCGTCCTTTGGGGGTTTTTTCTCCTTGTTGCCTTTGTTTTTCTCTCTTCCTTTATCCGTCATCCCAACCGATATTTTCCAGATCGCCCTTCCGGTCCGGCGCGCCGGTTTCTCCTGAGTCTTCTCGGAGTTTCCTTGATTCTGGTTGTCCTTCCCGAGGTCATCTATATCAAGGATATCTACGTTGCTGAGTACTATCGAGCAAATACCATGTTTAAACTGGCGTATCAGGCCTTCATCATGATGGCCCTTGTTACCGGGCCAGTTTTTTCCGGTTTGCTCTGGAATCTTTGGACAGCGAGGGGGCGAGGGCTTCGTTTCTCCCTGCTTGCGGTCGTTTTCGTGTTTCTCTTTGGCCTCGGCAGTGTCGTCTCCTATCCTTACTTTGCAATACGCTCTTACTACAGTTCCCTCAAGCATTTCCGCGGACTTGACGGTCTTGCCTGGCTCTCCGCAAAGTACCCAAATGATGCCCAAGCCATAGACTGGTTACGGGAGAACGTCGAGGGGCAACCCGTTATTCTCGAAGCTGTGGGAGAAAGTTATACGAACTTCGCCCGGGTTTCGGCGAACACGGGCCTGCCGACAATCCTGGGCTGGCGGGTTCATGAGTGGTTATGGCGAGGGAGTTTTGACGAAGCCGGTCTTCGAACAAACGTCGTTTCAACGATGTACACGTCAGTCGATTCGCTTGAAGTTTGTCGACTTATCGATCGCTATGACGTGGACTATGTCTTTGTGGGAACCCTGGAAAGGAGTCAGTATCCCACGCTTTCCGAAGCGGTTTTTGAGCGACTTGGTACGTCCGTTTTTACTTCTGGAGATACCCGAGTATACCGGATCCGCAAGCCGTGTCGATCCCTGTCTTTTCATCTTCATCGGGCCTGATAGAAGAACCTCTCAATATAGGTGTGTATCTCCTCCCAACCATTGCGGCCGATGAGCACCCATTGTCCATTGTAGTTTGCCAGTGGCGGATGAATGAGAAGTCCCGGCTTTCCCGCTTCTTTATCTTCTTCTTCGATTACCCCATGACGGATATGTTCAGCCTGTGTTTTGAGGGCGAGTTTGGCCAGACTGACGTATTCCGTTTCCGAAAGATCGGTCTTTACTGTCCCTGAGAATGTCTGCATGAGCTGCCTGACCTTCGTTGGAGAAAGGAGTGTATCCAGAGACAATATCTTGTTTTTAAAGGCAATGAGTACCTCTCGCTGGCGGCGGGAGCGGGCAAAATCCGTGCCTTCTTCTCCTTCGGCATTGCGCGACCTGACATATTTTAAGGCTCTCTCCCCGCTCAATTCTTGGAGTCCTTTGTCGAAGTGAAGGTGTTCGTAGCGTAAATCCTCTGGCTCAGCCTCCTCCATTCCGGGAATGGGATATTTGTAGTCGTCAAAGCTCCGGGGAACATCAATCTCAATTCCCCCCACCAAATCGATCGCGGTTTTGAACCCGTCAAAGTCGATTGCCACCGCGTAATGAATGGGTTCTCCTATCACTTCCTCGGCAGCTGATTTTGCTAAGATGAGTCCACCTCCCTGCCTCTTTTGCTCTCCGAAGAAATAGGTGGCGTTGATCTTTGTTTTGAGTGAGTCGATCCAAATGTCTCTGGGGATCGAGAGCAAGGCGGTGTCAGCTGATTTGAGATCAATGGATAACACGATGATCGAGTCCGTTAACTCCGGTCCTTCGTGATTTGCCCCACCCATCCCGAGAAGTAAGATGTTGGTCCTGCCTTTGGTTGTTTGCAACACCGCTTGCGGGTCCCTGACGAGTGAGAAGGCTGCTTGGGGTCCTCGGAGAAGACTTCTTGCTACGGTAAGCAGGGGCCGTACTGCTTGGACGATTGAAATCACCGCGATCGCTCCGATTGTTACCAGCAGGACAGCTCGTACGACACTGCGATGTTTCGTTAAGCGACGTTTGATTTTTGCGAGGAAGTGGTAATCCATTTACGAAGAATTGTTTGATGCAATTCGGTTTGCCGCAATGACCATTCTGATCCACTCAGGCGCATTGAGGCTTGCCGATCCAGGGAGCACTCCGTCAATTCCTGGATCATCAAGGAATCTTCCAATGTTGGCTGCTTTGACACTTCCGCCGTAGATCACCGCTATGGCTTGGGTTTCATCTCTGATTGACGCAATCATCCGTTTTACTTCTTTAAGGGGGGCAGGTGTTCCTTTCCCGATTGGACCGAGTTGCTGGCTGATTGCTTCCGGGGGCTCGTACATAAAGATCGAATTCTTCCGGGCTTCTTCATCGAGAGCGATGACCTGTTGCCGCCAGTTATCTCGATCCACCGAAACGATCGGGGTTAAGCCATTGTCGAGTGCTTGGAGCACCTTTTGGGCGACCACCACTGCTGATTCGTGAAAGTAGCGTCTCCGTTCGGAATGTCCGACGATCACGTACTGTGTAAGTCCTCGCACCATTCGTGCGGTGATCTCGCCGGTGTAGGCTCCGTCTGCGTAGGGTGAAATGTCCTGGCAGCCCAGGAGAAGTCCAGGAAACTCTTGTCTCAGAAGGTTCAGGTGGATGAAAGGTGGACAGAGGATGACTTTTAACCCTTCCTCGATCCTGAGGTTTTCCCTCTTTACCTGTTTAATCCAGGTTTGCGCTTCTTCTTCAGTCTTGTTGGCTTTCCAGTTCCCGATGAGGTATTTCATAACGGCAAGTACCATTGCGGAGATCTCATGCGAAATACCCGTTTCTTTCGCCTGTTTCCGTGATACGATTCTACCATGGCCTCAGGGTTACTCAAAGCGCTCAACCGCGAACAGCGGGCGGCGGTGGCTTTTGAGGGTGGACCGCTGCTTATTCTTGCGGGGGCGGGGAGCGGAAAGACCCGTGCGATTGTGTACCGGGTGGCCTATCTTATGAAAGAGCGAGGCGTTGATCCTTCCTCTATCCTTCTGACGACGTTTACCAATAAAGCAGCTTCAGAAATGCGTGAACGGCTGGTGAAACTCGTCGGCACTGCTCCCCCCTTCACGGGAACGTTTCATTCGCTGTGCGCAAAGATCCTGCGCGAACACGGAACGTTGGTCGGGATTTCTCCGTCTTACGTGATTTACGATGAGAACGATCAGGAAGACGTTGTGAAGCAGGCGCTTACAAGCCTTGATCTTTCCGCGCGAGACTACAATCCCCGGTCGGTGCTGGGAGCGATCAGCTCAGCGAAAAATGAGCTCATCGGTCCAACCGCATATCCGCAATATGCCCGCGGCCATTGGCAGGAAACTGTATCGCGAATTTACCTTGCGTACCAGAAACTTCTGCGACAGAGCGAGGCTTTGGATTTTGACGATCTTCTGATGGAAACCGTCCGACTGTTTCAGAAGCAACCGGCGCTTCTTTCTCAGATCCAACATCGATTCCGTCATATCCTCGTCGATGAATATCAAGATACCAATCATGCGCAATACGTTTTGACCAAGCTCCTGGCCGGAAAGTGGCGCAATCTCTGCTGCGTGGGTGATTTTTCACAGTCAATTTACATGTGGAGGGGTGCGGATTTTCGAAACCTCATGAAACTTCAGCAGGATTTTCCCGATCTTACCGTCGTCAATCTCGAACAGAACTACCGGTCAACCCAGATCATATTGGATGCAGCATCGGGAGTGATCTCCCATAACAAAACCCATCCGATCCTCCAGTTGTGGACAACGCGGAAGGGCGGAGAAAAGATCGTGGTGTATGAATCCCGCGACGAAAAAGAGGAGGCAGGCTTTGTTCTTGCAATAGTCTCTTCGCTTTCCCGCTCCAATCCTTCGTATTCCTTCAAAGATTTTGCGGTTCTCTATCGAACCAATGCCCAATCGCGCGCTCTTGAAGAGGCGTTCATTCGGGCCGGCGTTCCGTATGTTCTGGTCGGAGGAACGCGGTTTTATGAACGGAGAGAGATCAAGGACTGCTTGGCTCTGCTGCGGGTTCTTTATAATCCGAAGGACCTCGTCAGTTATCGAAGGATAGAAAAGTTGGGGAAGGGAAGGTTGAATACATTCCTTACCTTTGCCAAAGTGTTTGAGGACAAGGAAAAGTATGCCTCTGCATCTACCCTTGATCTTTTGGATCAGGTCTTGGAGGCTACCGGCTATCTTGACCTGTATAATCCTAAGGATGAGGAGGGCCTTTCCCGGCTTGAGAACATCAAGGAGTTGCGTAGCGTTGCCGCGGAATTCCCATCAATCAGTGAGTTTTTAGAAAACGTCGCGCTTGTCGAGCAAGAACATCTTCCCGACCATCCGGCGAATTCTCAGAAGAAGCGGAATGCCGTCACCTTTATGACCCTTCATGCAGCAAAAGGCTTGGAATTTCCGATTGTTTTTCTCGTCGGGATGGAAGAAGGCCTTTTCCCCCACTCCCGCAGTCTGCTTGAATCGGAAACACTTGAGGAAGAGAGGCGCCTCTGCTATGTTGGCATCACCAGAGCCCGTGATCGCCTGTTCCTCACCTACGCCAGGCGCAGGCTCTACTTCGGAGCCTATGGGTCAAATATGACCTCCCGATTTTTAGCTGAAATTCCCCCTTCGCTCTTTTCTCAAGCTTCTGTTATCGTGCAAGAACATTCCGGCCTATGATCTCTCGTCCACCCCTCCGCGTTGTGCTTTTTAAACCTTATCGGGAAGAACAGTGGGTAAGTTCCGAGGTCTTTGCGAAGAGCCTTGCTTCCGTATTGGTCGCTATTTCCTCTTTTCTCCAGGTTCGCGTTCTCTCTCCGGGTGAGCGTTTCTTTTCAAAAGCTCTGCGAGGATTTAAGCTTCGGTTCTTGGTTCGTTATTTTCTCTATCCCCTTTTGGCTTTCTTTCGTCAGGATGAAATCAACCACATCCTGGATTCGTCGTATGCCCATGCCGCTCTCTTTTTGGATCCGCAGAGGACCATCATCACCTGCCATGACGTCATCCCCCTTCGCCTGTTCCGGATAAGGCGCCCAACCTGGAAGGAGTGGGTGAGGCTCAAGTTTTATCGGCTGAGCCTTCAGTTTCTATCGCGTGTCCAGGCGGTCGTTGCGGTTTCAGAAAGCACCAAGCGTGATCTTGTCGAGCTTCTTGGTATCCCGACCCGGAACATCCGTGTTATCCATCAGGGAGTGGGGGGTGAATTTCGACCGATCCGGGATCGGCGCATCCTGGATCTGGTTCGGAAAAAATACGAGCTGCCTTCCCGATTTATCCTGCATGTGGGTCATAACTACTACTACAAAAACGTTGAACTTCTGCTTCGTCTCGTCCATGAATTGCGAAATAGGGAGGAAACCGCCGATGTGTATTTCGTGAAAGTGGGTCCTGAGTTTTCCTTTGAGCAGCGTGAACAGATCAAAAAGCTTGGGATTGCAGACCGCATCGTCCGTCTCTCCCGTGTTCCGACTTCGGATCTGGTCGTTCTCTATAATCTGGCTTCACTTCTGGTCCAACCATCCCTTTTTGAAGGATTCTCGCTGACCATATTGGAGGCGATGGCCTGTGGCTGCCCGGTGGTCGCCTCACGGATTCCGACTTTCCAGGAACTGTATAGGGGTGCCATTCATATGGCTCCTTTACAACCTGAAAAAGATTTCTTGGCGGCCGTTAGCGGGCTGGTTAAGGATAACAAGCGACGCTTGAGTCTTGTCGGGCACGGGAAACTCCGAGCGGCACGGTTCACTTGGAAGCGGGCTGCCCGCGCCTATCTGTCTTTATACAGAGCAATCCACAAGCGCAATCCCGTTTTCGGCGCACGCCATTTGCTTGAAGAGCGGTCGCTTCTTGTTCGCGGAGGGATTTCCGCCCTCGTCTTTGGCGGTTTGGCAAAGTTTGCGGGAATTCTCTGGAGGCTTCTTGCCGTACGGATGGGAACTTCGGCGTTCGGTCTTTTCTCCATCGCTTTTACCTACATCAACATCCTCACCGCATTGGCAGTCTTCGGATTGCCCGTGGCTGTCATTCGATCCATCTCCTTCTATAAACGGAGGGGATCATTCCCTCAGCAAGTGGAAGTGCTCGGTTCATCGCTTGCCATCGTCTTCTCCATCGGGGCTTTCATCTTAAGCCTGGCATTCGGTTTGCGACGGGAGTTTACTGTGGGTTTCCTCAATCGAGCAGAGCTCCTGCCTCTCTTCAGCCTTCTGGTGTTTGCCATTCCTCTCCTTTCGATTTCGGAGGTCCTTCTCTCCGCTGTCAATGCAGTTGGTTTTGTCCGGCGCTTTTTTTTGGTGAAAAGCGTGTTGCCCGCAACTGTCAGGCTCATCTCTCTTTTGTTTCTACTTTGGTTTTGGAAGTACTCGGTTGATTCAGTTGCGATGAGTGTCCTTGTCTCTGCCATGGCTCTGTGTGGAGCTTCGCTATTTCTGGTGCTGCGGATTTTCCCCGGTCTTTTTCGGCAGCGCTTGCGTCTACGTCGGGAGTTCTTCCGGTTCTTACTTCCCGTATCAGTCGCGCACACCATTCAGTCGTTTTCTTCATCCATTGATATCGTGCTGCTTTCCTTTTTTCTTTCCCCTTCTCCGGTTGGCGTCTACTCGGCTGCCTCCGTCTTTCTCCCTCTGCTTCGGATTCTCCCCGAATCCTTTCTTGAGTTTTTTTCCAGTGCATTCACATTGGCTGCGGCGACCCAAAAAGCCCCTTTTGGCTTCTTTACCTGGTCCGTTAAGCTCCTGTTCATCCTTTCACTCCCCCCTTTGCTCTTTCTTCTCATCGGTAGGAAGTTTCTCGTACATCTTTTTCTCCCCCCCGAGTTTTCTGACACTTCCCCTATCCTTGCGATGTTAGCCATTGCTCTTTTCGTACGCTGGGTGATCATTGTTCCCTCGCGTAAGGTCATTGATGTCCTGGGGCGCTCGGATATTTCTTTGGGATTGACCATGGTTGAGGTGCTGTTATCGATTAGTCTCGGTCTGCCATTGATCCGCGCTTTTGGCATTACCGGAGCGGCTGCGATGATGCTGTCTGTATCTGGGATATTGGCCCTTTTGGCCATTTTTATCGTCTTTGGACTTAAAACCAAACGGATTGCCCTGAAACTACCGAGCCTATGACCATCGCCGTTTTCACACGCAGGCTTCCTGAAAATTTCTTGGGAGGAGCTGAAATCCATGCTTCCCTGACTGCCAAGGCGCTGGCGAAGCGTGGCCATCGGGTGTGGGTTGTGACGGGCGGACGGAGAGACGTTACTTTGAACCTGGGAAGATTGACCATCATTCGTCTTCAGGCATTCTCTTTCCCTCACTTTCTGCAGACACTCTTTCTTCCTTACTGGCGATTTCGGTTTCGCAAGCGGGTGAAGCGGATTGTTTCGGAAGCCGACATTGTCCACGCCTTTGACCTTGATGGTATCCTCCTTCTTTCTGGATGGAAGGAGGTTGAGTCAAAGCTGGTCGTAACCGTTCAGGATTACAGCATCATCTGTCCGGGCGGCGATCTCCTTACCATTGAAGATAAACCTTGTCACTGTTATGCCGATATGATGTTTCGCTGTCACCGGCGGCATGAGGGGAGATTACTTCGAAGGCTCTATTTTCAAATAGCCTATCCCATTCGCTTTACCGTTCGTTCGCGCCTGTTCTTGCGGCTCCCTGTGGTGGTTTTTATCAGCCGCTATGTCTCCCTACAGTTCAACAGAGTTTTTGGCAAGACACTTTTGGCAAAAACCGCAGTCATTGGTAACTTTGTCCCCGAGCGGTGGTTGCATACATCGATACGGAAAGGAAAACGGTTCGATATCCTCTACGTGGGTCGGCTGGAATATTATAAAGGTTTGGGTGTACTCCTTGATGCACTTGCCCTTTTGAAAAAACGCGGGCTGCCCTACCAAGTCTGTATCGTTGGCGCCGGTGACATCGAAGTATACAAAGAGCGGGTGACGGAGCTTGGATTGACCGCCAACGTTTCTTTTGCGGGAGAAGTGGCATATTCCGACATCCGAGCCTTCTATCTTCAATCTCGAGTCGTCGTCGTTCCCTCGATCTGGCCGGAACCGTGTGGGCGCGCAGTCATCGAAGGAATGGCAAGTGGCAGCGTTGTGGTGGCCTCAAGCAATGGGGGAACAGCCGAGCTTCTCACCGATAGAGAAACTGGTTTCCTCGTCCCGGCTAACGATCCTTCTGCTTTGGCAAATACCATCGGCCAGGCGCTTTCGCATTATCGTGAACTTGCTGGATTGCGACTCAGAGCTAGAAAACACGTGCTTTTGCATTTCGTTTCCCATATTGTCATTCGGCAATATGAGGAGCTTTATCGACGGATGGTCCGTTGATGTTCTTTTAAGATTTGCGTCGTGGTAGAATGCAATTCATCTATGCTGATATTGGATAAACGGAACCGGCTGTTTGGGAAAATCCACGTTCTTTTTATTGCCATTCCTACTCTTGTTTTTCTGTCTGTTCTCGCGTTTGTTTTTCTGTTTGGCCGTCCAGGGCTTTACCTCACCGTGCGTATCAAAGCCGGACCCGGGAATTGGTGGTGGGTTACCCCCCGACCTCCTGATTGGTATACCAGCTCGATTACCGTCGGAGACTTCGAAACCGATAGCTTGGGCAGAACCATTGCTCGTATAGAGGATGTTCGCGTCTATGAATCAGGCGGGGTGAATAAAGATGTTTACCTTCGGGCGAAACTGAAAGTATCCTATAATCCTTTAAACAAGAAGTACAAATATAAGGGTCAACCGGTCCAGATCGGCTCGCCCATCACTCTGGAACTGTCGAAAACGCTTCTCTCGGGAAACATCATTGACATGGAGGGTGAAAATGTCCCCTATGTGGACGATATCCTTGTTGAAAAGCTAGTGGCGGTGCGGATTGTTAATGCATGGGATTGGGAGTACGACGCCATCCAAATCGGAGAAAAAATGACCGATGGAGCCGGAAATATTATCGCAGAAATTATGAGTAAATCTCTGGCACCTCCGTCCTTCAGTAGCGCGAGGATATTACGACGGGAACTTCGTTTGCTGACTAATCCGTCTCAGTACGATGTTACCGTTCTCCTCAAAGTCAAGGCTCGAAAGGTTGGTGAGATCTTTGTTTTCCGCGAGGAGCAGCATTTGAAAGTCGGGAAGTCGCTCTGGGCGTTTTTCCCAAGTTATGATATCGCTGATGTACCGATTATCGCTATTTCCGACCCTCAAATCGCTCCATGACTTTGGCGCAAAATGATTACTCCCCTGCTGCTGAGCAACCCATTTACCAAGATCAAGCTCCTTTTGTAGCTGACCCCAGTATCTTACATGAACCTCGTGGTCAAGCGCCCCTAGGTTCATTGGAAGGTTTACAAAAATCCATTCCTTATCAAGAGGGCTTTATTGGGGATTTATGGCAGCTTGGATATATTCCGCAGAAACTTTCGTCTCTTTATCCTACGCTCGTCTTTTTGATACTTTCTTTCCTGTTTTTTGTTCTTCTCCGTAATCGGGTGCGGGACCGTATTCAGCTTATTATCTTCTTTTTGTTTTCATTGTTCGTTCTGGGACCTATCCGTCTTGCCTTGCCGTTTGGTATCAGCAGTCTCTATGGCGTTGTGCGTTTCGGGGGCTTAGTCTTGGCGTTCTTTCTTCTCCTTCGCAGCTGGAAAACGGCTTTCCCCCTCCTTCTTTCATCGCCCCTGCTTGTGCCTCTTCTCCTTTACACCGCCACTCTTCTCCTTTCTTTTCTTCACGTATTAGATGCCTCTTCATACATGTCATTTCTTAAGCTTGCCGTCACGGGTTATCTGTTTTTCCTGATCGGTTTTTTGGCGCTTGAACGCAGGGCAGATCTTCGGATCTTTTCAACTTTTTTTGCTGTGAGCGGCGGTGTGGCTGCCATCATGATGTTTATAGCCTTTGGCTTTAAAGGTATTTACCAGAATATTCTTAAAGCACTGTACCCTTTAGAAGGGTATCTTAAGCTTTTATTTGATCTCCAGCGGGGACGTTTGACCCCTATTTGGGACATTGAGTTCTTGGGTCAGTTCCTGCTCTATCGTATTTTTTCTGGCTATCGGTCTTCGCGGATTGCCGCGGTCTTCGTCTTTGCTCTCCTTTGTTTTGTGGTGCTCCTTAGCAACACCAGGTATCGTGTGATTCTTCTTCTTTTTAGTTTGGCTGCCTTTGTGGTTTTATTTAAAAAGACTCAACTGTTGAAGCAATTCTTTATTCCATCGATTCTCTTTATCTTTTTGTACCTTGGGATATCAAATCTCTTTCTTGAGGTGAACGTCTTTGATCGTTTTCTGCTGCGCGATTTTGTCGCTGACCGTCTGCCACTTTCCATTCGAGCTGAAATGGCAAAAGAGTCCCTGGCTATGGCTGCTGCTTTTCCTCTGACAGGCGTGGGCCTAGGTAACTTTATTGATTATGTTTCCTTTAAATACCGTTATCACGGGGTAGCTTTTGATCCCTTCTACGCTCTGGTTATGGATACGTACTTTTATCCACATAACTGGTTTCTGGCGACCTTAGCCGAAACCGGTGTTGTCGGTTTTGGTTCACTTCTCTGGCTGGTTTGGAGAATGCTTCGAGAGGATCGAGACCTTCTCAATTCTACACACCGAATGTCGGACCGGGCTCTGTTGTCGGTCTTTATGATCCCGACTTGGGCCTATCTTCTGGGGAATCTGATTACCAACCTTTATACTTCCCTGCCTCTTGTTGTGCTTTTTTGGTTTTTTCGGGGGATGCTGCACCGGATAGCCTTTGATCGGTTACTGAAACCATAACTATGCGGATAGGCTATATTACTTCGCAACTTCCTTATCCTCCCGCAAGTGGCGGGACGGTCAAGACGCTGGCCACCCTCAGCGTTCTGGTGCGTGGAGGTCATGAGGTGCATCTCTTTTGTTTCGGTCCGGTGGAGTCAGGACTACCGATTAAGAAAATTATCAAAATGGGTGTCCGTTCTGTCTTCTGTCAGTCAAGGGAGTTAGTTTTGGAGAAGGCAATGCTGCGACATGGGTCTTTTTTCTGGCGCAGCCTGCTCAACGATACTCCTTATACCTTAGAAAAATTCAAACACCCGACTTTGAGGCGCAAGGTTGATGAGTTCTGCCGCAACAAGCGTCCGGATGTCATGTGGGTAGATCACTTCAATCTCATTCCCTATTTGCCTTCTTCGTTTTCCGGAATCTCTGTACTCGAGGAGCATAACATTCAGTCTCTTCTCTTCTCGCGTCTGGCAGATCGGGAAGGGAATCCACTTTTGCGATTTATTTACCGGTTGGAGTCGGCGAAATGGGAGCGGTTTGAGCGCAAGCACCTGCCGCGCTTTTCTATGGTAGGTGCCATCAGTGAAGCTGATCGAGAATACCTTCGCAGGCGTTTTGGCCTGCTGAGAGTGCGGTTGTTGGGCACTGCCATTGCCGCGACCAAGACGCAGCTACGTCCTAAGAAACAGCTTTTGTTCATCGGACGGCTTACCTGGAAACCGAATTGGCAGGGATTAGATTGGTTTCTCAGATTTGTTTGGCCGAAACTTCGGCGACGATTCCCCGACTACCGTCTTATCGTAGTCGGCGACTATGTCAAACGGTTGCGGCGGATTCCCGGCGTGGAATACGTTGGTAATGTTTCGGACATTGAACCATATGTTCTCGCCTCTACGGCACTCATTTGTCCGATTTTTGCGGGAAGTGGGATACGGATCAAGATCCTGCAAGCCATGGCAGCGGGTGTGCCGGTCGTTTCGACCACTCTGGGAGCGGAAGGGATACCTGTAGAGGAAGGGCGCTCTATCCTTCTGGCGGATACTCCAAAGGAGTTTGAGAACGCCTTAGAGCGACTTTTGACGCGCAAGGATCTTCGCGATAGGCTGGTACGGGGAGGAAGGAAAGTTATTTCTGAACACTACTCTCTATCGATTTTTCAGAAGCGGATTCATGAATTCCTTACATAGCAAGCATTCCGTTGAAATCCTGGGTGTGCGGATCAACACCTTTAGCAAGGCTGAGGTATTTTCGCTGGTTGAGTCGTTCACAAAGAGCAATAAACCTCATCTTATCTGGACCTGCAACGTCGATCATTTAATTAAACTGGCGCGGGATGGGGAATTTCACGATATCTATGAGGTGGCGGATCTTGTCTTGGCCGATGGAATGCCTTTGGTGTGGATATCGAGGCTGTTTGGTAAGCAGATTCCTGAACGCATCACAGGTATTGATTTCTTAGAGGAATTCGCCTCCATTGCGGAGATGAAAGGATACCGCTACTTTTTTCTCGGTGGAAGTACGATCGTCCTTCAAAAAGCGAAAGCTGCTCTTCAGAAGAAATATCCGAAACTCAGGATATCCACCCACGCACCATCCTATGCTGCCCGCTGGTCAAAACCGGAAAACGAAATGATCATTTCTGCAATTCGAGAAGCGCGACCCGATCTCCTCTTCGTTGGGGTTGGGGCGCCGAAGCAAGAAAAGTGGATTTATCAGAATTGGAAGAAGCTCAATGTTCCGGTGGCTATGGGGGTTGGAGGGGCATTGGAGATGGTGGCAGGGACGAAAAAACGAGCTCCGCGCTGGATGCAGAACGTTGGTCTTGAGTGGTTGTTCCGGTTTCTACAGGATCCGAGGCGATTGTTGAAACGGTACTTCCTTTTTGATATCTGGTTTCCTTTTTTTGTTCTTCATGCCTTGGTGATAAAATGGTTTAGGCGATTGCATTCATGAAGCTAATGATATGGGCGGTCTTTCTAGGAAGAGCGTATTACCTGCACTTCTCGTTTATACCTTTTTGGCGTTGATTTTTACTTTTCCACTCGCTCTCCATATCTCTACTCATATCATTGGAGGAGTCAACGAGGATGCTGCGCATTATATCTGGAATTTTTGGTGGTTCAATAAGTCAATTTTTGACCTTAGAGTTAGCCCCTTCTATTCTGACTATCTCTTTTTTCCTTGGGGAATTCCCCTCATCTTTCAGATGCGAGGTCCAGCAGAGCTGTTGGTAAGTCTTTTTTTGACGCGGCTCGGGATTCCACTGATCGTCATCTATAACACTTTTGTAATCCTCTCATTTCCTTTGGCGGGGATTTGTACTCTTTTCCTTGTCTATCAACTGACAAAAAATTACGCTGCCTCTTTTCTGGCTGGTGTGATCTATTCGTTTTCTTCCATACGGGCAGAAAGGTTGAGCGGCCATTTTCCTCTTCTGCTTGGATACTGGATTCCATTAAATATCTACTTCTTCTTCCGATTGAGGCATAAAAAGACCTTATTAAACCACTGCTTCTTTGCTCTTTCATTTTTGATGGCAGGTTATTCTGATGTTCAGCTGGCAATCATGCTCGGTATGTTCTACTGTATCAAGGTCGCCGTTCATCTTGGTCGCCAAAAATTGGGTACCTCTCTTGTCTTGAAAAGTTTAATGAGTTATCTGCCTTCTTTCGGCCTGTTGTTCACTGGATTCTTCCCAATGCTACAGGCTGCCTTTTCTTTCTCAAAGACTGAAATGTTTGAAAGCTTGGTTGGTTGGGGCGGAGCTGAATCACTTGGCGTTGACGTTTTAGCGTTCTTTCTTCCTCCTTCGGATAATTTATTCTTCGGCTTTTTTACCCGAGGTCTTCTCGGCTCGCTGTCCATGGAGTGGGAGTCAACCGTTGCCTATGTTGGTGTTTTTGCTCTCATCTCAGTGGTCGTTCTTATTGTCCGTAAGCTCCACAGGAATACATCTGTCTTTGATTGGCTGCTTACTTGGGCTGTTTTTCTTATATTTGCTTTGGGTCCGCGTTTAAATATCGCCGGTCGTGGTTTGTTCTCCTTGGACGGATTGAACTTCTCCTGGAGCCCTCCACTTCCTTTTGCCATTTTTCATTTTCTCCCATTTCTTCAACATTTCAGGACTCCAGGACGGCTAATGATTATGGTTTCGCTTAGCACGGCTGTTCTGGTAGGCTACCTGTTTGCAAAGGTGCTCCCACGAATAAGAGTAAAATGCCGTCTCTTGCTTGCTTTTTGTCTTACTCTGTTATTTTTTCTTGACGGATTTAAACTTCTTGATCTCACCAGTCCTTCTGTGTCTGCCTTTTACTATAATCTGGGCAATGAGTCTCAGGAATACACGATACTTGAGATTCCATTAGTCATACGCGGGAGATATTCTGACTTAGGTCAGACCGATGCGAGATTTATGTATGATCAAACGATTCATAACAAACGGGTATTAGGAGGTTATATCATCTCTGTCCCAGACAAGTATTTTGTTAAGGCTCGAGAAGATCCTGTCCTTGGGAGTATCGTACTTTTACAAAATGACCCTTCCTCAATATCAAGCTTGCCGCAGGTCTCTCAGTTAGAGGTTGAAAAATTTCTCCGCATATATTCACCAAGATACATCGTCCTCCGATCGCCGTTTAATACGAGTTGGCAGATGCGTCGGTTTTTAAGAGATACTTTTCATCTTAAAGAAGTTTTCTCGAACGGAGCAATAACAGCATTTGAAATTTTAAATGAATAGGCTCCCATCCTACCAATGGATTTATTCTCTATAAGAGGGGCTCTATAGATATGAGGCTCATATTGAGAGGTTTTCGCCAAAAACAGGATCTACTTATTGTTCTCTTTCTTTTTGTTCTTTCATTGATTGTTTATCTAAGTAATGGACGACGGATTGAGAGTTCCGATGCTGTCCCTGCTTCCATCTTGCCTTTCTTGATCGTCAGACAGAAGACGATATATTTCGATGGGTTTGTCGAAGAGTCTCGACTATTTTATCACGGAAAGGATCCGTATTCTTTTTTCTTACATTCCCTTCGAGGACACTCTGTGTCAGCGTTTCCTATCGTTCTACCAGTAGTGCTTACTCCACTCTATTTTTTTTATAACTTGTCTTTAGAAGTCAGGGGCATTCCTTTTACTTTTCACGACATTCGATATCTCCAGAGTCATCTATTCTTTCTTAAACTGTCTTCCTCTCTGATCACTGCATTTTCTGGAATTTTGCTCTATGTTTGCCTGCTACGAATTTGGCGTAACAAAAGAGTCGCCTTGTTGACTACAGGCATCTACCTTTTTGGCTCAAATGCTTGGGTTATCAATAGCCAGGAGCTGTGGCAACACGGGTTGGAAAATCTGCTTTTCTATTCTCTAATCTTTCTTTCGCTTCGCTATTTTATTGAAGATCCTTCTCACCGTCTTCTCCCTTATACTCTGATGGGTGGATTGCTGGCTCTTTTCATTCTTAACAGACCAGGAATTTTTGCCCTCTCCTTTCCGTTCTTTTTTACGTCTCTTTTGCTTCTCTCTCGGGGTTACGTCCGATCGTTTGTCGGTTTTCTTATGGGTTTTTTGCTTTCCGGATTCCCTTTCTTTGTATATAATCACTACTTCTTTGGGAATTTCCTTCTAGGATCTTATGCCTTTACACTGGATTCTATTGCTACTCCCAAGCTTACTGCTCTTGCTGGAATGTTCTTTTCTCCAAGTAAGGGATTTTTCATTTATTCTCCAGTTTTCCTCTTTTCCATTATCGGTATCTATCTTAGTTTCCGAAGTCGGAAGTCGCTGGGACGGTATTTTTTCCTGTCATTTCTTCCGATGAGCATCCTTTATATCTTGATTGTTGCAACGCTAAAGCATTGGACAGGTTCAATGAGTTACGGGCCGCGGTACTTCAATGATATTCTACCTCTGCTTTCAGTGTATCTATCGTTCTTTGTTCACCGCCTCCTCTTTCAAAAGTTCCCCTACAGGAGATTTGTCGCTATTCTCTTTTCCCTGACAGTCGTGTTTTCTGTTTTCGTGCAATTTCTTGGAGCTTTTCACTTTTCTTATCAGTGGGATAAGTATTTTGATCAGCCAGGAGTCTCGCAGGAAGATCTCGTTTGGGATTGGAAAAACTCTCAGATTTTATTTATGTTTCGAAACCACGACTGAAATGCGAAAACGTGAACAAGATGCGTCTGTGTTCCGGCTGCCAAAGCGAATAAAATTCCGCTTCGTCTAGGGTATGTCTTACTCAATGAGAAAAAGCATCCTTGTAAAGTTCACGTTGTTTATAATAAGTTTATTCATGGCCATTGTAATCGCTGAGTTTTTGTTACGAATGTTAAAACCACCGGTTTCCGTTATGGGAATGGAGTTCGATGAGTTTCGCAATAAAGGGTTAAACCAGTCTCATACCCTGATCCTCGTTTTGGAATTCGGCCTGTCCTCGGTTCTTCGATCTCGATTTATAACGAATTCGGTACTGTGGTAAACGATTACAACCTCGAAAAACAAGAAGGTATTACAAGAGTGCTCTTTGTCGGAGATTCTGTTGTCTTGCGTTGCGATATTATTCACTGCCTCAAGGATCTTTACGGTGAGAGTGACTTCGAGTACTGGAATGCAGGAGTCAATGGTTTTAATACGGCTCAAGAAATTGAGTTCTTCAAACAGTTCAACTACATGATCCGTCCGGATCTTGTCATTCTGTTATTTCATAACATTGATTTTGAAACTACGCCAGTAGCCTTTATTGACGAAAGCGGAAGTTTTTCCGTCTATGCGCCTGAAATGCCGACGAACTACTTTCATCGTTGGCTTTTCAGGCACAGCTATCTCTTCCGAAGTATTGTTTCACTTTTATTTTCGCGACTTCGGGAGTCAGCTCTAGAAGATCCGCAAGCTTGGCAAGAGCGTGTACAAAGTGTCCAAGCTGAGCTTCGGGAACTCAAACAGTTTCTTGAAAGAGATAGGGTTCGTTTTAGCGTTGTTATCCTTCCAATTATCGATCCGCCCGGGCAATGGAGTTGGAACGAGATCCGAAGCTTTGAACAAATTCTTTTCATTCTGAATGACCTTCATATTCGATACTTTGATCTTCTTCCCGTGATCACTTCACTTGTTTCCAAAGGCTATTCACTCCAGGGAGACGTCTCTGATCGGTGGCATCCCACTCCAGAAGTTTCTTGTTCTTTTGCACAGTACCTCTACAATAAGGGCCTTTTTGATAGCTCTAGGTAAGTGCCTATCAGTTTTTCCCAAATCGTTGTTCACTATGAGAAAAAAAACCTATTCCGTTCAGGGACGTGCTTGGTTGGTTTCAGCAATTGTTTTTGCTTTAACCGCTTTTCTCACCTACCCTCTTCTATTCCATTTTTCTACTCAGTTTCCGAGTGATCTGGGAGATAGTTCGAAATATCTTTGGAATCTTTGGTGGATGAAGCGAGCGGTGTTCGTCGAGAATACTAATCCCTTTTTCACCACCTTCCTTTATTATCCTCAGGGAACCGGCCTCGTCTTTGATTCCTTTGTTCCGCTTTGGGGAATCTTATCTCTCCCTTTCCAATTCCTGTTTGGTTTAATTACCACGTACAATATTCTCGTTTTTCTCTCCTTTCTTCTTTCATTTTGGGGGATGTTCCTGTTGGTTAGACGTCTTACTGATAGTAGCTTAGCAGCTACCTTCGGCGGTGTTTTCTATTCGTTCTCCCCATATGTTTTTGCACACCTTCGTGGTCATTTTAATTTACTCCATGTCTGGATCTTTCCCTGGTTGCTCTATGCGTTGTTTCACTTCCGAAAGCAGCCATCCTTGAAAAGGAGTGCACTGGTAAGCTTGGTCTTTCTCTTTTCCTTGTTTACCGATTATTATTATGCGTTTTATGCTATCGGGATCACTGCTCTCTTTTTAGCTTATGTCTATTTCTCCACTTCAGGACGGATTCTCAAAGCTGTTCTGCTTTATGGAGCGCTTATCGTTATCATGTATGCAGTGTTTTTGTATCCTCTTTTTTTGGCTTATATTCGGGAGCAGCAATCCCTTGCTTCATTGCGCATTACCGAGTTTGAGCAATACTCCGCGGATCTTCTGAGTTACTTTGTTCCGTTCGAACAAAATCCTTTATTGGGACGTTTCTCAAAAGCCTACACCCGAAGATTTACGGCGGGTACGACGGAAGGTACAATATACGTAGGATATGCCGCCTTGTTTTTGGCTTTTGTCGGTTTGTTTCGCTATAGAGATAAGGCCCGTATAAAAACGTTTCTTGTTCTTCTTATTGTTCTCTCATTTTTGCTCTCCCTCGGTCCGACATTAACGATTTTGGGCAAAGACTATCCGATTTCCCTGCCATTCTCCTGGTTTACTTCACACGAGACTCTCTCTCATCTTCGTGTGTCTAGCAGGTTCGGGGTCCTTTCCTTGTTTGGAATTTATCTTCTTTCTGGATTCGGTATTGCTTATTTGTCAAAAAAGACGAAGCGGACTCCTCTTTTTGTACTGGTGTTTTTTATCTGGTTTATGGAATCGGCTTCCTTCCCCATTCCGCTTGAACGACCTCGAATGTCTGTTTTTTATGACAGCATCGTGTCCGATCCAGAACACTTTGCTATACTGGCTCTTCCCATTGAGTTTTGGAGTGATGACGTCCGATCAGTATATGGACAAACTGTTCATGGAAAGCCAATTCTTGGAGGCATCGTGGCCCGACCGCCTTTACGATGGATTGAGGAGTATCGGGTCTCGCCATTTCTGGGAAATGTCCTCACTTTCCAGGAAGGCGACCAGACTTTCCTTGCTTCTTCGATTCGCAGGGAAGAGCGCGAAGAGCTCCGCCAATCCCTCATCGATCTGAATATCAAGTACATTTTAATCTACAAAGAGTATGCAGGGTGGCGGGATCTTCACAAGTATACTGATTACGTACTTGGTACGAGAAAGGTATTTGAAGATGATATTTTGGTAGCCTATCAGGTGTATTAGGGATTCCTCGTATGGATGCCAACAACTTTCGTCGATCCATGCTTGATCGGCTTGCGTCTGAGACGCATGTCACTAAACTCCATGCCTGGTTTCGGCTTACTTCCTTTCCCTTTGAAGCAGTTTTACCCTTAGTTCCGAAAGAAGGTGCTATTTATGACGTTGGCTGTGGATTCGGACTTTTTTCCTACCTTCTCGCGAAAGATAGCTCCAAGAGGCGAGTCATTGCCTACGATCCCTCTTTAGAAAAGACCAGGGTCGCAAGAGTCCTTTTGGCTGGTTTGGATAACGTCACGGTTTTCCGCCCAACAGATCATTTCCCCCGCTCTCGCCTTCGACCGAAAGTCGTCGTTATCCTTGATGTGCTTTATCTTCTTTCTCCTCGTAAAAAGCGGTTTCTTGTGCGATCCATCTTTTCCCGGTTACAGCGAAGCGGAACGGTCATTATTGCCATTGTCCCGAAAGAGCCTTCTTGGCGTTATGTTTTGTCATTTCTGCAAGAGCTCCTTGTGGTGAAGTGCCTGCAATGGACCACCAGTAGGATGAATATCATCAATTTTGAGACAGAAGAATTTCTTCGACGGATTCTTTCGGATTGTGGTTTTGTAGCTATTCAGCGCCATCGTCTGACGGCGCCGTTTCCCTTCTTCCATCGTCACACCCTCTTTGTGGCAAAAAAGCTTTAAGTGTCTTTGTTTTTTGCCGTTTTCATCATGTACAATGACCCCGTACCCTTATGATGTTTTTTCCTTCGCTTAACCGGCGCCGCAATCGTGCCCTGGTTGGGTACTTGGAACCATATATGAAAGATCGTGACGTTGTTCTTGATTATGGTTGCGGGGATGGGGAGCTCATGATTCATTTACAAAGGGCGTGCGGCGAAAACAGGAAAGCCATCAAAGTGACTGGATATGACCCTGTGGAACGTGCAGTTTCTTTTCGCCGGTGGGTGACCATCTTCAACTCGCTGGTGAGGTTGCCAAAAATATCCTATTCTGTCTGTCTCCTTGTTGATGTTGTTCATCATATGGGAGAGCGGAGTCAGACCGTGTCGAGCGACGTTTATGACTCAGTCGGAGAGGAGTTTGGGAAAGCAATTTCCTTGATTACCCCTCATGCTCGCATCCTCATTAAAGACTACGTCATCAGTCCTTCTCCTTTTTTGGCTTTTTCCCAGCGTTCTTTCTTGGCTTTTAAAGACTCCATCACTAATCCGAAAGAGGTGAATAAATCCTTTGCCTACTTTACCCTTCATCAGTGGTATCAACTTTTCTCCAAATTCAATCTCAGGCTCATTACCGTCCAAGACGTGCCGTATCTTCCGCTTGAGCGGGTGTACCAAAGCATTGCCGGCAAACCCGTGCTTTTTCTTCTTGAAAGAAATCATTCACGACCGAGTAGATCCTGTTTTCCACAACCATGAACGGTTTTTCCATCATCATTCCTGTTTATAATGAAGAGCTCATCCTTGCCTCTGCTGCAGAATCTCTCATTGTCTCTCTCACAAGGCTCAAGGTGAGAGATTTCGAAATTCTTTTTTGTGAAAATGGGAGTACAGACAGCACTATGAAGATTCTCTCCGCTCTCGCCAAGAAGCATCATCAGGTCAAATGTTTTTCTTTTCCCTCTCCCAATTTTGGGAAGGCGCTCCTCATGGGCGTCAGTCGAGCCAGATATGAAACTGTATTCCTTTTTAACGCCGATTGGATCGATCTTAATTTCCTTCAAGAAGCCTATACATTGAGACACACCTCTGACATCGTCGTCGGTTCCAAAACCTTAAACCCAAACCTCGATCGGCGTCCTGTCTATCGGAAACTGGGAACACGAGCATTGGTGTTCTTGCTTCGAACTCTGTTTGGTTTTCAGGGGAGTGATACGCACGGATTAAAGCTTCTTTCGCGTTCTTCTGTTTTAGCTCTTCTTCGTCTGTGCATTACCGAGGAAATTATCGAAACAGAGCTTCTCTTGCGCGCCAAACACCAAGGTCTCATCATCCGCGAAATTCCCTGTGCTATCGTGGAGATTCGTCCGGCCCGGATCAGTTTCTTTCGCCGGGGGTTCCGGGTCCTTCGGGAACTCATCCGTTTAAAATTATCTTTGCACTATGGCTGACCTCCGGTTCCATGCCGATGATCTCGGATATACCGCTTCTTCGGTTGCGGCGGCAGAGGAGCTTATCTCTTCAGGGTCGCTGACGGGCGTTTCGCTCCTCGTGAACCTTCCGGGGTTTCGCAGAGCTGTTTTGCTCCTTCACTCCCATCCCGTTCCGACGGCGCTCCATGTCAATCTGGTTGAAGGTGTGCCGGTTAGTCCCAGGGGTGATATTCCTTCGTTGGTCAATGGAAGGGGTCGGTTCTTCCCGCTTCCTGTTTTTCTGTTGCGTCTTCTTCTCGGACTCGTGGATAAAAAGGAGGTTGAACTGGAGGTGGCCGCTCAATTGTCGAAAGCGCGGCAAGAGCGTATTGCGATTGTGGGCCTTGATTCCCACCGTCATACTCATATGTTTTCTCCTATCGCTGAGGTGTTTGACCATTTCTCTCACACTCAGCATTTCTCGTATATCCGATCGTATGGAAATTTCAAAACCTTCACTACTCTTGGTTTTTCCAAACGCTTGTTTGTTCGTTTCATCTCCCTTATTACCAGTCTTGTTTCCTTCCACCGACTCCAGCTTCCTCCATCCTGGACAGAGAATCCTTCTGAACCTCATTTCGTATTCCTCAGTTGGGAATCCCTTTCCTTCAAACACTTAAAAAGAAATAAAAAACTTCTTGTGGTCGTACATCCTTCTTTGTCTTTCGATCATCCGTTACGCTAATATTGTTTACAATGTCCTCTACCACATTCCAGCGCTCCGCCCCAAATCTTCCCATATCACGGTTCCTTCTCTTTTTCTTTTTGTTTGTAATTTTGGGCCTTAATGGCAGCACATATCCTCCTGCCAGTTATCTCTTGTTTTTCTCTCCCCTGATTTTTCTGTTCATTCTCTTCTTCGAATGCCATGTTCGTAAGGTCCCCTTCCCAACGCCAGATCGTATGCTCCTTGTACTTTGGTTTGCTCTGTTGCTTTTTTCGGCTGTTTCCATTCCCTTTTCTCTCAGTCCAGCATGGACCATGCTGTCCTTGTTTCGCATTGTCTTCTATGCCACATTTTGCCTTTTTGTCAGTCTCTTTCGCTGGAGTTCTCGAGACGTTCGTCGCTTGTCTTCTGTCCTTCTTTTTGCCGTGGCGTTTTTGCTGGCGCAAAGCTACCTTTTTCTTCTCCCGGGGATGGAAAAACCCAGTGGCAGTTTAAGTCTTGTTTATGCATTCTTTGGACATAACCACATCTCTGACGCGCTACTCTTGGTTTTTCCACTTGTTTTTTTACTGTCCCTCAGGCGTGGAGAAAAAATCTTCAGATGGTTATTTGTCCTTTTGGTCGGTACTTTTTTCATCAGCTTCTCCCGCATGGGACTGGTGGTTGCATTTCTTTCTCTCGTCCTGACTGTCCTCCTTATGAAGAAGTATCTCACTCGAAGGCTTGTTGTTTTGTTGGCTTTCTTTGCTATTGTCGTTTCGCTTTTCTTGGTTGTCCCAACCTATCTCACATCACAGGAGTCCTCGTTTCAGGCTTATCCTTGGTTCCATCGCCAGTTGTTCAAAGGGTTCAGCGCGGTACGGCGCCTTGCCTATTGGGAGCAGGCTTGGCAGACTTTCACTACGCACCCCATTGGCGGAACTGGACTCGGGACCTTTCGTCTTGTATCCGGGTCTTTACAGACCACTGTTGGAGACTACTCCTGGTTTACTCATAATTGGTACCTCCAAACTCTTGCGGAGCAGGGTGTTATCGGCTTTTCCCTCTGGTTATTACTTCTATTCGTCCTGTTTCGGAGTGCCTTTCGTGCAGTTCTTTCCCGGCGAAAAAATCCCTATGTTGTCGGGCTGTTCATGGGCGCAGCTGCCTCGGCGATTCACTCTTTTTTTGATTTTGACTGGGAATTTCCCGGTGTTTTTCTTGCCTTTCTGGTGATACTTTCGGTTTTTCGGACTTTCTCTGTTCAAAGACGTGCCAAACAGCTTAGTGGTCACTTTGCTCTATCTTTGTGCTTTTTTCTCTCTTCGCTTCTCTTCTTTGTCGGTATCATCACCGTAATGGCGGATTTGTCCTGGAGCGCTGGGCAGAAGATCTCTCTCCGAGGTGATACTACTAAAGCCCAAGCCTCTTTTCTTCAAAGTGTGCGGTTGAATCCTCTTGATGTTTCCCGGCTGCAGCGCTATGTCCGTCTTTATGGGCCCTGCTGCTTTCCGGAATATGATGCTTTCCTTTTTCATCCGCAGGTTCCTTCTCTCTACGAAGCGTATGCCAATTGGTACGTCCGGCAGGGAAATTTCCCCGAAGCTGCATCCGCTTTTGAAAAGTCTCTTTCATTGACTCTTTTGGATAGACCCGACCTTATCTTTGCCCTTGGCGATGTCTATAAAAAGATGGGTGAACCTGAGAAACAATTCTCTTTTTATCGGGATTATATTGACAGCTTTGCACGGATGCCCCTGTCGGCTCGAAGTTCTGCCTTGTCTTCACCGTCATCAGCACTGATCGATATCTTTAATGTGTTCATTTCATCAGCCCTATCCCGACGGGAGTACGAGAAGGCTCTCAACGCATTTTCTATTCTTGTTTCCACTCGGCCTTACGGTCCTCAAGCATATCTGGCTGGCGGGATTGTGGATTACGCCAAGCTTATGGAAAGCGAGGGAAACTCAGAGGACGCTTATCTCCTCCTTAGTCGTTATTTAGATATTGTTTTATCCGGTGATATACCACTGCAGCGCCTCGATACGGCACATCGTAGCGTTGGAGAAGCTGCCTTTCTTCTTTCCAGATATTCTTCAGATGCTGCGGAAGAGGAACAGTTTCTTAAGCAAGCCATTCGGCTTGATCCGTGGATCGTTGAGTACTACTTGACTTATGGTGACCTGCTTCAGGGGCATCAACGTACTAATGAGGCTCGGTCCCTGTACATTGCCTGTCTTTCTTATCTTCCAAAAGATTATCATTGTTCGTTGCGATTGCAGGCTTTTCAGTAATCGTGTGTCTCTTCTCGTTTACGGTTGCGGTATCATTGATTGACTTTTGTGGTGATGGATCGTTTCGTTATTATCGTCCCATTCAATAATCCCGTTCATTGGCCAGCGGATTATAATCTCCAGACCTGTTATGCTCTCGCGGCGCAAGGGCATCATGTGCTGGCTATTTTGTGGGCAGAACCCAAGACGCTGCGTACCATCGTATCTGATCTCCTCCATGGTAGGTCATACCGTTTCATTTTTCGAAAGCGTCGGGTCACTTTCATCCAGGTCGTTCATTTCTTGCCTTTTCCGCGTTTTCGCTTGATCAACACAGCCAATCAACTCATCAACGTCTGGCTTATCCGACTATTTCTTTGGCTGTGTTACCTTCAACACCTCCGTATGCTTTGGATTTTTTCTCCTGAGTTCGCTTTTCTGTCTCGATTCTTCGGGCCTTCATTCTTCGTGGTTTACGATTGTGTTGAGTATTTTTCATCGGTTGATCCTCAGCTTCATAAGAAGATAAAACAAAACGAGTTTAGACTTATCCATACAGCAGATCTGGTGGCTGTGAATTCGAAAACCCTCTTCGATTTATACAGAACCACTCGCCCCGATATCGCACTCGTTCCTCAGGGCTTCGCTTTGGATGCGTTTACGTCTTCTGAGACTGCGGCTAAAAGACGCTTGCCGTTTCCAACAGATAAGCCGGTCATTGGCTATGTCGGCGGCATGAATTTTCGACTTGATTTTTCTCTCTTACATGAACTCGTTGGGCATTGTAAAAACTACTCCTTCGTTTTCGTTGGTCCGAGACAGATCCATCCTGTCGATACCGGGTTGAATACCATGGGGCATATTCAGCGACTCCTCGCACAGAGAAACGTCCACTGGATTGACGTTCAGCCCAGAAAGACGTTGGCATATCTTATGCGCGCTTTCGATGTGGCGCTGATTCCTTATGATATCCGTCAGGAATTCAATCGCTTTTGCTTCCCGATGAAAATACTTGAATACTTCTATCTGGGAAAGCCCGTCGTTTCCACTCCTATTCAGGAATTGATTCGGCTCTCTCCATTCGTTAGCATTGCATCCAACGCGAGTGAGTTTCATCGACAGATTAGGGACATATTGAAAAACGGATGGTCTAAACAACTCCAAAAGAAGCAGCGGCAGTTTGCGATAGACAACTCTTGGGAGAACAAAATCGAGAAAATATTTTCACACTTGGAAAAACGGACCTTTCATGAATAAAACGAAGAATTCTCGTCTTTCAATATTCCTCGTGATCCCCACCATTCGTAGCCTTGATTTTCTGAAGGAATGGGATGTTGAATTTAAGGATTGCCAGATTGTCATTGTTGAGGATCATGAGAAAAAAGAGATTTCAATACCCTCTATACCCTCTCAGACTATTCACCATTTCAGTTGGACTGATATCGAAAATGATTTTGGGGAAAAGGGGTGGATTTTTCCGCGAAAAAATGCTGGTATCCGCTCGTATGGCTTTTGGAAGGCATTTGAAATGGGTGCCGATGTCATCGTTACCATGGATGATGACTGCTACCCGACCGGAACCGACTTTGTTCAGACTCATCTTGAAAATCTTTCCTTTAAGGCGCCGGGAGACTGGTTTCCGACTTATCCGGACCCAAAGTTCATGTTCACGAGAGGCTTTCCGTACAAAATGCGCAATCAGATGCCGGTTGTGGTCAGTCACGGGCTTTGGTCAGGCGTGGTCGACTTGGATGCAAAGACGCTTGTCAAATTTCCCAAACTTAACCTTCCCCCTTATCCGCCCATCCGCCAGTTCGTTCCTCAACGGTTCTATTTCCCGATGTGTTCGATGAATTTGGCTTTTAAAAGGAAAGCGACCCCTTTAATGTATTTTCCTCTGATGGGTGAGTCGAAAGACGGCACTCGCTGGGGATACGATCGATTCGATGACATTTGGGCAGGGATATTTGTGAAGAAAATCGTTGATCATCTCGGATGGAGCGTGGTCAACGGATCGCCTTTTGTTCTGCATAAAGCAGCTTCCGACCGACTGGGAAATGTCCGTAAAGAACGACGCGGATTAGCCGTCAATGAGTGGCTCTGGAAGCGGGTGGATGAAGTGAAACTTACGAAGCGGACCGCGGCTGAGTGTTACCTTGAGTTGGCGGAGAAATTGAGACTCCCAAAGAGACGATATTTTATGAAATTACGGAGTGCGATGATCATTTGGGCTCAGTTGTTTATGAAAACTACACTATCCTAGCTTGGAGTGTATCTTGATACTCCATTGTTTACACAAGGTGTTTTTTTATCTTGTGTTTCACTAGGTTCAGTAGATGTTGATCTATGATAGCCCAACACCATTCTTTCTGTCTTTCTCTCCTCTTGGACTCCGCAAAATTCGTCTGATGGAATATCTTGTATTTCATGTAAGGATAAAGTGCCCAATGTTGCGTCTTCAACGAGCCTTCGTAATTGACAAGTTCTGATTCCAGCTGATTCGGAAGAAGGTTGGGATAGAGATCGTTCAGGAGAAACAGGAACCACATGAAGTATGATTTCAACTTCCGAATATTTACAAATTTCATGATATAGCCCCACTCTAATTCCTCCTTATAGACCTGGAGCATTTTGGCACATTCATAATAGCTTGTAGCTCTCTGGAGGTTGTGCTGTACCAGGGAGTGAAGAAAGTGAGTCAGCAGTAGTTGTGATGGTTTGAATACCTTTACTTTGATATTTTGGTACGAAATGGTGTCGGTGCCATTGTACACTTCTTGAGTCATTTGCCGATTCGTTGCTTCAGAGATAACAGGTATCTGTGAGTACCGCGGGGTGTCTGTAATCGTAGTGTGTATTTCGACGGCATGGTGTCCTTTCTTAAATATTTCTTGGCTACTGGGACAATAAAAATTCAGATTCGCTATCGAAGCTACGCCATTTTTCGTTTTCATATCTGGGAAAAACAGGTACCCTAGATCGAATAACAGGCCACTAACTTCTTTGAATTCATGCACGGGGATGAGCAAATCCACATCCAGGTCGGCTTTGATTTCCCGATTTTTAAATATTCGCTCTTTCAGAGCGTACGTTTTCATCATGACAAACTCGACTTTGTTGTTGATTAATTTCTTGAGAATTATTCGCGATTGTTCCCTGTGTTTTAAGCTATAGATATGGCTATAGAATGCTAACTTGACAAGTCGACTTTGGATGCCACTGGGAAGGAACTTCACCAGCCTTTGATTCTGAAAATAATCCAAAATGATCGTTTGGAGATTATTTGCCTTAATAAGATCAAGCATTTTCTCCCAATCGATGTGTTTTTGCTGAAGCAGTTGACTACTCATTTTTTTATTCAATTGCTTTGGGTGAATCTGTGCTTCGCAGAGTATTTGGAGCAGGTACTCTTCTTTGAAGAAAGTTTTATAGATATGGTCGATGTACGGTTTTATCATCGATGCAAAAAATCCTATCGTATTGCTGAACCCAGATTACTGATAGAGAGAGATGATCTTTTTTATTCTGTCGGTGGTGATCTCATTCCCTTCTGGGGTTGTATGACACCTGTCTAAAAATACCGTTTGCTGTAATGAATCAAACACGTCGGTTAAGTCATAGAAATGCTTGATGTTTTTTTCTTTCAGCATTTTGGTCGCTTGTTTCCAAATCGGATCGTTCTCCCGATCAAGAAAAAGGTCTTCGTAGATCTTTTTCTCCTGATCTGATCGGTTTTCCTTATCCATCAGTTGTGGCTGCCAAATGAGAATGTACTGGAATCCATATTCTCTTGAGAGACTATCGATCATGCGGGCGTTCTGTTCATAATCAAAAACCAGTGCACTTGCGGCCTCACGTATCGTTTGTTCATCTGCAGGACCATCTCCTGCGGAAGGGGCGCTGACGTCTCTCTCCCCTGCTATCCAGAGGATAAGCTTGACCGGATAGCGAATAATTTTGATGTAGCTGTAGAAAATATTTGGAATCTTTTTCATCATGTCTACGTTTATGAGGGTTAGGTTTGGTGGTTGTTTTTCTCTAAAATAGATATAGATATCTCCGAGTTTTTGTGCCAAGGTGTTTTCAAAGTTAGTCTGATTTCTCTTCCCGTAGGGAGTTTTGATCCGTAGGTCATTACACCCATCGTAAAACACCGCAATGGTAGGTACCCGGTTCTCTTTTAACAGCAACAGCAACTTGATCACCTCCTGTGTGCTTGCGTATCCAATCTCACCGAAGTTATCCAGCTGCCACTCCGGCCGCTGTTCGTTGAGTGTTTTTGCAAGAAACGATGGAATTGTTTCGCTGTCTTTTATCATGTACCCCCATATCGTTGAACCTCCAAAAAAATACATTGTTTTTGTGTCTGGCGTTACGGTGACAGGATTTCCCTCTGTCCTTCTTATGCCATTTCCCGCATGGATATTCTGAGTATTTATCTGATCCGTAGTCCAACCCACAAAGGGAGCGTAGGTTGATGTAATGGAAGGGGACTCCGTTAACCACCATGTATAATCAGGATCTGTGATCGTTCGCCTAATCGCAGGCTCCTGCTTTTTCCTGGAGTCAGCCTGGTATTTGCTATAGACATAGCGGCCGAACGAAAAAACCTGCAAAACTATTTCTGCAGCAACAATAATCTTGAGTATCTTTAACCATTTCCTTCGCTTGGGCATTCGAGAAGAGCTATTGAGGCTAACGGTCTCATCGTTGTTCTGCTATACAAGGCGTGTGCCCATCATTCCAGGTGATTACCGATATTGTGAGATGATCTCCGTTATTCTCTTGGATATGATCTCATTCCCTTCTGGGGTTGTATGACACCTGTCTAAAAATACCGTTTGCTGTAATGAATCAAACACGTCGGTTAAGTCATAGAAATGCTTGATGTTTTTTTCTTTCAGCATTTTGGTCGCTTG